>Ga0193745_1000001_pt1 | contig 883719 bp, 975 predicted proteins | sample L1a2metaG_FD_145899 | JGI IMG/M metagenome (GOLD analysis project Ga0193745, IMG submission 145899) | Soil microbial communities from a riparian zone of the East river system, Colorado, United States - L1a2 | ecosystem: Environmental > Terrestrial > Soil > Riparian zone | place: USA: East... | reverse complement strand
CCGGTGCAGAGACAAGCGCGACGGTTTCGGCGAAGAGAGCAACTTCAGCGGCGGCGGATTCGGTGAGCGGACGGGCGGCGGCTATGGCGGCGGCGGCGGCGATCGCTTCGGCGGCGGTGGCGGCGGCTATGGCGGCGGCGACCGGTTCGGCGGTGGCGGCGGCGGTGGCGGCGGCTATCGCGGCGGCGGCGCTGGCGGCGGCGGCGGGTTTCGCGGCGGCGGTGCCGGCGGCGGCATGCCGCCTCAGGTCGTCGGCGAGGCCAAGGGCGTCGTCAAGTTCTTCAACGGCCAGAAGGGCTTCGGCTTCATCGTCCGCGACGATGGCGGCGACGACGTGTTCGTCCATATCAGCGCGGTCGAGCAGGCCGGCCTGACCGGCCTCGCCGAAGGCCAGCCGCTCGAGTTCACGCTCGTGGACCGCGGCGGGCGGGTCTCGGCGACCGACCTCAAGATCGAGGGCGACCCGCTCCCGGTCGAGGACCGGGGATCGCCGCGCGAGCGTGGGCCGCAGCGCGAGCTGACCGGCGAGAAAGCCTCGGGCACGGTCAAGTTCTTCAACGCGACCAAGGGCTTCGGCTTCATCACCCGCGACGACGGCCAGCCCGACGCGTTCGTCCACATCTCGGCGGTGGAGCGGGCCGGCATGATCTCCTTGAACGAGGGCGACCGCGTCGAGTTCGAGCTCGAGGTCGACCGCCGCGGCAAGACCGCCGCGGTCAATCTGGTCCCGATCCAGTAAGCTTGATTTCCCGCTAAGCAAAAGGCGGCGGCCCCTAAAGGCCGCCGTTTTTTTGTGCTTACTTTTGCGTCAACCAATCCTGGCGACCACGCGTCCACCTTTGCCGTTTACCAAGGCGGCCATGGAAAGCGTGCTCATCGCGGTTGTTCTCGCAGCCGCCCCGACCCCCGCCCTGGTCGCAGACGCCGCAACGGCGCAGCTCGACCAAAGGTGCTTCGCCCTGATGGCGCAGCTCGCCGAGGATGACGACCCCCGGGTCCGATCCCTCGGTCGGGTGGCGGCGCAATATTTCCTCGGACGGATCGACGCGGCCTCGCCCGGCTTCGATCCGGCCGAGGCGGCCGCGCCCGAGCCCGGCGACCAAGAGGCGCTGCTGCGCCGCTGCGGCGACGCGATGCAGGCCGGCGGCCGCGACTTCCGCACGATCGGCCAGGCGCTCGCGCCCGCTTCGCGCCCCGCGGTCTGAGCGATCCCATGTCATCCTGACGAAAGTCAGGACCCATGAACACCGAGGCCGGCGGAGCATCTCCGGCGCTTCGGCTCATGGGTGCTGAATCAAGTTCAGCATGACGGAGTTTCAGGTCACCATCCTTGTCAGCGTTTCGATCGTGTCCGCTTCGGCGGCCGGCTTGTCGGTGCGGATGCGCGAGATGCGCGGGAAGCGCATGGCGAGGCCCGATTTGTGGCGTCTGGAGAGGTGGATCGAATCGAAGGCGACTTCGAGCACCAGCTTCTTCTCGACCTCGCGGACCGGGCCGAAACGCTCGATCGTGTGGTTGCGGACGAACCGGTCGAGCCATTTCAGCTCCTCGTCGGTGAAGCCGAAATAGGCCTTGCCGACCGGCAGCAACTCCCCGGCCTCGCTCCAGCAGCCGAAGGTGTAGTCGGAATAATAAGACGAGCGCTTGCCGCTGCCGCGGGCCGCGTACATCAAGACGCAATCGGCGACGAGCGGGTCGCGCTTCCATTTGTACCAGAGGCCGGTCTTGCGGCCGGCGAGATAAAGGCTGTCGCGGCGCTTCAGCATCACCCCTTCGATCGCGGCGTCGCGGGCGCCGGCGCGGATCGCCTCCAGCGCCTCGAAGCTGTCCGCCTCGATCAGGGCGGAGAGATCGAACCGTTCGGGATCGAGCCCGCCGATGAAGGCTTCCAGGCGCGCCCGCCGCTCGATCAGCGGCAGCGGCCGCACATCCTCGGCGCCGTCGAAGAGGATGTCGTAGAGCCGGACGAAGGCGGGATAGTCGCCGAGCATCTTCGCCGACACGTTCTTGCGGCCGAGCCGTTGCTGGAGGGCGTTGAAGCTCGCCGCTTCGCCGCCCTGGAAGGCGCCTTTGACGAGCAGTTCCCCATCGAGCACGCCCTGGCTGGCGAACGCCGCGGCGACGTCGGGGAAGCTGCCGGTGATGTCGTCGCCGGCGCGGCTGTAGAGCCGCGTCTCGCCGCCGGCATGGACGAGCTGGACCCGGATCCCGTCCCATTTCCACTCGGCGGCATAATCGGCCATCGAGACGCGCAGATCCTCGAGCGGGTGGGCGAGCATGAACGGGCGGAACACCGGCACGTCCTTCGCCGTCGGCTGCGGCCCATGCCCCTCGGCCCAGGCGAAGATCGGCAGATAAGGCGGGCCGATGCCGTGCCAGACCTCTTCCACCGCATCGACGTTGAGCCCGAACGCCTGCGCCAAAGCGACCTTGGCGAGGCGGGCGGAAATGCCGATCCGCAAGCTCCCGGTGGCGAGCTTCAGCAAGGCGAAGCGGCCGCTGGTATCGAGATGGTCGAGCATCGCCGCGAGCGCGCCGGGCGCCTCGGCCCGGCCGAGAGAGGCGAGGCGCTCGACCACGTTCGACAGCCGCAATGTGCCGTCGTCGAGATCGGGGGACTGCCCCTCCGGCACCGGCCAGAGCAGCGACACCGTCTCGGCCATGTCGCCGACATAGTCGCGGCTCATGTAGAGCAAGACCGGATCGACCCGCTCCTCGGCGATCGCCCTTATCGCGGCCGGCTTGACCGCCGGCAGGCTGAGCTCGCCGGTCAGCGCCGCCAGCGCATAACCGCGGTCGGGATCGGGGGTGCGTTTGAGATAGTCGCCGATCAGCTTCAGCTTGCCGTTGCGCGAGCTGGTATAGACGAGCGCGTCGAGAAGCTGCGAGAAGTCGCGCATGACCTTAGGACGCTTCTTTACCCTGCTTGTTGCATTCGGTCTCCTGCTGACCGGCTGGGCCTATTGGACCGCGATCGCCGATCCCGTGGTGCGTGAGGCCGAGCTGGGATTGCCCGGCTGGCCGGCGGGCGCGGTGCCGGTCCGGGCGGTGCTGATCGCCGACCTCCACGTCGCCGGGCCGGACATGCCGCCGGAACGGCTCGAGCGGATCGTCGCCCAGGTCAACGCGCTGCGGCCCGACCTCGTGCTGATCGCCGGCGACTTCATCAGCGACAAGCGAGTCGCGACCCGGCACTATTCGCAGGCCGAGGCGGCGGCGCCGCTGGCCGGGCTCAGGGCGCGGCTCGGCGTGGTTGCCGTGCTCGGCAATCACGATCACTGGCGCGGCGCGGCCGGCGCCCGCGCCGCGCTGGCGGCGGCGCACGTCCGGCTGCTCGACAATGAGGCGGCGCAAATGGGTCCGCTCGCGGTCGGCGGGCTCGACGACGCCTTCACCCGCCATGACCGCCTCGCCGAAACTCTCAATGCGATGCGCGCCTTGCCCGGCGCCCGCATCCTGCTCAGCCACAGCCCGGACCCATTCCCGCGCCTGCCGCGCGATGTCACCCTCATGCTTGCCGGCCACACCCATTGCGGCCAGGTCCGGCTGCCCTTGATCGGCGCGGTCAAGACCATGTCCGCTTACGGCCAGCGCTACGCCTGCGGCCTGATCCGCGAGAACGGCCGCACCCTGATCGTCACCGCCGGCCTCGGCACCAGCGGCCTGCCGCTGCGGCTCGGGGCGGTGCCGGACCTGTGGCTGGTGCGGCTCGGGCCGGTCAGGCGAGTTGCAGCGCCTTCATCGCGGTGATGAAGCCGGCGATCAGGAACAGGGCGGCGACCGTGTAGCGGATGGCGCGGAGCGGGACCGTAGCCTGGAGCCGCTCGCCGAGCATCGCAGCGGGGAGGCAAGCGGCGGCGATCCCGGCGGTCGCGCCCGCGGCCGCGAGCGGGGCGCTGGCGAAGCGGCCGGCCAAAGCGAAGGTGAGGAATTGGGTGCGGTCGCCCATTTCGGCGGCGAGGCAGAGGATGAAGGCGGCGGGCAGGAGGAAACGGCGCGGGGCGCTCTCGCCGTGCTTCTTGCGGATCAGGCCGGAGGCGGCGGCGAAGAGGAGGGCGAGCGCGACCATCAAAGTCATCGCCCGGATGTTGATCGTCGCGGCGATCCAGATGCCGGCGATCGCGGCGACGACGCTGCTCGCCAAGGCGGCGAGGATCAGGCCGGCGAAGATTGCGAGCGGGCGCCGGGTCGTGGCGGCGAGCATGGCGACGATCAGCTGCGTCTTGTCGCCCCATTCCGCCAGGAAGGCGGCGACGAAGGAGGTGACAAGCGCTTCCATCAGCGCCCCCCAATTAAATAGGGACTGTCCCTATTTATCACGCGCTGAGGCGGATCGACACGGACGCGAGCAGGGCCTCGCTGGCCTCGTCGTCGAGGCGCGCGCAGCCGATCGCGTCGCGCAGGCGGTCGAAATAGAGGCCGGCCGGGCAGCCGCGCGGCTGCAAGCGCACGGCGCGGTCGAGCGCGTCGCACACACAGACCACCGGAACGAGGCCGTAGGCGGCCGCCATCGTCCGGATCGTCGCCAGGCGCTGCGACAATTCGCGGACGCTGATCCGCGCCGCCGCCCGCTGCAGGCTGTCGAGCCGGTCGCACAGCTCGGCCCTCACCACCAGCATCCCGTCGATCTCGGCGCGCATCGCGCAGCTCCTTCTGTCCCCTCGCCGCACCTGGATGCGCGCTTATGGTTACCGAAGCGTTAACCACGATCGCGGGACAGGGCTGTGACAGCGGTCACGGACTTGACATTGCGGGCGGGGGGCGGCAGAGGCGGCGCGGAACAGGGCGGCGGTTTCGCCGCTTTATTTTTTCGCATTCATCAGTTTGGAAAGAGGCCCGCCATGGCCAAGCCGACCACGGTCAAGATCAAGCTCGTCAGCTCCGCCGACACCGGCTTCTTCTACGTCACCAAGAAGAATCCGCGCAACATCACCGAGAAGATGAGCTTCCGCAAATACGACCCCGTCGCCAGGAAGCACGTCGCGTTCAAGGAAGCCAAGATCAAGTAGGTTCGGGTGGCGGCTCGCCGCTCCCCTCCCCGTCTGACGGTTCTTCGGGAGCGGCCTCGCCTTCGGGTTCGGCCGCTTCTGCCGTTTCGCAAGGCTCTGTCTCCGCTTCGGGAGCCGCCTCCGGCTCCGCCGCCGCCCGCTCCGCCGCGGCCGCGAGCAATGCCGCCACCGCCTCGACGAACTTCACCACCGAGATCGGCTTGGAGACATAGCCTTCGGCGCCGGCGTCGCGAATCCGCTCCTCGTCGCCCTTGGCGGCATAAGCGGTGACCGCCATGATCGGGGTCGCGCGCAATTCGGCGTCGGCCTTCATCTGCTCGATCAGCTCGAGCCCCGAAATGTACGGCATCTGGATGTCCATGACGACCAGATCGGGCGCGAAGGCGCCGGCGCGTTCCAGGGCCTCGCGGCCGTCGCGCACCGGCTCCGCTTCGAACCCGTGGGCGCGCAGCAGGTCGCAGAACAGCTTCAGATTGAGCTCGTTGTCCTCGACAACCAGGATTTTTTGTCCCACGCGCGCCGATGTAAGCCATGCGACGGGATGAGACAAATGACGATGAGGCGCTGGCGCTCGGCGCGCTCGGCTGGACGCTGAGCGACGAGCGCCGTGCCGCCCGGCTGGTGGCGCTGACTGGGCTGACGCCGGCCGGGATGCGCGAGCGGCTCGAGGACCGCGACTTCCTCGCCGCGGTGCTGCGCTTCCTCGAAGGGCACGAGCCGGACCTGGTCGATTGCGCCGACGCGCTCGGGGTGAGCCCGGCCCGGCTGGTCGCGGCGCGGGAGGCATTGGAAGGGTGACGAGGCCGCTGCTGATCTCCGACTGCGACGACGTCCTGCTCCACTTCGCACCGCACTTCGCCGAGTGGGTCGCCGAGGCGCACGGCTTCACCTTCCTGCTCGACGCACCCGGTTTCTCCGGCGCGCTGCGCGACAGGCAGGGCGCGCCGGTGACCCGCGAGCAGGTGTGGCCGCTGCTCGACCAGTTTTTCGACAACGAGATGCACCGCCAGCATCTCGTCGCCGGCGCGCTCGAGGCGCTCACGGCGATCGGCGCGATCGCCGACATCGTCATCCTCACCAATATCGGCGACCAATATCGCGCCAACCGGATCGCCCAGCTGGAAGCGTTCGACATCCGCCACCGGGTGCTCTGCAACCAGGGCGGCAAGGGCCGGCCGGTGGTCGAGCTGGTGGCGGAGATGCGGCCGCGCGCGGCGGTGTTCGTCGACGACCTCGCCGTCCACCACGAATCGGTCGCCAAGCACGCGCCGGAGGTCTGGCGGCTGCAGATGATCGCCGAGCCGCGCCTCGCGGCGATAACCCCGCCGGCGCCCTTTGCCGACGCCCGCATCGACGATTGGGGCGAGGCGCTGCCCTGGATCCTGTCGCGCTTCGAGGAGCAGAAATGACCAAGACGATCTTCATCACCGGCGCCACCGCCGGCATCGGCCGCGCCGCGGCGCGGCGCTTCGCCGGCGACGGCTGGACGGTGATCGGCACCGGACGGCGCGAGGACAGGCTCGCCGCGTTGGCGGCGGAGCTCGGCGATTGCTTCCGGCCGGTCGCGCTCGACATGCGCGACATCGCCGCCATCGAGGCCGCGGCGGGCGCGGCCGGCGCGGTCGACCTCCTGCTCAACAATGCCGGCCTCGCTTCGGCGCTGGCGCCGCTGCAGGAGGCCGACTTTTCGGACCTGGAGACGGTGATCGAGACCAACGTCACCGGCCTCGTCGCGCTGACCCGGGCGCTGCTGCCGGGGATCATCGGGCGCAAGGGCGCGATCATCAACATGAGCTCGGTCGCGGCGACCTATCCCTATCGCGGCGGCGCGGTCTATGCCGGCTCGAAGGCGTTCGTCCGCCAATTCTCGCTGGACCTGAGGTGCGACGTCCACGGCAGCGGCGTTCGCGTCACCTCGATCGAGCCCGGCATGGCGGAGACCGAGTTCACTTTGGTCCGCACCGGCGGCGACCGGGCGGCCTCGGAAGCGCTTTACGCGAACATGGACCCGATGACCGCGGAGGACATCGCCGAGACGATCCACTGGGTGGCGACGCTGCCGCCGCACCTCAACATCAACACGATCGAGCTGATGCCGGTGAGCCAGAGCTTCGCGGGCTTCACCATTGCGCGAAATATTTGATCTCCCGAGCTTTTTTGTCTAGCGGAGGCGCGCGATTCTCATGAAAGAGCAAAAGATGAAGCTGCGCCTTCCCCTGTTCGCGCTCGCCGCCGGGCTTGCATTCGCCTTTCAGAGCCATGCCCAGGCGCCGGCCGCCGCCGAGCCCTGGCCGCAGGCGAAGAGCGACATCCCGGCTGACCCGGAGGTGCGCTTCGGCACCCTGCCCAACGGCATGCGCTACGCGCTGCGCCGCAATGCGACGCCGCCGGGCCAGACCTCGCTGCGCCTCAGGATCGATGCCGGCTCGCTCGAGGAAGCGGACGACCAGCGCGGCCTTGCCCACTTCATCGAGCATATGGCGTTCAACGGCTCCACCCACGTGCCGGAGGGCGAGTTCGTCCACCGGCTCGAGCGGCTCGGGCTGAGGTTCGGCGCCGACACCAATGCCGGCACCGATTTCACCCAGACCGTCTACAAGCTCGATCTGCCCGAAAGCGAACCCGCCAAGCTCGACGAGGCGATGTTCCTGCTGCGCGAAGCGGTCGGCGAAGCGACTTTCGCCCCGGCCGCGATCGACCGGGAGCGCGGCATCATTCAGGCCGAGGAGCGCACCCGCGCCACCCCGATCTACCGCATCTTCATCGACCAGCTCGGCTATTGGATGCGCGGCCAGCGCCTGCCGCAGCGCATCCCGATCGGCGTTCCCGAGGTGATCGCGAGCGCCCAAAGGGCGCGCTTCGCCGCGTTCTACGACGCTTATTACCGGCCCGAGCGCGCCACCCTGATCGCGGCCGGCGACTTCGACCTCGACGCGATGGAGGCGCGGATCCGCGCCCGGTTCGGCGACTGGCGGGGCCGCGGCGCGGCCGGCCGCGACGCCGATCTCGGCACGGTCGCGCCGCGGCGCACCGAGGCGCGGCTGATGGTCGAGCCCGGCGGCCCGGCGCGGGTCGACCTGACCTGGGTGCGCCCGGCCGACCTCAGGCCCGACACAAGAGCGCGCCGCGCCGAGCGAGTCGCCGATTCGCTGGCGTTCCAGATCCTCAACCGCCGGCTCGAGCGGATCGCCGCGAACCGCACGCCCGCTCCTTATGTCGGCGCCCAGGCCGGGCGCAGCGAGATCGCCGACAGCGCCGAAATCACCCAGCTCGTCGCGGTCGTCCAGCCCGGCGAATGGCGCACCGGACTCGGCGTGATCGAGACCGAGCTGCGCCGGCTGGTCGAGCAGGGCGTCACCGCGTCCGAGCTCAATCGCGAGATCGTCCTGGTCCGCACCGCTTTGACCGCGCAGGTCGCCGGCGCCGCGACCCGCCAGTCGGCGGCGCTGGCCGAAGGCCTCGTCGCCTCGGTCGATACCGACAATGTGTTCGCCGCGCCGGCCGAGAATCTGCGCCTGTTCGAGGCCGCGGTCGCCGGCCTGACGCCCGAACGGATCAACCAGTCCGCGCGCACCCTCTTCGCCGGGGAGCCGATCCTCTACATGACGGCGCCGGCGGCGGTGGACGGCGGCGAGGGCGCGCTGCTCGCCGCCTATCGCGATTCGCGGGCGACGCCGGTGCCCGCCGACGCCGTCCGGCAGGCGCAGGCCTGGCCCTATGCGAGCTTCGGGGCGCCAGGCGCGGTCGCCGAGCGGCACGAGCTGGCGCCCGCGATCGGCGCGACCGCGGTGCGCTTCGCCAACGGCGTCCGGCTGACCGTCAAGAAGACCGACTTCGCCGCCAACCAGGTCATGGTCCAGGTGCGGTTCGGCGACGGCCAGCTCGCGCTCCCCGCCGACCGGCCCAATCCGAGCTGGGCGCTGGCCACGGGCTTTGCCGCGGGCGGGCTCGGCCGGATCACCTTCGAGGACATGCAGGAGGCGCTCAACGACCGCGTCTACAGCGCCGCGCTCGGCGCCGACGAGGCGGATTTCCTGCTGGGCGGCGTGACCCGGCCCGACGATCTCGCCGTCGAGATGCAGGTGCTCGCCGCCTCGATCACCGATCCGGGCTGGCGGCCGACCGGCTGGAACCGGCTGCGCGCGCTCTCCGGCACCATCCACGACCAGCTCGCCTCGACCCCAAGCGGGGTGTTCTCCCGCGACGCCGGCATCCTGCTCCACGCCGGCGACCGCCGCTGGGCGACGCCGGCCCGCGAGGAGATGGCGGCGAGCGGCATCGCCGACGCGCGCGCCGTGCTCGACGGGCCGCTCGCCCGGGCGCCGATCGAGGTGATCATCGTCGGCGATGTCGACGTCGAGGAGGCGATCCGGCAGACCGCGGCCACGTTCGGCGCGCTGCCGGCGCGCGGCCAGTGGCCCGAGCGGGCCGACCGGATCCGCTTCCCGGCGGGCACGACCGCGCCGATCCGGCTGACCCATCGCGGCCGCGCCGACCAGGGCCTCGCCTACATCGCCTGGCCGACCCAGGGCTTCTTCGACGATCCGCGCCGGGCGCGCGCGCTCAACCTGCTCTCGTCGGTCTTCCAGCTCCGCCTGATCCAGAAGATCCGCGAGGAGCAGGGCACGACCTACAGCCCGCAGGCGTCGCACAACGCCTCCGAGGCCTATCCCGGCTACGGCGTGTTCAGCGGCCGGATCGAGGCGCGGCCCGAAGCGCTGGCCGGCTTCCTCGATGACGCCGAGGCGATCGCCGCCGATCTGCGCGACCATCCGATCGGCGCCGACGAGATGGAGCGCGCCCGCCGGCCGCTGGTCGACTCGATCCAGCGCCAGCGCCACGGCAACAGCTGGTGGATCGGCAATCTGCCGCACGTCCAGACCGACCCCCGGATCGCCGCGATGATCGAAAGCCAGCTCGCCGATTATACGGCGCTGAGTCCGGCCGAGCTCCAGGCCGCCGCGCGCGCCTTCCTGGTGCCGGCGCGCGCCTGGAAAGCGATCGTCGTGCCCGAAGCCGCGCCGGCCTCGGCGCCTTGACGCGCGGGCGGAGGCGGTGCTTAGCGGCCTGATGACCGACAGCATCGATGAACGCCTTGCCAAACTCGGCATCAAATTGCCCGAGGCCGCGGCGCCGGTCGCCGCTTATGTGCCCGCGCTCGAGGTCGGCGGGCTGCTCTACATTTCCGGCCAGCTGCCGTTTCGTGCCGACGGCTCGCTGATCGTCGGCCGGCTCGGCGAGGATGTCGACCTCGACCATGGCCGCGAGGCGGCGATGCGCTGCGCGGTGATGCTGATCGCGCAGATGAAGAAGGCGCTGGGGTCGCTCGACCGGGTCGAGCGCATCGTCAAATTGGGCGCGTTCATCGCCTCCGACCCCCATTTCACCGACCAGCCCAAGGTCGCCAACGGCGCCTCCGAGCTGATGGAGAAGGTGTTCGGCGAGGCCGGGCGCCACGCCCGCAGCGCGGTCGGCGTGCCGGTGCTGCCGCTGGGCGCGTCGGTCGAGATCGATGCCGTTGTCGCCGTCAAGGCAGAGTGAACTTCGCGCGCTGATCGCGAAGCCGTTCGCGCATCGCGGCCTGCATGGGGTAGGCCGCGCCGAGAACAGCCGCGCCGCCTTCGAGGCCGCGATCGCCGCCGGCCACGGCATCGAGCTCGACGTCCAGGCGAGCGCCGACGGCGAAGCGATCGTCATCCACGATTACGAGCTGGAGCGCCTGACCGAAGGCCGTGGCGCGGTCCGCACGCTGGGCGCGGCCGAGCTGGGGCGAATCCGGCTGAAGGGCTCGGACGAGAGGATCCCGACCTTGTCCGAGATCCTGGCGCTGGTGGCCGGACGAGCACCGCTGCTGATCGAGGTGAAATCGCCGGGCCGCCGCGTCGCCGGGCTGAGCCGGGCGGTGATCCGGGCGCTGGCGGACTATAAGGGGCCGGTGGGCGTGATGTCCTTCAATCCGGAAATCGGGCGCCGGCTCGCGCGGCTGGCGCCGCAGCTGTTGCGCGGGCTGGTGGTAACCGAGCAGGGCAAGGGCTGGCGCGGGCTTTGGGAGCGCCCATTCGCGCTGTGGCGCGCCCGGCCGGATTTCCTCGCCTATGACATTCGCGACCTGCCCTCGCGCTTCGCCGCCGCTTCCGGCCTGCCCGTGCTGACCTGGACCGTCCGCGGCGCGGCGGACCGGGCCCGGGCGGCGCAATGCGCCGACCAGATCATCTACGAGGAGCCGCAATGAGCGGCGAGCCGGTCTTCGCGCGGCTGGCGGACGGCGTGGCCGAGTTCGCGGCGGAGGATTGGGACCGCTGCGCGGGCACCGGCGACCCGTTCCTCAGCCACGCTTTTCTCTCGGCGCTGGAAGATTCGGGGAGCGCGACCGCGGCGACCGGCTGGCGGCCGCTGCCGATCGCGATCGACGGCACCGACGCCCGGCCGGCGGCGGTGATGCCGGCTTATGTGAAGAGCCACTCCCTGGGCGAATATGTGTTCGATCATGGCTGGGCCGATGCTTATCAGCGCGCCGGCGGGGACTATTATCCCAAGCTCCAGATCGCGGTGCCGTTCACGCCGGTCTCGGGCCGCCGGCTGCTGGCGCGCGATGGAGCGCTGGCGCCGGCGCTGATCGCGGCGGCCGAGCTGGTCGTCGACCGCCACAAATTGTCCTCGGCTCACGCCACCTTCCTCACGCCCGACGACGCGATGCTGTTCGAAAAGGCCGGCTGGCTGATCCGCATCGACAGCCAGTTCCACTGGCTCAACCAGGGCTATGCGAGCTTCGAGGCCTTTCTCGCCACCTTGGCCTCGCGCAAGCGCAAGGCGATCCGCAAGGAGCGCGCCGCGGCGACGGCGGGGCTCGAGATCGTCCATTTGACCGGCGCCGCGATCGAGGAGGCGCATTGGGACGTCTTCTGGACGTTCTACCAGGACACCGGCGCGCGCAAATGGGGCCAGCCCTATCTGACCCGCGCCTTCTTTTCGCTGCTCGGGGAGCGGCTGGGCGCGCGGCTGCTGCTGATCCTCGCGCTGCGCGACGGCAAGCCGATCGCCGGCGCATTGAACCTGATCGGCGCCGAGGCGCTCTACGGCCGCTACTGGGGCTGCGTCGAGGAGGTGCCGCACCTCCATTTCGAGCTTTGCTATTACCAGGCGATCGACGCGGCGATCGCGCGCGGGCTCGCCCGCGTCGAAGCGGGCGCGCAGGGCGCCCACAAGCTGGCGCGCGGCTACCGGCCGGTGCCGACCTTCTCGGCCCATTATCTGCGCGATCCCCGGCTGCGCGACGCCGTCGCCGACTATCTCGCCGCCGAGCGGCGCGCGGTGGCGCGGGAGATCGCCGCACTGGATGAAATGACCCCCTTCCGCAAAGGCTGAGACCCCCTCTATGATCGTCGCTGAAGCGGCAAGGAGGCGGCGATGCGCAAGTTGATCTGGGCTCTGGTTCTGCTCTGGCCGGCGATCGCGGTCGCGGTGCCCCCGCCGGGACCCGAACGCAATTTCGCCGCGCGCGACCTGTTCGACCTCGAGGCCGCCTCGGACCCGGAGATCAGCCCAGACGGGCGCTGGATCGCCTATACCCGCCGCTCCGGCGACATCATGACCGACCGCTTCCGCAATGCGATCTGGCTGATCGACACCCAGAGCGGGCGGCAGATGCCGATCGCCACCGGCGCCAGCCAGCCGCGCTGGTCGCCCGACGGCAGCCGCCTCGCCTACATCGCCGCCGGCGACGGCGGGCGGGCGCAATTGTTCGTGCGCTGGATGGCAAGCGGCCAGGCCGCGGCAGTCACCGGCCTGCCCGATTCGCCGTCGAGCGTCGCCTGGTCCCCCGACGGTCGCCAGCTCGCTTATGCGATGTTCGTGCCCGACGAAGGCGCGCGGCTCGGCACCCCCCCGACGCGACCCGAGGGCGCGGTCTGGGCCGATCCGCTGCAGGTGATCACCGCAGTCACCTACCGCGCCGACGGGCAGGGCTATCTCCGCGCCGGCTACGATCAATTGTTCCTGGTCTCCTCGGAGGGCGGGGCGCCGCGCCAGCTCTCTTACGGGCCCTACAATAATGGCGGGCCGCTCTCCTGGACGCCCGATGGCCGCACCCTCCTGTTCAGCGGCAACCGCTCGCCCAATTGGGAGCGCGAGGGTTTCAATACCGAGATCTACGCGCTCGACCTGGCCTCCCACCAGATCAGCGCGCTGACCAGCCGCGACGGGCCCGACAACGAGCCGGCGGTGTCGCCCGACGGCCGGCTGATCGCGTTCACCGGCTATGACGACCGGGAGCGGGGCTATGAGAACGCTCTCCTCTATGTGATGAACGTCGACGGCTCGAACCGGCGGCCGCTCACCGAATCGCTCGACCGCAGCGTCGCCGCGCCGATCTGGGCGGCGGACGGCCGCTCGGTCTACGTCCAGTATGACGATCGCGGCGAAACCAAAGTGGCGCGGGTCGGGGTCGACGGCGCGGTCCGCACCGTCGCCGAAGGGCTCGCCGGCGCCGATTTCGACCGGCCCTATACCGGCGGCAGCTTCAGCGTCGCGCGCGACGGCGCGGTCGCGCTCTCGGGCGGCAGCGCCACCCGACCGCCCGATGTCGTCGTCGCCCGCGGCGGCGCCAGGCGGCAGCTGACCCGATTGAACGGCGAATTGCTCGACGCCAAGCGCCTCGGCGAGGTCCGCCATATCGCCGTCACCTCGTCGGCCGACCAAAGGCCGATCGACGCCTGGATCACGCTGCCGGCGAACTACGCGCCGGGGCAGCGTTCTCCGCTGATCCTCGAAATCCACGGCGGCCCCTACGCCGCCTACGGGCCGCATTTTTCGACCGACGACCAGCTTTACGCGGCGGCCGGCTATGCGGTGCTGTCGGTCAACCCGCGCGGCTCGACCTCCTACGGCGCCGAGTTCGCCAATCTGATCCACCACGCCTATCCGGGCCAGGATTATGACGATCTGATGAGCGCGGTCGACGCGGCGGTCGCGCAGGGCTTCGCCGATCCGGAGCGGCTGTTCGTCACCGGCGGCTCGGGCGGCGGCGTGCTGACCGCCTGGATCGTCGGCAAGACCAACCGCTTCCGCGCGGCGGCGACGCAAAAGCCGGTGATCGACTGGTCGAGCTTTGTGCTGACCAGCGATTCGCCGCCCTTCTTTTCCCGCTATTGGTTCGGCCATTATCCCTGGGAGGACCCGCAGGGCTTCTGGGCGCGCTCGCCCTTGTCGCTGGTCGGCAACGTCCAGACGCCGACCCTGGTCGTGGTCGGCAGCGAGGATTACCGGACCCCGGTCAGCGAGGCCGAGCAATATTATACGGCGCTGCAATTGCGCGGCGTACCGACGGCGCTGGTCAAGGTGCCCGGCGCCAGCCATGGCGGGCTCGCCGGGCGGCCCTCGCAGAGCGGGGCGAAAGCGGGCGCGATCCTCGCCTGGTTCGAGCGCTACCGCAATGGCGCGCCGCCGCGGGCGGCGGCCGGGAACTAGGTCGTCATTGCGAGGAGCGCAGCGACGCGGCAATCCAGACTGGATTGCTTCGCTCGCTCGCAATGACGGGGAACGGGTCAGGCGGCGCGGCGGCCTTCGGCCAGGTCGGCGAGCCAGGCGCGGGCCTGGCGCTGGGCCTCGGCGATCTCGCGGGCGGTCATGTCCTCGGATATGTCGGCGCGGCATTCCTGGGCGACGGCGCTGCCGTTCAGGGCGGCGAGGTTGAACCATTTGTGGGCTTCGACGAGGTCGACCTCGACGCCGCCGATCCCGGTCGAATAAGCGACGCCCAATTCGTAGAGCGCCTGGACATCCCCCATCGCCGCTTGCGTCATCCGGCTCTCGGCCAGGAAGGCGGCGGATTTCAGGCTGTGACCCATGTAGATTTGCCCCTCACGTCAATTTGGCCCCCGTTTGGCGCGCCAGATGCGAAGAAATGGTTAACGCCGCGCCAAGGATAAGCGGGCACCAGGCGCAGTCTGCGACCAGGCAGCCGTGGCGACTCCGAAACGAATCGGCTAGGCTCGCCGCAGCCGGAGGTGTGCGAGGATGAGTCGCGTCCCCCAACAGGAGAAGCGCCCCGAGCCGCGCGCCCGCGCCGCGCCGCCGGTCCAGCGCGCCGCCGAGCATAGCCATGCGGCCTCGTCCCAGGGCCACGGCTTCGAACAGGTGTCGCCGCGCTACGGCTTCGCGCAGGCCTCGCCGCGCTTCGGGCTTGCCGAAGGACGGTCCGCCCCGGCAGCGCCGACCGCGTCCAGGGCGGACGGCCTGCCCGAGCCGCTCAAGACCAATATGGAGGCGATGAGCGGCGTGGCGCTGGACGACGTCAAGGTCCACCGCAATTCGTCGAAGCCCGCCGCGCTCGACGCGCTTGCCTATGCTCAGGGCAGCGACATCCATCTCGGAGCGGGCCAGGAGGAGCATTTGCCGCACGAAGCCTGGCATGTCGTCCAGCAGAAGCAGGGGCGGGTGCCGGCGACGCGGCAATTGAAGGGGGTTTCGCTCAACGCCGATTCCGCGCTCGAACGGGAAGCGGACGCGATGGGATCGCGCGCGGCCGCGGCCGATCCCGCGCCCGGCATCGCGGCGGCGGCCCTGCGCCGCGCGTCCGCGTCCGGCCCGGCAGTGGTTCAGCGCGAGGCGACAAAGGAGGAAAAAGAGCTGCTGCGCGCCCGAGTCGGCGAGGCTTTCGGAACCTACGAATTCCAGCAAAGAGAAAATGTAGAATTCGCGATGGGACTGCGCGACTTTTATCAACTGATCCGTCCCAAGTCCGGCAAACCCTATTGGCGGCGAAAGTCGATTCGCCGGAGTGGCGGGCGCGGCTTTTATGGGCGATTGGCCGACAAGCCGCCGACCATGCAGGAGCTGGCCGACGCCAAGGCCTTGTTCGACGCAATCCAGTCGGCTCCGGCGAAATTCTTCAAGCACTTTACGTTTGTTGCCGAGACCTCACTCGGCAAACGCAAGAGCAACAACAGCGTCATGGGCAAACATTTTCTCGGCAAGGGCGAGATGCCCGCCTCGATTTACGCGCTTACCGGCGATTGCGAGTGGCTCCACATGCAGGGCCATGGCCTCGGTGGCTCGGAAACTCCCGCCAATCTCTTTGCAGGAAGCAACAATGCCAATTCCCACATGGCAGCGGTGGAAACCGCCGTGCAGGTGCTCCGTACGCTTCCAAAGACGCAGGTCGACGTCGAGGTGTCGATCCAGCTGGACGAAGATTATCACACGCCGGAAACATGCACCAAGATTGCCGGCGCCCTGAATCTCGATCCCGGCACCGTTTACGCCAGCATGGCGAAACTGGAGAGCCGCAAGCCCGAATATATCCGCTATACCGTGTTGATAGATAACAAGACGGTGTGGTCGGAAGGCATACCGGCACTCTCGGCAGGACGATTCGATGAGGGGTTGTTCAAGAAACTGCAGTCAGCCGTCATCGCTTCGGTCAAACCGAAGTTGGAGCCGATCAAGTTCGTGAAGGGCGAGACCCTGAACCCGTCGAGCAGCAGCGCGAGCGCCCTCTCGTCCGCGCCATCTTCCTCCTCTTCCTCGGCATCGTTCTCCTCGACCAGCAGCAGCTCCAGCGATTCGGCTTTCGCCAGCAGCTCGAGCTCGTCGAGCAGCTCGATGATGAGCGACTGAGCCAAGGGTCAAAGCGGGTCGACCGGCAGATTGTCGATCAGCCGGCTGCCGCCGATGCGGGCGGCGGCGAGCAGGCGGGCCGGGCGATCGAGCGCTGTGAGCGGCATCAGCGTTGCGGCGTCGCGCAGAGCGACATAGTCGATCGGGTCGAAGCCGGCCGCTTCCAGGCGCGCCTCGGCCTTCTCCAGCGCCTCGCCGACGTTGCCGCCCTGAGCGATCGCCTGCGCCGCTTCGCCGAGCGCGCGGGGCAAAGCGCGGGCGGCGGCGCGTTCCACCTCGGAGAGATAGGCGTTGCGTGAGGAGAGGGCGAGGCCGTCTTCGTCGCGCGCGGTCGGCACGGCGATTATCTCGATCGGAAGCTTAAGGTGGCGGACCAATTGGCGGATCACGGCAAGCTGCTGATAGTCCTTCTCGCCGAAGACCGCGATGTCGGGGCGGACCTGATCGAACAGGCGCGCGACCACGGTGGCGACGCCGTCGAAATGGCCGGGGCGGGCGGCGCCTTCCAGATCGTCGCCGATCGCGCCCACCGTGACGGTGGCGGCGGGGCCGTCCGGATACATGGTCGCCGCGTCGGGCGCCCAGAGTATCGCGCAGCCCTCCTCATCGAGCATCGCCGCGTCGGCGGCCTCGCGGCGCGGATAGGCGTCGAGATCCTCGTTGGCGCCGAACTGGGTCGGGTTGACGAAGATCGAAGCGACGACGTGATCGGCCCGCCGCCGCGCCTCGGCGACGAGGGCCATGTGGCCGGCATGGAGCGCGCCCATGGTCGGCACGAAGGCGATCGTGCGGCCGCCGCCGCGCAGGGCGGCGAGCGCCTCGTTCAGCGCGGCGGGGTCACGGATGATTTGCACGGCCCCATGGCCTCCGATAGAGGAGAGAAGGCGGGCTGGTAGCGGCTCGCAAGGCGGATAATCAAGTGTCTGGGGTCCACGCGCAGTGCCGCATTTCATCACCTTCGCCAACGAGAAAGGCGGCACCGGCAAATCGACCACCGCGGTCCACAGCGCCGTCGCGCTGGCCGCCCAGGGGCGCAAGGTGGCGGCGCTCGACCTCGACACCCGCCAGCGCACCTTGGGCCGCTATCTCGACAACCGCGCCGCGACGATGAAGCGCCAGGGCCTCGATCTGCCGATGCCCGCTTACGCGACCTTCGATCCCGGCCGCGACCAGAATCTCGAGGCGGCGATCGAGCGGATCGGCCGCGACGCCGAGATCCTGATCATCGACACGCCCGGCCGCGACGATCCCTTCAGCCGTGCCGCGATGGTGCGCGCCGACACGCTCGTCACGCCGATCAACGACAGCTTCGTCGACCTCGACCTGATCGGCGAGGTCGACGCCGAGACCTATCGCGTCCGCCGGCCGAGCTTCTATGCCGAGCTGGTCTGGAACAGCCGCACCCAGCGCGCCAAGGAACGCGGCGCCAGCGTCGACTGGGTGGTGCTGAGGAACCGGATGCAGCATATCGAGGCGCGCAACATGCGCCGCGTCGGCGAGGCGCTGGGCGAGCTCGCCCGCCGGGTCGGCTTCCGGATCATCCCCGGCCTCGGCGAGCGGGTCATCTACCGCGAGCTTTTCCCCAAGGGGCTGACCCTCCTCGACCTCAACGAGATCGAGGACGTCGCGATCTCGCACATCGCCGCCCGCCAGGAATTGCGCGAGATGATCGCCGGCTTCGCTCTGCCCGAGCCCGGCGACGCCGGCGCCGAGCCGCGCCAGGCGGCGATGGCGCACTGATGGGCAAGATCATCGTCGCGCTGGTGCTGGCCGGCCTGATTTATATGTGGTGGCGGCGGCAGGCGGTCGCGCGCGCGCCGATGCGCGCGGCCGAAGCGCGGGCGCTGCTCGGCGTCGGCGAGGGGGCGAGCCTCGACGACATTCGCGCCGCGCACCGCCGGCTGATCGCCAAGGTCCATCCCGACGCCGGCGGCTCGGCGGGCCTGGCGACCCGGGTCAACGCCGCGCGCGACGCTTTGATCGCGGACCTGAAGCGCCAGTGAGCCACGTCTTCCATCCGAGCTCCCTACGCGAATATGACATTCGCGGAATCGTCGGCAAGACGCTCGGGCCGGACGATGCCTATGCGATCGGCCGCAGCTTCGGGACGCTGGCGCGGCGCGGCGGCGGCAGGAGCGTCGCGGTCGGGCGCGACGGGCGGGAAAGCTCGCCCGCGATGGAAGAGGCGCTGGTGCGCGGCCTCAACGAGAGCGGCGTGGATGCGGTCCGCGTCGGTCTCGGGCCGACGCCGATGCTCTATTACGCGGCCGCGGAACTGGGCGTCGACGGCGGCGTCATGATCACCGGCAGCCACAACCCCGCCGACTATAACGGCTTCAAGATGGTGCTGCGCGGCGACGCCTTCTTCGGCGCCGACATCCAGGGCCTGGGCCGGATGGCCGCGGCCGGCGATTGGGAGCAGGGCAGCGGCGGCGCCTCCGATCAGGAGGTCATGGATCGCTACGTCGAACGCCTGTTCCAGGGGTTCGACGGCGGCGCTTTCCGGGTCGGCTGGGACGCCGGCAACGGCGCGGCCGGGCCGGCGCTGGAGAAGCTGGCGGCGAAGCTGCCGGGCGAGCACCACCTCCTCTACACCGACGTCGACAGCCGCTTTCCCAACCATCATCCGGACCCGACCGAGGAGGCCAACCTCGCCGATTTGAAGGCGCTGGTGGCGGCCAAGGGCCTCGATTTCGGCATCGCCTTCGACGGCGACGGCGACCGGATCGGCGCGGTCGACGGCGAAGGCCGGGTGGTCTGGGGCGACCAATTGCTGGCGATCCTCGCCGAGCCGGTGCTGGCGGACCTGCCGGGCGCGACGATCATCGCCGACGTCAAGGCGAGCCAAGCGCTGTTCGACCGCGTCGCCGAGCTCGGCGGCAGGCCGCTGATGTGGAAGACCGGCCACAGCCTGATCAAGTCGAAGATGAAGGAGACCGGCGCGCCGCTCGCCGGCGAGATGAGCGGCCACATCTTCTTCGCCCACGATTATTACGGCTTCGACGATGCGCTCTACGCCGCCGTCCGCCTGATCCGGGCGGTGACGCAGCTCGGCGGCTCGCTGGCCGCGCTCCGGGACGCGATGCCGGCGGTGGTCAACACGCCCGAGCTGCGCTTCCAGGTCGACGAGAGCCGCAAGTTCGCGGTCGTGGACGAGGTGCTCGAGCGGCTCGCCGCCGCGGGCGCGCAGGTCGACCGCACCGACGGTGCCCGCGTCAGCACGAGCGACGGCTGGTGGCTGCTGCGCGCGTCCAACACCCAGGACGTCCTCGTCGCCCGCGCCGAAGCCAAGGACCAGAGCGGCCTCGACCGCCTCGTCGCCCAGATCGACGAACAGCTGGCTTTGTCGGGGGTGAAGCGCGGGCCCGCGGCGGGGCACTAGCAATGAGCTTCGTTCCCAAAACGCTTCCCTGGTTGCGTGCAAGTCGGCCGTAAATCGAATATGGATCGGTCTCGGCCGGAAGACGAATTCGACCGGGGGAGGGCCCATGCAAAATATCGCAATCCCATATGATCCAACCAAGACGGCGCTTTTTCATCCCGACAGGGATGCGCCCGTCGCAGATTTCAGCACGACATGGACCCCGGATCAGATTTGCGCCGAGCTTTCGAGGCTCGCTTATGTTCCCTTCGAAAAGGGTGACAGCGCGAAACTGGCCGAGGCGCTGACCGGGGCGGGCTTCGCCGAGCCAATCTGCTTCAATGACGAAGGCACGGGTACCCAGGGGTTCGGCACGACCGCAGGCGACACTGCCTATGTCGCCTTCCGCGGGACGGAGATTGACCAAATCAAGGACATCGGAGCCGACCTCAATGCACTGCCCGCCCATTGGGGAGGCGAGGGTTTCGTCCACAGGGGCTTCTTGGATGCCTATGAAAGTGTTCGCGAAAAGGTCGATAACTGGGTCGCGGGTGTCGCCAAGACCCACCTTGTCGTGACCGGCCACAGTCTTGGCGCCGCGGTGGCGACGCTGATGGCCGCGCGACACGATCAGGCGCAACTCGTCACCTTCGGCTCGCCGCGGGTGGGAAGCCAGGCGTTTGCCGATCGTCTCGCTCATCAAACCGTCCGCCGCTATGTCGATTGCGTCGATGCCGTGCCGGACGTTCCCCCAGCAATCGGTTACGTCCACGTCAGGGAGATGATCTACATCGATCGCGACGGCAGCGTCCGCGCGCAACCGCCCGGAACCCTGGCGCGGCTGCAGGAGGGGCTGCTTGCTCGCCTGGCCTATTGGCGAAAATGCCGTGGAGCCGCCAACGCGCCCGAACGATCGTTCGCCGATCACGCGCCGATCAATTACATCTCCGCGGCCCTCGGCCGGCGCACGGGCCCCTAGCCTCCGCCATTGCCCAACGCCGCCGGCCATGGTCTAGATTGGCGGCGATGCCCCGGCTTCACCCCGAACCGCTGCTCTTCTGCCTCGCCTGGGCGGCGCTTGCCATTGCCGCGGCGGTGATGGGCAGCATCTGGCTGGGCATCCTGTTTTCGGCCGGGCTCACCATCGTGCTGATGCCGCTCTCGGCGACGATCGTCTCGAAGACCGGCAATTTCGCGCTCGAGCGCCAGGTCCGCTGGGGGCTGCTCGTGCTCGCCGCGCTGGCGCTCTCCGTCTGGCTTGCCGTTCAGTCGTCTTCGTCCTCATAGCCGACGAGGTTGAGCTCGCGCGCCTTGATCTGGCGGGTCATGCACCAGTGCTTCAGGGCCTCCTCGCGGCCGTGGGTGATCCAGACTTCGCGCGGGGCGAGCTCCTGGATGGTCCGGGTCAATTCGTCCCAATCGGCATGGTCGGAGACGATCAGCGGCAGCTCGACACCCCGCTGGCGGGCGCGCTGGCGGATCCGCATCCAGCCCGAGGCCATCGCCGTGATCGGATCGGGCAGGCGCCGCGACCAGCGGTCGTTGAGGGCGCCGGGCGGGGCGAGGACGATCCTGCCCCTGAGATCGTCCTTCGAGGCGCCCGTGGCGGGGCGCAGGTCGCCGAGCGGGACGCCGAACTGGGCGTAGAGCTCGCACAGCCTTTGCAGCGCGCCGTGGATGTAGATCGGCTCGTGATGGCCGCGGCAGCGCAATTCCACGATCAGCCGCTGCGCTTTGCCGAGCGCATAGGCGCCGACCAGGATGCAGCGCTCGGGATTGTCGTGGAGACGCTGGAGCAGCCGGTCGATCTCGCCCGCGGTCGCCGGGTGGCGGAAGACCGGCAGGGCGAAGGTCGCCTCGGTGATGAAGATGTCGCAGGGCACCGGCTCGAACGGCGCGCAGGTCGGGTCGGGCCGGCGCTTATAGTCGCCCGAGACGACGACGCGCTCGCCTTTGTGCTCGAGCACGATCTGGGCCGAGCCGAGGACGTGGCCGGCGGGGACGAAGCCGACGTCCACCTCGCCGAGCCGCACGGTCTCCCCGTAGGCGACGGGATGGCCCGGCTGTGGCCCGTAGCGGCAGCCCATGATCGCCAGCGTCTCCGGCGTCGCCCAGACCGCCTCGTGGCCGCCGCGGGCATGGTCGCCATGGCCGTGGGTGACCAAAGCCCTGGCCTTGGGCCGCGCCGGATCGATCCAGGCGTCGGCCGGCGCGACGTAAATGCCTTCGGGGAAAGGCTTCACCCAGGAACCGAGACGGGGCATTGGGCCTATATGGCCGTGATGCCGCCCGGTTCCCAGCCTCTCCCTGCCGTCCTTGCCGACTGGTTCGCCGGCAAGGGCTGGGCGGTGCGCCGGCACCAGCTCGAAATGCTGGCCGCGGCGCGGGCAGGGCGGAGCGCGCTGCTGGTCGCGCCGACGGGGGCGGGCAAGACGCTGGCGGGCTTCCTGCCGACGCTCGCCGAGCTGGTCGAGGCGCCGACCGAAGGCTTGCATACGCTCTACATCTCGCCGCTCAAGGCGCTGGCGGTCGACGTCCAGCGCAACCTGCTGACCCCGGTCGCCGAGATGGGCCTGCCGGTCCGGATCGAGACGCGGACCGGCGACACCCCGTCCGACCGCAAGGCGCGCCAGCGGGTGCGGCCGCCGCAAATCCTGCTGACCACGCCGGAATCGCTGAGCCTGCTGCTCAGTCACGCGGATAGCTTGACGTTGTTCGAGACCCTCTCGACCGTCGTCGTCGACGAGATCCACGCCTTCGCCACCGGCAAGCGCGGCGACCTGCTCTCGCTTTCGCTGTCGCGGCTGCAGGCGATCGCCCCGAATCTGAGGCGGGTCGGATTGTCCGCCACCGTCGCCGATCCCGAGGCGTTCCAGGGCTGGCTGGCGCCGTACGGCGATGCGGAGCTGGTCGATCTGGTCACCGGCGATCCCGGCGCCGAGGCGAAGATCGCGATCATGCTGCCCGAGGACGAGAAGATCCCCTGGTCCGGGCATAGCGGCCGCTGGGCGACGGCCAGCGTGATGCGCGAGATCGAGCGCCACAAGACGACTTTGGTCTTCTGCAACACCCGCAGCCTCGCCGAACTGATCTTCCAGGACCTGTGGGCGGTCAACGAGGAGAATTTGCCGATCGGCATCCACCACGGCTCGCTGTCGGTCGAGGCGCGCCGCAAGGTCGAGGCGGCGGTCGCCTCGGGACGCCTGCGGGCGCTGGTCTGCACCGCCAGCCTCGATCTCGGCGTCGACTGGGGCGACGTCGACCTCGTCATCCAGATGGGCGCGCCCAAGGGCTCATCGCGGCTCCTGCAAAGGATCGGCCGCGCCAACCACCGGCTCGACGAGCCGAGCGAGGCGATCCTCGTCCCCGGCAACCGCTTCGAATATCTCGAGGCGCGCGCCGCATTGGACGCGATCGGCGAAGGCGAGCTGGACCCCGAGCTGTTCCGCCCGGGCGCGCTCGACGTGCTCGCCCAGCATATCATGGCCGCCGCCTGCGCGGCGCCGTTCGGCGAGGCGGCGATGCTCGACGAAGTGCGCGGCGCCGCGCCTTATGCCGGGCTATCCGAGGAGATTTTCCGGCAGGTGCTCTCGTTCATCGAAAGCGGGGGCTATTCGCTGAGGGCTTACGACAAGTTCAAGCGGCTGACCCGCGAGGTGGACGGCACGTGGCGCGTCTCGCACCCGCGCTTCATCCAGCAGCACCGGATGAACGCCGGCATCATCGTCGACGTGCCGCTCTACGACGTCCGCTTCCGCAATGGCCGCAGGCTCGGCACGGTCGAGGACAATTTCGCCGCGACGCTGTCGCCGGGCGACACCTTCTTCTTCGCCGGGCTGGTGCTCGAGGTCGAGAAGATCGACGGCATGGACCTGATCGTCCGCGCCTCGTCAAAGTCCGCGCGAATCCCGACCTATCTGGGCGCGCGCATGGCGATGACCACCAACCTCGCCATGCGCGTCCGCCATTTCCTCCACGATCGCGGGCAATGGCCGCGCTTCCCCGACGACGTGCGCGAATGGCTCGAAGTGCAGGCTTGGCGCTCGGCCCTGCCCGCCCCCGACCAATTGCTGGTCGAGACCTTTCCCCACGAGCATCGCCACTACATGGTCGCCTACAGCTTCGAGGGCTGGAACGCGCACCAGTCGCTGGGCATGCTGATCACCCGGCGGATGGAGAGCGCGGGATTGCGGCCGCTGGGCTTCGTCTCGAACGACTATGCGCTGGCCTGCTACGGCCTCGAGCCGATTCCGGACCCGGCGTCGCTGTTCTCGGCCGACATCCTCGAGCAGGAATTCGTCGACTGGGTGCAGAATTCGAGCCTCCTGAAGCGCGCCTTCCGCGAGGTGGCGGTGATCGGCGGGCTGGTCGAGCGCCACCATCCCGGCAAGCGCAAGTCGGGGCGCCAGGTGACCTTCTCGACCGACCTCATCTACGACGTGCTGCGCCGCTACGAGCCCGACCATCTGCTGCTGAAGGCGGCCTGGAACGACGCCCGCGCCCGGATGACCGACGTCGGCCGCCTCGCCAGCCTGCTCGACCGGGCGGAAGGGACGATGCTGCATGTCAAACTGGACCGGGTTTCGCCGATGGCGGTGCCGGTGCTGGTCATCATCGGCCGGGAGCGGACGGCGACCGGCACCGTCGACGACAGCCTGCTGATCGAGGCCGAAAGCCTCGCCGAGCTGGCGATGCGGGTGGACTAGCGGCCTAAACGAAAATGCCGGTGCCGTGCGCGGTCAGGTCGGCGAGGGAGGCGCCGGTGACGGCGAAGACATAATCCTCGCCTGCCTGATAGCCGGCGACCCCATTGGCGTCGACGACGAGGAAGATCTTGCCGGCGAAATCGCCGGCGTCGGGCGCGAAGAAGCCCGCCTGCGACGCCCCGAGCCCGCCCAGCGCGGCCGCGAGGTCGGCGTTGAAGCTGGCGAGCGACAGCGCGCCGTGCGCGACGCTGGCGGCAAGGCCGGTGACAGTGCCCGGCAGGTCGATCACATCCTCGGCCGGGTCGAAATCGACCAAAGTGTCGAAGGTCGTGCCCGTCGAATCGCCGGCGCCGGTGTAGACGAGAGTGTCATGGCCGCCGCCGCCCGAGAGCATGTCGGCGCCACCCGCGCCCTCGATCCGATCGTCGCCGCCGCCGCCGGAGAAGCGATCGCCGTCGCTGCCGCCGAGGAAATTGAAGCTGCCTTCGCTCACCGCGCTGCCATCGAAAGCGACATGATCCCCGGCGCCAAGCGCATGCGCATCGACCGCAAGCGCATGGCCGGCCGCGAAGCAAGTGTCGTCGGCCACCAGATCATAGTCGTTGCCGGTCGCCAGGGTGAGCTGATCGAGTAAAGATGGAAGCTCCGCCAGCGCGAAGCCGCCCGAGAAGTCGCCTGAAAGTTCGACCACGCCCAGCACCGGACCCAGCAACAGGCCGAGATCCGACCATGCCGAGCCAAGCGCAGCAACGTCCCAACCGATGCTCATCGGCGCCGCCGGATGCTGGATGAGATAGCTCGCCAGCCAGCCCTCGCCGATCTGGCTTTCCGGCGTGGCCGGGCCGTACTGAATCGGAACCAGGCCCGCCGCGACCAGCGGATCGGCCGCGACCAGCAGGGTGGCGACGCGCGCGCTTGCGCCGGCGGCGAGATCGGGCTCCGGCGTGGTCACCACCGCCGTCGTCGGCGTGGCCTCGTCCCCGGTTGTCGGCGTGGCGACGGGCACGATCGCCAGCCGAACGCCGGCGCCGGCGTCGGCCGCCACCGTTACCGGCGGTGCCGCCCGCTCGGTGATCGAGAGGGCGGGAGGCCAGGCGCTGCCGAGCAGATATTGCATCATGGGGCCGTGATCGAGCGGCGTCGCCGGCGCCGAATCGGTATCGTCCATCCGCGGGACCGAGAAACGATCGTGAAAACCGAGCAGTCTGAACCAGTAGAACCGCGTCACGCCGTCCACCCCAAGCCTGAAATTTATCAATCGAATGAGGGCCTAACACAGGCCGGCGGCGGCGTCCACATTGCTCGATCGGCGGCGATCTGCCATGGCGGGCGCGAACCGCGCCGCGGACGAGGGCTGTAAGAATGGACGTTTCGGTCGAGATCCATTGCGAGACTTGCGGCAGCGCCAATTACAGCCTGCCGGGCGGCAGCGGCGACGACGCGCCGATCCGCTGCAACGATTGCGGCGCTCCGCAGGGGACGATCGGCGAGCTCAGGGCGGCGCTGATGGAGCAGGTGCTCGATCATTCCGCCGAGGCGCTGCGACGGGACCTCGACCGGCTGCTCGCGGCCAGGCTATAGCATGGCGATGATGCGCCTCCTCTCGGTCCCCGCCCTCGCCCTGCTGCTCGCCATCCCGGCCTCGGCGCAGCGGCAGCGGCCGGACGTCACCGCCGCCGACCGCGCCGCCCACCAGCGGATGATCGTCATCGACACCCATCTCGACATCCCGGAGCGCTGGGACGACGGCCAGTGGGATTTCGGCGTGCGCCATCGCTACGGCGAAGACGGCAGCCAGGTCGATCTGCCGCGGATGGACGAAGGCGGCCTCGATGGCGGCTTCCTCGTCATCTACACGCCGCAGGGCGCGCTGACGCCCGAGGGCTATCGGCAGGCGCGCGACGCCGCGCTCGTCCGCGCCGCCGCGATCCGACGCGTGCTCGGCGAGAATCGCGGCCGCATCGGCCTCGCCCTCACCCCCGACGATGCGCTGCGGCTGGCCCGCGCCGGCAAGCATTTCGGCTTCATCAGCATGGAGAACAGCTGGCCGCTCGGCGAGGATTTGTCGCTGCTCACCACCTTCTACCGGCTCGGCGTCCGGCTCGCCGGGCCGGTGCATTTCCGCAACAACCAGCTCGCCGACAGCGCCACCGACACGCCGCGCTGGAACGGCCTGTCGCCCCTCGGCCGGCAATGGGTGGCCGAGATGAACCGGCTCGGCATCCTGATCGACGCCAGCCACAGCTCGAATGCAGTGTTCGACCAGATGCTGGAGCTGTCGCGCGTCCCGATCATCGCCTCCCATTCCGGCCCGCGCGCGATCTACGATCATGCCCGCAACCTCGACGACGCGCGGCTGCGGCGGCTGGCGGCGGCGGGCGGGCTGCTGATGATCAACAGCGTCTATCTCGCCCGCTCGGACAGTTCCCCCGAGCGGGACGCGATCGAGGAGCGGCACAAGAGATGGGCGACGCTTACCCCCGCCGAGCGGGCGCAGTTGCGCCGCGATGAGGCGGCGCTGAACCGGATTCGCCCCGCCGGCACCGCCGATTTCGACCTCTACATGCGCAGCATGATGCACGCGATCCAGGTGATGGGCGTCGATCATGTCGGGCTCGGCGCCGACTGGGACGGCGGCGGCGGCGTGATCGGCATGGAAGACATCGCCGCGCTGCCGCGGATCAGCGCCCGGCTGCGGCGCGAGCGATTGAGCGAGGCCGACATCGCCAAGGTGATGGGCGGCAATTTGCTGCGCGTGCTGCGCCAGGTCGAGGCGGCGGCGGGGCGCTGAACAGACCCGCTTCCCTCGCCGCCGCGCGGGGACTAGATTCGATCGGGGGCGGGTTGCGGAGTGTCTGCGTCTGATGGATCGCGTTTCGAGCCAGCCCGATTTCGCCAGGCCGGCCCTTTATCCCGGGGCGCCCGCCTGGTCGCTCGCCGGCGCGCAGGATTGGGGGGCGACGCCGCTCGGACCGGCCGAAGCCTGGCCGCAGTCGCTGAAGACGGCGGCGAGCATCGTGCTCGGCTCGACCGTGCCGATGTTCCTCGCCTGGGGCCCGGACCTGCTGCTGCTCTACAATGACGGCTATGGCGAGATCCTCGGCGACCGCGGCCCGGCCTACGGCAAGCCGGTGCGCGAGATCTGGGCCGACGCCTGGGCGCGGATCCGGCCCAATGCCGAGCGCGCTTTGGCCGGCGAAACCCTGTTCTTCGAATCCGAGCCGCGAACGCTGCGCCGCGACGGCATCGAGCGGCCGGTCTGGCTGACCTTCGGCTACAACCCGATCCTCGGCGAGGATGGCAGGATCGGCGGGGTGTTCGGCGCGGTCACCGCAATCAGCCACGACGCCGCCGCCGAGGACCGTGCCCGCGAGAGCGAGGAAAGGTTCCGGCTGATCGCGGATTCGGCGCCGGTGCCGATGTGGGTGACCAAGCTCGACCGCAAGCGCAACTTCGTCAACCGCGCCTATGTCGACTTCATGGGGGTGAGCTACGAGGAGGCGGTCGACTACGACTGGCGCAACATCATCCATCCGGACGACGTCGAGCGGATCCTCGCCGAATCGCTGGCCGGCGAGGCCTCGCTCAAATTGTTCGTCCTCGAAGGGCGCTTCCGCCGGGCCGACGGCGAATGGCGCTGGCTGCGCTCGATCTCGCAGCCGCGCTGGGGTTCGAACGGCGAGCATATCGGCTTCATCGGCGTCGCCCCCGACATCACCGAATGGAAATTGGGCGCCGAGCTGCTCGAGGGCCGGGTCGCGGCGCGAACCGCCGACCTCAAGCTGGCGCTGGACCGCCTCCAGGCCGAGGTCGCCGAGCGCGAACGGGCCGAGGAGGCGCTGCGCCAGGCGCAGAAGATGGAGGCGGTCGGCCAGCTGACCGGCGGCATCGCCCACGATTTCAACAACCTCTTGACGCCGGTGATCGGCGGCCTCGAGATATTGGTGAAGGGCGTCGACGAGCCGCGCTTGCGGCGGATCGCCGAAACCGCGCTCGAATCGGGCCGGCGCGGGGCCAAGCTGACCACCCAATTGCTCGCTTTCTCGCGGATCCAGCGGATCCGGATGGCGCCGGTGGCCGTCAACCGGGTGATCGAGGCGATGCAGCCGATGCTGAAGCACGCGCTCGGCAGCGCGATCACGATCCGCACCGAGCTCGGCGCCGAGGCCGGCCGCGCGCTGTGCGACGAGAACCAGCTCGAAAACGCGCTCCTCAACCTCGCCATCAACGCCCGCGACGCCATGCCCGAGGGCGGCGCGCTGACCATCTCCACCACCCTCACGGCCGAGAAAGACGGGCTCGACCTCGCCGCCGGCGACTATGTCTGCATCGCCGTCGCCGACACCGGCCAGGGGATGACGCGCGAGGTGCTCGCCCGTGCCACCGAGCCGTTCTTCTCGACCAAGCCGTTCGGCAAGGGCACCGGTCTCGGCCTCGCCCAGGTCTACGGCATCGCCCGCCAGTCCGGCGGGACGCTGCGGATCGAGAGCGAGGAGGGCGCGGGAACGATGGTCCGGCTGCTGCTGCCGCACGCCGCCGGCGAGCCTGCCGCGGAGGGCGCCGAGGGCGGCGCGGCGGAAGCGCAGGCCGAGCGCCCGAGCGGGCCGAGCGCCCATATCCTCGTCGTCGACGACGATGCCGACGTCCGCGCCTTCCTCGCCGACGTGCTCACCGGCCTCGGCCACCGCGTCGAGACGCTCGATTGCGCCGAGGCGGCGCTCGCCGCGCTTGAAACGGGCGCGCCGGACCTCGTTCTGCTCGATTTCGCGATGCCGGGCATGAACGGCGCCCAGCTCGCCCGCGAGGCGCGCGCCCTCCATCCCGGACTGCCGATCGTCTTCGTCACCGGCTTCGCCGAGAGCGACCAGCTCGAAGGCGCCCTGGGCGGCGACGTCGCGGTGCTGAAAAAGCCGTTCGGGATCGAGGAGCTGGCGGCGGCGATCGCCGCCCATGTCGGCGCCGCCGCGCGGTCTTGAACCGCCGGATTCCGCTCCTAGATTTTGCGCGCCGGAAGGCCGCCTTCGGCTTCCGGGCAATATGTTGCTCAATGGAGGACATCAAAATGAGAGGTAATGACTTTTCGCCCTATCGGCGTTCCACCGTCGGCTTCGACCGATTGTTCGACTTCCTCGAAAGCGCGAGCCGCGCCGAGCAGGACAATTATCCCCCCTTCGACATCGAGAAGCTCGGCGACGACAGCTACCGGATCACCCTCGCGGTGGCCGGCTTCAAGCGCGACGAGATCGAGATCGTCGCCCACCAGAACATGCTGACGATCACCGGCCGGCGCGGCGACGACCGGGGCAAAGATGGCAATTTTCTGCACATGGGCATCGCCACCCGCGCCTTCGAGCGGCGCTTCGAGCTCGCCGATTTCGTCCGCGTCACCGGCGCGGATCTGAGCGACGGCCTGCTCCGGATCGAGCTCGCCCGCGAAATCCCCGAGGCGATGAAGCCGCGCAGGATCGACATCGGCGGCGAGGCGCCGGCGAAGATCGAGGCCGTGGCCGCCTGAGGCACTCTTTGCGTCATTGCGAGCGGAGCGAAGCAATCCAGCTTCGGGCGGCGCGCCAGACTGGATTGCTTCGTCGCTTCGCTCCTCGCAATGACGAGGGAGGGTATGATCCGGCGTCGATTCGTTTCGGCGCCGGATTTTTCGTCGCTGGATTCGCGCGCTTGGTAGGATTCGGCTGGCGCATTCATGTTCCGTTTACGAATGGCGACCCACATCCGATCGCAGGCCGAAAAGGCCGGGGAAAGCGGGACGCACATGAAGATCTGGAGCAAGCTGCAAAATCCGTTCGCGCTGGTCGTCCAGGGCTTCGCGGCCGGCGGCCTGCTGTTCTGGACGACCCGCGCCGACGCGGCCTCGCTGCTCACCTTCCTTCACCTCTCCTTCTGAGCGCTTGAAAGGCGCGGCGGGCCCGCTTTATAGCGGCGCCATGGTTCGCTTTTCGTTCTCGGGACACGAGTTGATGGCGCTGCCGCAGGGCGCGCTGTTCTGGCCGGCCCGGCGCGCTTTGCTGGTCGCCGACCTCCACCTCGAGAAAGCGAGCTGGTTCGCAAGCGGCGGGCAGATGCTGCCGCCCTATGATTCGATCGCGACCCTGGCCGACCTCTCGGCAATCGCCGCCGCCACCGATGCCGCCGAAATCTGGTGCCTCGGCGACAGCTTCCACGACCGCCACGGCTGCGACCGCCTGCCCGCCGAGGCGCGGGCACAGCTCACCGCGCTGACCGGATCGATGCGCTGGATCTGGATCGTCGGCAATCACGATCCCGGCTTCGCCGACCATTGCGGCGGGACGATCGTCGACGAGGCCGAGGTGGACGGGCTGGTCCTGCGCCATGAAGCCGATCCCGCCGAGGCCCGGCCCGAGCTCAGCGGCCATTTCCATCCCAAGCTCAGGATCAATCATCGCGGCCGGCAAGTCTCGCGCCGCTGCTTCGTCGCCACCCAAACCAAGCTGATCCTGCCCGCCTTCGGGTCGCTGACCGGCGGCCTCGACGCCCACCATCCGGAGATCGTCCGCGCCGTCGGCGCCGGCGCCCAGGCGCTGGTGCCGGTGCGGGACCGGCTGCTGAGGTTCCCGATCGCAGCCTAGGCCGCGCGGAAGGTCATCGCGGCGCCGTTCATGCAGTAGCGCAGGCCGGTCGGGCGCGGGCCGTCGTTGAAGACGTGGCCGAGATGGCCGCCGCAGCGGGCGCAGAGCACTTCGGTGCGGGCCATGAACAGGCTGCGGTCCTCGCTGGTGACGATCGCGCGCGGCAGCGGCGCGAAGAAGCTCGGCCAGCCGGTGCCGCTTTCGAACTTCGTCGCTGAAGAAAAGAGCGGCTGGCCGCAGCCTGCGCACAGGAAGGTGCCGCGGCGATGCTCGCGGTCAAGCGGGCTCGATCCCGCCCGCTCGGTATGCGCCTCGCGCAGCACCGCATATTGGGCCGGGTTCAAGCGCCGGCGCCACTGGGCCTCGGTCAGCCGGTACGGGAAGCGGCCGGGCTGGGCGCCGGCTTCGCCCTCGCGGCCGGGCTGAGTGACGGCGACGCCGGCCACCATCGCCGCGCCGCCCAGGGCGAGAAAGGTGCGTCGGTCGAGCTTCATGGCTCGGCCCCTGCGCCCGGCGACCTTAACCGCGCGCGAACGAGGCCGCGCACCGCATTGCCGATCAGGAAGCCCTCGGCGAGATCGGCCTCGGTCAAATCGGCCTCCTTCGCCCGCCGCTCGTCGAGCAGCCTTGCGCGCAGCACGCCGGGCAGCAGGCCGCGGGCGAGCGGCGGCGTCAGCAAAATGCCGCCGCGCTCGACGAACAGGCTGGTGAAGCTGCCCTCGGTGAGAAAGCCTTCGGGATCGGTGAAGACGATCTCGAACGCGCCCGACGCCGCGCGCGCCGCGTCGTAAAAGGCGCGGTCGCTGGTCTTGTGGTGCAGCCGGAAATCGTCGGCCGCGACCGGGAGGGGCGCGATCGCGACTTCGACCGGCTCGCCCGGCGCGGCCGCCAGCGGCCTCAATTCGATCGCCAGCGCGCCGCTGCGCGCGAGGGCGAGCCGGATCAGGCTCGGCCCGGCGCGGAAGGTCGCCGCCTGGAGGTCGTTGCGCGCCTCGTGCCGATCGAAGCGGAAATCGAGCGCATCGGCGCTCGCTTTCATCCGGGCAAGGTGGCGATCGAGGTCGGCGACGCCGTCCTGCGGGTCGAAGCGCATCGTCTCGAAAAGATCGAAGCTCCGGCCCGTCGCCACAAACGCTCCCTTCGCCAGACATTCGCGCCATTCGTCGCCGGCCTCGCTGTCGGCGACGATGCCGGAGCCGAGGCCGATCCGGGCGACGTGCGCGCCCGCCTTCATGACCAGGGTCCGGATCGCGACATTGAACGCGGCTTCGCCGTCCGGCGCAAGCCTCCCGATCGCGCCGCAATAGACCGAGCGGGGTGAAGCTTCCAATGCGGCGATGATCTCCATCGCCCGGATCTTGGGCGCGCCGGTGATCGAGCCGCAGGGATAGATCGCCTGAATGAGGTCGATCGGGCCAAGGCCGTCCTCCAGCTCGGCGGTGACGGTGGAGGTCAGCTGGAGCAGGGTCGGATAGGTCTCGACTGCGAACAATTCGGGCACCGCGACGCTGCCGGGCCTTGCCACCCGCGACAAGTCGTTGCGCAGCAGATCGACGATCATCAGATTCTCGGCGCGCTGCTTGGGGTCGGCGCGGAACGCCTCCGGATCGGCGTCGCGCGGCGCGGTGCCCTTCATCGGCCGGGTGGTGACCTGCCCATTCTTCACCGTGAAGAACAATTCCGGCGACAGGCTGAGGATCCAATGGGCGCCGGTGAAGACGATGCCGCCATGGCCGGCGCGGGCCCGGCCGCGCAGCGCCGCGTAGAGGGCGAGCGGGTGGCCGAGCGTCCTGACCTCGGCGGCGAAGGTGAGGTTCGCCTGATAGATGTCGCCGGCCTCGATATGGGTCCTCACCGCCGCCAGCGCCGTTTCATATTCGGCCCGGCTGATCAGCGGCCGCGGCCGGCCGGCCCAGGCGCCGGCGCCGTCGGGGAGGAGCGCCTCGGCGTCGACGGCCTCGCTCTTGCCGAACAGGCCGAACCACAGCAGAGGCGGCGCCTCCGCGGCAGGCGGGGCGCGCAGCGGCGCGAGCTTGTCCTCGAGCGCCAGCCCCGCTTCGTAGGCGAGGAAGCCCGCCGCCTGCCGCCCGCGCAGCCGCTCGAGGCAGTCCCGTACCGCGCCGAACTCGCGCGTCTCGACGATCTCGGCCGGCTCCGACAGGAGCAGGGCGCGGCCGCCCGGGCGGGCGTCGTCGAGCAGGACGAAGGGCCGGCTCAAGCTTGCCATGAGCGGTCGCGGAGCCCATGGCGCCGCGTCAGGAGAGAAGCCTTGGTTTGCAGCGCCTTCGACCTTTTCAAGATCGGAGTCGGTCCGTCCAGCTCGCATACGATGGGACCGATGACGGCCGCCTGCCGCTTTGTCGAGGGGCTGCGCGAGGGCGGCCTGCTGGAGCGGACGGCGCGGGTCGAGGTCGATCTTTACGGCTCGCTCGCCCTGACCGGCAAGGGCCACGCCACCGACCGCGCCATCCTGCTCGGCCTGTCGGGCGAGCGGCCCGACCGGATAGACCCGGACGCGGCCGAGCGGACGGTCGCCACGATCCGGGAGACGGGGCGGCTCAGCCTCGGCGGCAGCCGCGCGATCGATTTCGACGAGGCCGCCGACCTGCGCTTTCTCCAGCGCGAGCGATTGCCGCACCATTCGAACGGGATGCGCTTCACCGCGCGCGACGGCGCCGGCGCCGAGCTCGCGCGCCGCATCTCCTATTCGGTCGGCGGCGGCGCGGTGGTCGACGAGGCGGCGGTGGCGCGCAACGCGCCGCCCGAAGGCGCCTGGGACGTGCCGCTGCGCTACGCCTCGGGCGACGATCTGCTCGCGCTGGCCGAGCGGGAGGGAATGAGCATCGCCGAAATCGCCCGCGCCAACGAGCGCGCGGCGCTCGCCAACGCCGAGATTGACGCCCGCCTCGATGCCATCGTTGCGGCGATGTCGGCCTGCATCGACCGCGGCATCGCGGCGGGCGGCATCCTGCCCGGCGGCCTCAACGTCAGGCGCCGCGCGCCGGCGCTCTACCGCCTCTTGACCGAGCGCGCCGAGCGGGCGCTGCAGGACCCGCTGACGGTGATCGACTGGGTCAACCTCTGGGCGCTCGCGGTCAACGAGGAGAATGCGGCCGGCGGCAAGGTCGTCACCGCGCCGACCAACGGCGCCGCCGGCATCGTCCCGGCGGTGCTGCGTTATTATCAGCGCTTCACGCCCCGCGCGACCGACGAAGGCGTCCGAACCTTCCTGCTCACCGCCGCGGCGATCGGCTCGCTGTTCAAGGAGAATGCATCGATCTCGGGCGCCGAGGTCGGCTGCCAGGGCGAGGTCGGCGTTGCCTGCTCGATGGCGGCGGCGGGGCTGACCGCGGCACTCGGCGGCACGCCCGGCCAGGTCGAGAATGCGGCCGAGATCGGCATGGAGCACAATCTCGGGCTGACCTGCGATCCGGTCGGCGGGCTCGTCCAGGTGCCGTGCATCGAGCGCAACGCGGTCGGGGCGGTCAAGGCGATCGAGGCCTCCCGCCTCGCTTTGGTCGGCGACGGCTCGCACCGGGTGAGCCTCGACCAGGTGATCGAGACGATGCGCAAGACCGGCCTCGACATGAACGAGCGCTACAAGGAGACCAGCCTCGGCGGGCTCGCCGTCAACGTGGTGGAGTGCTGAGCGCGGGCCGATAGCGGGCGGGCAACCTGGACAAAATGGACAAGTTCGACACGGAAACGCGTTTTTCGCACTCCCCGCACGGCGGCTCTGGCTGGGACGAAGGAAAAGCCGGACGGCGCGCGAATCGAAGGCCCGTTCCATCCCCCGGTCCATAGCAGAACAGATAGGGTACGAAAAGGGGGATTGGCGGTCAGAACAGCCGCGTGATGCCATAAGTCGCGGCCGCGATCGCGGCGGCGGCGGGGATGGTGATGAACCAGGCGATGATGATGTTGCCGGCGACGCCCCAGCGCACCGCCGAGGCGCGCCGCGCCGCGCCGACGCCCATGATGCAGCCGGTGATGGTGTGGGTGGTCGAAACCGGGATGCCGAGCCAGGTCGCGCCGAACAGCATGATCGAGCCGCCGAACTCGGCGCAGGCGCCCTCGCGCGGCGTGATCCGGGTGATCTTGGAGCCCATCGTGTGGACGATCCGCCAGCCGCCCATCAGCGTGCCGAGTCCCATCGCCGCCTGGCAGCTCAGCACCACCCAGAACGGGACGTGGAACTCGCCGCCGAGCATGCCCTGCGAATAAAGCAGCACGGCGATGATCCCCATCGTCTTTTGGGCGTCGTTGCCGCCGTGGCCGAGCGAGTAGAGCGCCGAGGTGAACAGCTGGGTGCGGCGGAAGATGCGGTCGGCGCGATTGGCGGCGACTCGGCGAAACAGCCAGGCGACGAGGATCATCAACACTATCGCCGTCCCCATGCCGAGAATCGGTGCCGCGAAGATGCCGAAGGTCGTCTTGATCACGCCCCACCAGACCACCGCCCCGAGCCCCGCCTTGGTGACCCCGGCGCCGAGCAGCCCGCCGATCAGGGCGTGGCTCGACGAGGAGGGGATGCCGAGCACCCAGGTGAGCACGTTCCAGACGATCGCGCCGATCAGGGCCGCGAAGATCACCGAGGCCGTGATGATCTCGGCGTCGACGATGCCCTTGCCGATCGTCGTCGCGACGTGGAGGCCGAAGAACAGGAAGGCGATGAAGTTGAAGAAGGCCGCCCAGGCGACCGCGAGCTGCGGCGAGAGGACCCGGGTCGAGACCACGGTCGCGATCGAGTTGGCGGCGTCGTGCAGGCCGTTCAAAAAGTCGAACAATAACGCGACGCCGATCAGCGCGATCAGCAGCGGAAAGGCGAGATGGGCCTCCATCAGGCGTGGTCGATCACGATGCCCTGGATCTCGTCGGCGACGTCCTCGAACCGGTCGAGCACCTTCTCGAGATGGATATAGACCTCGCGGCCGACGAAGAAGGCCATCGTCCCGCCCTCGTCGCGCGCCTGGAAGAGGTCCTTGAGGCCGGCATCGTAAAGCTCGTCGGCCTTGCCTTCGAGGTGGACGATCTCCTCGGTCAGCTCGTGCAGGCGGCCTGCGTTGCGGCCGATGTTGCGGAGCAGTGGCACCGCCTCCGCGACCAAAGCCGCGGCTTCGGCGGCGAGGCCCGCCATCTGCGTCATCTGCGGCGCGAAGCTCGCGACCTCGTAGAGGGTGACCGCCTTGGCGGTCTGCCACATCTCGTCGATCGCATCGTCCATCGAGGAGGTCAAAGCGGTGATCGCGCTGCGGTCGAACGGGGTGATGAACGAGCGGCGCACGGCGACCAGCACGTCGCGGGTGACGTCGTCGGCGGCCTTTTCGTGCTCATGAATGCGGCGGCAGGATCCAGCGATATCGCCGCCCTCGAACAGGCCGCCGAGCGCGCCGGCGCCGGCGACGAGGATCTGGGCGTGGCGTTCGAACATGTCGAAGAAGCGGTCCTCCTTCGGCATGATGGCGCGGACGAATCTGAGCATCCTGTACCCCCAGGAGAATCGGTTGACGCCCATAACGACGAGCGAGGCGCGGCGATAGGGATCGTCTTTGCCCGCGGTAAAAGACAGAATTATTACGCTGAGTTCGGGCTCCTCGACGGCGGCGGCCGCTTCCTCGGCCGGAAACCAGCGGCGCTCGCGCTCGCCGCGCTCGGGCCAATCCTCGGCCTCGCGGGTGACCAGCAGCGGATAGACGGTGACGACCGCCGCCGCCGGGCCGGTCGCGCGCCGCCTTTTCTCGTAGCGGAAGCTGCCGATCGGCGCGGTTGCGATCCGGCCCTCGACGCCGGCTTCCTCGAACGCCTCGCGCGCCGCCGATTCGTAATTGAGGAAGAACGGGATGGGGTTGCCCTTGGGGACGACCCAGCGGCGGCGCTCCCTGGACGTGATCAGGAGGATCTCGGCCTTCCCCGCCGTATCGAGCCTGTAGGGCAGCACGCCATATTGAGTAATCACGCTGCCATGTTGACGCAGTGGCCGCGCAAAGGCCAGATCGCGGCCGATTTCGAATCGACCGCCCGGAAAGGGAAATCCATGCGCCTCACGCTGATCGCCGCCCTGCTCGCTTTGCCGCTGACCGCCGCGCTCGCGCAAACCAGTGCCGAACCGGCCGCGGTGGAGAAGCCGGCGGCGCTGACCGCCGATGGCATTCCGCCGGTCCCGGCCGAGCTCGCCGCGCGCACCCGGCCCTATATGGAGTTTCGCAGCGCCGGCTTTGCGGGCTGGAGCCCGCGCGACCGATCGATGCTGATCACCACCCGGTTCGGCAACACCGCCCAGCTGCATCGGGTGGCGATGCCGATGGGCGACCGCGAGCAATTGAGCTTCGAGGCCGAGCCGGTGAGCGGCGGCTGGTCGCCCGCCGGCGACGTCCTCGCCGTGCAGAAGGATGTCGGGGGCAGCGAGTTCTTCCAGCTCTACACGCTCGCCGCCGGCCGGCTCACCCTGCTCACCGACGGCCGCAGCCGCAACGAGCTCGGCGCCTGGAGCCATGACGGCCGCTGGCTCGGCTACAGCTCGACCCGCCGCAACGGCGCCGACGCCGATCTCTACGTGATCGACCCGCGCGATGCCGCGACCAACCGGATGGTCGCTCAGGTCCACGGCGGCGGCTGGGCGATCGGCGATTTCGCGCCGGACGGCGCCCACGCGGTCGCGATCAACTATATCTCGGTCACCAAGGTGAACCTGTTCCTGCTCGATCTCGCCGGCGGCGCGATGACGCCGATCGGCGACCAGAGCCGCGACATCGCTTATGGCGGCGCCCAGTTCGCGCCCGACGGGACGCTCTGGGTGACATCGGACGAAGGCTCCGAATTCCAGCGGCTCGGCACGATCGACCCCGCCACCGGCCGCTTCACGCCCGTCGTCACCGACCTCAACTGGGACGTCGAGACTTTCGACATAGCCGAGGACGGCCGGCTGATCGCCTTCACCACCAACGAAGCGGGGATCAGCCGATTGCGGTTGCTCGATCCGCGCACCCGGCGGGCCCGCCTGGTCTCCGGCCTGCCGGCGGGAACGATCGGCGGGCTCGAAATCGCCCCCTGGGGCACGATCGGCTTCAGCCTCTCGTCGGCGCGCAGCCCGTCCGACGCCTATTCGGTCGATCCCGGCACGCTGGCGGTGACGCGCTGGACTCGCAGCGAAACCGGCGGCCTCGACGCCTCGGTCAATGTCGAGCCGCAGCTCATCGAGGCGCGCAGCTTCGACGGCGAGACCGTGTCGGGCTTTCTCTACCGGCCCGATCCGGCGCGGTTCCCCGGCCGCCGGCCGCTGATCGTCAACATCCACGGCGGGCCGGAGGGCCAGTCGCGGCCGGGCTTCCTCGGCCGCAACAACTATCTGATCAACGAGCTCGGCATCGCCATCTTCTACCCGAACGTGCGCGGCTCGACCGGCTACGGGAAGAGGTTCGTCGGCCTCGACAACGGCCCGGCGCTGCGGGAGAATTCGGTCAGGGACATCGGCGCCTTCCTCGATCGCCTGGCGGCCGATCCGGCGCTCGACCCGGCCCGCTTCGCGGTCACCGGCGGCTCCTATGGCGGCTATATGTGCTACGCTTCGGCGATCCGCTTCGGCACAAGGCTGCGCGCGGCCAATTGCGTCGTGGCGATCTCGAACTGGGTCACGTTCCTCGAGAACACCCAGGCCTATCGGCGCGACCTCAGGCGGCCGGAATATGGCGACGAACGCGACCCGGCGCAGCGCGCGGCGCTGACCGCGATCAGCCCGCTCACCCATGTCGCCGACCTCAGGATTCCGCTGATGGTGGTGACCGGCGCCAACGATCCCCGGGTGCCGCAATCGGAGGCCGACCAGATGGTCGCCGCGGTCCGCGCCGCCGGCCGCCCCGCCTGGCACCTGATCGGCCAGAACGAGGGCCACGGCTTCGCCAAGAAGGAGAACCAGGATTATCAATTCTGGGTCGGCCTGATGTTCTGGCAGGCGAACCTGCTCGGCGCCGCCGCGGGTTGAGCCTGTGATGCGACTGCAGATTCTCGCCGCGATCCTTGTCGTCCTCAGCGCCGCCACGGCGCCGCGGCCGGTGGCGCCGATCCTGGCCGAGGCCCACGATTCGCGCAGCTTCGCCCAGCCCGAGGTCGCGCGCGTCTCCCATGTCGCGCTCGATCTCGACGCCGATTTCAGCGCGCAGCGGATGGCGGGGACGGCGACGCTGACGATCGAGGCCGCCGCCGGCGCGCGGGAGATCGTCCTCGATTCGAAGGGGCTGGAGATCGCGGCGGTGACCGATGCCGCCGGACGGCTGCTGCGCTTCGCGCTCGGCCAGGGCGATGAAGCGCGCGGGCAGCCGCTCAGCGTCGAGATCGGCGCGGCACGGCGGATCCGGATCCGCTACCGCAGCGCCCCCGGCGCCGCCGCGCTGCAATGGCTGACCCCGGCGCAGACCGTCGGCGGCCGCCATCCCTATCTGTTCAGCCAGGGCGAGGCGATCCTCAACCGGACCTGGATCCCGACCCAGGACAGCCCCGGCATCCGCCAGACCTGGGAGGCGCGGATCACCGCGCCGAGGCCGCTCAGGGTGGTCATGTCGGGCGAGCGGCTGACTCCCCGGGGCGAGCCGGCCGGGCCGGGACGCCGCGCCTATCGGTTCCGCATGACCCATCCGGTCGCGCCTTACCTGATCGCGATCGCCGCGGGCGACCTCGCCTTTCGCCCGCTCGGGCGGCGCACCGGCGTCTGGACCGAGCCGGGCATGCTCGATCGCGCCGCCGCCGAGCTCATCGACACCGAGCGGATGGTCGAGGCGGCGGAGCGGCTCTACGGGCGCTATCGCTGGGGCCGCTACGACGTGATCGTGCTGCCGCCGAGCTTCCCTTATGGCGGGATGGAGAATCCGACCCTCACCTTCCTCACCCCGACCTTCATCGCCGGCGACCGCTCGCTGGTCGGGCTGGTCGCCCACGAGCTGGCGCACAGCTGGTCGGGCAACCTCGTCACCAACGCCGTGTGGAGCGATTCCTGGCTCAACGAAGGCGTCACCTCCTATTTCGAGAACCGGATCATGGAGGAGCTTTACGGGCCGGCCCGCGCCGGCCAGGAAGCGGCCCTCTCCTGGGCCGACATGGAGGCGGCGCTGCGCGAGCTTGGGGCCGACGCGCCGGGCACGCGCCTCCACGGCGACGACGATCCCGACGGCGGCAGCAGCGGCATCGTCTACGACAAGGGCGCGATCTTCCTGCGCACGATCGAGCGCATCGTCGGGCGCGCCCGATGGGACGCCTATCTGCGCTCCTATTTCGACCGCCACGCCTTCGAGCCGATGACCTCGGCCCGCTTCCTCGCCGATCTGCGCGCCAACCTCGTCCGCGGCGACGCGGTACTCGAAGCCCGGCTCGAGCTCGACCGCTGGGTCTATCAGCCCGGCGTGCCCGACAATGCGGCGCGGCCCGATCCCGCCGCCTTCGCCGCGGTCGACAGCGCGCTCGCCCGTTTCAACGCCGGCGGCGCGGCAGGCGCGGTCCCTTTCGCCGGCTGGAACTGGGCCGAGCGAGTCCGCTTCGTCAAGGGACTGCCCCGCGAGATGCCGGGGCCGCGCCTCGAGGCGATCGATCGCGCGTTCGCGCTTTCGGCGAGCGGCAATGCGGAGGTGCTGTTCGCCTGGCTCCGGCTCGCGCTCGGCAATCGTTACCAGCCGGCGGTGCCGGCCGCCGAGCGATTCCTCGCCCAGATGGGCCGCGCCCGCTTCGTCCAGCCGCTGTTCGAGACGCTGCTGCGCCAGGGCGATTGGGGCCGGCCGATCGCCGAGCGCATCTATGCCCGCACCCGGCCGACCTATCACAGCGTCACCAGGGAGCGGATCGACCGCCTGTTGCGCCGCCAAGGCTGAACGAAAAAAGCTCCATTTCGGAACATTTTGGGCGCCGCAGCGGGACGCGATTTCGCGGCAGAACTTAACGATCCATCAAAACCTTGCGGATAGGAGGAATTGACCCCGCTCGAGCCGATGGAATTCGATGTATCATTCGCCTGTTCCGATGGAGTCCGACGCACCGGAAAGCGACCTTCGTCCGGAGGTCGCGGAATCGATCGCGCTCGATCTCGGCAGCGAGCGGCTGCGCGACGCCCATCTCCATAACGGCCAGGTCGAGGCGCGCGCTCTGTTCGCGCCTTTTTTCGCGGTCACCGCGGTCGCCGCCACTTTGATCACCGCCTGGGCGATGTACCGCTCGGTCCAATTGAACCTCGTCGTCGGCTGGAGCGCGCTGGTCGTCTTCGCCAATTGGGTTTCCTGCCGCCGCGCGCTCGAGGCCGCGGCCTGGGGCAGCAGCCGCAACGCCAAGCCGCGCGCGCGCTGGTTCGCGGTCGCCGAGGCGGTCGGGCTGGCCGGCCTGTGGACGGCGCTGCCGACCTACGCCTTCGCCACCCAGCCGCCCCACGTCCAGGTCGTGATCGGCGGGGCGATGGTGGCGATGATCGGCGCCGCAGTCGCGCTCGCCGCGATCCCCGCCGCCGCGGTCGCCTGGATCGCGACCCTGACCGGGGCCTTCTGCCTCGCTTATTATTTCGGCGGCGCCGCGCTCGACCCCAAGATCGCGCTCACCTTCGTGATGGTCGCCGGCGCCGGCTCCTTCGGCCTGGCGCGGCTGACCCGCTGGATCTTCGGCCAGCTCAAGGTGCTCGCCCGGACCCGGGCGCAGGCCGAATCGATCCGGCTGCTGCTCAACGAATATGAGCATCGCGGGGTCGGCTGGCTGTGGCAGGTCGATGCCGAGAATCGCGTCGTCTACATTTCGTCGCGGATGACCGCCCTGCTCGGCCGCTCGACCAACCAGATGATCGGCCATTCGCTGCCGGCCTCGTTGGGCGGGACCAGCGCGCTCGGCCGGATCCTGCTCTCGCGCCAGCCCTTCGCCAATCTCGAAATGGAGCTGAAGACGCGCCGCGGCACCCGCTGGATCAGCCTGTCGGGCGACCCGATCATCGACATGACCGGCGCCTTCCAGGGTTTCCGCGGCGTCGGCCAGGACGTGACCGACGTCCGCCGCACCCAGGAGCGGCTGACCAACCTCGCCAACATGGACGTGCTGTCGGGCCTGCCCAATCGCGGCCGGGTGCGCCAGTTGCTCGGCGAGGCGCTGTCGGGCTCGGCCGGCGGCGAGGCGCCGTGCGCGATCATGTTCCTCGATCTCGACGGCTTCAAGCCGGTCAACGACACGTTCGGCCACCCCAAAGGCGACGTTGTCCTCAAGAGCGTCGCCCAGCGCCTCCTCAAGGAGGCGGGCCCGTTCGGCCAGGTCGGCCGCATGGGCGGCGACGAATTCGCGATCGTCATCAAGGACGCCAACAGCCGGCGCATGGTCGAAACCCTCGCCGACCGGCTGATCGCGGCGATCGCCGAGCCGTTCCACATCGACAAGGCCGAGATCAAGATCGGCGTCTCGATCGGCTGCGCGTTCGGCCCGGTCGACGGCCAGAGCGTGGACGACCTGATCCAGAAGGCCGACCTCGCCCTTTATCAGGCGAAGGCGCTGGGCCGCGGCACCTGCTGCTTCTTCAACCCCGACATGCAGAACGAGGCCGAGGACCGCCTCCGGCTCGAGCAGGACATGCGGATCGGCATCAAGTCGAAGCAGTTCCGGCTCTTGTTCCAGCCGCTGATCAGCGCCGCCGACCAGAGCCTCGAAGGCTTCGAGGCGCTGATCCGCTGGCACCACCCGACCCGCGGCATCGTCCCGCCCAACAATTTCATCCCGCTCGCCGAGGAATCGGGGCTGATCATGGAATTGGGCGAATGGGTGATCGAGGAGGCGTGCCGCGCCGCCGCCGCCTGGCCCGAGCATATCGCGATCGCGATCAACGTCTCGGCCAAGCAGCTCATCTATCCGGCGCTGCCCAACACGATCAACGAAGCGATCCGCAAATATCGGCTGCAGCCCGACCGGCTCGAGCTCGAAGTGACCGAATCGATCTTCCTCGGCGATTCGGCCAACGCCGTCGACGTGCTGAAGCGACTGCGGGCGCTCGGCGTCGGCATCGCGCTCGACGATTTCGGCACCGGCTATTCCTCGCTCGGCTATCTGAACAAGGCGGTCTTCCACAAATTGAAGATCGACGGCAGCTTCGTGCGCGAATCGGCGGACAACAAGGAGACGGTCGCGATCATCCAGTCGATCGTCCAGCTCGCCAAGAGCTTCCGGATGACGGTCACCGCGGAAGGGGTCGAGACCGCCGACGATTTCACCCGGATGCGCGAATTGGGCTGCCACCAGATTCAGGGCTATCTGTTCGGCCGGCCGATGAACTTCGAAAAGGCCAGCGAGCTCGTCCACGGCATCCAGCAGCGCCTCACCGCCTGATCCACCCGATCGTCATCCCGACGAAAGTCGGGACCCATGAACACGGACGTGCCGAATCGGCGCCGACGGTGTTCATGGATGCTGAATCAAGTTCAGCATGACGGTAAGGGGGGTCATGGACCTGGATCTGGAGCTCGTCGCCGAAGGCTTGCGATTTCCGGAAGGGCCGGTGGCGATGGCCGACGGCTCGATCATCCTCACCGAGATCCGTGGGCCCTGCCTGACCCGCGTCCGGCCGGACGGCTCGAAGGAGGTGCTTGCCGAGACCGCGCCCGGCCCGAACGGCGCCGCGATCGGCCCCGACGGCGCGGTCTGGATCGCCGTCAACGGCGGCGCCTTCTCCTATCGCGACCAGGACGGCCTCGCCATTCCCGGGCCGACGCCGCCCGGCCACCAAAGCGGGTCGATCCAGCGCTTCGACCTCGCCGGCGGCCGGCTCGACACGGTCTATGACGGGCTGATCGCGCCCAACGACCTCGTCTTCGATGCGGCCGGCGGCTTCTGGTTCACCGATCACGGGGTGACGATTCCGGACGGCCGCCGCTTCGGCGCGCTTTATTATGCCGGCGTCGACGGCGCCGCGCCGAGCCGGCAGCGGCACGATCTGTTCAGCCCCAACGGCGTCGGCCTGTCGCCGGACCAGCGGATTGTCTACGTCGCCGACACCTGGCTGCAGCGGCTGTGGGCGTTCGACGTGGAGCGGCCGGGCGTGCTTGCCGCCCCGCCGGGCTATGCGCCGGGTCGGGTGGTGGCGAATCTCCAGTCCTATCAATTGCTCGACAGCCTCGCCGTCGAGGCGGGCGGCAAGGTCTGCGTGGCGACGATCGTCAATGGCGGGATCACGATCTTCGACCCGGACGGATCGACCGAGCACGTTCCCGTGCCCGACCCGGTGACCACCAACATCTGCTTCGGCGGCGCCGACCTGCGCGACGCCTGGATCACCGCGGGCGCGACCGGCAGGCTCTACAAGGCGCGCTGGCCGCGGCCCGGCCTCAGGCTGGCATTCAATGCCTAGCGCCTGAGGCCGGCGAGGCGTTACTGGCCCTGGTTGGCGCCGGCCCCGGCGAGCCGGGTTGCCGGGGGCGGGGTGAGCGAGGCGGTCAGCACCTGCCCGTTCGGCCCGGCGCCGCATTCGAACGTGTAGCGGCGGTCGGCATTGACGTAGATGGTGACGCGGGTGTTGCGCGAAGAGCCGGCGATCTCGCCGATCCGGAACGAGCGGACCGCGCCCGCATCGAAGCGGCCCAGCATCTCGGCGCGGCAGGCCGCGACCGCGCGCCCGTCGGCGTCGGACAAGGCCGAAGCCGGGGCGGAAGCGAACAGGGCGGCTGCGAGCGGCAGCGCCGTCATCAAAATTTGTCTGGTCATGTCTACCTCCATCTGCTATTTATGTACCTTACCGTATAGTACAGAAATGCGCCTTGCAAGGGTTTTTTAACGTATGGTACAAAAAAGTTTGGCGACCAGCCCGGTGCGCGGGCGCCCCCGCAGCTTCGACACCGACGCGGTGCTCGGCCAGGTCCGCAACGCCTTCTGGCGCTACGGCTATGCCGGCACCTCGATGGACCAGCTGTCGGCGGCGACCGGTCTGCACAAGCCGAGCCTCTACGGCGCCTTCGGCGACAAGAAGCGGCTCTATCTCGCCGCGCTCGACAATTATCTGGCCGAAGTGCGGGCGCAGTTCGCGGAGGCTTTCGCGGTCCCCGATTTGTCCGACTCGCTCTACGCCATGTCCGAATGGTCGATCGACAAGTTCGTGCGCAGCGACGAGGGCAGCGGCTGCTTCATGATGACCACCGCGATGCCGGAGGCGGCCGAGGATCCCGAAATCTCGCGGGTCGTGCGCGAGGCGATGGAGTCGCTCGAACGGGCGATGGTCCGCCGTTTCGAAAAGGCGATCGAGGAAGGCCAGATCTCCCCTCAGGCGGACCCGCACGCGCTGGCGATGATCATGGTCGCCAACCATTACGAGCTCTCGGCGCGCGCGCGCGCCGGTTATTCGCGTGCCGAATTGCGGGTGTTGGCGGATCGCGCGCTGGGCCTGGTCCGGTCGATCGCGGCCGTGAAGTGATCGGCCGCGCGAGCCTGCTGCTGGCAGCGGCCGCGCTCGCGCCCGCGCCGGCCTCGGCGCAGGCGACAAGCAGCGTCTATACCTTGCTGGACCTCGCTCGCTGCCGGACGCTCGAAGTGGTTGCCGAAGGCGAAAGCGTGCGCCGGCGCTGCCCGGGCCTCGGCGCCATTCCCCTGTTCGTCAATGCCGGCGACGGCCGGTTCGACGTCGATGCGGGCGTCGACAACGGGCTGTGGGAATCGCTCGGCGGCTTCAACGAGATCGGCCCGCGAATCGAATGGCGCCGCCGCAACGGCCGCCCATTCGCGATCATCTATCGGCTGCGGCTGACGAGCCCGGACCAGCCGCCCGGATCGTCGCTGATCGTCGAGACGATCGGCCGCCGCGGCGCCCCCGGCTGCCAGGTCGCGACCGTCGACGGCAGCCTCTCCGACGGCAATGCCCGCGCCCGCGCCATCGCCGACCGGCGGGCGCCGACGCACCGCTGCCGGCGGCCGTAAGCCAGCATCATTCGCCGCCCATTCGGCGGGCGCGGCGGGCGGCGTACCATTGCTGAATCATCTGCTGGGTGCAGCCGCTCTGGCCGAAGCTGCCGACCACCGAGCAGCTGTTCGGCCGGGAATCGCGCGAGACCTCGTCGAGCGTCTCGACCCGGGCGCCCCAGGCCTGCTCGGTGTTGTGGGTGCTGCGGCGCAGCGGCGCCGGGATCCGGTAGCGCTCTTCCTCCGGCCGGCGGTGGCAGACGACGATCTCCTCGTCGGTCGAGCGCGGGCAGGGGTCGTCGCCATAGACGGTCAGCTGGGACTGGCGCGCCGGCGGCTCCTCCTGAGCCGGGGCCGGCGCGGCGGCGAGCAGCGCCGCGAACAGGATGGGGAGGCGGACCATCTCAGCGCTGTTGGGCGGGCTTTCCTGAACGCTGCATTGCTTTTTTCGTCTTCAGCGTCGGATCGGCCGCGGCGGGATCCTCGGGCCAGGGATGTTTGGGGTAGCGGCCGCGCATCTCCCTGGCGACCGCCGCCCAGCTGCCGCGCCAGAAGCCGGGCAGGTCGCGGGTGGTCTGGATCGGCCGGCCGGCGGGCGAGGTGAGGGCGAGAACGAGCGGGACGTCCGCGACCTTCGGATGCTCCGTCAGACCGAACAGGGCCTGGACGCGGATCGTCACGGTCGGGCCGGCCTCGGCCGCATAGTCGATCGGGTGGCGGCTGCCCGCCGGGGTCTCGAACTGGCTGGGCGCGAGCCGGTCGACGCGCCGCCGCGCGTCCCAGCCCAGCGGCGGCTCGACCTCGACGTCGGCGAGCCGCCGCTTGCCGGCGAGCAGCGGCGGCAGCCACTCGTCCAGCCTGGCGACCAAGGCCTCGTCGGACAGATCGGGGAGCGACGGATCGCGGGCGCGGGCGAACGCCGCCCGGCGGCGCAGCGATTGCGCCGCCTCGCTCCACGCCAGCAGGCCGAGGCCGTGGCGGCGCACCCCTTCGAGCAACGCCGCCTCGATCGCGGCCGGATCGGCGCGGCTGTCCTGGCCGCCCGAGAGCAGGATCGCGCCGAGCCGGCGGCCGTGCGCGGCGCGGACGCCACCGGTCGCCGGATCGAAGCGAACCTCGGTCGCGCTCGCGATGCGATCGGCGAACAGCGCCTCGACCGTCGCCTGCGCGATCGGTGCGGCGGCAAGGATGCGCGCGCGGGCAGCAATGCCGGCGACCTCGGCGACGGCCAGCCAGGCTTCGCGGGCGAGCGGCGCGGCCGGATCGAGCCGGAAGCCGCGGCCGCCGGCGCTGATCCAGTCGGCGCCGGACGGATCGCGGCGCTTCGCGACGCGGTCGGGAAAGGCCAAGGCGACGCAGGCGCCGATCTCGCCCCGCCCGCCCTTCGCGCCGGCGAGGCGGAGCCAGTTGCGGGCAAGGCCGCGGGCGGCGTCGGCGCGGCGGCCCTTTTCGGCGCGCCAGCGGCGCAGGCGAAGCTCGAGGTCGGTGTCGTTGCCGCCGAGGCCGCGCTCGGACAGGAGCACGGCGGTCTCGGCGGCGGTTTCGGCCCAGCCGCGCGCTTCGGCCTCGATCAGCATGTGGGCGAGGCGCGGCGGCAGCGGCAGCGCGGCGATGGCGCGGCCATGGGGCGTGGGGTGGCCGTCGTCGCCGAGCGCGCCGAGGCTGCGGAGGCGCTTGCCGGCTTCGTCGATCGCGGCGGCGCTCGGCGGATCCAGCCAGCTCAGGGAGCGCGGGTTGGCGACTCCCCAGATCGCGCAGTCGAGTACCAGCGCGCTGAGGTCGGCCTCGAGGATTTCGGGGGGATCGAAGCGCGGCAGGCTCTGCGTCGCCGCCTCCTCCCAGAGCCGGTAGACGCGACCCGGCCCCTGGCGGCCGGCGCGGCCGGCGCGCTGGGCTACGGCGGCCTGGCTGGCGCGCTCGGTGACCAGCCGGGTCAGGCCTGCGGCGCGGTCGTAGCGCGGGCGCCGCGCCAGCCCTGAATCGACGACGATGCGGACCCCGTCGAGGGTCAGGCTGGTCTCGGCGATCGACGTGGCGAGGATCAGCTTGCGCCGGCCCGCCGGCGCGGGCGTGATCGCGGCGCGCTGGGCGGCGGGATCAAGGCTGCCGTGGAGGCGATGGAGATCGACGTCGGGCGGCAGGCGGTCCAGCCGCTCGGCGGTCCGCTCGATCTCGGCGACTCCGGGAAGGAAAGCGAGCAGGCTCCCATCGCTTTCCGCCAGCGCGCGGCGGATCGCCGGGGCCATTTCATCCTCGATCCGCTTCTCCGGCGCACGGCCGAGATGGACGAGCTCGATCGGGTGGGCGCGGCCCTCGCTTTCGATCGCCGGCGCGCCGCCCATCAGCTTCGCGAAACGCGCGCCATCGAGCGTCGCCGACATGGCGAGCAGGCGCAGGTCCGGCCGCAGCGCGGCCTGGGCGTCGAGCGCCAGCGCAAGGCCGAAATCGCTGTCGAGGCTGCGCTCGTGGACTTCGTCGAACAGCACCGCCGAAACGCCGGCAAGCTCGGGATCGGCCTGGATGCGCTTGAGGAAAATGCCCTCGGTGAGAACGGTGATCCGGGTGTTCGCCGAGCGCTTCGTGTCGAGCCGGGTCGCATAGCCGATGGTGCCGCCGACTTGCTCGCCGGCAATGTCGGCCATCCGCTCGGCGGCGGCGCGGGCGGCGAGCCGGCGCGGCGAAAGCAGCAGGATTTCGCCGCTGCACCAGGGCTCTGCGAGCAGCGCCGGCGCGACCCCGGTGGTCTTGCCCGCGCCGGGCGGGGCGACGAGGACGGCGTTCGATTGGCTGCGAAGGCGAACGAGCAGATCCGGCAGGACGGCGTCGATCGGGAGGCTCAATAGGCCCTCGCGATGGCGAACTCGACCGCCTCGGCCAAAGCCGCCTTGGCCCGGCCCGCCGGAAACGGGCCGAGCGCGTCGATCGCGCGCTGGCCGAACAGGCGGGCGCGCTCGATCGTGTCGTCGAGCGCGCCGCAGCCGCGCAGCAGGCGGGTCGCCTCGGCGAGGTCGAAGTCGGTGGCGCGATCGCCCGCCATCGCCTCCTGCCAGAAGCGGCGCTCGGCGTCGGAGCCGCGGGCGAAGGCGAGGATGACGGGGAGGGTGACCTTGCCGTCGCGGAAATCGTCGCCGACGCCCTTGCCCATCGTCTGCGCGTCGGACGCATAGTCGATCGCGTCGTCGACGAGCTGGAAGGCGATGCCGAGGTTGCGGCCGTAGCCGTCGAGCGCCTGCTCGTCCGCCTCGCCGCGCTCGGCGACGACCCCGGCGATGCGGCAGGCGGCGGCGAACAAGGCGGCGGTCTTGGCGGCGATGATCTCGAGATAGCGGTCCTCGCTGGTGTCGATGCGGCGCTGGGCGGTCAATTGGTTGACCTCGCCCTCGGCGATCACGCTCGACGCGCGGCTGAGGATGCGCAGCACCTTGAGGCTGCCGTCCTCGACCATCAGCTCGAAGGCGCGCGAGAACAGGAAGTCGCCGACCAGGACGGAAGCGGGATTGCCCCAGATGATGTTGGCCGTGCGCCGGCCCCGGCGCAGCCCCGAGCCGTCGACGACGTCGTCGTGGAGCAGGGTCGCGGTGTGGATGAACTCGACCGCGGCGGCGAGCTTGTGGTGGCGCGCGCCCGAATAATCGAGCAGCCGGGCGCAGGCCAAGGTCAGCATCGGCCGCATCCTTTTGCCGCCGCCGGCGATCAGGTGGCCGGCCAGCTCGGGGATCAGGGCGACGTCGCTCTGCATCCGCTCGAGGATCACCGCGTTGACATGATTCAAATCGGCCGCGACCAGCTGGATCATCGGCTCGAGCGAGGGAACACGGTCCGGATGGATCGAGTGCAGGGTGGCGCTCATGACGCGGGCTGTGCCTCCGGCGACGAGCAAAGGCAAGGGCGCGCTTCGCACTTGTCATGTGGCGGGAATAAGAGTCGGAGAGCTGATTTGGTCGCTACTATTCGCCAATGTCGACTTGTTCGTGGGTTCGACGCGGGCGAAGCTCAACCCCTTCCTCGCATTCGATGGCGTCGAGCCGTAGTCCTTCCTTCCAACCGAGGCGATGCCGGAGTTCCTTTGGGATAAGAATCCGACCCCTCGTGGACATCCTGATGCGGATCGTCATGTAGCGACGATGCGCCTTGATGGGCGTCGGCGCAACTGCTCACTCCGCCAGCGGCAGCTTGAGCCGGGCCAGGAGGCCGCCCAGATCCTCGCTCTCCTCGAGCGTGATCGAGCCGCCGTAAATCTGGGCGACGTCGCGGACGATGGCGAGGCCGAGGCCGGTGCCGGGCTTGCCGGTATCGAGCCGGGCGCCGCGGTCGAAGATGGTTTCGCGCTCCTCCTCGGGGATGCCCTTGCCGTCGTCCTCGACTTCGATCTCGACGCACTCGGGCGTGGTCTTGACGGTCACGAACACCCGGCCGCCGCCATATTTGGCGGCATTCTCGATGAGATTGCCGAGCATCTCGTCGAGATCCTGCCGTTCGACCCGGACGACCGCCTGCTTGTGGCCGGCGAGATCGACGGTGACCTTGGGATAGAGCCGAGAGATGGCGCGCTCGACCGCCTCCAGCTGGGGCCAAACCGGGGCGCGGGCATGGGCTGACGAGCGCCGGCCGATCGCGCGGGCGCGGGCGAGATGGTGGTCGACCTGGCGGCGCATCGTCGTCGCCTCGCGGCAGACGGTGTCGGCGAGGTCGGGGCTGCGCGCGGTGGCGGCGTTGGTGATCACGGTCAAGGGCGTCTTCAGCGCATGGGCGAGGTTGCCGGCGTGGCGCCGCGCCTCTTCGGCCTGGGTCTCGTTATGGGCGAGCAAGGCGTTCAATTCCTCGGTCAGCGGCTCGATCTCGCGCGGCAGCCTTTCCTCGATCCGCGACTTGCGGCCCGAGCGGATCGCGGCGATCGCGCGGCGGACCCGCCGCAATGGCCACAGGCCGTAGACCGCCTGCAAAGCGGCGAGCAGGATCAGGCCGAGGCCGAGCACGCCGAACGAACGGACCATCGTCCGCTGGATCACGCCGATCTGATCGTCGATCACGTCGCGGCTCTGCGCCACCTGGAAGCGCCAGCGCACCGGCGAGCCCGGCAGGCGGACGTCGCGCTCGATCACCCGCAATTTTTCGGACGGGAACTCCTCGCTGTCGTAATAATGGGCTTCGGTGTCGCGGTACGGCGCGACGTTCAGCCGGCGGTCCCAGAGCGAACGCGAGGGATAGGGCTCGAAGCCGTTGCCGGTGATCTGGAAATAGAGGCCCGAATAAGGCTCGAGGAAGCGCTGGTCGGCGAGCGCGCGGTTGAACAACACCTCGCCTTCCGGGCCGATCTCCGAGGAGGAGATCATCGCGGTCAGCACATAATCGAGCTGCGCATCGAAATTGCTGGTGATCGCCGAGGTGAGGACGCGGTCGAGCGCGAACCCGCCGAGGCCGAGCAGCAGCACGATCCAGACCGCCGAGACGCCGATCATCCGCCGGGTCATCGAGCCCGAGCGGCGCTTGCCCGCCGGGCGGACCCGAATACGACGCAAGGGGAGGCGCGGCAGCTTCATGGCGCGCTCACAAAGCGCATGCCTTCTTAGCTCGCCATGAACCGTTTATGCCCGCGGGTCCTCGAGGCTGTAGCCGAGGCCGCGGATGGTGGTGATGACGTCGGCGCCGAGCTTCTTGCGGATGCGCGTCACGAACACTTCGATGGTGTTCGAATCGCGGTCGAAATCCTGATCGTAGATATGCTCGATCAGCTCGGTGCGGCTGACCACCTTGCCCTTGTGGTGCATCAGGTAGGAGAGCAATTTATATTCCTGCGCGGTCAGCTTGACGGGTTCGCCGTCGAGCGTGACCTTGCCCGAGCGGGTGTCGAGGCGGACGTCGCCGGCGGTGAGCTCGGACGAGGCATTGCCCGAGGCGCGGCGGATGAGGGCGCGCAGCCGCGCGATCAGCTCCTCGGTCTGGAACGGCTTGGCGAGATAGTCGTCGGCGCCGGCGTCGAGCCCCGCCACCTTGTCCGACCAGCTGTCGCGCGCGGTCAGCACCAGCACCGGGACCTTGATCCCTTCCTTGCGCCAGCGGTCGAGCACGGTGAGGCCGTCGACCTCGGGCAGGCCGAGATCGAGGATGATCGCGTCATAGGTTTCGGTCGAGCCCAGATAATGGCCGTCCTCGCCATCGGTGGCGAGGTCGATCGCATAGCCCGCGCCCTCGAGCGTCGCGCGCAATTGCCGCCCGAGATTGGGTTCGTCCTCGACGATCAGGACCCGCATATTCTTCCCCTCATGTCGCTTCGTCCGCGCTTAACCGGCGCGGGCGGGAGAATGTTTCATCGCCGATATGGGAATAGCAAAGCGCAGGCGAAAGCGCCAACCGGCTATTGGGCCAATCGCCTATTGGCGCTGGATGATGCGGCCGGTCTGGGCGTCGACGTCGATCCAGATCACCTCGCCGCCGCGCATGTATTTGAGCCGGTAGATGCGGCCGTCGAACTCGACGCCGATGAAGGTCGCGCCCGGAACGTGGATGCGGGCGCGGATCTCGGTGAAGGACAAGGCGCGGCCCTGCTGGGTGGCGCGATAGGCATTGTCCTGCTCGCGCACGGCCTGGAGCCCGCGCGGCTGGGCGAGCGCGGGCGCGGCGAGGCCGATGGCGGCGGCAAGCAGGATCAGAACACGCATCACTTCAAAAACTCGGCTTTTGCGGAGAGGTTGGCAAGGGCATTAGGCGCAAAGCATTGAATAGGCCATGAATGCGGTCGTCGGCTCCGCGTAACGTTCGCGCTGCCTTCACCGCCCCGCGAAATGCTGCAGGAACTCGGCGAGGTTGGGCAACAGGTCGATCGCGCCGTGGAGCAGGACGATGAGCAGCAGGCTGCGGGTGCGCCACCAGAGCGTGCCGAAGAACAGGCCGACCGGCGACAGCACGGCGATGGTGAAAGCGGCGACCTCGAGCGGGTTCGCCGACCAGCCGGCCCCTCCCGTTGCGGCCCGATACCATCGCGGCTCAGCCTTGTCACAGGCCGCCACTCCCAAAGTTGAGGACATGCGCCAACGCCGATGATGTTGACGGGTTTGCAGGTGGACTGCGGCTTCCGCAGACGTTGACGATATCAAGGAAGTTGCCGAGCGGCCGCTCTCGCCACTGCGGGAAGCACGAGAAAATAGTGACTGTCACTATTAATAGCGCAAGGCAGGCTTGACGTCGTTCGCGCCTGCCGCCGCCATTAGGTCCGAATCAGCGCCCGTTTCGGCTGCGCTTTGCATTGTCTTGGCGAGGGCGGCGTGGGACTGTGGCGATACCGATATGCCGCCGGCTTCGCGCTGCGTGGCCGATTCGTGCGGCGGCGACCAGAGGGGGGACGTGCCATGCCGATCAATAGGGATATTTTGGCCAGGATCGAGGCCGCGGTGCTCGGCGAGCTCAGGCAGCGGGACGAGATCGATCTCAAGTCGGTCCATGTGTGGGTCCGCGGCGAGACCCTCTCCAAGCCGGCCCGGGAGTTCGGCATCGGCGCCGGCGAAGCGCCGGTCGAGACCGTCCCCGTGCTCGTCGATCTCCATCCCGACCAGAATTGGACCCATCCGTGCGAGATCCGGCTCTACGATCCGGACGGAGGCGCGCTGATCGCGACCACGCGCTCGTTGCTCCCGCCGGCCGACTTCTACCTTCACCGCCACGCCTACCGGTGCGTCCACAAGCCCGATGTTTTCCCGCCGCGGCGGCCGGACAAGCCCGTGAAGCAGCCCAAGCCGAAGCATAAATGCGTGCCGTGCAAGGGCCAGCGTTATGCCCTGCTCTTCTCGGGGATGTCGGACAATCGGCACCTCAACGACCTCGAATATCTCTATCGGGTGATGATCGACCAATATGGGTGGAAGCCAGCGAACATCACCGTGCTCAACTGGGACGGCACGGTGAACTATTCCGGCGCACCCAATCCGATCGGCAACTGGCCGGGCGACAACACGCCCTATCGAATCAAGGTGGACGGCCCGGGCACGCCCGCCGCGATCGCCAGCGCAATGGCGGCAATCGGCGCGAAGCTGCACAGCCACGATCAGTTCGTCATCCACACCAACAACCATGGCGGCGGTCAACCCGGCGACCCGGAGGCGTGTCTCTTCTGCTATCCCAATTGGGGCAGCTATGGCGCGGCCGCGTTCGGCACGGCGGTCGCGGCCCTGCCGCCGATCGCGTCGCTCATCGTGATGATGGAGCAGTGCCACTCGGGCGGGTTCGAGAATGCGACGATCGCGAACTCGACGGCGGTCAGCACCTCCTTTGCCGCGGCCTGCACATTCAACACCAATTCGATGGGCGGCTGGGACTTCGATCCGTTCGCCCACGACTGGATCCAGGCGATCAAGCCTAACCCCACTTCGGCCGCCGCGGCGTTCACCAGCGCGAACGCCAGCAAGGTGCCGGGCGACTCGCCGGTGTACAAGGACAAGCCGAACGGCGCCGGCAACAGCCAATTTCTCGCCTGAGACGGACGGCCCTTGCGTCGATTCCCGCTACCGCGGGATCGGCAGGCAAGCCTATAGTGGACGACGGCAGGGAATGAATGCTGGATGAAGATCAAGTCGCGGCGCTCGTGCGCGGCCAGCTGACCGAGCGGGAGGCGGCGTCCTCGATCGTGCGCTGGGATACCGCGCCCAGGCGGGCGGGCGAGGCGCTGCGGCTCGGCCGAAACGAACATGAAATGCCGTTCGACGGCTATTTCGTGTTTGTCGATCTGCTGCCGCTGGCGAATTGGGCGCATCCCGCCCGGATGCTGCTGATCGACGGCGAGGGCCAGCGCGTCGAGGCGGTCGACGTCCGCTTTCCGCCCTTCCTGGATGCGGCCTATCCGCCGAGCTTCAGGCTCGTCGATCTCTCCAGCGTTCCCGGCTGAGCCGCCGCTAGGCCTTGCGCGCCGCCTCGACGAGCGCGCGGATCATCCAGCGGCGCACCGCGTCGGCTTCTTCATCGGCGAGGCGCAGCACGTCGGTGAAGGCGAGCATCGCTTCGGTGCCGATGACGAGGGCGAGCGCTTTGGCGAGGCGGTCGCGGACCCAGGGGGCGAATTGGCCGGGGGCGAGCGCGGCCTCGATCAAAGGGGTGCGGCGGTTCTGGCGGAGCGGCAAGCCTTCGGCGCCGGCGGCGAGGCCCTGCTGGAGGCTGTGGATCAGCATCGCGCGGAGCGCCGGCTCGTTGGCGCGGATCATGCCGGCGACGGCGGCGTCGGCGCGGAGCAACCGCTCGAGCGGTTCGGCCGAGGGATCGTCGGCGAAGAAGGTCTCGCCGTCGGGCATGGCGAGGTCGAGCGCCGCTTCGGTGAGCAGCGCCTCGACGCCCGGGAAATAACGATAGGCGGTGGCGCGGGACACCATCGCTTCCGCCGCGACTTCCTCCAGCGTCGGGCTCCTGCCCGCCTGCATCAGCCGCGAGGCCGCCCGCAGCAGATCCTTTCGCGTGCGGCTCCTCTGGTTGGGGCGGCCGGCGTCGGCCATCAGGCGAGCTGCTGCCGGATCGCGGCGAGATCGGCCCAGACATTCTCGCGGACAATGTCGCCGACCACCATCATCCTTCTCCCTTGCGAACCGGCAGGAAGACTAATGAGACACCAGTCTCATGTCAAGACTAGCGTCGTTCAGCGCGCCGTCGCCGGGAGCAGCCTCGGGTTGCGCAGCAACGCCGCCGAGACCAAAGCGACGACCAGGCCGACCGGGAAGATTTCCGCGAAGATCATCGGCAGGCGGAACAGCGGATTGGCGTACATCTCGGCCATCTGCCGCAGCTCCTCCTGCTTGGCCTGGATCGCGGCGGGCGCGGCGCCCTCGGCCCGCATCTGCTCGAGCATGGACGCGCTATAGTCCGCCATGAAGTTCCAGCCGGAGAGCGCGGTATAGAGTTCCCAGCCGATCACGTAGATCAGCCCCGCCACGATCGCGATGCCGAGGCCGAGGCCGAAGGCGCGGCCGAAGCGGATCACGCCGCCGCATTCGAGGTCGCGGTAGCGCTTGACGCCGACGAAGATCAGCGAGAGCGCGACCAGCATGACCAGATAGCCGAACCAGAGCGAATGGCCGGTCAGGTCGAGCGCGAGGGTGGCGACGATGATGCTGATGGCGATGGCGCCGGCGAGGCCGCCATAGACGAGTGCGTAGCGCATTTGCGTGTCCCCTCCTTCAGCCGCGCGGCTCCGGCTCCCAGAGCTCAATCGGATTGTCCTCGGGATCGTGGACGCGGGCGAAGCGGCCGACGCCCTCCATGGTCTCCTCCCGCGCGATATCGATACCGGCGGCACGCAGGCTGGCGAGCAGGCCGTCGAGATCGGTGACACGCAGGTTCACCATCGCCGTCCTGTCGGCCGCGAAGTAATCGCTGTCCTGCTTGAAGGGCTCGAACACCATCGGCCCGCCTTGCGTGAACCAGACCCATTCGTTCGTCTCACCGTTCTCGTCCGTGCCGCAGCCGCCGCCGACGCCAAGATGCTCGCGATACCAGGCCTTCAGCCCGGCGGGATCCTTCGCCCGGAAGAAATAGCCGCCCATTCCGATCACCGGCATGTCCGTCCCCCTTGCATTTGAAGGGTGGATGCTAACGGAAGCCTTGGGGGCGGTCTATCGCCCTTAAGGGTGATTTGGGGGAATTCGCCCTAAGGAATGAGCGCCAGCCAGCGCGCCTTCCCGATCGCCTGGACGCGGTTTTGCGCCTCGAGCTTTTGGTAGAGGCGGGCGAGATGAGTCTTCACCGTATTGGGCGAAATGGCGAGCGTGCGGGCGAGCTGCTTGTTCGACTGGCCCGAAGCGAGCAGCGCCAATATCTCGCACTCGCGCGGGGAAAGGCCGAGCGCGCGGATCGCGGCCTCGTTGCGGACGAACATGGCGGGCCGCGGCGCCGGCGTCAGCCTCCGCCCCGCCCAGATGCCGAGCGCGACGAAGCCGAGCGCCAGGATGGCGATGTAGATTTCGGTCGAGAAGGCATGGGCCAGAAAGCGCCAGCGCAGCCACTCGAGCGCCGCCGCCGCGGCCGCCAGCGCCAAAGCGTAGAGGATGATGGTCCGCGCCATGAAGGCAGGATGCCGCAAATGAGGGGGCGGAGCCAGCGGGGTGACGGAGCCCCGATCCGCGCTTATGTCGCGCCGATGGCCGCGCCCGTCCTTGCCTATGAGACTCTCGGCCTGATCCAGGGATCGGGCTGGCTGTTTCGCGGTCTCGACCTGTTCGTCGGGGCGCGCGACCGGCTGGCGCTGATCGGCCGCAACGGGGTCGGCAAGACGACCCTCTTGAAATGCCTCGCGGACATGATCGAGACCGACGAGGGGCGGCGGACGATCCAGCCGGGGACCAAAGTGGTGCTGCTCGAGCAGGACCCGGACCTCGCGGCGTTCGCGACGCTCAGGGAGTTCGCACTGGCGGGCGGGGCCGCCGGGCACGAGGTGGATGCGATTGCGCATCAGATCGGCGTCGACCTCGACCGGCCCTCGGCGACCGCCTCCGGCGGCGAGCGGCGGCGGGCGGCGATAACGCGCGCGCTGGCGCGGCAACCCGACGTGCTGCTGCTCGACGAGCCGACCAACCATCTCGACCTCGCCGGCATCGAATGGCTCGAGGAGTGGCTCGGCCGCTATACCGGCGCGTTCATCGCGATCAGCCACGACCGCACCTTTTTGAAGCGGCTGACCAAATCCTCGCTCTGGCTCGACCGCGGCCGGCTCAGGCGCGCCGAGGTCGGCTATGGCGGCTTCGAGGCGTGGACCGACCAGGTCTATGCCGAGGAGGCGCGGGCGGCGGAGAAGCTCGACGCGAAGCTGAAGCTCGAATTGCACTGGCTGCAGCGCGGCGTCACCGCCCGGCGGCGGCGCAACCAGGGACGGCTCGCCAAATTGCACGACATGCGCGCGGCGCGGGCGGCGATGCTCGGGCCGGCGGGGACGGCGAAGCTCGGCCTCGAGACCGACGAGGTTCGTACCAGGATGGTGATCGAGGCCGAGAACGTCGCCAAGAGCTATGGCGCGCGGGCGATCGTCAGGGACTTCAGCCTGCGCATCCAGCGCGGCGACCGGATCGGCGTGGTCGGCGCCAACGGCACCGGCAAGACCACTTTGCTGCGCCTGCTGACCGGCGAGATCGATCCCGACGCGGGCAGGGTGACGCGGGCGAAGACGCTGACGGGCGTGAGGATCGACCAGCAAAGGAGGCTGCTCGATCCCGACAAGAGCGTCCGCGAGATCCTCGCCGATGGCGGCGACTGGATCGAGGTCCGCGGCCGCAAGATGCACGTCCAGGGCTATTTGAAGGACTTCCTGTTCGAGCCCAATCTGGTCGACGCGAAGATCGGCAGCCTGTCGGGCGGCGAGCGCTCGCGGCTGCTGCTCGCCCGCGAGTTCGCCCGGCGCTCGAACCTGCTGGTGCTCGACGAGCCGACCAACGACCTCGACATGGAGACGCTCGACCTCCTCCAGGAGGTGATCGCCGATTATGAGGGGACGGTGCTGATCGTCAGCCACGACCGCGACTTCCTCGACCGGACGGTGACGATCACCCTGGGGCTCGACGGCTCGGGCAAGGTCGACATCGTCGCCGGCGGCTATGAGGATTGGGAGAGGAAACGCCGTTCTCCCCTCCCGCTTGCGGGAGGGGCCGGGGGTGGGAAGAGGCGAACTCAGCAGGCCCACCCCTCGATCCCCTCCCGCAAGCGGGAGGGGAGGCAAAAGCTCTCCTACAAGGACCAGCGCGATTACGAGCTGCTGCCGGCGCGGATCGAGGCGTTGGACGCGGCGATCGCCCGCGACGAGGCGATGCTGTCCGACCACGACCTCTATCTGCGCGATCCGCGGCTGTTCGAGGCGCTGACCGACGCGGTCGCCGCGGCCAAGGAGGAGCGCGACGCGGCCGAGCATCGCTGGCTCGAGCTCGCCGAGGCTGCGGAGGCGCTGCAAGCTTGACGGAGCGCGAGCGCGGGGGCAGCAGGGGCGCCGGGCTCGGGGAGACGATTGGACATGAAGCTGATCTTCCGCGCGGCGCTGGCTGCGCTCCTCGCTCTCGGTTCGCCCGCTTTCGCCGAGGACGCCGCCGCCGTCCCGCCGCTCCACTATACGAGCCGCACGCTGGCGAACGGCCTGCGCGTTTATGCGGTGCGCGATTCCGCCAGCTCCAACGTCTCGGTCCAGGTCTGGTACGACGTCGGCTCGCGCGACGACCCGCGCGGCCGCTCGGGTTTCGCCCATCTGTTCGAGCATATGATGTTCAAGGCGAGCCGCAACCTCGTCCCCGAGCAGTTCGACCGGCTGACCGAGGATGTCGGCGGCTTCAACAACGCCTCGACCAACGACGATTACACCAATTATTACGAGGTCGTCCCGGCCAACCATCTCGAGCGCCTCTTATGGGCCGAAGCCGAGCGGATGGGTTCGCTGGTGGTCGAGCCGGGCTTCTTCGCCTCCGAGCGCGACGTCGTGAAGGAGGAATTCAGAAGCCGCGTCCTCGCCCAGCCCTACGGGCGGATGTTCTACCTTTATTTCCCGCAGATCAGCTACGACGTGCTCCCTTATGCCCGGCCGGGCATCGGCAGCATCGAGGATCTCGACGCGGCGACGATCGCGGACGTGCGCGCCTTCCACGCCGCCTATTACCGGCCCGACAATGCGGTGCTGGTCGTCGCCGGCAATTTCGATCCGGCCCAGCTCGACCGCTGGGTCGACCGTTATTTCGGGCCGATCGCGCGGCCGGCGGGGCCGATCCCGCGGGTGACCGCGACCGAGCCGGCGCGGACCGAGGCGCGGCACTACACCGTCTATGAGGCGAACACGCCGCTGCCGGCGGTGCTGATCTCCTATCCGGTGCCGCCGGCGGCCGACGCCGATTCGGCGGCGATCGAGGTGCTCGACGGCATCCTCTCGACCGGCGAAAGCTCGCGGCTCCACCAGGCCCTCGTCTATCGCGACCAGATCGCCGCCCAGGCCAGCTCCTATGTCGATAGCAAGCAGGGCCGCGGCAACCTCGCCGTCTACGCGATCCTCGCGAGCGGCCGGACCGCCGAGGCAGGCGAGGCGGCGCTGCGGCGCGAGATCGCCCGCTTCCGCGACGAGCCGGTGACCGCGGCCGAGCTCCAGGAGGCCAAGAACGAATTGCTCGCCAGCGCGCTGCGCGGGCGCGAGACCGCCGACGGCCAGGCTTCGGCGATCGCCGAGGCGGTGATCGTCGAGGGCGACGCCGAGGCGGCCAACCGGCGCCTGCAGCAGATCGCCGCGGTGACGCCCGCCGACATCCAGCGCGTCGCCCGGACCTGGCTGCGCGACGAGCGCAGCGCCGCCCTGCGCTATCTGCCCGAGGAAACGCGTGGGCAGGCCCATGGCGACACCATCGCCACCGCCGCGAGCGTGCAGGCGGCGCCGCTCGCCCCGCCCGCCGACATTCCCATCGTCGAGCCCGCCCCGGCCGCCGAGCGGATCGCGCCGCCGCCGCCGGGGCCGGAGGTCGTGCCCGCCGTGCCGGCGCCGGTCACCCAGCGCCTCGCCAACGGCCTCACCGTCGTCACCGCGACGAGCCGTTCGATGCCGCTGGTGACGATCTCGCTGGTCGCCCATGGCGGCGCCGCCAACGACCCCGCCGGCCGCGCGGGAACCGCGGCGCTGGCCGCCGCGGTGATGACCGAGGGCACGGCGAGCCGCTCGGCGGCCGAGATCGACGCCGCGGCCGAGGCGCTCGGCGCCTCGCTCGGCGGCAGCGCCGGATGGGACGGCGCCCAGCTCGGCCTCACCGTCCGCACCGCCGATGCCGGCACCGCGGCCGCGCTGATCGCCGACGTCGCCCGCAACGCCGCTCTCTCGGCCGAGGAGCTCGAGCGCCAGCGCGCGATCGCCGCCGATGCGGTGCGGGTGTCGATGCGCGATCCCGGCGACGTCGCCGGCATGGTCGCGGCGCGCGCGCTCTACGGCCCGTCCGATTACGGCCATCCCTCGACCGGCACCGCCGCCTCGCTCGCCGCGATCACCCGCGCGGACATCGAGGCGGCCTACCGCGCCGCCTGGCGGCCCGGCAACGCGACCCTGATCTTCGCCGGCGACATCGACCCGGCCCAGGCGCGCTCACTGGCCGAGCGCCATTTCGGCGGCTGGCGCGCGGGCGCGGCGCCCGCGGCCCACGCCGCCGCGCCCCGCCCTGCGCCGCGTCCCGAGGTGATCGTGGTCGACATGCCGGGTTCGGGCCAGGCAGCGGTGGCGGTGGCGCGCAACGGGCTCGCCCGCCGCGATCCTTCCTATTATCGCGCGCTCGTCGCCAACGCCGTGCTGGGCGGCGGCTATAGCGCGCGCCTCAATCAGGAGATCCGCATCCGCCGCGGCCTCTCCTACGGCTCCGGCAGCGGTCTCGACGCCCGCCGCGAGCCGGGCCCGTTCGTCGCCTCGGCCCAGACCCGCAACGATGCCGCGGCCGAAGTGCTCGGCCTGATTCTCGCCGAGATGCGCAGGCTCGGCGCCGAGCCGATTTCAGCTGCCGAGCTGACCGCCCGGCGCGCCTCGCTGACCGGCGATTTCGGCCGCGACGTCGAGACCACGGCCGGCCTTGCCCAGCTGGTCTCGTCCTACGTCCTGCGCGGCGTCGATCCGGCCGAGCTGGTCCGCTATCAGCGCGCGGTGCTGGCGGTGACCCCGGCCGAGGCGCAGGCCGCGGCGGCGGCGCTGATGCGGCCCGAGGGCGCGACCATCGTCATCGTCGGCGAGGCTTCGCAATTCCTCGAACGGCTGCGGCGCGAGCAGGCCAATGTGACGGTGATCCCGATCGCGGAACTGAACCTCGACCGGCCGGCGCTGCGCTAGCTCCCTTTTTCGTCATTGCGAGGAGCGAAGCGCTACGCTCGCAATGACGGGTGTGGGGACTCAGCCGCCGCGGGCGTAGGCGAGGCGGCGGCGGATGTCGGAGTCGGTGGGGGCGCCGCGGGCGGCCTGCTGGAGCAGGAACAGGCCTTCGGCGCGGCGGCCGCTCTTGAACAGCAGCCAGCCCAATGTGTCGGCGGTGGCCGGATTGTCGCGGTCGAGCGCCCAGGCGCGCCGCGCGAGCGGCAGCGCGCGGGGGTTGTCGCCGCTTTCCGAATAGGCCCAGGCGAGGTTGTTGAGGATGGTCGCGTCGTTGTTGCCGATGCGCGCGCGCAACCCCTCGTAGATCGCGATCGCGAACAGCCAGTTCTGCTGCCGCATCGCCTGCCCGCCGATCAGGATCAGGCCGGGGACGCTGCGCGGATTTTGCTGAACGAACAGGTTCAGCACAGTCTCGGCGGCCGCGGCCTGGCCCGAGCGCTGCAGCGAATCGATCAGGCGCATCGCCACGGCTTCGCTGAAGGCGAGGTTGGCGGCGCGGCGATATTGCTCGGCCGCGGCGGCGAAATCGCCGCGCACGCCCAATGCGTCGCCGACCAGGACATGGACTTCCGGCGCGCCGGGATTGTCGGCCTGGAGCCGGCGCGCGCGGGCCAGCGCCTCGTCGGTCTGGCCGCGGGCAAGCAGGGCCGAAATCAGGCGCACCTGGGCCGGGCCGTTCGCCGGAGCCTCTTCGGCGGCGCGGCGCACGGCCGCGAAATCGCCTTCGCCGAGCGGGTCGAGCGCGGTCAGCGCGCCGGGCTGCGGCCGGGCGGCGCGGGCGAGGTAGAGGGCGGCGCCCGACGCGTTGCCGAGGCGAGCCAGCGCGCGGCCGGTCAGCGACAGGCTGTAGGAATCGGCGTCGGGCCGGTCGGCGATCGGGCGCAAGGTCGCCACCGTCGCCGCGGCGTCGCCCATCCGCCACTGGGCGGCGGCGAGCAGGCGGCGGGCGCGGCGGTTGCCCGGCTGGTCGGCGACGAGGCCGGCGAGGCGGCGCGCCGCCTGCTCCTCGTTGCCGGTCTCGAAATCGATCGCGGAAAGCAGCAGGCGCCCGGCCGGGGTGCCGTCGAACGCCCCTTGGGTGCGTTCCCAGAGGCTGCGCGCGAGCGCGAAATTGCGGGCGCGTGCCGCGAGCACGGCCTCGAGATAATAAGCGGTGGGATGGCCGCCGGTGAGGCGGTGGATCTCGCGCGCGTCCGCGAGCATGTCGCTCATCCGGCCGATGTCGCCATAAGTGATCGCCCGCTCGATCAGCGCCTCGACGTTGCCGCCATCGACGTCGAGCGCGCGGTCGAACCAGGGAATGGCGGCGGCGAGGCCGTATTGGCCGCGGGTCAGCACGCCGCGCAGCACCAGCGCCTCGGCGTTGCGCGGGCGGGCGGCGACGGCGCGGTCGGCCGCTTCGAGCGCGCCGGCGACGTCGCCGCACGAACGGCGGAAGCGGGCGACGTCGGTCCAGACGCTGCTGTCGGCGGGCGCGAGGACCAGGGCGCGGTTGAACGCGGCGAGCGCGTTGCCGCTTTCGCCCAGCGCCATGTAGGCGCGGCCGCGGATGCGCGCGGCATAGGCTTCATGCTCGCCGTCGGCGCCGGCCGCCTCGGCCAGCGCGGCGCGGGCGTCGCCCTGGAGCAATTTTGCATGGGCGAGGAGATGGGCGGTCTCGCCCGGCGGGACGCCCGACTGGCGCGCGCGCGCGATCTCCGATTCCGCGGCGACGCCGTCGCCGAGCGCGAGATCGACCCGCGCCTGCATCACCCGCGCCGCCTTGTCCTCCGGATCGGCCTGGAGCGCGTTCAGGAACTCGACCCGAGCGGTGCGCACGTCGCCGCTGTCGAAGGCGGCGAGGCCGCGCTCATAGGCCGTGCCGGTCCGGCCCGAACAGGCCGCGAGCAAGGCCAAAGCAAGGAGCGGCGCGGCGAGCCTCACACCTGCAGCCCATATTGCTTCAGGAGGTCGTAGAGCGTCGGCCGGCTGATCCCCAGCAACTTGGCGGCGCCGGAGATATTGCCGTCGGTCTGCGCCAGCGCCTTGCGGATCACCTGGCGGTCGGCGGTTTCGCGCGCCGCCTTCAAATTGACCGGCAGGCTGTCCGCGGCCGGCGCGGCAAGATCGAGGTCCTCGGCCGTCACCAGCTTGCCGTCGGCCATGATCACCGCCCGCTTCAGCCGGTTCTCGAGCTCGCGGACATTGCCGGGCCAGGGCCAGGTTTCGATCGCCGCCAGCGCGCCCGGCGCGAAGCCCCGGACCGAGGGGTTCATCTCGCGGGCGAAGCGGGCGAGGAAATGCTTGGCGAGCAACGCCGCGTCGCCGTGCCGCTCGGCCAGGCTGGGGATGCGCACGACGATCTCGGCGAGGCGGTAATAAAGATCCTCGCGGAACGTGCCGGCGGCGATCATCTCCTCGAGATTCTGATGGGTCGCGCAGACGATCCTCGTGTCGACGGCGATGCCGCGGCGTCCGCCAATCCGCTCGATCACCCGCTCTTGCAGGAAGCGCAGCAGCTTGACCTGCAAGGGCAGCGGGATGTCGCCGACCTCGTCGAGGAACAGGGTGCCGCCATGGGCGAGCTCGATCTTGCCCTCGGTGGTCTTGATCGCGCCGGTGAAGGCGCCCTTCTCGTAGCCGAACAATTCGGCCTCGAGCAGATTCTCGGGAATCGCGGCGCAGTTGATCGCGACGAAGCCGCCGCCGCGCCGCCGGCTGGTGCGGTGGACGCCGCGGGCAAGCAATTCCTTGCCGGTGCCCGAAGCGCCGAGCAGCATCACCGAGACGTCGGTGTTGGCGACCCGCTCGATCGTGCGGGCGACCTTGGTCATTTCCGGCGCCGCGGTGAGCATCGAGCCCAATACGGTGCGGTCGTCGCCGACCCGGCTTTCGAGGCGCCGGTTCTCGCTCTCGATGCCGTGGAGCTGGAAGGCGCGGCGGACGATCAGCCCGAGCTGGTCGATATCGACCGGCTTCTGGTAGAAATCATAGGCGCCGGACGCGATCGCCCGCAGCGCGCTTTCGCGGGCGCCATGGCCGGAGGCGACGATCACCTTGGTCTCGGGCTTCAGCGTCAGGATCGTCTCCAGTGCGGCGAAGCCCTCGGAGACGCCGTCGGGATCGGGCGGCAGGCCGAGGTCCAGGGTGACCACCGCCGGCTCGGCCGAGCGGACGAGGTCGAGCGCGGCGCCGCGATCGGAAGCGACCAGCACCTCATAATCGTCATAGGCCCAGCGCAGCTGGCGCTGGAGCCCCTCGTCGTCCTCGACGATCAAGAGCCTGGGCTTGACGTGAGCGTTCATGCGCGCATCCGTTCATAATGAAAGGGCCGCTCTTCCGCGGCCGGCAGGTAAAGCGTGAACTTGGTGCCCTCGCCTTCGCCGCTCTCGACGTCGAGGCGGCCGCCCATGGCGAGGATCAGGCTGCGCGCCTCATAGGCGCCGATGCCGAAGCCCTGATCCTTGGTCGAGACGAACGGCTGGAACAGCCGGTCGCGGACGAAGGCGGCCGACATGCCGTGGCCGCGGTCGATCACCTCGATCGCGACGTCGCCGCCGCTCTCGAAGAAGCGCAGCTCGACCGGCTCGTGCGCGTCGCTCGCCTCGATCGCGTTCTGGACGAGATGGCCGAGCGCCTGCTCGAGGCGGGCCGGATCGGCCCTGGCGACCAGGCCGGCCTCGCCGCTCACCCTGAGCGGGTGGACGCGGCGCCGGGCGGCGGCGATCGCGTCGAGCAGCTTGTGGACCTCGACCGGGCGGGCGGGCTCGGCCTCGCGCGCCGCGCCGGGCGAGAGGCGGGCGAGCAGATCGTTCATCTTCCTGACCGAGCTCTGCAGGGTCGCGATCATGTCGGCGCGGAATTCGGGATTGTCGGCGTGACGCTCGGCGTTGCGGGCGACGAGGCTCAATTGGCTCACCAGATTCTTGATGTCGTGCATGATGAAGGCGAAGCGGCGGTTGAACTCGTCGAAGCGCCGGGCGTCGGCGAGCGCCTGCTGGCTGCGCGCCTCGGCGATATAGCTCGCCGCCTGGATGCCGGCGGTGCGGAACAGGTCGAAATCCTCCCAATCCAGCGGCCGGCGGAAGCCGGGATGCTCGAGGATGACGAGGCCGGCCAGCCTGCCGCCGTGGATCAGCGGGATGCCGGCCCAGGCGCGCTCGATCGCGGCCAGCCAGGCCGGGACCGGAATGCGCGTCTCGGCTGTCGCCAGCCCGCCCTGGCGGACCGCATCGAAATCGAGGATGAAGCCGCGGCTCTCGACATGGCGGAGCAGGGCCTCCGCGCCGTCGCCGGCGGCGATCGGAGCGGCCCAGTTCCAGCGCCCGGCCGGCGACAGGCGATAGCTTTCGTCGCAGAGCAGGAGTAGGCCCGCGGGCGAGCCGCCGATGTCGGCGAGCGCCTTCACCACCCGCTCTTCGAGCGAGGCCTCGGCCTCGCTCTGGCGGCCGACGGTGTCGGTAAAGCGCAGCCATTCCTGGCGGTAATCGTAGCGATGCTCGAACAGATGCTTGACGAGGACGACCCGCAGCCAGGCGCGCATCTTCGCCGACGGCAGCAGCACGAGCGCGCCCAGCGTCATCACGAAGACGATGCCGACCTGGCCGATCCGCGCCCAATCGCCGCCGACGATCTCCATCGCCCGCGCCGCCAGCATCATCGCGACCAGGTAAAAGAGGATGACGACCAGCGAGACCGACTGGAAGGTCGCCGCCCGCGACAGCTGGATCTTCCAGCTTGGATTGCGCACCCCGAGCGCGAACGGCAAGGCGAGCGCCGCGAGGGCGATGCCGCGCAGCGCGAACAGCTCCGCTCCGGGGGTGCGGGTGAAATAGGCGACGGTGTAGAGGTGAAGGTCGTAGGCCCACATGCCGGCCAGAGCGATCATCGGGAAGCGCAAGGCCGAGCGCGAGCTCGGCGCGGCCTGGCCGTAGAGGTTGTGGACGAGGATCAATGCGCCGGCGGAGATGACGAGGCCGAGGATCTGGCTGGTCGAGGCCAAAGCCGCGAAGACGAGCGGCGCGTCCGCGAATTCCGACATCACGCCGCCGACGACGATCTGCAGCCCGATCACCGCCGCGACCGCGGCGAACACGGCCTTGACCGCGCGCTGGCCGCTGCTGTCGCCGGCACCGGTCAGGAGGCCGTACATGAAGGCGAGGAAGGCAAGGTTGCGGCCGCTCTCGGCGAGCTGGGCGAGGTAGGTGTAGGGCCCGAGCAAGGCGAGGAAGATCGTCCAGACCGACATCGCGGCAAAGGCGCTGATCAGCGGCCGGTTGCGGGCATCGCCGTGCCAGCGGCGCAGCTGGTAGACGGCGAGCGCGCCGTAAAGCGCGGCGGCGAGCAAATGGCTCCACAGGGCGAAGAGGCCGGTCACCGCGCGCCCTCCGGCCAGATCACCACGCGGGCGGTCTGGAGGAGGATGAGGAGGTCGAGGAACGGGGTGTAGTTCTTGGCGTAATAGAGATCGAATTCGAGCTTTTCGCGGGCGTCCTCGACGGAGGCGCCATAGGGGTAGTTGATCTGGGCCCAGCCGGTGATCCCCGGCTTCACGACATGGCGCTCGGCATAATAAGGCAGCCGCGCCTCCAAATCGGCGACGAACTGGGGCCGCTCCGGGCGCGGGCCGACGAAGCTCATCTCGCCCTTGAGCACGCTCCACGCTTGGGGCAGCTCGTCGATCCTCAATTTGCGGATGATCCGGCCGACGCGGGTGACGCGGGGATCGTCCTTCTGCGCCCAGACCGCCTTGCCGCCCACTTCCGCGTCGAGCCGCATCGAGCGCAATTTGAGCAGGTCGAACGGCACCCCGTAGAGGCCGACCCGGCGCTGGCGGAAGAAGGCCGGGCCCTTGCTCTCGAGCACGATCGCGAGCGCGGTCAGCGCGATCAGCGGCACGGTGAAGGCGAGCAGGATCAGGCTGGCGGCGATATCGAACAGCCGCTTGGCGATCCCCGAGGCGCGCCGCCCGGCCGAGAAGCCGTCGGAGAAGATCAGCCAGGAGGGATTGAGCGAATCGAGGTCGACCCGGCCGGTCTCGCGCTCGATAAAGGTCGAGAAATCGTGGACCTGGACCCCGGTCGTCTTGATCCTGAGCAGGTCGTTCAAGGGCAGCGCGTTGCGCCGCTCCTCGATCGCGAGCACGACCTCGCCGGCGCCCATCGCGAGCAGGCGGGCGGGCAGGCCCGGCCCCTCGCCCAAGTCGACGCAGCCGACCACGGTGAAGCCGGCGCCGCTCCCTTTCGCCAGCGCCTCGATCCGCGCCGCCCGCGCGCCCGCGCCGAGCACCATCACCCGGCGCTTGAACTTCTCGCCGCCGAGCACGTCGCGCAGCAGGATGCGGACGAGGATCATGCCGGCGAGGCCGAACCAGGTCGCGTAGAGCAGAGAGGAGCGCCAGAAGCTGACCGGCGGCGCGAGGAAGAAGACCAGGGAAAGGCCGATTATGCCGAGCGCGACCGCGACCAGCAGCCGGGCGATCGCGAAGCGGACCGAACGGATCGCCTGCACGCCATAGACGCCGACCGCGACCATCGCCGCCTGCAGCGTGCCGGCGAAGGCGAGCAAATTGGGCAGCCGCGCCGCCCCGGCGTCGAAGCGGCCGCTCAGCTGCCACAGCCGCGTCGCCCAGCCGGCCTCGGCCGCGAGCAGCAGCAAGGCGAGGTCGATCGCGCCGAGGATCAGCACGGCATAGGGCACATAATGCTTGAACAGCCGGATCATCGCTGGCCCGCTCGGCGCACAGAGGGAAGTGTAAGCTTCTCCGACATAGCTTCAGTGTCGGATAAATTGACAAAGTTTCGGTAAAGATAGGGTTTGGGGCTAGGCCGGCGCGCCCTCCGGCCGCCCCTTCGCCCGCTGGCGGGCCTGGTTCATCTGCCGGCCGCGATGCTGGTTGCATTCGAGGCAGGCGGCGGCGAGATTGGCGACCCGATCGCGGCCGCCGTCCATCTTTGCCTTGCGATGCTCGATCGTCGGGCGGGTCGGGCCGTCGCCGGTGAAGCGGCGTTTGCAATAGAGGCAGCGGCCGCCCTGCTCGCGGGCCTTGCGGGCGCGGAGGCGGCGGGCATAGCGGGAATTCAGCGCCATGGCCTTTCCCTTAGCGCGCTTCCCCTAACGCCGGGTTAGCGGCGGGCGGCGGCGGGGGATGTTGCGCAAATGGAAGGCCTCCACATTTGTGCGACACGGCAAGAGGTGTGTTTCCACACTTTAAATGCGGGGGTTCGGTCGGTGAAGTGTAGCGTTGCCCGGTCATACGCGGCTAAAAGGTGGTCGTTGACAGCGTACCTTAAATAGTGCATGTGCCTTATAAGGTACGAAATGAAGCCGGTCCCGCGCAAGATCGAACTGGTCTTCTACCGGTCCCCGGCCGGCAACGAGCCAGTGCGTGATTGGTTGAGCGGACTGCCGGAGGAAAATCGGCGCGCGATCGGCCTGGATTTGCAGCGGGTCCAATATCGCTGGCCGGTCGGCATGCCGCTGGTCCGGCCGATGGGCAAGGGCCTGTTCGAGGTCCGGACCGATCTGCCCGACCGGACGATCGGGCGCGTGCTGTTCTGCTTTTACGGAGGCGAACTCTACGCGCTGCACGGGTTCATCAAGAAGGCGCAGAAGACGCCACCTGCCGATTTGGCGCTGGCGCGCGACCGCAAGAAGGAGATCGACAATGGCTGACAACCGGCACCGGGGATCGACGCTCGACTCCTTCCTCGAGGAAGAAGGCGTGCTCGCCGAATTCCAGGCCAAAGCGATCAAGGAGGTGATCGCCTGGCAGCTCGCCGAGGCGATGCGCGAGAAGAAGCTGAGCAAGAGCCGGCTGGCGACGCTGATGAAGACCAGCCGGACGCAGGTCGACCGGATGCTCGATCCCGCCAACGGCAATGTCACGATCGAGACGCTGCAGCGGGCGGCGGCGATGGTCGGGCGGCGGGTGGAGCTTCAGTTGGTTTGAGGGGAATTTAGGGACGGCGGGCTAGCAATTAGCCGCGCCTCCGCGAGATAGTGGCGATAAGCGTATTCGATCAGGTCGCGGACGAGTTCCAGCAGTCCCCCAATTGGAAAACCATCGAAGGGATCGCCATGCGCCGCCGCATTGCGAATTTCAGCTAGGCCGGGCCTTGCCGAGCCGTCCACAAATCCGATCGCCGTCCCACCCCAGCGTACTATCATCGGAATCCGGGTGTCCGTCAGACCATCGCTGCCGACCATGTGTTTGAGGAGCGAACGGAATGGCATCTGCCCGCGCCGATCCTTCAACGCCACCTCCTTCCCGTACCGGTCTCTTAGCGCTACCTCCAGAGCAACCAACGCCGCCAGTTCTCCAGCCTTAACCAGATCGAGGTCGATCCAGCCAATCAAGTAGAGCTTCTGTGCGCGGAAATATTTGGCGCTGACGCTCGATGGTACGTCGGGATCCAAGCTCAGCGAATCGATAAAGGCGCGCCATTGGTCGGGATGGTGGAACCTCACAAAGCCGCCAGGCCCTGCTGGGGATGGCCAAGGCAGAAGAAGCGGCTCGGTGCGTGCCGGCAGATCGATTGTCGAAAGGCGCTCGCGTATCGTCAGCGGATCACCGCTGAAACTTCGGTCGTGAAGCAGGTCAGCCGCTCCGGCCTCCGCCGGACATCTATGTGTATATAACTTACACTGCCATGCATTGCGAAATTTATAGGCGTGTCTTTCACATTGACACCGGTAAATCCAATGGACATAGGGGTGGAGAGGCGGAGTATGAATCCGCCTCTCCTGCCAACCAAACCCCACGGAGATGAACCATGAAGCTGCAGATTGACGAAGCCGACCTTATCAAACTCAAGCCCGAGACGCGAGCGGACCTAATCGCGACCCTGATGGGTTCGACCCCGAGTGCCACCCTGCCGAACCACGACCCACGCTTTGATTGGGACGGCGTTGTCGATCTCACGCCGGCGCAGGTGGTCGAATTTATGGAAGGTGCGGCGGACAAGACCGCGGCCGGCCTAAAAATCTTTGCCGAGCGGGGGACGGTCATTTTGGCCAATGAGCTCAACGCCGCTGGCATCACCAACTATGGCCACTTCCAAGGTCGAGTGACCCAACGCACTCGCACGATCACCAGGAAGAAGAAGGCGTTCCTCTTTACTTGGGACGATTGGACGAAAGGCGAAAATGCGAAGCGCGGCTTCGGCCATTATGCAATCTCGCGGACGACTCGCCAGTCGCTCAGGGACTATTTCAAACTCGACTGACCGATAGGCTCGGGCTCGACAGCGACGCGGCGTCACCTTGGTGGCGCCGCGTCATGTTCACGCCACGTCCCAGCTATGTCGCGCGCGCCACGCTTTGGCCTCCTCGCGACAGGCCTTGCAACGTCGGAAATAAGATGTTCTTACTATGTTCCGATGAAAACGAGACGCGACTCAGGCAAGCCCAAGCGCCGCTACGTGCGCTTCACGCGCTGGCGCCGCCGCCGCTTCTTCGCCCTGCTCGCGGAGAGCGGGAACGTGCGGGTGGCGTGCGAGCTTTCCGGGGTGGGGCTGGGGTGCGTTTATCGGCTGCGGCGGACCGAGCCGGGGTTCGTCGCGCTGATGGCGGCGGCGGTCGCCGAGGCGGATGGCGTCCTTCGAGACGCCGGTTCGACCGGCTCACCGGCTCCTCAGGATGAGCGGGAGCCGGGTGACGACCTCGTCATCCGCCGCGGCATCGGCGGGCGGCTGCGGGCGATGGCGGCGGGGGCGCATTGCTGGACGGCGCGGCACGATGCGGTGTTTCTCGGCTATTTGCGCGCGACCGGCAATGTCAGCCATTCGGCGCGGGCCGCGGGGTTCACCAAGAAGGCGGCTTACGACCGGCGCAAGCGGATGCCGAGCTTCGCGCGCGCCTGGGACGCGGCGCTGCCAGAGGCCGGGCGGCGGCTCTCGGCGCGGCAGGCCTCAGAGGCACAGATCGAGGCGCCGACGATGATACCGGGCGTCTTCGACCCCGTCGATCCGGCGGCGTTCGACGTCGACCTGGCGATCCGGATGGTCAGGCGCTGGCAAGGCGAGCGCGCGCGGCGGGACCGCGCCGCCGGGCGGTGATCGGGCCTTGCTCCTGCTTCGGCTCGATCAGCGGCGGGCGCGGGACGCGTTCAGCGCCACGGCCGCGCGGATAAGCGCCTTCAGGGCCGCCTCGTTGATCGTCTCGCCCTCGCGCAGGTCGATGGCGCGGCGGGTGTTGCCCTCGAGGCTGGCGTTGAACAGGCGCGACGGGTCGTCGAGCGCGGCGCCCCTGGCAAAGGTCATCTTGACGACGTTCCGGTAGGTCTCGCCGGTGCAGACGATTCCGTCGCGAGACCAGACCGGAACCCCTCGCCACTTCCACTCCTCGACGATTTCGGGGTCGGCCTGCCGGATCGATGCGCGGAGCCGGGCGAGGGTCTCGCCGCGCCAGTCGCCGAGCTCCCTGATCCGCTCGTCGATCAGCCGGGACGGAGACTCTTCGTTCGGGGACCCGCTCTTGCTCATCACGTTCCTTCCCTTCCGTTGCCGGGCCGGGCCGGGCACGGGGCGTGCCCGATCTATCGCGATCGCGCGCGCTTTTGAAGATCGCATCCGCCGGGTTTCCCGCCGTCTTTGGCGCGGCGGCGATTTGGTATAGAATGCCGCCATGGCCGAGCCGGGGGCGGGAAAGATGGAGAAAGCGGACAAGGGCGCCGCGAAGCCGGCGCCTGGGCCGGCGCCGGGCGAGGGCGCGGCCTCGACCGAGCGCAAGGCCGCCTTGTTCAGCCTCAAGGCGGCGGCGACGACGATCGGCGGCGGCCTGCTGACGCTGGGCTTCACCGTCGCCCAGATCGCCTATGCCGACCATCTCGCCGTGCTCCAGCGCCAGAACGATTACGGGATCGCCTTCCAGCGCGAGTTCTTCGCGCTGTCGGGGCAGATCGAGAATCAGATGATCGACGTCTTTAACCTGGCCAGGGGCGGCGCGCCGGACCAGGCCGACGCGCTCCAGCGATCGGCGCTCCACCCGATGACCGAGCAATGGCGCCAGGTGCGGCTGTGGTTCCGCATCCGCGGCGCGCAGATCTACGGCCGGCGGGTCGGCGCGCTCGTCTACGCGCCCGAAGAGGAGGCGGTCGACCTCGACGACTGCGCGGTCGAGCGGCCGGCCGGGCAACCGCCCGGGCGCGGCGACTGCGGGGCGCGCCAGCAGGCGGAGGCGGCGAGGCTGGCCGGCATCATCGCCCGGATCCGGACCGACCGCATCGCCGGCGAGGAGACCTCGCACGAGCCGGCGAGCTTCCAGTCCAACGTGCGGCTGACCCGCGGCGCGCTCCTCGCCTACGTCAACTGCCTGCGGGATGCCGCCGCCGCCGCGCCCGCCGCCGGCCGTCCCTGCGCCAGCCTCGAGCGGATCGTCGCCAGCCGCCTCCAGTTCATGCAGTTCGCGCGCGAGGACATTTCCAGCGCGATCATGGCGAGCTCGGCGCTGCGCGACTGACCGCGGTCAGGCCGGCATCAGCAGCCGGTAGATGAGGCCGGCGAGCGCGCAGCCGGCGAGCACCCACATCGCGCCGAGCCGGAAACGGAACACCGCGATCAGGGCGGCCAGGGTGAGCAGCAGCGCGGCGGGGTCGAGGCTGGCCCAGACCGGCAGGTCGAACGCCAGCCCGGTGCCGCGCACCGGCCGCTGCGCGGCGAACAGGGTGTGCAGCGCGAACCAGATGGCGAGATTGAGGACGACGCCGACCACCGCCGCGGTGATCGCGGTCAAGGCCGCGCTGAGCGCCCGGTTGCCGCGCAGCTTCTCGATGTACGGGGCGCCGAGGAAGATCCACAGGAAGCAGGGGAGGAAGGTCACCCAGGTGGTCAGGATCCCGCCGAGCGCCGCCGCCAGCAGCGGCGGCAACCCGCTCGCCTGGCGGAACGCCGCCATGAAGCCGACGAACTGGGTGACCATGATCAAGGGCCCCGGCGTCGTTTCCGCCATGCCGAGGCCGTCGAGCATCTCGCCGGGGGCGAGCCAATGGTAGCTCGCCACCGCCTGCTGCGCGACATAGGCGAGCACCGCATAGGCGCCGCCGAACGTCACCACCGCCATTTGCGAGAAGAACAGGGCGATCCGGCTGAACACGTCGTCCGGGCCGAGCAGGACGAGCAAGGCGGCGACCGGCCCGAGCCAGAGCAGCAGGAAGACGGCGCCGATCCGCAGCGACCAGGAAAGGTTCGGCCGGGCATGGTCGGGCACGTCCTCGCCGAGCGCGGTCGCGCCGTCCGCGCCGGCCGCGACCGCCAAGGACTTGAGCCCGGCGCGGTTGCCGGCATAGCCGGCGAGGCCGGCGGCCAGCACGATCGCCGGAAACGGCACCGCCAGGAAGAAGATGGCGACGAAGGCGAACGCGGCGATCAGCCGCGTCGTCATGCCGCCGAGCGCCCGCCGGCCGATCCGCCGCACCGCCTCGAGCACGATCGCCAGCACCGCCGCCCGCAAGCCGAAGAACAAGGCCGCGACCGCGCCGATTTGGCCGAACAGGGCGTAGACGAACGACAAGGCCATGATCGCGACGAAGCCCGGCAGCACGAACAGGGCGCCGGCGACCAGCCCGCCTTTGGTCTTGTGGAGCAGCCAGCCGATATAGGTCGCGAGCTGCTGCGCCTCCGGGCCGGGCAGCAGCATGCAATAGTTGAGCGCGTGCAGGAAGCGCGCCTCGCCGATCCATCTCTTCTCCTCGACGAGGATGCGGTGCATGACCGCGATCTGGCCGGCAGGGCCGCCGAAGCTCAACAAGGCGATCCGCGCCCAGGTCCTCGCGGCCTCGGCGAACGGGATGCCGTGCAGGGGCGGCGTGGCCATCAGGCGGCCAGATCCACCGCGGCGAAGCCGGCGGACCGGCACGCGCGTTCGTAGACGAATGCCGCCGCCGCCACGTCCTGGACAGCGGTGCCGGTCGAATCGAACACGGTGACCTGATCGTCGCTCGTCCGTCCCGCCCTGGTACCGGCGACGAGCTCGTGCAGCTCGGCGTGGACGTCCTCGCGGCGCATCGCGCCGGCGGCCAAAGCGTGGCGGAGGTCGCCCATCGCGGCGCATTGGGCAAGGACGTCGGCGACCACCAGTGCGTTTCGCATCACCGCCGGCTCGACCTCGCTCTTGTCCGGGCTGTCGGCGCCCACCGCGGCGACGAAAGTGCCGGGGCGCACCGCGCCGGGCCCGAGATAGGGCGAACGGGCGGTGGTGCAGGCGACGATCACGTCGCAGGCCCGAAGGTCGGCGACCGCCTCGAGCCCATGGCTCCGGGCGAACGCTTGCGCCCTGGCCGCGTCGCGGTCCCAGGCATAAAAGCGGCGGAGCGGGAGCACGGCCCGCAGCGCCTCGAGCTGGGCCGCGGCCTGCGCGCCGCAGCCACAGACCAGGATCGTCGCCGAATCGGCCCGGGCGAGGAATTTCGCGGCGAGCGCGGTGGCCGCCGCGGTGCGCCGCAGCGTGACCTCGATCGAATCGATGATCGCGAGCAGCGCGCCGTTCTCCCCGTCGCACAGCAGGATCGCGCCCTGGATGGTCGGCAGGCCGTGCCGGGCCGGATTGCCGGGGAAGTTGCCGTTGAGCTTCAGCGCGACATAGCGCCGGCCGAGCGCCAGGCTCGCGCCCTTGGCGTGGAACGTCCCGCCCCAGCCGTGGATCGCCATCGGCGACGGCGCCCGCGCGCGGCCTTCCGCGAGCGCGCGGAACCCCGCTTCGACCGCCTCCAGCCAGGCTTCCGAATCCATCAGCGCCGCGACGTCGCGGCGCGAGAGGAGGAGGGTCATGCCCGGACCCGGGGCTTGGGCGCGTGGGAAACCCAGTCGTGGGTTTCCTCCACCGCGTCGCGGCACCAGCGGTAGAAGGCGTCGTAGATCGGCATCCCCGCCTCGAGCTGGGCGAGATCGTCCGCATACATGCGCGACAGGCCGAGCGAGGCGGCGAGCAGCCCGGCCGCCTGCGGCGCGAGCTCGGGGCGGGCGGTGTCGGCGCCGCGGACGATGATGGCGAGGCGCGCGAGCGGCGCGAAACCGGAGAGGCCCAGCTCCTCGACCATCACGTCGAAGGTGCAATATTCGCCGCGGTGGCTCCAGAACACGCCTTCGACGTCGAACGGCGCGGCGCCGAAGCGGCTGGCGACGCCGGCGACCTCGGCCGGCGCGACGAACAGGAAGATGGCGGCCGGATCGACGAAGCGCCGGATCAGCCACGGGCAGGCGATCCGGTCGACCTTGGGCCGGGACCGCGTGACCCAGATCGTCCGGCCCGCCTCGTCGCGCGGCGGCAGCACCTCCTCGCCGATCACAGGCCCGCCGGCTGCGATCCAGCCGGCGAAGCCGCCTTCGAGAATCTCGGCGTCGGCGCCGGCGTGGCGCAGCCAGGCGGCGACGCCGGGGCTCTCCTCCTCGCCGTTGCCGCAGGCGACGACCGCGGCGCGCGAGGCGAAGGCCGCGCCCCATTGGACGACGTCCTCCGCGCGCCGGCGCACCGCGCCGGGGATCAGGCCGGTGCCGGCCGCCCTGACGTCGAGAATGGCCGGGCAATTGGGCGTGCCGACCAAGCGGGAGAGCTTTTCGGGCGAAATCCGGTTGATGGCGGGCATGAGGCGTCCCTTCGTGAGGCAGGACGCGATACTTCAGCATGTCGCCTCATGGGGCGATCGCAATCCCCATGGCGGAATTAGAAACCTCGGGCCGGAGCCTGTCAAGCCAGAGAAGGTCGTCCCGAGCCGGACCGCAAGTGCAAGTGGTTGCAAAGCCGTATCTATTTGGCTCTCGGCGCTTTTTCCCCTTGATTCTTCCCACTATGGGCGGCCATGACGATGCCTGGAATCAAAGGGGGAAGTATCATGAAGTCCTATAAAATAGCATTGCTGCTGTTCGTCGCCGTGCCGCTGACGGCTTGTGCATCCAGCCATTTAATCGTCGAACAACCGAGCCGCTCCGACCTCAGAGCAACCGCGCTGACGCTCGCTTATGATGAGACCGTCACCGGCGTTCCGGCGTCGGCCTCGGCCTATGTCCAGCGCAAGATGGACGAGGCCTTCTTCGGTGGGCCACACCCATTTTTCACCCACGGCCAGGAGATGACGATCCGCTACCATTTCGTCGGCTACGATCAGGGCAGCCGGCTCGGCCGGTACATGCTCGGGACGCTCGGCGTGGGCGAAGCCCAGATGGTGCTGGAAGCCCGGTTCGTCGCTCCGGATGGGACCGTGCTCGCGGTCGTGCGTGGCGAGAGCGAGGTCCGCGGCGGGTTCTTCGGGGGATCGTCCAACACCGCGATCGACAAGGCGGTGCGCGAGATTCGCGACTACGCCGTCCAGCATTTCCGGCCCTGAACCGTCGGCAGCACAGCCGCTAAGCACCGGCAAAAGCTGTGAAACGAAGAAGGGCGGCCCGGCGCGATGCGGGGCCGCCCTTTTCCGTTCGTCGCCTTCTGATGAAACCGCAAGCGCCCGCGCGGCGTTGATGCGCGCAAGCGAGTTGGCAAAGGAGCCGATGTATGGCGACGACGATGAACGTGCTCGAGGCGCGCGGCGGCAGCCTCGTCCCCCCGGTGGCCCAGCGCGGCTACCATATCTTTTACCGCGACGATGCAACCAATCACTGCCCGGGCTGCGGGCGCACGCATTGGTATATCGGCCGGATCATGGCCGAATGCGCGTTTTGCGGCACCGCGCTGCCGCTCGAGAGCGCGCCCTTGACCGGCGGCGGCCAGATCGTCCGCACCGTCCGGCGCCGCTTCATTCCGGAGCCGCAGTCGCACGCGGCCTAGCTCTCCGCCCGCCTGCGCTCGGAGTGCTTTGAGCTGTCAGGTCTGGCGTCCGGCGCCCGTCGAAGCGTGCAGCCTCGGCGGGCGCCTTTTTTCTTGGCGTTAACCCGCTTTTTGCCGGCGCGGCGCTAGGACAAGCGCCATGTCCGCGGGAAGCAACATCGCCTGGCTGGGCGCCGGCCTGATCGGCCTTGCCGTGCTGGCGCCGTCGCTCAAGACCGGCGAGGCGCCGCCGCCGCCGGACACGGGCGCGCGGGTCGAAGCCGCGGCCGCGAAGGTCGAGCCGGCCGGATTGCCGCCCGGGTCATCGGCCGGCAATGGCGTCGCCAGCCGCGAGATCGCCCGCAGCGCCGACGGCCATTTCTACCTCGACGCGCAGGTCAACGGCGCCCAGGTCCATTTCCTCGTCGATACCGGCGCCTCGATGGTCGCCCTGACCCCGGCCGACGCGCAACGCGCCGGCATCGCGCTGCCGTCCGAACGGACGACCGCGCGGGGCGCCGGCGGCGCGGTCGAGGTGATGCCGGTGACGATCGAGCGGATCGCAATCGGCCCGCTCGAGGCGCGCGGCGTCCGCGGCGCGGTCGCGCGCGAGCTGCCCGTCTCGCTGCTCGGCCAGAGCTTTTTGAGCCGCGTCGGCACCGTCGAGATCAGCGGCGACAGGATGGTGCTGCGCTAGGGCGCCGGCCGCCGCCGGACCGGCACGTTGACGTTGCAGACGTCGATGCCGCCCTGGGGGATTTGGAAGAACGGGCCGCCGCGGTTGGCGCGGCCGCGGACATAGGCGGCGAAAGTCGCGGTGTCGGAGCGCATCACTTCGAACTGCGGGCGCTCGCTTTCGGGCATGTCGGCGGCGAGGCGGACGCGGCGGATCGGGATCGGCACTTCGGCGGCGTCGGTCTGGTAGAAGCCGAGCTGGCCGGTGCCGCGCGGCCGGGCGGACAAGAAGGCGATGCCCTCGATCACCCGGCCGACATTGGCGATGTTGCGGTCGAGGTGGCGCGGGGCATGGCCGATCACCGCATAGAGCTCGCCGCCGGTGCCGGTCGACGGCGCCAGGTCGCGGCCGACGCCGACGCTGGCGTAGCAATGGGTGAGCCAGGCCATATGGCGGCGCGGATCGTATGCGACCGGCCAGCCGTCGACATGGCCGACCACCGGCGCATAGCTGTCCGGAAAGCCGAGCGGGCGGATGGTCAGCCCCGCCAGCGGCCGTTCATATTCCGCCGCCGGCTGGGCGACGACGCCGTCGGGCATCGCCACCTGCGCATCGCCATTGCCCCATTGCGCGACATAATTGTCCTGTACCCGATAGATCGTCGCCTCGTTCCACCAGCCGGCGCGGGCGAAGCGGCGCATGTTGGCGACGTGAACGGGGGCGAATTCCGGCGCGAGCTCGATGATCACCCGGCCGCCGTCCTGAAGGTCAAGCACCAGCAGGTTCTCGGGATCGACCGGCCGCCAGTCGGAGGCGGCGCTGTGGGCGATGACGTCGGCCGGCTCGGTCGCGCCGGTCACGGCATGCGGCTGCCAGCGGCCGGGCTGGGCCGGGGCCGAGACGGCGAGAAGAAAAGCGGCGGCTGTCTGCACATGGCGCATCGATGAGCTTCCTTCGGTTCGGCTCCGGGTTCGCGGAAAGCGGCGGCGAGATCAAGCGGCAAGGCGAGGGACCGCTCGCCAGCCACGCGATGCCGCCGAAACATTGCCCTCGCCGCGCTACCCCTTAAGGTAAGGCGCGCGACCCCGCCGGGGGCGGGAATGGGGGGCCAATGACGCGCAAGAGGCTGCTGATCGGCGTTTCCGCGATCGCCCTGGCCGCGGCCGGAGCGGGCCTCTACGTCGCGCCGCTCGCCGCCGATCCGGCGGGCGAGAAGGATTGCGGGAGCGTGCTGCCGCGGGTGACGGCGGCCGCCGCGGCGGCCGGGGCGCCGGCGGCCGAGCCCGCCTGGGCGCAGCGCGGCGGGACGGTGAACGACGCCAGCTGCCTCAGCCGGACGGCGGTGGCCGGTGTGGTCGCGGTGCGCCGCGAGGCGGACGTGGCGGCGGCTTTGGCCTATGCGCGCTCGCGCGGCCTCACCGTCTCGGCGGCCGGCGTCAGGCACTCGATGGGCGGCCAGGCGTTCGCGCCGGGCGGCGTCATGCTCGACATGCGCCGGCTGAACGCGATCGCGCTCGATCCGGCGCGGCGCACGGTCACGGTCGGCGCGGGCGCGAGCTGGCACGACATCCAGAACGCCATCCATCCGCGCTTCGCGGTCAAGGCGATGCAATCGACCGACATCTTCACCGTCGGCGGCTCGATCTCGGTCAACGCGCACGGCATGGACCATCGCGCCGGGGCGCTGATGGGCTCGATCCGAAGCTTGCGGATCATGCTCGCCGACGGCCGGGTGGTGACCGCCTCGCGCGAAATCGAGCCCGAATTGTTCGCGCTCGCGGTCGGCGGTTACGGGCTGTTCGGGGTGATCCTGTCGGCCGAGCTCGAGGTCGTGCCGAACGACATCTACGCCTCGCAGCGCCAGGTGATCGATTATCGCGACTTTCCGGCGACCTTCGCGCGGATCGCGGCGGACCCTGAGATCGGGCTCACCTACGCCCATCTTTCGACCGCGCCGGGCTCGCTGCTCGAAGAGGCCCTGGTCTACTCCTACCGGCGGGTCGACGATGCCGGCATCGCGCGGCCGCCTTTGGGCGAAGTAGCGGCGACGCGCTCGCGGCGGCTGTTCGTCAACCTCGCCAAGCGCGGCTCATGGTGGCGTTCGCTCAAATGGTGGGCGGAGAAACATCTCGAGCGCCGGTTCGAGACCTGCACGGTGACGCGGGCGCAGGCGATGGGCGACGGCGAGGCCTGCCTCGTCACCCGCAACGATCCGATGCACGACAGCGTCGCCTATCTGCGCAACAACCTCCCCGCCGAGACCGACATCCTCCACGAATATTTCGTGCCGCGGGCGCGGATCGTGCCGTTCGTCGACGGCCTCAGGGCGATCTTCCGGGCGCAGGACGTTAACCTGGTCAACGCCTCGATCCGGGCGGTGGACGCGGAGCACAATGCGCTCAGCTATGCACTGCGCCCCGCCTTCTCGGTGGTGCTCTACGTCAACCAGAGCAGCGACGCGGCCGGGACGGCGCGGATGGCGCGGCTGACGAGCGACCTCATAGACCTCACCGCGCGCAACGGCGGCCGCTTCTTCCTGCCCTACCAGCTTCATTACACGCCGGCGCAGCTCGAGCGGTCCTACCCCGAGATCCGCGCCTTCTTCGCGGCGAAGCGGCGCTGGGACCCGGACGGGCGGTTCAGCAACACCTGGTATGCGCGCTACGCGCCGCTCCTGGGGCCGACGGGCTGAAAGCAGCCGGCGGCGAGGCGGCCCTCGATCACCAGCCAGGCGCCCGCGCGGTAGAGCGCGGCGGGGCGGGCACGAGCGAGGACCGCGCCCCTGCGGACCTCCACGACCTGCCCGCCCGCGGCGGCGACGATGCGCACCGCGCGATCGGCGTCGCCGACCACCGCGACCTCGCGGCCCGCCGGGCCAAGGAAGGGCATGGCGACCAGGATCGCCAGCCAGCCGAGCAGGGCGAGCAGCGCGTAGCGGCCGTATCTAATAATCGTAGACATGCTCGATCTCGCCGCCCGCCGCGCGGGTCGCGCGCAGCAGCGGCAGCAGCCGGGCGACCTTCACCGACAGGCCGAGGCGGCGCCACCCGGGGCGGTCCTCGAGCGGGATTTCGAAGAGGCGGCCCGGCCCGGCCGGCGATCGGACACTGGCCGGGAGCAGCAGGGTGACGAAGATGTCGTCATTGCCGGCGATCTCGCTGAGCTCGATCGGGCTGGCGGCGAGGCGATTCATGAGGTCGCTGAACTGGGCGTAGCGCGGCGCCTCGACGGCGGTGAAGCCGCCGCCGAGCCGCGCGACCGGGCGCAGCCGCGGGTCGACCGCGCGGAGCGCCGCGGGCTCGGCGCGGGCGACGAAGCGCAGGGTAAGCTCGTCGCGGCCGAGCGTCGCGCCCGATGCCCAGCCGATCAGCCCGGCATAGCCCGCCTTCACCCCATATTCGAGGCTGAGCGCGAAGCGGCGCTCCCAGTGGCGCAGCCGGGCGCCGGTGCCGCCGGTGCGCCACAGGCCCGACAATGCCCGGCCGAAGGGGAAGCGATACCAGGGCGTCTCGTGCATGAAGGCGCCGTAGGTTCGCCAGACGGCGGCGTTGTAGCGGTCGTCCTCGCTGCGGTGGCCGCCGATCCATTCGAACAGGCGGCCGATCGTGTTTTCGTAGAGCGCCTTGACGATCATCTCGGCCGAGAAGCTGAGGCCGATCGTGTAGAGCATCACCTTATAGTCGCCCGATCCGCCCGCGGCGGCGCTCGCCCGGTTGACCGCGCACAGGCCCGACCAGAAGCCGGTGATCTGGCGCCAGTGGGGAAAACCGCTCGGGCGATTGCCGGCGGCGAGATAGCGGCCGTAGGTCTCGGCGGAATAGACGATCGACCATTCGGGATAGGTGAGCCAGGTCTGCGCCTCGGGGCGACGGCCGGCCGCGCCGGGCAGGCGCGAGCGGAACGGGGCGCCGGCCTCGAAGCCGGGCAGCGGCGCGCGGCACTGCGTCTCGACATAGGCGATCGGGACCAAGGCGGCGAGGACGGCGCCGCCGGCGAGGCCGATCGGGATCTTCCAGCGCTTCCTCACGCGGGCGCGGGCGCGCGGGCGAGGCGGTAGCCGACCCAGATCGCGAAGCCGCCGATGATCAAATGCGGCAGGTTGGCGAGGAAGCGGATCGTCCAGCTGAGATCGAGCGGGCCGTAGAGGAAGATGCCGAGATCGAGATAGCCCGAGCCGAGCAGCAGCCCGATCACGCCGTCGAGGAAATAGAGCGGGCCGAAGATGCGGAAATAGGTCCGCGCCGCGTCATAGGACCACCAGGCGGCGATCCCCGCCCACAGGCCCGAGGCGAAATGCAGGCTGTTGTCGTAGAAATCGAGGGTGAACAGGCCGAACAGCCGCCCCTGCGCGTCGGCGAAGGCGGGCACGAAATCGAGGCCGACGATCGCCATGAAACCGACGAAATAGACCCAGCCGAACAGCCCGACCTTCGACATCTCGACCCCCTCCAAGCGGCGCCGGCATAACATGGCCGGGCGACCGCAAATAGCCGCGGGCGCGCGTTCGTGATAGGGCAAGCGCCGTGGCCGAGCCGACCCAAGACCTGATCGCCGCCCGCGGCGCGCAGATGTTCCCGACGCTGAGCGACGCCGAAGTGGCGCGGCTGCGCCGGTTCGGCACGGCCAGGCGCTATCCGGCCGGCGCCGCGCTGGCGCTGGTCGGCGAGCCCGGGCACGGCCTCACCATCTTGCTGTCGGGCGAGGTCGAGATCAGCCAGCACGACGCGTCGGGCGCGCGCACCCATATCGTCACCCACGGCCCGGGCTCGTTCATGGGCGAGCTCGCCCAATTGTCGGGCCAGCCCTCGCTCGTCGACGCTTATGCGCTGAGCCCGGTCGAGGCGGTGATCGTCCCGCCCGAGCGGCTGCGCGCGTTGCTGGTCGCCGAGGCGGAGCTGGGCGAGCGGATCATGCGGGCGTTGATCCTGAGGCGCATGGGCCTGATCGAGACCGGCGCCGGCGGGCCGGTGATCGTCGGCCGCGACGGCGATGGCGACGTGCTGAGGCTGGTCAACTTCCTCAGCCGCAACGGCCACCCCTTCCAGCGGCTCGACCCGGACGCCGATTCCTGCGCGCAAACGCTGGTCGAGAAATTCAAGGTCGAGCCCGAGGAGCTGCCGATCGTGCTCTGCCCGGGCGGGCAGCTGCTGCGCAACCCGACCGAGAGCGCGCTCGCGCGCTGCATCGGCCTGGTCGGGCCGATCGACCCCGACCGCCTGTTCGACCTGGTCGTGATCGGGGCGGGGCCGGCCGGGCTCGCCACCTCGGTCTATGCCGGATCGGAAGGGCTGTCGGTGCTGATGCTCGATTGCCGGGCATTCGGAGGGCAGGCGGGAGCGTCGGCGCGGATCGAGAATTATCTCGGCTTCCCGACCGGCATTTCCGGCATGGCGCTGATGGGCCGCGCGTTCAGCCAGGCGCGCAAGTTCGGGGTCGAGACGGCGATCCCGGACGAGGCGGTGAAGCTCGAATGCGGCAACGATCCGCTGCGCCTCATCCTCGCCACCGGCGAGCGCGTCCAGGCGCGCGCGGCGGTGATCGCGACCGGCGCCCGCTACCGCCGGCTCGGCGTTCCCCGACTCGACGAGTTCGAGGGCGCCAGCGTCCATTATTGGGCCTCGCCGCTGGAGGCGAAGCTGTGCGCGCAGGAGGAAGTCGCGCTGGTCGGCGGCGGCAATTCGGCGGGGCAGGCGGTGGTCTATCTCGCCGCGCAGGCGAAGCGGGTGACGTTGCTGGTCCGCAAGCCGCTCGCGGCGACGATGTCGCACTATCTGGTCGCGCGGATCGAAAGCCTCGCCAATGTCGAGGTCGTGACCGGCGCCGAAATCGCCGCGCTCGAGGGCGCAGGCGGCCAGCTCGAGGCGGTCGTCTGGCGCGACCTCGCCTCGGGCGCCGAGACGCGCCGCGAGCTCGGCCAGCTCTTTTCGTTCATCGGCGCCGAGCCCAATACCGACTGGCTCGCCGCCTCCGGGCTGAAGCTCGATCCGCGCGGCTTCGTCTGCACCGGCGGCGATGCCGGCGAGGAGCGACGGCTGCCGCTCGAAACCAGCCGCCGCGGCGTGTTCGCGGTCGGCGACGTGCGCTCGGGCTCGGTCAAGCGGGTCGCCGCCGCGGTCGGCGACGGCGCCCGGGTGGTGGCGGCCCTCCACGCCTATCTCGCCGCGCAGGAACAGCCGGTCGCCGAGAGTGTTCACTCTGTGTGATCACCCGCAAAGGAGCCACGTCATGGCCGGCAGAGACGACATTCGCGAGCATATGGAAGTGATCGGCGCCGACGGCGCCCATCTCGGCACGGTCGACAAGGTCGATGGCGACCGCATCAAGCTGACCAAGGCCGACAGCGGCCAGGGCAGCCACGAAGGCCACCACCATTATATCCCGCTGGGGCTGGTCGCCGAGGTCGAGGGCGACAAGGTGCGCCTGTCGGCCAACGCCGCGGTCGCGGCCGAGCTGTTCGAGGAAGAGGAAAGCCCGACCTCCTGACGCGAGGCTTGCCTTTCGCCGCGCCCCGGTGCTGACTGCGCCCGGGAGGAACGGCGATGGCGCGGCTCTGGCTGATCGTGGCGGCGCTGGCGACGGCCGCGTTCGCGGCGCCGCGCGGCGTCGACGACCCGCGCGCCTTCGTGGCGCATACCTATGAAGCCTATCAGCGCGGCGGCGATTCACCGGTCGAATGGCCGGCTTACGCTTACTCGCCGCGGCTGAAGGCGCTGTTCGACGCCTACGACCGCTGGACCCGCGCCCACGACGATCTGGTCGGCTCGCTCGATTTCGACTGGTGGATCAACGCCCAGGACTGGGAGCTGCACGACGTCGCCCTGACCGAGCGGGCGCACGGGCCGAACCGCCGGACGATCGTCGCCCGCTTCCGCAACATCGACCGCCGCGACGAGATCCGCTTTTTGTTCGTCCGCATCGGGCGCCGCTGGTACCTCGACGACGCCGTCCAGGGCAGCGGCCATGGCGGCGACGGCTGGACCCTGTCGGCGCTCTTGAGGGAGCGGCCGTAAAGGGGACAGTCACAAGTGACTGTCCCCTCCCGCCTACCAGATGTGCACCCGTTGCTCGGGCGGCAGATAGAGCCGGTCGCCGGGCCGGACGTTGAAGGCGCGATACCAGGCGTCGACGTTGCGGACGACGCCGTTGACCCGGAATTCGGGCGGGCTGTGCGGATCGGTCAGCACCTGCTGGCGCAGCGCGTTCTCGCGGACGTTGTTGCGCCAGGCCTGGGCGAAGGCGAGGAAGAAGCGCTGGTCGCCGGTGAGGCCGCCGATCGTCCGCGCCCGGCCGTGCCGCGCCTGATAGCGCTGATAGGCGGCATAGGCCATTTCCAGCCCGCCGAGGTCGCCGATATTCTCGCCCATGGTGAGCTGGCCGTTGACGTGCTGGCCGGCCGTTTCGAACGCGTCATATTGCGCCTTCAACCGGGTGGTCTGCGCGGTGAAGCGTTCGGCCGATTGCGCCGTCCACCAGTCGCGCAGCCGCCCGTCCGGAGCGAAGCGGCGGCCCTGATCGTCGAAGCCGTGGCCGATTTCGTGGCCGATCACGGCGCCGATCGCGCCGTAATTGACCGCCGCGTCGGCGGTCGGGTTGAAAAAGGGCGGCTGCAGGATCGCGGCCGGGAAGGTGATCTGGTTGGTCAGCGGGCTGTAATAGGCGTTGATCGTCTGCGGCGTCATCGCCCACAATGAGCGGTCGACCGGATTGGGGTAGCGCGAGAGCTGCAAATTCCACTGGAATTCGGCCGCGCGCAGCACGTTGCCGAGCAGATCGTGGGGATCGACGCGGATCGAGGAATAATCGATGTAGCGCACCGGATTGCCGATCCTGGGATCGAACGCGTCGAGCTTGGCGACGGCGGCCTGGCGGGTCGCCTCGTCCATCCAGGCATTGGCGCGAAGCCGCTCGCCGAGCGCGCCGCGCAGGTCGCTGACGAGCTCGGTCATCTGCCGGCGGCTGGCGTCGGGGAAGTTACGCTCGACGTAGATCTTGCCGAGCGCTTCGCCGAGCGTTCCGTTCAGCACTTCGAGGCCGCGCTTCCAGCGGTCGCGCTGGCGCTCCTGGCCGCGCAGCGTATGCGAATAGAATTCGAAATTGGCCTCGTCGAAGGCGCGCGGCAGGAACTGGGCATAGGAGCGGATGAAGTGGACCGCGAGCCAGTCCCGCCAGGTCTGCAGCGGCACTTCCTCGAACAATCGCCCCTCGGCCTGGATCGCGGAAGGCTGGCGGACGATGATCGTGGCGACGTTGTCGAGATGCTGCTCGCGCAGCGCCAGCGGCCAGTTCCATTGCGGCGCGAGCTCGGCGAGCTGGGCGGGAGTCATCGGGTTGATCGACTGGGTGACGTCGCGGCTGCGCTCGGGCGCCCAGTGCGCCTCGGCGATGCGGCGCTCGAGCGCGATGATCGCGTCGGCCTTGGCTTCCGGATCGGCGATGCCGGCGAGCCGCTGGATGGTGACGAGATAGGTGCGGTAGGCGGCGCGATAGGCGTCGAACTGGGCGCCCTCGCGCAGGTAATAATCGCGGTTGGGCATGCCGAGCCCGCCCTGGACGGTGCCGACGACATAATGGGTCGGGTCGGCGGGATTGGGGGTGATGCCGATCCCGATCGGCGATGGGAAGCCGGGCTTGGCGAACAGGCGGATGAGGTCGTCGCGGGTCTGGGTGGCGGCGATCTGATCGAGATAGGGACGCAGCACGGCGGCGCCGCGCTGCTCGATCCCGGCCTCGTCCATCCAGCTCGCATACATGTCGGCGACTTGGCGGCTGACCGGGTCGGTGCCGCGATTGGCGGTCTCGACGATGTCCCGCAATTGCGCCTCGACGTCCTCGGACAGGACGGTGCCGACGCCCCAGGCGGCGCGGTCGGCCGGGATCGGGTTGTGCTGGAACCAGGTGTTGTTGGCGTAGCGCCAGAAATCGTCGCCCGGCTTGACCGAGAGGTCGCGCGCCGAAAGGTCGACGCCCCACGGCGCATAGCGCGAGGCGGCCGGCGGCCGCGGCGCGGCGGGGGTGTCGGCCGGCTGCGCGAGGATCGGCGCCGCGCCGGCCAGCAGGAACGCCGAAACCAGCGCGAAACGAGTGCTATGCATGAATAAATCCTCCCGGGCGGCGTGGCCTGGAAACGCCGCGCCGCTGCCTGTGTGTCCCCGCCACAGCCCTTCGGGCTCAAAGTGATTCGCGCAAGCCCTTTTTCGACGAAACGCTTGATCGCTCTTGCGAATTTCCGGCTTCGGAACGGGCGCGGCTGACCTATGTTGTTTTGTCCCGGCAGAAATTGAGCGATGGTGGGTTGGGGGTGGAAGAGGAGAGACCGAGTCGATGCTGTTCCGCTTCGGCCCCGAAGACCTTCACGAGCTGCGGATCCTGATCGTCGAGGACGAATATCTTCTCGCCGCCGACCTCGCCGAGGCGATGCGGGCGCGCGGGGCCGAGGTGATCGGTCCGGTCGGCACCCTCGCCGAGGCGATGAAGGCGGTCGAGACCAACTGGATCGACCGGGCCGTGCTCGACCTCGACCTCGGCGGCGAAATGAGCTTCGCGGTCGCCGACCGGCTCGAGGCGGCGGCCATTCCCTACGTCATCGCCAGCGGCTGCAGCGCCGACTCGCTGCCCGAACGCTTCCGCGGCAAGCCCCGGCTGGAAAAGCCCTATCGGCTGGAGGCGCTGACCAGGCTGATGGCCGCTTAGGGTTCGGACTCGCCCCTAGCGCGGCACCTCGGCAATCCCCTCCGGCGTCACCGCGAACAGCCGCAGCGGGTCGCCGGCGGCGACGACCAGCGGGTGGCCGGTCCAGACCGAGAGGAAGACGTGGATCTCGGTCGGCAGCGGGCCCATCCGGTGGGTCAGCGCCAGCGGCGCCGGCTGCTGGCCGGCGGGCGGCTCGGGAGCGGCGAGGTCGAGGCAGTTGTTGGTGAAGCCGCGCTGGGCGGTGACGGTCCCGTCGGGAGCGATCGTCGACTTGAAATGGCCGCCGGCCGGATAATGGCCGCGCTGGGTCGGCTGGCTGATCTGGTAGACGTCGATCGGCGCGTCGGGCGCCGCCGGCGGGACGACGAGGACGTTGAAATTGTCGCTACCGCAGGCCTGATGGTCGAGCGCGTCGGTCGCGTCGCGCGCGGCCGCCATCCGGGCGAGATGGGCGCTAAGCGGCGGCCGGCTGCCGGCCAGGAAGACCTCGCGCGCGGTCACCCGCCCGCCGAGGATGGTGACGCGGTAGACGGCGGTTCGCGGCGCCCCGCCCGTTCCTTCCGCGTAGAAGGTGACGGTGATCGCATTACCTTCCTGTTCGGCGAGCCAGCCGGCGATGCCGGCGCCGGCGGGATCGGAGATCCGGCTCAGCATGTCCTGGGTGGCGATGCGGCCGGCGCGGTCGATCGCCGCGAGCAGCCGGCCCCGCACCACCGCCGCGTCGAGCTCGGCGCGCTGGGCGCGGGTCAGCGGCGGCGGCGCGGCGGTGGCCGGCGCCGGGGCGGGCGCACGCGGCGGCGCTGGAGCGGGTGCCGGGGCCGGGGCGGGGGCCGGCGGCGTCTCGTCCTGCAGGCCCTGGACGGTTTCGCGCAGGTCCGAGAGGCCGGGCGCGGGCTGGGCCGGCGCCGGCGGCGGCGCCTCCTGGGCCGGCGGGCTGGTCTGCTGCGCGGCGCTCATCGCGGCGAGGCTGACGGCGGCGAGGCCGAGCAGGGGGCGGGTGAGACGCATGAAACTTCCTTCTGTTGCCCCGTTCGCCGCCCCGGCGCAGCCATAGGCCGCCCGCGCGGCCGGGATCAAGCGAATGGGGACAGTCAGGTGACTGTCCCCGCTCAGGCGCCGCCGCGCGCCGCCAGCCATTCGCGGCGCAGGATCGACATCAGCCAGACATTCCGGAAGCTGCCGTCGGCAAGGCGATGATGCTCGCGCATCAGCCCCTCGGCGGCGAAGCCGGCGCTCTCATAGGCCCGCTTCGCGCGTTCATTGCCCTCGAACACGTCGAGGTCGAGGCGGTTGGTCTCGGTCTCGGCGAAGACGTGGTCGATCAGCCCGCGCAGCAGCCGCGCGCCGTCGCCGCGGCCGGGCGCGGCGACGGCGATCCGCTTCAAATGCGCGCGCCGGTTGGAATCGTCGAGCCCGAGCACGATCGCGAACCCGGCCAGCGCCCCCGCCTCGCGCAGCGCGAAATAGAGGATTGAGGGCCTGGCCATCTCGGCGAGGTGCTTCGCTTCCTCCCAGCGCCCGACCAGCCGGTCGTAGCCCTCCCGCCGCTCGATCGCCATGATCGCCGGCACGTCCTCCGGCCGGCCAAGATCGAAGCTGTAGACTTCGCTCACAGGGCGATGGCGACCGTCTTCAGCTCGGTATAGGTCTCGATGCCGTAGCGCCCGGACTCGCGGCCGAAGCCCGATTGCTTGTAGCCGCCGAACGGCAGAGCCGGATCGGGCGCCATCGGGCAATTGCCCCAGACCATGCCGGCGCGCAGCTTGGCGGCGAGCTTGTGCATGGCGCTAAGGTCGCGGGTCCAGACCGAGGCGGCGAGGCCGTAAGCGGTGTCGTTGGCCGCTTTGGCGACCTCGTCGAGGTCGTCGTAGCGCTGGGCGGCGAGGACCGGGCCGAAAATCTCCTCGCGCATCACCCGCATCCCGGGCTTGACGTCGACGAGCACGGTCGGGTTGACGAAATAGCCCTCGCCGCCCGGCGTGTCGCCGCCGCACAGGACCGACGCGCCCTCTTGTCTGCCGGCCTCGATGTAGGAAAGGACGCGCTCGTGCTGCTCGGTCGAGACCAACGGCCCCATCATCGTGTCGGCGGCGAGGCTGGGGCCGACCTTCCACTGGGCGGCATTGGCGGCCACGGCCTCGAGCAGCTCGTCGAAAATGTCCCGGTGCGCGAACAGCCGCGAGCCGGCGATGCAGACCTGGCCCGAATTGGCGAAGATCGCGGTCGCCGCGCCCTGCGCGGTCTTGCCGATGTCGACGTCGGGCAAGACGATGACCGGCGACTTGCCGCCAAGCTCGAGGGTGACCCGCTTCAGCGTGTCGGTCGCGTTCTTGTTGATGATCTTGCCGACCTCGGTCGAGCCGGTGAAGGCGATCTTGTCGACGTCCGGCGAGCGGACCATGCGGTCGCCGGCGGTCTCGCCCAGGCCGGTGACGAGGTTGAACACGCCCGCGGGAACGCCCGCCTCGGCGACGAGGTCCGCGAGCCGGAGCGCGGTGAGCGGCGTCTGCTCGGCGGGCTTGAGGATGACGGTGCAGCCCGCGGCCAATGCCGGCGCGATCTTCTGGACCGCCATCATCAGCGGGAAGTTCCACGGCACGATCTGGGCGCACACGCCGATCGGCTCGCGCCGGACATAGGCGTGGAACGCACCCGCCGGGGCGTTGGACGGCTCGACATGGTCGCCGGTGAGCTTCGTCGCCATGCCCGCCATGTAGCGCAGCATCCGCACCGAGAAGGGGAGGTCCATGCCGAGGCTGGCGGCCCTGGGCTTGCCGTTGTCGACCGATTCGAGCTCGGCCAGCTCGTCCGTCGCCGCTTCGATCAAATCGGCGAGCTTCATCAGGATCCGCTCGCGCTTGTAGGAAGGCAGGCCGCTCCAGCGGCCGTCGTCGAACGCGGTCCGCGCCGCCGCCACCGCCCGGTCGACATCGGCGTCCGAGGCGTCGACGATCCGGGCGATCTCGCGCCCGGTCGAGGGGTCGTAGACGGCAATCGTCTTGCCGCCGGTCGAATCGACCCAGGCGCCGTCGATGAACAATTGCGGCTTGCGCTTGAGCAGCGCCGCGATCGTCTCGCTGTAAGCGGGCTGGGCGGAAATGCGGGTCATCTCGTTCATTGGGCCGAGTCTCCTTTGCGCCCGTTATAGCGCCTCAGACGAGCAGAGTCCGCGCCTTCTCGACGAGCGCCTCCGGGTCTTCCGGGCGGGGCGGCACGGCGAGCCCGCGCTGCACCGCCGGCCGCGCGGCGATCGCGTCCAGCCAGCGCTGAAGGCTGCCGAGGCCGTCGATCGAAACCCCCGGCCATTCGTGGATCCGCGCCCAGCAGAAATTGGCGATGTCGGCGATCGAATAGGCGCCGGCGAGATATTCGTTGTCCGCGAGCCGGCCGTCGAGCACCTCGAGCAGCCGCCGGCTTTCGCGCCGGTAGCGCTCGATCGCCGGCGGGATCACCTCGGGAAAGTAGCGCGCGAAGACGTTGGCCTGGCCCATCATCGGCCCCAGCCCGCCCATCTGGAACATCAGCCATTGCACGACCCGGCTGCGGCCTTTCTCGTCGGCCGGGATCAGCTTGCCCGCTTTCTCGGCGAGATAGAGCATGATCGCGCCCGATTCGAACACCGGGAAGTCGCCATCAGCTCGGTCGACGATCGCCGGGATCCGGCCATTGGGGTTGATCGCGGTGAACCAGGGCTCCTTCTGCGCGCCGCTCGACAGGTCGATCGCGTGGAGGGCGTAGGGAAGCTCCAGCTCCTCGAGCAGAATCGAGACCTTGTAGCCGTTGGGGGTCGGCGACGAGTAGAGATCGATCATCGGGCGGGCCTCCCCCCAAATCGTCATGCTGAACTTGATTCAGCATCCATGAACACGGCTTGCGTGTGCTCGCTCAAGTCGGTGTTCATGGGTCCCGGATCAAGTCCGGGATGGCGTTGGCGGTTGGCCTCAGCCGAGAATCAATTGACCCATCGAATGCGCCCCGCGCATTCGAGGCTGATCCGGGAGATCAGCCAAGGGTCAATTCGCAGCCGAAATTGAGGCCGAGGCGGCCGTCGCGGATCCAGCGGACGAAGGCGTAGATCGGGCTGCAGCCCTCGAAGCGGATCATGACGCTCTCGCCGAGCCGCGGCTCCAGCGCGCTTTCGACCATCGTCCCGCGGCTGGAGATGTTGACCACCGGCACCGGATATTCGGCGCCGCGGAAGGTGAGGGTGGCGCGCCCGACCAGGCCTTCGTAGCGCGGCTCCGAGCGCTGCTCGACGAGGACCGGCTTTGCCTGTGTCGCCATGTCTGCCTCCCCATCGAGGAGACTGACAGACAGACCTTACCGAAACGCTACCGCCGCGCCGGGGTTCACCGATAGCTCCCTCTCCCTTGGGGAGAGGGATGGGGTGAGGGGCCTCGGTAGCGGAGAATTGTCCCCGACGCCGAACACCCTCACCCTAACCCTCCCCCTGAGGGGGAGGGAATTTAGTCCTCGTCCCGGCCGACGGTCACCGCCGGCGTGCCGGCGCCGCCGTCCTGCTCCCAGAAATAAGGCTGGCGCACCCGGTTGCCGGTGACCGTCTCGTTCAATGTCGCGGCGTCGTAGAGGCGGCCGTTCAGCATCACCTGGTGGATATGGTCGGTGTTGCGGATGTCCTGGGTCGGGTCGGCGTCGAGGATGACGAGGTCGGCGAGCTTGCCGGGCTCGAGGGTGCCGATGTCGGTGAAGCCGTACATCCGCGCCCCGTCGACGGTGCCGTGGCGCAGCGCCTCGATCGGCGAGGCGCCGCCGCGGACATGGCTCCACAGCTCCCAATGGTCGCCGATGCCGGGCTGCTGGCCGTGGCCGCCGATCGCGATCCGGACGCCGCGCTGGGACAGCAAATGCGATTCCGCGGCGCTGTACTGGTCGACGAACTGGTCGGCCGGGGCGGTGACCGCGCGCACCCGCGCCGCGAGCTCGGCGGGCGGGGTGTGGCGGGTCAGCAAAGGATGGTTCCAGACCTGGGTCGCCTGCGTCCAATAGGGATCGCCGGCGAGCCCGCCATAAGAGACGATCAGGGTCGGGTTGTTGCCGACCTGGGTCTGCGACCACAGGCTCAGCACGTCCTCGTAGAAGCGGCGCTGCGGGATGTTGTGCTCGAGCGTCGAATTGCCGTCCTGGATGAGGGTGATGTCCATCTGGAACAGCGAGCCGCCCTCGGGCACGACGAGAATGTTCTCGGCGCGCGCGGCGGCGGCGACCTGCTGGCGCTGGTTGCGGCGCGGCTGGTTGTAATTCTTGATCGAATAGGCGCCTTGCAGCCGCAGCCGGCGGACGTGGGCGAGCGCGTCCGCGTAATTCTCGACCAAGGCGAAGCGGCTCGGGCTGCGGGCGCCGTAGACGATCTCGCCGGAGGAGAAGGTGCGCGGCGCGATCAGGATGCCGGCGCGCTGCATCTCGGACGCGACGAAGATCTCGCTCGCCGTGCTCGACGGGTCGTGGACGGTGGTCACGCCCATCGCGAGGTGCGACATCGCCGACCAGTTCTGCTGCGGAATGAGGTCGTCCTCGCCCTGCGAGCCGTGGGCGTGGCCGTCGATCAGGCCGGGGATGATGGTCTTGCCGGTGACGTCGACCTGGCGCGCGCCGGCGGGGATCGTCACCGAACCGCGCGGCCCGACCGCGCGGATCCGGTTGCCGTCGATCAGGATCACGCCGTCGTCGATGATGCCGCCGGCGTCGTTGGCCATGGTGACGATCCGGGCGCCGACCAGGGCGACCTGGCCCTGCGGCACGTCGGCCGGCACGGTCATCGACAGCGAGGTGCCGCTGGTCGGCGGGCTGTAGGCGGTGCCGCCGGGGGCATTGCGGATCATGTCGGAGACGGCGGCGGTGTAGAGAATCGGCCCCAGGCTCCAGGCGATCCGGCCGTTGGTGGTCCAGGTCGGATAGGTGCCGCCGTTGGTCGTGACGCGGGTCAGCGGCAGCCCGGTGCCGCGGGCGCTGATTTCGAGCGGATGGACGCCGCCGTAAAAGGGCGTCGCGAACAGGTTGTAATCTTCGCGGAACAGGAGCGTGCGGCCGTCCGGCGCGAGCTCATATTCGGTGACCATCTCGCCCGAGGCGTGCTCGCGGCGGTTGCCGCCGGTCAGATCGACGCTGATCAGCTTCTGCTTCTGCTGCTCGCTGACCTCGGCGAAGACGCGGCTCCCGTCCGCGCCGAACTGGGGGTTGCCGCCCTCGGCGAGGATCCGGGTCGAGGGGCCGCCGGCGGAGGGCACGCGGAAGATGCCGGTCGCGTCCGACCAGCGGTTCGAGGTCAGGCCCTGGCTGCCGCTCGCTTCGTAGACGATCATCGAGCCGTCGGGCGAGAAGCGCGGGCGGCGGTAATGGCCCGGCTGCTGGGTGACCGTGCGCAGGTTCGAGCCGTCCGCGGCGACGGTGCGGATTTCGCCGAGGCGCTGGTCGTTCCACGAGACGAAGGCGAGCCTCGAGCCGTCGCGCGACCAGGTCGGGAACAGCTGGAAGTCGCCGTCCCGGGCGGTCAGGAGGCGCGGCGCGCCCGACCCGGCGAGGTCGCGGATGTAGAGCCGGCCGAGCGTTTCGAACACGACCCGGCTGCCGTCCGGCGAGACCGCGGCGAAGCGCGGCATGCGGGTGGTGATCGTGGGAGGCGCGGCCTCGACCTGCGGCCGCGGCGGGTCGATCACGACGCGGGTGTCGCTGACCTGGAACGGGATCTCGGCGGCGCCCGAGCCGTCGCGATCGACCCGACGGATCTTGCCGCCGGCCCAGAAGACGATGCTGTTGCTGTCGGGCGTCCAGGCCATGTCCGGATAGACGCCGTGCACCGCCCAGGTCTCCTGGAGGTCCTGGTCGAGGTCGGCATAGACCTGGCGCGCCTCGCCCGAACGCAGGTCGCGGACGAACAGGCGGGAGTGGCCGCCGGTGCGGTGGACGTAGGCGAGATAATGGCCGTCCGGCGAAGGCGTCGGCCGGACCGCGCCGCCGGGGCCGCCGGCGACCTGGCTGCGTTCGCCCGTCGCCATGTCGTAGCGCTCGATCGCGAACACCTGCTGGTTGGAATCCTGGGCATATTCGAAAATGTCGCCAGAGGTGGTGTTGCGGCTGAAGAAGATCGCCTGGCCGTCGGCGGAGAAAGCGGGCTCGCCCAATTCCTTCTGGAAGCGCGGGTTGGGCCGCTCGATCAGCGGCACGCCGTCGCCGACGCCCGAGACATGGTAGAGCCAGATCTCGCCGGTGCCGAGGCTGCGCTGGGTGGTGAAATGCTTGCGCGCGGCGATATACTGGCCGTCGCGGCTCCAGGTCGGCGCGTTCAGCAGGCGGAAGCTCTCGCGGGTGATCGCCCGCGCCCCCGATCCGTCCGCGTTCATCACCCAGATATTGTCGCCGCCGCCGCGGTCCGAGGTGAAGGCGATCAACCGGCCGTCGGGCGAGAAGCGCGGCTGCATGTCGAAGGCGAGGCCCGAGCTGATCCGGGTCGGCGTCCCGCCCGCGATCGGCATCGTATAGATGTCGCCGAGCAGGTCGAAGGCGATCGTCCGCCCGTCCGGGCTGACGTCGACGTTCATCCAGGTGCCCTCGCTGACGTTGATCGGCACCTGCCTGAGGCGCGCGCCCGGCGGCGCGTTGACGTCCCAGGCATTGGCGTCACGCGCCGGCCGCGCTTGCGCGAGCGCGGTGGTCGAGACGAGCAGAAGCGAAAGCGCGGCGAAGCTGCGGATCATGTGCAGTTACCCCTTGAAGACGATGCTGGCGAGCCCGGCGCGGTGGTGCACGATAAAGGCAATACGGGCAAGCGGCCGCTAACGCGCAGCCCGCGCGCGCGCCACCATCTGCGCGATCCCCTGCCGGTAGTGCTGGCGCTGGGCGGCGAGCAGGCGCGGCGCGTTCGCCGGCCCGTAGATCCGCCCCACCTCGGCGCGGATCGGCGCCTCGCGCGCGGCGCAGGCGGCGAGCGCGCGCTCGACGATCTGCGCCACGCTCATCGGCGTGCGCGCATAGCGCAGCACCGCCCGGCCATGGCATTGCGCCAGCGCCTGGCCCAACGCCGCGACATGCTGGCGCTGCCGCTCGGTGAGCCGCGGCTGCTGCGCGAGCGCGGCGGTCGCGAAGAGGATAAAGGAAAGGGCGAGGGAGCTGCGGATCATGTGCGAAACCTGGCAAGATCGATCGGAAAGGTCGGACGGTGCGCGAGCCAGGCAAACAGGTCAAGCGGCGGACACGTGAGATAAGCATGCATTTACTTGACCCCGCGCCGCCGTCCATTATAATTGACGCGTGATTCAAGTCCGGGAAGCGCCCGAGTTCACGCAGTGGCTCTCGAGTCTCGCGGACGGGGCGGCGCACAAGCGGATCACCAACAGGATCACCCGCGTGCAGGCGGGATTGTTTGGCGATGCGAAGCCGGTCGGCGGCAAGATATTCGAGCTGCGGGTGGACCACGGTCCGGGCTACCGGATCTATTTCGCGCGCCGCGGCCCGTTTGTGGTGATCCTGCTGTGTGGCGGCGCGAAGGGCTCTCAGCGGCGGGACATCGAACGGGCCAGGCAGATTGCAGAGAGGACGATATGACCGAAGAGGAATATGCCCGGATGATGAAGGCGACCACTCGCTTCGATGGCGCCGAATATCTGGACGACGATGAATCGCAGTCCGAGCTTCTGTCCGACGCGCTCGCTACCGGCGACCTCGACGTGATCACCGCGGCGCTCGGTATTGTCGCCCGCGCACGCGGCATGACCGAGCTGGCACAGAAAACCGGTCTCACCCGGAGTGCCCTTTATGCCGCGCTCAAGGAAGGCGGCAATCCGACGCTCGACACGGTCCTCAAGGTCGTCAAAGCGCTAGGTGTTCAGCTGAAGGCGAACCGCGCCGCCTGAGGCTAATCCTCGAGCGCCTGCTTCAATTCCTCCGACCAAGGTGCCGCATTGCCGTCGCTCGGGGCGCGCCAGTCGCCGCGGGGCGAGAGGGCGCCGCCGCCCGAGACCTTGGGGGCGTTGGGCAGGGCGCTGCGCTTGTACTGGCTCAATTGGAAGAAGCGGAACAGGAAGACCTCCAGCCATTTGCGGATCGTGGCGAGGTCGTATTCGCGCTTGAGCGCCTCGGGGTAGTCGAGCGGCCAGAGCCCCGCCTTGGCGTCCTTCCACGCCTGCCAGGCGAGGAAGGCGACTTTGGAGGGCGGCTGGCCGTGGCGTAAAATGTGGTAGAGGAAGAAATCGTGCAGCTCGTAGGGGCCGATCCGCTCCTCGGTCGACTGCATCCCGCTCCCGGCGTCCGCGGGGACCAGCTCGGGCGAGATTTTGGTGTCGAGGATCGCCTGGAGCACGCGGTTCGCCGGTTCCTCGAACTGGCCCGATCTGATCGCCCAGCGGATCAGATACTGGATCAGCGTCTTGGGAACGCCGGCATTGACGTTGTAATGGCTCATCTGGTCGCCGACGCCGTAGGTCGACCAGCCCAAGGCGATCTCGCTCAAATCGCCGGTGCCGACGACGAAGCCGCCGCGCTGGTTGGCGAGGCGGAACAGATAATCGGTCCTTAAGCCCGCCTGGACGTTCTCGAAGGTGACGTCGTAGACCGGCTCGCCCTTGGCGAACGGGTGGCCGAGGTCGGCGAGCATCTGGTTCGCCGCCGGGCGGATGTCGATCTCCTCGCCGACGATGCCGAGCGCGTTCATCAGCGACCAGGCATTGCCCTTGGTCTCCGCGCCGGTGGCGAAGCCGGGCATGGTGAAGCCCAATATCGTCGAGCGCGGCAGCTCGAGATCGTCGCAGGCGCGGGCGGCGACGATCAAGGCGTGGGTCGAATCGAGCCCGCCCGAGACGCCGATGACGAGATGCTTGCCTTGGGTCGCCTCGAAGCGGCGCCGCAGCCCCTGGACCTGGATGTTGAACGCCTCGTAGCAATCCTGATCGAGCTGCTCGGGCCGGTTGGGGACATAAGGGAAGCGGCGCAATTTCCGCTCGAAGCCGATGTCGGCAAGCTGGGGCCCATGTTCGAAACCGATCCGGCGGAAGCGGGTCTCGGGATGGCCGGCGGCGCGGGCATTGTCGTTGAACGTGCCGTTGCGCATCCGCTCGAGCCGGAGGCGCTGGACGTCGATATCGGCGACCGCGAGCTCCGAGCCCCAGTCGAACCGCCCGGTCTCGGCAAGCAATTCGCCGAGCTCGTAGATCGAGCCCTGGCCGTCCCAGGCGAGGTCGGTGGTGCTCTCGCCCGGCCCGGAGGCGGAGAAGACGTAGCCGGCGATGCAGCGGCTGGCCTGGCTCGCGCAGAGCAATTTGCGCTCGTCCGCCTTGCCGATCGTGATGTTCGAGGCCGAGAGGTTGGTGAGGATGAGGGCGCCGGCCATCGCGCCCGCGGTCGAGGGCGGCTGCGGCGCCCAATAATCCTCGCAAATCTCGATGTGGAAGATGAAGTCGCCAAGGTCGTCGGCGGCGAAGATGAGGTCCGGGCCGAACGGGACGCCCTGCCCCGCGACCTCCATCTTGAGCCCGTCGAGCCCGACCCCCGAGGCGAACCAGCGCTTCTCGTAATATTCGCGGTAATTGGGGAGGAAGCTCTTCGGCACGGCCCCCAGGATGCGGCCGCGGGCGATGGCGAGGCCGCAATTGTAGAGCCGGCCGTTGCGCCTGAGCGGCGCGCCGACGACGAGCACGGTCTTCAGCTTCGCGCTTTCCTTGGCGAGCCGGCCGATCCCGGCCTCGACGGCGTCGAGAAAGGCGTCCTGGAGCAGCAAGTCGTCGATCGCGTAGGAGGAGAGGTTGAGTTCGGGGAAGACGGCGAGGTCGACGCCCTTCCTGTCGGCCTCCTTCGCCAGCTTCAGCGTCTCGGCGACGTTGAAGGCGACGTCGCCGGTCGAGGCGCGCGGGCTCGCCGCCGCGACGCGAACGAAGCCGTGGCGATGGATCGCGCCGAACGGGGGCTTCTCAATCTTCTTCTTCGCCACCTAGAGCATCTCCGTCATCATCTCGACCGCCACCTCCAGCGCCGCGATCCGGACCTCGCCGCGGCCGATGCCGCCGAAATGTTCCTCGCGGTGGGCGGTTATACGGCCCGAACGCGCACAAGCGAAGTGGACGAGGCCGGGCTCGTCTCCGGCGTCGGCGAAACCCGTGATCGAAAGCGCGATATTGGCCCCCGACCGGGCGAGCGCGCCCTCCGCCATCGCCACCGCCACCTCCTTCGAGACCGCGCCTTTATCGTCGATCAGGCCCGCGGGCACGCCCAGCATCTCGGTCTTCGCCTCGGCGCTGTAGGTGACGAAGCCGCGGTCGAAGGCGTGGGCGACGCCCGGAACGTCGGTGAGCAGCGAGGCGAGCATGCCGCCGGTGCAGCTCTCCGCCGTCGCCAGCTTGAGGTCGCGCTCGCTGGCCTTGGCGAGCAGCCGCCGCGTCGCCTCCTCGAGGCGGCTCGGCAGCACCGGCGAAAGAGTGTCGGCCTCGTTCACGCCAATCGTCCTAACCTCGGGCAGGAGCGGGAACCGGCCCCATGCTCCGATTGTTCCGAAGCCGCAATCCAGGAGAAACCCACATGATCGCCGAACAACAGAATATGGATGGACTTCAACTTCTTGCCGCCGACCACCGCAAGGTCGAGGGGCTGTTCGAAAGCTTCGAGAAAGCGACCGGGACCGCGGCCAAGGAGAAGCTCGTCCGGCAGATCTGCACCGAGCTCAAGATCCACTCGATGATCGAGGAGGAAATCTATTATCCCGCGATCCGCGGCAAGGTCGAAGGGGATGCGCTCGACGAGGCCTATGTCGAGCATGACAGCGCCAAGCTGCTGATCAACGAGCTCGAGGCGGCCGAGCCCGACGAAAGCTATTACGACGCCAAGGTGAAGGTCCTCTCCGAGCTGATCGAGCATCACGTCAAGGAGGAGGAGAAGCAGCGCGACAATTTGTTCCAGCAGACCCGCGCCGCCGATATCGACCTGATCGCGCTCGGCGCCCGGCTCGCCGCGCGCAAGCAGGAGCTGCTGGCGAAGGCGGAGCGCGAGGGCCTGCCGCCGGCCGCGCCCGCCACCCTGCAGCACGAAGCGATCTGAATATGGGCTGGACCCGCAACCGCACCGTCGTCGCGGCAGCCGGGGCGGCGCTGGCCGGCTTCGCCGCGCTGCTGCTCGGCCGGCGCTGGCGCGCGCAGGGCGGCGAGGAGCGGCCCGCTCCCGCGCTGGAGCGCGGCAAGACCGCGCCCGGGCCGGTCGGCCAGTCGGGCGCGGCGCGCTCGGCCGGTCCCGAGGCGATGCGCGATCCGCCCACCGATTGGGAGAAGACCGACCAGGCGTCGGACGAGAGCTTCCCCGCGAGCGACCCGCCCGGGATCAACCCCCACGTCGATTGAGCGAATTCTCGAAGTCCACCCCGCCCCAACCCCTCCCCATCAAGGGGAGGGGCTATTGGGAACGTCCTGGTCCGGGCCGGCGGCGAAGATCGTCGCGCGGGCGGCACTCAGCTCGCGGATCGCCTCGGACGCCGACCAGCCCCAGACGAAATGGGCGCCGAGCATCACCGCGTTGCGCCGCATCGGGTGTTCGGTCGCGGGCTTGAGCACGCCGAAGGCCGGGATCCAGCCCATATAGGAGGCGAGCCAGATGCCGCCGCCGGCGAGCGCGCCGCCGACCTTCCCGATCCGCGGATTGGCCGCCGCGATCAGCGCGCCGCAGCCGGCGCCATAGGCGAAATGGGCAATGAGGGTGAGGTCGGGCGCCGGGGCCGCGGGCGGGGCCAGCGCCGCGTCGACAATCTCGCGCGGAGGGAGCGGGTAGCGTTCCCTGGCCGGCAGCCTTTTGTGCAGCCGCCGCATCGCCGCCGTCATCGCCATCGTCGCGACGAAGCCGGCGATCGCGCCGATCGCCAGCCGCGCGCCAAGCCCGAGCTCCTTGTCCGCCATGCCGCCAGCATAGCGGCGGCGGCCTAAAGCTCCACCCCGCTGGCGATCGCCTCGAGCTTCTTCAGGCGCTCGCGCACCGCGGCGAGCTCGATGCGGACGCCGATTTCGTCCTCGGCCGCTTCGGGCGCCGCCGACCGGGCGGCGAGCTCGAGCTTCTTATAGTCGAGCCAGCCCCGCCAGGCGCGGCCGGCGGCGAGGCAGAGCATCGCGGCGATGGCGAGCGCGGTGCCGGCATAGATGAGGGACGCAGTCATGCTCGATCCTATTCGTAGCGCAGCGCGTGGATCGGATTGGCGCGGGCGACCCTGAAGGCGTGGCCGGCGATGGTGCCGATCGCGATCGCCAGGGCGAGCATTCCGGCGAGCACGAACGGCAACGGCCCCAAATCGATGCGCGCGTCGAACGTGTTGAGCCAGGAGCGCATCGCCCACCAGGCGACCGGCCAGGCGATCAGATTGGCGATGATCACCGGCTTGGAGAATTGCCAGGCGAGCAGCCGGACGATGTCGCGGGTGCGGGCGCCGAGCACCTTGCGGATGCCGATCTCCTTGGTCCGCCGGTCGGCGGTGAACGCGGCCAGCCCGAACAGGCCAAGGCAGGCGACGATCACGGCGAGGATCGCGAAGCCGGCGAACACCTTCGCCCGCGCCTGCTCGGCGGTGTAGAGCTCGAGGATCTTGTCCTCGCTGAACACGCCGTCATAGGGCACGTCCGGCGCGAGCCGGCGCCAGGCGCGCTCGACATTGGCGCGGGCCGTCGCGGGATCGCGCGTGTCGTAGCGCACCAGCAAGGTGCCCGCGAAGGTCCGGTCGAGCCGGAACATGATCGGATCGATCGGCTCGCGGATCGAGCGGAAGCGCGAATCCGGAACGACGCCGATGATGTGGACCGGCACGACGCCGTCCTCGGGATCGAAATAGGGCACGCCGACGGTCTTGCCGACCGCGTCGGCAGGGCTGCGGAAGCCCATTCGCTGGACGGCGAGCTGGTTGACGACGACGTTGATGCCCCGCGCCACCAGCGCCCGCTCCTGCGCGTCGACCGCGGCCCGGCTCGCCGGATCGGCCGACGCCAGGGCGACCGTCGAATCGTCGCCGGGGCGGTTGCGGTCGAACAGCCGGCCGGCGACGGGCGAGATGCCCATCGTCCGAAAGAAGTCGACGTCGACCGAATAATTGCCGATCGTCACCGGCTCGGTCTGGCCCGGCACCTGGACGCCGCTATTGTTGTTGTTGTCGGTGGCGACGCCGATGCCGGAGCGGCCGACGGAAACGACGCCGGGCACGCGCGCCATTTCCTCGGTGATCGTGTCGGAACGCTCGATCAGCTGGCGCCGGCCGAGATTCTCGATCTGGATCAGGCCGTCGCGGCGATAGCCGGGATCGACCGTCCGCGCGTAGACGGTCTGGGCGTAGACCACCGCGGTGCAGATGATGAGCCCGATCGAAACCGAGAATTGGGCAACGACCAGGATGTTGCGCAGGATGCCCGAACCGGAGGCTTCGGCCGAGGATTTGTTGGCCTTGAGCACCTGCGCCGGCTGGAAGCGCGAGAGGTAGAAGGCCGGGTAGACGCCGCCGGCTCCGCCGACGATCAGGGTCAATGCAACGATCGGCAGCAGCATCCCGTCCCAGCCGAAATAATGCATGGCAAGATCGGCATCGAGGAAGTGAGAGAGCGCCGGCAGCAGCAGCTCGACCAGCGCCAGCGCGAGCAGCATCGCGATCGCCGCGATCAGCACCGACTCGGCGATGAACTGGGTAATCAATTGCTTGCGGTTGGCGCCGAGCACCTTCCTCAATGCCACCTCGCGCGCCCGCTGGCTGGCGCGGGCGGTGGCGAGGTTGGTGAAGTTGACGCAGGCCATGCCGAGGATGAGGAAGGCGATGATGGCGAAGGTGACGATCGTCTGGCGGTCGTTGCCCGGCTTCATCGTCCCGTCCTGGGCGATGCCGAGGTGGACGTCGCGGACGTTGGTCACCCGCCAGTCCTCCTCGTCCCCCTGGTTGGTGGTCTGGTTGCCGTAGGTCTCGTTGGGGATGTTGCGGCGCTCCCAGGCGGGCAGCGCCGCCTGGATCGCGGCCGGGTCGCTGCCCGGCCTGAGGGTGAAATAGACCCAGCCCGACTGGCAGCCCCAGCAGGTCAGGAAAATGGGCGAATCGTCGAACCAGCGGGCCATGTCGACGCGGGCGACGATGGTGAAGCGGACGTGGCTGTTGCGCGGCAGGTCGCGGACGATTCCGGTGACGCGATAGTCGACGGTGCGGCCGCGCGAGATCATGGTCAGCGTCCGGCCGAGCACGTTCTCGGTGCCGAACACGCGCCGCGCCTCGCTCTGGGTCAGCACGACATTGTTGGTCTGGACGAGCGCGGTGCGCGGATCGCCGGCGATGAACGGGAATTGGAGGACGTCGAAGAACAGATTGTCGACCAGCAGCACATTCTCGGTGGACAGCGATTCGGCGCCGCGGCGGATCACCGGCTCCGCGCCGAGCGCGTAGACCATGCGCTCGATCTGCGGGAAGTCGGCCTTGAGCCGCTGGCCGGAGACGTAGGCGGCCATCTGCAGATCGGCTTCCTCGCCGGTCTGCTTGGACTTGTAGTGGGTCTGGAACTGGTAGGTGTTGTCCGCATTGGGGAGCCACGCGTCGTAGCTGGTCTCGTAGCGGACGTAGAGGAGCAGCATCAGGCAGGCGGCAAGGCCGATCGCCAGGCCGAAAATGTTGATGAAGGCATAGGTCTTGTTCTTGACCAGCGCCCGGACGCCCACCGTCATGTAATTGCGCCACATCTCTACTTCTCCTCTTCACTCCTGAGCCCCTCCCCTCGATGGGGAGGGGTTGGGGTGGGGTGGACTCGGAGACCGGCTCCGTGCCGGTGGAGATGCCACCCCCACCCCGGCCCTCCCCCATCGAGGGGAGGGAGAAACGTCACGCCGCGCGGCGGTGCTCGACCAGGATCCGCCCGTCGAGCATGTTGACGACGCGGCCGGCATAATCGGCGTGGCTCGGCGAGTGGGTCACCATGCAGATGGTCGAGCCCTCCGCGTTCAGCGCCTGCAGCATCTTCATCACCTCCTCGCCATGGGCGGTGTCGAGATTGCCGGTCGGTTCGTCGGCGAGGATCAGCTTCGGCGCTGCGACAAGGGCCCGGGCGACGGCGACACGTTGTTGCTGGCCGCCTGACAATTGGCTCGGCCGGTGCTTGGCGCGGTGGGCGATGCCCACCTTGTCCATCACCTCGTCGACCCGGGTGCGCCGCTCGCCCGCGGGGACGTTGTGGTAGAGCAGCGCAAGCTCGATATTCTCGCGGACGGAGAGCTCGTCGACGAGATTGAAGGACTGGAAGATGAAGCCGATGTTCCGCTTGCGAAAGTCGGCGAGCTTCGATTCGGAGAGCCCCGCGACCTCGGTGCCGTTGAAGATGTAGGAGCCCGAGGTCGGCGAATCGAGCATGCCGATCACGTTCAACAAGGTCGATTTGCCGCAGCCCGACGGCCCCATGATCGCGACGAACTCGCCGTCGGCGACATCGAGGAAGATGCCGTCGAGCGCGGTCGTTTCGACCGTGTCGGTGCGGTAGACCCGCGAGACTTCACGCATGCTCAGCATAAACAAGCTCCCTTCATTGCCCACTGAGGCTCAGCCGATCGCGCTCGACGAAGCCCGTATAAGGAGAGGTGATGACGCGCTCGCCCGGGTCGAGCCCTTCGAGCACCTCGATATAATCGTTGTTGCGGCGGCCGAGCCGGACGTTGCGCTTGACCGCCGAGCGGCCGTCGGGCGCGACCACGAACACCCAGGCGCCGCCGGTGTCGTTGTAGAACGAGCCGTTGGGGATCATCCGCGCCTGGGAGGGCGCGCCCAGGGTCAGCCGGATCTGGACGGTCTGGCCGCGCTGGAGGTCGGCGGGCTCGGCCTCGAGGAACCTGAGGTCGATCTCGAACGCGCCGTTGCGCACCTGCGGATAGATTTTGCTGACCCGCATCCGGTACTGGCGGCCGCCGACCTCGGCATTGGCGACCTGGCCGACGGCGACCCGGCCGAGATAGAATTCGTCGACCTGGGCGCGCAATTTGTTGTGGCCGGCGCTGTCGATCTGGCCGAGCCGCTCGCCGCGCTGCAGCGACTGGCCGATCTGGATGTCGAACGAGGTCAGCTGGCCGGCGACCGGGGCGCGCAGGTTCAGCGAATCGAGGCTCATGCGGGCGATTTCGAGGCTCTGGTTCATCGCGCTGGTCGACGAGCGGAGCTGGGCGAGCTGGCTCGACTGCAGCCGCTCGTCCTCGCTCTGCTGGCGGCGCACCACTTCGGAGCGGCGGCGGTTCGCCTCATAGGTGTCGCGGCTGTCGGCGAAGGTGCGGCCGGCGATGAAGCCGCGCTGGGCGAGCGGCCGCTGCATCTCGTACTGGCGGCGCGCGGTCCCGGTGGCGAGGTCGGCCTCGATCCGCGCCCGCTCGTTGGCGAGCCGGGTCTGGTTGAGCGCAAGCTCCTGGCTGCGCATCGAGTTCAGCTGCTGGGTGACCTCGGTCTGGCGGGCGAGCACGTTCAATTGCAGCTCGGGATTGGTGAGCACCGCGAGCAGCTGGCCCTGCTGGACCATGGTGCCGTCCTCGACGACGACGCGCTCGACCCGGCCGCCCTCGACCGCATCGAGGAAGACGGTGAGCGACGGCTCGACCCGCGCCCGCAAGGGCAGGAAATCGTCGAACCGGCCCTGCGTCACCGTCGAGATGGTGAGCCGCGCGACGGGGACGGTCTGGCTGTTGGCGCTCGGCGCGAAATAATAGAAGATGGCGAGCAGGAGGATCAGCGCGATCGCGCCGAGGCCGATCTTGACCTTGGTCGGGAGCCCGCCCTTCGCGACCGCGCGGTCCATGCCGCCGCCGCTCACCGGGCTCTCATTCTTGGGCATGCGGACGACGCTCATGGAAAGAGGTGCTCTTGGCAAGACGACGCGGCGGCAGCCTGTCCGGAATCGGACAATAACTGTCCGCCACCGCACACCGTCATGCGCTCAGGCAATCGGCATGGAGGCGACGAAGGTCAAAAACCCGGTCGCGATGAAGCCGACGGCGAAGGCCAGCGCTTCGAACTTATCCATTTCGCATCTCCCTGAACGCGGAAAACCCCTGATGCGGGAGGAGCAGCACGAGCCGTGCCAGTTGCCGGAAGTGGCGGAAATCCGCCCCTTTCGCTCGAACCGCGCCGATCCCGTCCGGCGCCTTCGCGTCCGCGGGCGGACACTGGCACGCTTTTTGATTGTCCGTTATCGAACATCGCGGGAGGGCTCCCCTGTGAATAACGGCAGGCGCTTCGGGCGCTGCATCATCATCGACGACGATCCCGACATCCTCTTATCGGCGCGGCTCCTGCTGCGCGACCTGTTCGCCGAGGTCGCCGCTTTCCAGGACCCGCACGAGGCGCTCGCGACGATGGACGCCGAGCTGCCCGACGTCGTCCTGCTCGACGCCAATTTCGGCCGCGGCGCGACCGACGCCGCCGAGGGTTTCCGCTGGCTGGGCGAGATATTGAAGCGCGACCCGCAGGCGGTGGTGGTGATGATCACCGCCCATGCCGGGATCGGCGTCGCGGTCGAGGCGATGAAGCGCGGCGCCACCGACTTCGTCTCCAAGCCCTGGTCGAACGAGCGGCTGCTCGCCACCGTCCGCACCGCCGCGTCCCTGCGCACCTCGCGCGAGGAGGCGGTGACCGAAAGGAAGCGCGCCGTCGCCGTCGCCGCGCCCGCCGCCGGCGGCGAGACGCCTTTGCTTGGGCGTTCGCCGGCAATGGCGCGGATCTGGTCCCTGATCGAGCGCGCCGGGCCGACCGACGCCAACGTCCTCATCCTCGGCGAGAACGGCACCGGCAAGGAGCTGGTGGCGCGCGAGCTCCACCGCCGCTCGCGCCGGTCCGACCAGATCCTGGTTTCGGTCGACCTCGGCGCGGTCGCCGAGAATCTGTTCGAAAGCGAATTGTTCGGCCACGTCAAAGGCGCCTTCACCGACGCCCGCGCCGACCGCATCGGCCGCATGCAGGCGGCCGACAAAGGCACGCTCTTCCTCGACGAGATCGGCAATCTGCCGCTCCACCTCCAGCCCAAATTGCTGACCGCGCTCGAGCAGCGCCGGGTCGTGCCGGTCGGCGCCAACAAGCCGGTGGCGATCGACGTGCGCGTCATCGCCGCGACCAATTGCCCGCCCGAGCAGCTCTCGGAAGAAGGGCGCTTTCGCCAGGACCTGCTGTTCCGGCTCAACACCGTCGAGATCGACCTGCCCCCGTTGCGCGAGCGGCGCGAGGACATCACCGGCCTCGCCGACCATTTCATCGCCCAATATGCGAGGAAATACGGCAAGCCCGCCCGCGCGCTGCCGCCCGAGGTCGGGCGCGCGCTCGAAGCCTATGACTGGCCCGGCAACGTCCGCGCGCTGCGCCACGCCTGCGAGCGCGCCGTCATCCTCGCCGACGGCGCCGCCTTCAGCGTCGAGGATTTCTCGCTCTCGCGCGGCCTCGCCCCGGTGCGCGCCGCGCCGGCACCGGCGCCGGTCGCGCCCGCGCGCGACGACCTCAACCTCGAGCGCGCCGAAAAGCAGCTGGTCGAGGAAGCGCTGAAGAAGCACAGCTACAACATCTCGCTCGCCGCCGCCGAGCTGGGCCTGACCCGCGCCTCGCTCTACCGGCGGATGGAAAAGCACGGGCTGTGAGGTACCGGGCGCTCTTTATCCTCCCCTCGATTTCGAGGGGAGGGGGACCATGCGAAGCATGGTGGAGGGGCCTCTTCGGACGCTGCGAGAAGCCCCTCCACCGTCCTGCGGACGGTCCCCCTCCCCTGCAAATGCAGGGGAGGATTTAAGGCGGTGAGCGTCTTCGGCCATCGCTTCCTGTTCGGCCTCGCCTGGCGGCTGGGGCTGCTGGTGGCGGCCGCCTTCGCCTTCGCCGCTTCGCTGGCGCGGCCCGACCTCGGCGCTGCGCGGATCGTCGCCGGCCTGCTCGTGCTCGGCGCCGCCGCCCTGCTCTGGCGCCACGTCCAGCGCACCAACATCGAGCTGTCGCGCTTCATCGACGCGGTCCGCTTCGGCGATTTCAGCCAGGGCTTCTCGCACCGCGGCCAGGGCTCGGGCTTCGCCGAGCTCTCCGGCACGCTCGACGAGGCGATCAGGCGGCTGCGCGACGAGCGCCACAAGCTGATCGACGCCAACCGCTTCTACGAGGCGGTGCTCGACGACGCCCCGACCGCATTGCTGACGGTCGACGCCGACGGCAAGGTCGAGCTCGCCAACAAGGCCGCCCGCCGCCTCTTGGTCCGCCACAAGGGGGTGAGGGTCGAGGATTTCCGCGAATATGGCGACGCTTTCGCCACCGCGCTCGAAGGCGGCGCGGTCAACCGACCGCGGCTCGTCCCTTTGCTCAGCGACGGCGTGCCGCAGACGATGCTGGTCGGGGCGGCGATCGTCCACCGCTTGGGCGGCCTCGTCCGGGTCGTCGCGGTCCAGCCGATCCAGGGCGAATTGAACGCGATCGAGATCGCCGCCCAGTCGGACCTGATCCGCGTCCTCACCCACGAGATCATGAACTCGATGACCCCGGTCACCTCGCTCGCCCACAGCGCGGTCGATCTGATGCGGGGCGTCGACCAGGGCGGCGATGCCGACGTCGCCGACGCCCGGATCGCGGTCGAGACGCTCGCCCGGCGCGCCGACGGCGTCATGCATTTCGTCGAATCCTACCGCCAGATCAGCCGCGCGCCCGAGATCAGGGCGCGGCCGATCGACGTCGCCGCCTGGGGCCGCGAGCTCGAATCCTTGTTCCGGGCGAGCGAGCGCGCGAAGGGGATCGACCTCACCCTGGCGGTCGACGAGTCGCTGACCCTCGATGCCGATCCGGACCTGATGAGCCAGGTGCTGATCAACCTGATCCGCAACGCCGGCCAGGCCGCGCGCGGCCATGCCGGGCGCCCGCACGTCTGGCTGAGCTTCGCGCGCACCCGCTCGGAAAGGACCCAGATCGAGGTCGCCGACAACGGCCCCGGCGTGCCCGAGGGCCTCAGGCAGGACATCTTCCTCCCCTTCTTCACCACCAAGGCCGAAGGGACCGGCGTGGGCTTGAGCCTCGCCCGCCAGGTCGTCTTGGCCCACAAGGGCTCGATCAGCGTCGGCGACCGCCCGGGCGGCGGCGCCCTGTTCCGGATCGTGCTCTAGCCCGCAATCCGTTCGGCGACGCCGGCGGCCTGCGTCCTGATGTCGGGGATGGCGACGCTCTCCCAGAAGGTGCCGCGCGTCATCGGGCCGATCGCGTAGAGGCTGTCGGACGGCGCGCCGTCTGCGCCGAGCGTGCGGCAGTCGTGGTCGACGTCGATGCCGATCTTCAAGGGATCCGGCCGGATCCGGCCCGCCGCGACCAAAGCGAACAGCAAGGGCTCGCCCGAGCGGACGATGTTCAGCTCCGGCCCGGTGCAGTTGACGATCCGCGCCACCCGCAGCGTTTCGATATCGTCCCGCCCGCGGGCGCGGAAGCGCACCAATGCGCGGTCGCCTTCCGGCTCGGCGGAAACCAGCTTGCCCGCCGCCACGGCGAGCTGCGCCGCGCTTTGCATCGCCTCGATCGTCTCGCCGACCGCCGGCGCGATCTTGTGGCGGTGGACGTCCCACCAGGGCCGCAAATGCCTCAGGAAACGCCGCCGCTCCTCGGCGCCCGCCCCGGCCCACAGCGCCTGAGTGACGGTGCGCAATTCGTGGACGGCGCTGCGCCAGCCGATCTCTTCGCTCCGTGCCCTGACCCGTCGCAGCATCGCCGTGCAGCCCGGCGGCAATTCCTCGCAGGGCGCCACCATCGGTTCGCGCGGGCCGTGCGCCCGGGGCGCGAGGCCGCGCCGCGACAAGGCGACGATCCGGCCCGGAAAGCCCGCCGCCTCGAGCGTCAGCGCCGCATCGACCGCGGTGAGGCCGGTGCCGAGCAGCAGGACGACATCGCCCGCCCCGAGTCCGTCCGCGATCCCCTCAGCCCAGGGATCGTCGATCCAGAGCGAGCCGAGCGCTTCGGGGTCGATCCCGGGCGGCGTCGCCGGCTTCAGATTGCCCGGCGCGAGCACGACCACGTCCGCGTCGATCCTGCCGCCGTCTGCCAGCACGACGCCGTCGGCAAGGTCGATCACCTCGCCGCGGACGGCCGCGATTCCCGCCCGGGCGAGCAATTCGGCCAGATAGTCGCCGTAGAGCATGCGCGGCGCGAAATCCTCCTCGCCGCCGCCGGCGCGGGCGGCGAACCAGCGGACGAAGTGGTCGGGATCGTCGGCGAGCGCGCTCATCCTTCGCGCGGGGACGTTGAGCAAATGCTCCGGCCGCATCGTCGAATAAGCGACGCCGCGACCCGGCGCGCGCGCGCGTTCGATCAGGGTGACGGAGCCGACGCCCGCGCGCTGGAGGTGCAGCGCCTGGAGCGCGCCCGCGGCGCCGCCGCCGACGACCGCGACCGCTGCCCGGGTCACGCGATCTCCGGCTCGATCGGCACCGGATCGGCGAGGCTGAGCCCGTCGAGGATGCGCGCGGTCTCGTCGCGCACCATCAGCATTGCCCGATGGAGCCGGCATTTGTCCTCGCTGATGCAATTCTTGCACTGCTCGTAGGCGAGCCGGCTGGCGCAGGGGAGCAGGCCCAGCGAGCCGCGCGTCAGCCGGACGATCTCGCCATAGCTGATCTCGGCCGGCGGCTTGGCCAGCCAATAGCCGCCCTCGCGGCCGCGCATCGTTTCGACCAGGCCGGCGCGGCGCATCTGGGAGAGGATCACGGTCAGGAACTTGGGCGGCAGATTCTGCGCGACCGCAATCTCGGCGAGTTGGACCGGTCCCTCGCCGAAACGGTCGGCGAGATGGAGGAGGGCCCGGATTGTATACCGCGTCCGTTGAGAAAGCATGGCGCCCCCATGAACTCCCGGGCGGCGCTTGGCAACGGGGCTTGCGCGACATCATGAAGTGTATACAGTATACAATATGGCGACGGCTTCGATCCTCCCCCGCGACAATCTCAGCGATGAAGCGGCGCTCGCCGTGCGCAACATGATCGTCGATGGACGGCTCGGCGCCGGCGCCCGGATCAACGAGGTCCATCTCGCCCGGCAGCTCGGCATCAGCCGGACGCCGCTGCGCGAGGCGCTGTCGGGGCTGGAGCAGGAGGGCGCGGTGACCGGCGTGGCCCGTCTCGGCTGGTTCGTGCGGCCGCTGACGCTCGACGAGTTCCGCCAGATCTATCCGATGCGAGCGCTGCTCGATCCCGAGGCGCTGCGCCTGGCGGGGCTGCCCGCGCCGGACAGGCTCGCCAGGCTGCGGACGCTGAATGACCGGATCGGCCACGCGCGCGATGCCGACGCGATCATCGCGCTCGACGACGATTGGCACCGGCTGCTGATCGCCGGCTGTCCGAACCGCGTCCTGCTCGAGCTGATCGATCAGTTCATCCGCCGCACCCGCCGCTACGAGATCGCCTTGATGCGCGAGGGGCGCAACGTCGCGGCCGCGACCGCCAATCATGACGACATCATGGCCGCGCTCGAGGCCGGCGACCTCGCGGCGGGCTGCGCGGCGCTGCGCAAAAATCTGCAAACCGGCTTCGCCCCGATCGCCGCCTGGCTGGCGGAGCGCGAGGAGACAGGAACATGATCAGGCTCGTCGCTCTCGCGTTCGCCTTGCCGTTGCTGCTGGCGGCGCAGTCGCCGCCCGCCGCGGCCGATCCGCTGATCGGACTGTGGGCGTTCGAGGGGGATTACGGGCCGGCGCCGCGCGGCCCGCTGACGATCCGCCGATTGCGCGGCGGCTGGAGGGCGGAAATCGGCGACGTGGCGGTGCCGGCGACGGTGACGGGCAATTCGATCCGCGTCACCTTCGGCACGCTCGCCGGCTTTCGCGGCCGGCTCAATGGCCGGACGATCAGCGGCTTCTGGCTGCAGCCCTCGGGCGCGACCGCGGACCGGCGCGATCCGGGCGGCACCGGCCAGGCCTTCGCCACGCCGGTCGAGCTCAGGCGCGGCTCCGGCAACGTCTGGCGCGGCACGGTGACGCCGCTCGACGATCGCTTCACCCTCTATCTCAGCATCTTCCGCGCCGCCGACGGCGCGCTCACCGGCGCGTTCCGCAACCCCGAGCTCAACAGCAATGGCGGCGCCTCCCGCTTCGCGGTCACTCGCGACGGCGATGCGGTCCGCTTCAACCTGCGCTACGAGGGCGGCGAGATCGACCACCGCGCGACCTTCCTTCATGCCCCCGACCGGCTGCGCATCCGCTGGGACAATCTCGGCCGCGAGATCGAGCTGACGCGCATCGACCCGGCCCGCGCGGCGAGCTTCTTCCCGCGTCCGCCCGGCGCGCCGCTTTACGTCTATCGTGCCCCGCCGGAGACCGGCGACGGCTGGCGGACCGCCGCCGCCCGCGAGCTCGGCGCCGACGAGGCGGCGCTCGCGCGCATCGTCGGCGACGTCGCCGCTTCGGACCCGACCGCCCGGCCGCCGACCCTGATCCATTCGATGCTGGTCGCCTATCGCGGCCGGCTGGTGCTCGAGGAATATTTTTTCGGCTACGATCGCGACACGCCGCACGACACGCGCTCGGCGGGCAAGACCTTCTCGTCGGTGATGCTCGGCGCGGCGATGATGCGCGGTACCGCCATCTCGCCCGACACGCGGATCTATCCGCTGCTCGCCGCAATGGGGCCCTTCGCCAATCCGGACCCGCGCAAGGAAAGGATCACGCTCGCCCAGCTGATGACCCACAGCGCCGGCCTCGCCTGCAACGACAATGACGAGGCCTCGCCCGGCAACGAAGACACGATGCAGAGCCAGCGCGAACAGCCCAATTGGTGGAAATATACGCTCGACCTGCCGATGGCGCACGATCCCGGCACCCGCTACGCCTATTGCTCGGCCAATATGAACCTGGTCGGCGGCGCCCTCACCGCAGCGACCGGAACGTGGCTGCCCGAATATTTCGAACGCACCGTCGCCCGGCCGCTCCAGTTCGGCCGCTGGCACTGGAATTTGATGGCGAACGGCGAAGGCTATCTCGGCGGCGGCGCCTTCCTGCGGCCGCGCGACCTGCTCAAGATCGGCCAGGCTTATCTGGGCGGCGGCGTGTGGAACGGACGCCGGATCGTCGCCGCGCCCTGGGTCGCCGCCTCGACCGCGCCGCGGATCGAGATCAGCCCGGCGACCACCGGCTACAGCGAGGAGGAGTTCGGCAATTATTACGGCCGCGGCCGGGACGGGCTCGCCTGGCACCTCGGCGCGCTCAACGTCGGCGGCCGCGAGGTCCCCACCTATGCCGCCGGCGGCAATGGCGGCCAGGTGCTGCTCGTCGTCCCCGCTTACGACCTCGTCGTCGTCTTCACCGGCGGCAATTACGGCCAGGGCGGGGTCTGGGGCCGCTGGGGCCAGAACATCGTCGCCGACCGCATCGTCCCCGCCCTCGGCCGCTAGCCCTCTCTCCCCAACCCTCTCCCCGCTGGGGAGAGGGGCCGATGTCATTACGGCCGCGCGTGAACGGCGGCTGACGGACGCGTTCAGCGCCCGATCAACCCCTTGATGTAAAAGCCGCTTCGAGCCCGGACGGCGCGCGTGAGCGCCCCGGGCTCGGTTGCGAATGGAATCCCTCGCGTTGCGTACCGAGGGAGGGGCCGGCGCTCCGCAGGGCGTCGGCCCCACTTCGTCTCGGCCGGTTTGCGAGAGGACGGCGTGGGCCGCCTTTTCCGCCGGTCTCCCGCTTGGCGGGCCTTTCCGTTCGCCGCAGCGAAAATTGCGACGAAGCGAGCCGCCGGATTCGATTTACCATATTGCATCTGAATCCAGTTGAGGCACAATGGCTAGTGGCGCTTCGCAGGGGGAGACGCTAAAGGTTGTGGGAGCGCCTTCGGCCACCATATCGGGTCGACGGGAGAGCCGTGTCTCTGTGGATATCGGGGACAAGCCCAAATTAGCCCACCGCTCCCCTTCGGATTCGCCTAGAACCGGCGCAACGCCTATATAGAACGTATTAGGAACGAGGGACTCGGAGATGGATCTGTCCGGCAGCAGCGAGGTGAGCGCGAGCGACGTCACGATGACGGCGGATCCGCCGGCGAAAAAGGCCAGGGGGAAGACCCGGATGGGCGAATCGAAGGCGGCGGAGGCGCGGGCCTTCGACGTCGTCAGGGATCATGGCCGCGATTCGCTGCTCACCGATTTCGGCAAGGACACGCTCCAGGACCGCTATCTGCTCCCCGGCGAGTCCTACCAGGATCTGTTCGTCCGGGTCGCCTCGGCCTATGCCGACGACGAGGCCCACGCCCAGCGGCTCTACGATTATATCTCGAAGCTGTGGTTCATGCCGGCGACGCCGGTCCTCTCCAACGGCGGCACCGGGCGGGGGCTGCCGATCTCCTGCTACCTCAACAGCGTCGACGACAGCCTCGAAGGGATCGTCGGCACCTGGAACGAGAATGTCTGGCTGGCGGCGCGCGGCGGCGGCATCGGCACCTATTGGGGCAATGTCCGCGGCATCGGCGAGGCGGTCGGCCTCAACGGCAAGACCAGCGGCATCATCCCGTTCGTGCGGGTGATGGATTCGCTGACGCTGGCGATTTCGCAAGGCTCGCTTCGGCGCGGCTCGGCCGCCTGCTATCTCGACATCTCGCACCCCGAGATCGAGGAGTTCCTCGAGATCAGGAAGCCGTCGGGCGACTTCAACCGCAAGGCCCTCAACCTCCACCACGGCGTGCTCGTCAGCGACGCCTTCATGGCGGCGGTGCGCGACGGTCGCGAATGGCTGCTGCAGAGCCCCAAGGACGGCTCCGAGCGCGGCTCGGTCGACGCCCGCTCGCTGTTCCAGAAGCTGGTCGAGACGCGGCTGGCGACCGGCGAGCCCTACATCATCTTCATCGACCAGGTGAACCGGTCGATGCCCAAGCACCATCGCGACCTGGGGCTCAAGGTCACCACCTCGAACCTGTGCTCGGAGATCACCCTGCCGACCGGCATCGACCATCTCGGCGCGGCGCGGACCGCGGTCTGCTGCCTGTCCAGCCTCAACCTCGAGACCTGGGACGAATGGCACGGCGACAAGGTCTTCATCGAGGACGTGATGCGCTTCCTCGACAATGTCCTCACCGACTATATCGACCGCGCCCCCGAGGAGATGGCGCGGGCCAAGTACAGCGCCGAGCGCGAGCGCTCGGTCGGGCTCGGCGTGATGGGCTTCCACTCCTTCCTCCAGGCCCGCGGCCTCCCGTTCGAAGGGGCGATGGCCAAATCGTGGAACCTGAGGATCTTCCGGCATATCCATGCCCAGGCCAGCGAAGCGAGCCTGATGCTCGCCAACGAGCGCGGCCCCTGCCCCGACGCGGCCGACATGGGGGTGATGGAGCGGTTCAGCTGCAAGATGGCGATCGCGCCGACCGCGTCGATCTCGATCATCTGCGGCGGCACCAGCGCCTGCATCGAGCCGATTCCGGCCAATATCTACACCCACAAGACGCTGTCGGGCTCGATCTCGATCCGCAACCCGCATCTCGAACGGCTGCTCGTCGCCAAGTCCAAGAACAGCGAGGGCATCTGGTCGACGATCCTCGAACGCGGCGGCTCGGTCCAGCATCTCGATTTCCTCACGCCCGAGGAAAAGGACGTGTTCAAGACCAGCTTCGAGATCGACCAGCGCTGGCTGATCGAGCTCGCCGCCGACCGAACCCCCTATATCGACCAGGCCCAGTCGCTCAATCTGTTCATCCCGGCCGACGTCGACAAATGGGATTTGCTGATGCTCCACTACCGCGCCTGGGAGCTCGGCATCAAATCGCTTTATTACCTGCGCTCGAAGTCGGTCCAGCGCGCCGGCTTCGCCGGCGGCGTCGAGGCCGACAACACGCCGGACCTCAGGGAGATCGAGCTGCAGTCCACCGACTATGACGAGTGCCTGGCGTGCCAATGACCCGTCCGCGCCTCCTTGCCCCGCTTGGCGCCCTCGCCGCGCTCGGCGCCTGCGCGACCCAGAGCGCGGCCGCGGTCGCGCCGGCCGCGCCGGGCTTCCTCTTCGGCCTGTGGCACGGCTTCATCTTCCCGGTCGCCTGGGTGATCTCGCTGTTCGTGCCCGAGGTCGCGGTCTACGCGGTGCCCAACAATGGCGGCTGGTACGATTTCGGCTATTTCCTCGGCATCGTCGTGTTCGGCGTCGGCGCGAGGAAGAGCCAGATCGTCTATCGCGACCGGGTGATCCGCGAGCGCGTCGTCCGCGGCCGCCACACCATTCGCGAGGCGGACGAGGGATGACCGCGCTGCGGCTCGTCTATCCCGCCCTGCTGGTCGTCTTCGGCCTGCTGATGCTGTGCAATCCCGGCTGGTTCCGCGAAGCCAAAAGGCGCGAATATCAGAAGCGACTGGCGGCGCGGACGGAGCGCGGCGAGGATGCCTATTTCGAGGAGCTGCGCGAGCTCGAAGCCTATCCGCCGCCCCGCACCGTCTATTTGTGGCAGGCGCTGGGCGCGGTCCTGTTCGCGCTCGGCGCCTTCATCATCGCCGACCGCCTCACCACATAGCAATCGAACCGGAGTTACCCCAATGCCCCTCTTAGAAGCCCGCGCCCAGTACAAGCCGTTCGAATATCCCTGGGCGTTCGATTTCTGGAAGCGCCAGCAGCAGATCCACTGGATGCCCGAGGAGGTGCCTTTGGGCGAGGATTGCCGCGACTGGGCGCAGAAGCTGACCGAGCACGAGCGCAACCTGCTCACCCAGATCTTCCGCTTCTTCACCCAGGCCGACATCGAGGTCCAGGATTGCTACCACGACAAATATGGCCGCGTGTTCAAGCCGGTCGAGATCAAGATGATGCTGGCCGCCTTCTCCAACATGGAGACGGTCCACATCGCCGCCTACAGCCATTTGCTCGACACGATCGGCATGCCCGAGAGCGAGTACAGCGCCTTCCTCCAATATAAGGAGATGAAGGACAAGCACGATTATCTCGCCACCTTCAGCGTCGATTCCGACGAGGACATCGCCCGCACGCTCGCCATGTTCGGCGGCTTCACCGAGGGGCTGCAGCTGTTCGCCAGCTTCGCGATGCTGATGAACTTCCCCAGGTTCAACAAGATGAAGGGGATGGGCCAGATCGTCAGCTGGTCCGTGCGCGACGAGAGCCTCCATTGCGAGGGCATCACCCGCCTGTTCCACGCCTTCTGCGCCGAGCGCGATTGCCTGACGCCCGCGGTCCGCAAGGACATACGCGACGTCTGCCACCACACGGTCGACCTCGAGGACGCCTTCATCGACCTCGCCTTCGAAATGGGGCCGGTCCCCGGCATGACCCCGGCCGAGATCAAGAAATACATCCGCTACATCGCCGACTGGCGCCTCAGCCAGCTCGGCCTCAAGCCGATGTACATGGTCGACGAGCACCCCTTGCCCTGGCTCGCGCCTTTGCTCAACGGCGTCGAGCACGCCAATTTCTTCGAAACCCGCGCGACCGAATATTCGAAGGCCGCGACGCGCGGCAATTGGGGCGAGGTCTGGGACAATTTCGACAAGCGCCAGTCAGCGAAGGCGGCCAACGACGGTTCATCCGCCGAAGCCCCGGCGAAGGCGGACGACGATATGTTCACGCGGGCGGGCGTGGCGGCGGAGTAAGACGTGCCGGCTGAAGAACCTTCGGCGGCGGTGGAGCGCATCCTCGATTCAGGAAGGAATATTCGCTTCGGCAAGGGCGTTGTCGCGAAAACGAGCTACGTGGCCGCCCTGACGGTTGCAGTTTGGGGCATCATTGCGTGGAGGTGGGGCCCCGACCTCCAAAGCAATATGGGAATGGTGGTTGCTGGACTCATAGCGACGGCTTTCGCTTTCTGGTTCATTCGTGGGACCCAGAGATTTGCTGAAAACAATCCGGCACAAGCCATGCTCGAGGGTGCCGAACTTTTGGAATGGCGACGCATGGACGAAAAGGTGAAAGGGAGCCCATCAACCTCAGACGCTCCTATGATAGAATCGACCGCCATACCGCGCCTGGCTCGCAAGGGCGAAGACTGAGATGTCGGGAAAGCACTATTTTTTGTATGTTAATAAGGCATCGGGCAAACGCCCGAACGCCGAAATCGAACAAGCCATTAGTCAGGAAGATTGGGCGAGATTCAGGGGTGGCGAATTGTACATAATATTCAGTGAAAAAAATGCGGTTGAGATAAGAGATCTTGTGCAGCCTCTGCTCGATGAGAATGATCATATTCTAGTCGGCGAGTTCAATAAATCAAATCATAGCGGTCGGTTATCGACGACGACTGTAGATTGGCTAAAAAAGAGGCCGTAGTTCATCTTCACAATTCCGGGGACATAATACCTAATTCGGCGGCAGGGTGCGGAGCGCCGGAGGCACCACCCCGCTCGCATTCGTCCCCTCCCCGATAAATCGCACCCCGGCCGCCTCATAGGCGCGCCGAAGATCGGCGATCAGCTCGGGCTTGATGTCGCGATGGTCGTTCTCGAAGCGGAGGATCGTGCGGCGGCTGACGCCGGCGGTGGCACCGGCCTGCTCCAGCGACCATTGCAACGCCGCCCGCGCCATGCGGGACTGCGCGGGCGTGAGGACGGGACCTTCCAGAACGAACCCCCTTGACCGGCTTCTTCGTGGTCCCTTAAAGGGACCGCAAAGAAGGAGACCTCCAGCATGGCTGCCGGGAGGCATAACCTGACGCGCCGGGCGTTGCTAGGCGCGGTCGGTGGCCGACACAGATGCCGGCGGTGTGATCCACGCCACAGGGTGCAGACAAAATTTCGCTTGCAGCGGAATCGCGTTGACGCTTTTAAGCTGGTAGCTTAAAGATCTCGTTATGTTCCGCTCCGCCGACGATCTCTCCGAAGCCGGAATCGACCTCCTAGCCTCGGCGCGCGGGAGGACGTTTGGCACCATCCTCGCCGATCCGCCCTGGCAGTTCCAGAACCGCACCGGCAAGGTCGCGCCCGAGCATAAGCGGCTCGCCCGCTACGGCACGATGACGCACGAGGAGATTTGCAATCTCCCGGTCGAAGACATCACCGCCGATCCCTCGCATCTCTATCTCTGGGTGCCGAACGCGCTGCTGCCCGAGGGGCTGAAGGTGATGGAAGCATGGGGCTATCGCTACATTTCCAATATCGTTTGGCACAAGGTTCGCAAGGACGGCGGCTCGGACGGGCGCGGCGTTGGCTTCTATTTCCGCAACGTCACCGAGCTGCTGCTGTTCGGCGTGCGCGGCAAGGACGCGCGTACGCTCGCCCCGGGCCGGCGCCAGGTCAACATGATGCAGACCCGCAAGCGCGAGCACAGCCGCAAGCCCGACGAGCAGTACAAGATCATCGAGGAGTGCAGTTGGGGGCCGCGGCTGGAGATGTTCTCGCGCGGCAAACGGCGCGGCTGGACGGTGTGGGGCAACCAGGCCGATGACGATTACAAGCCGACCTGGGACACCTACGGCTACAACAGCGCGGCGATCGCGGCAGAGTAGCTACTCCTCGGGAGGCAACTGCGCCGCCTCGGCCTTTTGTTCCGGCCGGGCGGGCCCGTCGTCGACGTACAGCTCCGGCTTGATCGCAAACGTCAGGATCGGGCATCCGCCGCCGCCACCGCCCTGAAGGCGCGGCCAAAGCTTCATGTGGTGCGTGGTTGAGGACCCGTAGGACTTACCCTTGCCGAGTTGCTTGAAGATCGCCTGTAGCTCCGTGGCGCGAGTTATGATGATGCCGACCTCGATAGCGCGCAGATCGAACAGGAGCCGAAAGTTATTCAGGTCGCGGTCGAAAAATGGGTCCTTGTTGTTCCACTCCACCTCCAACGCGACACGATTGCGGAAGCAGTCGACGCTGTGAGTGGGGCTCTCGAACGTGACGTCATCCACCTTGATCGCGGTGTGAAAATCCTTTTCTTTCCACTCACGCGCGTAAAAGTTCTCGTCGATCCGCTTAGAGACCAGCGATCTCCCGCCCCCAGCAGCTTCAATCTCGGATCGCAACAGCTTGAATTCTCGAAGCACCGCTAGCAGATCTGCCCATTCCTCGGGAAATGCGGTGGTAAGAACGCCCGCCGCGTTGCGCCACTCGCGGACATGATACTTCTCTTGAATGTCCCCGGGAACCAGGTGGAGCGTTGACATGCGCTCCTTGTGCTTTGGTCACTCGCTTTGCGCAAGCAGGGCGTCTCTACTCGCCGCCACGCTCCACCAAGCCTTAACCTCCGCGCGCTAAAGCGCCCCCATGTTCGGATTCCGCCTGTCCTGGGTGTTCCGCAGCCGCTGGCTGGCTTTGGTCTGGTGTGGGCTGATCGTGTGGATGGCGGTCGATCTGATTGGTCCCGATGCCGGCGCTAGAACGACCAGGCCGCCGCCAACGTGACCGACATCACCGGCGCCCCGGTCAGCCAGCACGACCTCGACGTGCTGCGCAACTTCGCCGAAGGGCATTAGCCGCGGGCCAAGATGAAAACGGAACTTCCCGCTTTCCAACACCTTCCCATAGCCCGCTCGACTGTCCCCGTTTCCCGGCCGCGCCTCAGGAGATGAAGCGCTCGATCGGATAGGCGGAGAGCGCGGCGAGCGCGAGCAGCATGGCCGCCTGCGCCCAGCCGGCGCGCCGCGGCGGCAGCCGGCCGAGCAGCAGATAGGCGCCGACCAGCAGCGGCAGAGCGAGGACGGCGAGCTGGCACAGCCTGTCGCCCGGATAGTCGGTGGCGAACAAGGTGGCGATCCCCGCCACCGGCACCAGCAGGAAACCCGCGCGCCGCGCCCAGGAGGGTCCGCCCAGCGCGCGATCCACCGCGACGAGCGCGAGCAGCAGGCCCCAGAGCCAGGCCAAAGCCGCCAGCGTCGCATAGGCCTGGCCGACCACGCTGTCGCCGGGGCCCTCGATGCTGGCCAAGTCCAGCGAGAGGAACCACAGATAGAGGAGCAAAGCCGCCGCGCCGCCCGCCGCCATCAGGATCGATCCCGGCCGGAGCTTCGCGCCCTTCTCCATCCCGCCCTTGGATGCCGATCCGCGCCGGAACGCAAGGCCCGTTTTCAGCTCGGCCTGCCCATCGCCATGGCCGTCCTCCAGGCGCAGGATGATGCGGCGACTGACGGCGGCGGCGGCGCCCGGACGCCGAGGTTCAAAACGGCACTCTGATCCCCACCAGCAGCCGGTTGCTGACCACCCCCGGCTGGAGCTCGACGGCTTCGACGCCGGCGAAGCCTCTGAGGTTGCCGACGATGCCGGTCTCGGCAAGGATGCGGCGCGGCTCGTACAACTCCGCCATTTCGTCGAGCGGATAGGTGCCGCGGCCCCGCCGTCCGCAGACGACGATCGCCGACGGGTCGGCGCGGTCGCAGGCGGGGCCAAACGCCCATCTCTCGGCGTCGGCGGACTGGTAGCGGGCAAGGTCGAAGTCGACCGCGGCGAGCGCGGGCGGCGCGGGCGCGGCCGCCTGGACGAGCATCATCAGGGCCAGGGACATGCTTCGCTCCACTGCCGACCGGCACAATTTCGACCCGCAATCGGGCGAAGATAAGGCAAGCTGTGGAGGTGACAAAGCACACGGAACAAAGCTAGAACTTTTCGCTTTCCTACAGCCCCCGCCATGCGATAAGTGAGTCGCTCCCCTTTCGACTCGAGAGGAGCGACTCGCATGTCCGATCCGATGCATCCGCCCGCCGCCCACCCCGCGCTCCGCAGCCCATCCACCCAATATCGTTCGCACGCGCCCGGGCGCGGAGGTTCCCCCGCGGCGTCCCGTCAACTTCGTCAACTTCCGGCGCGGATGGCATGTGTAAAGCTTGTCAACTTCATCCACTTTCGCGCCGCGAGCGCGCACCGAATGGCACCTGTCGGAGTTGTCAGGATATCCCGCGCGGGCTCCGGGATTCGCCCGACGGCGACCCGGATTTTTTCGCCCATGGAAGCTGAACTTTCTGAACCTTCCGCCGCTCGCGGCCGCCCGTCAACTTCCGGCACGCATGGCTCCCGCGGGCTGGGCGATGCCGCGGTGGCATGGCGACATGCCGTGGCCACTCGATCGCTGGCAAGGAGCTGACCAATGGAAGCAACCGGAGGCTGCCTGTGCGGCGCAATCCGCTACCGGGTGAAGGGGCTGCCGCAGGCGACCTCGCTGTGCCACTGCGAATCGTGCCGGCGCGCAACCGGCGGCCCCTCGCTCGCCTGGGCGATCTTCGCCGAGGGCGACGTCGAGATCACCAGCGGGGAGCTCGCCATCTACGCCTCCTCGCCCGGCGTCGAGCGCGGCTTTTGCGCGCGCTGCGGCACTTCGCTGAGCTATGCCCGCGCCAACCGCCCAGGGCTGTTCGACGTCACCACTGCTTCACTGGACGATCCGGAGGCCTTCCCGCCCGCCGTCGAGATCTGGACCTCCGAGCGCCTCTGCTGGGAAGCGGCCAATCCCGCCCTTCGCCAGTTCGCGCAATTCAGCACCCCGCCGGGCGCGGCCTGACCCGCGCCGCCGCGCCGCGCCGCTCAATCGTGGGTGCAGCCGGGATCGCCGTCGCAGATCAAGGTGTCGTAGCCCGAATTGGGCGAAATATCGTGGGCGAGGGCGAGCAACGGCAGATAGTCGCTGCGGACGCTGCCGAAGCCGAACCCGCCGAGATAGCGCCGCGCCACCTGCAATCCCTCGAGCAATGTCACGCCAACCGGCACCCGCGTCCCGACCGGGACATAATCGTTGTTGGTGAGGCGCGGCCAGAGCCGTTGGATCAGCAGCTTCGCCCAGCTCGGCGTGTCGGCTCCGGGCGGGACCAGCGGCACCACGTCGGCCGCGGATTCGTAGCGCCGGCAGCTTATCCCGCCATGGGCCTGATAGGCGGTGCGGAAATCCTCGTTGCCGCAGCGCGCGGCGGCGATCGTGAGCACGCGGATCGGCCCCTCCAGCCCGACGATCCCGAGCGCCCGCCAGCCGGCGAGATTGGCGAGCGCGCCGCCCTTGCTGTGCCCGGTGACGTAGAGCCGGTTCGGCCCGCCCGGCCGGATCAGCCCCTGGATCGCCGGCGCGACCTGGCCCCACAGCCGCTCGACCGAGCCGGCGAAGCCCGCATGCACGCGGCCGGGATAGACCGTATTGTCGCGCGAGAGGAACTCGACATTGTTGAGCCAGTCGCGCGCGACCTCGCCCGAACCATGGTCGTCCTCGACGAACGGCGCCAGCGTGCCGCGAAAGGCGAGCACGATACCTTCGGCGACGCGCCCGACCAGGGCGCGGTCGATATTGCCGGCGCCGTGCGGGCCCTGCGCGATGAACTCCTGGGGCGGCTCGGTCCAGCCGACCGGCGTGCCCCTGGGCGGCAGCTGCGTCTGGTACGTCTGCCGGCACGCGAACAACAAGCGCCGCCTGATGCATGTATCCGGCATGATCCGGCCCCTCCCTGCTCCGCCGCCCCGTCGTCCGGCGGCCGAGTCGAAAGCTTACGCCGCTTCGCGCCGATCTTCAAAGGCCGGGTCGGCGGCATCGCGGCCCCTTCCCCCGCCTCCGCCGCGCATCCGGGCGGCAGCTGGCGCCGCCGGCGAAGCCCCGGCCCTTCGATCCGGCCCTTGTGCCGCCGGTGCCTTTGCGCGCATCCTTGCCCTCGCATCAGACCGGAGAGCCGTCATGTCGCAGGAGAATGTCGCCCTGGTCCGGGCCATTTACGATGCCTTCGCCGCCGGCGACATTGCCGGCGTGCTCGGCCGGATGAGCCCAGACATCGTCTGGAACGAAGCCGAGAACTTCCCTTATGCGGACGGCAATCCCTATCGCGGGCCGGAGGCGGTGCTCAACGGCGTGTTCGCCCGGATCGGGGCGGAGTGGGACGGGTTCGAAGTGGTGGTCGAGGAGTTGCTCGGAGCGATTTCGAGCCGGGCCGAAGCTCCCGGCGACTCGGGAATCGCGGCATCGAGGACTCCCGGCGGCGACACGGTGGTCGCGCTCGGCCGCTACCGCGGCACCTGCAAGGCGACCGGCCGCGCGATCGACGCCCAGCTCGCCCATGTCTGGCGGGTGGAAGGCGGCAAGGCGGCGGCGTTCCAGCAATATGCCGACACCCTCCAGGTGGCGCGGCGACCGGCGCCGCCTGACCCTAGCTCAGGCCCGCGTCCTGCATCTTCTTCCTGAGGCTCAGTGGGCGCATGTCGGTCCAGACCTCCTCGATCCAGGCGAGCACTTCCTGCTTGGTGCCGGTCTTGCCGGCATTGTGCCAGCCCAAAGGCAGCTCGCGGTCCGCGGGCCAGATCGAATATTGCTCCTCGTCGTTGACCACCGCCATGTAGATCGTCGTGTCTTCCTCGTCGTTCCAGCCCATGATCGCATCCTCCCTTTCTCACATGCTCCGCTAGGGCGCGGGCGCGGCGCACAATTTACCGGTCTCGCGGCAGAAGGCGGCGCGGATCTCGGCGGCGAGGTCCACCCCCTGCATCGCCTGCGCGATCTCGGGGAGCAGGCGGGGCAGGGCGCCGACATAGGCGCGGCCGGCCGGGCTCTCGAGGAAGGCGACGATCTCGGCGAGCTGTGCGGCGGTGAAGTGGCGGGCGTAGATCGCGCCGACCGTGACGAGCAGCCGCGCCCGGCCGGTCTCGAGCGTCGCCCGGCCGATCTCGCGCAGCCGGCTCCGCTCGGCCTCGGTCAGGTCCGGCGTTTCGCGCGCCAGCCGCTCGACCTCGGCCGCGCCCATCGCGCCGACGATCGCGTTGAAATCGCCCGCCGCCGCCATGCGCCGCCCGAGCGCCAGCTGCTCCGGCGGTTGGGCGAGCGCCGCGCCACCCCATGCCAGCAAGCCCAGCCCGAGCAGGATCGTCCGCATCGCCTCTTCCCCTTTTCGTCCCTTTTTGCACGTCTTCGCCCGGCCGTCATCATCGTGGCGAACGAGGGAGGGCGGCTCTGCGCGGGGGATTGACGACCGGACCGGCGCTGCCGGGTCGGATGCAGCCCGCATGGTTAATTTGGCGTTAACTATAAAGATAGTTGATCTTGCGTGATTTAAAGAAAGATACTTCTTGGAGGTCCTGAATTAACTGTAATTAAACCACGATATTCTCTGCCTCATGGAACTGTATTGACCTCGGTCAGTTGATTGCCCGCCGCAAACAGGAGCAGGGATATGCTGATCCACCGGACAAGCAGGGCGCCGCACCTTCCCCCCGCGCTGCCGGCCGCGCTCGAGCGCCGCGACGGCCGCCGGATCCACACCGTGCTCCGCGTCGCCAGGGTCGCCCGCGGCCACGATTCCGGCCTGTGGCGGGTGCGCAACATCTCGGACGGCGGCATGATGATGGCCGCGAGCGTGCCGGTCACGCCGGGCGAGCGCCTCTCGGTCGCGCTGTCGGACAGCGTGACGCTCGACGCCGAAGTCAAGTGGTGGGACGGCGAGCGCTGCGGCGTCGCGTTCGACCGGCCGATCGATTGCGCCGCCTTGCTGCACGATCTCGTCGCCGAGCAGCGCCTGCCCTTCTACCGGCCGCCGCGGCTGCCGGTCTCGACCCGGGCGATAGTCTATTGCGAGAAGGGGCTGCACAGCGTCCGCCTCTCCAACCTCTCGCAGCACGGCGCCGGCTTTGCCCATGACGGCCGGGTGACGCCGGGGATGCAGGCGATGCTCCTGTTCGAGGACGGCGACGAACATCGCGGCGTCGTCCGCTGGTCGCACGACGGCCGCGCCGGCATGTACCTGGTCGAGCCCTTTCCCTGCGCCCGGCTCGAAAGCGCCTGCCGCCTCTAGCGGTCGAGCCGTTCCGCGAACCGCTGGTTGTTGAGGAAGCCGAGCCGCGTCACGCCGGCGCCGCGGATCGCGGCGAGCAGCTCGTCGACCCGCTCATAGCGGGTCTCGCCGTCGGCATCGAGGATCAGCGCCGGACGACGGGGATCGGCGTTGAGCGCGGCGAGCCGGCCCGGCAGCGCCGCCGCGGCGAGCGGCCGGCCGTCCCAGGCGAGCGCGCCCGCCGCGTCGATGGCGAGCCGGTGCGAGGGCGGCGGCGTGCCGCCGGGCGCGGGCCGCGGCAGATCGAGCGGCACCTTGTGGGTGGTCATCGGGATGGCGACGATCAACATGATCAGGATGACCAGCATCATGTCGATCAGCGGCGTCGTGTTGATCGCCGCGATCGGCGCATAATCGCTTCTGGCCGCGTAGAAGCGGGTGCGGATCGGGCGGCGCTTGGCGGTGAGGACCATGGCTTTCCGTCTCCTTCGGCTGTGTGCCGGATGATATACTATTACAAGCGTCGTGCAAGCGGCTATGTGCGGCTCGGCCCGCGTTGACAGGCTCGGGCGCGTGGCCCACGATGGCGGTCGCGTTCCTATGCCCCTCCAGACAGGGAGCTGGCGATGACCGAAATCCTCGAGCAAAATCCCGCCGCGCGTCTCAAAGAGGCCTATGCCGCCTGGTCGGAGAGCAAGGGAACGGATTACCAGTGGCTCGAGCTGCTCGCCGACGATGTCGAAATGCACTCGGTCCTCACCCCCGAGCTGCCCGACGACTTCGCGGCGCCGCCGCGGCGCGGCAAGGCGGGCGCGATGGAATATGTCCAGACGCTGGGGCGCGACTGGGAGATGATCGAGTTCGTCTGCGACCGCTTCATCGACGCCGGCGACGATGTCGTCATGGTCGGCCATTGCGCCTGGCGCAACCGCACCACCGGCAAGCTGGTCGACACGCCCAAGGTCGACGTCTGGCATTTCGAGGGCGGCCGGGCGACCAGCTTCCTCGAGATGTTCGACAGCCTCGCCTTCGTCCGCGCGATCCCGTTCGGCGACGCGATGGGCCTCGGCTGACCGGCCGCGGGGCGGCGGAGACTTGCGCCGGCTGGGACGTTGACCCGCCATGCCATCCAGCGTGATCCGCGCCGCCCGTTATGATCCCGACCGGCAGCTGCTCGACATCACCTTCACCACCGGCCGGCGCTATCTCTATCATCGCGTGCCGGTCGAGGAGGCCGACGCCTTCCGGGCCGCGTTCAGCAAGGGACGCTATTTCAACGCCCATATCCGCGATGCCTACGAACATACCGAATGCGTCGTCTAAACTGGACATGAACCGCGCGTAATGTTGGGTTCACGAAACCCCCGGCGCCACGCTTCGTTCTTACCCATGTCCCCCCAGGTTCGGGGTCCCATCCAAAGGAGTAGTATGATGCGTAAGCTGATTCTTGCTGCCGCCGTCGCGGCCGTTGCCGTGCCGATCGCGGCTGCCCCCGCCGACGCGCAAGGGCGCAACGAGCGCCGCGAGGCGCGCGAATGCCAGCGCGAGCTGCGCAACGCCGACACCCGCCGCGAATATCGCCGCGAGCGCCGCGAATGCGCGCGCGAGCTTCAGCAGGCGCGCGTCCGCGACTGGCGCCAGTACAACCGCTACGATTATAACCGGCCCCCGGCCGGCGGCTATTATTACGCCGACGATTATTATCGCGACGGCCGTTATTATCGCGAGCGCCAGCTGAGCTACAACGACCGCATCTATCGCGGTCGCGACGGGCGCTATTATTGCCGCCGCGACGACGGCACCACCGGCCTCATCATCGGCGCCGGCGTCGGCGCGCTGATCGGCAACTCGATCGACAACGGCCGTTCCAGCGTGCTCGGCACGATCCTCGGCGCCGCCGCCGGCGGCGCGATCGGCCGCGAGATCGACCGCAGCGACGGCCGGCGCGACCTGCGCTGCCGCTAGGCTTTCGCCTGATTGCGAGGAGGGGCGCCCTTCGGGGCGCCCTTTTTTTTTGCCTAAACGCCGGATGAACCGGACGTAGTTTTGAGTTCATGCAACAGCTGCATGATCCCGGTCGTTCCGACTCCGCGTCCGCGGGTTCGGACGGAAAGGAGTATCAAATCATGCGTTTCCTCATTCTCGCCGCGGCGGCCGGGGCCGTCGCCCTCCCCGCCGGCGCCGCCAGCGCCCAATATCATGGCCAGGGTTATGGCAATGGCTACGGCTACGGCAACAACCGCGTCCGCCAGGAATATCGCGAGTGCCAGCGCGAGCTTCGCCGCGCCGACAGCCGGCGCGAATATCGGCGCGAACTGCGCGAATGCCGGCGCGAGATCGCCGAGGCCCGCCGTCATTCCCGCTACGGATACGGCGACCGCGACGACCGCGCCCGCCGCTATTGGGACGGCTATCGCTGGCGCTACGGTTATTGAGCCGCAGCGATAAGGGTTGACTCGGCCGGTCATTGATGCGGAAATCCCCCTTCGGCATGACGCCGAAGGGGGGATGCATCGATGGCCGGATCTCTGTTCTCGATGGCAAATCTGGCGCGGATCGCAAAGGTGATCGCGCTGCTGCTGTTCGTTCTGCCCTGGGTGACGATCTCCTGCGCGGAGCAGCCGCTGATCACGATGAGCGGGGTCGACCTCGCCACCGGCCATGTCATGATGCACAATCCTATGACCGGCGCCACCGAAAGCCCGCCGGGCGCCAGTGGCGGCGACATCTGGGTGATCCTGGCCGCATTGCTGATCCTCGCCGGGCTGGCGGCAAGCTTCGTGCTCAAGGGAAGGAACGGCCTGATCGCCAACATGGCCGGCGCCGGCCTGGCCGCGGCCGCGCTCGCCTACACCGTCCTCGTCCGCATCCCCCACGAGGCCCGTAGCGGCAACGCCGCCGGCGCGGCCTCATCCGGCGGCCCGAGCCCGGAGCAGATCGCGCAGATGATCCAGGTCAAGGTGCAGATCGGCTTCTGGCTGACCTTGCTGGCATTGGTCGCGGCGATCGTGCTCGATGTCCTGGCGATGAAGCGATCTGCCCCTGCCGCTGCCGCCGTCGGCGAGGGGCCTTAGGCCAGCATCGTCTCGGCCCTGGCGAGAGCGGCCGCGTCGTCGACGTCGAGCCAGCGCAGCCCGGTGACGTCGATCGTCGCCGCGCTGCCGGCGTCGGCGAGCCGCTGGACGCCTTCGGACAGGCTGCCGCCGGCGCCGATCGCCGCGGCCAGCGCCGGGGTCGCGCGGAACAAGCCGGTGTCGATCGCGTCATAGGTCTCGAGCGTCTTGCCGATCCGCACAATCGCGCCGCTCGCGCCGGTCTCGACCTTGGTGGCATCGTCCAGGTCGAGCAGCGGCCCGGCGAGATCGCGGTCGACCGCGAGCGTCAGCGCGGCTGCCGGCGCCTCGATCAGGCGCCGGACGATGGCGGGGTCGAAGAGATGGTCGGACATCGCCAGCAAATAGTCGCCGGCGATTGCGGCAGCACCGGCCAGCACCGAGTGGCCGTTGGGAAGGTCCCAATCCATCACCCGCACGGTGCGGATGGGAAAGGCCGTCAGCGCGGCAAGGAACGCCTCGAGCCGCGCCGCCTCGTGGCCGGTCACGACCGTGAACGCGCGCGCGCCGCCCGCGGCGGCGGCGCGGATCACATGCTCGATCAGCGGCACGCCGGCCACCGGCGTCAGCGGCTTGGAAGGCGAGATCGCGCGCAGCCGGCTGCCATGGCCGGCGGCGATGATCAGGCAGTTCATTCGGCGGCCAGCGCCTCGCCGGCGATGAACTCCTCGGTCAGCTGGGCGGCGACGTCGTCGCTGAACTGCTGGGGCGGGTGCTTGCAGAAGAAGGCGGATGGGCCGGTGAGGACGCCGCCGATGCCGCGGTCGAGCGCGACCTTACAGCAGCGGATCGCGTCGACCACCACCGCCGCGCTGTTCGGGCTGTCCTCGACCGAGAGGCGCAGCTCGAGGTTCATCGGCACCTCGCCGAACAGATTGCCCTCGACCCGGAGGAAGCAGAGCTTGTTGTCGTTGAGCCAGGGGATGTAGTCCGATGGGCCGATGTGGATGTCCTCTTCGGACAGCCGGTCGGCCAGCGTCGACTGGACCGCCTCGGTCTTCGACTCCTTCTTCGAGGCGAGCCGGCCGCGGTCGAGCATGTTCATGAAGTCGGTGTTGCCGCCGGTGTTGAGCTGGTAGGTCCGGCTCATCTGGACGCCGCGCGCGCGCAACAGGCTGGAGAGGACGCGGTGGACGATGGTCGCGCCCAGTTGCGCCTTGATGTCGTCGCCGACGATCGGCAGCTTCTTGTCGCGGAAGCGCTTCTCCCACCGGGGATCGCTGGCGATGAACACCGGCATGCAATTGACCACCGCCAGCCCGGCCTTTAGCGCGCACTCCATGTAGAAGCGGGTCGCTTCCTCCGAGCCGACCGGCAAATAGTTGACCAGCACTTCGGCGCCCGACGCTTTCAGCGCGGCGACGACCTCGTCCTCGCTCGCCTCGGTTTCGTCGGCGCGAATGAAGCCGCGCTCGCCATAGCTCTCCATGTGCGGCGCCATCCCGTCGAGCACCTTACCCATCCGCACGATGATGCCGGTCTGCGGGATCTCGCTTTGAAACACCGCCGTGCAATTGGGCATCGCGAAGATCGCCTCGCCCAAATCCTTGCCGACTTTGCGCGCATCGGTGTCGAACGCCGCAACCACCTCGATGTCCGACAGGCCGTAGCCGCCGAGACGCTCGTGCATCAGCCCGCCCGGCGCCTGGCGCCCCGCATAAAAATACAGCCCCTGCACCAGGGAGCTTGCGCAATTGCCGATGCCGACCAGCGCCACGTTGATCTTGTTCATGTTTCTCCGGTTCTTCTGGCTGGGCCCGAGGGACCCGCGCGTCCTCATATGCTCGTCACTATCTCCGGGGAAGTCAATATTCCTATGCTGCATTGCGGAAACGCGCGCTTGGCCGGGGCAGCAGCAGCGAGGCGATGACGTAGACGATCCACACCGTCCCGACCCCCGCATAGATGCTGAGCGCGATCCGTTCGAGCCCGGCGATGATCAGCACCATGTAGAGGAAGGCGAAGCAGTCGCGGCTGGTCAGCGTCTGCACCCCCCAATAGACCAGATCGACAAGGTTGCGGACCCGGCCGTTGCGCTTGAACAGGTCGAAGCCGAGCGGGCCGCCGCCGGCGCGCACCCGCCAGGCGATCAGCATCCCGCCGAGGATCGACAGGGTGACCGCCCAGCCGCCGATCCAGCCGATCACGTCGTGGTCGCGCAGCGCGAGGTGGATGGCCAGGGCGGAGACGAACAGCAGATTGGTGGCGATGTCGACCGCGCTGTCCATCGTCGCGCCCGCCTTCGAGGTGCGGAAGGTCGCCCGGGCCATCTCGCCGTCGACGCCGTCGAGGATCGAGGCGGCCTGGAACAGGATGCCGCCGAGCACGAGCCCTCCCCGCCCGCCGAGCAGCAGGATCGGAACCATGGCGAGCGCCAGGAGGGCGTTGACGAGGGTGACGTGAATCGGCCGCGCGCCGGGGATGGCGAGGGCGAGCAGGGTGAGGCGCTGCGAGATCGGCCGGTTCAGCAAGCGCGAGACGAGGCCGTCGCCGGGCTTGCCGGTGGCGCGGACGATCTCCCAGGAGGTGGGCAGGGGGAAAGCCGGGCCCTCGCCGCGCCCGACCGCCACCGCCGCGGCGCCGCGCAGCCGCTCGATATCCTCGATCGTGGCCGGCGCCAGCGGCGCGCCGTCGCCGATCAGCAGCCGGACCTGGCCGGCCCCGCCCTCGGCCAGCGCCTTGACCGCCCGCGCGGCCGCGGCGACGCCGGCAATCCTGCGGTCCGCATCGCCGGCGGAAGCGAAAGCGGCCACGGCAGCCTCGGATTTTTCGCTTCCCATCGGGCGGCTCCTTACCGCAAGGAACGGTTCGAACCCGCTTTTTGACCAGAAAGGAGGCCGGATCATGGCAACGGCGCGCGCCGATCCCGGCCGGCCGCGCGAGCTGGAGGATCCGCTCAACCTGTTCGTCTATCATCCGCTCGCCGCGCGGCTGGCGCGGCTGCTGGTGCCGACCGGCATCTCGCCCAATTTGGTCTCGGTCGGCAGCGCGCTTTGCCTGCTCGCGGCGACTTGGTCCTTCGTCGCGCTGACGCCGCCGGCCAACTGGTCGGTCGGGCTTTTCTTCATGCTGCTCTGGCATGTCGTCGACGGCGCCGACGGCGATCTCGCGCGGATGACCGCGCGAGCCTCGGCGACCGGCGAGCTGGTCGACGGGGTCTGCGACATTTTCGGCAATGTGGTGATGTATTTCGCCTTCGCCTTCTGGCTCGACGACACGATGGGCGGCTGGGCCTGGGCGCTCGCTTGGAGCGCGGGCGGCAGCCACGTCCTGCAGCTCAACCATTCGGAAACCCAGCGCCGGCTCTATCAGTGGCGGGTCTATGGCAAGCCCTGGCTCGGCATAGCCGTGGAAAGCGGCGACGCCGTCTTCCGCCGTGAGAGCTGGTTCAGCCGCTGGTTCTCCTTCTGGGCGGTCGGCTATATCTGGCTGTCAAAGCGCATGACCGGCAAGTCCAGCCCGATCGACGAGGCGCTCGCTGCTGCCGGGCCGGAGGCGGGCGAGCGCATCCGCGCCATCGTCCGCCGCCACGCCGGGCTTTCACTACTCCTCGAAAAGGCGCTGGGCGGCAATCCCAAGACCTTCATCATCGCCGCGAGCGTGGCGCTCGGCGGGCCCACCCTCTATTTCATGACGACGCTGCTGCCGCTGAATCTCATCCTCCTGATCTCGCTCGGCCACCACAAAAGGATGGAGCGCCGGATCATCGCCGAGATCAGCGCCGGCTGAGGCGCGCTTCGAGGAACGCCGCGATCTTCTCCGCCCGCCGGTCCCAGGTCAGCTCCTGCGCCTGAGCCAATGCGGCGGCGCCGAGGCGCGCCGCCAGCGCCGGATCGTTCAGCATCCGGTCGAGCGCCGCTGCCGCCGCCCGGGGATCGCCGGGTGGCACCAGCAGCGCGTTCTCGCCGTCGCTCAGCAGCTCGGCGGTGTCGGGCGCGGCCGGCGCGAGGATCGGGCGGCCCGCGGCGAGATAGGAGAAGAGCTTCATCGGCAGGATACAATTGCGGAACTGCTCGAGCGGCGCCCGCGACGGCGGGATCAGCAGCGCGTCGGCGGCATGGAGCCAGGCGGGCAGGTCCGCCGGCGCCTGCCACGGCACGATCCGGACGTTGGCGCGCGCCGCCGCTTCGGCCTCGATCACTCCCTCGCCCTCAGATCCGACCAGCACGAACAGGATTTCGGGGCGCAGGTCGGCCAGCGCCAGGATCTGGTCGAGCCCCTTCTCCTCGTTCACCCGCCCGGTATAGAGCGCGACCGGCCGATCCGCCGGCAGCCCAAGCTGGTTTCGGGTCGCCACCCGCATCGGCTGCGGGTCGGCGCCGTTATGGGCGACCAGCAGCTTGTCTTCGGGGACCCCGGCGCGGCGATAGGAATCGACCGCATAATGGGAATGGAGGATGAGGCCCAGGCAGCGGGTGTGGCGCGCGGTCCGCCGGACGAGCGGCCGGATCCATGGCCAGTCGTCGGGCCAGGGCCGGTACTGATCGGTGGCGAAGGGAACCGGCGAGCGCCGGCCGATGCCGAGCATCGCCGGAATGCGCGAATAGAGCAGATCCACTTCGGCCAAGAGCGGATCGCGAAAGACCTGGCGCAGCCACAGCATAGACCGGACCAGCGCCTCGCCCGCCCAGCGGCTCGGCCGCTGCACCACCTTGAAATCCCCCTCGACCGCGAACCAGGCGCGCAGCGCGTCGGCCGAGAGCGCGGGATCGCCCGGCGCCCGCGGCAGCAGCAGCGTCACCGCCACCCCGCGGCGCGCCAGCGCGGCGGCGGTGCTCACCGATTGCGCGCGGTCCGCCTTGCGGTCGGGCCGCGACCAGAGCAGGGGATAGACGAGCCGCATCGCCCCTTGGTCTTCCGTCTCGCCCACCGATACAAGGGGGGATGGCCGATCCCTCCTTTCACGACGTGCTGATCGTCGGCGCCGGCCATGGCGGGGCGCAGGCCGCGATTTCACTGCGGCAATTGGGATATGCCGGCAGCGTCGCCATCGCCGGCGCCGAGCCCGATCCTCCCTACGAGCGACCGCCGCTCTCCAAGGACTATCTCGCCGGCGAGAAGGAGTATGAGCGGCTGCTGATTCGCGCTCCCGGCTTTTGGCCGGAGCGCGGCGTGACCCTGCTCCCCGGCCGCACCGTCACCGCGGTCGATCCGGCCGCGCACCAGGCCACCTGCGCCGACGGCTCGGTCCTCGGCTACGGCAAGCTGATCTGGGCCGCGGGCGGCGTGCCGCGCCGGCTGCCGGGCGGCGGCCTCGCCATCCGCAGCCGCGCCGACGTCGACGCGCTGAGGGCCGCGCTCCCCGCTGCGAAGCGGGTGGCGATCGTCGGCGGCGGCTATGTCGGGCTCGAGGCGGCGGCGGTGTTGAGGAAGCTCGGCAAGGAGGTGGTCGTCCTCGAAGCGCTCGATCGCCTGCTCGCCCGCGTCGCCGGGGAGCCGCTGTCGCGTTTCTACGAGGCCGAGCACCGCGCCCATGGCGTCGAGATCCGTTTGAACGCCGCCGGGGAAACGGTTGCCGCCGATCTGACGATCGTCGCGATCGGCATCGACGCCGCGGCCGGGCCGCTGCTCGCCGCCGGCGCCGCGGGCGGCAACGGCGTCGACGTCGACGACTTTTGCCGGACCAGCCTGCCCGACATCTATGCGATTGGCGATTGCGCGGCGCACCTGAACCGCTTTGCCGGCGGCGCCCGGATCCGCCTCGAATCGGTCCAGAACGCCCACGACCAGGCGACCGTCGCCGCCAAATCGATCGTCGGCCGGCCCGAGCCCTACGCTGCCCTCCCCTGGTTCTGGTCGAACCAGTACGATCTGAAGCTCCAGACCGTCGGCCTGCTCCACGGCCACGACGATCTTCTCGTCCGCGGCGACCCCGCGACGCGCAGCTTTTCGGTCGTCTACCTTCGCGAGAGCCGGGTGATCGCGCTCGACTGCGTCAACGCCATCAGGGACTATGTCCAGGGGCGCAAGCTGATTCTCGACGGCCGGGCGCTGGACAAAGCGCGGCTCGCCGACGCATCAATCCCGCTCAAGGAGCTCAGCTAGAATGGCGATCGCCTGCGCCGCCGATTTCCGCGTCGAAGCGAGGAAGCGCCTGCCGCGCTTCCTGTTCGATTATATCGACGGCGGCGCCTATGGCGAGATCACGCTCAGGCGCAACGTCGCCGACCTCGCCGAGATCGCGCTGCGCCAGCGCGTCCTCGTCGACGTTTCGAAGATCGATCTCACCACCCGGCTGTTCGGCTGCAACCTCGCCATGCCGGTGGCGTTGGGGCCGGTCGGCCTCACCGGCATGTACGCCCGCCGCGGCGAGGCGCAGGCGGCGCGCGCCGCTTCGGCCAAGGGCATCCCCTCCTGCCTCTCCAGCCTCTCGGTCTGCGGCCTCCGGGAAGTGACCGCGGCGAGCGGCGCCCCGGTCTGGTTCCAGCTCTATGTGATCAAGGACCGCGCCTATATGGCCGAGCTGCTCGCCGTCGCCCGCGAGGTCGGCTGCACGGCCCTCGTCTTCACCGTCGACCTGCCCGTCCCCGGCGCGCGCTATCGCGACGCCCATTCCGGCCTGACCGGGCCCGATGCCCGCCGGCGCCGGCTCGGCCAGGCGCTCACCCATCCGCGCTGGCTCTGGGACGTGGCGATCAGGGGCCGACCGCACAGCCTCGGCAATTTCGAGCCGGTGCTGGGTAAGGCGAGCGGGCTCGACGATTATGTCGGCTGGATCGGCCGCAATTTCGATGCCAGCATCGCCTGGCCGGACATCGCCTGGATCCGGTCGCACTGGGACGGGCCGCTGATCGTCAAGGGCGTGCTCGACCCCGAGGACGCGCGCGAGGCGGTCCGGCTCGGCGCCGACGGGATCGTCGTCTCCAACCATGGCGGCCGCCAATTGGACGGCGTCCTCTCCACCGCCCGGGCCTTGCCCGCCATCGCCGAGGCGGTGGGGGACGATTTAACCATTCTCGCCGACGGCGGCGTCCGTTCGGGCCTCGACGTGCTGCGCATGCTCGCGCTCGGCGCCAAGGGCGTTCTCCTCGGCCGCGCGTGGGCGTTCGCCCTGGCCGCGCGCGGCGAAGCCGGCGTCTGCCAATTGCTCGACATCGTCGAAGCCGAATTGCGGGTCGCCATGCAGCTCACCGGCGTCACGTCGATCGACCGGATCGGCCGCGACATCCTGGCCCAGTACGGACCCTAGCGCCTCACGCAGATCGCCGAGGCGACGGCGCCCTTCTTGGCGGTGCCGTGATCGGCCGCCCGCATCACCGTGCCGACCAGGGCCTGGCGCTGGCCGACGCTGCCCGGCCAGGGCGCGACCGGATAAAAGATATAGTCGTAGACGAAGTCCGCGACCGGCGAGCCCGGCCGGCCCGTCCCCCGCGCGCGGATCACCGCGGGGCTGCCGCCGGCAGCGGCCTTGAAGCCGCCGGCCAGGTCCATGACGGCGCCGCCGCCGAAGGACAGGGACGCGCGGAAACCCTGGGGTCCCTCGGCCGCCGCGGCGATCGTCAGCATGCCCTCGCCGAAGATCAGCCTGAGCGCCGCCTGCGGATCGCCGCTGACGGGCTGCGGGACGTTGTTGAAGCTGCGGTACGTCCAGACGCCTTCGAGCTTCTCGGCTGCGCTCGCCATGCGAGATCCTCCCCTGGCAAGAGATCCAATGGCGGAACGTAGCGCGTCCCGCACCCGGGCGGGGGAACTAGCTGGACGACTTTGGCGCCATTTCGGTCCGGAGTCGCTCCTCGCCGGCAATGCAGCGAGATGCGCGTCTCGATGATCGCGGCCCAAGGCCAAGGCTCCGATCGCCCACGATTGACGGACCGGTCGGGGGGCGGCAGGGGGCAGGTTCAGGATGATCAATTCCTCGCAAGCCTGGCGCGATCTCTTTTCGAAGGAGCGGGTGCTGTTGCTGTGGCTGCTTGTCGCCGCCGCGGCCTTGTTCGCGTTCCTTCGGCTCGCGTCGGAGGTCGGCGAGGGCGACACGATGGCGTTCGATCGCGCCATCCTGCTCGCTCTGCGGTCTCCCGCCGATCCGGCGATCCCGATCGGACCGCACTGGCTGGTCGAGGCGATGCGCGATGTGACCGCCTTCGGCGGCGTGACCGGCCTGCTGCTCGTGACCGCGGCCGTGCTCGGCTATCTGCTGATCTCCGGCCGGCCCCGGACCGCTCTGTTCGTTCTCGCCGCGACCGCCGGCGGCTCGGCGATCGGCAAGCTGCTCAAGCTGGCCTACGCCCGCCCGCGCCCGGGCCTGGTCCCCCATCTGGTCGACGTGACCTCGGCCAGCTTCCCGAGCGGGCACGCGGTCGATTCCGCGGTCGTCTATCTGACGCTCGCCGCCCTGATCGCGCGAACCGTGCCCGAGCGGGCGGTGCGCCTCTATCTGCTGAGCGCGGCGATGCTGCTGGCCCTGATGGTCGGCGTTTCCCGGGTCTATCTGGGCGTCCACTGGCCGAGCGACGTCGTCGCCGGCTGGACGTTCGGCGCAGGCTGGGCGCTGCTCTGTTCGCTCGCCTACCGGCGCCTCAACCCCGTGGGCGGCAAGTCGGCCGGATAGCCCGGGGTCCGCAGCGCCGCGATCAGCCGCGCCATGTTGGCGACATAGGTCGCGGTCGAGATGCCGGTGACCGGCCGGTCGGTCGTGCAGGGGGGCGGTGTCGCTGGCGTCGCCGACGTGGCTGGTGCGGCAGTCGCCGGGAACCGGTTGCGCCGGTCCTCGGCCGGCATAAAGGTTGCTGGTCGCGCGCAGCGGCGTCGGCCACCAGCCTTCGGCGTTGAGCGAATGAACGAGCTCGCGGAGCTGACCCTTAATCTCCCCCACGTTCATGCTCATGCCGTGGATGTCGGATTCCTGGCTCGTGTCATCCCGCATGGAGCACCGGGCAAAGCGGCGCCCCCCCTGAAGACCTTGCGGGAATCGTGGAAAATGCTAGGGTGTGGAGATGCGTAGACTTGTGATTTACGGCGCGGGCGGCTTCGGGCGCGAAGTCGTAACTGCCGCCCGTTTCGAAGACCGTGACCTGGTCTTCATGTCCGATGGCCCGGCAGTGGATTTTGGCGGCATTCCGCATATCGGCATTACCGACTTGACGCCCGATGACGAGGTAGTGATCGCGATCGCGGACACCGCCGTCCGGCGCCGCCTTGCTGCCCGCTGCCAGCGCTTCGCCACGCTGATCGCGCCCACCGCCGTCATCGGCAACGAGGTTGAGATCGGCGAAGGCTCGATCATTTGCGACTTCGCGATGGTGACGGCTTCCGCTAGGATCGGCCGTCATTTCCACTGCAATATCTATTCCTATGTCGCCCATGATTGCGTGATCGGGGATTTCGTGACGTTCGCCCCCAAGGTGTGCTGCAATGGGAATGTCCACGTTGGTGACGGCGCCTATATCGGGACCGGCGCGGTGATAAAGAATGGCGTTCCTGGGCGCCCCATCGTGATTGGCGCGGGTGCGGTGATCGGCTGCGGCGCGGTCGTTACGAAGGATGTTCCGCCCGGCGTGACGGTCGTGGGCAATCCGGCGAGACCGCTTGAACGAAAGCTCGCCGCCGTTGCCTGACCTCGGTTGAATCGCGATCATGTGGCGATCCACCCATGGGCACGGGCGCGAGCAAGCAGGGCATTGAGCTGGGTGATCGCGCTGGCGGCATCGGTCGCGTCAGCTACTGCCGCCCCCTGTGCGCCCAGTACCTTGGTGCCGCCCACCTTGTAGCTGACCGAAACAGTGGCGGTGTGAAGCGCAGCATCGCCGCTGCAATCAATGTAGCCCGACTCGGCTCCGGCTGTGTCCAATATTTGGAGGGCGCGTGCCGTGTTGGAGTTGGTGCTTTGGAGCGACAGAACGCTGCGATTGGAGGCAGCCGGGGTGGACCGCGCCAAACGCCGACCATCGCGCGTGTCGTAGCTGTTCCCAGAGCCCAGATCGTCGATATTGCCGCGCTGCACGCCGAACCCGTCGCCGATGAGTTGGCAACCGAGCGAATTGGCGGTCAGTTTGATCAGATACGTAGCTTGGACTGCGGAGTTTTCGAGGCGAGGCATGAAGAGGGCATTATTCTCGCCATTGATGACCGCCGCGACTACACTGCCTGCCGGATCGGCATTGTCCTCCAGGCTGGGATGAAAGAAGACGTTGTTGCTGAGCGGACTCGCGGCGTAGTGATCGATCAAGATATTCGTGGATGAAGTGCCGGGCCAGCCTCCCGAGTGGTTGAAGCTGCCCGCTATGATCGTGTTCTCGTTGCAATAGCCTAGGGCGGAGGCCGTAAGGCGGAGGTTCGTCGTGTTGTCGTGAACGAATCCGGGAAAAATGGTGTTGTAGGCGCAGCCGTGCGCATTCCCTTCCATGATTATGCCGCTGGTGAAGGCGACACAGCGAGGGATATGAACGCGAGCAAAGACGAGGTTCAGCAACCTGACGCCCACGCTGCCCGAGGTTGGATCGTTGAGCGTCCGGTGTATCTTCAAGCCGCTAATGGTGAGGCAGCGGGTAATGTCGGACGCCTTGCCGATGACCAGAGCGTCCTTGGCCGACGCGGCCGAATAGATCGACCCAACGAAATCGACCGTTGAATTATCCGGCAGGTCCATCGTGATCGTCGTGTTGCCAATGAAATGCCGGCCAGCGTCGATGACCAGATGGGGAGCGACTCTCGACCGGGCTGCTGCTATGGCGGCGGTGAGGGCGCTAGAGACGTCCGTGTCCGTGCCGGCCAGACAAGCGGCCCTCTGAGCGTCGGTGTAGAAGTCGAATGCGCGCATGTTACACCCCTATTTTCAGGGGACATTAGCATCCTGAGATACCGGGACGAAGCTAATTCAATCGCCTTGGCAGGGATGCACATGGACTTGTGTTGGGTTCCGGCGGCAAGATAGGGTACGACTTACGTGAGTGCCGAAGTAACCCTGCTTACAAAACGCGATCGGTTCAGCCGAATGGCGCAGGAGATCGAGCGCGACATTTTCGGTTCCAGGATGGTTGTCTTTGAAGGTGCTGTTGGCGATGCGGAGCCGAAGGCACTCCAAGCCCACGCACCGCAATATCTGATCTCGTTTCTGTCACCGTGGATCGTTCGCAAGATCACGCTGGATCGCTGCGGCTATGCTATCAACTTCCACCCCGGCTCGGTCGAGTATCCGGGGACCGGCTGTTACAATTTCGCGCTCTATGAGGAGGCGCGAGACTATGGCGCGGTCTGCCATCATATGCTGCCGAAGGTGGATACAGGCAGGGTCATCCGCGAGGACCGCTTTGCCGTCCATGCTGGCGAAAGTGTCGAGAGCCTTAAGCTGCGCACCATGAATGTCATGATCGAGATGTATCGAGAGGTCGCGCTGAGTATCGCCGGCGGCCGCCCGTTGCCTGAAGCTCCCACCCACTGGACACGGAAGCCCTTCACCTTTCGCCAGATGGAGGCCCTCAAGGCCATCGACGCAACAATGCCCCCGGAAGAGATCGCTCGGCGAATCCGCGCGACTGTCTATCCAGGCTATCCCGGTCCTGTGCTTCATCGCGCAGATGGTTCGCGCCTGGTCTTTCCGGTCCCGCTGCGATCCGCCTTCGCATGACTAGTCGCTTCAGCTCCCCATTGGCGGAATGAGCTACGAAGCCATGCGGCGTCATGTGGGCATCAACCTCGGCATCTCTCGCCGCCAGCGTCAACGTCTTCGCCACAGCAACATCGCCAATCAGTCCGCCGTTCCCCTCGCGCAGCAACGCAACGAGAGGCTAATGGAGATGGTCGACATGGGCCGGGTCGATACCGCGCGGCTGGTGACCCACCGGTTCAGCCTCGACGACATCGAGAGAGCCTACGACCTGTTCGCGCACCAGCGCGACGGCGTCCTCAAGGTCGCGATCACGCCCTGACCGCCAATTTCAGCGCGGCCTCGTAATCCGAGGCGTAGAGCGGCCTTGCGCCGTGCTCCTCGAACAGCGGCTTCAAGGTGCGAAGCAGGTCGCGCCGGACGCCGCACAATATGATGCGAATACCGCCGCGCTGGGCTTCGACAAGCAGTTCATGCACTGCAATCGCTCCGCTCGCGTCCAGGAAGGGCACGCGCTCCAGCCGAAGGATGATGGTGGTCGGCGACGCGCCGACGCGCTTGAAGGCTTCGAGCAGGGTTTGCGCGACGCCGAAGAAGAATGGGCCGTTGATCGCGAACACCTCCACGCCGGCCGGCAATTTGTCGCGCTGCGAGGCATCGTCCGTTTCGTCGAACCGCTCGCTCGAGGTCACCGCGGCGCCCTCGCTCATGCGCGCCATGAACAGCAGGCTGGACAAAGTGACGCCGACGCCGATCGCCACGGTGAGATCGACCAGGATGGTGAGGGCGAAGGTGAGGAGCAGCACCGTCCGCTCGCCCAGCGGCATCCGCAGCAGCACCAGGAACCGGCGCGCCTCGCTCATTCCCCAGGCGACGAGGAACAGGACGGCGGCGAGCACCGCCATCGGCACCATCGCCATGAGGTCGGTCGCGAAGATGACGAAGAGGAGCAGGAACGCGGCATGGCAGATGCCCGCCACGGGACTGCGCCCGCCGGCCTTGATGTTCGCGGCAGTACGGGCGATCGCTCCCGTCGCCGGCAGCCCGCCGAACAAGGCCGAGGCGAGATTGCCGACGCCTTGCGCCACCAGCTCCTGGTTGGAACGATGGCGAAAGCCGGTCATCCCGTCCGCGACCACCGCCGACAGCAGGGATTCGATGCCGGCGAGAAAGGCGATGGTGAAGGCGGCCGGGGCGAGCTCGCGCATCGCGCCGAGCGAGAAGGACGGCAAGGCGGGCGCGGGCAAGCCGCTGTGCAGGTCCGGGAAGCGCGTTCCGATCGTGTCGACATGAAGGCCGAGCAGCCAGACCAGGGCCGCGCCGGCGGCGATCGCGATAAGAAAGGCGGGCAGGCGTGGCAGCCAGCGGCGCAGCATGATGATCAATGCGAGCGCGCCGCTGGCGAGAATCAGGGTGACGGGATCGACGCTGCCGATCGCCTGAAGATACTCCGCCCATCGGGGCAGGAAGTCGGCGGGCAGATGCTCGATCCGCAGCCCGAGAAAATCCTTCACCTGGCTCGAGGCGATGATGACCGCGATCCCGGCCGTGAAGCCGGTGATCACCGGATGCGGGATGAAGCGTATCACTCGTCCCGCCCCGGCATAGCCGGCGACGATCAGGATCACGCCGGCCATGAGGGTGGCGAGGACGAGACCGTCATAGCCATGGGCGGCGATGACGTTGAACACCACCACCACGAAGGCGCCGGTCGGGCCTCCGATCTGGGTCCGCGAACCGCCCAGCAAGGAAATGAAGAAGCCGGCGACAATGGCGGTGAGCAGGCCCTTGTCCGGCGAGGCGCCGCTGGCGATGCCAAGCGCCATGGCGAGCGGGAGCGCGATCACCGCGACGGTCAGCCCGGCTACGGCATCGGCCTTCAATCGGCGCAGGCCATAACCCTCGCGGATCACGGTCGCGAGCTTCGGCGTGAACTCCGCCCACCCGACCCGCGGCTCGTGGCCGGGGGCTTGTCGTTTCCTGCTCGCCAATGTCTCTTCCCGGCCGCGACGCGCGCTACTTGCGCAGCAGCTTGTTCATATCGGTGACGAACACCGCGGTCGACCAGCCGATCAGCAGGAAGCCGGCCAGGCCCTCGACCGCGCCGACCAACCGCCATTGAGCGGGAAAGGCGATGTCGGGATGGCCGAGCGTGGCGTAGGCGGAGGTGGAGAAATAGAGCGCCTGCTCGAAGTCATGGATCGCGCCGATGCCGAGATAGAAGAGCGCGAACAGGCCGATTTCGAGCGTGTGAAGCGCGAACAGGCTGAGCGCCATCGAGATCAGCAGGGCGAACGCGCCGAAATCGAGCCGGTGCGCCCGCAACCGGCTCATGGGCGGCTCGCCAGCATCGTCGTCTCCTTACCGGGGGCTCAGGGCTTTCATCGTCGACCTGCCACGTCCTCGATACTTCGCAGGTACCTAAATGTGCCGAGCTAGCGTTGCAGGGGCGACTGGACCGCGAAGCTTGGACCGCATTGGCTCGACCGGCCGATCGCCCGTCTTGCTTGAACAAGTGGGGAGCGATGGAGGGAATGGGCGGATTGGCTCCGCACAAAGCTACATTATCAGGGTGCTAGGCATCCGAGTTTCGCCGCCTCCCGCGCAGCAGGACCGTTCATCACGGATAACCAGGGACACGCGTGGGGGCATGTCAACCGGACGCTCAGCCTTTTCCCATCCTAAAATGCGGATTCCCACAATACACATCATCGGTTCGGAATGTGGCGGAGCGGGAGGGATTCGAACCCTCGATACGGTTTTGCCGTATACTCACTTTCCAGGCGAGCGCCTTCGACCACTCGGCCACCGCTCCGCATGCCCAGGAAGGCGCCCATCTAGTGGCGGCGGCAGGCTAGGGCAAGCTGGCCTCGATCTTCCGCGCCAGCGCGATATCCTTCACGGTGACGCCGCCCGCGCTGTGGGTGGACAAGAGAATGTCGACCCGGTTCCAGACGTTGCTCCAGTCGGGGTGATGGTCGGCCTTCTCCGCTTCGAGCGCGACCCGGACCATGAAGGCGAAGGCCGCGCCGAAATCGGCGAATTTGAAGCTCTTCGCGATGCCGTTTCTGTCGGCGTCGAACGTCCAGCCGGACAGCCCGGCCAACGCCTCGTCCCGTTCGCTCTCGGTCAGCACCTCTTCCTCCATCGCCATCCGCCCTCCAGACCATTTTCGAGCTGCGTGGATGCCACGCAGCGGCTCGGAAAATGGTCCAGATAAACTCAATAGAGCGCTTTCTGAACCGCAAAACCGGTTCCCACTTTTGCTGAAAGCGCTCTATGTCGCGCAGAGATGGGGACGGGTCAAACCTACGCGCCCGACGCGGCGGCGATCGAGCGGCTCGCCGAAGCGGCGATCGGGCGGCTGCCCGAGACGTTCCGCCGGCATCTCGCCAACGTCGTCCTCCGGATCGCGGACTATGCCGACGACGAGGTGCTCGACTCGCTCGGGATCGAGGATCCGTTCGAGCTGACCGGCCTTTATTCGGGCCGCTCGATGCGCGAGCAGAGCGGCTGGGCCTCGGGCGAGCTGCCGCCGATGATCCACCTCTACCGGCGGCCGCTGCTCGACGAATGGGCGGAAACCGGCGTCAGCCTCGAGGCGCTGATCACCCATGTCATCGTCCACGAGATCGGCCACCATTTCGGCTTCTCCGACGCCGACATGCATGCGATCGAGGAGCAGGCGGGTTGAATGGCCTGCTCGCGCTCGACGGCGTCGCCTGCGTTCGCGGCGGCCGATTGCTGTTCGAAGGGCTGAGCCTGACGCTGGGACCCGGGGACGCCGCCCTCGTCACCGGGCCGAACGGGGCGGGCAAGTCCAGCCTCATCCGTGTCGCCGCCGGCCTGCTGAGGGCATCGGGAACGGTGGAACGAAGCGAGGCGGCCCTCGCCGATGAGCATCTCGCGCTCGACGAGCGCCGGTCGCTCGGCGATGCGCTCGCCTTCTGGACGAAGCGGAGCGGAGCGGGGATGGCGGCGATGGGTCTTGACCCGCTCGCCGAGGTGCCGGTGCGGATGCTCTCGGCCGGCCAGCGCCGGCGCGCCGCTTTGGCCCGCGTCGTCGCCAGCGGCGCCCCGCTCTGGCTGCTCGACGAGCCCGCCAACGGCCTCGACGCCGACGGCCTGGCGCGGCTCGACGCGGCGATGGCCGCCCACCGCGCCCAAGGCGGCGCGATCCTCGCCGCCAGCCACCAGCCGCTCGGCCTCGAAGGCGCCCAGACGGTGGCGCTCGGATGAACGCCTTGATCCTCCGCGAGCTGCGCCTGGCGGCGGGCGGCGGCGCGGCGCTGCTCCCGCTCGTCTTCTTCCTGCTGGTCGCGACCCTCTTCCCCTTCGCGATCGGGCCGGACGGAGCGTTGCTGGCGCGGACCGGCGGCGGCGCGCTCTGGATGGCCGCGCTGCTTGCGGCCCTGCTGCCGGTCGACCGGCTGGTCGCGTCCGACCGGGCCTCCGGCGTGCTCGATCAGCTCATGCTCAAGGGCGTGAGCGAGGAGACCGTCGCCCTCGCCAAGCTCGCCGGCCACTGGCTGAGCTTCGGCCCGCCGCTGATGCTGGCCGCGCTGCCGGCGGCGGCGCTCATGAAGCTGCCGCAGGAGGTGCTGGTCCGGCTCGAGCTTGGCCTGCTGATCGGCACGCCCGGCCTTGCCGCCCTCACCCTCGGCGTCGCCGCTTTGACCGCGGGCCTCAGGCGCAGCGGCGCGCTTGCCAGCCTGCTGCTGCTTCCCCTCGCCGTGCCGCTCTTGATCTTCGGCGGCGGCTATGTGGCGCGCGGCAACGAGGCCGGCGCGTTGCAATGGCTCGGCGCGGTCTCGCTGCTGCTCGTCGCCGGCGCACCATTTGTCGCCGGCGCGGCGATCAGGGCATCGCGGGACTGACTAGTCGGGGCGGACCGCGTCCAGGCTCGGTGGCGCGAGACCCTGATGGACTTCGCACCAATGGTTCCAATAGGAGATGCACTGCTGGTTCCCGCCGGCCCCGATCGAAGCGCAATATTCCCGCGCCCATTCCCAGCAATAGGGCGGGTCGTCCTGCGCGAGTGACGGCGTGCTGGCCGCGCCTGCGCCGAACATCATCAGAGCGGCGGCGGCGAAGAGCTTTGACTTGCTTGTCCTGTGTCGCATGGTCGTCGTTCCTCCCTTTTAAATACCGGAGAATTGGGAAGTAAACTATGACCTAATATGGAGGGATTCGCAATTCTAATATGATGAAGGAAGGCAAAGGCCGCTAAAATTACTGATGACCCTGCGGCTTTTACCGTATTTTGCGGGCTGCTGGTCGGACTAGCGGCTCCAGCGCGCGAAGATCGCGGTCGGCAGCAGCAGGCCGCGCGCCTCTTCGCGCACCGCCATCTCGCCGCATTCGACGCTGCCGCCGAGATCGGCGAGCGCCTGAGTGAGCAGTTCGCCGATCGCCAGCGCCGACATCCGCACCGCATAGACGGTGAGGACGAGGAAGCGGCTGTCGGCGTCGAGCAATTTGCGGCAATCGGCGATCAGGCCGGGCAGGCCCTCTTCGAGCCGCCAGATCTCGCCGGCCGGGCCGCGGCCGAATTTGGGCGGATCGAGGATGATGCCGTCGTAGCGCCGCCCGCGCCGCACCTCGCGCGCGGCGAACTTGGCGGCGTCGTCGACCAGCCAGCGGATCGGCAGATCCGCCATGCCCGAGAGCGCGGCATTGGCCTTCGCCGCCTCGACCGATTTCTTCGAGGCGTCGACATGAGTGAGCCGCGCGCCTTTGGCCGCCAGCGCCAGCGTGCCGACGCCGGTATAGCCGAACAGGTTGAGCGCCTCGCTGCCCGGTCCGAGCCGGTCGCGCATCCACGCCCATTGCGGCGCCATGTCGGGGAAGAAAGCGAGGTGACGGAACGGCGTCGCCTGGGCGCGGAAGCGCACCTCCTCCCAGGAGAGGTCCCAGCCCTCGCGAGGGACCGGCCGGGCGAACTGCCAGCGGCCGCCGCCCTCCTCGTCCGAGCCGGGGATGAATTCGCCGTCGGCGTCCCAATCGGCCGCGGCCGGCGCCCACATCGCCTGCGGCTCGGGGCGGACGAAGCGATAGGGGCCGTAGCGCTCGAGCTTGCGGCCCTGGCCCGAATCGACGAGCCCGTAATCGGCCCAGGGCTCGGCGACGAGCGTGGCGAGGCTCATGCCGCCTTGGCGAGCTTGCCGCCGACGCTGGCGACGGCGCGGGGCCCGGCGAGCATCCTGGCGCCCGCCGCCCTGACCTCGGCGAGGGTCACCGCGTCGAGCCGGGCGACGATCTCGGCGGGCTCGACCAGCCGCCCTTCGCGCAGCAGCCGCGCCGCGACGTAGCTCGCCTGGCCCCAGCAGCTTTCGAGGCTCATCATCATCCCCGCCTTGGCCAGCGCGCGGGCGCGGGCGAGCTCGCCGGCGGTCAGCCCGGCCGCGATTTCCGCGAGCACGCGTTCGGCTTCCTCATGCGCCCAGTTGAGCTGGCCGCTCGCGGTGGCGAGATAGACCCAGAACAGCCCGGAGTCGCTGAAGCTCTGCGCCGCCGCGGAAACGGTGTAGGCGAGCCCCTGCTCCTCGCGCAGCACCTGGAACAGCCGCGACGAGGCGCCGGTGCCGGCGACATCGGCGAAGAGCTGGGCCGCATAAGCGTCGGCATCGTTCCAGGCCGGCGCCGGCATCGCGAAGGCGAGGTGCGCCTGGGTGCCCTTGCGCCGCTCGGCGCGGCGGCCGCCGACGAAGCGGCTCCGCTCGGCCGGCGCCGGGGCGCGCGGGCTCATGTCGCCGAACGCGGCCTCGGCGAGGTCGACGAGCCGATCATGCTCGAGCTTGCCCGCCGCGACCAGCATCAGCCGCCCGGGCGCATAATGGTCGTCGCGCCAGGCGTGAAGGTCGTCGACGGTGACGTCGGCGACGCTCGCTTCGCTGCCGAGCACCGAGCGGCCCATCGCCTGGCCCGGGAAGGCGGTCTCCTGGAGGTGGTCGAACACCACGTCGCCGCCGATGTCGCGCGCCTCCCACAGCTCCTGGATCACCACCTTCTTCTCGAGCTCGAGATGCTTCGCCTCGAAATGGGGGCGGCGGACGAGATCGGCGATCAGCCCGACGCCGAGCGGCAGGTCCGGCGCCAGCAGGCTGGCGTAGAAAGCGGTGAGCTCGCGGTCGGTCGAGGCGTTGAGGTCGCCGCCGACATCCTCGACCGCCTCGCTGATCTCGCGCGCCGAACGGCCGCCCGCGCCCTTGAACACCATATGCTCGAAGAGGTGGGCGAGGCCGTTGACCCGAGCCGCCTCGTGGCGCGAGCCGGTCTCGGCATAGAGGCCGACCGCCACCGTTTCGACGCTCTGCATCGGCCGGCTCGCGACCCTGAGGCCGTTCGAAAGAATGGTGAGCTTCATCATGGGAGCGCCGGATTTAGGGCCTCAGGGCTCCGGCGGCAAATTTCGCCGCCTGCGCCCTCTCAACGCCAGCACGTAGATCACCAAAGCGGCCGCGGCGAAGAAGAACCACTGGAGCGCGTAGAAACGGTGGTTGTTCGGGATGGTCTCGAGGCTCGGCGCCCGGCTCGGCGCGAGCGGCGGCGCGGCGGTGGCGGCGGTCAGCGTCACCGGCCCGTCCTCGCCGACCGCGCCGAGCCGCCCGGCGATAAGGCCGTCCAGCGACAGCCGCCGCACCGCATCGGGCCGGGACGCCCAACCGGCATTGACCCGGATTCGCCCGGCGAGGCCCGCCGCATCGGGGCGGCAGGGGACGTAATAGGCCTGGCCGGGCACGTCGGCGGCGCTGCGACCGGCGCGAACCTCGGGAGCGACATCGTCGGCCCGGCAGGTGACGAGCGCGCGGCGGAAGGAAAGCGGCGGCAATGGCCCGCGGCCGTCGAGCAACGGGTCGAGATCGACCGCCGGCATCGCGGCGGCGACCGCATATTGGGCGAGCAGCGCCTCTTTCCATCGCGCCCGCTGCAGCTGCCAGATACCGAGCGCGATCATCGCCGCCGCCGCCAGCGCGACCACCAGGGTCGGGACGAGGGGAAGGCGCCTCATTCGATCCGCCCCTCGCGGGCGCGATGCTTGTATTCGAGCGCAAGCAGCAGCCCCTTGGCGATGCGGAGCAGGCCGATAGTGAGAATCGCGGTCAGCGGCACCCAGAGCAAAGCGTGCACCCACCAGGGCGGCTCGACGCCGAGCTCGAGCGCGATGGCGAGCGCGACCACGATCGCGCCGACGATGAAGATCAGGAAGGCCGCCGGCCCGTCGCCGACGTTGAAGCTGGCGAAATCGAGCCCGCAGGCGCGGCAGCGCGGGGCGAAGGTGGCGAGGCCGGCGAACAGAGTCCTGGCGCCGCAGCGGGGGCAGAGCCCCTTGAGAGCGGCCGTGGCGGGCGCCGGCGGCGTCAGCGCATCAATGATATTCGGCGCCCCAGCCGCCCCAGACGTAGATGCACAGGAACAGGAACAGCCAGACGACGTCGACGAAATGCCAGTACCAGGCCGCCGCCTCGAAGCCGAAATGCTGCCTCGGGCTGAAGTGGCCCTTATACGCCCGGGCCAGGCAGACGATGAGGAAGATGGTGCCGACGATGACGTGGAAGCCGTGGAAGCCGGTCGCCATGAAGAAGGCCGAGGTGTAGATATTGTCTTTGAAGCCGAACGGCGCGTGCCAATATTCATAGCCCTGGATGAAGGTGAACGTGAGGCCGAGCGCGATCGTGCACCACAGCCCCTTGATCAGCCCGTCGCGATGACCGTTGATCAGCGCGTGATGCGCCCAGGTGACGGTGCAGCCCGAGCAGAGCAGGATCATCGTGTTGAGCAGTGGAAAGCCGAACGGGTCCATCACATGCATATGCGCCGGCGGCCAGACCCCGCCGACCGCCTCGACGCTCGACGGGAACAGCGAGGCGTCGAACCAGGCCCAGAACCAGGCGACGAAGAACATCACCTCCGAGGCGATGAACAGGATCATGCCGTAGCGCAGGTGCAGCTGGACGATCGGCGTATGGTCGCCGCCATGGGCCTCGCGGACGACGTCGACCCACCAGCTGAACATCGTCGCGAAAATGCCGATCACGCCGGCGCCGATGATGTAGCCGCCATAAGGCAGCTCGTGCATCCAGCGCACCATGCCGGCGAAGAAGGTCAGCGCCGAGATCGCCCCGATCAGCGGCCAGATGCTCGGGTTGACGATATGATATTGGTGGGTCTTCGCTCCGGCCATGGTCAGTCCGTTCCTCCGTCTCGCACTGGGTCTCTAACTTCCCGTCGTCGCCCGGTCCACCGGGTAAAAGGTGTAGGAGAGGGTGATCTCGCTGATGTTGCGCGTGTCGGGGTCGTTCAGGATTGCCGGGTCGACGAAGAACACCACCGGCATCTGCACCTCCTGCCCCGGCGACAGCCTTTGCTCGGTGAAGCAGAAGCACTGGATCTTGGTGAAATATTGGCCGGCCTGGGCGGGGGTGACGTTGAAGGTTGCGGTGCCGGTGACCGGATGGTCGGAAAGGTTGCGGGCGGTGAACAAGGCGATGTTGCGGGCGCCGATCGCGACCTCGCGGTGGGTATCGACCGGCGCGAACCGCCAGGGCAGGGCGGAGGAAGTGTTGGCGTCGAAGCGGACCGAGATCATATGGCCGGCATCGCCCGGCGCCCGGGCGGCCTCATCGCGCCGCGGCGTGCCGGCGAAGCCGGTCGCCTGACAGAACATCCGGTAGAGCGGCACGCTCGCATAAGCGAGGCCGACCATCCCGAAGACGAGGACGACGGCGAGCAAAGCGGTGCGGGCGTTGCGGCTCATGACGAATGGAGGCTCATTTTGGCGACCGTGATCGCATAAACGAGGATCACGAACGCGCCGAGCAGCAGCGCCATGATGATTGCCCGCGCGCGCTGGCGGCGGCGAATCTCGTCCTCGTCGCTCACGCCGGCAGCCAGCGGTCGGCGACCAGCGCGGCGAAGATCGCGAACAGATAGAGGATCGAATAAGCGAACAGCTGCTTTTCGGGCTTCATCGCTTTGGGCTCGGTCGCCTTGCTGGCGAGGACGCGCAGCGCGAGGACGAGGAAAGCGAGGCTCAGGCCCACCGCGGCGATGCCGTAAAGCGCGCCCGCGAGGCCGAGCGGCCAGGGCGCGACCGCCGCCGCCGCCATCGGCAGGGTGTAGAGCAGGATCTGGAGCCGCGTCGCTCTGGCGCCGGCGACCACGGGGAGCATCGGCACCCCGGCCGCGGCGTAATCCGAGCGGACGAACAGCGACAGCGCCCAAAAATGGGGCGGCGTCCACAGGAAGATCAGCGCGAACAGGATGAGCGGCAGCGCGTCGACGCCGCCGGTGACGGCCGCCCAGCCGATCAGCGGCGGAAAGGCACCGGCGGCGCCGCCGATGACGATGTTCTGCGGCGTCCGCCGCTTCAGCCAGATCGTGTAGACGATGACGTAGAACAGGATCGACAGGCCAAGGATCGCGGCGGCGAGCCAATTGGTCGCGACCCCCATCAGGATCACCGAGAAGCAGGCGAGCCCGACGCCGAAATGGAGCGCGGTCTGCCGGTCCAGCCGCCCCGCCGGGATCGGCCGGCTTTTGGTGCGCTTCATCAGCGCGTCGAGATCGGCCTCGTACCACATGTTGAGCGCCGCCGCCGCGCCCGCGCCCAAGGCGATGCACAGGATCGCGGTGAAGCCGAGCACCGGATGGATCGGCTCGGGCGCGACCAGGAGGCCGCAAAGCCCGGTGAAGACGACGAGCGTCATCACCCTGGGCTTGGTCAGCGCCAAGAGGTCCCGCCAGTCGGCGGGGAGGGCGGGGGTCTCGTCGAACGTCGTCGTCGTCATGGCTGCACGCCTCCCCCGCCGCGCGGCGGGGAAGGCCCTCAATCGACCCTGGGCAGGGTCTCGAACTGGTGGAAGGGCGGCGGGCTCGACAAGGTCCATTCGAGCGTCGTCGCGCCTTCGCCCCACGGGTTGGCAGGCGCCTTCTTGCCGGCCGCCAGCGACCAGATGATGTTGAGGAAGAAGAAGCCCATCCCCACCGCCATCAGCACGTAGCCGTAGGTGGCGACATTGTTCCAGTGCGCGAACGCATCGGCATAGTCCGGCACGCGCCGCTGCATCCCCTCGGCGCCGAGGAAGTGCATCGGGAAGAACAGGATGTTGACGCCGATGAAGAAGGTCCAGAAATGCGCCTGGCCGAGCAGCTCGTTATAGCTCTTCCCCCACATCTTGCCGAACCAGTAATACCAGCCCGCGAACAGCGAGAAGACCGCGCCGAGCGACAGCACGTAGTGGAAGTGGGCGACGACGTAATAGGTGTCCTGGAAGGTCGTATCGACGCCCGCATTGGCGAGGACGACGCCGGTGACGCCGCCGACCGTGAACATGAAGATGAAGCCCAAAGCCCACAGCATCGGCGTCTGGAAGGTGAGGCTGCCGCCCCACATGGTCGCGATCCAGGAGAAGATCTTGATGCCGGTCGGCACCGCGATCACCATCGTCGCCGCGGTGAAGTACATCTTGGTGTTCACGTCCATCCCGACCGTGAACATGTGGTGCGCCCAGACGACGAAGCCGATCACGCCGATCGCGACCATCGCATAGGCCATGCCGAGATAGCCGAAGATCGGCTTGCGGCTGAAGGTCGCGATCACCTGGCTGACCATGCCGAAGCCCGGCAGGATCATGATGTAGACCTCGGGGTGGCCGAAGAACCAGAACAGATGCTGGTAGAGGATCGGGTCGCCGCCGCCGGGCGCGTCGAAGAAATGGGTGCCGAAATTGCGGTCGGTCAGGAGCATGGTGATTGCGCCTGCGAGCACAGGGAGCGCGAGGAGGAGCAGGAAGGCGGTGACCAGGATCGACCACACGAACAAGGGCATCTTGTGCAGCGTCATGCCCGGCGCGCGCATGTTGAAGATGGTGGTGATGAAGTTGATCGCGCCGAGGATCGATGACGCGCCGGCGAGGTGGAGGGCGAAGATCGCCATGTCGACCGCCGGCCCCGGCGAGCCCGAGGTCGATAAGGGCGCGTAGACCGTCCAGCCGACGCCAGCGCCCAATCCGCTGCCGCCCGAGACGAACGAGCTGCCGAGCAGCAGGGTGAAGGCCGGCGGCAGCAGCCAGAAGGAGATATTGTTCATCCGCGGGAAGGCCATGTCGGGCGCGCCGATCATGATCGGCACGAACCAGTTGCCGAAGCCGCCGATCATCGCCGGCATCACCATGAAGAAGACCATGATCAGGCCGTGGGCGCTGACCAGCACGTTCCACATGTGCAGCGATTCATCGAAGCTCGGCGCCGACATGCCAAGGAACGAGTGCAGCGCCCCGGCCCAAGTGCCGAGATACTGGATGCCCGGCTCGGCCAGCTCGGCCCGCATCAGGCCCGATATGGTGCCGCCGATGATGCCGGCGGTGACCGCGAACAGCAGATAGAGGGTGCCGATATCCTTGTGGTTGGTCGACATGAACCAGCGGACGAAGAAGCCCGGCTTGTGGTCGGCGTCGTGGTGCGCCTCGTGGCCATGGTCGGCCTCGAAATGGGCGGCGTTTGCAACGGTGTCGGTCATGAGTCTCTCTGCCGCCTTATCTGGTCGCGCTTTGGTTGATGGTCGCCGGCGTTGCGGCCGCCGCGGCCGGTGCCGGAACAGCCGCCGCGGCCGGCGGCGCGCCCGGCAGGTGACCGCCCCTGGAGGCGACCCACTGCCGGAACTGGGCCGGCGTCACGACCTCGACCGCGATCGGCATATAGCCGTGGCGGGCGCCGCACAGCTCGTAGCAGACGCCGTAGAAGACGCCGGTGCGTTCGGCCTGGAACCAGGTCTCGTTGATCCGCCCGGGCACCGCGTCCATCTTGACCCAGAAGGCCGGCACGCCCCACGAATGGACGACGTCGTTGGAGGTGACCAGCACCTTTACCACCGCGCCGCGCGGCACCACCAGCCGCTCGTCGGCGGCGAGCTGGCGCGGCTCGCCCCGCGCCAGTGCCTGGTCGTCGGGCAGGATGTTCGCATCGAACTGCACGCCCATGTCGGGATATTCGTAGGTCCAATACCATTGGTTGCCGGTCACCTTGACGGTGAGGTCGGCGCGCGGCGGGTTGTATTGATGGGCGAGCAGCCGGATCGAGGGCACCGCGATCGCCACCAGGATCAGCACCGGCAGCAGCGTCCAGACGATTTCGAGCGTGGTGTTGTGGGTGTTGCGCGACGGCGTCGGATGGGCGCCGCGGCGGTAGAAGACGATGACGATGAGCAGCAACGCCAGCACGACCAGCGAGATCGCGGTGATCAGCGGCATCAGGACGATGTCGTGGAACCAGGCGGCCTCCTCGCCGATCGGGCTCACCTGCGGCTGCAGGCCGATCCGCTCGGTCGGCTGGCCGATGCCGGGAGTCGGCGCGGTGCGCGGCGGCGCCGGCACGGACGCCGCGGCCGGAGCGGCCGCATTGGCGGTCGCCGGCGCGGGCGCCACCGCGGCGCTGGCAGCGGCGGGCGCCATCCCGAAGGCGGCGGCGACGGCGAAAAGCTTCAATAAGGTCTTCATCTAGGCCCCTGTGGTCCGCTTGGCTGCGCGGCTGGTTTCGGGCGCCGGGGGGCGCTTGCGCGCGCCTTATAGGCAGGGGATTTGCGTCTCTCAAGCATGTTCGCCGCGATCCAGAACGCTTGAAGCCGTGCCCCCTGTTCCCTATCGTTCCGGCCTTGCCGCACATTCGGGGAAAGCGATGACGCAAGAAGAAGTCCTGGCCGAATTCCGCGCCGCCGGCGCGCTGCTCGAGGGCCATTTCATCCTGTCGTCGGGGCTGCGCTCGCCGGTGTTCCTGCAGAAGATGCGGGTGTTCGAGGATCCGCCCCGCACCGAGCGGCTGTGCCGGGCATTGGCCGAGCTTATCCGCGCGCGCTTTGGCCGGGTCGATCTGGTCGTGTCGCTGGCGATCGGCGGCATCGTCCCCGGCTACGAGACGGCGCGGGCCTTGGGCTGCCGGGCGATCTTCGTCGAGCGCGACGGCGACGCGTTCGCGCTCCGCCGCGGCTTCGAGATCCCGGCCGGGGCCCGCACCCTCCTCGTCGAGGACATCGTGTCGACCGGCGGCTCGCTGCGCGAATGCCTCGCCGTCGTCCGCCGTTGTCCGGGCGAGATCCTCGGCGCCGCCTGCCTGATCGACCGCTCCGGCGGGCGCGCCGAGATCGGCGTTCCCCTCCTCGCCCTCGCCATCGTCGATTTCCCCGCTTATGCCGCCGACGCGCTCCCGCCCGAGCTCGCCGCGCTGCCGCCCGAAAAGCCCGGGAGCCGGCAGGCGGCGTGAATATTGGATCGCGCCTACCCCGCGGGGGGCACCTCCGCCTCGGCGTCAACATCGACCATGTCGCGACGATCAGGAACGCGCGCGGCGGCGCCCATCCCGATCCGGTCCGCGCCGCCTTCGCCGCCGCCGCCGCCGGCGCCGACGGCATCACCGCCCATCTGCGCGAGGACCGGCGCCATATCACCGACGAGGATATCGACCGGCTGATGGCGAAGCTGGAGATCCCACTAAACCTCGAAATGGCGGCGACCGAGGAAATGCTGGCGATCGCCCTCGCGCACCGCCCGCACGCCGCCTGCATCGTCCCCGAGAAGCGCGAGGAGCGCACCACCGAGGGCGGGCTCGATGCCGCCGGGCAACACAACCTCCTCGCTTATTATGTCGACAGACTGGGCGGCGCGAACATCCGCGTCAGCCTGTTCATCGAGCCCGACCCCGCCCAGATCGAGGCCGCGATCCGGCTCGGCGCGCCGGTCGTCGAGCTCCACACCGGCCGCTACGCCCATGTCGAGGGCGAGGATCGCGCCGCCGAGCTCAGCCGCATCGCCGATGCCGCCGCGCTCGCGGTGAAGAACGGCATCGAGCCCCATGCCGGCCACGGCCTGACCTTCGAGAATGTCGCCTCGATCGCCGCCATCCCGCAGCTCGCCGAGCTCAATATCGGCCATTTCCTGGTCGGCGAGGCGATCTTCACCGGCTTCGAGGCCAGCGTCGCCAGAATGCGGGCGCTGATGGACGAGGCCAGATGACGGGCGAGCAGCCGCCCTCGAAGCCGAAGCCGCTAGCGAAGCCCGCGTCGTCCCGGTGGGTCAACGCGCTCCTGGGAACCACGCCCAAGAACGTCGAGATCGCAAAAGGCGGGGCGTCCGACTATGCCGATCGCCTGGCCAGGGAAATCGCGGCCGAGCATGCGCTGGTTACCGCGCGGATGACCTGGACGCTCAGCCTGCAGGGCTTCCTGTTCACGGCATTCGTGCTCGCGACGAACGGCAAGGCGGACTCCCAGGATCTCGTCATGCTCGTCGGCATATTGCCGTTCGCGGGTCTGCTCACCGCGGTGCTCGGCTTTGCCGGCACGCTTGCGGCCTTTGCCCGGATCAATGCCCTCAAGCGCATCTGGCATGGCCATGAGGATGAATTCGAGCGTCATGGGCCGCGGCCGTTCTCGACCACGTTCGGCGGGTTGGTCGGCCGGCTGCCGCCGGTGGCGATCAGTGCGACGCTCATCGCATGCTGGTTCGCACTGCTGCTGACATGATCATCGGCCTCGGCTCCGACCTGTGCAACGTCGAGCGCATCCAGCATTCGCTCGACCGGTTCGGCGAGCGCTTCATCGCCCGCGTCTTCACCGATGTCGAGCGCGCCAAGGCCGAAAAGCGCCCGTTCACCCGCGCCGGCACCTATGCCAAGCGCTTCGCGGCCAAGGAGGCGTTCTCGAAGGCGGTCGGCACCGGCTTTAAGCGCGGCGTCTTCATGAAGGACATCGGCGTCGTCAACCTGCCCTCGGGCCAGCCGACCCTCGCGCTCACCGGCGGCGCGAAGGAGAGGCTTGACGCGATGACGCCGGAAGGCCACCTCGCCCAGGTTCATCTGACGATGACCGACGATCATCCGTTCGCGATGGCCGTCGTCATCATCACCGCATTGCCCAAGGAGCCTCTCACTTGACCGATCCCGACCGCGGCCGCGCGGCCGCAACCGCGAGCGATACGGGCGATGCCGCGCCGAACGACACCGGCGAGGGCAACGCGCCCGCGCCGGTGAAGAAGGGCACCGACTGGTGGGGCGAAGTGAAGGCGATCTTCTGGCTCGTCCTCGCCGTCCTCGCCTTTCACAGCCTGATCGCCAAGCCCTTCTACATCCCGTCCGAATCGATGATGCCGGGCCTGTTGGTCGGCGACCGGCTGGTCGTCACCAAATATCCCTATGGCTGGTCCTGGGTCAGCCCCAGCTTCCACGTATTGCCCCATATCGGGGGCCGGCTGTGGGGCGCGCTCCCCGAGCGCGGCGACGTCGTCATCGTCACCCCGCCGGGCCAGAGCTCGGACTATATCAAGCGCGTCATCGGCCTGCCCGGCGACACGATCGAGCTGATCGGCGGCGCGGTCTATCTGAACGGCCGCGCGCTGCCCCGCGCGGAGCGGCCGCCGACGATGACGCCGATCGACGCCAACACCCCCTGCACGCCCGACGGCTTCGGCGACTTCCGCGTCCCCGGTCCCGACGGCCGGGTCTATTGCCGGCTGCCGGTGTTCCGCGAGACCCTGCCCAACGGCCGCTCCTACGACACGATCGACGTCGGCAACTCGCCCGGCGACAATTTCGCGCGGATCACCGTTCCCGAGGGGCGCGTCTTTCTGATGGGCGACAATCGCGACCACAGCGCCGACAGCCGCTTCTCGTCCGCGGAGCAGGGCCTGAACGGTCCCGTTCCCTGGGAGAATCTCGGCGGCCGCGCCGAATTCATCACCTTCAGCCTCGACGGCAGCTCCTCCTACTGGAACCCGATCAGCTGGTTCACCGCCCTGCGCGGCGGCCGGGCGGGCACATCGCTCCACGCGGAGCGAGTTCCTGCTCCGCAAGCGGGAACGCCGCCGCCGCCGCAGGCTCCGGCGCCGCGCCCGTGAGCGACGAGCGGCCCGCGCCCCATATCGAGGAGGCGGGGCCAGTCGAGCTGCGCGACCCCGTCGTCCGCCACGAGCTGAAGCGCGCCAGCGTCTGGATCGGCCTCGTCCTCGCCGTCGCCGGGGTGATCGTCCTCGCCCAGCCCTTGCTGCTGATCTTCGCCGGCATCGTGCTGGCCTCGATGCTCGACGGCGGCGCGCGCCTGCTCGGCCGGGTGCTGCCGATCGGCCGCGGCTGGCGGCTCGCCATCGTCACCCTCGCCGCGATCGGCTTCGTCGTCTGGACGGTCTATTTCACCGGCACCGAGCTCGTCGCCCAGGCCGAGCGGCTGCGCGAGACGGTCACCTTCCAGGTCAACCGCATGCTCGCCTGGGCCGACGAGATCGGCGTCGTCGAGGGCGGCGTCGACGTCCAGCAGTTGAGCGGCCAGCTGATGGGTACGCTGGGCCGCCTCGGCTCGGCCGTCAGCACCGCGCTGGGCGCGATCACCTCGATGGTCATGATCCTCGTCATCGGCATCTTCATCGCCGTCGAGCCGCGCCTCTACCAGCGCGGCGTCGCCTGGCTGCTGCCGATGGACAGCCGCGAGCGCTTCTACCGGACCGCCGAGCGGATGGGCCACACGATGCGCCGGCTGATGGCCGGCCGGCTGGTCGGGATGGCGGTCGAGGGGGTCGGCACCTGGTTCCTGCTGCTGGTCGGTGGCGTGCCGATGGCGACCCTGCTCGGCATCTTGACCGGGCTGCTCGCCTTCATCCCCAATATCGGCGCGATCATCTCGGGCGTGCTGATCGTGCTCGCCGGCTTTTCGGTCAGCGTCAACGCCGGCCTGTGGGCGATCTTCGTCTACCTGATCGTCCAGATCGTCGACGGCTATCTGATCGTCCCCTATGTCGCCAAGAAGACGGTCGACCTCGCCCCCGCTCTGGTGCTCAGCGCGCAATTGCTGTTCGGCGCCCTGTTCGGGATCCTCGGCCTCGCGCTGGCCGACCCGCTGGTGGCGATGCTCAAGACCGGGCTCGAGCAGAAATCCGAGGACGACGTCGCCGAAGCCGCGGCCTAGCGTCCCGGCCGCCCCGCGCCGGCCGAGCCATTGCCCGCCGGCGCTGCCTCGCTGCTGTTGCCGGGAGGCGCTCCGGCACCCCCCTGCTGCTGTTGCTGCTGCATCATCTGCTGCATCATCTGCATCTGGCGCTGCGCCGCCATGCCGGGCGCGATCTGGAGCATCTCGATCTCGAAGACGAGGGTGTCGTTGGGGGTGAAGGGCGCGCCCGGCGGCGGCGTGCCGGCGACGTGCGTGCCCGGCGGCAGCCACAGCAGATATTGGCCGCCCGCGCGCATGTGGACGAGGGCGTCGGCGAAGCCCGGGAACACTTCCTGGACCGAGGTCACGAACGGCTGGCCGCTCTCCTCGCTGTCCTGGATGACCGGGGCGCGCTCGCTGTTGACATGGAGCTTGTAGTGCAGGGCGGCGACGTCGGCCGCGGTCATCGCCGGCCCATGCCCCTGGGCGAGGACGCGATAACGCGCGCCCGAGGGCAGGGTCTGCACCTGTTGGCCGCGCGTGCCGACCCAGGCCAGCGCCGCCGCCGCCAGGCACAGGATGAGCAGCCCGGCCCAAAGCTTGACGAGGGTGCCCTTGCGGACCGGGCGAATCGGGACGGCGGTGACTTCGGCCATGGCGGGAACCCCAAAAAGAAACAGGCGGCGAATGAGCCGCGCGCCGTGCCTCCGGCACGACTGCGGGCTGCGGGGCAGCCCGCACGGCTCATTCTATCCCCGCCCGCCCGTTAAGTGAAGCGCCCTGTCCGCCCCCCCGGCGAAAGCCGAGGTCTCGTCGAGATGGGTGGCATTTGCGGTCCGGCAAAGGGTAAAGGGGAGAGATAGCGGTCAGCGAGGCGGCACGGCAAGCGCAGTACCAATCGCAAAAACAGGAACGCCAGAATGACCTATTGCCTGGGGATGCTGCTCGACGCCGGCCTGATCATGATCGCCGACACCCGCACCAATGCCGGCGTCGACGACATCTCGTCGTTCCGCAAGCTCCATTGCCTCGCCGAAGCGGACGATCGCTGCATCTACGCCGCCTCGGCCGGCAACCTTTCGACCAGCCAGACCGTGATCAGTGTGCTGCGGCAGGGCCTGCCCAGCGGCGAGGACGAAGCGCTGATGCGGACCATCGCCGAGCCGACCAGCATGTTCCGCGCCGCCCAGCTGGTTGGCGAGGCGATGCAGCTCGCCAACCAGACGGTCGGCAAGGCGCTCGCCTCGATCAAGATCAGCGGCTCCGCCTCGATCCTGCTCGGCGGTCGGATCGGCGAGGCGCCGCCGGCCCTCTTCCTGATCTACTCCGCCGGCAATTTCATCGAGTGCAAGCCGGACAAGCCGTTCTTCCAGATCGGCGAGACCAAATATGGCAAGCCGATGCTCGATCGCAGCATCCATCCCGGAACGCCGCTCGGCGAGGCGATGAAGATCGGCTTCCTGTCGTTCGACGCGGCGATGCGATCGAACCTCGCAGTCGGGCGTCCGCTCGACCTGATGGTGATGCCCGCCGCGCCCGGATCGAAGGTGCTGACCCGCCGCATCGCCGCGGACGATGCCTATTTCAACGAGCTGTCCGTGCGCTGGGACAAACGGCTCGCCAAAGCCGCCGCGTCGATCACGGACCCGCCCTTCATGGCCGAGCTTGGCTGACGCGATGACTCCGTTCCAGGCGCTGCGGCGTCACGGCCTCGCTTTTCCCGAGGCAGTGGAGGATTTTCCCTGGGGCCACACCGCCCTGAAGGTGCGGGGCAAGACGTTCGCCTGGCTCGATAAGAGCGACGGGGGGCTGAGCCTCACGATCAAGCTGCCGGTCAGCCGCGATTTCGCCGAGACCTTCGATTTCGCCGAGCCGGCCGGCTACGGCCTCGGCCGCTCGGGCTGGATCAGCTGCCGATTCGGCGCCGGCGAGGCGCCCGATCTCGATCTGTTGAAGCGCTGGATCGCGGAGAGCTACCGCGCCGTCGCGCCGAAGAAGCTGGCGACTCTCGTGCCGGAGGAAAACTAGCTCGCGATTTGCGATTTTCGGCCCGAGCGCCTATCTAGGTGCAATCCCCTCGGAATCAGGATTCTCGATGTCCACTCACCACGAATTCTATTTGGAGCGCGCCGCCGAGGCGCGCCGCGATGCCTCCCAGACCCCGCTCCAGAACGTCCGCGACCGCTGCCTGCGCGCCGCCGAGGCCTGGGAGCAGATGGCCGCCCGCGTCGAGCGGACCGGCCGCATGCGTGCCGAGACCGAAGCCAAGAAAGCCGCCGCCCTCGCCGAAGCGCAGTAGCGGCCGCCTCCCCGCCCTCCTCGTCACGAATCGGCCCGGCCGTCGGCACGCCGAACCAGCGGTTGTTGCCGCGCGGCCACTTTTGCTAGGCCGTTCCCCCATGTGTCCCTGAAAGGCATAGGATGGCAGGCGAGGAGAAGTTCGCGCTGAGCGCGTCGCGGCATTTCCCGCAATGGCTGGCGGCAACGGGCGGCAGCCTCGCCTTCACCACCTATCAGGCGGGCAAGATCTTCTTCCTCGGGACCAGGCCGGACGGGCGGCTTTCGATCTTCGAGCGCACCTTCGCCCGCTCGATGGGGCTGGCGGCGAGCGGCGACGGGCGCAGCCTCGCGCTCGCCACTCACTATCAGATCCACCGCTTCGACAATGTGCTGCCGCCGGGTCAGGCGAATGCGGAGGGCTTCGATGCGGTCTATGCGCCGCACGCGGCCTGGGTGACCGGCGACCTCGACGTGCACGACGTCGGCTTCGGCGCGGACGGGCGGCCGGTCTTCGTCAACACCTTGTTCGGCTGCATCGCCGCGGTCAGCGACGGCGACAGCTTCCGGCCGCTGTGGCGGCCGCGCTTCGTCTCGCGGCTGGCGGCGGAGGACCGCTGTCACCTCAACGGCATGGCGATGGAGGACGGGCGGCCGCGTTACGCCAGTGCGGTGTCGCGCTCGGACGCGGCCGACGGCTGGCGCGACCGCCGCGCCGACGGCGGCGTGGTGATCGACGTGGCATCGGGCGAGATCGTCGCCGAAGGGCTCTCCATGCCGCACTCGCCGCGGCTGCACGGCGGCAAGCTGTGGCTGCTCAATTCGGGAGCCGGGGAGTTCGGCTATGTCGATCTTAAGACGGGGCGGTTCGAGCCGGTCGCCTTCTGTCCCGGTTATGCGCGCGGCCTCGCCTTCGCCGGCAATCACGCCATCGTCGGCCTGAGCCAGGCGCGCGAGAATCGCACCTTCTCCGGCCTCGCGCTCGACATGGCGCTGGCGTCGCGCGACACCGCGCCGCGCTGCGGCCTCGCCGTGATCGACCTTGCCAGCGGCGACATGACCGATTGGGTGCGGATCGAAGGCGCGGTCCGCGAGCTTTACGACGTCGCCGCCCTGCCGGGCGTTCGCCGCCCCTCCGCGATCGGCTTCAGGACCGACGAGATCAAATATGTAATCTCGATCGAGGAGTGACAGCCGATCCCCTGGTTCCCCGACGCCCGGGAACGGATCAGATCACGGTGAAGTCGCTCGCGGCGAGCACCGTCCCCGCCTGCAGCGTCGCGAACGGCACGGCGCTGCCCGATCTGTTGCCGTCAGCGTCGTAGAAGAGCTGGCCGGTGCCCTGGGTGCAGATGATCCGGTCGTCGGCATCCAGCCAGGTGACGACGAATGCACCAGATGCCAGCACGGCGTCCCGCGCGGGACCTAGGCGAGCGGCAGCTCGCGCTGCTCGGGGTCGAACAGGTGCCAGCCGCCCGGGCCGAGCTTCTCGAGCGGGCGGAAGCGGGACTTGTAGGCCATCCGTTTCGAATCCTCGACCCAATAGCCGAGATAGACGTAAGGCAGGCCGGCGCGGCCGGCGCGGACGATATGGTCGAGGATGATGTAGGTGCCAAGTCCCGAGCGGCGCTCGTCGTCGGGCTCGAAGAAGCTGTAGATCATGCTGAGGCCGTCGGTCTGCTGGTCGGTCAGGCAGGCGCCGACCAGCCGGCCGGGCATTCCGTCCGCGGAACGCTCGCGATATTCGACGATGTAGGTCTTGACCGGACTCTGCTCGATCATGTCCGAGAAATCGTGCTCGTCCATCTCGACCATGCCGCCTTCGGGATGGCGGGCGCGCAAATAGCGGCGCAGCAGCTCGTATTGCTCCTCGGTCGCCCAGGGCTTGCAGGCGGCGACCTCGAGGTCGCCATTGCGGCGGATGACCCGGCGCTGGGTCGCGCTCGGCTGGAACTGGCCGGCGACGACGCGGACCGAGATGCAGGCGGCGCAATCGAGGCATGAGGGCCGGTAGGCGACGTTCTGGCTGCGGCGAAAGCCGATCCGGCCGAGCGCGTCGTTGAGGTCGCCGGCATGGGGACCGGCGAGCTCGGTGAAGACCTTCCGCTCGGTCCTGCCCGCAAGATAGGGGCATGGCGAGGGCGTCGTCACGAAGAAACGGGGGAAGCGGAAAGGTGCGCTCAAGTCGACTCCACCGGACAAGCTCTTGCCCGCCGTCTTTATGGTCTCCGAACGGGCGGTTGGAAAGCCGAAACGGGTCCGAATGCGACCCCGTTCCACGCTGGGACGGAAGCGCGCGAACTTCCTATTCGATCGCGACCGGATGGACCTTGAAGCCCTCCGCGTGGAGAGCGTCGGCGAGGCGGTCGAGCTGGGCGGCGTCGCGCGCCTCGCATTCGACGTCGATCGCCGCGTCCTTGGCCGGCAGGCTGGTGAAGATGCGCTGGTGATAGACCTCGACGATATTGACCTGGTGCTGGTCGAACAGCTTCATCACCGCGGCGAGCGCGCCGGGCCGGTCCTGGAGCTGGATGCGCAGCCGCGTCATCCGGCCCGACCGGGCGAGGTCGCGCAGCAGCACGTTGGCGAGCAAATGGGTGTCGATATTGCCGCCGGTGAGGACGAGGCCGACATTGCGGCCGCGGAAGCGGTCCGGGTAGGCGAGCAAGGCAGCGAGGCTGGTCGCGCCGGCGCCCTCGGCCACCGTCTTTTCGGTCTCGACGTAGAGGACGATCGCCCGCTCGATCTCGCGCTCGGCGACGAGCAGGATGTCGTCGACGAGGTGGTTGATGATGCCCGCGGTCAGCATCCCCGGCGCCTTGACTGCGATCCCCTCCGCGATCGTGTCGCCGGCGCAGGCCATCTGCTGGCGCGCGAACTTGGCGTACATGCTCGGGTAGAGCTCGGCCTGGACGCCGATCAGCTCGATCCCGGGCTTCAGCTCCTTGGCGGCGACGCCGATCCCCGAGATGAGGCCGCCGCCGCCGATCGGCACGACCATGACGTCGATGTCGGGCGCGTCGGCGAGCAGCTCGAGCGCGACCGTTCCTTGCCCCGCCATCACCTCGAAATCGTCGAACGGATGGACGAAGGTGAGGCCGCGCGCCTCGGCGATGCGGAGCGCCTCTTCATGGGCATCGTCGTACATGTCGCCGAACAGGATCACCTCGGCGCCGTGGGCTTCGGTCTGGCTGATCTTGATCGTCGGGGTCGAGGCCGGCATCACGATCACGGCCGGGACGCCCAAGCGGGCGGCATGATAAGCGAGCGCCTGGCTGTGATTGCCGGCCGAGGCGGCGATCACGCCGCGCGCGCGCGTGGCTTCGTCCATCAGCAGCAATTTGTTGAGCGCGCCGCGCTCCTTATAGGCGCCGACATGCTGGAAATTCTCGAACTTGACCCAGATTGTCGCGCCGGTCCGCTCGGAAAGGGCGCGGCTGAGCAGGGTCGGCGTGCGCACCACCGCGCCGGCGATCCGTTCGGCGGCAGCCTGGATATCGGAAAGGCCGAGCGGCAGATCCATCGCCGGGCCGTCTAGACCATCTGGCGCGGCGCGCAAACAAGCCTTATCGCCACGTCATGCTGCGCAAACTCTTCCTGCTCCTGGCCCTGCTGTTCGCAACTCCTGCGCTGGCCGACGTGCTGGTCGACAACGTCAACGGCTATACGCTGGGCGCCGACGGGCGGCTGCTCCGGTTCACCGGCATCTGGGTCGGCGACGACGGGCGGGTGCGGCAATTGCTGACCCGCGACGACCGGCGGCCCGGGCGCCCGCGCTACCTCCTCAATGGCCGCGGCCGCACGCTGATCCCCGGCCTGATCGACGCCCACGGCCACGTCATGGGGCTCGGCATGGGGGCGCTGCAGCTCGACCTTTCCGACACCAGCTCGCTGGCCGAGGCGCAGCAGCGGATCGCCGCCTACGCCGCCGCCAATCCGACGCCGCGCTGGATTCTCGGCCGCGGCTGGAACCAGGAACGCTGGCGGCTCGGCCGTTTCCCGACCGCCGCCGATCTCGACGCCGCGGCCGGCGACCGTCCGGTCTGGCTCGAGCGGGTCGACGGCCATGCCGGCTGGGCGAACGGAGCGGCGATGCGCGAGGCCCATATCGACGCCGCCACCCAGGCGCCGGCCGGCGGCCGGATCGAGCGCACCGGCCGCACCCCCAACGGCATCTTCGTCGACAATGCGATGAGCCTGGTCGAGCATGCGGTGCCGCCGGCGCTGCCGATCACCCGCGACGCCGCGCTCGCCCGCGCCCAGGAGATCCTGCTCTCTTACGGCCTCACCACCGTCGCCGACATGGGGACGAGCGCCGAGGATTGGGCGGTGATGCGCCGCGCCGGCGACGCCGGCCGGCTCAACCTGCGCATCCTCTCCTACGCCTCGGGGATCGACAATCTGCTCGCCGTCGCCGGCACCGGCCCGACGCCCTGGCTCTACGACGGCCGCCTGCGGATGGTCGGGGTCAAGCTCTATCTCGACGGCGCCCTGGGCTCGCGCGGCGCCTGGCTCAAGGCGCCCTATCGCGACGCGCCCGGCCAGCGCGGCCTGCCCTTGCTGACCGACACCGTGCTCAAGAATCTGATGAGCCGGGCGGCGATGGACCATTTCCAGGTCGCGGTCCACGCCATCGGCGACGCCGCCAATGCCGAATTGCTGAGCGCGATCGAGGAGCTGTCGCTGACCTATGGCGGCGACCGGCGCTGGCGGATCGAGCACGCCCAGATCGTCGACCCCGCCGATTTGCCCCGCTTCGGCCGGCACGGCATCATCGCCTCGATGCAGCCGACCCACGAGACGTCCGACTGGCGGATGGCCGAGGCTCGGATGGGGATCGAGCGGCTGCAGGGTTCCTATGCGTGGCGAAGCATGATCGACAACCATGTGCCGCTGGCGTTCGGCTCCGACTTCCCGGTCGAGAGCCCGAACCCCTTTCCGGGCCTCGCCGCCGCGGTGAGCCGCGAGGACGCGCGAGGTGAGCCGCCCGGCGGCTGGACGCCGCAGCAGCGGCTGACGCTGGAGCAGGCATTCGCCGCCTTCACCCGCGGCGGCGCCTATGCCGGCTTCGCCGAGGACCGGCTCGGCACATTGGAGCCCGGCCGCCTGGCCGATTTCGTCTTCATCGACCGCGACATCTTCGCGGACGCGACGGCGCAACAAATCCGCGAGACCCAAGTGCTGGAAACCTATCTCGGCGGGCAAAGGGTCTGGCAGCGCCGTTGAAGGCATTGACTCGCGCTTATGGTCATAATATCTGACTGGTCAGAAGTTATGACCATAAGGAGGCCGTGGTGGAAGAGACCATTTCGGTAACCGATTTCAAGGCCCGCTGCCTCGACCTGCTGAAGCGTCTCGGCCAGCGCAAGCTGGATCGCGTGACCGTCACCCGGCACGGGACGGTCGTCGCCGTGATCACCCCGCCGCCCGGCGCCGGCGACTCTATTCGCCAGCTGCACGGTTTCATGAAGGGTCGGACCATCATCCCCGAGGGCCTGGATCTCACCGCACCAACGTCGGACGAAAGCGAATTCGATGCAGCGCGCGGCGTGATCTGCCGGTGAGCCGATCCGCCCCAATCCTTCTCGACACCTGCGCCCTGATCTGGTTCGTAGAAGGAAGGCTCGCCGGATCGGTTCTCGAGGCGCTGCACCATGCGGCCGAAACCGGCGGCATATTCGTTTCGCCGGTGAGCGCCTGGGAAATCGGGCTGGTCAGCACGCGGCGCCGCGGGCGATCGACGATGGAGTTTCTGCCCGACCCGCAAACCTGGCTCTCCGATGTCATCGCGCGACCGGAGCTTCGCGAGGCGCCGCTCACGTCGTCGGCCGCCTTGGCCGCGTCCTATTTGCCGGAGCCGCTGCACGGAGACCCCGCCGACCGGCTCCTGATCGCGACGGCGCGAGAAATGAACGCGGCCCTGGCGACTGGAGACGAGGACATCCTGGCCTACGCCGAAGCGGGCCACGTCAAAGTCCTGCCCTGCTAATCGAGGCCCATTAGCCGGCCGGCCGTCAAAATCTGCGGCAGCACCTCCGGCTCGCCGCCGCCGCGCGGATAGAAGAGGTAGAGCGGCACACCCGAGCGGCCGTGCGCTTCGAGGAATCGGCCGATCGCCGGGTCGCCGCGGGTCCAGTCGCCGGCCAGCACCTTGATGCCATGCGCGCGGAACGCCTCGGCGACGTCGGCGCTGGCCATGGCGCCGCGCTCGTTGACCTTGCAGGTCAGGCACCAGTCGGCGGTGAAATAGACGAACACCGGCGTCCCCGCGGCGCGCAATTCGGCGAGCCGCGCCGCGCTGAACGGCTCGGCCGGAAGCGGTCCTTCCGGCCGCGCCGCCGGCGCCTCGGTCGGCAGCAAGGCTAAAGGCGCGGCGACGGCGAGCAGCAAAGCGGCCCAGGCGAGCCAGCGCCCGCCCCGCCCGAGCCACCACAGGCTGAGGCCGACCGCCAAAGCGGCGCCGAGGCCGAACGCCATGCCGTCGACCCCGGTCTGGCGGCCGAGGATCCAGGCGAGGCCCAGAGCGGTCAGGAACATCGGCAGCGACAACAGCCGCTGGAAGACCGCCATCCAGGCGCCGGGCCGGGGCAGCAGCCGGCGCAGGCCCGGCACGAAGCCGAGCAGCAGGAAAGGCAAAGCGAGGCCGAGGCCGAGCCCGGCGAAGACGGCGAGCGCCCCGGCCGCGGGCAGCACCAAAGCCGCGCCCAGCGCCGCCCCCATGAACGGCCCGGTGCAGGGCGTCGCCACGAATGCGGCGAGCGCGCCGGTGAAGAAGGCGCCGCGCACGCCCCCGCTGCGGGTGAGCCGGTCGCCGGCCCCGATCACCGGCAGCTCGAACAGCCCGGCGAGGCCGAGCGCGATGGTGGTGATCAGCAGCAGCAGCAGCAGGATCACCCGCGGGTCCTGGAGCTGGAACGCCCAGCCGACCGCGGCGCCGCCCGCCCGCAACGCCAGCAGCAGGCCGCCGAGCGCGAGGCAGGTCGCGATCACGCCCGCCGCATAAGCGAGCGCCTCCCGCCGCGCCGCGCTTGCGGTCTCGCCGGCGCGGGCGAGGCTCAGCGCCTTGAGGCTGAGGATGGGGAAGACGCAGGGCATGACATTGAGGATCAGCCCGCCGAGCAGCGCGCCGAGCAAGGCCCAGAGGATGCCGGAGTCCCCGCTTGCCGACGGCGCCCCCGGCACGTCGCCGCGGCGGGCGGTGAAGGCGAGACCGCGGCCGTCGGCGAGCTGGAGGACTCCTTCGACTTCCAGGAGCGTGCCGGCGCGGCGCCCGGCGGCGGTTTCGACGATTATGAGGTCGCCGTTGCGGGAGATGCTCTGCTCGGCAGCATGCGACAAGGCGTCGAGCGTGCCGGCGTAGAAATAGGGGCGGTCGAGCGCGGTCGCCGCCGGCAGCGGCAGCGCGAGGCGGATGCGGCCGCCCGACGTCTCGAACAGCCCCTGGCTCCCCGCCTGCGCCGGTATCGCCCGGCGCCAGGCGTCGAACGCCGGGTCGGGATTGCGCGGCGCGCCGATATCGACCTGGGTCGAGACGGTCGCGCTCTCCGGCACGCAGACCTGGTCGGTGCAGACCAAATAATCGAGCCGCGCGTCGATCGGGAAGGCCGCGCCCGGCTCGGCCGCGGCCGGAATCGCCACCCGCGCGAGCAGGGCATAGTCGCGCTCGAAGACGTAGTTCATCAGCCCGGCGACGGTGAGGCGCACCGGCATCGGATATTGGAGCGGGCCGGCGCGCCAGCCCTCGGGCAGGCGCCACTGCACCCGCGGCGCGTCGCCGGCGTCGCCGGGATTGCGCCAATAGCCGTGCCAGCCCGGGGCGGGGCGCATGACGAAGGCGAGGGTGACGCTCGATCCTGCCGCGGCCGACGCGGTTTCGGGGAGGAGCCGGACATCCATGTGCCGCGGCCCCGCCTGGGCGAAGGCAGTGCCGCCGAGCAGCAGCAAGGCCAGGAGAAAAAGGGGCCGGAGCCGATTCATCCAGGCGCTATAGCCCGCGCGACCTGCCTTCCCAAGCGGCGGCGCGGCCTCTAGCCTCGCGCGCATATGCCGGGCCTTCTCGAGATTCTGCCGGACCGCGTCCGCCTGCCGATGACGTTCGACGCGGCGGCGCTGGCCGCCGATTTGGGCGCGTTCGATGAGAGCGACTGGACTGCCCATTTCGTCCGCGACAATTATGAGGGCGAATGGAGCGCGCTGCCGCTGCGCGCCGCCGCCGGCGAGACCCACAAGCTCAGGATGATCTTCGCCAATCCGACGGCGAGCGTGTTCGCCGACACCCCGTTCCTCGGCCGCGCGCCGGCGATCCGGGCGGCGCTGGCGCGGTTCGAATGCCCGCTCAAGGCGGTCCGGCTGATGCGGCTGGCGGCCGGCTCGGTGATCAAGGAGCATGACGATTTCGATCCGGACGCGGCGAGCGGCACGGCGCGGCTCCATGTCCCGATCACCACCGGTCCCGAGGTCGAATTCCTATTGAACCGCAAGCCGGTGCCGATGGCGCCGGGCGAAGTCTGGTACCTGCGCCTCGCGGATCCGCACAGCGTCGCCAACCGCGGCACGCGCGACCGCGTCCACCTCGTCATCGATACCTGGACGAATGCGTGGCTGGAGGCGCTGCTGCGCGCCGGCGCCCGCTAAGCCCCTCCCCTTCATGGGGAGGGGTTGGGGTGGGGTGGACTCGGACACCCGCTCCGTGTTGGTGGAGACGTTCACCCCCACCCAACCCTCCCCCATCCAGGGCGAGGGCTTTTGGTGGGCTACCGCCGCTCGAGGGGGGCGATCTGGGGAGCGAGACGGTTGTTTGCGATCGTGATCGCCTCGCCGCTGGCGTCGGCGACGAAGGCGGTGCGGCGGGCGAGGCCGGGGACGAGGCCGGCCTCGTTGTCGGTGACGGCAAGGCCGGCCGAGCTGTGCTGGGCGCCCTCGGGGGCGACGCTGATGAAGGCGCTGTAATTCTCCTTGTCCTCGCCCTGGACGAAAATGTTGCGGGCGATCGTGCCCGAGGCGCCGTTGGAGATGTCGATCATGTAGTTGGTGGCGTGGCCGGCGCTGTCGTCGAAGCTCGAATCGGTGACCTCGAGGCGGGCGCCGCGGCTCTTCACATAATGGCCGCCGGTGCCGCGCTCGAAGCGGCTGCGGGTGACGATCAGGGCACCGTTGCCGCTGTTGTAGATCGAATGGGCGCAGCCGCCATTTTCGGGGCAAGAGCCGAGCCCGGAGAAAGTCGACTGGTCGATGCGGATCGTGCCCTCATGGTCGTTGGCGACGAGGATGCCGTTCTCGCCGTCGCGGAACAGGGATTCGTGGACGATCAGGTCGCCCGCTTCGAGGCGGATGCCGGCGCCGTTGCCGTCGGCGACGCGGATGTTGGCGAAGACGAGGCCCTCGACCCGCGCCGCGCGCCCGCCCAGCACCAAAGCCGCCTTGCCTTCGCAGGCGACGCCGTCGAACAGGGCGCTGCCGGGCGTGCGCGCGACATAGGCGATGCGACCCGCTTCCTGGACCGCGCACTGGCGATAGCTGCCGGGGGCGATCAGGATGGTGCCGCTGCCGCCGCCGACGGACGCAATCGCGCCGGCGAGGGTGTCGAAGCCGCGCCCGCTCTCCGCGACCGTGAACGGCGCCGCCGCGGTCTGCGCAGGGAGGGGCGCGGCCGCGACGACGACGCAGGCGATGGCGAGCGTGACGAGGGATTTCCGGTTCATCGCGTGCCCCTGAGCCGCGGCGGCGGTCGTGTCGAGACGAGAAGGGGGTCAATCAGAGGCGTGGCCCGGATCGGGACGGCGGCGAGACGATTGCTTACGGCGGACGCGGCGGGCTATGTCCTTGAATCGATGGGACGCCGGACGATTGCGACTATGCTGCTGGCGCTGGCGGGGCCGGGCGCCGCCGCGCCCGGCGACGGCACGACCTATTATGCGATCGTCGCCGACGGCGGCACGATCATCGGCTATGCCACGCACCAGGACCGGCAGGGGAGCGAAGGGCCCGAGGCCGTCGACCGCTCCGAAATCCGGCTGCAGGAGATGGACCAGCCGCCGATCCAGGTCTCCGCCGAAACCATCGCCAGGCAGGATGGAGCCGGCCGGACCGTCTGGCTCAGCGAATATTCGCAGACCGGATCGGGCTGGTCGCGGACCGAGGCGCGGATCGCCGGCGGCGCCGCCGAAATCAGCTACCGGAGCCGCTCGGAGCGGCGGACGAGCCGCCTTCCGCTCCCCGCCGGCGTGCGCTTCGACGGCGGCCAGGGCCTGCTCAGGGGCTGGGACCGGGCGGCGACGCCGCGGCTCGAGTTCGAGGACTTCAACCTCGGCGCGATGGCGGTCGAGCGGGTGGTGATCGAAGCCGCGCCCGGCGCGGCGCCCGATGCGCAGGGGCGGATCGCGGTGCTGCGCAAGCGCTATGACGGACGCGAGCTGCGCGCGGTGGCGCGGCTGCTGCTCGACCGCGACAACCGCCTCGTCGAGGTCACCCAGGCCAGCTTCGGCACGGGCATCACGATCCGGCCGACCGACCGCGCGACCGCATTGAGGCCGCGCCAGCCCTACAGCGTGCTGCGCAATGCCGTTATGCCCTCGCCGTTCCGGATTCAGGGAAACGCGCTGCAGGGCCACATCCGCTACCGCTTCGGCTTTCGCGACGGTCTCGCGTTCGAATTGCCGCAGACCGCCGAGCAGCGCGTGGCGGCCGGCCCGGCGAACGAGGTGGTGGTCGACATTTGCGCGACATGCGGACCCGGCCTTGGCGAGGACGAAGCCGTGCGGGCCCGGTCGCTGCGCCCGACCCGCTGGCTGCAAAGCGACCATCCGCGCCTCAGGTCGATCGCGGCGCCGTTCGCGCGCATGGCCGTTTCCGATGCCCAGAAGATGCAGCGGCTCGCGATCCGGACGCGCCAGCTCATGCCCCGGGTCGAATTCGCCGGCCATTATTCGGCGCTCGACACGATCGTGCGCCGCGCCGGCGACTGCACCGAGGCCGCGGTCCTGCTCGCGGCGCTGGGCCGGGCGATCCGCATTCCGACCCGCGTCGTCAGCGGCCTCGTTTATTCACGCGACGATTATCACGGCCTCGGCAACGTGTTCGTGCCGCACAGCTGGGTGCTCGCTTATGTCGACGGCGAATGGCGCAGCTTCGACGCGGCGCTCGACCATTTCGACAGCACCCACATCGCGCTCATCATCGGCGATGGCGACGCACGCTCGATCGAGGCGGCCAACCAGCTGGCCGGCCTGCTCGAATGGCAGGGCATGACCGAGGTCAGGGCCCGTCCGGGCGCCTGACCTCTTCGCGCGAACCCTCAGGTGCGGGGAGCGCTGTCCTCATAGGTAATCGGCAGCTCCGGAAGGCTGCGGTCGGCCGGACGCTCGGCCCGCTTCGTCGCGCGCCGGTCGCGGATCGCGCCGATCACCGTGATCGTCTGGATGCGGGTCCCGGTCTGGATCTCGTTGCTGCGGTCCGGAACCGTCGGTTGGTCCTGCGCCATCGCTGCCGCCGGAAGCACAGCCAGTCCCGCCGCGATTGCCGCAATCCTGTAAGATTTTGTCATGGCCATCTCCTTTCGGGACCGCAAGCGTAACAGATTTCGCGCGCAAAATCAGTCTAAATTGGGCCGCAGCCAGCGTTCGGCCTCCTCCAAAGGCATGCCCCGGCGCACGGAATAATCTTCGAGCTGGTCGCGGCCGATGCGGGCGACGCCGAAATAGCGGCTGTCGCGGTGGCCGAAATAGAAGCCGGAGACCGAAGAGGCGGGCAGCATCGCCAGGCTTTCGGTCAGGGTCACCCCGGCGGGCTCGCCGCCGAGCATGGCGAACAGGATCGGCTTCAAACTGTGGTCCGGGCAGGCGGGGTAGCCGGGCGCGGGGCGGATGCCGGCATAGCTCTCTCGGATCAGCTCGGCATTGGTGAGATGCTCGGTGCCGGCATAGCCCCAGACGCTCTCGCGGACATGGCCGTGCAGCCGCTCGGCGAAGGCCTCGGCGAGGCGGTCGGCGAGCGCTTTCAAAAGGATGTCCGAATAATCGTCATTGTCGGCCTTGAAGCGGGCGAGGTGCGGCTCGATGCCGTGGACGGCGACGGCGAAGCCGCCGATCCAGTCCTCGCCGGCCGGATCGATGAAGTCGGCGAGCGACATGTTCGCCCGCCCCTCGCGCTTCTTCACCTGCTGGCGCAGCATCGGCACGCGGGTCTCGTCATTGCCGGCGAGCACCAGGATGTCGTCGCCCTGGCGCCGGCAGCGCCACAGGCCGACGGTGCCGCGCAAGGTCAGCCAATGCTCGGCGACGATCCGGTCGAGCATCGCCTGGGCGTCGGCGAACAGGCTCCGCGCGCTTTCGCCGACCACCGCGTCGTCGAGGATCGCCGGGTAATTGCCGGCCAGCTCCCAGGCGCGAAAGAACGGCGTCCAGTCGATGCCGTCCCTCAATTCGCGCAGCGGCCAGTCGTTGAAGCCGTGGACGCCGGGGCGCTGCGGCGGCGGCGCCTTGCCGGCGGGGTCCCAGGGGAAGGCGTTGGCGCGCGCCTCGGCGAGGGTGGCGAGCGCGCTGTGGCCGCGGCCGGCGCGGGTCTCGCGAATGTCGTGATAGTCGGCCCGCGTCTTTGCGATCAGCGGCTCGCGCTGGGTGTCGGAGACGAGGCTGGAGGCGACCCCGACCGCGCGGCTGGCGTCGAGGACGTGGATCACGGGCCCCTCATAAGCGGGATCGATGCGCAAGGCGGTATGGACCTTGCTGGTGGTCGCGCCGCCGATCAAGAGCGGCAGCGCCATCTTGCCGCGCTGCATCTCGGTGGCGACGGTGACCATCTCGTCGAGCGACGGCGTGATCAGCCCGGAGAGGCCGATCATGTCCGCCCGATTGTCGTTCGCGGCCTTCAAAATATCCTGCCAGGGCACCATCACGCCGAGATCGATCACCTCGTAGCCGTTGCACTGGAGGACGACGCCGACGATGTTCTTGCCGATGTCGTGGACGTCGCCCTTGACCGTCGCCATCACGATCCGGCCCTTGGCGGTCGAGACCCCGCTCTTCTCCTTCTCGGCCTCGATGAAGGGGATCAAATGGGCAACCGCCTTCTTCATCACCCGGGCGGACTTCACCACCTGGGGGAGGAACATCTTGCCCGAGCCGAACAGGTCGCCGACGACGTTCATCCCGTCCATCAGCGGCCCCTCGATCACCTCGATCGGCCGCGGCGCCTTCGCCCGGCACTCCTCGGTGTCCTCGACCACGAAAGCGTCGATGCCCTTGACCAGCGCGTGCTCGAGCCGCTTCTCGACCGGCCAGCCGCGCCATTCGGCCTCGGCCTTCTCGCGGACCGGATCCGAGCCGAGATATTTCTCGGCGAGGGTCACCAGCCGTTCCGTGGCATCGTCGCGGCGGTCGAGGATGACGTCCTCGCAGGCCTCGCGCAGCGCGGGGTCGATCGTGTCGTAGACGTCCAATTGGCCGGCATTGACGATCGCCATGTCGAGCCCGGCCGGAATGGCGTGGTAGAGGAACACCGAGTGCATCGCCCGGCGGACGGGCTCGTTGCCGCGAAACGAGAAGCTGAGGTTGGAAAGGCCGCCCGAGAGGTGGACGTGCGGGCAGCGCGCCTTGATCTCGGCGCAGGCTTCGATGAAGTCGAGTGCGTAGCGGCGATGCTCGTCGATCCCGGTGGCGACCGCGAAGATGTTGGCATCGAAGATGATGTCCTCGGGCGGGAAGCCCTCGGCGACGAGCAGGTTGTAGGCGCGGGCGCAGATCTCGACCTTGCGCTCTTTGGTGTCGGCCTGGCCCTTTTCGTCGAACGCCATCACGACCATCGCGGCGCCGTAGTCGCGGACCAGCCTCGCGTGGGCGAGGAATTCCTCCTCGCCTTCCTTCATGCTGATCGAATTGACGATCGGCTTGCCCGAGACGCATTTCAAACCGGCCTCGATCACCGACCATTTCGAGCTGTCGATCATCACCGGCACGCGGGCGATGTCGGGCTCGGCGGCGATCAGCTTCAGGAAGGTGACCATCGCCGCCTCGGCGTCGAGCAGGCCCTCGTCCATGTTGACGTCGATGATCTGGGCGCCGTTCTCGACCTGCTGGCGCGCGACCTCGACCGCGGCGGCATAATCGTCGGCCATGACCAGCGCCTTGAAGCGGGCCGAGCCGGTGACATTGGTGCGCTCGCCGATGTTGACGAACGTGCTGCGCAGGGCGCCCCCATCCGTTCGGGCTGAGCTTGTCGAAGCCCGCTCCTTGTCTTCTGCTGCACAGGAAGAAGGCCCTTCGACAGGCTCAGGGCGAACGGGGGTGGTAGTCATGGCTTAGGCGGCGAGGATCATCGGTTCGATGCCGGCGAGCCGGGTGCGGCGCGCCACGGCGGGGACGGCGCGCGGCGGATAGCCCTGGACCGCGTCCGCGATGGCGCGGATGTGCGCCGGCGTGGTGCCGCAGCAGCCGCCGACGATGTTGACGATGCCCTGCTCGGCCCATTCGCGGACCTGGCCCGCGGTGTCCTCGGCGCATTCGTCATACTCGCCGAGGTCGTTGGGCAGGCCGGCATTGGGATAGGCCATGATGAGCGTGTCGGCGATTCCCGACAATGCGGCGATGTGCGGGCGCAGCTGGCCCGCGCCGAACGAGCAGTTCAATCCGATCGACAGCGGCCGGGCGTGGCGGACCGAGGCCCAGAAGCTCTCGATCGAATGGCCCGAGAGGTTGCGGCCCGACAAATCGGTGATCGTCATCGACAGCATGATCGGCAGGCCGGGGTCGACCCGCCGCGCGGCGTGGATCGCGGCCTTGGCGTTCAGCGTGTCGAACACGGTCTCGATCAGGACGAAATCGACGCCGCCTTCGACCAGCCCCTCGATCTGCTCGACATAGACGTCGGACAAGGTGTCGAAATCGATCTCGCGGAAACCGGGGTCGTTGACGTCGGGCGAGAGGGAGAGGGTCTTGTTGGTCGGCCCGATCGCGCCCGCGACCCAGCGGCCCTCGCCGGCGACCGCGCGGACGATCCGGGCCGAGGCGGCGTTGATCTCGCGCACGAGATGCTCGGCGCCGTAATCGGCCTGGCTGACGGCATTGGCGTTGAAGGTGTTGGTGGCGAGGATGTCGGCGCCCGCCTCGGCGAAGCTTTGCGCGATCTCGCGGACGAGCTCCGGCCTGGTGAGGTTGAGCAGGTCGTTATTGCCCTTCTGGTCGCGGGCGAGGTCGAGGCTGCCGCGATAATCGGCCTCGGCGAGGCGGCGGTCCTGGACCTGGGTCCCATAGGCGCCGTCCTTGACGAGGATGCGCCGCGCGGCTTCGGCCTTAAGCCGTTCGGCGGCGTTCATCGCTCTTCTCCTTCGGCCTGAGGCCGAGCAAATGGCAGATCGCGTAGCTCAATTCGGCCCGGTTCAAGGTGTAGAAATGGAAAGTCCGGACGCCGCCCGCATAGAGCTGGGCGCAGAGCTCGGCGGCGAGCGTGGCGGCGACCAGCTGGCGGGCGGCGGGGAGGTCGTCGAGCCCCTCGAACAATCGGTCGAGCCACGGCGGTATCGCGGCGCCGCACAAGGCCGCGAACTTGCGGGTCTGGGCGACGGTGGAGACGGGCAGGATGCCGGGCGTCACCTCGGCGAAGATGCCGGCGGCGGCGAGTGCGTCGCGGAAGCGGAAGAAGCAGTCGGGCGAAAAGAAGAACTGGGTGATCGCGCGGTCGGCGCCGGCGTCGAGCTTGCGCTTGAGGTTGTCGAGGTCGGCGGCGGCGTTGGCCGAATCCGGATGGCATTCGGGGTAGCAGGCGACCGAGATCTCGAACGGCGCGACCTTCTTGAGGCCCGCGACCAGCTCGGCCGCATTGGCATAGCCTTGCGGGTGGGGCACGAAGCCCTTGCCGGGCTCGGGCGGGTCGCCGCGCAGGGCAACGATGTGGCGGATGCCGGCGTCCCAATAGGCCCGGGCGATATCGTCGATTTCGCCGCGGCTCGCCTCGACGCAGGTCAGATGGGCGGCGGCGTGGAGGCTGGTCTCGCGCTGGATGCGGACGACGGTGGCGTGGGTGCGCTCGCGGGTCGAGCCGCCGGCGCCGTAGGTGACCGAGACGAAGCGCGGGGCGAGCGGCTCGAGCGTCTTGACCGACTCCCAGAGTGTCGCTTCCATCTTCTCGGTCTTCGGCGGGAAGAACTCGAAGCTGACCGCGATATCGCCGGCGGCGTCGGCGAACAACGGCCGGCCGGGCTGCGCCAGAGCGGTGGCGAGCGGGCTCATGCGACTTCCCGGATGCGGTTCGCCGGCTGCTCGCCGAGCCAGATGGTGACGGTCAGCTCGCCGCCTTCGAGATGCTCGACGACGCGGCCCTGGAGGCCGGCTTCCTCGAAATGCTTGAGGATCGCCTCGTCGGCGAAGCCCAAGCGGACATGGGCGTCGCGGGCACGCAGCTCCTCGCGCTCGTGCGGCGCGAAATCGACGACCAGGAGACGTCCGCCGGGCGCGAGCAGCCGCGCCGCCTCGGCGAGCGCGGCGGCCGGATTCTGCGCATAATGGAGCACCTGGTGGAGGATCAGCGTGTCGGCGCTGCCCGAAGCGAGCGGCAGCGCGTACATGTCGCCCTGGCGCAGCTCGGCGGAATCGAGCCCGGCCTCGGCGAGCTTGGCGCGGGCGAGGCGGAGCATTTCCGGGCTGCGGTCGATGCCAAGCGCCTTGCGGGCGGCCGGGCCGAACAATTCGAGCATCCGGCCGGTGCCGGTGCCGATGTCGATCAGGCAGCCGAGCGAGGCCTCGCCAAGCGCGCGGCGACACGCCGCCTCGACCTCGCTCTCGGCGACGTGGAGCGAGCGCAGCGCATCCCAATTGGAGGCGTGGCTGGCGAAATAGCGGGTCGCGGCGGCGGCGCGGTCGGCGCGCACCGCGGCGAGCCGGGCGGCGTCGGCCTCGGTCGAGGGATTGGCGCCATCGATCTCCGCCCAGCGGTCGATCAACTGGAACAAAGGCTCGATCCGGGCGCGTGGGCCGAGGCTCAGGAACACCCAGCTGCCCTCCTTGCGGCGCTCGGCGAGGCCGGCGTCGATCAGGATGCGGACATGGCGTGAAACGCGCGGCTGGCTTTGCCCGAGCACCTGCGCAAGCTCGCCGACGCTCAATTCCATGGCCCGCAACAGCATCAGGATCCGGAGCCGCGTCGGATCCGCCAGGGCCGCGAAGATGTTGGGCGCCAAAGCCATATTTGCGGATATAAAGATATCTTTATATCCGTCAAGTTAACGGCAATTATGTCTTTAACTTCACAAGGCGATAATGTAAGCGATTCGGGACAGGCCGGCGCGACGTACAAGGTCACCTCAGCGATGGTGCAAGCCGGAGCTACAGTTCTAGAGGAGGAAACGCCTTACTTTGATGGACTTGTTTTAGCATCGAAGGTTTATACTGCCATGGAATTGGCGAGGCGTCGTCAATCAGAGCGTCGATAAGGCTGGTTCCCACATCCCGGCCGCCCAGACGCTGGAGGGCCACCGTGAGGTCGCTCGACGCTGCATTCACGGCCTCAGTCTTGAAATGAAAGACCGCGGTTTTGGTGAGGTCCTTTGCGCTGAAAAGCGTCGAGATCTGCCAGTTCCCATCCATCGGCTGACTTACGGGACTTATCTGCTGGTGAGCTATATAATCTCTAAGCTTTTCGATGTTGCCGAGGTGGGCAAAGATCGCGGCGAGGCGGGCTGCCTTTGTTTTTTTTGGGGGCTCGGTGGTAAGGATTCGGTTGATCGTATCTCTGGAGGTCTTGAAACGCATGCTGCCATAGACCGCACTGGCGAGGGCTATTGTCCTGGTTTGTGAAGTGTCTTCGCTCACGTTGTTGGCGAGGTGCAGCTTGAGCATCCCAGACAGGAGGCCTTCCATCCTCGCCCAAGACAAAAATAGGTGGCCCACTTGCAGGCAGAATCCCCTATAATACTCCTCCGGATCAATTCTGACGCGAGACACGGGCATGAACAATTCTCCCCCCTCTGACACCTACTCCGAAGAGGAGACGGTGGCCCGTCGCGAGGCGGCCCTAAAACGTGCCTTCGCCACCCCGCATAAGCCGCAGAAGGATAGCAAAGTGAAGGGCGGCGAGTCTCAGTCGAAATAGTCTATTCGGAGATCGAGGGCGCACAACCGCCTCAGCGCCAGTACGATCAACGCCAGGATGCAGCCGAATTCAAGTCTCAGGCGCAATGCTAGTCGAGTGACCCTTCGGCTCGCTGGGACATTTGGTTGCGGCTGCTTACGACCCGGCCAAGGATGGTGATATTCCGCCCGGAATTGGTCTGATCCGTGGTGCTATCCAAGGTGTCGTTCAAGGCTCGAACAAGCGCCAGGTATTGCGTGACCTGATCGGAAGGGATCGCCCCACGCAGAGCCTCAGCCTTAGTTGCATGCTCGACTATCGCTGATCGGGCAACGCGACGCGGCTCGTCAAGATTCCGCCCCGCCGCCGCCGCGTCATAGAAGGCCGCGACGCGCTGATCCATAGCGCCACCACTGTCGCGGAAAGCGGCGATTCTAGAAAAATTGTAGGTTTGAATGCTCGCCTGTTTTGCGGCTCGCTCCGCCGCCGAGCATTGGACAACCGCCAGAAGGAGCGCACCTAAGAGACCGGCGCCGACGAGATACTTTAGTCCCTCGCCAAGCCGTACCCAAGGCACACCAATTTTCATCGCATTCACCGGCGATGCATATCAGATTTTCGGTCGTTAGTCAACGGTCGCCTGGGTTTCTAGCGTGGCCTGAGTCCGGGCGCGCATAGCGACTTTGCACGCCTGTTCCCATCGGTCTTTGCCGAGGATGCGCAGATAATCCTTAACGGATTCGTCAACCTCCCCCATGCATTGCCGGTCAATGTCCGCCACGGCGTGAGCAGTGATTTCGGCCCCTAAGGCTTGAGTATAAGTCACGCCGGATGACGCCATGGCGAAAAGCGCCATCGTGACCAGCGGGGTGGCCACCAATCCCCTGAGTCTGAATTTGCCCGGCGACTGAATGCTGATGGAGAGGTCCTGGCGCTCATCCTCCTTCAAATCCGACTGAATCACCACGTCGTAAATGTTGTCCAGCTTGAGCAACGTGCCGTCGCTGCTGGCTTCCGCCACGACCTCCATCAACTCGAACCAGACGGAGGTGAGCAGATTGTCCTTGGGCGTGAACACGCTTTTCGAGGTCTTGAAAACGCCGACAAACTGCCCGTCATAGACATAGCTGTCGAACGCAATCCGGTGGATTTCAGCGTAATGGCTGCGGCCTATATCGAAGAATGCTGCCCGAGACTGGAGGAGGTTGATTAGCTCAAGGTCGAATAGCCGCTTCTGGAGGGTCGCGACCCATTGCACCCGGCGCCCGAAATATGTGTGAGTGCCGGTGCGTTCTTTCACCCTCGTTGAACGCAGCTTGCCCGGATGCTCCGTAATCTGCCCTATCAGCACCTCGGACCGATAACCGCTACCCGGGACCGCGATCAGGTCGCCTTTTTTCGCCCTTGTCAGGCCACGCAAGAAAGTCAGCGCTTGCTTGTCGCCCGTGCTGACTCTGATTTTGCCGGGGGCTTTGCCGCCCCCCTCGATGATGCGCTGGACTCGGTCATGTGATATGACGCTGAGCAGCTGCTTGTCGGTCCACTTGAGCGGATCATCGCCCAACGTCTCCAGGTCGCGTATATCGAGGAAGGCGAGCTTCGTCGCGTGCTGAATCTCGTAGAATTTATATCCCTTGCCCGGGAAAAGCTTATAAACTGAGTGGTCGTCCGGCAGGATGACTGTACCTAGCTTCACCTTGACCACGGCACCATTCCCCATCTTTTCCGGTGGTGGGATACGGCCAGTCTCCGGCCTTGTCGAATCCTCCGATGATCAGGCCGACCGCTGCCAGTAACCCGCCCAAGTGCGGCTAGCTTTTGGTCCAGCGCTTGCGAGGCGTCCCGATCTGGCGCGGCCATTCGTACAGCTTAGGCGGCGAGTGCGTCAGTCCGCCGATAGGTGAGGCGGCGGCCAATGCCGCCCTTGAGGATGAGATCGGCGCGCTCGCCGTCCGTCATCTCGCGGGTGTTGTAGCGCATGTCGAACTCGCGGCAGTAGCGGCCTAGGTGCGCTTCGCTCATATGGTGATAGGTGCCGATCACGCCGCGCTTGAAGATCGAGAAAAAGTTCTCGGCGGTGTTGCTGTGAAGGCGGCGATCGACTCGCACGAACTGCTTGATCGAGTGGTTCACGGTATGGTGCAAAGGATAGTCCATCCCGGCCATTTTGAAGGCCGCGCCCATGTCCGTCATGAGGGTGCTGTCGCGGCTGACGTTGGTGAAGATCAGGCTGCGGACGTTCTTGCCGGTGATGTTGGCGACGTGGAAGGAGCGGGCGCGGCCGTCGCGCTCGACAAGGGCGATAACCGCCTTCTTGGGGGCAGGGCTGCGATGGGCGCGGTTCCTGGCCTTGCCGCCGACAAAGGTCTCGTCGGCCTCGACAATGGCGCCGGGGCCGCCGAGCGGCCCGCCAGCGTCGGCGCCGTCCATCGCTTCGCGGACGCGATGACAAAGGAACCATGCGGTTTTGTAGGTGACGCCTAACATGCGCTCCATCTGCTTGGCGCTCATGCCCTTCTTGCTGGCGGCGAGCAGATGAAAGGCGAGCAACCATTTGTGCAGCGGGACATGGCTGCGCTCCATGACGGAGCAGGTGCGGACGGTGAACTTGTCGCGGCAATCGTTGCAGAGGAAATAGACGGTCTGCGACTCGCCCTTCAAACGGGCGATGCGGAGCGAACCACAGTACGGGCAAGTCGGCTCGCCACCCCAGCGCGACGCTTCGGCATGGGCCTGAGCGGCGGCTTCATTGTGGAAAATGGGGTCGGTAATGTTGACGGTCATGGCGGCTTTCCCTCTCTAGGAGGGTATGCGCTCTCTCTGTGGTGAAGTCAAGTATATAATTGCCAAGTTAACGCGGATGGGGCACCATCCTCGGCCATTGCCAACCGCGTTAGTAGAGAAACGCTAGACTCGTCCCCAAGCTTGGCTTAATATCGTCCTCTGCTGGGAGGCCTGAGGAGGGGCCTGAGCTGCTCTTTCGGCGCCTCGTCCAGCTATTAGGGGTTCTCCTCGCAACCACTCGCAACCAATTTAAAGGAAATTTCCAGTGAAGAAGATCGCTCTGACCCTCGTCGCTGTTTCCGCTCTGGGCCTCGCGGCCTGCCAGAGCAACAGCGCCGCCAACAACACCATGACCAACGAGGCCGACGCCGCCAACGCCGCGGCGAGCGACCTCGAGAACGCCGCCAACCAGGTCGAATCGGCCGCCGGCAACGTCGCCGACGCCGCCGGCAATGTCGCCGACCAGGCCAGCGCCGTCGCCGCCAACGCGGCCGACGTCGCCGCCAACGCCGCCAAGTAAGCGTTCGCGCTTATTTCGGAACGGGGCCGCGCGCCGGACAAGGCGCGCGGCCCTTTTTCTTTGCCCGCGAATCGGGCAAGAGACGGGCGATGAAGACCCGCCTCGTTCTCGCCGGCCTCGCCGCCCTGCTCGCGCTTGCCGGCTGCGGCCGCCAGAGCGGCGCCGGCGGCCTCGGCGCCGACGACGAGCGCCGGCTCGACAATGCCGCGGCGATGCTCGATGACAATGCGGTCTTCGACGCCTCCCCCGACAGCCTGGTCGCCAACGAAGCCGAGATCGCCGCCGAGGAGAATGCGGCGGACGCCAACGCGAGCGGCAACGGCCAATAAAAAGGGCCGGAGCGTCGCCGCCCCGGCCCTTCTCGTTTTCGCTGGATCCGGCGCGGCAAAGCCCGCGCTGTCGTCGGTCGAGTTCGGCTGGCTCTAGGCCAGCCGCCTCGCCGTCCGGGCTTCGGCGAATCCCCCGCTGGCTGACGAACGCTTCGCGTTCGCGGCGCTGGCGGAGGCCGCCATAGGCCTAGAAGTCCATGCCGCCCATGCCGCCCATGCCGCCGCCGCCGCCCATGCCGCCGGCCGAGGCCTTGTCCTCGGGCAGCTCGCTCACCGCCGCTTCGGTGGTGATCAAGAGGCCGGCAACGCTGGCGGCGTCCTGGAGCGCGGTGCGGACGACCTTGGTCGGGTCGATCACGCCGGCCTTGACCAGGTTCTCGTAGACCTCGGTCTGGGCGTTGAAGCCCAGTTCCTCGTCCTTGCTCTCGGTCAGCTTGCCGGCGACGACGGCGCCGTCATGGCCGGCATTTTCGGCGATCTGGCGGACCGGCGATTGCAGCGCGCGGCGGATGATGTCGACCCCGCGGGTCTGATCGTCATTGACGCCGGTCAGGCCGTCGAGCGCCCTGGTGGCGTAGAGCAAAGCGACGCCGCCGCCCGGAACGATGCCTTCCTCGACCGCGGCGCGGGTCGCGTGGAGCGCGTCGTCGACGCGGTCCTTGCGCTCCTTGACCTCGATCTCGGACGAGCCGCCGACCTTGATCACGGCGACGCCGCCGGCGAGCTTGGCGAGACGCTCCTGAAGCTTCTCCTTGTCATAGTCCGAGTTGGTGTTCTCGATCTGGGCGCGGATCGCCTCGACCCGGGCCTTGATCTTGGCGGAATCGCCGGCGCCGTCGATCAGGGTGGTGTTGTCCTTGTCGATGGTGACGCGCTTGGCCTGGCCGAGCATCGCGACGGTGACGTTCTCGAGCTTGATGCCGAGATCCTCGGAGATCATCTCGCCGCCGGTCAGGATCGCGATGTCCTCGAGCATCGCCTTGCGGCGATCGCCGAAGCCCGGCGCCTTGACCGCCGCGACCTTGAGGCCGCCGCGCAGCTTGTTGACGACGAGGGTGGCGAGCGCCTCGCCCTCGATGTCCTCGGCGATGATGAGCAATGGACGGCTCGCCTGGACGACCGCTTCCAGGATCGGCAGCATCGCCTGCAGATTGCCGAGCTTCTTCTCGTGGATGAGGATGTAGGGATCGGTCAGCTCGACCGACATCTTCTCGGGGTTGGTGATGAAATAGGGCGAGAGATAGCCGCGGTCGAACTGCATGCCTTCGACGACCTCCAGCTCGAACTCGAGGCCCTTGGCCTCCTCGACCGTGATCACGCCTTCCTTGCCGACCTTCTCCATCGCCTCGGCGATCTTCTCGCCGACGATGGTGTCGCCATTGGCGGCGATGCTACCGACCTGGGCGATCTCTTTCGAGCCCGAGACGGGCTTGGAGCGCGCCTTCAAATCCTCGACGACCTTGATGACGGCGAGGTCGATGCCGCGCTTCAGGTCCATCGGATTCATGCCGGCCGCGACCGACTTCATGCCCTCGCGGATGATCGACTGGGCGAGCAACGTGGCGGTGGTGGTGCCGTCGCCGGCGAGGTCGTTGGTCTTGGAGGCGACCTCGCGCAGCATCTGCGCCCCCATATTCTCGAACTTGTCCTTGAGCTCGATCTCCTTGGCGACGGTGACGCCGTCCTTGGTGATGCGCGGCGCGCCGTAGCTCTTGTCGAGGACGACATTGCGGCCCTTGGGGCCCAATGTGACCTTCACCGCGTCGGCGAGGATGTCGACGCCGCGCATGATCCGTTCGCGGGCGTCACGCGAAAAGCGTACGTCTTTCGCTGCCATGATATGTGTTCCTTTTCGTTCCTTGCGCTCCTGCGAAAGCAGGAGCCTAGCCATTCAAAGAAAATCTGGGCTCCTGCCTTCGCAGGAGCACATCCGCCATTCAGGTCAGCCGACGATCCCGAGGATGTCGCTTTCCTTCATGATGATGAGGTCCTCGCCTTCGACGATCACCTCGGTGCCCGACCATTTGCCGAACAGAATCTTGTCGCCGGCCTTGACGTCGAGCGGCGTGATCGTGCCGTCCTCGCCGCGGCTGCCCGAGCCGACCGCGATCACTTCGCCTTCCTGCGGCTTCTCCTTGGCGGTGTCGGGGATGATGATCCCGCCGGCGGTCTTCTCTTCGGCCTCGACGCGGCGGACGAGCACGCGGTCATGGAGCGGTCGAAACTTCATGCGTAACACCTTTCTCGTGTGGATCTGGGAGTCCTGTTAGCACTCGGGGGTGCCGAGTGCCAATGCACGCTCATTTAGGCGCTGTTCATGGCAGGTCAAGGACCAGCGCCCGGAATTCTGCAAGGCGGCGGCACGCGCCATTTACAGGGGAACGGCCCTCGTCTAGCGCCGCGGGGGTGCAAGGAGCGCCAGGACGATGAAGTTCGCGGGCAAAGCGTGGAAGCTGCTGGTCGGGATCAAGGACGGCCTGGTGCTGTTGTTCATGCTCGCCTTTTTCGGCGGGCTCTACGCGGCGCTGTCGGCAAGCCCTTATAAGGACAGCGCCGTGCGCGGCGCGCTCCGGCTCGATCTTTCCGGCGCGATCGTCGAGCAGCCGGCGGTGCGCAGCCCGTTCGACCTGGTCGGCGGCGGCCGGATCACCCGCCAGTACCGCGTCAGCGAGCTCGTCCACGCGCTCGACGCGGCCGCGACCGACGACCGCATCCAGGCGGTCGCGCTCGACCTCGACGTCTTCACCGGCGGCGGCCAGACCGCGATCGCCGACATCGGCGCGGCGCTCGACCGGTTCCGGCGCGCGAACAAGCGCGTCGTTGCCTACGCCACCGGCTATGGCGACGACGGCTACCAGCTCGCCGCCCATGCCGACGAGATCTGGCTCGATCCGCTGGGCGCGGTGCTGATCGCGGGGCCGGGCAGCACCCATCTTTATTATGCCGGCCTGCTCCAGCGGCTCGGCGTCACCGCCAACGTCTACCGCGTCGGCGCGTTCAAATCGGCGGTCGAGCCCTTCACCCGCAGCGACATGTCGCCCGAGGCGCGCGAGAATGCCCAGGCGCTGGCCAACGCGCTCTGGGGCAGCTGGCAGCAGGACGTCCATCAGGCGCGGCCGCGGGCGCAGATCGCGGCCTATGTCGCCAACACCGCCGGCTTCATCACCGCGGCCGGCGGCGACATGGCGCAGGCGGCGCTGCGTGCCGGCCTGGTCGACCGGATCGGCGACCGCACCCAGTTCGGCCGGCGCATGGCCGAGCTCGCCGGCGCCGGCGACGAGCACGTGCCCGGCAGCTACCGCGCGGTCCATTACGACGCCTGGATTCGCGACCATCCGGCGAGCGACTCGGGCGGCCGGATCGCGGTGCTGACCGTCGCCGGCGACATCGTCGACGGCCACGCCCCGGCCGGGACCGCGGGCAGCGAGACCGTCGCCCGCAACCTCGAGCGCGGCCTCGAGCGCGGCGACATCAAGGCCCTGGTCGTCCGGGTCGATTCGCCCGGCGGCTCGGTGACCGCCTCGGAACGGATCCGGCGGGCGATCCTCGGCGCCAGGGCGCGCGGGCTCCCGGTCGTCATCTCGATGGGGTCGGTCGCCGCCTCGGGCGGCTATTGGATCTCGACCGCCGGCGACGTCATCTTCGCCGAGCCTTCGACGATCACCGGCTCGATCGGCGTGTTCGGCATCCTGCCGAGCTTCCAGGGGACGCTGCAAAAGCTCGGGGTCGGCGCCGACGGGGTGCGCACGACGCCGCTCTCCGGCGAGCCCGATTTGCTGCGCGGCCCCTCGCCGGAGGCCAGCCAATTGCTGCAATTGGGGGTCGAGGGCACCTATCGGCGCTTCATCAACCTGGTCGCGCGGGCGCGGCACCTGCCGCCGGCGCGGGTCAACGAGATCGCCCAGGGCCGCGTCTGGGACGGCGGCGCGGCGCGCCAGCTCGGCCTCGTCGACCGGTTCGGCTCGCTCCAGGACGCGATCGCCGAGGCGGCGCGGCGCGCCCATCTCGACCCCGCCGACGCGCGCCCCGTCTTCCTCGAGAAGAAGCCCGGCTGGCTCGAGGAGCTGATCGCCAACATCGCCCGCGGCGACGAGGACGAGGCGACCCGCGACGCCTTCGCCGACCTCTCCCGCCGCCCCGAGGCGATGATCGAGCGCGCCGTCCACGATGCCCGCCAGCTGCTCGCCGGCCCGGCGATCCAGGCGCGTTGCCTCGAATGCCCGGCGATCGCGCCGGTGCCGCGGAGCGGCGCCGGCGGCGGCGCCGGCGAGTCGCTCTGGGCGCGGCTCATTTCGCTGGTCTGGCAGGGGTGAAGGTCCGGCGCGCCACCGCGAACGACGCGGCGGCGATCGCCTCGATCTACGCGCCCTATGTGACGGCGAGCATCGTCTCGTTCGAGACCGAGGCGCCCGACGAGGCCGAGGTCGCCCGGCGGATCGAGGACGGCGCCGACCTCTACCCCTGGCTGGTGGCCTGCGCGGGCGACGAGCCGCCGCTGGGCTATGCCTATGCCTGCGCGTTCCGGAGGCGGCCGGCCTATCGCTTCACCGTCGAGACCACAGTCTACGTCGCCGACGGCGCCCACCGCCGCGGCATCGGCACCCTGCTCTACCGGCTGCTGCTGCCGGTGCTGGAGGCGCAGGGCTTCGCCCAGGCGATCGCCGCGATCACCTTGCCCAACGAAGCGAGCGCGATGCTGCACGAGCGGCTCGGCTTCAGCCAGATCGGCACCTATGAGAAGGTCGGCTTCAAGTTCCGCGAATGGCGCAGCGTCGGCCTCTGGCAGCGCCCGCTGGCGCCGCTCTCGACCCGACCCGAGGAGCCCAAGCCGGTCTCGATGATCTGGAAAGCCTAGCGCCGGTAGGCGGGCAGCGACCAGCCGCGCCAGAGCGCGGCGCCGCGCAGGGCGAAGCCGGCCGCGGCGGCAACGAGGCCCGCGATCCCGCCCGGAACGCCCGCCAGGGTCAGCCCGACCAGCAAAGCCGCCGACAAGGCGGCGGCGGTGACGTAGAGCTCGGGCCGCATCAGGATCGAGGGCTCGCCGGCGAGGACGTCGCGGATGATGCCGCCGAGGCAGCCGGTCAGCACCCCCATCGCGATCGCCGGCATCGGCGCCAGATCGAAGGCAAGCCCCTTGGCGGCGCCATAAGCCGAGAACGCGGCGAGACCGGCGGCGTCGAGCCAGAGCAGGGCGCCGCCTTTCCACAGCCGCGCCGGCAGCAGCCACGCCGCCAGCGCCGCGCCGACGCAGATCAGAAGCGTCCAGTTCTCGCGCACCCAAAAGACCGGCGCGCCGATCAGAAGGTCGCGCACGGTGCCGCCGCCGATCCCGGTCACCACCGCGAAGAAGAGGAAGGTGACCAAAGTCTGCTTCTTCGCCGCCGCGAGCAGCGCGCCCGACAGCGCGAACACCGCGATCCCGGCCATGTCGAGGAAGCCGAGGATCGGACCCAAGGCGGCAGGGAGATGGGCGGGCGGCATGGCTCCCCATATCGTCATTCCAGCGAAAGCTGGAATCTCATTTCCCTTTCGCCCAGCGCCGCAAAGGAATGGAGATTCCAGCTTTCGCTGGAATGACGGGGTCGGTCCGGGAGGGCTAGATATGGATCGGCTTGCCGGTCACCGCCATCGCCGCTTCCTTGACCGCCTCGCTGTGGGTCGGGTGGGCGTGGCAGGTGTAGGCGATGTCCTCGCTGGTGGCGCCGAACTCCATCGCCAGCGCCGCCTCGGCGATCATCGTCCCGGCGACCGAGGCGACCATCCAGACGCCGAGCACCCGGTCCGATTTGGCGTCGGCGATGATCTTGACGAAGCCGTCGCCCTCGCGGTTGGTCTTGGCGCGCGAATTGGCGAGCATCGGGAACTTGCCGACCCTGATCTCGCCCCGCGCCTTCGCCTCCTCCTCGGTAAGGCCGACGCCGGCGATCTCGGGCATGGTGTAGACGACGCTGGGGATCACCTCATGGTTGACGATGCCGACCTGGCCGGCGAGGATTTCGGCGACCGCGATCCCCTCGTCCTCGGCCTTGTGGGCTAGCATCGGGCCCGGCGTGACGTCGCCGATCGCGTAGATGCCGGGGACTGAAGTCTTGAAGTCGTGGTCGACCTCGATCTGGCCCGCCTGGTTGGTCGCGATGCCTGCCTTGGCGAGGTCGAGGCCGTCGGTATTGGGCCGGCGGCCGATCGAGACCAGGACGGTGTCGGCCTCGATCGTCGAGGTGTCGCCGCCCTTGGCCGGTTCGACGGTGAGGACGACCTTCTTGCCTTTCTTCTCGGCGCCGGTGACCTTGGTCGAGGTGCGGATGTCGAAGCCCTGCTTCTTGAAGATCTTCGCGCATTCCTTGCGCACCTCGCCGTCCATGCCGGGCAGGATCTGGTCGAGATATTCGACGATGATCACATTCGCGCCGAGCCGGCGCCAGACCGAGCCCAGCTCGAGCCCGATCACGCCGCCGCCGATCACCACCATCGAGCCCGGCACCTTGCCGAGCTCGAGCGCGCTGGTCGAATCGAGGATGACCTGATGGTCGATCGCGACGCCGGGCAGCGGGGTCACGCCGGAGCCGGTGGCGATCACGAAATTCTTCGCCTTGTAGCTCTTGCCGGCGACGTCGATCGCGTCGTTGGCGGTGAATTTGGCGTGGCCCTTCAGCCATTCGACCTTGTTCTTCTTGAACAGGAACTCGATGCCGCCGGTCAGCCCCTTGATCGCCTCGAGCCTGGTGCCGTGCATCGCGTCCAAGTCGAGCTCGAGCCCCGTGGTCTTCACACCCCATTTGGCGAGCGCGCCCGAATGCGCCTCCTCATACAGCTCCGAGGCATGGAGCAGCGCCTTGGACGGGATGCAGCCGACGTTGAGGCAGGTCCCGCCCAGCGTCTCGCGGCTCTCGACGCAGGCAGTCTTCAGGCCCAGCTGCGCGGCGCGGATCGCGGCGACATAGCCGCCCGGGCCGGCGCCGATCACGATCACGTCGAAGTCAAAATCTGCCATACGTCTTTCCCTTTCGTCACCCCCGCGAAAGCGGGGGTCCAGCTGGATTCCCGCTTTCGCGGGAATGACGGTGAAACTTAGAGGTCGATGAGCAAACGCGTGGGATCCTCGAGCGCTTCCTTCATCCGGACGAGGAAGGTGACCGCCTCGCGGCCGTCGATCAGGCGGTGGTCGTAGGACAGCGCCAGATACATCATCGGCCGGGCGACGATCTGCCCGTCGACGACGACGGGCCGCTCCTCGATGCGGTGCATGCCGAGCACCGCCGATTGCGGCGGGTTGATGATCGGCGTCGACAGCAGCGAGCCGAACACGCCGCCGTTGGAGATGGTGAAGGTGCCGCCCTGCATCTCCTCGAGCGTCAGCGTCCCTTCCTTGGCCCGCTTGCCGAAGTCGGCGATCGTCTTTTCGATCTCCGCGAAGCTCAGCGCCTGGGCGTCGCGGACCACCGGCACGACCAGGCCCTGCGGCGCCGACACCGCGACCGAGACGTCGAGATAATCGTGATAGACGATCTCGTCGCCGTCGAGCGAGGCGTTGACCGCGGGGACGTCGTGCGCGGCCAGCGCCGCCGCCTTCACGAAGAAGCCCATGAAGCCCAGGCGGATGCCGTGCTTCTTCTCGAACAGATCCTTGTACTTCGCGCGCGCCGCCATCACCGCCGACATGTCGACGTCGTTGAAGGTGGTGAGGATCGCGGCATTGTTCTGCGCTTCCTTGAGGCGGCGGGCGACAGTCTGCCTCAGCCGCGTCATCCGCACCCGTTCCTCGCGCCGCTCCCCGGCCTTCGCAGGAGCGGGTGGTGGCGGCGGCGGCGGTGGAGTGGCCGCCGGGGCTTCCGGTTTGGGCGCTTCGGCGGCGGCCAGAACGTCGTCCTTGGTGAGGCGGCCGTCCTTGCCGGTGCCCTTGATCTTCGAGGGATCGAGATGGTGCTCGAGCACGATCCGGCGCACCGCCGGCGACAGGGTCAGATGCGGCCCCTCCGCGTCCTCGGGCGGCGCTTCCTTGGGTTCCATATTCTCGCCCGGACCCTTCGGATTGACCGGCGTCGATTCGGGCAGCGCGGCCTTTTCCTTCGCGGGCGCGCCGCCCGCCTCGATCTCGGCGATCACCGCGCCGACGGCGACGTTGTCGCCGACCTTGGCCAGCTGCCTGCCCATCGTGCCGGCGGCCGGCGCCGGGACCTCGATCGCGACCTTGTCGGTCTCGAGGCTGGCGATCGGCTCGTCCAAGGCCACGGGATCGCCGGGCTGCTTGAGCCAGGCGCCCAGCGTCGCCTCGGTGATCGATTCGCCCAACGTCGGCACTTTGACTTCGGTCGCCATCTTGCTCTCTCTAGCTCGCTTTTCTCTGGGCCTGCGCGGGCTCGGCATGGCCGAGCGCGGCGGCGATCAGCGCCGCCTGCTCGGCCGCGTGGCGCTTGGCGAGGCCGGTCGCGGGCGAGGCGGCGGGGGGCCGCCCGGCATAGACCGGCCGCTTGGGCTTCAGCCCGGCCTCGCCGAGCCGGCGCTCGAGCCGCGGCTCGACATGGGCCCAATAGCCCTGGTTCTGCGGCTCCTCCTGCGCCCAGACCACCTCCTGAAGGTTGGTCATGCGCTTGAGCCGCGCCAGCAGCGCCTCGCCCGGGAACGGGTAGAGCTGCTCGATCCGGACGATCGAGATGCTGCCGCTGCCGGCCGCGTCGCGCGCCTCGAACAGCTCGTAGGCGAGCTTGCCGGTGCACAGCACCAGCCGCTTCACCTCGGCGTCCCCGGGCGGATTGGGATCGGACAGGATGCGCTGGAAATGGCTTTCGCCGGCAAAGTCGGCGAGCCGCGAGACGGCGCGCTTGTGGCGCAGCAGCGACTTGGGGGTCAGCAGCACCAGCGGCTTCCTGAAGTCGCGGTGCATCTGGCGGCGCAGGATGTGGAAATAATTGGCCGGGGTGGTGCAGTTGGCGACCTGCATATTGTCCTCGGCGCAGAGCTGCAGGAAGCGCTCGGGGCGCGCCGAGCTGTGCTCGGGCCCCTGTCCCTCATAGCCGTGCGGCAGCAGCAGGCCGAGGCCCGAGGCGCGCAGCCACTTGGCCTCGCCGGCGGCGATGAACTGGTCGATCGTCACCTGGGCGCCGTTGCCGAAGTCGCCGAATTGCGCTTCCCAGAGGACCAAAGTCTGCGGATCGGCCAGCGACCAGCCATATTCGAAGCCGAGCACGCCATATTCGGAAAGCGGGCTGTCGCGGACCTCGAAGCGGGCGGGGCCGACCGTCGTCAGCGGAATGTATTTCGCGCCATTATTCTGGTCGACCCAGACCGAATGGCGCTGGCTGAACGTGCCGCGGGCGCTGTCCTGCCCCGAAAGGCGCACCGGATAATCCTCCCGCAGCAGGGTGCCGAAGGCGAGCGCCTCGGCCGTTGCCCAATCGAAATTCTCGCCGCTTGCGAACATCTCGCGCTTGGCGTCGAGGATGCGGCCGAGCGTCTTGTGGATGGCGAGGTCCGCCGGCACCGTGGTCAGGATCGTGCCGATCTCGCGCAAAATCTCCTCGGCGACGCCGGTGGGGACGTTGCGGCGCTCGGTGATCGCCGCCTTGGGTTTGCCGAGACCGGACCAGGCGCCTGCGAACCAGTCGGCCTTGTTGGGGAGATAGGATTTGGCCGCTTCGAATTCGCCTTCGAGCAGCGTGGAGAAGGCCGCGACCTCGCCCTCGACCCAGCCTTCGGGGATCACCTCCTCGCGCCGCAGCCGCTCGCCGTAGAGCGCGGAGATGGGCGGGTGCTTGCCGATCGCCGCGTACATCAACGGCTGGGTGAAGCTCGGCTCGTCGCCCTCGTTATGGCCGAAGCGGCGGTAGCACCACATGTCGATGACGATGTCGCGGTTGAAGGTCTGGCGAAACTCGATCGCGACCTTGCAGGCGAAGGTGACCGCCTCGGGATCGTCGCCGTTGACGTGGAAGATCGGCGCCTGGACCGCCTTGGCGACGTCCGACGGGTAGGGCGAGGAACGGCCGAACTGGGGCGAGGTGGTGAAGCCGACCTGATTGTTGATGATGAAATGGACGCAGCCGCCGGTATTGTAGCCGGGGATGCCGGAGAAGCCGAAACATTCCGAGACGACGCCCTGGCCGGCGAAGGCGGCGTCGCCGTGGAGCAGCACCGGCAGCACGCTGTCCCCCTCGCTGTCGCCGCGCGCGATCTGCTGGGCCCGGGCCTTGCCGAGCACGACTGGATCGACCGCTTCGAGATGGCTCGGATTGGGCACCAACGAGAGGTGGACGCGGATGCCGTCGAACTCGCGGTCCGAGGAGGTGCCGAGATGGTATTTGACGTCGCCCGAGCCGCCGACGTCCTCGGGGTTGGCGGAGCCGCCGGCGAATTCGGAGAAGATCGCCCGAAAGGGCTTGGCCATGACGTTGGCGAGGACGTTGAGGCGCCCGCGGTGCGACATGCCGACGACCATCGCGACGACGCCATATTGGCCGCCATATTTGATCACCGCCTCCAGCGCCGGGATCATCGATTCGCCGCCGTCGAGGCCGAAGCGCTTGGTGCCGACATATTTGCGGGCGAGGAACTTCTCCCACTGCTCGGCCTGGACGACCTTGGTCAGGATCGAGCGCTTGCCCTCGGGAGTGAAGACGATCTCGGCGTCCTTGCCCTCCATCCGATCCTGGAGGAATCGGCGCTCCTCGAGATCGTTGATGTGCATATATTCGAGCCCGACATGCCCGCAATAATTGCGCCGGAGGATGTCGACGATCTCGCGCACCGTCGCTTTTTCGAGGCCGAGCGCACCGCCGACATAGATCGGCCGGTCGAACGCCGCGCCGGTAAAGCCGTGGAACTCGGGGGTGAGGTCGGCGGGCATGTCGCGCTTGGCGAGGCCCAATGGGTCGAGATCGGCGGCGAGATGGCCGCGCACCCGGTAGGTGCGGATCAGCATCATCGCGCAGATCGAATCGTTGGCGGCCTGCTCGACGTCGGCGCCGCCCGCCGCGGCGGCCTCGCGCGCTTTGGCGACGACCTTCTCGACCGTCATCTGCATCGGATCGAGCGCCGCGTTGAGCTCGTCGAGCTCGGTCACCGGCCAATTGGCGCGCGCCCAGCTCGGGCCCTGCTCACGCTCGCCGTCGGAAAATACCACGTTCAATCGCCTTTCGCGCGGTCGCCCCTAGCCTAAACGTCAGCGGTTCAAAAGCGCTGCGAGGGTGCTTCCCAGCTCAGATGGGCTCGGGCTCACCTTTATTCCAGCCGCCTCCATCGCCGCGATCTTGTCCTCGGCGCCGCCCTGGCCGCCCGAGACGATCGCGCCGGCATGGCCCATCCGCCGGCCCGGCGGCGCGGTGCGGCCGGCGATGAAGCCGACCACGGGCTTGGCGCGGCCCTTCCTGGCCTCGTCGGCGAGGAACCGGGCGGCCTCCTCCTCGGCCGAGCCGCCGATCTCGCCGATCATGATCATCGACTTCGTCTCCGGGTCGGCGAGGAACAGCGCGAGCACGTCGATGAAGTTGGTGCCGTTGACCGGATCGCCGCCGATCCCGACCGCTGTGGTCTGGCCGAGGCCGGCATTGGTGGTCTGGAACACCGCCTCGTAGGTGAGCGTGCCGGAGCGGCTGACGATGCCGACGCTGCCCTTGCGGAAGATGTTGCCCGGCATGATCCCGATCTTGCACTCGCCCGGCGTCAGCACGCCGGGACAATTGGGTCCGATCAGCCGCGATTTCGATCCCGCCAGCGCCCGCTTCACCCGCACCATGTCGAGCACCGGAATGCCCTCGGTGATGGCGACGATCAGCGGCACCTCGGCGTCGATCGCCTCGAGGATCGAATCGGCGGCAAACGGCGGCGGCACGTAGATCACGCTGGCATCGGCGCCGGTCGCCGCGACGGCCTCGGCGACGGTGTCGAACACCGGCAGGCCGATATGGGTCTGCCCGCCTTTGCCCGGCGTCACCCCGCCGACCATCTTGGTCCCGTAGGCGAGCGCCTGCTCGGTATGGAAGGTGCCGGTTTCGCCGGTCATCCCCTGGGTGAGGACCTTGGTGCGCCGGTCGACCAGAATGCTCATTCAAATCTACTCCGTGGCGTAACGGGACTCGAGCCTGTGCGCGGACGCTATCGCACCGATGGAACGGGGGCCGGCCTGGCCCCTCTCCGGAGGTATCTGGGATCGACGTTCCGCATCATGATGTCCATCTTGTAGATGGAGACCCACCCGTCGGGCTCGCTGTATACGGAGAAGCTGGTCGCCCCGGCGATGAATTGGGCATAATCGAAGCCTTGCGACGTTTTCCCGAGTCGAGGTGTTGCGGTTAGCATCGCCGAAAGCCGCTCGACCTGTGCCGAAAACGAGGTAGAGCCGGAGGCGACCGCACATTTCAAGAGCACGGCGTGCTGGGGGTCGGCAGAGGAGGGGACCAGGGCCCGCATCGCGTAGCGGTCGCCGATCGTCACCACTCGGGAAGCGTCGGCCCGGCGAAGATCGTCGGCGAAGAAGCCGGGTGCCTCCGCGGCAGCGATGTCATTGCCGGGCAAGCTGGGGCCCGCTTCACTCGTCGTGCCGCAGATCTGCTGGAAGTGGCCGGCGAGATCGGGCAGCGGCTCCTGGGCACCGGCCGCTTCCGCCAGGAAAATCGAAGCGATCGAAAGTGCGGAAAGGCCGCCGTCCAAGGCGTGGCGGGCGCTCATCCCAGGCTTCCGTCAATCTGCCTGCAGGCTTCGAGCAGCTCCTTCACCGCCTCGACCGAGACCTGGAAATTGGCCTTCGCCTCGTCGTTCAGCTCGACCTCGACCACCTTCTCGACGCCGCCGGCGCCGAGGATGCACGGGACCCCGACATAGAGGTCGTCGACGCCGTACTGGCCGGTCAGATGGACCGCGCAGGGGAGCAGCCGCTTCTTGTCCTTCAAATAGGCCTCGGCCATCTCGATGCCGGCGGTGGCGGGGGCGTAATAGGCCGAGCCGGTCTTGAGCAGGGCGACGATCTCGCCGCCGCCGCCGCGGGTGCGCTTGACGATGTCGTCGATCCGCTCCCTCGTCGACCAGCCCATCTTGACGAGGTCGGGGATGGGGATGCCGGCGACGGTCGAATATTCGACGATCGGCACCATCGTGTCGCCATGGCCGCCCAGCACGAAGGCGGTGACGTCCTGGACCGAGACGCCGAACTCCTCGGCGAGGAAGGTGCGGAACCGCGCCGAATCCAGCACCCCGGCCATGCCGACCACCATGTGGTGCGGCAGCTGCGAATATTCGCGCAGCGCCCAGACCATCGCGTCGAGCGGATTGGTGATGCAGATCACGAAGGCGCCGGGCGCGTTCGCCCTGATCCCCTCGCCGACCGCCTTCATCACCTTCAGGTTGATGCCGAGCAGGTCGTCGCGGCTCATCCCCGGCTTGCGGGCGACGCCGGCGGTGACGATGACGACGTCGGCGCCGGCGATGTCGGCATAATCGTTCGAGCCCTTGAGGGCGACGTCGAAGCCCTCGATCGGCCCGCATTGCGAGAGATCGAGCGCCTTGCCCTGCGGCACCCCCTCGATCACGTCGCACAGGACGATGTCGCCGAGCTCCTTCGAGGCGGCGAGATGGGCGAGCGTCCCGCCGATATTGCCGGCGCCGATCAGCGCGATCTTGTTGCGAGCCATAAGGCGCTCCCGACCTGTCTCAGTTCAAAAACGAAGCGGCCGCAGGACGCGGCCCGATGGGCGCCCGCTTAGACGCCTCGCGTGCGGGGAGCAACCGCCCAGGCGGGAATGGGGCAGTCACAGTGACTGCCCCCTTTTTTGCGGCCTATTCCCCGACGAGGTTGAGGATGTTGCCGTCCGGATCCTTGAACCAGGCGACCTTCATCCCGTAGCCGGCGTGGATGTCGCCCGCGAGCGTCATGCCGGGCATGTCGTAATGCTCGAAGGTGACGCCCTTGGCGCGCAGGTCGGCGACCTCGGCTTCGATATCGTCGACCTGCCAGGTGACCGCGGTCGCCTGGTTGGTGCCGGCATAGTCGGAATGGTAGACGTTGACCTTGGTGTCGCCGCTCTTGAAGACGATCAGCTCCTCGCCCTCCTTGTCGACCTCGGTCAGGCCGAGCACGCCGGCATAGAAATCCCGCGCGCGGCCGATGTCGCTGACGGCGAGATTGGCGACGGCATTGCGTGTTCCAAGCATGGCGATCCTCCTCGAGGGCAGTGACGTAACTGTCCCCTTTTCCGCCGGTTCCCGCGGCCGGATCGAGCGGGCTTGCGCGAATCGGGGAAAAAGGGAAGTTTCTCGAATCTTCCGCTCGTGTCGGGCGAAGCGAAGGGGGACGGTGATGAAGACAATCGCGATTTACCTGGGCGGCGCGCTCGCGCTCGCCGGCTGCACGATGGCGAGCGACGAGGACAGGATGGAAAACGCCATTCGCGCCGAGCTGTCGAAGAACGGCACCGTGAACCAGGTCGAGATGACCCGGCAGGGCGACAACATGACCGGATTTGCCGAGGTCCGGGCCAATGACGGCAGCGAGGGCCGGCTGAACTGCACGGCCACGCGCGACGCGGCCAAGGCCGGATCCTACAACTGGCGCTGCCTGCCGGCGATCGACCAGCGCATGGTCGATAATATGGAGGGCACGATCAGGCAGTCGCTCGCCCAGCAGGGCGAGGTCAGGGAGGTCGAGCTGGCCAGGCAGGACGACATGCGGATGACCGGTCACGCCGTCGTCCGCGGCGGCGATGGCGAGGAGGTCCGCGCGAACTGCACCGTCACCCGCGAGAACGAAGCGAGCAACCATTTCGACTGGCGGTGCGCGCCGGCCGACGCCTCGGCGGCCACTCCCGCCGAGGCGGAGGACGGCGACAAATAGCCTAGCGCGCCAGCCGACGGATGAGGTCGGTCCAGTGGTCGACGTCGTCGTAGAAGGCGCGCACCGGCAGCCGCTCGTCGCGGCCGTGGGCGCGCTCGTCGATGGGAGTCACCGCCCACGAGCCGTCGACGCCGTAGACCGGCACGCCGCGGGCGCGGAAATAAAGGCCGTCGGTGGCGCCGGTGCTCATGTCGGGGACGATGTCGGCATTGGCGTGGCGGGCTCGGACGGCGGCGGTATAGGCGCCGACCACGTCGGCGCGCAGCGGCGAGGCGTCGGTCGGATGGGCGGGATCGACCGGCTCGACGCTGACGTGGTCGGGCTCGCCCAGCGTGCGCAGAGTGGCCTGAACCGTGGCCGGATCGACGCCGGGGAAGATCCGGCAATTGACCGTCGCCCGCGCCAGCTGCGGCAGCGCATTGTCGGCGTGGCCGCCCTCGAGCCGGGTCGCGACGCAGCGCGTCCGGGTGAGGCCGACCTCGGTCTCCGAGGCTTCGATGAGGTCGGCGGAGGCGCCGTCATGCTCGTCGGCGAGCCAGCGGGTGATCGCCGCGGCGAGCTCGGGGCTCGCCGACTGGATGCGGTGGCGGAAATAGGCGCGGGTGGTGTCGTTCAGCATCGGCTCGAAGCGGTAATGTTCGACCCGCTCCAGCGTGTGGGCGAGCGCGTAGATCGCATTGTCGGGGCGCGGCCGCGAACTGTGGCCGCCCGGGTTAGTCGCGGTCAGGATGTAGCTCTGGTAGATCTTCTCGGCGGTCTGGATGCCGAAGCCAAGCAGCCGGCCGTCGGCGAGGAAGACGCCCCCGCCGGCGTCGGCATTGAGGCCGAAATCGATGGTCGCGGGATCGAGCCACTGGCCCGCGGCCTGCTCGGCGCCGCGGCCGCCAGTCTCCTCGTCGCCGGTGAACAGGACGATGATGTCGCGGCCGGGCTGGAAATTCTCGGCCCGCAAGCGCAGCAAGGCGGTCGTCACCGCGGCGATGCCGTGCTTCATGTCGAGCGTGCCGCGGCCGTAAAAATAGCCGTCGACCTCGCCCAATGTGAACGGATCGCGCGACCAGTCGGCACGGCGCGCCTCGACCACGTCCATATGCCCCATGATCAGCATCGCCTTGCGGTGCGATGGATGCGCGGCGGGCCAGCGCAGGATCAGATCGGCGGTATGGTCGTCGGGGCGGACGACGTCATAGGGATGGATGGTGACATTGGTGAGGCCGGCGGCGCGGAACTGCTCCTGGAGATAGGTGGCGAGCTCGGGGACGCGACCGCGGCCCTGGACGGTCGGAATGTTGACGGCATGCTCGTAAATCTCCCGCGCTTTGGCGTGCCATGGATTGGCGGGCGGCTGCGCGATCGCGGCGGCGGCGGTCGAGAGCAGGGCGGCGGCGATGAGGGCGAGGCGCATAGCGGGACTCCTTGAAGGCGGCGGGAGATTGGCGGATTTTCGGGGCCGGTCAAGCCTCGCTCCCTCCCCCTTGATGGGGGAGGGTTGGGTGGGGGTGGCCTTCGAAACAAGCACCGCGCCCACGGAGAGTCCACCCCTCCCCTAACCCCTCCCCATCAAGGGGAGGGGGATTGCTCGCCGTGACCCAAAGCGAGATAGTCTCCGGACTGCATCTCGATCAGGCGCGAGGCCGTGCGGGCGAACTCGAAGGCGCCATCGCCCGCGACGTAGAGTTCGTCCGGCTCGGCATCGGCGGCGGCGAGCAATTTCACCTTATGCTCGTAGAGCGCGTCGATCAGGGTGACGAAGCGCGCGGCCTCGTTGCGGTTCTCCGGGCCCATGCGGGGAATGCCGACCAGGATCATTGTGTGGAAGCGGCGGGCGACGCCGAGATAGTCGGCGGCGCCGCGCGCCTCGCCGCAGAGCCGCCTGAACGAGAAGACGGCGACGCCTTTCAGGCTCTTGGGGACGTGGAGGATGCGGCCGCCGGGCAGCGGCAGATCCTCGCTCGGCACCCTGGCGCGGTCCTCGACCGGATAATCGGTGAGGCGGAAGAAGGCTTCGGCGAGCGCCTTGGTGGCCTCCGGCCCGTTGGGCACGTACCAGGTCGGCATGCCGCCGAGGCGCTCGAGCCGATAGTCGGTCGGGCCGTTCAGCGGCAGCACCTCTAGCCTTTGCTCGATCAGGTCGATGAAGGGCAGGAACAGCTCGCGGTTGAGCCCGCCCAGATAGAGGTCGCGGGGCGGCCGGTTGGAGGTGGTGACGATGGTGACGCCTTCCTCGAGCAGCTGCGCGAACAGCCGCGACAGGATCATCGCGTCGGCCGGATTGTTGATCACCATCTCGTCGAAGCAGAGCAGCTTCGCCTCCGCGGCGATCGCCTCGGCGACCGGCGGGATCGGGTCGCCCTGCTCTTTGGCCCGCTCGGCGCGCAGCCGCTCGTGCACCTCGAGCATGAATTCGTGGAAATGGACGCGGCGCTTCGGCGCATAGTCGATCGTCTCGAACGCCAAATCCATCAGCATCGATTTGCCGCGCCCGACCCCGCCCCACAGATAGACCCCGCCGGGCCGCTCGCCGCCGCCGAACAGGCGCCCCAGGACACCGCGCTTGCTGCCGGCAAGCTGCGCGCCAAGCCTGTCGAGCGCCGCGATCGCCCGCTGCTGATCCGGGTCCGGCTTCAGCTCGCCGGCCGCGACCAGGGCGCGGTAGCGCTCCAGGACCGCGGTCACGAGCCCTGGCTGGCCTTGCGCAGCGCGCCGGTAAAATGCGCGACCAGCTCGCCCTCCTGGACGACCCTGCCGGCGAAGAAAGCGAGCCTTTTGGTTTCGCGCAGCAGCTCGACCTCGGCGTCCAACGGCACCCCGATCCGGCCGCGGCTGAGGAAGCGGGTGCTGAGATCGAGCGTCACCGCGCGGATCACGTTCGCCCCGGCCAGCCGGCCGCCGGCGAACAAAGCCATGTCGATAAAGGTCAGGATGGCGCCGCCATGGATCATGTCGCCGAGATTGGAATGGCGCTCTTCCGGGAACATCCGGCAGACCGCCCGTCCCGGCCCGTCCTCGCGCACCAGCAGCTTGCCGATCACCGCATGGAACTTGCCGTCATCGGCGAAATCCCAGCTCCACCAGCCGGGATGGTCGGGATCCGGCGCGTGGCGGATGGCGGGGTGGACGTCCATGGCAGCGCACTGCCCATAAAGCCCCTCCCTTTCAAGGGAGGGCATCAGCCAAGTTGGGGACTGCGTCATTTTCAAATAGGCCGCTGCGGCGCGGGCCGCTAGCTTCCCACGTACTTGGCAAATGCAGGAGGGTGTCATGACCACCGAGCGTATCGAGGCTGCAATCAAGTATGCGCAGGATCAGCTAGAGGCCGGTCGTGTAGACTGGTCAGTAATCTCGACTAACTATCACGGCGACTGCGCGTTGGCCGGTCTTCTTGTGGCTCTCCTTCGAGAGGTGTCCGACCTGCGCACCGAGCTGGCGCAGAGGGATTCAAATCCATAGCGGCCTAGCCCGTCAATTTGCCGGCTCAGCCAATCCACAATGCCGTCACCAAACAACTCCTGCAGAAATGTGGGAAAAATAGTGACAGTCACTATTTTTCCCACTCCATCTTAGCCACCTGCCTGTGGCGGATTTCCGAACGGCAGCCATGCTTCCACTGGTGGAATCACGATCGCTCATATCGGCCATTTGACGCACCCCTTCCGCGCCCGACAGGACTTCCTCCTGCACCACGGGCAACCGCACGGCCATAGCCTGCTGTTGTAACCGACGCCCATACAACAGCGGGCCGGTCTGTTCATGTTATGTTCATGAAGAACAAACTAGCATTGAAGGCGGCAACGGCTCTTTGAAATCGTCGAGCGGCATGATGCCTTTAGCCTTCCGCCGTGCGGAAGGTCACAGCGAAAATTTTCCGCCGAATCCCGCAACTTTGTGACCTTTCGCGCGGCGTGAAATCCCCTCGGGGAGGGCGTGGCTCACCCGTGACGTAGTGTCCACTTCGTCAACTTCCGCTCCTACGGACAATGCCGATATCGTTCACGCGAAGGCGCGAAGAGGGACAGCACCTCTCCCGTCATTCCAGCGCAAGCTGGAATCTCTCTTTGCCTTCACGGCCGCTGGAAAAGAGAAGTGAGATTCCAGCTTGCGCTGGAATGACGGCGGCTCTTCGCGCCTTCGCGTGAAACCCCCTCTACTGAAAACAAAGGATTCTCACCGGTGACATGAGTAACTTTGGTATACTTCCGCGCCGCGCGGGGGCGTCAGACCGCCCGCTCGACCAGCAATTTCTTGGTCTCGGCGATCGCCTTGGCGGGATTGAGGCCCTTGGGGCAGACGTTGGCGCAGTTCATGATCGTGTGGCAGCGGTAGAGGCGGAACGGGTCGTCGAGCCGGTCGAGCCGCTCATCGGCGGCCTGGTCGCGGCTGTCGGCGAGCCAGCGATAGGCCTGGAGGAGGATCGCGGGGCCGAGGAACTTGTCCGAATTCCACCAATAGCTCGGGCAGGCGGTCGAGCAGCAGGCGCACAAGATGCATTCGTAGAGGCCATCGAGCTTGGCCCGGTCCTCGGGCGATTGCAGGCGCTCCTTGCCGTCGGCGGGCGGCGGCCCCGCCTTCAGCCACGGCTCGATCGAGGCATATTGGGCGTAGAAATGGGTGAAATCGGGGACGAGGTCCTTGATCACGTCCATGTGCGGCAGCGGCGTGATCCTGACCTCGCCGCTGAGGTCCTCGATCGCGGTGGTGCAGGCGAGGCCGTTGGTGCCGGCCATGTTCATCGCGCAGGAGCCGCAAATCCCCTCGCGGCACGAGCGGCGGAAGGTCAGGGTCGGGTCCTGCTCGGACTTGATCTTGATGAGGGCGTCGAGGACCATCGGCCCGCAGCTGCCCAAATCGACCGCGAAGCTGTCGTAGCGCGGGTTTTCGCCGCTGTCGGGATCGTAGCGGTAGATTTTGAAGGCCCTGGTCCGCTTCGCCTCGGCGGGCGCCGGATGGGCCTTGCCCTTCCGGATCTTGCTGTTCTTCGGCAGCGTGAATTCGGCCATCTGCTCGTCCCTCGCGGGCCGCAGATAACCTCAGGCGGCCCGCCTGTCGAGAAGCTCGGCGGCGATCTTGTAGGTGCGCGCATTGTCGACGTCGATCGCGTGGGCGCCGTCCGCCAGCACCAGCGCCGAGACGCGCACGCCGAAGCGGCGGCCGAGCCGCGCCATCGCCCGGTCGAGGGTGACGAGGCCGTAGCGCAGGAGAAAGAGGTTGAAGAAGCCGAAAGCCCGGGCGATCCGCATCGGATTCTTGGCGAACTGGCCGCCCTCGCGGAAGGTCTCGGCGAGCGCGAGCCCGCGCCGCGACAGGCCGTAAAGGTTGCAGTTGGAATATTCGCCGTCGCGGAATTTGTAGAAGCGGCGCTGGCCCTGGGGGTGGGCGGCGAGCACGTCCTGCTTGCGGGCGAGCGCGATCACGGTGTCGTCGCCGCCGGCGAGCCGGTCCGCCACCTGGCGCACCGCCGCCGCCGTCAGCAGGACATTGTCCGCGGTCGTGATCACCAGCGGGCCGTCGGCCCCCACGGCGGCCGCATAGACGCTGTCGGTGATCGTGGCCGCGGCGGGCACGAACGTCACCGGCAGGCCCGATGCCAACGCGATCGGCCGCAGCTGTTGCTCCGCGCCCGGCTCGACCGCGATCCGGACGCCGGCGATCCCATCGACTTCGGCGAGCGCCGCCAGGACATGGGCGAGCAGCGGCCGGCCGCCGATCGGCACCAGGCATTTGTGGCTGACGCCCGCTTCGGCGGCGAGCGGATCGAGCCGGCCGTCGCGCTGGGCGGCGAGGATGACGATCGTGAAGGCGTCAGCCATCGAGCAGGCCGTGGCGCCTGAGGCCCTCGTGGAGGATGGTCTCGATCAGCTCGGCCTGGGTCAGGCCGGCGCGGCGGGCAGACCGGCCGAACACCTTCTCAGACCACAGATTGGCCTGGAGGTTGACCTCGAGGAAGTCGCAGGCGCCGGTCTCAAGGTCGAGCCGGAACTCGAACCGGCCATAGTCGAACGGGCGGAATTCCTCGGCGATGGCCAGGGTCATTTCGGCGATCCTCGGCACCCAATCGCCGTCCTCGAAATCGACCAGCTGATATTTGTGGCCGCGCTCGACCAGGTCGCGCTTCTCGTAATAGGTGCGCAAATGGGTCGGATCGGCCTGCTCGAACAGCATCATCGGCATCACCACCGGGGTGCCGTCGACGGTGATCACCGGCACTTCGACGTCGCTGCCGTTGAGGAACGGCTCGACGATCGCGTCATGGCCTTCGGAATGGATGCTCGCCACCGCCGCCTCGACGCCCGCCCAGTCGCGCGCATCCTGGACGCCCCAGCTCGCCGAGGAGGCATTGGGCTTGATCACCAGCCGCGCCCCGGCCGGGCAATTGTCCTGCGTCACCGGCGCGCCGCGGCGATAGATCGCCCAGGGCGCGGTCGGGATGCCGCGCGCGGCGGCGCAGAGCTTGGAAAGGTGCTTGTCGTCGGCAAGCCCGCGCAGGATCGGGCTCGCGCCGAGATAAGGGAGGCCGAGCCGCGTGCAGAGCAAAGGCAGCATCATCTCGCTGTTGAGAAAGCCGCCGCGATTGAGCAGCGGGAAGACGAAATCCGCTTCCGGCCGCTCGAACAGGTCCTCGTAATTGTCGGCGAGGCTGAGATTGAGGCCGAGCGATTCCAGCACTTCGCGCGTCTCGACATGGTAGAGCGCGTGATTGCCGTCCTCGGGATGGAGGCCGCCCGCCCATTTCGCATGCTTGGCGATGAACAGGATGCGGAGCCGCTCTTTGGCCCGCTCCGGGATGGAACGCGGTTGGATCGGGGTGAGCACGGAAAGTTGCGACCTTCTGATACAAAAATCGGCGGGTGGCCCCTGTTCGCCCGCCGCGCCAGCCTTATAAGGCGGCGGGTTAGTCGCGTAGCGAGGCGGGCGCAAGATCGATGACCGTGGGCATTGAGGAGCCGGACGCCGGCGCGCAGATGACCGGCGGCGGCGACGCCCGCATCCTGCTCGACTCCGGGACCGGCCTCAACCGCTATTACAGCGCGCCCTACCCGCGCGATCTGATCGCCTACGCCTCCTCGACCGCGAACGACGTCTCGGCGGCGGCTTATGGCCGGGCCGAGGCGGTGCTGGCGGAGATCGGTGGCGACCCCTCGGCCGAAACCTATGCGGAACGGCTGGAGGCGCTGCGCGGGCGGATCCGCGCGGCTTACGGCGTCGCCGCGGAGGTCGCGATCGTGTTCGCCCCCTCGGGCACCGACCTCGAATATGTCGCCCTCGCCGCCGTCGCCGGCCGCGCCCCGGACGGGACTCACGCGATCCTGCTCGGCGCCGACGAGGTCGGCTCCGGCTGCATCCATTCCGCCCACGGCCTCTATTTCGCCGACGAGACCGCGCTCGGGCTCGCCGTGCGCCCGGGCGCGCCGGTGCCCGGCCTCGGCGGCGCCACCCTCGATTTGATCGACATCCCGGTCCGCGACCGGATGGGGCGCGTGCGGCCTTCGGCCTATATCGCCGCGCGGATCGAGGCTTCGATCGCCGCCGCCGCGAGGGCGCGCCGCCACAGCCTCGTCCATATCGTCCACGGCTCGAAGACCGGCCTGATCCTGCCCTCGCTCGAGGATGTCGACCGGCTCGCGCAGCCGCGCGACGCGACCCTGGTCGTCGACGCCTGCCAGGCGCGGATCACGGCGGCGGCGGTGAATGCCTATCTCGGCCGCGGCGCGATCGTCTTCGTCACCGGCTCCAAGTTCATGGGCGGGCCGCCGTTCAGCGGCTTCGCGCTGGTGCCGGCCGCGTTCATCGGCCGCGCCCGGCCGCTGCCGGCCGGCTTCGCCACCATCTTCCGCCGCGCCGAATGGCCGGCGGGATGGCCGGGCGCGGAAATGCTGCCCGACAGCGTCAATCTCGGCCTGCTGCTCCGGCTGGAGGCGTCGGTCTTCGAGCTGGAGCGGTTCCAGCGCCTGCCCGTCGACGCGGTCGAGCGGGTCGTCCTCGCCTTCCACGCCGCGGTCCGCGTCGAGATCGTCGAGAAGATGCCCGCCCGCCGCGTCGCCCCCTACCCGCCCGGCCATGTCGAGGACGCCGATACCCACCCGATCGAGATGCGGACGCTGTCGACGCTCGATCTGACCGCGCTCGCGCCCCGCGGCGCCAGCTTCGAGGACGCCCAGGCCTGGCACAAGGCGATGGCGATGGCCGGCGTGCGCGTCGGCCAGCCGGTCAAATGCGTCCGCCTGCCCGACGGCCGCTGGGGCGCGACCCTCAGGATCGGCCTCGCCATGGGCCAGGTCGTCGACAAAGCGGGCCTTTCGGATGAAGCGCTGGCCGCAGCCTTCGCCGCCGACATGGCAAAGGTGCGCGCGGCCCTTCAAGCGGCCGGCGCACAGTAGATGCGCCGGGCGCTCGGCCTCGTTCTTCTCCTCGCCGCGTGCCGGCCGGCGGGCGCCGCCTTGCCGCCCGACGCCGCCGTCCTGCCGGGCTCAACCGTCGCGACGATGCTCCGTCAATGCTCGCGCAGCGCGCCCACGGCGGGAGAAGCGACCTGGCAGCCGGGGGCGGACGATATCGCCGCGCTCGAAGCGGCCTTGCCCCCCATCCTGCTGTCGCGCCGCGAAATCCGCGTCGAGCACTATTCCAGCGAGCCGGAATGGGCGCGGTTCCCGCAAGGCTGGCAGCGCCAATATGTCGGCATCGTCCGCGGCGGCCGGCGCTACGTCTACGGCAATTTCTACAGCCGCGAGCTCAGCGCCCAGGCGGCCGGCGACCGCTGGCGCCACGAGCCCGTGCTGATCTGCGACGGCGGCCCCTATTTCTTCGGCGCCGAATATGATGTCGAAGCGCGCCGCTTCACCCACCTCGCCTTCAACGGGGCTGTTTGAGGCGCTCGCCGGCTGCGCTCAGTGCCGCGTCATCGATGCCCGGCTGGTTTCGACCGCCGGCCGCCCGACCGGCTGGGTCGCCGCCGCCGGGATGCGCCGTTCGAGCGCGCCGAGCCAGCGCGAGGCGCCGGTGCCGACGCTGATCTGCGGCTGCGAGGCCATGACCCGGTATTGCGCCTCCCAGCTCGTGATCAGCCCGCTCGCCTCAGCGAAAGCGGAAACGAGCGGCTGCGGGCTGCGCAGCGCGTGGTTGATCAGCGCATCGCCGAAGAAGGTCCAGTCGTTCTCGGCGATGCAGCCGAACGAGGAGCGGTCGGACGAGGCGGCGGTGAGGATCGCGCTCGTGTCCGAGCGCAGCCGCGGCACGAACACGCCGGCGAAGCAGGCGTTGAGGATCAACAGGCGGTTGGCGAGGCCGAGCCGGTCGAGCATCGCGGCCAGCCGGTTGGGCGAAATGAGGCCGTAGCCGCTGTCGCCGTCATTGTAATAGAGGCCGACCGGCGCGCCGTGGCTGGTGGTGTAGAGGATGATTGCGTCCTCGTTCCTGTCGGCCAGCTCGGCGATCCGGGCGAGCGCGATGGCGAGCGTCTCCGGGGTGCCGCGCGGCAGGGCGCTCGGCGCGTTACCGTCGGACCCGGCCAGCACGATCGTCCGGCCCGCGGCGCCGTAGCGGCGCTGGAGCACCTGGCCGGCGATCCGCGCCTCCCGGCCGAACACCGGATCGCTGTCGAGCGCGATGACGACGACATAGGCGTCGACCGTGCCGGCGCGCTGCGGCGCCAGCGCGCGCAGCGCCCGGTCGAGCTTGCGATGCTCGTCGAGCTCGGCATCCGGCGCCCGGTCGCGCTCGATCTGGGTGCCGGCATCGGCGCGCGCCAGGATCTCGTACGGCGACCCGTCGGCGATCATCGGCGCCCGCACGGTATGGCGCGGCGGCTGGTAGGCCTGCGGCGAGGCGGCGGCGGGGAGAAGGAGCGCCAGCGCTGCGATCAGTTTCAACCCCTTCAGCATGGCGCCCTCTCTTGCTTCATGCGCAATCTCGCGTGCCCTCCGCGCGAGTCAAGGCGGATTGCAAAGGATCCTGGAAAACCTTGACGATGACCTCATAACAGACCTATAAACAGGTCATGATTGATTCCATCCTCGCCAGCGCCAGCGTCAGCATCAGCGATCTCAAGAAGAATCCGAGCGCGGTCATCGCGGCGGCCGACGGGTTTCCGGTTGCGGTGCTGAACCGGAACACGCCCTCGGCCTATCTGGTCCCGGCCAAAGCGTGGGAAGAATTGATGGACCGGCTCGAGGACGTCGAGCTGGCGGAGATCGTTCGCGCCCGGGCGGGTGAAAAACGGATTCGGGTGCGGCTTGAGGATTTATGAGCTCGAATTCGTCGCGAGCGCGCTCAGGGAGTGGAACAAGCTCGGCCCAAACATACGAAAGCAGTTCGCCACGAAGCTCGAGCAACGGCTGAGCGATCCGCACGTCCCGTCGGCCCGGCTCAGCGGCATGCCGAACTGCTACAAAATCAAGCTCCGCGCCGCCGGCTATCGGGTCGTCTACCAGGTCGAGGATGACAAGCTCATCGTGATCGTCGTCGCCGTCGGCCGCCGCGACCGCAACCTCGTCTACAAGATCGCGGCGGGGCGGGTGGAAAGCTAGAGACCTTGCCGTCCCTTACGGGACAGTTCCGTTGTCCTCGAAGTACATTTTCCAACCGCCGAGCGGAGCATAGGTTTGGTCAAACCCCCCTCGGTCCGGGTGGTGATTATGATCGTGGAATCGGCGCAGGTCTTTATTGATCGTCAGGGCTCTATCCACGTCCTCATTCGTCAACCGTTGACCCGCGCGCATTCGGTGCCGCTGCTCATTAGTGATGAGCACAATCGCGTCGAGAGGCATGGTATCTTCACCATTGAAGAGCATGTAGGTCCTTAGCTCGCTGTCCGTGGCCGCTGCGAAATTTTGGTAGATGAGCTTGCAATGCTCTCTATCGAGCCGTCGCCGCAGCCAACGGAACACTAGTAAACCCGCGCCTTCGGCTTGATGTACTGGATCTCGTCGGTCAGCGTATAATCGTGGACCGGGCGGTAATCGATGCGGACCGCGCCGCTTTTGCCGCCCCAGCCGTCGAACCAGGCGCAGCTGTGCTTCATCCAGTTCTTGTCGTCGCGCTCCGGGAAATCCTCGCGGGCGTGGGCGCCGCGGCTCTCGGCGCGGTTGGCGGCGCCGGCGATGGTGACCGAGGCCTGGGCGATCAAATTGTCGAGCTCGAGCGTCTCGATCAGGTCGGTGTTCCAGATCAGGCTGCGGTCGGTGACGGCGATGTCGGCCATGGTGGTGTAGGTCGCCGCGAGCTTGGCGATCCCCTCGCGCAATATCTCCTCGGTGCGGAACACCGCGCAATGCGCCTGCATGTTGCGCTGCATCTCGGTGCGCACCTGTGCGGTCGGGTGCGCGCCCGTGGCGAAGCGGAACCGGTCGAGCCGCTCGACCGCGAGATCCGATCCGCCGTTGGGCAGCGGCGCGTGCCCGGTGCCGGGCTTGATCGTCTCGGCGAGCCGGAGGCCCGCGGCGCGGCCGAAGACGACGAGGTCTATGAGGCTGTTCGAGCCCAGCCTATTGGCGCCGTGGACCGAGACGCAGGCCGCCTCGCCGACCGCGAACAGGCCGGGGACGACGCTGTCCGGCGCGCCCTCCTTGATGGTGACCGCCTCGCCGTGAAAGTTGGTCGGGATGCCGCCCATATTGTAGTGGACGGTGGGCGTGACCGGCAGCGGCTGGCGGGTCAAATCGACGCCGGCGAAGACCTTGCCCGATTCGGTGATCCCCGGCAGCCGCTCGTGCAGCACCTTGGGATCGATATGGTCGAGGTGGAGCCAGATATGGTCCTTGTGCTCCCCGACGCCGCGGCCCTCGCGGATCTCGATCGCCATCGAGCGCGAGACGACATCGCGGCTGGCGAGGTCTTTCGCGCTCGGCGCGTAGCGCTCCATGAAGCGCTCGCCCTCGGAGTTGGTGAGATAGCCGCCCTCGCCGCGCGCGCCCTCGGTGATGAGGACGCCGGCGCCGTAGATGCCGGTCGGGTGGAACTGGACGAACTCCATGTCCTGCAGCGGCAGCCCCGCCCGCAAGGCCATGCCGCCGCCGTCGCCGGTGCAGGTATGGGCCGAGGTCGCGGTGAAGTAAGCGCGGCCGTAGCCGCCGGTCGCGAGCACCACCGCATGGGCGCGGAAGCGGTGCAGCGACCCGTCCTCCATGCAGAGCGCGACGACGCCGCGGCAGGCGCCGCCCTCCATGATCAGGTCGAGCGCGAAATATTCGATGAAGAAATCGGCGTCGTAGCGCAGCGACTGCTGGTAGAGCGCGTGCAGCATGGCATGGCCGGTGCGGTCGGCGGCGGCGCAGGTGCGCTGGGCGGGCGGCCCCTCGCCCATATTCTGCATCATGCCGCCGAACGCGCGCTGGTAGATCTTGCCCTCGGACGTGCGCGAGAACGGCACCCCGGCATGTTCGAGCTCGTAGACCGCGGCCGGCGCTTCGCGCACCATATATTCGATCGCGTCCTGGTCGCCGAGCCAGTCGGAGCCCTTGACCGTGTCGTACATGTGCCAGGTCCAATGGTCCGGCCCCATATTGCCGAGCGAAGCGGCCACCCCGCCCTGCGCGGCGACGGTGTGGCTGCGGGTCGGAAACACCTTGGTGATGCAGGCGGTCCGCAATCCCCCCTGCGCCGCCCCCATCGTCGCCCTGAGGCCGGAGCCGCCGGCGCCGACGACGACGACGTCATAATCGTGATCGATGATCTGGTAGGCCTTCGTGGCGGGCGCGCTGCTCATGGCGCCTTGCTATTACGCCCGGGGGCGAAGGTTGCAAGGGTTGGGCCTTACGGACGGTCGCGGCTCGATGTCGGGCCTCGTCGGGCCACGAGCACCATGGCGCAAATCAAGGCCCTTTGGGGCTCAGGAAAAGACGTCGTTGTCGCCGCCGATACCGACGGTGAGTTCCGCCGATCCTGCGTTGATTTTGGTCAACTCGGGTCTCTGCCATCGCGCCCGCTGAATTTTGGGGAGGCTCGGCAATTCCGGCGGTGCACTCGTTCCTGCTCTCACAAGACCTCCAGATTCCGCAGTTCCGAGACGCTACACGAGCGCGCGCTGGTTCGCAAGGGCGCTGTGTTAAGGCGGAGCAGCGTGAGGCCAATCGGGCGGCTCATTGTCAAGCCGACCCACTTCCCCACAAAGTGGGTCAAGCCGACCCACTTCCCCACAAAGTGGTACTTTGCGGGGGCCCGTTGCCAGCGAAGGGAGCCGCCGGCGCCGACGACGACGACGTCATAGCTGTGGTCGATGATCTGGTAGGCTTGTGTCTCGCTCATGGCGGCCCCTTCTCGCCCTCGCGTGGGAGGGTGCAAGGGCGGCTGGTTCGCGCCGGGCTTTTCCCGGCCTTCGGGTCGCCTCGATCGTCACGCTCGCGGAACCTTTTGGTTAAGGACGGGGTTTGGGCCTGATCTCGCGGCGTTCGCCGCGATCATGGCAAGGGGTCTCATACAGCTTGTTGCCAACAAGGAAATCGAACGACGTGGGGCAATGGCCGCAGGCCTTGCCGCGTCTTTTCCATCCCCGCGGCCCGATCAGTGTCTTCGGCAGAAAGCAGCGCCGGATTAAATCGGGGCTCGTTTCCGTTTCCACCAGCAGTCACTAGCAGGGAGCTCAGCCATGCCCGGTTTTCGCGATCGCTTCTCACGCACCAATTCCTTCGACCTTTGGACTCAGAATGCCGCCAACGATCCGGTTTTCCGGGGATATGAAAAGGCCGCGGGGCCCAGTGCCGCGATCGTCTCGCCGGGCCCGCAAGCGCTCATCGACACGGTGCCGGGCGACACCAGCACCACCTTCACGCTGACCGTCGACGCGGCCCCGATCGTCTCCGCGGTCGACACGATCGCCGACGAGGACTTTTACAGCATCACGCTGATCGCCGGCCATCAATATCAGATCGGCATGTACGCCTATTCGCCGCAGGGCCCGGGCGATCCGGTCGGCCCGAACGGGGTTCCGCTGTCCGATTCCTACCTCGAGCTCTACGATTCCAACGGCGTTCTGATCACCGCGGCCGACGGCGGGTCCGACACCACGTTCAACACCGCCAATTCGGGATTCGACGCGCTGCTGACCTTCACCGCCACGACGACCGGCACCTATTACGTCAACGCCCGCGCCTTCGACAATACGCCGCTGGACGGCAGCGACAATGGCGACGTCGTCGGCGACTATGGCCTCTATGCGAAGGACGTCACCGGCGACGAGTCGCTCTATACCCCCTATTACAGCCCCAACAGCCCGCTCTACGCGATCGACTGGGGCACGCAGGTCAACAAGATCCACCAGACCTACCGCAATCCGGACGGAAACGAGGGCACGCGCGACACCGGCAACCCGCAATCCCAGGTCGATCCCGGCGCCCTGCTCGGCCATCCGGGCAAGAACGTGATCAGCATCTATTTCGCCCAGGCCGGCGACATCTTCGTCTCCAACGACCCGACCAATCCGGGCCTGCCGCCCGCGACCATCACTGCGGTCGGCGTGCAGCAATTCGAGCATGACGCGGTGATGACCGCGCTCGCCGAGTTCGCCAAGGTCGCCGACATCGTCTATGTCGTGGTGACGGATCGGGCCCAGGCCGACTTCATCTATACCAGCTATCAGGGCACGCCCGGGCCCGGGGTCTCGCTGCTCGGCTCGATGAGCCCGCCGGACGAGAGCGACGAGGGCCTCGCCCAATTCAACTCCGGCGACAGCCGCTGGAATGCGGTCGACCTGCAGCAGGGCGGCTTCTCCTTCGTGACTTTGATCCACGAATTCGGCCACGGCCACGGCCTCGCCCATCCCCATGACAATGGCGGCCATTCGGGGATCATGAACGGCGTCGAGCCCGAAGGCGCGGGCGTCGCCGACTATACGACCGGGGATTTCGACCTGAACCAGGGCGTCTTCACCATGATGTCCTATGAGGACGGCTGGCAGACCTCGCCCCACAACCCGCACAATGCGCCGACCACTGGCGGCTATGGCTATCTGGGCGGGTTGATGGCCTTCGACATCGCCGCCATCCAGGACAAATATGGCGTCAACGAGGACACCGCGACCGGCAACGACACCTACGCGATGAAGGACGTCAACGCGCCCGGCACCTATTATTATTGCATCTGGGATGCGGCCGGCATCGACGCCATCACCTATGGCGGCGCCAGGGACGCCACCATCGACCTGCGTCCGGCGACCCTGCAATATGAATATGGCGGCGGCGGCCGGGTGTCCTACGCGTTGGGCATCTACGGCGGCTTCACCATCGCCAACGGCGTCACCATCGAGAACGCCACGACCGGATCGGGCAACGATCATCTGGTCGGCAACGCCGTCAACAATGTGCTGGACGGCGGCGGCGGCAACGATCTGTTCGACCTGAGCGGGGGCGGCGACGACCATGCGATCGGCGGCGCCGGCGATGACGGCTTTCTGTTCGGCGCAGCCTTCACGCCCACGGATTTCGTCGAGGGCGGCGCGGGGGCGAACGACCAGATCGGCCTCCAAGGCAATTATGCCGGCGGCAACGCGCTGACCCTCGGTGCCGGCACGATGACCGGGATCGAGGCGATCGTGGTCCTGCCGGGGTTCAGCTACGACCTCACTCTGAACGACGGCAACGTCGCGGCGGGCGGCCTGCTCAAGGTCCAGGCCACCCAGCTCGCGGCCGGCCAGAGCCTCCATTTCAACGGCTCGGCCGAACATGACGGCAGCTTCCTGACCTTCGGCGGCCAGGGCGACGACAGCTTCATCGGCGGCTGGGGCAATGACGGCTTCTATTTCGGGCCGGGCGGCTTCAACTCCGCCGATGTGGTGAACGGCGGCCTCGGCGCCAACGACCAGCTCGGGCTCGACGGCGATTATGGCAGCGTCGGCTCGCCGCTCGTCCTCGGAAGCAACGTCACCAATGTCGAGGTGGTGGTGCTGATGGCCGGCCCTTCGGGCACGCCCAACCATTTCAACGTCAGCACGAGCGACGTCTTCGTCGGCTCGGGCCAGACGATGACGATCTTCGGCCTGCAGACCTCGACCGGCTTCACCTTCGACGGCTCGAACGAGCATGACGGGGCGTTCCGCGTCTATGGCGGCACCGGCAACGACGTGATCACCGGCAGCACCGGCGCCGACTGGCTGTTCGGCGGCGATGGCACCGACACGCTGACCGGCGGCGCCGGCAACGACATCTTCTATTATGACGCGCTCAGCCAGTCGAACCCGACGATCGGGCGCGACGGCATCCAGGATTTCAGCACCGGCGACAAGATGGACTTCTCCGGCATCGACGCCATTGCGGGGGGCGGGGACGACGCCTTCAGCTTCATCGGTTCGGGCGCGTTCACCAATCACGCCGGAGAGCTGAGAGCGGTCACCAGCGGCGGGGGGATCTGGACCGTCTCGGGCGACGTCGACGGGAACGGCGTCGCCGACTTCGAGCTCCTCGTGGTGGTCAGCGACGCCCATTCCATCACCTCGGCCGATTTCACCTTGTGACGGGGAGAGAAGGCTCGGATCAGGACATCGAGGGAGCTGGTGTCACGACAATCCTAGGCTGAGGCGCGGGGCCGCGGCCCAGGTGACGATCAGCGGGTGCCTTAGGTGCGGTCGCCCGCGTCGCCGAGCCCCGGACCGGCCGGTGACAGGTACGGACCTGTCACCGACGCCGCGAAGGCGCGAAGGATGCGAAGAACGACGGGCGATAAATAGGGATAGTCCCTATTTTCTCCCCTCCTCGTCATTCCAGCGAAGGCTGGAATCCCATTTCTCTTTCATCCCCTTCCAGACGAGCAGCGAGATTCCAGCTTTCGCTGGATTGATGGAACAGGAAGGGGGCGCAGGAGCCCACGCGATTGTTGGATACAAACCGCGTTCCGCCTGCCAGACCGGGCAGCGTCTTCAGTCCCACCGAATCGGTGCAGTCTCCCGGCCGCCGCCGTCGCATTGGCGTTGCGCCGCCGCGGGGGCGATCCTAGCCTCCTCCGGATCGCATATCGGCGGCATGGAGGGGGAACCATGGACAGCATTTCGCGGCGGCAATTGCTGCAGGGCGCGGCGGCGGCGGCCGCTCTTACCGGCGTCGCGGCGCCCGCCGTCGCGGCGGCAGCGGCGGCGCCCTCGCGGCCGGGGCGGCGCCCCGCGACCGACGTCACCCTGCGCTGCGCGTTCAAGGAGACGATGCTCGACGGCCACAAGGTGCGGCTGCGCGCCTATAACGGCCAGGTGCCGGGGCCGCCGATCGTCACCCGGCCCGGCGACACGCTCCGCATCCGCCTCGAAAACGGCCTGCCGCCCTACAGTCCGGCGGGCTGGGACGGCGACCACAACGTCCCGCACCGGTTCGACCTCACCAACCTCCACACTCACGGCCTCGACGTCCGCCCGCATCTGTTCGTGCCGCTCGGCACCTCCGATCCGCTCGCGCCGATGATCGCGATCGAGTCCGGCGGCCATCTCGACTACGTGTTCGAAATCCCCGACGACCACCCGCCCGGCCTCTATTGGTACCACCCGCACCATCACGGCTCGACCGTGGTCCAGGCGGTCACCGGCATGGCCGGGACGATCGTCATGCAGGGGCCGATCGACCACGTCCCCGAGATCCGCGCGGCGCGCGACATCGTCCTCGCCATCCAGGACATCGGCCTCTTCCCCAGCGACAATCCGGCCGACGCCGGCAAGGACATCTGGACCTACGAGCCGCAGCAGAACGCGATCTGGCAGACCTTCGGCGGCATCGTCACCAAATACGATCCGGCCCAGGGCAAGGCGGTGCCGACCAATCCGCCGCTCAACGGCGGCTTCACCACCGGCGACTATGAATTGCGCTACTACCTGTTGAACGGCGAGCCGTTCTTCAAGGAGACCCATAACAGCGCCGCGCCGACCAGCCCGACGCCGACCCAGCTCGGCGTGCAGCGAATAACCATGCGGCCCGGCGAGGTGGTCCGCTTCCGCATGCTCAACGCCTGCTCGGACAATCTCATGCCGATCGCGGTCGAGGGCCACGAGATGAATCTGATCGCCCTCGACGGGATCAATTTCGGCGCGCCCCGCATCATCCCCGCTTACGGGCCGGGCGGCCCCGAGCAGGTGCTGCTGGCGCCCGCCAACCGCGCCGAGTTCCTGATCAAGGGCGCGGCCACGCCGGGCATCTACAAGGTGCTGCAGCGGGCGCAGTCGCAGCAGTTCCTCGAAAGCCCGGAAAAGACGATCTGCGAGATCGAGATCGCCGGCGCGCCCGTCGACATGGGCCTGCCGGCGAGCCTGCCGCTGCCGACCCGCAACTATCCCTTGATCCAGCCGTCGGAGATCAAGCGCGTCCGCACGTTCGAGTTCGGCGGCGCCTTCCCCGGCGTCGCCAACCCCTATGTCGGCATCGATTTCCTGATCAACAACATGCAATATCAGGAGACCGCGGTGCCGACGATCGTCAACCGCGGCGACGCCGAGGAATGGCACCTCGTCGTCCAGGGCCCGCACCATGGCGGCACCGAAGGCCATCCGTTCCACATCCATGTCGATTCGTTCGAGGTGATCTCGATCGGCGGCGTCGCCCAGCCGCCGGGGACGATCATGGACACGATCTGGATCCCCCAGGACACGATCGTCGTCATCCGGATGAAGTTCGAGCAATGGCTCGGCAAGTCGGTGTTCCACTGCCACATCCTGCCGCACGAGGACACCGGCATGATGCAGAACTTCCTGATCGTCGATCCCGGCGGCACCGGGCACCATTAGCCGGGGCGGGGTGGCGCCGTCAGCCGGCGCTGCCCCCCAGCGCGATCTTGAGGACGCAGAACAAGGCGAGCGCGGCGGCGAGGATGCTCGCGAACTTGATCAGCACCAGCCAGACCAGCCGGCCGCCCTCCTCGTGGACGTAATCGTCGACGATCACCATCAGCCCCATCTTGAGGTGAGCGAAGGCGACGAGGATGAGGAGCAACATCGGCGTCGCCGCGAGCGGGTCCTTCAGCCATTCGCTGACCGTCCGCCAGTCGAGCGCGGGCAGCCGCCAGAGCGAGACGAACAGCCAGACGAACAGGGCCAGAGCGGCGAGCGAGGCCAGCCGCTCGAGCCCCCAATGACGGGCGGCGCCGGCGTCGGCGCGGGCGGTGTCGGTCATGCCGGCAGCCTCCAGTAGATTATCCAGGCCCAGAGCGCGGCGGTGAGCAGGATCGCCCAGACGAGCGTCATCCACGCCCAGAATCTGTTGGTGTTGAGCTCGTAGCCGGCGCCCGCGTCCATGACGAAATGCCTGAGCCCCGAGAGCATATGCTGGAAGAACGCCCAGGTCAGCCCGATCCAGACGATCAGCGCCCATTTCCAGGTCGCCCAGCCGGCGAAGAGAGCATAGGCCTCGGCGCCCCTCGCCGCCGCGTAGAGCCACCAGACGAACAAAGCCGCGCCCAATGTGGCGAGCCCGGCGCCGGTGATCCGGTGCAGGATCGAGACCGCCATGTGCGGCCCCCATTTCCAGATCGTGAGGTGCGGCGAGAGCGGACGGTCGGGATTGCGGGTCATGCGGACGAAGGCCCCTGTTGCGATTGGCCCCGCTTTTAGGCCCTGCGCCGCGCGTTGCAAGCATGCCCGCCCGCGATGCTCCGGGATTGCTCCGAGGACGAGTCGCGCCGCTGCGCGCTTCCCCGCGCTGGACACCGGCCCCGCCATCTGGTTCACCTCGATTCGAACCGTTGGGGGGAAGAGCGTGTCTGCGATCGGGCCAGGAAGAATCGGCCGCCCCGCGCAGGCCGCCGCATCGGTCGCGCGTGCGCAGGACCTGACGGCCGCTCTCGCCCGGGCGTCAAAGACCGAAGGCCTCCTTCGCCGCAAGATCGCGAAACTGGAAAAGCAGCTCGCGGCCAAGAGCGATCTTCTGACCGAGGTCAATCACCGCGCGAAGAACAGCCTGCAGATGGCGATGGCGATGCTGTCGATGCAGGCGCTGGCCTCCGAGGATTCCCGCGTCGCTTCGGCGCTGCAGGCCGCCGCCGAGCGCCTGGGATATCTCGCCCGCGTCCACGAGCTTTTGTATCAGCGCGGCGACGATATCCAGGAGATCGACATCGGCGCCTTCCTCAGGGACATTGGCGGCGCGCTGGAGGGGGCGTTCAGGAGGAAGGACGTCAGGCTTCGCTACGACGTGCCCGCGCTGAAGCTGGACGTCGGGCGCGGAACGAGCGTCGCGTTGATTGTCGGCGAGGCGGTCCTGAACAGCTACAAATACGCCTTCCCCGACGGCGCGGGCGGCACCATCGAGATCCGCTGCAGGGCAGCGGGCGGCGCCGTCTTCCTTGCCGTTCGGGATGACGGCGCGGGCTTCCCCGCCGAGCAACGGCGCGGTTCGCTGGGCATGCGGCTGCTGCGCGCGCTGGGCAGGACCCTTGGCGGAGAAACCTTCGTGAGCACCGCGAACGGCACCGAGGTCAGCGTGTCCTTCCCGCTCGCCCCGCCGGAAATCTGAGTCGCCGCGCCGGTCTTTCCGGCGAGCGACGTCAAACGGCAACGGTCACCCGGCAATAGGTGCAACAGCCGGAACAGCGTCCCGCGAACCGCCGAAACTCATGATCATCCCGAACCCTGTTGCGCGCGCCCGTCACTTGTCTGCGGCGCAACGCAAGATGATCGGCCACGCAGGCATCGCAGACCGGCTCCGGCGCGCGCCGGGCGATGAACAAGCTCACCTTCTCATACAGTCTCACGACGGCGCGCTCCCCCCGAAGCTCGTCTCCGAATAGCGCCTGCGTCGCCCTTTTACAAGCATTCTCAACGCGCTACGGCTAGGGAGCGCTCGCCCGCTATCCGACAGCCCCCGTAACCGCCCCTTGCGATAGCTAACACCATCTTAACCAATTGCGCCCTAACTGCCCTCTCACAGGCACGAGCGTAAACGGGACAAATGGCGATGGCGGGCGAGCGGCGGGACGAGAGCGACCTTCAGCGGCGGATCAGGATGTTCGATACCGACGGCACGCTCGAGGAGAGCTGCCGCGAGATCTGGACGCTGATCGAGCCCCATAAGGAGGCGATCGCGCGCGCTTACTGGCTGCGCTACGCCCAGTCCGACGAGGTCACCCGGCCGATCACGCCCGAGAAGATCGACGAGCTGACCGAGCGCATCGTCCCCCATATCGAGGCCAAGCACGGCGCGCTCGCCGATCCCAAATGGGTCGAGATGACGCGCGGCTATGTCGAGGCCGCGACCAGGGCCGAGATCTCGCTGACCACGCTCTTTTCGGGGATCACCGCCTGCGGCCAGGCGGTGCTCGACGCGGTCAGCCGGGCGGTGCCCGCCGAGCCGGAGCGGCTGGCGCGGCTGTCGCGCGCGGTGATCGCGCTGACCGCGCTCGAGATCGACGTCTTCTCCGCCCATTACGACACCTTGCGCACCCAGGCCGAGCGCGAGCGCCGCGCCGCCCAGGGCACCGAGTTCAACCAGGAGATCGTCAGCGTCGTCGAGCATAGCGCCGCGGGATCGCGCAAGGTCCGCGCCCAGGCCGCCGACGCCAGCGCCGCCGCCCGCGGCATGCTCGGCAAGACCAGCGAGGTCGCCGCCGCCGCCGAGCAGAGCGCGGTGGCGATGCGCGAGGCCGCCCAGACCGCGGCCGGGCTGATCATGGCGATCGAGGATGCCAGGAACGAGGTCGAGGTCGCCGCCGGGGTGGCGACGCGCGCCGGCGATCAGGCGTCGCAGGCGGTCAAGGTCAGCCAGGCGCTGTCGGCCCATGTCGAGGCGATCGAATCGATCCTCGGCCTGATTCGCGACATTGCCGGCCAGACCAATCTGCTCGCGCTCAACGCCACCATCGAGGCGGCCCGCGCCGGCGATGCCGGCCGCGGCTTCGCGGTCGTCGCCCAGGAGGTGAAGAGCCTCGCCGCCCAGACCGCGCGGGCGACCGACGACATCACCCTCAAGATCAGCGCCATCCAGACCGCCACCAAGCAAACCCTCGACGCCAACGACTCGATCCAGAGCACGGTCGGCGAGGTGCAGGTCAGCGCCGACCGCATCCGCAAGGCGATGGAGATGCAGGCGCAGACGGTGACGATGATCACCGCCGCGGTCGACGAAACCGCGCTCGCCGCCGATTCGATGTCCTCGACGATCGCCGCGATCCGCGCCGACACCGAGAATGTCGCGAGCGAGATCGACGAGGTCGAGAAGAGCTTCGGCGCGGTCGACGAGGAGATGGCCAAGTTCAAGGCCTCGGCCGGCAAGTTCGTCCGCAATTTCGCCGCCTGAGGCGGTCCGGGACAAGCTCCGCATTAAACACGTTTCTTCGGAACGCTTCCGGGGATATCCTCCGCGTGCCATGGAACGGAATCGGGTCGCCAGATTGAGCGAGGGCCAGCGCGCTTGTTTGCGCATGGTCTATCGCCACATGGAGACCAAGGAGATCGCCCGCACGCTCGGGATCAGCCCCGACGGCGTCGCCCAGCGGATCAAGACGGCGATGCGCATCCTGGGCGTCAACCGCCGCCGCGACGCCGCCCGCATCCTAGCCGAAGCCGAGGGTTCGACCTCCAACCCGCCGCTGGTTAACCCGCCATGGGACATTGCGGCCATGCCCGAACCGGCGATGATCGCCCTATCGAACGAGGGCGAGCGGCGGCTTTATGGCGAACCTTCGGGCATCGGATTGCGGGAAGAGCAGGTTGCGTTCGACGCGCTGTTCCCGGCTTCCAGCCCCGTCCTGCCGCTCCCGCTGGGGGAGACGAGGCCACATGACGTAGGTTGGCTGACACGGCTGGCGTGGATCGCCGGCATCGCGATCGGCGGCGCGCTCGCATTCGGCGCCCTGGCCGCGGGAGTGGAAGCGCTGGGACGGCTCTTCAGGGGCTAGGTCCAGCAGACAAACGAGAATTGGGAAACCAGGAACCGCGCGACGTTCGCTGCGCGGAAGGGAGAAGTCTTATGCTGAAGCAACGCCGTGAGGCCGCGATGAAGGTCGCGGAAAGCCTGTTCGCCGCCGAGGAGGCGATCGACGCTGCGCTGGCGCGGACCGCCGAGTTGAACGGCAGCATGGTCACGGCCCGCACTGACGCGAGTCTTTCGGCGCTGGTCGGCCAGGACGCGTTCGAGGTCGCGGCTTCGGCCTTTGCCGCATTGGCGCGCGCCCGCTGCGATATCGTAGAGACCCACAAAAGGCTGAGCGAGGCAAAAATCCAAGTCGGCATGCGGACCATCGCAGTCGGAGACGGTGCGCCGAAGCCGCCGATGCCAAGTGCAGAAGCCCGCCACCTGCAGAGCGTGACCTAACGGACCGGAGGGCGAATCTTATGCTGAAGCAACGCCGTGGGGTCGCGATCAAGGTCAGGGACAGCCTGTTCGCCGCCGAGGAAGCGATCGACGCCGCGCTCGCGCGCACTGCCGATCTCAACAGCAAGATGGTTACAGCGCGCACCGATGCCGGCCTGTCCGCGCTGGTCGGCCAGGACGTGTTCGAGGTCGCAGCTTCGGCCTTTGCCGCCTTGGCGCGCGCCCGCTGCGACATCGTCGAAACCCACAAGCGGCTGAGCGAGGCGAAGATTCAGGTCGGCCTGCGCACCATTGCGATCGGTGACCTGGGTAAACCTCCGGCCGCGGAGCAGGGCGGCGACACGATCGCCTTCGGCGACGAATTGCCGAAGCCGCCGATGCCGAGTGTAGAGGCCCGCCACTTGCAGGGCGTCGCTGTAGGCGCCGAATGGCCGAAGCTACCGCCCGCGGCACTGGACCCAGGCCGCCAACTAAAGACTGTCGCCTAGTGCGTGGGAGGGAAGACTAATGCTGAAGAGACCTCGTGAAGTCGCGATCAAAGTCGCGGAAAGCCTGTTCGCCGCCGAGGAGGCCATCGACGCTGCTCTGGCGCGCACCGCCGAACTGAACAGCAAAATGGTGACCGCGCGGACCGATGCGAGCCTGTCGGCCTTAGTTGGGCAGGATGCCTTCGAAGTCTCGGCCTCAGCCTTTGCGGCCCTGGCTCGCGCACGGTCCGACATCGTCGAGACGCACAAGAGGCTCAACGAGGCCAAAATTCAGATTGGCCTGCGCACCATGGCCGTCGGTGATGAGCTACCCAAGCCGCCGATGCCGACCGGCGATGCCCACCATCTGCAGGCGGTCGCCTAAGGGGGCCAGAGGAGAAGCCTGATGCTGAAGGGACGTCGTGACGCCGCAGTGGAGGTCGCGGAAAGCTTGTTCTCCGCGGAGGAGGCGATCGACTCCGCGCTGGCGCGGACCGCCGAGCTCAACGGCAAGATGGTGACCGCGCGGGCCGACGCGCGTCTGTCGGCGCTGGTCGGGCAGGACGCGTTCGAAGTGTCGGCCGCCGCGTTCGCCGCGCTCGCCCGCGCGCGGTGCGACATCGTCGAGACCCACAACCGGCTGAGCCAAGCGAAGATTCGGGTTGGTTTGCGCACTGTTGCGATCGGTGAGTTGCCGAAGCCACCCAGCGCGGAACGGGACGGCCATCTCAGGGTGGTTGCATGATCGCGACAGCGTCTCAGCTGAGCAAAGCAGTCCAGTAGGACCGTCCGCTAGGGGATCGCGGAAGGCCTGTTCGCCGCCGGCGATGCGTGCACGTTGCCGCGATGGCGAGCAAGTTCACAGAGAAGAAAGGCTCCGTGCTCCTACCCGCCGAGGGTTAACCCACCGTGGGACATTGCCACTGCATCCAAACCAGCGACAATCGGCGCATTGTTTGAGGGCGAGCGCCTTGGCTGGGGAGAGACAGCACTGGCGAGACTCTTCAGGGGCTAGACCAGCAGACAACCGGAAAATGGGGAAACAGGAACCGCGCGGCGTTTCGCCGCGCGGAGGGGAGAAGTCTTATGCTGAAGCAACGCCGTGACGCCGCGATGAAGGTCGCGGAAAGCCTGTTCGCCGCCGAGGAAGCGATCGACGCCGCCTTGGCGCGCACCGCCGAGCTCAACAGCAAGATGGTGACGGCGCGGACCGATGCCGCCCTGTCGGCTTTGGTCGGCCAGGACGCGTTCGAAGTCTCGGCCGCAGCCTTCGCCGCACTGGCCCGCGCCCGCTCCGACATCGTCGAGACCCACAAAAGGTTGAGCGAAACCAAGATCCAAGTCGGTTTGCGCACTGTCGCTTTTGGCGATTCTTTGCCGAAGCCGCCAGCCGCAGAACTGGGCGAAGGTCGGCATTTGCAATCGGTCGCCTAATCGCGAGCCGGGGCTGACGGTGGAGGACGAGTTCCGTGTTGAGGGATAATCAAATCGCTGTGCAAGGGGCTTTGATCGGCCTGTTGTCGGCGGTCAGCTCCCTACAGAGGAGGGGAGCGGGCTTGACCGGACTGCGAGTGCGTGGTCCGGTCAAGCCATGCTCAATGTCTTTGTATTCGACTCCCTGCTCCTCCTTTGTTGCGGCTACGCACTGTGGCGCGGAGGTGCGCCGGAGCGGATCGGAGGAATTATCTTCCTGCTGGCCACAGCTCTCACCGTCGTGGCGGCGTCCGGTCCTGCTAGTCGATTTGCCTCGGTCGAAATGGGCATCTTCATTGTCGATGTGGCGACCCTTGTCGCTCTTATCGTCCTAGCATTGCGCGCCGAGAGGCATTGGCCGTTATGGGTAGCAGGGTTGCAAATCGTCGGCACGGCAGGGCACGCAGTGAAGCTGGTGGACCCCACCGTGATTCCGAGGGCTTACGCCTTTGCCCTCGCGTTTTGGAGCTATCCGATGCTGCTCATTCTGGTGCTGGGGACCTGGCGTCATCAGCAGCGCTTAGCCAAATTCGGTGCCGACAGATCCTGGTCGAGCTCCTGGGGCCGTTCGGGGCGTCAGCGCGGGGGTGGGCCGACGGGCTAGTCGACGAGTTCGGGTCGCTTGCGGCGGTGCTCGCGGCCAGCCCCGATGCTTTGGCGCGCACCCTCGATGACGACGGCGCCGTGCGCCAGTTGCGGGCGGTGCGGGCGGCGATGCTGCAGGCGTTGCGGACCGAAGCGCTGACCGGGCCCGTCCTTTCCGATTCCGAGACGCTGATCGACTATCTATTCGCCGACATGGCGCATCTGCCGACCGAGCGGCTGCGGGTCCTCTTCCTCAACGCCAAGAACCGGCTGCTGCGCGACGAGGTGATGGGCGAAGGCTCGATCAGCGAGACCAGCATCTATCCGCGCGAGATCATGCGCCGCGCGCTCGAGATCGGCGCCACCGCTTTGATCCTCGCCCACAACCATCCCTCGGGCGACCCCAAGCCGAGCCGGGTCGACGTCGAGGCGACCTACCGCGTCGTCGAGGCGGGCCGGCCGTTCGACATCAGGGTCCACGACCATGTGATCATCGCCCGATCGGGCTGGTCGAGCTTCCGGGTTCTTGGTTTGATCTAGGGAATCGAAAGAAAACTGGGGGGAAGTATGAGATTAGACTTTCTGGACGTAATAAATCCGCTAATCTGCACTGGCAGCGAGCCAGGCAATGCAAGACGCGAGTTCGGAGAAGATTCATCAGGCGATAGATTCGGTCCAGCACGCGCTCGGCCGGATCGCCGCGCTCGCAAGCATCCTCCCCTCCTCGCTCGCCGGCACGACCTTGGCCGCAATGGCTGAGCGGCTCTATCTGGAGCGCAAGCGCCGCGCCGATTACTTCCCCGCGGCCCTGTTCGGCGAGCCGGTCTGGGATCTGATGCTGGCGCTGTTCGTCGCCCGCGAAGAAGGGCGCCGGCTGAGCATCGCCGAAGCTTATGAAGCGGCGGCGGTGAAGCCCGCCGCGGGGCGCCGGCTGCTCGCCCGGATGGAGCAGGCCGGCCTGGTCGCCCGCTCCGGCGGCCAGGAGGATCGCCGCAAGCGCTATGTCGCGCTGAGCCAGAACGCCCACGAGCGGCTGAGCGACTATCTGACCCGCCACCTTTAGGCTGTGCCGACATTCCGCCCTAAAAGCCCTCTCCCCAGGGGAGAGGGGGCAGTGCCGCGGTATCCACGGCCCTCCTTGCCACCTTTAGGCTTTCCCCCGACGCATCGCCCCTCTATCCGCGCCGCATGACCCGGCCGCTCCACATCCTCGTCACCGGTACCAGCCGGGGGATCGGGGAATCGATCCTCGAAGCTTTCGGCGGCCACCGCGCCGTCGGCCACTCGACCGGCGGCGGGAACGGCCGGATCGCCGAGGACCTGGCCCGGCCGGGCGTCGCCGAGGGGCTGTGGAACGAGGCGCTCGAGCGGCTCGAGGGGCGGATCGACGTGCTGGTCAACAATGCCGGCGTGTTCGAGGCGGCGCCGATCGACTCGGCCGACTGGACCGCGCAATGGGAGCGGACGCTGCGCATCAACCTGATCGCCGCCGCCGAGCTAAGCCGGCTCGCCGTGCTCCATTTCCGCGCGCGCAATGGCGGCGGCCGGATCGTCAATGTGGCCAGCCGCGCCGCCTATCGCGGCGACAGCCCCGATCATTGGCATTATGCCGCCGCCAAGGCCGGGATGGTGGCGATGACCAAGACGATCGCGCGCGCTTATGCGGGTGAGGGCATCTATGCCTTCGCGGTCTGCCCGGGCTTTACGATCACCGGCATGGTCGAGGACTATGTTGCGAGCCGCGGCGGCCTCGCCTCCTTGGGCGAGCTGCCGCTCGGCCGGCCGGCGACCACCGACGAGATCGCCGAAACGGTGCGCTGGCTCAGCGTCGATGCGCCGCCCTCGGCGACCGGCGCGGTGATCGACGTCAACGGCGCCAGCTTTGTCCGCTAACCGGATCCTCGTCATTGCGAGGAGCGAAGCGACGCGGCAATCCAGTGCCGCGCTGGATTGCTTCGCTTCGCTCGCAATGACGATTGCGGTGGCGCGTGCCCGATAGCTGGAAAGTCACCCTGCCCTGCACCAGGGCGGAGGCCGAGGCGCTGAAGGGCGACATCGCGCAATTCGCGCTGCTCGAGTCGCCGCCGGTGCTGATGACCAGCGAGGCGGACGGCGAGGCGTGGCGGATGGACGCCTATTTCGAGGCGGAGCCGGACCGCGCCGACCTCGACCTCTTGCTCGCCCTCACGCCGAGCGCGCGCGGCACGCGGCCTGCCGTGGAAAAGCTCGGCGACGCGGATTGGGTGACGCTCTCGCAGGCGGGCCTGGAACCGATCCGCGCCGGCCGCTTCTTCGTCCACACGCCCGCGCACCGCGACTCGGTAGCGGCCGATTCGGTCGCGCTCGAGATCGACGCCGGGCGCGCGTTCGGCACCGGCCAGCACGAAACCACGACCGGCTGCCTGATCGCGCTCGACCGGATCCGGGCGGCGGGGGTGCGAATCGCCAATCTCGCCGACATCGGCACCGGCACCGGGCTCCTGGCGTTCGCCGCGCTGCGTTTGTGGCCGGCGGCGCGCGCGATCGCCTCCGATGTCGATCCGGTCGCGATCGAGGTCGCGGCGGAGAATGCGGCGATCAATCGCGTCCGACTCGGCCGCGCGCGGGGTCAGGTCGAGTTGGCCGTGGCCGGCGGCATGGACCATCCCCGCCTCCAGGCGCGCGCGCCCTACGACCTCGTCATCGCCAACATCCTTGCCGGCCCGCTGATCGCGCTGGCGTCATCGCTCGCCGGGGCGCTGGCGCCGGGCGGCCGGCTGATCCTCGCCGGGCTGCTGGATCACCAGGCGGAGGCGGTGGCCGCCGCCTATTGGCGACGCGGCATGAGGGCGGTCGCGCGCATCGACCGCGGCAACTGGCCGACCCTGGTGATGCGCAAGCGGCGCTAGCCGCCGGCGGCGCGGACGATCTCCAGCCAAGCCGCTTCGTCGATCACCTCGATGCCGAGCTCGGCCGCCTTCTTAAGCTTCGAGCCCGCGCCGGGGCCGGCGACGACGAGGTCGGTCTTCTTCGAAACGTCCCCCGCCGCCTTGGCGCCGAGCGCCTCGGCCTGCGCCTTCGCCTCGTCGCGCGACACGGATTCGAGGCTGCCGGTGAACACCACCGTCTTGCCGGTGACGGGCGAGTCGCGAACCTCGTGGATCACGTCCGCCACCTCGACGCCGGCCGCGAAGATCGCGGCGATCACATCGCGATTGTGCGGCTCTTCGAAGAAATCGAGCAGCGCGTTCGCCACTTCCGGGCCGATATTCTGGGTGCCGACCGCCTCGACCACCGCCTTGTTGCGGCGCTGGAGAAACTTGCGTTCCTCCTCCCCCGGCGCGGGTTGCATCTCGTGGCGGACCGCAAGCGCGCCATCGATCATCGCCTGGAATGCGGCCCAGCTCCGGTAGCGGCGGGCGAGGTCGCGCGCGGTCACCTCGCCGACGTGGCGGATACCCAACGCGTAGAGGAAGCGGTCCAGCGGCGGCTTCCTGCGCGCGTCGATCGCCGCGATCAAATTCGCCGCCGAAATCTCCGCCCAGCGCTCGCGGCCCAGCAACTGCTCTTTGGTGAGCGTGAAGATGTCGGCGGGCGATTGCAGGATGCCGTCCCGGAAGAAGCTCTCGATATGGGTGATGCCGAGCCCTTCGATGTCGAGCGCGTAGCGGCTGACGAAATGGCGGAGCCGCTCGACTAGCTGGGCGGGGCAAATCAGGCCGCCGGTGCAGCGTATGTCGACCTCACCCTCCTCGCGCACCGCGTCCGACCCGCATTCGGGACATTTGTCGGGGAAGACGTAAGCGGCGCGGTCCTCATCGGGGGTCAGGTTCTCCAGCACCTGCGGGATGACGTCGCCGGCGCGCTGGATGCGGACGCGGTCGCCGACCCGAACGCCCAGCCGGGCGATCTCGTCGGCATTGTGGAGGGTGGCGTTGGTGACGGTGACGCCGCCGACGCCGACCGGCCTCAGCCGCGCGACCGGGGTCAGCTTGCCGGTGCGGCCGACCTGGATGTCGATCGCCTCGAGCACGGTCTCGGCCTTCTCGGCGGGGAATTTGTGGGCGAGCGCCCAGCGCGGCGCCCTGGCGACCTGGCCCAGCCGCCGCTGCCAATCGAGCCGGTCGACCTTGTAGACCACGCCGTCGATGTCGAACGGCAGATCGGCGCGCTTCGCCTCGATCATCCGATAGTGGGCGATGAGGCCGGCGAGGTCGGTGAACCGGCCGATGTCGCCGGCGATCGGCACACCCCACTCCCGAATCGCGCGCATCATGCCGAGCTGGGTGTCGACCGGGAGCGCCGACACTTCGCCCCAGCCGTGCGCGTAGAAGCGGAGCGGTCGCGCGGCGGTGACGCCCGCATCCTTCTGCCGGAGCGAGCCGGCGGCGGCGTTGCGCGGATTGGCGAAGATCTTGCCGCCCTCCGCTTCCTGCCGCCGGTTGAGCGCGGCGAAGTCCTCCTTCGACATGTAGACTTCGCCGCGGATCTCGAAGACGTCCGGGGCATTGCCCTTCAACCGCTGGGGGATGTCCGGGATCGTCGCGACGTTGGCGGTCACGACCTCGCCGGTGGTGCCGTCGCCGCGGGTCGCGGCGAGGACGAGGGCACCCTTTTCGTAGCGCAGCGAACAGCTGAGGCCATCGATCTTGGGCTCGGCCGTGAGCGCCACTTCGGCATCCTCGGCCAGCCTCAGGAACCGTCGAACCCGGGCGAGGAAATCCGCCACCTCTTCCTGTGAGAAGGCATTGTCGAGGCTGAGCATCGGCAGCGCGTGCCGCACCTTCGAGAGGTGCCCCGCCGGCGCCGCGCCGACCTGGCGCGACGGGCTGTCGGCGCGGACGAGATGGGGGAATTCCGCCTCCAATTCGGCATTGCGGCGGACCAGCGCGTCATAATCCGCGTCCGAAATCTCCGGGTCGTCGTCGGTATGATAGAGCCGGTTGTGCCGCGCGATTTCCCGCGCGAGGCGCTCCAGCTCTTTGGCGGCCTCGGCTTCGGTCACGCCGCCTCCAGCAGCCGGCTCGCCTGCGCCCGCGCCTCGTCGGTGACTTCGGCGCCGGACAGCATGCGGGCGATCTCCTCGCGGCGCGTACCCTCGTCGAGCAGGTGGACGCCGGTGCGGGTGACGAGGCCGTCATGGCTCTTTTCGATCAAGAGGTGGCGGGCGCCGCGGGCGGCGACCTGGGGCGAGTGGGTGACGACGAGGACCTGGCCGCGCGCGGCGAGCCGGTGCAGCCGCTCGCCGACCGCGCTGGCGACGGCGCCGCCGACGCCGCGGTCGATCTCGTCGAAGATCATCGTCGTCGCGCCGCCCTCCTCGGCGAGCGACACTTTGAGCGCGAGGATGAAGCGGGACAGCTCGCCGCCCGAGGCGATCCGCACCAAGGGGCCGAACGGCGCGCCCGGATTGGTCGCGACCTCGAACTCGACCCGGTCGCGCCCGGACGCGCCCGCCTCCGCCGCGGCGAGCGCGGTGCGGAAGCGGGCCTGGTCGAGCTTCAGCGGCGCCAGCTCCCCCGCCACCGCCGCGTCGAGCCGCGCCGCCGCCGCGTGCCGCGCCGCGCTGAGCGCCGCCGCCGCCGCATGATAGGCATTTTGCGCCTCGGCCAGTTCGGCCTCGATCGCGGCGATCCGCGCCCCGCCCGCCTCGATCGCGCCGAGCTTATGGGTCAGCGCCTCGAGCAATGCCGGGAGCGCGTCGGCGTCGACCCGGTGCTTGCGCGCCAGCGCCCTGATCTCGAACAGCCGCGCTTCGGCCTCCTCGAGCCGCGCCGGATCGAAGGTCAGCGCCTCGCCGGCGCGTTCGAGCGCTGCTTCGGCGTCGGCGGCTTCGATCACCGCCCGGTCGAGCGCCGCCAGCGATTCGGCCAGCAGCGGATGCTCCCCGGCGATCCGGTCGAGCCGCCGCGCCGCCTGGCGGAGCTGGGCCAGCCCGCCTTCCGATCCCGCCAGCAGCGCCGAAAGCCCCGCCAGCTCGTCGCCGAGCCGCGCGCCCGCCTGCATCGAAGAGCGGAGCGCGGCGAGGCTCTCTTCCTCGCCGGGCTCCGGGCGGAGGCGGCCGATCTCCTCGACCGAATGTTCGAGCCACTCGCGGTCGCGCGCGGCGACATCGGCCTCGGCGCGGGCCGCGGCGAGCGCCTCCTCGAGCGCGCGCAGCCGCTGCCATGCGGTTTCGGTGTCCGCCGTGTCGAGCCGGCCATAGGCGTCGAGCAGGGCGCGGTGGCCGCGCGGGTTCAGGAGGCCACGGTCGTCGTGCTGGCCGTGAATCTCGACCAGCGAGGCGCCGAGCTCGCGCAGCAACCCGGCCGAAACCGGCTGGTCGTTGACGAAAGCGCGGCTGCCGCCGTCGGCCTTGACGATGCGGCGGATCACCAGCGGCTCGCCCGGCTCGAACGCCAGCCCGTTCCCGTCGAGCAAGGCCCGCGCCGGATGATCCGCCGGAATGTCGAAGGCGACGCTGACCGCCGCCTGGCTCTGGCCGCGGCGGACGAGGCCGCTTTCCGCGCGGCTGCCGAGCGCCAGCCCCAAGGCGTCGAGCAGGATCGACTTGCCCGCCCCGGTCTCGCCGGTCAGCACGCCGAGGCCCGGCCCGAATTCGAGCTCGAGCGTGTCGATCAGCACGACGTCGCGGATCGAGAGACCGGTCAACATGGAGGAAGGGCGCGGGACATCGAATCCCTCTTACGTCATTCCCGCGAAAGCGGGAATCCAGCGCTGCCTGAGGCGCCGATGATGTGCTCGAAAAGATCGTTCCAATCGGGATTCTCCCGCTCGATCAATTCCAGCTTCCACGCCCGCCTCCATTTCTTGATCGCCTTCTCCCGGGCATGGCTTCGTCAATGCGCTCGAAATGCTCGGCGTGGACAAGACACATCACGCCATAGCGATCTGCGAATCTCGAGCCGCGACCTTCTCGATGTTGCAGCATTCGCGCAGGCAAATTCGCCGTCACGCCGGCATAGAGCGTGCCGTTTCGCTTGTTCGCCAGGATATAGACCCACCCGCCCATCTGGATTCCCGCTTTCGCGGGAATGACGAGGTTTGGCTAGTTGGTACCGCGCGCCTGAGCGGCCGCGGCCTGCTGGGGGGCGTGGCGCTGGACGAGCTCGTAGGCGCGCTGATACCAGCGGCTGTTTGGATAATTGGCGCCGAGCACGGCCGCCGCCCGCCGCGCCTCTTCCGGGATGCCGAGCGCGAGATAGGATTCGGTAAGGCGCATCAGCGCTTCGGGGGCGTGGCTGGTGGTCTGATATTCTTCGACCACGGTGCGGAAGCGGACCGTCGCCGCCAGCCATTGCCGGCGGCGCTGGTAGAAGCGGCCGATCTCCATCTCCTTGCCGGCGAGGTGATCGCGGACGAGGTCGACCTTGACCCGCGCGTCGGCGGCATAAGGCGTATCGGGATAGCGCCGGACGACCTCGCCAAGCGATTCCAGCGCCTGGCGGGTGATCGCCTGGTCGCGGGTGACGTCGCTGATCTGCTCGTAATAATTGAGCGCGATCAGATAGAGCGCATAAGGCGCGTCGCGATTGCCGGGGTGGATCGACATGAAGCGCCGCGCCGATTCGATCGACTTGGTGTGGTCGCCGGCCGCGTAATAGCTGAACGCGCTCATCAGCTGCGCCCGCCGCGCCCAGATCGAATAGGGATGCTGGCGCTCGACCTCGTCGAAAATGAGCGCCGCCTGGGCGTAATTGCGCTGCCGCATCCGGTCCCAGGCGGCGTTGTAGAGGGTGTTGACGTCGCGGGCGACGTAGCGGGTGTCCGCCCCCCTCCGGTTGCGACCTAGGGTCCCGCAGGCGGAAAGCGGGACCAGGCTGACGGAGAGCGCGAGGAGCAACGCGGCACGGGATTTGATCTGCATGGCGGGCTTCTTAGCGGAGGGTCGGGCGGAGGCCAAGCGGCGTCTCGCATCAGAGCGGCGCGGCGATGAACGCGGCTTTAATGGCGCCTCTTTAACCCGGCTTTGCTATGCCTGCCCGCGATGCTGCGCGTGCTCACCCTCGCCACCCTGTTCCCGAACCGCGCCCGGCCGACGCTGGGCGTGTTCGTCGAGCGCCAGACCCGCGCGCTCGCCGAACTGCCCGACGTCGAGGTCGAAGTGGTCGCGCCGGTTGGCCTGCCGCCCTGGCCGCTGTCGCTGCACCCGCATTATGCTTGTCTCCGCGCGCTGCCGGAGCGTGAAACCCGGGACGGCCTGACCGTCCATCGCCCGCGCTACCGGGTCTGGCCGGCGCTTGGCAAGGCGCGCACCGCGCAGGTCATGGCCGACGCGCTGCTGCCCATGCTGCGCGAGCTCCGGGTCCGCTTCCCCTTCGAGGTGATCGACGCCGAATTCTTCTGGCCCGACGGCCCGGCGGCGATGCGGTTGGCCGCGGCGCTCGATGTCCCCTTCTCGGTCAAGGCGCGGGGCAGCGACATCCATCTCTGGGGCGCGCGGAGCGACATCGCTCCACAGATCGTGGCGGCGGGCAAAGCGGCCGACGGGCTGCTCGCCGTCAGTGCCGCGCTCAAGCGCGACATGGCCGCGCTCGGGCTGCCCGAGGAGAAGATCCGGGTCCATTACACCGGCATCGACCTGGCGCGCTTCCATCCCTCGGCCAGGGCCGAGCTCGGCGTCGGGGGGCCGCTCCTCATCGCGGTCGGCCATCTCACGCCGCGCAAGGGACAGGATCTCGCGCTCGCGGCGCTGGCGCGGATTCCGGAGGCGACGCTGCTCCTCGTCGGCGACGGCCCCGACCGCGCCCGGCTTGAAACGATGGCGGCCCGCAACGGCCTGTCGGACCGCGTCCGGTTCCTCGGCGTCCAGCCGCACGCAGCGCTGCCGGGGCTGTTGGCGGCGGCGGACGTGCTGGTGCTGCCGACGGCATCGGAAGGGCTCGCCAACGTCTGGGTCGAATCGCTCGCCTGCGGCACGCCGGTGGTGACCAGCGACGTCGGCGGCGCGCGCGAGGTCATCGAGGGGCCCGAGGCGGGGCGGCTGGTCCCGCGCGACCCCGAAGCGATCGCGACGGCGGTCCGCGCATTGCTGACGGCATCCCCCGATTCGGCGATGGTCCGTCGCGCGGCCGAGAAGTTCAGCTGGACGCGCAACGCCACCGAACTGCGCGACCACCTTTCATCCCTGGTCCGCTAGAGCGGCAGCAACGCAGCGGCGATCCAGCGGCCTTCGCCGCGCAGCAGGGTCCAGGTGCGCGCCGCGGCGCGGCTGTCCATCGCCTCGACGCCGATGCCTTGGGCCTCCAGCGCGGCGATGAAGGCGCGCGCCGGGAAGGCCTGGGCCGCGCCGGTGCCGAGGATCAGGAATTCGGGCGCGGGAGCGAGCGCCAGCAGCGCCTCGACATCGGCCGGCGCGAGGTCGGCCAGAGCCGGCGGGCGCCAATGCATCGCGCGCTCCGGCGTCAGCAGCAGGCCCCGGTAGCTCTCGCCGTCGACCAGGAAGGTGCGCCCGGAAATGCCCTGGACGCGCGGGCCCGGCGCCGCCGGCGCGGCTTCAAACCTTGGCGCCGTCATAGCTTTCGTTGCGCGGCCCGCGCTCGGCGCGGCTGGCCGGGTCCTTGGGCAGGAAGCTGCCGGTCGTGACCCTGAGCCAGACCAGGATCGGCGAGGAGATGTAGATCGACGAATAGGTGCCGACGAAGATGCCGATGAAGATCGCGATGGTGAGGCCGAAGATCACGTCCGGTCCGAGCAGCAGCAAGGCGAGCAGCGCCAGCAGGATCGAGAGGCTGGTCACCATCGTCCGCGACAGCGTCTCGTTCAGCGAGAGGTTCAAGAGCGGCACGATCTCCATCTTGCGGTATTTCCGCAGATTCTCGCGGATCCGGTCGTAGATGACGACGGTGTCGTTCAGCGAATAGCCGACGATGGTGAGGATCGCCGCGACGACGTTGAGGTTGAACTCGAGCTGGGTCAGCGAGAAGAAGCCCATCGTCATCCAGACGTCGTGGAACAGGGTCACCAGCGCGCCGATGCCGAATTGCCATTCGAACCTGATCCAGATGTAGATGGCGATGCCGATCATCGCGAAAGCGATGGCGAGCCCGCCCGATCGGAGCAGCTCCTCGGAAACCTTGCTGGAGACCGTCTCGACCGCGTCGAAGCGGGCATCGGGATGGAGCTGGGTGATCACCGCGCGAACCTGGGTGGCGGCGCGGGTCGCGGCGGCCTCGCCGCCCTCGGGCAGCGGCATGCGGATCGAGATGACGTTGCGCGACCCGAATTCCTGCAAGCTGGCGTCGCCGAGGCCCAGCCCGTCCACCCGCGAGCGGAGCTGGTCGAGATTGGGCGGCTGGACGAAGGTGACGCGGACGCTCTGGCCGCCGGCGAAATCGACGCCCCAGTTGAGCCCGCGGCTGAAGACCAAAGCGATCGACGCCGCGGTGATCAGGATCGAGATCATCAGCGCGATGTTCCGCCACCGCATGAAATCGAGGTTGGTGTTGTCCGGGATCAGCTTCAGCAGACGCATTTCAGGAACCTCAAATATGCAATTCTTTGGGCCGCGCGCGGCGGACCCAGAGGGCGACCATCATCCGCGTCACGTTGACCGCGGTGAACACAGAGGTGACGATGCCGATCATCAGCACCACCGCGAAGCCGCGCACCGGCCCCGAGCCGAAATAGAACATCAGGACCGCCGCGATGACGTTGGTGATGTTGGCGTCGAAGATCGCGGTCTGCGCCTCCTTATAGCCGTTCTCGAGCGCGTCGAGCAGCCGCCGGCCGCGGCGCTGCTCTTCGCGAATGCGCTCGTTGATCAGCACGTTGGCGTCGACCGCGGCGCCGATCGTCAGCACGAATCCGGCAATGCCGGGCAAGGTCAGGGTCGCGTTGAACAGGGCCATGATGCCGATGATCATCAGCCCGTTCAGGATCAGGGCGATCGTCGTGTAGACGCCGAAGCGGCCGTAGGTGATCAGCATGAAGAAGATCACCGCGAAGGTCGCGACGATGCTGGCGATCACGCCCTTGACGATCGAGTCGCGGCCGAGATCGGGCCCGACGGTGCGCTCCTCGATGACGTGCAGCTCGACCGGCAGCCGGCCCGAGCGCAGCGAGATGGCGAGCTGATTGGCGCTCTCGACGGTGAAGCTGCCCGAAATCGAGGCGGTCCCGCCCATGATCGGCTCGCGGATGTTCGGCGCCGAGATGACGATGTTGTCGAGGATGATCGCGAACGGCTTGTTGACGTTGTCCTGGGTCACCCGCGCGAAGCGGTGGCTGCCGTTGCTGTCGAAGCGGATGAGGACGTTCGGCCGGCCGTCGGTCTGGTCGAATTGCTGCGAGGCGTCGGCGATCATGTCGCCGGTGATGATCGAGCGGCGGCGAACGGCGATTCGGGCGCCCTGCCCGCCTTCCGCATAAGGCAGGATCTGGCTGCCGATCGGGGCCCGGCCGGAGTTGATCTGCTCCTGGGTCACGTTGGTGTCGACCAGCCTGAACTCGAGCCGGGCGGTGCGGCCGATCAGCGATTTCAGCGCCTCGGGGTCCTGGAGGCCCGGGACCTGGACGACGATCCGGGTCGAGCCCTGGCGGATGATCGTCGGCTCGAGCGTGCCAAGCGCGTTGATCCGCCGGTCGATGACGTCGCGAGCGACCGCCATCGCCTGGTCGGTCGCGCGGTCGAGCCCGCCGCGCGTCTGGCGCATGGTGATCCGGTTGCCCTCCACGCTGACGTCCCAGTCGCGGTCGCCGCCGATCCCGCCGGGCGTGCTCTGGGTGCGCGCCCATTCGGAAGCGGTCGTCAGCTGGGCGGGGTTGCGGACGAGGAAGCTCAGCTGGCCGCCGCTGGTCGAGACCTCGCCGACCGCGACCCCCGCCCTGCGCATGTCGGAGCGCAGCAGCTCTTCCATCGCCTCGATCCGCTGACGGGAGAGGTCGGAAGTCTGGGCCTCGAGCAGCAAATGGCTGCCGCCGGCAAGGTCGAGGCCGAGATTGATGTGGATCTTGCGCGCCCAGGCCGGGAGCAGGGCGCTGACGTTCGGCGGCAACAGGCTGGGCACGGCGAGGAGCACGCCGACGGCGCACAACAGGGTGATGCCCCAGACCTTCCAGCGCGGGAAATTCAGCATGAGAGAGTCTGCACCTTAATCGTTCGCCGCCTTGGCGCCGTGCGCTCGGACGTCGCTCAGCATCGTCTTCACCACCCGGACGCGCACCCCCTGCGCGATCTCGAGCTCGACCTCGTTGTCGTCGACCTTGGTCACCTTGCCGACCAGGCCGCCATTGGTCACCGCAATGTCGCGCGGCTTGACCGCGCCGAGCATGTCCTGATGCTGCTTCATCCGCTTCTGCTGCGGGCGGATCAGCAGCACGTAGAAGATGACGAAGATGAGGACGAGCGGGAGAGCCATGTTGAGGATGGCCGCGGTCCCGCCGGCTGCGGTCCCGCCATTGGTGGCCTGGGCGAAGGCTGGGGATTCGAACATCTGTTCCTACCTGGAGAAGGCGCGGCGCGAAGGCGCTCGTCCTGAAAGCGCGGTGCGCCTATCATGGGGGCGGACAAATGCCAAGGCAAGGAGAGGGAGGCGCTCAAATGATCATCGTCAAGGGCGAGGTCCGGTTCGGCGCCGGCGATATCGCCCGGCTGAAGCCGGCTTTCGAAGAGAATATCGCGGCATCGCGGGCCGAACCGGGCTGCGCCCGCTACGGCTACGCCATCGACCTCATCGACCCGAACTTGCTCCACGTCGCCGAGGAGTGGAGCAGCGAGGAGGCGATCGATCTGCACATGCAGTCGCCCCATATGGGCGCGCTGATGGCGGCGCTCGGCACCGCGACGATCGAATCGATCCGGATCGACGCCTACGACGCCCATTTCCTCAGAAACATCATGGGCGGCGACCCGCCGCCGGCGGACTAACAGGCGGCGCGGGCAAGTCGGCCGCGGCTTGCCTTGGCGCGGGCCCGCGCTTACATGCCGCGCCTTGGTCGGGGCGTAGCGCAGCCTGGTAGCGCATCACACTGGGGGTGTGGGGGTCGCTGGTTCGAATCCAGTCGCCCCGACCATCAATCGAACTGCGGCAGTGCGACCCCTTGCCGTTCATTGTCCCAAAGCATCGCCATGATCCGCCAGCCGAGCTCGGGGTCCCGGAACAGCTGGATCGAGTTGATCCCGCGTCGCTCCGGCGTCTCATCGTCGAGAGCGGTTCGCGCCTCGTAGGCGCTCCAGACGTGGGCGATGTTGCCGAACAGGTCGATCCGCCGCGCGGTCTCGATCTCGTAGAAGTCGTTGTCGGCGAAGAAGGGCGTGGTGTCGCGGGCATAATCGTCGAGGCCCATGATCGTGCAAGCGGGACGGCCGTCGGCATCGACCCAGGTGCGGATCTGCCGCGCCTCGGGATGGAAGCAGTTCGCCTGCCGCGACCAGTCGCGCGGGCCCTTCGGCCCGGAGATCATCGCGTACATCTCGTCGACCGCGGCGCCGATTTGGGCGCGGTCCGCGTCCGCGCTCATGTCCCGTCCCGTTCCGCGCGCAAGACCGGCCCGTAGAGCCGGCCGATGCCGATCAGGGCGATGCCGAGGCCGAGGAAGGAAATGATTCTGAGTATGCCCTTGAGCTCCGAGGCGTCGACCAGGAAGACCTTGACGATGGTCGCGGTCAACAGGATCAGCCCGGCGAGCCGCAGCGCCTTGTCGGAAAGGCGCATGCCGGCGAGGATCAAGCCGATCGCGACCGCGAGCCCGGCCAGCGAGTAGCCGTAGAATTCGGCGATCGGCATGTCCGGCCCGGTCAGGATCGGCCCCTGAAAGCCTTGCCGCACCATCAGCGCCACGCCGGCGATCAGCGCCGCGAGGAAGGCGGCGAGCCAGAAGCCCGAGCGGGTCGCCGCCGCCGCCCGCCGCCGCGCCGCATAGAGCCAGACCGCGCTCAGCAGGAAAGCGGGCAGGATCAGGTTGAGGACCGGGACCGCGCCGACCCACTGGTCCCGCCAGGCCGGATTGAACAGGATCATGTCGAACCAGATCAGCCGCGCCGCGGCGATCGCGGTGAGCGCGGCGCCGGTCCGCCGGGCGAGGTCAGGCGCGATCCCCGGCAGGCGGAGGATGCCGGCGCCGAGCAGCCAGCCGGCGGCGAACAGGGCCTGGGTCAGGATCGTCCGCTCGATCAGGGCGCGGGCGACGAAATCCTCGCCTTGCGCGAGCCCGAACCCCTGCTTGAACCAGACGTAGAGCGCCAGCACGGCGAACAGGCCGGCGAGGGCCGGCAGCGCCCAGCGCGCGCGGACCGGCAGCGGCGGCAAGACGAAGTGCAGCGCGGCGAGGAGCGAGGCCGGGAGCGCGAGCGAATAGAGGCCCGCCATCGCATCGGGCAGGCCGGCGGCGGTGACCGGGAAGCCGATCAACCCGCCCATCAAAGCGGTCCACAGATCCGGCACCATCGCAAGCGCGCGGATGACTCCGAAGGCCGCCGCGGCCAGCGCGACGATGTCGGGCGCGAGGTCGTCCAGCCGCCGCGCGACCAGCGCCAGCGCCAGCGCGACGGCCAGCCAGCCGGCGGCGACGAGATCGGCCGGGGCGAGGTCCCAGACCGCCGCGCCCGCGAGCAGGGCCGCCGCCGCGCACGCGATCAGCAGGGAAGGACTCGCCGGCGACTCGGCCGATTTGCGGTTGGCCCAGATCAGCAAGGCCGGGCCGAGCGCGAGCGCCGCCATCAGCGCTCCCCAGGCGGGCAAGTCGAGCAGGTCCGGCCGCAGCGCGCGGACGATCAGGGCGGGGGCGGCGAGGCCGAAGGCGGCGATGCCGGTCCAGACCGGCCGGTCCCGCCAGAAAGCGAGCGCGAGCCCGCCGCCGCCGAACAACAGGCCGATGCCGATCGCCGCGTGCGGCACGAACGGGTCCTGCCCGCTCGCCGCCTTGGCCGCGAGCAGCAGCAGCGCCAGGCCGAGCGCGACCGGCGGCGCCGGCCGATATTCGGGCCGGATCAAGGCGAGCGCGATCGCGGCCGCGCTCAGCGCCCCGAACAGCTCCCAGGCTTCGAGCCCGAGATCGGTGCGGGCGACCAGCAAAGCGAGCTGGACGGCGGCGATGGCGAGCGGCTGGATCAGGCGCAGCTCCCGTCCCGCGCCCGGCCGCGCGACCGAGGCGGCGATGCCGAGCAGGACGATGAAGACCCCGCCCGCGAGCGCGTCGTCATGGGGCCGGGTCAACAGATAGCCGCTCCACACAAAGCTCAGCAGCACCGCGGCGGCGGCAAGCCAGGTCCAGCCGCGCCGCCAGGCGATCGCGAACAGCGCGATGTCGAGCAGGGTCAGATAGGCGAGCAGGGGAATCGCGCTCGCCTCCGGCTTGCCGACCAGCAGCGGCGTCAGGAAGCCGCCGATCAGCCCCATCACCGCGGTCGGCGCGCCGTGGCGGAGCGACATCGCCAGCGCCCCGGCGCTGACCGCCACCATCGCCGCGGCGGCCGCCCTGGTGTCGAGCAGGCCGTACAAAGCGTGGCTGCCGTAAGCGGTCGCGTAGAGGATCGCGAGCCCGGCCCCGGCGAGAACCTGGGCGATGCGCGGTTCGTCCGCGAACCGCCGGGTGCGCGCATATTCGGCGCCGCCGACCAGCAGGAGGCCGAACACCGCCGCGCCGATCATCCGCGCCGCCGGCGTCACCAGCCCGACTTCGATCGAATAGCGGATCAGGAGGATCCCGGCGACGAACAAGGCCGCGCCGCCGATCCAGATCAAGAGGCGCCCCCCCACGAACCGCTCGAACAGCCCGCCGAGCGTCTCGCGGGGCCCGGCCTGCTCCTCGTGGACGTCCGCGGGCTGCCACTCGAAGGTCACCGCCGCGACCGGCGGCGCGACCGGCGCCGGTTCGGCGGGCGCCTGCTCGAGTTCGAGTTCGATTTCGAGCTCCGGCTCGACCGGTGCGGGATGCCCAGGCCGCTGCTCAAGTCGCTCGAGGCGTACTTTGACGCTGCTCAGCTGGACGAACAGGACCGCCACGGCCGCGAGCAGCAGCAGGAACAGCAATTCCATCATGGCCCTGACTAGACGGCCCGCCCCGGCCTGTCAGCGCGGAAATCGCATGCTGCATGGTTGACGTTGCAAACTGGTTTGCGTAGATGACGCTGAAAGGGAGGGCTGAGCCATGGCCGGCATCACCGCCGACGACATCGACCGCAGCGAGCGGGTGCGCGCGGTCACCGACAATTTCTTCTTCTGGCAGGGGCGCAGATTCGTCGTGCTCGGGCCGGTGCTGATCGTCGCCAGCTTCATCGCCAATGCCCACCTCGACCAGCGGCTTGTCGACGGCCTGCTCCTCGCCGTGGTCGTGCTCGCGCTGATCGTCTCGGTCCTCGTCGGCCGCCGCTATCGCGCCGAGTTCGGCAGCGTCCGCTCGATCCCGGGCGCGCACGCGCGCCGCTCGCGGATCAAATGGCTGCTCGTCTATCCGGCGATGTTCGCCTCGCTCATGCTCGACAGCCTCTATTCATCGGCGCTGCCGGTCTTCCTGTCGGGCTTCGTCTGGGCGGTGGGGCTGGTGCTCTATCGCAAGTCGACCGGGGGAGGCCGGGTCCACTATCTCACCCTCGCCGCCTGCCTCGCCGGCCTCGGCCTGGTGCCGCTCGCGACCGCGATGACGAGCCGCGACATGGTTCCGGTGATGATGCTGGTGCTCGGCGCCGGCTATACCGCGGCGGTCCTGCTCGACGACGACGAGATGCGCGCGGTGATGAAGGGCGCCTGACATGGACCGGACCCCGTTCGCCGAGCTGGCGGCGGTCGACCGGCTGGTCCACGAGCCGTCGCGCCTTGCCATCCTCTCCGCTTTGCTCGCCTGCGCGGAGGCCGATTTCCAATATCTGCTCACCGTCACCGGCCTCACCAAGGGCAACCTCTCCAGCCATTTGTCGAAGCTCGAGGCGGGCGGGCTGGTCGCCGTCGAGAAAGGCTTCGCCGGCAAGATCCCCTGGACCCGCGCCCGGCTGACCGAGGACGGCCGCACCCGGGTCGAGGCGCACTGGCGCGACCTCGAGCGCCTGCGCGGCAAGACGAAGCGCTGGCGCTGACCCGTTGCGCGGCGGCGGGTCGCATCCCAGATAGAGGCCGCAACGAGCGGGAGCCCAAGATGGAAGTCTGGCACGGCACGACGATCCTCGGCGTGCGCAAGAACGGCAAGGTGGTGATCGCCGGCGACGGCCAGGTGTCGCTGCAATCGACGGTGATCAAGCCCAATGCGAAGAAGGTCCGCCGGATCGGCGCCAAGAATGGAGACGGGGGCAAGGTGATCGGCGGCTTCGCCGGCGCCACCGCCGATGCCTTCACCCTGTTCGAGCGGCTGGAGCGCAAATTGGAGCAGCATCAGGGCCAGCTGATGCGCGCCGCGGTCGAGCTCGCCAAGGATTGGCGCACCGACAAATATCTCAGGAATCTCGAGGCGATGATGATCGTCGCCGACAAGGACATCAGTCTGATCCTGACCGGCAATGGCGACGTGCTCGAGCCCGCGTCCGGGGTCGCGGCGATCGGCTCGGGCGGCAATTTCGCGCTCGCCGCGGCGACCGCCATCTACGAGTATGAGGACGACGCGGAAGTCATCGCCCGCAAGGCGATGAAGATCGCCGCCGACATCTGCGTCTACACCAACGATCAACTGACGGTGGAGACGATCGAAGGCGCCGCTTCCGCCTGACGCTGCGTCATCCCGGACTTGATCCGGGACCCATGAACACGGTGAGGGAGAGTTCCCGCAATCCGTGATCATGGATTCCAGCTTTCGCTGGAATGACGAAGAAGGTTACGGTGCGGAATGGATCGCCGCGCCTTTCTCGGCTCAGCCGCTTCTTCGCTCCTGCTTCCCGGCTGCGCGACGACCATGGCTCGGCCGGCGCTGCGCGGCTGCCTGCCGCCGGTCAATGTCGCGCCGGAGCGCGTGATCCGCACCCTTGCCGGCCTGCGCCCCTATCGCGCGTCGGGCTTCGTCGTTCGGGCCGAGGCGCTGGGCGACAAGCGCCTGGTTCACAATTACGGCCATGGCGGGTCCGGCATCACCTTGTCCTGGGGCTCATCGAAGCTCGCCATCCAGCTCGGCCTTCCGGGTCATACCGGCCCGGTCGCGGTGATCGGCGCCGGTGTGATGGGCCTGTCGACCGCCCGGCTGGTCCAGGAGGCCGGCTTTCCGGTCACGATCTACGCCAAGGCGCTGCCGCCCGACACCACCTCCAACATCGCCGGCGGCCAGTTCCATCCGTTCGGCCATTACGATCACAACCAGGTCACGAGCGAATGGCGTGCGCAATTCCTCGCCGCGCTCGACTATAGCTGGCGCCGCTTCCAGATCATGGTCGGCGACGATTACGGGATCCGCTGGCTGCCGACCTATGCGGAGACGAGCGGCGGGCTCGAGCGGCAGATCCTGCCGACCTTCCCGCCCGACAACCGCCTGCTCGGCCCGAACGACCATCCCTTTCCGGTCGAGCACATGACCCGCTACGACACGCTCTACGTCGAGACGGGCCGCTATCTGCGCCAGCTGGTCCGCGACCTCGAAATCGCCGGCGGACGGATCGAGATCAGGGATTTCGCGACCCCCGCGGCCATCGCGGCGCTGCCGGAGCGGCTCGTGTTCAACTGCACCGGGCTCGGCGCCCGCGATCTGTTCGGCGATACCGAGCTGCGCCCGGTGCGCGGCCAGCTCGCCATCCTGCTGCCCCAGCCGGAAATCCACTACGCCTTCACCGGCGAGGCCGGCTACATGTTCCCGCGCGCCGACGGCATCCTGCTCGGCGGCACGTTCGAGCGCGACGAGTGGGACACGACACCGCAGCCTGAAGCCATCGCGCGCATCATCGCGTCGCACCAGCAGCTGTTCGCGGGCTTGCGCTGCACCGTTTGAACTACAATCTAGCTGTCGATGAACTACCAGACCACATTCCCGGTCGCGGACCGGGACCGGCAGCAAGAGTCGAGAGCGGCGGGATCGATGAACGAGAAGCTCACTCCCAAAGCCGTCGTCGCCGCGCTCGATGCCCATATCATCGGCCAGGACGACGCCAAGCGCGCCGTCGCGGTGGCGCTGCGCAACCGCTGGCGCCGCCAGCAGCTGCCCGACGATTTGCGCGAGGAGGTGACCCCCAAGAACATATTGATGATCGGCCCGACCGGCTGCGGCAAGACCGAGATCAGCCGGCGCCTCGCCAAGCTCGCCGACGCGCCGTTCGTCAAGGTCGAGGCGACCAAGTTCACCGAGGTCGGCTATGTCGGCCGCGACGTCGAGCAGATCGCCCGCGACCTGGTCGAGGAGGCGGTGCGGCTCGAAAGGGAGCGCCGCCGCGAGGCGGTGAAGGAGGCGGCGAGCCAGGCGGCCGCCGAACGCCTGCTCGACGCCCTCACCGGCAAGGACAGCAGCGCCGCGACCCGCGAAAGCTTCAGGAAGATGCTCGGCGAGGGCCATCTCGACGCCAAGGAAGTCGAGATCGACGTCATCGACCAGCCTTCGACGCCGTTCGAGATTCCGGGCATGGGCGGCCAGGTCGGCATGATCAACCTCTCCGACCTGATGGGCAAGGCGATGGGCCAGCAGCCGCGCAAGAAGCGCAAGATGGCGGTCAAGGAGGCGCTCGCCAAGCTGGTCGAGGAGGAATCAGACAAGCGCCTCGACCCCGACGACGTCAACCGCACGGCGCTCAGGGACGCCGAGGCGAACGGCATCGTCTTTCTGGACGAGATCGACAAGATCGCGGTCAGCGACGTGCGCGGCGGCTCGGTTTCGCGCGAGGGCGTCCAGCGCGATCTGCTGCCGCTGATCGAGGGCACCACCGTCGCCACCAAATACGGGCCGATGAAGACCGACCATATCCTGTTCATCGCCTCGGGCGCCTTCCACGTCGCCAAGCCTTCGGACCTGCTCCCCGAGCTCCAGGGCCGCCTCCCGATCCGGGTCGAATTGAAGGCGCTGACCGAGGAGGATTTCGTCCGCATCCTCTCCGACACCCGCGCCAGCCTGACCGAGCAATATCGCGCCCTGCTCGCCACCGAGGGGGTCGAGATCATCTTCGCCGAGGACGGCATCAGGGCGCTCGCCCGCATCGCCGCCGAGGTGAACGGCCGGGTCGAGAATATCGGCGCGCGCCGGCTCCAGACCGTGCTCGAAAAACTGCTCGAGGACGTCAGCTTCGAGGCCGAGCAGAGGAAAGGCGAAACGGTTACCGTCGACGCCGCTTATGTCGAGCGTCAGCTCGCCGAGATCGCCCGGGACACCGACCTCAGCAAGTACGTCCTCTAAGGCTCGCGCTTCACCCCTGAGTCGGAACGGTCTGTCCCGTGGGCATGAACCTTGCTCCGTGCGCGTCTGTTGGTCGGGCAAGTCCCCTCAAGGAGGAAGCAATGATCAACAGGAAAACTCTGCTCGCCACGGTCGCCGCGATCGTGCTGCCGGTCGCGATCGCCGGGGCCCAGACGCCGCTGACGGCGACTCAGTCCAGTCGCCATACGACCAGGCCCGCGCCGGCGCCGCCGGCCCAACATCCGGCGACCCCGACCGCCAACACCGCCACCGAGGACACGCAGGACACGCCGGCCGCGACCGCGCCGGCGACCGACCCGGTCGACGCCAATGCCGAGCCCGGCACCCAGGGTGAAGTGACCACCCAGGCGCAGGCGGCGACCCGGACCGAGACCGCGACGCCGCCGGAGCAGCCGGCGCCGGCCGCCGTCGAAGCGGGCGCCCAGGCCCAGGCCGCAACCCCGGCGCAGCCCGCCACTCCGGCGCAACCCGCGACTCCGGCGCAGCCCGCGACCGCGACCCAGGCCGCGATTCCGGCGCAGCCCGCGACCCCGGCGCAGCCCGCAACTCCGGCGCAGCCGCAGGCCCCCGTTGCGGCGACCGCCCAGGCGCAGGCAGGCGCGACCACGGCCGCGACCGCCGCCGACGTGCATGCCGGCGTCCAGGTCCGCGACCAGGCGGGCGGCATGGTCGGCACGATCGAATCGGTCGACGCGACCGGCGCCGTCGTCGCCACCGGCACCGCCCGGGCCAAGCTGCCGCTGACCAGCTTCGGTCGCAACAGCCAGGGTCTCGTCATCTCGCTGACCCGCGCCCAGCTCGAAGCCGCCGCGCAGCAGGCCCAGCCGGCCCCGTCCGCGAGCTGATCGCGCCCGCCTGCGTTCCCCCGCCGCGCCGGTTTTCCCCTCACCGGCGCGGCTTTTTTTCTGTAAGCGCCGTGCGTGATTCGTTTCGCGTCCGTTTTGCTTGCCTCGGTCGGTGGTGCCGCGCTCGCCCAGCAACCCGAGATCGTCGTTACCGGCCACGGCCTGGAGGCGGGACTTGGCGAACGGGCCTATGACGTGACCGAGATCGGCCGCTTCCGGCTGGACCATTCGGCGTCGGGCCGGCTCGAGGACGTGCTGCGCGATGTCCCCGGCTTCCAGCAATTCCGCCGTTCGGACGCGCGCACCGCCAATCCCACCAGCCAGGGCGCGACTCTGCGCGCCCTGGGCGGCAACGCGTCGAGCCGGGCGCTGCTGATGCTCGACGGCGTGCCGCAGACCGATCCGTTCGGCGGCTGGATCGCCTGGCCCGCTTTCGACCCGCGCCGGCTCGGCCGGGTCCGGGTGGTCCGCGGCGGCGGCAGCGGCGGCAACGGCCCCGGCGCGCTCGCCGGCACGATCGAGCTCGAAAGCGCCTCGCCGCGCGATCTCGAAGGGATGTCGGCCGCTCTCTCCTACGGCAGCCGCGACGGCGTTGACGTTTTCGCCGGCTATGGCGCTCATCCCGGTGCAGGTTTCGTCAGTGTCTCGGCGGCCTATGCGCAAGGCGACGGCTTCGTCCCGGTGGTCGCGCGCCAGCGCGGCCCCGCGGACCGCGCCTCGCCTTATCGCCAGGCGAGCCTCGCCGCGCGCGCGGTCGCGCCGCTCGCCGGCACGACCGAGCTTCAGGCCAGTCTTTCCGCGTTCACCGACGAACGCGAACGCGGCACCGCGTTCAGCGCGATCAGCACGCGCGGCGCCGACGCCTCGCTGAGGCTGGTCGGCCGCGGGTCCCTGCCCTTTTCGGCGCTCGCCTATGTCCAGGTCCGCGGCTTCGCCAACCGGTTCGCCGCGGTCGGCGCCGACCGCGCCGCCGCCGGCGAGACGCTCGACCAATATTCGGTGCCTTCGACGGGGCTCGGCGCGCGCTTCGAGATCCGCCCGGTCACCGGCCCGTTCGAGCTGCGGCTGGGCGGCGACTGGCGCGAAACCTCGGGCCGCACCCAGGAAGTGTTCCAGTTCGTGGCCGGCGCGCCGACCCGCGGCCGCATCGCCGGCGGCGATACGGGCACGCTCGGCGCCTTCACCGAGGCCGGCTGGGAGCGTGGCGCGCTGACCCTCACCGGTGGCGCCCGGCTCGATCATTGGCGGATCGCCAATGGGTCGCTTCAGGAACGTACCCTCGCCGACGGTGCGCTCCTCACCGACACCGCCTTCCCGGACCGGAGCGGCTGGCAGCCGACGGCGCGCGCCGGCCTCGCCTGGCGGGCGGCCGCCGCGATCACCTTGCGCGGCGCCGCCTATCTCGGCTGGCGCCTGCCGACCCTCAACGAGCTCTACCGCCCGTTCCGGGTCGGCGCCGACGCCACCGCCGCCAATGCGGCGCTCGCCCCGGAACGCCTGCGCGGCCTCGAAGCCGGCCTCGAGGTCCGCCCGGCGCGGGGCGCGCGCATCGGCATGACCCTGTTCGCCAATCGGCTGGCCGACGCCATCGCCAACGTGACCCTGGGGCAGGGGCCGGGCACCTTCCCCGGCGTCGGCTTCGTCGCCGTCGGCGGCCAGTTCCGGAGGCGCGAGAATGTCGACGCCATCGTCAGCCGCGGCGTCGAGCTCGACGGCAGTATCGAGCTGGGCCGCTTCCGCCTCGCCGCCGGTTACAGCTTCGCCGACGCCGCGGTGCGCGCCAGCGGCGCGGCGGCGGCGCTCGACCGCCGGCGCCCGGCGCAGACGCCGCGCCACAGCTTCGCCGCCAGCCTCGCCTGGCAGGGGGCGCACGGCGCCTATGCCTCGGCGAGCGCGCGCTACGTCTCCGGCCAATATGAGGACGATCTGAACCGCCAGCCGATCCCCGGCGCCATCACCCTCGACGCCGTCGCGGCGATTCCCATCACGCGCGGCCTCTCGCTCGAGGTGCGCGGCGAAAATCTCACGGACGAAGAGGTCATCGCCGGCATTTCCGGCGCCGGCATCCTCGAGCGGGCGACCCCGCGCACGCTCTGGCTGGGGCTGCGCTGGCGGGGCTGAAAGACAAAGCCGCCCGCCGGAGGTCGTCCGGGGGCGGCTCTCTTTGCCTCGTGCCCGGCGTTCGCCCGGGCCGTGAAGCCTAGCTCAAATGCCTCGACAGATGCTTGTTCATCTCGAACATCGAGCAGCGGTCCTTGCCGAAGATCTTCTTCAGCTTGTCGTCCGCAAGAATCTCGCGCTTGTTCGCCGGATTCTGCAGATTGTTCCTGCGAATATGGTCCCAGACCTTGCTGACGACCTGGCTGCGCGGCAGCGGGTCGGGGCCGGTGATCGCGGCCAGTTCTGCCGAAGGCTTCACCGGGCGCTGCAAACCGCTTTGTGCCATACTTCCCTCCCTGTGGTTTTATGCTGGCAGCTAGAGAGCGCAAATCCTCTCGCTTGGCAATGGAAATGAGAGGGGAAAGTACCGTGTTTTGGCACGGTTCGGCAGGTTTTCTGTGGATAGACCGGCCGCCGCGCTCAGAGAAGGCCGAACGGGACCACCTTGTTGGCCGAATCATGACCGATGTCGGCGCGGCCGAGATAGGGGATGCCGTAGCGTTCGCACCAGGTCCGGGCGACCGTTTCCTCGTCCTCGCCGAAGTCCGGATCGTTGGGCAGGACGTCGCCGACGCGGCCGAGCCGCAGGCCGGCAACCCGCCGGATCGCCGGGTTGGCGGCGAGGTGAAACAGCGCCCGGTCGGTCGCGTACATATGCTCGGAAACCTCCTCGAGCAGCAGCACATGATCGGCCAGATCGGGCTCGAGCGCGGTGCCGAGCAGCATCCCCAGCACGGTGACGTTGAACGCGGCATGGCGCTTGCCAGCTTCGAGGCCCGGCTCCAGCGCCGCCGCCGACCGGTCGGCCAGCCAGTCCAGCGCCCGCGCCACCGCCGCCTCGCCGCCTTCGCGCATCGCGTCCTGCGGCATCGGCCCGTGCGCGACGTTCGCATAGCCGGCGCGATAGAGGCCGGCGAGCAGGAAGCCGGCATCGCTATAGCCGAGCCAGGCCTTGTCCCGCGCCGCCGCCCCGAACCGGGCGAGCGCGGCTTGCGCGATCCGGTTCGAGCCATAGCCGCCACGCGCGAACCAGACCGCGTCGAACGCGGAATCGTTGGCGACCTCGACCAGCGCCGCCTCGCGCTCCGCATCGGTGCCGGCGAAATGGTTGTGGGTCAGAAAGCATTGCGGATGGAAATGGAGCTCGACGCCGGGATGGGCGCGCGCGGCGAGCGCGGCCACCCGCCCGGCGGCCGCTTCGTCGAACCGGGAGCTCGGCGCCACCACCGCGATCCGCATAGCTTGCTCCCTTCTCCATCCGCCAATAGGGCGAGGCGATGGGCGAGGCCAAATCCTATTTCTTCTGCGGCATCGGCGGCAGCGGCATGCTGCCGCTGGCGCTGATCGTCCAGGCGCGCGGCGATAGGGTCGCGGGCTCGGACCGGACGCTCGACCAGGGCCGCCTGGCCGCCAAGTTCGACTTCCTGCGGCATCGCGGCATCGCCCTCTTTCCCCAGGACGGCAGCGGCATCACCGGCAAGGACCAGATCGTGGTCACTTCGGCCGCGATCGAGGAAGCGATCCCGGATGTCGTCAGGGCGAACGCGCTGGGCGCGCGCCGCATCACTCGGCCCGAGCTCCTCGCCGAGCTGTTCAACGCCGCCCGGACCGGCATCGCCGTCGGCGGCACCAGCGGCAAATCGACCGTCACCGGCATGATCGGCTGGATCCTCCACGCCGCCGGCCGCGACCCGACGGTGATGAACGGCGCGGTGATGAAGAATTTCGTCAGCGCCGAAATGCCCTTCGCCAGCGCGCTGGTCGGGGAGGGCGAGATTTTCGTCAGCGAGGTTGACGAAAGCGACGGCTCGATCGCTCTGTACCGGCCGGAGATCGCGGTGCTCAACAACGTCACCCTCGACCACAAGTCGCTCGACGAGCTGCGGCACCTGTTCCGCGACTTCGCCGCCAAAGCCGGGACGATCGCCCTCAACCTCGACGACGACGAGACCCGCTTGCTCGCCGCCGCGCTCCCGGCCGAGCGGCTGCGCACCTATTCGTTCAGGGATGAAGGCGCGGATCTGTTCGGCTCGGAGATCGCCGAGGAGCCGTTCGCCATTTCGTTCAGGGCGGGGACTGTTCCCGTCCGGCTTCAGGTTCCGGGCCGCCACAATGCTGAAAACGCGCTCGCGGCGCTCGCCGCGGCCGAGGCCGCCGGCGTCCCGCCGGCCGAAGCGGCGGAGGCGCTCGCCGGCTTCACCGGCCTGAGGCGCCGCCTCGAGCTGGTCGGCGAAGCCAATGGCGTCAAAGTGATCGACGATTTCGCGCACAATCCCGACAAGATCGCCGCCACCTTGCGCACCCTCCACGCCTTCCCCGGCCGGCTGCTGCTGTTCTTCCAGCCGCACGGCTACGGCCCGCTCCGGACGATGAAGCACGAACTGATCGCCACCTTGGCCCGCGAGATGGCGGCCGACGATGTGCTGATCATGCCCGATCCGGTCTATTATGGCGGAACCACCAGCCGCGAGATCGGCAGCGGCGACATCGTTGCCGGCGTCGGGCCGCGCGCCGAGCATATCCCCGAGCGCGCCGCCTGCGCCGACCGCCTGATCGCGCTCGCCCGGCCCGGCGACCGCATCGTCGTCATGGGCGCCCGCGACGACACGCTGACCTTGTTCGCCGAGGAGCTGGTCGCCGGGCTGGGCTAGGATCGGGCGTCTGATCTCCGCCGCCGCCGGCGCAAATGAAAACGGCGGGCCCGAAGGCCCGCCGAGGTTCGCGCTAGGGAGCGCCGATTACTGGACGACTGTCATGTCGACCTTCTCGACCCATTCGGGGAAGAAGACCGGTTCGCGGTTCGACCAGCCGGGCGCGGTCGCCGCGGCCTCGCTGATCGACTGGAGGAGGGTGCGGCGGCGATCCGGGTGGAGGTGCGGCAAGGCGGCGGCGGCGCAGAAGGCGCCGGGCAGCCACGGTCGGACGCTGGCGCCGATCAGGCGCTCGTAAAGGAAGCGGTAGGACGCGAAGCAGGGCAGCCGGTCCTGGCCGAGGTCGAAGGCGGTCATCGTCACCAGGGGCGCCATCAGCGGCTCCATCGCGTCGAGGCCGCTGTCGTCGGGGACGTAAGAGCGGATATGGTCGAGGCGGGCGTAGATGCGCTCCTGAGCGCGGATGCCGGCGGCTTCGGCCGGGTCGCGCGACCAGCGCTTGACCGCGTCGCGGCGGCCGAGGCCGACGTCGAGCGCGCGGCGAATGTAGCGCTGCGTGCCCTTACCGAACCCCGCGAACTCCCGCATTTCTGCCAGCGCCGCCGCTCCATTGGCGGGCCGAGTCCTCGTACTCATGATCCCACACTCCTTTTGCCCTCCCGGGGATCATGCACCGGCACGGCTTACCAAGCCGTTAACCAAAGCCCCGCTCCCCGTTCAGAATTGAATCAGAGTTCGAATCCTCCCGCAATCGCAAAGCGGCGAGCTGAAAACACGGCGGCCTCCGACTGTCTCCAATCGGCAACAGCGGCGGGGCGGCTTTGGCGGAAATGCGCGCTCCTTGCGGCTCCGGAATGAACCTAGTTCGTACGCGGACCGCAACGAAGTCCGGCGGTGACGGCGGCGAATCCGCCATGCTAGGACGACAGGGGTGGGCAGGAATCAGGATCATGGCGCGGAGTCGGCGCCGTTGCTGGGCGAGGCCGACGCCTCCGGCTACCGCCGGCCGCTGCCGGGATTTTCGACCAACGCGAGCGACGCTTCTGCGAACGACCCGGCGCGCCAAGGCTTTTCCAGGGCGGCTGGGTTAACAGGGGCCATGGACAGGTATCTCACCGGCGGCGAGACGCGCCGGCTGCCGGATCTCGGCATTGCGCTCAAATCGATCTTCGCCTTCTGGCTGCTCTATATCGCGCTGATCACGATGCGCGCGGTGATCGTGCAATATTCCGATTTCTGGGAGATGCTGATGCGGCGCGGCTTCGCCGCGATGGTCGGCTGCCTGCTCACCTTTCTCCTTTATCTCGCGATGCGGCCGGTCGCGGCCCGGAGCCTCAACCTTCGCGTCAGCGTCGCCGCCGCCCTGTGTTTGCCGGCGTCGGTCCTGTTCGGGTCGTTCAACTATTTCATCTTCTACATCTACGCGCCGCTCGATGCGGTGAAAGCCGAGCAGGAAATGTCGGCGATGCACTGGACGCCGCTCGAAATGGCGGTCCGGATGATCGCCGATTACACCTTGTCCTGGTATTTCATCTTCGCCGCCTGGGCCGCCTTTTACGTCGCGATGAGCTTCGCCAGGCAGCTGCGCGCCGCCGACCGGCACGGCGCGATGCTCGCGCGCGAGGCGCAGGAGGCGCAGCTGCGCGCGCTCAGGTACCAGATCAACCCGCACTTCCTGTTCAACACCCTCAACAGTCTCTCCTCCCTGATCCTCTCCAAGCGCACCGACACCGCCGAGCGGATGCTGATGAACCTCTCGACCTTCTTCCGCGCCACCTTGTCGGCCGATCCCACCGCCGACGTCAGCCTCGGCGAGGAGATCAGGCTCCAGCGCCTCTATCTCGATATCGAGCAGATCCGCTTCCCGGACCGGCTCAGCGTCGAGGTCGACGTGCCGCACGCGCTGCTCGCCGCGCGGGTGCCGATCCTGATCCTCCAGCCGCTGGTCGAGAATGCGGTCAAATATGGCGTCGCCAAGTCGAAGAAGCCGGTGACGGTCAGGATCAGCGCCTATGAGGAGGCGGGAAGACTCCACATCAAGGTCAAGGACGACGGCGAGGCGCCGCCCGCGGCGGACGAGGACAATGGCTCGACCGGCGTCGGCCTCAGGAACGTCTGCGACCGGCTCGAGACCCGCTACGGCCCCCGCTCCGGCTGCATCGCCGGCCCCGACCCGGACGGCGGCTATACCGTCCATATCTACATGCCGGTGACCACCCATGGCTGAACCGGCGCCGGTCCGGGTGATGGTGGTCGACGACGAGCCGCTCGCGGTCGAGCGGCTGCAGCTGCTGCTCGCGCGCTGCCCCGGCGTCAGCCTGGTCGGTACCGCCAATGACGGCGAGGGCGCCTTGCGGATCGCCGAGGCGGTCTCGCCCGACCTCGTCCTCCTCGATATCGCGATGCCCGGCATGGACGGGATCGACGTCGCCCGCTCGCTCTCCGAATCCACGGTCGATCCCGCGGTCGTGTTCGTCACCGCGTTCGACAATTTCGCGGTCGCCGCGTTCGACGTCGCCGCGATCGACTATCTGATGAAGCCGGTCGAGCCGGAGCGGCTGTCACGCGCGCTCGACCGGGTCCGCGCGCATATGGCCGGCGGCCGGCGCGCCGCCGCCCGGCCCGTCTCCGCCCGTGTCGAGGAATTCTGGGTGCCCGACCATAGCGGCCTGGTCCGGATCGCCGCCTCGGACATCCATCGGGTCACCGCCGAGCGCGACTATATGCGGCTCCATGTCGGCGCCCGCTCCTGGCTGATCCACCGCACGATCGGCAAGCTCGAAGAGGATCTGAATCCGGCGCTGTTCCTGCGGGTCCACCGCTCGGTGATCCTCAGGCGCGACACGATCACCGGCCTCTACCGCGACGAAGCCGGCCACTGGACCGCGCGCCTCGCCGACGGCGGCGAGCAGCGCATCGGCCGCTCCTATGTCGACGAGGTGAAGAGGTTCGCGGGCCGCTGAGCGCTAAATAGGGACAGTCCCTATTTTCTATGTGTTTGAAAAAAGGGAGGCGGCGGTGGGGCACCGCCGCCTCCCAATGGAGCGTTGCTGCTTTGGTGGGCTCAGAAGGCAGCGCGGCTCACAGCGAGGCTGGCAATCGGTCGTCGACCATGGCACCCGGTTTCGGCGAATGCGCGCCCGCTTCGACGAAGCGCGGCCGCCGCTCGACCAAGGCGGGCGCGGCGGCGCGATTTCACCCCTCGGTAACCATTCGTGCACCTCTGTCCCTTATTGGGACGGGCCGAAATCGACAGGGGCGGGGCGGCGGCGAATAGCCTATCTGACGCCTTCACAAGCCTCATTCCGAGCGGAAGGCGGGCATGGCGTTGGGCGTTCACAGGGCTGCGAAGACGAACCGGAGGTGGGCCCGAGGCCCGATCCCGTGGGCGCCGCTCGCCTTGCTCATCCCCGCCGCGTCCTGCGTCCCCGCCGGCGTCGCCGCGCCGCCCGAGCTGCAGCTGAGCCAAGCCGAGATCCAGGCCTTCACCGCTCCCTCGCCGGTCGCTGCCGCCACCAATTCCGCCCCCGGCTTCTCCTTTCTGATCGGCGACCAGGCGCAGCTCGCCAACGCCGCCATTCCGGTCGCCAGCGGCCCCAATCCCGCGGCCGGCGCCTACGTCTTCGCCGCCCGCACCCCGCTCGACCAGCTGCGCTCGATCGATTGCCTCGCCCAGGCGGTCTATTACGAGGCGCGCTCCGAGGGTGAGGCCGGCGAGCGCGCGGTCGCCCAGGTCGTGCTCAACCGCGTCCGCCATCCGGCCTGGCCGAACAGCGTCTGCGGCGTCGTCTACCAGGGGCCGCTGCGCGCCGGCGGCGGCTGCCAGTTCACCTTCACCTGCGACGGCTCGCTGCGCTATGCGCCGGCCGGATCGGGCTGGGACGAGGCGCGGCGGATCGCCGCCGAGGCGCTCGGCGGCCGCAGCTATGCGCGGGTGGGCCTCGCCACCCATTATCACACCAATGCGGTCTTTCCCGCCTGGGCGCCGCAGCTGGTCAAGACGAACGTGATCGGCGCCCACATCTTCTACCGGCTGCCTGGCCTCGCCGGCGCGCCCGGCGCGTTCGGCGACGCTTATGCCGGCAGCGAGCCGATTCCCCGCCCGGCGATGACCCTGATGCGCCAGGCTTCGGTGCAGGACATTCCGGCGCTGGCCAATGAGGAGGCCCGGATCGATCCGGCGACCGGCCTCCGCGCCCATCTGGCGCGCCCGACGCCACCGCCCTCGGACATCCCGCAGGATCCGCGCTGGGCGGCGAACAACCTGCCCGACTCCAGCGTCCGCGAAGAGCATGCCCAGTCCGGCCAGTGGCGCGACGATGCCCCGGCGGCGGTGACCGGCCGCTAACCCAGCCCCCGCCCCCTCAGGGGGAGGGTTGGGGAGAGAGTGTTCGGCGTTCGGCATCTAATCTCATAGGCCGAACCCCCTCACCCTACCCTCTCCCCAAGGGGAGAGGGGATTTAGGAGCCGATCCGGGTCAGCCGCGCCGCGGCCTTCGCCAGCCCCGGTACGCCGGCCAGCTTCATCATCAGCCTCCTTCGCAGCGGCTTCGCCGCCAGGTGGCGCAGCGCCTCCGCGACCTTGATCGGCCGTGCCGCGCGCCGCGCGAACTCGCGCTGATAGTCCAGCGCGCTCTTGCCGGCGAGGCAGGCGCGAGCGGCGGCGACGCCGCTCGCCAGCGCGACGGCGATGCCGTCCCCGGCCAGGCTGGCGATCACCGCCGCCTGGTCGCCGACGCGGTAGCAGCCGGGCGCCGTGTCGTGGGCGCGCCAGCCATAGGGAACGCCCGCCACCGCCTCCCATTGCGACGGCATCGTTCCGATCCGTTCGCCGAGCAGCGGCGCCTCGGCGATCAGCTCGGCCAGCAGCGCCTCGGGCCTGCCGGTCATGCGCGCGCGGGTGACGGTCAGGCAAAGATTCGTCGCTCCGTCTTCCTGAACGAGCAGGCCAGCATAGCCGCCATCGTAGAGGTGGAGCTCGATCGTGCCGGCGAGGTCGGACAGCGGCGGCAGCGCGGCGCGCAGGCCGACCGAGACCGGCCAGTCCCCAAGATCGCGGGCCGCCCCGCGCAGCTCGTGCTTGCCGGTAGCGAGGAACAGGGCGTCGGCCTCCATCTCCTCGCCGTCGTCCATGCGCAGGCAGCGTCCGTCGAGCGCGCGCGCCGTCCGCCCCCGCAGCACCGCCGCGCCCGCTTCCTCGGCCATATTCAGCAGCGCCGCGTCGAGCCGCCGCCGCGACAGGCCGGCCGCGGCTTTCGGCAGATCGGCCTCGATCGTCCGGGCCCCGGAAACCAGCCGCAGCCGGCGGATCGGCCGGGCGCCCAAGGCGGCCGGATCGAGCCCGAGCCGCTTCAGCGCCGCCAGCGCGTCCCAGCCGAGAAAGCCGCCGCAGACCAGGTCGTGCTCGCCGGGGCAGCGCTCGATCACCACCGGCATCGCCCCGCCCCGCGCCAGCGCGATCGCCGCCGCCGCGCCCGCCGGCCCGCCGCCGACGATCAGCGCGGAGGTTTGCCGCACCGCTCGAAATGGAAGCCTTCGGCGGCGAGGCCGGGCCCGAAGGCAAGCGCGACGCCCTTACCGACGTCGGGCCGCCCGATCAGCTCGGCAAGGACGAACATCAGGGTCGCGGAGGACATGTTGCCGTAGCGGGCGAGGATGTCGCGGGAGGCGAACAATGCGCCCTGCGGCAGCTCCAGCCCCCGTTCGGCCGCGTCGAGGATCGAGCGGCCGCCGGCATGGACCGCCCAGCTGTCGATCTCGTCCGCGCCCCAGCCGTTGAACAAAGTCTCGCGCACCTCGTCCTTCTCGAGCGCATGCTGGATCCGGGCGGGCACCTCGCCCGACAGCGTCATCTCGAAGCCGGTGTCGCCGATCCGCCACTGGATCAGCTCCGCCGAATCCTCGAGCGCCATCGAGAACAGGTGGCTCATTTCGAACCCGCCCGGCTCGGCGGTGACCAGGGCGGCGGCGGCGCCGTCGCTGAACTGGAGCATGGCGAGCAAAGGCTCGAGCTGCTGGGTCTGCTGGAGGTGGAGCGAGCAGAGCTCGACGGTGACCGCGAGCACCCGCGCGCCCGGCTCGGACCGGGCGATGTGATAGGCGGTCCGCAAGGCGCAGACCGCGGCGTAGCAGCCCATGAACCCGACCAGGGTCCGTTCGACCCCGTCGAGGCCCAGCCGGCGGGCGATGATCTGGTCGATCCCCGGCGCGACGAAGCCGGTGCAGCTGGCGACGACGAGGTGGGTGATTCCGTCGAGCGGGACCTGCTCGCGCAGGCTTTCGATCGCCCGCAGCGCCAGCTCCGGCGCCTCGGCGGCGTAGCGCTGCATCCGGGTCGAGGTCGCCGGCATGGCGCCGTGGTAGAAGCCCCCTGCCTCGTTATGCGGCAATCCGCCCGGCGCCGGCTCCAGCACCGACCAGCGATGGTCGATCCCCGACCGCTCGGCCATGCGCAGGAACAGCTTGCGCAGCCGCGGGTCCTCGACCTGGCCCGCGGCCCAATCGATGAACAATTGATGGACGTCATGTTCGGGAACGGCGCCGGCGACGGCGTTCAGATAGGCGCGCCTCGACTCCACACGGCTTTCCTTTCCGTCCAGCGCTGGCCCCTGTGGTTCAACGGGTACGCCCGCTTTAGGGTCCGTGGCAAGTTGCGACTGGCTTAGCGGCAGCGCCGCCAGCCGGGGCCGCGCACCACCCGGCCCGGCGTGGCGCCCGTCGGCTCCCCGCCGGCGAGAACCTGGGTCCCGTTGACGAAGACGTGGCGCATGCCGACCGCATAAGCGTGCGGCGCCTCGAAGGTCGCCCGGTCGGCGATCGTCGCGGGATCGAAGATGGCGAGATCGGCGTAGAAGCCGGGGCGCAAGCGGCCGCGCCGGGCGATGCCGAGATTGGCCGCGGGCAGCGAAGTGAGCCGCCGGATCGCCTCCGCCAGCGGCACCTGCCGCTCGTCGCGCACATAATGGCCGAGCAGCCGGGCGAAATTGCCGTAGCTGCGGGGATGCGGGTGCTCGTTCAGGAAAACGCCTTCGGCGGCGATGCTGGCGGCGTCGGAGCCGAAGCTTACCCAGGGCAGTTGCACCTCGCGGCGGACATTGTCCTCGCTCATCAGGAAATACATCGTCCCGACCCGGCTATTGTCCTCGACGACCAGGTCCATCGCCGTCTCCTCGGGCGAGGTGCCGCGCTCGCGGGCGACCTCGGCCAGTGTCCGCCCCGCATAACGGCGCAATGCGGGGTTGCGGAAATCGCTGAACATCATCCTCTCCGGCCCGGCGCCGTAGAAGAGATTCTCCCAGCCCTGGCCCGGGCGGCGCATCTCGGCGGCCACGCGGGCGCGGATCGCCGGGTCCCTGAGCCGCGCGATCCAGGCCTCGCGCCCGCCCGCCTGGACCCAGAGCGGCATCGCCGCGTCGAGCCCGGTCGCGCCGGCGGTGTAGGTGTACATGTCGGCGGTGATCCTGAGGCCCCGCGCCCGCGCCGCCTCGATCCGCGCGACGACCTCGGGCAGGCGACCCCAATTGTCTCTCCCGCTCAGCTTCAAATGGTAGATTTCGGCGGGGACATGGGCGCGCCGCGCGATCTCGATCAGCTCGTCGACCGATTGCAGCACGCGGTCGCCCTCCGAACGCATGTGGCTGATGTACATGCCGCCGCAGCGGCCGGCCTCGCCCGCGAGCGCGACCAGCTCGTCGGTCTCGGCGAAATTGCCCGGCGCGTAGATCAGCGCGCTGGCCACGCCCATCGCCCCTTCGTCCATCGCCCGGCGGACCAGCGCCCGCATCCGCGCCAGCTGCGCCGGATCCGGATCGACGTCGCCCTCGCCGAGCTCGTGGACGCGCACGCTCGCCGCGCCGACGAAGCTGGCGACATTGGGGGCGATGCCGCGGCGCTCGAGATATTCGAGATATTCGCCGAGCGTCGTCCAGGCGATCGGGTAGCGGATGTCGCCCTGGCGCGAGAGCGCGAGCCGCTTCATCTCGGGGTTGAGCGGCCCCATCGACCAGCCCTCGCCCATTACTTCGAGGGTGACGCCCTGGCGGATGTCGCTCTGGCTGCGGCCGTCCTGGATCAGGCTCTCAGTGGCCCAGCTCAGCATGTTGACGAAGCCCGGCGCGACCGCGAGCCCGGCGGCGTCGATCTCGCGCGCGCCGCGGCCCGCCACCCGGCCGACGGCGACGATCCGGTCGCCGCTTATGGCGACGTCGCCGCGATAGGGCGCGCCGCCGCCGCCGTCGTAGAGCGTGCCGCCGCGGATGACGACATCATAAGCCGGCCGCGGCGCCACCGCCGCGGCGAGCAGCCAGATCAGAGCCGCGACCGGTGCCAGGATTCGCAAGCGCATCGCCGCCCGAGACTGTCGCGGCGCGCCCGCAGGGTCAAATGAAATGGCGAAGGTCAGTTGGGTTGCGGCACCGGCGGCGGCTCCGGGGCCGGCTGGGGCTGCGGCTGCGCCATCTGCGCTTCCGCCGCGTCCCGTTCCTCGGGGCTGACAATGCCGTCATGATTGGTGTCGACGCGGTCGAACATGGCGAGCATCGCGGCGCTCGCCTCGGCCAGCGAGATCTTGCCGTCATGGTCGGCGTCGAGCCGCCCGATCGCCATCGCGGCGCTCTCGCCGAGCTCGTCGCTGGTGAGGAAGCCGTCATGATTGGCGTCGCGGAGCGCGAAACGCTGCTCGATGCTCGTCGCCATCTCGGCGCGGGTCGAAGGGGGTGCCGGCGCGGCGGCGGGCTGGGCGGGAAGCGGGGCGGCAGCGAGCCCGGCCAACGCCGCGGCCGCCAGAAGGGATGTCTTCATGTCGATCTCCTTGAAGGGGCTATACGTGACGACACCCCTTCGCCGCGCGGTGAGACCAGTCGCCGCGCCCCCGGCCGCCTGGCTGGCCGTCCATGAAGCGGCTGAAGAGCGCCGTCAAACAAAATGGCGGGCGGCCTGCACGCCGCCCGCCACCTCCCTAGATTCGCCCCCGAGGGATCTAGTCGTCGTCGCCGTCGCGCATCCGCTGCCCGGCCTCGCGCATATCACGGGCGCCCTCGCGCATGCCTTGCGCGCCTTCTTCCATGCCCCGGGCGGCTTCGAGCAGCTGCTCGTGAGTGACATGATGGCCGCGGGCGGCTTCGCGGGCGATGACCTGCTCGCGGTAGCTGCGGTCGCGGAAGCGCCGCGCCTGCTCCTCCATGTGACGGGCGCCCGCTTCCATGCCGGCGGCGCCGTTGGCCATGCCCTCGCCGGCGCTCGCCATTGCCATGGCGACCGCGCGCGGCGCGGTCTGCGCCGCCTGCCGCGCCTCGCGCACGGCCGCCGCGATCTCGGCGCGGTCGACCTGGGCGACCTGGACGCGCGCCTCGGCGACGGCGCGGCGGACTTCACTGAAGATGCGCGCGCGTTCGGCGGGCGAGACGCGGCGGACCTCCCGGTCGGCTTCGCGGAGCGCTTCGTCGACCGAGCGCTGGATCTCCGCGGGATCCATCGAAGCTCTCGCTTCGGCCAGCGCCTGTGCGACGATCGGCCCGACGTCGGGAATGTCGCCGAGCGCGACCGGCGCGGCGGGCGGCGCCGGTCGGCGCGGCGCGGCGGGCGGGGCCGGGGTTTGCGGCGCATCGGGAGCCTCGGGAACGGCCGGAAGCGCGGGCGCGGGCGGCGCTGCCGGCGGGGCTGGCGGCCGCGCGGCCTCGACCAGCTGCATCGCCGCGACCGGCGCGGCGATGGCGATGCACAGCATGGCGGCGACCGCGGTCAGGGCCGAGCCGGAAGGCCGCTCGCGCAGCCGGCGATCGAGGATCGCCCGGATCCGGCGGGCGAGCGCGCTGCCCGATGGGGCGATGCTGTTGGCCGGGATCATGCGGCCGTTGACCTGCGCCCAGGAGATGAGGGTGCGGGCATAACGAGCCGGCTCGACACAGGCGGCGGCCTCGCAATCGGCGGCCTCCTCGGCCTGCTGGACGACTTCGCGTTCGAGCAGCCAGACTAGGGGGTTGAACCAGAACAAGGCGGCGGCGAGGCGGGTCAGCATCAGCACCGGCCAGTCGCGCCGCGCGACGTGGGCGACCTCGTGGGCGAGGATCGCCGCGGCCTGGTCGGGCTCGGCCAGCGTGTCGGGATCGATCAGGATCACCGGCCGAAGCCAGCCCCAGCTCAAGGGCGAGGGCACGGCGTCCGAGACCAGCAGCCGCAGCCTTTCGCCGCCGGGTGCGGCCCAGCGGGCGCACTCGAACGCCGCGAGCCATTCCGGGCAGGCGATTTCGCGGCCGGCGCGGGTCCAGCGGCCGAGCAGGATCAGGCCGGCAAGCAGCCGGGAGCCGACCATCGCCAGCCCGCCCAGATAAGCGAGGAGGACGAGCGGCGTGGGATCGTCCCAGATGGTCGGCTCGGCCGGCTGCAGCCCGACATCGGCCGGGAGGGCGAGCTGGAGCGCGGGCTGGGCGAGGACGCTGAGCGGCGCCGGCTCGGGCGCGGCCCAGGCCTCGATCCGGAGCGCCGGCAGCGCCAGCGCGATGAACGGCAGCAGCAGCAGCATGGCGACGCCGAGCCTGAGCACCAGCGCCCGATCGGACGCCGCGCGCGACCGCAGCGCAAAGCCAAGGGCGAGCGCGGCGCCGCTGATCAGCGCCGATTTCCATGCCATTTCGCCGAAGAAGGACACGTCCATCACTCACGCTCCTCTGCTTCGCGGATCGCCTTCAGCAAGGCCTCCGCTTCATCGGGGGACAGGCTCTTGGTCAGCCCGAGCAGGGCCGTCGCCGCGTTCGCCGCCGAGCCGTCGAAGAAGGTCTTCACCATCGATTTCAGCGCCGATTCGCGCACCTTGGCGGGCTGGCGCACGCTCGTATAGACATAGGCTTGGTCGGCGGTGCGGTGCTTGACGAAGCCGCGCCCCTCGAGCCGGGCGAGCAGGGTGCGGACCGCAGAATAGGACGGCGGGTCCTTCATCGCCGCGCGCACCTCCGCCGCCGTCGCCTCGCCGGCGCTGCAGAGGAGCTCGAACAATTCGCGTTCTCGCCTGGGTAAAGAATCGATCATCATGCTGTTCACCTGCTACACATGTAGCATGTCACATCTGTGGCAGGATGCAAGCGCTTTTCGTCGCGCCCCGATGTCGTTTCGCCGCCGAAAGATGAAGCGCGGGTGAACCGGGGCCTTTTTGGCGATGGACGGCAGGCGCGCTAAGAAAGGGCGATGAACGTCCAGTTGCTCTTTCTGCTTTCTACCGCGCTCTGGAACAACCAGCAGGCGGGGCCGGAGCGCTGCGGCTTCGACGAACAACGCCTGTCCTTCGCTGGCTCGCCGATCGAGCAGGCCCGCTGCCTGCTGAGCCCGGTGCGGATCCATGGCGAACTGGGCCCGCCGCGTGCGCGACTCGGCCGCTTTCTCGAGGCGCATGTCGGCCGGAGGGTCAGGATCGACCGCGCCCGCCTGCGCGCCCTGCTCGAGGCGGAGAATTTGCCGGCGCTGGCCGCCACCGTCGAGGCCCCGCTCGCCCGCGCGCGCAACAACGATCCCGCAGCCCCCCTTGCCCGCTATTTCGTAATCCACGACACCAGCCTGGAGCTGCCGGGGACGGAGTTTCCGACGAACGATTCCGAGCGCGCGAACGGCCTCGGCTGGACCTATCCGGACGGCACCCAGGTCGCGCACACCTTCACCAACCGGCGCGGCGAGGTGCTGCTTGCGCACGACTACAGCGTGCCGTGGCGCGCGACGAAGCGGGAGCGGGACGCGATCACCCACGGCAACGCCAGGGGCCTGTTCCTGCACAACGAGCTCAACCAGGTGCGGCTCAACGAGCCGTCAGGACCTCCGGGCAATTTCAGCCGCGCGCCGATCCCCGGCTTCACCGCCGCGCAATATGACCGGCTGGCGCTGCTCTACATTCTGGCGAGCGTTCGCGGCGGGCGCTGGCTGATCCCCGGCTTCCACGCCCTCATCGATTCGGGCATTCCGGAAGCCCATGACGATCCGCAGAATTTCGACATGGCCGCCTGGGAAGCGGCGCTGAGCCGGCGCGCCGCCCAGCTCCGGCGCCGCTGATCAGGCCCCCGCGGGATATTTCTCGTTCATGTAAGCGAGCGTATCGGCCGCCAGCTGCTCGAGCACCTCCTCATCCACGTCCGACAGCCGCTTGATGTAGAGGCAGCTCTTGCCGGTCCTGTGCTTGCCGAGCCGCGCCATCAGCGCCGGCTGCCGCGCGACGCCGAGGCCGTAGAGGACCAGCTCCTTCGCCCGCGGCGAGAAGCCGATCCGACACGCATCGCCTTTGCGGCCGCTCTCATATTTGTAGTGATAGGAGCCGAAGCCGACGATGCTCGGCCCCCACATCGCGGCAGGCTCGCCCGACAGCCGCTCCATCAGCGCGCGAACCTTGTGCGCATCGGCGCGCCGCTGCGGATCGGCGATCTTGTCGAGGAACGCGTCGACCGAAACCCTCGTCGGCTTCGTCTTGTTTTCGGCCATGTTCCCCTATTCCTTTTCGCGCAACGTCCCGGTGAACGTCAGCACCGTGATCGACACGAGGATGAATCCGGCCAGCTCATAGAGGGCGCGCAGGAGCCCGACGAGATCGCCATTGCTCCAGAAACCAGGAAGCCTGCCAGCATCGATCATGAACTTGTCGGCCTGCTGAAGGTCGACGATCGGCAGCGCGACGTCGATCGCGTAGACCAGCGGGCTGAGGTGATCTACGGGGGGGCGCCCCGCCTCCGCCGGGACCAACGCATGATAGGTGTCGAGCCAAGTGGCGGCGAGCGCGCCGACGGCGATGAACAGAGTGAGCGCAAGGGCCGCGCGAGACGGCGAATAGCCATAGTCGCTGGTCTGCTTCAGCAGCCAGCCAATGCCTCGCTCGAAGCTGCCCAGGCGTCCGCAACGGCGCTGCAAGTCCCGTTTCGCAACTATGACGCGGCGGCGGGCGCGCTCGTTCCCGTCCTCGGCGAAGACCCGCGCCAGCTGTTCGTAGGGCTGGGGAACGAAGCTGTCCGAGTCGGCCCGGCGATCGACGAATTGGAGACCCAGCCAATCGAGCCTCCGCTCGACCGCGACCGAAACATTGTCGGCCGCACGGCTCGGCGCCGATCCGGCCATCGAATCATCGATGTCGTCGAGACGCTGATAGGTGAGGCCGTCCAGCAGCAGATGGCCCGGGGCAAGGCCGGCACCGGACCACCGCCTGCCGCCGCCGTCGGCGATCAGGCTTATCGTTGCGCCCCGCAGGTCCACCAACCCCGCGATTTTCGGCCGGCCGAGCTCCAGCTCGCCCGAAACGGTCGCGTCACGGAGCGAAAGCGCCACGCCGCGCTTACGTTTGGAAACCCGTTCCTCGCTCGCGAAGACGCTGTTCGGCCGGGCGACATTTCCGCGCGCCTTGAGCACGGTCCGGTGGATCAGCAGGCTGCCACCGACCACCGCATCGTCAAGGTTCACACAGCCCTCGATTTCTGCCGGCACGTCGTAGGCGTCGCCCAATTCCCTCTGGTCGAAGCCACGGTCCGCAAGCAGGAAACTGCGCCCCACCGTGGCGCCGCCAAAATCGAGGGCGCCGGCAGATGCCCCCTTTGCGAGGTCCGGCGGAGGCGCGCATATCATCGAAGAGATTTGAACATCCTGGCCGATCGCGCTGTTCCGGAAGTCGATCCGCCCGGCAATGCGATTGGGGTTTGTCGCCGCACCGGCGCCGTATGGCTCGCTGCCGGCGAAGTGGAGGCGGCGCGTGATGCCCAGCTCCGCTGCCCAAATCGCCTTGCCCCGCCAGCGACTGTGGCCCGGGCAGGTGATCGAACAGCCAACCACCTGCATCTCCGCACACCGCCCCATCGGAACTCCAAGGCCGCTGTCGATGATCGAGTCATAGAAGCTGAGCAGATTGCCGCAGACGAGTCGATAAAGCTCGACCGACAAATGCCCTTCGATTCCGGCAATCCAGCTCTGCTCGATCAAGAGCGAGTTGCCTATCTCCAGATTGGCCGAAAACATGGTGCCGCCGATCGCGCAGCCCTGGACGAGCAGGTCGCCATCGACCTTCGTGTTGGTGAGATCCATCGATCTCGCCACCGGGCGAGCGGCCGGCTCGTTCGGCCGCGACCCGCCGCTGATCGCTTGCGCGCTCGGAGGCGTCTTCGCCGCCGCCGCGCTTCGGATCAGGCGGCCGATCTTCGAATTGTAGATCAGCAGGGTGCCCCTTACCCGGCCGCTGGCGAGGATCACCCAGCCGTCGAGGCACAATTGCATCAGCTTGAGGTTGCCGGTTGCGACCGACGACAGATCGATGCCGGCATTCTCATCGCCGATGATCTTGGCTGCGGTGAGAAGAATCTGGTCGGCGCGGGTAGACTGCATGTCGATGCCGCCGCCGATCCGGGAACGGTCGATCCGAATCGTGCCCTCGATCTGCGAGGCGACGATGGAAAGTCCCACCTGGTCCGGTCGGACAGGCCTGACGAAAAGCTCCACGATGTGGAGGACATCGCCGACCTTGGCGTTGTAGATGCTTACCTGCCCGGCGACTCTGGTGGCCTCGACGGTGAGCTGGGACAAAGTCTTGACTGCGAGCAGGCCCACGCTGCCCAATCGGCATCTGTAGATGGCGAGCTGGCCGGTGCTCATCCAATTCAGGCACACATCCTTGGTGGACATGCAGCGTTCGATGAGAAACTTGTCGGTAACGCGCGTCGAAATGGCCGAAATGCACGATCGCGCCGGCCCCTTCGCGCTGAAGCGGCAGCCATAGAAGACTGCGGGCCCGCCGATCGTCGCGCCGCTCAGGCGGACCTCGCCGAGGCCCCGGCAATCCGAGACTGCGATGCCTTTGCCTATCTTGGCCAGCATCAGATCGATGGGCAGCCGACATTCTATTTCGGTGAGCAGGCATTCGCCGGCGATGTCGACAGCCCCGCCGGCAAGGCCGAGAACCTCGCCACTATGGTCGTCCGGGCCGCCCTTCAGCTGGCATCGAACCAGCTCGAAGCGTTGGATTGACGCGCCGGCGACGGTGATCAGCCCCTCGAATATGCAATCTTCGGCCGCCAGCGGGCACAGCGTCGCCCGTCCGGAAGCGGAGAAAGCGACGTTTCTCAGATCGAGGCCGCCCACGATCCGAACGCCGCGCAGGTGTATTCCGGTAGGATGGATCTTGCGCTCGGGGCTCAGCTCCAGCCACAAGTCGCGCAGGAAAGCGGCGTCGACGCGCCGCCTGCGGCCGGTCGGTCTGCCCTGGAAGAAGTCGGCGACTTCCCCCGCCCTAACACAGCGCAATATTTCCCGTTCCGCAGGCGTCATTGTGCGGTCGCAGAGCAAGAATTGTCGATCGCCGGCAAAGTAGCCACCCCCCAGCTCGTCGCGCCAGCCTAGCAGTCATCTTGGCCGCGCGCCAATGGCTGTTCACCTTGCGGGGACTTGGGGACGGCCGCGTCGGCGGACGGTTCATATGCGTGCGTCCCTAGCGCCGCGGCCTCCGGAAACGATAGACGACGCGGTCGGTATTGCCGCGGATCGACGGGTCGAAGACGAGCTTGGTGTGATCGTCTTGCGGGTTCCTGAGGATGTTCGATTCGCCGTCGAAGACGAAGCCGGCGCGTTCGAAATCGGCGCGGATCGTCGCCGGGTCGATCCGGTGCAGCGCCTCGACCACGGCGCGGGTGTCGCCGCCGGGATTGGCGACATGGTCGACCACCGCGATCGTCCCGCCCGGCTTCAGCGACTGGAAGACGGTGCGCAGGAAGGCGGCCGGGTCCATCCGCGGGAAATGGAAGCGATCGCTCTGCCAGTAGGTGTCGTGATAATTGAGGTTGATCATCGCGAAATCGAACGCGCCGGTCGGCAGCGCCACCAAATCGGCCGGCGCCACCAGCAGGGCGACGTTCGGGGTGCGGGTGCGCAGCTCGGCGAGGCCCTGGCGCGCGCGGTCGTTCATGAAGTTGGTCGGCTCCCAGGCGAGCACCGAGCCGGTCGGGCCGACCGCGCGGCCCATGATCTCGGCATAATAGCCGGTGCCCGTGAACAGATCGAGCGCGCGGTCGCCGCGCCTGAGGCCGGCGAAGGCGAGCACCTCGGCGGGGCGGCGCCCGGCGTCGAGATCGGTCGCCGCCTTGGGCCGCCCGGGCGCCGAGACCGCGGCAGCGGTGTCGGCGGGAGCCGCCGCCATCGCGGTCAGCGGCAGGGCAAGGAGGGCGGCGAGAAGTAAAGCGCGCTTCAGCATCGGAAATCCCCCTGGGAAAGTGACTGCACCGGAATACCAGCCCGTGCCGCCGCGCCCAAGTCGTTTCGACGAAACGTCCCGGAGCTTCGATCAGGCCGCCCGTGCCGCCGCCTGCTCGACCAGCACCCGCAGCGCCGCGTGCGCCGACAGCGCCGCCCCTTCCTGCCAGAAGGGGACGTAGCTCAGATGCTCGCCGGCAAAGATGATCGGGCCTTCGGGCCGCAGCATCTCGGCATAGCGCGGCCCACGCGGGCCGGCACCGCCCGGGCCGCCGCCGAAAACCGGATCGTTCGGACCGACCCCCTCCGACCAGGGCGTCAGCCCCCAGCCCACCGTCACCGGATTGGCGAGCAGGTGCGATTTGCCGGGGTGCATGCGCTCGACGACGCCGCGGCAGACCTGGAAGCGCTCCTCGTGGCTCATCGCCTGGAATTGCGCGATATGGTCGCCGGTCCAGCCCGCGACATAGGCGCCGACCAACACGCCCCTCGGCCCATGGAAGTTGCCCGAGGGATAGATCAGATTCTCGTTCGGCTGGTCGGTCCAGCCGAGGCCGCCGTAAATCCCTTCTTCCTCCCAGAAGCGTGGGCTTTCGAAGCCGACCTTGAGGCTGGCCAGATAGGGGATGTCGCGGATCGCCGCCTGCTTGGCGGGCGAGAAGTCGTTCGGGATCCGGGCCAGCAGGTTCACCGGCAGGGTGCAGATGCAATGATCGGCGATCAGCGCCCGGCTGCCCGGCCCGTATTCGATCCTGACACCCTCGCTTTGCCGGCGGATCGCGGTGATCGGACTGTTCAGCCGCACCGCCGGGCGGACCTCATCGTAGAGCGCGTGGGCGATCCGGTCCATGCCGCCGACGGGCTGCAGCATCGGCGTCTGCTGGTCGAAGAACTCCTCGAAGACGAGCGGCAGCCCGGCGGCGCGATTGCTCATCAGCTCGGCGAGCGTCAGCGGCGGCAGCGGCCGGCCGGTCTGGGTGTAGGCGCCCGGCTCCTCGGCATAGCCGGAGCGGCCCTGCGGGGTGTAATCGCCATTCTCGGCGAGCTCGCCGTAGAAGCCGAGGAACTGGCGCATCGCAGTCTTGTCGCCGCCCTGCAGCTCGCGGTCGAGCGCGCCGCGGTCGATCGCCTTGGCGAGCAGCTCGGCGATGCGGCCGCGCATGTCGTTCATCATCTGCCGGTCGCTGTGGACGCGGCCGCCGAAATCCCATTTCGCCGAGCGGTTCGAATTGACCATGACCTCGATCGGCACATTCAGCCGCCGCGCGTAGCCGAGGATCGTGTGGTGCTGCGACGGCAGCCGCGCGGCGCCGGCGTTGAGATAGAGGCCGTCGGAGAAGCGGCAGATCTGGTCCGGCCGGCCGGTCTGGACGATGCGATCGCCGCCGCGCACGCTCCACACCCGTCCGCCGATCCGATTGCGCGCCTCGAGCACGGTCACGTCCCAGCCGGCGCGCTTCAGCTCATAGGCCGAAACCAGGCCGGCGATGCCGGCGCCGAGGATGACGACCTTGCCGCGGCCGCCGCGCGGCAGCGCGAACGGCTCGGCCGATGCCGGCGGCGCGTTCAGCAGCCCCATCGCCTCCATGCCGAGATAGGCGGCCGAATAGCCGCCGACCGCGCCAAGCCGCTCGAGGAATGCACGCCGCGTTAGAGCCATGGTCCAGCCTCCCCCTTTTGCGCCAGCCTAACCGAGATCCGCTGGCGGGTCAGCCTTCGTATCTGCGAATGACCGATCCGCTTCGACCAACGGTTGTGGAGGCATCGTCTAGCCCGGCCCTTGGGCCTAGCAGGCGACTGGCCCAACAGTGAATGTTGCCCGGTTGCCTTCGACTGATCAGTCGCGACCGGCGGGATAGGTCGCCACTAGCCGTAGGCCGCGGCATATGTCGACAATGGGGACGAGGATCTTGGCTTCGTAGTCGGCCGTCCCGTGAGGTTTCGGGAGCTTGAAGATCATCCGCACCGCGTTGTAGCGGCAGGATACGGGCTGTTCCCATGTTCGTGTCGTGCGCTCACCGGGTTCCATATAGAAATCACGATACCGCGCCCCGCTTAGTGGCCGCCCAGTGATGACCAGTGGATTGACCAGGTCAGAATCCCCGCGTCTGCGTCGCTGGCTTTGTAGCTCAGCCGCGTCACGCCTTTCCTCAAAGCCTTCAATGCGCTCAATACCATTGCCGGCATCACGGCCGACGCATCGGGTCCAGACCGGGTCTTCGGGGGCATTCGGGTCGATCTTGAGAAGGGATTCGCCGGTCAGATCGTCAGGAAAGGGTCGGGTGCGATTCTCGGTTCCCTCGAGCCCAATGATGTCGAGAGCGGCGCAATTGAACCAGTGCCCGCGTTCTCCTCGATTCTCGATAGTGACGGCCGAGCACCCCATTCCCGAATTGACCGAAGTCCTCACTCTTTTTGACGCGCCGTGCCTGCCAAAGCGTTATAAGGCCGACAACGGTCGCGAGCACAATTGCCCAAAATAAATAATCCAATGAAGGCCAGTTGAGATTCCTCATTGGGACGTCATAGTAACATGAAATCTGGATTCGACCAACTAATGGGTGTCAGATGCTAGGTCGTACAATCGATCCAGTGGCCGTGTATGCTGTCGCCACTGTTGACTGAGGCGTCGACGCCAGTCCGCGATGCCGAAATCTGATTCGGCGTCAGTGGTGTTCTGTCGCTTCCCCTGCCACCCTAGGCTGGCGCCGACCTCACCGGCGGCCCGGCGCCGCCGCGGTGACCTCGATCTCGACCAGCCAGCCCGGATCGACCAGCCCCGCCACCTGCATGGTCGAGCGCGCGGGCCGGTTCGGCTGGTCGGCCGTGCCGAACTGCTCGCGATAGGCGGTCATCATGCCGGCGAAGTCCATCCGCGCGGCTCCCGGCGGGGCGACCAGGAAGACGCGCATCATCACCACGTCGCCGAGCCCGAGATCGTGCAGGGCGAGCTGGGCGCGGATCTTGCGCAGGATCGAACGGGTCTGGGTCGCGGTGTCGCCATAGCGCGCGACCGAGCCCGCGGGCGCAGCGGCGTCGACCGGATCGGGCACCGTGCCGCTCACATAGACGAGCCGGCTCCGCGCCGGAACTTCGACCGACGCCGAGATCGGGGCTTCGGGCGGGCCGAGGCGGCGCGGCTCCTGCGCGGCCGCGCCGCTCGCGGCGAGCAGGATCGCCACGCCGGGAAGAAGCCGCCACATCACGGCTTCGCGCCCGCGCCGGCGTTCACTTGCTCCATCGCGCATTGCTGGGTGGCGGCGCGCAGCGCCGGGTCGGTGGGCTCCGCCTTGCGCAGGTCGGTGGTGGACTTGTTCGCCATGTAGCGGTCGATCGCGCAGCCGCACAGGCGCGGCCAATCGAAATGGACGGTGGCAGGCGCGGTGCGCGACGAGGAGATGCACGATTCGACCGCGGTCGTCCGGAACTGGGCCCGCATGCCGTTGTCGAAGGCGCTGCCTTCGCCGCAGCCGCCGAGCATGACGATCATGGCGCCCGCGGCGCCGGCGAGGACGATGCGCATGCGTGTGAGACCCCCTTTTGGTGTGACCCGGCGGCAATAAGCGCCCGCCGCGCGCGGCACGTCAATGGTAGAAATAGGGGTCGAGAACGCTGACCTCGTGGATCGCGTCCACGGGCACATTGTTCTTCGCGCCGACGCTGCGGATCGCCTCCGGCGAAGGCGCGTCGTAGACGCAGAAGGTCCTGGTCTTGTCGGCGCTGACATAGGAGTGGACCCAGGTCACCCCTTCGTCGGCGTTGGTCGCGACGATGCCGCCCAGCGCCTGGGCGCCCTCGGAATTGACCGGAATGTGGAGCCCGTCGGGGAAGCTGCGTTCGACCATGTAGCGCGGCATGCTGTCGTCCTCCTGTTCAAATGATGCGGCGGGCAGGGTAAGGCAGATCAAATCGGACTGGCAATGGTGGAGGGGGACGATGACCGGATTCGAATTCGTCTTCTCGCTGTTCGCGCTGCTGCTTGGCCTCAGCCTCGCCGAGGTGCTGGGCGGGCTGGCGCGGGTGCTGAAGCAGCGCAAGGAGGTCCAGCTCGGCTGGCTGACGCCTTTGCTCGGCCTGCTGGTAATGCTCGACCTTACCTCCTCCTGGGCGCAGGCTTACGCGCTCAAGGAAGCGATCACGGCCAATTACCTGACCCTGGTCATCGGACTGTTCGTGACCGGCCTCTATTATCTCGCCGCGAGCCTCGTCTTCCCGGACGACGCCTCCAAATGGCCCGACCTCGACGATTATTACTTCCGCCACAAGAAGCAGGTGCTTGGCGGCATGCTCGCCTCGCGGGTGCTCGGCCGGGCGGCGCAATTCGGGCTCGGCGCGGCCGGCTGGGATTATTTCCCGGCCTTCGCCGCCTTCGTCGTGCTCGCGCTCGCGGCGATGTTCGCGAAGGGCAAGAAGACCAATATCGCGATCCTCGTCATCTTCCTCTCGCTTTACCCCGCCTTCGCCGCCCTGGGGCTGGTGCTGCGGCTCTAGAGCTGCGAGAGGATCTGGGCTTTCTTGGCCTCGTAATCCTCGGCGGTGATCAGCCCCTGGTCGCGCAGCTGCTTCAACTGGGCGAGTCGCTCGGCGGGATCCTCGCCGGACGCGGCGGTCACCGAGGCCTGGCGGCGCTGCGCGGCATCGGCGACCTGGTTCAGGATCGAGCGCAAATCGGCCGGCGAGGCGGCCGCGCTCGGGTTGGAAGGCGAGCGGATGCCCGCGGCCAGCAGCGTCCGCTCGGCGCGGCGGCGCAACCAAGGCGCGACCAGGAAGCGCAAGATCAGGAAGGCGATCGCCGAATAGATGAGGAACGCGATACCGATCGCCTTCCAGGTGATGTCCTCGCCCGCCGCCGCCTTATCGGTCCCGGACGTGCAATAAATCGTCCGGCTGACGCCATGCTCGCCGGGACGCACCGAATAATAGTTGGACTGGACGTGGACCGCGCCCGGGCAGATCAAAGGCGCGGCGACGGTGCTCACCGGCGGATAGACGGCGGTGCCGGGCCCGGCGATCATCAGGCCGATGAACAGGCTGGCGGGCAGGATGATGCACCCCGTTGCGTTGAACCGGCCGTCGGAAGGGCCTGCGCGCGTCATCGCTACTTCCCGCTGATCGTGGAGCGCCGGACCGAGGTGTAGCCCGCGCGACAGGCAAATAGGAAGGGGGGTGCGTTGCGGCACGAATCGGGCGATAGCCGCGCACGACATGCAAGTGCCCGTCCCCGTGCTGGTCGCGATCGCCGCCGCTTTCCTGGTGCTGCTGCTGCTCGCGCTGAGGCGGCGGAGCGGCGCGCGCGACCTGATCGCGCCGCCGCCCGGCTACGTCCCGCCGGCGCGGCCGTGGCCCGCCGGGGCGGCGCCGATCGGCGATCTGCCGCCTGACCTCGCGGCGGAGGTGCGCGCGCTGCTCGCCCAGGGCGACAAGATCGAGGCGATCAAGCTCGTCCGCGCCGCCACCGATCTCGGCCTCGCCGAGGCCAAGCAGCTGGTCGAACGGATCTAGCGCGGCGCGTCAGGGCCGCGGCGGCGGCGGGCCCGGGCGGCTCCCGGGGCGCATCCACGGCGGCGGGCCGTCCAGGTCGCGCTCCTCGCGGCGGCGGCGAAGCCCGCGCAGGAACAGGAAGGCGAACATGGCGAGCAGCACCCAGGCCCAGAGGGGCAGGTCGCCGTCGCCGAGCCAGCGCGGCAGGGTCAGGCCGTTCCACCAGTCGCGAAGACCGGCGCCCGACGCTTCGGACGTGGCGGGCGCGTCGGCGGCATCGACGGGCTTGCCGCCCTCCGCCAGCGCCGGCGGCGGCGCTGCTACGGCCGGGGACGGCGCGCCCGCCAGGCGGCGCGCGACCGCGGCGGCGAGCGCCGGGCGCTGCTCGGCGGTGCAGGACAGCAAATCGCCCGTCATCACCGTCTGGAACCGGCTGGTGCCGATCGCCGGCAGCGCGCCGGCCGGCCAGCGCGGCATGAACCGGTCGAGCGCGCAGCCGCAGATCGCCTCGGCGTCGTCGGCGGAGACGCCTTCGGCCGCCGCCACGTTGACGAGGCACAGCGAAATCCCCCGCCCGCGATAGGCGTCGCGCTCGAGGTCGTCGACGCCGGGCTTCTGCGCGAGCGCGGGCGCCGCGGCGAGCGCGGCCAGCACGAGGAGCGGGGCGGCGATGCGCACGATAATCTCCCTTCGCCCTGGGAAAGAGAGGAGCGAGGCCGCCAATAGGCCCGCGCGGGCCGCGAATGTAAAGAGGGGGCGCGGCGCCGGCCCGCGAGAGCCGGCGCCGCGCGACGGACGTCAGGCGTCCTGCAGATTGACCGCGCTGGTCTTGCCGCGCGCGTCGGTCTCGAGCTCGTAGGAGACGCGCTGATCCTGGGCGAGGCTGCTCATGCCGGCTTTCTCGACCGCGCTGATGTGGACGAAAGCGTCGTTGCCGCCGCCCTCGGGCGCGATGAAGCCGTAGCCTTTGCTGGCGTTGAAAAATTTGACCGTGCCGATGGGCATGACCGTCTTCCTTTCTGGGTGGGTGCCCCGGAATTGGCGCACCCCGCTGCCGGCGAAACGCGCGAAGGAAGAAGGAGCCGCAAAGCACCGAAGACCGTCAGTTGCGACCGTAGCGAGGCGGGCCTAGGCGCATGGCCGCGGGAATGCAAATAGGGAGGCGGAGGATGGCGCGGTGACGCAGGCCGAGGTGCAGGCCTTGTTCGACGATTATGCGGCGGCGTTCGCCCGCGCCGACGTCGCCCGCATTTGCGGCCACTGGGCCTACCCCGCTTATTTCAGCGCGCGCGGCAAGCGCGCCGCGCTGGACGAGGCGGCGTTTCGCGCCAACACCGAGACCTTGTGCCGTTTCTATGCGGCGCAAGGGGTCGCGGCCGCGGCCAAGTCGGTGCTGGCGGTGGAGGAGTTGTTCACCGGGCTCGCCTTCGTCAGGACCGCAGACCTGCTGAGCGGGCCCGACGGCGAGACGATCGCCGAGTGGCGGCACGGCTACCTGCTCAGCGAGACCGCGGACGGCCTCCGGATCGTCATGGCGATGCCCGAGCAGGAGCTCGACGCCTGGCAGCGGCGCGGCACCCCGCTCGGCAGCTGGTGAGCCGGCCCGGCCGCGTCACCAGGTGTAGACGATCCCGTAATAATCGTAGACCGTGCGGCCGTAGTCGCGGTCGAATTCGGGCGCCTCGCCGGCGTTGAAGCTCGGCCCCTTTTCCAGCTTCTCCTTGTCGAGATCGACGACATAGCCGCCCTTGTCGGGAACATATTCGAGCATGTCCCACGGGACCGGATAATGCTTGCCGCCGAGGCCGAACAGGCCGCCGAACGACATCACTGCATAGGCGGCCTGGCCCGAGACCTTGTCGACCATGAAGCATTCGATCCGGCCGAGCTTCTCGCCGCCGCGATCGTAGACGGCGGTGCCCTCGACCCGGTTCGAGGCGATCAGGCGGTGGGGGGCGGTGTCGGTGTCGGCGCCGGCGCGGGCGCGGGCGGCGGTCTGGGTGTCCTGGGTCATCGGAAGGCTCCTCTCGGCATCGTGAAGATGCGGCGATTCAACGCCTTGGCGGCACGAGGGTTCGCCGGGTCGCGGCGAAAGGTGGCGAATATGGGAGCATTGCGGGGTCAGGCGAGGCGGATGCGAGGGATCGGCGGCGGCCGGAAGGGGATCGGTTCGCCGGCAGCCGAAGTGGACGCGGGGGCGCCCGCCGCATCGGAAGTGGACGAAGTGGACGCGATCGCGGGATCGCCCGGCGCGGACGAAGTCGAGGAAGTGGACACGACGGCGGAGTTTTCGCCGGGCAAAGTGGACAAAGTGGACACGATGGCGGGGTCGTTCGCGGCCGTGGACGCAGCGGACAGGGCGGCGGGGCGCTGGCCTTCGATCGCCGACTGGGCGGGCGCCGCGTCCCCAGGCCCGGCGAGCGCCGGCGCGGTGCCGCCTTCGCCGGGCAGGGTGCGGCCCCATTCGGCTTCGGCGGCGGCGAGGCGGTCGAGCTCGCCCTCGACGTCCGGCGGCGCCGCGACGCCGCGGTGGCGCAGCCAGCCCTCGATCTCCGACAGCGGCGCATATTTGAGCGGATTGCGCGCCCTCAAGAGCGCCATCAGCAGCTTGTTGTCATATTTCCAGCGCACGCCGACGCGTCGGCCCTGGAAGTAGACGATCTCCTCCTGGCCATTGACGGCGCGGTCGAGCGCGGTCGCTTCGAGCAGGACGTCGGTGCCCTTCAGCGCCTCCTCGACCGCGGCGCGGAAGGGGTCCCCGTCGGCGCTGTTGAGCAGATTGTAGACGGTCGAGCGCGAGATGCCGGTGAGGCGGGCAGCGTCGGTGATGCTGGCGGTGTCGCGCAGCTTCTCGACGAATTGCTGCTGGCGCTCGAGGCTGAAGCCGTCGCGGCGATGGCGGCGCGGCGGCGGCGCTGGGTCCGCCATGCAGGCGAGCTCGTCCTTCGAGCAATAATAATAAGCGGCGAAGCTGCCGTCCTGCTGGCGCGGGATGAGGTGCATCGGGCCGTGGTCGGGATGGGTCGGCGGGATTTCGTCGCCGTTGCGGTAGAAGAAGCCGGTCCCGGTCTTCTTCGGCGGCCAGTCGATGCCCTGGCGGCGGCGCGCTTCGGCCACTTCGGGCGGCAGGCTTTCGTCCGTCCCGCCCTCGTCGAGGCCGGTTTCGCCGTCATTCGATGCGATCGAGTCGCGGTCCATTTCGCGCGTTAGAACATATCGGGTACGCTTTTGCAAGAGGTACCGTTCTTTTTCTGTTCCGTTTTGAAGTCGGAAATGGAGAATGGGAAATTGGTTTCATCCTGAATCGAGTTCAGGACAGGCTGCGAAGACGCCAAGGTGCGAGGCCCCTTCGTGCTCCCGGCCAAAGCCCTTCGTCCGGATGGCACGGGCATTGGTTCGGCAGGAAGGAGGCTGCGCTTCGCGCTCGCCCTTCGCGTTCTTCGCGCCTTCGCGTGAAACGATCCGCCAAGCGGGCGTCGAGATGGGCGAATTTTGAATTGCAAGGAAATGGGATTTGGGCTGAAACCGCTGCTGGAATCCAGCTCCGGACCGGAGGCACGGGATGCGCAAGGTCACCTATGGCGGCGCGATCAGCCTCGACGATTATCTCGCCGGGCCAGGCGAGGCGATCGACTGGCTGCGCTGGAGCGAGGATGCGGCGGCGATCAGCGCGGCGAACTTCAAGGGCGTCGATGCGATGCTGATGGGGCGCAAGACGTTCGAATTCGCGCAGAAGATGGGCGGCGGCCCGGTGCCGCGCGGCGTGACGACCTACGTCTTCTCCCGCACCCTGGAGGCGCTGCCCGAAGGCGCCGGCGCGGTGCTGGTCGGCGAGGACGCGGCCGGGTTCGTGCGCCGGCTGAAGGCCGCGCCCGGCGGCGGCATCCTGGTGATGGGCGGCGGCGCGCTCGGCAGCGCATTGCTCGAGGCGGGGCTCGTCGACGAGATCGGCTTCTCGCTCCACCCCGTCCTGCTCGGCGGCGGCACCCCCGCCTTGCTGCCGTTCAGCCGGCGGATCGAGCTCGAGCTGATCGAGGCGCGGGCGATCGCGCGCGAGTGCGTGCTGGTCCGGTATCGGGTGAAGAACCCGGCCTGACCTGGCGAGAGCCAAGATATGGGTTCATCCTGAATCGAGTTCAGGACAGGCTGCGAAGACGCAAAGACGCGAAGCCCTTTCCTGCTCTTCGGCTGAAGGCCATTCCGTCCCCCTGCGCATCCGCAGAGGCGGGGGAAGGAGTGAAGCGCTCCGCGCCCTTCGCGTCTTCGCGTGAGATCAAACTGCCTTTCGGGCGAGAGCGCTCACTCGGACGACTACCAGCGGCCGCCGGCCTCTTCGATCGCCTTCAGCAGGGCGCGCTTGGACGCCGTGCGGCGCTTGCCGGAGTTGCGCGGGGCCTCGGGATTGCCGGCAGCCTCGCGGCGGCGCACGAGCTCACGGCCGAACGCGGCCATCTCGACCGTTTCCTCCTCTTCAGCCCTGGATGTCTTCGATGCCATGTTCGCCCAGCGTCTCTTCCCGGATGCGACGCTCAAGATAGGCGCGATCAAGGTCCGGATAAAGGGTAAGCAGCGTCCGGGCCTGGCCGCGCATGTCGGACGCGGTGCCGCTGGCGAACTGGCCCATGCGGTCGGCGATCATGTCTTCCACCGAGATGATGCGGAAGCGCGCCGATTCGTCAGGGGGCCGGACGAGACGAAGCCGGGCCGGATCAAGATCGCCGCCCATCGGACTGCTGCCGACGATTTCGAAGCCAAGGCCGAGATCGGGATGAATCCAGCCACGCAACGCCATGCCGACTCCGCTCGGCCGGACGAATCCGAGCCGCTGCAATTCCTCCTCAAGCTCTGGCTGCGACGGCGTGGTAACGTCGATGTCGCCGGTCATCAGTGCGCTGCCGGTGTAATACTCGACGGCGCCGCCGCCCACGAGCACAGGCCGACCGAGACCGCGCGCCGCCACCGCATCGCTGGCGCGGGCGAGCAGGCGAAGCGCGGCGACGAATTCCGGGCGCCAGGGAAGCGGATCGTCCACCATCGCACGACAGCCTAGCAAATGCGTTCGCGCGCGGCGAGGCGGCGGGCGTCTCGCTTGAGCGCCGCCATGCTGGCTTCGCCGCCGGTGGATTCCCAGGCGGCCTGGTCGATCGCCAGCTCGATCTTGAGCGCGAGCGCCGGGAGGTCCGGGGCCGGGGTGCGGAGCAGGCGGCGGAGGGCGGCGGTGAAGGTGTCGAGCAGGGTATCGTAGCGGTCCTGGTCCGGCTCGTGGACGGCGGCGTCGATGATGGACTGGGCCCGGCGGAAGCGGGTGAGGGCGCGGTTCCATCGCTCATGCCCGGTATGAGCGGAAGAGGGGATCCTTCGACCGGGCTCAGGATGAGCGGGTCCTTCGGCAAGGCTCAGGACAGCGCACGCAGCGCCTAGCAGGACGCGGCGCGAGACTCTATGCTCGCGGGCAGCCATGGATCGCCCCCGACTGGCGGTTGGTGGTTGTTATTTGTTGTATACGTCAAATCGGGGCCGGTCAATAGCTGCCAAGGAAAAAAGACCGCGCGGGCGCCCACGGACCGGCATCGGTCCCGTCATCTCCGTGCGCCTCTACCCGGAGATGGAGGCGGCCCTCTCTGCCTGGATCGAACGCCAGCCGGGACCCAAGCCCTCGCGATCCGAGGCGATCCGGCGGTTGATCGAAAAGGGGATGGAGATGGATAGAAGCCGGGGCTGAATGGCTGAGACCCTGTGAACCTTCCGAAGCTTAGTGGCCGATCGAGGCAATCTCCACAATCGGCTCGATAAAGCAGGCCAATATGGCGCTGAAGGAAGACAGCATAAGACCTTCAAAAATGCCCTCCTCCGCCCGCCCAACCAGCCCCTGCTTGTGCCACCGCACATCGACTTCGGTGAAAGCCTGGAACGCATCCAGATCTTGCAGCGCCTTCGTCACCTGCTCTCGCCGCCGGAAGTTTCGCAGTGAATAGCCGAGGCCCGCTATCGCCAACAGCCCGCAATAAACGAAAGCCAAAGCTCTTGCCTCTAGCAGTCCAAGTAGGACTCCGTAGATCACCAGCAGGAGAGCGCTCAGAGCCGCCCATTTCCAAGTCATTCTAACCCCTCATTGCTACCCAACGGCAACACCGCCCTTCCCGGCTTCAAACGATCGTCCGGCTGCTTGTAAAGCAAACTAAAGGCGGGATGCATCGCAAAGGAGCGCTCTTGAAAAGCTCTCATGACCGTATCATCCCCATAGGAAAAGGCGGCCTCGATATATTTGGTCGTGCCTTCCCCGACAATCACGCCGAAAACCCCCATGTGCAGCAAGGCGCGAAGAAAGTCATAAAAGGAATGCGTGTATTCTGGGCCTCTCTTGACGGACGAACTAGCATAGGCCTTATGCATATCCCCGTAGGTCATCACCACATCGCACCGCGACAGGTATGTCTCGAACACCTCACCGATCCCGGTATAGGTATGCTTAAATCCGGACTCCACACCTCCGACCAGATCATTGGACGAAATCTTCATGGACTCCTCGATAACCTCCGGGTTTATGTGACGGAAGCTTCGCAGTTCGGTCTTCGAAAGTTTGACCAAGCGGCTTAAGGAGTTGATGAGCTGCCTCGGCAGCAGCTGAGTATGGCGTAAAACGTAATATAAAGGCGGCTCTGGATCATGCGCCTCGTTGACAATCTCTCCTCCGAAAATCTCACCCCAGAACTCGAAATTTGCCCTTCGGCCCTCCGTATATTTGCCCTCGGCCAAGATTTCCGCTAGACTCTCGTTGTCATATAGATACAGACAGAGTAGCATTCTCCGAGTGACTATATGCACGAGTTGGGTCGGCGTCCAACGTATTGTTGTCGACCTAAGAATGAATTTTTCCGGATTCCCTTCTAGCCGAACTGAATCAAATATTTCGTACGGAAACGCGACCTTATAGTGAATATGTTTATCATGGCGGCCGACGAGATAAAGCAGGCCCCCTATTGTCGTTTTCAGAGCATCGTCGAAAAGTAGGTTGTACTCTTCCATGGTGTCGATGAGAAATAGCACCGATAGCTTGTGGGCTTCGAATGCCTTCCTGAGTTCCGCCAGAAGCACATCAGCGTTGGGTATAGAGAGCTTTCCGAGATCCAGCCACTCATCGAAATAGTGCGAATCGCCATCCGTCGATACCAAACGGCTCAGCATCGAAGATAACTTTATCAGGAGCTGCTTAAGCTGCGGTTCGAACTTGTCGATCAGGTCCGGGCGTACCGATACAGCGGACAGTGCGTTGAGCCACAGGCGCCGTGTCCAAGCCGCTGCCGCAAGTTCGGGGAGCGGTAGCGACGACGAGCGAACTTGCGCATGAACGTGGCTAATCTCACGCGAGGCGTCGACTTTCACGATAATGTCGTAGTCCCGGCGTAAGTCGGTCTCACTCTTCGGATTGACGGCTTTTGGCGTTCGGTCGAGCGCCAGCGCCGTCTGACTCTTAATTCCGTGGGCATATTGGAAGCTATTTATGATGCTGCTCTTCCCCGCTCCCTTGCGACCGAAAAGGATGGGAGTTCCCTGGAATAGCTCGCCGAATGCATCGTTTTCGAGGGTGATCAAATAGGCGGCTACCTCACGGTCGCCGATGTACTCGGCTGCCACTGGGCCAAGCGGATTGTCATCATCGAAGTAGGTGCCGATGCTGTGTGGTATCTCGTTCAAGACGATGGCCACATTGCCCCCCATTCTCTCGCGAAGAATAACGAAGGGTGTAAGTACAAGTGACAGTGAAAGAGTCAATCGGCAGCCTAATTCAATTCCTTCGTATGTTGCGGGGGGGGAGACACATAGGTCGCACCGATATGGACGATTGGCTACATAGCTGAGCCGACCGTTCTCGGGCCCCTGCCGCGCCTATCGCGAGCGCCCGAACTGAAACGATAAACGGGATTAGCCTGTAGCGGCCTCTCGTGGACGCCTTGAGGAGGAACGCGCCCTGACCGGCTCCAGCGCAAGCTCCTTGGGCTCGGCGCGCTTGCCCTGGAGCAGAGGGCCGAGATAGCCGCCGGTGTATGAGCGCGGCTCCTTCGCAACCTGCTCGGGCGTCCCTTCCGCGACGATTTCGCCACCCTTGTCCCCACCCTCGGGCCCAAGGTCGATGATCCAATCCGCAGTCTTGATCACCTCGAGGTTATGCTCGATCACCACCACGGTGTTGCCCTGCTCGACCAGCGCATGGAGCACCTCCAGCAGCTTGCGCACGTCCTCGAAATGCAGCCCCGTCGTCGGCTCATCCAAAATGTACAGCGTCTGCCCCGTCGCCCGCCGGCTCAGCTCCTTCGCCAGTTTCACCCGTTGCGCCTCGCCGCCGCTCAGCGTCGTCGCCTGCTGGCCGACCTTGATGTAGCCGAGGCCGACTTCCTCGAGCATCCGCATCTTGTCGCGGATCGGGGGGACGGCCTTGAACAATGTGGCGGCTTCCTCGACGGTCATGTCGAGGACGTCGGCGATGCTCTTGCCCTTGAACTTCACTTCCAGCGTCTCGCGGTTGTAGCGCTGGCCGTGGCAGACGTCGCAGGTGACGTAGACGTCGGGGAGGAAGTGCATCTCGATCTTGATCAGGCCGTCGCCGGCGCAGGCCTCGCAGCGGCCGCCCTTGACGTTGAACGAGAAACGCCCGGGCTTGTAGCCGCGCGCCTGCGATTCCGGCAGGCCGGCGAACCAGTCGCGGATGTTGGTGAAGGCGCCGGTATAGGTCGCCGGGTTCGAGCGCGGGGTGCGGCCGATCGGCGACTGATCGATGTCGATCACCTTGTCGAGATATTCGAGGCCGGTGAGCTTGTCGTGGCGGCCCGCGGTCATGCGGGCGCCGTTCAGCGTCCGCGCCGCGGCGGCGTAGAGCGTGTCGACGGTGAAACTGCTCTTCCCCGAGCCCGAGACGCCGGTGATGCAGCAGAAGGTGCCGAGCGGGATCGAGGCGGTGACGCTCTTTAGATTGTTGGCGGTGGCGCCGTGGAGGGTGAGCTTGCGGCCCGTGCCCTTGCGGCGCTGGGCCGGGATCGGGACCGCGCGGCGGCCGGTGAGGTAATCGGCGGTCAGGCTGTCGGTGCAGGCGAGCACCTCGTCCAGCTTGCCGTGGCAGACGATATGGCCGCCATGCTCGCCGGCGCCGGGGCCCATGTCGATGATGTAGTCGGCGTGGCGGATCGCGTCCTCGTCATGCTCGACGACAAGCACGGTGTTGCCGAGATCGCGCAGGCGGTTGAGGGTGACGAGAAGGCGCTCATTGTCGCGCTGGTGGAGGCCGATGCTCGGCTCGTCGAGGACGTAGAGCACGCCCGACAGGCCCGAGCCGATCTGGCTGGCGAGGCGGATGCGCTGCGATTCGCCGCCGGAGAGCGTGCCCGAGGTGCGGTTGAGGTCGAGATAGTCGAGGCCGACATTGTTGAGGAAGCCGAGCCGCTCGTTGATCTCCTTGAGGATCGCCCGCGCGATCTCGTTCTGGGTCGCGGTCAGCTTTTCCGACAGCGTCGAGAACCAGGCGAGCGCGTGGCGGACGCTGCGCGCGGTCGCCTGGCTGATATGCTCGCCGGCGATCTTGACCGCGAGCGGCTCCGGGCGGAGGCGGGCGCCGTGGCAGATCTCGCACGGGGCGGCGCTCTGATATTTGCTGAGCTCCTCGCGCATCCAGGCGCTTTCGGTCTGGAGCAGGCGGCGGTTCAAATTGCCGATCACGCCGTCGAACGGCTTGCGCACCTCGTAGCTCTTGCGGCCGTCGATGAAGCGCAAAGTCACCGGGCGGCCCTTCGTGCCGTTGAGGATGATGTCGTGGATCTCTTCGGGCAGGTCCTGCCACGGCGTCTCGAGCTCGAAGCCGAACTCGCGGGCGAGAGACCCGAGCACCTGCATGTAGTAAGGCGAAGGCGGGTTGGAGCGCGCCCAGGGGACGACCGCGCCCTTCTTGATCGACAGCGCGTGGTTGGGGACGATCAGCTCGGGATCGAACAATTGCTTCTCGCCGAGCCCGTCGCAGCCGGGGCAGGCGCCCTGCGGGGCGTTGAAGCTGAACAGCCTGGGCTCGATCTCGGCGATGGTGAAGCCCGAGACCGGGCAGGCGAATTTTTCGCTGAAGGTGATCCGGCCCTCGGGGGCGTGGGTGGAAAGCACCTCTCGCTCATGCGCGTCTTCGAGCGCGGCGGCGACGCCGGTGCGCTCGGCGCCGCGGGGCGCGGGCGGCGCGTCGGCCGGGTCGAGATAGACGAGGCCGTCGGCGAGCTTGAGCGCGGTTTCCAGCGAATCGGCGAGCCGGGTCTCGATGCCCGGCTTCACGATCAGCCGGTCGACCACCACCTCGATGTCGTGCTTGAAATTCTTCTCGAGCGCGGGGGCGTCCTCGATCTCGTGAAACTGGCCGTCGATGCGGACGCGGGTGAAGCCGGCCTTCTGCCACTCGGCCAGCTCCTTGCGATACTCGCCCTTCCTTCCCCGCACGACCGGGGCGAGCAGATAGAGCCGGGTGCCTTCGGGCAGCGCCATCGTCCGGTCGACCATTTGCGACACCGTCTGGGCGGCGATCGGCAGGCCGGTGGCGGGCGAATAGGGGATGCCGACGCGGGCCCACAGGAGCCGCATGTAATCGTAGATCTCGGTGACGGTGGCGACGGTCGAGCGCGGGTTGCGCGAGGTCGTCTTCTGCTCGATCGAGATGGCGGGTGAGAGGCCCTCGATATGGTCGACGTCGGGCTTCTGCATCATCTCGAGGAACTGGCGGGCATAAGCCGAGAGCGACTCGACGTAGCGCCGCTGCCCCTCGGCATAGATGGTGTCGAAAGCGAGCGAGGATTTGCCGGAGCCCGACAGGCCGGTGATCACGGTCAGCGTCTCGCGCGGGATATCGATGTCGATATCCTTGAGATTGTGCTCGCGCGCGCCGCGGACGGAGAGATGGGTCAGCATAGAGGCTGTCGTTCCAGATTTGTTCTGTTGTTAATCGGGGTCGCGCCGGGCGTCAACGCGGGTCGGGGCGATGTGGGGGCGCGGGGCCCGAGAGGCAAGCCGGAAAGATGTTTCGGGGGCGTGACGGCCGTCACGCGGGCTCGGCAAACGCAGATCCTATTCCGCTCTTCGCATAGCAGGAGCTGGACAATGGATGAACAAGTCAGGATCGGGTTCGCCCGCGCATCGCGGCTTCGCAAATTGACGGCGACGGCCGCGATCGCCCTGGCCGTATCGGGCTGCGTCAGCCCGGCGTTTCGGGAGTCGGTCGGAAGCTTCGGGGCGGCGACCAAGGCGGCGGTCACGGCACAGCGCCAAGAAATTGCCTCTCTCCAGGTGAGAGAGCAGGCCGAGCAGCGAGAAGCTCTGGTAACCGGCTGGACTGTCCTGGAGCTGACCGACGGTTGTGCCGAGATGCTTCGGAACACAGTCCCGCCCGGCGAAACGCCGCCCGAAGCGCCGCAATGCGCCTTGACCCGACATGGATCGACTGAAGCCTTGCAAGCGTACGGCTACCGGAACATCGTTGCCCTCGACGACGCGCTTTCGGCCTATGCCGACAGCCTGATCGCATTAGCGGCCGATAACACCGCGAGCCAGGCCGCCTTTGCTGGCTCCCTGACATCACTCGCCACCTCGGCGAGTAATTTGAATGATGCGATCAGGCAGGCCTCCGGCCAGGCGGAGGCCGCGCTGGGGCCGAAACTCACCGCCATCGCGGGCCTCGTTGGCGAGCTGGGCAACCTCTATTTCGCCCATGAGCGCAATCGGGTGCTGCGCAAGGTCATCCGGGAGGGTGAGCCGATCATTCGGCGCGCCATAGAGGTGCTCGCACAAACCGCTGCCGTGATCGCCCGTGAGCAGAGAACGGCGCTCGGGCTCGACAACCTGCAAGGCCGCGCAAGCGACCTGGCCTTGGGCCGGCGGGATCAGGCAGAATTGCGCAGGGCTCAGCAGCAATTGTTCGTCGCCGTCGATTCCTTCAATCGATTGGGCGCGAATAAGCATCTCTTCGATGAAATGGCGACAGCGCATCGAACACTGGTGCAGGCCGCGCGCCAGGGCGCATCGGCGGCCGACATCCAGGCGGCTTTCGACGCCATCATCCATCTCGCGACCACTGCCCACAACACAGTGACCGCGTTGGGCGCTGACACGAGGAGCACAAGCAATGCCAACTAACATCATCGACGTCGCTGCCTATGAAGAGGCCAATGAGGTACTCGTTGACGCCCTCAAGATGGCGCGCGACTTCCGTCGCAGTGCGACTCCCTCTGTGGACCCTGCGTCCGACTTTAAGCGGGCGGGGGCGCTGGCCTCCGAGATCAACGACTTGATTGGTCAATTGGCCCGGCTCGAGCTTAGGCAGATCGACGATGCGATCGCACAAAGCGGACTGGTCGACGACATCAACGAGCTGTCCAAGGAGGCGAAGCACGAGGCCGAGCGGCTCGGTCGGGTCACTAAGACGATCGCGAGGATCACTAAGGTCTTCGACATGGTCGCCGGCGTCGTCACCAAGATCGCCGGGCTTCCCTTTCTCTGATCTGCGCCGTCGGTGGCTTGCCTTGGCCGCGATGCTCGAATGAGCCGGGCCAGGGGGCGCCGGGTGGCTCCCGGCGCGCGGCCCGGTGCCGGCGAACAGAGGCGCCGGTGCCGGGCCGTTGCCGCGGCTTAGTCGCCCTCGGATCCGCCCAGCACCGCGCGCAGGGCGGCCGCGGCGCGGTCGAGCTCGGCCTCGCGCGCTTCGTGCTCCGCCTGGAGCGCGGCGAGGTCGCCGCCGCAGAACCGGCAGAACTCGTCATCGTGGCGGACGAACTGGCGGCAGCCGCGGCAGAGCAGCAGCTGCGGCGCGATCCGGCCCGGCTCAGCCATTGACGAGGATGCGATCGGGTTCGCGAACCGGCGCGGCCGGCACCGGCTCGACGACGAGCTCGAACTCGCCATGGTCGAACGAGCGGCCGCCGGCATCCTTGATCTTGACGAGCCGCTCGCGCAGGCCCGCTTTGTCCATTTCCAGCGCGCGATAGTGGCACATCGGATTGTTGCCGGGGCGGCCGAACAGAGCGTGCGAGGTCCAGGTGCAGCCGGCCAGGCAGACTTCGGCATAATAGCAGGTGCGGCAGAAGCCCCACAGATCGTCGACCGTGCGGCGGCGGGTGAAGGCGAGCGGAGCGCTATTCTCCCAGATGTCCCTCAGCCGCCGGTCGCGGACGTTGCCGCCGGCATAGGGGCTGGGCAGACCGGGGCAGGACTTGATCGTGCCGTCCGCCTCGATGCCGAGGATGGTGTCGCCGGCATTGCAGCCGTGCCAGTGGATCTCGTCGTCGAGGACGTTGCGGATGATCGCCTCGTAGGGGCCGAAATAGCCGATATTGTTGGCCGGCTGCATGCACAGGCCGCGCTCGCGTGCCTCCAGCGAAAGCTCGGCGAGCAGCGGCATCAGCTCGAGCAGCTGCCAGGGCTGAAGCAGCAGCTCGGGGTGGTCGGCGGCATTGCCCATCGCCACGGTGAGCGCGAGCTGCCAGTTGCTGGCGCCGGCCTCGATGACCAGCTCCATCAGCTCGCGCAGCTGCGGCATCGAGCGGGTGTTGATCTGGGTGTTGACGGCGCCGACCAGACCGTTCGCGCTGATCGCGCGCAGCGCCGCGAGCGCGCGGTCGAACGAGCCGGGCACGCCGCGCAGCTCGTCATGGACCTCGCGCAGCCCGTCGATCGAGATGCCGATGGTCTGCACGCCGGCGTCGGCGGCGAGGGCGATGCGCTCGCTGGTGAGGTTGCGGCCGCCGCTCTGCAAGCCGCATTCCATGCCGGCGTCGCGGATCGCCCGCACCAGCTGAATCCAGTCCTTGCGCAGATAGGCCTCGCCGCCGATCAGGCAGACGTCGCGCGCGCCCAGCTCGCCGACCTGGGCGATGAGATCGAGCCCTTCCGCGGTGGTGAGCTCGTCGCGCCGGCGCCGGCCGGCGCGCGAGCCGCAATGCTGGCAGGCGAGATCGCAGGCGAGCGTGATCTCCCAGACGACGCAGACCGGGATCCGATTGGCACTGTCCTCGGGTCCCGCGTAACGGGCGGGAAGCTCGGTCATCCTAGCCGCGGCTGGCCTTCTCGAGATCCTTGATCATCGCGGGCAGATCGGCCTGCAGCTGGCGGGCCTGGGTGAGGGTCTTGCTGATCTGGGCGGCCTTGCCGCTCGCCAGCGCTTCGTTCACCGCGACGCGGTAGAAGACGAGGTGCGGATCCCTGAGCTTGGTAAGGCTCGGCTTTTGCAGGGCGACCGTCTTGATGGGGGGCGTGGTCATCGTCTTTCTCCTTCGGCAGCAAACGAATCGCAGGAATCGAATCAACGCGGTCTTGTGCATTGAAGCCTCAAGCGCCCCTCGGGAAGGGCGAGTCCCCACCATTCTGGACCAAATGCGCTCGAAGGACAGGCGACCATGTCGGAGTGCGCCGGTCCGCCACTGCGTGCGATAGCCCGACTTATCCTCGATATCCCCGTTATCCACAGGCAAAACAGGCAAGATTCCGCTTTTGCGAATCGGATGGGCGCGCCATTGTCGCCTTTCGCGATGAGGAGCGTTTCTCCTGCAAGGGAGAGAAGTTCGGAAACGCGGCCACCGCGGAAGCGGGCGGTGTCCTTCGGGACGCAGGCCACGGAAGCGGAGGATGGGTCTTCGAAGAAGAAGCGTGAGGCTTCGGCCGATCCCACTTTCTTCGAGGGTCCAGCGGAGACCGGAGCCTTCGGGCCAACGGACCGCGAAAGGGAAACCGTCGGGGTTCGCCTCGACGGGGACCCGGATCGGATCCCCTCGGGGATCTGATTGGGAACCGACCGAGGTCGCAAGACCTCGGCCGGAACCCGATCCGCCCAGGAAAGACGCCAAGCCCTCACCGGCGCGGCATTCGGACCTGGGACAAGTGGGGGCTGGTGGCGACACCAGCTCCCATTTTGCTTTTGGGGCCACGCTGCCTCGATGCTCGGGCGATCCGTCCGGGCTTTTTGATTCGCGGCCGGAAAGGTCAGCCGCCGTAGTGGCGGGGAATCGGGAAGTCGCCGCGGGCGGCGCGCGCGTCCATCTCCATCAGCGCGTCGTTGACGCACTCCGCGCGTGCGAGGCCGCGGCGGCCGTCGCTCCCGAGATCTTCGGTCCAGCAGGGCTCGGCCAGCGCCGTCGGCGGGCCATAGTTCCGGCCGAGGACGCGGGCGCGCAGCTCGAAGACCAGGGCGATGGCCGGGCCCGCCGCGAGGATCGCGATCAGGATGCCAGTTTCGAGCCAGCCGGACATCGGCTTCAGATAGTCCCCGCCGGGCTTCGCTCCAAGCCGCCTTGCGACAGGTCGCGACAAAATCGGCGGCGATCGGCCACATTCCAGCAACATTGCGCGTGCACTCCAGGCCGCGATTCGAGGGAGGCCGTCATGCGGATCCGCATCCTGTTGCCCGTGCTTGCCGCCACCTTGCTCGCCACCGCCTGCGCGGCGGGCGGGCCGCCGCGGCGGTTCGGGCCGCGGTCCGAGGGGATGGGGCCAAGGCTCTCGCTGTTCGTCAGCCCGGCCGGCGAGCCGTTTCGCGCGGCGCCCGGCGGGCCGCCGCCGATCGCCGCCTGGTTCGCGGGGGCCGACGCGAACGGCGACGGCGCGCTGAGCTACGCCGAATTCCTCGCCGACTTCCGCCGCTGGTTCGCGCTGCTCGACACCGACCATGACGGCGAGATCGCGCCGGCCGAAGTGACCCGCTACGAGACCGAGATCCTGCCCGAAATGGCCTCACGCGGCGGCGGAAGCTTCGGCGGCGAGCGGCGCTTCGGCGGCCGAATGGGTGGCCCGCGCCGCGGCGGCCGACAGCATGGCGGCGGCATGCGGGGCGGCGGCGCCACCATGGCCGGCCCGGCCAGCGGGGCGGCGCGCTTCGGCCTGCTCGCGATCCCCCATCCGATCATGGCGGCCGACGGTGACTTCAACCGCGGCGTCTCGCTCGCCGAGTTCGATCGCGCCGCCGCCACCCGCTTCAACCTGCTCGACGAGGCGCATACGGGTCGCTTGACCCTCGCCGAGCTCGCCGCGCGGCGCCGGCAGGACGCGCTTCCGAATCGCCGGCGCCGACGATAGGATCTCGCCGCGAAGGGAGGCTTGGCACATGGCAAAGGATCTCGAGGGCGGCTGCGCCTGCGGGCAGGTGCGCTACCGGCTCGGATCGGCGCCGCTGTTCGTCCATTGCTGCCACTGCACCAGCTGCCAGACCGAGACCGGCAGCGCGTTCGCGATCAACGCCCTCATCGAAGCCGACCGGGTCGAGACGATCGCCGGCGCCGCCGAGCCGGTGATGACGCCCTCGGAGAGCGGACGCGGCCAGCAGATCTGGCGTTGCCCCGCCTGCCGGGTCGCCTTGTGGAGCAATTATGGCGGCACCGACGATATCTTGCGCTTCGTCCGCGTCGGCACCCTGGACGATCCCGCCGCGCTGCCGCCCGACATCCACATCTACACCCGCTCGAAGCTGCCCTGGCTGCGGCTGCCCGACGGCGTGCCGGCGGCCGAGGTCTATTATGACAGCAGGGCGCTGTGGCCGGCGGAGAGCCTGGCGCGGCGCCAGGCCTTATTTGGCTAGCCGGGTCAGCACGAGACGCCAGAGCGGGATCGTGGCGAGCGCCCCCTGGCCGAATTTGGGGCTGAGGAAGGCGGCGGCGACCACCGCCGACGCCGAACCGAGAATCACCGACAGGCCGCGCTGGCGGACGTAGCGGATATCCTGGGGATCGACGGCCGCGCCGACCATCGGCGGGCTGGTGGCAATGCGGTTCGTCTGGAAGTTCAGCAGGGCGGCGAGCAGCATCGTCGCGCAATAGGCGATGGTCGGCACGCGCTCGAACCAATTGGCGCTCGAATAAGCGGTGGCGAACGGCATGAACGCGATCACCGCGAGCAGGGCGATGTTCCACTTGAGGATGCGGGGATGATAGTGGGCGGCGAGGGTGAAGGCGCGGTGATGGCCCATCCAGAACAGGCCGATCACCGCGAAGCTGAGGAAATAGCCGATGAAGCTCGGAATCAGATCGGCGAGCGCCTGGAGGTGGGCGAGGTCGCTCGCGTTGGGGGGGAGATGCGGCGCGTGGATCTCGATGACGAGCAGGGTGATCGCGATCGCGAACACCGCGTCGGAGAAGAAGACCAGCCGTTCCAGCGCATGGTCGGTCTTGACTGCCATCACCCGCCCCCTTGTTGCGGCAAAGACTATCGGCGCCGCGCCGCGACGACAATCTCGCTGTTCAGCGAATTGGCGATGAAGCAGCGCGCGTGCGCTTCGTGGTGCAGCGCCTCGAGCTCGGCCGCGGCGGGGGCGCGGCCGTTGAAGGCGATTTCGGGGCGCAGCGCGATCCGGGTGATCGCCGTCTTGCCGGTGCCGATGCGGCCGATCTCGCCTTCGGCTTTGTCCCGGTAGGAAGCGACGTCCAGCCCCGCGCGGCGGGCGAGATCGAGGAACCAGAGCATGTGGCAGGAGGCGACCGCGGCGACCAGCATCTCTTCGGGGTCCGCCGCGGCCGGATCCGACATCGGCGCCGGGACCATTTCGGGCGAGGAGGAGCCGGCGAGGACCGCGCCGCCGTCGAAGCTTATTTCATGGCGCCGGCTGTAGCGGCCGGTGGTGAAAGCGCCGTCGGAGCGCCAGCCGATCTCCGCGACGTGCCGGCTCACCGCGCCGCCGAATCGGGCAATGTGAAGACGCCGCGCGAATCGGCCTCGCCCGCCCGCGCCGGCGAGAAGGAGACCGGGGTGGCGATCAAAGCGGGCTGGGCATCCTCGCTTCGGCCGAGAGCGGCACGGCGGCCGAGCCGCCCGTCGATCTCGGCGCCCGCCTCGATGCTGATCGTATCGTAGGCGACGTCGCCCAGGATCCGCGCCGTCGCCTCGATGACGATCGTGCCGGCCGAGACCGTCCCTTCGACGGTGCCGGCGAGCCGCGCTTCCTCGGCGAAGATGTTACCGGCGACGATCCCCTTCGGGCCCTGGCAGAGCGAGGCGCAGCGGACGTTGCCGTCGATGCGGCCGTCGACCTGGAGCTGGGCGTCGGTGGCGAGATCGCCGCTGATGACGACTTCGGAGCCGATGAAGGACAGGCCGGGCGCGCCGGTCCTGGCCTTGGCGCCGGCGGCCGGCTGCTTGCTTGCGAACATAGATGGCGCCTCCCCCGCGCCCGCGCGAAGCTCGCGCCGCGATGCGGGGCAGATCAAGCGCGGTGCCGTGAAACGGGGCGGCAGCGCGACGACATGCCCCCAAAGTTAATGGGGGCCGACGTTGCCGCCGGCCCCCACTGTCCCGTTGCTGGAACCTTGCCTGGGAGGCGAGGCGTCCCGCGCCGGGCGGTTTCGAGTTGGCGGCGCTGCGAACCGGGGGCTCGAAGCGCCGCTTCCTCCGGGGTCCATCCAAAGCCGAAGCTTCTTCAAGGTTTCCCCGCGGGCTCCCCGACAGGGCCGAAGCCCTGGCGGTTCGCCGCTCGGCAGATTTGGGACTTGCGTCCCGCTTCCCGCTTTGGCGGTCCTCGGCCGAAGCCTCGGTTCCGCGTCCGGCAGGATCCTCGGCCGAAGCCTCGGTTCCGCCTGGCGGTCCATGAACCGAAGTCCCGGGTCCGCCGGTTTCGCAGCTCCCGGGCCGAAACCCGGTCCTGCCCGAAGGAGCCAGGGGCCGAAGCCCAAGGTTCCACCGGTGGCGGCGCGTTGACCGAAATCCCGCTTTCCGCCGGACAGGTCCTGAACCCGAAGGTCCGGTGTCCCGCCTGCCGGTTTCCCACGTGCCCGAAGGCCGCCGGGAAACCGATGGGCGCTTCACGAAGCATGCCGCTTTCGCATCCGCTAAAGGGCAAGCCCGCAGCTTCCGCCTGGCGGCGGCTTCGTCAGCCGCCCTGCCTTTCGCTTCGCCGCTTTCCGCCTGGTGAGACGCAAAGCCGCTCGGCTCGGGCTGTGGCTGGGAAGGCTATCCCCCGTTGCCGGAAGATCGTCTCGGCCACGGACGCATTGCTGTCATGAAACGCAGAGCGATAAAAGCGGATTCCGCCTGTGGATAACGAGGATAACGGGGGTAAATCCGCCGCCCGTTTCGCCCGACTCCATGGCTTGCCCAAGGCGCGCGGCCCGCATAAAGGAAGCGCCAATCAACGCTCCCTTGAAAGGTCTCATCGGCATGGACGGTCGGTTCAACACGATTGCAGGATGGGTGCTGGGCGCGGGCATCGTCCTGCTCGGATCGACCCTGGTCGTCCATGAGATCTACAAGGCCGAGCGGCCCGATCCGATGGGCTATCCGATCGCCGGCGTCCAGGAAGAGGGCGAAGGCGGCGCGGCGGCCGAGCAGCCGATCGCCCACTACCTCCAGACCGCCGACGCGACCCGCGGCGCCGCGGTGTTCCGCAAGTGCCAGGCCTGCCACAATGCCGACAATGGCGGCGCCAACGGCCTCGGCCCCAACCTCTGGGGCACCGCCGGCAACCATGTCGCCCACCGCGCCGACTTCTCCTATTCCGACGTGCTCAAGAACCATGGCGGCAGCTGGGATTGGGAGACGTTGAGCGCCTGGCTGCACAGCCCGCGCACCTTCGCGCCGGGGACGAAGATGACCTTCGCCGGATTGAGCGACCCGCAGGACCGCGCCGATATCCTCTTGTTCCTCAACCAGCATGGCGGCACCCTCACCATCCCGCCGCCGCCGGCAGCGGCCGCCGCGCCCGCGGACGGCAATGCGGCGGAGGCAAACACGGCGGCACCGGCGAACGCGGCCGCGCCGGCCGGTCACTGATCAGCAGACCAGCTCGCCGCCGGTCTCCGCATAATAGCGGCAGACATGGTCCCAGGCCTCTTCGGCGGTCTCGACAAAGGTGAACAGCTTGGTGTCGTCGGGCGAGATCACGCCCTCCTCGGCGAGCGCCTCGAAATCGATCACCCGCTCCCAGAATTCGCGGCCGAAGAACAGGATCGGCATCGGCTTGACCTTGCCGGTCTGGATCAGGGTCAGCAATTCGAACGCCTCGTCGAACGTGCCGAACCCGCCGGGGAACACCGCCACCGCCCGGGCGCGCAGCAGGAAGTGCATCTTGCGCAAAGCGAAATAGTGGAACTGGAAGCTCAGCGACGGGGTGATGTAGGGATTGGGCAATTGCTCATGCGGCAGCACGATATTGAGCCCGATCGATTCCTTGCCCTCGTCCTGAGCGCCGCGATTCGCCGCCTCCATGACCGAAGGACCGCCGCCCGAGCAGACGACGAAATGGCGCCGTCCTTCCTCGTCGGGCTCGACCCGGCTGGCGAGCCGGGCGAGCTGGCGCGACACGTCATAATATTTCGAATTGGCCTTGAGCCGCTCGGCGATGCGGCGCTGGCTGTCGGTCGAGGCGGCCGCGATCAGCGCGTCGGCCTTGCCGGGCTCGGGGATGCGGGCCGAGCCGTAGAAGACGAAGGTCGAGGCGATCTTCGCCTGGTCGAGCAGCAATTCGGGCTTGAGCAGCTCGAGCTGGAAGCGGACCGGCCGCAAATCCTCGCGCAGCAGGAAATCCATGTCCTGGAAGGCGAGCCGGTAGGCGGCATCCATGGTCTGCGGGCTGAGCGTGGTCTGGGCCGCGGTCTCGGCTTCTTCGCGCGCGGGCTGGAAGACGCGCTTCGGGGGTTTGGGGTCGGTCATCGGGCAGCTTTTAGCAGCGCGGATGCTATCGGCAATAAGGACCGCGGCCCATGTCGAAATGCATATGGTTGAAGTGATAGGCGTCATTGTCCGGCGACAGACCGATATTGAAGCGGCGGCAGCCGGCCTGGAAAACCTGGCGAAGGAAGCGGCGGACCCGCTCGTCCTCGCCGTTCCAGTCATGCTGGACGGTGATGTGACGTCCATCCCCGAGCTGAAATCCGGAGACGTCCACGGCGTTGGCGAAGGCATGTTCGGACAGGCGCGCGCCGGGCTGGCTGTTGACGGTGCGGCAGCCGTAGGTGCCGAACGTCTCGATCCTCGCCACATTGGTGTCGAGCCATTGGTCGGCCGCGGTCTGCACCGTTTCGCGGGCCCAGCGCGCGAACTGGCGCGCCAGCGGGCAGGTCATTGCCCGCAAATTGGTGACCGGGGTGCCGATGTCGAGCAGCTGCACCGCGCCCAGCGCCGAGCAGCCGCCCGCAAAGCGCTGGTCGGGCAGCGCCCGAAAGCCGATCCGCTCGCGGGCCAGATCGATATGGCATTGCAGCGTCTCGGGCGAATTGCGCTCGGCCCGCGCCGGCGTCTCCGCGCGCGGCGGCTCGCGGCGCTCGGCCCCACGCGGGATGCAGGCGGCAAGCGCCAGCATGGTCAGCAAAGCAATCCCCCGCCGCATGGCCGAGAATGACCATATCGTCCCGCTCCTTTCAAGGAGGGTTGAGTCGGGCGCCACGCCTCTCTAAGCCCGTCGACGGGCCACGCCGTCCCAACGCGGCGCGTGCTCTCTGGAAGGAGAGTTGTTGTGACCGTCGCCAAGCCGGACGCGCGCCCCGCGCGTCCTCATTTCTCCTCCGGCCCCTGCGCGAAGCCGCCGGGCTGGGCCCCCGAAAAGCTCGCGCTCGCCTCGCTCGGCCGCTCGCACCGCTCCAGGCTCGGCAAGGCGCGCTTGGGCCACGCGATCGAGCTGACCCGGCATGTGCTGCAGGTGCCGGCCAGCCACCGGATCGGCATCGTCCCCGCCTCGGACACCGGCGCCGTGGAAATGGCGCTGTGGGGCCTGCTCGGGCCGCGCCCCGTGACCCTGCTCGCCTGGGAGAGCTTCGGCGAGGGCTGGGTGACCGATGTCGTCAAGCAGCTCCGGCTCGACGCGACCGTCGTGCGCGCCGATTATGGCGCGCTGCCCGATCTCGCCGCGGTCGATACCGACAATGACGTCGTCTTCACCTGGAACGGCACCACCTCGGGCGTGCGCGTGCCCGACGGCGGCTGGATCGCCGGGGACCGCAAGGGCCTCACCATCTGCGACGCGACCTCGGCCGCGTTCGCGGTCGACCTCCCCTGGGAGAAGATCGACGTCGCCACTTACTCTTGGCAGAAGGTGCTCGGCGGCGAAGGCGGCCACGGCATGCTGATCCTCGGGCCTCGCGCGGTCGAGCGGCTCGAAAGCCACCCGCCCGCCTGGCCGCTGCCCAAGATCTTTCGGCTGACCAAGGGGGGCAAGCTCAGCGAGGGCATCTTCAAAGGCGAGACGATCAACACCCCCTCGATGCTCGCGGTCGAGGATTATATCTGGGCGCTGGAATGGGCCGACTTGCAGGGCGGCCTCCACGCCCTGATCGCGCGCGCCGACGCCAATGCCGCCGCGCTCTCGGCCTGGGTCGAGCGAACCGACTGGATCGAGCATCTCGCCGCCGACCCCGCGACCCGCAGCAACACCAGCGTCTGCCTCAAATTCGCCGACGATGCGGTGCCGGGCCTCGACGACGACGCCCGGCGCGCGCTCGCCAAGGAGATCGCTTCGCTGCTCGAGCTCGAGGACGCCGCCTATGACGTCGCCGGCTATCGCGACGCCCCGCCGGGCCTGCGAATCTGGTGCGGCGCCACCGTCGACACCAGCGACGTCGAGGCGCTCGGCCCCTGGCTCGACTGGGCCTTCCATGAAGCCATTGCGAACCAGGATTAATCCATGCCCAAGGTACTGATCTCCGATCCGATGGATCCCAAGGCCGCCGCGATCTTCCGCGCCAACGGCGTCGAGGCCGACGAGCGGCCCGGCCTGTCGGCGGAGGACTTGAAGGCGGCGATCGGTGCGTATGACGGCCTCGCCATCCGCTCGGCGACGAAGGTCGACGCCGACCTGCTCGACGCGGCCCCGAACCTCAAGGTGATCGGCCGGGCCGGGATCGGCGTTGACAATGTCGACATCCCGGCCGCCACCGCCCGCGGCGTCGTCGTCATGAACACTCCGTTCGGCAACTCGATCACCACCGCCGAGCATGCCGTCGCGTTGATGTTCGCGCTCGCCCGCGAGCTGCCCGCCGCCGACAATTCGACCCAGGCGGGCAAATGGGAGAAGAACCGGTTCATGGGAGTCGAGCTGACATCGAAGACCTTGGGCCTGATCGGCTGCGGCAATATCGGCTCGATCGTCGCCGACCGCGCGCTGGGCCTCAGGATGAAGGTGATCGCCTACGATCCGTTCCTGACCCCCGAGCGGGCGATGGAGATCGGCGTGGAGAAGGTCGAGCTCGAGCAGCTCCTCGCCCGCGCCGATTTCATCACCCTCCACACGCCCTTGACCGACCAGACCCGCAACATCCTCTCCGCCGAGAATCTGGCTAAGACCAAGCAGGGGGTGCGGATCATCAATTGCGCGCGTGGCGGCCTGATCGACGAGGCCGCGCTCAAAGCGGCGCTCGAGCGCGGCCACGTCGCCGGCGCGGCGCTCGACGTGTTCGCGCTCGAGCCGGCCAGGGACAATCCCCTGTTCGGCGCGCCGGGGCTGGTGGCGACCCCGCATCTCGGCGCCTCGACGACCGAGGCGCAGGTCAACGTCGCGATCCAGGTCGCCGAGCAGATGTCGGACTATCTCGTCCGCGGCGGCGTCACCAACGCGCTCAACATGCCCTCGCTCTCGGCCGAGGAGGCGCCGCGGCTCAGGCCCTATATGGAGCTTGCCGAAAAGCTTGGGTCTCTGGTCGGCCAGGTCGAGGGGCGGCGGATCAGCGGCGTCGCGGTCGAGGTCGAGGGCGCCGCCGCGCAATTGAACCAGAAGCCGATCACCGGCGCGGTGCTGGCCGGGCTGATGCGGGTCTATTCGGACACGGTCAACATGGTCAACGCGCCGTTCCTGGCGAAGGAGCGGGGGCTCGACCTGCGCGAGATCCGCCACGACCGCGAAGGCGATTACCACACATTGGTCCGGGTCACCGTCGACACGCCGGACGGGCCGCGCGCGGTCGCCGGCACTCTGTTCGGCAACGCCGCGCCCCGCCTCGTCGACATGTTCGGCATCGCCATCGAGGCCGAGCTGCACGGCGAGATGATCTACATCGTCAACGAGGACGCGCCGGGCTTCATCGGCCGGCTCGGCACCCTGCTCGGCGAGCAGGGCGTCAACATCGCCACCTTCCACCTCGGCCGGCACGAGGCGGGCGGCGAGGCGGTCGCTTTGGTCTCGGTCGACGGCCATATCGCGCCCGAGATGGTGAAGAGGCTCGAGGCGATCGCCGGCGTGAAAAGGGTCAAGCCGCTGCGCTTCTGACCGGAACGTGCTAGGGACCGACCATGCGCCTGCTGCTGCCGCTTCTCGCCTTGCTCCTCGCCGCGCCGAGCCTTGCGCAGGACGAGCCCGAATGGCGGATCGCCCAGGAATATGACGTGCTGCTGCGCCCCTGGACCTATGAGCCCAAGCCGATCCGCCTCCCCGCCGGCCGCCCGGTCCGGCTCCATTTCGTCAACCAGAGCCGGGCGACGATGGCGTTCAGCGCGCCCGCCTTCTTCCGCGCCGCGCGGCTGCGCCCGCGCGACGGCGACATCGTCCGCCGCGGCGGCTTCCGGCTCGCGCCGGGCGAGCGGCGCTATGTCGCGCTCGTCGCCGCGCCGGGCCGCTACCCTGCCCACAGCTCGAACCTCATCCATCGCCTGCTCGGCATGAACGCCGAGATCGTCGTCGAGTGAAACGACTTGAAACTGCGGCAGTGTATTATTAGATTAATACACGAGGAGATTTCGCCATGCCCAACAACGTCAAGATTCCCAGGAAGATCGCCGGGGTGAAGCTGCCCAAGCGGGTGCGTAGGAAGGCCAAGGAGGCGATCAAGGCCGGCGCCGGCCCGGTCGTGCGCGAGATTGCCGCCGCGGCGCTCGGCGCCGCCCATGCCAGGGCGAATGTCGGCCGCGCCGGCACCCGCATCGAGATCGACGGCGGCCGGATCGGCGAGGCCTTTCGCAGCGCCGCGATCGACGGCCTGCGCCGCTTCCTCGAAGGCCTGGAGGAAGGGCTGCGCGACGACCCCCAGCCCGATCCGCCGGCGAAGCCTAAGGCTGCGAAGAAGGCGAAGGCAGCAAAGAGCCGGCCGACGAAGGCGAAATCCTCACCCCGCGCTCCCGGGGTCTAGGCCCGCCGCGCAGCTGGCCGCGGATCGCCCCGGCGGGGTGGGCCGCGTCGTGCACGTTCACGTAGAATTCGTACCCCCGATAGGCGAGCTCGCGGGCGAGCGCCGGATCGACGGTCGCGCAGCCCTGGCTGCGGCCGGCCGCGTCGGGCGTGGTCAGCATCAGCACCACCGGCCCCGCCACCCCGGCCGGGCCGCGATGGATATGGGCGGCGGTCGCCGGCCCGATCGCGCGGGCGTAGAGGTTCCAGCAGACCTGGCCGCTGCCCGGATCGACGCGGACCTCGACCGTGCCGTTGCCGTCGGCAGCCCCGGGGCCCGGCACCTCCTGGATGCCGGTCATCGACACCAGCAGGGTCGCCCGCTGGTTCTGCGGCCCGGCCGCGCAGCCGGCGGTCAGCAGCATCGTCCCCCCGATCAGCACAGCCCGCAACATAGCATTCTCCCTGATCAGCCGCCCGCACTCCAGCGCGTCAGCAGCGTGTTGGCAATGGCAAAAGGCGGCGGCGCCTGGAAAGGCGCCTGCGGGTCTCCGGCCAGCGCGGCCAGCACCTCTTCGCGCGATGCCCAGAAACCGTCCTCGAGCTCGGCCGGGTCGAGCCGGAGCTCGTCCGATTCGGCGCGGGCGAGGCAGGCGATCATCAGCGAGCCCGGGAACGGCCAGGGCTGGCTGGCGACGTAGCGCACGTCGGTCACGGCGACGCCCGCTTCCTCCATCAGCTCGCGCGCCACCGCCTCCTCGATCGATTCGCCGGGCTCGACGAAGCCCGCCAGCGCCGAATAGCGGCCCGGGGGATATTGCGGCTGGCGGGCGAGCAGGACGCGGCCGTCATGCTCGGCGAGCATGATCACGACCGGATCGACGCGCGGGAAATGCTCGGCGCCGCAACTCGGGCAATGGCGGCCCCAGCCGGCGCGGTAGCTCTCGGTCGCGCTCCCGCAAATGCCGCAGAAACGGTGGCGGTTGTGCCATTCGTTGAGGCTGCGCGCGGCGCCCCAGATCGCCGCGTCCCTGGGGCTCATCAAGGCGAGCAGCCGGAACACGCTCCATGCCCGCCGGCCAATAGCCTCGGTCCGCACCAGCGGCGCGAACAAGGGCGTGCCCCTGTCGAGGCCGAGGAAGAGATAATCGCCCTCCCCGTCGAGCGGGCCCCAGGCGAGCCGGCCCTCTTGGTCGAGCACCGGATCGAGCTCGGCGAGCCGGAGCAGGCGCGCGTCGCCATTGGCCATCATGTCGGCGACCCGCTCGGCGTCGAGCCGGAGATGATCGGCGCGGTCGAGGCCGGCGCCGGTGAAGCCCGGCGCGCTCATGCCGCCCGCCGCCACTCGGCGCCGCGCATCGCCAGCTTGGCGAAGAGCGTGGGCAGGCCTGCTTGCGCGATCCGATCGATCGGCCACCAGATGCCGTCGATGGGGACAGTCACCCGACTGTCCCCGGGACAGTCGGGTGACTGTCCCCTTTCCGCGCAGAGCAGCCGCATGTTGAGGGCGAAATGGGTGAAGACATGATCGACCGCGCCCGCCTCGCGCCAGCAGGCCTCGGCGGGGGCGTCGGTGGGCAGCGCGAGCATGCCGCCGAGCAGCCCCTCGGCGGGTCGGCGGACGAGCAGGACGTCGCCCTTGTGCTCGAGCCAATAGGCAATGCCTTCGCGGCGAGGCTTGGCGGTCTTGGGCATCCTGATCGGATAGCGGGCGGGGTCGCCCTCCCTATGGGCCGCGCACCACGCGATGACCGGGCAGCGGTCGCAATCGGGGTCGCGCGGCGTGCAGATCGTCGCGCCCAAATCCATCACCGCCTGGGCGAAATCACCGGCGCCATCGTCTGGGACCAAGGTCTCGGCGAGCGCGCGGATCTGCGGCCGGGCGGCGGGCAAGGGCATCCCGACCGCAAACAGCCGCGCAACGACCCGCTCGACATTGCCGTCGACGGCGACCGCCCGCTTGCCGAAGGCGATCGCGGCAATCGCGGCGGCGGTGTAGGCGCCGATGCCGGGCAGCTTGCGCAGCTCGGCTTCCTCCTCGGGAAAGCGGCCGCCATGGCCGGCGGCGACGGCGCGGGCGCAGGCGATGAGGTTGCGGGCGCGGGCGTAATAGCCGAGGCCGGCCCAGGCCGCCATGACCTCGCCGTCCGCGGCCGCCGCGAGCGCCTCGATTGTCGGCCAGCGCTTCGTGAACGCTTCGAAATAGGGCTTCACCGCGGCGACCGTCGTTTGCTGCAGCATCACCTCGGACAGCCAGACCCGATAAGGGTCCGGGCGCTCGCGCCCTTCCGCTCGCCACGGCAGGCGGCGCTTATCCACAGCATACCAACACAAAAGAGCGCGGGAGGCATTGGCGGGCATGGGCCGCCTATGCCATGCTTCGGCCAAGGGTGGAATTGGCGTGACGAAATCGGTCGAGACCAGGAAGAAGCGGGTGGCGGAGCCGGCGCGCTCGAAGCGCGCGCGCGCCGTTTCGGACCTGTTGCCGCTGGCCGGCGGCGCCGCCTTCCGCCGCTTCGGCTTCGTCCAGTCCTCGATCGTCAGCCGCTGGAAGGAGATCGTCGGCGTCCGTTACGCCGCCGTCTCCTCGCCCGAATCGATCCGCTTTCCGATCGGCAAGAAAAGCCGCGGCGTCCTCACTCTGGTCGTCGAAGGCGCGCATGCGCCGATGATGCAGCATGTCGCGCCGACGATCGTCGAGCGGGTCAACGCCTTCTTCGGCTATCCGGCGGTGGAGCGGATTTCGTTCCGCCAGGGCATCGTCCAGGCGGCCAGAGCGAGGCCGCGGCGGGCGCCGCCGTCGCTGCGGCCGATCCCCGCCGAGCTGGGCGAATCGCTGCGCGAGGTCGCGGACCCGGAGCTGCGCGCCTGTCTGGAATCGCTTGCGCGCGGGCTCGCCGACAGCGAAGGAGCACCGGTGGTGACGACGATCCCGGTCGTCGGCAAGATTGGTGGAGACAAGACGTGACGAAATCCATGTTCGGCATCGGTGCCGCGCTCGCTTTGGCCCTCGCCGGCTGCGGCAGCGCCGACGGCAACAGCAGCAACCTCTCCTCGGCGACCGGCGCCAACAGCGCGCCGCTGCCGCAGATCGCCGCGCCCAACCATGGCGACTGGACCGAGACGGTGACGATGACCGACCGCGGCGGCTTCCTGATGGGCAATCCCAACGCGCCGGTGAAATTGCTCGAATATGCCTCGATCACCTGCCCGCACTGCGCCGAGTTCAGCGAGCAGGGCGGCGCGATCGTGCGCGACCGCTACGTCCGCTCGGGCCAGGTCAGCTGGGAATATCGGCCCTACATGATCTTCCCGACCGATCCCGGCATCTTCATGCTGCTGCGCTGCCTGGGTCCGCAGGCCTTCTTCCGCGTCTCCGAGCAGCTCTACGCCGATCAGCGCAACTGGGCCGCCCGCCTGCAGACCATTCCCCCGGAGCAGGCCCGTCAGCTCGACGGCATGCCGCCGGCCCAGCAGGCCGCGGTGCTGATCCGCGCCACCGGCCTCGACCAGTTCTTCCGCCAGCGCGGCCTGCCCGAGACGCGGATGAACGCCTGCCTCGCCGACCCCAACAACCTCCAGCAGCTCGGCGAGATCACCCGCCGCGCCAGCGAGGAGGACAATGTCACGGGCACGCCGACCTTCTTCATCAACGGCGAGAAGAAGGAAGCGGGCAACTGGGCGCAATTGGAGCCGCTGCTGCGCGCGGCGGTGGGAGGCTGACGATGCGGGCCCGGACGCCGATCGCGCTCTTCACCGGCTTCGCGGCGGCGGCGCTGGTTGCCGTCCCCGCCCCGCCGGCGCAAGCGGCGCCCGCGCGCGCGGCGCGCGACTGGACGCAGATTGCCGCGCGGACCCCCGAAGGCGGCTTCCGGATCGGCAATCCCGCCGCGCCGGTGAAGCTGGTCGAATATCTGTCGCTGACCTGCCCGCATTGCGCCGCCTTCGCCCATGAGGGCAGCGCGCCGCTGCTCCGGCAATATGTCCGGCCCGGCCGGGTCAGCGTCGAATATCGCAACTATGTGCTGAACGGGTACGACCTCGCCGCCGCCTTCCTCAGCCACTGCGCCGCGCCGCGCGCCTATTTCGAGATGAGCCACGAGCTGCTCGCCACCCAGTCGGTCTGGATGGGGCGGATGCAGGCGCTGACCTCCGCCCAGCGGAGCGAGCTGCGCGGGCTGGCGCCGCTGCAGGCGATGCAGCGCATCGTCGCCATGCTCGGCCTCGAAGCAGTCGCCGCGCGGCACGGCATAATCCCCGCCCGGCAGCGGACCTGCCTCGCCGACCAGGCGGCGCTCGACCGGATCGGGACGATGCACCAGGCCGCGGAGGCGCTCGGCGTCCACGGCACGCCGACCTTCTTCATCAACGGCCAGATGGTGCAGGTGAACACCTGGGCGGGGATCGAGCCGCTGTTGCGCGGCCGCTAGGAATTGATTGGGGACCGGTGAAGGTCAAAAGGCTCAAACTCTCCGGCTTCAAGAGCTTCGTCGAACCGGCCGAGCTGCGCGTCGAGGACGGGCTGACCGGGATCGTCGGCCCGAACGGCTGCGGCAAATCGAACGTGCTGGAAGCGATCCGCTGGGTGATGGGCGAATCCTCGCCCAAATCGATGCGCGGCGGCGGCATGGACGACGTCATCTTCGCCGGGACGGCGCTGCGGCCGGCGCGCGACTTCGCCGAGGTGTCGCTCCTGCTCGAGCGCGAAAGCGGCGATCAGAGCGGCGACGTCGCGATCGCGCCGCCGGGCGAGGCCGAGGTCACCCGCCGGATCGAGCGCGGCGCCGGCTCGGCCTATCGGGTCAACGGCCGCGACGTCCGGCAGAAGGACGTCGCCCTGCTGTTCGCCGACGCGGCGACGGGCGCGCACTCGCCCGCTCTCGTCAGCCAGGGCAAGATCAGCGCGGTGATCGCCGCCAAGCCGACCGAGCGCCGGCTGATGCTCGAGGAGGCGGCCGGCATCGCCGGCCTCCATGTCCGCCGCAAGGACGCCGAGCAGAAACTGCGCGCGACCGAGGCGAACCTCATTCGCCTCGACGAGATCCTGGCGGAGATGGAGCTGCGCGGGCTGGCGCTGAAGCGGCAGGCACGGGCGGCCGAGCGCTACCGCAAGCTCTCCGACCAGATCCGCATCGCCGAGGCACGGCTGATCTTCGCCCGCTGGCGCGAGGCGGCCGAGGCCGCCGAAACCGCGCGGACCGAGGCCGAGGCCGCCGAGCAGGCGGTCGCCCGCGCCGCCGAAGCGCAGCGCGCCGCCGCCGCCTGGCAGACCCGGGCGGCCACCGACCTTGCTGACAAGCGCAAAGCCGCCGAGGCCGCGCGCGAGCGCGCCGCCGCGCTCGGCCACAAGCTCGCCGCGCTGCGCGCCGAGCGCGACGGCGTCCGCCGCCGGATCGCCGAGCTGGACGAGCGCCGCCGCACGCTGGCCGCCGACCGCACCCGCGAGGAGGCGCTGCGCGCCGACGCCGCCGCCGCGATCGCCCGATTGGGCGAGGAGCTCGCCGCGATCGCCGCCCGCCTCGCCGACGCGGAGAGCCGGCGCGGCACGATCGACGTTCGCACCGTCGAGGCCGAGGATGCGGCCCGCGCCGCCGACACCGCGCTCGGCAAGGCGCGCGCGGTCCAGGCGGCCGAGCAGGCCGAGGCGCGCGTCGCTTTGGCCGCATTGGACGCCGCCGGCCAGAAGCGGGAGCGGGCCGAGGCCGAGGCGGGCCGCATCGCCGGGCAGTTGACCGGCCTCGGCGGCGATGCCGAGTTGATGGCCGGGCTCCAGGCCGCGCGGACGCGGCGCGAGGCGGCCGAAGCGGCGCTCGAACGGGCCGGCGAAGCGATCGGCGGTGCCGAAGCGGCGCGCCAGCAGGCCGCCGCCGCCCGCGACGAGGCCGAGAGCGAGGCGGCTTCGGCCCGCGCCGCTTTGTCCGCGCTCCAGTCCGAAGCCCAGGCTTTACTGAAGGCGGTCGAGACCTCGGGCGGCGACCGCGCGATCAACCACGTCCGGGCCGCGCCCGGCTATGAGCGCGCGCTCGCCGCCGCGCTGGGCGAGGACCTCGACGCGGCGCTGTCGGGCGACGGCCCGCGCCGCTGGGCCGGCGCCGCGCCGCAGCCGGGCGATCCGGCGCTGCCCGCCGGCCTCGCGGCGCTCGCCGACCATGTCGAGGCGCCGCCGGCCCTGCACCGCCGCCTGCGGCAGGTCGCGGTGGCGCAGCGCGACGAGGGTGCCGCGCTCGCGGTCGGCCAGCGGCTGGTGACGACGGACGGGCGGCTGCGGCGCTGGGACGGTTATGTCGCGACCGGCATGGGCGCCGCCGCCGCCGAGCGGCTGATCCGGGTCAATCGCCTCGCCGAGATCGAGACCGCGCTCCCCGCCGCCGCCGCCGCGGTCGCAGCGGCCGAGTGCGCCACCGGCGACGCGCATGGCAAATTGCAGGCCGCCCGCGAAGCGGCCGACGCCGCGCGCCGCGCCGAAGCAGAGGCCGGCGCGGCGATCCGCGAGGCCGGGCGCGAGGAGGATGCGGCGGCGGTCGAGATGGAACGGCTCGAGCTCAGGCGCACCGGCCTTGGCGAACGCGCCGCGCTCGCCGCCGCCGACCTCGCCGACGCCGAGCGCGCGCTGGCCGAAGCCGGGAGCGTCGCCTCGACCTTGCCCGACGCCGCCGCGACCGAGGCCGAGGTCGCCGGGCTTCGCGCCGCCGCCGAGCAGGCCCAGGCCGCGCTCGCCGAAATCCGCGCCGAGGCGGCGACCCATGCTAGTGCGGTCGGCGCCGACAAGCAGCGTGCCGAGGCGGCCCAGAAGGAGCAGGCCGATTGGCGCGCGCGCGCCGCCGAGGCCGAGGCGCGCCACGCGGCGTTCGGCCGCCGCATCGGCGAAGCGGAGGACGAGGCGCGGCAGCTCGCCGAGGCGCCCGCCGCGCTCGATCTCGAGATCGAGGCGCTGACCTCGGAGTCGACTTCTGCCGCCGAAGCCGCCCAGGCCGCCGCCGCCGATGAGCGCGCCGGCGAGGAGGCGCTCAAGGAGACGGAAGCCCGGCTCGCCGAGGCGGGCGAGGTGCAGGCCGCCGCCCGCGAGGCCCGCGCCGGCGCCGCCGCCCGCGCCGAGGCGCAGGATGCGCGCCGCGAGGAGATGGCGCGCATCTCCGCCGACAGGTTCGAATGCCCGCCGCCGCTGCTGCCCGAAACAGCCGGCTTCAAGCAGGAGGGGATCGATGCGGTCGCGCAGGAATCGGCGCGGCTCGAACGCCAGGTCCAGGAGCGCGAGCGGATCGGCCCGGTCAACCTTGTCGCCGAGAGCGAATTGAACGAGCTCGAGGCGAGCCGCCTCGCTTCGCAGGCGGAGCGCGAGGAATTGGGCCAGGCGATTCACCGGCTGCGCGGCTCGATCGGCAGTTTGAACCGCGAGGGCCGCGCCCGTTTGCTCGCCGCCTTCCAGAACGTCGACCGCCATTTCCGCAGCCTGTTCACCACCCTGTTCGAGGGCGGCCAGGCGCATCTCGAGCTGGTCGAATCGGACGATCCGCTCGAGGCCGGGCTCGAGATCATGGCGCAGCCGCCGGGCAAGCGGCTCGCCACCCTCACTTTGCTGTCGGGCGGCGAGCAAGCATTAACCGCGATAGCACTTATTTTTGCCCTGTTTCTCACCAATCCGGCGCCGATTTGCGTCCTCGACGAGGTCGACGCGCCGCTCGACGACGCCAATATCGAGCGCTTCTGCGATCTGCTCGACCGGATGACCGGCGAGACCGAGACCCGCTATCTGATCGTCACCCATAATGCGGTGACGATGAGCCGCATGCACCGCCTGTTCGGCGTCACCATGATCGAAAAGGGCGTCTCCCGCCTGGTCAGCGTCGATCTCGGCGGCGCGGAGCGCCTGCTGGCGGCGGAATAACCACCTTCGTCACCCCGGCGAAGGCCGGGGCCCATAAACACTGATGATCGAGGAGTGGGCTGGACGGCGTTCGTTCGCTAGAAGCCGTGTTCATGGATCCCGGCCTTCGCCGGGATGACGAGACCTTCGAATGGCCGAGCTCACCCCAATCCGCGTTGCCTTTCTCGTCTATCCGCGGGTGACGCAGCTCGATTTCACCGGCCCGGCCCAATTCCTCTCGCGCCTCGGCAACGCCAGCGTCGATTATGTCTGGAAGAGCCGCGAGCCGGTTCCGACCGACGCCGGCTTCTCGATCCTGCCGACCGCCTCCTTCGCCGAGGTTGGCGAGACCGACCTGCTTTGCGTGCCCGGCGGCATCGCCTGCGTCGAGATGATGGAGGATGATGAAGTGCTGGCCTGGGTGGCCGCCGTCGGCGCGCGCGCGGCTTGGGTGACCAGCGTCTGCACCGGCTCGCTGATCCTCGGCGCGGCCGGGTTGCTCGACGGCTATCGGGCCGCCTGCCACTGGGCCTGGCGCGAGCATCTCGCTTTGTTCGGCGCGGAGCCGGTCGCGGAGCGCGTCGTCTTCGACCGCAACCGCGTCACCGGCGGCGGCGTCACCGCCGGCATCGACTTCGCTTTGGCGCTCACCGCCGCGATCCGCGGCGAAGACCATGCGCGCCTCGTCCAGCTCGCGCTCGAATACGACCCCTCGCCGCCGTTCGACTCGGGCTCGCCGGAGCGCGCAAGCAAGGCTCTGCTCGCGGCCTATCGGCGGCGCATGGCGACGCTGGCGCCGGGCCGGGAGGAGCGGATCCGGGCGGCGGCGGTGCGCAATGGCTTCGACGTCTAGGCGCTTCGTTCCGCCGCATCCGCCGCGCAATGCCGGGCCGGTGCCGGTGTGGCGCGGGTTCGTGGGCGAACGGGCGCGGACGGCGGTCTACGGCTGGTCGGAGCGGGCGTTCAGCCTGCCGCACATCAAGCGCAAGGTGTTCGGCTACAACGTCCTCATCCCGCTCGAGCCGGACGCGGTCCAGCGGGTGCTGCTCGACAATGCCGCCAATTACGTCAAGCCCGACATCGTCATGAAGCTGCTGAGGGCGACGATCGGCCGCGGCCTGCTCTCCTCGGACGGGGCCTTGTGGCGCGACCAGCGCAGGATCGTCGCCGCCAACTTCGCGCCGGCGGCGATCGACGCTTTGGTGCCGGTGTTCGCCCGCGCGGCCGGAGCGGCGGATCTCGAGGCCGGAGTCCGCGACATGGCCGCGGCGGCGACGGCGACGACGATGCGGATCATCGCCGACGCCTTGTTCGCGGGCGATGCGCGGCTGATCAGCGCAGCGGCGATGGACCATATCACCGCCGCGCTCGAAGGCGTCAGCGAGGCGCGGCTGCAGGCTTTGCTCGGCCTGCCGCTGATGCCGTGGAGCCTCAAGGGCAAGCGCGCGCGGCGCGGCCAGGTCTATCTGCGCGAGACGCTCGGGCGGGTCGTCGCCGAGCGGCTGCCGGGCGGCGGGCCCGACGATTTCCTCGGCCGGCTGATCCGCGCGCTGTTCGACAAATTCCCGGATGAGGAAGCATTGGCGCTGGCGGTCGACAATGCCGCGACCTTCTATCTCGCCGGCCACGAGACCACCGCCAATGCGATCACCTGGACCTTGTTCCTGCTCGCTGAGCAGCCCGAATTGCAGGCCGAGGCCGCGGTCGAGGCGGCCGCCGCGCTGGCCGCGGGCGAGGACGATGCCGATTTGCCCGAGCGGCTGCCGTTGCTGCGCCGCATCCTCGAAGAGAGCATGCGGCTCTACCCGCCGGTGCCGCGCTTCGACCGCCAGGCGCTGGCCGCGGACCGGCTCGGCGACGCGGCCGTGGCGGCCGGCGACATCGTCTCGATCTGGCCCTGGCTGATCCACCGCCACCGCGCGCTCTGGGACGATCCCGACGCCTTCGATCCGGAGCGCTTCCGCCCCGAGGCCAAGGCAGGGCGCCACCGCTTCCAATACCTCCCGTTCGGCGGCGGCCCGCGGCTGTGCGTCGGCGCCCGCTTCGCGACGGCCGAGGCGCTGACCGTGCTCGCCCATTGGCTGCGCGCCTGGTCGTTCGCGCCGGTGCCGGGGCGGGAGGTGCGCCCCTCGGGGATGGTCACGCTGCGGCCCGCGGGCGGGCTGCCGCTGGTGCTGGCGCCGCGCTAGCTCTTGTTCCGGCCGATATCGTAGCCGGCGATCTTCCTCCCGGCGGCGCTGTCCTCGATCAGGGTGGCGAGGCGGCGCGCCCTTGTCTCCGGCTTCTTGGCGCTGGCGATCCAATGGAGGACGAGCCTGCGATAGCCGGCAGGGCGCTTCTCCCAGTCGGCCCAGGCGGCCTTGTCGGCGCGGAACTGCTTGGTCTCGGCCGCGCTCAAGTCCTTTAGCGCATTCTCATAGGCGTAGACGCCCTGGCGGCCCTTATTCTCCTCATAAGCCCGCATGCCGGCCGGTCTCATCTGCCCGGCTTCGGTCAGCGCTTCGTAGCGCTCGACATTGACGTTGCTCCAGATGCTGCCCGTGCGGCGCGGGGTGAAGCGGATCGTGTAGCTGTCCGCGCCGAGCGACTTGCGGATGCCGTCGATCCAGCCGAAGCAGAGCGCCTCGTCGCGCGCCTCGGGCCAGTCGATCGAGGGCTTGCCGGTACCCTTCTTCCAGAAGCCGACCAGCAATTCGGACGCGGTCTCGTGATGGGCTTCGAGCCAGCGCCGGAAATCGGCCGAGGTCGCGAAGAAGGTTGGGGCGGTCACGCCGCCATTCCAGCCGCCTTGCGCTGCTTCGCCAGCGCCGCGCGCCAGCCGCGGCTCCGCAGCCACATGACGATGCCGGTCACGGCGAGGATCGCGGGAATGATGCCGGCGAGGAAGATCAGCGTCTGCCAGACCGGCCCTAAGCCGGTGCCGTCGTGAAGGCGGCGCATCAGCCGGGCCTTGGTCTCGCGCCGCGGCGGCCGCGGCGGCGTCACTTTGCCGGTGGCGTCGTCGACCGCGACCTCGGCCGGACTGCCGTCGCGGGCGAAGGCGAGTTTCCAATCGGAGGATTGGTCGGTCGGCCAGGTGACGGTGACGGCCGCGCCGGTGGCGTAGCGCTGCGCCGCCGCCAGCGCCTGATCGGCGGTGAGCGCGGTCTGCTCCAGCGGCTGCGTGCGCGCCGGGCGGGGCCGCTCCGGCCCGGCGGCGAACAGGCCGGGAAAAGAGATCCAGGCGCCGGTGAAGCTCAGCATCGCCAGCGGCAGCAGCACCCAGAAGCCGACCTGATGGTGGAGGTTGGCGTTGGTCGAATTCTGCCGCTTCCAGCGCCAGCCGCGCCTGAGGCTGCCGGTGATCGGCCACCACAGCCACAGGCCGGTCAGGCACGAGCAGAACATGAAGACGCCGACCCAGCCGACGATCGTCCGGCCCATGCCGGGAACGGCGAGGCTGCCGTGAAGAATGTGGATGAAGCGCATCGGGCCGGCATCGGCCGAGGCCTTGTCGAGGACGCGGCCGCTCGCCGGATCGAGCCAGACATTGGTGCGGACGGGGCGCGCCGCGCCCGGACGCTGGGCCGCGACGACGACCGGACCGTGCCCGGGAAAGCGGATCGAGGCGATGCGGTCGCCCGGCCCGAGCGCCGCCCGCGCCGCCGCCGCATAGGCGGCCGGGCCCAGCCTTGCTTCGCCGCTCGCCGCCATACGCTGCGGATTGATTGCCGCGTCGAGCCAATCGTGCCAGACGAGCGCCGCGCCGGAGAGCGAGATCGGGATGATCAGGACGGCAAGCGAAAGGCCGATCCATTTATGGACCTGGAACCAGAGGCCGCGCAGGCGCAGGGTCGTCGATCGAGGCATAAGCGAAGCTTAAAAGCTAATGAGAAATGTTTGCAAGATCAGAAGCGGACGTTGAGCGCAAGCCGCGCCGAGGTCGGGCTGCCGGGCGTGATGTTGGTGTTGCCGTTGGCGTAGACGAAATAGTGCTTGTCGAGCAGATTCTCGAGGTTGAGCTGGACGTCGAAATGCTCGTCGATCCGGCAATAGGCCGCGAAGTCGAGGCGGGCGTAGCCGGGCAGGCGCACGAGATTGTCCTGCGCGGCGAAGCGCCGGCCCTGATAGCTCGCCCCGAGCGCGATGCCGAGCTTCGGCGTGACCTCGTAGCGTCCCCAGAGCGAGGCGCTGTGGCGGGGCGCGTTGGGAATTTCCGCGCCCTCCGGGACGGAGGCCGAGATCGCGCGCCGGAACTCGGCTTGCTGGTAGGTGTAGGCGCCGACCATGCTCAGCCGGTCGGTCAGGCTGCCGGCGACGGACACCTCGAAGCCGCGCGAGCGTTGGCCGCCGCCGAGCTCGGTGCCGGCGCCCGGGTTGTTGGGGTCGATGAGGACGATCACGTTCTCGCGGTCGAGCTGATAGACGGCGGCCGTGACGTTGAACGCCGGGTTGAGGTCCCACTTCGCGCCGATCTCGTAATTGGTGAAGCGCTCGGGATCGAGCGACTGGTTGGCGAGATTGAGTGAGGTCAGCTGGTCGCCGCCGCGCGGCAGATAGGCGCGCGAAAAGCTGGCATAGAGGCTTGCGTTCGCCGCCGGCTTGAAGATCAGCCCGGCGCGCGGCGACCACAGATCGTCGACGACGCGGAAATCGCGCTGCTGCCCGGCCGGAAAGCCGATCGTGCGCCGGTCGGTGACGCGGGTGACGAGATGCTCGAAGCGAACGCCGAGTACGATCTCGAATTGCGGCGAGAGCTCGATCTGGTCCTGGACATAGAAAGCGGCGATATCGAGCCGGCCCTTGTTGTCGCCGCTGGTCGCGAGCGGGCGCCAGAGGACGTCCGGACGATCGATCCGCGGCTCCGCGACCGCCGCGAAGATGGTCTGGACGCCGCCGGTATTGCCGGGGACCGGGAAGAAGCCCTCGTTGCGGACATTATCGGTGTCCTGGCGGCCGAATTCGGCGCCGACCAGCAGCGTGTGCGCGATGCCGCCGGTCGCGAAGCGGGCGTTGAGATCGGTCTGGTTGATCAGGTTCTCGCGCGTCATCGCGTTGTTGTAGGCCTGGATCTGGACGATCGTCCCCGGCGCATAGGTGCCGGCGGGCAGGCCCGGCGGGTTGGTCATTGTCGCGGCGTTGACGAGGCCGGGGAAGATGTTCTGGTAGAATTTGTCGTAATGGGCGTAGCGGGTCCGGTTGCGCACGGCGACGCTGCCGCCGAAGTCGTGCGAGACGTACAAATTGGCGGCGTCGGTGTCGGTGAAGGTCGGGCTGTGGCCCGGATCGCCGAAGAATTCGCCGCGGCGCGTGGCGAGCGGCGCGACTGGGCCGGCAAAGCCGGCCGGCCGGAATTGCGCGGGCACGCCGCGGTCGGCGACCCGGTCGTCCCGGAAATGCTCGTAGCCGAGCTGGATCGGCGTGTCCGGCCCGATCCGCAGCGAGGCGGTCGGGTTGATCCCCCAGCGCTCGTACCCGACGCCGTCGCGATAGCTGCCGCTGTTCTGATAGACGCCGGTCGCCCGCAGCGCGATCGTATCGCTCACCGGCCCGCCGAGATCGGCGCTGCCGCGATAATGGTCGTACATCCCGGCCTCGAGGCGCAGCTCGCGCACGCTTTGCCAGCCGGCGGCCTTGGTGACGCGGTTGATGATGCCGCCGGTGCCGCCGCGCCCGAACGTCATCGCGTTCGGGCCGCGGAAGATTTCCAGCCGCTCGATATTGTAGAGGTCGCGATAGGTCTGGACGTCGTCGCGGACGCCGTCGACGAAGAAGTCGCCGGTGGTCGTCATCCCGCGGAAGACCAGGGTTTCGCGATTGCCCTCGCCCTGCGCGGAGAACACGCCCGGCGTGTAGCGGACCGCATCGCCGATGCTGTTTGCCGCCTGGTCCTCGATCTGGCGGGCGGTGACGACGCTGACCGATTGCGGCGTGTCGATCAATGGCGTTTCGGTGCGCATCGCCGAGGAAATGCTGCCGACCCGATAGCCGGTCTCGCCCTGGCGCTCGCCGGTGACCACGATCTCCTGCTCGTCGGCCGCCGGCACGTCCCCGGCCCGGGCCGGCGCGGCGAGGGCGGCGACGCAGCCCAGCGCCAGGAACATCGGCGTCCGGGCGGCACCGCGATCGGTCATGCAACAAGCCCCTGCTGGCCGGCCGGTTCTGCCGGCCAGTGAAAAGGCTATTGCAATTCATTCGCAACAGGTCAATAGAATTGCGAACGGTTCGCAACTGACGGGCGTTTCCTCTTCCCAAGGGCCCGTCCGGCGCCGGCGGGGCAGCAACCGCCCCGCCGGCGCCATCATGTCAGCGGCCACGGCAGGGGCGGTTTTGGCGGCGCAGCGGAATTGACGGATCGGGCCGGACGAGGCACGGCGCCTCGCCCGACGGAGGAATCGATGAGCGCAACGGCCAGGCGGATGCTTCGCAGAGCGGTCATATTCGCGGTGATCGCCAATATCGTTCTGTTCGCCTCGCTTGCCTTCACCGGCAATATCAGCGGGGATCCCAGCACGATCGTCTTCATCGACTTCTGGGGGCGGTTCGTCGTCTACTCGCTCTGGATCGTCGCTTACGTAATTTACCGGCGGCTGTTCGACGACAAACCCGTGGTCCAGACTCTGATAATCCTGCTCGTCGTGCTCAACATTCCCCTGTTTCTCGGCCTGAGCTATGCGGACAAGATTCAGGTCACGCCCGAGAATCTCGCGGTCATCGATTTCTGGGGGCGCCTCACCGTCTACTCGCTCTGGTTCATGCTCTATGAGCTGTATCGCAAACACCTTGCCGCGCCGGACGACCCGCAGCCGCTTGGCTGAGGATCTCGAAAGGCGATGCCGTCACAGAAACATGCCAGCTGAAGGGCCGACGATGACCCGGGACGACCGCGCGCTGCTCAGCAAGGTGCCCGCGATCACTTTTGGATTCTGGATCATCAAGATCCTGGCGACGACGCTCGGCGAGACCGGCGGCGACACCGTGTCGATGACGATGGACCTCGGTTATCTGGTCGGCACGGCGATCTTCCTCACCATCCTCGTCGCGCTCGTCGCCTGGCAGATCGCCGCCAGGCGTTTCCATCCTTTCCTCTATTGGGGGACGATCATCGCCTCGACCACGGCCGGCACGACAATGGCCGATTTCGCCACGCGATCGATGGGGATCGGCTATGCGGGCGGCTCGGCGCTGCTGCTGATGCTGGTGCTGGCCTCGCTCGCCGTCTGGCATTGGGCCCTGGGTTCCATCTCGGTCGACACGGTGCGCACGGCGCGGGCCGAGCTCTTCTACTGGGTCACGATCACCTTCTCGCAGACCCTGGGCACGGCGCTCGGCGACTGGGCGGCCGACGACGGCGGGCTCGGCTATGGCGGCGGCGCTTTGGCCTTCGGGGCGGGGCTGGCCATGCTCTCGGCGCTCTACTTCCGAACCAGGGTCAACCATGTCCTGCTCTTCTGGACAGCCTTTATCCTGACCCGTCCGCTCGGGGCGACGGTCGGCGATTTCCTCGACAAGCCGCTGGACCATGGCGGCCTCGCCTTCAGCCGGCCGCTTGCCTCGGCCGTTTTGGCCGCCGCGATCCTCGTCCTGGTCCTCGTCCTGCCGCAACGCGCGGGCCGGCGCCCTCAGTGGGGGCAGTCATCTGACTGATCGCCAAAACAACGTCATCCTGACGAAAGTCAGGACCCATGAACGCGGATTGCGAGAACAATCCCGCTCGGTGTTCATGGGTCCCGGATCAAGTCCGGGATGACGTGGAATAATCGCTTGGGCCGCGCCGTTGTCCCCATTCAGCGCGCCAGGAACTCCCTGAGCTCGCGCCGAAAGACCTCGGGCTGGTCGTACATGATGAAATGGTAGGAATCGGGAATTCGCTTCAGCACCGCCTGCGGCGCGCCCGCATAAGAGAGCCGGTAGAAGCCGTCGATCTGCTCCGGCGTCAGCGGCGCGCCCGCCGGCAGCACGTAGAGCACGGTCAGCGGGACGTGGATGTTGGCGAGGTCGGGCCGCAAATCGCTGACGACGATGTCATAGAAGCCCTGCGCGGAGACGCCGGGATCGCTTGCCAGCGACTGGGCGACGGTGATCGGGCGCATGGCCTCGGTCTTCACCATGCCGGCGATGGTCTGCTCGATCTGCCGCCGGCGCGCCTCGCCGGTCCCGGCGGCGATGCCCTGGCGGATCTGCTCGGCGACCGGACGGACGCTGTCCGGGGTCGCGCCCGGCCCGCCGAACATCGCGCCGAGGAACGGCATCATGTCGACCACCATCACCTTGCCGGCCAGCCCCGGGTGCCGTCCCGCGACCATCAGCGCCCAGCTGCCGCCCATCGAATGGCCGACGATCGCCGGATGGTCGAGATGCTGCTCGCTTATGTAGCGCGCGATCTCCTCGGCGACGGGCGCCAGCACCGGCCCGACCGCATTCGCCCCGGCGGGAGCGCCGTCGAAGCCGGCGACGTGGACGATGTGGTAGCGGTAGCCCGGCACCGCCGCGATCGTCGCGTCCCAGACCCGCGGCGAGGAGCTCAGGCCCGGGATCAGCACCACGTCCGGCCCGGACCCGTGCACCTCGACCGCGATCCGGTCGCTGGCGAAGGGCGGCGGCGTGGGCGGCACGGTGGCGCAGGCGGCGGCGAGCGGCAGCAGCAGCAAGGCTAAGAACAGGCGAAGCATGGACGGTCTCCCCAATTGTCGGGAGTGCGGATAGCCGCTCAAAGGCCGTCCGCATATCCCGCGCAGGCCTGCGGGCTGCCGCCGCGATAGCCGCGCAGCAGCGCCTCCTGGCGCTGCGCCGACGTGCCGTGGGTGAAGCTTTCCGGGACGACGACGCCCTGCGAGGCGCGCTGGAGCGTATCGTCGCCGATCGCCCCTGCGGCGCGCATCCCTTCCTCGAGGTCGCCCGGCTCCATGTTGCTCTGCGCCCGCGCGGCCCAGACGCCGGCATAGCAATCGGCCTGCAGCTCCATGCGCACCTGGGTCGCGTTCGATTCGGCTTCGGACGCATTGGCCTGCGCGCGCCGGACCCGCTCCTCGGCGCCGGTCAGGGTCTGGACGTGGTGACCGACCTCGTGCGCGATCACATAGGCCTGGGCGAAATCGCCGGGCGCGCCGTAGCGTCGCGACAGCTCGTCGAAGAAACTGGTGTCGAGATAGATGCGCTGATCGGCGGGGCAGTAGAACGGGCCCATCGCCGCCTGCGCCGCGCCGCAACCCGAGACGCCGCTGCCGGGATAGAAGACCAGGGTGGGCGGGCGATAGGCGGCGCCTTGGGCCCGGAACAACTCGCCCCAGCGGTCCTCGGTCGAAGTCAGCACCTGGCAGGCGAACCGGCGCGCCGGATCGGCCGAGCAGACCGAGGCGCCGCGGGCATCGGCGCCCGAGCCGGCCGGCGCGCCCCCGGTGCCGCCGTCCATCAGGCCGAGCGGATTGCCCCCGAGGAACAGCATCGCGACGAACAGGACGATCACGCCGCCGATGCCGAACCGGCTGAACACCAGCCCGAACAGCATCGCACCGCCGCCGCCGCCGCCGCCGCCGCCAAGGCCGAAGCCGCGGCGTCCGCTCTGGCTTTCGACATTGTCGCTCATCCTGCCATCGTCGAAGCGCATGGCCGCCTCCTTCCTCTGGCGGCTCCAACCGTTCGCGAGGCCGCGGGTTGCATTCGCCCGGCGGCGGCGCGAAAGGGGCGCGACTCGAGTTGAAAGGCAGTTCATGTTCCTCTCCGGCAAGACCGCGCTCGTCACCGGCTCGACCTCGGGCATCGGCCTCGCCATCGCCCGCGCGCTCGCCGGCGAGGGCGCGCGGCTGATCCTCAACGGCTTCGGCGATCCCGGCGAGATCGCCCGCCTGCGCGACGAGCTCGATGCCGGCTACAGCGACGCCGACCTGACCCGGCCCGAGGCGATCGAAGCGATGATGGCCGATGCCGGACCGGTCGACATCCTGGTCAACAATGCCGGCACCCAGCATGTCGCGCCGGTCGATAAGTTCCCGCCCGACAAATGGGATCTGATCATCGCCCTCAACCTTTCGGCCGCGTTCCACACCATCCGGCTGGCGCTGCCGGCGATGAAGGCGAAGGGCTGGGGCCGGATCGTCAACACCGCCTCGGCCCACAGCCTCGTCGCCAGCCCGAACAAGTCGGCCTATGTCGCCGCCAAGCACGGCATCGCCGGGCTCACCAAGACGGTCGCGCTGGAGACCGCGACGAGCGGCGTCACCGTCAATTGCATCAGCCCCGGCTATGTCTGGACGGGCCTGGTCGAGAACCAGATCCCCGATACGATGAAAGCGCGCGGCCTGACCCGCGAGCAGGTGATCAACGACGTCCTGCTCGCGGCCCAGCCGACCAAGAAATTCGTCACCGTCGACCAGGTCGCCGCTCTGGCCCTGTTCCTGTGCCGCGACGAGGCGGGCGCGATCACCGGCGCCAACCTGTCGATGGACGGCGGCTGGACGGCGCAATAGACTGGCGCGGATGCGGCCCACTGCTCCCAGCCTGCTTTCGCTCGCCCTCGCCCTTGCCGGCTGCGCCACCTCGCACGAAGTGGTCGCGCCGCCCACGGCCGAGCGGCCCAACGACGTCTGGCGGACCCTCGCCACCGCCGACGACCGCGGCCGCCTGCGGCGCTGGCGCGAGGCCTGGGTCGAGGGCCTCGCCAGAGCCCGCGCCGCCGGCCATGGCGAGGAGATCCTGCGCGAAGGCGCGCTGCTCGAATCCGACGCGGCGAGGGCCGGCGCGCGGCCGCCGCCCGGCGACTATCGCTGCCGCACGATCAAGCTCGGCGCGCAGGGGTCCGGGCGCGCCGATTACATCGTCTACCCGCCGTCGCGCTGCCGGGTGTGGGCGGAGGGGTCGCGGCTCCATTTCACCGGGCTCGACGGCGCCCAGCGGCCGATCGGCATCCTCTTTCCCGACACGGGCCGCCGCATGATCTTCCTCGGCACGCTCCAGCTCGGCGACGAGGCGCTCGCATTGCGCTACAGCCGCGACAAGGAGCGCGACATGGCGGGGGTGGTCGAGCGGGTCGGCGACGATCGCTGGCGGCTGGTCCTGCCTTACCCCCATTTCGAATCCCTGCTCGACGTGATCGAGCTCACTCCCAGCCGATGAGGTCCTTCCGATGCGACGCAAAATCCTCGCCGCCATGCTATTGGCCTCGGTCATGACCGCCCCCGCGCCAGCCCAGGACCTTCGCCAGGCGATCGTCCGCGACATGCCCGAGCTGATGACCCTCTACCGCGATCTCCACGCCAATCCCGAGCTGTCGATGGTGGAGACCCGCAGCGCCGCCCGCATGGCCGAGGAGGCGCGCCGCGCCGGCTTCACCGTCACCACCGGCGTCGGCGGTACCGGCGTCGTCGCGGTGATGGCGAACGGGCCCGGGCCGGTGCTGCTGCTGCGCGCCGACATGGACGCGCTGCCGGTCGAGGAGCAGACCGGGCTCCCGTTCGCCAGCCATGCGCGGGGAACCAGTCTCACGGGCGTCGAGAGCGGCGTCATGCACGCCTGCGGCCACGACACCCATATGACCGCCTGGGTCGGCACCGCCCGCCGGCTCGCGGCGATGCGCAGCCAGTGGTCGGGGACGCTCGTCATGATCGCCCAGCCCGGCGAGGAGATCGGCGCCGGCGCCAAGGCGATGCTCGACGACGGGCTGTTCACCCGCTTCCCGCACCCGACCCACGCGCTCGCCTTCCACGATTCGGCGAGCCTGCCGGCGGGCGTGATCGGCATCGCCGTCGGCCCCGCCCTCGCCAATGTCGATTCGGTCGACATCCTCGTCCACGGCGTCGGCGGCCACGGCGCCTATCCGCACACCACCCGCGATCCGATCGTCCTCGCCAGCCGGATCGTCACCACCCTGCAGACCCTGGTCAGCCGCGAGCTCAATCCGCTCGACAGCGCCGTCGTCACCGTCGGCAGCTTCCATGCCGGCACCAAGCACAACATCATTTCCGACGAGGCCCGGCTGCAATTGACCGTGCGCAGCTTTACTCCCGCGGTGCGCCGGCAGCTACTCGACGGCATCCGCCGCATCGCCCGCGGCGAGGCGCTCGCCGCCGGCCTGCCCGAGGACCGGTTGCCGACGGTCACCGTCCGCGACGCCGAGTTCACCCCGGCCACGGTCAACACCGACGGCCTGACCCTGAGCACCGAAACGCTGTTCCGCGCCCATTTCGGCGATGCCCGGGTGGAGCGCAGCGCGCCGGTGATGGGCGGCGAGGATTTTTCGCGCTACCACCTCGCCGACCCGCGCATCGAGAGCCTGATCTTCTGGGTCGGCGGCGTTCCACGGGCGCGCTGGGACGCCGTCCACGGCGACGTCACCCAGCTGCCCTCGCTGCACAGCCCCTTCTGGGCGCCCGAGGCCGAGACGGTGATTTCGACCGCGACCGAGGCGATGACGGTGGCGGCGATGGGGGTGCTCGGCCGGCATTAGGCGCAATCGCAAAATCCACGTCATCCTGACGAACGTCAGGACCCATGAACACGGAGCTGCCGGATTCGAGCAGGCCGTGTTCATGGATCCCGGATCAAGTCCGGGATGACGAATGAGAAGCTCAGTGGGCGGCGGCTTCCGCGCCCCAGACCGCGCGCAGCCGCGCGTCCTTGCCGCAGCCGCGGCGGTAAAGGCCGTAGCTGACCGGGTTCCGGCGCGCATAATCCTGGTGATAGGCCTCGGCCGGGTAGAAAGGCGCGGCGGCGCGGACCGGCGTCACGACATGGCCGCGCAGGATCCGGTTGGCCTCGGCCAGCGCCGCCCCCGCCTCGCGGCGCTGGGCCGGATTGAGGGCGAAGATCGCGGTGTGGTAGTTGGGCCCCTGGTCGCAGAACTGGCCGTTCGGGTCGGTCGGGTCGATCGTCCTCAAAAAGCGGCGGACGAGCCGGCCGTAGGAGATGCGCGCCGGATCGAAGGTGACTCGAACCGCCTCCAGATGGCCGGTCGTGCCGGTCGTCACCTGCTCGTAACTCGGATTGGCGACTCGCCCGCCGGCAAATCCCGACACCGCCTCGACCACGCCCGGGACATGCTCGATGTCGCTCTCCGCCGACCAGAAGCAGCCGCCGGCGAACAAAGCCGTCTCGACATGGGCGGGCCGCGGCCGCGCCTGCTCGGCGCTCGACTGCCCGCAGGCGGCGAGAAGGAAGGCGGCGAGGAGAAATCGCTTCATGCGGCGCTTAGCTTTTCGAGCTGCTCGGGACTGAGCTCTAAGGTAAGCACGCCGAGCAGCTCTTCCAACTGCTCGACGCTGGTCGCGCTGGCGATCGGGGCGGTGATTCCGGGCTGGGCGGCGAGCCAGGCCAAAGCGACCTGGGCGGGCGTCGCGCCGGCGTCGGCGGCGACTTGGTCGAGCGCGGCGAGGATGCGGAAGCCGCGCTCGTTCATGTACGCGTCCATTCGGTCGCCGCGGACGCTCTTCGCCTTGTCCGCCGGCGCCCGGTACTTGCCGGTGAGGAATCCCGAGGCGAGGCCGAAATAGGGAAGGACGCCGAGGCCGCGCTCGATGCAGAGCTGCTGGAGCGCGCCCTCGAACGTGTCGCGCGTCATCAGATTATATTCGGGCTGGAGCACCTCGTAGCGCGCCAGGCCCTCGCGCGCCGAGACGTCGAGCGCTTCGGCGAGCCGCCCGGCGCTGTAATTGGAGGCGCCGATCGCGCGCACCTTGCCGGCCTTCACCAGCCGGTCGAACGCCGCCAGCGTCTCCTCGAGCGGGGTCGCCCCATCGTCCTTATGGGCATAATAAAGGTCGATCGCCTCGATCCCGAGCCGCTTCAGCGAGCCTTCGGCCGCCCGCTCGATCTCGGCGGCGGAGAGGCCGGAATCGTAGCCGACCTTGGTCGCGATCAGCACGCCCTTCCTGCCGCCGCGCCGCTTCAGCCATTCCCCCAGCAGGGTCTCCGATTCGCCGCCGACATGGCCTGGCACCCATTTGGAATAGACGTCGGCGGTGTCGATCATCGTCCCGCCCGCCGCGGCGAAGCGGTCGAGGATGCGGAACGCCTCCCCGCCTTTGGCGGTGAAGCCGAACACATTGCCGCCGAGCACGAGCCGCGGCGTCATCAGCCCGCTGCCGCCCAATGCTCTCAGGTCCATTCGCCGCGTCCCTTCTCCTTGAGCGCCTCGACCGTTTCGCGGACCCGCTGGCTCTGCGCCCTGGGGACGATCAGCACCGCGTCCGGCGTCGCGATCACGACCAGATCCTCGACCCCGATCGCGGCAATGAGCGGCCCCTCGGAGCGAATCAGGCAGTTCCTCGCGCCGAGCGCCAGCACGTCGCCGGCGATCGCATTGCCCGCCTCGTCGCGCGCCGCCGCCTCGTAGAGCGCTTCCCAGCTGCCGACGTCCGACCAGCCGATCGCAACCGGCACGACCGCGACCTTGTCGGCCTTCTCCATCACCGCATAATCGATCGACAGCGCCGGCGCGGCGGCGAAGGCGGCGGCGTCGGGATGGATGCGGCGGCCCTTGCGCTTCGCCCCGGCCATCGCCGCCGTCGCCGCCTTGGCGATCTTCGGCGCGTGGCTGGCGAGGGCATCCAGATAGGTGCCGGCGCGCATCAGGAAGATGCCGCCGTTCCAGTCGTGGCGCCCGCCCGCGGCGTAGCGCCCGGCGGTCGCCGCGTCGGGCTTCTCGACGAAGCGCACTGCCTGGTGGACGCCCTCGCCCAGCGCCGGGCCGCGCTCGATATAGCCGTAGCCGGTCTCGCCGCGCTCGGCCTTCATCCCGAAGGTGACGATCCAGCCCTGCTCGGCGAACGGCGCGGCCCGCCCGACGGCGTCGCGAAAGCCGGCCGCGTCGCCGATCAGATGGTCGCTCGGCAGGACGAGCAGCAGCTCGTCCGCGTCCGCCGCCAGCGCCGCGAGCGCGATCGCGGGCGCCGTGTTCTTCGCCTCGGGCTCGAGGATCAGGCGGCCGATCCCGGGCAGCGCCGCCTCGATCGCCTCGGCCTGGCCGGCGGCGGCGACCAGCACCGGGGCCGAGAACAGGCCCGCGTCGGCGACGCGCCCGGCGGTCACGCCGAGCATCGAGCCGGCGCCCATCAGGTCGAGCATCTGCTTGGGCCGCGCGCCGCGCGACAGCGGCCAAAGCCGCGTCCCCGAGCCGCCGGAGAGGATGACGGGAAGGATCGGCCGGGCGCGGACGTCGGTCATCCGCCCGCCCTAGCCGCCCTTGGCATGGCCACGATAGCCCTTTTGGAACCGGGCCGCGGGCTCGGACGCTTAGTCATTGCCATGCCGATCTTCTTCGCCTCTCCGGCCCGCGCCGCGCCCGATCCGCCCGGCCTGATCCTCAGCGCGGCCGCGGCCGCGGCTCAGCGCTTCACGACGCGGAAGAAATGAGGCGGCGCAGCGCGTTCCGGCGGAAAGGGCTGATCGCCGCCGGCGCGATCGCGCTGGCACTCGTGCTGGCGATGGGCCTGTCGGTGATCCCCTATCCCTCGCCGCCGCCGGCGCCGCCCGCCGCGCTCGAGCACATCGCCCAGAAGAATCGCCACGCGGCGGCGGTCGCGGCGGCCAGCCAACGCGCCGAAGCCGCCGCCAGCACCGACGCCGCCGATGACGCGGCGAACGGCAGCGCCAACACGCTCTAGCCGCCGCTGCCATAGGGCCGGGTGATGATCTCGAGCAGATGCCCGTCGGGATCCTCGAAATAGAGGCCGCGGCCGCCGTCATGATCGTTGATCTCGCCCGGCTTCGTCCGCGCCGGATCGGCCCAATAGGTGAGGCCGCGCTCGCGGATGCGCGCGAAGGCGGCGTCGAACTCGCCCTCGCCGACCAGGAAGGCGTAGTGCTGGCGCGAGACTTCGCCCTCCTTCTGGTAGAAATCGAGCGAGACCTGGTTGTCGAGGTCGACCACCAGGAAATGATGGAACGGCCTGGCCGGCGGCAGGCCGAGGATCTCGGTTAGAAAAACGGCGGAGCGCAGCTTGTCGCTGCACCAGACGATAATGTGGTTGAGCTGGGCGCCCATCAGCACCTCCTGCGTTCAAACAGCCAGACCCGGATCGCGCTGGCGAGGTTGGGCGGCCCCGACGCTTCGATCCGGGCGGCGTCGATGCGGGCGACGAGGGCGTTCAGGGGCAGCTCTTCCGCTTCGGCCGCCGCGCGCAGCGCCTCCCAGAAGACCGGCTCGAGGCTGATCGAGGTCGCGTGCCCCGCGATCATGATCGAGCGCTTCACCGGTCCCATCGCCGCCGCCCCGTCACTCCACCCCTTCCCGTCATTCCCGCGAAAGCGGGAATCCAGCTTTCTACTGCTGGAGCCGACAAGAAAGAAGCTGGATCCCCGCTTTCGCGGGGATGACGCGTTGGGGGACGCGTCAATACATGTGCTGGCCGCCGTTGATCGACAGGGTCGAGCCGGTGATGAAGCCGCCCTCCTCGGCGCACAGGAAAGTGACGCCGCGGGCGATTTCCCCCGCCTGGCCGAGCCGCCCGACCGGGATCCTGGCGACGATCTTCTCGAGCACGTCGGGCGGGACCGCGGCGACCATCTCGGTGTCGATATAGCCCGGCGCGATCGCGTTCACCGTGATGCCGGCCCGCGCGCCTTCCTGCGCCAGCGCCTTGGTGAAGCCGTGAATGCCCGATTTGGCGGCGGCGTAATTGACCTGGCCGTATTGCCCGGCCTGGCCGTTGATCGAGCCGATATTGACGATGCGGCCGTATTTGCGCTCGTTCATCCCGTTCCAGACCGCCTTGGCCATGTTGAAGCAGCCGCCGAGATTGACGTCGATCACCTCGTCCCAGGCCTTGCGCTCCATCCGCTTCATCGTCCCGTCGCGGGTGATGCCGGCATTGTTGACGAGCAGGTCGACCGGGCCCAGCTCGGCCTCGACTTCGGCGACGCCGGCAAGGCACGCGTCGTAATCCGAGACGTCCCATTTGTACGCCTTGATCCCGGTCCGGTCGCTGAACTCGCGCGCTTTCTCCTCGTTGCCGGCATAATTGGCGGCGACGGTGACGCCCTGGTCCCTGAGCGCGACGCTGATCGCCTCGCCGATGCCGCGGGTGCCGCCGGTGACGATTGCGACGCGTGCCATGATCCTCTCCTTTGTTCTTGTCTGTGGAGGAGGGCCTTATTGCGGGGGGCGCCAACCTTCAAGCTCGCGGGCAATGAGGGCGCGGAGCATCAGCATGCCGGTCTCGCCGTCGTTGAGGCAGGGCAGATAGGCGAAGTCGGTGCCGCCGGCGGCGAGGAAGGTCTCCCGGCCCCTGATCGCCAGCTCCTCGAGCGTCTCCAGGCAATCGGCGGCGAAGCCGGGGGCGAAGATCGCGATTCGGGTGACGCCTTTGGCCGGGAGCGCGGCCAGCAGCGCGTCGGTATAGGGTTCGAGCCATTTGGCGCGGCCGAAACGCGACTGGAAGGCGATGGTCAGCTCGCGCTCCATCGCTTCCGAGAGCAAGACGACCGTCCGCAGGCAGTGCGCGTGATAGGGATCGCCGAGGGCGCGGGTGCGGGCCGGCATGCCGTGGAAGCTGGCGATCAGCGCCTGCGGCTCGAAATCGAGCGCTTCGAGCGCGGCCTGCAGGCTCTTCTTCAACGCGACGATGTAGATCGGATCGCGGTAATAAGGCGGCAGCGTCCGCACCGCCGGCAGCGCGCGCAGGCGGCGCAAATGGCGGAAGGCTTCGTCGAGCGCGGTCGCGGTCGTCGCCGCGCAATATTGCGGGTAGAGCGGGGCAATCAGGATGCGCTCGCAGCCCGCGCCGCGGAGCGCGTCGATCTTCTCGGCGATCGCCGGCCTGCCGTAGCGCATCGCATGGTCGACCAGCACGTCCGCGCCGATCACCTCGCCGAGCGCCCGCGCCTGGCGGGCGGTGATGACGGCGAGCGGCGAGCCTTCCTCGGTCCAAACCTGGCGGTAGGCCGCGGCCGATTTGCGCGGCCGCCTGGTGAGGATCAGCCCGCGCAGGATCGGCTGCCAGACCAGCTGGGGCAGCTCGACGACGCGGCGATCGGAGAGGAATTCCCTGAGGTAGAGCTTGACCGCGCCCGGCTCGGGCGCGTTCGGCGTGCCGAGATTGATCAGGAGGACGCCGACCTTGCTCATCGGCGGCGCCCGATTTCGATCGGCAGGGTGCGGACGCGCTGGCCGGTCAGCGAGAAATAGGCGTTGGCGACGGCCGGCGCGGCGGTCGGCACCGCCAATTCGGTGACGCCGCCCGGCGCCTCGTCGCTTTCCAGCAGCTCGACGGTGACCTCTGGGGCGTCGCGCAATATGGGCAGGCCGTAGGCGCCGATCGTCTGCGCCGTCGGCAGGCCGCGGACGATGTCGAGCGGCTTGCCCGTGGCCGCCGAGATACCGTGAATGAGCCCACCCTCGATCTGCTGCTTGACGAGCTCGGGGTTGACGATCCGGCCGCAATCGACGGCGCAAACCGCGCGGACGACGCGCAGCTTTTGCTCGCCGGTCACCTCGACCTCGACCAAAGTGGCGATGTGCGAGCCAAAGGCGCTGTGGCAGGCGATGCCCAGGCCGCTGCCCGGCGGGCCGCCGTCCCAGCCGCCGATCGAGGCCGCGGTGGTGAGCGCGCGGACGAGGCGAGGGTTGTGGCCGAGCAGGGCGATCCGAAACGACAGCGGCTCCATCCCGAGGGTGCGGGCGAGCTCGTCGATGAAGCTCTCGGTGAAGAAGCCGGTATAGGAGTGGGCGGCGCCGCGCCAATAGCCGGTCTCGACGCCGATGTCGGCCGCGACATGGTCGATCGCGACGCTCGCAATCGCATAAGGCGGCACCGCGCCCGCCACCGCGGCGCCGTCGGGGCGGATCAGCCAGCCGCTCGCCCCCAGCCGCGCCGCCACTTCGGCGCCGGTCGCCGGCGCGGCGATCCGGGCGTGCCAGCCCTGGATTCGGCCCTGCGCTACCCAGGCGGTCATCCGCGCGGCGGCGGCGGGGCGGCAGCGGTCGTTCTCGATCTCCTGGATGCGCGGCCAGGTGAGCTGGACCGGGCGCTTGAGGCGGACCGCGATGATCGCCGCCTGCTCGATCGCGTCCATTTCCAGCTTGCGGCCGTAGCCGCCGCCGGCGAGCATCGGGTAGAGCGTCACCTGGCCTTCGGGGACGCCGACCGCGCGGGCGGCGGCGGCGCGGGCGAGGCCGGGCGCTTGCGTCGGCGCCCAGATTTCCAGCCGGTCGCCGGTGATCCGCGCGGTCGCGGTCAAGGGCTCGATCGCCGCGGACGGGGCGAGGCCGACCTCGTAGCGGGCCTCGATCGGGCTGGCGCCGGGGAAGCCGCCGTCGACGTCGCCCGCCGCGAACAGCCGGTCGCCGTCGCTCGAATCGAGCGCGGCGGCCAGCGCCGCCGAGATGCCGGCGCTGCTGGCGAGGTTGTCCGGGCGGTGGAAGCGCGGGTTGATCGCGTTCAGCGCGCGCGCCGCCGCCCACCAGTTGGTCGCGGCGACGGCGGCCCATTGCGGGTTGCGCAGCACCGCGAGCGTGCCCGGGACATGGTCGGCGGCGGCGCGGTCGACGCCGGCGAGGCGGCTGCCGGGCGGGCCGGAGCGCACCGCCGCATAGACCATGTCGGGCAGCCGCACGTCGCCGGCGAAGCGGGCCGAGCCGTCGATCTTGGCCGGCACGTCGAGCCGGGGCAGCGCCTGGCCGGTCAGGCGGTGGGCGTCGCCGCCGCGGATCGGCAGGTTTTCGGGAAGATCGAGGCGCGCCGCCGCTTCCGCGAGCTCGGCAAAGGGAATGCGGTCGCGACCCTTCCAGACGAAGCCGTCATGGCTGTCGAGCTCCCGCCAGTCGACGTTCCAGCGCCGGGCGGCGGCCATCGAGAGCAACGCGCGCGCGCCCGCGCCCGCCTCGCGCATCGGCGCCTCGAAGGCGCGGATCGAGGTCGAGCCGCCGGTGATCATCAGCGCATGGCGCGCCGCATAATCCTGCGCCGCCCAGCGGCCGATCTCGTGCAGGAAGCCGGGCAGGGCGCTGTCGTTCGCCGCCTCCTCGGCGAGCAGCCGGTTGGCGTAGAGCGGCGAGAGCGGGGCGGGCTCGACCGAGACCGTGCGCCAATCGGCGCCGAGCTCGTCGGCGAGGATTTGCGGCAGCGCCGTCCACACGCCCTGGCCGAGTTCGGTCTGCGGCACCGCGACCGCCACCCGCCCGTCGGTGCCGATCTTGAGATAGGCGTTGAACAAGGTCTCGCCGGGCGCGGCGCGCAGGTTCGGCGCGTAGCTGCGCGGCCACAAGCGCCAGGCGACGAGCAGCCCGATCCCCGCCCCGCCGCCGATCAGCAGCGTGCGGCGGCTGATGCCTTTTTTCTGTCGCGCGCTCGCCATCGCCAGCGTGATAGAGGCGTGGCGGACGGCGGGCTAGGGCTTCTCTATGCTTGATTCCCCGCCCTTTCTTCGGCAGGGCCGCGGCGATGGCGGCACGGATCTACCAGCGCGCGAAGAACGCGATGCAATCGGGCCGGGCGCGCGCCGGCTTATGGGTGCTGGAGTTCGAATCGGCGCGGCCCAAGCGGCCCGATCCGCTGACCGGCTGGGCCGGCGGCGCCGAGACCCAGGAGCAGGTCCGGCTCACCTTCCCGACGCTCGAAGCGGCGACGGCCTATGCAATGCGCGAGGGGATCGACGCCCACGTCATCCCGCCGCCCCCCTCGCCGAAATTGAAGCTCCAGTCCTACGCCGACAATTTCCGGTAAAGGCAATTGATGAGGGCGATGCTCATGCGGGCTGCCGGCAGTTGCGTGACGGTGCTTGTCGCCGGCATGAGCTCGCCCGCGATCGCGGATCATATCGGGGTAGGGTCAGGACCTGGGACCTCGGGACCGATCACCACGATTTCCGCTTCCACCTTACCCGGCGGCAAGGTCGCGCTCGGTCTGCGCGTCACCTATGCGAAACCGGATGTCCTCCCCGACGCGGAGCTTCAGGGGCGTGCCGCGCGCGGGATCGAAGCCCACACCACCGATCATCTGCTCAGTCCCTCCGTCGGGGTGGCGCTGGGCATAACCGACGACTTCACGATTGCATTGAGCCTTCCCTATCTTCAGCGCTCCCACCTTCGGGCGGGTGAGGTCGGGACCGTTAAGATCCTGGGCACCTCGCAGGGTGTCGGCGATCTCACTTTGCTCGGCGAGTATCGCATCCTGGGAACCGGCTCGGACCATTGGCAGGCGGCGATACTGGCGGGCCTGAAGGCGCCGACAGGCGCCACCCACGAGATCGACCGCAATGGCGTCCGCTTCGAAACCGAACACCAGCCGGGAACGGGCTCGTGGGACCCTCTTTTCGGAGTCGCGGTTACAAGGCGTTCCGCTCATTTCTCGATCGACGCGAGCGTGCTCTATCAATATTCGGGCCACGGCGCGCAGGACACGACGCTTGGCGACCGCGCGCAATACAATGTCAGCATCTCTCATCGGATTGGCGGCGGCGGCGGGCATCATCATGATGACGAAGCTGCCGCGCCCCACCATCACCACGAAGCGGCATGGGATCTGATCCTCGAAGCCAATGGCGAGTGTGAAGGCCGACAGCGCGTCGGCGGCGTTGTCGAGGACGAGAGCGGCGGGAACGTCCTCTATCTTTCGCCCGGCGTCCGGTTCGTATCGCCAGCCGGATGGTCCGCCTTCCTCTCGGCCGGATTGCCGATCGTGCAGGACATCAGGGGATCGCATCCCGACAACCGATTTCGGGTCGTTGCCGGGGCGAGCTGGGCCTTTTAGCTCCGTCCCACATGCCGACAAATTTCCGCTGACCCGTCATCCTGACGAAAGTCAGGACCCATGAACACGGTGATGTCAGGTTCGCGCCGTCGGTGTTCATGGATGCTGAATCGAGTTCAGCATGACGGGCGCGAGCAGCAGCAGCAGCTTCACGTCGATCGCGCAGCCCTCTTCGCGTTTCATCGCGACGAAGGCGGGCACCTCGCCCAATGGCACGCGGTGGACGGTAATCTCCTCGCCCTCGACGCCGCCGCCCGCGCCGGCGCGGGTCAGCCCTTCGGCGCGGAGCAGCGAGAAGCCCTCCGAGGTCAGGCCCGGCGACGAATGGAAGCGGCCGAGGTCGGTCATCCGCTCCGCGCGATAGCCGGTCTCCTCCTCGAGCTCGCGGATCGCCGCGACCGCCGCCGCCTCGCCCGCCGCTTCGTCGCCGACCAGGCCGGCGGGAAGCTCCAGGCAGTTGCGGCCTAAAGGCACGCGATATTGCTCGATCAGGATGACGTCGCCCTGGTCGACGGCGAGAATGACCGCCGCGCCGATGCCCTGGGTGCGGGAGACATATTCCCATTTGCCGCGGCGCTTGACGGCGAGATATTTGCCTTCCCAGGCCGTCTCTTCCGGCGCCTCGGCCTCCGGCCTCATAGCAGGATGAGCCGGTCCGGAAGCTCGTTGGGATTGTCGAGGGAGGGCGGCAGGATCGGGGCGAGCACGGCGCCGATCTTCTCGACCGCCTTGGCCATGCCCTCGCCCGGCCGGCCGGCTTTCACCTCGTCGATCAGGGCCGCCATCGCCTCGCCCCAGACGTCCGGCTCGACCTGGTCGGCGATCGCCTTGTCGGCGACGATCTCGGCGCGGCGCTCGGCGAGCGAGAGATAGAGGAGGACGCCGGTGCGGCCGCGCGTCTTCAGCTCGCAGCCGACCCGGAACAGCTCGACCGCGCGGCGGTGGACGCGGCGGTGCTTGGTGAGGCCCGGGGTCAGCGCCAGGCGCAGCGGCTGGTAAGCGAGGATCAGCCGGACGACGAGGAAGGCGCCGGCGAGCTTGGCGAACAGATAGAGCATGACGATTTCGCGGGTCAGCTCCGGGTTCCAGCCGAGGATCAGGGTCGCCGCCCAGTCGATCCAGGCCTGCGGCACGAAGGCCAAAGCGGCGGGGATCAGCAGCATCGCCAGCACCGCATAATGGAGGGCGACGTCGTGATAGGCGTCGGAGCGCGCGGCGATGATGGTGACGATCTCGCCGTCGCTATTGCGCTCGGCTGCGGTCACCGCCGCCGTGACGAGGTCATGGTCTTCCTGGTTCAGCCCCCGCATCACCATCCTCCCGAGGCGCCGCCGCCGCCGAACGAGCCGCCGCCGCCCGAAAAGCCGCCGCCGCCGCCCCACGAGCTGCCGCCGCCGCTTCCCCACGAGCTGCTGCTGCCGCCGCCCCAGCCGCCGCCGCCGAGGCCCGGGCCCCAGATGATCACCGGCCCGCGCCGGCCGCGGCGATAGCGCTTGCCGCCGATGCCGCGACGGATCATCGAGAACAGCACGAAGAGGAGGACGATCACCCAGAAGATCAGCGGCAGGAACGAGCCGCCGCCGCGGCGATGCCGGCCGCTCTCGGCGGCCGCCGCCTGGCGCGCATTCGCCTCGGCGGCCTCGGGCGGCGCCTGGAGCTGGGCGATGATCGCGTCGGCGCCGGCATCGATCCCGCCCGGATAGTCGCCGGCGCGGAAGCGCGGCACGATGTCGTTGCGGATGATCCGGCTCGAAATGGCGTCGGTCATGATCCCCTCGAGCCCGTAGCCGACCTCGATCCGCACCTTGCGCTCGTCGCGCGCGACGATCAGGACCACGCCGTTATTGGCCTGGCGCTGGCCGATTCCCCAGGCGCGGCCGAGGCCGACGCCAAATTCCTCGATCGTGCGGCCCTGGAGATCGGGAAAGGTGGCGACCACCAGCTGGCGGCTGGAGGCGGCCTCGAGCGCCTCCAGCTTGCGGCTCAGCTCGGCCTCCTGCCCGGGGGTGAGCAGATCGGCGAGGTCGACGACGCGGCCGGTCAGCGGCGGATAGGTCTGCGCCAGCGCCGGCGCGGCGACGAGCAGCGCGAGGAAGAGGAGGAAGCCCCGGATCATGACGGCGGCGGACGCCGCTACTGGCCGTTGCCGAAATTGACCGTCGGCGCGCGCTGGGCCGCCTCGTCCGCGCGATAGGGCACCATCGGCTGGCTGCCGTAGATGACGCGGGCGCCGATCACCGAGGGGAAGGTCCGGATCTCGGTATTATAGGCCTGGACCGCCCCGTTATAATCGTGGCGGGCGGTGGCGATCCGGTTCTCGGTGCCTTCGAGCTGCGACTGCAGCTCGAGGAAATTCTGGTTGCTGTGCAGCTCCGGATAGGCCTCCTGGAGCCGCTGCAGCGACAGCGTCAGCCGCTGCTGCGCTTCGGCGTAGCGGTTCATCGCCGCCGGATCGGTGAGCTGCTCGGGCGAGACGGTGACGCGGGTCGCGCTCGCCCGCGCCTCGGTCACTTCGCGCAGCACGTTGCGCTCCTGCGCCGCGGCCGCGCGCACGGTCGCGACCAGATTGGGGATGAGGTCCGAACGGCGCTGATAATAATTCTGCACGTCGGCCCATTTCGCCTTGGCATTCTCCTCGGCGGTCGGGATCGAATTGACCCCGCAGGCGGTGAGGATGAGGACGAACGGCATCAGCACGGCAAGGACGACGCGGTTACGGGTGCGGTTCATGTCGAGGCCCCTCCCTTCAAATCGGGCGAGGATGGAGGTAAGCATTCTCTTTCGGCTCCGCAACGGGGAGGCTCAGAAGATGCTGAGGGAATTTCGGGATTTCATCGCGCGCGGCAACGTCCTCGACCTCGCGGTCGCGGTGATCATCGGCGCCGCCTTCGCCACTATCGCCACCTCGCTGACCGAGGACGTGATCATGCCGGTCGTCGGCGCGATCTTCGGCGGGCTCGATTTTTCGAGCTATTTCATGCTCCTGGGTCCGGTGCCGGCCGATTATCACGGATCGCTGACCGATTATGCGGCGCTGAAGGCGGCCGGCGCGCCGGTGCTCGGCTGGGGCCAGTTCGTCACCGTGGTGATCAACTTCATCATCCTCGCCTTCATCATCTTCCTGCTGATCAAGATGGCCAACCGGATGATGGTGAAGAAGGAGGAGGCGCCCGCCGAAGCGCCCGCCGATCCCGCCGAGGTACTGCTGCTGCGCGAGATCCGCGACGAGCTGCGCAACAAGGGCTGAGGCGCCGCTCACTTCACATTAAGGCGCAATTCCCTATATAGGGCCTTGCCGGCTTCGGCCGGCTATGGCGATAAACTGCGGCGTGTCATAGGCGCAGCGGACCCGGGGGCAGTACCCGGCGGCTCCACCAGAAACGGCCCTGATGGCCGGTTCCGACGGGGCCGAACCAGGATCGACGTGTGTTGAAAAGCGCTGTTTTTGCCCGGCCTGAATGCGCCGTAAAACCGTTCAAAACCACAAGTGCCAACGATAACGAGGCGCTCGCAATTGCCGCGTAACAAGGTCCTCACGGACTGAGTTACAAGGACAAAAGCGCGGTTCGGGCCGCACCGGGCAACAGAAGCGGCGACCAGCGGTACGGGGAGCACCGGGCAACAGAAGCTCCCCACCTTTTCCGCTTCCCTGCGTCTTTCCTCCCTCGTCATTCCAGCGAAAGCTGGAATCTCTTTGCCTTTGCGGCGACCGACAAGAGAGAAGTGGGATTCCAGCTTTCGCTGGAATGACGGTAAGGGTTTTGCCCGCGCCCTATGGGAACCTCTCAGGCTTCCCGCGATTGATCCGCGTGAAAGGGAGTCCCCGCAGATGAAGCTTCCCCTCATGATCCTCGCCGTGACTGCGCTCGCGGCCTGCTCGCGCCAGGCCGAGCAGAATGTCGCCGAGCAATTCGACCGCACCCAGAACGCGATCGAGAACAGCGCCGCGACGCTCGAGGCCGAGACCGAAAAGGCGACCCGCGCCGCCGGCGCCGCGCTCGAGAACCAGGCCGACGAGTTCGGCAACCGCGCCGAAGCCATCGCAAAGGCCGCGACCACCAACACGACGACGGGCAACAGCGCGAAATAAGGGGACAGCTAGTCCGAACGGCAGGCCGCGGCGTGCGACGCTGGCGTGCACAAGACGACGGAGCGCAACACGTCCTGCGCGAACCTCTCGTCGGCGGCGGACCTGGGGCCGCGGAACATGACGATGACGACGTGGAGGTTGCGCTCGCCCGCTATGGCAAGCGCATAAGTCCTGCTCGGCAGGCCCGAAAAAACGGCCGTCGCCGGCATGTCCATGGTGATGCGGGCGGCGGGGCGCCCCTGGAAAGGCGTCCGGTCGACCGCGCCGAGCCCCTGCCCCGGGCAGGGCCTGAGGCAGGTCGCGAGACCCTGGACGAACCGCAGCGGCGCCCCATCGTCGGTCGCGCCGGCAATCCGCTCGACCATGACCATGCGCGGGGCGCGGTCGAACGACGCGCCCGGAGGCAGCCAGTCGGTCTCCCGGGTTCCGCCCCGCTCCTCCGTCCGGGGAACCAGATCGCCGAGCGGCATCGTCACCAGATATTCCGAGCCCGCCCTGGCGCCCGCGGCCCCAGCCAGCGCGCCGCCCAGCGGCCGTTCCGGCACGCCCTGCGCGGCCGCAGTCGCAGCCGACAGCGGGAGCAGCAAATTGAAAACGATCCGCATCACTTCCTCCGGCCCAACCTATCGCCGGTCCCGCCGTCGCGGCCAAGCCAAATCGGGGCGATTTTCCAGGAGAGCGGTGCCCGGTGCGTAGCTGCCACCGAATCCAAACACCTACAAACGCTGCAATAGGCTCTTGATGGAAATCATGCAGAACTCGATCGCCCAAGTCGCTTGAATCGGTGTCAATTGGGGCTGAGGTGCGCTTCCTGCACCGTGCGCGTCTGGATTGCGGACATCGGCGAAGAAGCGTTTCAGCATATCCGCCTCCCAGGTTTCAATGAATCGCCCATTCCGCACGCTGACCAGCGTGTCGATAACGTTTGCCGCCCCACGCTCCCGGCCAGTAAGCCAGCCTCTGTCGCCGCTGATGATCTTGACCGTGCTTTCGAGCGCACGGGTGGCGTAGAGGGCCGGATTGGGGCCGCCGTTATCGCGAAGTGCGAACGCCTGTTGCATGTCGATGCGCACGTTGTCCCAGCGCGGCTCAGCGACCAGATCCCAGAAGGGGTCGTGGACGGCTCGCTCCACGGCCGGGCCGTCGGAAGGATCAAACCGCCCGTTACGATACGCGAGGCGTAGAGATTGGGCCTGAAGCATATCCGCAATTGTCGCTGCTATCGGCGCGAGCTGTGGCCCGAACCGGGGCTCGGCCGCACGCAACAGCAGTTCCAGCAAGCTCAGCCGTTCGATGGCAGGCTGGTGCCGGTTGGTCAGGTAATTGAGCGCGTCGTCCGCGTAGCAGTCGTCGCTGTCGATGAGATGGCGCGTATACGAGAACAGTGCCTGACGCCCCAATGCCATTGCCGCGGCATCATGTGCTTCGACGACGATCTCGTTCATCTCGCTGAAGCGCACGAAATCGTAGCCCGACATAAGCGGTTGGAAGACGGCCCGCTTCATCAGCACGGTGGCGGATGAAAGGAATCGCTCGATCGCGTCGGCGGGGGAGCCGGCGAACGGATCGATTCCACGTACTCGATTGGCGAAACAGCTTGTTTCGAACTCCACTAGATGTGCTCCAAGAGGCATTTGGGGCATTAGAGGATGCTTGGACGGGCTACATCCCGCTTGGCCATCTCGGAGGCCATTTGATATAAGAATTGTAGCGGCTGGCCAGTCACGAAGTCGCGAATCCGAGGTCCGAAAGATCCCTTCAGCAATGCGTCGAAATGGTGAGGGCGGTACCGCGTGATCGAGCCGAGGTAAAAGGTGATCGCGTACATCGACAGGAGTTGCGGCAGAAGAGTTGCTCGCTCGGCGGGTGGACTGAGATAAAGGTAGTAACGACGGTAGGGCGGAACTGTCGAAACGGTCATCCAGAGCATCGGTCGTACCGCGGCAACCAAGTGATGGAGGTGGTCCGCGGGGTAGTGGTTGGGGCAGTGCTGCGTCGCAATCTGCTCCAGGCAGACTTGGCCAGGAACATTAGTAGTGATCTCCCTGAAGCTCGCTCCCAATCTCGTTTCGTCCAGCAAGCGACGATGGCTGATCCCGAAGCGCGTGAGATCCTCCGCCTTGAGGTAAATTCGTAACCAGATCTCATGAGCGGCCGGCTCATGCCATAACTGGATGTCCTGGGTGACAATGAAGCGCTCTTCCCTTCTGGCAGCTTGCGCCCACAGCCGATGGCCCGACAAGATCTGCGGCAGGAGCGCGGGCAGCGAGTACGTCGACTGTGCCTGAAGCCCGGCACCCGTCAGCACTCTCATGAATTCGTCGAAGTTCTCAGCCTTGCCCTGTGCGAGTGACGGGGCGGCGTCCAGATAGGCATCCACAAGCTCGCGGCCGCCTGCCCCCAACTGCTCGATTAATCCGTGCCTAGCCCGATCGAACGTGGCACGGTTCCCTCCGGTCAGGCAGAACGCCTTCACCAGGTTCATATAGCTATAGTAGAGCGCGAGCGGGCGTGCGGCCTCGATGCCCCGGCCTGTGCCTATCTCGTAAAAGTCTCGCCCTTGTTCGAGACAGGCGAGCGCCTCCCTTCTGCGCGCCTTAGGGCAATCCAACTCGACCGACTGCCTGATGATAGCCCATGGATCCAGCGCAAACAGCCGCGTCTGCAGCCCATAATGCAGACGGCCGGGACGAGTTGGCCAGAACGAGAACTCGATCTGCCGTCCCTTCACGAGCAGCCGCTGTCCCGCTCGGGCCGCTGCTAACCGCGGCACCGGATAGTCCCTCCCATTATCAACCCTCCGTCATTGGCTCTTGCTCTTCGATCCCCGATCATCCCGCGCCAGAAACGCCGGCGCGAACTCCGGCGCGGGGCCGTCATCCTCGCTGCGCTCGCGGCGCGGGCCACGATCACGCCGCCCGCTTCACGGGCTCTGCACCCAGCCTGAGCCCGAGCGACTTCATCACCTGCATCAGCGTCGCCAGAGTCGGGTTCCCGCCCTCGCTCAACGCCGCATAGAGCGATCCCCTGCTCAGGCCGGCTTCGCGCGCGATCTTGGTCATGCCGCGCGCCTTGGCGACCTTGCCCAGCGCGTGGGCGAAATAGGCCGGATCGCCCGTGGCCAGGGCTTCGTCGAGATAGACTGCCAGCGCCTCATCGTCGTGCAGCTCGTCGGCAATGTCGAAGGGCAGGGTTTCAAGCGCCATGTTCGTCTCCATCAAGTTCCCGCGCGAGGCGTTTCGCCTTGGCGATGTCCCGCGCCTGCGTCGATTTGTCGCCGCCGCAGAGCAGGACGATGAGCCGCTCTCCACGCCGCGTGAAATAGAGCCGGTAGCCGGGACCGAAATCGAGCCGCAGCTCGCTCACCCCTTCGCCCAGCTGCCTGACGTCGCCGGGATGGCCGAACGCCAGGCGGTCGATCCGCGCGCCAATCCGCTTGCGCACCACGCTGTCCCGCAGACCGGCCCGCCAGACGGCGAAGCACCGGGTCTGCCTGACGTCGATCACCTGTCTTGTTTATAAGACAGGCGGGAAGCTGTCAAGTTTACGAGACAACAAAAAGCCCCGCAATCGCTCGCGGGGCTTCTCGTTTCAGCCGAACTGAAGGGAGCGACGTTCAGTCGTCATCCCGCGTCAGAAACGCCGGCGCGAACTCAGGCGCGGGGCCGTCGTCCTCGCTGCGCTCGCGGCGCGGCGGGCGCTCGCCGCGGGGGCGGTCGTCGCCGCCGCCCTCGCGCCGGGGGCCACGGTCGCGGCCGCCGCCGCCGCCGCCATCCCTGCGCGGGCCACGGCCCCGGTCGCCGCCACCGCCGTCGCGCCGCGGGCCGCGATCACCGCGGTCGCCCCGAGGCCCGCGGTCGCCGCCTTCGCGCGGCTCCCTGGGCGGGCGGGTGTCGGGCAGTTCTTCGCCGGTCTCCTGGTCGACGACCCGCATCGACAGGCGGACCTTGCCGCGCTGGTCGATCTCGAGCACCTTGACCTTGACCTCCTGGCCTTCCTCGAGCGCGTCGCGGACGTTCTCGACCCGCTCGTTCCTGATCTCCGAGACGTGGACGAGGCCGTCCTTGCCGCCCATGAAGTTCACGAACGCGCCGAAATCGACGATGTTGACGACCTTGCCGGCATAGACCTTGCCGACCTCGGGCTCCTCGACGATGCCCTGGATCCATTTGCGGGCGGCTTCGATCTGCGAGAGGTCCGACGAGCTGATCTTGATCACGCCCTCGTCGTCGATGTCGACCTTGGCGCCGGTCTCGGCGACGATCTCGCGGATCACCTTGCCGCCGGTGCCGATGACGTCGCGGATCTTGGCCTTGTCGATCTGCATCGTCTCGATCCTGGGCGCATGCGCCGACAGCTCCTCGCGGGTGTGGTCGAGCGCCTTGGCCATTTCGGCCAATATGTGGGCGCGGCCTTCGTTCGCCTGGGCGAGCGCGGCCTTCATGATCTCCTCGGTGATGCCGGCGATCTTGATGTCCATCTGCAGCGAGGTGATGCCTTCGGACGTGCCGGCGACCTTGAAGTCCATGTCGCCGAGATGATCCTCGTCGCCGAGGATGTCGGAGAGCACCGCATAGTCCTTGCCCTCCAGGATCAGACCCATCGCGATGCCCGAGACCGGCCGCTTGATCGGCACGCCCGCGTCCATCATCGAGAGCGAGCCGCCGCACACCGTCGCCATCGACGAGGAGCCGTTCGACTCGGTGATGTCGGAGAGGACCCGGATCGTATAGGGGAAGTCGTCGTGGCTGGGCAGGACGCCCTTGAGCGCGCGCCACGCCAGCTTGCCGTGGCCGACGTCGCGGCGCGAGGGCGCCCCGAAGCGGCCGACTTCGCCGACCGAATAAGGCGGGAAGTTGTAGTGGAGCATGAAGCGCTCGTAGGAGAGGCCGGTCAGGCCGTCGATCATCTGCTCTGAGTCCTTGGTGCCGAGCGTGGTGGTGCAGATCGCCTGCGTCTCGCCGCGGGTGAACAAAGCCGAGCCGTGGGTGCGCGGCAGGAAGCCGACCATGGCTTCGATCGGGCGCACCTGATCGGTCTTGCGGCCGTCGATGCGCTTGCCGTCCTTGAGGATGGCGGTGCGGACGATGTCGGCCTCGAGCTTCTTGACCTGCTTCATCGCGACCATCTGGGCCTGCGGGTCCTCGGCGGCGAACGACGCCTTGGCCTTGTCGCGCGCGGCATTGAGCGCGTTCGAGCGGGCCGATTTGTCGGTCAGCCGGTAGGCGGCGGCGATGTCGGCGCCGATCAGCTCCTTAAGCTTCGCCTTGACGCCCGAAGCGTCGTCGCCCTGCGACATTTCCCACGGGTCCTTGGCGGCCTTTTCGGCCAGCGCGATGATCGCCTCGATCACCTTCTTGCACTCGGCATGGGCGAACATGACCGCGCCGAGCATGACCTCTTCCGACAGCTCCCTGGCCTCGGATTCGACCATCATCACCGCATTGTGGGTGCCGGCGACGATGAGGTCCAATTGCCCCTCCTTCACCTGGTCCATCGACGGGTTGAGCTGATACTCCCCGTCCTGGCTGTAGCCGACCCGGGCGGCGGCGATCGGGCCCATGAAGGGGACGCCCGAAATGGTCAGCGCCGCCGAGGCGGCGATCATCGCGAGGATATCGCTCTCGGTCTCGCCGTCATAGCTGAGCACCTGGGCTATAACATTGATTTCATTATAGAAACCTTCAGGGAAGAGGGGGCGAATGGGACGATCGATCAGGCGGCTCGTGAGAGTCTCCTTTTCGGTGGCGCCGCGCTCGCGCTTGAAGAAGCCGCCCGGAATCCGCCCGGCGGCCGAGAATTTCTCCTGATAGTGGACGGTCAGCGGGAAGAAGTCCTGCCCTTCCTTGACGCTCTTGGCGGCGGTGACCGCGCACAGGACGACGGTTTCGCCGTAGGTCGCGAGCACCGCGCCGTCGGCCTGGCGGGCGACGCGGCCCGTTTCGAGGGTGAGGGTCTTGCCGCCCCACTCGATTTCAACTTTCTTCATGTCAAACATTGGTTTTCCTTAAACTCCCGCTCACCGGATGCGGCGGGGGCCTCATGTGCGGGCTTCAAGCCCGCCGTTTCCGGACCCCTATGGCCCGTCCCCGGCGCCGACCGAATTGCCGGCGCCGAATGTGCGAAGCGGCCCCGTCGGGGCCGCTTTCAAGTCTATTTGCGAAGGCCGAGCTTCGCGATCAGGGCATTGTAGCGCGCATTGTCGGTCCGCTTCAGATAATCGAGCAGCGAACGGCGCTTGTTGACCAGCATCAGCAGGCCGCGCCGGCTATGATTGTCTTTGGCGTGGGTCTTGAAATGCTCGGTCAGGTTGGTGATCCGTTCGGTGAGGATCGCGACCTGCACCTCCGGAGAACCGGTATCGCCCTTCGATTGGGCATTGTCCTTGATGATCTTCTGCTTGCGCTCGGCTGTCACCGACATCGTAAACTCCTTTTAAAATCACAGGTTGAAGCCGCGCAGCACGCGAAGTTCCCCTCCGCTGAGGTCCACGAGCGCGACCGGCACGTCTTGGTCGGTCGCAAGGTGGAGCCCCGGCTGTGCGGCGATCCCGGTCAACTTGCGCCCCTGGCGGAGCGCCCCTGCCTGATCGGGTGTGACGGGAAGAGCCGGGATGTCGTCCAGCCCCGCCGTCAGCGGCAGGAGGTTCTTTTCAAGGGTGCGGCCCTTAGCGGCTTCGGCCAATTTGTCCAGCGAAATCGCCCGTTCGAGGGTGAACGGGCCGGCTTTCGTCCGCCGCAACATGGTGACGTGGCCCACGCAATCCAAGGCCCGGGCGATGTCGCGGGCGAGGCTGCGGATGTAGGTGCCCTTGGAAACCCGGGCCGAGAGCGTCACCTCATCCGCTCCGCGCCCGACGATCGAGAGCGCGTGAACGGTGACGTTGCGGCCCTTCAGCGCGACCTCCTCGCCGGCGCGAACGCGGGCATAGGCGCGCTTGCCCGCGACCTTCAGCGCCGAATAAGCGGGCGGCACCTGCTCGATCGCGCCGGTGAAGCGGGGCAGCACGGCCTCGATTTCGGCAAGGGTCGGGCGCTTGTCCGAAGTTGCGACGGCCGCCCCTTCCGCATCGAGCGTGTCGGTCTCCTCGCCGAAGCGGATGGTGAATGCATAGGCCTTATCGGCATCCAGCATCCGCCCCGAAAGCTTGGTCGCCTCGCCCAGGGCGATCGGCAGCACGCCCGAGGCGAGCGGGTCGAGCGTGCCGCCATGGCCGACCTTCACTTTGGGATAGCCGCCTTCGCGCAGCGCGCGCTTGACCGCGCCGACGATTTGGGTGGAGCCGGGGCCGACCGGCTTGTCGATAAGGATCCAGCCGTGCACGGCCGCGGGATTAGCGCCGACGGCGCTGCCTGTCAGCCTCGGCCGTCTCTTCGGGTGGGACGCCGCGGATCTGGGGAATGGGCGGCTGCTGCGGCGCCGGCGGCACTTCGACCCGGCCGGCGGCGATCAGGGCGAAAGCGGTGAACAGCGGACCGACCATGACAAAACCTCCCCCGATCTCACGACGATATGGGAACCGGCTTTTCGGGTTCAATGCGGGCCGCGGCGGCGCGGGTCAAAGCGAGGCGAAGCTGCTCGCCTTCGACCTCGGCGATCCGGTCCATGAAATGGCGGCGGCAGAGCGAGATGTAGCGGTCGTTGCCGCCGATCTCGATCGACGCGCCCTGGCTGACCGGCCGGCCGTCCGCGTCGACGCGCAGGTTCATCGTCGCCTTGCGGCCGCAGGCGCAGACCGCCTTCAATTCGACCAGAGTGTCGGCGAGGGCGAGCAGGTGGGCGCTGCCCTCGAACAGATTGGCCTGGAAATCGGTCCTGAGGCCGTAGGCGAGCACCGGAATGTCGAGCTCGTCGCAGATCGAGGCGAGCTGGACCACCTGGGCGCGGCTTAGAAACTGCGCCTCGTCGAGCAGGATGCAGTGGAGCGCGCGCTTCTTCAGCTCTTCCTCGATCTCGGCGCGAAGGTCGGTATGGCCATAATAGAGGTTGCCGCCGATCTGCAGGCCGATCCGCGAGGCGATTACGCCCTGCCCGGCGCGATCGTCGAACGCGGCGGTGTAGAGCATCGTCTCCATGCCCCGCTCGCGATAGTTGAAATCCGCCTGCAGGAGCGTCGTCGACTTCCCCGCGTTCATCGAGGCGTAGTAGAAATAGAGCTTGGCCACGCACCGGTTTTAGCGAAGGCCGCGAGCTTGGGAAGACGCCTCAGCGCCGGCGGCGCCAGGGCGGCCCATCCGAGGCCGTCACGCTGGAGACGAGGCAGCGCGAGCCCTCGGCGCGGATCGCGCTGAAGCGGTCGAAATCGCCGTTCGGCGCGGTCTGGAAGCTGAGCGCCGCATGGGGGTGGAGCCCCGGGCAATCGTCCTGGATGCGGGCATAATACCAGCGGCCGCTGTCGGCGCGGATGTAGAGGCCGCGGCTGCCGTCGGCGACCCATTCGAGGAAGCTGCCCATCCGCGGGACCCGGGTCTCCTGTCCCGCCGCCGGCGCGAAGGCATGGGCCGGGGCGGCGCCGAGCAAGGCCGCCGCGATCAGGGCCTGTCTGATCATGATCTCTCTCCCACTGCCGGCCGAAGATGCCGCACCAGCGATTAACCGCCAATGAGCGTTCCATCCAGCCTCGGGTTATGAGTACAGGCCCTAGCCCAGCCCGGCCAGCGAGCCGAGCAGGCGGATCATCAGCCGCACCGGCGGGCCGACGACGCGGTCGACGACATTGGCGCCGGGGGCGATCAGCGGCAGCAGCACCAGCAGGAAGATCAGCAGCGGAAAGCCGAAGCGGCGAAGCTTGGCGTAATGAGCCGCCAGCGGTCGCGGCAGCAGGCCCTCGACGACGTGGCCGCCGTCGAACGGCGGGATCGGCAGCAGGTTGAACACGGCGAGGAAGATGTTGATGACGAGGAAGTTGGCGAGGTTCAAATAGAGGAACGCCCAGCCGATGCCGTTCGCCGGCGCCGCCCAGACCAGCAGCGCCAGCGCCAGCGCGGCGAGCACGGCCAGCAGAAGGTTCATTCCCGGCCCGGCCAGCGCGACCAGGATCATGTGGAAGCGCGGGTTGCGCATCCGGTGCGCGACCACCGGCACCGGCTTGGCCCAGCCGAACACCGGCGCGCCGCTGACGGCGAGGAGCAGCGGCAGCACGACGGTGCCGACCGGATCGACGTGGCGCAGCGGGTTGAGGCTGAGCCGCCCCTTGCGCCGCGCGGTCGGGTCGCCGAACGCGTTCGCCACCCAGCCGTGCGCGATTTCGTGGAGCACGATCGCGAACACCAGGGGGACCAGCCAGGTCGCGACCTGGAAGACGATGTTGTCAGGGTTCATGCCGGGTGCCGTTCCATTCACGCGCGAGGATCGAGAACAATATGGTGTCGCGGACATGGCCGGTCCAGGTGATCCGCTCGGCCCGGATCACGCCCTCGCGCGCCGCGCCCAGTTTCGCCATCGCGCCCTGCGAGCGGGCGTTGCGGGCATCGACCCGGAACTCGATCCGGCGAAAGCCGCAATCGATCGCGCGGCCGATCATCAGATCCTTGACGGCGCGGTTGAGCCCGGTGCCGCGCAGCGCCGGCACGTAATAGGTGTTGCCGATCTCGAGCACGCCGCGCTCGGGCTCGATGCCGAGATAGCAGCTCATCCCGATCAGCCTTCTCCCCGAGAAAATCGCGAATCCCTGCCCGTTCGGCCGCGCCAGTAGGGTATCGAAGCTCGCATCGAAATGATCCGGATCATAGGAAATGGCATAAATCGTCCAGATCTCGAGATCCTCGGCGCAGGCCGCCTTCAGCGCCGCCCGATGCGCCTTGGCCAGCGGCTCGAGGCGGACGGCGCCGGCGGCCATCGGCGCGGCCAGCGCGCCGTGCGGATCAGTCACCGCCTTCTTCCGGGCAAGCGACGGGCGGGCCGGCGACCGCCAGGTCGGGAATGAACGTCTCGAGGTCGATGCGGTCGAGGGTCGGCCGATCGCCGCCCCGCAGCCGGCGCCAGGCGACGCGGCTGCGGTCGCCGGAGATCAGGCCGTTCTCCAGCCTCGCGCGGCCGCTCGAATAATTGATGCTGACCCTGTGCACGCAACCCGCTGCGGCTCCCGAGGACTCATAGCCGATCAGCCGCATGGCGCCCGCCTGCCAGCGGAAGCGGAAGCTGCTGGCGCCGCGCAAATGGCCGAAATCGACGCGCAGCACGCCGCCCTCCACGCCGATCGTGTCTTCGCCGAGCGGGTCCTCGCCGGTCCATGGCCAGGTTTGTCGGGGAAACAGGCCATGATTGCTCACCGCGAGCCCGTAACCGCCCCGAGGCTCGGCGAAGGCGACCGCAATCATGTGCGGGTTCGTATCGAGCGGCTCCGTCCCGTCGCCCAGGGGAACCGCGAGGATGTTCGCCGCATCGCGCATGCGCAGCAAGAGCACGAGATCGGCCGCGCCGTCGCCGTTCAGGTCGCCGCGCTTGCTGGCGACGATCGTCCAGCCCGCCGGAACGAAGCCCGCGGCATCGGCGGCGGCGCGAGGCAAAGCCGGATAGCGGACCGGCGGGATGACAAGCGGCTGGGCCACCGCCTGGCTCGCGCACAGGGCGCCGAGAAGGGCGGCGCTAATCCTCATCGCCGCCCAGATCGGCGGCGACCTTGGGCGAGCGCAGCAGCTGGTCGATATGGCTGCCTTCGTCGAAGCTCTCGTCGAGCAGGAATTTCAATTTGGCGGCATATTTGGTGTTCACCCGCCGCGCGACCTCGCTCTGCAGATAGGCGGTGTGGGTGCGCAGCGCCTTGAGCACGCCTTGCGCATTGGCGCCGAGCAGCGGGATGACGAACACGGTCGCGTGCCGGAGGTCGGGCGACATGCGCACTTCGGTCACCGAGACGAGGTGGCTGGCGAGCGTCTCGTCATGGACGTCGCCGCGCATCAGGATGCCGGCGAGCGCATGGCGCACCTGCTCGCCGACACGCAGCAGCCGAACCGAGCGGCCTTCGGGAGTTTCGGTTTGACGTGCCATGCCTCAGCTCCAAACCCCTCCCCTCGATGGGGAGGGGTTGGGGTGGGGTGAACCTGCGAGACCCGCTTCGTGCGAAACGGAGATGTTCACCCCACCCAACCCTCCCCCATCAAGGGGGAGGGCTTTAAAGGGTCCGCTCGCGTTCCTCGACTTCATAGGTCTCGATGAAGTCGCCGGCCTTGAGATCGGTCGTGTTCTCGAAGGTGACGCCGCATTCGAGGCCGGCGCGGACCTCGGCGACGTCGTCCTTGAAGCGCCTGAGGGACGCGATCGCGCCGTTGTAGATGATGACGTCGTCGCGCATGATCCGCGCCTTCAGCGCCTTGCGGATATAGCCTTCGGTGACGAGCAGCCCCGCCGCCTTGCCGTGCTTGCCGGCCGAGAAGACCTCGCGGACTTCGGCGCGGCCGACCACGGTCTCGACGATCAAGGGCCCGAGCTCGCCAGCCATCGCCGCTTTGACCGCGTCGGTGAGGTCGTAGATCACGTCGTAATATTGCATCGCGACGCCGTCGCGCTCGGCGATCTCGCGCGCCTTGGCGTTGGCGCGGACGTTGAAGCCGATGATCGGCGCGCCCGAGGCCTTGGCGAGGGTGACGTCGCTCTCGGTGATGCCGCCGACGCCGGCATGGAGCACCCGCGCCTTGATGTCCTCGTTGGAGATCTTGTTGACCGCGCTGACGATCGCCTCGGCCGAGCCCTGGACGTCGGCCTTGATGACGAGCGGGAACTCGACCGCCTGCTTCTCCTTCAGGGCCGAGAACATCGTGTCGAAGCTGGCCGGCGCGGTGGTGGTGCGCTTGCGGTCGAGCACGCTCTGGCGGTAGGCGGCGACCTCGCGGGCGCGGGCCTCGTTCTCGACCACGTTCAACGTGTCGCCGGCGGACGGCACGCCGGACAGGCCGAGCACCTCGACCGGAAGGCTCGGCCCGGCCTCCTTCACCTGGCGGCCCTTGTCGTCGATCATCGCCCGGACCTTGCCCGAGATCGGGCCGGCGACGAAGATGTCGCCGACATGGAGGGTGCCGCGCTGGACGAGCACGGTGGCGAGCGGGCCGCGGCCCTTGTCCAGCCGGGCTTCGACCACCGCGCCTTCGGCCGGACGGTCCGGATTGGCCTTCAATTCGAGGATTTCGGCCTGGACCGAGATCGCGTCGAGCAATTTGTCGAGATTGGTCTTCTTCAGCGCCGACACCTCGACGTCCTGGACCTCGCCGCCCATGTCCTCGACGACGATCTCGTGCTGGAGCAATTCCTCGCGCACCTTCTGCGGATTGGCGCCGTTCTTGTCGATCTTGTTGATCGCGACGATCATCGGCACGCCGGCCGCCTTGGTGTGGTTGATCGCCTCGATCGTCTGCGGCTTCAGCCCGTCGTCGGCCGCCACCACCAGGATGACGATGTCGGTGACGTTGGCGCCGCGCGCGCGCATCTCGGTGAACGCCTCGTGGCCCGGCGTGTCGAGGAAGGTGATCTTCGACTTGTCGGGGAGCGCGACCTGGTAGGCGCCGATATGCTGGGTGATGCCGCCGGCCTCGCCCGAGACGACGTCGGCGCCGCGGATCGCATCGAGCAGGCTGGTCTTGCCGTGGTCGACATGGCCCATGATCGTGACCACCGGCGGCCGCGGCACCAGGGTCTCGGCGGGGTCGACGTCCTCCTCGGTCTGGATGTCGGCATCGGCTTCGCTGACGCGCTTGATGTTGTGGCCGAACTCGGTGACCAGCAATTCGGCCGTGTCCTGGTCGATCACCTCGTTGACGGTGACCGGCATGCCCATCTTGAACAGGGATTTGACCAGATCGGCGGCACGCTCGGCCATGCGGTTGGCGAGTTCGCCGACCGTCAGCCCCTCGGGGACGACGACGTCGCGGACCTGCTTGGCCGACGGGCCGGCCTGCATATGGGCGCGCTTTTCCTTCTCGCGGGCGCGCTTCAATGCGGCGAGCGAGCGGGCTCGTGCGTCGCCGTCCTCGCCCAAGGCGCGGCTGACGGTGAGCTTGCCGCGCTCGCGGCGATGCTCCTCGCGGCCGCGGGTCGGCCGGGCCGGCTCCGGGCGCTTGGCCGGCGCGTGGCCGTGGCGCGCTCTGGGCCGCTCCTCGTCCTCGTCCTCGACGGCCGGCGCCGGGGCGGCGGGCGCGGGGCCGGGCTCGGCGGCGCGGCGGGCCTCATCCTCGGCCTCGCGGAGGGCGGCCTCGGCGCGGTCTTCCTCCGCCTTGCGATTCTCCTCGGTGCGGCGCTTCTCGTCCTCGGTCGCGGCCGCGGCCTGCTTCTCCTCGCGGCGGCGGGCTTCCTCGAGCTGGGTCAGCCGCGCGCCCTCGGCCTCGCGGAGCAATTTCTCCTGCAACTCCTTGCGCGTCGTCGCGGCGTCGGCCGGCCGCTCGGCCGGCTTGGGCGCGGGCTTGGGCTCGGGGGCGCGCGCGGCCGGCGCCGGGGGCGGCGCGGGGGCGGGCGCCTCGGGCGCGGGCTCGCCGGGCCGGCGCAACGTGCGCGCCTTCTTGGTCTCGACGATCACCGTGTTCGACCGGCCGTGGCTGAAGCTCTGCTTCACCTTGCCCACCTCGACGGTGCGCTTGAGGCCCAGCGGCGCGCGCGCCCCCAGCTTCGGCTTGTCAGTCGTCTCGCTCACTCAAAATCCTTCGTTCAAATTGACAGCCGACGCGTCCGCCGCGACGGCCTCTACCTCAGCATCACGTCCGATAAAAGCGCGCCACCGGCCGAGCGCGTGGCTGACACGCGCCGCCGCGGCCCGATCGATGATGGCGGCATGTACCACATTTTCGCGGCCGAGCGCCAACGACAATATGGTTCTTTGGGCCGGTAAAACCAGACCTTGGCGACCGCTCCCCTCCTCGTCGCGGCCGACCCGCCAGGCCTGGTCGAGCTTGCGGCGACCCTCTTCGCTGGCGTCGGCGGCGTGGAGCAGCAGCGCGACGTCGCCGCGCCGGGCGGCGGCCTCGATCTTCTCGGCGCCGAGGATGAGGTTGCCCGCGCGCGCCTCGAGCCCGAGCCGGTCGAGCGCGGACTGCCTGAGCGCCGCCTCGATCCGTTCGCCGAGGTCGGGGGGAATGGCGACCTCGCTCGTCTTGAACGCCCGGTTGAGGGCGCCCTTGAGCTTGCCCTTGGCGTTCGCCGCGTCGAGCGCGATGCGGTCGACGCCGATCCACGCGCCGCGCCCGGGCGCGCGGGCCCGCACGTCCGGCGCGACTGCGTTGTCCGGGCCGAGCGCGAGGCGAATGAGCTCATCCCGCCCGGCGGTGCGCCGCGACAGGATGCAGGTCCGCTGGGGTCCGTCTAGGGTCTCATTGGGAGGAACCCGCATCCGCGTCCTCCCCGTCATTCTCTGCAACGACCTCGTCCTCGAACCAGTGCGCCCGCGCGGCCATGATGATCTCGTTGCCCTGCTCGTCGCTGAGGCCGTAATCGGCGAGCAGGCCGCCTTTGTCCTCGGGGCGGTTGGATTCGCGCTGGCGGCGCTGCTCGGGCCGCTTCTTCTGGACGAGCTCGTCGGTGGCGAGGTCGGCAAGGTCGTCCAGCGTCCGGATCCCCGCCTTGCCCAGGGTCACCAGCATCGCCTCGGTGAGATAGGGCATGTCGGCGAGCGCGTCCTCGACGCCCATCGCCCGGCGCTCCTCGCGCGCCGCTTCCTCCTGGCGCTGGAGCGCCTCGGCGGCGCGGTTCTGGAGCTCGGTGGCGAGCTCGTCGTCGAAGCCCTCGATCGAAGAGAGCTCGTCCAATTCGACATAGGCGACTTCCTCGAGCGCGCCGAAGCCTTCGGCGACCAGCAATTGGGCGAGCGTCTCGTCGACGTCGAGCTCCTTCTGGAACAATTCGGAGCGCTCGACGAACTCGCGCTGGCGCTTCTCCGAGGCGTCGGCCTCGGTCATGATGTCGATCGCCGAGCCGGTCAGCTGGCTGGCGAGGCGGACGTTCTGGCCGCGCCGGCCGATCGCGAGGCTGAGCTGGTCGTCGGGGACGACCACCTCGATCCGGCTCTCCTCCTCGTCGATGACGACGCGGGCGACCGTCGCCGGCTGGAGCGCGTTGACGACGAAGGTGGCGAGGTCCTCGGACCAGGGGATGATGTCGATCTTCTCGCCCTGCAGCTCCTGGACCACGGCCTGGACCCGCGAGCCCTTCATGCCGACGCAGGCGCCGACCGGGTCGATCGAGCTGTCGTGGGAAAGGACGCCGATCTTGGCGCGGCTGCCGGGGTCGCGGGCGGCGGCCTTGATCTCGATGATGCCGTCGTAAATCTCGGGCACTTCCTGGGCGAACAATTTGCGCATGAAATCGGGGTGGGCGCGCGACAGGAAGATCTGCGGCCCGCGATTCTCGCGGCGGACGTTCGAGATCAGCGAGCGGGTGCGGTCGCCGACCCGCAAGATCTCGCGCGGGATCTGCTGGTCGCGGCGGATGACGCCCTCGGCGCGGCCGAGATCGACGACGACATGGCCGAACTCGACCCTTTTGACGACGCCGGTGATGATCTCGCCGGCGCGCTCCTTGAACTCCTCGAACTGGCGCTCGCGCTCGGCGTCGCGGACCTTCTGGAAGATGACCTGCTTGGCCGCCTGGGCGGCGATCCGGCCGAACTCGATCGGCGGCAGCGGATCGACGATATAGTCGCCGAGCACGGCGCCCGGTTGGAGCTTCTGCGCGTCCTCGAGGCTGACCTGCTTGAAATAATCCTCGACCTCCTCGACCACCTCGACGACCCGCCACAGGCGCAGGTCGCCCGAGGTCGGATCCAATTTGGCGCGGATGTCGTTCTCGGCGCCGTAGCGGGCGCGGGCGGCGCGCTGGATCGCGTCCTCCATCGCCTCGATGACGATCATCCGGTCGATCAATTTCTCGCGCGCGACGGCGTCGGCGATCGCGATCAGCTCCGCCCGGTTGGCGGAAACGGCGCCGGGCGCCTGGGGGGCTTCGGTGGCCATGGTCTTCAATCCTGTCCTTCTTCTTCGATTTCTTCGGCGCCGTCCGCGGAGAGCGGCGCGGTCGCCTGGATGAGCCGGTCGGTCATCAGCAATTTGGCGTTGCGGATGGCCGAGAATGGAATGACGGTCTCGCCGAAGCCCTTGACGTCGATCCGGACATTCTCCCCGTCAACGCCGATGAGGTCGCCCGAGAGCTGCTTGCGTCCTTGATAGGGCTCGTGCGGGTGGATCCGCGCCTCGTGCCCCTTCCAGTCGTCATAGTCCTTGAGCCGGGTCAGCGGCCGGTCGATCCCCGGCGAGCTGACCTCGAGCCGGTAGGACTCCTCGATCGGGTCCGCCTCGTCGAGCAGCTCCGACAACCGCCGCGACAGCCGCGCGCAATCCTCGAGCGTCAATTGCCGCGTGTCGGGCCGCTCGGCCATCACCTGCAGCGTCGGGTCCGACGTCCCGCCGGTCATCTTGACGCGCACCAAAGCGAGCCCCTCGGCCTTGGCCTCGGGCTCGATCAACCTGGTCAGCTCGTCGATATCCGTCACGCCTCACGCGCTCCAACGAAACATGGGCCTCCGGCGCCGGCCCCGTCCCCGGGACCAGCCTCAACGTCTTGACGATGTCGAGGAAGGTGAGGGCTATATAGGCGCGGGTGCGGCCGGGAGCAAGCCGTCAGTGGGCTGGCCCGATCCGCTGCGTCGGCCGCTCCGCGCGGAAGACGACGAGGCCGTCCAGCACGTCGTTCCACCGCACCGTCGCCGGCTGATGCATGAAGGCCGCGCCGGGAAGCGGGCCAAGCTGGGCGAGGCGGGCGGCGTCGAGATAGAGGGTGTCACGACCGCTGCCTGCCAGCGCCCGCGCCTCGAGCGCCTCCGGCGGCGCGACCGCCAGCGCCTGGTTCGGTTCGTTCCTGCTCCAATAGTGCGCGCCGGAATAAGCCGAGAAGCCGAGCGCGAACGCGCGGCGGCCATAGGCCTGGTGCACATAGGCGCCGAAATTCCATCCGCCGGCGAAGTCGCGCGTCGCGGACGCATCCTTCGCGACATGGCTGGTCGCGGCCCAGACGATGATCCGGCTGCGCCGCGGCAGCCGGTCCGCGAGCCAGCGGAAGTTCAAGTACATCGAGCGGTCGCGCTCGCGCGGATAGGTGGCGAAGTCGGTCAGGTCGCGGCCGACCGCGCGCTCGAAGCTGGCGAGCAGCGCGAGGACCTGCTCCCGCGTCGCCCGGTCTGCGGCGCCCGCGCCGACCGCAACACGGATCTCGGCCAGGCACGTCTGGATCCGGGCGCGATCCGCCGCCGCATAGCGCCGGCCGAAATCGGAATGGATGCGCCGCCGCAGCAACTCGCCGCATTCGGCCCGGCGGTCGCCCGCCAGATAGCCGGCCAGCTCGGCCGGCATCGCGTCATTGGCGTAGAAGGCGCCGAAGCTGCCGAGCTGGTCGTCGAGACCGCCGAGGATGAGGCCGCCGGTGAGCGACCGTTGCCAGAGGAAGGGAATGAGCGGCACCATCTCTTCGTCGTAGCGCCAGATGCCGCCGATCGCGGCCGCAATCTGGTCCGGCGACACCGCCTGCCCGCGCTGCGCCTGCCGCCGATATTCGAGGAAGTCGTAGAAGCTGGCCTCGAAGAAGACCGCGTTGAAGCCGCAGCGCGTCACCAGCGCCCGCACCAGGGCCGATTTGAACGCGACGGTGCGTCCGTCGCCATGGTCGGCCTCGCCGAGCAAAGCGACGTCGCGGCCGCACAGGTCGCGCAACGCGGCCGCGAGCGCGGCCCGGTCGACCCCGGCCTCGGTGACGCCTGGCGGCGGTTGCGCGGCAGCAGCCGGCGCCAGCAGCAGGACCGCGATCGTCAGCAAGGCTCGGAGCATCACGCCGCCCGGGCTAATCGAGAGCAGGACCGGAGAACAGGGCGCCGACTTCCCCCCGCTCCCGATCGCTCAGCTCCGGGCGCCAGATGTCGAAGATCAGCACCACGCGATCCTGGGCGCTGCCGTTCCAGGCCTCATGCTCGATCGTGTCGTCGAAGATGAGGAGCTTGCCCTCCTCCCACTCGCGCACCTCGTTGCCGACCCGAAAGCCGCACTCGGGCGGCACGATCAGCGGCAGATGGCAGGTGAGGCGCGTATTCGTCATGCCGGTATGCGGGGCGATCCGGGCGCCCGCGCGCAGCAGCGAGAACATCACCGTCGGCGAGTTGGCGATGCGGGGCAGCGGCGCCGCCTGCACCGCCTCCCAGGTCTTCGGGCAGCGGGCGATGACCTCCTCGGCCAGGCGGCCATTCTCGCAAAGGAAGAGCGCGCTCCAGTCGGGGCTGTCGAGCAGGGGATTGTCATCGATGCGCGGCCGGTTGGCCTCGGCCTGGATATAGGGCCGGAAGCCTTCCGTCCCGGCCGCCAGCAGCCGCTCGATTTCCTCGCGAACCTCGCTCGCGGCGGCCTCCACGGCGGGAGCCCAGTCGAAGTCCGCCGCATCGAAGAACTGAATCTGCGGCAGCTCGGGGAAGTAATAGGCCGTCGGTTCCTGCAGGTAGATCCGCGTGCGGCCGGAAATGAAGTCGAGCGACCGCTGAAATCGCCGGCTTCGATTATCGGGGGGCAGCCCGCGCCGGGCCAGCGCGGCTTCTCGTTCCGCCTCGACGCGCGCCTCCAGCTGCGCCGCCGCGGCTTCCGCGCGCCGAAGCTCGGCGAGCAGATCGTCCGGGACTTGCTGGCCGGAGGCGATGAGCAGCCCGCTCCTGTAGAAGTTGAGGGCGGCCCGATCGTCGCCCGCCTTGGCGCGGCAGTCGCCCTTCATGATGTGGCCGCGCACCGCGCGCGGCTCCAGGACGAGCAGCTGATCGAGGGCCGCTTCTTCGCCCGCGACGTCGGCCTCCGCGCGGCAGGCGGCGGCGAGGAGCAGCCAGATCTGGCCGCTCGCCCGGCCCGTCTGCGTCACGCTCTCGAAGCGCTTGCGCGCCTCGGCCGGCCGGCCCTGCTGCAACGCGGCGACGCCGTCCCTGATCAGGCTTTCGGCCTCTTGATTGCTGAGCTGCATTGCGCTTCCTTAGGAAGAGAAGGGTCTCTCCGCCAGAGGCTTGCTTGCGCGCGGCCCGGACCATATGCCTTGGGGTCCCATGAAGATCATCGGCAGCTATATCAGCCCCTATGTCCGCAAGGTGCTCGCCTGCCTCGCGCTCAAGGGCCTCGCCTACGAGATCGATCCGATCACGCCCTTCTTCGGCGACGAGGAGTTCGCCCGCCTGTCGCCGCTGCGCCGGATCCCGGTGATGATCGACGCCGGCCTCGTCCTCACCGATAGCTCGGTGATCTGCGCCTATCTGGACGAGGCCTATCCGGGCCATCCGCTGCTGCCCTCGCACCCCGCCGATCGCGCCCGCGCGCGCTGGCTCGAAGAATATGCCGACACCCGCCTCGGCGACGTCCTGATCTGGGGGCTGTTCTACCAGCAGCGGGTCCACCCCGCGGTGTGGGGCGAGCCGGGCGATATGGCGCGGGTCGAAAAGACGCTGGCCGAGGACGTCCCCGCGGTGCTCGACTATCTCGAGAGCGTGCTGCCCGCCGACGGCTTCCTGTTCGACGACATCGGCCTCGCCGACATCGCGATCGCCAGCTTCTTTCGCACCGCTTCCTATGTCGATTTCGCGATCGACGCGGCGCGCTGGCCGAAGGCCGCCGGCTTCGTCGCGCGCGTCCTCGCCGACCCCTGCCTCGCCGATCTCCTCCCGTTCGAGCAGGTCCAGATCGGCGCCGACGTCAAGGGCCGCCGCGCCGCCTTGATCGCGGCCGGCGCGCCCTTGACCGCCGAGAGCCTCGGCACCCGCGAGCCGGTCAAGGGCGTCATGACGCTTTGACTTTGGCAAGCTTGCCAACGGGCGGCGGCGAAGCTACGTTCCCTGTATGTTCGCGCCCCTCGTCTCGCTCGCCGACGGCATCCGGGAATCGGCAGCCTTGCGCGCGACAGGCTGCGGAGGGATGGCACGTGTCAACCTGTCAGCATCATCAACTTCCAGCGCCGGCCGTCAACATCCAGACAACGAATGGGAACTGTCGGATGTGTCAGGATATCCTCGCCAGCCATCAACTTCCGCGGACTATTGTCACCTTCCGGACAGCGGCTCAGCGCTCGCCCCAGGGCGGCGGCGGCGCGGCGGCGGGATGGCTCAAATCGAACTCGGCGCGGAAGAAGCGGCCCGGGCGCCTGAGCTCATAGGCGAGCACATGGCCGGGGACGATCTCGATCGCCCAGACGTTGGTGATCGAGGCAGGCGCGTTCTCGCGGATGAACAGGTCGCGCGACGCCTGGTCGGCGGGGAATTCCTGGCGGCGCGGATTGCCCGGGCCGGCCGCGTCGCCGCCATAGCCGCTCACCGCCTCCTCGCTGCCGTCCGCCCGGCGATGCTCGTGGCTGAGGTGCAGCCCGCCGCCGGCGGTGCGGCTCACCACCCAAATCCGGCCATGGTCGGTGCCGACGTGGAAGGGGATGGCAAGCTCGCTTTCCGAGCAGCTGCGGACCTGGATCACCAGCCGCGCCGCCGCCATCTCGCGGTCGGCCGCCTCGTCGCCGGCGACGACGCGGCCTTCATAGGCATGGCCGCACAGCGCCCTCAAGCGCGCGTAGAATTGCTCCTGCGACGGCGCCGAGCGCGGCACCACCGCACAGGCGGCGAGCGCGAGCAGGCTCGCGAGGGCGATCGGCATCCGCATCGCGGGGACCCTAAACCGCCCCGGGCGTTCTGCCAATCGGAGCGACGGTTGAACGGCCGGGACCGCGATCGTAAACATCGCCGCCACCGGAGGATCGCCATGCATCTGCCCCGCCTCGCCTTGCTCCCGGCTCTGTTCCTGGTCGCCTGCTCGTCGTCGGCCGGGGGGCTGTTCGCGCAGGAGCGGCCGTTCGCGGTGGAGGTCGTTGCACAGTTCGACGAGCCCTGGGCGATGACCTTCCTGCCCGGCGGCGACCTGCTCGTCACCGAAAAGCGCGGCGCGCTCAAATTGCGGCGCGCCGACGGCCGGACCCTTGATGTCGCCGGCGTGCCGCAGGTCTCCTATGGCGGCCAGGGCGGGTTCGGCGACGTCGTCCTCCATCCCGATTTCGCGCGCAACCATCTGGTCTATTTGAGCTGGATCGAGGCCGGCGCGGGCGCCACGCGCGGCGCCGTGGTCGGGCGCGGGCGGCTCGCGCTCGGCGACGCCGGCGCGGCGATCGAGGGCCTCGAAGTGATCTGGCGCCAGCAGCCCAAGGTCGAGGGCGGCGGCCATTTCTCGCACCGCATCGCCTTCGGCCCCGACGGCAAGCTCTACATCAGCTCGGGCGAGCGCCAGCAGTTCGATCCGGCCCAGGACATGGCGGTCAATCTCGGCAAGGTCGTCCGCTTGAACGACGACGGCTCGGTGCCCGCCGACAATCCCTGGGCGGCGCGGGGCGGCGTCACCGCCCAGCTCTGGACCCTGGGCCACCGCAACCTGCTCGGCCTCGCCTTCGCCCCCGACGGCCGGCTCTGGGAGGTCGAGATGGGGCCGCGGGGCGGCGACGAGCTGAACCTGATCCGGCGCGGCGCCAATTACGGCTGGCCGCGCGCCTCGAACGGCAGCCATTATGACGGCCGCGACATCCCCGATCACCGCCCCGGCGACGGCTTCGAGCCGCCCAAGGTCTGGTGGAACCCGTCGGTCTCGCCGTCGAGCCTGATCATCTACACCGGCAGCATGTTCCCCGAGTGGCGCGGCGACGCGCTGATCGGCGCGCTCTCGGGCCAGGCCCTGATCCACGTCGACATCGATGGCGAAGGCGCGCGCAAAGCCGACCAGTGGGACATGGGCCACCGCATCCGCGAGGTCGAGCAGGGCCCCGACGGCGCGGTCTGGCTCCTCGAGGACGGCCGCAACGGCAGCGGCGGGCGGCTGCTCAGGCTGACCCCAGCGCGCGCTTCATGAGCCAGGCGCTGACGACGATCGCGGCGGCGAGGGCGAGCGAGAGCAGGACGAGCAGGCGGCTCTTGCGGCCGGTGGCGAGCTGGTAAAGGCCGTTGACGGTGGCGACCGCGCCGAACGCGAGCAGCGCCCGGAACAGCCACAGGATCATCTCCGCCTGGTCCGGCTTGCCGGTGAAGGTCATGCCGGCCGCCTCTTCGCCCGGCGCGAGCAAGGAGGGGGTCATGATCCAGGTGATCCAGCCCATCAGGCCGAGCAGGAACAGGCCGCAGGCGAGCAGCACGCCGCCGCGCACACGCAGGTTGCGCGCGCTGCGCATCGCCCAGCCGCATTGCGGGCATTTGGTGACATTCCCTTCCGCCGTCGCGCCGCAGATCGGCGACAGGCAGGTGCTGATCTCGGCCATGGCCCCCCTATACGCGGCGGTAGCGGAAGTACCAGACTTCCCGGCCCTCGCGGCGCGCCTTGGCCTCGTAGCGCGTCTCGGGCCAGCCGCCGGGGCGGATGAGGAAATCCGTCGCGCTCTCGGCCAGCCACGCGAAGTCGCGGCGCTGGCCCATGATCATCATCGCCCAGCGGCAATAGACCGGGTCGTCGGTGCCGAGTCGGAATTCACCGCCCGGCGCCAGCTTGGCGGCGATGAGGTCGAGCGGACCGGGATTGACCATCCGGCGCTTGGCGTGGCGCGCCTTCGGCCAGGGATCGGGATGGAGCAGGTAGACGAAGCGCAGGCTCGCATCGGGCAGCCGCTCGAGCACATCGAGCGCGTCGCCCCTGTGGAGGCGGACATTGGCGAGATGCCGGTCGCGGATCGCGCCAAGCGCGCCGGCGACGCCGTTGAGGAACGGCTCGGCGCCGATGAAGCCGTGATCGGGCAGCAGATCGGCCCGCCAGGCGAGATGCTCGCCGGCGCCGAAGCCGATCTCGAAGTGCAAGGTCCGATCGTCGCCGAACAGGGCGCGGGCGTCGATCGGCCCTTCCGCCGGCACGCTCAGCGCGGGCAGCAGCTCCTCGACCAGCGCCGCCTGCGTCGCCCGCAGCGGCCGGCCCTTGGAACGGCCGTAGAGGCGGCGGAGGGTGGTCGGGTCGCCGGTCATTTCGATGGCTATAAAGCCCTCCCCCTCGATGGGGGAGGGTTTGGGTGGGGGTGAACGCCTCCAGCGCACTGCGGGTCTCGCAGGTTCACTCCGCCCCCAACCCCTCCCCATCAAGGGGAGGGGAGATGGGCGCGAACAGGCCCTTGTGCGCGTCCCGCAGCGCCGCCTTCTGGACCTTGCCCATCGCGTTGCGCGGCAGCGCCTCGGCGAACAGGATGCGGCGCGGCTGCTTGAAGCGGGCGAGAGTGCCGGCGAGGGCCGCGAGGATCGCCGCTTCGTCGAGCGCAGGATCGGTGCGGGTCACGACCGCGACCGCGGCCTCGCCGAGGTCCGGATGAGGCACGCCGATCACCGCGCTCTCGCCGACGCCGGGCACCGCGTCGAGCGCAAGCTCGACCTCCCTGGGATAGATGTTGAGGCCGCCGGCGATGATCAGGTCGCGAGCGCGGCCGACGATCGCGACGCGGCCCTCTTCGTCCATCGTCGCGACGTCGCCGGTGACGAAGAAGCCGTCCGCGCGCATCTCCTCGGCGGTCTTCTCGGGATTGCGCCAATAGCCCTTGAACAGGTTCGGACCGCGAATCTCGAGCACCTCGTCGCGAATGCGCGCCTCCACGCCGGGAAGCGGATACCCGACCGTGCCTGGGATCCGCTCGCCGTCATAGGGATTGGAGCAGATCATCCCTGCCTCGGTCATGCCGTAGCGCTCGAGGATGCGATGGCCGGTCTTCGCCTCGAAATCGGCGAAGGTCGCTTCGCGCAGCGGCGCCGAGCCGCTGACGAACAGGCGCATGGCCGCGGCGGCCTCGCGGGTCAGGCGCGGATGGGCGGCGAGGCGGACATAGAAGGTCGGCACGCCCATCAGGATCGTCGCGCGGGTCATGTCGTCGATCACCGCCTCGGCATCGAACGCCGCGTGCCAGAGCATCGTCGAGCCGTTGAGCAGCGCCCCGTGCAGCGCCACGAACAGGCCGTGGACATGGTAGATCGGCAAAGCGTGGATCAGCACGTCGCCCTTCTGCCAGCGCCAGGCGTGCTTCAGGACGAGCGCGTTGGAGGCGAGGTTGCCGTGGCTCAGCATCGCTCCCTTCGAGCGGCCCGTCGTGCCCGACGTGTAGAGGATCGCGGCGAGATCGTCGGGGCCGCGGGCGACCGTTGCGAACTCGGTTCCCGGGGCGACCGCCACGGCAATCTCGGCGAGCGCCGCGTCGTCGATGACGAGCGCCGGCTCGGCATCCGCGACGAACCAGGCGACCTCCGCCGGCGTGTAGGCGGGGTTGAGCGGCACGTAGACGAGGCCGGCGCGCAGGCTGGCGAGATAGACCAGGGCGCCGTCGACCGACTTCTCGGCCTGAACCACGATCCGATCGCCGGGCCGCGCGCCGCGCCCGGCGAGCGCCGCCGCCCAGCCGGTGACGGCGGCGTCGAGCGCATCGTAGCGCAGCTTGACCGCGCCGTCCTCGACGAAGACCGGCGTCCCCCCAGCCTCAGCAGCGGCGGCCGCGATCAGGGCGTAGAGGTTGGCGCTGGAGCTCATTACGAGCGCTCTATAAGGCCCTCTCCCTCGACGGGGGAGATGGCCAGGTCGCCATGCCCCCCGGGCATGGCTTCGGATCACGGGGCGATCCGAACCTGGCCATTGGGTAAGGGTGAACGTCTCCACCGACACAGAGCGGGTCTCGGAGTCCACCCCTCCCGAGCCCTCCCCATCAAGGGGAGGGGGGCTAAAAGGCTAGACCGCCTGCTTCAGCGCGTCGACGAGGTCGGTCTTTTCCCAGCTGAACAGGTCGTTCGCCGGTTTGCGGCCGAAATGGCCGTAGGCGGCGGTCGGCACGTAGATCGGCTTGTTGAGGCCCAAATGGGTGCGGATGCCCTTGGGGGTGAGCCGGACCAATTCGGGCAGGATCTGCTCGAGCCTGACCGCGCTCGTGCCGCTTTGCTCGGTGCCGTGGAGGTCGACATAGAGCGACAGCGGCTCGGCGACGCCGATCGCGTAGGAGAGCTGGATCGTGCAGCGCCGCGCGAGGCCGGCGGCGACGATGTTCTTGGCGAGATAGCGGCTGACATAGGCGGCCGAGCGGTCGACCTTGGTCGGGTCCTTGCCCGAGAAGGCGCCGCCGCCGTGCGGGGCGGCGCCGCCATAGGTATCGACGATGATCTTGCGTCCGGTCAATCCGGCGTCGCCGTCCGGCCCGCCGATCTCGAACAGGCCGGTCGGGTTGACGAAGATCGCCTCGTCGTCGTTCGGCATCCAGCCCGCCGGCAACACCTCGGCGAACACGCCCTTGACATAGTCGCGCAGCTTCGCCTGGTCGTAGCCCTTGGCATGCTGGGTCGAGACCACCAGCTTGACCGCGCGCACCGGCCGGCCGTCCTCGTAAGCGAGCGTGATCTGGCTCTTGCTGTCGGGCTCGAGAAAGTCGGCGGCGCCCGCATGGCGCTCCGCGGCGAGCCGCTCGAGGATGCGGTGCGAATAATGGATCGTCGCCGGCATCAGGTCGGGCGTCTCGTCGCAGGCGAAGCCGAACATGATGCCCTGATCGCCGGCGCCCTCGTCCTTGTTGCCCGCTTCGTCGACGCCCTGGGCGATGTCGGCCGACTGGCCGTGCAGGTGGCAGGCGAAATCGGCATATTGCCAGTGGAAGCCGTGCTGCTCGTAGCCGATCTTCTTGACGATGCCGCGCGCCGCCTCCTCGATCTCGGCGATCGTCGGGGTCACCGCCTCGCGGCAGCGGACCTCGCCGGCCAGCACGATGCGATTGGTGGTGACGAGCGTCTCGCAGGCGACCCGCGCCTCGGGGTCGCGGCCGATGAACAAGTCGACGACCGCGTCGGAAATCTGGTCGGCGACCTTGTCGGGATGGCCTTCGGACACCGATTCGGACGTGAAGAGATAATTGCTGCGCATCGCTGGGGCTCGATCCTCATCGAAAGGGGAGAACAGGGATATAAAGATGTCTTTATGTGCGCGGCGCCCTAGCGGGATTTCCGCCGCACTGCAATCGCCGCCGCGGCGAGCAGCAGCGCGAAGGCGAAGGGCAGGAGATTGCCGAAGCGGGCGAACAGAGTCGGCGGCATTGGCCGCGGCAGCCGCGTCTCGATCGCCCCGGCGCTGCCGAGCGGCAGGCTGGCGCGCAGCCGTCCATCGGCGTCGATGACGGCGGAGATGCCGGTCGGCGTCGCCCGGACGATCGGCAGCCCCTCCTCGAGCGCGCGCAACCGCGCCTGCGCGAGATGCTGGGGCGGGCCCCAGGCGCCGAACCAGGCATCGTTCGAGGGGTTGAAGATCCAGTCGGGCCGGTCGTCGCGGTCGACGACTTGGCCGGAGAAGATGATCTCGTAGCAGAGCTGGAAGCCGACCCGACCGGCGCGCGGCAGCGCGATCGTCCGCGGGCCCGGCCCGGGATCGAAGTCGAGCTCGCCGGGCGCGAGCCGCGACAGGCCGATCGCGGAAAGGAGCGGCCGCATCGGCAGATATTCGCCATAGGGGACGAGGTGCGCCTTGTCGTAGCGGGCGAGGATGCGCTCGGGCGTGACCGCGAAAATCGAATTGGTGGCGCCGTTGGCGAAGATGCCGTCGGCCGACTTGATCGTGATGCCGCCGGTCAGCAGCAGCGGATGGCCGAGGATCAGCCGCCGGACGCCGCCGCGCGCCGCCATGATCTCCTCGCGCGCGCCGGGCACCCGCCGCCCGTCCTGCAGCGGCTCGGTCACCGCCGCTTCCGGCCAGATCAGGATCGCGGCGCTCTCGCCGCCGCGCGACAGCCGGCTGAGCCGCGCTTCGTTGCGCGCGGCGAAGGTCGGCGTCCATTTGTCCTGCTGGCCGATATTGGGCTGGACGATGCGGATCGCCGGGCCGGTGCCGGCGGTAGGCGTGCCGATGGCGAGGAAGGCGGCGGCCTGGGCGGCGAGCGCGGCGCCGGCGAGGGGAAGCGCGGCGCGGCGGTTCGGACCCAGAGCGGCGATCCGGATCAGGCCCGCGAACAGGATCACCATCGCCCCGAGGCCGTAGGTGCCGACGAGGGCCGCGAGGCCGGCGATCGAGCGGTCGAGGAGGGTAACCCCGATCGGGTTCCAGGCGAAGCCGGTGAACAAAGTCGCGCGCAGCCATTCGGTGACGATCCAGGCGGCGGCGAGGACCAGGGTCAGAGCGAGCGGATTGCCACGGCCCCACCGCCAGGCCAGCCCTGCCGCGACAGCGGGGTAAACGGCGAGATAGAGCGACAAGAGCACGACCGCGACCCAGCCGAGCCAGGCCGGCATCGCCGCCTGAAAGGTGAAGGCGGTCGCGATCCAATTGAGGCCGAGCGCGAACTGCCCGACCCCGAACCACCAGCCGCGCGCCAGCGCGGAGCGCAGCGAGGGCGCCTGCTCGATCAGCCAGAGCAAGCCGGCGAAGGAGACAATGGTGAGCGGCCACAAATGCAGCGGCGCGAAGCCGAGCGCCGAGACGAGGCCGGCGAGAAGGGCGAAGGCGAGCGACTTCATGCGGGGGCGGTATGGGGAGCCGATGCCGCCGCCGTCAATGGCCGCGCGCTTGCCCGGCTAGTCGCTCCGCCGGAACGGCGCCGCCACTACGTAGAGCACGGCTTGCCAGACCTGGCGCACGCGTCCCCAAGGACCGTAGGGGCCCCAGAGCTCGGGCGGCAGCACCCGGTGCCAGATCGCTTCGTAGACCCAGAACACCACCAGGCAGAGCCAGTCCCACAGGTAGATGCGCGGAAGCGCGCTGAGGCAGAGCGTGATCAGCGCGGCGTCGATCTCCTTGAGGATCGGCTCCATGTCGGCCCAACTCAACTGGAAGCTGTGCACCTTGTTGAACTCGATCGTGTAGGAGCGAACCTTCTGGTTCTTCGGATTGGAGAAATAGCGGCTGAACGCCCAATCGTCGCTCGCTCCCGACGTCGGATAGGGCGAACCCCAGCTCGGCAGCATGAACGATGGACCGACCGCATAATCAAGGCCGCGCACGCCGGCGATGGCGGCGCGCATGTCGTCGCCGGTCCAGCGATTGCGGAGATTATCGCAAAGCGAGATATATTCGCCATAACCCTGATTGTGCAGGCCGCGCTGCCCGTTGAAGGCGGGATTGGTGAAATTCTGGCTGAGCGTCGTCGCCTGATTGTCGTCGTCGCCCCATGAAACGAGAATGTCGCCGCCATAGGAATGGATATCGACGAAGCGGCGAATCCGCGGAAATTGCTCGAACAGCCAGCGCACGTTCTGAGTTTCGGGCTCGGAGAAGGCCGAGGTGCCGTGGAAGATGTTGCTGCCGGGGTCGCTCGAGGCCAGCGTCCCGCCCGCCTGCGCGCTCGGATCGAAGGCGGTCGTGAAATCCCAGAGGAAGTCGTAATTCCGGTTGACGTCGACCCCGATGCGGGCGGGATTGCCGCCGCTGCTCGCCGGGTTGCGGTTCTTGCGCCACATCGCGTTGACCGTCTGGGCATAGTTGCGCCCGTCCGGATTGATGTCGGGAAAGACGATGGTGTCGATCCGGTTGACGATCGCGCGGACCTGGCTCGCGCTGTAGACCGTGCCGCCATAAGTGAGGCCGGTGCCCAGATCATAAGCTTCGAGCAGGTCGGCCGCGAAATAGACGCAGATGTCGGGGCCGCCCATCTCCCGGGCATGGGCGCCGCTGATCAGGAGAACGGCGGGCTTGGGGCAGCGCCGGCTGAGCCCGATATGGAGGGCGTGGCTGGTGCGCTTCTCGAAGGTTGTCGCAGGGAGCGTAAGCAACCGGCAGAGGGTCGGATATTGGTTAGCAAGCGCGGTGATCGCCGATTCGATCTCGACGACGTTGAGGAAGCTCATGACCGCTCCCCCTTCGGTTCGTAGCCGCCCTTGTCGCCCAGCCCGCGCGGCGGGATGCGGCCGCCCTCGAAGCGATCGCCGCGGCCGATCTCGCGCCACAATTCGCGGCCGCGCGCGGAGGCGTTCGCGCCCCGCTCGGCGCGATAGCCCGCGCCAATCAGATCGGCGATCCGCGCCTCGCTGGCAAAGACCAATATCGTCGCGCTCCCGTCAGGGTTGCGATCGACGTGCGCATGACGACAGCCGACATCGAGATCGAATTCTCGAAGCATCTTGGCGAGCTCTTCGTCGCTGCCGGTAATACGAACTTCAAAAAGATCGGGCTCGCCGCCGTAGTCTTCGGGTTCGGCGGGTGCAGGGTGGTCGCTCATTTCTGGTTCCCCCGAGTCATTATACTTCGGGATGCAATGATAGGCGATTGAACTTATGTCATTGCCGGGCGGCTGTCCACGACAACCTCCCGATATCGCGGAAAAAGGAGCGCCGGCGTCGCGGTTGACGCTTTCCGCCGCCGGCGGCTAGGGCGCGGACCTGCCCCATCTAAGTTGCCCATGACCGACACCCGCCTCGACGTGCTTTGCATCGGCAATGCGATCGTCGACATCATCGCCGATTGCGACGACGCCTTCTTCGACGCCGAGGGTCTGACCAGGGGGATGATGCGGCTGACCGGCGTGGCCGAATTCTGCTATCTGTTTCGTCGCGACGCCGCGATTTGAGGGGGGAGGCCCGCGACCAGATGATCTTCCGCCAGCTGTTCGAGCCGGACTCCTCGACCTACACCTATCTGCTCGGCTGCCCGGAGACGGGAGCGGCGCTGCTGATCGATCCGGTGCTGGAGACGGCGGCGCGGGACCTCGACGCGGTGCGCGCGCTAGGGCTGACGCTCGCCTGGACGGTCGAGACCCATGTTCATGCCGATCATGTCACCGCGGCGGCCCGGCTGCGTTCGCTGTCGGGGTGCAGGATCGCCTTTCCGGCCGGGGAGGAGATTGCCGGCGCGGACGCCTATCTGAGCGAGCTGCAGGGGCTCGAGATCGGCGCCGTCGCGCTCCAGCCGCTGTACACCCCCGGGCATACCGACCATCATCATTGCTATCTGGCGGGCGCGCATCTGTTCACCGGCGACGCGCTGCTGATCGACGGTTGCGGGCGGACCGACTTCCAGGGCGGCTGCGCGGCGACCCTCTACCGGTCGGTCCACGACAAGATCTTCACCCTGCCCGACGAGACTTTGGTCTATCCCGCCCACGATTATCGGGGTCGCGAGGTCAGCAGCGTCGGCGACGAGCGAGCGCGCAACCAGCGGCTCGGCGGCGGCCGGACCGAACAGGAGTTCGTCGCGATCATGGCCGCGCTCGATTTGCCCTATCCGCGCAAGATCGACGTCGCCGTGCCGGCGAACCGGCTGTGCGGGGCGCTTCCCGAAACCGGGCGCGGCTAGCCGGCGTGCAGGCAAGGGTCAGGACAGCCCGCCTGGACGATCTGGCCGCGGTCGAGCGGGTGTTCGAGGCGAGCTTTGCCGCGCTGATGGCGGGCGCCTATGACCGCGTGCTCCTCGGCCGCGCCCTTCCCATGATGATCAGGGCGCAGCCGAGCCTGGTGGGCTCCGGAAATTACCATGTCGCCGAGGCCAAAGGGGAGGTCGTCGGCTGCGGCGGCTGGTCGCGCGAGAAGCCCGGCACCGCGGAGACGGAGCCGGGCGTCGGCCACATCCGGCATTTCGCGGTAAGCCGCGACTGGATCGGGCGCGGCATCGGGCGCGCGATCTATGCCCGCTGCGAAGTGCAGGCCCGCGCCCAGGGGGTCCGGGTCTTCGAATGCTATTCCAGCCTGAACGGCGAACCCTTCTACCGCGCGCTCGGCTTTTCCCGGCTGGCGGCCATCGAGGTCGAAATGGGACCGGGGGTCCTGTTTCCAAGCATCCACATGCGCCGCCCGATCCGGCCTCGGCATGGTTGACCCGCGCCGCGCGCGGCGGCTAGGGCCCGCGCTTTCCCCAGCCGGAGCGAACAATGCCTGAACCCCGCCTCGACGTGCTCGCGATCGGCAATGCGATCGTCGACATCATTGCCGACGCCGACGACGATTTCCTCGAGCGCGAGGGCCTGACCAAGGGCTCGATGCGGCTGATCGACGCCGACGAGGCGACGCGGCTCTATGCGCATATGGGCCAGGGGCGCGAGGTCAGCGGCGGATCGGCCGGCAACACCGCGGCCGGGGTCGCGGCGCTGGGCGGCAAGGCCGGGTTCGTCGGCCAGGTCGCGCCCGACCAGCTCGGCGAGTTCTACATCCACGATCTGCGCGCCGCCGGCGTCGAGTTCATCACCCCGCCGGCCGATTTCGGCGTGCCGACCGCGCGCTCGATGGTGCTGGTGACGCCCGATGGGCATAGGACGATGAACACCTTCCTCGGCGCCGCGCAGCATCTGCCGGTGGCCGCGCTCGACGAGGCGCAGATCGAGGGCGCCGCGATCCTCTATCTCGAAGGCTATCTGTGGGATCCGGAGACGCCGCGCTTCGCGATGGTCAAGGCGATCGACATCGCCCGGCGGGCGGGGCGCAAGGTCGCCTTCACCTTGTCCGACACCTTCTGCATCGACCGCCACCGCGACGGCTTCAACGGCCTGATCGACGGCGGCAAGATCGACATATTGTTCGCCAACGAGGCCGAGATCCAGGCGCTCGCGGGGGTGCCGCATTTCGAGACCGCGATGGCGAGCGTCAAGGACAAGGTGCCGCTGCTGGTCGTCACCCGCAGCGAGAAGGGCGCGATCGCGGTCGCGGGAACGGAGCGTGCCGAAGTGGGCGCCGAGCCGGTCGCGGCGGTGGTCGACACGACCGGCGCGGGCGACCTTTTCGCCGCCGGCTTCCTCGCCGGCCAGGCGCAGGGCCGCGGGCTCGCGGACAGCTTGCGGATCGGCGCGATCGCCGCGGCCGAAGTGATCTCGCACTACGGCGCCCGGCCCGAAGCCGACCTCAAGGCGCTGGTGGCGGCACGGCTGGGCTAGGCGCCGGCGGCGCAGGCGCCGGCGAAGGGATGTCGACGTCGGGCGCCGGCGGGGAGACTTCGGGCGGCGGCCGCGTCGGCTCGGCCGGCGGCGCGGGAGGTTCGGTGGCCATGATCGGCCAACGCGGGGCGGCTCAGGAAGGTCCCTTGAGCTCGAGCGTGTTGCCGGACGGATCGCGCACGTAGAAGGACAGGCCGTCGCCGTGGGCGCCGTAGCGAATCCCCTCCTCGACGATCTCGACATCGTGGCCGGCAAGGTGCGCGCGCAGCGCCGCCTCGTCCCACGGGCCGGTGGCAAGGCAGACATGGTCCATGTTGCGGCCGCCCGCCGCCGGCGGCCGCGCCCAGGCGCCCTCCTCGGAAGAAATGTCGACAAGGTCGATCAGGGCGGCGCCGGCGCGCAGCTGAAGCATGCCATATTCGGGCAAGGCGCGATCGACGGCGCAGCCGATCACCGCGCAGTAGAAGTGCCGCGCCTCGGCCATGTCGTCCACCAGCAGGACGACATGGTCGATCCCTTCAAGGGCATAGGGCGGCGGCATCGCCTAGGGCCGGACGATCGGCCGCCCCTCGGCATCGGTCGGCGCGTCCTCCGGGAATTCCGGCAGCGTCGGCACGTCGAGCGGCGGCTCGCCCTTGCCGAGCTTCGAGAAGTGCATGCCGTAGACGAAATAGAGGACGATCGCGACGGCGATATACCAGCCGAAGAAGATCAACACCCGCGTCTCTACCGAGAAGATCAGGGCGATGCAGGTGATGATGCCGAGCGCCGGCACGACCGGGTAGAGCGGCACGCGATAGCCGCGCGGGATCTCCGGGTGGGTGCGGCGGAGCCAGATCACCGTCAGCGAGACGATGGCGAAGGCCGCGAGCGTCCCGACCGAGGTCGCGTCGCCGAGGAAGTTGATGTCGAAGAAGCCGGCGGCGGTCGCGACGCCGATGCCGACGACCATCGTGTTGATCCAGGGCGTGCGGAACTTGGCGTGCACGCGCGCGAAGGCGCTCGGCAGCAGCCCGTCGCGCGCCATCGTGTAGAAGATGCGGGTCTGGCCGTACATCAGCACCAGGATGACCGAGGTCAGGCCGATGATCGCGCCGACCTTGATGGTCTTGGCAAACCATGCCCATTGCGGCCCGAACGCGTCGACCGCCACCGCGACCGGATCGGGCACATTGAGCGAGCGGTAGTCGACGATCAGCGTCAGCACGATCGAGACCAGGATGTAGATGATCGTGCAGGCGAGCAGCGAGCCGATGATGCCGAACGGCATGTCCTTTTTCGGATCCTTGGCTTCCTGCCCCGCGGTCGAGACCGCCTCGAAGCCGATATAGGCGAAGAAGACGATCGAGGCGGCGCGGATGATGCCGCTCCAGCCGAACTCGCCCTTGGCGCCGGTCGGCGCCGGGATGAACGGGTCCCAGTTGGGCGTGTAGGCCGGCAGGTTCTTGAGGATGATGAAGCCGCCAACGAGGATGAACGCGACCAGCACGGTCACCTTGATCGCGACGATCAAATTGTTGAACTTGGCGGATTCGGAGACGCCCACGATCAGCAGGATGGCGAGCGCGATGCAGACCAGGAAGGCCGGCAGGTTGAACAAATAGACGACCGGCGCGCCGTTGACGAGGACGTCGACGCCGTTCACCTGGAGATGATGCCCGGCCGGGCCGGTGAGGTTCGCCGGTATGTGGATGCCGATGTCGCCGAGCAGGCTGACCATGTAGCCCGACCAGCCGACCGCGACGACCGAGGCGGCGAGGCCATATTCGAGCAGCAGCAGCGCGCCCATCACCCAGGCGGCGAATTCGCCGATCGTTGCATAGCTGTAGGTGTAGGCCGAGCCGGACACCGGGAGGGTCGAGGAAAGCTCCGCATAGCACAGGCCGGCAAAGGCGCAGATGACTCCCGCGATCAGGTAGGAGATCAGCACGGCCGGGCCGGCGTGGAGCGCGGCGGCGTTGCCGGTGCGGACGAAGATGCCGGCGCCGATGATGCAGCCGATGCCGAGGAAGACGAGGTTCCACGGGCCCAATGAGCGCTTGAGCTCGCTGGTCGCCGTCTCTTGCTGGATCTGCTGGACGCTCTTGCGCATCATGATGCGCGCGAGAAAGCCTGGTCGTGCCTGGCTGGCCATTCGCTTCTCCCCTTAATTCCGCTGTTAGCGTGTTGCGCGGGAGCCTAGCCGCTAAATCCGCAGGGGCAAGCCTCTATTCGGCGAATGTCAGCGGGCGAGCATCGGCCCGAGGCCGCGGCCGCCGAAAATGTGGACGTGGAAGTGCGGCACTTCCTGGCCGCCCGCCGCCCCGACATTGGCGAGCAGGCGGTAGCCCGGCGCGACCAGCCCGGCCTCGCGGGCGATCGCGCCGACGGCGCGGACGAAGCCGGCGATCTCCGCCTCCGGGGCGCGCTCGGAAAAATCGTCCCACGAGACGTAGCGCCCCTTGGGGATGACGAGGATGTGGACCGGCGCCTGCGGGTTGATGTCGTGGAAGGCGAAAGCAAATTCGTCCTCGTAGACCTTCTTCGCCGGGATTTCACCGCGCAGGATCCGGGCGAAGACGTTGCCGTCGTCATAGGGCAAGGTCGCATCGATCGGCATCGCCGACTCCTTAGAACGCCTTGACCGCTTTATCCACAGCGCTACCACTCTCAGCCATGAGCGAAGAGACGCCCGACAGTCTGATTCCCTATGACGAAATCGTGCAGGAGGCGCTGCGCGCGGTCGTCGGCCGGGTGCTGGGCGAGGTCGAGGCGACCGGGCGGCTGCCCGGCGAGCATCATTTCTACATCACCTTCAAGACCGGCGCGGCCGGCGTCGACATCCCCAAGCACCTCGCCGAGAAGTTTCCGGACGAGATGACGGTGGTGATCCAGAACCGCTTCTGGGACCTCAAGGTGCGGGACGACGGCTTCGAGGTCGGCCTCTCCTTCAACCAGGCGCCGGCGAAGCTGGCGATTCCCTTCGCCGCGATCACCGGCTTCCTCGACCCGGCGGTGAACTTCGAGCTGCGCTTCCAGGCCCAGGCCGACGACATGCTGGTCGAGGAGCACGAGCGCGCCGAGAACGACCCGCCCGCGGCCGAGCCGATCGAGGACGGCTCCAACGTCGTCTCGGTGGACTTCAGCCGGAAGAAATGACGGCCCCTCGTCATTCCGGCGAAAGCTGGAATTAGGTAGGTCGCCATGCCCCCCGGGCATGGCTGCGGACTGCGGAGCAGTCCGCACCTCCCTAATCATTTACTTCTTGTTCGAGGCCCGCTTAAGGCAAAGTGAGATTCCGGCTTTCGCTGGAATGACGGGAAAGATGGAATGGCGACAGGCACGCGCATGGAAAGCGACAGCTTTGGGCCGATCGAGGTGCCCGCGGACGCCTATTGGGGCGCGCAGACCCAGCGCTCGATCGAGAATTTCCCGTTCGGCATGCGCGAGCAGATGCCGGCCGAGATCGTCCACGCTCTCGGCTTCGTCAAGCAGGCGGCGGCGCGGGTCAATGCCCGCGGCGGCGGGCTCGACGCCGAGCTTGCCGAGGCGATCCAGCAGGCGGCGGGCGAGGTCGCCGGCGGCATGCACGACGACCAGTTCCCGCTCGTCATCTGGCAGACCGGCTCGGGCACCCAGTCCAACATGAACGCCAACGAGGTGATCGCCGGCCGCGCCAACGAGATCCTGACCGGGACCCGCGGCGGCAAGTCGCCGGTCCACCCCAACGATCATGTCAACAAGAGCCAGTCGTCGAACGACAGCTTCCCGACCGCGATGCACGTCGCCGCGGCGCGCGCGGTCAATGCCCGGCTGCTGCCGGCGCTCCATCGGCTCCACCGCCAGCTGAAGGGCCAGGCCGAGACCTGGGACCATATCGTCAAGATCGGCCGCACCCATTTGCAGGACGCGACGCCGCTCACTTTGGGCCAGGAATTTTCCGGCTACGCCTGGCAGATCGAATCCGGCGTCGCCCGGGTCGAGGCGGTGCTGCCGCGTCTCCACCAGCTCGCCCAGGGCGGCACCGCGGTCGGGACCGGGCTCAACGCCCCGCCGGGGTTTGCGGAAGACTTCGCCGAGGAGATCGCCAGGCTCACCCGGCTGCCGTTCGAGACCGCGCCTAACAAGTTCGAAGCGCTCGCCGCGCACGACACCCTGGTCGAGCTGTCGGGCGCGTTGAACGTCGTCGCCGTCTCGCTCACCAAGATCGCCAACGACATTCGCCTGCTGGGCTCGGGCCCACGCTGCGGGCTGGGCGAAGTGCGGCTGCCCGAGAACGAGCCCGGCAGCTCGATCATGCCGGGCAAGGTCAACCCGACCCAGTGCGAGAGCCTGACGATGGTCGCCGCCCAGGTGATGGGCAACCACGTCGCGGTGACGATCGGCGGCCTCCAGGGCCATCTCGAGCTCAATGTGTTCAAGCCGCTGATCGGCGCCAATCTGATCCGCTCGATCAACCTGCTCAGCGACGGCATGGAGAGCTTCGCCGAGCGCTGCCTCGAAGGGATGGAGCCGGACGAGCGCCGGATCGCCGAGCTGATGAGCCAGTCGCTGATGCTGGTCACCGCGCTCGCCCCCGAGATCGGCTACGACAATGCCGCCAAGATCGCCAAATACGCCCACGAGAAAGGGCTGACGCTCAAGCAGGCGGGGCTCGAGCTCGGCCTCGTCGACGAGGCGACGTTCGACCGCGTGGTGAAGCCGGAGAAGATGCTGGGGCGGTAGCAGGTCTCAATAGACGCAGATGCTGAAATCCTCGCCGACCCAGCAGGCGCGGTCGCGGGTCGAACGGCGGGCCTCGCCCCAGCGCGAGTTGATCCCGTCGGGGGTCAGGCCGCGGACTTCGGCGACGGCGGGCCGGATCAGGGAGACGCTGATGTCGCTGATCCCACCCGGGAACCGGCCGCGCGCCGGCTGGATGTAGAAGCTGCCGCCGCCGTCAGGAAGGAATTTGCAGGGGCCGCGCCAGTCCGGCTCGCCGACGCTCGTGACGACGCAGCGCGCCGGCCGCGCGAGCGCTGGCGTCGCGGCGAGGACGGCGAGGCCGAAAGCGAGGGCGGCGAGCGCAACTCTCATTTCACATATCCTCTTCAGTTCAGGCGGAAGTTCAGCCGGACGCCGATCGAGTCCATGCCCGGGTTCTGGCGGCTCAGCAGCTGGGCGTGGCTGACGTGGACCCAGGTCGCTTCCAGCGCGATCCGGTCATCGAGCTGATAGCCGAGGCCGAGCTCGGGCTCGAACAGGACGCGCGAGCCGAGATCGGTCCTGAAGCCGTTCCTGACGCCGTGGCTCGACCGGGTGTGGACGGCGAGGCCGATGCCGGGCCGGGCAAACAGCCGGCCGCCGATCCGCCAGCTGAGGCCGGCCGCGGCGAGGTGGGTCTCGCCGCCGGTCGCGGCGGAGATGAAGACGTAAGGCGAGGGCGCGCCGATGAAGCCGAGGCCGCCGATCCGGCCGCCGCGCCAGCCGAGCTCGAGGTCGGCGCCGTCCTCGAACCCGCCCTTGGTGAGCGGCGTGTTGACGTCGTGGGCGAGCAGGCCGGCGAACAGCTCCGAGGCCTGCGCGGGCGCGGCCGGGATCAGCAGGAGCAGGAGAGGAAAAAGGCGGCGCATCAAATGGCTCCCTGCCAGGCGCGGATCGCGTCGTTGGGCGCGACCAGCATGAGGACGTTGAGGAAGAGGTTGTCGCGGATGACGATCAGGGTCAACAGTTCGAAGCCCAGAGCGAGCGCGACCGTCGCCCATATCGGCAGCCGCCGGGCGATGCCGAAGCCGACCATCATCCAGCAGACGTCGGCGACCGAGTTGATCACGCTGTCGCCGGTATAGCCCAAAGCGATCGTCGCCTCGCGGTAGCGGTCGATGATCAGCGGGCTGTTTTCGAGGATCTCCCAGGCCGCCTCGATCACCGCCGCGGCGATCAGCCGGTCGCCGGGCGGGTTCCTGCGCAGGCAAAGCCAGCCGAGCCAGTAGAAGAGGAAGCCGTGGATGATGTGGCTCGGCGTGTACCAGTCGGCGATATGCTGGCTGTTGTCGGGCCCGTGGACGGTGCTGACCCACAGCTTGACCGTGCCGCAGCTGCAGATCGGCGTTCGCCCCATCCACAGCAGGATCGCCGCCATCAGCGCGACCAGGGCGAGCGCGACGAACCAATATTTGCGCGGAATGAGCGGAGCGGCGGTCATGCGTCGAGCATTTCCGCGAGCTTCATGACGGTGCGGTAGTTGCGCCCCGTGGAGGGCGAGCCGCAGGCCTTGTCGATCAGCGCCGGGGTCAGCTTCGAGACGCCAACCCCCTCGGGGAAATGGAACCAGAGCGCGCCGCCCGCCGCCTGGACGCTCTCGCCGGCCTGGGCGCGCGCGATCAGCTTTTCGGCCGCATCCGCGTTGGGAGGCTGCTTCGAGACCAGCAGCTGGAGCCGGTTCGGCTCGTCGCGCGCCGCCTTCGCGAAAGGATTGCTCGCCGCCAGCTTCGTCCATTCGGCCGCGGTGCGGACGATCACCGGCACAACGAGGCCGAACGCCCCTTCGATGGCCCTTTCGAGCGCGGCCTCGCTCGCTCCCGGCTTGCCGTTCGCCGAGAAGACGACATTGCCGCTCTGGATATAGCTGGCGACATCCTCCCAGCCCAGCCCGGCGCAGAGCGCGCGCAGCTCGGCCATCGGCAGCTTGCGCCCGCCGACATTGACCGCCCTCAGCAACGCGACCATCCGCCCCATGTCCGCACCTTAGCCGATAAATCGCGCGCGTCTCCCCTTGACCTTGGCCATCCCGCCAAGGCAGGTGCGGCCATGGAAATCGCAAGCGCCTTCCAGCGGCGGGGCCTCCTCTACGTCCTTTCCAGCCCGTCGGGCGCGGGCAAGTCGACGATCGCCCGGATGCTGATGGAGAGCGACGACGGCGTCGCCATCTCGGTTTCCGCCACGACCAGGCCGATCCGCCCCGGCGAGCTCGACGGGCACGATTATCATTTCGTCAGCGACGACAAGTTCGACGAGATGATCGCGAACGGCGCGTTCCTCGAATGGGCGAACGTCTTCGGCTACCGCTACGGCACCCTCAAGTCCGAGGTCATGAAGGTGATCGAGGGCGGCCGCGACGTCCTCCTCGACATCGACTGGCAGGGGACCCAGCAATTGAAGCAGGTCGATCCGGACATCGTCCGCGTCTTCATCCTGCCGCCCTCGATGGACGAGCTCGAGCGCCGTTTGCGCAAGCGCGGCACCGACAGCGACGAGGTGATCCAGCGCCGGATGAACCGCGCCGCGGCCGAGATCAGCCACTGGGCCGAATATGATTACGTGCTGATCAACAACGACGCCGAGAAATGCAGCGAGCTCGTCCACAACATCTTGAAGGCCGAGCGGCTCAAGGCCACCCGCCGCGTCTTCCTCCACGATTTCGTCCGCCAGCTGATCGGGTAGGGGACAGTCACTGGCGACTGTCCCCTTTCGGCGCTAAGAAGGCCTCCTCAACGAAAAAGGGGGAGGACTCATATGGTCCGGACAATCATCGGCGGCCTCGTCGGCGGGCTGATCCTGTTCGTCGTCGGCTTCATCTTCTGGGGGTCACCGCTCGGCGAGCTACCCTTTCACCATGCGGACGATACGCGCAGCGCGGCGATCCAGCTCGCGCTCAACCAGAATCTCACCCCGACCGGGACCGGCGCCTACATCATCCCCAGCCACACCACCGCCCAAGGCTCGATCGCCTACGGGCAGGGGCCAATCGCCACCGTCTATTTCAACACGATGGGCTACCCGACCGAGGACATGTCGATGCTGCTGCCGGGGTTCATCCTCGCGCTCGTCGCGGGCCTCTTAATGTCCTTCGGCCTGGCAGCGGTCGGCGGCGGCGGACGCAGCTTTTCAAGCACGGCGCGGCTCGTCATCCTGTTCTCGCTCGGCTTCTGCGTCTGGGAATATCTGGCGACGCCGGTCTTCAACCATTTCGGCTGGCGTTACTGGATCTACGCCTTCACCGCCGAATCGGTATCGCTGATCCTCGCCGGGCTGGTGATCGCGCGCTGGTTCCTGCCGCGCGCGCAGCACGAAGCACCGGCGGTGGCCGCCCATGAGGCGCCGCCCGCGCCGGCGGAGCAAAACGAGGCGCCGGCGGCGACCGACTAGAGCAAAGCGAGGAAGCGGGCGGCGGCGGCGAAATCGCGGCGGCGATCGGCGAGCGCCGCCGCCGCGTCCGCATCCTCGCCCCATTGTTCGGCCTGCCACTGCTCGTCGAGGGCCGCCGCCGCCCAGGCCTGATCGAGCGAGAGCGTTCCTTCGGCGAGCGCGAGGGCGATGACCAGCGAGCCCGAGATCGTCACCAAAGGCGACAGGCCGGCGAGCTGGAACGGGTCGCGGGCCGCGACCGCCGCCGCCATTCGGGCTAGCGTCTCGGGCGGCTGCGGCATGTGGATGATGCCCAGCGCGATCTCGAAGACGACATCGTAACGCTGCTGCCCCCAGGCGAGGATCGGGTCCCAGAGCTCGGCCTGGCGCGCGGCCAAAGCCGCCGGACCCTCGACGCGGTAGCAGAGGAGGTCGGCTTCGCCATAAGCGGCGAGGCCGCGCGCGAACGCCGCTGCGTCGGGCGCGATCCGGTCGATGGCGGCGTTGGCAAGGCCGGTCAGCGGCATCGCCCGCGGCTCGACGACGTCGTCCTGCGCGTTCCATTCGTCGGCGATCGCTTCGGTGAGCGCAGCGGTGGGGGCCGCGAGATCGTGCCGCCCGGGCGTCTTCACCGGCCGGCCGTCGAGCAGGATCCGCCCGTCCTCGCCGACGGCCGCCGACTGGTAGAAACGCTTCACGGCTCGGGCGGCGTCCGCCACTGATGCGCCAGATATTTGGGCCCGAAGAAGCTGGCGACGAGGGCGAGGATCGCGATCGGGAAGCCGATCCACGAGCCGCCCGCGACGAAGACGTCGCTTTGCCAGAGCAGCAAGGCTAGCAGGACGACGATGGTGGCGCCGATGCGGACGAGGTTCATCAGGATGAACCGGTTGCGCCATTGGGCTTGCCGCTGTTCGGGGGTCATGCCTTTGCCTCCTCGCGCATGAGCGCCGCCATCGGTGCATTGAACGGCGCCAGCCCCGCGGCGGCCGCTGCGGCTTGGCTGGGCTTGTTCTGGCCAAGCTTGCGCGTTCCGCGCAGATCCTCGATCGTCAGCTCGTAGCCGGCGATCGCCTTCAGCATCGCTGCGAATCGGCCGGGCGCCATCTTGGCGCGGGTCCAAGGCGATTTGGGCGCGAGCCGCGCCTCGTGCGCGGCGCTGAGATCGTCGAGCAGTTGTGCCAGCTCGCTTTCGTCCAGCCGCCGCAATGGCCCCTCCGCTTCGACGGCGAGATAGTTCCAGGTCGGCACCTGGTCCGGCACGCCGTACCAGTCGGGGCTGACATAGGCGTCGGCGCCGAGGCAGGAGAGCAAGGCGCGCCGGCCCTCGAGCTTCACCCGATTGCCTCGGGCGACGTGGAAGCGGATCCGGTCGGGTGCATCGACGACGACTGGCACATGGACGACCTCCGGGCCGTCCACGCAGATCGTGCAGAAGGCGATGTCGGCGAGGAGTGCCAGCATCGCCTCCTTGTCCTGCCAGGCAAAGGCGCGGTTGGGGTGCATCAGCCGCGCCTCCGGGTGCGGCGCTCGCCCTTGCGTTCCTTGCGGCGGGCCTTGGCCGCGGCCGAGACGGCCTTGCGCTTGCCCTCCGCGGTCTCGGAGAACTTGACCTCGTCGAGCGGCAGGTCGCCGAGCGAGGGATCGAACCCCAGCGCCGCCATGCTCGCCGCGAAATGCTCCGGCAGCTCCGCGACGGCGTCGATCTGCCCGCCGTCCGGATGGTCGATGCGCAGGCGCCGGGCGTGGAGATGGAGCTTGCGGCTGATCGACCCCGTCAGGAACGCGTCCTGGCCGGCATATTTGCCATCGCCGACGATCGGATGACCGATCGCCGCCATGTGGACGCGCAACTGGTGGGTACGGCCGGTATAAGGCTGGAGCTCGACCCAGGCGGCGCGGTTGCCGGCGCGCTCGATCACCCGGTAGCGGGTCTTCGCCGGCAGGCCTTCGGCCTCGTCGACATGCATCTTTTCGCCGCCGGTGCCGGGCTGCTTGGCGAGCGGCAACTCGATCATTCCGTCCTCGATCGCGGGCACGTCCATGACCAGCGCCCAATAGACCTTGCGCGCGGTGCGGCCGGAAAAGGCCTTGGCGAAGAAGGCCGCCGCGCGCGGCGTGCGGGCGACCAGCAGCGCGCCCGACGTGTCCTTGTCGAGGCGGTGGACGAGCTTCGGGCGGGCGCCTTCCGAAAGACCGTCGAGCAATCGGTCGAGATGGTCCTTCGTCTTGGTCCCGCCCTGGGTGGCGAGGCCGGGCGGCTTGTTGAGCACGAAGGCGGCCGCATCTTCCCGAATCACCAGCGACCGGACGAACTCGACTTCGTCGTCGCTCAGCCGCGGGCGTTGCGGCGGCTGCTTCTTCGGGGCCGGCGCCTCCTCGCCCTGCGGCGGGACGCGGACGGTCTGGCCCGCCTCGATCCGGTCGCCCGGCGCGGCGCGCTTGCCGTCGAGACGGAGCTGGCCGGTCCGCGCCCAGCGCGAGATCTGGCCGAAGCTCACTTGCGGCAGGTTGCGGCGGAACCAGCGGTCGAGGCGGATGCCGTCATCTTCCTCGGTCACCCTGAGCTGCCGGACCTGATCGCTCATGCCGCCGCCCGCGCCAGCCAATAGCCGACGAACAACAGGCCGAGCGCGCCGACGACGGAGCCCATGGCATAAGCCGCGGCGATCCAGAGCCGGCCCTGCTCGAGAATCGCGAACAGATCGAAGCTGAACGCGGAGAAGGTGGTGAAGCCGCCGAGCAGGCCGACGCCGACGAACATCCACAGCGCCTGGTCGGGTGGGTTGCGCGAGAACATGTAGCCGGCGAGCGCGCCCATCAGCAGGCCGCCGGCGAGGTTGACGATCAACGTCCCCCAGGGAAAGCCCGGATCGAGCCGATGGAGCGCGATGCGGCCGACCTCATAGCGCAACGCGGCGCCGATCGCGCCGCCGAGCATGACGAGGAGGACATTGGGCATGGCGGCGGATGTAGCGACACCCGCCCGCCTTCGCCAGTGTCGCAGGCCCTACCGCCCGTTGTTGACGATCAGGGCGACGTCCGAGCCGGCGTGGGTCGGGGTGACGATCAGATAATAGGCCGCCTCGCCGTTGACGCCGCCGAGCACCTGGTCGCCGCCGCGGGCCTGCTGCTCGGCCGAGAAGCCGGCGCGCGCGGCGAGGCTGCGATAATGTTCGAGCACCCGATTGTAGGGATCGGGGGTGGTGAAGGTCACGACCCGGATATGGCAGGCGCCGCGGTCGCTGCCCGCCGCCTCGGTGACGCGGCTGCCCGGATAGGCCGGGAACTCGGCCGGCAGCCGTCCCGCCCATTGATTGCCGTAGTTGAACGGGACCCCGCAGGCGCTCAGCGTCGGGGCGTCGCCCGCGGCCGCCTCAGCCGGATATTGCGCCTGGACCGGCGTTTCCGGCGGCCGGACCGTGTTGGGGTTGGATTGCTGGACGAGGTTGGGGTCGACCAGGATCTGGTCCTCGAGCGCGCTGGTCAATGCGGGGTCGGCGCCGTTGCCGATCAGGCTGTTGTCCATCTCGGCGAGATTGTTGCCGTCGCCGCGGTTGCAGGCGGCGAGCGCGAGCAGGCCGGCAAAAGCGGCGGTGCGGCACAGCAAGGCGGCGCTTCGGGGCATAAGGACGTCCTCTCTTGCGCGGCCTTATGCCCGAAACAGACGGGCAATGGGTGACGGGATATGGTTAACGCGCGGGCTTTGTGGCCAGTGTCTCATTCCTGGACTGCCAGAAAGCGAAGGTTTCGCGCTGGACGGCGCGGATGAACCGGGCCGCTTCCGGCCCTTCCCAGGGCCCGTCATAGCCGCGCAGGCGGCCGCCGCCGGCGACCCACCAGCCCTGGCCGGGAATACGGTCGCTCTGGCGGACGACGAGCACCGCCAGCTCGGGCTCGCCGCGGGCTTCGGCGGCGCGGTCGATATCGCCGAGCATCGCGCAGAGCGCCCGCATCTTCGGCCGCGAGAAACGGTAGCCGAGATGCTCGAGCAGCTCGCCGTAGCTCAAGGCGATCCCCGCCGTCGCCGCCGCGACGAGGTGAGCGCGCACCTCCTCATGGTCGGCGAGCGGCTCAGTCACCGTCGGAGAGAAGCACCCGCCCGTCGGTGCCGCCCCCCGCGCGCGGCGCGAGGTGGATGCGGAAGCGGCCGTCGCCGCCCTTCTTCGTCCCGGAGAAAACGTAGGCGGGACCCTCGCGGGCGGCGTTGGCGACGGTGAAGTCGCCGGCGCGGGCCGGGTCCTGGTACCAGTGCGCGACGGCCTCCGGCGGGTCGGCGCTGTTGAAGCGCAGCTCGACCTCGCCGTCGCGCTGCTTGTCGTGCTCGCGGCCGCCCTCGACATGGACGCCGCTCAGCGTCGCGCCCGGATAAATGAGGCCGCTGTCGTCGTTCATGTGCATTTCGTGGCGGATGCCTTCGGGCACATTGATCTTCATCTCGACGCCCGGCGCGTTGATCGAGACCTGGCCTTCCTCGGCCTTGTTCTCGGCCGAGCCGTTGCCGCTCGGCCGGGCGTCGTTGCCGAAGCGCGCCTCGCAGGCGGTGAGCGCGAGCGCCGCGGCGGCGGGGAACAGCAGCCTGGACGCGTTCATGACCTCCTCCTTCACCCCCGCCCTAGTCTAGGTGTATGAGGCCGATAAGCCAATATCCGCCTTGAAGCCGCCGCATCCTCCGCCTAGGCGCGCCGCCATGATACAGGATCAGAGCCGGCGCGCCGGGCTCCTTTTCGGCGTCGGCGCCTATCTGCTCTGGGGCGTCCTGCCGCTCTATTTCAAGCTGCTCGCGGGGGTTACGGCAACCGAAATCGTCGCCCACCGCATCATATGGTCGCTGATCTTCCTCGCCGCGCTGGTGACTGTGTGGCGGCGCTGGCCGGCGATCCGCGCCGCTTTGGCGACGGGCCGGGTGATGATGACGCTGGTGGTGACGGCGCTGCTGATCGCCGCCAACTGGCTGATCTACATCTTCGCGGTGATCAGCGGCCACGTGCTGGCGGGCAGCCTCGGCTATTATCTCAACCCGCTCGTCAACGTGCTGCTCGGCGTCGTCCTCCTGAAGGAGCGGCTGACGCGGGGCCAGCTGGCCGCCGTGCTGCTCGCCGCGCTCGGCGTCGCCGTGCTCGCCGGCCGCGCCGGCGGCGATCTCTGGATCAGCCTCGCGCTGGCGCTCAGCTTCGGCCTTTACGGTTTCATCCGCAAGATCGCCCCGGTCGACGCGCTCGAAGGGCTGGCGATCGAGACCGCGATCCTCGCCCCGGTCTCGCTGGGCTACATCATATGGCTCCAGCAGCAGGGGCAGGGCGGCTTCGCGGCCTACGGCGCGACCACCAACGCGCTGCTCATCGTCGGCGGCGCGGTCACCGCCGTGCCGCTGCTGCTGTTCAACGCGGCGGCCAAGCGCCTGCCTTATTCGACGCTCGGCTTCCTCCAATATATCGCCCCCTCGCTCCAGTTCCTGCTCGCGGTGCTGGCCTTCGGCGAGCGGTTCACTCGTGCCCACGCGCTCTGCTTCGGCGCGATCTGGATCGCGCTGGTGATCTTTGCGTTCGAGGGATTCCGGCTGGGGCGGGCGCGCAGGCTCGCGGCCGAGGAGTGCCTGGAGCCCTGTCCCTAGGGTTTGATCTCGGGCGGGAAGTCGCTGTAGCGGCGCCGATCGCTGAGCGAGCCGTCCTGTTCCTGGAGGAAGGCCTCGCCCTTCAATTCGGCCGCGCGCTCATTGGCGACGGCCCAGGCCTCGTCGCGGCCGGCGTGGCGCGTGGTCCGGTCGGGCAGGCCCTCTTCATAGACCACCCAGCCATCGGCGTCCGCGACGGCCCAGAAATTGCGTCCGACCATGGCCCTTGAACGGGCGGCACGCGTCGAAAGTTGCTTCCAGGCGGCGATGGCGCGATGATCGGCACGGGGGAGAAGAGCATGAAGACCGATCCGCGTATCGACGCCTATATCGAGCGCCAGGCGGAGTTCGCCAGACCGATCCTCGTCCATCTGCGGGCCGTCGTCCACGAAGCCTGCCCGGACTGCGAGGAGACGCTCAAGTGGAGCTCGCCCTCTTTCATCTACAAGGGCAAGATCCTCGCCGGCTTCGCCGCCTTCAAGGCGCATGCCGTGTTCGGCTTCTGGAGCGGCAGCCAGGTGCTCGAGGCCGACCCGAAGCAGGCGAGCGCGATGGGCCAGTTCGGCCGCCTGACCTCATTGGACGAGCTGCCGTCGCGCGCCGCGCTGATCGCGCTCACCTGCAAGGCGATGAAGCTGATCGACGAAGGGGTGAAGCCGATCCGCAACAAGACGGTGAAGGCGCCGTTTTCGGTGCCGCAGGACCTGCGCGCGGCGATCGACGCCGTCCCCGCGGCCAAGGCGACGTTCGATGCCTTCCCGCCGAGCTGCCAGCGCGAATATGTCGAATGGGTGACCGAGGCAAAGCGCGACGAGACCCGCGCCAAGCGCCTCGCCCAGACCGTCGAATGGCTCGCCGAAGGCAGGCGCCGCAACTGGAAATACGAGAATTGCTGACACTTATCCCCTCCCCTTCATGGGGAGGGGTTGGGGAGGGGTGGCCTGGGTGACTCACTCCGTGCGGGCGGAGAGTCCACCCCCACCCCGACCCTCCCCCATCAAGGGGGAGGGAGCTCCAGTGCGACGGCGACTCTAGGTCGCGTTCCCGATCGCATTGGCCGTGCCCGGGTCGAGCGGGTCGGGCGGGGGCGGGGTGATCGGGCGGCATTGCGGCAGGCCCAATTGGGCGTGCTGGGCGCAGTCGCGGACCTGGACGTCGCTGTTGCCGGCGATGAACACCGACCAGTGCTTGCCGTCGTCGCAGAGCGCGACCCACATCTCCATCTCGCGATAATATTGCTGGTAGGCGCCGGCGACGACGCGGTGGCAGCGGTGGCTGGTCTGGCGGATCGCCCGCATCAGGGCGAGCCGCTGCATGATCGGCGACAGCGTCTTCAGCTGCTCGCTGTCCGGATTGGCGATCCGGATCCTGCTTTCATTCTCAGGCGCCTTGCCGCCGCCGCCGCAGCCGGCGAGCGCGAGCAGGGGAAGCAGGAGGGCGGCGGCGCTTTTCATGGATCCTCTCCTCAGGCGGGCTGCACGGCGGCGTTGGCGAAGCGCTGCCGCAGAGAAACCTTGTCGATCTTGCCGGTTCCGAGCTTGGGCAGCGGCGTCGGCTCGATCCAGACATAAGCGGGCAGCTTGAATTGGGCGATGCGCCCCGCGAGGAACGCCAGCAGCTCCTCCTTTTCGATCGACCCGTCCTCGCTGTAGACGACGGCCGCGGGCACCTCGCCGAGGCGGTCGTCGGCGACGCCGAACACCGAGGCCTCGCTGACCTTGGGATGGGAATAGATCGCCGCCTCGACCTCCTGGGCGCTGATATTCTCGCCGCCGCGGATGATGATGTCCTTCTTGCGGTCGACGATGAACAGATATTCGTCCTCGTCGAGATAGCCGATGTCGCCGGTCCTGAAATAAAGGTCGGCGGTGAAGGCGGCGCCGGTCGCCGCCTCGTGGCGCCAATAGCCGCGGATGTTGGCGGCCGAGCGGATCGCGATCTCGCCGCGCTCGCCGGGCGGCAGATGGCGGTCGCCCTCGCCGAGGATCGCGATCTCGACGATCGGCTTGTGCGGCCGGCCGGTCGAGGCCGGCTTGTCGTGATAATTGGACCAGAAATTGCCGCAGCCGACCGCGTTGGTCTCGGTCAGGCCGTAGCCGAGCGCCGGCTGGGCGCCCTTGAAGCTCGCCTCGAGCCGGGCGACGTGGGCGACCGGCCGCGGCGCGCCGCCGCCGGCGATGTCGGTGAGCGAGGAGAGGTCGTATTTGTCGCGGTCGGGATCGAGCATGAGCTCCATGCTCATCGTCGGCACGCCGACGAAATAGGTGATCTTCTCCTTCTCGATCAGCCGCAGCGCCTCGCCGGGGTCCCATTTCGGCATCAGCACCATGGTCCGGCCGATGACAAAGCTGTTCAGCAGCACCGGCACCTCGCCGGTGACGTGGAACAAGGGCACGTTGACCAGGGTCTTGGGCGGGGGAGGGGCCTCGCCCCGCCGCTCCTTGATGCCGAGCAGGACCGCGAGGCCGATCGCATAGGCGTAGACGCCGGTGGTCACCGCGCGGTGGGTCGAAACCGCGCCCTTGGCGAGGCCGGTCGAGCCCGAGGTGAACAGGATGGTCGCATCGTCCTCCGGCGCGATCTCGGGCAGCTCCGCCTCCTCGCCGCGCACGAGCAGCGGCGCGACCGCTTCGGCGAGCGGCCGCTCGACCGGCAGCGCGACCGTCGGGATCGTGCAGCCGCCCGCCGCCAGGCGCGCGGCGCGGGTCTCGTCGGCGATGATCAGCTCGGGCTCGGTGAGGCCGAGCGCGTGGCCCATCTCTCCGGCCTGCCACCAGCCGTTGATCAGGGTGGCGACACCGCCCGCCTTGAGCACCGCCATGTAGGTGAGGATCCAGGCCGGGCAGTTGCGCATCGCGATCGCGACGCGATCGCCCTTGGCGACGTTCCAGCTGCCGGCCAGCACCCTGGCGAGCTTGGTCGCCCTGGTGTCGAGCTCGGCGAAAGTGATCCGCTCCCCGCCCGCCACCACCGCCTCGACCGCGCCGTGGAGGATGGAAAAGGCGTCGAACAGGATCGGCAGCGTCGCCGGCAGGTTGGTGACGATCGCGCGGCCCTCATCGTCATGGCCGAGCTGGATGCGCCCGCCCGGGCCGGTCACCTCGGCCAGGACCTCGTCATATTGCCGATCGAGCGCGCTCGGCATGCCTTCGCGGTCTCCTCGCTTTGCCTTTTTTTCAGCCCCCTCTATGAAGACGCGAGCCCACAGGGGGAAGCCTTGATCTCTGCCTTACTGACATCGCTGGCGATAGCGGCCGACGCGACCAGCTACAACGATCTCGGCCTCGATCCGATCGCGCTCGATCTCGGCGTCTGGCACATTTTCGGCCTGACCATCCACGCCGTGCTGCGCTGGTACAGCCTCGCTTACCTCGCCGGCATCGTCATCGGCTGGTGGTACATGCTCAGGCTGCTCGGCCAGCCCGGCGCGCCGATGGCCCGGCGGCATGCGGACGACATGGTGTTCTACGCAACCCTGGGGATCATCCTCGGCGGCCGGCTCGGCTATGTCCTGTTCTACAAGCCGCTCGATTATTTCCACAATCCGGCCGAGATCATGCGCCTCTGGGACGGCGGCATGTCGTTTCACGGCGGCGTGATCGGGGTCAGCCTCGGCATCTTCTATATGGCGTGGCGGCGCAGGCTCGATTGGCTGCGCATCCACGATTATGTCGCCTGCTGCGCCCCCTTCGGCCTGTTCTTCGGCAGGCTCGCCAATTTCGTCAACGGCGAGCTCTGGGGGGCGCCGACCGCGCTGCCCTGGGCGATCCGCTTCCCGGAGGCGATCGACGGCTTCGTCCGGCTCGGCCCGCCGCGCCATCCGAGCCAGCTCTACGAGGCGATCCTCGAGGGCGTGCTGCTGTGCCTCATCCTCTGGTACATGTTCTGGAAGACCCGCGCCCGCTATCAGCCCGGCAAGCTCGTCGGCGCCTTCATCCTCGTCTACGGGATCAGCCGCTTCCTGGTCGAATTCGTGCGCGAGCCCGACGCGCACCTCGTCGCGTTCGCTGAGGCGACCCACCTCCACATGGGCCAGTGGCTGTCGCTGCCGATGATCTTCGGCGGCCTTTATCTCGTGCTCACCGCCGGCCGCCGCGCCGGGCGGGTGAAGCCCGTCCCCGATGAACCAGCCGCTGCCTGATCCTCGTCCTTCATGCGGCTCCCCGCAATGATAGGGAGGGAGGACATCGTCGATGAGCTGAAGTGGCGCATCGCAGCGGAAGGCCCGATCACCGTCGCCCACTATATGGGGGCGGCGAACCAATATTATTATGCGCACGGCGACCCGTTCGGCGCGGCCGGCGATTTCGTCACCGCGCCCGAGATCAGCCAGATGTTCGGCGAATTGATCGGCGCCTGGCTCGCCGACCTCTGGCAGCGCGCGGGGACGCCGGCGCTTGCCCATTATGTCGAGCTCGGCCCCGGCCGCGGCACGCTCGCCGCCGATGCATTGCGGGTGATGCGCGGCGCGGGGCTCGACCCGTCCGTCCACTTGGTCGAGACCAGCCGGCGCCTCCGCGCCGCGCAGGCCGAACGCGTGCCGGACGCGTGCTGGCATTACGATCTTGAGACAGTGCCCGAGGACGGGCCCCTGCTCGTCGTCGCCAACGAATTTTTCGACGCGCTCGAGATCCACCAGTTCGACGCGGCCGGGGTGGAACTGCGGGTCGACTATGACGGCGGCTTCGTCCGCCGCGGCGCGGTCGAAACAGAGCGCTCTCCCGCCGCGCGCGCCATCGCCGCCGATCTCGCCCGCCGCCTCGCGCGCCAAGGCGGCGCCGCGCTGATCGTCGATTACGGCTATGTCGGACCCGGCACCGGCGATACGCTCCAGGCGGTGTGGCGCCACACTTATGCCGAGCCGTTCAGATCGCCGGGGTTGTACGATCTCACCGCTCATGTCGATTTCGCCGCGCTGGCCGAGGCGGCCGAAGGGGTGCGCATCGTGGGACCGGTCGAACAGGGCGCCTGGCTCGAGGCGATGGGCCTCGGCCTGCGCGCCGCCGCGCTCGCCCGCGCCGCGCCCGAACGGGCGGCGGAGATCGCCGCCGCCCGCGCCCGCCTCGCCGCGCCCGAGCAGATGGGGCGTCTGTTCAAGGCGATGGCGCTGGTGGCTCCCGGCTGGCCAGAGCCGGCGGGGTTTTGAGATGATCGCCTATCGCGGCGCCACGCCCGACGACGCGCCGGCGATCGACGCGCTGTTCCGGCGGAGCTTCATCGATACGTTCGGCCACCTCTACGATCCCAGGGACCTCGCCGCCTTCCTCGCCCGCTTCACGCAGGCCGCCTGGCGCGGGGAGCTCGAAGATCCGGACTACGCCTTCCGGCTTGCCGAGGATGAGGGCACGCTGGCGGGCTTTGCCAAGATCTCCTCGGTCAAGCTCCCCGTCGAGCCGGACGCGCCCGCGGCGGAGCTTCGCCAGCTTTATGTGCTGGGGCCCTGGCACGGCGCCGGCATCGCGTCCGAGCTGATGGCCTGGGCGCTCGCCGAGGCCCGCCGCCGCGGCGCGGAAGAGCTCTATCTGTCGGTGTTCGTCGACAATCATCGCGCCGGCCGCTTCTATGCGCGCCACGGCTTCGAGGCGGTCGGGCGCTACGACTTCATGGTCGGCGATCATGCCGACGAGGACATCGTCATGCGGTTGAAGCTGTGAGCGTCGAGGTGATCCGCGCAGCCGCGCTGAGCGGCGTGCGCCACGGCTTCCTCGGCCGCAGGGGCGGGGTCTCGCAGGGTCTGTGCGCCGGCCTCAACGTCGGCCTCGGCGCGGACGACGACCGCGCCGCGATCCATGAGAATCGCCGCCGCGCCGTCGAAGCGGTCGCGCCCGGGGCGCGGCTCGTCACCGTCCACCAGGTGCACTCGCCCGACGCGGTCTACGCGGCCGCCCCCTGGCCCGACGACGCGCGCCCCCAGGCCGATGCGCTGGTGACCGACCGGCCCGGCCTGGCCCTCGGCATCCTCACCGCCGATTGCACGCCGGTGCTGCTCGCCGATTGCGAGGCCGGGGTGATCGGTGCCGCCCATGCCGGCTGGAAGGGCGCGTTCGGCGGCGTGATCGAATCGGTGCTGGCGCTGATGGAGCAATATGGCGCCGACCGCGCCCGCATCGCCGCCGCGCTGGGCCCGGTGATTGCCCGCAGGAGCTACGAGGTCGACGACGGCTTCCTGCGCCGCTTCGCCGAGGCCGAGCCGGAGAACGAACGCTTCTTCACGCCGGGCCGCGAAGGCCGCCACCAGTTCGACCTCGAAGCCTATGTCCTCGCCCGCCTCGCCGCCGCCGGCGTCACCCGCGCCGAGGCGCTCGGCCTCGACACCTATGCCGACCCCGACCGCTTCTTCAGCTTCCGCCGCGCCACCCACAAGGGCGAGCCGACCTACGGCCGCCAGCTCTCGCTGATCGCGCTGCCGGGCTGATCCGCTACGGCATCGTCCGGACCTGGTCGAGCATCGCCTTGGCCACCGAGCCCATGACCTTGACCCGGTTGGCCGCGGCGCCGGGCCCCGAGATCAGCACCTTCTCGACCTGCTGGTTGCTGATGAATTCGAGCTCGTAATAGGCGGCGAGGCACTTGTTCGGGCGGCCGGCATTGTCCCGCGCCACGCCGCTGAGGGTACCGAGCCTGCGCGGCTGGGAATCGGTGTCGGGCTTGACCCCGCGGTCCTTGGAGGTCGGATCGACCGCCTTGAGGCCGGCCATCAGCGCCGCCTGCATCTTGGTCGCGAAGGCCTTGTCGACTGCCTCGTTGGGGTTGCCATTGCCCCTGGTGGCGAAAAAGGTCTCCGCCCCTCGTACCGACGCGTCGTCGAGGCCATTGAAGTGCAGGCTCAGGAACAGCTTGGCATTCTTGGTCTTCGCCAGCTTCGCGCGGTCGGCGATGCCGACATTGACGTCGGTCGTCCTGGTCAGGAACACGTCGACCGTGTCGCCGCTCGCGCTCGCCTGCCTCTCGAGCTCCGCCTTCAGGATCTTGCAAAAGTCCAGCGCGAGATTCTTCTCGAGAACGCCGCTGACGCTTTTCGCGTTGTTGGGAGAGCTGCCTCCCACAATCGTTGTCCCGCCATGCCCTGGATCGAGCACGATTGCCCCGAGATTCGCCATGCAATTTCTCCCTTGATTCGGACCGGCCGGCCCGTTCGCTCCGGCATATATGAGAATAGCCCGGCGCGCGCGCGTGACCGCCGTCACGCCGGCGCAGGATTGATCTGGAAGCAGGCGGGGCGGATCGGCTAGGGAGCCTCCGCATCAGGAGACTTTCCATGGAAGACGAATCCGACCTCACCGGCGCCACCCCGCGCCGCCGTCCCAAGCCGGACGTGCTGGAGATCGGCGGGCGGCGGCTGAAGCCGTCGACATTGATGATGGGCCACGGCTACGACCCGGCCTTGTCGGAAGGCTCGCTGAAGCCGCCCATCTTCCTCACCTCGACCTTCGTGTTCGAAAATGCCGCGGCCGGGAAGCGCCACTTCGAGGGCGTCACCGGCAAGCGGCCGGGAGGCGCCGAGGGGCTGATCTATTCGCGCTTCAACGGTCCCAATCAGGAGATCCTCGAGGACCGTCTGGGCCTGTGGGAGGATGCCGAGGACGCCCTCTCCTTCTCCTCGGGCATGTCGGCGATCACCACCTTGCTGCTCGCCTTCGTCCAGCCCGGCGACGTCGTCGTCCATTCCGGCCCGCTCTACGCCGCGACCGAGACGCTGATCGCCCGCATCCTCGGCCGGTTCGGCGTCAAATGGCTCGATTTCCCCGCCGGCGCGACCGGCGACGAGATCGCCGAGGTGATCGAACAAGCCAAGGCGATGGGCCGGGTGCCGCTCATCTATCTCGAAAGCCCGGCCAACCCGACCAACGCCCTGGTCGATGTGCAAGCGGTCGCGGCCGCGCGCGACGCGGCCTTTCCCGCCGACGCGCGGCCGCCGATCGCGATCGACAATACGTTCCTGGGCCCGCTCTGGCACCATCCGTTGCGCCACGGCGCCGATCTTTCGGTCTACAGCCTCACCAAATATGCCGGCGGCCATAGCGACCTCGTCGCCGGCGGCATCACCGGTGCGAAGGACCTGATCAACACCATCCGGATGCTCCGCAACACGATCGGCACGATCACCGATCCCAACACCGCCTGGATGCTGCTCCGCAGCCTCGAGACGCTGGAACTCCGCATGACCCGCGCCGGCGAGAATGCGGACAAGGTCTGCCGCTTCCTCAAGGATCATCCCAAGGTCGAAAGCGTCGGCTATCTCGGCTTCCTCGAGGAAGCGGGCGATGCGCGCCAGGCCGACATCTACCGGCGCCACTGCACCGGTGCCGGCTCCACCTTCTCGCTCTACCTCAAGGGCGGCGAGCGGGAAGCCTTCGCTTTCCTGGACGCGCTCAAGATCGCCCATCTCGCGGTCAGCCTCGGCGGCACCGAGACCCTGGCCAGCGCCCCGGCGGCGATGACCCACCTCTCGGTCCCGCCCGAGCGCAAGCAGGCCTTGGGCATCACCGACAATCTGGTGCGCGTCTCGATCGGGGTGGAGGATCCCGACGATCTGATCGCCGATTTCGACCAGGCGCTCGGAGCGGTTTAGCTTGAGGGAACGGAGACGCGAATCGCCGGGTTTGCCACCCAGCTAACGTGCCGGGAAGAGCATCACCTGAGCCCTCTGTTCTCGCGTTGGCGGGGCATTTCCAACTCTTGCGCCTCGCGGGATACGGGGAAGGGGGCGATAAACGCGCAAGCTGATTGAGAACGGGGGCTGCCCCGCCCCAAGCCGAGCAAGGAACATGTAGTTGCCGGGCGTCTGTTCGATCGGCTCCGTCTCCGGCACGTTTTGCGCTGAGAGGAACCCACATTGTCTCTCTGCGCAGGTGGCATAATCCACGCCGAATTCACTGGTTTGCAGGGCTCGCACGGGTTGTCCGTTTTCATCGGCGACCGCTACGGTTACTCGAATGAACTGCCGATTTTCGGTCGATGAATCGCGGAATGCATATGATCCCGAAACGTGCCAGCTTTCGGCGAAGACAGGTGCGCTCCAACACAAAACGATGGATGCTATCGATACTGGAATACGCATAATGCCCCCTGATTAGCGGCTGGCCTGAGGCCGGGATAGGAGTGTGAGCCAGCAAGATCTTAGCAAATTTCTTGGCGCGGAGCTATCTCTCCAAGCGCGCCATCAACCGTCCCGCGGGGAGCTTCAGATCGGCGCTGGCATGCGTGTAAAATAGCGCGTTGGACCTAGGCTCGCCGCCGGTCGCGCCAGTCGAGCACCTGCCAGCCCTCGTCCTCGGCCAGCTTCACCAGCCGGGCGTGGGCGTTGGTGGCGAAGGCTTCGTCGGACCAGTGGTGGACGGGCGCATCGGAGATGTGGTCGGAATAGAAGCGGATGTGGACCGCCTCGCGCTCCAGGCCCTGATGCTGCAGCCAGGCTTCGATCATGTCGAGCTTGCCGAGGCCGTAGCAATTGACGCCGTCGATGCGCGCCACGGTGCGGCCGTGCGCATCATATTCGACGTCGGTGGCGATGACGTCGTCGAAGCCGAGCCGCCGCGCGATTGCCGCGGCGTAAAGCCGGTAGGAGGCGGTCGCCAGCACCAGCCGCCGCCCCGCCGCCTTGTCCTCGGCGAGGCGGGCGCGGGCGCCGGCCATGATGTTGGTTTTCACTTGCCGGTCGGCGAAGTCCTGGACGACGCGCTCCAGCCGCTCCGGCGCCACCCGGCCGATCAGGAGCCGGAAGTTCAGCTCCTTCAATCGCCCGCGGTCGATCAGCCCAGCGAGATAGGCGAGCGTGGTCCCGATCACCAGCGGCGCCAGCACCGCCCGCCATGGCGCCAGCCGCGTCACCGCCCGCCACATGAACGCGGCGTAGGTCGGCCGGCGGGTGATCGTCCGGTCCATGTCGTAAATGGCGAGCGCGGCCCTCATGGAACTTGTCGAGCCATCAAGCGATTTCGAGCCGGGCCGAAGGCGCGGCGACTCGGAAATCGCGACAGCAAGGGAAAATCGAGGGCATGGTTCGAGTCAGCGAGGCGGACCATGCCCTCTAAACGTAGCGACTGTCTATCCGGCTCCTTGCCGCCCGGCAGGAATTGACGCATTCCCCTGACATGAGCGTGACGACGGACCTCAGCAGCAACCTCGAGGACGGCACTTGCGTCCTTCGCCTCAGTGGCGCGCTGACGCTGCTCCGCGTGCGCAAGCTCAGCGAGCAGCTCGAAGAGATCGAGGCGGACCGGCTGAAAGTCGATCTTTCCGGCGTCGAACGGATGGATACGGTCGGCGCCTGGCTGATCCACAAGCTCGAGCGCGACCGCGGCGCCAAGATCGTTGGCGCGACCGAGGAGCAGCAGCTCCTGATCGACCATGTCGCGCGCGCCGACATGCCGGTGAAGATCAAGCGCGATTATGAATCGCCGCTGCGCGTGCTCATCGCCGAGGCGGGGGAAGCGGTCATCACGACGGGACGCACGCTCTACGGCCTGCTCGGCTTTTTCGGCGCGCTGATCATCTCGATCTCGAACATCGTCCGCCATCCCCGCCGCTTCCGCTTCAACGCGGTCACCCAGCAGTTCGAGGTGGTCGGGGTCCACGCGCTCGCCATCATCGGCCTGATGAGCTTCCTCGTCGGCATCGTCATCGCCCAGCAGGGCGCGGTCCAGCTGCGCCAGTTCGGCGCCGAAATCTACACGATCAACCTGATCGGCCGCTCCTCGGTCAAGGAATTGGGCGTGCTGATGACCGCGATCATGGTCGCCGGCCGCTCGGGCTCGGCCTTCGCCGCGCAGATCGGCTCGATGAAATTGTCCGAGGAAGTGGACGCGATGCGCACGATCGGCGTCTCGCCGATGGAGGCGCTGGTCTTCCCGCGCGTCCTCGCCACCGTGCTGCTGATGCCGTTGCTCGGCTTCTACGCGGCGGTGCTGTCGATCATCGGCGGCCTCATCTTCTGCTGGATCTCGCTCGGCATCCCGCCGGTCACCTTCATCCAGCGCATCCGCGAGGTCGTGCCGATGACCGACCTGTGGCAGACGCTGATCAAGGCGCCGGTTTTCGGGCTGATCATCGCCATGGCCGGCTGCTTCCAGGGGCTCCAGGTCCAGGGCAATGCCGAGGAAGTCGGCCTCAGGACCACCACCGCGGTGGTCCAGGGCATCTTCCTGGTCATCGTCCTCGACGCCTTCTTCGCCGTTTTCTTCACCGAGATCGGCTGGCTGTGAGCAAGAAAACCGTCATCACCGTCAAAGGCCTCAAGAACAGCTTCGGCGAGCAGCTCGTCCATGACGGCGTCGACCTCGACGTGAAGCGCGGCGAGATTTTCGGCGTCGTCGGCGGCTCGGGCACCGGCAAGTCGGTGCTGATGCGCTCGATCATCGGTCTCCAGACCCCCGACGAGGGCGAGATCGAGGTGTTCGGCGAGCCGATGATCGGCCGCGACGAGGAGGAGGCCAAGCATGTCCGCCGCCGCTGGGGAGTCCTGTTCCAGGGCGGCGCCTTGTTCTCGACGCTGACCGTCGCCGAGAACATCCAGGTGCCGATCAAGGAATTCTATCCGGGTCTCGACCAGGACCTGCTCGACGAGATCGCCGCCTACAAGACGGCAATGAGCGGCCTGAGCGGCGAGGCCGGCGCCAAATATCCGTCCGAGCTTTCCGGCGGCATGCGCAAGCGCGCCGGCATCTCGCGCGCGCTCGCGCTCGATCCCGAATTGCTGTTCCTCGACGAACCGACCGCCGGGCTCGACCCGATCGGCGCCGCCGCCTTCGATCAGCTCATCCTCGAATTGCGGGATGCGCTCGGCCTCACCGTGTTCCTGATCACCCACGATCTGGACACCCTCTACGCGATCTGCGACCGCATCGCCGTGCTCGCCGACAAGAAGGTGGTGGCGATCGGAACGATTCCGGAATTACTGGCTTTGGACCACGAATGGATTCAGGAATATTTCCGGGGACCGCGGGGCCGGGCCGCCGCCGAACGCGTCGGACGCGAGATTGAAGGGGCTCAAGCCTGATGGAGACTCGCTCGAATCAAATCCTCGTCGGCAGCATCACGCTGGGGCTGCTCGCCGCTTTGGTCATTTTCATCGTCTGGCTGAGCCAGATCTCGGGCGGCGGCGAGAAAACCTACGATGTCTTCTTCCAGCAGTCGGTCGAGGGCCTCGCGAAGGGGTCCGCGGTGACCTTCCGGGGCGTGCCGGTCGGCCAGATCCAGTCGATCAACCTCGAGCCGCAAAGCCCGCAATTCATCCGCGTCCGCATCACCGTCAACGAAGACACGCCGGTGCTCGAAGGCTCGACCGCGACGATTCGCGGCGTCGGCTTCACCGGCGTCTCCGCGATCCAGATCGATCCGCCCGAAAATGCGGCGCCGGGCCAGCCGCGCCGCGCGCGCCGCGAGATACGCTGCCCCGATGACAACCCGCAGGCCGAATGTCCCTATGGCGTGCCGGTCATCCCGACCAAGCCGGGCGCATTGGGGCAGCTGCTCAACACCGCGCCGGAGCTGCTCGAACGCGTCTCGACCCTGACCGAGCGGCTCACCGAGCTGCTTTCGGACCGCAACCAGGAATCGATCGCCGGCATCCTCGACCATCTCGAGGAGGTCAGCCGCTCGCTCGCCGAGCGCTCGCCCGAGATCGCCGCGACCCTGGCCGAGGCGCGGGTGGCGATCCGCCAGGCCGGCGACGCCGCCGACCGGATCGGCCAGCTCGCCGGCACCACCTCCGCCATGCTCGACCGCGACGGCCGGCCGCTGATCACCGATCTCCGGCGCACGCTGCGCAACGCCGACCAGAGCATGACCCAGCTCCAGGCGGCGATCGGCGACGCCCGGCCGGGCATCCAGGCCTTCACCAACCAGACCCTGCCCGAGGTCGGCCAGCTGATGCGCGACCTGCGCGCGACCTCCGAATCGCTGCGCGACATCACCGACCGGATGAACCAGCGCGGCGTCGGCGGGATCATCGGCGGCCAGCAGCTGCCCGACTATCACGGCGGAAGAAGGAATTGATCGATATGCGCGTGAAGCTGACCGCCGCCGCCCTGTCGCTGCTCAGCCTGTCGGCCTGCTTCGGCGGCGGCGCGCCCGACCAGCTCTTGACGCTGACGCCCGCCGCGTCGCGGCCGGTCGCGCAGCCGCGCACCGCCGGCCAGGGCGAGGCGGTCACGGTCGTCGCCCCGAGCGTGCCGCAGGCGCTGAGGACCAATCGGGTGCCGGTCTATGTCAGCGACACCGTCGTCCAGTACCTCAAGGACGCGGTCTGGGTGGAGAATCCGGGGCCGTTGTTCGGCCGCCTGCTCGGCGAGACGATCGCGGCGCGGACCGGCCGGGTGGTGCTCGATCCGAGTCAGTACAGCCATGATCCGGGCACCCGCCTCACCGGCCAGCTGCTGCGCTTCGGCCTCGATCCGAACCGGATGGAGGTGGTCGTGGTCTACGAGGCGGTGATCGCGCGCGGCGCGTCGGGCGGCGTCTCGAACAATCGCTTCGAAGCGCGGGTCGCGGTCCCCTCGGACGCGCCCGCCGCCGTCGCCCCGGCGCTCAACCAGGCCGCCAACCAGGTCGCCGACCAGGTCGCCGCCTGGCTCGGATCCTAGCGGCGCGGGCCCAGCCGCCAGATCGAATTCGAGCCGTCGGAACTCGCTGTGGCGAGCATGCGGCCATCCGGGCTGAAGGCGAGCGCCATCACGTCGTCGCTATGCTCGAGCACCGCCTGCAGCGCCCCGCCCTGCACCTGCCAGAGCCGGACCGCGGGCCCCTTGGCGCCGGCGCCGGTCAGCTGGTGCCAAAAGGTGCCGATCGCGCTCCGCGCGCGGCCGCCGCTCGCCAGCCAGCGCCCGTCCGGGCTGAAGGCGACCGCGTAGACGTGCTCCGAGCCGCCGGTCAGCGCCGCCAGTTGCGCGCCGTCGGCCACCCGCCAGAGCCGGACGGTCGAATCGTCGCCGCCGCTGGCGAGCAGCCGCCCGTCGGGCGAGAAAGCGACGGTGACCGCCGCCTGGTCGTGGCCGGCGAGGCGCCGCACCAGCCGGCCCGTCGCGGCGTCCCAGAGGCGCACCGAATGGTCGAAGCTGCCGCTCGCCAGCAGCCGGGAGTCGGGGCTGAAGCGGACCGCCCAGACGTTGAGCTCGTGGCCGGCAAGCCTGTGCAGCAAGACGCCGTCCGCCGCCCGCCAGACGCGGATCAGCTTGTCTTCGCCTGCGGTGGCGATCCGAGTCCCGTCCGGCGACCAGGCGACGGTCCAGATCGTCCCGCCGGAGCCCCGCAGGGCGCGCACCGGCCGTTGGTCGGCGATGCGCCAGACCCGCGCCGCGCGGTCGTAGCCGCCGCTGACCAGCATCGCCCCGTCCGGCGACATGGCGAGCGCGGACACCCCGCCGGGATGGACGATCGTGCGCCACACCCGATCGGTCGCCGCGTCGATCAGCACGATCCGGCCGTCCACGCCGGCCGCGGCGAGCAGCCGTCCGTCCGGGGTGAACGCCACTTCGCGCGCTTCGCCCTGGTGATGGGTGAAGCGGGCGGCGAGGCGGGCTTCGATCTCGGCGCCGTCCGCCGGGATCGCGCCGGGCGGCGTGCCGCCGCAGCCGGCGAGCATGAGCAAGGCGGCCGCGAGCGCCGCGCGCAGGATCATGCCAGACTCTTCGAGACCTGCTCGAACACGTCCTTTGAAAGGGCCGGCGCGGCGAGGATGCGCTCGAGCTCGGCGCGCATCAGCCGGGCGCGGTCCTCGCCGAAGCGGCGCCAGCGGCCGAGCGGCGGGACCAGCTTGGCGGCGTTCTGCGGATTGAGCTTGTCGACCGCGAGGATCGAATTGGCGAGGAAGCGGTAGCCCTCGCCGCTGCTGTCGTGGAGCGCGCGCTGGTTCGCGCCGAACGCGCCGATCAGCGCGCGCAGCCGATTCGGGTTGACCAGGCTGAAATCGGGATGGCGAAGCAGCATCTGGACGGAGTGGAGGGTGTCGTCGCGGCTCGACAGCGCCTGCGCCGTGAACCATTTGTCGATCACCAGCGCGTCGCCCTTGTAGCGCTCGTAGAAGGCGGCGAGCGCGGTCTCACGCTCCGACGCGTCGCTGTTGGCGAGGATGCCCAGGGCGCCTTGCTGGTCGGTCATGTTGTCGGCCTGCTCGAACTGCCTGAGCGCGAGCTTCGGCGCGTCCGCGGCGCCCGACGCCATCAGGAAGCCCAGGGCCACCGTCCGCAACCGCCGCGCGCCCTTGGCGGCCGGCGACAATTCGAAGCGGTTGGCCGCGGTCGCGGCATAGGCCGCCCGCCATTGCGGCTCGAGGTCGCGCCCAAGCCGCTCGCGCAGCCGCTCGCGGGCGACGTGGATCGCGTCGGGATCGACGATCTTCATCTGGTCGCCGATGAAGCTTTCGGTCGGCACCAGCACCGCCTCGGCGACGAAGGCGGGGTCGAGCGCGGGATCGGTCAGCGTCCCCCGGACCGCCTCGACCACAGGGGCGTGATCCCCGGCGCCGGTCGCGATCGCGGCCAGCAGGGTGTCGAGCATCAATTGCTGCATCGCCTCGTAGCGGGCGAAGGGGTCGTCGTCATGGGCGGAGAGGAAAGCGAGGTCCTCCGGCCCGCGGTCGGTCTCGACGACGATCGGCGCCGAGAAGCTGCGGTTGATCGAGAGGACCAGCCGCTCGCCGACGCCCTCGAAAACCAACTCCTTGACGGCTTCGTCGAGCAGCACCAGCCGGTCTTCCTTCTTGGCCCCGCTCCCGGCCCCGAACAGAGCGAGCTTCAGGGGAATCGGGACCGGCCGCTTGGCCGGCTGGCCCGGCGTCGGTGGCGTGCTCTGCTCGAGCCGGACCCGCGCCGTTCCCCCCACGCTCGCCACGCTCGCCTTGACCCGCGGCGTTCCGGCCTGGCTGTACCAGGTCCGAAAATGCGAGAGGTCGACGCCGCTCGCATCCTCCATCGCCGCGACGAAATCCTCGCAGGTCACTGCCTGGCCGTCGTGGCGCTCGAAATAGAGATCGGCGCCGGCGCGGAACTTCTCCGCGCCGAGCAGAGTGTTCATCATTCGGATCACCTCGGCGCCCTTGGTGTAGATCGTCGCGGTGTAGAAGTTCGAGATCTCGATATAGGAATCGGGCCGCACCGGATGGGCGAGCGGCCCGGCATCTTCGGGGAATTGGGCGGCGCGCAGGGCGCGCACGTCCTCGATCCTCTTGACCGGGGGCGAGCCCATGTCGGCCGAGAAGCTCTGGTCGCGGAAGACGGTGAAACCCTCCTTCAGCGACAGCTGAAACCAGTCGCGGCAGGTAACGCGGTCGCCCGACCAATTGTGGAAATATTCGTGCGCCACGACCGCCGCGACCGCGTCGTAATCCATGTCGGTCGCGGTTTCGGGATCGACCAGGATGTAGCGCGAGTTGAAGATGTTGAGACCCTTGTTCTCCATCGCCCCGAAGTTGAAATCGGCGACGGCGACGATGTTGAACGTGTCGAGGTCGTATTCGCGGCCGTAGACCTCCTCGTCCCACTTCATCGCCGCCTTCAGCGACGCCATCGCATGACCGGTGCGCGGCAGGTCCGGCGCGCGCACCCAGATGCCGAGCTGGACCTCGCGGCCGGAGCGGGTGACGAAGCTGTCGCGGTTGGCGGCGAGATCGCCCGCGACCAAAGCGAACAGATAGCAGGGCTTGGGGAAGGGATCGTGCCACTCGGCCCAGTGCCGCCCGCCCGGCAGCTCGCCTGCGCCCTCGCGATTGCCGTTGGAGAGCAGCTGGGGGTAGCGCGCCTTGTCGGCGGTCATCTTCACCCGATAGCGCGACAGCACGTCCGGCCGGTCGGGGAAGAAAGTGATCCGGCGGAACCCTTCCGCCTCGCACTGGGTGCACAGGATGCCGCCGGATTCGTAAAGGCCCATCAGCTTGGTGTTGGCGCGCGGATTTAGCTCGGTGACGATCTCGACCGTCGCGGAATCGCCGGCAAGGTCGAGGACGAGGTCGCCCTCCTCCATCGACCAGTTCGCGGCGGCGCCGTCGGCGATCACCGAAACCGGCGTCAGGCCGTCGCCGTCGAGCCTGAGCGGCTCACGATGCGTCCCGTTACGCACGACCTTGAGGGTCGCGCGCACGATCGTCCGCTCCGGGGCCAGGTCGAAGTCGAGGCTGATCTCGGGCGCCAGCCATTCGGCCGGGCGATAATCCTCGCGGCGGATCGCGGCCGGGGCGGCGACGGCATTCTGGGCGTCTAGCATCGGGCGCCTTTAGGCGCGGGGCGGTGGCCGCGCAATGCGCGGTAACCAAATCGCGTCTCGCTGGCGACCTCGGGAGAAGTCGCTGACCACGCTACCGGGGCCTATGTCAGCGCGGGAATGTGCTAGCCGCTTGATCAGGCCTCAAGGGCTGATTCAAGCTGTTCGGCAAACAATCGATCGATCAATCCCACCATCGGAGCGAGATCGGGCTCCTCGGTGGCTTGAAATGCAGCGTCGGCAGCTCTCAATGCCAACTGATACTCGTCGTCGTTCTCTTTGATCAATTCGAGGACCGTTCGCTCGCCTGGCAACACATAACCAGCCCTCATCGAAAGGCAGGCATAACAGAACCCACGAGCCGATCTTCCATTGCCATTCTTGAAAGGATGAACCCAATTGATGAACCAGAGCGTGAATGCCGCTGTTTCAACCGGAGTGTAGTTCCCCCAGCGCTCACCCAGCTGGGCAAAGAATCGTTCAAGGTGCCCTTGGATTTCATCGACCGCGGGCGGATTGTATACGATCTCGCCATTTTCCAACTCTAGATACACCGGGCCGGTGCGATATTCTCCCGGCTTTTCGAGGAGTAGAAATGTTCCCGTCCGATGTAGCTCTTTGAGAGCATTCTGACTCAAGTGGCGATCGCATCCATGCTCGGGAGATGGATAATGATGAAGCGAGAAATGGACCATTGCTTCGATCTGATTCAGCGCGCTCAGCTGGTTGAGCACCTCAATCTCGTGGGCGGCAGAGCCTTTGATGAGGTCCCAGTTCGTGTCCTTCATGGTTCGCCCCCTGACAAAAAGCCCGGCATAAAGCCGGGCCTTTTGATCAACGAAGGCGCCTCGATAACACTACTGAGTACTGCCTTCAATCTCCCCTACCAACGTCTCCACCTTCTCCCGAGTCAGCGAAGATTTATGGCTGCTCAGTCCTGTCACAAGGCTCACACGTTGCGCTCGCTTCTCTGAGGCTGACATCTTAAGATTCCGCGTTCGTGCTATCAAGTCGTTCAACCGAGCCGATTGAGACATTGCAAGTTCCTTCCCCTCATCACCGGCGATCATCTATCCAAAATCAGTGAATCATCTGCAAAAGACCGCCTCCCAACATTTGCCGAGTCGCCGAGAGTCGGGCGTAGCACGCCGAATCCCGCACGGGAATCCCTCACGCACACGCTCGACGCGCATCCGGTAGAAACGATCCGCCGCTTGGCACAGCGGAGCTTCATCCCAACGATTTTGGATAATCATATGTAGAACATAGCAGGAACAACGTCAAGCGCCTTTTAGAAATCCTAGCTTCGAATTCAAGAAAGCTAATTGATCCTCGTCACCTGCACGCTCTGCGCGTGCATCTGGCCGCGGCCGAAGATGGTCATGAAGGCGATGTCGGTGGCGTCGCGGCCGAGGCAGATGCGGGCGAGGCCGTCGAGCGGCGCGAGGCCGGTCGCATCCACCAAATGCCAGGCGCCGTCCAGCCAGACCTCGACCACAGCGTGGAAGTCCGGCAGCTTCAGCCCCCAGGCGTAAGCCGAGACCAGGCGAGCGGGGATGCCGGCGGCGCGGGCGAAGCTCGCCATCAGATGCGCATAGTCGCGGCAGACGCCCTGGCGTGAGACGAAGGCGTCGACCGCGGTCGTCGTCGCGTCGCTCGAGCCGATGACATAATCGACCTCGCGCCCGATCCACTCGGCCATCGCCAGCGCCTTCGCGCCGGCCTCGACACCGCCGAACGTCCGCTCGACGAACGCCTCGAACCGGTCGGACTCGCAATAGCGGCTCGGCCAGAGATAGGGCACGACCTCGGCCGGCAGCGCGCGCGGCGGGACGATCGGCAGCGCCCCGATCGCCGGCGCGGGGCGATCGACGTCGACGGTCGCGCGGTAGCTGACCCGGCAATGGCCATCGGCCCGCAGCCAGGTGCGCCGGCCGGTATTGTCCTCGCCGGGGATCGGGCGCAGCGGCCCAGAGCCGGCGACGGTCAGCAAATCCTCGATCAGGACCTGGTCGACAAGCTGGGCGACCTCGACGGCGAGCAACACGTCGGTCGCTTCCGGGAAATGATAGTCGAGATCGACCTCGATGTTCAGCCGCATGCCGTCCGCTCTCGTGCTCCTGGGACGGTCAACGCGCGAAGGTCCGGACGGTGCCGGAACGACCCTATTGGCTGGTCAGCTCGGAGATGTTGAGCTGGGCCGGCTGCAGGCTGGCATTGGCGTACGTGCCGATCCAGATGTCGTACTGGCCGCTCGCCGGCGCGTTGAAGCGGACCATCGGATTGAGCCCCTTGTCGCCGCCGTCGTCGTCGCAATACCAGCTGCCGTCCGGGCCGTTGACGACCAAGGTGGTGTCGGCGTCCGCCGCGACCGAGATGATCAGCGGCAGCGAGCCGGCGGTGTAGTTGAGCCGCACGTCGGGAGCGTTGGAAATGAAGCCCTGGCAGGACTGGCTGATCGTCGCGGCGTTGATCTCGCCGCCCGAACGGACCGCGACCACTTGCGGGTCCGGGGTGAAGCCCGAGGCGAGGTTGAGCGTCCCGAAATTGGGGTCGGCATTGTAGTCCTGCGCCGCGGCGGGCGCGGCGGCGAAGCAGGCGGCGACGATCAATGCGCGGGCGAGACTCATTGGCAAGCTCCTTCCTTTCGGAGGCATAACGATTCCGCTCCGCCTGTCCAGCGGGCTACTCCACGAGGGGCGCCGGCCCCGGGCGGGGGGCGCTCAGCGCGACGACCAGCCCGGCGATGACCAGCACGCCGCCGGCGACCGCCAGCGCCGACCAGCGATAATTTTCGAGGGCGGTCGAGATCGCCATCGCCATGATCGGGATCAGCACGCTCGAATAAGCGGCCTTGGCCGGGCCGACCGCGCGGATGATCCGGTAATAGAGCCAGAAGGCGAGCGCCGAGGCGACCAGGCTCAGATAGATGAGGCCGAGCCAGTAGGTCGGGCGAAGGTCGAAGACCGGCGGGCCGACGAAGGCAAGAGCGAACAGTGCATCGGCCGAAGCGCCATAGAGCATCGCCCAGCCGAGCATGGTTGCGATCGGGCGCGCCTTGATCGCCGGCATGAGCTGCATGACGTTGGCGCACGACGCGGCGAGCACGGCGCACAGGACGAAGCCGAGGCCGCGGAGCACGCCGCCGGCGGCGATGGGAGCGAGCCGCATTTCCTGGACGAACAGCAAGGCGACGCCGGCCATGGCGACCGCCGAACCCAAAGCGAAGCGGCCGGTCACGCGCTCCCCGAAGAAGAGCCAGGCCAGGGCCGCGTTGGGGGCGACCAGCAGGGCGAACACGACGGCGGCGAGGCCCGAGGTGATGTACAGTTCGGAGACGTAGACGAAGCTGTAATTGACGACGAACTGGAAGGTGCCCAGCAGCATCGCGAGCACATAGCCGCCGCGCCCGAGCCTGAGGCTCGCGCCGTTCAGCCGGGCGAGCACGAGCATGGCGGCGCCGGCGATCCAGAAACGGTAGCTGACCGACCAGATCGGCGGCACGACCCCGAGCTGGCCCTTGATGACGATCCAGGTCGAGCTCCAGATCAGGGTGATCAGGAGAAAACTCCACAGCGTCACCCCGGCGAAAGCCCCGGTCTCGCCGGGTGAAGGGCGCGGCGCCTTTCCGTCAGGGGATCCCGGCCTGCGCCGGGATGACGAGGGAGCGGTCACAGCGCGCGGATCGCGGCGGCGAGGGCGTCGACCTGAGCGGGGTCGCTGTCCCAGCTCGTCACCAGCCGTACCTCGCCCGGGCCCCAGTCGTAGAAATCGAAGCCCTGCGCGCGCAGGGCCGCCGCCTCCTGCGCGGTCACCCGCACGAAGATCTCATTGGCCTCGACCGGAAAGAGCAGCCGGTCGCCGCCCGCCGCGGCGGCGAGCCGTGCCGCGGCTTCGTTGGCGGCGCGCGCGTTTCTGAGCCAGACGCCGCCCTCGAGCATCGCCAGGATCTGGGCGGCGAGGTAGCGCCCCTTGGAGAGTAGGTGCCCCGCCTGCTTGCGGCGGAAATGGGCCGCCGCGGCCAGCGCCGGATCGAACAGGATCAGCGCCTCGGCGCAAAGCCCGCCATTCTTGGTGAAGCCGAAGGAAAGCGCGTCGACGCCCGCCCGCCAGGTCAGGTCGGCGGGGGCGCAGCCGAGGCTCGCCACCGCATTGGCGAAGCGGGCGCCGTCGAGATGGAAGCCGAGACCGTGCGCGTTGCAAAGGCCGCCCAGCGCCGCGGTTTCCTGCGGCGTGTAGACGCAGCCATATTCGGTGGCATTGGTGATCGAAAGGGCCGCGGGCTGCGCCTGGTGGACGTCGTCCCTGATGCCGGCGATCAGCGCCTGCACCGTGTCCGGCGTCAGCTTGGCGCCTTCGCCCTCGCCGAGCAGCAGCTTGGCGCCGCCGGTGTAGAATTCGGGAGCGCCGCATTCGTCGATCTCGATATGAGCCTGGCGATGGCACAGGATGCGCCCGTAAGGCGGGCAGAGCCCGGCGAGCGCGAGCGCGTTCGCCGCCGTCCCGGTCGCCACCCAGAGCGCCTCGACCTCGCGCTCGAACAGCTCGGAAAAGGCCGAATTGAGCCTTTGGCTCCATTGGTCGCCGTCATAGGCGGTATCGAGCCGGTTCGCTTCCGCGATGGCGGCGAGTGCCTCGGGGCAGGCGGCCGCGACATTGTCGGAGATAAAGCGCATGATGGCGCCATGATCGGCGGGTTTCGCGCCGTCAACGCCGATCATGAATTTCCTCTCTCGCGTTTACTACAATTTAGCCCCATCGGATTATGCGTTTCGGGAAGACCAGCTGGGATGAAGTGATGGGCGTAGAGAATTTCCCGAGCGCGCCCGCCGGCAGCAAGCGTTCCGCCAAGCGGGCGCGGGTACTGCTCGCGGCCAAATTGCAGACCACCTTCGGGGAGGTCGAGGCGCGCCTGCGCGACCTGTCGCGCAAGGGGGCTTTGGTCGAATGCGCGCAGGTCCCGAACGTCGGCAGCGAAGTCGTCTTCGTGCGCGGCGAGACCGTGGTCCCCGCCCGCGTCGCCTGGGCCGCCGGCAACCGCGTCGGCCTCGAATTCGAGCATATGATCGACGAGCACGAATTGCTGGTCCATATCGGCAAGCCGCCGGCCAAGGCTCCGGCCGTGGCCGCTTACCCGACGAGCTACCGCCGCCCCGGCCTCGCCCAAGGCATGTCGGCCGACGATCGCAAGGTCGCCCAAGCCTGGAGCGTCGCGGTCGGCCTCAACCTTCCCGAAGGCAAGAACTGAGCGGGCGCCATGGAAACCTGGGGCTCAAACTGGTCGTCCCCTTCCCAATCCGCCGGACCTTACCTTCCCGGCGAGCTTTCCGTCGCGCGGGACTCCGCCGAAGAAGCGCCCAGGAGCCGCGCCTCGGAGCGGGTGGCGATCGAGATCGGGGCCGGGCTGCGCCAGCGCGGCGCGTCGGGCGTGTCGATCCTGGTCATGGACCTTTCGATCCACGGCTTTCGCGCCAGCACCCATCTCGAGCTCGCCCACGGCACCGACGTCTGGCTGCGCCTGCCCGGGCTGGAATCCTGTCATGCCACCGTGGTCTGGTCGAAAGGCCAGTTTATCGGCTGCGAGTTCGAACGGCCGCTGCACCCGGCCGTGCTCGAGATGATCGTGCGCAAATCGAAGGGCAAATAAGGCCGCTCCGGTCCCTCGCGGGACGCCTTTGCCCGCCGATTGCATCCGATTCGGATTCTGCTTTTGCCTGTGTTAAGCCACCCGAGTCGGAGGGGAGGCACGACATGGAATCGGATTTCCGATATTATTCGCGGCGCGCCGCCGAGGAGCGGACGAGGGCCAAGTTCGCGCTCACCGCCGAGGCCCGGGAGCGCCATAGCGAGCTCGCCAATTTGTTCGCCTCCAAGGCCGCCCTTCGCGTCCGCGTCGAAGTGCTGGAACGGCTCCGGGCCGAATAAGCGAAGGTTCCGCCGGGGCGATGGTGCTGCCGGTGAGGATTGAACTCACGACCTCAGCCTTACCAAGGATGCGCTCTACCACTGAGCTACGGCAGCCTATCGCTTTCCGGGAAGGCGGCGCTATGGCCGTTCGCCGGAGATAATGTCAAGGCGGACCATGGCCAGGCGGGACGAGGATCGGGAAAAGCGGCTCGCCGCCGCGCTCCGCGAGAATTTGAAGCGGCGCAAGGCGCAGGCGCGCGAGGCCGCAAACGCCGACAAGCCCAAGGATTCCTAGCTGAGCGGCGCGCAGGCCGCCTCGAGCCACGCTTTCGCCTCCCCCTCGAGCTGCGGGCCGACGACGCGGAGCACGTCCGCGTGATAATCGTCGACCCAGCGCCGCTCGTCCGCGTTTAGCATTGCCGTGTCGATCAGATTGCGATCGATCGGCGCGAAGGTGAGCGTCTCGAAGCCGAGCAGCTTCTTCTCCGCCCCTTCCGCCTCGCGCGGCACGACCAGCACCAGATTCTCGATCCGGATGCCGTATGCGCCAGTCTTGTAATAGCCGGGCTCGTTGGAGATGATCATGCCGGCCTTGAGCGGCTCGTCGCCGCCGGGCTGGACGCTGCCGACCGGCGAGATCCGCTGCGGCCCTTCGTGGACGGCAAGGAAGCTGCCGACGCCGTGGCCGGTGCCGTGGGCGTAATCGAGGCCGGCGGCCCACAGGAATTGCCGGGCGAAGCTGTCCAGCTGCGAGCCGCGCGTCCCTTCCGGGAAACGCGCCCGCGCCAGGGCGATATGGCCCTGGAGGACGCGGGTGAAACGATCCTTCATTTCCGCGGTCGGCGTGCCGATGACGATGGTGCGGGTGACGTCGGTGGTGCCGTCGGGATATTGGCCGCCGGAATCGACCAGGTAGATCGAATCCATCTCGAGCGGCCGGTTGGTCGCCTCGCTGACCCGATAGTGGACGATCGCGCCGTTGGCGCCGGCGCCGGAGATGGTGTCGAAGCTCAGATCGCGCAGATCCCCGCCCTGCTGGCGCAAGCCCTGCAGCTTGGCCGCGGCCGCGAGCTCGTCGACGCCGCCTTTGGGCGCCTCGACCGAGAGCCAGTGGAGGAAGCGCGACAGGGCCGCGCCGTCGCGCGCCTGCGCCGAGCGGTGGCCGGCGATCTCGACCTCGTTCTTGATCGCCTTGGGCAGGATCGAAGGATCGCGCTTCGAAATCACCCTGGCGCCGGCATTTTCCAGCGCCTCGAAGACCGCCGCCACCGACCGCTCCGGATCGACCGCGACCGTCTTGCCGGCGAAGCCGCCGAGCGCGCGCTCGAAATCGTCGCGCTCGTGGACGCGGACGCCGTTGCCGAGATGCTGACGCACGTCCTCGCCGATCTTCTCCGAGGCGACGAACAGATCGGCGGTGCCGTCGTCGTGGACCAAAGCGAACGACAAGGCGACGGGGGTGTGATCCACGTCCTGGCCGCGGACGTTGAAGGTCCAGGCGATCGAATCGAGCGCCGCCAGCACCGCCGTGTCGGCTTTCTCGCCCTTCAACCAGTCGGCCATCTCCTGGCGCTTGGCGGCCGAGCTCTTGCCCGCATAGGCGTCGGGGTGGACGACGAGCCGGGCGCGCGAGCGCTCGGGCTGGTCGGCCCAGACCGCGTCGATCGGGTTCCTGCGCACCGCGACCAGCTCGGCGCCCTTGTCGGCCAGCGCCTCGCGCGCTTTCTCCACCCAATCCTTGGTATGCAGCCAGGGATCGTAGCCGATCCGGCCGCCGTCCGGCGCGTGCGCCTTGAGCCAATCGGCGATGCTGGTCTCGGGAATCGACTGGTAGCTCCAATGCTTGCCGTCGACCTGATCGCGGACCTGGAGCGTGTAGCGGCCGTCGACGAAGATCGCCGCTTCCTGCGGCAGCACCACTGCCGAGCCCGCCGAGCCTTGGAAGCCGGTCAGCCAGGCGAGCCGTTGCGCATAGCTGCCGACATATTCGCTCATATGCTCGTCGGTCAGCGGCACGACGAAGCCGTCGAGCCGATCCGCCTTCAATTGCTCGCGCAGGGCCGCGAGGCGTGCTTCATAGCTGGACATAGGTCTTTCCCGATGCGGTGGTCGCCCGCTAGATAAGCCGGTTCACTGCCCCGCGCCAGTCCGGCGCCCACATCAGGATCCGCCGATGCGCCTGCTGATCGCTGCCTCCATATCGATCGGCGCGCCCGCCGCCGCCCAGACCGAAAGCCCCGCAATGACCGCCCAGATACCGCTTCCCCCGCCGCCGGTCGCCGCGCAGCGCCCCTTCAGCTACGAGCGCCACGGCGTCCGCGTCGACGATCCCTGGCACTGGCTCAAGGATGAGTCCTACCCGGTCGTGGACGACGAGGACGTGCTTTCCTATCTGCGCGCCGAAAATGCCTATTACGAAGCGGCGATGGCGCCGCATCAGGCGCTGGTCGAGACCGTCTTCCAGGAGATGCGCGGCCGCATCCCCGAGGACGACAGCTCGGTCCCGGTCCGCGACGGCGACTTTTTCTACTGGTGGGCGTTCGCACCCGGCGCGCAATACCGGACCTGGTACCGCCGCCCCGCCGCCGGCGGCGCGCCGCAGCCGATCTTCGACGAGGTCGCCGAAGCCGAGGGCAAGCAATATTTCCGCCTCGGTGCCATCGAGATCAGCCCCGACGGCCGCTACGCCGCCACCCTGGTGGACGACAATGGCTCCGAACGGTTCAAGCTGCGTATCCGCGATCTCTCGACCGGACAGGATATCGAGACCGTCACAGAGGTCGGCATCGGCGCGCCGGTCTGGACCGCCGACAGCCGCGGCATCGCCTTCACCGAGGTCAACGACAATTGGCGCGCCTACCGCGCCCGCCTCCACCGGCTCGGCGAGCCCGCCGCCAGCGACCGCACGCTCTACGAAGAGACCGAGAATGTCGCCTTCACCGTCGACGTCGGCCGCACCCAGGACCGCCGCTACATCCTGATCTCGACCGGCGAGAATTCGTCGAACGAGGTCCGCATCGTCCCGGCCGACGCGCCCGAGACGGCGCCCGTCCTGATCGCGCGGCGCCGGCCGCTGATCCAATATTCGGTCGATGCGAGCCACGGCAAATTGTGGATCCTCACCAATGACGACCACGTCAATTTCCGCATCGCCGAGGCGGACCCGGAGCGTCCCGGCGACTGGCGCACAATCGTCGCCGGCTCGAACGAAGTCTATCTGCGCGGCATCGCCGCCTTCCGCGACCATCTCGCGATCACCGAGCGGGTCGATGGCCTCGACCAGATCCGCCTCAGGTCCTACGCCGGCGCCGAGCGCCGCATCCCCTTCGCCGAGGCGGCCTATACGGTCGGGCTCGGCAGCAATCCCGAATATGCGCCGGCCGCCTATCGCCTCGCCTACAGCTCGATGGTCACTCCGCCGACCGTCTACGACTACCATCCGGCGGCGAACCGGCTCGAGACGCTCAAGGTCCAGCGCATTCCCTCGGGCTACGACCCAAGCCGATATGTGACCGAGCGGATCATGGTGCCCGCGCGTGACGGCCGCCGGATTCCGGTCTCGATCGTCTATCGCCGCGGCTTCGAACGCAACGGCCAGGGCCGGCTCTTCCTCTACGCCTACGGCGCCTACGGCTATGCCACTCCGCCGGCGTTCAACACCAACCGCTTCTCGCTGCTCGACCGCGGCTACGCCTTCGCCATCGCCCATATCCGCGGCGGCGACGAATTGGGCTACGACTGGTACCTCCAGGGCAAGCTCGACCGGCGCACCAACACGTTCAACGATTTCGTCGACGCCGCGCGGGGGCTGATCGCGCAGCGCTACACCGCGGCCGGCCGGATCGCGATCCAGGGCCGCTCGGCCGGCGGCGAGCTGATGGGAGCAGTGGTCAATTCCGATCCCGAATTGTGGGGCGCGGTGGTCGCCGACGTGCCCTTCGTCGACGTCGTCAACACGATGCTCGACGAAAGCCTGCCGCTGACTCCGGGCGAATGGAACGAATGGGGCAATCCGATCGCCGACGCCGCGGCCTTCAACTACATGCTGAGCTACAGCCCCTACGACAATGTCCGCCGCCAGGCCTATCCGCCGATGCTGATCTCCGGCGGCCTCAACGATCCCCGCGTCACCTATTGGGAGCCCGCCAAATGGGCCGCGCGCCTCCGGGCGATGCGCACCGACCACAACCTCCAGCTCTTGAAGATCAACATGGGGGCCGGCCATGGCGGCCGCTCCGGCCGCTGGACCGCGCTTCACGAGACCGCCGAGGAATATGCCTTCATCCTCAGCCAGATGGGCTGGGAGGGGGGCGCCGGCCGGTGAGCCGCGTCCTCGCCGCTTTGCTGTTCGCCGCGGCGCTGGCGGGCTGCGCGGGCCGGCTTGCGTATGTCGCGCCGTCGGCACCGGTCGCCGCCGAGGTCGACATCGTCCGCCACGGCGACGGCTGGACCGCCGATTTCCGTTTCGACCGGCCGGCGCCTGCCTGGGTGTTCGTTCGCGCCTCGGTCACGCGCGAAGGCCAGCCGACGTGGCGGACGCAGGGCTGGACCGTGGAGACGCCCGGAGTGCGCCTCGATCATCGCGGCCGCTACGACGTCCTCGTCGCCGATGGCGGCGGCCCGGTGCCGGCGCAGGTGCGCATCCGCTTCGTGCCCTTCGCCCACGATTTGCTCACCGATTCCGCCCCCGCGATGCGCTTCACCAACGGCGCCACCGCTTTGTTCAGCCGCCAGTTCGACCTCTTCGGCTTGGCGGACGCCGCCGCGGTGGCGCAGCTGCCGGTCGATCTCAGCGGGATGAGCATCCCCTTTACCCGGACCCGCGCGACGTTTCGCGACGAGGCGGGCCCGGTCCTCTACGCGGGCCGGCGAGTCGCCTCGGTCAGCCTCGACGACGAGGACGGCACCTACGTCCTGTTCGGCCCGGCGGACCCGGTCGTCAGCGCCGGCATCGCCGCAATCTACGATCCCGCGCTGCCGACCTGGATTCGGACCACGCTCGGCAGCGCCACCCCGGCGATCCTCGCCCGCCTCGAGGCCGCGCTCGGCCGTCTGCCCGGCCCCCGGCCGATCCTGATGGTGAGCTGGGCGGGCCCGACCCCGCGCCGCGTCGCCATGACCGGCAGCGTCCTTCCCAATTTGCTGGCGATGACCTTCGAAGGCGAGGGCGTGCTGCGCGAAAATGAAGGGCTGCGCGACCATGCCTTGTGGTTCATCGCCCACGAAGCCGCCCATTTCTGGCTCGGCGACGCGGTCGTCTACGAATATTCCCGCGATAGCTGGATCACCGAGGGCGGTGCCGACCTGCTCGCCTTTCGCATCGTCGCCGAGGTCAGCCCGAGCTACGATTGGCGCGGCGAGCTGCAAAAGGCGATCGACGATTGTGTCGCCTTGAGCACCGGCCGCGGCGTGGCGAGCGCCGAGGAGCGCGGCGAGCAACGCGCTTATTATGCCTGCGGCGTCGTCTTCGGCCTCGTCGCCGAAGCCGCTTCGCACCGTCCGTTCGGCAAGTTCGTCCGCCGCCTCGTCAACGACAATCGCCGCGACCGCGTGCTGACCCGCGGCGAATGGCTGGCGCGCCTCGACCAGGTGTCGCACGATCCCTCGCTCAGCGCCGACATCGCCCGCCTGCTCGATTCCGGCGCGCCCGATCCGGCGGCGCTCATCGCCTCGCTCTTCACCCGGGCAGGCGTGCGCTACGCCCTCACCGCCGACGGCCGGCCGAGGCTGCTGTGACACCCTTCGAGAAAAGGATCACCGCCGCGCCCGAGGACATTGACGAGCTCGGCCACGTCAACAATGCCGCCTGGGTGCGCTGGATCCAGGACATGGCGACATCCCACTGGCACGCGGTCGCGCCGCCGGAGCATGTCGACGCCTATGTCTGGGTCGTGACCCGGCACGAGATCGACTATCTGCGGGCGCTCGGCCCCGGCGAAACCGTCACCGGCCGCACCTGGGTCGGCGAGCCGCCCAAGGGCGCGCGCTTCGACCGCCACGTCGAGTTCGTCGGCGACGACGGCAAGGTGCGGGTGCGGGCGCGCACCACCTGGGCGATCCTCGACAAAGCGAGCGGCCGGCCGCTGCGCGTCCCGCCCGAGGTCGCGGCGCCGTTTCTCAGCTGAAGGCGCGGAGCGCGGCAAGGATCTGCGGGTAGGCGCGGCCGCTGACCGCGAAGCCCATATGGCTGGAGTCGATCTCGACCTGGCGGTCGCTTTGGCCGGGTTCGCCGCGGGCGCTCGCGACCGCGACGATGCCGTCCCGCCGCGACCAGATGGCGAGCGTCGGCACCGGCGGCTTCTCCTCCAGATCGGTCTTGATCGGAGGATCGTCGACCGGATGGCCGGCCACCCACTCGTAAAGGCGCCAGACGTTGTTGGCGTGCGGATCGCCGGAGAAAGGCGAGCCCAGCGTGATCACCCGGGCGGCGAGCTCGGGACGGAGCTTGGCGACCTCGCGCGCGTAGATCCCGCCGAGGCTCCAGCCGACCAGGATCACCGACCGGCCGCCGCCAAAGGCCTCGATCCGGGCGCCCAGCCGGTCGAGCGTATCCGCCTGGACGCCCGTATTGAGGCCGAGGCCCCAGCCGACGACGCGATAGCCCGTCTCGGCGAGCGCGCGCTGCAGGCCCAGCGTCGTCCGGTCGTTGGCGAGGAAGCCTGGAACGACCATCAGCTTCGGACCGTCCTCCGGCCCGCGCGCCGCGAGCGAGCCGAAGCCGCGCCACAGGCGCGCCGCCAGGGCCGGGCCCTCCTGCAGGAACAGGCCGAGCCGCGGCTTGGCGCTGTCAGAGATAATCGCCCCCCATCAACTCGCGCAGCGGCGCCGGCAGCTTGACCCGCCCATCCTCGGTCTGGTGATTCTCGAGCAGCGGCACGAGGATGCGGGGCGAGGCCAAAGCGGTGTTGTTGAGGGTGTGGACGAAGCGGACCTTGCGCTCCGCATCGCGCCACCTCAAATTCGCGCGCCGGGCCTGCCAGTCGTGCAGCGTCGAGCAGCTGTGGGTCTCGCGATATTTGCCTAAGGACGGCACCCAGGATTCGAGGTCGTTCATCCGGAACTTGCCGGCGCCCATGTCGCCGGTCGCGGTCTCGACGACCTGATAGGGGATTTCCAGCGCCTCCAGCATTTCCTCGGCATTGGTCAGCAGGCGCTGATGCCACCGCGCCGACTCCTCATCGTCGTCGCGGCAGATCACATATTGTTCGAGCTTGTAGAATTGGTGGACGCGCAGCAGGCCGCGGACGTCGCGCCCGGCGCTCCCCGCCTCACGGCGAAAGCAGGGCGAATAGCCGGCGTAGAGGATCGGCAGCTGGTCGGCCTCGAGGATCTCGCCGCTGTGCAGCGAGGTCAGCGCGATCTCGCCGGTGCCGGCGAGATAGAGCTCGTCCGCCGGGATATGATAGGCTTCGTCCTCGTGGCCCGGGAAGTGGCCGGTGGCGATAAAGGCCTGCGGCCGCGCCAGCGCCGGCACCGTCATCAGGGTGAAGCCGTCGGCGGCGAGCCGCTGCTGCGCCCAGAACATCAGCGCCTGCTCGAGCAGTGCCAGCCGCCCCTTCAGGCAATATTGCCGCGAGCCCGCCACCTGGGTGATCCGCGCGAGATCCGCCCAGTCGTTCTTCTCGATCAAAGCGACATGGTCGAGCGGCGCGAAATCGAATTGAGGGACAGTGCCCATTTTTCGGACGACGACATTGGCGCTCTCGTCCGGCCCGACCGGCGCGCCCTCCCAGGGGATGTTGGGGACGCGCAGCAGCAGCGCATCGAGCCCCGCCTGCTTCTCGCCGAGCGCCGCCTCGACGGCGCCGATCTCGGCCCCGATCGCCTTGGCCTTCGCCCCCAGGGCCGGCCGCTCCTCGGGCGCGGCGCTCTTGAAGCCGTCGCTGATCGCGTTGCGCTCGGCCCTGAGGCCGTCGACGCTGGTCTTCAGCGCCCGCACCTCGGCGTCGAGCGCGAGCAGCGCGTCGAGATCGAGCGCGACATTCTTGGCGGCGATCGCCCTGCGGACGAGGTCCGGATTGTCGCGGATGAACGCCAGGCTCAGCATGGCGCGTCCCTGCGGGCGCGGGGCCGAAAAAGCAAGGCAAGCAACAGGAGGGCGAGAAGGCTGATCGCCGCGCCGGCCTTCTCCGCGCTGGTCCAGCCCAGCGTTGCCCCGCACCCCGTCCCGCGATGCGCGAGCAGGCCGGTGGCGGGATCGGGAAAGGTCTCGACCGCCCGCCCGGCGCAGGTCACCCGCCAGGCCGGGAAGTAGAAGACCGCCTCGATCGTGACCTCGCCCCGCCGCGCCGGCGCCCGGTGCCGGGCGGCGAGGTCGAGCGCCCAGCGCGACGGCCAGCTGTAGGGCCGGGCGCCCGGCGGCAAATTCTCGGGCACGTCGGGATGGCGCTCGGCGAGCAGGGCAAGCGTGACCGGCGGGCCCGGCGGCGCCGGGGCGAGCAGGAAGGTCGCCGACAAGGCCAGGGCCGGGGCGACGAGCAGTGCCGCAAGCCTTGCGCCGCGCGGCGCCAGCGCGATCGCGGCCGCGAGCCCGAACTCGGCGAAGGGCAACGCCCGGAACGGGAACTGGACCGACCGGATCAGCGGCAGGCTCCAGAAGAAAGGCAGCAGGCCGGCGACGACCACGCAGCAGGCGAGAGCATAAGCCGCCCAGCCGGAGCGCCAGCGCAGCGCCATGAATGCCGCCGGCAAGGCGACGACGGCGATCACCTTGAAGCTGATCAGCCCCATGCCGGTCGGCGCGCCCGCCCAGATGCCGCCCACCAGCAGCCAATGGTCCGGCCGCAGCAGCGGGTCCGACCACAAGACGGCCGCGTCGCGGTAGCGCTCGAGCGCCAGCGCCGGCAGCAGGTAGATCGCCGACAATCCGAGCCCCAAGGCCAGCGGCGGCGCGAACGCGAGCAGGGCGCGCGGCCGTCCCTTGGCCAGGACCAGCGCATAAGGCACGACCAGAAACAGGCTGGCGAGCAAAGCGAGCGGCAAATGGGTAGCGATCAGCGCCGCATAAGCGAGCGCGGCGAGCGCGATCCCCCGGCTCTCCGCGACCCGCTTGAGGCCGAGCGCGAGCAGCGGCAGCAGGGCGATGGCGCAGGCCTCGGCGAGCGCGCCGCGGCCGTAGACGTCGGCGAGGTGATAGGGCGCCGCCATGTAGAACAAGGCGCCGGCGAGCGGGTGGTTGGTCCAGCCCTCGGCCCAGCGATGCATGGCCGCGCCGGAGGCGGCGAAGGCGAGGCCGAACGTGGCGACGATCGCGGCATAAGGCGAAGCCCCGAGCGCCGCGAGCAGCCCGGCCGGATAGAAAGCCAGCGGCGGGTAATAATAGAAGACCGGCGCGCCGAGCCCGTCGTGCGATGCCGGCAGCCAGCGCGGATAGAGCATGCCCTGGCGGAGCTGGCCGGCGAACTGATCGGTCCACACCCAGTCGATCCAGAAGCTGTCGTGCAGCTTGACCGGGGCGAGGATGGCCGGCAGCGTCAGGACGAAAGCGAGGGCGGCGATCGCCAGATAAGGCCACCAACGCGCCCCGGACCGCCCTTCCCCCAACGCATCATCTCCCGGCTGTTGGCCGCGCTGCCGACGTGCATGATGCCGAGCGCGGATACAAGGGTCCGGTTGAACGATCCGATTCCCGCTTATATAGGCCAAGGCCCTGGGCCGTCCCGGAGACGTGGGTGAGTGGCTGAAACCAGCGGTTTGCTAAACCGCCGTAGGGGGATTACTCCTACCGAGGGTTCGAATCCCTCCGTCTCCGCCACCTGCCGGTTCGCCAGAGTCATCGGCCGAATTTGCCATTCGCTGGAGGGTGCAACGCGGTTCGGTGGACAGAGCGACCGCCGAACTTATCATAGCGAACCGGGCCAATTCGATGATCGTTCCCCCATCCGCTCCCACCCCGAGCGTCCGCTACGCCATTGAGCCTATCGATGATCCACCTTTTCGTTCGCCGGCGGACCTGCCACTCAAACGAACATCCCGGGCTGGTCGATGGGCGTGGCGGGGCTGATGATCTCGATCACATAGTCGCTGCCCGCCTGGTATCCGGCATTGCCGTCGGCATCGATCACCAGGAATGCGCGGCCGGCCATGTCGCCGCCGGTCGCGGTGAACATGCCCGCCTCGTGGCTGGTGAGGCCGGTGAAGGCGCTGGCAAGGTCGCTGTCGAAGCTGGCGGTGCTGAGATTGCCCGACCCCGGCGCCGCGAACCCGGTGACCGCGAACGGCAGGTCGATCGTGTCGGTGCTGTCGTCAAACCCGATGATCCGGTCGAACCCCGTGCTCGTCGACTGGCTCGCGGCGTCGTAGAAGAAGGTGTCGCTGCCCAGGCCGCCGGTCAGCGCGTCGCCGCCATTGCCGCCGAAAATCCAGTCATTGCCCGTGCTGCCGGTCAGCGTGTCGCCCGTCTGTCCACCATAGATCCTGAATGCGCCGTCATGCTCGCCCGAACCATCAAACGTGATCGCGGTATCGACCTGGAGCCCGAAGATGGTCATCGTCTGGCCGCTGGGGACAAAGGCGTCACCCGCTGTGAGGTTGAAATGGTTGGGCGTGCCCGCCGGGCCATGGAGCAGAACGAGCACCTCGACATTGGCGACGTTGCCGCCCAGCGTGATCGTATAGTCGCCGTCGAGCGCCAGTTGGTCGTTGGTCCCGGCGCCACCGTTGACAATATCGCTGGCGTTGAACCCGCCCGGACCGAAATAGAAGCCGTCATTGCCGTCGCCGCCGGTCATGCTGTCATTGCCCTGGCCGCCATAGACGATGAAGCTGCCGTCATGCTCGGCCGACCCGTTGAAGGTCAGGTTCTGGCCGGCGGCGAGCGGCGTCGCCTGGACCTTGAGGAGGCCGCCGGCCGCGACGTTGCCGTCGACGGTGGTGATGTCGTAGCTGAAGCCCGGCAGCACCACGATCGCCTCGACATTGGCGATGGTGGTCGCGCCCAGCACCAAGGCGTTGCTGCCGGTATAATTGCCCTGCAGGCCGATCTGGTCGTTTGACCCTGCGCCGCCATCGACATGGTCGGCCGCGGTGAAGGCCGCCCCGAAGAAGAAGCCGTCGTCGCCGCCTCCGCCATTGGCGCTGTCATTGCCGCCCTGCTCGAGACGGAAGCTGTCACCCTGGCCGGAGCCGGTCACGATATTGTCGCCGGCATTGCCGCGCAGCGTCTGGCCGCTGGCGACCGCGGTGGCGGTCAGGATCTCGACGTTGTCGGGCAGCGTGTAGTCGGCCAGCGCGGTGCGGACCTCGTCCGTGCCTTCGCCCGAAAGCTCGGTGACCACGTCGCCGGCCGCGTCGACATAATAGATGTCGTTGCCGAGCCCGCCGGTCATCCTGTCGTTGCCGGTGCCGCCGATCAGCATGTCGTTGCCGGCATAGCCGACCAGCTGGTCGTTGCCTTCGCGGCCGTCGAGCGTGTCGTCGAACGCGCCGCCGCGGATGGTCTGGCCGATGATCGAGCCGGTCCGCGTCACCGCAACCGTCGGGGCGTGGCCCAGAATCACATAGGCTTCTCCGGCCTGGGAACCGCCGTCATTGCCATAGGGGGCGCCGACGATCAGGTCGTCGAAGCCGTCGTCATTGATGTCGCCGGCGCCGGCGACGCTGGTGCCCGCCCGGTCGCCGGAGGCATCGCCCTGAATGAAAAAGCCGGCATTGGGGTCGAAGGCGGGATTGGATGGGTGAAACGTGCTCAGGTCGATCGTTCCGAAGCCGCCGGCCTTGCCGAAGATCAGATAGGCTCCGCCGGCAAAGGAGCCGCCATCGCTGCCGAAAGCCGCCCCGACGATCAGGTCCTCGAAGCCGTCGCCATTGACGTCGCCGGCAGAGGAGACGCCGCGACCGGCATCGTCGAAGCCGGCGGCGCCCTGGATGGCGAAGCCGGCAGCGCCGATATTGGCGACGTCGATCGTGCCGAATCCCGATGCCTTTCCGAAGATCACATAGGCGAGGCCGGTACTGTTGCTCCGAGCGGCATAGGGCGCGCCGACGATCACATCGTCGAACCCGTCGCCGTTGATGTCCCCCGCCGAGCCGACGCTGGTGCCCAGTCGGTCGGAATCGAGGTCGCCCTGAACGATGAAGCCGGCGCTGCCGAGGCTGGCGAGGTCGATCGTGCCGAACGGCGTTGCCTTGCCGAAGATCACATAGGCCTCGCCGGCATCGGTGCCGCCATCGTCGCCCTTGGGTGCGCCGACGATCAGGTCGTCGAAGCCGTCGCCGTTGACGTCGCCCGCCGAAGCGACGCTCCAGCCGGCATAGCCGAGAACGGCGTCGCCCTGGATGATGAAGCCGGCGCTGCCGAGGCTGGTCAGGTCGATCGTGCCGAACCCGCCCGATTTGCCGAAGATCACATAGGCCTCGCCGGCGTTGAAGCCGCCATCGTCGCCGCGCGGCGCGCCGACGATCACATCGTCGAAGCCGTCGCCATTGACGTCGCCCGCCGAAGCGACGCTGAAGCCCGCGGTGTCGTAATTGGCGTCGCCCTGGATGGTGAAGCCTGCAGTCCCGAGGCTGGCGAGGTCGATCGTGCCGAATCCAGATGCCTTGCCGAAGATCACATAGGCCTTGCCCGCGTTGGTGCTGCCGCCATCGTCGCCGCGAAACGCGCCGACGATGAGATCGTCGAAGCCGTCGCCATTGACGTCGCCGGCCGTAGAGACGCTGTAGCCGGCATAGTCGTTGTCGAAGTCGCCCTGGATGACGAAGCCGGCGCTGCCGAGATTGGTCAGGTCGATCGTGCCGAACGGCGATGCCCTGCCGAAGATCACATAGGCTTCTCCAGCCTGGGTGCCGCCATCGTTGCCGCGGGGTGCGCCGACGATGAAGTCGTCGAAGCCGTCGCCGTTGATGTCGCCGGCCGAGGAGACGCTGTAGCCGGCGCGGTCGCCGGCGGCATCGCCCTGGATGATGAAGCCGACGCCCGGCCGCGACGCCAGGCCGGTGAGGTCGATGACCTCGTCGAAGCCGTCGCCGTTCGTGTCCAGGGCGAATGGCGCCGGGGCGGCCGCCTCCGCCCGCGCCTCGCTGCCGGGATTGCGCAGCGCGTGCCTCCAGTCCCGGGCCGTCCGTTCGATCGCCATCATCATCCTTCGAGCAAACATCGTTCACCGACTCGGCAGGCGGCAGGCCGCGGCGCCCCGAACGAAGTCAGGAAAATCTCGACTACTCCGTAGCTTACCATAGGCATTCGATCAACCGCGCCGATCCCCGGCAGGCACGGCGAAGCCGGCTGTCGCCGCGCTGCCGCATTCGCTAAGCTGCCCGCCGCCCGTTTCCCGGAGAGGATGGAGATGGCGGAAGCCGCCGCAGGCGAGGAAAAGTTCGCGCTGACCGCGTCGCGGCATTTTCCGCAATGGCTGGCCGGGACGGGCGGCAGCCTCGCCTTCACCACCTATCAGGCGGGCAAGATCTTCTTCCTCGGGACCAGGCCGGACGGGCGGCTTTCGATCTTCGAGCGCACCTTCGCCCGCTCGATGGGGCTGGCGGCGAGCGGCGACGGGCGCAGCCTCGCGCTCGCCACTCACTATCAGATCCACCGCTTCGACAATGTGCTGCCGCCGGGTCAGGCGAATGCGGAGGGCTTCGATGCGGTCTATGCGCCGCACGCGGCCTGGGTGACCGGCGACCTCGACGTGCACGACGTCGGCTTCGGCGCGGACGGGCGGCCGGTCTTCGTCAACACCTTGTTCGGCTGCATCGCCGCGGTCAGCGACGGCGACAGCTTCCGGCCGCTGTGGCGGCCGCGCTTCGTCTCGCGGCTGGCGGCGGAGGACCGCTGTCACCTCAACGGCATGGCGATGGAGGACGGGCGGCCGCGTTACGCCAGTGCGGTGTCGCGCTCGGACGCGGCCGACGGCTGGCGCGACCGCCGCGCCGACGGCGGCGTGGTGATCGACGTGGCATCGGGCGAGATCGTCGCCGAAGGGCTCTCCATGCCGCACTCGCCGCGGCTGCACGGCGGCAAGCTGTGGCTGCTCAATTCGGGAGCCGGGGAGTTCGGCTATGTCGATCTTAAGACGGGGCGGTTCGAGCCGGTCGCCTTCTGTCCCGGTTATGCGCGCGGCCTCGCCTTCGCCGGCAATCACGCCATCGTCGGCCTGAGCCAGGCGCGCGAGAATCGCACCTTCTCCGGCCTCGCGCTCGACATGGCGCTGGCGTCGCGCGACACCGCGCCGCGCTGCGGCCTCGCCGTGATCGACCTTGCCAGCGGCGACATGACCGATTGGGTGCGGATCGAAGGCGCGGTCCGCGAGCTTTACGACGTCGCCGCCCTGCCGGGCGTTCGCCGCCCCTCCGCGATCGGCTTCAGGACCGACGAGATCAAATATGTAATCTCGATCGAGGAGTGACAGGCTGTCGACGTCGCCCACAGTCGCGTCCGCGCCCGCGTCGAGCCGGAGCGGAGCGGCGCCGGCGCCATATTGGATCGTCCCCGGATCGAGACTGGAGAAGCCCGGCGCGTCGTCCACGCCGAAGGCCAAAACGCTGGTCTGGATCCGGGCGGAATCGCCGTCGCCGTCATTGACGACCAGCGTGAACGACTTGGCTGTGCTGTGGGCCGCCTCGTCGATGCTGGCCCAGACCGCTCCAATTGCCAGCCGCTATTCTCGCGCCGTTCCAGGAGATGGAAGCTCGAAACGACTCGTCTGGGCGCGATATCGACTCGCCTCGCCGCCGATTCATGGACGGGAAAGCTTTGCGCGCGCTAATTTGGCGCGAAGAGCGTGTGGGGGAAATGCCATGCTGAAATCATTCGTGAATCTCGCCGCCGCGGTCGCGTTTTTGGTCGCCGCGCCCGCCGCCGCGCAGATCCAGACGGTCGACCCGAACCGGCCCGACAGCTGGCAGAGTGCGCCCCCGCCGGCCGCCGAGCCGGCGCCCGCCCCCGCCGACACGCCCGATTATACGCCGGTCGAAGAGCCGCAGGCCGCGGCGCCCGAGGCGAATTCCACCACCACCGCGCCGCCGGCGGCGGAAGACCTCAGGACCGCAACCACCGAGCAGGGCAATACGGTGCCTCGCCGCGACGTGTTCAACGCCGCCGAGGACGTGTTCGGCCGCGGCGCCCAGGGCCTCGCCCATATCCTCGAGAACATATTGCGCGACCAGGGCGAGCCGGTCGCCTATATCGCCGGCTCGGAAGCCAGCGGCGCCTTCGTCTTCGGCGTCCGCTACGGCTCGGGCGTCATGCACCACCAGATCGAGGGCGAGCGCACCGTCTACTGGACCGGCCCGTCGCTCGGCTTCGACGCGGGCGCCGACGCCAACAAGGTGTTCGTCCTCGTCTACAACCTCCACGACAGCCAGGATCTATTCCGCCGCTACCCGCATGCCGAGGGCCACGCCTATTTCATCGGCGGCTTCAACGCCCAGTATATGCGGCGCGGCGACGTCGTGCTGATCCCGATCCGCCTCGGCGTCGGCATGCGGCTCGGCATCAATGCCGGCTATATGCGCTTTTCCGAGCACAATCGCTGGCTGCCGTTTTAATTTCTTCGTCATCCCGGACTTGATCCGGGACCCATGAACGCGGATCGCGCGAACTCTCGCTCGCCGTGGTCATGGATGCTGAATCAAGTTCAGCATGACGATTTAGACCAGCCGCCAAGACAGCGTTTCGCCGGCCAAGAAGGGAACGATCCCGCTCACCGTTTCCGGGACGGTGACCGGCGCCCGTTCCAGCACCACCTGCCCCTCGTTGAGCGGCAAGCCGTAGAAACGCGGCCCGTTCTCCGATGCGAAAGCCTCCAGCCGGTCCAATGCGCTCTCCTCTTCGAAGACCGTCGCGTAAGTCTCGAGCGCGAAGGGGGCGTTGAAGATGCCGGCGCAGCCGCAGGCCGACTCCTTGGCGCCTACCGCATGCGGCGCGCTGTCCGTGCCGAGGAAGAATTTGGTCGAGCCCGAGACGGCGGCGCGCCGGACCGCCCGCCGATGGCGCTCGCGCTTGGCGATCGGCAGGCAGTAAGCATGCGGACGCAGGCCGCCCAGAAACATGGAATTGCGGTTGATGACGAGGTGATGGGGGGTGACGGTCGCGGCGAGGTTCGGCCCCGCTCCCTCGACAAATGCGACCGCCTCGGCCGTGGTGATATGCTCGAAGACGATCTTCAGCGCCGGGAAGTCGCGGACGAGCGGGACGAGGACGCGCTCGATGAACACCGCCTCACGGTCGAACACGTCCACCTCGGGGTCGGTGACCTCGCCGTGGACCAGCAGCGGCATGCCGATCCGCTGCATCGCCTCCAGCGCCGGGGAGAGGGTGCGCACGTCGGTCACGCCGCCGGCCGAATTGGTGGTCGCGTGGGCGGGATAGAGCTTGCACGCCGCCCACACCCCGTCTTCGAAGCCGCGCACGATCTCCGCGGGCGGAGCGTGATCGACGAGATAGCAGGTCATCAGCGGAGTGAAGCCGCTTCCCCTGGGCAAGGCGGCGAGGATGCGCGTCCGGTAGGCCTCCGCCGCGGCGACGCTGATCACGGGCGGGGCGAGGTTCGGCATCACGATCGCGCGGGCGAACTGGCGTGCGGTATGGCCGGCGACCGCTTCGAGCATGTCGCCGTCGCGCAGATGGACGTGCCAATCGTCGGGGCGGCGGATGACAAGACGGGTTGGTTCGTTCACGCTCGCTCACTAACAGGACCATATGAGCGGAACCACCCTGACCGACCGCGCCCTGCTGCGCCTCACCGGCGAGGACGTGCGCGGCTTCCTCCAGGGGCTGGTCACCAACGATGTCGAGGCGCTCGCGCCCGATCGGCCGCTCTGGGCCGGGCTGCTGACCGCGCAGGGGAAGGCGCTGTTCGATTTCATCCTCTGGACGGACGGGGAGGACGTGCTGATCGACTGCGAGGCCGAGCAGGCGGATGCGCTCGCCAGGCGGCTGTCGCTGTATCGCCTGCGCCGCCCCATTGTCATCGCGCGCGATGACAGCCGCGCCGTTCACTGGGCGCCGGACGGCGGCAGCGACCCGCGCCTGGCCGAGCTCGGCCGCCGCTGGCTCGCGCCCGCCGGTACGCCGGCGGAGGGCTGGCTGAAGCATCGGCTCTCGCTCGGCGTGACCGAGGGCGCCGCCGAGCTGGGCGCGGACAAGACGCTCTGGCTCGAATGCAACGCGGCCGAGCTGAACGGCGTCAGCTTCGCCAAGGGCTGCTATGTCGGCCAGGAGAATACGGCGCGGATGAACTGGCGCAACAAGGTCAATCGCCGGCTCGTCGTCGTCCCGGCCGACGCGCCCGGTTCCCGGACCCGCATCCATTATCCGGAGCTCGGTCTCGCGGTCGAGCATCGCCGGGTGGACGATCTCGGCGGAGCGATCGTCCCGCTTTGGCTCGAGGCGGCGCTGGCGTGACCGGCAGCAGCAGCTTCACCATCCGCTTCGCCTTCCCGCCGCCGCCGATTCCCGACGGCATCGCGGTCCAGGGAGCGGAAATCGTGCGCGCCTACGCGCACGATCCCGGCGCCTTCACGCAGGGTCTGCTCTGGTGCGACGGCCGCCTGTTCGAGAGCATTGGCATCGAGGGCCAGTCGGAAATTCGCGAAGTCCGCCTCGAGGACGGCGAAGTCCTGCGCCGCGCGCCGTTCCCGACCGACGCCTGGGGCGAGGGCATCGCCGATTGGCGGGACGAGATCGTCGGCCTGACCTTGAGCTCGGGCGCCGCGCTGCGTTGGGACAGGGACAGCTTTGCACCGCGCGGGACGCTGGCCTGCCCCGGCCGGGGCTGGGGCCTCGCCCGCCTCGGCGACGAGTTCGTGATCAGCGACGGTTCGGACGTGCTGCGCATCGTCGATCCGGAGAGCTTCGCCGTGCGCCGCACTCTCGCCGTCACCGAAGCCGGCCGGCCGCTGCGGCTGCTCAACGACCTCGCTTTCGTGGGCGGCGAGCTGCTCGCCAACGTCTTCATGACCGACACGATCGCCCGGATCGATCCCGAGACCGGCGCGGTCTCGGCACGACTCGACCTCGGCGCGATCGTCGCCCAATCCGGCCGCCGCGACATCCGCGACGTGCTGAACGGCATCGCCTGGGACGAGGAAGGCGGCCGCCTGTTCGTCACCGGCAAGAACTGGCCGCGGCTTTATGAGATCAGCTTGCCGCCGCCCGCCCCTCCGGCGCCCTGACCCAGCGCACCCGCGGATCGTTGAAATCCATCACGTCGTTGAGCTCGCGCACGTTGCGATAGCCGTAGCCGTAGAGGTGGGTGAAGGTCGAAAGGTTGAGCGCGAGCCGCCCGGATTTGAGCATGACCGGCGGGCGATCGTTGCGAAAATTGTTGTTGCAGTAGATCAGGATCGGGCGGTCCGCCCGGCCGATCACTTCGGCGAGACGCTCCACACTGAACTCGGGCAGCGGCACGTTGACGGCACCCCTTATATGGCCGGCGGCGAACTGTCCGGCCGAGCGGGCGTCGAGGATCAGCACGCCCGGTTCGTCGGCGGCCGCGATGAACGCCTCCCAATCGATCAGCCGCGCCCGCCGGTAGGGCTGAACCTCCGCGATCAACGCGCGATAGCCGTCATAATCGATCTGCGGGTTCAGGGGCGGCGCGGCGGCGATCGGCACGGCGGCGCCGGCGAGGGCGAAGGCGAGGGCGAGACAGGTACGCAACATAGCACATCTCCTTGGCGGATAGAGATTGGTACGGAGCCGAAACTGACCCCGCGCTGAATGCTTGCAACCTCCGCCGGGGACGCCCATTCGCAAGTCGAAGGAGCTTGGCGACGATGAGGGCCTATCAGGGACCATCCTATCAGGATCGGGTCGGGCGTGCGGCCGAGGCAAAGCAGAAGGCGCTCGATCGGCTCAAGGGCAGGCCGGCCGTGGACGAGGCGACGCTCGCCGTCCGCCGCGAGGCCGGCGCCGCCCGCGAAGCCGCGCAGGCCGAAAGGCGCGCCGCCCGACAGGCTGAACGGGACGAGGGCGCTGCCCACCGGGCGGCCAGAGCCGACGAAGCGGCGGTCAGGGCCGAGGAGAATGAAGGCGGCCGGATTCCGACCGAAGAAGAGCGCAAGGCGATGCGCGACGCCCGCTACGCCGCGCGCAAGAGCCGCAAATAGCGGCGCCTAGCCGCCGATCTCGGCGAAGGCGCGCACGGGGAAAGTGCCCATGCCCGCAATCTTCGGCGGGACGGCGGTAAAGGCGAAGCCGTCCTCCGGCAGCGCGGCGAGGTTGGTCATATGCTCGCAGATGAGGATACCGGCCCCGAGCAGCAGGGTGTGGACCGGCCGCATGCGGGTCCGGGTGTCGTCGATATTGTGGCTGTCGATGCCGACCAAAGCGGCGCCGCGCGCGACGAGCAGCCGCGCCGCCGCCACGGTGAGGAAGGGGTGGTCCCGCTGATAGGCTTCGGTGCGCCAGTGCCGGTCCCACCCGGTCTGGACCAGCACCGCCTTGCCGGCGAGGTCGAGACCATCGAACGCATCCGCATCGACCGCCATCTCTTCGGACCGGACGACGAGGCCGGGCAGGGATGCGAGCTGCTCCAGGTTCAACTCGCCGAGGGCCGCACCCTCCTCGAAGCGGTGGAAGGGCGCGTCGAGATAGGTGCCGGTATTGGCGACCATGTCGATCCGGCCGATCTGGAAGCTGGCGCCGTCGTCGTAGAACTGGGCGCTGTGCGCCCGCGTCCAATAGTCGCAAATCTGCGGCCCCGGCAGCCCCTTGTAGGTGGTCATGCCGGCCTCGATCAGGTGGCTGAGGTCGACGAGCCTTTTCGTTTCCATATGGTCAGCAATGCCCCTGCGGCGAACAGCATCCAGACGATGTTGAGCGTAGCCGAGGGCAGGGCGCCATGCCACCAGCCGTTGACCACGAAGCCGGCCGCGCCGACCAGGTTCAACCACTGGAAGAGCAGCGATCGGCCGGTCAGGCGGCCGAGCGTCACCAGCACGTAGGCCAGCAGGATCAGCAGGGCGCTGGTCCAGCCGATGACCTCGACGACAAGTTCGAGCAGGCTCAGGCCGCCGCCCCGCGCGCGAGATGCCGCAGCACGTAGTGGAGGATGCCGCCGGCCTTGAAATATTCGAGCTCGTTCGCAGTATCGATCCGCACCCGGGCGGGGAAGCCGTAGCCGGTGCCGTCGGCGCGGCTCACCTTGACCGCGATTTCCTGGCGCGGCTTGAGCTCGGCGACGCCGACGACGGTGAAGGTTTCGGTACCGTCGAATTCGGGCACCACGTCGACGAATTGCAAGGGGATCACGCCCATGCCGACCAGGTTCGAGCGGTGGATCCGCTCGTAGGTCTCGGCGATGACGGCGCGGACGCCGAGCAGGCTGGTCCCCTTGGCCGCCCAGTCGCGCGAGGAGCCGGTGCCATATTCCTTGCCGGCGATGACGACCAGCGGCGTGCCCTCCGCCTTGTAGCGCATCGCCGCGTCGTAGATCGGCACCACCTCGCCCGAGGGGATGTGCCGGGTGATGCCGCCCTCGATGCCGGGGACGAGCCTGTTCTTGATGCGGATGTTGGCGAAGGTGCCGCGCATCATCACTTCGTGGTTGCCGCGGCGGGCGCCGTAGGAGTTGAAGTCGGCGCGGCCGACGCCGTGCTCGATGAGGTATTTGCCGGCCGGGCTGTCGAGCTTGATCGCGCCGGCGGGGCTGATGTGGTCGGTGGTGATCGAATCGCCCAGGATCGCGAGCGGGCGCGCCTCGATGATGTCGGATGGCGGCACCGGCGTCATCGACATGCCCTCGAAATAGGGCGGATTGGCGATGTAGGTTGACCCCGCGGGCCAGGCATAGGTCTTGCCGCCGGCGACCGCGATCCCCTGCCAGCGCGAATCGCCCTTGTAGACGTCGGCATAGCGCGTGCGGAACATGTCGCCGTTGACGAACCGGTCGATCAGGCTGCGCACCTCGGCGTCGGTCGGCCAGATGTCCTTGAGGAACACGTCGTTGCCGTTCTTATCCTGGCCGATCGGGGTGGCGACCATGTCCTGCACCACCGTACCTTTAAGCGCATAAGCGACGACGAGCGGCGGCGAGGCGAGGTAATTGGCGCGCACGTCGGGCGAGACCCGGCCCTCGAAATTGCGGTTGCCGGAGAGGACCGAGGCGGCGACGACGTCGTTCTTGTGAATGGAGGCGCTGATCGCCTCGGGCAGCGGCCCCGAATTGCCGATGCAGGTGGTGCAGCCATAGCCGACCAGGTCGAAGCCGATCGCGTTCAAATCCTCGGAGAGGCCGGCGCGGTCGAGATAGTCGGTGACGACCTGCGATCCCGGCGCCAGCGACGTCTTCACCCAGGGCTTGGAATCGAGCCCCAAAGCGCGCGCCTTGCGGGCGACGAGGCCGGCGGCGACCAGCACCGAGGGGTTGGAGGTGTTGGTGCACGAGGTGATCGCGGCGATGACGACGTCGCCATGGCCGATGTCGTGCGCGACCCCGTCGGCATTGGGCGCCTCGACCGTGAAGCGCGCGGGCAGCTCGGCTTCGGGATGGCCGTATTCGGTGGTGAAATTGGCGCGGAACTCCTCGTCGACCTCGCTGAGCAGGACCTTGTCCTGCGGCCGCTTCGGGCCGGCGAGGCTCGGCTCGACGCTGGACATGTCGAGCCGCAGGGTCTCGGTGAACACCGGATCGTCGGCGCCCTCCTCGAACCACATCCCCTGCGCCTTGCAATAGGCTTCGGTCAGCGCGATCGCCTCCTCGGTCCGGCCGGTCAGGCGCATGTAATCGAGCGTCTTGGCATCGATCGGGAAGAAGCCGCAGGTCGCGCCATATTCGGGCGCCATGTTGGCGATCGTCGCCCGGTCGGCGACCGACAAGGCCGAGACGCCCGGCCCGAAGAATTCGACGAAGCGGCCGACCACGCCCTTGGCGCGCAGCATCTGGGTGACGGTGAGGACGAGGTCGGTGGCGGTGATCCCTTCCTTGAGCGCGCCGGTCAGATGGAAGCCGACCACTTCGGGCAGGATCATCGAAACCGGCTGGCCGAGCATCGCCGCCTCGGCCTCGATCCCGCCGACGCCCCAGCCGAGCACGCCGAGGCCGTTGACCATGGTGGTGTGGCTGTCGGTGCCGACCAGGGTGTCCGGGTAAGCGATCTCGACGGCGCGGGCCTCGGCCCGGCGGTCGGCGCCGCTGCGCCGCTCGCGCGCGCCCGCCCGCGCCGCCGCGCGCCGCTCGGCGGCGGAACGGCGGTCGCCGCCTGTGCCGACCTCGGGCGTGCTCCACACGCCCCGGGCGATATATTCGAGGTTGACCTGGTGGCAGATGCCGGTGCCGGGCGGCACCACCTGGAAATTGTCGAACGCGACCGCGCCCCATTTGAGGAACTGGTAGCGCTCGATGTTGCGGCTGTATTCGAGCGCGACATTGGCCTCGAACGCCTTGGGCGTGCCGAACTCGTCGACCATCACGCTGTGGTCGATGACGAGGTGGACGGGCACCAGCGGGTTGATCTTCTTCGCATCGCCGCCGAGCGCGTCCATCGCATCGCGCATCGCCGCGAGATCGACCACCGCGGGCACGCCGGTGAAGTCCTGCATCAGCACGCGCGCCGGCCGATACTGGATCTCGCGCTCGGAGCTGCGCGTCTCCTGCCAGTCGACCAGCGCCTGGATGTCATCGACGGTCACGGTCTTGCCGTCCTCGAAGCGCAGCAGATTCTCGAGCAGCACCTTCATCGAGAAGGGCAGCTTGTCGACATTGCCGAGCCTGGCGGCCGCTTTGGCGAGGGAGAAATAAGCGTAGCTCTTGCCGCCGACCTCGAACGTGGAGCGGGTGCCGAGTGTGTCGTGGCCGGTCGCGGTCATTTCAGCGCCTTTCCCGGATTTCGCTGACAGCGAAAATTTCCGCTTGGAGTTTCGCTATCGGCGAAACTCCGGCGCTCTAGCAAGGGGGCGGGTTGGGGGGAAGCTTGGCGCTTCTCGATCGCGCCCGAGCATCAAGCACAGTATCGGTTTCGGCCTATCGCCGGACGCAATCGGGCGAGATGACATTGTCGCGGCGCCGGTGAGCGTTTGGAGCGACATCGTCCCAGCGCGAATCCAGCGGCCTCTCTAAGGAGATCGTCGGCCTACGGTTCGTAAATAAGTGGCGAATCAGGAAGCCGGAGCCGTCGATCGGAGGGCGAATTGGGCGGCGGCCGCGTGAGACGCGAGCGTCGACCCGCTGCGGCCTCCTGAGTCATAGGTGTGCAAGCCACTCAGATAAAACAGCTTTCAATGTGTCCACTTCGGCCCATCGCCGGACGCAATCGGGCGAGATGACATTGGCGCGGCGTCGGACAGCGACTGGCAACACCGTTGCCCACTGTTCATGCAAACAATGCAAATGAATTTTATGCACACGCAATTGCTACTCTTATAATCCGATATCAATGGGATTGGAACGTTTGCATGCCTAATAACAGGACTCGAACGCAGTCTCATGGGACATAATGAGGCTTTCAAGGGTACAGATACGGATCGAATCGCCAGCTGGCGAAAGGCACGGCGCGCAAGCCTTGACTTTTATGGGACTGCGTGTAGTGCATCGTCTATGGCACGAGAGGAATGGCGATGGAACAGGCGCGTATCACCCTAAAGATCGATCTTCGCTCAGGCGTGATCGAATTGGACGCGCCGGCAGAGAGCTTTGAGCAAGCTATTGCCCAGACAAAGGATTTGGCGGGCAGCCTGGACTTTGCGTCGGCGATTGAGGCGGAGGCCAAGTCTCCCGACTCGGACGGGGCGGGGAAGGACGGAGCGACGGATGAATCTGGTCGTCCGGCGTTCGCGGCCGTTCGTAACGGTTCATTGGGCCGCAAATCGCGCGGCGGGAAGGCGTCGTCCGCCCGATCGGGAAGGATTGGAAGTTTCGAGGAGACCAGGGGACTTCTCACAGAGCCGCAGGAAATCGAGCTTCGTGCGTTTTTTTCCGAGAAGGCCCCGTCGGAGCAGCCGCATCAGACAATCGTTGCGATCGTGAAAGGGGAGCAACTCCTTGGCCGGCGCGGATTTAGTTATAACGAAATCTACACTCTGATGTGGCTCGGGGGCGTAAAGGACCTGCCGAAGGCCCTTGATGTAGTGCTTCTCAAATTGATGCAGGATCAGATGGTGGTTCGGGAGGAGGGCGGGTTCGCCGCTAAGTTTATTGGCAGGAATTTTGTGGAGCAGGAATTGCCGCGTTCCAGCTGACAACCAAAGGAAGCAACCATGACCGTGAAGCTTAAGGTCGATCTCAGTCAGGGAATTCTCGAGATCGAGGGTGACGAGGCAATCGTTCGGGAATTGCACGCGGATTTTAAGACATACGCGTTGACCGCTATGCCCCGGCGCCCGACTCATGCTGTCGTTGATCCATCTGAGGCCATCGAGATGAGGACCCCGGGCGCCGGCTCACCCTTGGGTGGAGGCCGAGTCTCGCGCGCGAAGCCAAAGCGTAACCGCGCAGCGGCAGACGCTCAACCCGCTCGCGATGATCCTTATATCCCCAAGGTCGTGAAAGATCTCGACCCTACCGGGCTCAAGGACTTTTCATCTCAATTCCGTCCCAATAGTCATCCGGAGCGGATACTGGTCTTTGGCAAATTTCTGCTGGGTCAAGGCCGAGACACGTTTTCGGCGGATGAGATATATACCTGTTATTTCGTTCTTAAAGAACGCCTTCCGAAGCGGTTTGTGCAGGCATTGATAGACGCTCGAGGAAAGACGTACGCATTCATTGACTACGCATCCTATGATGAAATTACGGTAACCTCTATCGGCGAGAACCATTTCAATCACGATATGAAGAAAGCGTCTGCTGAAGGATGATTGATGCCGTAAATCGGTTTTATAATTCGCTTCCGGAGGCGGAGGCTCTATCGACAAATGATCGGATCGATTTCTTCACTTATTTTCTGTCTGAAGAATTTGGGCAGCGAACGTTCACCGTACGGGCGGTTGCAGAGTGCTTTGCCGCGTGCGATCTTCCTCTGCCGCCGTCGCTCGCCCAATACCTATCTAGGGGCACTACATCCATTCCGCGAAAGTTCATCAAGGCTGACAAAGGCTATCGCCTTGAGCGGCATATGCGAGAGTCGCTGGCCAGCAGGCTTGGAGCTGAAACCCATACGGTGAAACTCCCGCACGAACTCTTGCGGCTCGAAACCTCAGTTCCGGAGGGACCCGGAAAAAACTGGCTCAAGGAAGGCCTTTCATGCCTGTCGGTGGAGGCATATCGGGCCACTCTCATCATGATCTGGCTATATGTGCTAGACCACCTCTTTCAGTACATTTTGAAACACCGCTTGCGCGATTTTAATGCCGCACTCGCATCGCATCCTGATCAGCGCGCCAGCAAGAAAGTTGGGGCGATTTCGGCGCGAGATCAATTTACAATTTTGGGTGAAGAGCTGTTCCTAGATGTGTGCAGATCGGCCCACATCATATCTCCTGATCTAAGGCGAATGCTCGGTGGCGCTCTAGGCCTTCGAAATTCCGCCGCCCATCCTTCAGGAGTAGTGATCACCCGAAATCGGGTTGTTACGCTCGCGGAGGAGCTAATTCTAAATGTCGTCCTCAAATTTGCCGTTTAGATATAAGTCCCCGCTCTCAGGCCCGCACCAAATCCCGCCAGAATAACTCGACCAGCTCCGCCTCCTCCGCCTTGTGCTCGACCAGGGCCTCGATCAGGATCGCGTGTTCCTCGGTGTCCTCGATGTCGAGGCGCCAGCCGTTGGTGAGCAGGAAGTTGATAGCGGCGATGAAGGCGGTGCGCTTGTTGCCCTGCTCGAACGGGTGGTTGCGGGCGATGCCGACCAGCAGGCGGACCGCGAGGATCGCGAGGTCGTCCTCTTCCTCATAGGCCCAGAGCGAGGCCGGGCGGGCGGCGGCGCTTTCCAGCTCGTTCGGCTTGAGGATGCCGAACGGCTCGCCGCTGTCGGCGAGGATCCCGCGGTTGATCTCGATGATGTCGCCGGCGCTCAGCCAGCGCGGCTCATTTCGCAAGGCGGGCGAGGATCTTGGGGAAGCGGCGCTTGGCGAATTCGACCGCCTCGGCTGGCGCGACCGGGCGCGCATCCGGATCGGCGACCGGCTTCACCTTGGCTTCGGCCTTCTTCTTCGGGGCGTCCATCGTGCCGTCTCCAACGCGCCTCGGCGCGGCTCGATCCTCATGCTTCCGCTCTTAGTCGATTCCCGCGGACGGCAAAACAGCGCCTCTCATTATTTCCGCACCGGCCGCCAAAACGGGGAGGCGGACCGCCGAATCGACTCGCAATGTGTGGCGCCATCGGTTATCGAAAAAGATGGAAATGTAAACAGGATTGTGCGAAAACCGTGGTTGATGAACGCTCCCGCGTGCTGCGGCAGAATGAGAAGACCAAGGGCTGGTCGACCGTCCTGGCGAACCTCGGGACGGGACTGATTGCCACGGCTGCTGGGCGCTTGTGGGTGGTGGGGCTCGATGTCTGGGTCGTTGTGTGGAGCGTGCTGGGCTATTCTCTGGTAAGGTTCGGCATCCACATGTTGAACGACCTCGAGGCGGAGAACTGAGATGGACGAGGTGATTCGAAACCTTGGCCCCGTGGTCGTCTTGTGGCTGGTCGCCCTGTTCGCCTGGCTCGAGGTGCGGCACATGCACAGAAAGCGCCCTCTCCCCCGAGAGGATCCGGCCGAGTGAGCTGCCCAGGCGCAATGCTGAAATGGACGAGCTGATTCGCAATCTCGGGCCGCCGGTGGGGGTGCTGCTGGTCTGTCTGTTCGGCTGGCTCGACCTGCGGCGCATGTATCGAGAGGGCCAATCCTCGCGCGATCCCGCCGAGTAGCAGCGCGCGGGCGCGCAAGGCGGAGAGCGGAGATGGATGACATTATCAGAAACCTGGCGCCGCCGGTCGCCGGGCTGCTCCTCGTCCTTTACGCATATTACGACGTGCGGCGGATGCACAGCAGGCGGCATCGCCCGCCACGGACCCGGCCGAGTGCGCGCCACCCGAGCGGACGCCGGAAGTATGACTGAAAAGAAGGCGCCCGCCGCTCGTAATATGCGCTAAGGCAGCAGCGGGGGGGGCCGTCGTGAAAGCCAGCCGCAAGTTGAACCGGGGCTCGTTCGTCATGCGGGTGGCGGGCGATGCGCGTGGCGGCGGCAAGGGCAAAGGCGGCTCCGCCGTCCCCAGCGATCACGATCTCGGCCACCCGCCCGGCGGCGGCGGCGGCGGCGACCCCGACAGCGGCCCGCCGGCCGGCCCGGACGCGATCGCGCGCAGCTGATCGTTCCGGCCGCGGGCGCGAGGGCATTCGCGGCAATCTCCTCCGATTCGGATCAGAAAGAGAACGAAAGGAGAATTTTCCGCTTCCCTCGCCGAACCGGTTCGGTTATATTGGCCGGCGCGGGCGATTCGATTCGGAGAAAGAGCGTGGGCGCAGCACAAGCCCATCGGGAGGCGGACGGCAGCGCCGGCGCGATCGTGCCGGCGCCCAGGCCGCACCGGCAGCGGCATGACGGGTTCACCCCGAAGAAGCAGCGCAAATTTTTGAAGGCGCTGAAGAAGACGGGCTGCCTCAAGGACGCGGCGCGGGCCGCCGGGATCTCGTGCAACACGGTGCGGCGGCATCGCGACAAATGGCAGAACTTCGACGAAAAAGTCGACGTCGCGCTCGCCATCGCTTCCGGGGAGCTCGAGACGATCGCCTGGAAGCGGGCGGTCGAGGGCGTCGAGGAGAAGGTGATCCGCGACGGCAAGGTCGCCTGGATCAGGATCAAGCCGTCCGATGCCATCCTGCGGCTGCTGATGAAGGGCGCCGACCCGAAGAAATACGGCGCGGCCGGGTTCAGCCGCAAGCGGCTGCGCGCCTGGGAGCGCAAGCAGATCGAAGAAGAGGTCCGCGCCGAAATCCGGGCGAAGCGGCCGACCTTCGAGGAGTCCATGCAAATGCTCGACACCAGGCTTCGCGCGCTGGGATTGAGGCACGGCATCCCCGCCGATTGGGAGCCGCCGGAGCCGGGCGAATGAGCGCGGCCGGGCCGCGCGCGGCGATCGCCCGCCTGCTCGCGGGCACCGCGGCGCCGGCCAAGGGCGCGGCCGAGGACAGAAGGGCGCGAGAGCGGCAATTGGCGCGGATGGCGTGGTCGCTGAACCGGATCGACGACATGAAGCGCGCGCAACAGGCTCTCGACGCCGCGTGGATGAAGCTGCTCGAACCCTATGACGATTGGGACGAGGAGGACCTGCCCGACATCCCCGACCCGCCCGAGGAGGCCGCGTTCCAGCTTATCTGGTCGGAGGTGATGGCGGCCGTCCGCCACGACCGCTGGCCGGCGCACCTCCACTTCACGGCGGTCTAGCCCGCCGGACCGGCCGCTAGGGCAGGTACCAGCGGATCGAGCTTGCCGCCGTGTCGGCGACGGCGTTGCCCGCCGCGTCGCGGGCCGGGCGGAAGCGGGCGCGGGCGCGCATGATCCGGCAGGTGGCGGCGTCCAGCGCGGCGATGCCGCCCGACGCCGTGATGCGGCAGGCCGTCACCCGGCCGCGCGGGTCGATCGCGAGCTCGAAATGGACCCGGGCGTCGAGCCGGCCCTGCGCCGCCACCGCCGCCGGCATGTCGCCGCCCTCGACATAGGAGGCGAGGTTGGCCAGCGCCTGGGCGCGGACCGGGGGCAGCTCCGGCGGCGGCCTGGCGGCGGCGGCCTGGGCGGCAAGCAGGAGGAAGATCGGCATGGCCGCTCAGCGTCCCAGCAGGACCCGCGCCTGGGTGGCGATCTGGGCGAGCATCGGCGCGGTCGTGACCGAGGCGGTGCGGGCGCGCTCGACGGTGCGGCGGAACTGCTCGATCCGCGGCCCCTGCTCGGCGACCCAGGCGTCGACCGCGGCCTTGGGATCCGGGCTCTTGCGCCGTTCGAGGAATTCGAGGCGGAGCTGCTCGAAATCGCGGGCGAGGCCGGCGGTCAAGAGCCGCTCCCACTGGTCGCGCGCCTCGAAATGGTTGGCCGCGTTCTGCGCCCAGTCGAGCCCCAAAGCTTCGCCCAATTTGGTGTAGGCGCGGGTCAGCTGGACCTCGTCGATGCCGAGCTTCTGGCCGAGCACGGCGAGGCCGACGGCGCCATTGAGCTCGACCAGCCGGACGATCCGGTCGGTGATCGGCCGCGGCGCGCCCATCCCCTCCAGCTCGGCGCGCAGCGAGCCGGCCTCGGCGCGCGCTTCGGGCCTGAGCAGATCGTCGACCATCGCATTGAGCTTCTTCAGGCCCGGCGCGAGCAGCGCGACGAGCTCGCCCGGATTCATCCTCGCCGAGGTGACGCGGAGCATGTCGGCAATATGCATTTGCAGGCCGATGGCCGCCTGGTCGAACAGAGCGAGGCGGACGTCCTCGGCGACGTCGGCCGCGTCGAGCTCGGCCCAGAGCGCGCCCATGTCGAACAATCGCTCGGCGGCGAGGAAGGCGGCGGCGGCCTGGCCGAACGCGGCCCCTTCCTCCTCGGTCAGCGCGAACGGGGCGACGATGCCCATCCGGTTGACGAACCGGTTGGCGACCTTGGTGGCGATGATCTCGCGCTTCAGCCGGTGGGCGAGGAGCGCCGGCCGGTGGCGCTGGCGCATCTGCGGCGGGAAGGCGGCGAGGAGCTCGCCCTCGAGGGTCGGGTCGGCGGTGAACTTCGCCGCCTCGATCGCCGCCTGCAGCCGCATCTTCGAGGTCGACAGGAGGACCGCGAGCTCGGGCCGGGTGAGGCCGAGCTGCTGCTGGGCGCGGCGGAGCAGATCCTCGTTGCTCTGCAGCCCTTCGACGGCGCGATTGAGCTTGCCGCTCTCCTCGAGGATCTCGATCACCCGGACCAGCTGCGGCAGCGCCCGCGCCCCGCCGCGCTCGGCGATCGACAAGGCCAAAGTCTGCAGCCGATTGTCCTCGAGCACGATCGCGGCGACCTCGTCGGTCATCTCGGCGAGGAGCAGGTTGCGCTCCTCGAATTGCAGCCGCCCCTCGGCCATCTCGCGGTTCAGCGGGATCTTGATGTTGACCTCGTTGTCCGAGCAGTCGACGCCGGCCGAATTGTCGATGAAGTCGGTGTTGATCCGGCCGCCGCCTTGCGCGAACTCGATCCGGCCGGCCTGGGTGACGGCGAGGTTGGCGCCTTCGCCGATCGCCTTGACGCGCAGCTCGGCGGCGTTGACCCGGATCGCGTCGTTGCCGGGATCGCCGACCTCGGACTGGCTCTCGCTCCTCGCCTTGATGTAGGTGCCGATGCCGCCGAACCATAAGAGGTCGGCCTCGCTCCTGAGGATCGCCGAAATGAGGGTCGGCGGATCGACCTTCTCCGCCGCGATGCCGAGCATCGCGCGGGCCTCCCTGCTCAGCGGGATCGACTTCTGGCTGCGCGGGAAGACGCCGCCGCCCTTCGAGATCAGGCTCTTGTCGTAATCGGCCCAGGAGGAGCGGGCGAGATTGAACATCCGCTTGCGCTCCTTCCAGCTCTTCGCCGGATCGGGGTCGGGATCGAGGAAGATGTGGCGATGGTCGAAGGCGGCGACGAGCTTGATCGCTTTGGAAAGCAGCATGCCGTTGCCGAACACGTCGCCACTCATGTCGCCGACGCCGGCGACCCGGATCGAGGTTTTCTGGACGTCCACGCCGAGCTCGCGGAAGTGGCGCTGGACCGAGACCCAGGCGCCCTTGGCGGTGATCCCCATCGCCTTGTGGTCGTAGCCGTTGGAGCCGCCGCTGGCGAAGGCGTCGCCGAGCCAGAAGCCGTGCTCGATCGCGATCGCGTTGGCGACGTCGGAAAAGGTCGCGGTGCCCTTGTCGGCGGCGACGACGAAATAGGGGTCGTCGTCGTCGCGGATCACGACCTTGAGCGGGTGGACGACCTTGTCGCGGACCAGATTGTCGGTGACCGAAAGCAGGGCGCGGATGAAGATCCGGTAGGATTCGGTGCCTTCGGCGAGCCAGGCGTCGCGATTCGCGGCCGGCGGCAGATGCTTGGGATAGAAGCCGCCCTTGGCGCCGGTCGGGACGATCACCGCGTTCTTGACCACCTGCGCCTTCATCAGGCCGAGCACCTCGGTGCGGAAATCGTCGCGCCGGTCGGACCATCTGAGGCCGCCGCGGGCGATCGGTCCGCCGCGCAGGTGGATGCCCTCGAGCCGCGGCGAATAGACCCAGATCTCGCGCCACGGCACCGGCGCCGGCAGGCCGGGGACGAGGGCGGAATCGAGCTTGAAGGCGAGCGCCTCCTGGCCCGACGGGGCGAAGGCGTTGGTGCGCAGCGTCGCGCGGATGACGCCGCGGATCAGCCGCAGGATGCGGTCCTCGTCGATCGCGGCGACGCCGGCGAGGCCGCGCTCGATCTTGCGGTCGGCCGACTGGATCGCCTCCGCGCGTGCGCGCGTCGCCGGATCATGCATCGCGTCGAACAGGGCGATCAGGCCCTTGGTCACTTCGGGGGCGTGGCGGAGCGCGTCGACGACCGTGATCTGGGAATAGGAAAGGCCGGTCTGGCGCAGATAGCGGAACCAGGCGCGGAACAAAGCCACCTCGCGCGGCGCCAGGCCGGCGGCGACGATAAGCTGGTTGAACGGGTCGTTCTCGGCCTTGCCTTCGAGCACGTCGGCGATCGCCCGCTCGACCAGGGCGGCGCGCTTCAGCACCGCCGCCGCATCGTCGCCGCCCGGCATCTGCAGATCGAAATCGTGGACATAGCCGGTGGCGCCGCCGCGGCCGACCGGAGTCGGCACCTCGTCGAGCACCCGGAAGCCGAAATTCTCGAACACCGGCACCGCTTCGGACAGGGGGATGATCTCGCCGACCCGGTAGGTCTTGAGGTGCAGCCTGTCGCCGGAATCGGTGTCGCGGCTGATCAGGCGCACGTCGCGGGCGTCCGCATCTTCCAGGCCGGAGAGGCAGACGACGTCGCGGGCGGCGTCGGCGGCGCCGGTGCGGATGCGATAGCCTTCGGGGAACTGGTCGAGATAGGTGAGCGCGAGGCGGGTCGCCCGCGCCTCGCCGACCAGCTCGCCGAGCGCCTCCTCGACGCTTGGCACCCAGCCGCGCACCATCGCGTCGAGCCGTTGGTCGAGGGCGGCGACGTCGGGGGTCGGCGTCTTCGCGCCGACGTTCAATGTGTAGCGGACCAGGGCGAGGTCGCCGTCGCCGAGATCGACCGACCAGTTGGTGATCTTGCCCCTGGCCGCCTGCTCGATCATCTCGCCGATGGCGACGCGGCGGCGGGTGGTGAGCTCGTCGCGCGGCAGCCAGACGAAGGCGAACATGTGGCCCTTGAGGATCGAGCGGACGAGGATCAGGGTCGGCCGCGGCCGGTCGGCGAGCGAGATGGCGGTGGCGGCGAGCTCCTTCACTTCGCCGTAGCGCAGGTTGGTGAGCAGATCGCGCGGCAGCGAGGCGATGGCGTGGCGCAGCGCCTTGCCGCTATGGCCGCTCGGATCGAAGCCGAAGTCCTTCTCCAGCCGCTCGAGCTGGCGGCGCAGCACCGGCACCTCCTCGATCGGCATGGTCAGCGCCTGGCTGGTCCACAGGCCGGCATGAACGCCGATGCCGGTGATCTTGCCCCTGGTCTTCAGCGGCAGCACGATGAGGTCGAGCGGCACCCGGCGGTGGACCGGCGAGCGCAGATCGGCCTTGGCGAGCAGCGGCACCGGCCCGCTTTGCTCGAAATAGCGGATCGCGCCCTCGCAGCCGCCCTCGTCGGTCGGATCGTCCGAAAGCCGCATGATGCCGAGCCGATCGGACGGCTTTTTGCCCGGACGCTCGACCTCGTAGCCCAGAAGGGTCATCGCGCCGTCGGCGAGCCAGTGGAGCAGCGCCTTGCCCTCGCCGTCGGCGACGGCCTCGGCCTGGGCGTGCATATTCTCCTGCATCGTCCGCCAGTCGGCCACCGCGGCGCGGACGTTGGCGAGCACGCGCTCCAGCTCGGCGACCAGCTCGGCGCGTCCCTTGGCGTCGGCGCGGTCGACCTCGATGTACATGATCGATTCGCGCCGCTCCTTGTCGTGGCAGAGCGGCTCGACCGCGATCAGGCCGCCTTTCCGGTCGCGGGTGACGCAGACCACCGGATGGAGCAGGCGGTGGATGATCAGGCCGCGCGCGGCGATCGCCTGGGCGACCGAATCCACCAGGAAGGGCATGTCGTCATTGGCGATGCAGATCCGCATCCGCCTCTCGCCCAGCCGGGTGCCGGTCGATTCGAGCCTGACCAGCGCGGTGCCGCGCGGGCGGCGGGCGGCGCAGCCGGCGATGAACGCGGCCGCGGCGCGGCAATCCTCGGCGGCGAAATCGTCGAGCTCCCCGGGAAGGGCGCCGCCGCACAGGGCGCCGGCAAGGCTGTCCAGCAGGCGGCGGTGAGCGGCGTCCCCCGCTACCATGCTATCCGCTGCCATAAAGTCCGCTCCCGGGATTCGGGCGCCCGGCGCCCGGCTGTGCGGGCGCCTATAGACCCGCCTTTGGCGCTGCGGCAAGGCTGGCCGGGCGGCCGGCGAGCCATTTGCCGAACAGCCAGGCGAGCAGCGCCGCGAGCGCCATCGAAGCGGCGACGTCGCTCAGATAATGGTCGAGCGAGATCACCCGCTCCAGCGCGATCAGCAGCGGCACGGCGAGCAGCGGCAGCCCCCACCGGGGCGCGGCCAAAGCGAGCGGGACGAACAGCCCGAAATAGAAAGCGGCATGGCCCGACGGGAACGAGCCGTAATCCGGGCCCATGAACCATCGGTCGTGCCAGGCGCCGCCCTGCAGCGCCTGGAACGGGCGCAGGCGCCCGAACAGCGGCTTGGAAAAATCGCCGAGGCAGGTCGCGGCGAACTGGGCCGCGCCGACATAGAGCCAAGCGCCGGACAGGAGCCGGCGCTTGCCGCGCAGATTGAGGGCGAGCCCGATCAGGATCAGGACCGGACCGAGCAGGAAGTTGCTGATCTCCTTGCCCGAGACCCAGTCCGCGCCGTCGACGAAGAGGTCGAGCCAGCGGGCTTCGAGACCGCCGGGCGGCAAAGCGCGCACGACGATCCCGTCGAGACTGGCGATGCCGGCGGCGGCAAACAGAAGGCCGGCGCCTGCGAGGGCGAGCGTCGTCGCCCGCGCCGGCCGCTTCATTCGACGACGATCTGGCCGGTCATGCCGAAGGCGGTGTGGAGGCTGTGGGTGCAGCGCAGCCGATAGTGGCCGCGCGCCGGCGTCAGCCGGACCTCGGCGCTGGCGTGGCTGCCGACCTCGACCGCGCCGCTGCGGACCGGGCCGGACACGCCGCTCGCCGCGGCGAAGAATTGCGGCGCCGAGAAATTGTGGCCGCCGCGGCCGCTGTTGACGAGATGGAGGGCGACTGGCTCGCCCGCGCGGAGATGGATCTCGTTGGGCGTGAAATCGAAGCTCGACAGCCTGACCTCGACGGTGCGGGGCGATTGGGCGGCGGTGAGCGCCGGCGTGGCGAGCAGGAGGGCGAAGAGAATTGAGCGCATGGCATGACTCCCGGCAATGGCCCCCGGCTGGGCGTCATAGCGTCCCTCAACTGAATAAGCGATATTTCAGGCGGCGGTCTTGCGGATCGCGCGGTCGACCAGCTTGCGGTCGGTGATGGGCGCGACGACGGCGAGCCCGCCCAATTCGCGGCGGGCGACGAGCAGGACGAACTCGTCCTCGCCGGCGACGTCGATGTCGAGCCGGGCGAGCGGCCGGGCGGCGTGGAGCGCGGCACGGACTTCGGCCCAGCGGTCCGGCCTGGGGGCCGGGCGGCGGGCGGCGCGCTCGGCGGCGACGATGCCCTTGAGGCCGCCATGGAAGGCTTCGATCCGCTCGGCGAGCGCGGCTTCGGGAACGGCCTCGCGCTTCGCCCAGGCCAGGGCCGAGGCGAATTCGGTGAGGCGGGTCTTGTCGTAATGGGCGCCGAAGACGAGCTTGACGATCGGCGTCATCGGCGCGCGCGCCTGGGCCTTGATGCCGGCGTCGTCGAGCAGCTCGGCATAATCTTCGGGGGCATCCTCGGCGGCCCGGGCGAAATCATAGGCCTGGCCGAGCGCGCGGTAGAGCGCGGCGCGGCTGCGTTGGTCGGACGAGGTGGCCTGCTCGGCGCAGTCGCGGGCGGCGCAGAGCCGGTCGGCGAGGCCGCGCGCCTCGGGCCAGAGGCTGAGCGTCGAATCGTCGGCCGGCGCTTCGGGCAGGGTCACGGCATCGACGAAATCGGCATGGGGGCCGTCGGCCCAGACCAGGGCGTCGGCGGGCGGCGACGGCGCCGCGGCGATCGCGCTTTCGACCTGGCCGTTGAGCGCCGATGCGGTCTCCGCGTCCGCCATCTCCTTCCAGTTGATCACGCCGTAGATGAAGTCGATCGCCTCGCCGTCCGAAGAGAGCGGCATCAGAATGCCGCGATAGAGGGTATTGTGGCCGCGCTGGCTGATGAACTCGGCCTCGAAGCCGATCGGCGCGCGGTTGGCGATGATCTGGAGATAATGGTCGGTGAGGCGCGACAGCAGCGAGCGGCTCGGCACTTCGGAGATGCGGCCGATCGCCGCGTCGAGGCCGCATTCGACGCGCAGCGCGCGGCCGAGGAAGGCGATCGCCGGGTCCTCGGTGTCGCGCGAGAAATCGAGCAGCACGCTGTGCGGCCCGAAATCCTCGATATTGTGGGGGTCGACGTCGCCGATGCTGGGATAGGGCCGGCCGGCGAGCAGCGAGACCCAGTAATTGTAGGCGCGCACATGCATCCGCCGCTCGTCGACGCCGATCTCGGGCGGGCGTTCGATCGCCGGCTCCTCGTCGGCCGCCGGCGCGTCCCTGTCTTCCTCGAAACCCCTGAAGCTGTCCATGTATCGGCGTCCCGCCCCCGGCGAATGAGCGGCGACACTGCACCGGCCGTGGTTGAGATATGGTTAAGGCGAAGGAAGGGTTTGGCCGCAAGGCGTGGGTCGGGACAGTCGCTTTTCCGCCCGGCTGCGCCCAATTGAATGCGGCGTGCGGAAAAGTGACTGTCCCCTTCGCTTGTCATCACTCCCCCCCGCTGATAATGGCGCCGCTCCCGGGCAAGGCCGCTTTAGCTCAGCTGGTAGAGCACATCATTCGTAATGATGGGGTCGTGGGTTCGAGTCCCTCAAGCGGCACCAGCCTGCGCCCTGACGGGCTTCGGCTGGCCCGGCTCACTGGCAGCCGATGGTGCTGCCCATCGCCGCGGACGCGTAGCGGCCGTTCACCCGCGCCCGCTCGGCCGGGTTCATGCAGCTCGGCTGGGTCTGCCTGGTCTGGGCCGAGCGAAGCGCCTCGCGCTGCATGCGGTCGTCCTCGGCCCATTGCGCGCGGGTCGCGCAGCGCCGGGAGGCGCCGAGCCGCGAGCCGATGACCCGCGTGGTGCGGCAAATGACCTCGTTCGGGTCGAAGCTGGGCGGGTCGCCGGCGATGGCCGGGGCCGGCATCGCAACGATCAACCCGAATGTCAGAACCGCAAGCTTTTTCATGGCTTTGCTCCCCCGCGAAGCGAGCGCCCTTTGTGACGGAGGCGTCCACCTCCGTCAAGTCGGCGGGAGGTCAGCCCTGGGGCCCGAAATGGCGCTTGGGGAGCGGCCTGCGGCTGGCCTGGACGAGCATGTCGATCGTCGCCTGGTGGAGCGGGGTGGCGAACTGGAAGCCGGCCTTGCCGCCCTCGGCCCAGACGACGCGGCTGTTCTGCGGCTCGAGCCCCGGCAGCTTGAGCCAGACCGTCGCCCCCGCGTCGAGGGCGAGGTCGGTCACCGCCATATAGCCGTCGGTCGACAGGTCGAGGACTTCGGCCTCGGCGATCGTCGCGCCGGGCTCGCGCAGGCGCGCGGCGAGGTTGACGATGCGGCGCTCCGCCATGCGGCCGTCCGGCAGCGGCAGGATCGCCAATTGTCCCTTGCTCACGAGGAGGCTCCCGAGATCATCGCCCGCGCTTTAGCCCGCGAATGGCTAAGCAAGCCTTAAGCGCGTTCGGATCGAACCGCGTCCGCGCACGTTGAGCGCTGGATTGTGGCGTCTGTGGAGTATCTTGCGGGTGAGAATCTGGATGGCGGCGGCGCTGATCGCGCTCACGGGATGCGGACAGCAGCAACAGCAGAATCAGGCGGCGCCGGCCGCCGCGCCGGGCTTGCGCGAGACGGTGCGCGACGCCCGCGTCGCGCATTTCTACGAAGGACGCGGCTGGCGCACCGCCTGGACCCCCGCCGGCGAAGCGGCGCTGACCGCGGCGATCGGCGAGGCGGAGCGGCACGCGCTCGACGGCGGCGCGTTCCTGGCGCCGGTGCGGGCGGCGCAGACGCCCGCCGCCCGCGACGCCGCGTTGAGCCTCGCCGCCTTGTCCTATGCCGAGGCGCTGGCGCGCGGCCGCACCAATCCGGCGCGGCTGCACGAGGTCTATACGGTGCCGCGGCCCGATCCGGACCTCGCCGCCGGGCTCAACGATGCCCTGCGGCGCGACGAACTCGCCGGCTGGCTGCGCGGCCTCGCGCCGCAGGACGACGAATACCGGCTGCTCTCGCAAGCCTATGTCGAGGCGAACGGGCAGGTGGCGCAGGCGCACGGCCACCCGCCGGCGGCGCTGCTCGACCGGGCGCGGGCGCTCGCCGTCAACCTCGAGCGCCGGCGCTGGCTCGAGCGCGAGCCCCCCGCCACCCGGATCGACGTCAACACCGGCGCCGCGACCCTTGCTTATGTCCGCGACGGCAAGGTCGCCGAGACGCGCCGGGTCGTGGTCGGCGAGCCCGGCCACGAGACCCCCGAGCTCGCCTCGCCGCTCTACCGGCTGGCCGCCAACCCGACCTGGACCGTGCCCCGCTCGATCGAGGAGCGCGAGATCGCCCCCAAGGGTGAGGCCTATCTGCGCCGCAACGACATGGAGCGGCGGGACGGCTGGATCGTCCAGAGGTCGGGGCCGCGCAACTCGCTCGGCCTGGTCAAGTTCGATCTCCGCAACGACCAGGAAATCTACCTCCACGACACCCCCGCCAAGGGGCTGTTCGCCCGGGCCGACCGCCACGCCAGCCATGGCTGCGTGCGCGTCGCCGACGCGCTCGGCTTCGCGGCGATGATCGCCGGCGATCAGGGCGTGGCCGATCAGTGGCGCGACGCGCTGGCGACCGGCGAGGAGGGCTTCGTGCCGCTGCCGCGGCCGATCCCGGTGCGCCTCCTCTATCACACCGTCTTCGTCGACCGCGGCCGGATCGTTTTCGCCCCCGACGTCTATGGCTGGGACGAGGGCGTCGCCGAGGCGCTCGGCCTGCCGCGCCGCCCGCGCCCCGCGGCCGCCGCGCAAAGCAGGGATTTGGGCCCCTGATGTCCCGATTGGGGGCGGCGCGGATTCGACACTGGCTGGAAAGGTTTCGGCGGCATAACGCGGGCCGATGCGGTTCGCGCTCGCCCTGCTGGTCCTGCTCGCGCCCGCGCCCGCGGCGGCGCAGCGGCTCGGCTACGAGGATGTGCTGACCCCCGCGCCGCGGCTCGCCTACCAGCCGGTGGCGGTCGCCGAAGCCGAACCGATGGCCGCGTTCTACGGCGATCGGATCGAGATCGTGCCCGAGGGCAATGGCTATGCCTGGGACCTGTCCGCGCAGATCGGCAACGGGCCGCACCGGCTCTGGCTCGCCACCGCGGGCGACGGCGGCTTCCGCGGCGGCCTCGGCTATGTCGAGGCGCAGGCGCTCTACAGCCACCCGATCCTCGACGCCGGCCTCGCCGTCCAGGCCGGCGTCCAGCGCGATTTCCTGCGTCCGCGCCGCACCTATGCGGTGCTCGGCCTCCAGGGCAATGTCAGCGAGCCGCTCTACGTCGGCGCCTTCGGCTACCTTTCGACCAGGGGCGAGGTCACCGGCACCTTTTATGCATATTACGACTGGAAACTGGGCGAAGCCGCGCGCCATGAGGTGATCCTCCAGCCTTATGCGGGCATCGACTTCGCCGCCGCCGACACGCCGGCGCTCGGCCTTGGCCGCGGCGCCACCGCGCTCGAAGTGAGCGCCCGCCTGCGCTACCGCATCGCCGAGCCGTTCGCGCCTTATGTCGGCCTCAGCTACAATCGCCTGCTCGGCCGCACCGCCCGCATCGCCCGCCTCGCCGGCGAGGATCCGGACTCGACCAGCCTCGTGCTCGGCATCCGCTCCTATTTCTGAGGCATTTGCGCGGGCGGCGCGGGAGGCCTATCCACGCCCAGGTGAGCCGCCGCCGCATCATCCAGCTCTTCGTCCTCGCCGCGTTGGTGCTGGCGCCGTTCGGGCGGATCGGCATCGCACAGGCGATGGCGGGGCATGATGCGCCGATGGCGTCGCACTGCGCCGGCCAGCCCATGCCCGACCAGGGCAAGGGCCATCGCATGGCGCTCGACTGCATGATCGCCTGCGCCGCCATGACGGCCGCCGCCGCGCCCTTCGTCCCGCCGCCGCCTGCACTTCGGGCGGCGCCTTCTGCGATGGTCGCCCCCCTCCTTGCCGGCATCCGGCCCGAGGCCGACCCGCCGCCGCCCCGCCACGCCTGAGAATTCGAACCCATTCAGCCGAATCTCAGGAGACAAGAAATGAAGATCATCGTGACAGCGGTCGCGCTCGCGATCGCATTCCCTGCTGCCGCGCAGACCGCGCCGGCGCCGCCGCCCGCGCCGGGCGAGCAGGCGGAGCACCGCCAGCATCCGCAGGACTGCCATTGCTGCTGCTGCGAGCACGGCATGGCCGGCCGGCACGGCGAGCATGGCGGGGACCATGCCCAGCATCGCGGCGATGTCGGCCAGCGCTAGGTGTCGGGGCGAGCGGAGGCTTCGGCCTCCGCCCGCTTCCTTCCGCTCAATGGCAGGCTTTGAGCTCGCGGCTGACCAGCCAATAATTGACCGGCCAGGCGGCAAGGAAGCCGGCAGGCACGGCGACTGCGAGGCCGCGCAGGAACATCCAGGAGAGGAGCGAGGGCGTATTCATGCCGCCCAGCGTATAGTCGACCGCGTTCATCGCGATCTCCATCACGCCGATCGACACCACTTCGCCGATCCAGATGATCCGGAGCGCATCGATGAAGCCACGGCCGCGGCTGCGCATCACCGGGATCAGGCCGAGCGTGATCCCGGAGGCGTAGGACAGAATTGTCGCCAGCGTGATGGTCTGCCAGGCGGGAAGGCCGATGCCGACGCCGATCGCGAGGCCGATTGCCTCCCCGATCACGCAGCCGGTCAGGCAGTGCAGGGTCGCCTGAGCCGCGATGCGCCACGGGCCCGCTCCCGCGGAATGATGGTGATGGCTGTCCATGAGCAGATCTTTTCGAAGGACCATCTCTACCTGGCATATTGCAAGAGGACGAGGAAGATGGAGCGAGTCCGGCTGCGCGGCGTTGCCGGCATGGGCCGCGGGGCGGAGCGCAAAGTGAAGGCGACATTTCTTGGCGCCGCCGCGAGCGTCGCGCTCGCCGCTTCCGGCCCGGCGCTCGCCCAGCATGAAGGCCATGGCCGGCTGCCGGCTCCTCCGGCGCCGGCCCAGCCCCAGCCGACGGCGCAGGAACCGCCGCCGCGACCGATGGATCACGGCGCCCAAGCCATGCCGGGCATGGAAGCTGGCGGCACGGCGCACGAAACGACGGGCGCGCTCGGCTCCTATGCGATGAGCCGGGAGGCGTCCGGTACGGCGTGGCAGCCCGACGCATCGATCCATCGCGGCGTTCACGTCACGTCCGGCGACTGGATGCTGATGGGCCATGCCAGCTTCAGCCTGGTCTATGACCGGCAGCAGGGGCCGCGCGGCGACGAGATGGGCTTCCTCTCCGGCATGGCCATGGGCATGGCCCGGCGCGGCGTCGGCAACGGCACGCTCCAGTTTCGCGCCATGCTGAGCCCCGATCCGTTGATGGGCCGGCGCGGCTATCCGCTCCATCTCGCCGCGGGCGAGACCGCCGACGGCGTCACGCCGCTGGTCGACCGCCAGCACCCGCACGATCTCTTCATGGAGCTCTCGGCGAGCTATTCGCTTCGCCTCGGCGATGATGCGAGCGCGTTCCTTTACGCGGGCCTGCCGGGCGAGCCCGCCTTCGGGCCGCCGGCCTTCATGCACCGCATGTCGATCCTGGATTCGCCCGAGGCGCCGATCAGCCACCACTGGCTCGATTCCACCCACATCAGCTTCGGCGTGGTCACCGCCGGGCTGGTGCTCGATCGGGTCAAGATCGAGGGTTCGCGCTTCAACGGCAGGGAGCCCGACCAGCATCGCTACGACATCGAGACCGGCTCGCTCGATTCGACCGCGCTGCGCCTGTCCTGGAACCCGAGCCGCGCCCTCTCGCTCCAGGCGAGCTGGGCGCACCTCGTCAGCCCCGAGCAATTGGCGCCGCACGAGAATTCCACCCGCTGGTCGGCCAGCGCGATCTACACCCGGCAGATCGGCCAGCATGGCTGGTGGTCGACGACGCTCGCCTGGGGCCGGCGCGACGGCGACGACGCGTTCGCCCTCGAAACCGCCGCGGGCCTCGGCCTCTGGACCGTGTTCAGCCGCGCGGAGCGGACCGAGAATGACGAGCTGACCTTCGCCGGAGGTCACCATGGACCGGTTTATGAGGTCGGCAAGGTCTCGCTCGGCGCGATTTGGGACTTCCGCATCGCGCCCCACGTCCGCCTCGGCCTCGGTGGCCTTTATGCCTTGAACTTTGTCCCCGCCGGCCTGCGCGCCTCCTATGGCGGCAACCCGCAGGGCGCGATGGCGTTCATCCGGCTGAGGGTCGACTAAGCGGCCCGCCAAGGAGCACGCATCGTGGACGCCCCCTATATTCGCCTCGGCATCAACCTCGCGCTGAGCGCGGTCCTGATGTTCCTCGTCATGTACGCGATGATCGACGGCGTCGGCGATTTCTACCTCAATATCGACATGGCCTATATGGCGCTGATGATGGTGGCGCCGATGGGCGTGCTGATGCTGCTGATCATGCCGCACATGTACCAGAGCCTGCGCGCCAATTTGATCCTCTATGCCGGCTTCACCTTGCTGTTCCTCGGCGCCTATGCGGCGACGCGCAGCCAGGCGCTGGTCGGCGACGAGCAGTTCCTGCGGGCGATGATCCCGCACCATTCGGGCGCGATCCTGATGTGCCGGGAAGCCGCGATCACCGACCCTGAGATCGTCGCGCTGTGCGGCCGGATCCAGCGCTCGCAACGCGAGGAAATCGACCAGATGAAGGCGATCCTCGCGCGCTACTGATCCGGAGGATCGGCAGAGGCCCTTGCCGGGACGAGGCCGAGGCGCAGCAATATCGCCGGGCACCCGGCCGCAGCCACATCAGATGCTCGCGCGATCCCGCCGTCTCCGCCGCAGCCAGGCGGTGAAGCCGAGCCGGCCCGGCAACAGCACGATCCCGGCGATGCTCATCGCCAGCGCCAGCACGGTGGCGGCGATCAGCAGCGGCGTGTTGAAATCCTCATGGCCGCGCCAGTCCATGATGTGGAGGCCCCAGAGGAAGTCGTAAACGCGCCACAGGGTCGAGCGCCGCGCCGTCACCGCGCCGGTGTCGGCCGCGACGTAGAGCGCACGCCCCGCTTCCGGGAAGTCGACCCGCCAGGCCGGCAGCGCGCCGCGATATTCCGGCGTGTTCGCGGCGATCCGTTCGACCCGCACCGCCCGCGCCCCGCCCGCATGGTCGGCCTCGGCGATCCGCGCCGCGTCGCCCATCGTAATCGGCGAGAGCCGGCGGCCGGTGGCGAGGTCGTAGAGCCGCGGCCGCGCGCCTTGCGCCGAGAGCAAGGCGACAGGGCGGCCGAGCAGCGTGCGCAACTCGACTTTGTCCGCCGGCGCCGCGCCCAGCCGGGCGAGGCCCGCCGCCGCGGCGGCGAGATCGATCGGCGCCGGGGCGGGCGCGGCGATCACATGCTCGCTTCGCACCCGCTCGATCGGGAAAACAGCGAAGAACAGGCCGCTCGCGAACCAGAACAGGATCTGGATCGCCATCAGCAAGGCCAGCCATTTGTGGATCTTCGCCCAGATGCCCCCGGTCGCCATGGCGCTCTCCCCCTGCCGCCGCTATGTCCGCCGCGATGAAGCTGGTTCTTTATGACTATTACCGCTCGTCGGCGAGCTATCGGGTGCGGATCGCGCTCAACCTCAAGGGCGTCGATTACGAGCGCGTGCCGATCAACCTGCTCGAGGGCGAGCAGCAGGACGAGTCCTATCGCGCGATCAACCCGCAGGGCCTCGTACCGATGCTCGAGGCGGATGGGGCGCGCATCACCCAGAGCCTCGCCATCATCGCCTGGCTCGACGCGCAATTCCCGGAGCCGCCGCTGCGGCCGGCCGATCCCCACGTGCTCGCGCTGGCGCTCGCGATCGTCGCCGATATCCATCCGGTCAACAATCTGCGGGTGCTGAAACGGCTCGCCGGGCTCGGCATCGACCAGGCGGCGCGCGACGAGTGGTACCGCCACTGGATCCGCGAGGGGTTCGCCGCGCTCGAAGCGCTCGCCGCGCCCGGCGCCGGCCGCTTCCTGGCGGGCGACGAGGCGACGGTGGCGGACGTCTGCCTGGTGCCGCAAATGTACAATGCGCGGCGCTTCGCGGTCGATCTCGCGCCCTATCCGACCTTGGTTCGCGCCGATGCCGAAGCGAGCGGGCTCGCGCCCTTCGCCGCTGCCCATCCGGACAGGGTCGCGCCGGCGCCCGCGACCGGCTAATAGGGCGGCAAAGCAGGAGGCTTTCTATGGGACGCGTCGAAGCAATCGCTCAGGCCATGGCCGGCGTCGACGCTCTGTCGACGGTCGAGATCCCGCCGATGCAGGACCGGGTGAGCGAGGAGGAATGGAAGATCCGCGTCGACCTCGCCGCCGCCTACCGCCTCGTCGCTTATTACGGCTGGGACGACCTCATCTTCACGCATCTTTCGGCGCGCGTGCCGGGGCCCGAGCATCATTTCCTTTTGAATCCCTACAACCTCATGTTCGAGGAGGTGACCGCCTCCAGCCTGGTCAAGGTCGACATGAGCGGCAACCCGGTCGAGCCGACGCCGTTCATCACCAACGCGGCGGGCTTCACCATCCATTCGGCGCTGCACATGGCCCGCGAGGACGCGCAGGCTGTGATCCACCTGCACACGCCGAACGGCCAGGCGGTCTCCGCCCATGCCGACGGGCTGATGCCGCTGACCCAGACCGCGATGCTGATCCGCGACGAGATCGCCTATCACGATTATGAGGGCGTCGCCGTCGACCTTAGCGAGCGCGAGCGGCTGATCGCCGACATCGGCGATAAGCATGCGATGATCCTCAGGAACCACGGCACCCTCGCGCTCGGCGAGACCGTGGGCGAGGCGTTCATCCGGATCTACTTCCTCGAACGCGCCTGCGAGGCCCAGATCAAGGCGCTTTCGGCGGGTGACGGCAATGTCTCCAACCCGCCCCAGGGCTCGCCCGAGCTCACCGCCGAAATGGGCAAGGTCGGGCTCAAGCTCAGTGCCAATCTGCTCGCCTGGCCGGCTTTGCTGAGAAAGGCCTACCGCCTCGACCCGGGCTTCGCGACCTAGAGCGCCGGCTCAGACCCGGACGTAGGGGTTGGCCGGAGGGCGCCGGCACATATGCTTAGGCGCCCGCGTTTCATCGCCGTCGACGATGACGACGTCGGTGACGGTCAGGCAATCGCCGCCGTCCGCCGACTGCGCTGCGGCGGTGACGGTCGACGAACCGGTCATGCCGGGACGGGTCGTGCTCGCCCAGGTCGTGGTCGTACCGAGATCAACCCGGCCGCGCCGCCGATGAGACGGCTGCGGCTGCGGCTGCGGCTGCGGTTGCGCTGCCCTGCTGCTCCCAGGTTCGTGCCGGCGCGGCCGCGCTCGTCGCGTCCGCCCGCCCGGCGAAGGCGGCGAACGGCACCGGCGCCAGCAGCAAGACGGACAAAAAGACGGCCCGGCGGGGCGAGGTCATCGGAAATCTCCCTGAGCTTCGATTCGCCGAATCTAGCGAAGCTCCGCCGCGCGGCGCGTGACAGCGGTCACGGCCCGGATCAGGCGGCCCAGTCCCGCTTCAGCCGCGTCGAGGCGATAAAGTAGATGACGGCGCTCAGGAGGTAGAAGACGAGGCCGTAGAGGATCGAATATTGGAGCGCGTCCTGGCCGTGGCGGGCGTTCATCGCGTCGGACATGAAGCCCAAAAAGTAGATGCCGAAGCCGATCCCGATCAGATTGTTGATGAACAGGAAGCTCGCCGAGGCGGTCGCGCGCATGTTCGGCGGGACGATGTGCTGGACGGCTGCGAGCACCGGACCGAGCCAGGCCAGCGCCAGCATCTGGCCGAGCGCGAACAGCAGCCAGGCGAGCCAGAGCGACGGCGCGAACAGGCCGAACGCGAAGGCGGGCGCGGCGATCAGGAAGCAGCAAGCCGGGATCAGCGCGTAGGCCGCCGGGTTGCCGGGGCCGGTGCGGTCGCCGAACCAGCCGCCGAGCCAGGTGCCGGCGACGCCGCCGACCAGCACGATCGAGCCATAATACCAGCCGACCTCGGCGAGCCCGAGATGGAAGGAGCGGGCGAAGAAGCTCGGCAGCCAGAAGATCAGGCCGTAGCCGAGGATCGAGCCCGAGGCGGCGCCGAACGAGAGCAGCCAGAAGCTGGGCGTCCCCGCCAGCGCCGCCGCCACCGTGGGGAAGGGCGCCGCCGCCTCGCTAGGCCCGGCGTCGAAGCCGCCGCGCGCCGGCTCCGCGATGAAGAGCCTGACCAGGAGCGCCGTCGGCAGGCCGGCGAGGCCGACGATCAGGAAGGCCGAGCGCCAGTCGAGATGGCTGGCGATCCAGCCGCCGAAGAAGACCCCCAGGGCCGAGCCGATCGGGATGCCGAGCGAGAAGAAGGCCAGCGCCCGCCCCCTTTTTTCGATCGGATAGAAGTCGGAAATCAGCGCGTAGGACGGCGCGACCCCGCCCGCTTCGCCGATCCCGACCCCCATTCGCGCCAGGAACAGCTGCCAGAAATTCTGGGCGAAGCCGCAGGCGGCGGTGAACAGGCTCCACAATGCCACCGAGGCGGCAATGATGCTGACCCGGCTCTTGCGGTCGGCGAGCCAGGCGATCGGGATGGCGAGGCCCGAATAAAAGAGCGCGAAGGCGATCCCGCCCATCAGCCCCAATTGCTTGTCGCTGAGGCCGAGCTCGGCCTTGATCGGCAGCGCGAGCACGCCGATGATCTGGCGGTCGATGAAGTTGAAGATGTAGGCGAGGAGCAGGATCAGGAGGACGCGCCCGCCGGGCCCCGCCCCCTCGATCCTGCTCCCGGCCGCCATCAGCGGAAGTTCAGCCCGACGGTCAGGAAGACCTGGCGCGGATTGCCGTAGAAGGCGGTCAGCACGCCCTCATTGCCCAAGGTCGGGATGTAATTGCCGGTCACCGCATTGCGGTTGAAGACGCCGGTGTCCGGATTTTGCGACAGGAAGTTGTAGCCCGAGACGATGTAGCGCTTGTTGGTGAGGTTGCGGCCGTGCAGCCCGACCGACCAGCGGTCGTTGTCCGAGCGCCAGACCAGGTTCGCGTCCCACAGGACGAAGCCCGGCTGATCGAGCATCGGCGTGCGGATCTCGAACTGCTGGCTCGCGCTGCGATAAGAGAGGGTGGTGATCAGGTTGAGCATGCCGCCGGCCACCGGGGTGCCGTAGTTCACCGTGCCGCTCGCCGTCCAGCGCGGCGTGTTCTGGATCGCGCGCCGGTCGGCGACGTCGATCCCGCGCGCATCGATGAACTCGAGATAGTCGGCGTTGAGATAGCCGAGCGCCCAGGACAGGTTCAGCGAATTGCCCTGGGTGCCGAAGTCGCGGGCGACGATCGCATTGCCCTCGAACTCGACGCCCTGGAAGCGCGCCTTGCCGGCATTGGTGGTGATGCCGATGAAGGTCTGCTGGCCGTTGAGGACGGTGCCGATCGAGCCCGGCACCTGGACGTCGCGATAATCGGCGCGGAAGATGTTGAGGCTGAGGTTGAGCCGCCGGTCGAACAAAGCGGCGCGATAGCCGAGTTCGTAGCTGGTCACCGTCTCCGGATCGAACGACATGAAATCGTAGATCTGGTCGGCGTTGCACGGCACCCCGGTCGGCGTGCGGCAGGCGGTGGTGACGCCGCGCGGGTCGAAGCCGCCGCCCTTGAAGCCGCGCGACCAGCTCGCATAGAGCGTCTGGTTCTCGGCCGGGTGGAAGCTCACAGAGGCGCGCGGCGTGAACTTCTGGAAATCGGCGGTGCCGGTGAAGTTCGAGGTCGTCGCGAACAAGGTGCCGCCGCCGCCGAAGAAGGGCGAGCCGCCGCCGAGGAAGGTCTGGCGGAGCACGTGCGAGCTGCGCTGGTCCCAGGTGTAGCGGCCGCCGGCCGAGACGCTGAACATCGGCGAGAAATCGTAGCTGAAGTCGCCGAACAAGGCGTAGGTCTCGGTGTCGACATTGCCGAAGGTCAGCGCGGTGACCCCACCGGGCAGGCGGACGTCGAAGATCGTCACCCCGGTGGCGTCGAGATAGTAAGCGCCGATAAGGGCGTTGAACCCGCCATGGTTGTAGAGGATTTGCAATTCCTCCGAGGTCTGATGGTTGCGGTAGACCGCGGGGACGTCGACATTGACCGACGGCAAGGCGTCGAAGTCGATCGGCGTGGCGCTATTGTCCTTCCGGTAGGCGCTGATGCTGCGCAGCGTCCAGCCGTCCCAGGGCTGCGCCTCGGCATAGAGGCTCATGCCCCAGGCGCGCACCCGCTGGGTGGGATCGAGCAGGCCGCCGCGGCTGTCGAACACGTCGGCGAGCACCGGCGCGCCGCTGGCGATGCCGGGGATCAGCCGGTGGCCGCCGCGCGTGTTGCTGTCGTCGGCGGTGTAATCGCCCTGGAGGCGGACGAAGGCGGTGCCGCCATTGTTATATTCGGCGCCGAGGCGGCCGGCCCAGACGTCCTTGTTGTAATTTTCGAGGCCGGTGGTGAGGTTGTCGCCGAAGCCGCCGCGCGAAAGGCGCGCGACCGAGCCGCCGATCCTGAGGCGCCGATCCTCGGTGACCGGGGTCGAGGCGGTCACCACCAGATCGGCCTGCTGGTAGGTGCCGAGCGAGCCGCGGATGTTGAGCTGGGCGTCGGCCGGCATCCGGCGGGTGACATATTTGATCGCGCCGCCGATCGTGTTGCGGCCGTAGAGCGTGCCCTGCGGCCCGCGCAGCACCTCGATCCGTTCGACGTCGTAAATGTCGAGCAGGGCCGCCTGCGGGCGGTTGAGGTAGACGTCGTCGAGATAGAGGCCGACGCCGGCCTCGAAGCCGGCGACCGGATCCTGCTGACCGACGCCGCGGATGAACACGGTCAGCGTCGAATTGGTGCCGCGCGAGGCCTCGATCGTGACGTTGGGGGTGGTGTCGGCAATGTCGGTCAAGTCGATCGCGCCTTCATTGTCGAGCTGCTCGCCCGAATAGGCGCTGATCGCGATCGGCACGTCGATCAGGCTTTCCGCCCGGCGCCGGGCGGTGACGGTGATCACCTCGCCCTGGGCGTCGGTGGTGGCGGCCTGCTCCTCGGCGCTCGTCCCGGCCGGGGCCGGCGGCGCGTCCTGGGCGAAAGCGGGGCTGGCGAAGGCGGCGAGCGCGATCAGCGCGGCGCCCGTCTTGAGGCCGGTCTTGAGGCTGGTTCTGGTGGACATCGGGCTTCTCCTCGTCATTCGGTGGGTTGGTCGGCGCGGGCCCGCGACAGGCGGTTCGCGAAATCCTTGAGTATCTGGTTGAACAGCGAAGGCTCTTCGAGGTGCGGGGCGTGGCCGGACCGGTCGAAGCGGACCGCGCTCGCGCGCGGCAGCGCCGCGACGAGATGGTCGGCGGTGTCGTCGCCGTAGAGCCGGCTGCGGGCGCCGTGGACGATCAGGGTCGGGTGCTCGATCTTCCGCAGCAGCGCGCGCACGTCCTGGCGCACCAGGCTCGCCCAGACCGAGCCGATCGCTTGCGGGTCGTTGCGGGCGAATTCGAGGCTCGCCCAATCGGCCATGTCCGGCCGCGCCGCGGGCTGGGCGAAGATGCCCTGGCCGGCGGTGGCGGCGAAGGCGGGAAAATCGTCGCGGATCGCGTTGCTGCGCGCCTCGCAGGCCTCGGGCGAGAGGCCGAGGTCCCATTCCTCGTCGTTCCTGACCCGCGCGGTCATGTCGACGACGACGGCGCCGGCGAAGCGCGATGCCGCCGGGCCTGACAAGACGTGCCAGAGCACGGTCGCGCCCATCGACCAGCCGACCCCGATCGCGCCCTCGAGCGCGAGCGCCTCGGCGAGCTCGGCGACGTCCGCGGCGAGCTGCTCGACGGTCGGCCGGGCGCCGTCGACGCGCGATTCGCCGTGCCCGCGCAGGTCGACGATGATCACCCGGAAATCGGCGGCCAGCGCCGCCTGGGCATGGAAGAAGCCGCCATGCGCCATCAGCCCGTGCAGCAGCACGAGCGGCACGCCCGTGCCTTCGTCGCGATAGGCGATCCGGGTCCCGTCCGAAGCGGTGAAAAAGTCCAAAGCCCCTCCCCATGCGCCGCCGCTGTTCGCGGTTCTGGTGCGGGGCTCAATGCTCCAATCTGAAACCTGAGTCAATATTCAAGTTAAGGAGAAATCGCTGGCGCGCGCGATCATCGCGGGGGCCACAAGCTGGAAGCGGGCAATTTCCTCAGACGCTCGCCAAACGCGATCAGCCCAGCTGCGGTCCGGCAATGTAGGTGCAACGCCGACCGGGCTCAGTCCCGTCGTGAGCGATGCGCGCGATCGAGCGGATGTTTCGCGGCCGTTCAGCGCAACGCACGATACCGGACAGCGTCGTCGCGCCCGTCGTCGGCTCGATCAGCCGGAAGCTGATCAGCATGCCGGCGCTGACGGTGGCCGCGCCGGGGAAACCCAATGTATACCAAATAGACGAGCGGGTCGCCGTTGTCCCACCCGAAGCTTCCACCGCCAGCCTCAGAATGCGCGTCGTCGACTCGATCGAGATAGCCGTATCCAGTTGCATCGCCCGCGCCAGCGCCGAAACCTGATTGTCGGCGGACACCGCGTTGAGGCCCGTCAAATAAGCGTCGACAACCGCCAGCGCGGCCTTGACATCGGGCTTGTCCGGGCAGGTGCGCAACCGCCCGACATGGTTGAGGAGCGTGTCATAATCCCGGTAGAGCGAGCTGTTCTCCGAACCCTGGGACTCGGATGGGATGACGAAGTCGACATGGGCTCCCTCCGCGTTGCGATGCCAGTTCGGCACCTGCCAGATCGCCGGACCGTCGCCATTCTCGACGGGTTCGATCGACAGCGGCGCATTCAGCATGAGCGAGTTCAGGAGGAGCCGGTCGTCTACCGTCACCGCAACCGCCGCATAGGTGGTGCTCGTCGCCAGAAGAGCGGTAAGGTCGCTCGGCGTCACCGTCGTAGGAAGTCCGGAGAGGACCGATTCGAGAGCGAAGTTCAGCTTGTTCGAGTCCTGAGCGCAGGTCAGAGGCGCAAGGAAAAGGGCGAGCTGCCGGAGACGGCTTCGAATCATCCGAAGATTTGCAAGATTGGCAATCTCCGAGCGAGTCAGAACGAGAACGCGCTGATCCGTCGACGAATCCAGCTGGTGGTTGACCAGTCCCGCGATGATTGCGCCGGCTTCGTTCACTGAATCCGAATTGAGCAGCGTCGCCTCGATTGCACCCGCACCTGCGCCCAACGTCGTCTTGCCATCGGCTGCGGAAAGGCCGAGCGCCGCCAGCAAACCCACTTCTTCGGGACTATCCTCGGCCAACGCGGCATTTGGGACGATCGCCAGCGCCATTGCCAATGCAAGGAGATAGCGTCGCGGCTTTCCGAGATACTTCATCTTGGCCTCCCAATTTGCCGACAGTATCGATACTAATGAAAGCAATCAGGCGACTCGACCTCGAAACTCGCGACGGTCGGATTCACTATCTCTGAGGGACTTAGGCACGTCAATCGGACTTCTTGCAGGTCGCTGTGCCACTTTGGCTACGTAGAAAGACATTCAGAATTCGGAAGGCGGCGGCGCGGCTCGCTGGGTATTCTCGACAGGAACCGAGGTCGGGGGAAGGCCGAAGCAGACGGGCCTAGGCGGTCAGAATGGGAAACCCCGTAAATGGCGCCTGCTCGCATCGTCCGCTGCGCAGCGTGGCGGTGTTGCCGTCGATCGAGGTGTCGGCGAAAAGTCCCACCAACCGGCCGACGATGGTGGTGCGGCCGCCGCTGGGGACGTGGGCTTCGCGCAGGAGGATTTCGGTGTGGGTGACGAGGACGACCGGCTCGGTGCTCGCGCATTCATCGCTGCACCAGAGGTTGCTGGCGAGGTCGATGCGGTAGGTGATGGCATAGGGCTCGCCGCCCGCCTCGGGCATGGCGAGGCCGAGCGGGCCGGTGCGCAGCGTGCCGGTACAGATCAGGTTGAAGGCGGCGATCGCGGTGAGGGCCGGGGCGGGCATCGGCCGCGTCTCACCGCGCGAAGCGGCTCAGCCCCAGTCCGGCCTGTCCCGGCCGGGGCTCGGGCGTGTCGGACTGCGGGACGCGGCGCTCGGGCAGCGAGAGCAGGGCGACGATCTCTTCGAACGAGCCCTCGACCGCGACCTGCTGGCTGCCCATGAAGACGTCAGTGAAGGCGCCGGCGGCGGACCGGACGTGGGTCACCTGCTCCGGGTTGATGGCGACCTTGCCGCCGCCGCCTTTCTTGAACACGACGAGCTTTGCCAAAAGGGCCTCCTTGCGTCGCCGAAACCGATACGCCCAATTCCTTAAGCGTCGGTTGTCGCCGGCCGTGCGAAATCCCTTTCCTTTGGACCTGATTTGTTCCATATTGGCGGACGGAAATGGCTGACCGATTCGCCCCGTTCCGTTTTCCCCGCACCCCCCTCCCGGCCTCCTTAGCGGACCCCGCGAAAAACGCGTTTCCGTGTCGAACTTGTCCATGTTGTCCATTTCGTCCGTTTCGGCGGGCCGCCCCCGCACGGCGCGGCTTGCGCGAAGCTGAAAGTCGGTTCAGGTTCGCCGGCCGGGGAGGGAGCGGATGAACGATCTCGGCCAGGCCGCCGTTTCGGCCGACAAGGCGCCGCGCACCGAGCGCGGCCGGCGGACGGTGCGCAAATTGCTCGAGGCGGCGGCGCAGGAATTCGGGAGCCGCGGCTATCACGAGGCGGCGATCACCGGCATCACCGGGCGCGCCGGCGTCGCGCTCGGCACTTTCTACACCTATTTCGAGAGCAAGGAGGAAGTGTTCCGGGCGCTGGTCCGCGACATGAGCCGGGCGACCCGCGCCCATGTCGCCGAGGCGGTGCGCGGCGCCCCCGACCGGCTCGCCGCCGAGCGGATCGGGCTTGCCGCCTTCATCGCCTTCACCCGCCGGCATCCCGAGCTCTACCGGATCATCGAGGAGGCCCAGTTCGTCGCCGAGGACGTCTATCGCGAGCATTATTTGACCTTCGTCGACAGCTACCGCCGCAACCTCGCCGCGGCGAGCGCGCGCGGCGAGATCGAAGAAGGGCCGGACGAGCTGCGCGCCTGGGCGCTGATCGGGATGAGCGTCTTCCTCGGCATGCGCTACGGCATCTGGGGGGAGGATATGGACCCGGCCGAGGTCGCCGACCGGGCGATCGATCTGGTTTCCGAGGGCCTGCGCAAGAGATGATCGCCGACCTGCCCGATCTGATCGCCAAGCGCGCCGAGCTGGGCCCGGCCCGGGTCGCGCTCGAGGACGCCGCGAGCGGGCGCACCTTATCCTATGCCGAGCTCGACGCGCGCTCCTGCCGGGCGGCCGCGATGATGGCGCTCGAGGGGGTCGGCAGCGGCGACCGGGTGGCGGTGCTGACCCGCAACCGGATCGAGTTCTTCGAATTGCTGTTCGGCTGCGCCAAGCTGGGCGCGGTGCTGGTGCCGCTGAACTGGCGGATGCCGCCGGCCGAATTGGACGGGCTGATCGTCGATTGCGCCCCCGTCCTCCTCTTCCACGGCGCCGGCGAGGCCGCAGCCGCGCGGGCGCTCGCCGCGCCGCCGCCGGCGATCGACCTGGACGGCGATTATGAGGCGCGGCTCGCGGCGGCGCCGGCGCGGCGCTGGCGCGGCCGCTGGCCGGCCGGGGCGACCTGGTATCTGCTCTACACCTCGGGAACGACGGGCAGGCCCAAGGGCGTGATCTACACCTTCCGGATGGCGCTCGCGAACCATGTCAATATCGGCGGCGCGATCCGGCTCGCCTCGAGCGACAGCACGGCGAGCTTCCTGCCCTTCTTCCACACCGCCGGGATCAACCTCCACGCCTTGCCGACCTTGATCGCCGGCGGGCGGGTGATCGTCCTCGACGGCTTCGACGCCGACCGGCTCGTCGGCCTGCTCGAGGCGCGGCGCCTCGACACGGTCTTCGCTGTCCCCACTGTCTATCAGAGCCTGCTCGACCACCCGCGCTTCGCCGCGGCGCCGCTCGACGCCGTCCGCCACTGGGGCTGCGGCGGCGCGCCGATGCCGGACGCGCTCGCTTTGGCCTGCCGCGATCTCGGCGTGCGCGTGTGCAACGGCATGGGGATGACCGAGACCGGCCCGACCGCCTTCCTGGTCGACCCGGCCGACGCCTGGGAGCGGATCGGCTCGGTCGGCAAGCCGCAATTGCTGTGCTCCGCGCGGATCGTCGACGGCGCGGGACGCGAAATTGCCGACGGCGAGGTCGGCGACCTCCAGTTCGCCGGCCCGGGGGTGACGCCGGGCTATTGGGGCAACGAGGAAGCGACCCGCGCCGCCTTCACCGCCGACGGCTGGCTGATCTCGGGCGACCTCGCCCGGCGCGACGGCGACGGCTTCTTCTGGATCGCCGGGCGGCGCAAGGAGATGTTCATCTCGGGCGGCGAGAACGTCTATCCGGCCGAGGTCGAGAACGTGCTGTCGGCCCATCCGGCGATCGTCGATGCGGCGGTGCTCGCCGAGGCGGACCCGAAATGGGGCGAGGTCGGCCGCGCCTTCGTCCAATTGGCGCCGGACGGGGGCCGGCCCGCGCCGGATGAGCTTCAGGCCTTCTGCCGCGCCCGCCTCGCCCCCTACAAGGTGCCGCGCCGCTTCGACTTCGTCGCCGAATTCCCGCGCACGTCGGCCGGCAAGATCCAGAAGCACCTGCTCGGGTAATTGCGGCGGCGTGACGTGGGTCACGCGCGACTCGGCGGCGTCGCTGATAATTGCTCTCGACAGGGGGACTTGGCGGCCCGGGCGCCGAAAGCCTCGCCGTCCGGTGCGCGTCCATACAAACCAAGGGAGAACGACCATGGCACTCGACGACCCTCAAAGAACTGCCGCACTGGCGACCGCAGCGGCGGATGACGACCCACTTAAGATAAGAGAGGACTGGACGGGCCCCGTACCGGCCTACTTCCTCGTCCGGACGATCGATCTCAAGGAGGTCCCCGTCGCCTATGGCGGCCAGGTTGTCACCGAGTTGCACGCGATGTTCCGCGACCAGACGTCTGTCCAGCCGCTGCCCGCCCAAGGGATCACCCAGGCGATCAAGGACATCGTCCGGGGAGGCGGCCCGGCCCCGGGGCTCCTATTCGCGGCCCAGCCGTCCACCTACGCGCAGACTCCTCTGGATCTCGAGCTGCTTGGCGGAACGCCGACCTACATCATCCTCATTCTTGGCAAGCCGTTCAACATGCGGTTCAATCCGGACAGGAAGGGCGTCCGGCACAAGGAGTTGGACGACCGGCAGTTTTACGGCGGGTTGCGGCACGTCAAGGTCACGGCCACCACCTACGAAGAAAGCGAGCGCGGGCTGGATGATTGCGCGATCGTCTATTTTGTCGCCAATCCGCCGGCACCGCCGTCGGTGCCGCCGCCGCCAGAATATAGCTACCGGCATCCGTTCGATCTGAACGTCCGGCTGCGCCAGCCTGACGGCGCGGACCAGAAGCCGCGCGCCCTCGATCTCGTGATCGATCCGGACATCCGCTATCCCGGGCAATGACCGACCTGGAGCGAGGCGGCCGTGCCGCCTCGCTCCCTGGACGCTTCCCTTGCATCCTATGAAACCAAGCGCGGGCTCGAAACCGATGGCACAGGCGAGGCCGTCGCCCCGGATCGGACAGAAGCAGCGGGCGGCGGGGCGTGACGCAGGTCACGCGCGACTTGGGGCGGGGGCGCTATTGCCCGGGAGACGGCGGCTCCCGGCCGCGAGCCGAGGAGCCGCGCCGTCCGGTAGCGAGTCCACGCCAAGCTAGGGAGAACGATCATGGCACGCAACGATCCCGACGGCGGTGCACCGGCGCCGGCCAGTCTTACCGACATGAGGCAGATCTGGGACGGCGCCGAGCCGAAACGTTGCCTCGTCCGAATCATCGACATCCAGCAGGTCAAGACCGCGGCCGGGCCCGAATTGCGAGCGTCCTTCCGCAATCCCAGACCGGCCCAGAAATTGGTGGGCGGCGACATCGCGAAGGCGATCGCGGACGCCGTCCGAGCGGCGGGGCCGCCGCGGGGGTTCATCGCCCGGGCCAAGGCTGCGGTCGCGCGGACGAAGGCCTTCTTCGCCGGACCCATTCTTTCTCCGCTCGACATCGAGTTGCGCGGCCAGCCGACCGTGGTGGTCTTCATTCTCGGGCAGCCGAGCAACATGCGGTTCAACCCGACCGTTATGGCGCTCACCCACAAGAATCCGGCAGATCGCGACGGCTATGGCAGGCTGATGCACGTCGGGCCGACGCAGGACGGATATGACGCAACTGCGGCACCGCGCGAGGGTTGCCGGATCGTCCATTTCGTCGCCGACCCGCCGCGGGAGCCGCCGCAGCCGGAGCCTTATAAGTACAAGCATGGGTTCAACATCAACGTGCGCCTAGAGCATCCGAGCGAACGCGACGGTACCCGGCGCGTGCTCGACCTGATCATCGACCCCGATATCCGCTATCCGGGGCAGTGAGCGGTCTGGGCGAGGCGGCGGGTGCCGCCCCGCCGCCGGAACGTGTCGTGCGCATGTCGTGAAACCAAGTGCGGCGGGCTCGAAACCAATGGCACGCACGAGCCCGCCGCCACCGGATCGGACCAGAAGCATCCGGCGGAATTCCGCTTAGCGGACAATGGTTTATTTGTGCTTGGAGCGAGGCTGCGGATTCTACTGGGTCGGGGCCGGATGCAGCGCTTGGCGCGTCTCGCCATCCGGCGGATCATCTCGTTATGAGAGCGCCCCACGCTCTCATAACGAGATGATGGTCGGGGAGAGAGGATTCGAACCTCCGGCCCCTGCCTCCCGAAGACAGTGCTCTACCAGGCTGAGCTACTCCCCGACCGATGCGCGCGGCCTCGAGGAGGCCGGCGGGGCCGGGCGTCTATAGGGACGCCTCAGGGGGAGTGCAAGCGGGCCGCGACATCAGCCGCCGCGCGCCAGCAGGGCGGGGATCATGCCGGCGACCAGGCTCAGCACGGTCACGCCGACAAATGCGGCGATCGCCGCGGCGAGCGATACGCCGCCGCGCGCTCGCAACTGTTCCAGCGTTGCCGGGCTGGCGACCAGCTTCTCGACCTGCCGAAGATAGAGGAGGTTGCCGAAGCCGCCGGTCACGAAGGACAGTCCGACGAGCGAGAAGGCGGCGATCATGAAATACGGCTTGTGAGTGGGGTCGAGAAACGGGGCGGTGATGACATAGGCCAAAGCCATCGCCGCCATCGGACCCCACATCTTGCGATAGGCAAACCAGAAGACGTTGAGCAGGCAGGCGGGCCAGTTCCAGCTGGGCTTCTTGCCGCCCGAGTCCATCGCCCGCCAGCGGCGCAAATAGTAATCGGCCCGGGGCCCGATCGCGGCGCGCAGCCGCTCCTCATTGGCCGGCGCGTCGGTGTCGCTCATATTCTCTTCCCCCTCGAGGCCGGCGCCAGATTACTCCCGATCGTGCCGGCGGCGCAATGAGTCAGCGGCCGCGCGCGCCGAGCATGTCGGCGATGGCGATGAACTTCTCGCGCGGGGATCCGGAGCGGGCCCGCGCCGCTTCGGCCGCCTCGATCCGCTGCCAGTCGCGGAAGGTGACGATGTCGACGTTGCGCGCGGCAAGCAAAGCGTCGAGCCCCGTCCGCCCCTCCTTGCGGCCGCCGCCCGGGCCGAGGTCGGCGGCGATCTTCTCGGCCATCTCGTAGCCGTCGGGGCGGTTGGTGCCGATCGTGCCGGTCGGCCCGCGCCGCGCCCAGCCGACGCAATAGAGGCCGCCGCCGATCACCCCGTCCGCATTGGCGAAGCGGCCGCGATCCTCCTCATAGGCGACACCCTCGATCGGCGGGGTCTTGTAGCCGATGCAGCTGACGACGAGGCCGCAGGGAATCTCGTAGGTCTCGCCGGTGCCGACCGCGCCGCCTTTGTCGTCGAGCCTGGTCTTCTCGACGATCAGCCGCTCGACCCCGCCCTCGCCCTCGATCCGGACCGGCCTGGCGAAGAAGTCGAACACGATCGTCTTGCTTTTGTCCGCCGCCAGGCTCGCGAAGCTGCGGAGATGGGTGACCGACTTGCGCTGGCCGGGCTCGAGGAGGGCGTCGTCGAGCTCGGGCGGGAAGTCGGCGAGGTCGACGGCCGGAACCGCGTCCTTAAGATGGCCGAGCTCGCCCAGCTCCTTGGGGGTCATCGCGATCTGGTGGGGGCCGCGCCGACCGAGCACGTGGATCGCGCGGATGCTCGAATTGCCGAGCATCGAAAAGGCGTGGGCGACGATGTCCGAGCCCGCGAACTCGGCCGGCGTCTTGGCGAGGATGCGGGCGACGTCCAGGGCGACGTTGCCGTTGCCGATCACCGCCGCCGCCGCGACGTCGAGCGGCGGATCCAGATCGGCGAACTCGGGATGGCCGTTATACCAGCCGACGAAGGCGGCCGAGCCGACCACGCCGGGCAGGTCGCCGCCGGGGATGTCGAGGCCGCGGTCGTCCGGGGCGCCGGTGGCGAGGATGACGGCGTCGTAGAGATCGAGCAGCTCCGGGATCGAGACGTCGCGGCCGACCAGCACGTTGCCGACGAAGCGGACATTGTCGGACAGCGCCACCTTTTCGTAGCGCTTGGCGACCGCCTTGATCGACTGGTGATCGGGGGCGACGCCGAAGCGGATCAGGCCGTAGGGCACCGGCATCCGGTCGATCATGTCGATCCGGACCTCGTCGCCATAATGCTTCTGGAGCGCCTCGGCGCTGTAATAGCCGGCGGGCCCCGACCCGATCACCGCAACGTGCCGCATCCCGCCTCCCGACTTCGCCTGCCGCCCTGTAGCGCGGGCCGGCGGCGAGGCATAGAGGCGGGTCAGGAACGGTTCAGCGCCGCGTGCGTAGAGGGGCGGAGATGAAAATGCTTCTCCTCCCGCTCGCCCTGCTGGCGGCCGCCGGCGCGGCCCCGCCGCAGCCCGAAGAGGCGCGCATTCCGTTCGTCGGCTTTCGGACGATCCGCACCTTCCATCCGGTCGGTTACGATATCGTCTATCTGCAGGACACGCGGCGCAACTGGTATCGCGCGACGCTGAGCGGCCCCTGCCTCAACCTGCCGGACGCGATCCGGATCGGGGTCGATACCCGCTTCAGCGGCGACACGCTCGACAACACATCGAGCTTCCTCGTCGACGGCCAGCGCTGCCGGATTCATTCGCTGGTGCGCAGCGATCCGCCGCCGCGCCGGCATCGCCGCTAGCCGCTCCTTTTGGACCTGTCCTCGAGCAATTGCGGTCCGGTCTTGCGCAGCGCCGCTTCGATCGCCTTGCCGAAGAAGGCAAGCGCCGGCGGCAGCATCACGGTGACGCGGACGAGGCTCTCCTGAATATCCAGCGCCGCGTCGAGCTCCTGCCCCATCGCCGCGATGCCGAGGCTGAGCCGGTCGCCCTGCCAGGTCGAGCGGACTTGCGCGCCCGAGGGAAGATGGCCGGCGAGGCTGCCGATATTGGCGCCGATCCGCCGCTTCGCCTCCTCGGCGCCGAGGCGATGGGGCAGGTCGACGGTGATCGGGCCGCTCATTGGCCCAATCTAGGGCGCGAAAGCGGGTCTTCAACCGTCAGGGATTGTAGGTCGTGCAGTTGCGCGGCGTCGCGCTGCCGTTGTTGGTGATCGCCTGATTGGTCCGCTGGCGCACGTTGAACGCGCTCTCGTAGCGGATCGTGCGCGGCCCGAAGATCGAGTTCGAGACGAGCGGCTGATAATCGTAGACGACCTCGACCAGCATGATCGCGGTGCCCGCGGTGGCCGCGATCTGGTTGCCCGCGGGGCCGACCGCCTGCAGCGACGCGTCGGTCTGGCCGGTGCCCTGCGGGCCGTAGCTGGACGAGACGACCTTGGCGCCGTCGCAGCGCTGCCAGCGGATCCACTGGCCGGTGCTGGTGCCGCCGGTGCCGGCGGTGTTGGGCTCGATGCTGGACAGGATGATGCGGCCGTTCTGGCGGAAGCGGATGCTGTCGCCGGTCATCTTGGCGCCGGTCAGGAGCTCGATGACATTGGCCTCGTCGATGCTGTCGCGCACCCGGGCGGCATTGTCCGAGGCGATCATGGCGATGTTGCTGACGCGCAGATGCGCCATCGCCAGGTTCGCGGTCTCGAGGCCGACCAGCGCGAGCGTGGTCAGCACCGGCAGCGACAGCGCGAACTCGAGCAAAGCGAGGCCGCCGTCGCAGCGGCGCAGCCGGGCGGCGAACCGGCTGACGCGGCGGTGGGGAGCGAGCGAGAGCTTCAGCATATCACGGTCACATTCGTGTTGCGGCCGGCATAGGGCTGGTTGCGCAGCACCGTGTTCTGCCTGACCGTGACGTTGTTGCTCCAGCCGAGCAGCGTGCCGACCGGGACGATGTGGGGATAGGTCATCGTCACCTCGAAAAAGACGACGTCCTCGGCCCCGCCCAGGCCGCCGCGGCCGCGGTCGAGGTCGTAGGTGCCGTTGCCGTTCGCGTCCTGGAAGCAGTCGCCCGAATTGTAGGTGCCGACCGGCGCCGTGTCCTGGGTGATCGTCTCGGGAACGTTGACGCCGGAGAAGTCGGAATAGGACCGGGTCGTGGTCGTGATCGTCGCGTTGCGCGAGAATTCGTGCAGCCGGTTCTGGACATGGGTCTGGATCTGCGAGGTTGAGACCCCACCCACGGTTGCCATCCGGGCGGCCTCGTGCAGCGCGCCCTGGACGATCGAGGTCACATAGGAGCGGTAGCCGAGGTCGAGCGTGCCGAGCAGCAGCATCGCCAGCACCGGCACGACGATCGCGAACTCGACGATGGTCGCGCCACGCGCGTCGCCGCCGAGGGCGCGGAGGCTGAGGCGCCGGCTCATTGGGTCAGCCTCAGCGCGCCGATATTGTTGCCGATCTCGCGGAACTTGGCGATCAGCGCGTCACGATTGCTGATCGTCGCCGCCTGGTTGGCGTTGCTCGCGCAATTGGTCATGTCGGTGGTCAGGGTGGTGCCGAAGGCGATCACCCAGATCGAGATGTTGAGGCTCTTGGCGGCGTTGCAGATCATCCGGAAGCGCTGCAAGTGGCGGCCGTTGAGCTCGGTCTCGGACGGGAACGACATGCCGCTGATCCGCTGGTCGTTCTTCTCGATGCCGTAGGAGCCGTAGATGCCGGGATCGGTGTCCATCTGGCCGTCGGTCATGAAGATGATGTGGCGGGCGACCGGCATCGACGCGAACGTGTCGGGGCTGTCGGCGAAGATGCCGCCGCTCGACAGCAGCCGGGCGCCCCACAGCATGCCGATATCGTGATAGGTGCTGCCGGTCGGAACCAGCGCGTTGACATAGCTTTGCATGTTGCCGCGGGTCCACGCCTGCAGGCGCACCGCCGCCGCCGGGCAGGCCGCGCTCGACAGCGAGCTTCCGGTCGTCGCGGTCGTCGTGCCGGCGGTGCGGCTATATTCGATCGCCGGGAACATCGGCCGCCAGCGGGTCTCGTCGCTGTTCGGAATGAGGTTGATGTCGAGATCGTAGGCGGTCGCCGGGATCGCCAGGTTCGACGGCGTCGTCGGCGTGATCAGCGTCGGGTTCGAGGTCTGGCGCTCCTCGATGCAGCCGTTCCAGGTGACGTTGGACTCGGCGATATTATGGCCGGACTGGGCGAGCTCGAGGGCATCGTAGACGCCGGGCGTCGTGACATAGCCGTCATTGGCGTCGTTGCCGTCGCTCGAGCGCGAATCCAGCGTGTTGGCGACGTCGACCGAATTGCCCATCTTGTAGGCGCTGACGTTGACCGATTCGGCCTCGTAGCTGGTGCTGGTCCAGCGATAGCGCGTCTCCCAGGTCTCCGGGGTCTGGACGTAGCGCCGGCGGCAGGAACGCTTGTTGCTGTTCGTGTCCGGCGCGCCGGACCAGCCCCAGTCGACGCCGGAGGCCTCGTTGTTCGAATAGACCCGGCTCCAGCTCGGATTCGGGGCAGGCCCGCCGCCGCTGGTCGGGCTCGGCGAGAAGCTCGGAAAGGCGACATTCTGTCCATAGAGATCGCAGTCCGATTGCGTGATCGCGCTGCCGTAGATCTCGACGACGGGCGCGCCGGGCGTGCCCGGATCGGCGACATAGGTCAGCGTGTCGTAGCGCGGCACCCGCGTCTGGAATTCGACATTGTCGGCCAGATAAGCGGGGTTCGCGCCGCGGATCAGCGCGCCGACGTTGACCGTGCTCGAATAAGGCACGACCGCGTAGCGCAGCCTGAGCCCGTTCGATTCGAGTTGGGTCTGAACCGGCGCGAGCTGGTCGTAGAGCGCCATCACCGCGTCGCGCAGGGCGACGATCTTCTGGGTGCCGTTGAGATTGTCGGCCATCGATCCGGTGACGTCGAGGACGAGCGTCACGTCGGTGTTGACGAAGTTCAGCGAGGCATCGCAGGTGACGTTGAGCGGCAGCGTGGTGAAGCCGAAGATGCGCATGATCGAGGTCGGGATGCGGGTCGATGCGGTGACCCGGACGGTGCCCGAACTCGGCCGCGTCACCACCGGCGTGAAGCTCTCCGTCTGATAGAGGTTCTGGCGGAAGTTGAAGTTGAAGAAGCGGACCGCCTCGTTGGTGACGGTCGCACTGAGGGTGTCGTCGGTCATCACCCGGCGGCCGGCCAGCGCGGCGGCGTCGCAGGCGCTCTGCAGCCGGGTCTTGGCCATGTAGGCGCGGCTCATGTCGACGCCCGAGCCGATCATCCCGGCCAATGGCACCAGAGCCGCGCCGACGATCGCCAGCGTGTTGCCGCGGACATCGCGCGCCAGCCGGGTCAGGAACCCCTTGCGATGAGCAGGCAAGGCAGCGTCGCCGCCGCCGTTTCCATTGAGCATCTGATCCTCCAAGGCCTTTGCGGCTCTTTGCAGGACGCCATTTGCCCGATTAACTCTAAGGACGGCTCAAGGGGTCTGGTTAGCGCGATGTTAGGTATGGTTGGAGCGGGGCCGGGCCCCGGATTGTGATTCTGCGGCGCCCAATGCCAATGTGCTAGATGAAGCACCTTCTGCGAGCGACCCAGCGCGCATAGGCTTCCCGGATCGAGAGAGGCCGGGCCGTATGGCGATGCTTGAATGCTATTTCGATGACAGCGGAACCCATGACGGCTCTCCGATTGTCACATGGGGCGGCCTATTCGGCACGACCGCGCAATGGGACTATCTCGACAAGCGTTGGCGGGCACTGTTGTCGGATCCGCTTCCCGAAGCGAACAAGCGGCCACTTAGGCAATTTCACCTGTCCCACTGCGCGGCGCTTGATGGTGAATTCGCCGACTACAAGCGCGCGGAGAGTGATCGCGTCCGCTATTTATTTCGCCGAATCATCGCCGACTCGAAGCTCGAATCCTACGCCTACTCAGTCTCGACAAGCGACTATGACGAGCTGGTGAGAGGCCGCGCACGGGCCTATTTCGGCAGCGCCGAGAAACTGGCGATCACCGGGTGTCTGGCGAAGGCCTTGGTCCGCGCCAATCAACGCCGTGAGGACTTCGTCTCTGTCACCTTCGACAGCGGGCGGATGACGCCCGAAATCCGCTCCCATGCGGACTATGTGCAGAAGGAATATGAAGGCCCCTCAGTTCTGATCTCAATAGGCCAGATGCCCGTCGCTAACCTAACCGCTCTCCAAGCGGCTGACACTATAGCGACAGAGAGCTTTTGGAGCGCCAAGGCGCGGCTCAAGGAGGGCCACGCGGAACACAGCGCCCACCTCTTGAGCCTCCTTCGCGAGGTTGACGTTATCCAAGGCTACATCATGGAACGAGAGCACATAAAAGCACTCCTCAAGATGTATCGGCTGAATCCGAACCGTTCCGCGCGGTTCGAGCTAGAACCCGCGTAAGCCTATCCATCGCGCGGTGCGCGTCGGTAGGATTTAGCTCGCCAGCCTCGATTAGCTCTTGGGCGTCCGTTTTGAAGCGCGCGCTCCGCGTCGTTGAATCCGTTGGCGGCGCGGTTGCAATGCCGGAAATCGAACGCTGCCAGATAGCGGTGAAGGTGCCGCTCCCGCACAACTGGCACACGCCCCGCATCCTTCTCATGGCGATTATGTTGTTTACAAACCCATGGGCAGAAGATGTGCCCGCGACTCTCGATCGGTGGTCCAACGTGCATTAGCCATGACGAGGAAGGCAGACGCCCGACGCGCTTGAATGGAAGGAGGACTGCGGCCAAGGTGCCGCAATGAGCGACGCTGGGGCCGAACCCGATAAGATCGAGAGCTTTATGGCGAAGTGGCGCGGCGCCCCGGGTGGCGCTGAGCGGCCGAACCTCGGGCCCTTCATTTACGAGCTGTGCGAGGCAATTGGTCTCCCGCGGGATTTCACGACGAGCGAGAAGGGACGGCTCGGCACCTATCAGTTCGAGGGCCCCGTGCCCGGCGGTTCCCTGCGGTCTTGGAAGGCCTCCGGATTCATCGACCTCTACAAGGAGGGATGCTTTATTCTCGAAGCCAAGCAGTCCTATCTGAAGGCAGGAGAATCTGAGCCCGCCCGACCTGAAGGGGGTCACTACGACCGCTTGATGAGCGAAGCCTATGCACAGGCCCGCCATTATGCCGCCAGCCTTCCGGGGGACCGGCCGTCCGTTCCCTTTCTGGTGGTTTGCGACATCGCGCGCGCGTTCGAAATCTATTTCGACTGGGCGGGCAACGGACGCGGCTTCGAGCCCTTCCCCGATGCCCACAGCAATCGCATCACGCTGGACCAGCTGACCGACCCGGAGATCCGCAAACGGCTGCGCGGCATCTGGACGTCGCCAGACTCGATCGACCCCCGCAAGCAGGCCGCCGACGTCACGAGCAAGATCGCGGTGCGGCTCGCGGATGTCGGCAAAGCGCTGGACGACAGGCTTCGGTTCAAGAGCAGCGGCATGACTGCGGGCCAGCGCGCGGAGCAGGCGCAGGAAGCGGCGCTGTTTCTGATGCGCATCCTCTTTTGCATGTTCGCCGAGGACGTGAGGTTGCTTCCGGCCGAAAGTTTCAAGGCGTTCCTCGATCGCACCCTCGACAACGACCAGGCGTTCGAGCACGGTCTTGACGACCTTTGGAAGAACATGGGGCAGGCAAACAAGGCTGACCGCTTTGCCTTTGCGGTCGAGGCCGCAGTTCCCTATTTCAATGGCGGCCTGTTCCGCAACCCGCGCGTCTTTTCGCTAGTCCGCGGAGACCGCGAGCAATTGCGAGCTGCAGCTGGTGCGCAGTGGAAAAACGTCGAGCCGGCTATTTTCGGCACCATGCTGGAAAAGGCGCTGGAAGGAGCCGACCGCGACAAGCTCGGTGCCCATTACACGCCAAGGAAATATGTCGAGTTCCTGGTGCGCGCGACCTTCGTCGACGAACTCGAGGCTGAGTATGCCGGGATCGAAGAGACGGCGCGCAGCGGAAGCGCCGAAGCGGCAATCGCCCGCGCCGCCGCCTTCCACGACAAATTGACGGAGCTTCGGATCCTCGACCCAGCCTGCGGCACCGGCAATTTTCTGTATGTCTCGATGGAGCTGATGCTCAATCTGGAAGCGCGCCTTATCGCGTTGGTTCGCTCGCTTGGCGGGAAGGCGATGCAGCGCGTCGATCCGCGCCAGTTCTTCGGCCTGGAGAGGAACGTCCAAGCCGCCAAGATCACCGAACTTGTGCTGTGGATCGGCTGGCTGCGCCAGCGCGTGGCCGACCCTGAGAGTGAGATTCCCGAGCCGGTGCTGGCGACGCTCCACACAATCAACCTTGGCTTCCTCGACAGCTTCGACTCCGTCGTCCGGCACCGCATCGAAACCGCTCCGGGAACCGGACTGCGCTATCTCGGCGAGGCGGACGAAGAGAATCCCAGCCCACCCGAATGGCCGGAGGCGGATTATATCATCGGCAATCCCCCCTTCATCGGCGGCAAGGACATCCGGAAGGAGCTCGGCAATGACGACGCCGAAGCGCTGTGGCGCGCTAATCCCGACGTGCCCCCTTCCGCCGATCTCGTCATGCATTGGTGGAACAAGGCCGCGCGCATCTTGGCGGCGCCCGACAGCCGCCTGAAGCGTTTCGGTTTCGTCACTACCAATTCGATCACACAGGAATTTTCGCGCCGGGTAATCGCCGGTCATCTCGATCACCTGTCTCTGGTCGTGGCGGTGCCCGATCATCCCTGGGTCAAGCTGCCGCGCGAAGAGAAGATCAAAGGCATTAGGCGCAAGGGCGAGAGGTACCTCAAGCGCGCAAAAAAGGCGGCGGTGCGAATCGCGATGACCGTGGCGGAGGCCGGCGCGGGTAAGCCCGGCCGGCTGTTCGAGGTGAAAGGCGAGGCTGCACTCGACACCGACAATCCCGAAATCCGTTTCTTCGATGAGCAAGGAACGGTTGGCACTATCAACTCCAATTTGAGCATTGGCGCTGATGTCACAACGGCTAAGGCGCTCAAAGCCAATCGAGGTTTGTCGTCACCCGGTGTGAAGCTGCATGGCGATGGCTTCATCGTTTCGCTAGGCTACGCGCGAGAAAAGCTCGGTCTCGGCAAACGCCCGGGGCTCGAGGCGTATATCCTCCCCTATCGCAACGGACGCGACCTGCTCCAACGCTCGCGCGAGGCATGGGTGATCGATCTTTTCGGGCTAAGCGAGGCCGAGGTTCAGGACCGGTTCCCGGAAATCACAAATCATCTCTTGGCAACTGTGAAGGTCGGGCGTGCGGAGCAAGTGGAGCGGTCATCGACGGCCGATGCCAAAACCTACCTCAAGCTTTGGTGGCTGCACGGCAAGCCGCGCCCCGAACTTCGTCATGCGCTTGCAGGTCTGTCTCGCTACATCGCAACTGTGGAAACCGCCAAGCATCGAATCTTTCAGTTTCTCGAAGCCGAAATCCTACCTGACAACATGCTGATCGCGATCGGCAGCGACGATGCCTTTCATCTAGGGATATTGTCCTCCCGTCTGCATCTTGCGTGGTGCGCGAAGGCGGGCGGCACTCTCGAAGATCGTCCCCGTTACAACAAATCGCTTTGCTTCGACCCCTTCCCGTTCCCGAACGCCGCCCCCCAGCAGCGCGCAGTGATCGCAGAGATTGCTGAGCGCCTCGATCGGCAACGGAAGGAGGCTTTGGCGGAGACGCCTAGCCTCACTATGACCGAAATCTATAATCTGCGTGAAAGGCTCGCGAACGGCGCCGAGTTGACGCGTCAGGAACGGGACCGGATCGGCCTGGCAAGAGCGCGGATCATCGACGAGCTGCATCGTAAGCTCGATGCCGAAGCCGCCGCCGCCTATGGCTGGCCCGCTGACCTCGCACCGTCCGATATCGTGACGCGGCTGGTTGCCCTGAATGCGGAGCGTGCGGCCGAGGAGAAGGCGGGCGTGATCCGTTGGTTACGTCCCGATTACCAAGAACCGCGGTTCGGCCCGAAGCAAAACGAGGGCTAGGAAAATGCGCCGCTTCGAACGCCTTTCGCTTCCGCTGCTCGTATTTCTGGCCGCGCCCGCCTGTGCGCGCGCGCAGGAGGTGCCGGTCGGCCAGAGCGAGGCCGACTACCAGGCCTGGCTCGCAGCCAATCCCGGCAATCGCGGCCAGATGCTCTCGTTCGAGGCGTGGCAGGAGGCGGCGGGGGTCAAGGGCGTGATCCCGACCTTCCAGCTGATCCGCACCGCCAGCATGTGGCGCGAATGCGGCGGGGCGCCGTTCGAGATCCCGCCGTTCCGGCTCTGGCCCGGCATGGCGCGCACCCTCAGGTTCATCCGTGACCATGTCCGCCCGGCGGTCGGCCCGCTCGAGGCGGTGTCGGGCTACCGCAACCCGGCGCTCAACGCCTGCGCGCGCGGCTCGGAGCGCAGCGCCCACCTCGATTTCTTCGCCCTCGACCTCATTCCCACCCAGCCGACGACGCGGCGGCAATTGTTCGAGCGGCTCTGCCCGATGCACGACCGCGACGGCCCCGCGGCCGGCGTCGGCCTCGGCTTCTACACCTACACCCGCTTCCACATCGACACCCGCTCGTTCCGCCGCTGGGGCTCGGCAGGGCCGCAGGGCAATGAGAGCCCGTGCGACGTGCTCGCCCGCGGCGAGGATCCGGAGGCGCCGCCGCTGCCGGCGCCCGCGCCGGTCGTCGCGCCACCGGCGAACCCGCCGACACCGGCCCCGCCAGCACCGCCGCCGCAACCGCAGCCGCGCTAGCCCTCAGCGCCTCTCCCGGGACCGCGCGCTCCCCTCGCGCGTTCGCGTGAACATCCGGATCGGAGCAAATTGGCGCTTGCAACAGCGGCTATGTTTCTGTTTTGTTCCGAACATGGCAGACGAATCGGAACCGCTCACCGACGATCCCGAAATCCTCGCTTTGCTCGATTTCGAGCCGGTGCCGCGCAAGTGCGTGCGCAGGAACGGCTGGACGCCGGACAATCAGCGCGATTTCATCGCCGGGCTTGCCGCAACCGGCGACGCGAGCCTCGCGGCCGATGCCGTCGGTCTTACCAGCCGCGGCGCCTACGACCTGCGCAAGAGCCCGGGGCACGAACCCTTCTTCGCCGCCTGGGACGCGGCGCTGGCGCTGCACCGCGCGCGCAACCCGCGCGGGGCGCCGCCGCCGCGCCGCGGCCGAGACGGCGGCCACGGCGGCCGGCCCGGCGGATGAGGAAGGCCGCTGGGATGACCTCGCCGATCGCATCCTCGTGCCCTACATGATGAAGCTCAGCCAGGAGCGGGCGGCCCGGCTCGCCGGGCGGATCGTCGAGGCCGATTTCTACGTGCGCCAGCTGACCTGGCTCGAGGTCGCGCTCGACCTCGGCGGCGGCGGGGCCAAGGCGCTCAAAATGCTGGAACGCGGCGATCATCATGCCGGCCAGATCGTGGCGACGCCGATGAGCGTGCTGCTCGGCGAGGTCCGCCGCGCCGTCTGGGCGAAGATGGACGAGCCCGACCGCCCGCCGCGCCCGTCGCTGGGGCGGCACGACGACGAGATCAGCACCGGCGCGCCGATGGAATGCCAATATGACCCCGCGCGCGACGGCGACCGGGCGGGCTGGCCGCAGCGCGGCGGGGAGCGCGAGGCGATCGCCGCCGAGGCCCAGCGGGCCTGGGAGGAGAAAGCGAAGGCGGATGCGGCGGCCTGGCGGACGCGGGTGGAAGGGACGGCGGCGACCGGCGATGCGGACGGAGCGGAGCCGCAGCCGTGAAATTCTTCGTGCCCTGCGCCCGCGACGAAGCGCAAGCCGAAGCGGTGTGGGCCGGCGTCCGGCTGTATCTGGCCGAATTGGGCCTGCCCACCACCCGGCGCCGCATCCGGGCGCTGGGCATGACGATCGCGGGCAAGGACCATTTCCTCGCGGTCGGCGGCGAGACGCCGGACGGCGATGATTTCGTCATGGTCATCCTGGAGGCGAGCGGGCTCGACCTCTTCTACGTCTGCACGCCCAGCCGGGGCATGCTCGACGACATCCCCTACCCCATGGCCCTCGACGACGAACGCTGGCGCGTGATCGACTTCGAGGAGGAGGTGGTGGGGCATGCCTGAGGCGACGCGGCGCCGCCGAGGGCGCAGGCGGCTTGGGAGGCCGGGCCGCGCGGGGCGCGGGTCGCGATGGGGCGAGGTGAGGAAGGAGCGGCGGCTTGGCGGAGAGGGGGGTGAGTTGAAGGATACAACGAGGGCTAGCCAATTAATCTTCTAGGTCCATGTTCCTCACGGCACCACCGTAGGCGGCCCCGGACGACAAAGAAATGCGCACCGCAGCTTCCCGTCTCCCATATCGAGGGATGTAGCGTGGGACGCCACAACCAATCCACCTCGAGCTGCCAGGAATCTGGCCGCTTCCCGATGGGCAATTGGATGAGTTCGCTGCATTTGGGGCAGATCAAATATGCCCACTTTGTAAAACCGCCTCGTCGCTCCACGAACACAGTGCCGAAAACGACTTCATCGTCCATTGGGCTATCCGCGAGGAATGCGGCGTCAAAATCCGCCGATAACCACCCGCGTTTCCTAAGCAAGCGGGTGAAAGACCTGGGCGCCCTCATCGCCTATCCGGCCATATCGAGGAATGGAATCATATCGCCTCGACCGTCGTACCGCCGCGTATCTGCGCATATTGGGCAGCCTGGGCGCGAGGGACACCCCGCAATCATATCTCGGGGCTTTGGATCGTCAAACCGCCTCACTCTCTCGGCGCAGCTTCCGTCCAAGCCGCGGAATCCCGTCAGTCTTTGGAACATCTCATTCACAGCCATTGCGGCCACTTCCGTCGTGAAGGTCACGACCACCGGCGCGGGCTCAAGTTCGTCCGGTACGTAGCCCGCCTGCCGTTGCCGGAGATACTCGGCCGGGTCATTCCGAAGCAACGACTCTGCTCTCGCTCGATCCGGGTCTATTAGGCTGCGACAGAGTTGGCACGTATGGCCCGGCTGGACCACGGTGACTCGGCCATCGAACGCTTCATAGCCCGTGCCGCTATCGTCGCTCTGAATGAGAACGCCCATGTCGATGACTGGGATTCCAAAAAAGTACGCCAGGCGATTCAGCATGGAGCGGCCGAGATGGTCATCGGTGCATCCAAAAATCACGTCGCACGATTTCACCGCATCCCGCACGATGGCCTCGTCCACTGCGTATTCGAACGGGCGTATCGACGTGCTTAGCCCCAGGCCGGCGATAGCTTCTGCCACGACGTCAACCTTCAGCCGCCCGAGGTTTGCGTCGTACTGGCGGGAGAAGTGAAGACGGTTTAGGTTAGTGTGCGCCACGCGGTCACGATCGAATAGCGCGAGTTTCGACACTCCGATTCTCGCCAGGAAAAGCGCTACCGCTGAGCCGGTGCCGCCGACGCCGGCAATGCCGACCCGAAGCTGCATTAGGTCGTGGATCGAGGCGCCGGTGAAGACCCGCGCCTGGCGATCGAGCGCTTCCGGCGTGACAAAGGTGGTGCGGCCCGGATAATCGAACGACCACTTTCTTCCTATGGTCCGGAGCATCGTGATCGGCTTTGGCTCCAGATCAGGCCCATAAGCTCTCGCTGCGATGCCACCTTCGGGAGTCATGATTATCGAAAGGTGAGGCTTGATAGATTCGTCCCGATTAAATGGGATCGCAAAAAGGCCTTTCTCCTCCTGATCATCCTGCGCCGAGAAAGAAAGGTGTCCCGACGGATGGGTGTGCACGGCTGCAACGGCGAAGCCCTTTTTCGACGCTCGCTTTAGAAGGTTGTAGAACGGAGTGGTCGACCAAGTCACAGAAGTTGGAGTTCGGTCTTCAATATGCTCGGCGGGGATCGGCACCACCTCATAGACTATGAACCGGTGCTCCATCTCACCTGTCCACGGATCTCGATGCTCGGCCCTGCCGCAGAGCATCAATGCCGCGTCCTCCAAACCATCAAAGCGGAGCGCGTGCTTCAGCGCTTCCTTCTGATGATCGAAAATGGTGAGGGTATACCGGGTCACTTCGCCAGCAGTGCCTCCCGTATAAGCGGTATGAAAGTGTCAAAGCCGTCGATCCCAGGGCGCCATCCATCTTGATGCCTTGACCAGAACTGCCATTCGCGGCCTGCAAACATTTGATGGCCTGTGTTTCTTGGCTCAGCACCGCTGGGAAGGAACAACCACGGAATGACGAAAAAACTGTCCAACTTGGCGTCGCTGTATGTCTTCGGCACCATCACCATGATGTCGGCGATGTCGCATGGAACAAGCACTCCGGACTGTCGCTTGAAGAGCCCAGGAGGGATGGGAACGTCGGATAGAATGACAGCCTTGGTCTCGCCCTCAGCGACTTCTTCGAACGCAATTTCCTTGAGTTCGAAGAAGTCGCGATCATGCTCGGGAAGGAAGCTCATGCCCCCGGAGTCGTCTTCGGCTTGCGGGTGACGAACTTCTCGATGCCCGGCTTCGAGAGGTCGACGGGCTGATTGTCGGAAATCTCCGGATCCTCGCCCGGCCCGTCCACGATCTGGTTGACGACGAAATCGGGCGGGCTCCCAGCCAGCGTCTTGATCTCGGCGCCCGTGACCGACGCATCGGGCCATTTGTAAGGCTTGCGGTTGACCTGGAGTTCGAACTCCTTGGGGTTCTTGCCCTTGTCCTTGTCGTCGTCCTTCATTTCTCGTCTCCTGGAATGAGTTAAACGTCAGTCCGCGTATCCGCTAATTGACGTACTATAGGTTACGATTCGACTTGGCGCAAGGGGTCATTTCAGGCCTAGGCGGCGGGCTTAAGGTCGAAGAGAGAGGGCCCCGCATCAGCGCGCCCAATGAGCCCCAGCTTGAGAAGCCGTATCCTGGCAGCTTCCGCTGACACGCCGAATGCCTCTTGGACTTCGGCGATCAGGCGAGTCGCATGAGCGCTCTGGGCATCGAGACTGCCGTAAAGACCTTGGGCCTCCTGATAGCTTCCAACAAGCCGCTGAAGACGGGTCAATGGCATCAAGACAGCGCCGCACACATAACCGGCCTGCCACTCCATCCAGTCGGTTTGCTTTGCATTGATGATCGTCTCACGCTTGCAAATCTGTCGGGTAGCATCGGGGCTGTGAGCCAACAGATCGGGTCGAGGAGGCTCGAGATCCCAGAGATAGGCGTGGAAGCGAACGTGTCCCCATTCGTGTGTCAAAGTTGTCCGCAGCCTATTCTGACGACGCTCATCCTCTGAGAGTTCTGCGGAAATCTTCACGAACGGTTTCTGGCCCGGTCGAAATTCCGTAAGTCCCTCGACGGTCGGTCCAAATCCGGACAGGTCTGCGTAAAGGTCGAGGTCGTCCGTATCGCGCTCAATCATCCGCGTCAGATCGTCGGTCGTGACAGGAAATCTGGCCTCACCGTTTTGCTCTTTCAGGAAGTCCACGATCGCGGATTCGCATTCGCGGTCAAGTTCCTTCGGGAGATAGTGCGGCCGCTGTGAAAAGCGCCCGGTCTGATCAGAAACATACTTCACCAAAATCAGCGCCCCTTGCTCTTTGGACCTCCACGAAATGCGACCATCAATTCGGTAACTTCGCCTTCTGATAATTTCTTTTGCCTAACGTCATCCGGAAATTTGCCCGCAAGATAATAGAGCCAATCTGCGCTCATACCCAACGCCTCTGCAAACTGGCGGACCATTCTGTCAGATGACGGGCTTCGCCTATCATGCTCAATGTCATTCAGATATTGCGGTGAAATCGGTTCTCCATCCTCCCGTAGGACCCGACCACACAGGTCCCGCAAACTCCATGATTTGTCTTTCCGGGCTTGGCTTATGGCACGCCCGAAGGTCATATCTTCTTGCATTCGCCCTCCAGATTCAACGCAGATACGCGGATCAGCGTACCAACTTGGTGCAAACTCGTCAAGGGGTGAAGAGGGCCCTGCTTGCCCCGCCCCTCCCACTCCCGTATATACGCGTATATACCGAAGGAGGCCCCGATGGCCGCGCATGAGACGAGGACGTTCAAGAGCGGCAACAGCGAGGCGGTGCGGTTGCCGCAGGGCGTCGGCTTCGGCGTTGGCGTCGCCGTCCATGTCGCGCGCGAGGGCGACCGCGTCGTCATCACGCCGGCGCGCGATCCCGCCGAAGAGAAGGCGCGGCTGCTGGCGCTGCTCGCCGACCTCAAGGCGATCGGGGCGCCGCCGGGCGGCGTCCAGAAGCGCGACCCGTTCGAATTTCCGGAGCGCCCCGGGCTGTGATCTTCATCGACACCGACGTCGCGATCGCGCTGCGGGACGTCGATCCCGACACCCAAGGCCGCATTGCCGAGCTCGGCGAGATTCCGGTCATTTCGGTAATGACGCGGATCGAGCTGGAGAACGGCGCCAACCAGGAACCGGGGCTCGCCAATCATCGCCGCCGGCTGCTCGCGCGCCTGCTGGAGACGATTGTCGTCGAGATGTTCACGGCCGCCGACATCTTCGCCTACGGAACGATCGTCTACGATCTCGGCTATGACCGGCGGACGACGATCGACCGGCTGATCGCGGCGCAGGCGATCTCCCGCGACGCGCAGCTGATCACCCGCAACCGCCGCGATTTCGCCCGGATCGAGGGGCTGCGGCTGGAGGTCTGGCCGACGCTGTAGCGAGCCGCCGCTCGCGACCATGCGGACGTCGTGAATGCCGGTGTTTTTGAGGGCGCGGTTGCGGCTGTTTTCCCGCCATGGCATTTATCCCATCCATCGCCCCCGGGCATCGCGGACGATGAACGCCAAAAGGAGGCACACATGACGGTTGGCACAATTCTCCTCATCGCCGCGCTGGTTTGTTTCGTTCTGGCCGCGTTCGGTTTCGTCATCGCCCGCATCAACCTCATGGCGGCGGGCCTGGCCTGTGCCGTGGCCTCGGTCCTGGTCGGAACCTTCGGTCTAGGCTGAGTTCGAGGCCATCGCGCCGGGCCGGCTCTTCGTGGCTTTGGCATGACTCGGCCCGGTAAGCCGCGCACACTGCGATGACGTGACGCCCGCATGGGTCGTTCGCCGGCATTCGCGCGAGGCAGTCCACATCCAACCGCCGGTTGGCGTCGCGCGCCGCCCCTGCTAGGGCGCGCGTCCGATGACCGAGCTTTCCCGCATCCGCAACTTCAGCATCATTGCCCATATCGACCATGGCAAATCGACTTTGGCCGACCGGCTGATCCAGGCGACCGGCGGGCTGACCGCGCGCGAGATGACCAAGGGGCAGGTGCTCGACAATATGGAATTGGAGCAGGAGCGCGGGATCACGATCAAGGCGCAGACGGTGCGGCTCGACTACAAGGCGAAGGACGGCGCGGATTACGTCCTCAACCTGATGGACACGCCCGGCCATGTCGACTTCGCCTATGAGGTGAGCCGCAGCCTCGCCGCCTGCGAGGGCGCGCTGCTGGTGGTCGACGCCGCCCAGGGGGTCGAGGCGCAGACGCTCGCCAACGTCTACCAGTCGATCGAGCACGACCATGAGATCGTCCCGGTGATCAACAAGATCGACCTCCCCGCCGCCGACGTCGACAAGGTCCGGCGCGAGATCGAGGACATCGTCGGCCTGCCGGCGGACGAGGCAGTGCTGACCTCGGCCAAGACCGGCCAGGGCGTGGACGAGGTGCTCGAGGCGATCGTGACGCGGATCCCGCCGCCCACGGGCGATCCGGCGGCGCCCTTAAAGGCGATGCTGGTCGATAGCTGGTACGATCCCTATCTCGGCGTCGTCATCCTGATCCGGGTGATCGACGGGCAGGTCCGCAAGGGCCAGCAGATCAAGTTCATGGCCGCCGGCACCACCCATCTGGTCGACCGGGTCGGCGTGTTCCGGCCCAAGATCGAGCAGTTCGACGCGCTGGGCGCGGGCGAGATCGGCTTCATCACCGCCCAGATCAAGGACGTCGCCGAGACCCGCGTCGGCGACACCATCACCGACGCGCGGCGGCCGACGCCGCACCCGCTGCCCGGCTTCAAGCTGGTCCAGCCGGTCGTCTTCTGCGGCCTCTTCCCGGCCGACGCCAACGATTTCGAGAAGCTCCGCGACTCCCTATCCAAGCTCCGCCTCAACGACGCCAGTTTCAGCTTCGAGATGGAGACCTCGGCGGCCTTGGGCTTCGGCTTCCGCTGCGGCTTCCTCGGCCTCCTCCACCTCGAGATCATCCAGGAGCGGCTGACCCGCGAATACGACCTCGACCTGATCACGACCGCGCCGAGCGTGATCTATCGAGTCCACCTCACCCGGGGGAAGGACGCGGCCCTTCGACTCAGCTCAGGACAGGCTTCGACAGGCTCAGCCCGAACGGTGGAGGTCGATGCGGCCGGGCTCGACGTGATCGAGATCCACAACCCGTCCGACTGGCCGGACCCCAACCGCATCGCGACGATCGAGGAGCCGTGGATCGAAGCGACCATCTACGTGCCCGACGAGCATCTCGGCTCGATCCTCAAGCTCTGCCAGGACCGCCGCGGCATCCAGAAGAATCTGACCTACGTCGCCGGGCGGGCGCAGCTGACCTACGAGCTGCCCTTGAACGAAGTGGTGTTCGATTTCTACGACCGCCTCAAATCGATCTCGCGCGGCTATGCGAGCTTCGACTATCACCAGATCGGCCACCGCGAGGGCGACCTCGTCAAGATGAACATCCTGGTCAACGGCGAGCCGGTCGACGCGCTCTCGATGATCGTCCACCGCGCCGCCGCCGAGGCGCGCGGGCGGCAGCTCTGCGAGCGGCTGAAGGATCTGATCCCAAGGCATTTGTTCAAGATCCCGATCCAGGCCGCGATCGGGGGGAAGGTGATCGCGCGGGAGACGATCGCGGCGCTGCGCAAGGACGTCACCGCGAAGTGCTATGGCGGCGATATCAGCCGGAAGCGGAAACTCCTTGATAAACAAAAGGAAGGGAAGAAGAGAATGAGAGAGTACGGCTCGGTCTCCATCCCGCAGGAGGCGTTTATCGCTGCCCTTCGGATGGGGGAAGAATGAACAGGAGCGTGCTGTGCGACGTCAGAGTCTCGTGCTGCCGGTGCTCGCACGTCATTGCGGCGCTGCGGATGGGGATGAGTGACTTGCCGCGCCCCGGGGCCTTCGAAACTGCAAGCATGATCCCCTGCCTCATGATACAGTGAGGAAGCACGGGGGTGTGCGGAGCGAGAGCACGATATGGAGCGTCCACCGGAAGACATTCATAGCGTCTCGGGAGCCCAGTTCAGCGCTGGCCACGATGAAGACCGCCCCGTGCCCCGACAGGCATGGATCGTGAGCCTCTACCATGTGTTCATCCTCATTGCGGGCCTCCTAATTACCACCTATTTCATTGGTCCAGATCGGCTAGTGAGCTGTGCCGCAGAGGGCATCGTCGCTACGCCACCCGCGAGCCCTGCAGCTGTGAACCCCGCAGAATGTCACACGAATGCCCTGCTCGTTCTTCTGTTTGCCCTATGCTTTGGTATGATCGGTAGCACGCTGAATGCGTCTCGGTATGTAGTTCTAGCTGTGCGCCGCCGCAGGTATGATTGTCACAGAATACTTTGGCAGATTCTTACTCCTCTTCATGGAGGCGTACTAGCGATTGTGGCAGTCTACGTAGTTGTGGGAGGTCTATTTTCATTAGTGCAGGGTACAAACGTCGACCGAGAGTACGGATATTTTATAGGCGGGTTCTCGTTTTTAGTAGGATTTTCTTCGGAGCTTTTCGTGAAGCGCCTGATCGCTGCTACGGAAGCTCTCTTTGGAGAGGCCGGAAATAGTAAAAGTTCGGAGAGTGTAGAAACTCTTGGCGCGCCCGACGCGGCCCCAGATGAAAATCCTTCTTAGAGACTTTTTTATTGGAGCATGTGTAAATGTCTCTTAACGATCTTGAAGACAGAGGCCAGGCGTATTGCCCGCTATGTGAGGAAGTGTGTGCGTCTTCTCAGAGCCGCTTTTATGAGATTTTTGGTAGGTCGGATTCCTGCTTTTCCTTCCCGATAGCGAAACAATACAAAATTGCGCCCAGTATAGGGGCCCTAGTCCCGGGACATATGCTTCTAGTTTCTCGGGATCATGAGTTGAACATTGGGGCTAAACTCCACAGCCACGAATCAATTTCAGAATTCAAAAGCGTGATCAATCATCTCATTTCCGCAGTCTCGCCGGCATTCGGCCAGAAATTTATCATATTTGAGCACGGATCTACACGGCCATCGGTTACATTGTGCTCTACCGCGCATGCCCATGTTCATATGGTGCCCATACAGGCCGAGACCGAACGGCGAGTGCTTGATGAGGTGTCTGCGGCAGACCCAGCGGAGCTCAGCTGGAGCGAGCTGGCGCAGTCGGCATGCGAAGCACAAGACTTCGTCTGGGTTGCACGAGCCACGTCGAGTGGCGTCGCGTCTCGCGTACAGCTGCTAGCGGCCGCAAATCGCCCCTCCCAGTTTATGCGGCGGATTATCGCCAACGCAATTGGGATGCCGACCTGGGACTGGAAAGAGGACCCGAGGACTAGTTCCGTGCTGGCGACGTATCAGGAACTCAGATTGCGCTTCAGTCATAACACGGTGGCGCATGAAGTCCCTATGGCCGCGAATTTGTCGACGCCAGCCGATGAGTATCAGGTCTAGGGGCGATACAGATGGACCTGAAATCTCGCCGTAGGAGCCTCCATTCGATCATCCTGGAGGCTTGGAGTTGTGCCTTCGCCGGCTCGCCCGTCGCCTATCTTAGCGGGCCCATCACTACTGGGCTTCGGCATATTGAGCGCATCCGCGGCAGTGATGACAGTCGCGTTAGCAAGCAGGCCGTTATCCGGGAGAATTCCGAGGCCCTCATAGAGACGGCGAAGAAGCTCCGCGCCGTCCGCAACGACATCATCGTCGAGCCGGCGAGCCTCAAGGTGGAGGAATGGTCCCAAGCCGACTACCTCATCCTCTGGGAGCAATTCATCGAACGACACGTCCGGTTGATCCTGTTCATGCCGGATTGGGAGCATAGCTTCGGCTGTGCCACCGAGTTCGCCCGCGCTGTCGAGCATGACGTCCGGGCTGAGACCGTGTCGGGCTCGCTTATCACACCGGAAGACGGGATCGCGCTGATAGGCACGGCCTGCGAAGAACTGCGACGCCACGACGCGGACGGCAAGTTACTTGGATTGGCTGAAGAGCTGGATTCCGTGATCCGCCGCCTCGAGAGGGCCGTGGTCCCCCGCGCGACCATAGGACGTGGCGAGTTGCGCAAGGATATCTCGCTCGATCATCTGGCCGATCGGGGCTTCAATGTCGCGCAATTTGTGAGCTTCTCCCCGCTGGCCGATGCGCCGAAGCAGGAATATTCCAGGCTCGCCGGAGAGGTGCGCAATTATCGCTTCCACACTCCCGCGGAAGCCATAGAGGCGGTTGTCGCGAGAAGCGTCGATGGCACGATAAACGTGCGGAGCTTTGAGCCCTCTAATGCGCGAAGCCGCGAGTTCATCTATGGCATAGCTGATCCGCAACTGGCCCTCGGCCACGTGGAGCGGCTTACGAAGGAAGGGCTCCACACGATCGTCAACGAGACCGTCGATATCCATGACGGTGGCGTATCCGGCGTACTGATGGGCAACGTTCTGGAATTCGCCCCGGATGCGACGCCGCGCTGCGTTGAAGAGCCGGGAACTGCTTCGCTTCCACGCGGGTGGGGGCGCGAGTTGCTTTCAACGGTATACCGTTTCCCGATCGAATTGGCCGTTCCACTAGGCAGCCGTCTCGAGTTCAGCCTCCACCCGAAACCCCGCGGGTGGAAGCAAACCAACATTCTGGTATGGGAGTTCGAGGAGCACCCTCACGTCGAAGCGCACCCGGAACTCACTTGGCCGAACATCTTCAGTCGGATGCTCGGCGACAAGGTTTTCGGACTTCTTGTGGCGCATCACATCGGATTGCCGGTGCCGATGACCACAGTCATTAACCGTCGCGTGGGGCCTTTCAGCTTTGGGCGCACCACCGATTCAGGTGAAACGTGGATTAGAACCGCCCCCGTCGAACAAGTGCCGGGGAAATTCACTACTCTGAGAGGCTGGACTGACCCCTATGAGATTCTTCATCGCGAAGATCCAGGTCACGAAGCTATAGCCTCCGTCTTGTCGCAAGACGGCGTGAAGCCAGTCTATTCCGGGGCGCTCATTGTGGGTTCGCGTCGCAGAGTGATTCTCGAAGGCAAGCGGGGCGAGGGAGAGTCGCTGATGCAGGGCAGGGCATTGCCCGAGCGCATCCCGGCTCGGATCGCGGCCGACATTCGTGCGCTTTTTGCTCATGCGGCGGCGGCCTTGGGACCCGTCCGGCTTGAATGGGTGCACGACGGAAGCCGAGCTTGGGTCGTCCAGCTTCATCGCGGCGCGACGGAAACGAGCAAAACGCAAATTACGGCCGGTGAGGCCGATCAGTGGATTCCGTTCGCACCGGCGCGGGGACTAGAGGCGCTCCGTGACCAACTAGCGCACTTGCCCAGCGGCGCTGGCTTGATTCTGAAAGGCAGGGTCGGATTGACGAGTCACATTGCCGACGTAATCCGCAAGGCGAACGTGCCGGCACGAATGGAAGCCTAGCCCTGGCCGAACCCGGCTCGCGACAGTAGCTGTCCCGGGGAGGGGCCCGGGCGTGCGTCGAGACGCTAGCGCAAGAGAACCTCCCGCAATATCCGCCGGATCGCCTCCGGCCGCGACGGCCCTTCGACCAAGCTCAGGACAAGCTTAGAAGCTCCGGCTGCTTCGCGATACAGGCGTCCCCGGCCTCCGCCGGGGCAGGCGAGGGCGGCGTCCAGCTCCGGATAGAGGCGCAGGCCGCTGTTCGGGCTGCCTTCCTGACAGGAAACAGAGGCCGTCACGGGAGTGAATCCCGTGACGTCAGTCCCGTCGACCTACAGGTCGCGGGCTGGCCGGCCGACCCCGGCTCTCCGCCTAAGCACGGCGGCCCCTTCGGGCCGGCGCGCTTAGGCTCGGCGGGGATTGGGCTTCAAAATCCTCCATCGCCGTGACCTCGTCCCGATGGACCAGCCAGGGATAATTGCGGAAGACGCCGCGATAGGGGAGGCAGACGTAGAACCAGTCGCCGTCCGGCTTTTCGAGGATGGCGACGACGAGGCAGCGCAGGCCGAGCTCCTCGCGGCGGCCGCCGAGCGGCCATTCGTCCTTCATGCCGGGATGCTCGCCGCCGACCTCGAGGTCGAAATGGTCGCCGCGGTTCCAGAAGGCGATGCGGCGGATGCGGCGGGCCGTGGTCGGATAGCCCTGTTCGAGCAAGAAGCAGCGAATCCCGTCGAGCGCGTCCTCCGCCATCGCCGCGTCGGCGGCGGCGGGAATGAAGAATTTCATGCCGCTCTCCCTCACCCTCCCGCGTCGCTCTTCCTCTGCAGGCGCCGCTCCGCCGCGGCGGTCGCGCCCTCCCGGCGCAGAGCTTCCACCTCGGCGACGGCTTCAGCCTTGCGCGCCTCGTCGGGCGGGGTGAAGGGGGGCTTGGGTTGGCGCTTTTTGTAGCGGCGCAGCGGCTTGCCGGTGCGCGGCGAGATCGGGGCGTCGTTCGCAGGCATGGCCCCTCCACCATGTTCCACATGGTCCCCCTCCCCTGCGAATGCAGGGGAGGAATGCTTGTCGCCGCCGTCCTGCCAGTTGCGCCAGTCCAGGCGCGCATCGTCGGGGTCGGGGAGCGGCGCGGGCAGCGACTTGTTCTGTTTTTCGTGCTGGAGCCGCGCCTGCTCCGCCCAGGCGGCGCGCTGGGCCTCGAGCTGCTTGGGCGTCAGCGCCGCGCGGCGGGCCTCGATCCCGGCGACGACCCGGTCGGCCTCGGCGGCGCCGCCGCCCTCGCCGAGGCTCTCCCAATGGTGCTCGCCCTCCGGCCTGTATTCGACCCAGTCGCCTTCGACGCCGCTTTCGAGCTCGCCGAGATAGTCGCCGGCCTCTTCCGGGCCGATGAAGAAGCGTTCGGGGTCGTTCTCCGGGTCGTCCTCGAGCGCGCGGCGGCGTTCGGCGCAGGCTTGGAGGGTGCGGTAGATCTCGGCCTGGGCCTCGGCGTCGAGCGCGACCCCTTCGAAGGCGTTGAGGATGTTCGCCGCTTCGTCGTCATTGGCGATTTGGGTGGGGGCGCCGGCGGGGCCGGAGATCACCGTCTTGACGGTTGTCGTGCTGGCTTCCGCCTTCGCCAAGGCTATGGCGGACGGGTCGGCGGCAGGGTCGGCCTGGGCCGCTCCTGCCGTCGCTCGGGTCGAGAAATAATTGACGGTGGTTTTGCGGCCCTGGGCGTCCTGGCCGTAGTGGCGCAGGATGAACATCAACAGGCGGTCGTTCTTCTTCCGGCGGAAGCCCATCAGCTTGCCGCCGACGAAGACCGGGACGAGCTGGCCCACCATCGCCCGGTGGAAGCACTCGTCCTTGACCGGCTGCAGGCCGATCGTCTGGGCGGCGTCCATCGCGGCGCGGAAGCTTTCCGCGCCGGGCTGGCGGCGGAGCTGGTAGACGCCCTCCGGGCTCATGTTGACCATCCGCGCGGCGATCGCGACGCAGCCGGTGTCGGCGAGCGCCTCGATGAAGGCGCGCTGGCGCTCCGGCGTCCAGCCGTCGTGGCGCGGGCGCTGGCGCGGCACCGGCGTGAAGTCCGGCAGCTGCGCGGCGGCGACGGGACGGCGAATGGCCTTGCGACTCACCATCCTGGGAACATAACAGGAACAGCGAGTAAATAGCAAGGGCCGTCACGGGAGTGAATCCCGTGACGTCGGTCCTGTCGACCTGTAGGTCGCAGGCCGTCCGGCCGAGCCCCGCTCTTCGCCCAAGCGCGGCGGCGTTTCACGCCGGCGCGCTTGGGTCTCGGCGGGCTACGGCGCTACCAGCGGCGCCAGGTGCAGACGCGGACGCGGTGGTGATAGCGCCAGACCCAGCGGCAGACGCGGTGGCGGCGATTGTGGTTGCGCCAGCCATGATGTCGGCCGCGCTCCCAACCTTCGTGGCGGCCGTTGTCGTCGCGCATCGTCCGGTCGTGATGCTCATATTGGTCGCGCGGCGGCTGCGCAGCCTCGGCCGCGGCCGGCAGGCTGAAGCTCGTGAGCGCGATCGCCGCCGCGGCGGCCAGCTTGACGATGTTCATTGGCTTACTCCTTGGACACGTCCCCTGTGGGAGGCGTAACGAACGAGGGGGCGGAGGGCTCCCATCGCGAAATCGTTTGCGCTCGGCGGCGAATGCGCCCACGCCCGAGGGCGAACGGGCCGCGCGCCCGCCCCCTTTTTCGAAGGAACGATTCATGAGCACGTCCGAGGACTATCAGGCGAAGGCCGAAGAGACGCTGGCCCAGCTCGCCGCCGCGACCAGCGAAAGCGAGCGGACCCGGCTGAGGCGCGCGCACGGCGCCTATCTCAAGCTGGTCAGCCACGGCGCCGAGGCGGCCGAGCGGGCGGCGATGCGGCCGCCGCCGCGGATCGTCCCCGAAAAGCCGAGCGCCGCCGCGGGCCCGAAGCTGCAGGGCTGGTCGATCAGGTAAGCCGGACGGCGCGCCAGGCGGAATCGGTGCCGGTCATCGCGGCGTCGGCGATCGTGCCGGCATAAACGCGGCCGCCGGCGCTAAAGCGCAAGGCGGTGCCGCGCAGGACCGCGCCTTCGAGCGCGAGCACCCGGCCGCCGCCGGCCATCGTCCCGGTCACGTCCTGGTAGGTCTGGTCGAGGTCGAGGGTGAAGCTCTCGCCGCCGGCGCCGGTCAGCGCCCAGCGGCCGCCGGCGATCGCCGGGACGATCCACAGGAAGATGCGGCGGCCCTCGTGGCGCTCCTCGGCTTCGGCGCGCCAGTCGCCCATGTCGAAGGCGTGGCTGACGATGCGGGCGCCGGGCCTCAATTCGGTGAGCAGGCGCGGGCGCAGCGCGAGGTTGATCCGCGGCAGCAGATAGAGGGCGATCACGGTGGCGTCGTAGATGGGGGTGCGGAACAGGTCCTGGCGGCGGAAGCGGACATGGGCCTCGACCCCGGCGATCCGCGCCGCCGCAGCCGCCTCCTCGATCCGCAGCGGATCGAGGTCGACGCCCAAAGCGCGGGCGCCGCGCCGCGCCGCCGCCACCGCGATCCGGCCGTCGCCGCAGCCGAGGTCGATGAGGTAGTCTGACGGGCCGACCAAAGCGAGGTCGAGCATGCGCTCGACCAAAGTATGCGGAGTCGGCACGAACGGGATGTCGAGCTCCGGCGCCGCGAAGCCGCCGAGCAGGGGCAGCAAAGATGCGGCCAGGACTTCGCGGCGGGTGAGCTCCATTCGCGGAGCATGCGCTTGCATCGCCGCGCCGCCAAGGCCATTTGCTGGCGATGACCACGCCCCCTCTGAAGGCCATGATCCTGCCGGTGACGCCGCTCAGGCAGAATTGCTGCCTGATCTGGTGCACCGCGACGATGAAGGGCGCGTTCACCGATCCGGGCGGCGACCTTCCCCGGCTGAAGGCGGCCGCCGCCGAGCAGGGGGTCGCGATCGAGAAGATCCTGCTGACCCACGGCCATATCGACCATTGCGGATCGGCCAAGATCCTGGCGGACGAGCTCGGCGTCAAGATCGAGGGGCCGCACGAGGCCGACCGCTTCTGGATCGCGCGGCTCGAGGATGACGGCCGCGCCTACGGGATCACCGGCAAGGTCTTCGAATCCGACCGCTGGCTGGTCAACGGCGACACCGTCACGGTCGGGAATTTGACGTTCGACGTCTATCATTGCCCGGGCCACACCCCCGGCCATGTCGTCTTCCACCACCCGGCCTCGCGGCTGGCGATCGTCGGCGACGTATTGTTCCAGGGCTCGATCGGCCGGACCGACTTCCCGATGGGCAACCACCAGGATCTGATCGACGCCATCACCGGCCGGCTCTGGCCGCTGGGCGACGACACCGCCTTCGTCCCCGGCCACGGCCCGATGAGCACCTTCGGCCAGGAGCGCCGCACCAACCCGTTCGTCGCCGACCGGGTGCTGGCGCGGTAGGGGACAGTCACTTTCACGCGCGGCGGTGCGGGGTTTCCAATGCCGCGGCTGAAAGTGACTGTCCCTAGGCGGTGCGGCCGGGGCCGATCATGATTTCGTGCGGCTGCGGGGATGCCGGCGGCATTCGGTAGGCGAAGGAGAGCGCCCAGCCGGCGAGGCCGACGAGGATGAGCGCGTTCATTCCCATGCCGACCATCCGGAGCCGGCTCGGCGACGGACGGTCCATGCCGAAGGCGTGGGCGATGCGGGCGAGGATGAAGGCGATGCCGGCCGCCCAGAGGATGCGCCGGTCGCCGCCGGCGAGCTCGATCAGGCCGATCAGGATGAGGACGATCGGCATGTTCTCGACGTAATTGCCGTGCGCCCGGATCCGGCGCAGCAGCGCCTCGTTGCCGCCGTCGCCGAGCCCGATCCTGAACTGGCGCCGGACCCGGCTGACCCGGCCGGCGAGCCAGATGAGCAGGATCGCGGCGGCGCCGGCGAGCGTGAGCGTGATCGGCAGGATCATGGGACTTCCCCTCTCTGGCGCAGGATTTGCACGGGGCCGCCCCGCTTGCAACCGCGCGCGAATCCGCTATAGGCCGCTCCCTTCACGCGAGAGCATCCGGCCGCGAGGCCAGCGGCCGGCCGGCCGTTGATCCGTGGTCCCGTTTCTCGCCAGACCAGAACCACATTCAAGCAGGTGCCACGATGGCCGTCCCCAAGAGAAAAACCTCGCCCTCCAAGCGCAACATGCGCCGCAGCCACGACGCGCTGAAGCCGACCCAATATCAGGAATGCCCCAATTGCGGCGAATTGAAGCTGCCGCACAATGTCTGTCCGAGCTGCGGCCATTATAAGGGGCGTGAAATCCTGAAGACCGAGGCGTAAGACAGCACCGTTCCGCAACGGGAGACGGCTAGAGTGGGCAGCGCGCCGCGGATCGCAATCGACGCGATGGGTGGCGATTCCGGCCCGGCCGTGATGGTCGGCGGCGCCGCCATCGCCTTCGACCGGCGCGACGATCTGAGCTTCCTGCTGTTCGGCGACGAGCGCGCGATCCGCTTCGAGCTCGCCAAGCACCCCCGCCTCGCGCGGGCCGCCGAGATCGTCCATTGCGACGACGTCATCTCCGGCGACGACCGGCCGAGCCAGGCGATCCGCCGCGCCAAGACGACCTCGATGGGGCAAGCGATCGCCGCGGTGAAGGACGGCGAGGCGCAGGCGACCGTCTCCGGCGGCAATACCGGCGCGCTGATGGCGATGGCCAAGCTCGCGCTCAGGACGATGCCGGGCATCCACCGGCCGGCGCTGGCGGCGCTGCTGCCGACGCTCGGCGACAACGACACCGTCATGCTCGACCTCGGCGCCAACACCGAATGCGACGTCGACAATCTCGTCCAGTTCGCGGTGATGGGCGCGGCCTATGCCCGGGTGGTGCTCGAGCTCGAACGGCCGCGGGTGCAGCTGCTCAACATCGGCACCGAGGAGCTGAAGGGCACCGACGAGCTGAAGGCGGCGGCGGCGATCCTGCGCGGCTCGCAGCATCTCCACATGCGCTTCGACGGCTTCATCGAGGGCGACAAGATGTCGCGCGGCGACACCGACGTCGTCGTCACCGACGGCTTTTCCGGCAACATCGCGCTGAAATCGCTCGAGGGCACCGCCCGGTTCGTCACCGATTTGCTGCGGCGCGCCTTCACCTCCTCGGTCCGCTCGAAGATCGGCTTCCTGATCTCGCGCCCGGCGACCGAATTGCTCCGCCACCATCTCGACCCCAACAACCACAATGGCGCCGTCTTCCTCGGCCTCAACGGGATCGTCGTGAAGAGCCACGGCAGCGCCAACGAAGCCGGCGCCGCCAATGCGATCCGGGTCGCGGCGCGGATGGTGCGCGAGGATCTGACCCGCAAGATCACCGAGGATCTCGCCAACGTCTCGGCCCGCAGCGCCGAGCTGGCGGCGGCGAAATGACGCGCCGCTCCCGAATCGTCGGCACCGGCGCCGCGCTGCCGCCGCGGCGGGTCACCAACGCCGAGCTGGCGGAGCGGGTCGACACCACCCACCAATGGATCGTCGAGCGCACCGGCATCGAGGCGCGCCACATCGCCGCGGACGGCGAGACGACGGCGACGCTGGCGACCGAAGCGGCGCGGAACGCGCTCGCCGCGGCCGGCGTCGAGCCCAAGCAGATCGGCCTGATCGTGCTCGCCACGGCGACCCCCGACCAGACCTTCCCGGCGAGCGCGACCCTGGTCCAGACCGCATTGGGGATCGACGACTGCATCGCCTTCGACGTCGCCGCGGTCTGCACCGGCTTCCTCTATGCGCTCTCGGTTGCCGACAACATGCTGAAGGGCGGGATGGCCGATCATGCGCTGGTGATCGGCGCGGAGACGTTCAGCCGCATCCTCGACTGGGAGGACCGGTCGACCTGCGTCCTGTTCGGCGACGGCGCCGGCGCGGTCGTGCTCAGGGCCGAGGAGAGCGGGGACCGGGGCATCCTCGCCACCAAGCTCCACGCCGACGGCCGCCACAACCAGCTGCTCTTCGTCGACGGCGGCGTTTCGACCACCGGCACGGTCGGCAAGCTCCGGATGAAGGGCAAGGAGGTGTTCCGCCACGCGGTCGCCAATCTCGCCGACGTGCTCAACGAGACGCTCGCGGCGACCGGGCATCACGCCGACGAGATCGACTGGGTGGTGCCGCACCAGGCCAACAAGCGCATCCTCGACGCGACCGCGAGGAAGCTCGGCCTCGACCCCGCCAAGGTGATCGTCACCGTCGACCAGCACGCCAACACGTCCGCCGCCTCGGTGCCGCTCGCGCTCGACGTCGCGGTCCGGGACGGGCGAATCAAGCCCGGCGACCTCATCATGCTCGAAGCAATGGGCGGCGGCTTCACCTGGGGCGCAGCCCTGGTCCGTTACTGATTGAAATAGCGGGCAAGAGTCGGATTGCGCTCAAAGCTAAGCTGCTCTACTGTTGGACTTTGAAGACCGGGAGGGGGACAGCTCCATGGCCGACGCTGGCACGATCAGGAAACCGTCCGTGGGCACGCTGACCCGCGCCGACCTCGCCGATATCGTCCATCGCGAGATCGGCTTGTCGCGCGCCGAATCGGCGGGCATCGTCGAGGGCATCCTCCACCATATGTGCGCGTCGCTCGCCGACGGGCAGAACGTGAAGATTTCCGGCTTCGGCAGCTTCATCCTGCGCGACAAGGGCGAACGGGTCGGCCGCAATCCCAAGACCGGAGTCGAAGTGCCGATCGCGCCGCGGCGCGTGCTCACTTTCCGCGCCAGCCAGATCATGCGCGAGCGGATCGCCCGCGCCGGCTGAGCCGAATGGCCGCCGAATCCTTACGCAAGAGCGACCTCGCCTTCCGGACGATCGGTGAGCTTTCCGCCGACCTCGGCGTCCCCCAGCACATCCTGCGCTATTGGGAGACCCGCTTTCCGCAGCTGAAGCCGCTGCAGCGCGCCGGCAACCGCCGCTACTACCGCCCCGACGACGTCGCCTTGGCCAAGCGCATCCACCGCCTGCTCAACCAGGACGGCTATACCATCCGCGGCGTCCAGCAATTGCTGCGCAAGGGCGACGACAATGCCGGTGAAGCCGCCATCGCGGCGACCGCGCCGACGCCGGCCAACCAGCATGCCCCCTTCCCGAGCGAGCAGCTCCGCGCGATCCGCCGGACCCTGGCCGACGCGCTGGCGGAGAGCGACTCCTAACTCGTCATTCCGGCGAAGGCCGGAATCCATGAACACCAGCGATTGCGGATGGACCTCCGACCCCGGGTTCATGGATCCCGACTTTCGTCGGGATGACTCAGAGGGGGCTAAGGTCGCGCGGCCTGATGAATCGGGTCAATGTGCCGGCCCCTTCGACGACGTCGCGCCAATGGTCGATCGGGAAGGCGATCTCGGCCAGCGCGCCGGTCGGGTATTTGACCGCCACCTCGTCGCGCAACGGGCCGGCGCCGCCGAGCAGCAAGGCGAGCCGCTCCATGCCGGGATTGTGGCCGACGATCAGCAGGCCGGCGCAGGCATCGGCGGTGCCGCGGACGAGCGCCAGCAAGGTGTCGAGCGAGGCGAGATAGACGCGCTCGTCATAGACCGGGGCGAGCCTGGCGCAGGTTTCGGCGAGCCCGTCGATCGTTTCGGTGACTCGTGCCGCCGGCGAGGCGATCACGCAATCGAAGACGAGGCCGAGCGCGCGCATCTCGCGGCCCATCGCCCGCGCCGCCTCGCGCCCGCGCGCGTTGAGCGGCCGCTCGAAATCGGTCGCCGACGGATCGTCCCAGCCCGACTTAGCGTGGCGCAGCAGCGTCAGCGTCTTCATCGGCCGGCACGGTAGCGGATGCGAGCCGCAGGCGCACCCGCTCGATCGCTTCGGCGAGCGGCAGGCGAATGACACGGACGCCGGGCGGGAAAGCGGTCAGGAGCCGGCTCGGCGTCGCCGCGGAGAGGAGGATGAACATCCCCCTGTCCTGCTGCCGCCGGATCAGCCGGCCGAACGCCTGGGCGAGGCGGGCGCGGACCACGCGGTCGTCATAGTCGGTGCCGCCGCCGGCAGCGCGGCGGGCGGCGTGGAGCACGTCGGGCCGCGGCCAGGGCACGCCCTCCATCACCACCAGCCTCAGCGAATCGCCGGGGACGTCGACGCCGTCCCTGAGCGCATCGGTGCCGAGCAAAGAGGCGCGGGGATCGTCGCGGAAGATGTCGACCAGCGTGCCGGTGTCGATCGGGTCGACATGCTGGGCGTAGAGCGGCAGGCCGATACGGGCGAGACGGTCGGCGATGCGGGCGTGGACCGCGCGCAGCCGCTGGATCGCGGTGAACAGGCCCAACGTGCCGCCCTCGGCCGCCTCGATCAGCCGCGCATAGGCGCCGGCCAAAGCGGCGAGGTCGCCCTTCTTCACGTCGGTGACAACCAGCACCTCGCTGTTGGCGGCATAATCGAACGGGCTCGCCGCCTCGAAGCGGCCGGCGGCATGGGCGAGATGGCGGGCGCCGGTGCGCGCCTCGGCATTGGCCCAGTCCGGGCTGCCGCCGCGCAAGGTCGCCGAGGTGACGAGCACGCCGTGGGCGGGCTTCAGCACCGCCTCGGCCAGCGGCCGGGTCGGGTCGAGCCAGTGGCGGTGGAGACCGAGGTCATATTCGCGGCCCTCGACCCGCTCGACGCTGAGCCAGTCGACGAAATCGGCATCGGCCGGACCGCCGATCCGCGCCGCGAGCGCGATCCACGCCTGCAGCGTCTGGACCCGCCAGGAAAGGCCGCCGATCGCGCCCTCGACGCGGGCGCGGGCCGGGGCGTCGAGCCAGTCGGGGGCGTCCTCGAGCACGGCCTCGAGCCTGTTGCCGAGGGCGACGAGCGGGCGCAGCAAAGTTTCGAGCGCCTCGAGCGCGGGCGCCGCGGCTTCGACCAAAGCCGGGTCCAGCTCGGCCATTTCGGTCTCGAGGCCGTAGCCGGCGTCCTGGGCGGTGGCGCGGGCGTAGACGGTGCCGCGCACCGCGGCCAGCAAAGTCTCGACCGGGCCGAACGGCTGCCCTTCGGCGATCCGCTGCAGCCATTGGTCGCCGGGCAGCGCGCCCGCCATTTGCACCGCCGTATCGAGCGCGAGCGCGCCGGCCTCGTCATAGGAGGCGACGTCCATCAGCCGGGCGGCGAGGCCCCGGCGGCGGCCGCGCGCCTTGCCTTCGGGGCCGACGATCCAGCGGCGCAATTCGATCGCCTCCTGGCCGGTGAAGGCGGCGGCGAAGGTCGAATCGGCGGCGTCGAACAGATGATGGCCCTCGTCGAACACGATCCGCGTCGGCGGCTGCCCGCCATCCCTCCCCCGCGCCGCGTTGACCATCACCAAAGCGTGGTTGGCGATGACGAGGTCGGCATCCTGGCTCGCGCGCGCCGATCGCTCGATGAAGCAGCGGCGGTAATGGGGGCAGCCGGCATAGACGCATTCGCCGCGCCGGTCGGTCAAAGCGGCGGCGCCGGCGCGGCGGAAGAGCGAGGTCAGCCAGCCCGGCAGATCGCCGCCGACCATGTCGCCGTCCTTCGAATAGGCCGCCCAGCGCGCGACCAATTGGGCGAGGATCGCGGCGCGGCCGGCGAAGCCGCCCTGGAGCGCGTCCTCGAGGTTCAGGAGGCAGAGATAATTCTCCCGGCCCTTGCGAATGACGATCTTGCGCTTCCGCTCGGCGGCATCGGGGAAGAGCCGGGCGCCCTCGCGGTCGAGCTGGCGCTGCAGCGCCTTGGTGTAGGTCGAGATCCAGACCGCGCCGTCGGCCTGCTCGGCCCAGAGCGAGGCGGGGGCGAGATAGCCCAGGGTCTTGCCGATCCCGGTGCCGGCCTCGGCGAGCAGCAGATTGGGCTGGTCCTCGACCGTCCGCGGCGCGAACACCGCCGCCGCCGCGGCCGCATAGTCGCGCTGGCCCTGCCGCGTCTCGGCGTCGCCGCCGACCAGCCGTTCGAGACGGTCCGACGTGTCGGCCAGGCCGACCCTGATCGGCCGCGGCTGCGGGCGGCCGCCGCCTTCCTCCCATTCGGGGAGCTTCGAGAACAGCCAGGGCTCGTCGCGCTCGGGCTTCCTGAGCCGCTCGGCGACGGCGCCCGCCCAGGGCCAGCGCAACCGCCAGAGCGCCTGCGCGCTCGCCCAGGCGCCGCCGCGCTCGGGCCAGTCGGCTTCGAGCACCGCCAGCAGCCCCGCCGCCGCCTCGCGCAGGAAGCCCGCCGCTTCGCCGTCGCCGGCCGGCTCGGCGAGGGCGAGCGCGTGGGCGATGCCCCTGGGCGTCGGCACCGCGAAGCGGGCCGGGTGGACGAAGGCGAACAGCTCGAGCAGGTCGAGACCCGAGAGGTCCGGATAGCCGAGCCGGCTGCCGACCAGGGGCGCGTTCAGCATAATCATCGGCGTCTCGGCCGCCCGCGCGATCGCCTGGCCGCGGCCGACCGCCTCGGTCCGCCCGTCGGGCCAGGCGATCCAGATCCCGCCATGGGTTGCGTGCAGCGCCGGATAAGGCAAAGAGGCCGCCATCCGCTTCACATGGCGCAAGCGGAACGAAAGGGCAACGGGTGGCGGTGTCTCCGGAACTGCGCGAAGCCGCGAAGGTCAGCAAGGCCTGGCCCTATGAGGAGGCGCGCAAGCTGCTCAAGCGCTACCCCGACGGGCCGGGCGACAAGGCGATCCTGTTCGAGACCGGCTACGGCCCCTCGGGGCTGCCCCATCTCGGCACCTTCCAGGAGGTGGCGCGGACCTTGATGGTCCGCCACGCGCTGGCGGAGATGGTCGACTGGCCGAGCCGGCTGATCGCCTTCTCCGACGACATGGACGGGATGCGCAAGGTGCCGCCCGGGGTGCCGCACCAGGATTTGATGCACGAACATCTCGACCAGCCGCTCTCCAAGGTGCCCGATCCGTTCGGCTGCGGCCACAAGAGCTATGCCGACCACAATAACGGCATCTTGCGCCAGTTCCTCGACCGGTTCGGCTTCGACTACGAGTTCCTCGCCTCGTCCGATTGCTACGCCTCGGGCCGGTTCGACGAGACGCTCAAAAGCGTGCTGCGCCATTACGATGCGATCATGGACGTGATGCTGCCGACCCTGGGCGAGGAGCGGCGCAGGACCTATTCGCCGGTGCTGCCGATCAGCGCGAGGAGCGGCAAGGTGCTGCAGGTGCCGATCGCGCTGATCGATCCCGAAACCGGGCTGGTCGCGTTCGAGGATGAGGGCCGGCGCGTCGAGCAGTCGATCCTGTCGGGTGGCGCCAAGCTGCAATGGAAGGTCGATTGGGCGATGCGCTGGGTCGCGCTCGGGGTCGACTATGAGATGTCGGGCAAGGACCTGATCGACTCCGTCACCCACAGCTCGAAGATCGCCCGCATCCTTGGGCATAGGCCGCCCGAAGGGTTCAATTACGAGATGTTCCTCGACGAGAATGGCGAGAAGATCTCCAAGACCAAGGGCAATGGCGTCACCATCGACGAATGGCTGAGCTACGCGCCGGAGGAAAGCCTCGCTTTCTACATCTACCGCGAGCCCAGGAAGGCGAAGCAGCTGAGCCTGTCGGTGATCCCCAGGGCGGTCGACGAATATGAGCAGTTCCTCGCCGCTTATCCCGGGCAGGAGATCGAGAAGAAGCTCGGCAACCCGGTCCACCACGTCCATGCCGGCGAGGTGCCGCCGGCGCGGATGCCGATCAGCTTCGCGTTGCTCTTGAACCTGGTCGCGGTCGCCTCGACCGATGACAAGCATCTGCTGTGGGGCTTCGTCCAGCGCTACTGCCCCGAAGCGGCGCCCGAGACCCATCCCGAGCTCGACCGGCTGCTCGACTTCGCGCTCGCTTATTTCCGCGACTTCATCGCCGATTCGCTGCTGCACCGCGCGCCGAGCGAGATCGAGGCGGCGGCGCTCCAGGACCTCGACGCGCGGCTGGCGGGCTTGCCCGAGGATGCCGACGCAGAGACGATCCAGACCGAGGTCTATGAGGTCGGCAAGGCGCACCCGTTCGAATCCTTACGCGACTGGTTCAAGGCGCTTTACGAGACGCTGCTCGGCACCAGCCAGGGCCCCCGCATGGGCAGCTTCATCGCGCTTTACGGGATCGACAATAGCCGCAAGCTGATCGCGGAGGCATTGGCGCGCCGCGCCTAACTACTCCCTCCCCTTGATGGGGAGGGCCGGGGTGGGGTGAACCTTGGCGACCCCCGCCGAGCGGGCGGAGAATCCACCCCCACCCTACCCTCCCCCATCAAGGGGGAGGGGATGAGCATCAGCGCGCCGGCGGCCCGGCCCGCCGGCTCGCGATCCATTCGTCGATCTTGCGCTCAAGCACGGTCAGCGGCAGGGCGCCGGTCATCAGGATTTGGGCGTGGAACTCCTTGAGGTCGAAGCGGCGGCCGAGCTCCGCTTCCGCGCGGTGCCTGAGCTCGAGGATCTTCAATTGGCCGATCTTGTAGGCGAGCGCCTGGCCGGGAATGGCGATGTAGCGCTCGACCTCGGCGGTGACCTCGGTCTCGCTCATGCCGCTGTTGGCGAGCATGTACTGGATCGCCTGCTCGCGGGTCCAGCCCTTGGCGTGGATGCCGGTGTCGACGACCAGCCGCATCGCCCGCAGCATCTCGTCGTTGAGGCCGCCGAAGCGCTGCAGCGGATCGGTCTCCATGCCGAGCTCGTCCCACAAAGTCTCGGCGTAGAGCGCCCAGCCCTCGACATAGGCGGTGTTGCCGCCGAAGCGCATGAAATTGGGCAGCTCGGCATTCTCGTTGGCGAGGCTGATCTGGAAATGGTGCCCGGGAATGCCTTCGTGCAGGTAGAGCGTCTCCATGCCGTAAGTGCGCCGCGAGGGCAGATCGTAGGCGTTGTAATAGAAGACGCCCGGCCGCGACCCGTCCGGGGTGCCGTCATTGTAGGAGCCGCCGGCCTCGTTGCGCTCGCGGAACGCCTCGACCTCGCGAATCTCCATCGGGGTGCGCGGGATGGTCGAGAAGATGGTACGGACGTGCGCGTCGACCCGCCGGCCGATCGCCAGATAATGGTCGCGCAGCCATTCGCGGCTCGGCGGCGCGAAGCGCGGGTCGGTGCGCAGATAGTTGAAATAGTCGGCGAGCGTTCCGGGCCGGCCGGCGGTCCGCCGGATCGCGTCCATCTCGGCGCGGATCCGCGCCACCTCGCGCAGGCCGAGCTCGTGGATCTGGTCGGCGCTGAGCCGCAGCGTCGTATTCTCCTGGATGAGGTGCGCGTAGAGCCGGTCGCCGCCCGGCATCGCGGCGAGGCCGACGCCGTCGCGGGCGCGCGGCAGATAGTCGTTCTGGAGGAAGTCGCGCAGCCGCCGGTAGGCGGGGAAGATGGTGTCGCGGACGACCGCGGCATAAGCGGTGCGCAGCCGCGCCCGATCGGCTTCGGGGACCGCGTCCGGGAAGGTCAGCACCGGCGCGTAATAAGGCGAGGCCTCGGGCGCGTCGCGCAGCTGGGTGTCGAGCTGTTCGATGACGTTGCGGATGGTGAGCTTGGTCTCGACCACGCCCGAGGCCATGCCCTCGCGGAACCGGCCGATGGCGACGTCGATCTGCGACGCGAACTCGCGGTGGCGGGTGAGGTTGTTGTCATAATCCTCGACGTTGCGGAACGGCGCGGCGCCGTGGCCCGAAGCGAACACCGGATAGAAGGTGTGGAAGCCCGAGAAATGATTGATCGGCCGGACCGCGGTCAGCGCCAGCATGTCGGGCTGGACGTCGGCGAGGTCGTTCGTGCGCTGATATTGGAAGACGTCGTAGGCGAGCCGGTCGGTCGGGTTGAGCGAGGCGCGGTCGATCGCATGCAGCGCGGCGAGGTCACGCTCGGCGGCGGCGCGTTCGGCGGCGAAATAGGCATCGCTGAGGTAGTCGCCCAAATGGGCGGCGTAGCGATAGTCGCCGCGGAACATGCCGGCGATCGGGTTGCGGCGCAGATTGTCCTCGTCGCTGTCGTGAAACAGCTGCCGCAGGCGCGCGTCGGCCAACTGGTCGGCGGCGGCGGCGGCGGCGGCGGGCACGGGCGCGGGCGCGGTCTGGGCGAAGGCGGGGGTCGAGGCGAGAAGCAGGAACAGAGCGGGCAGGGATCGGGCGGCCATGGGGTTTCTTCCGGGCTGGAGTCGTAACTACGGGCTCAATAGAGCGTGACCGGGACGTAGCCCCAGGGGCGCTCGCGGTGCCATTTGGTGATGATGTATTTGGTGCCGGCGAGGACCGGCATGCCCTGGTGGAGCGAGAAATGGTTGGGCTCGCCGATCGCGTTCAGATTGTTCCAGGCGAGCAGATTGCCGGTGCGCGGCGCGACCTTGAGGCCGGCCTTCTCGAACGCGGTCTGGCCGCCGCCCTCGGGCTCGTTCAGGAAGATCATCGCCGTCCAGGTGCGCTGGCCGCCGCTCTTCTCCATTTCGGGCCAGTAAGGCTGGTCGCGGTAGAAGAAATCGTGGTGCGGCTTGAACTGCTGGCCGACCGCGTAGCGCTGGCCCTGGATCGTTTCGCCGTGAAGCGGGTCGATGCCGAGCAGCCCTGTGAGCTTCGCCTCGATCCCCTGCACGACCGGATCGAGCGGATCGAGGTTGCAGCTCTCGCTGGTACGGAATTCGGGGTCGGCGGTCGGCGCCAGCAATTGCGAGGGGACGCGCTGGGCATCGATCCGCTCGACCAGCTGGTCGCACTCCGCCTGACCGAGGAATTCGCGGACGACGAAGATGTCGAGGTCGTTCGAAGGGATCTTGAACGCCTTCGGATGGCGGGCGAGGCGCTCCTTGACCTCGTGCCCGATCAGGATCTTGTAATCGGCACCCATCGCTCACTCCACCACCCGGCCGCGGACCATGACGAAGCCGACATGCTGCAGCAGGCGGACGTCGGCCAGCGGGTCGCCGTCGACCGCGATCAGATCGGCCGACAGGCCGGGCGCGATCCGGCCGACCTCGCTCTCGAGGCCGAGCAGGCGGGCGGCGCCGGTGGTCGCGGCGGCGATCGCCTCCGCCGGGGTCATGCCGGCGCGCTCGACCAGCTCGACGAACTCGCCGGCGTTGCGGCCATGGTCGTAGACGCCGGCGTCGGTGCCGAACACGACCGGCACTCCGGCCTGATGGGCGAGCCGGGCGGCGCGGCCCACGACTTCGAGCGTCATCCGCACCTTGCCCTCGACCAGCGGCGTGTAGATGCCGCGCCCCAATCGCTCGCGGATGCCGACGAAGGCCATCAGGGTCGGCACCAAAGTGGTGCCGCGCTGGCGCATCAGCTGGATCGTCGCGGGACTCGCGAAAGTGCCGTGCTCGATCGAATCGACGCCGGCGCGGACCGCGGCGGCGATCCCCTCGTCGGCATGGGCGTGGGCGGCGACCTTGAGGCCGAGCGCGTGGGCGGTCTCGACGATCGCCCGCATCTCGGCGTCGGTGAAGGACTGGCCAAGGCCGCGGTCGCCCTGGGAGAGGACGCCGCCGGTGGCGTGGAACTTGACGACGTCGGCGCCGGCCCGCGCCAGCTCGCGCACCCGCGCCGCGCATTGCTCGGGCCCGGTGCAGGTGTTGTGGCCGTCCAGCACCGCCATCACTTCGGGGCGGAAGCCGGCGACGTCGCCATGGCCGCCGATCGTCGACAGCGCCTGGCCGGAGACGAGCATGCGCGGCCCCGGCACCAGCCCTTCCTCGATCGCCCGCCTGAGCGCGAAGCCGGCGGTGCCCGGCGAGCCCAGATCGCGGACGGTGGTGAAGCCGGCGCGCAACGTGGTCAGCGCATTGTGGGCGCCGACCAGAGCGAGATAGTCGTCGGTCTGGATCGCCTCCTGCCAGAACGGGTTGCCGGGCACGCTCATCAGGTGGACGTGGGCGTCGATCAGGCCGGGCAGGACGGTGCGGCCGGATAGGTCGATCAGGCGGGCGCCCGCGGGCGCCGGCGTCAGGCCGGGCGCGACCGCGGTGATGCGGCCGTCGACGATGGTGACGGTCGACGGGCCCTGGACCGGCCGGGACGGATCGGCGAGCAGGTGGCCGGCATGGACGATCAGGGTTTCGGCCGCCGCCGGGACGCCGGCGACAAGGAGCAGAAGGAAGGCAAGCAGGCGCGCGAACATGGACCGAATCCCCGGAAAAGGAGGCCGCTTCCATGCGACAGAGCGCGGCGCCCTGACAAGCGAAAAGCCCGGAGCGATTGCTCGCCCCGGGCCTCGTTCCCGCTCGCTGGGAAGCTCGCGCTACCAGAAGAAGTCGTAGATCGCGTCGATCACTTCGCCGCTGTAAACGTCGACCAGCAGGACGTCGTTATAATAGCGGACCCACTGGGTCCCCGGCGGGGCCGGCGGCAGGCGGTACTGCCAGGGATCGCCGAGCCAGTAGTTGCGGCCGAAGAAGAGCGGCTCGAGGAAGAAGCCGATATCGAAGCGATTGTAGCCGTAGCCGCGATAGGGCGAATAATAGGGCCCGATGCGGAAGATATTGCGGTTGCTGTAGCGCCAGCGCTGCCAATCGTAGCGATTGTTGTCGCGCCAGCTCCGGTTCCAGTCGTTGCGCCGGTTGGTGCGGTCGCCACGCCAGTTGCGGTCGTTGCGGCGGCCCTCGTAGCGCTGGTTGCCGTAGCTTTGCTGGTTGCGGCGCTCGAGCTCCTGATAGTGACGCAGCTGCGGCGAGTTGGGATCGCCCTGCCAGGCCTGCGGATAGATGCTGCCCTGGTTGTTGTTGCCGCCGCGCCAGTTGCCGCGACTGCCGTTGTCGCCGCGATTGCGATCGCCGCGATCGCCGCGATTGCCGTCGCCGCCGCGGTAGCGGCTGCCGCCGTCGCCGCGCTGGCGCTCGACGACCTGGACCTGCTGCTGCTGCTGCTGCTGGACCTGGGGCTGAGGCGCCGGCTGCGCTTCCTGCCGCTCCTGGCGCCGCTCGGCGCGGGCCGCGCGGCCGTCGCCGTTGCCGTCATTCTCGTTCTGGCTGCGCGCGCCGCGGCCGCCGCGGTCGCGGTTGTGCCAATCCTGCGCTTCGGCCGCGATCGGGGTCATCACCGTCGCCGCCAAGATCAAACCCATCAATGCCTTGCGCATCGACCTACTCCTGTTCTCGTTGCCGGCGGCCACCCCGCCGTTTGATGGACGACTTGTGCCGAATCACGGATGAGCGGTTGCTGAACCGCGCCGTCAGGATCGCGACAGCAAATGAACAACTTAGCGCCGGCGCGGCGGCGCGGGCGGCGGCGGCCGCAGCGACGGGACCGCGCGCGCCGCGTCCTCCGGGCCGATGCCCGGCGGCGGCGCGGCGGCGACCTGCTCCTGGCCGGTCTTGATCCGGGCGGCGCGGCGGATCGATTCGCGCAGCCGCGGATAGATGCCGCAGCGGCAGATGTTGGGGATGGCGGCGTCGATCTGCGCGTCGGTCGGGCTGTCGTTGCGGTCGACGAGGGCGGCGGCGGCCATGATCACCCCCGGGATGCAATAGCCGCATTGCGGGACCATGTCGGCGGCGAAGGCCTGCTGGACCGGGTGCGAGCGGTCGCGCGACAGGCCCTCGATGGTGGTGACGAAGCTGCCCTCCAAAGCGGAAATCGGGACGCGGCAGCTGCGCACCGCATTGCCGTCGACATGGACCATGCAGGCGCCGCAATGGCCGGTGCCGCAGCCGAACTTGGTGCCGGTGAGGTTGGAGGCGTCGCGCAACGCCCAGAGCAGAGGCGTCGCCGGGTCCATCCGGTAGTGGACGGGCTGGCCGTTCACGGTAAAGCTGGTCATGGCGCGGTTTGTATAAGCGGAGCGGGATGATGGGAAGCGAGCGGATCGCGGTCGAGGTCGCCGAGGGCGTCGCCCATGTCGAGCTGGCGCGGCCCGACAAGTATAACGCGATGGACAAGGAGATGTTCGCCGCGATCGGCGACGCGTTCCGCGCGCTCGGGCGCGACGGCGCGGTGCGGGCGATCCTGCTCTCCGGGCGCGGCCGGCATTTCACCGCCGGGCTCGACCTCGATTATGCCGCGAAGCAGTTCGGCGCGAACCCGGATCCCGGGCGGGCGGCCGAAGCGCGGCTCAGGCATGTCGAATGGCTGCAGGACGCGTTCAGCGCCCTCGAGGCGGGGCGGGCGCCGGTGATCGCCGCGATCCACGGCGGCTGCATCGGCGCCGGGGTCGATCTCGCATCGGCCTGCGACCTTCGCGTCGCCAGCGCCGACGCCTTCTTCCAGGTCGCCGAAGTCGACGTCGCGATCACCGCCGATCTCGGCACGCTGCAGCGGCTCGGCCACCTGATCCCCCAGGGCGTGTTGCGCGAGCTCGCTTATACCGGCCGGCGGATGGGCGCCGAGGAGGCCGCGCGCTACGGCCTCGTCAACCAGCTGGCGGCGGACCGGGAGGCGGCGCTGGCGGCGGGCATGGCGCTGGCGCGGACGATTGCGGCCAAGTCGCCGCTGGCGGTGGCGGGCGCCAAGAAGAGCCTCAACCACAGCCGCGGCCGAACGGTCGAGGAGGGGCTGCGCGACGTCGCCCTGTGGAACGCGGCGACTTTGGTCAGCGCCGACCTCAGCGAGGCGATCAAGGCCCGGCTGGGCAAGACCGAGCCGAGCTTCGGGCCGCTCGAGGATTAGGCCGCGGACCTGTTTTTTGAGTTGGAAACGGGTTATGCCGGGCGCATGCCGGACCGCGCCGACCAGTTCGACTTCATCATGATCAAGCCGTCGCACTATGACGACGACGGCTATCCGATCGTCTGGTGGCGCACGATCCTGCCGTCCAACTCGCTCGCCGCCCTGAACGGCCTCGCCCGCGACGCCGCCGAGCGCGAGGTGCTGGGGCCGGACGTGCGCTTCAACCTGGTGCCGATCGACGAGTGCAACCAGCACGTCGTGCCGGCGCGGATCATCAAGGGCATCAGGCGGCGCGGCACCAAAGCGCTGATCGGGCTGGTCGGGGTGCAATCCAACCAGTTCCACCACGCCCTCGACCTCGCCCGCGAGTTCCGGGCGGCGGGGCTGCCGGTGGTGATCGGCGGCTTCCACGTCTCCGGCTGCCTCGCCATGCTCAAGGAGATCCCGCCCGAGATCCAGGAGGCGCTCGACATCGGCTGCTCCTTGTTCGCGGGCGAGGCCGAGGAGGGGCGGCTCGATGCGCTGTTCGTCGACGCCTGGGAAGGGAAGCTCCAGCCGATCTACAATTATTTGAAGGACCTGCCGAGCATTGCCGGCGTGCCCGTTCCGTGGATGCCGAAGGAATCGCTCGATCGCAATTCGGGGCAATGGTCGAGCTTCGACCTGGGGCGCGGCTGCCCGTTCCAGTGCAGCTTCTGCACGATCATCAACGTCCAGGGGCGCAAGAGCCGCTTCCGCACCGCCGACGACCTCGAAGGAATCATCCGCGAGAATCTGGCGCAGGGGATCAAGGCCTTCTTCATCACCGACGACAATCTCGCCCGCAACCGCCACTGGGAGGAATTCTTCGACCGGCTGATCAAATTGAACGAGGAGGAGGGGCTCAAGGCCAACCTCACCATCCAGGTCGATACGCTCTGCCACCGCATACCCAATTTCATTTCCAAGGCGAAGCGCGCCGGCGTGATGCGCGCCTTCATCGGCCTCGAAAACATCAACCCGGACAACCTCCTCGCCGCCAACAAGCGCCAGAACAAGATCACCGAATATCGCCACATGCTCCAGCAATGGCACGAGCGCGGCATCTTCACCCTCGCCGGCTACATCCTCGGCTTCCCCGCCGACACGAAGGACTCGATCCTGCGCGACATCGAGATCATCAAGCGCGAGCTCCCCGTCGACATCCTCGAATTCTTCTTCCTGACGCCGCTGCCGGGATCGGAGGACCATCAGCGGATGCACCTGGCCGGCGAGTGGATGGACCCCGACCTCAACAAATACGATCTCCACCACCGCGTTTCGCACCACGCCAAGATGTCCGACGCGGAATGGGAGGAGACCTACAAGGCCGCCTGGGCCCAATATTTCACCTGGGAGCATATGGAGACGGTGACCCGCCGCCACGCGCGGCTCCCCGGCGGGCGGCCGAAAAAGGCGCTGCAATATCTGAACGAGTTCAGGATGCTCTACGAGAATGAGGGCGTCCACACGCTCGAGGGCGGCGTCGTCCGCCGCAAGCGCCGCAAGTCGCGCCGGCCGACCCTGCCGATCGAGCCGGCCTGGCTTTTCTACCCCAAATTCGCCTGGGAATCGGCGCGCAAGGCGTTCAACTACTGGCGCGGCTTCCGCCGGGAGAAGGCGCTGCTGAAACGGGTGCTCGGCGACCCCAGCCGCCACGATTATACCGACCTCGCCACCCGCCCGCTCGGCCATAACGAGCTCGAGGCGCTCGACCTGTTCCACGAGACAAGGGGCGGCGAGGAAGCGGTCGCCAAGCAGCACCGCCAGGACGCGCTGATCGAAAGCGTCCGCGCCGCCCACGAGCAGGCCGCTTAATCCGGCTTGCCCGCACGGCCTCGTTCGGCCAGTCTCCGCGCCATGACAGACCAGCCCGCCGAGACGCCCGCCGCCCCAGCCAACGCCAAGACCGTCGGCGATTTGATGTCGCCCGCGCTCGCCGTGTTTCGTCCCGAAACCAGTGTCGCCGAGGCGACCGAGGCGCTGCGCGAGCTGACCCGCGCGGCGGTCGTCACCTATTGCTACGTCACCGATCCGGACGGCAAGCTGCTCGGCGTCGTCGTCATGCGCGACATGCTGCTGGCGACGCCCGAGACCCGGCTCGATGCGATCATGCTGACCAACGTCTTCTCGTTCCCCGCGGACTGCAAGCTCGAGGACGCGCTCAAGACCGCAGCGGCCAAGCATTTCCCGGTCTACCCGATCTGCGACGCGCAAGGGCGGCTGGCCGGCCTGGTCCGCGGCGAGGAGCTGTTCCGCAACCAGGCGATCGAGATCAGCGCCCAATCGGGCAAGATGGTCGGCGTCGACAAGGAGGAACGGCTGGCGACGCCGCTCGGCCGCAGCCTCAGGCTCAGGCATCCCTGGCTGCAGATCAACCTGCTCACCGCCTTCGTCGCCGCCGCCGTCGTCGGCCTGTTCGAGGGCACGCTGTCGCGGCTGGTCATCCTCGCCGTGTTCCTGCCGGTGATGGCGGGGCAGACCGGCAATACCGGCTGCCAGGCGCTGGCGGTGACGCTGCGCGGCATGACCTTGGGCGAATTGAAGCCCGGCCTGGTCAGCCGGCTGGTCGCCAAGGAGGGCCTGCTCGGCCTGTGCAACGGGGTCTTGGTCGGCCTGACGGCCGGGGCCGGAATGTTCTTCTACGCCTACCAGCAGGGCCAGGCGCAGCCGCTGGTGATGGGCCTCGTCGTGCTGTTCGCGATGACGGTGAGCTGCACCGTCGCGGGCATCGCCGGCGCGGTCATCCCGCTGGCGCTGAAGCGGATGGGCGCCGACCCGGCGACCGCGTCCTCGATCTTCCTCACCACCGCCAGCGACGTCGCCAGCATGGGCGTCTTCCTGTCGCTGGCGACGCTGCTGCTGATGTAGGGCGCGTACGAGCGAGGATCCCGAAACACCCGCCTAGGCGGCGGTGAAGCCGCCGTCGATCGCGTAGACCGCGCCGGTCGTGTAGGACGCCTCGCCGCTTGCGAGATAAAGGGCGAGGCGGGCGACCTCCTCGTTGGTTCCGTAGCGGCGCAGCGCCACCTGCGCCGCGAGGCCGTCCCTGATCGCATCGGGATTGTCCGGCGCGGCCTGATCGGCGAGCGATTGCATCATCCTATTGTCGATGAAGCCGGGCGCGATGGCGTTGACGCGAATACCGAAGCCGCCCAGCTCGAGCGCCGCCGATTTCACCAGCCCGCAAACGGCGTGCTTGCTCGCGACATAGGGGGCGCCGCCGGCGAAGCCGACCATGCCGAGCATCGAGGCGTTGGCGATCATCGAACCGCCGCCGCGCGCCTTCATCGGCGCGACGCAATGCTTCATCGCCGCCCACACGCCGGTCAGATTGGTGCGCAGCACCGCTTCGAACTCGGCCTGGCTATGCTGGTCCAGGGTCTTGATGACGCCCTCGGTGCCGGCATTGGCGAACAGGATGTCGACCCCGCCGAACGCCGCCACCGTCGCCGCCACCGCCGCCGCCGTCGCACCTTCATCGCCCGCATCCGCTTCGAAGCGGGCAACCCGGTCCGCGCCCGCGAGCCGGTCCGCGGTCTCAGCCAGCTTCGCCGCCGACCGCCCCACCAGCATGACCTTCGCTCCTTCGCGCAGGAACAAGGCGGCGGTGGCCTCGCCGATCCCGCCGGTGGCGCCGGTGACGATCGCGACCTTGCCGCCCAGCCGCTGCGATGGATCCGTGCTCATATGCGTTTCTCCGAAAAGGCAGCCTCGCCTAACCCGGTGGCGGATAGGGATCCTCGCCGTAGGTCCATTCCGTCCGGAAATAATTGTTCTCGCCCTGGACGATGACCTCGGCCTCGGCGCCGCTGCTGCCCGCCCGGTGGGCCGCCTCGATCGCCGCGTTCAGGGCCTTCTTCTGGGTCTCATAGGGGCCGTAAAGCTCGTCATCATATTTGATCCGCCACTCCCGGTGGTGGAGGACGACATAATAACGCTGCCGCTCCATAGGATTCCCTTCCCCGCTCGCCCGGACGCGTCGTGGCTGGGATCATCAATTCCCCGCGCATGCGTCCGAGGCGCCAGCGTGGCGCCGCGAGCCCTTCCGCGCGCACGGGCCGGGCGCCTTTGCCTCCGGCCCGGACGCCGGGAGAATGGGCCTTCGGCGCCAACCCCGTAATTACCGCAGACGCGCGGCCGCGCCTAGGGGCAATGCGATGCGCGGGCCGGCAGACCGCCGCGATAAGGCGCGGCAGGCTTCGATCGGGTTCACCGCACCATTGCCGCCGATCACGCAACCGCAAAGCGCGAGACGGGGGAGGAAGCCATGCCGGCGCATTCGCCACTTGCGCCGCCGTCGCCGCCTGGCGTGGAAGTATACCAAAGTTACTCATGTCGGCCGGTGCTTATTATGCTGCTACATAATGCTTGTGGCGGCGCCTTTATGCTGCTACATAATGGCCGTGGACATCAGCTTCGACCGCGCGAAGCGCAGGCGCAATCTGGCCAAGCACGGGCTCGATCTGGCCGACGCCGAACGGCTCTTCGCTGGCATCCACATCGATCAGCTCGACGACCGTTTCGATTATGGCGAGGAACGCTACGTAACGGCGGGGCTGCTCGGCACGGACGTCGTGGTCTGCGTGTGGGCGGACTGGGGCGAGGTCAGGCGGATCATTTCCCTCAGAAGGGCGAGTGCAGATGAGCAACAAAGTTTCTTCGAAAGCTTCGACTGAGCCCCCGGATCGCGACGAGGCGCCGCCGCTCGGCAAGCATTTCTTCGCCACCGGCGCGCTCAAGGCGGGCGACGTCACCTTGCGCCCGGCGACGGACACCATGGCGCGACGCGGCCGCCCGCCGCAGGGCAGCGCGGCGAAGATCCAGCAATCGCTGCGTCTGTCGCCGGAGGTGCTCGATCACTTCCGGGGCACGGGCAAGGGATGGCAGGCGCGGATAGACGCGACGCTGGCGCACATCGCCGAGCTCCAACGCGCCATCATTACGGGCGGCGAACTTCCGGCCCGCACGCCCCTCGAACGCAAAATGCAGCTGGACATGAAGCGTTTCAACGCCCTCATCATGGGCAGGACGCCGAACCCTCCGGAGGGCATTAGCGCCCAATTCGCTGAAGTCCACGAACGCATCTCTCGGGCTATCGCGGAGATGCTGGGAACGTCCAGGCCGATGCCGGCCCGCGAGCTAGTATCTGAAGCCAAGGCTGGCACTGGAAGGGCCGCCCCCTTGGCCCGGCGCGGTCGGCCGCCCCGGAAAAATTAGTGACGATCAGTCCTCTTTCCCAAGGGCAGCCCACATCTTGTATTCGGTGACAGGTACGTACCTGTCACCGCCCGACGGGTCATTGGCTAGAGCGCGAGGTCCTTCAATAGCTTGAGAAGGTCCAAGATAAAGCCAAATTCACCAGGATAACGCGTGGCCAGGGCTATCAACGCTTCGTGGAGAGGGGCGCCGAAAACGACCAACGCGAGACCTCCTCCAAGAATTATCCCGCCGACTTTGGTGAAGGACTTTCCACTCTCCGCCGAGAGCTGAGAACCGGCGTGAATAAGGAACCTGGCAATCGCACGGAGCACATTTCCCAATGAACGGAGCAGCGCAAAAGCTGCGGCTGGGTCATTGTTATCCAGTATGTTTGACCGAACCTCCGCCATCGCCTCCTTAAGCGCCGGATCGACGAGATCATCCGGCTGGCTCTCGATCACCGAGGAAACCTGAATCATGGCCTGTTCGTCGCCCGGTGTCACATGGTCGAAGGCCTGAGCTTCCCTCAGGAAGCTCAAATAGGCAGGGAATTGCCTCGTGAAGTCCGATATGTCGTCAACGAAGGTGATCACGTCTACGGCTGTCACGTCATCAAGTCGTTCGTCTATCAACGGCTTCATATTCTCTAGGCCACGGCTCTGAATCCCTAGGCGAAGGGCGGACTCTTCACTTATGGGCCTGGATAGCGAACTCTGTATCGCCTCAAGTCGTGAGTTGAAGCTAGGGCCGATGTTTGAGCCGGCTAACGCAGCTGAAAGTCGCTTGGCTGTGGCCAAATGAAGTTTTCGCACTGCCTCCAGATTCGAGTGGGGGGTCGCCGAAGTTGGCTGAGTCGGCGAAAGCCGAAGCTTACCTCCCACCATCTCGGCGTTCACGGGCCCGGGTCGGGGCCGAAGCTCCGCATCGCTGATGCTCGCAGTCGCCATGGGAGGTGACAACGCGGGTTCCGATGCTGCCTCCGATAGCGTGTCGGCCTCAGTTTCCTCATCAGGGACAGTCGTCGTGTCAAAAAACAGGGCTTGGGCGATCGCGGCCTTGACCGTCGTCCGCTGGAAAGGCTTCGTTATTAGGAAGGTTGGTTCAGGCCTCTCCCCAGTGAGCAGGCGCTCGGGGAAGGCCGTTATGAAGATTACCGGCACCTTGATCCGCGCCAGAATATCCCGAACCGCGTCGATGCCCGAGCTGTCATCTGCGAGCTGAATATCAGCCAGAATTAGCCCTGGACGTTGCGCAAAAGCCTTGGCGACCGCTTCCGTGCGAGTGACCGCCACCCCAGTCACTCTATGCCCGAGATCTCGAACGATGGTTTCGATGTCCATCGCAATTATGGGCTCGTCCTCAATGATGAGCACGTTGGCGCGCGTCTGTCGCTCAATCTCCGCGAGAGCTTCGGCGACCATCCCTTCTATCTCGGAACTGGTTGTGCCGAGAAGATAGCCGGCATCATCAGGGGTGAACCCTTCCATCGCGGTGAGCAGCAGTGCTTGGCGCGATAGCGGAGCGATCAGCGACAGACGCGCTTGGGCGATATCCTCGGGGCTGCCGCTGCCGCTGTAGCCCGGCTCTGCCTCGATATTGGCTGACGACCAGATGGCATGGAAGGTCCGATAGAGGCCGAGCCGCGGATCGACGTCGCGCGGAAAGGATTCCGGCGCCGCGACAATCGCCTCAAGCGTTGCCCGAACGAAGGCGTCGCCATGGACTTGCGTGCCGGTCAGCGCACGGGCGTACCGGCGAAGGAAAGGCAAATGGGGCGCAAGTTCAGAGCCTAGGGGCATGGTCCAATGGACTACACTCCTGTCCCTCCAAAAGGAATCGCTCAAGCGCAATGGGAGGCAGCATGCTCGCGCGGGTTGACTTTTTGCAGTGCAGCATGCATATGCCCCTCCAGCGAGGCGTCATGCAGCGTGAACCGGCGGGTCAACCGCCCAGGCTCCGTCTCGTACTTTCCCAAGGTTTCCCTTTTCACGCGGGTCACCCAAACCCGCCGCGTTACGCGCGCCATTCCGGCTGCGCGCCGCGCCGCACATTTAGTGAGTTATCCATTACCATGTCATTCCAGACCCTCGGGCTGTCGCAGCCCGTCCTTCAGGCGCTTGCGCTCAAGGAATATGTCCATGCGACGCCGATCCAGCAGCAGGCGATCCCGACCGTGCTGACCGGCCGCGACCTTTTGGGCATCGCCCAGACCGGGACCGGCAAGACCGCCGCCTTCATGCTGCCCTCGATCGACCGGCTCGGCCGTTCGAACCGGCGCGCGGGCCCCCGCGCCTGCCGGATGCTGGTGCTCGCGCCGACCCGCGAGCTCGCCAGCCAGATCGCCGAGAGCGCCCGCGCCTATAGCCGCTTCTCGCAGCTCAAGGTCGCGACCGTGTTCGGCGGCACCTCGGTCGGCAAGAACCGCCAGGACGTCGCCCGCGGCGTCGACATTCTCGTCGCCACGCCGGGCCGCCTGATCGACCTGATCGAGCAGCGCTGCCTGACCTTGAGCGAGGTCGAGATCCTCGTCCTCGACGAGGCCGACCAGATGCTCGATCTGGGCTTCATCCACGCGCTCAAGCAGATCGTCCGGCTGCTGCCGGCCAAGCGCCAGACCCTGTTCTTTTCGGCGACCATGCCCAAGGCGATCAAGGAGCTGGCCGACAAATATCTCAACGATCCCGCCCAGGTCTCGGTCGCGCCCTCCTCGACCACCGTCGAGCGGGTCGACCAATACGTCACCTTCGTCCAGCAGAACGAGAAGCAGGCGCTGCTGACGATGATGCTGCGCGCCGGCTTTTCCGAGCGCGGCAACATGGAGCGCGTGCTGATCTTCACCCGCACCAAGCACGGCGCCGACCGGGTGGTGAAGCTGCTCGGCCAGAGCGGCATCCCGGCCAATGCGATCCACGGCAACAAGAGCCAGCCCCAACGGGAACGCGCGCTCGCCGAGTTCAAGGGCGGCCGGGCCAAGATCCTGGTCGCGACCGACATCGCCGCGCGCGGCATCGACGTTACGGGCGTCTCGCACGTGATCAACTTCGAGCTGCCCAACGTCTCCGAGCAATATGTCCACCGGATCGGGCGGACCGCGCGCGCCGGCGCGGCCGGCATCGCGATCGCTTATTGCGCGCCGGACGAGCGGGCCTATTTGAAGGGGATCGAGAAGCTCACCCGTACGCAGATCGAGACGGTGCCGCTGCCGGCCAATTTCACCGCCGAGGCGGACCGGATCAAGGCGACCCGCGGCCCTTCGCCCGAGCCCTCCCGCCAGGAACGGCGCGACGAGGAGGTGCGCGAGCGCCGCTTCCGTCCGCACCGCGCCCATCGCGGCCCCGGACGGTTCGCGTCGGCGGTCAGGCCGATGGGCGACAGCCGGCGGCGCTCCGCAGGGCGCTGACGAGGAATGGGGACAGTCGCATGCGACTGTCCCCTCCCTTGCCTTTTGGCAAGGCTGCTGCTAGGGGCACGCCCCTGCGCCGCGGAGTCCGCTTCGCGGCCGAATTTTTTCAGGCAATCCGATCTTAAGGGAAGAGTGGCGCGCTTTTATGCAAATCATCGTTCGCGATAACAATGTCGACCAGGCGCTGCGGGCGCTCAAGAAAAAGCTGCAGCGCGAGGGCGTCTATCGCGAGATGAAGCTGCGCCGTCACTACGAGAAGCCGTCCGAGAAGCGCGCCCGCGAGCGGGCCGCCGCGATCCGGCGCGCGCGCAAGCTCGAGCGCAAGCGGGCGGAGCGCGACGGCGTCCGCTGAGCGGCCGTCCTGCCGGCGCAGGGCACCCCACAAAGTACCAAGCGGACGATAGTCGCAAGCTCCGGAGCCGCGCCTATCAGCCTTGCGACTGGGATTGCGCCTGCGCCTGGGTCTCGTTGACCGCCACCTCCACCGTCAGATCCTCGGCGCCGCCACCCGAACGTGCGCCGGCGACCGGGGCGGCGTCGCGATAATCGAGGCCGCAGGCGACGCGGACATAGGCGTCGTCGGCCGAGATCCCGTTGGTCGGATCGAAGGCGACCCAGCCGAGATCGCCGACCCACGCCTCGGCCCAGGCATGCGACGCCTCCTGGGCGTGGGCGCCGTCGCGGCGGAAGAGGTGGCCGGAGACGTAGCGGGCCGGGATGCCGAACAGGCGCGCCGCGGAGATGAACATGTGGGCGAAATCCTGACAGACCCCGTGGCCCGCGGCGCTGGCATGCTCGGCGCTCGTGTCGGCCTCGGTCGCCTCGGTATCGAAGCGCATCGCCTCGTAGATGCGGCGGTTGAGATTGTGGAGCCGGCCGAGCGCGGGGTCGGGGCCGATCTCGATCGAGCGGGCGAGCGCCTCGATCGCCGGACCCGCCTCGGTCAGCGGCGTCGCCCGGCAGAAGATCTGGGGCGGCAAATCGTGCGGCAGGCCCTGGACGACGCCGGCCCGATCCTCGGTCAGCACCCGGCCGTTGACCGACACCGAAAGCCGCGAGACCGGCTTGTCGACATAGAGCATGTGAGTGACGTTGCCGTAGCCGTCGCGGTGCTCGCGCAGACGGGCGTCAACATCGACGTCAATCCGCCAGTCGAGCACATTCTGGCCGGCGAAGCTCGCGGGCGTCGCGCGCAGCAGCTGGATGATGCCGCGGGCGGGCCGCGCATAAGCGTAGGTGGTGACGTGCCGGATCGCGAGCTGCATCAGGCGAACCGGAACTGGCCGGCGATCGCGCCGCCGACGGCATTGTTGTCGCGGATATAGGCCTGCAGCCATTCGTGCAGGCCGCGGCTGAAGACCGCGTCGACGTCGAGCTCCTGGAGCTTCGACAGGCGCTGGCGGGCGAGCCGGTCGGCCGGCCCCTGCTTCCCGGACAGCGCGCCGAACTCGCCGAGCAACGCGACCGTCTCCTCGGCGGTCCAGGCGAGCGAGCGCGGCAGCTCGCGGCGGAAGATCAGCATGTCGGCGACCAGCCAGGGCCGCAATGCCTCGCGGTAGAGGTGGCGGTAGGCGGTCTTGGCCGAGACGATCTGGAGGATCGTCGTCCACTGGTCGCGGTCGAGCGTGCCGCCGACCTCCTGGCCCTCGGGCAGGAGCAGATAATATTTGACGTCGAGCAGCCGGGCGGTGGCGTCGCCGCGTTCGATCATCGAGCCCAAACGCATGAACCAATAGCCTTCGTTGCGCAGCATCCGCGCGAGCGCGCCCTCGAAGCCGCGCAGCTCGGCCTTCAGCTCCTCGACGAGATTGAGGGTCGCCTGGACGCTGCCCGGGCTGGAGCGGGCGTGGATCGTCAGCCAGGCGCGGTTGATCGCCTCCCAAGCCTCGCGGGTGAGCGCGGTGCGGGCCGCCCGGGCATTGTCGCGCGCGGTGACGATGCACGAGCGGATCGAGCCCGGATTGTCGGGGTCGAGGGCGAGGAAGCGGCGCGCCGCATAGCCTTCCTTGCCCATGTCGATCGGCGGCGCGCCGACCACGCTCAAGGCGCTCGCCCAGGCCCGCTCGACATGGGCGTGGCCACCCAGAGCGGCGAGCCGGATCGTCGCCTCGACGAGGCGGGTGGTGAACTCGGCCCGCTCCATGTGGCGGCCGATCCAGTAGAGGTTCGAGGCGGTGCGCGACAGCATGTCAGCCGCCCGCCTCCGCTTCCGGCGCGGCGAGGACGAAGCTGTCCTTGGTGCCGCCGCCCTGGCTCGAATTGACCACCAGCGAATTCTTGCGCAGCGCTACCCGGGTCAGCCCGCCCGGGACGATGGTGACGCCCCTGGCGCCGGTCAGCACGAACGGCCGGAAATCGACATGGCGCGGCGCCATGCCGGCCTCGCACTGGGTCGGCACCGTCGACAGCGCCAGCGTCGGCTGGGCGATGTAGCGCTCGGGCGCCGCCTTCAGCTGGGCGCGGAACGTCTCGATCTCCTTCTTCGTGGAGGTCGGGCCGACCAGCATGCCGTAGCCGCCCGAGCCGTCGACCAGCTTGACCACCAGCTTGTCGAGATTGTCGAGCGTGTGGCGAAGGTCGGCGGGCTCGCGGCAGCGCCAGGTCTCGACATTGGCGAGCTTCGCCTCCTCGCCGGTATAATAGCGCACGATCGCGGGCATGTAGGAATAGATCGCCTTGTCGTCGGCGATGCCGGTGCCGGGCGCGTTGACGAGGGTGACGTTGCCGGCCATGTAGGCGGCCATCAGCCCGTTCACGCCGAGCAGCGAATTGTGGCGGAAGACGAGCGGGTCGAGGAAGGCATCGTCGATCCGGCGGTAGATGACGTCGACCCGCACCCGGCCGTCGATCGTCTTCATCCAGACGACGTCGTCGTCGACCTCGAGGTCGCGCCCTTCGACCAGCTCGATCCCCATATTGTCGGCGAGGAAGCTGTGCTCGTAGAAGGCGCTGTTGTGGTGGCCGGGCGTCAAGAGGACGCAGCGCGGCTCGCGCGCCGCCTCGGGCGCGACCGAATAGAGCGTCTCGCGCAGCGCTTCGGGATAGGAATCGACCGGGCGGACCGGGAAGATGTCGAACAATTCCGGGCAGAGCCGCAGCATCGCGTCGCGATTCTCGATCATGTAGGAGACGCCGGAGGGGGTGCGGACATTGTCCTCGAGCACGTAGAAATCGTCGGCGCCGGTCCGGATCAGGTCGATCCCGCAAATGTGGGCGTAGACGCCGTGCGGCGGGCGGGCGCCGACGGCCTGCACGTTATATTGCGGGTTGGCGAGGACGATGTCGGCCGGGACGACGCCGTCGGCGATGATCTTGCGTGCCCCGTAGACGTCGTCGATGAAGAGGTTGATCGCCCGCACCCTCTGTTCGAGGCCGCAGGAGAGCTTGTCCCATTCGGCGGCGGAGAAGATGCGCGGGACGATGTCGAACGGGATGATCCGCTCGGCCGCCTCGTCATCGCCATAGACCGAGAAGGTGATGCCGAGGCTGCGGAAGGCGGCCTCGGCGGCGTGCTGGCGGCGCGCGAGCTCGACGGGCGGCGTCTCCGCCAGCCATCTGGCGAGCGGCTCGAAGCCCGCGCGCGCTTTGGCGCGGCCACTTCCCCACAATTCATCGAACGCGCGGCCGTCGCCCATCGCCCCACAATGCACGAAAGGCGGAAAAGCGCCAATGGCGATGCGGGGACAGGCACGTACCTATCCCGCTTAGGGGATTTCCCGTGCCCGAGGCTTTATGATCAGGCCACCGCGCGTGTCGGCTTGGGGACTGTCCAGGCGTGCTTGCGGGCGACATGGAGCCAGGTGATGATGGCGTTCTCGACGTTGACAAGCGCTTCGGCACGGGTGGCGCCGTCCGACATGCAGCCGGGCAGCTCCGGAACGGTCGCCAGATAACCGCCACCATCCTTCTCGGAGAGCGGCTCGATCGCCACTTTGCAAGCGCCGTGACTGTCCATCGTCCTAATCATGCCGCGCTCATCGGAATCTGTATAGTCTATCGGGATAATTTGCGCTAATCGAATAATCGGCGGCGCGCGATAAATTTGGAAGATTTTCGGGGGCCGGAGCGGAGGGGAAGCGCCGCACCTGTATATACAAAAACCTTGCGGGGAGCGACCGTGACGTATATACAAAAACCGGCGAACATCGAGTTCGATCCGGCCAAGGACGCCGCCAATGTCGAGAAGCATGGCATCTCGCTGGCTCGGGCCGCCGATCTCGATCTCCTCGCCTTTGTGGAGGATGATCGTTTCGAAGAGTCCCGATACCGCATTTACGGCCTGATCGACGATAGCCTGTACTGCCTCGTCGCGACGGATCGCGGGGACAAGATTCGGGCGATCAGCCTCCGCCGGGTCCATGCGAAGGAAATGCGCCGCTATGCCCAATAAGCCTGTCGTATTCGACGAAGACAATCCCGAGTGGACCGAAGAGGATTTCGCCCGCGCGCGGCCGGCAAGCGAGTTGCCGCCGGGCATGCTCGCCGCCTTCCCGCGGACGAAGGCGCGCGGCGGCCGGCCGCCCGGCTCGAACAAGCTGTCGGTTTCGATCCGGCTCGACGCGGACGTGCTGGAGAAATTCCGGGCGACCGGTCCGGGCTGGCAGTCGCGGATCAACGAGGCGCTGAAGCGGGCCCGGGTTTAGTCAGAGGTTATCGGGGAGTGTCCCCATTTGACGTGGACGCGCGCGGCCGCCGGGGCTAATCGTTACGCCATGACAACGGAACTCACCGTCCTCGCCTGGGGCTGCGTGCTCGCGCTCGTCCACGTCTTCGCCGCGATTCGCGCCAAGACCCGCCAATACGGCAGCAAGTGGAACATCAGCGCCCGCGACGAGGAGGTGCCGCCGCTCAATCCAGTCGCCGGCCGGCTGGCCCGGGCGCAGGCCAATTTCTACGAGAGCTTCCCGATCATGGTGGCGGCGATCCTGATCGTCAGCGTCGCCCACCTGGAAAACCGCTGGACCGCGCTCGGCGCGCTGATCTGGCTCGGCGCCCGCCTCCTCTATCTGCCGCTCTACGCCTTCGCCGTCCCGGTCCTGCGTTCGCTCGCCTGGACGGCGGGCCTCGCCGGCATCGTCATGGTGCTCTGGCCGGCGCTGGCCGCGGCGTTCTAGGGGGACAGTTCCCAATTCGGGGACAGTCCCTGACCAAGGCACGGCGGCCTATTGGAGTGGGATCGTCTCGCTGTCGTCGGCCCAGTGATTGAGCGCGCCGGCCAGCCAGCGGGCCTGCCCCGCGCTGAGCCTGATCGTCGCGCGGCGGCGGCGGGAAATCAGGACGAATTGCAGCTCGCCCGGGCCAATCGCGCCGATTTCCAGCTCCTCCACCGAGGTCCCCGGATCGGGGCCGAGCCGGAAGGCAGGCCTCTCCTCCACCCGCAACGAAATGCCGGGCAGCGGCGCACTGGCCGCAACCTCCGCGGAACGGAATGTCCGCCATCGATCTTTCAGGCTCATTTCGCGAGCCTACAAAGAAGAGCCTGCCGAAGCGACCCCATTGCGGACGTTCACGGCGCTGCTATTCCCGCAGCCATGACCGATCACCCGGATCAGCCCGATCAGGCTGCCAAGGATCGATGGCAGGCTGACCTCTCCGAGGCCGTCTACCGGCTCTCGGTGTCGCTCAGGGCGCTTCACGAGACCAATCCGTGGCCCGAAGATCATCCGCTGTTGGGCCAGGCGATCAACACATTGGCGACGGAGCTGTGGGACCGTTGCTTCAGCGTGACCGAGATACGGACTGCCTTCGAGGAGGCCGCGGCCGATCTGCCACGTTACGCCGCCGGTCGCGAGACCCGGCCCTGAACGGAATGTCCGCTTTCCACCCGTGGCGGACGTTCAGCGCCGCCTCTTTTGCAAAGGACGCGACCCCAAAAAGAAAACCGGCGCCGCGAAGGCTCGCGGACGCCGGTTCTCGCCCCACTCGAAGCAGGTTCAGGCGACCTTGGCGGCCTCCATGTCCTCGGGCTCGCGCAGCACGTAGCCGCGGCCCCAGACGGTCTCGATATAATTGTCGCCGCCGCAAGCCAGGCTCAATTTCTTGCGCAGCTTGCAGATGAAGACGTCGATGATCTTGAGCTCGGGCTCGTCCATGCCGCCGTAGAGATGATTGAGGAACATCTCCTTGGTCAGCGTCGTGCCCTTGCGCAGGCTCAAGAGCTCCAGCATTGCATATTCCTTGCCGGTCAGATGGACGCGGCTGCCGTCGACCTCGACCGTCTTGGCGTCGAGATTGACCGCGAGCTTGCCGGTCTTGATGACCGACTGCGAATGGCCCTTGGAGCGGCGGACGATGGCGTGGATGCGGGCGACCAGCTCGTCGCGGTGAAACGGCTTGGTGACGTAATCGTCGGCGCCGAAGCCCAAAGCCCGGACCTTCGAATCCAGCTCGGCGACGCCGGACAGGATCAGCACCGGCGTGCCGACCTTGGCCGTCCGCAGCTTCTTCAGCACGTCATAGCCGTGCATGTCCGGCAGGTTGAGGTCGAGGCAGATGATATCGTAATCGTAGAGCTTGCCCAGATCCAACCCCTCCTCGCCGAGATCGGTGGTGTAGACGTTGAAGCCTTCGCTCGTCAGCATGAGCTCGATCGCCTTGGCGGTCGTCGGCTCGTCTTCGATCAGCAGCACGCGCATGGATCGCCCCTCCTGTCGCCCGGCCCGGCCGGCAGCGACGTTCATTAACCTTTAGAGGTGTGAAGGCAAAAGGTTAATTTGGTATTAATGCGATGGAATCCCTGCATTTGTCCGCACCGTTGCGCGGCGGCCACGCAAGTGGCAGGGCGGCGCTCATGAACCCTTTCGAAAGCCGCGTTCTTTTCATCGACGGCGAGGCGCTGGTGATCGACAAGCCGGCCGGCCTCGCCGTCCATCCGGGATCGCGCACGCCCGAGAGCCTCGAAGACTATCTTCACCATCTTCGTTTCGGTTTCAAGCGGCTGCCGCTGCCCGTGCATCGGCTCGACCGCGACACGTCGGGATGCCTGCTGCTCGCCCGCAACCCCAAGGCGCACAAGGCCTTCCAGCGCGCCTTCGAGGACAAGCAGGTGGCCAAGACCTATGTCGCGGTGCTCGACGGCGTGCCCGAAGCGGACGCGGGGACGGTCGATCTGGCGCTCGGCAAGACTTCTACCGCCGAGGAAGGCTGGCGGATGGTGCCCGACCCGGCCGGCAAGGCGGCGGTGACCCACTGGCGGGTGGCGGCGGTCCGCGACGGCCGCGCCATCCTCGTCTTCACGCCCGAGACCGGCCGCACCCATCAGATCCGCATCCACGCCGCCGCCGGCATCGGCATCGCGATCGTCGGCGACAAGGTCTACGGGGCGGGCAGGGGGCCGATGCTGCTCCACGCGCTGTCGCTCAGGGTCGAGCGCGGGACCAAGCCGCCGGTCGAGGCGAGCGCGCCGCTGCCGCCCACCTTCGTCAACGCAGGCTATGGCGATGTCCTTTGAAATCCCCGAAGACGCGCTTGAAGAACGCTTTCTCGCCGCCTCCGGGCCGGGCGGCCAGAACGTCAACAAGGTCGCCACCGCCTGCCAGCTCAGATGCGACGTGTTCGCGCTCGGCCTCGCCCCCGACGTCTACCAGCGGCTCAAGACGCTGGCGGGGAGCCGGATGAACGCGGCCGGCGAGATCGTCATCACCGCCCGGAGATACCGCACCCAGGAGGCGAACCGCGAGGATGCGCGCGCGCGGCTGGCGGAACTGATCGCTCGTGCCCATGTCCGGCAGGCGAAGCGCAAGCGCACCCGCCCGAGCCGCGCCGCCAAGGCGAGGCGCGTCGATGCCAAGAAGCAGCGCGGTTCGGTCAAGGAGGGACGCGGCAAGGTGAGGCTGGACTAGATGCACGATTTCAGGATCGACACCGCGGACAAAGAGAGCCTGTACCGCGCGCTGATCGAGGCCGCCGACGCGCTGACCGCGGGCGAGCCGGATGCGATTGCCAACATGGCCAATGTCGCGGCCCTGCTGTTCGAGGCGCTGCCGGACGTCAACTGGGTGGGCTTCTACCGCAGTGTCGGGGGCGAGCTCGTGCTCGGGCCGTTCCAGGGCCGGCCGGCCTGCATCCGCATTTCGTTCGGCAAGGGTGTCTGCGGCACCGCCGCCGCGACGCTCGAACCGCAGCGCGTCGACGATGTCCTCGCCTTCCCCGGCCACATCGCCTGCGACGCCGCCTCGCGCGCCGAGCTGGTGGTGCCGATCCTCGTCGCTGGCGCGCTCGTCGGCGTGCTCGATCTCGACAGCCCGACGCCGGCGCGCTTCGACAAGGAAGACGAAGCGGGCTGTGTCAAACTGATACAGCGTCTATCCGGGCGGCTCGGCGGCATGGCAAAGGCGCCGGGCGAAGGGTAAAAGCGGCGTTCACCGTCCTGTGCGCCTCGCACCGGGCGCGGCATTGCGAACAGGGGATCCCGGTATGCGCAAGTTGAGCCTTTCCCTCCTGGCGGCGAGCATCGCCCTCACCCCGTCCGGCGCCTTCGCCCAGGGCGGGCCCCATGGCCCCCATGGGCCCCCGCCCGGCGCCACCTGGCGCGGCGGCATGACCGGCCCGCCCGGGCACGGCCCCAATGTGATGATGCGCCACGGCGGTCCGATGGGCGGCCATCAATTCCAGCGCCGGCTGCACCGCGGCTTCGTCGTCCCGCAATTCTGGTGGGGGCCGCAATTCCAGATCGGCAACTGGCAGATGTACGGCTTCGCCGATCCCGGCCCGGACGGCCGCTGGATCCGCTATTATGACGACGCCTATCTGATCGACGGCGACGGCCGCATCCGCGACAGCCGCGAAGGCCTCGACTGGGATCGCTATGGCGAGGATTGGGATATGGCCGACGGCATCCCCGCCTATCGCGGCGGCGGCGACAGGGACGATGACGACGACGATGGCGACGGGCATCATCGCGGCGGCCATCATGGCGGCATGCACCATGGCGGGCCGGGCCCCGGCTACGGTTATGGCGGGGGCTATGGCTACAGCCAGGTCTATGGCGGCGGCTACGGCTACGGCATGTATGCCTATCCGATCGTGATCGAGACGGTCACCACCTCGGCCGCCGCGGCGACCTACAGCGAAGAGGTGGTCGAGGAATATGTGACGGTGCGCCGCCACCACCGCCGCCCGCGCTGCGTCTGCCGGGCGCCGCGGCCGGCGCCGCCGCCCCCGCCCCGTCGTCCGCCGCCGGGCGAGCGCGGCTAGGGTCTCGGCTCAGGCCATTATTCCATGTCGTCCCGAACTTGATTCGGGACCCATGAACACGGACGGCGCGAACTCGCGAGCACCATGTTCATGGGTCCTGACTTTCGTCAGGATGACGTAGCGAACTCTCCCAAGCCGTTCAGCTCAGGCGGGCCAGCGCTTCCTCGCTGAGCCCGCCGGGCACGATGATCAGCGGGCAGGGAAGGGTCCCCGCCGCCGCCCCGGCGAAATGGCTCACCAGGGGGCCCGGCCCGCCTTCGGCCGCCGCGCCCAGCACCAGCGCCGAAAAGTCCTCGCGCTCGGCCAGCAGCTCGGTCACCGCCTTGACGGGATCGCCCTGCCGGATCGTGATCGACGGCTTCACTCCGGCTTCCTCCATGATCTCGCCGGTCGCCTGGGCCAGCATCGCCTCGGCGCGCAGCCGGGCTTCCTCCTCCATCGCTTCCTGGACCGCGCCCCACTGGACGAACTCCTGCTGCGGGATCAAGGCGAGGATCTCGACCCCGCCGCCCGAGCGCGCCACCCGCCGCGCCGCGAAGCGCAAGGCCGCGAGCGCCTCCTCGGTTTCGTCCATCACCACCAGATAGGAGGGCATGATACCGCCTTTCGGGCGTGGAAGGTGCGCGATTTGACGCCGTGGCACAAGGGCGGGCTCGGCTGGCGCGGCGGCGCGTTAGCGGCTAGGTCTTTGCGCCGTCGAAGCGACGGGAGGCAGGCATGCGCAACATCGTCTTCTGGATCGTCGCCCTCATCGCGATCCTGTGGAACCTGTTCGGCGCTTACAATTTCGCCCAGACGCTCGCCAACAACCATGACTATCTCAAGGACGTGGATGCCGAGTTCCTGGCCTGGACGCTGGCCTTGCCGGGCTGGCGCTACGCTTTGTGGGGGCTGGCGGTCGCGCTCAGCGTGGCCGGCAGCCTGGCGCTGCTGCTCAAGCGGGCGATGGCGGGGCTTTTGTTCTGGCTCACCGCGGGGGCGATGGTGCTCGGCTTCGGCGCCGACTTCCTGCTGTTCGACGGCATGCGCTATTACCACCCGTCCGGGCTGGGCTTTTTGGCGATGCTCGTCGCCATCGAGGCTGCGTTCGCGCTTTACGCGGGCTGGGCGGCGCGGCAAGGGATGCTGAAACGGCCCTGATAGGTAAAGATCCATGCCGATCGAACTCAAGATGCCCGCTTTGTCCCCGACGATGGAGGAGGGGACGCTCGCCAAATGGCTGGTCAAGGTGGGCGACGCGGTCAAATCGGGGGACATCCTCGCCGAGATCGAGACCGACAAGGCGACGATGGAGTTCGAGGCGGTCGACGAAGGCACGATCGCCAAAATCCTCGTTCCCGAGGGGAGCGACGGGGTCAAGGTCGGCACGGTCATCGCCCTGATCGCGGGCGAAGGCGAGGAGGGCGAGGAGGCAAAAGCGGCGCCCGCGCCGCCGCCGCCGCCCAAAGCCGAGGCGCCCGTTCCCGAAGCGCCGAAGACCGCGCCCGCTCCCGCTCCCGCGCCGCCGCCGAAGCCGGCGGAGAGCGGCGACCGGGTCAAGGCGAGCCCGCTCGCCCGGCGTCTCGCCGAGGCGCAGGGGATCGACCTTGCCGGTCTTGCCGGCTCCGGACCGGGCGGGCGGATCGTCAAGGCCGACGTCGACGGCGCCGCCGGCAAAGCCCCGGCCAAACCTGCCGCCGCGCCGCCGGCGGTGATCGAGACCGACATCCCGCACGAAATCGTCAAGCTCTCCAACATGCGCAAGACGATCGCGCGGCGGCTGACCGAGGCCAAGCAGACGATCCCGCACATCTACCTGACCGTCGACGTCCGCCTGGATGCGCTGCTGAAGCTCAGGGCCGAGCTCAACAAGGGCCTCGAGAGCCGCGGCGTCAAATTGAGCGTCAACGACATGCTGATCAAGGCGCTCGCCGTCGCCCTCATCGAGGTGCCGGAGTGCAACGTCTCGATCTCCGGCGACCAATTGCTCAAATACGGCCGCGCCGACATTTCGGTCGCGGTGTCGATCCCGGGCGGGCTGATCACCCCGATCGTCGCCGGCGCCGAGGCCAAATCGCTGTCGACCATCGCGAAGGAGATCCACGACCTCGCCGGCCGCGCCAAGGAGGGCAAGCTCCAGCCCCACGAATATCAGGGGGGCACGGCGAGCCTTTCGAACATGGGGATGTATGGAATTAAGCAATTTGAAGCGGTTATAAACCCGCCGCAGGGGATGATCATGGCCATCGGGGCCGGCGAGAAGCGGCCTTACGTGATCGACGACTCCTTACAGATCGCCACCATCATGAGCGCTACCGGCAGCTTCGACCACCGCGCCATCGACGGCGCCGACGGGGCGCGGCTGATGCAGGCGTTCAAGCGGCTCGTCGAGGCGCCGCTGGGGATGCTCGCCTGAAGCGCGACACGCTGCTGCTGCTCGTCCTGACGGTGCCGGCGGCGCTGGCGGCGAGCGGCATTTCCGGCCTGCTCTACGCCTTCTACGACGCCGGCATTCACTCTTCGGGCGACGTCGGCCTGGCGGATTTCCTGCTGGTGCTGGCCTATGCGCTGCTGGCCGCGTGCACCGGCTTCTTCATCGCCTTGCCGGGCCTGCTGCTGATCGGCGTGCCGCTGACCTGGCCGCTCCGGCGGCAGATCGCCGCCCATCCGCTGATCGCCGCCTTGATCTACGGCCCGGTCGGCGCCGGCGCGGGGCGGCTGATCGCGATCTGGCTCGACCGCGGCGCGGCGCTGCCGGGAGAGGCGGACGTGCCGGCGACGATCTTCGGCACGGTCACCGCGCTCGCCTGGGTCTGGACGCTGCGCAAGGCGCGGAGGCTGCTCGACGAGCGCTGATGACCTGGCTCTCCCTTGCCGTCGCGATCGCGGTGCTGCTCGGCAGCTTCGGCTATGCGCGCCACCGCGCGGGCGAGCGCGCCGCGCCGGCCAACCGCACCGACCGGGTCTGGCACAGCGCCTGCCTGTTCGCCGCCGCCGCGACCCTCACCGACGCGATCCCGCCGGCGAGCCAGGGGCATTTCGCCGGGGCGGTCCTGGCCGCCGTCCCCGCCTTCTTCCTGACCGCGGGCGCAAGCCTCCTGTGGGCGTTCGCGGCGGACCTGGCGCTGATCCGGCTCGGCGCGGTCCGCAGCCGCCGCTGGCTGATCGCCGCGCCGCCCGCCTTCATCCTCGCCTGCTTCGCCCTGCTGGTGCTGCCCTTCGCCTGGTGGCGCGGCGCGCTCGGCTTGGTCTTCGCGAGCCCGGTGCCGCTCGCCACCGCGGCCGACGCGGCCGCGGCGGGCCTGCTCTGGTGGTCCTACCTCGCCCCGGACGAGAACGAGGTGGGGCGCGTGTTCGATTAGCGTCCGGTTGATTGCGGCGGCCGGCTTGATGCTCTCTCGCCAAAAGTGTAACCAGCGGTGGCACTTTTCGGGAAATTGTGATGAAGATGGGCATCAAGGAGTTTCGCGAGCGGTTCAGCGAGGTCGTGCAGAGCGGGCAGGGCGTGGTCGTCACCAATCACGGCAAGGTGGTTGGCATCTTCACGCCGCTGCGGCCGAAGGACCCGAAGCGTGTCCGCGCCGCCGCGGCGTCGATCCGGCGCTGGCAGGGGGAGATGAAGGCCAAGGGCGTCGATCTGGAGGCGGAACTGGCGGCGGAAGGAATCGCACCGGACGGGACTCCGCTCGATGACCGTGCTGGTCGTTGACGCGAACATCATGGCGTCCGCGTTGATGGGCACGACGCTGCCGCTGCTCGCCGATCAGGCGGCGCGCGGGATCGTCCTCGCGGCCCCGCAACCCCAGCTCGAGGAAACGCGAGGCGTCCTGCACCGACGCGGCACGCCCGATCCCGATGCGCGGATGGCGGCATTGCTCGAGATCGTCGAGCCGCTCGACCCGATCGCCTTCGAGACGTTCGAGGCGAAAGCACGCGAACGGCTGGAGGCGCACGGCCAGCGCGACTGGCCGGTGCTCGCCGCGGCGATGGCGCTTGGGGGGCATATCTGGAGCCACGACAAGGATTTTCTGGGCGTCGGCGTTCCAGTGTGGTCGAACCGGAATGTTCGGCATATAGAGCCGGCAATATGAGGACTGGCAGTTTCGACCACCGCGCCATCGACCGCGCCGACGGTGCCCGCCTGATGCAGGCGTTCAAGCGGCTGGTCGAGAACCCGCTCCGGATGCTGACCTAGTGTCTTTGGAAACTCGAAAAGAGAAATTCCTTTATCAGGTGGTCGTGCCTGTCATAGGCGCCATTTTGGGTGCGATAGCGGCGACGTGGTTTCAGTCGGCTAGTATCGACAAGGCTCAACTCCAAGATGTCATTCACTTGTTGAGAGACCCATTGTTGACCGCGCCGCAGAAATTGCAAGCTTTGGAGGTTTACAAGGAAATCACTGACCGCCCTTGGTCTATTATTCGATCACTGGTCACAACTCTGACAATGACAATTTCGATCGCCATCGGGGCGATGGTCGCTGGCGGCTTCTTTATGAGGCGCAATTGACCACTAGAAAGAGATTGCCTGATGCCTGACACTTACGATCTCATCGTCCTCGGCTCGGGGCCGGGCGGCTATGTCGCGGCGATCCGGGCGTCGCAGCTCGGGCTCAAGGTCGCGATCGTCGAGCGGGAGAAATTGGGCGGGATCTGCCTCAACTGGGGGTGCATCCCGACCAAGGCGCTGCTGCGCACCTCGGAGATCAACCATTATCTAACGCACGCCTCCGCCTACGGGCTCAGCGCCGAGAAGGTCGGGTTCGACCTCGCCGCGATCGTCGAGCGTTCGCGCAGGGTCGCCGGGCAGCTCAACATGGGCGTCAAGGGGCTGATGAAGAAGCACAAGGTGACGGTGGTCGAGGGCGAGGGGAAGCTGACCGGGAAGGGCAGGCTCGACGTCGGCGGCAAGGTGCTGGAGGCCAAGCACATCATCGTCGCCACCGGCGCGCGGTCGCGCGACCTGCCCTTCGCCAAGGCGGACGGGGAGCGGATCTGGACCTATCGGCACGCGATGGTGCCGAAGGAGATGCCGACCAAGCTGCTGGTGATCGGCTCGGGCGCGATCGGGGTCGAGTTCGCCAGCTTCTATTCGGACATGGGCGCCGAAGTGACCATCGTCGAGATGCTGCCGCGCATCCTGCCGGTCGAGGACGAGGAGGTCTCCGCCTTCGTCCACAAGGCGCTCGTGAAGCAGGGGATGAAGATCCATGTCGGCTCGGGGGTCGACAAGCTGGACGTCACCAAGACCGGCGTGAAGGCGGCGATCAAGGGCGCGGGCGTGCAGGATTTCAGCCACGCCATCGTCGCGATCGGCATCGCCCCGAACAGCGAGGGAATCGGGCTCGAGGCGCTCGGCGTGAAGACCGACCGCGGCCATATCGTCACCGACGGCTACGGCCGCACCAATGTCGCGGGGATCTACGCGATCGGCGACGTTTGCGGCCCGCCCTGGCTGGCGCACAAGGCGAGCCATGAAGGCGTGGTCTGCGTCGAGGCGCTCGCCGGCGGCAAGCCGCATCCGTTCGAGACCTGGAACATCCCGGGCTGCACCTATTCGCGGCCGCAGGTGGCGAGCGTCGGGCTGACCGAGGCCGCGGCCAAGGAGGCGGGGCGCGCGGTCAAGGTCGGCAAGTTCCCGTTCATCGGCAACGGCAAGGCGATCGCCTTGGGCGAGGCCGACGGGTTCGTGAAGACCGTGTTCGACGCGGCGACCGGTGAATTATTGGGCGCCCACATGGTCGGCGCCGAAGTGACCGAGCTGATCCAGGGCTACGTGGTCGCGCGCCAGCTCGAGACCACCGAGGCCGAGCTGATGGAGACCGTCTTCCCGCACCCGACGCTGAGCGAGATGATGCACGAGAGCGTGCTCGATGCCTATGGGCGGGTGCTGCATATGTGAATGGCCTGCGCCTAGGGGCGCGGGGCGGCTTCGGCGGCATCGAACTCGGCCTCGTCGATACCGTAGCCGATGCCGAGCATCGTCGGATGCGGGGCGACCGGGCCGGGGTGCGGGGCCGAGCAGGCGAGGCTGATGCGGCGGCCGGCGCGGCGCCCCTCCGGCGTCAGGCGCTCGGCGAATTCATGGCCGTTGCCGTCGGAGTAGGGCAGGCGCTCGAGCCGGGCGTAGCGCTGGAGGCGCGGAAAAGCGGGCGACGAGGGCGGCGCGCAGGCGGGCGAGGTCGGCGCGGCAGGCGGCGAACGCGGCGGTCACGGGCTGCCCCTCGTAGAAGCGAGAGGCCCCGAGGGAGACGACGATGCCGTTGTCGAGGCTGGTGAAGGCGATCTCGCGCCAGAACGGGTCGCCGGCGCGGCGCCACTGGTTGCGGTTTGGGCTGCCCGGCACCGCCGCGAAGCCGAGCGCGGCCGGGTCCGCCACCCGCCCGCCGATCGGCACGCCGAAATCGCCGGTCACGAAATGCGGCTCGTCCGCGGCAGCCGCGGCCGCGGGCGCGAGCGCGAGCGACGCCGCAAGCGCGGCGGCGAGACGAGCGGGCGACGATCGGCTCGGCATCATGGCGGCAGGTTGTGGCGAGTTTCGGCAGCGGCGCAAGGGCGGGGGGCCGGCGATGCGGGAGAGTTGCTTCTTGTCGCAAGAAGTTGTCGCTAGTGACTGTCCCCGGCAAACCGCTACGCTGGCACAATGCGCACTTCTCCCGGCCGTCTTCGCATCGTCATCGTCGGCGCGGGCTTTGGCGGGCTCGAGGCGGTCAAGCGGCTGCGCGGCGCGGCCGCCGACATCGTCCTCGTCGACCAGCGCAACCACCATCTCTTCCAGCCGCTGCTCTACCAGGTCGCGACCGCCTCCTTGTCTCCCTCGGAGATCGCCTGGCCGATCCGCGCCATCGTCCGCGGCCGGCCCGAGGTCAGCACGGTCCTCGCTTCGGTGACGGGCGTCGATCCGGCCGGCCGGCGGGTGCGGCTGAACGACGGCAGCGCCCTTGGCTACGACACTCTGATCCTCGCTACCGGGGCGCGCCATTCCTATTTCGGCCATGACGAGTGGGAGCCGTTCGCGCCCGGCCTCAAGACGATCGAGGACGCCACCCGCATCCGCGGCCGCATCCTGCTCGCCTTCGAGGCGGCCGAGCGGGAAAACGATCCGCTTCGCCGCGCCGCCTTGCTGACCTTCGTCATCATCGGCGCCGGCCCGACCGGAGTCGAGCTCGCCGGCACCATCGCCGACCTCGCCCGCGACACGCTGCCGGCGGATTTCCGGGCGATCGACACGAGGATGACGACGGTCCTGCTGGTCGAGGCCGGCCCGCGGGCGCTGCCGGGCTACCCCGACACGCTGTCGGACTATGCCCGCCGCGCGCTTGAAGGGCTCGGCGTCGAGGTCGCGCTCGGCGAGGCCGTCACCGAGGTCGCGGAGGGGAGCGTCGCGTTCGGCGGCCGCAGCGTCCGGGCCGGGACGATCCTCTGGGCGGCGGGCGTGCGCGCATCGCCCGCCGCCGAATGGCTGGGCGCCGCGGCCGACGAAGCGGGCCGCATCCTCGTCGAGCCCGACCTTACCGTCCCCGGCCATCCGGAAATCTTCGCGATCGGCGACACCGTGGCGATCGCCGGACCCGACGGCAAGCCAGTGCCGGGCATCGCCCCCGCGGCGAAGCAGGGCGGCCGCCATGTCGCCCGCGTGATCCGCGCCCGGCTCGCCGGCCGGCCGGCGCCCGGACCGTTCCTTTACCATCATGACGGCAGCCTGGCGCAGATCGGCAAGCGCAAGGCGGTGATCGATTTCGGCTGGATCCGGCTGCGCGGGGCGATCGCCTGGTGGCTGTGGGGCATCGCCCACATCTACTTCCTGGTCGGCGTCCGCGCGCGCCTCAGCGTCGCCCTGAACTGGCTGTGGATCCACGCGCGCAACCAGCGCAGCGCGAGGCTGATCACCGGGGACGGGGACACTAGCGCGTAATCGGGACAGCCACTAGTGACTGTCCCCCGGATGAGCCAGGCGCACGACAACCGCACCCTCCTGATCGCCTTCGCGGCGAATCTCGGCATCGCGGTCTCCAAGTTCGCGGCGGCGGCGGTGACCGGCTCGTCGGCGATGCTGACTGAGGGGATCCATAGCGTCGTCGATTCCCTGAACCAGCTGCTGCTGATCTGGGGCCGGCGCCAGTCGCGCAAGGCGCCCGACGCCCAGCACCCGTTCGGCTACGGCCGCGAGCTCTATTTCTGGAGCTTCGTCGTCGCCGTCCTGGTGTTCGCGCTCGGCGCCGGCATCTCGGTCTACGAGGGCGTGATCCACATGCTCGACCCCGAGGAGGCGGTGTCGCCGATCATCGCCTACGTGGTGCTGCTCGTCGCCTTCCTGCTCGAGGGCGGCTCGACCTTCGCCGCGTTCAGGGAGTTCCGCCTCGCCAAGGGCGCCCTCGGCTGGTTCGAGGCGGTGCGCCGCTCGAAGGACCCGCCCGCCTTCATCGTCCTCCTGGAGAACGGCGCGGCGATGGCGGGCATCATCGTCGCCGCCGCCGGCGTCGCGCTGGCGCAGCTCACCGGCAACCCTTTGTTCGACGGCGCCGCCTCGATCGTCATCGGCATCATCCTCGGCCTCACCGCCCTCCTGCTCGCGGTCGAATCGAAGGCGCTCCTGATCGGCGAGTCGGCCGATCCCGAGCTGATCGCCGGCATCCGCGCCGCGGCATCGCGCCAGCGCGGCATCGTCGGCGTCGGCCACGTCCTCACCGTCCATTCGGCGCCCGACCAGATCACGGTGGTGATGAGCGCGGACTTCGAGGATTCGATCCGGGCCGGCGCGGTCGAGCGGATCATCGCCGAGATCGAGGCCGAGGTCGAAGCCTATTGGCCCGAGGTCAAGCGGCTGTACATCCGCCCGCAGCAGGGGGCGGGAAAAGGGGACTAACCCGGCCGGGCGCCTTCCTCGGCATAGGACTTCATCAGCCGTTCGAAGTCCGTCATTTGCGGCGTGCCTTCGAAGCGGTGCTTCGCCCCGGTCGCGGCCCAGGGAAAGCCCTCGCTGGCCCAGATGTCGACATAGGGCTCGAACCAGCGATGGTCGTCGAGCATCGAGGGGCGCAGGTTGACGAACCAGTCGAACCCTTCGGCGCGGGTGAACATCCAGCTCATGCAGTCGGGGCAGTGGAAATGGTGCGAGACCGGACCGCGCAGGCCGCCGAGGACCGGCGCGCCCTGGGTCACCTCAAAGCCGTCCGCCGGGATCGTCACGGTTAGCGAATAGGCGCCGGCGCTCATCGCCTGGCAGCCGGCGCAATGGCAGGCGCCGGTCAGCAGCGGCGGCTTGGTCACCCGCACGCGCACCGCGCCGCAGCGGCAGCCGCCGTCCCAGGGCAGTTTCCACTCGTCCATGATCGGCCTCCTTGAAATTCCCGATTGAACCGGCTGGGGATTCGGCAGTTAGGCTATCGGCAAAGGAGCGGATCATGAAGGGCTATGTCGACAATATCGAGCAGGCGACGCTGGCGAACGAGGATTTCCGCCGCGTCCTCTATACGGGCGGTCACCTGCAGCTGGTGCTGATGACGCTACCGCCCGGCTGCGACATCGGCGAGGAGGTCCACGCGGACCGCGACCAGTTCTTCCGGATCGAGCAAGGCGAAGGCGAGATCCGGATCGACGGCGTCGGCAACCGGGTGACCGACGATTTCGCGGTGATCGTCCCCGCCGGCGCCCGCCACAACGTGATCAACACCGGCGCCGCGCCGCTCCGCCTCTACACCATCTACGGCCCGCCCGAGCATCGCGACGGCGTCGTTCACAAGACCAAGGAGCAGGCCGAGCGCGACCACGACAACGACCATTGGGACGGCGAGACGACGGAGTGACGACATCCTTTGTGACGGATCATCAGCCTCCGGAAAAGCGCCGTCGCTATTGCTCGGATGGCATCGAGCAGAAGCTTACCGAAGCCGCTGTGCAGCTCGCGTTTTCGCTGTACCTCTTCGATCATCCAGAGGGCGGCGCGCTTGTGGAGATGTATCCGGACGGCGAGCATGCGAAGCGCTTCGCGATTCCCACATTTCTGGGGAGTCTCGGATTTTCCCTCGCGAAGCCAATTGGATCTACGGCCTATGGCGGCGAGTATGTCCGGGGGGATCAAACGCTGGTCGTGAATCCAAAATCCAAACACGGGCGCGGCGACGTTGTGGGCTCGATCGCGGGCCGCACGGTCAGGGCGGAATGCAAAGGCGGCATCATCAATTCCCGCCATTCGGGCGCGCTGTCCAAGCTTCGCAGCGGCTTCAACGAACTCGTCGGTCAAACAATGGCGATGGAGGCGAACGGCGATCGTCACATCGCGGTCGCGCCGCGCACCGGTGCGAGCCTGACTCAGGCTCAGCGATTGCGGGAGCGATGTGGAAAGGCCGGGATTGAGATCGCACTCGTGTCGGCCGATGGGGCAGTCGAGTTTATCGTGGGCGAATGAGACGACCCGACCGCAGACTGGCCGCCGAATGGCGACAGTTACGAGCAACTGTTCCCTATGCTACGCCTGCCGCCATGGCCCGGTCCCTTCACGACAGCGCTGGCGATCCGCGCAATGCGGACATCTTGATCAGCGTCAACGGCGCGTTGAAGCCGCGGGCCGAGGCGATGGTGTCGGTGTTCGATTCGGGGTTCGTGCTCGGCGACGGGGTTTGGGAGGGCTTGCGGGTCCATGAAGGGCGGATCGCCTTCCTCGACCGGCATCTCGACCGACTGTTCGAGGGCGCCAAGGCGATCGCGATGGATATCGGGCTGTCGCGTACAGACCTGACGCGGCGGCTCTACGAGACGCTCGATGCCAATGGTATGACCGACGGCGTCCATGTCCGGCTGATGGTGACCCGCGGCATTCGCTCGACGCCCTATCAGGACCCGCGCACCGTGATCTCGCCGGCGACGATCGTCATCGTTCCCGAATATAAGGAGCCGCTGCCGGCGATCGTCGAACAGGGGATCCGCCTGTTCACCGTGCACGTCCGCCGCGGCGATCCGGCGGTGCAGGACCCCAAATTGAACTCGCATTCGAAATTGAACTGCATCACCGCCTGCATCCAGGCGATCGAGGCCGGCGCGGACGAGGCGCTGATGCTCGATCCGCACGGCTTCGTCGCGACCTGCAACTCGACCCATTTCTTCATCGTCCGGCGCGGCGAGGTGTGGACTTCGACGGGCGATTATTGCCTCGGCGGGATCACGCGGGCGAACGTGATCGACATCTGTCGCGAACAGGGCATCCCGGTGTTCGAGAAGAACTTCTCGCTGACCGACGTCTACGGCGCGCAGGAGGCGTTCGCGACCGGCACCTTCGCCGGCGTGGTGCCGGTGCGCGCGGTCGACGGGCGGCACCTCACCGACGGGCGCGGGCCGATGACGCTGCGGCTGCAGGGCCTCTATAAGGCGCGGATCGAGGCCGACGTGGCGCAGGCGGAGCGGCCCCCACTTTCTCCCCTCCCCGGCGGGGAGGGAATAGGGGGAGGGGGCTCGGCCGCCGGGGAATGACCTCGGACGCCAAACACCCCCTCCCTACCCTCCCCCTCGAGGGGGAGGAGGTCTTGAGGATCGCGATGTGGTCCGGGCCGCGCAACCTGTCGACGGCGCTGATGCGCAGCTTCGGCAACCGCGCCGACACCTTCGTTTCCGACGAACCCTTCTACGGCGCCTTCCTGAAGGCGAGCGGCGCCGATCACCCGATGTGCGAGGCGGTGATCGCCGCGATGGACTGCGACTGGGAGCGGATCGCGAAGGCGATCGCGGGTCCCGTGCCGGACGGCTCGCCGGTCTGGTACCAGAAGCATATGTGGCACCATATGGTCGGGCCGGTCGGCTATGACGATTTCGCCGGCGATTTCGTCCACGCCTTCCTGATCCGCGCGCCCGAGCTGATGATCGCCTCCTATCTGCGCAAGCGCGAGGCGGCGGCGTTTGAGGATTTCGGTCTCGACCGCCAGGCGGAATTCTTCGCGCGCGAGGCCGACCGCCTGGGCACGCCCCCGCCGGTGGTCGACGCCGGCGACGTGCTCGCCGACCCGGCCGGGACGCTCGCCGCCCTGTGCGGCCGGCTCGGCATCCCCTTCGATCCCGCCATGCTCGCCTGGCCGCCCGGCCGCCGCGCCACCGACGGGCCGTGGGCGGCGCACTGGTACCAGGCGGTCGAGGCGAGCACCGGCTTCGGCCCCCCCGAGCCGCTGCCCGAGGACCTGCCCGGCGAAGCCCGCCGCCTCGCCGAGCGCTGCCGGCCCTATTACGAGCGGCTGGCGGCTAACAAAATAACGGCTTGAAGTTGACGCAACGTCAAGTGCTACAGCGCTTCGCATGGAGGAGCTGCTCGACATCAGGGAGGTGGTGCGCAAGACCGGGCTGACCTCGCGCGCGCTCAGATTCTACGAGGCGCGCGGGCTGGTCGCGCCGGTGCGCACCCACACGGGCCGGCGGCTCTACGGCGCGGCGGCGCTCGAGCGGATCAACCAGATCGTGGCGCTGAAGCGGGCCGGGCTGACGCTCGCCCAGATCCAGCGGATGACCGCGCAGCGGCCACTCGACCTTGCGCGGCTGATCGACGCCCAATTGGCGGCGCTCGAAACCCGCCAATCCGAAATCTCCGAGGCGAAGGCGCTCCTTCTCTCGGTCAAGTCACGCATCGACCGCGGCGAGCCCGTCGATGTCGCGACCTTCTGCTCGCTGATCCGGCAAGGAGACGCCGTCATGGAACATGAGAATTGGAAAAAGGTCGCCGACCGCTATTTCACGCCCGAGGAGCAGGCCCGCTGGGCCGAGCGCATGCAGGACGTGCCGGCCGGTTTCGACCACGACGCCTACAACCGGCAATGGGCCGAGCTCGGCACGCGGATCGCCGCGGCGCTGCCGCTCGATCCGGCGAGCGCGCAGGCCCAGGCCCTTTACGACGAGTGGCAGGCTCTGCTCGCTCCCTTCAAGGCGGTGGCGACCCCGGAGATGATGGCCGGCGCGACCGACCTCTACAACCGCATGGACGAATGGCGAGGCGACCAGCAGCCGCCTTTCCCGATCGAGGTGTGGACTTTCATCCAGGCGGTGGGGAAGGCGCGGGGCGCCTAGACGTTCGCGCTTTATCGTGGCCCTCCCCCAACATGGGGAGGGGCTTTCCGTGCCCCCTCCTTCACAAACGCGGTGTGTTGACCCATATCGCGCTCGCGGCTATAGGCCGCCTCGCTCGCGGGCTGGTGGTGGCTGACAGGCCAGACGCTGTCCGCTTGGGCGTTTTTGAGCTGAACACTGCTGCGCGTGAAGCAAAGGCCTGGGGGGCCGAAATGGCCGCCGGGTCTCCTTTGCGCATTTTGCGTCGCAGTAGAGTAACTTATAAGGAAGTGAAGGGCTTCATGCCGACGATCAACCAGCTGGTCCGCAAGGGCCGGGAACCGCAGAAGGCCAAATCCAAGGTCCCTGCGATGGAGCAGAATCCGCAAAAGCGCGGCGTCTGCACCCGCGTCTATACGACGACCCCGAAGAAGCCGAACTCGGCGCTGAGGAAGGTGGCCAAGGTCCGCCTCACCAACCAGCGCGAGGTGATCAGCTACATTCCCGGCGAAGGCCACAACCTTCAGGAGCACTCCGTGGTGCTGATCCGCGGCGGCCGCGTGCGCGACCTGCCCGGCGTCCGCTACCACGTGCTGCGCGGCGTGCTCGACACCCAGGGTGTCAAAGACCGCCGCCAGAGCCGTTCCAAATACGGCGCCAAGCGCCCGAAATAGGGGAATAGATCGAAATGTCTCGCCGCCGCCGCCCAGAGAAGCGCGAAATCCTGCCCGACCCCAAGTTCGGGGACGTCGTGCTCAGCAAATTCATGAACAACATCATGCTCGACGGCAAGAAGTCCGTCGCCGAGGGGATCGTCTACGGCGCCCTCGAGAGCATCGAGACCCGCGCCAAGAAGGACCCGCTCGGCGTGTTCCACGACGCGCTCAACAATGTGAAGCCGGGCATCGAGGTTCGCTCCCGCCGGGTCGGCGGCGCGACCTACCAGGTCCCGGTCGAGGTGCGCACCGAGCGCGCCCAGGCGCTGGCGATCCGCTGGCTGATCTCGGCCGCGCGCGCGCGTTCGGAGAAGACGATGGCTGGCCGCCTCTCGGGCGAGCTGCTCGACGCTTCGAGCAATCGCGGCAACGCGGTCAAGAAGCGCGAGGACACGCACCGGATGGCGGAAGCCAACCGCGCCTTCTCGCATTATCGCTGGTAACAATCTGACATGTCGGGGCCGGACCCCGGCCCTGGAGTAAAGTTCATGGCCCGCAGCCATCCGCTCGACAAATATCGCAACATCGGCATCATGGCCCACATCGATGCCGGCAAGACGACGACGACCGAGCGCATCCTTTATTATACCGGCAAGTCCTACAAGATCGGCGAGGTCCATGAGGGCACCGCGACGATGGACTGGATGGAGCAGGAGCAGGAGCGCGGCATCACGATCACGTCCGCGGCCACCACCTGTTTTTGGAACGACCACCGGATCAACATCATCGACACGCCCGGCCACGTCGACTTCACGATCGAGGTCGAGCGCAGCTTGCGCGTGCTCGACGGCGCGGTCGCGGTGTTCGACGGCGTCGCCGGCGTCGAGCCGCAGTCGGAGACCGTCTGGCGCCAGGCCGACAAGTACAAAGTGCCGCGGATGTGCTTCGTCAACAAGCTCGACCGCACCGGCGCCAATTTCGAAATGTGCGTGGCGATGATCAAGGACCGGCTGGGCGCGCGGCCGATGGTGCTGCAGCTGCCGATCGGGATCGAGAGCGCCTTCGTCGGCGTCGTCGACCTGGTCGAGAACCACGCCATCGTCTGGCTCGAGGAAAGCCTCGGCGCCAAATTCGAGATCCGCGACATTCCCGACGACCTCAAGGAGGCCGCCGCCGAGGCGCGCATGCATCTCGTCGAGATGGCGGTCGAGCAGGACGACGACATCATGGAGGCCTATCTCGGCGGCGACGAGCCCGACGTCGCGACGCTGAAGAAGCTGATCCGCAAGGGCACGCTCAATTTCTCGTTCGTGCCGGTGCTGACCGGCTCGGCGTTCAAGAACAAGGGCGTGCAGCCGATGCTCGACGCGGTCGTCGACTATCTGCCGAGCCCGCTCGACGTGCCGCCGATCCAGGGCCTCAAATTGGACGGCGTCACCGTCGACGAGCGTCCGGCCGAGGACAATGCGCCGTTCGCCGCTTTGGCCTTCAAGATCATGACCGACCCGTTCGTCGGCACGCTCACCTTCGCCCGGATCTATTCGGGCAAGCTCGAGAGCGCGTCGGTGGTGATGAACTCGGTCAAGGACAGACGAGAGAAGGTCGGGCGGATGCTGCTGATGCACGCCAACGACCGCGAGGACATCAAGGAGGCCTTCGCCGGCGACATCGTCGCGCTCGTCGGCCTCAAGGACACCACCACCGGCGACACTTTGTGCGCGCCCAATGCGCCGATCATCCTCGAGCGGATGGAGTTCCCGGACCCGGTGATCGAGGTCGCGGTCGAGCCCAAGACCAAGGCCGACCAGGAGAAGATGGGCATCGCCCTCTCCCGCCTCGCGGCCGAGGATCCGAGCTTCCGCGTCACCTCCGACTACGAGTCCGGCCAGACCATCATCAAGGGGATGGGCGAACTCCACCTCGAGATCCTGGTCGACCGGATGAAGCGCGAGTTCAAGGTCGAGGCCAATGTCGGCGCGCCGCAGGTCGCCTACCGGGAGTCGCTGGCGCGGCCGGTCGACCTCACCTACACCCACAAGAAGCAGACCGGCGGCTCCGGCCAGTTCGCCGAGGTCAAGATCTCGCTGACGCCGGGCGAGCGCGGCTCGGGCATCGTCTTCAAGGACGACGTCAAGGGCGGCAACATCCCCAAGGAATATATCCCCTCGGTCGAAAAGGGCATGCGCGAGACCGCCGAGACGGGCTCGCTGATCGGCTTTCCGATCATCGATTTCGATATCAGGCTGACCGACGGCAAGTATCACGACGTCGATTCGTCGGCGCTCGCGTTCGAGATCGCCGGCCGCGGCGCGATGCGCGAGGCGGCGCAGAAAGCGGGCATCAAATTGCTCGAGCCGATCATGAAGGTTGAGGTCGTGACCCCGGAAGACTATCTGGGCGACGTGATCGGCGACCTGAACAGCCGCCGCGGCCAGATCCAGGGAACGGACAGCCGCGGCAATGCGCAGGTGGTCGAGGCGATGGTGCCGCTTGCGAATATGTTCGGCTACGTTAATGAGCTTCGCTCCTTCAGCCAGGGGCGCGCCCAGTACACGATGCAGTTCTCGCATTATGACGAGGTCCCGGCGAACGTCGCCGAAGAGGTGAAAGCGAAGCTCGCCTGAGCGGCTTTGCGGTTCAATTTGAAGAGAAAGAACGAGGGTTAGGCAAATGGGTAAGGCTAAATTCGAGCGCAACAAGCCGCACGTCAACATCGGCACCATCGGTCACGTCGACCATGGCAAGACCTCGCTGACGGCCGCGATCACCAAGGTGCTCGCCGAGACGGGCGGCGCCACCTACACGAGCTACGCCAATATCGACAAGGCGCCCGAGGAGCGCGAGCGCGGCATCACCATCTCGACGGCGCACGTCGAGTATGAGACCGAAGCGCGCCACTATGCGCACGTCGATTGCCCGGGCCACGCCGATTATGTGAAGAACATGATCACCGGCGCCGCCCAGATGGACGGCGCGATCCTGGTCGTCAGCGCCGCCGACGGGCCGATGCCGCAGACCAAGGAGCATATCCTGCTCGCCAAGCAGGTCGGCGTGCCGACCATGGTCGTCTACCTCAACAAGGTCGACCAGGTCGACGATCCCGAGCTGCTCGAGCTGGTCGAGCTCGAGATCCGCGAGGAGCTTTCCAAGCGCGATTTCGACGGCGACAACATCCCGATCATCATGGGCTCGGCGCTCGCCGCGCTCGAGGATACGAACGAGGAGACCGGCCGCGGCTCGATCCTGAAGCTGATGGAAGCCGTCGACAGCTGGATCCCGATGCCGGCGCGCCCGCTCGACAAGCCGTTCCTGATGCCGATCGAGGACGTGTTCTCGATCTCGGGCCGCGGCACGGTCGTCACCGGCCGCGTCGAGACCGGCATCGTCAAGGTCGGCGAGGAGGTCGAGATCGTCGGCATCCACGACACCTCGAAGACGGTCGTCACCGGCGTCGAGATGTTCAGGAAGCTGCTCGACCAGGGCCAGGCGGGCGACAATATCGGCGCGCTGCTGCGCGGCGTGCCGCGCGACGGCGTCGAGCGCGGCCAGGTGCTGGCCAAGCCCGGCTCGATCACCCCGCACACCGACTTCTCGGCCGAGGTCTACGTCCTCTCCAAGGACGAGGGCGGCCGCCACACGCCGTTTTTCGCCAATTACCGGCCGCAATTCTACTTCCGCACGACCGACGTGACGGGCGAGGTGGTGCTGCCGGAGGGGACCGAGATGGTCATGCCCGGCGACAACGTCACCCTGGGCGTCAAGCTGATCGCGCCGATCGCGATGGACCAGGGCCTCAGGTTCGCCATCCGCGAGGGCGGCCGGACCGTCGGCGCGGGGGTTGTCGGATCGATCACGAAGTAGTAGGGGACCGCAGCCGCCCGGGTCGGAGATTCGGGCGGTTCGCTTTTTTGGTAGTGTGCTTAAGCCCTTCGGGGTGGTTCTTTCGCATCGGTAGTGGACATGGAAACGCAGAATATCCGCATTCGCCTGAAGGCTTTCGACCATCGAGTGCTCGATCAGGCCACCGGGGACATCGCCGACACCGCTCGGCGCACGGGTGCGCTCATTCGCGGTCCGATTCCGCTGCCGACGCGCATCGAGAAGTTCACCGTGAACCGCTCGCCGCACATCGACAAGAAGTCGCGCGAGCAGTTCGAGGTCCGGACCTACAAGAGGCTGCTCGACATCGTGCAGCCGACGCCGCAGACGGTCGACGCGCTGATGAAGCTCGACCTCGCCGCCGGCGTCGACGTCGAGATTAAGCTCGCCTAGCGAGCTGTATCCCCGCGGAAGCGGGGACCCAGATCTGGGCTCCTGCTTTCGCAGGAGCGCCTCAGATGAAGGGATACCGCACGGCGCATTGCCGTGGTCTGCGTCCCCCGTCCTCCCCGCCACAAGCGGGGAAATAGCCCAGACGGGGCACGCATCGTTTTTGGGCTAGGCATGCCCCCGGCGCTGTTCGGGGGCCTCTGTATGAGGAGTTTGGTCATGCGTACCGGCGTGATCGCGAAAAAAGTCGGGATGACCCGCTTGTTCCAGGACGACGGCCGCCATGTGCCCGTCACCGTCCTGGCGCTCGACAACGTCCAGGTGGTCGCCCGCCGCGAGGAAAGCCGCGACGGCCATAATTCGGTCCAGCTCGGCGCGGGTTCGTCCAAGGCGAAGAACCTCTCCAAGCCGCAGCGCGGTCATTTCGGCAAGGCCGAGGTCGAGCCCAAGGCCAAGGTCGTCGAATTTCGGGTCGACGAGGACGCTTTGCTCGAGGTCGGCGCCGAGCTGACCGCCGACCATTTCGTCGCCGGCCAGCTGGTCGACGTCCAGGGCGTCACCCAGGGCAAGGGCTTTGCCGGGGCGATGAAGCGCTGGGGCTTCAAGGGCCTTCGCGCCAGCCACGGCGTCTCGGTCTCGCACCGCTCGCACGGCTCGACCGGGCAGCGCCAGGATCCCGGCAAGGTCTTCAAGAACAAGAAGATGGCCGGCCATATGGGCGCGCGCAACCGCACCCAGCAGAATCTCGAAATCGTCCGCACCGACGCGGGCCGCGGCCTCCTCTTCGTCAAGGGCTCGGTCCCCGGCCACAAGGGCAGCTGGCTGCTGGTCAAGGACGCGGTCAAGGTCGCCCGCCCGGACAATGTGCCTTATCCGGCGGGCCTCAGGGAATTGGGCAAGGTGATCGAGACCGAGGAGGCTCCGGCCGGCCTCGTCGAGGAAGCCGCGGTCCACGAGATTCCGGCGCTGCCGAGCGACGAGGAAGTCGCCGCCATCGCCGCCGAACAGGAAGCCGGCGCCGCGGCGGCCGAGGCTGCCGCCGAGGAGACCCCCGAGGCTCCCGCGGCCGACGAAAGCAAGGAAGACTGAGATGAAGGTCAAGGTTCAGACCCTCGACGGCGGCAAGGCCGGCAGCGACATCGAATTGAACGACGAGGTGTTCGGCGTCGAGCCGCGCGCCGACATCCTGCACCGCGTCGTCACCTGGCAGCTCGAGAAGCGCCGGGGCACCGCGCGGGCGGCGCGCGAGCGTTCGGAAGTCAACCGCACCGGCAAGAAATACGGCCGCCAGAAGGGCGGCGGCACCGCCCGCCACGGCGACCGCCGCGCTCCGATCTTCGTCGGCGGCGGCAAGGCGCACGGGCCGCGCGTCCGCGACTTCGATCCGTCGCTGAACAAGAAGGTGCGCGCTCTGGGCCTCAGGATGGCGCTTTCGGCCAAGGCGAAGGACGGCAACCTGATCGTCCTCGACAGCCTCGACCTCAAGGAGGCCAAGACCGCGAGCCTGAAGGCGCAGCTGGCCAAATTGGGCTTCGGCAAGAGCGCGCTCGTCATCGACGGCGACGCGCTCAACGTCGGCTTCGCCAAGGCCTCGTCGAACCTTTCCGAGATCGACCTGCTGCCCGCGGTCGGCGCCAACGTCTACGACATATTGAATCACGAGACCCTGGTGCTGACCCGCGCCGCGGTCGAGAAGCTGGAGGGCCGCTTCAATGGCTAAGGCGAAGAAGCAGGCGGCCGCCAAGGTCGACGTCAGCCATTACGACGTCATCCTCGCCCCGCACATCACCGAAAAGTCGACGCTTTTGAGCGAGCACAATGCGGTCGTGTTCAAGGTCGCGTCGAGCGCCTCCAAGCCGCAGATCAAGGCGGCGGTCGAGGCGCTGTTCAACGTCAGCGTCGTCGGCGTCAACACGATGAACGCCAAGGGCAAAACCAAGCGCTGGAAGGGCCGCCCCTACACGCGCTCGGACGTCAAGAAGGCTGTCGTCACCCTGGCCGACGGCCAGTCGATCGACATCACCACCGGTATCTGAGGCGAAGGCGATGGCACTCAAGCAATATAATCCGACGACCTCGTCGCAGCGCGGCCTGATCCTCGTCGACAAATCGGCGCTGTGGAAGGGCAAGCCGGTGAAGGCGCTCGTCGAAGGCAAGCGCAAGACCGGCGGCCGCAACAACAAGGGCCATGTCACCTCGCGCGGCATCGCCGGCGGCCACAAGCAGAAGTACCGCTATATCGACTTCAAGCGGCGCAAGTGGGACATGGCCGCGACCGTCGAGCGGCTGGAATACGACCCCAATCGGACCGCCTTCATCGCTTTGGTGAAATATGAGGACGGCGAGCTCGCCTACATCCTCGCGCCGCAGCGCCTCGCCCAGGGCGACAGCGTGATCGCCGGCAAGAAGACCGACGTGAAGCCGGGCAATGCGATGGAATTGGGCCAGATGCCGGTCGGCACGATCGTCCACAATGTCGAGATGAAGCCGGGCAAGGGCGGCCAGATCGCCCGCGCCGCCGGCACCTACGTCCAGGTCGTCGGCCGCGATCGCGGCATGGTCATCGTCCGCCTCAATTCGGGCGAGCAGCGCTACATTCGGTCGGATTGCATGGGGACGGTCGGCGCGGTTTCGAACCCCGACAACCAGAACCAGAATTTCGCCAAGGCCGGCCGCACCCGCTGGATGGGCAAGCGCCCGCTGACCCGCGGCGTCGCCAAGAACCCGGTCGACCACCCGCACGGTGGCGGCGAAGGCCGCACCTCGGGCGGCCGTCACCCGGTCACCCCGTGGGGCAAGCCGACCAAGGGCGCCCGCACCCGCTCGAACAAGGCGACCGACAAGATGATCATCCGTTCGCGTCACGCGAAGAAGAAGAGGTAGTCCATGGCCCGCTCCATCTGGAAAGGTCCGTTCGTCGAGCTGTCGCTGCTGAAGAAGGCAGAGGCGGCGCAGGAGGCCGGCGGCCGCGCTCCGATCAAGACCTGGTCGCGCCGCTCCACCATCCTGCCGCAGTTCGTCGGGCTCACGTTCAACGTCTATAACGGCCGCAAGTTCGTGCCGGTGTCGGTCAACGAGGACATGGTCGGCATGAAGCTCGGCGAGTTCGCGCCGACCCGCTTCTTCCCCGGCCATGCGTCCGACAAGAAGGGCAAGAGGTAATGGGCAAGCAGAAGGCGCCCCGCCGCGTCGCCGAGAACGAGGCGCTGTCGGTCGGCGGTCAGATCCGCGGCTCGGCGCAGAAGCTCAATCTCGTCGCGGCTTTGATCCGCGGCAAGAAGGCCGGCGACGCGCTCAACATCTTGAGCTTCTCGCCCAAGGCGATGGCGCGGGACGTGCGCAAGGTGCTGGCCAGCGCGATCGCCAATGCCGAGAACAACCACAATCTCGACGTCGACGCGCTCGTCGTCGCCGAGGCGAGCGTCGGCAAGTCGATCTCGATGAAGCGGTTCACGCCGCGCGCCCGCGGCCGCGCCAGCCGCATCGTCAAACCGTTCAGCCGCGTGCGCATCGTCGTCCGCGAGCAGCAGGAAGCGTAACATGGGTCAGAAGAGCAATCCGATCGGTTTGAGGCTGCAGATCAACCGGACCTGGGACAGCCGCTGGTACGCCGACGGCGCGGACTATGGCCGGCTCCTCCTCGAGGACCTCAAGATCCGCAAGTTCATCCTCAAGTCGCTGCCGCAGGCGGCGATTTCCAAGGTGGTGATCGAGCGGCCGGCGAAATTGTGCCGCGTCTCGATCTATGCCGCGCGCCCCGGCGTGATCATCGGCAAGAAGGGCGCCGACATCGAGAAATTGCGCAAGAAGCTCGGCGAGATGACCTCGTCCGACGTGTCGTTGAACATCGTCGAGATCAGGAAGCCGGAGATCGACAGCCGGCTCGTCGCCCAGGGCGTCGCCGACCAGCTCGAGCGCCGGATCGCGTTCCGCCGGGCGATGAAGCGCGCCGTCCAGTCGGCGCTGCGGCTCGGCGCCGAGGGCATCCGGATCACATGTTCGGGCAGGCTCGGCGGCGCCGAAATCGCCCGCACCGAATGGTATCGCGAAGGCCGGGTGCCGCTGCACACTTTGCGCGCCAACGTCGATTATGCCGAGGCGACCGCGCACACCGCCTACGGCGTCTGCGGCGTCAAGGTCTGGATCTTCAAGGGCGAGATCCTCGGCCACGATCCGCTCGCCCAGGACCGGCTGATGATGGAAGCGCAGACCTCCGGCGTCCGCCCGGCCCGCTAAGGAACAATCGAGATGCTGCAACCCAAACGCACCAAGTTCCGCAAGGCCCACAAGGGCCGGATTCACGGCGACGCCAAGGGCGGCACGTCGCTGAACCACGGCGCCTACGGCCTCAAGGCGATGGAGCCCGAGCGGATCACCGCGCGCCAGATCGAGGCGGCCCGCCGCGCGATCACCCGCCACATCAAGCGCCAGGGGCGCCTGTGGATCCGCATCTTCCCCGACGTGCCGGTCTCTTCGAAGCCCGCCGAGGTCCGCATGGGCTCGGGCAAGGGCTCGCCGGAATTCTGGGTCTGCCGGGTGAAGCCGGGCCGCATCCTATTCGAGCTGGACGGCGTTCCCGGCCCGCTCGCCAAGGTCGCGTTCGAGCGCGCCGCGGAGAAGCTGCCGATCAAGACCAAGGTGATCGCCCGCCTTGGCGAATCATTGCTTGAGGACGCGTAACATGGCGCAGATCGACGATCTCAAAACCCGGACCGACGACCAGCTCGTCGAGCAATTGTCCGAGCTGAAGCGCGAGCAGTTCAACCTGCGCTTCCAGGCCGCGACCAACCAGATCGAGAAGCCGTCGCGGGTCAAGGAGGTGCGCCGCACCATCGCCCGGATCAGGACGCTTCAGGGCGAGCGCTCGCGCGCCGCCGCCAAGGCTTAAGGAGTTAGACGATGCCCAAGCGCGTCCTGACCGGCACCGTGGTGTCCGACAAGACCAACAAGACGGTGGTGGTCCGCGTCGAGCGGCGGGTGAAGCACCCGCTCTACGGCAAGATCATCAAGCGGTCGAAAAAGTATCACGCCCATGACGAGGGCAACGAGTTCAAGGCCGGCGAGATCGTCCGCATCGAGGAGACGCGGCCGATCTCGAAGCTGAAGACCTGGACGGTGCTCGGCCGCGTCGACAGCCACGCCGCGCCGGAAACGGCCGACGAGAAGCCGGCGAAGAAGACGCGGGCCAAGAAGGCCGAAGCCGACACCGAAGCGGCCCCCGAGGCCGAGCCGGTCGAAGCCTGACGATTGAGATTTGAAGAGAAGGAATTGGATCGATGATCCAGATGCAGTCCAACCTTGAGGTCGCCGACAATAGCGGCGCCAAGCGCGTCCAGTGCATCAAGGTGCTGGGCGGTTCGAAGCGGCGCTTCGCCGGCGTCGGCGACATCATCGTCGTCTCCGTCAAGGAGGCGGCGCCGCGCGGCCGCGTCAAGAAGGGCGACGTCCACAAGGCGGTCATCGTCCGCACCGCCAAGGACATCCACCGCCCCGACGGCTCGACCATCCGCTTCGATTCGAACGCGGCGGTGCTCGTCAACAACAATCAGGAGCCGATCGGCACCCGTATCTTCGGCCCGGTCGTCCGCGAATTGCGCGCGAAGAAGCATATGAAGATCATCAGCCTCGCGCCGGAGGTGCTGTAATGGCCGCCGCGAAGATCAAGAAGGGCGACAAGGTCGTCATCCTCAGCGGCAAGGACAAGGGCCGCCACGGCGAGGTCACGAGGTCGATGCCGAAGGCGGGCAAGGTCGTCGTCTCGGGGATCAACGTCCACGCCCGCCACGCCAAGCCGTCGCAGGCGCGGCCGCAGGGCGGCATCATCCGCGCCGAGGCGCCGCTGCACGTCTCCAAGGTCGCGCTCGAGGATCCCAAGACGGGCAAGGCGACGCGCGTCCGCTTCGAAACCCGCGATGGAAAGAAGGTCCGGGTTGCGGTCCGGTCCGGGGAGCTGATCAATGGTTGATGAGCAGGAAAAGGAAGTGCCGGTGATGGTGAACGAGCCGCAGCAGGATGGCGATGCGCAAGCGCAGGCGCCCGAGGCTGGCGTGCCTTCCGAGCCGACCGAGGCCGAGCCGGTGAAGGCCGAGAAGGCCGAGAAGGCGGACAAGCCCGAGAAGGCGGACAAGCCCGAGAAAGCGCCGAAGGTCGCCAAGGCAGCCGACTACACGGCGCGCCTGCGCGCCGACTATAACGAGCGGATTGTCCCGGCGATGATCGAGAAGTTCGGCTACAAGAACCGGATGGAGGTCCCGCGCCTCGCCAAGGTCGTGCTCAACATGGGCGTCGGCGAGGCGACCCAGGACAAGAAGAAGGTCGAGACCGCGGCCGCCGAGATGGAGCTGATCGCGGGCCAGAAGCCGGTGATCACCAAGGCGAAGAAGTCGATCGCCCAGTTCAAGCTGCGCGAAGGCATGCCGATCGGGGTCAAGGTCACGCTGCGCGCCGACCGCATGTACGAGTTCGTCGACCGGCTGGTCACGATCGCGCTGCCGCGCGTCCGCGACTTCAGGGGGCTGAACCCGAAGAGCTTCGACGGCCGCGGCAATTACGCGATGGGCCTGAAGGAGCAGCTCGTCTTCCCCGAGATCAACTATGACCGCATCGAGAAGGTGCGCGGCATGGACATCATCGTCACCACCACCGCGAAGACGGACGACGAGGCGCGCGAGCTGCTGCGCTTCTTCAACTTCCCGTTCCCGCGGGAAGAAGCTCAGAAAGAGGCGGCTTAAGTCATGGCGAAACTGAGTTCGATCAACAAGAACGAGCGTCGCAAGAAGCTGGCGAAGAAATATGCCGGCCAATATGCGAAGCTGAAGGCGATCGCGAACGACAAGTCCAAGGACGAGACCGAGCGGCTGATCGCGCGGCTGAAGATGGCCGAGATCCCCCGCAACGGCAACCCGACCCGAATCCGCAACCGCTGCGAGCTGACCGGGCGTTCGCGCGCCGTTTATCGCAAATTCCGACTGTCGCGCATCATGCTGCGGGAAATGGGCAACAAGGGCCTGATCCCCGGCCTGACCAAGTCGAGCTGGTAAGGTAGAGCTATGCCATTGACCGATCCCCTGGGTGATATGCTCACCCGCATCCGCAACGGCCAGCAGGCGCGCAAGGACAGCGTCCTGTCGCCGGCGTCGAAGCTGCGCGCCCGCGTGCTCGATGTGCTCCAGCGCGAAGGCTATATCCGCGGCTACCGCGAAGAGATGCTCGGCGACCATGCCGGCCTGCGCATCGAATTGAAGTATTTCGAGGGCCAGCCGGCGATCCAGCACGTCAGCCGCGTCTCCAAGCCCGGCCGCCGCGTCTATTCCGGCGCGCAGGAGCTGCCCCGGGTCCGCAACGGGCTCGGCATCACCATCGTCTCGACGCCCAAGGGCGTTCTGTCGGACGCCGAGGCGCGCTCGCAGAATGTCGGCGGCGAAGTGCTCGCGGAGGTGTTCTGATGTCCCGCATCGGTAAAAGGCCGGTCGCGCTCCCCGCCGGGGTCAGCGCCACCACCGAAGGCCAGATCCTGTCGGTCAAGGGTCCCAAGGGCACGCTGCAGCTGCAGATGCGCGAGGAGATCAACTACGACATTTCCGAGGACGGGATCAGCGTCCAGCCGGCCAACGCCACCAAGCAGGCGCGGGCCTTCTGGGGCATGCAGCGGACGCTGGTGCAGAACCTCGTCACCGGGGTTTCGGAAGGCTTCACCAAGGTCCTCGAGATCACCGGCGTCGGCTACCGCGCCGCCGCCCAGGGCAAGAATCTGCGGCTGCAGCTCGGTTACAGCCATGATGTCAACGTCCCTGTCCCGGACGGGATCGAGATCAAGACGCCGGACGCCACGACGGTCGAGGTTTCCGGCATCGACCGCCAGCAGGTCGGCCAGGTCGCCGCCGAGATCCGCCGCTGGCGCAAGCCCGAGCCCTACAAGGGCAAGGGCATCAAGTATCGCGGCGAATATATCTTCCGCAAAGAAGGCAAGAAGAAATAGGCCATGGCGAGATTCAACCCCTTCATCAAGCGCGCCCAGCGCGTCCGCACGGCGATCCGGCGCAATGCCGGCGGCCGGCCGCGGCTCAGCGTCCACCGCTCGGGCCGGCACATCTACGCCCAGGTCATCCTCGACGGCGAGGGCCGCACCCTGGCCGCCGCCTCGACGCTGGAGAAGGAAGCCCGGGGCAAGACCGGCGCGACCGTCGCCGGCGCCCAGGAGGTCGGCAAGAGGATCGCCGAGCGCGCCAAGGCCGCCGGCGTCACCAAGGTGGTGTTCGATCGCGGCGGCTTCCTGTTCCATGGCCGCGTCAAGGCTTTGGCCGACGCCGCCCGCGAAGGCGGATTGGAGTTCTAGATGATGGCTGACGAAACCAACCAGACCGAAGCTCCGGCCGAAGCGCCCGTCGAGGCGGCTCCGGCCGAGGAGCATCCGCGCGGGCCTCGCCGCGAGCGCGGCGCCCGTGGCGGCCGCGGCGGCGACCGCGGCGGGCGTGGCCGCGGGCGCGACGATCGCGGCCGCGGGCGCGGCGGCGGCGGCGACGACGATGGCGGCGAGGAGCTGATCGAGAAGCTCGTCCACATCAACCGCGTCTCCAAGACGGTGAAGGGCGGCAAGCGCTTCGGCTTCGCCGCTCTGGTCGTCGTCGGCGACGGCAAGGGCCGCGCCGGCTTCGGCCACGGCAAGGCGCGCGAGGTGCCCGAGGCGATCTCCAAGGCGACCGCGGCGGCCAAGAAAGCGATGGTCCGAGTGCCGCTGCGCGACGGCCGCACCCTTCACCATGACGGACTCGGCCATTTCGGCGCCGGCCGCGTCTACGTCCGCTCGGCTCCGGCCGGCACCGGCATCATCGCCGGCGGGCCGATGCGCGCCGTGTTCGAGAGCCTCGGCGTCGCCGACGTGGTGACCAAGTCGATCGGCACGTCGAACCCCTACAACATGATCCGCGCGACCTTCGAGGCATTGGGCGAGCAGACCTCGCCCAAATCGGTGGCGCAGCGCCGCGGCAAGAAGATCGCCGAGCTGATGTCGCGCCGCGAGGGCGTCGCCGGCCAGGCCGAAGCTTCGGCCGAGGCCGAGGCGGTGGTGGAGTGAGCGCGATGGCCAAGATCAAAGTGACCCAGACCGGATCGCCGATCCGCCGCACCGACGACCAGCGCGCGACGTTGATCGGCCTGGGCCTCAACAAAATGCACAAGACGGTCGAGCTCGACGACACCCCCGAGGTGCGCGGCATGATCCGCCGGGTGCGGCATATGGTGGCCGTCGAGGGCTAGTTCCTCGCCGGTCATGCGCGACAAAAGCGAAAGCGAGTGCAGACTATGAAACTCAACGATCTCCGCGACAACAAGGGCGCCCGCAAGTCCCGGGTCCGCGTCGGCCGCGGCATCGGCTCCGGCCTCGGCAAGACTGCCGGCCGCGGCCAGAAGGGCCAGAAGAGCCGCTCCGGCGTTTCCATCTTCGGCTTCGAGGGCGGCCAGATGCCGCTCCACATGCGGATCCCGAAGCGCGGCTTCAACAACATCTTCGCCAAGGATCATGCCGAGGTGAATTTGGGCGCGATCCAGAAGCTGGTCGACGCCAAGGCGCTCGATGCCAAGAATGTGATCGACCATGAAGCGCTGAAGGCCGCCGGCGTCGCCCGCGGCGGCAGGAACGGGGTGCGCATCCTCGGCAAGGGCGAGCTGACCGCCAAGCTCAGCTTCAAGGTCGCCGGCGTCTCGAAAGGCGCGCGCGAGGCGATCGAGAAGGCCGGCGGCTCGGTCGAGCTGATCGAAATCGTGCCGGCGTCCGAGAAGGCCGCCGCCAAGAAGAACAGCGTCAAGAAGCGCCGGGACGCGCCCGCCGCCTGACGCCGCTTTTGCGGGGAAGGCTGACAAGCCCGAACCGATCACTATATGAGGCGGCGGGGCGCGTTCGTGCTCCCGCAGCTTCTCATTTTCCGAAGGCAAGATCGACCTATGGCATCCGCAGCCGAACAGATGGCCGCCAACATCAGCCTGGCGAACTTCGCCAAGGCGACCGATCTCAAGAAGAGGCTCTGGTTCACCCTCGGCGCGCTGGTCGTCTTCCGCCTGCTCTCGTTCGTGCCGCTGCCCGGCATCGATCCGAGGGCGCTCAGCCAGCTGTTCCAGCAGACGCAGGGCGGCGTGCTCGACTTCTTCAACATGTTCTCGGGCGGCGGGCTGCAGCGGATGAGCCTGATCGCATTGGGGGTGATGCCCTACATCACCGCCTCGATCGTCATGCAGCTCGCGACGACGATGTCGCCGCAACTCGGCGCCCTCAAGAAAGAGGGCGAGAGCGGCCGCAAGAAGATCAACCAATATACCCGCTACGGCACCGTCTTCCTGTGCGCGATCCAGGGCTATTTCATGGCGGTCGGGCTCGAATCCTGGGGGGCGAGCGAGGGCCAGTCGGCGGTGCTCGATCCCGGCATGCTGTTCCGCATCTCGACCGTGATCAGCCTGGTCGGCGGCACCATGTTCCTGATGTGGCTCGGCGAGCAGATCACCAGCCGCGGCATCGGCAACGGCGTCTCGTTGATCATCATGGCCGGCATCGTCGCCCAGCTGCCGCGCGCGCTGGGGCAGATGTTCGAAGGCGGCCGCAGCGGCAGCCTCGATCCGATGCTGATCATGGTGATCGTCGTGCTCGCCCTCGTCCTGGTCCTGTTCATCTGCTTCATGGAGCGGGCGCAGCGCCGCGTCCTCATCCAATATCCCAAGCGCCAGACGGCGCGCGGCCAAATCCAGCAGGAGCGCTCGCACCTGCCGCTGAAGGTCAACACGTCGGGCGTGATCCCGCCGATCTTCGCCTCGTCGCTGCTGCTGATGCCGCTGACCCTGGTCCAGTTCGCCGGCAACCGCGTCGCCGGGGAAAGCGCGTGGGGCGATTTCGTCATCACCATCACCACCTATCTCCAGCACGGCGCACCGCTCTACATGTTCCTCTACGGCGCCGGCATCGTCTTCTTCTGCTTCTTCTACACCGCAGTCGTGTTCAATCCCGAGGAGACGGCGGAGAACCTCAAGAAATATGGCGGCTTCATCCCCGGCATCCGCCCGGGCAAGCGCACCGAGGAATATCTCGATTACGTGCTGACCCGCGTCACCGTGGTCGGCGCCGCCTACCTGACCGTGATCTGCCTGCTGCCCGAATTCCTGATCGCGCGCGCCGGCATCCCCTTCTATCTCGGCGGCACCTCGCTGCTGATCGTCGTCAACGTGACGATGGACACGGTGACCCAGATCCAGAGCCACCTCATCGCCCACCAATATGGCGACCTCATCAAGAAGGCGAAGCTGAAGGGCGGCATCGGGCGGCGATGAACATCATCCTCCTGGGGCCCCCGGGCGCCGGCAAGGGCACTCAGGCGAGCCGGCTGGTCGAGGAGCGAGGGATGGTCCAGCTCTCGACCGGCGACATGCTGCGCGCCGCGGTCGCCGCCGGCACCGAGGTCGGCAACAAGGCCAAGGCGGTGATGGCGGCCGGCGAGCTGGTTTCCGACGAGATCGTCGACTCGATCCTCTCCGCCCGGCTGGACGAGCCCGACATCGCCCGCGGCTTCATCCTCGACGGCTATCCGCGCACCGCGGTCCAGGCCGCCTCGCTCGACCGGCTGCTCGACGAGAAGGGCTTGAGGCTCGACCACGTCATCGAGCTCGTCGTCGACGAGGACGCGCTGGTCGACCGCATCACCGGCCGCTTCACCTGCGCGGTCTGCAACACCCCCTATCACGACGACTACAAGCTGCCCGCCGTCGCCGGCGTCTGCGACGTGTGCGGGTCCAGGGAGTTCAAGCGGCGGCCGGACGACAATGAGGAAGCGGTGCGCACCCGGATGGCCGAATATCGCGCCAAGACCCAGCCGATCCTGCCCCATTACGAGCGCCAGGGCATCGTCCGCCGCGTCGACGGCATGGCCCCGGTCGAGCAGGTCAGTGCGGCGATCGCGGCGATTCTCGACGGCGCCTGATTGACCGCGCCCGCGCGGTGGCGCAGCGTACGGCCATGCGCATTCCAGCCACGATCGCGGCGGGCCTCCTGCTTGCGGCGCCCGCTTCCGCCGAGGTGACCTCCTCCTCGCCGATCCATTTCGACATCGAAAGCCATGTCACCGTCGCGGCGACGCCGGCGCGCACCTACGAGGCGCTCGGCCAGCTCGGCCAGTGGTGGGACGGCGAACACAGCTATTCGGGCAATGCCGCCAACATGCGCCTCGAGCTTTGGGCCGGCGGCTGCTTCTGCGAGACCCTGCCCGACGGCGGCACGGTCGAGCATATGCACGTCGTCCAGGCCCTGCCCGGGCGGTCGATCCGGATGACCGGCGCGCTGGGGCCGCTCCAGGCCGAGGCGCTGACCGGCACCCTGACCTGGTCGCTGCGCGCGGTCCCGGGCGGCACCGAAATCAGCTCGGTCTACCTCGTCAGCGGCCATGTTCGCGGCGACACCGGCAGCTACGCGGCGCCGGTCGACGCGGTGCTCCGCGCCCAGCTCGAGCGCCTGCGCCTCTATCTCGCCCGTTGACATCCCTCGATTTGCAATGTACTTTGCTTTTCAAAGTAGGAGAGCAAAGATGAAGATGCGCCTGTTCCTGACCGCGGCCGCGCTGATCGCCGTCGTCGGTCCCGCCGCCGCCCAGGGGCCCTATGATCCCGCCACGCGGATCGCGGCGCAGCGCGCGGCGATGGCGCGGCTCGCCTATCTCGACGGCGTCTGGCGCGGCCCGGCCTGGACGCTGACCCCGCAGGGGCGTCGCGAGATGATCCAGGCGGAGCGGATCGGCCCCTTTCTCGATGGCTCGGTCCGGGTCATGGAGGGGCGGGGCTATACGGCCGACGGCGCGATCGCGTTCAACGCCTTCGGCGTCGTCTCTTTCGATCCCGTCGCCAGCCGCTACAGCCTGACGAGCTGGGCGATGGGCTTCAGCGGCACCTTCCCGCTCCGCCTCACCGACGACGGCTATGTCTGGGAGGCGCCGGCCGGGCCCGGCGCGACGATGCGCTACACCGCCGTGATCCAGGGCGACAGCTGGCACGAGATCGGCGAGCGCATCGCCGGCGACGCGCCGCCGGTGCGCATCGTCGAGCTCAACCTCAGGCGGGTCGGCGCGACCAGCTGGCCGGCCGCCGACCCGGTGCCGATGCGCTGAGGCTGAATGGGGACACACACCGGTGTGTGTCCCCGTTTTCCCTGTTATGGTCCGCCCCGCGCGACTCCGGGCTGCCGAGCGCGCCGCGACCGGGAGGGATGCATGGGCAGGGACGGGAACGGGCACGTCGATCTCGAAGGCTTCATGGCGGGCGTCGAGCGGCGCAATCCCGGCCAGAGCGAGTTCATCCAGGCGGTCCGCGAGGTCGCCGAGGACATTTTCGACTTCATCGCCGACAAGGAGGAATATCACCGCTGGCAGATCCTGCGCCGGATCGCCGAGCCCGACCGGGTCGTCTCGTTCCGGGTCTGCTGGGAGGACGACAATCACGAGATCCGGGTCCAGCGCGGCTACCGCGTCCAGAACAACAATGCGATCGGCCCCTATAAGGGCGGCATCCGCTTCCACCCCAGCGTCAACCGCTCGATCCTCAAGTTTCTCGCCTTCGAGCAGACCTTCAAGAACGCGCTGACCGGCCTGCCGATGGGCGGCGGCAAGGGCGGCGCCAATTTCAACCCCAAGGGCAAGAGCGACGGCGAGATCATGCGCTTCTGCCAGAGCTTCATGACCGAGCTCTTTCGCCATATCGGCGCCGACGTCGACGTCCCCGCCGGCGACATCGGCGTCGGCGCCCGCGAGATCGGCTATATGTTCGGCCAGTACAAGCGCATCACCAACAGCTGGGAAGGCGTGCTGACCGGCAAGGGGCTGGAATATGGCGGCTCGCTGATCCGCACCGAGGCGACCGGCTATGGCTGCGTCTACTTCCTCGAGAACATGCTGAAGACGCGCGGGCTCGATCTGGCCGGCAAGCGTGCGCTCATCTCGGGCTCCGGCAACGTCGCCACCCACGCCGCCGAGAAGATCGTCCAGCTCGGCGGCAAGGTGCTGACCCTGTCCGACAGCGAGGGCTTCGTCCACGATCCCGACGGCATCACCCAGGAGAAGATCGACTGGGTGAAGGCGCACAAGACCCGGCGTCGCGGCCGGATCAGCGAATATGCCGACGAACATAAGGGCGCGACCTTCCACGCCGGCCAGCGCCCCTGGGGCGTCGAATGCGATGTCGCCTTACCCTGCGCCACCCAGAACGAGCTGCTCGGCGAGGACGCCCGCACGCTCGTCGCGAACGGCTGCATCGCCGTCGCTGAAGGGGCCAACATGCCGACCGACCTCGAAGGCGTCCACGTCTTCAGGGACGCGAAATTGCTCTACGCCCCCGGCAAAGCCTCGAACGCCGGCGGCGTCGCCGTCTCGGGCCTCGAGATGAGCCAGAATTCGGCCCGGATCTCCTGGAAGGAGGAGCAGCTCCAGCTGCTGCTGCGCGAGATCATGGACGGCATCCACATGCGCTGCCTCGAATATGGCGACCGCGGCGAGGGCTATGTCGATTACGTCAAGGGCGCCAACATCGCCGGCTTCAAGAAGGTCGCCGACGCGATGCTGGCGTTCGGGGTGGTGTAGTCGCGCCCGCAGGGGCGTGACCGCCGTCACGCGCGTCCCCGGCGAAGCTGCGGCACAAGGCCATGACCGGAAGGAGGGCTGGGCATGGCGCGCAGGAAAACGGGCAAGAAATCGAGCAGGAAGGCGGATGCCGCCCAGACCGCGCTGATCGAAGCGCTCAGGACCCATGTGCGTTCGCGCGGCAACGACTATCTCAAGGACCCGAACATCACCTCGATCGGCGTCGGGCTCAAGAACGGCACCGGCCCGATCAGCCTGCAGTTCACGGTGGGCGAAAAGGGAGAATCGGCGCTCGAATCGCTTGCCACCGTGGAAATCCCGGCCACCATTACCCTGTCCGACGGCACCATCGTCCCGACCGACGTCATCGAGCGCAACTACAAGCCCGCCTTCGAACTGGTCGAACCCGAATCGCTCAACGACCGCCGGGTCCGGCGCGATCCCATCCAGCCCGGGATCAGCATCTCCCACCCGGACGGCACCGCCGGCACGATCGGCCTGATCGTCTTCGACCGCGCCACCGGCGCGCCCTGCGTCCTTTCGAACTGGCATGTGCTCCACGGCAATACCGGCGCGATCGGCGACACCATCGTCCAGCCCGGGCCGTTCGACGACAACAATATCGCGGGCAATTTCTCCGGCAAATTGCTGAGGAGCCATCTCGGCAACGCCGGCGATTGCGCGCTGGCGCGGATCGAGCGGCGCGGCATCAAGCGGGAGATATTCGAGCTCGGCGTGACCCCGTCGCAGATGGCGGAGGTGGCGCTCGGCGACAAGGTCATGAAGTCGGGCCGCACCACCGGCATTACCTTCGGCGTCGTGCGGCGCACTGACGTGATCGCCAAAATCAACTATCGCCTGCCGGCTGGCGAGCAGGCAATCGGCGGCTTCGAGATCGGCGTCGATCCCGCCCACAAGCCCGCCGACGGCGAAGTCAGCAAGGGTGGCGATTCGGGCTGCGCCTGGTTGATCGCGAACGGCACCAAGGCGACCGACATTTTCGCCGGCCTGCACTTTGCCGGCGAAACCGATGGCAGCGCCGATGAGCATGCGCTGGCCTGCTATCCGCTCTCGGTTCAGAAAAAGCTCGATTTCGTTCTCGATCCACCCGCCGCGGTGGTCGCGCCGGAAGGCTCGGCCGTAACGAGGAGCGGCTACGATCCGGCCTTCCTGAGCCAGCCGGTGCCGCTGCCCAAGCTGGGCGCGGCGGCGGAGGGCGACGCCTTCACTTTCGAGGGCAGGAAGCTCATTCCCTACACCCATTTCTCCGTCTGCCTGAGCAAGAGCCGGCGCATGGCGCGCTATGTCGCCTGGAATATCGACGGCGCCCGCGTCGTCCGCACCGGCCGCGACGATTTCCAGCTCGATCCGCGCATTCCCGCCTCGCGCCAGCTCGGCGAGGATCTCTACGCCGGAAACAAGCTCGACCGGGGCCATATCGCGCGCCGCGCCGACCTCGTCTGGGGAAGCATCGAGGAGGCGCGGCAGGCGAACAGCGATTCGAGCTTCTTCACCAACATCGCGCCGCAGCACGAACGCTTCAACCAGTCCGGCCGCAAGGGCCTGTGGGGGCAGCTCGAGAATCTGATCCTCGAGCAGGTCGACGTCGAGGACGTGCGGATGTCGGTCTTCGGCGGCCCGCTCTTCGCCGATGACGACATCGCCTTTCGCGGCGTCCGCATCCCGCGCGAATTCTGGAAGCTGGTCGCCTACGTCGGCGAGGACGCGGCGCTCAAGACTGCCGCCTTCGTGCTCAGCCAGGCCAGCCTGCTTTCCGACCTCGAGGCTATCGACCTCGATCCATTCAAGCTGTTTCAGGTCCGCATAGCCGATCTGGAGGCGCGCGCCGGGCTGAGCTTCGGCCGGCTCGACGAGGCGGACGCGCTGGCCCGGCCGGAAGCGGCGGTCGTGCCGCGGGACGTGGAGGCGCTGCTCGTGCCCGCCGACCGCGCTCGCGAGATCAGCACGGTCGGCGATTTGCGGCTCTAGCGGCTTCCTGCCGACCACCGCCTTCGCGATGGTCGCCGCCACCGGCGACATCTATTACGGCCTCCAGTACCCGGTCATCGTCGCGGCGCTGACCGTCCTGATCGGCCTCTTTTTCCTCCCCGAGACGTTCCGCCGCCCGCTCGAGGACTGAGCCACTGCGCTGTGGAAAACTCGGCTTTGGCCTTCGACTTCGGGGCGGGTTCGCCCTAATCTCGCGCCGGTGAGCGATTTCGACGATTCCTTCGAGCTGGAGACGGCGCCTGCCGCGGCGGGCGAGCGGCTGACGCTCGATCTCGACGGCTGGGAGGGGCCGCTCGACCTCTTGCTGACGCTGGCGCGGACGCAGCGGGTCGACCTCGCCAAAATCTCGATCCTCGCGCTGGTCGAGCAATATCTCGCCTTCATCGCCGACGCCAAGAAGCTCCGGCTCGAGATTGCCGCCGATTATCTGGTGATGGCGGCCTGGCTCGCCTTTTTGAAGTCCTGCCTGTTGCTGCCCAGGGAGGCGGGCGTCGATCCCGGCCCCGAGGAGCTGGCGATGCGGCTGCAATTGCGGCTGCAGCGGCTCCAGGCGATGCGCGAGGCGGGCGCCCGGCTGATCGCCCGCGACCGGATCGGCCGCGACGTCTTCCGCCGCCGCGCGCCCGAGGGATTGAAGGTGGTGCGCCGCGCCGCCTGGCAGGCCGATCTCTACGACCTGATCGCCGCCTACGGCATCGTCAGGGCGCGGACCGAGCCCTCGGTCCACGTCATCGCCCGCCGGCCGGTGATGGCGCTCGACGAGGCGATCCACCGGCTCGAGGCGATGATCGGCGCCCGGCTCGAATGGACCGCGCTCGAAGCCTTCCTGCCCGAGACCCAGGACGGGGCCTATCGCCGCTCGGCGCTCGCCTCGAGCTTCGTCGCCACATTGGAGCTCGCCCGCCTCGGCAAGGTCGCGCTCCGGCAGAAGGAGGTCTTCTCCACCCTCTATGTGAGGGCGGCATGAGGGAGCATGACGATGGCCTGCGCGCGGTCGAGGCGGCATTGTTCGCGGCCGAGGAGCCGATGAGCGCGGCCGACATCGCGCTTCATGTCGGCGCGGGCGTCGACGTCGCCGCCGCGCTCGCCGAGCTGCAGGGCGATTATGCCGGGCGCGGCGTCGAGCTGGTCGAGCGCGGCGGCCGCTGGCATTTCCAGACCGCCGCCGACCTCGCCCACATCCTCAGGCGCGAGCGCGAGGAGAGCCGCCGCCTCAGCCGCGCCGCGGTCGAGACGCTGGCGATCATCGCCTATCACGAGCCGGTCAGCCGCGCCGAGATCGAGGCGATAAGGGGGGTGCAGATCTCGAAGGGGACGCTGGACGTGCTGATGGAGGCGGGCTGGGTCCGCCCCGCCGGCCGGCGCGAAGTGCCGGGCCGACCGCTCACCTTCGCGACGACGCAGGACTTCCTCACCCATTTCGGGCTGGAAAGCCGGCGCGACCTGCCGGGGCTCGACGATCTGAGGGCCGCCGGGCTGCTCGATCCGGTCGATACCGCGCTCGAACGACTCGGCCTCGATGTCCCGGAAGAGGGCGACGACGAGGTCGAACTGGAAACTGACGCCGAAGACGCCTAGATTTGGCTGGCACTGGGAGATTTTTCACATGGGTGGTTTCAGCATCTGGCATTGGCTGATCGTCGGCCTCGTCATCCTGCTGTTGTTCGGGAAGGGCCGCTTTTCCGACATGATGGGCGACGTCGCGAAGGGCCTGAAGAGCTTCAAGAAGGGCATGAGCGAGGACGAGGAGGCCGAGGAACGGCGCCGGCTGACCGCCGAGCGGACGGTCGAGGCGCAGCCCGTTCCGCCGGCCGCGCCCGCCGAGCCAGCGGCGGCTCCGGCCCCCGACGCCGACCGTCAGGCGTAAGGCGGGAGAGCCACCGGAAGGGGCGCCATGTTCGGGATCGATTCCGGCGAATTCCTGGTCATCGCGGTGGTCGCTTTGGTGGTGATCGGCCCCAAGGACCTGCCGCGGGTGATGCGCGTGGTCGGCCGGTTCGTCGGACAGGCGCGCGGCATGGCCAAGCATTTCCGCTCGGGCTTCGACACCATGATGCGCGAGGCCGAGCTCGAGGACATGGAGAAGAAGTGGAAATCGGACAACGAGCGGATCATGCGCGAGCATCCGGCCCGGAGCGATCCGGAAGCCTGGCCTGATCCGATCCCCGACGAGCCGCCGCCGCCCAAGCCTCCCGCCTCGAACCGGCCGAAGGCGCCGCCGGCGCGCGGGCGGCCTGCGCCCGGCGCGGCGCCGCCGATCCCGGCGCCCAGGCCCGCGCCGGGCGCCGGCGAGACGCAATGACCGACCTCGAGAGCATTGAGGCGGACGAGCTCGACAAGAGCAAGGCGCCGCTGCTCGACCATCTGGTCGAGCTGCGCCGGCGGCTGCTGTGGAGCGTCGTCACGCTCGGCCTCACCTTCGCCGGCTGCCTCTATTTCGCGCGGCCGATCTTCGCCTTCCTGGTCCAGCCGCTGATTGCCGCCGGCCAGCACCGGCTCATCTACACGGCGGTGTTCGAGGCCTTCTTCGTCGAGATCAAGGTCGCCTTTTTCGCCGCCCTGATGATCTCCTTCCCGATCGTCGCCAGCCAGCTCTGGCTGTTCGTGGCGCCCGGCCTCTACGCGAAAGAGAAGAAGGCCTTCCTGCCGTTCCTGCTGATGACGCCGGTGCTGTTCCTCAGCGGCGCGGCGCTCGCTTATTACGTGGCGATGCCGCTCGCGCTCCATTACCTGCTCGGCTATCAGGGCGATGTCGGCGGCATCCAGCAGATGGCTTTGCCGGGCGTCGGCAATTATCTCGATTTCTCGACCCGCTTCATCTTCGGCTTCGGCGTCGCCTTCCTGCTGCCGGTGCTGCTGATGCTGCTCGAGCGGGCCGGGCTGGTCACCCGCCAGCAATTGAAGCGCGGGCGCCGCTACGCGATCGTCGTCGCGTTCGTCGTGGCGGCGGTGCTGACTCCGCCCGACGTCGTCTCCCAGCTCCTGCTCGCGGTGCCGCTGGTCGCGCTCTATGAGGTGTCGCTGATCGCGATCTGGTTCACCGAGCGCAAGCGGGCCAGGGCCGCCGCCGCATGAAAAAGGGCGCCCCCGAAAGGGCGCCCATCTCCTCCCTCTGCCGCGCCGAACGGACGCGGCCGGCCTAAGTCTCGTTGTCGACGGCGTTGGACGCCGACTTGAGGTCGTCGCCGGCGCCACGGACAGTGTTGCAGGCGCTGGCGGCCACCAACGCGCTGGCCAGCGCGAAAATCGCGAAAAGCTTTTTCATGTCCTTGTCTCCTGAGCCGCCGCCCGGGCAACAGGTCGCGCCGGGCCGGTGATGACGGTTCAATGCCCCGCGCTGCGCTTAGGTTCCGCACCCGTGACGAAACGGACGGCGGCGGCGCCGAATGAAAATGGGGACAGCCACGAATGACTGTCCCCATTCATAAAGGTTGAGCCCGGATGCGCTACCGGGGGGGGGAGGTTAGCGCGTCCGGGCCCATGTTCTGGATAGCGAGAGCGGGGGGGCAAAAGGTCACTATCCAGACCCAAAAACGACAGGACGGGCGCGCGGTTCCACGAACCGGAAAAAATTTTTAGGCCGGCGCGGCCCACTTCACTCGTCGACGATGCTGACCGCGACCGAGTAGCGGCCGCGCGCGGGATCGTGCTCGAGCACCGAGCGGAGCTGGCGGGCAAGGCCGGCGACGATCCGGTCGAACCGGTCGGCGAGCGCCTGGTCGCAGTCCACGGTCTCGGCGAGGGCGTCGACTTCGACCGACAGGCGCGCCAGGCCCGGGCCCTCCGCTTCGAGCACGACCGAGACCATCTCGGCGCCGCAGAGCATGCCGAACTCGACGATCTCGGTGACCAGGAAGGCGACCGAGACCGCCGCGTCCTGGGTTACGTAGACGGGGGCGATGTCGAGGCGGATCTGCATCGCGGCGGCGTTCGCCGGCGCGGTCGCGCGCAAATTGGCGCCAAGCTCGGAGAGGAGCGGCTTCAGCGCGACCCCGCGATTGGCCTCGAGCTCGGCATAATGGTTGCGATGGACCACCGCGAGCGCTTCGACCCGCCGCTGGATCGAGGCATAAGCGGCGGCGACCTCAGCATTGGCCGAGCCGCGCGAATGGAGGTTGAGCAGCGAGGCGACGACCTGGAGGTTGTTCTTCACCCGGTGGTGGACCTCGCGGACCAGGCGCGTCTGCCGCGCGACCGCCGATTCGAGCTCGGCTTCGTGGCGGGCGACCGTCTGGGTGACCTGGTCGAACGCCTGACCCAAGGCGGCGATCTCGAGCGCGGGGCTGCGCACGGTCGGCAGATCGAGGCCGCGGTCGCCGGGCCTGTAGGCGGAGATGACGTTCTGGATCCGCCCCAGCGGGCGCAGCAGCAGCCGCTGGACGATGATCCAGCCGACCAGCGACGCCCACAGCCACATCAGCACCGGCGTCAGGATGACCAGCAATTCGGTCGCGGTCACCGGCGGCACCGCCGCACGCTGCCGCATCGAGAGTTCGCCGCTGGCGAAGGGGAAGACGGCGACGACCTCGCGCGTCAGCGCCCCTCCGGGGGCGCCGGCGCGCAGCGGCATGACCCGGCCGCCCTGGACCAATTCGAGCGCGAAATTGTTCGCGACCGGCGGCGCGTTGACCACTCGGGCAAGCGTTTCGCGCCGATATTCGGCGACTCCCTCGAGCGCGCCGTTCGCATCGTACATAAAGGTTCTGAGGATGTCGCCGCCGCGCAGGATCACCGCGCGGCCGACCTGGTCGCGCGCCGGCGGCGCGGCCGGGGGCGCGAAGCCGTTCGACACGCAACGCGGGGCCGGCCCGTCGCCGAACACCGCGAAGCGGCCGGGAGTGTTGGGAAAGCGGCCGAGCCGGGCGAGGGTGCGCCGGCAGATGCCGGCGGGGTCGTGCGCTTCGATGATCGCGTCGCGCGCGGCGCGGATAGTGAAGGAATTTCGCGTCAGGGCGAGCTGGAACCGCTGCGCGTGAAGGCCGAGACTTGCCCGCGCCTCGACGTCGGCCTTGGCGCGGTTCGCCCGCGCATTGTCGATCGAGGCGGCGATGGCGATGATGCCGAGCGGCAACAGGCCGACGCTGAGGATGATGAGCATCTTCAGGCCGGTGGAAAGCCGCGCCCAGCGCGAAGCGATCCAGTTTTGCATGTCGCCGTTCAAGAAGGCGCGTCCGTCATCGCGGAATGGCGGTTAACCGAGCTTCCCCAGCAAATCGAGCATTTCCGGAGGGATATCCTCATGGAGCGTTCGGTCGTAGACTGATTTCAACGCGTCGCCGACGGTCCTGGAAGCACCGCGCGGCCGCCTCGGAGGCTTCGGTCCGCTCGGCCCCTTCTTGTCATTGGTCAATGAATCTCACCCCTCACGGCAAAGCCGCGGCCCGCAGCCACTTCCAATTGTCCGGGCGAGCCAGCTCGAGGCAGCCGTCCCCGCTGAACAGACGCAAATATACGGCGGCACCGAATAACTCGGACCGCGCGGGGTTGGAAACAAAAAACTCCGACGATTGTTCCACCCTCGCGCGAGGACGGGGCCGGGCCAGAAATCCCCGTTTGACACGCATCGTTGCGCGACCGTCACGGGGTTGCAATCGCGCAGGCGTCCACCCAATAGGCCCCTGACGATATAAGGAGTCGCTACCACATGTCGCTTGGCCAGGAACTTGCCCCGCATCTTCCCTTCCTCCGCCGCTACGCCCGCGCCCTGACCGGCACCCAGGCCCATGGCGACGCCTTCGTCCGGGCGACGCTGGAGGCGATCGTCGCCGCACCCGAGAGCTTCCCGCGCGACGTCGATCCGCGGCTCGGCCTCTACCGCACCTTTCATGCCATCTGGTCCTCGGCCAGTATCGAGGAAGACCCGGGCCATGGCGGCTCCAACGAGCCCGAGGAGATCGCCCAGGCGCGGCTGTCGCGGATCACGCCGCTGTCGCGCCAGGCGCTGCTCCTGACCGCGATGGAGGGCTTTACTCCCGAGGATGCCGGCTATCTGATCGCCGCGTCGGGAGCGGAGGTCGAAGCGCTGGTCGCCGAAGCGCTCGCCGAGATCGAACGCCAGACCCGCGCCGAGGTCCTGATCATCGAGGACGAGCCGATCATCGCGATGGACATCGAGACGATCGTCCGCGACCTCGGCCACACCGTCACCGGAGTCGCGGTGACGCGCGACGAGGCGGTCGCCCAGGCGATGGCGCGCCGCCCGGGCCTGGTCCTCGCCGACATCCAGCTTGCCGACGACAGCTCCGGGATCGACGCGGTCAAGGACATCCTCGCCGAATTCTCGGTGCCGGTGATCTTCATCACCGCCTTCCCCGAGCGGCTGCTGACCGGCGAGCGGCCGGAGCCGACCTTCCTGATCACCAAGCCGTTCCAGCGCCAGACGGTGAAGGCGGCGATCGCCCAGGCCCTGTTCTTCGACACCGCGACGATCCCGGCATAGCGGGCAATCGGAACCGCCGTCCGGGAAACGCGTTGCCGACCTGTAACGAAGGGAACTCGAACAGGACTCCCGATGAGCGAACCTGAGCATATCAGCACCACCGAGGCACGGGCCGGCTCGACGCCGCACATGACCCGCTACATCCTCGGCTGGGGGCTCGGCCTGGTCGTGATTATCTTCCTGATCCTGTTGTTTGTCTGGCAGTAATCTCTATCTTCGAACGGTTGCGGCGGCGCCGGTCGGCGTCGCGCCAGCATCATGAAACGTGTGGCGTAAGGGGCAGATGATGGCGGGCCAGGAGCCGGCGCAGAGCGGGGGGCAGGGCGGCGATTGGGCGCCGCTTCCCGACGACGAGTTCAAGGACCAGCTCGGCCAGGTCATTCCCCATCTGCGCGCCTTCGGCCGCTCCCTGTCCGGCAGCCGCGATCTCGCCGACGATCTCGTCCAGGAGACGCTCCTCAAGGCCTGGGCGGCGCGCAAGCGCTTCCAGGCCGGCACCAACATGCGCGCGTGGACGTTCATCATCCTCAGGAACCTGTTTTTGAGCCAGATGCGCCGCGCCCGCTTCAAGGGCGAGTGGGACGAGCTCACCGCCTCCAAATTGCTCGCCGCGCCGGCCAGCCAGGACCGCCATATCGAGCTTGGCGACATGCAGCGCGCGCTCTTGCATTTGCCGCAGCCGCAGCGCGAGGCGCTGATCCTGGTCGGCGCGGGCGGCTTTGCCTACGAAGAGGCGGCCGAGATTTGCGGCTGCGCGGTCGGCACGATCAAGAGCCGCGTCGCCCGCGGCCGGGTTGCCCTCGAAAGCCTCTTGAATGAGGGCAAGCTGCCGTCGCGGCGCTCGCACCAGACCAACGACAACCAGACCGCGCTGCAGAGCATCATGAGCGAAGTGGACGAGCTGAGCCGCGACCGCGATCCGGTCGGCGAGGACGAAGACGCCTAGTCGAGGAGGGCGAGGACGTCTTCGAAGGCCTTGAGCGACCGCAGCTCGCCATCCATCTGAAACGCCTGGCGCAAGGCCTCGCCCACGCCGGCGTGGACGGTGGGGGGCGCCACCTTCACGAACCGCCGAGGACAGGTGCTGGCCATGGCCTTCATTCTCTTATCCCATTCCTTCACGCGAAGATTAACGTAGTTTGGCGCGCGCAGTTGCAATCGTTGCGTGGCCGAATGGAGTCGGGACGGCGCTGTTGTATGAAAGAAACAGATCGTAAACAGGCCGTTAACCATGCCATCGCCCGCGCGCGGGCCCATTCTCCATTCCTCGCTCTCCAGCTCGATCGGTTCGATTCGGTGAGGGCGGCGCTCGGATCGGGCGGGCTCGATGCGGCGCTGGCCGCGGCCGGGCGCGAGGGCGAGGCGGCGGACGTCATGGCTGCGGTGCGGCGCGAACGCAGCGGCCATGCGCTCGCGCTCGGCATCGCCGATCTCGCCGGGATCTGCGGGCTCGACGAGGTGGTGGAGACGCTGTCCGGCCTTGCCGACCGCCAGCTCGAGCGCGCGCTCGCCGCGGCGATCGCCGAGCGGACGCCCGAAGCGGCGCCACGGGGCTTCGCGATCCTCGGCCTCGGCAAGCTGGGCGGGCGCGAGCTCAATTATTCCTCCGACGTCGACCTCATCTTCCTCTACGACCCCGAAACCCTGCCGAGGAAGCCGCGCGAGGAGCCCGATCAGGCAGCGTTGAGGATCGCCCAGCGCATCGTCGAGATCCTGCAGAAACGCACCGGCGACGGCTATGCCTTTCGCGTCGACCTGCGCCTTCGCCCCTCGCCGGAAGTGACGCCGATCGCGCTGCCCGTCGACGCCGCCATCTCCTATTACGAATCGGCGGCCCTGCCCTGGGAGCGGGCGGCCTTCATCCGCGCCCGCCAGGTCGCCGGCGACCCGGCGCTCGGCCGCTATTTCCTCGAGGCGATCCACCCCTTCGTCTGGCGGCGCTCGCTCGATTACGGCGCGGTCGGCGAGATTCGCGCGATCAGCCGCCGCATCCGCGACCATTATGCGCAAGGCCAGGCGCTCGGGCCCGGCTACGACGTCAAGCGCGGCCGCGGCGGCATCCGCGAGGTCGAGTTCTTCATCCAGATCCACCAGCTCATCCATGGCGGCCGCGAGCCCGAGCTGCGCGCGCCGGCGACGCTCGACGCGCTCGCGGCGCTGGAGAAAGCGGGCCGGATCGCGCCCGGCGACGCCGCCGTCCTGCGCGACGCCTACCCGTTGCTGCGGACGATCGAGCACCGGCTGCAGATGGTCGACGACCGCCAGACCCACAGCCTCCCGGCCGATCCGGCGGCGCTCGACAATGTCGCCGCCCTTCACGGGCTGGACGGCGGCGCGGCGCTGCTCGCCCTGCTGGGCCCGCCCGCCGAGCGCGTCGCGACGCTGTACGACACGCTCGCGGGCGGCGAGGGCGACCGCCTGTCCGAGAATCCGCAGGCGCTGGAACGGGCGCTCGCCGAGGCCGGCTTCGCCGAGCCCGGCGCGGCCCGCGGCCGGATCGAGGGCTGGCGCTCGGGCAAGGTGCGCGCGCTGCGCACCGGTGCGGCCCGCGAGGCCTTCGAGGCGATGCTGCCGGAGCTGATCGCGGCGTTCGGCGCCGCCCCCGATCCGATGCGGGCGATCAACCGCTTCGAGGATCTGATCCTGAAGCTGCCGACCGGGGTCAATTTCTTTCGGCTGCTCGAGGCGCGGCCGATGCTCGCGGCCCATCTCGCCGCGATCCTGAGCCACGCGCCGCCGCTCGCCGAGCAATTGGGGCGGCGCGCGGACCTGCTCGACGGCCTGGTCGACGCCAGCGCTTTCGCGCCGGCGCCGTCGGTCGCGGATCTCGCCCGCGACTTCGCCCGGGCGGACCGTGCCGGCGAGGATTACCAGCAGCTGCTCGACCGGGTCCGGCGCCGGGTCAACGAGCGGCGCTTCGCGCTCGGCGTCCAGCTGATCGCCGCCCATACCGACCCGCTCGACGTCACCGAGGGCTATTCGCGCGTCGCCGAGGCGGCGATCCGGGTCCTCGCCGACGCCGCCGTCGCCGAGTTCGAAGCGCGGCACGGCAAGGTCCCCGGATCGGAGCTGCTCATCCTCGGCCTCGGCCGGCTCGGCGGCGAGGCGCTGACCCATGCCTCGGACCTCGACCTCGTCTATCTGTTCAGCGGCAGCCACGAGGCCGAATCGGACGGCCCCAGGCGCTTGCGCGCCACCGATTATTTCAACCGGCTGGCGCCGCGGGTGACGGCCGCGCTGAGCGTGGCGACCGCGGCCGGGCCGCTCTACGACGTCGACACCAGGCTGCGGCCGTCCGGCACCGACGGCCTGCTCGCGATCAGCCTGGAGAGCTTCGCCGCCTATCAGAGCGAGCGCGCCTGGACCTACGAGCATATGGCGCTGACCCGGGCGCGGCCGGTCTACGGCTCGGCGAAGGGCCGGGCGGCGCTGGAGGAGGTGGTCGGCGCGGTGCTGCGGCAGGCGCGCGACCCGGCGAAGCTCGTCGCCGACGCGGTCAGGATGCGCCGCGACATGCGGACCCACAATCCGCCCGGCGGCCCGTTCGACATCAAGCGCGGCGAAGGCGGCCTGATCGACCTCGAATTCGCCGTTCACGTGCTCCAGCTGAGGCACGGCATCGGCCTCCATCCGCACCTCGAAGACGCGCTCGCCGACCTGGGCGCCGCCGGGCTCGCCGGCGCCGAGATCGATCCGGCGCTGCGCCTGCTGACCCGCATCCTCGTCATCCTCCGGCTGGTGTCGCCGCGCTCGGCGGCGCCGCCCGAGCCGAGCCGGGCGCTGGTCGCCCGCGCCTGCGGCTTCGACACCTGGGAGGCGCTGGCGCGCGCGCACGACGCGGCGCGGGCGACGGTGCGCGCCTTCTGGGCCGAGGCGTCCGGCCAAAGTTGATGTTGCCGCTTGCTCCGCGCGGCTTTGCCCGCCACAAACTCTCCAGCGCGGCGGCTTGGAGACTCGGATGTTGGTCGAAGGCGATCCGGTACCGGACGTGACCCTGATCGGGATGGACGGGAAGGGGGTGAGCCCCGCCGATTTCCGCGGCCAGAAGCTGGTCCTCTATTTCTATCCCAAGGACGATACTTCGGGCTGCACCCGCGAGGCGCAGGATTTCTCCGCGCTCGCCGTCGAGTTCGAACGGTGCGGCACCTGGATCCTCGGCGTTTCGAAGGACAGCCCGCAGAGCCACGCCAAATTTGCCGGCAAATATGATCTCAGGGTCAAGCTCGCCACCGACCCCGACGGCGGCGTCTGCGAAGCGTTCGGAACCTGGGGCGAGAAAAGCCTCTACGGGCGCAAATATATGGGCATCGACCGCGCCACCTTCCTGGTCGACCGCGACGGCACCATCGCCCGCATCTGGCGCAAGGTGAAGGTGCCGGGCCATGCCGAAGAGGTGCTGGCCGCGGCCCGCGAGCTACCCTGAGCCGATGGCGACGCTGCGCCTTCGCCCGACCCGCGGCCGGAGCCCGCGTGGAACGGGTCGGCGGCGCGGCCGTTTTTGGCGGATGATCGGCTCTCCGATGATCTGGCCGGCGATGGGTGCGCTCGCGCTTGCCGTCGGGCTCGGCGTCCAGCTCGGCGAAAGCGCGGTGCGCGAGATCGACCCGGTCTTTTTCCAGGGCCCGGTGGGCCGCCCGATGGGAATCGATCCGGTCGCCCAGGCACCGGCGCCTTCGTCCTACGCCCAGGCCTATGGCTGGGAGCAGGGCAATGCGGCGCGGTTGGCCGACAGCGGCATCGATTATCCCTATGCGCCGACGCCGGCGTCGCTCGTCGAGCCGATTGTCGTGCCCGCCCGGCCGGACTCGCCGCCGCCGCCGCCCAGCCTGGCACCGTGGCCGCCGGGCCAGGTCTCGGTCCATCCCGAGATCGAGCGCTACACCGATTACCCGATCGAGCGTAGGGACGCCGACACCGAAGCGCCGGACGAGGCGCTCGCTCCTCCGGTCGAGGCGGGCCAATAGCGACCAATATTGCCGAAGCCTGCCGTGCCGTCCTGCTGACGGCCGCGCCCCAGGCCAAGGTGAAGGCGGCGCGGGCCGCGGCCCGGGCCTGGCGGCGGGGCGATCTGGCCCATGAGTTCGGCGTCGCCATGCCGGCGCGGCCGGCGCGCCCGGCGACGCCCCCATTGCTGCCGCCGGCGCGGATGCCGAAGCGCGGCAAGGCGGGCTCGCAGCGCAGCCGGATCGCGATGCTGCACGCGCTCGCCCATATCGAGTTCGGCGCGATCGACCTCGCCTTCGACATGGCGGGGCGGTTCGGCGCCGGCCTGCCGCGCGCCTTCATCGACGATTGGCTCGCCGTCGGCGCGGACGAGGCGATCCATTTCGCCTTGCTCGACCGGCGGCTCAAGGCGCTCGGCGCGCATTACGGCGCGCTTCCCGCCCATGACGGCCTGTGGCGGGCGGCGGCGGACACCGCCCACGATTTGCTCGCCCGCCTGGCGGTGGTGCCGATGGTGCTGGAGGCGCGCGGGCTCGACGTCACCCCGGCCACGGTCGCTGCCTTCGAACGGGCCGGCGACGCCCGCGCGGCGGCGATCCTCGCGCGCATCTACCGCGACGAGATCCGCCACGTCGCCGCCGGCACGCGCTGGTTCAGGACTGTCTGCGAATCCCGCGGGCTCGCCGCCGTGCCGCACTGGCAAAAGCTGATTCGGAGCCACTTCCGCGGGACGGTTAAGCCGCCGTTCAACGACTCGGCGCGGGGTGAAGCCGGTCTGTCCCGTGATTTCTATGAGGGGGTTGCCGCGTCACGACTTGTTTAACACTGTCCGGTCCACGCGTTGGGGGGCATTCCAGCGCATGTTCGAGCGGGGCCGGAAGGCCCGTGAATTTTCAAGCGGTCGCCGAAGCGTGATCGTGCCGGCCCGAGGGCCGACCGGGGAAAACGATGACGAACGCCAAAGCGAACGCTGGCTTCACCGCGAAGTTTCACCACATCTTCAAGCCGCGCGACCTGTTCCTCCACGACGGCAAGAGCCTCCGCCGCTTTACGATCGGCGCGCGCGTGCAGATGGCGGCCGCTCTGGCCGCCTTTGTTTTGCTGACCTGGTCCGCCTTCGCGACCTTCCAGGCGATCGCCGCGATGAACGGCGACGTCGCCCAGATGGAGCGCCAGATCGCGCAGATGCAGGCCGACGTCGCCGCCATCCGCAGCGAGGCGCGTCAGCGCGCGGCGGCGCTCGAGCGCCGTCAGGTCTTCCTCTCGCAAATGCTGTCCGGCCACGCCAATCCCGACGCCCTCGTCCAGCAGATTCCGGCGGCGATGACCGATCCCAACAACCCGGCCGCCCAGGCGGTGTCGGACACGTTCGACAATGTCGAGGGCATGCAGGCCGCGTTCGTCGAGCGCGTCCAGGCCACGACCCGCCAGCGCTACCGCGCCACTGCGGGCGCGCTCAGGCAGCTCGGCTTCAACCCGGCCCGTTTCCACGGCGCCGCCGCCGCCGTCGGCGGTCCCTACGAGCCGGTGCCGGCGGTCGACAATGCCGATCCCAGGTTCCGCGAGCTGTTCACCACCTGGCGCCAGCTCGACCAGCTCGAGCAAGGCGTCGCCGCGATCCCCTCCGCCATGCCGCTGCACAACTCGGTCAATTTCACCAGCGGCTTCGGCATCCGCTCCGATCCCTTCCGCGGCCGCGCCGCGATGCACGCCGGCATCGACCTCGCCGGGCCGATGGGCACGCCGATCTACGCGACCGCGGACGGCATCGTCGGCCGCTCCGAATGGAACAATGGCGGCTACGGCAATCTCGTCGAGATCGACCACGGCCAGGGCATCCAGACCCGCTACGGCCACCTCTCGCAGCGGATCGCCCAGCCCGGCCAGCGCGTCCACCGCGGCGATTTGATCGGCCTGATGGGCTCGACCGGCCGCTCGACCGGCAGCCATCTCCATTACGAGGTCCGCATCGACGGCCGCGCGGTCAACCCGACCCCCTTCCTCCAGTCGAGCAGCACCTTCATCGCGCTCCAGAATCGCGTCGCCCAGCCGGTCGCCATCGGCGGCCCGACCGGCGGCTCGCGCTAGGCCCATCCGCAGCTAACAACCGTCCGCGCTCACGCAGTCGTCGCCGATCTCGACCTGGAAGGTCGCGTGGGTGATCCCGAATTCGTGGGCGATGCCCTGCGCGCAGCCGGCGAGGAAGGCGTCCCCGGGAAAGCCCGCCGGCATGACGAGGTGGGCGGTCAGCGCGAATTCGGTCGTGCTCATCGGCCAGATGTGGAGGTCGTGGATGCGCGCGACGCCGGCCCGGGCGAGGAGGTGCGCCTCGACCGCGTCCGGATCGATCCCGCGCGGCACCCCGGCGAGCGCCATGGTGAGCGAATCGCGGAACATGTCGGCGCTGGCGAGGACGATTACCAGGACCACGATCAGGCTCGTCACCGGGTCGATCCAGAGCCAGCCGGTCGCCTCGATCGCGATCCCCGCGACCACCACGCCGGCCGAAACCAGCGCGTCCGCGATCATGTGCAGGTAGGCGCCGCGGATGTTGAGGTCGCTGCGCCGGCCGCGCGCGAACATCAAGGCGGTCGCGACGTTGATGACGATGCCGATCGCGGCGACGATGGTGACGGTACCGCCTTCGACGAGGTCGGGAATGATCAGGCGGAACACGGCATTGTAGGCGATGAACGACACCGCGATCAGCAGGATCACCGCATTGGCGAGCGCGGCGAGGATCGAGGAGGCGCGCAGGCCGTAGCTGAACCGGCGCGTCGGCGGCCGCTTCGACAGGATTGCCGCGGCCCAGGCGACGGCGAGGCCCAGCACGTCCGACAGATTGTGGCCGGCATCGGCGAGCAAGGCCATCGAATTGGCCCAGAAGCCGTAAAGGGTCTCGACCCCCACGAAGCCGAGATTGAGGGCGATGCCGACCGCGAACGCCCAGCCGAAATCGTGCGAATGATGATGGTGGTGATGCCCGCCGTGCGCGTGGGAGTGCGACAAGGCCCGCTTATTTCCCGCGTTTTTGCCGGTGCTTCTCGAGGTCGAGCACGGCATTGGCTTCGCCGTCGGGCAGCAGGCCGAGGCGGCGGGCGACCTCCTGATAGGCCTCGGCCTCGCCGCCCAGATCGCGCCGGAAGCGGTCCTTGTCGAGCTTCTCGCCCGAGGTCATGTCCCACAACCGGCAGCCGTCCGGGCTGATCTCGTCGGCGAGGATGATCCGCGAGAAATCGTTCTCCCAGAGCCGTCCGAACTCGAGCTTGAAGTCGACCAGGCGGATGCCGATGCCGGCGAACAGGCCGCAGAGGAAGTCGTTCACCCGGATCGCCATGTCGGCGATCTCATTCATCTCGTCCTGGCTCGCCCAGCCGAAGCAGGCGATATGCTCGTCGGCGATCATCGGGTCGCCCAATGCGTCGTCCTTGTAATAATATTCGATGATCGTGCGCGGCAGCTGGGTGCCTTCCTCGATGCCGAGCCGCTGCGACAAAGTCCCCGCGGCGACGTTCCTCACCACCACCTCGATCGGCACGATCTCGACCTGGCGGATCAGTTGCTCGCGCATGTTGAGGCGGCGGATGAAGTGGGTCGGGATGCCGATCGTGCCCAGCAAGGTGTAGAGATGCTCGGAAATGCGGTTGTTGAGCACGCCCTTGCCGGCGATCGAGCCGCGCTTCTGGGCATTGAACGCGGTCGCGTCGTCCTTGAAATACTGGATCAGGGTGCCGGGCTCGGGCCCCTCGTAGAGGATCTTGGCCTTGCCTTCGTAGATCAGTCGGCGGCGGGACATTATGGCAGGAGCCTCCGGCTTCAGGGGCGTGGGGAAGGCGGCTCTATAGGGGAGCCGCGGGGTTAGGGCAAACCGCCCTCACGTCACCTTGCCGCGCACCGCATATTTCGGCTCGCGCCACGTTTCGTTCTCCAGGATCGCGGCCAGCCGGTCGACCGCCTGCCAGACATCCTCGAAGCCGAGATAGAGCGGGGTGAGGCCGAAGCGGACGACGTCGGGGGCGCGGAAATCGCCGATCACCTCGGCCGCGATCAGCGCCTGGCAGATTTCGAAGGCGTGCGGGTGTTTGAAGGAGATGTGGCTGCCGCGATGCTCGGGAATGCGTGGGGTGATGCAGGCAAGGGCGGGGCAGCGCTGCTCCATCAAGGCGTGGAAGACGTCGAACAGGGCGTTGGCCTTCGACCAGAGCCGCTCGATCGTCACCCCTTCGAACGCGTCGATCCCGCATTCGAGCGCGGCGAGGCTGAGGATCGGCGGTGTCCCGGCGAGCATCCGGTCGATCCCGGCGGCGGGTTCGTAATCGTCGGTGAATGCGAACGGGGCGGCATGGCCCATCCAGCCGCGCAGCGGGCTGACCAGGCGCTCCTGGAGTTGCTCGGCGACGTAGAGGAAGGCGGGCGCGCCGGGGCCGCCGTTCAGATATTTGTAGCCGCAGCCGACGGCGAGCTCGGCGCCGGCGCCATTGAGATCGAGCGGCACCGCGCCGGCGCTGTGGGAGAGGTCCCAGACCGTCGTCGCCCCGGCGTCCTTCGCGCGGGCGGTGACGCGCGCCATGTCGTAGCGTTCGGCGGTCTTGTAGTGGACGTGGGTCAGCAGCAGCAAATTGGTGTCCGCATCGAGCCGCCGCTCGAGCGCGTCGCGCGGGGCGATGTCGAGCCTGAGGTTCAACAGGTCGGCGACGCCGCTGGCGATGTACAGGTCGGTGTGGAAATTGCCGGCTTCGCTCAAGAGCACCGGCCGGTCCGACAGCCGCGCCGCGGCGACCAGCAATTTGAACAGATTGATCGAGGTCGAGTCGGTGACGATCACCTCGTGCGGCCGGGCCCCGATCAAAGGCGCGATCTTGGCGCCGACCCGCTGCGGCGCGCCGATCCAGTCGCGGCTGTTCCAGCTGCGGATCAGCTCCGCGCCCCATTCCTCGGTCACCACCTCCCGGAGCCGGGCCATCGCCGTCTTCGGCAGCGGCCCGAGCGAATTGCCGTCGAGATAGATGAGGCCTTCGGGCAGGTGAAAGCGTTCTCGGCACGGCCGCAGCGAATCGGCGGCGTCGGCGGCGCGCGCCTCGGCGAGCGTGAAGCTCATCGGTGGAGCGCCCCTTGAATTTCCTCGACCGCCGCCGCCCAGGCGGCGCTTTCGGGCGCGATCAGCTCGATATGGCCGCTGCGGTCGATCATCCGCACCCGCACGTCGTCGCCGGCGGCGCGCATCGGCGCCGCATAGCCTTCGGCATAAGCGGTCGGGATGATCCGGTCCTGGCGGCCGTTGATCAGCACTTGCAGCACCCCGAGCGGGGCGAGGCGCGGGACGGAGGTGTCGGCGAAGTGGCCGCCGGTCAGCCGGCCCACCACCTCATTGCCGCAGCCGTTGGGTGAGCGCGCCGCTTCCTCGAGGTCGGGGAGGCCGCCGAGGCTGACCACCGCCCGGATCGGCAGCGGATCCGGGCTGCGCAGCGGCGAGCCCTGCGGAAGCCGCGGCCGCCCGGCCAGCCAGAGTGCGAGATGGCCGCCGGCGCTGTGGCCGACCGCGACCAGGCGCGAAAGATCGAGCCGATATTCGCCGGCATGCGCGCGCAGCGCGTCCGCCGCCGCCGCCGCGTCCTCGAAGGTGCCGGGATAGCCGCCGCCGGGCCGGTCGACGCCGCGATAGTCGATGTTCCAGACGGCGATGCCGCGCCGCCGCAAATCGTCGGCGATCCAGTTCATGATCCGGCGGTCGGCGATCTCGCTTTGCCAGCAGCCGCCATGGACCATCAGCACGGTCGGATGCGGCCCCGCGCCGTCGGGCACCCAGACGTCGGCGACCTGCAGCGCGGCGGGGCCGTAGGCAACGGTCGCGGTCGGCCGCGGGCGCGGCCGCTCGAGCAGATCGGGCCAGATCATCAGCCCGTCCGGTCGGGGCGGCGGTGGGGTGCCCGGCTGCGCCATCGCGCAGGCGGCTAGCGCCAGGGCGAGGAGCAAGGCAAGCGGTTTGACGAGGCGCATGGCGGTCCGGATAGACCGCCGCGCGCCCGGATCAAAGCCCCGAGCAGCGGCCTTTGCGCGGTGCCCAAGGCGCGTCGAACTGGATCTCGTTGAGCTTGCACAGCGACAACTGGATCATTGCCGCGAGGCGCTTGAAGGCGTGGATGACAGTCATGGCTCGAATTCCTTCCCGCTCAGGCGGCGCCGTTGGTGAGGGTCAGGCTGAGCGCGGTCACCGCGAAGGCGGCGATGATGGCGAGCAGCTGGTGGGTGCTGCCGTCCCAGCCGGCGAGGCGAGCGAGCCCGGCGCGGAGCGTGACGGCGACGCCGTCGACCCATTCGCCGAACTGCTCGTGATGGTCGACCCACATGCGGCCGTCGAGTTCTTCACGCATGTCCCGATTCCTTTCCTGTCTGCGTGCCGTCGAAATGGCATTTGGCGGGCGCAGGCGCCAACGAAAGTCTCGACAGTTCATATAAGCCAAGCTTATAGGACGAGGCATGGCTCGCTTGCCCCCTTTGAGCGCCGTGCGCGTCTTCGAGGCCGCCGCCCGCCGAGAGAATTTCACCCAGGCGGCGGTCGAGCTCGGGATGACCCAAGCCGCGGTCTCCTATCAGATTCGCTTGTTGGAAGAGCGGCTTGGCGTGCCGTTGTTCGCGCGCATCAAGGGGCGAGTTTCGCTGACCGACGCCGGCCGCCGCATCGCGCCCCTGGTCGCGGCCGCGTTCGAAACGCTCGAAGACGCCTTTTCCGGGCTCGTCGCGGACGATCAGGCGCTGCTGTCGGTCAGCACCGCCCAGACGCTCGCGACGGCTTGGCTGGCGCCGCGGCTCGGCGCCTTCCAGGTCCGCCATCCCGATCTCGCGGTGCGCCTCAGCAGCGACAACCGGCTGGTCGATTTCTCGACCGGCGAGTTCCACGCCGCGATCCGGGTCGGCCGCGGCGACTGGCCGGGCCTCCGCTGCCATTTCCTGTTCCGCTTGAACTTCAGCCCGATCTGCAGTCCCGAGTTCGCACAGCGCCACCGGCTCGAGCGGCCCGGGCAATTGCTCGACGTGCCGCGCCTCAGCCCCGGCGACGATTGGTGGCGCGACTGGCTGGCGGATGCAGGGGTCGAGGTCGGCGACAGGGGCGCCGGCGCCGGCCTCGTCCTCGACAACCAGATGATGGAGGCGAACGCGGCCTTCGCCGGCGCCGGCGTCGCGATGATGACGCCGATGTTCTGGCGCGGCGAGCTCGCCTCGGGCCGCCTGGTCCAGCCCTTCCCGCGCATCCACGTCACCGACCGCAGCCACTGGCTGATCTACCCCGAAGGCCGCCGCAACCAGCCCAAGATCGCCGCCTTCCGCGACTGGATCCTGGCCGAGGCCGAAGCCGAGAAAGCGCGCGAACCCGCCGAAATCTTCCTCCAACCTCAATGAGTTGGAAAATAGGGACTGTCCCTGATTTCAGGCGTCGGTCGCGGGCTTGCCGGGGCGGCGGCGGCGCACGAACTGGAAGCCGGCCCAGAGCAGGAAGGCGGTCAGCGCCCAGGGCGAGATCGTCACGAAGACGATCAGCACGGCGCGCAGGCCGCCGAGGAACGTGTCGGCCGCGCGCTCGGTCGCCTCGCGGACCGTCGCCGCCCTCGCCGGCCCCGGCGCGAGCGCGCCCGAGCCGTAGCGGAACAGCATCGGCGTCGTCGCCAGCGCCTGCTCCTGCGCGCCGGCGGTCGCGCGCAAGTCGGCGATTTGCTGGCGCAGCGATTCGCGCTGATCCTCGAGCGAAGCACGCTCGCGCCAGCGCAGGCCGCGCGAGGCGATCCGCGCCTCGATCCGCGCCAGCTCCGCCCGCAGCTCCTCGAGGTTGCCGACATTGGTCTTGAGCGAGGTGCCGACGTCGGTGCCGTTGATCTCGCTCTCGGTCAGCTCGCCGTCGGCCGCGGTTACGGCGCGGACGCTTTCGCGCCCGAACTGGCCGGCGATCGCCGGGTCGACGAGGAAGGACAGCATCGCCTCGACATCCTCCTCGTTGGCGGCGCGGTAATCCATGCCGGTGATCCGGCAGCGCGGCCCGTAGCGGGCGCAGAGCCGCTGATGCTCCTGCTGCATTTCGGCGACGCGGTCGGCCTCGAGGCGGAAGGAATAGCGATAGTCGAAGGCGACGCCGGGCGCCGCTGCCGGATCCAGGTCCGGCCCGGTCGCGCGTTCCGCACGGCCGCGCGGCGCGGGGAGCTCGGGCGGGATCGCGGACAATTCGGAATCGGACGCATTCGCCGTTTGATCGGCGGCGGCGTTGCGCGGGGGGGAGGCGGGCTCGTTCCCAGCCTGGCTGCAGGCGGCGGCGGAGGCGAGAAGCAGGGCAAGGAAGGGAAGCGAACGGCGCACGGTCAGTCTCCTCTCTGGCTGTCGTTTTACTCAACTAATTAAGTAGACAATCGGGGCTGGAGCGGGTGCGTGGCGGCCTTGCTCTGCGAGGATGAGCTGGCGCTCCGGGCGGCTGGCGATCGCCTTTGCCGCACCCGCCCCCTTCCCTCCCTTGCGGGGAGGGAGAAGGGGTCAGCCGGCGGCCGGCGTCTCGGGCTCCTTCTTCGGGAACCAGCGGCGGCGGACATAGCGGACGATCAGCCCGATCAGCGCCAGCGCGAGCGCCCAAGGCAAGAGCGTGATGACGAGGATCAGCAGCATCGTCGCCCCGTCGAGGAAATTGTCGGTCGCGCGCTGCATCGCCTGCTTGAGCGTCGGCCGCTGGGCGAAGCCGGGGACAAGGTCGCCCGACCCATAGCGGAACACCATCGGCGTCGTCGCCAGCGATTCCTGCTGTTCGCTGCGGCTGTCGCGGAGCGAGCGGATCTGCGCGCGCAGCTGCTGCGCTTCATATTCGAGGCTCTCGCGCTCGCCGGACGCGATGCGCTGGCCGAGCCGGGCCTCGATCCGGGCGAGATCGGCTTGCAGGTCGGCGAGGCTGCGGCCGGCGGCGCGGATCGCAGTGCCGACGTCGGTGCCGCTGATCTCGCTTTCGGTCAGCATGCCCTCGGCGCGGACCACCGCCTCGACGCCCTGGCGGCCGAACAGGCGGGCGATCGAGGGATCGAGCTTGAAGGCGAGCATCGCCTCGATGTCGCGGTCGTTGACGACGCGATAATACATGCCGGTGATCCGGCAGCGCGCCACCGTGAGTCGCTCGCACATCTGCGCGTGCTGCTCCTGCATCTCGGCGATGCGCGGCGCGGCGAGCCGGAAGGCGTAGCGATAGTTGAAGGCGACGCCTGGGGCCGCGGTCGGGCCGACATTCGGGCCGGCGGCGGTGCGGGCCGCCGGGGCTTGGCCGCCCTGCGGCGCGCGGGCCTCGAATTCTGCCGGGGCGACGTCGGCCGCCGCGTTCGACATCTGCTCGGACTGCGGCGGCGGCGGGCGCTGGCCGGACTGGCTGCAGGCGGCGGCACTGGCGAGAAGCAAAGCGAACAGCGGAAGCGAGCGGCGCACGGGCAGTCTCCTTCTTGTCTGACATTACTCTATCAAATCAGTTGAGAATGGCAAGCGTCATTTTACCCTTCTATTTCCGTGGCTTGACCATACCATCCGCATATGGTATTATATATCATCACAACAAACAACCCGCTCGCGTCCAGGAATCGGCCCTGCTAACGATTCGCCATGAGTGACATTTTCGATAATGTCGTCGACACGCCGTTCGACGACGCTTTGTCCCAGCGCTATCTCGTCTACGCCCTCTCGACGATCACCGCGCGTTCGCTGCCCGACCTGCGCGACGGGCTGAAGCCGGTTCACCGGCGCCTGCTCTGGGCGATGCGGCTGCTCAAGCTCGATCCCGCCGCGGGCTACAAGAAATGCGCGCGCGTCGTCGGCGACGTGATCGGCAAATATCATCCGCACGGCGATCAGTCGGTCTACGACGCGATGGTCCGCCTCGCCCAGGATTTCTCGCTGCGCTACCCGCTCGTCGACGGCCAGGGCAATTTCGGCAATGTCGACGGCGATAACGCGGCGGCGATGCGCTACACCGAGGCGCGGCTGACGGCGGCGGCGGGCGAGTTGATGGCCGGGCTCGACGAGGGCACGGTCGCGTTCCGGGCGACCTACAACAATGAGGAGGAGGAGCCCGAGGTCTTCCCCGGCCTGTTCCCCAATCTGCTCGCCAACGGCGCCGCCGGCATCGCCGTCGGCATGGCGACCTCGATCCCGCCCCACAACGTCGCCGAGCTGATCGACGCCGCCATCCTGCTGATCGAGAACGGCAAGGCCGATGACGCGGCCTTGATGGAAAAGGTGCGCGGGCCGGATTTCCCGACCGGCGGCCATATCGTCGATGGGCCCGACGCGATCGCGCTCGCCTACGCGACCGGGCGCGGCAGCTTCCGGGTGCGCGCGCAATGGGCGATCGAGAAAGGGCCGCAGGGATCCTGGGCGGCGGTGGTCAGCGAAATCCCGTTCCAGGTCGCCAAGGGCAAATTGATCGAGCAGATCGCCCAGCTGATCGCCGACAAGCGGCTGCCGATCCTCGCCGACGTCCGCGACGAATCCGACGCGGCGATCCGCATCTGTATCGAGCCGCGGAGCCGGACCGTCGAGCCCGAGCTCCTGATGGACAGCCTGTTCCGCCTGACCGACCTCGAGACCCGGGTGCCCTTGAACCTCAACGTCCTCGACGCGAACCGGACGCCGCGGGTGATGGGCCTGCGCGAGGTCCTTTCCGAATGGCTCGCCTTCCAGATCGAGGTGCTGGTCAACCGCTCGAACCACCGCCTCGCCAGGATCGCCGACCGGATCGAGCTGCTCGACGGCTATTTGATCGCCTATCTGAACCTCGACCGCGTCATCCAGATCATCCGCGCCGAGGACGAGCCCAAGCCGGTGATGATCGCCGAGTTCGCCCTCACCGACCGCCAGGCCGAGGCGATCCTCAACATGCGGCTGCGCTCCTTGCGCAAGCTCGAGGAGCTGCAGATCCGCAAGGAGCGCGAGGGGCTGGAAAAGGAGCAGGCCGAGCTCGAAAGGCTGGTCGGCGACCCCCGGCTGCAGAAGAAGCGGCTGAAGAAAGACCTGCTCGCCCTCCAGGGACGTTATGGCGAGGATACCGAGCTGGGCCGGCGCCGCACGCGGATCGAAGAAGCCGGCCCGGCCCGCGAAATCCCGCTGGAGGCGATGATCGAGCGCGAGCCGATCACATTGATCCTGTCCCGGCGCGGCTGGATCCGGGCGATGAAGGGGCATGTGGAGCAGACCAACGCCGAAGCGCTCAAGTTCAAGGAAGGCGACAGCCTCGCTTTCCCGCTGCTCCACGCCCACACCACCGACAAGATCCTGATCGCCTCGTCGGACGGGCGCTTCTACACGCTCGCCGCCGACCGGCTGCCCGGCGGGCGCGGTTTCGGCGAGCCGGTCAAGCTGATGGTCGACATCGAGGGCGAGGGCAATGTCGTCGCCCTGCTGCGGGCGGGCGCCTCGGAAAAGCTGCTGGTCGCATCGTCCGACGGCCGCGGCTTCATCACCGCGACGGCGGGCGCGATCGCCGAAACCCGCAAGGGCAAGCAGATCGTCAATCTGCGCCCCGGCGCGACGCTCAAGGTTGTGCGCCAGCTCGAGCCGGGCGACGATTATGTCGCGGTGATCGGCGAGAACCGCAAGCTGGTCGTCTATCCGCTCGCCGAGCTACCTGAAATGGGCCGGGGCCAAGGCGTGCAGCTCCAGCGCTACCGCGACGGCGGCCTCGCCGACGCGACCGGCTTTGCCTTCGCGGAAGGGCTCAGCTGGGCGATGGGCGGCGAGAGCGGCCGCATCCGCACCGAGGCCGACATGAACCCGTGGCGCACCGCCCGCGGCGCCGCCGGCCGCATGCCCCCATTGGGCTTCCCGCGCGACAACCAATTCTGAAGGGCTTACCGCATTCGCACGCGCCAATTCTCAACGGAGCGTTAACCCTGTTCCTTTATCCCCCCCGCCATGCAGGCGGCAGGGACGCGCAAGCGAGGACGAGCATCGATCGAGGAGACCGCGCGCCAGGCCGACGTCTCCCCCGAAGCCGCGCATCAATTGGTCGCGATCCTGGAGAATGTCCGCCAGGGCTATCTCGACGCGCTTCCGATCGCCGCTGCGATCATCACCGGCGGCGACAGCGCGCCCACCATCGAGTGCGCCAACGATCATTTCCGCTTCATCGCCGAATGGGACGAACGGCTCGGCAACCGCCACATCGCGCAAGTTCCGATCCTGCGCTCGGGGCCGGTCGGGACGCGCCTCGCCGCCTTCCTGACCGGCGGCGAAACCGCCCACCAGTTCGAGACCGCCGACGGGCGCAGCATCGGCGGCCGCCATTTCATGGTCCGTTTCGCGCGGCTGAAGGTGCTGCCGGGCCAGCCGCAACGCTATCTCGTCACCCTGATCGACAAGACCGCCCAGGTCGAGACCGAGAAGAGCTTGCGCTCGGAGATGCTGCGCGACACGCTCACCGGCCTGCCCAACCGCTTCGCCTTCAACGAGAAGGTCGAGGCGGTGCTCGCCGATCCCCAGTTCCGCGAGGGCGGCTTTGCGGTGCTCGCGGTCGACATGACCCGCTTCAGCCGGGTCAACGAGTGCATGGGCGCGATGGCCGGCGACGAGCTGCTGATCACCTTCGCGCGCCGCCTCGTCTCGGCGCTGCGCCCGAGCGACGTCCTCGCCCGCACTTCGGGCGACGAGTTCGGCATCTTGATGCGGCTCGACCGCGGCCCGGGCGACGCGCTGCGGGCCGCCGAGCGCATCAAGGCGGTGCTGACCCTGCCGTTCCGCCTGTCCGACCTCGAGATAAGGGTCGATTGCGCGATCGGCTGCGCGATCCTGAACCAGGGCGTGGCGAGCGCCGACGAGGTGTTCCGCAACGCCCAGTTCGCGCTCAAGAACGCCAAGCTGATGGGCACCACCCAGATTTACGAGCCGGTCCAGGCCGAGGCGGTCCGCCGCCGCTTCAGCATGGAGACCGAATTGCGCTGCGCGATCGAGACCGACGGCCTCACCCTCGCCTACCAGCCGCTGATCGAGCTCAAGACTCGGCGCGTTGCCGGCTTCGAGGCGCTGGCGCGCTGGACCGACGACGAGGGCCGGGTGATCCCGCCCGACGAGTTCATCCCGGTCGCCGAGGAATCGGGGCTGATCGTCCAGCTCGGCCGGTGGGCGCTGGAGACGGCGACGCGCACGCTCGCCGACTGGGACCGCGCCGCCGGGATGGAGCTGCCGATTGGCATCAGCGTCAACATGTCGCCGATCCAGATCAGCCGCGACGACGTCGCCGCCGCCGTCTCCGCCGCACTGGGCGCGAGCGGCATTTCCGGCGCGCGGCTTACCGTCGAGCTCACCGAAAGCGCGATCATCCAGGATCCCGAGCGCGCCGCCAAGGCGTTGAACGCGCTGAAGCGGCTCGACGCCCGCGTCGCGATGGACGATTTCGGCACCGGCTACACCTCTTTGGCCTCGATGCAGCTGCTGCCGATCGACGCCCTCAAGATCGACCAGCGTTTCGTCGGTGCGATGGTCGAGGACGGCGATTCCGCCGCGATCGTCCACGCCATCCTGTCGCTCGCCAAGGCGCTCGGCATGGAGACGACCGCCGAGGGGATCGAAAGCGAGGAGCTCGCCCACGGCCTCGCCGAGCTGGGCTGCACCTACGGCCAGGGCTTCTATTTCTCCGAGCCGCTGAGCGCCGATGCCGCGCTCGCTTACTGGCTTGAGCGCAGCGCCTGATCGACGTGCCGCCGCGCCAGCGCGCGAACTTCCTTCGTGTCGCCCGAAAAGCCGCCTGCCGCCCAATCCCGCTCGATCGCCTGCAGGGTCGCCGCCACCACCGGGCCCGCCTGCAGCCCCATCGCGATGAGGTCGCCGCCGCTCACCGTTAAACGCGGCCGCTGCCACCGTTCGAGCGCCGCGAGATCGGGCAAGGGCGGGCCGTCCAGCAGGAAGCGATCGATCGCCTCGGCGGTGCCGATCCGGTAGGCGAGCGCTTCGGGCGCGTCGAGCGTCCGCTCGGCCGCCGAAACGAGCCGCCGCGCCGCCCGCTTCGACAGCCGCAGCCGCGCCGCCACCGCGCCGGCCACGTCCGGGTCGGGGGGCAGCAAGGCCGCCAGCCGCCGCACCGGCTCGGGCGCGATTCCCGCCGCGCGCTCGGCCGCGACCAAAGCGGCGAGGGCGTCCGCCGACGCGATCTCCGGCAGCACCGGCCGCAAGATGCCGCGCGCGATCATCAGCGCGAGCGTCGGCGCCGGGTCGGGCAGGCCGAGCAGCTTCAACAACTCGTCGGCGATTCGCTCGCGCGACAAGGCCATCAAATCGTTGGCCCGGCCTGAGCAGGCGTCGAGCGCGGCCGCGTCCGGCGCGCCCCTGCCGAAGCGGGCGTGGAAGCGGAAGAAGCGCAGGATGCGCAAATGATCCTCGGCGATGCGCTGCAGCGGCGCGCCGATGAAGCGCACGCGGCGCGCCTCGAGGTCGGCGCCGCCGCCGAAATAGTCGAACACCTCGCTGCCGGCGGGATCGGCGAAGAGGGCGTTGATCGTGAAGTCGCGCCGCGCCGCATCCTCGCGCCAATCCTCGGTGAAGGCGATCGTCGCGCGGCGGCCGTCGGTCGAAACGTCGCGCCGCAGGGTCGTCACCTCGACCGGCGCGCCGCCGATCACCGCGGTCACCGTGCCGTGGGCGATCCCGGTCGGCACCGCCTTGATGCCCGCCTTTTCGAGCCGTTTCAGCACCTCGTCGGGCGTCAGCCGGGTGGCGAGATCGACGTCGCTGACCGGAAGCCCCAGCAACGTGTCGCGCACGCAGCCGCCGACGAAGCGGGTCGCGCCCTCGCCCGCGCCCAGCGTTCGCAGCAGCCGAGGCATGCCGGTGCGCTTGCGCCAGGGCGCGTCGGGCAATTTCATGCGAGCTCCAGCCGCCTGCTCAAATTGACGATCATCGCCGCGGTCGCGCCCCAGATCCGCCGCCCCTCATAGTCGATCTCATAATAATGCCGCTCCCGCCCGCGCCAGATCGCCGAGCGCTGATGCTGATGCGCCGGATCGAGCAGATAGTGAAGCGGCGCCTCGAAGACGGCAGCGACCTCGCCCGGATGGGGGACGAGCGGCAGGTCCGGCGGCACGATCCCGACCACTGGCGTCACCTCGAAGCCGGTGATCGTGCGATAGACGTCGGCGAGGCCGATCACCTCGACACGGTGCGGCGGGAGCCCGATCTCTTCCTCGGCCTCGCGCAGGGCGGCGGCGATCGGCCCGTCGTCGCCGGGATCGATCCGGCCGCCGGGGAAGCTGATCTGCCCGGGATGCTTGCGCATCGTCTCGGGCCGCAAGGTCAGGATCACGGTCGGCTCGGGCCGGTCGACGACCGCGACCAGCACCGCGGCCGGGGTGATGCCGTGGCCGGCTTCCTCCTCGTCGAGGACGTCGCCGGCGATCAGGATCGGGCTCAGGCGATGGCCGAGCGTCAGGGCCTCGCGCAGGCGCGCAGCGAGATTCATTTCCCGGGCTCCAGCGCGAAATATTCCCCGCCGCTCCACAAGCCCGGCGGCTCGGCGCCCTCGGCGAGCGCCAGTTCGGCGAGCTCGTAATAGACCGGCCGCGCGACCGATGCGTCGAGCCCCGGGCGCACTTCGAGATAGGGGCGCGGCCCCGCATCGAAGCGCAGCCGATGCTCGGGTCCGGCGATCACGGCGTCGCCGGTGTTGAGCCGGAAAGCGAGCGTGCGATCGCGGCCTTCGCCTTCGCTCTTCAGCTCGACGGCGACGAACGGCGCGTCCTCGACGATGATGTCGAGCTTCTCGACCGGAGTCACCAGGACGAAGCCGCCATCGGGCTCGCGCCGCAATATGGTCGAAAACAGCCGCACCATCTCCGGCCGCCCGATCGGGCCGCCTTCATGGAACCAGGTGCCGTCGCGGGCGATCCGCATCGCGCTGTCGCCGCAATGGGTCGGGTGCCACTGGTCGACCGGCGGCAGCCGCCGTTCCGCGGCCATCCGGGCGATGTCGGCGAGGCTCAGGCCGGCGAGGTCGTCCATCCGCGCGATGTAGCCGCTGGCTGGCCTTGCGCAAAGCGGGCCGCTATCGCGGTCCGATGGAAGCTCGCACGGCCATCGTCACCGGCGGCGCGAAACGGATCGGCGCCGAGCTCGTCCGCGCGCTCGCCGCCGACGGCTGGCACGTCCTCATCCATTACCGCCGCTCGCAGGCCGAGGCCGAGGCGCTGGCCGCGGAGGTCGGCAACGCCGCCACCGTCCAGGCGGACCTTGCCGATCCCGCCGCCGCCGAGACGATTCTCGCCGCCGGCGACGGCCTGCCGCCGCTGCGCCTGCTCGTCAACAACGCCTCGCTTTTCGCCCGTGACGATCTTCGCGATTTCACCGCCGAGAGCTGGGCCGCCCATCTCGACGTCAATTTACGCGCCCCGGCTTTGCTCTCGCGCGCCTTCGCCGCACGCGCCGGGCGCGGCCTGATCGTCAACATGCTCGACGCCAAGCTCGCCGCGCTCAATCCCGATTTCTTCAGCTACACCGTCTCCAAGATCGGCCTTGGCGGCCTCACCGAGCTGGCCGCGCGCGCCTTCGCCCCCGGAATCCGGGTCTGCGGCATCGCCCCCTCGGTCACCCTCGTTTCCGGCCCGCAGAGCCGCGCCAATTTCGACAAGGTCCACGGCCGCAACGCGCTCGGCCGCGGCGTCGACGTGAGCGAGATCGTGGCGGCGCTGCGCTTCATCGTCGCCACGCCGAGCATGACCGGCCACACGATCCTGCTTGACGGCGGCCAGCGTTTCCTCTCCCTGCCGCGCGACGTCCAGTTCCTGGAGCCCGAATGACCCGCACTATCGCCCATCTCGACGGCCTCGTGCCCGATTGCCTCCGACCCAGGACCCGCAAGATCGTGCTCGACGAATATCAGCTCGACGTCGATATCGGCTTCCACGAGTTCGAAATCGGCGCGCCGCAGCGGCTGCTGGTCACGGTCGAGGTCTGGGTCGACGAGCGCAGCTTCGCCGCCGGCGACGATGAGGCCGGCGCCTGGGACTATGATTTCCTGCGCAGCGAAATCGGCGCGCTCGCGCAAGGCCGCCGCTTCAACCTCCAGGAGACGTTCGCGCGCGAGGCGTACGAGCTGATCGCCGCCCGCCGCGGCGTCACCGCGCTCCGCGTCGCCACCAGGAAGCCGGATATCTACCCCGATTGCGCCGGCGTGGGGGTCGAGCTCGCGTCCTTTTAACGCCGCGCCCTGGTCCGGGCGCAGGGGCCGAGGCCTTCGATCACCAGCCGGTAGTCGGCCTGGATCGCCTGCGTTTCCTCCGGCCCGGCCTCGCTCAGCGATTGTGGCGGCAGCCGCGGCGGCAGCGTGCAGGCGAGCCGGTACCAGAGCAGGGTCTCGGGCGCCGGTGGGGCGGCGGCCTCGTCGACGATCTCGGAGAGCGCGACCGACCAGCGCGGCTGCTCGCCGGGGCGCCTGAGGATGTTCAGCGAGATCGGCCGGTCGCCGGCCGCCTGCAGGAAGATCTGGGTCTCGCCTTCGCCGGGGAGGCTGCCGTCGACATGGAAGGCGCGGCCGATGCCGGTGAGTCGCGGCGCCGCGTCGGCGGCGGACGATTCGCGCAGGATCGCGCGCAGCCGCTCGGCGGTCCCGGGCGCGTAAGGCAGCTGGGCGTCGGGCGCGACCAGCCGCAGCTCCGCCGGCCGATCCGGCACCCGGCTGGCGAGGACGAGCACTTCGTCGCGGTCCCGCAGCCGCGCGGCACGGCCCCGCGAATCGTTCGCCAGATCGACGAGATAGCTGACCTCGGCCGGCAGGCCGCCGGCGCCGCGAATCAGGGTGACGACTTCGGCCCGCACCAAAAAACGACGACGCCCGGCCGGGAGGTTCGGCGCCTCGTCCGCGCCGAGCGTGTCGGCGTCGCGGATGCGGAGGTGGACGGCGATCGGAGCGGCCAGAGCGAGGTCGGCGAGATCGGCATAAGTGAGCGGCGCGGGCGGCGCGGGAAGCGGTTGCGACTCAAGGGGTTGCGCGATCGCGAAGGCGGCGGCGGCAGCGCAGAATCTCAGGCTCATATCGCTCCTCGGCGGCGGTTTGCCCCGCGCTACCGGGCCGCGCATTAACCGTGGATTGCGGCGGAAATCCGCCGTCCGTCATCGCCATGTCGCCGAGTCACAGAAGGATTGCCTCCGTCCAATCGTCGCGATAGAGACCATCCCCGCGATTATCCGTTACACGGATGAACCGAAGTCCGCCGGCGGCGTTACATCAGGTTGGGCCCTGGCAGGAAAACGAGAGGGAGCGCGGCTGATTAATGTCATACGTTGATCAGGGAATGAGCCAGGGACGGGTCTACGCGATCATCGCGGTCGCCGTCTTGCACGCATTGCTCGCTTATGCGTTCGTGACTGGCCTCGCATACAGGTTCGTCAAGGCCGCGGCGGAGGATCTCAAGACCTTCGACGTGCAGGAGGAGCCGCCGCCCCCCGAGGAGCCGCCGCCGCCGCCGAAGCAGGAGGTGCAGCCGCCGCCCATCGTCGCGCCGCCGCCGTTGGTCCGCACCAACGTGATCACGCCGCCGGTCACCACCGTCCAGTTCGCGCCGCCGCCGGTGATCACGCCGACCGCGCCGCCCGCGCCGCCGCCGCCGCCGCCGGCGCCGCCGCGGATCGAGCCCGCCCGCGCCCGCGCCAACCTCGCCTCCTACGTCTCGGACGCCGATTATCCGGCCTCCGCGATCCGGGCCGAGGAGCAGGGCACGACCGGCTTCCGCCTGACCGTCGGCCCCGACGGCCGCGTCAGCGGCTGCTCGGTAACTTCGTCGAGCGGCTCCGCCGCGCTCGATCAGGCGACCTGCCGGATCATGCGCAGCCGCGCCCGCTTCACGCCCGCCCACGACGATCGCGGGCAGCCGACCACCGATAACGTGAGCAGCCGCATCCGCTGGGTGCTGCCTTCCGAATGATGATCTTCAACCGCGTTTTTCTGAGATACTTTTAGACTGAGAGGGAAGTTACAATGGCAGCACCAGCAGCAGCATCTGGCGGCACAAATCCTTATGGCATTATTCCGGCGCTCCAGCAGGGCGGCCTGGTCACCCAGTTCACCTTCGGCATCCTCGTCATCATGTCGGTCGGGTCCTGGTACATCTTCTTCGTCAAGCTGTTCGAGCAGCAGAAGATCATCAAGGAGGGCCGGCGCGCCCGCACCATCTTCTGGCAATCGGCGGGCGAGGGGACTGGCCCCGACGACGCGATCCGCAGGCTGGAAGGCGCCGAAGGCAAGCTCGACAAGAACGGGGCCTATCGTCAAATCGTCGACGACGGCCTCAGAGCCAATCGCGAGCACAACAAGCTGACCGACGAGACCGATCAGCACGACTGGATGCTGAACTCGCTCGCCCGCAGCCAGGGCGCGATCACCTCCCGGCTGACCAGCGGCCTCGCCTTCCTCGCCACGGTCGGCTCGACCTCGCCGTTCGTCGGCCTGTTCGGCACCGTCATCGGCATCATCCGCGCGCTGATCCGGATCGGCGCCGCCGGCCAGGCGTCGATCGACGCGGTCGCGGGCCCGGTCGGCGAAGCGCTGATCATGACCGCGGTCGGCCTCGCCGTCGCGGTGCCGGCGGTCATGCAGTACAACTGGCTGATGCGCCGCAACAAGGCGATCGGCGAGGAGCTGATGCGCTTCGCCAACGACGTCCACGGCTATATGATGTCGGGCGGAACCATTCGTCCGGCGGCGGCGGCGCCCCGCGCGGCCGCCGCCAGGCCGGCGGCCGCCGCCTCGACGGGCGGCGCCGCCTCGACGGGCGCCGCCGGGACGAGCACGACGAAGACGTTTTGAAGCGTGGCGGCGGGGCGCGACTTGCGCCCCGCCGCGCTCTTCCGCCGCCGCCGCACGAGCGGCGCCGAGCCAGAATAGGAAGCGACGAACATGGCAATGCAGGTCGGCGAAAGCGGCGACGAAGACACACCGATGTCCGACATCAACACGACGCCTCTCGTGGACGTCATGCTGGTCATGCTGATCATCTTCCTGATCACCGTTCCCGTCGTGCTGCAATCGATTCCGGTCCGCCTGCCGAAGGTGGAGTTCGAGCCCACCATCACCAAGCCGGAGAACGTCAACCTCACCGTCAGGGCGGGGCCGGGCGGGCAGTGCGAGGTCTATTGGAACCTGACCCGGATGAACTCGCAGCAGCTGCTCGAACGGGCGGTGGCGGCGCTCGAGACGCAGATCCGCAACGTCGGCGGCGCCCAGAACATCACCGAAGAGAACATGCCCGAAGCGCATATCCGCGCCGACATCAACACGCCCTATCGCTGCGTCGGCGGGGCGATCTTCACCATGCAACGCGCCGGGTATGCGCGGATCGGCTTCATCTCGGAGCCGGAGCCGCGCGGCGGCCGCCGCCTCTGATCGGGACGAGACAGGAGCTAATTAGATGAGCGCAAGCGTACTCAATCCCGAATCATCAGAACCGATGATGGAGATCAACACGACGCCGCTCATCGACGTCATGCTGGTGCTGCTGATCATGATCATCATGACCATCCCGATCCAGTCCCACGCGGTGAAGCTGGACCTGCCGCAGGACCAGCAGAACCGCACGCCGCCGCCGATCGATCCGGTCAAGAACAAGGTCGTGATCACCCCGCAGGGCCAGGTGCTGTGGAACGGAACGCCGGTCGATCTGGTGACTTTGCGCCAGTATCTCGACCTCACCACGACGATGAACCCGGTGCCGGAGCTGCATCTGCAGCCGGACCCGCAGGCGCGCTATGAGCTGGTCGACGAGGTCCTCGCCGTCACCAAGCGCGCCCAGGTCACCGCGATGGGCTTCGTCGGCAACGAGGCCTACGCCAACTTCTAGGGAGCTGCTGCCTCTCGGCGATCGGGGCGGCCCTTCGGGGCCGCCCTTTTTCGATTGCCCGCCCTCGCGCCGCCGTGCCACCATCGGCGCGCGGACATCAGGGTGAGCGCGCATGACCCCGTCTTTCGACTTCTTCTTCTCCTTCTTCGGCCTCCTGCTCGGCCTGTCGGCGGTCGAGGTCGCGAAGGGCCTCGCCAATGCCCTCGGCGTGCGCGAGCGCATCCGCATCGGCTGGCTGACGCCGATGCTCGCCGCCTTCGTGCTGCTCGACATAACGAGCTTCTGGCTGTTCGCCTGGGGCGGCCGCGCGCTGGTGACGATCGGCTGGATCTCCTTGTTCGTCGGCCTGATCATCGCGATCACCTACTATCTCGCTGCAGCCTTGGTCTTCCCCAACGACCTCGCCGCCTGGGCCTCGCTCGACGAGCATTATTGGCGGCGCAAGCGGCTGGTGGTGGCCGGGATCATGCTGCCGAATGCGATCGTGTTCGGCCTCGCGGTCGCCTTCATCTCGGCGCCGATCGATACGTTCCGCTTCTGGTTCGATCAGTCGGTCTATTGGGGCGCGCTGGCGGCTTTGCTGTTCACCCGCGACAAGCGCGCCGACCTGGTGCTGCTGTTCATCCTGATCCTCCAATATATGGTCAACATCGTCATTCCACCCTCGATCATGGGGCGGGCGCTGACCGGATGACGAGCGTCCGCGAAGCCCGCTGCGCGTGCGGCGCCCTCAAGGCGCGGGTCGAGGGCGACCCCATCCGGCTCTCGATCTGCCACTGCCTCGAGTGCAAGCGCAGGACGGGCAGCGCGTTCGGCTGGAACGCGACCTATGCCGCAGCGCAGGTCGCGGTCGAAGGACCGTACCAAAGCTTCACCCGCGGCTCGGACGACGGCTATTGGGTCCGCCACCATTTCTGCCCCGCATGCGGCGTCACGATCTGGTACGAGATCGAACGCCGCCCGAACATGGTCTCGATCCCCGCCGGCGCCTTCGCCGACGATGATCGGGTGCAGTTTCCCCCCGGGAAACCGCAGTCGTGCCGGGGGCACGACGTGCCCGATCATTTCCCGCCCCCGCGATCGAGGTCTACGCGGAACGCCGCTGCCCGCGGCTGCCGGACACCGGCATTCCCAGGGAATACTAGGCCGCGATGCCCTCGAACTGGAGCCGCGCCAGCCGCGCGTAGAGGCCGCCCTTGGCGCTCAGCGTGTCGTGGGTACCTTCCTCGACGATGCGGCCCTGGTCCATGACGAGGATGCGGTCGGCGGCGCGGACGGTGGCGAGGCGGTGGGCGATGACGATCGTCGTCCGCCCCTCGAACAAGCGCTCGAGCGAGCCCTGGACCAGCCGCTCGCTTTCGGCGTCGAGCGACGAGGTCGCCTCGTCGAGCAGCAGCAGGGGCGCGTCGCGGAGCAAAGCGCGGGCGATCGCGATCCGCTGGCGCTGGCCGCCGGAGAGCCGGGCGCCGCCTTCGCCCAGATAGGTGTCGAGCCCGTCGGGAAGCTTCCGCAGGAACTCCGCCGCATTGGCCGCCTCGGCCGCGCCCCAGAGCTCGGCGTCGCTCGCCTGCCAGCGCCCGTAGCGCAGATTGTCGCGGGCCGAGGCGGCGAAGATGATCGTCTCCTGCGGCACGACCGCGATCCGGGCGCGCAGCTCGGCGAGGTCGGCGTCGCGCACGTCGACGCCGTCGAGCCGGACGATGCCGGCCTCGGGATCGTAGAAGCGCTGGGCGAGCTGGAAGATCGTCGTCTTGCCGGCGCCCGAGGGTCCGACCAGGGCCAAAGTCTCGCCCGGCCTGACCGCGAGGCTGAAATCGTGCAGCGCGCTGACGTCCGGCCGGGTCGGGTAGCGAAAGGTAACCGCTTCGAACGCCAGCGTGCCGCGCGCCGGCCTCGGCAGCGGCGCCGGCGCGGCCGGCGACTGGATCTGCGGCACCTGCGCCAGCAATTCGGCGATCCGGCCGGCGGCGCCGGCGCCGCGCAGCAGCTCGCCATAGACCTCGGTCAGCGAGCCGAACGCGCCGGCGACGATCGCCCCGGTGATGACGAAGGCGGCGACGGTGCCGCCGGACAGGCTGCCCTGCGAGACGTCGATCGCCGCCTGGCGCATCAGCATGGTGATCGAGCCGAAGATCAGGGTGATGACGATCGCGGTCAGGACGGCGCGCAGCAGGATGCGGCGCCGCGCGGTGGCGAAGACGGTGAGGACGGCGTCGCGGAAACGGCTGCTCTCGCGCCGCTCCTGGCCGAACGCCTGGACGATCTTCATCGCCCCCAGAGTCTCGGCGACGATCGAGCCCAAATCGGCGATCCGGTCCTGGCCGGTGCGCGAGATCGCGCGCACCCGCCGCCCGAGCAGGACGGTCGGCACGATGATGACGGGAATGCCGATCAGCAGCCCCAACGTCATCATCGGCGCCAGCGCGAGCAGATAGATCACGCCGCCGATGCCCATCACGCTGTTGCGCAGCGCCTGCGAGACGGTCGATCCGACCACCATCTCGATCACCGCGGTGTCGGCGGTGATCCGCGAGGCGATCTCGGACGGGCGGTTCTCCTCGAAGAAGCGGGGCTCGAGCCGGAGCATGTTGTCGTGGACGGCGCAGCGTATGTCGGCGACCACGCGCTCGCCGAGCATCGACACGAAATAGAAGCGCAGCGCGGTCGCCACCGCGAGCAGCACGACCATCGCCAGCAGATAGTTGAACAAGGGGCCGATCGCGGCGCTGCCGCCATGGGCGGCGAAGCCCCGGTCGATCAGCCGCCTGAAGCCGTCGGGGATGGCGAGCATCGCCGCGGCCGCGAGCAGCAGCGCGATGCCGGCGCCGAGGATCGTGCCCTTGTAGCGGATCGCGTAGCGCCAGACCGTCAGCAGGTTGCCGATCCTGCCCGGCGGGGCGTCCTTGGTCCTGTCTTTCGCCATGGGCGCCGGCCTAGCAGCGGGCGCGAAAGCGGGCAAATGGGGACGGTCACAAGTGACTGTCCCCTTCGGAGCCATTGACCGGCCGGTCGGTTAATCCCTTATGGACCTGGCCCGCCCGAGCCTCCATAAGGCGCCCACAACGGGGGTGGAGAGTTGATGCTTTACGACGCGTACGAAATGCAGCGCTCGCTGCTCGCCGGTGCCAGCACCCTCGCCAATATCGGCGCCGGCTGGATGAACAACCCCGCAAATCCGTTCGCTTACTCGCAGATGGGCCCGATCGTCGCTTCGGCCCTCGACGTTTTCGCCCACGCTTCGGCACCGCGGGGCAAGCCGGAATTCGGCATCGAGACGGCGATCGTCTCGGGCAAGACGGTGCCGGTCCACGAGGAGATCGTGCTCCGCAAGCCGTTCGGCCAGCTCAAGCATTTCCGCAAGGAGGGTGTCGCGCCCGGCCCCAGGCTGCTGATGATCGCGCCGATGTCGGGCCATTATGCGACCTTGCTGCGCGGCACGGTCGAACGGATGCTGCCCGGCCACGACGTCTACATCACCGACTGGCGCGACGCGAAGCTGGTGCCGCTCGAGGAGGGCAGCTTCGACCTCGACGATTATATCGACTATCTGATCGAGTTCATGGCCCATATCGGCCCGGGCGCCCACATGCTCGCGGTCTGCCAGCCCTCGGTTCCGGCTTTTGCTGCCGCCGCCCTGATGAGCGCCGACGAGCATCCTTGCCGGCCGAAGACGCTGACCATGATGGGCGGCCCGATCGACACCCGAAAAGCGCCGACCGAAGTCAACGTCGTCGCCACCCAGCGGCCTTATGCCTGGTTCGAGCACAACGTCATCGCCACCATCCCCTATCTCTATCCGGGGGCCGGCCGGCAGGTCTATCCGGGCTTCCTCCAGCTCGCCGGCTTCATGGCGATGAACCTCGGCGACCATCTCACCAGCCATTGGGAGATGTTCAAGCACCTCGTCCAGGGCGACGGCGAGAGCGCCGAGGCGAGCAAGGATTTCTACGGCGAATATCGCTCGGTCTGCGACATGACCGCCGAATTCTACCTGCAGACGGTCGACGTCGTGTTCCAGCGCCATCTTCTGCCCAAAGGCGAGCTGACGCACCGCGGCCGCCGCGTCGATCCGAGGGCGATCAGGGACGTCGCCCTGCTCGCCATCGAAGGCGAGCGCGACGACATATCGGGCGTCGGCCAGACCAAGGCCGCGCTCGACATCTCGTCCCGCCTGCCGGCCAGAATGAAGCGCTACCACCTCGCCAGGACCGTCGGCCATTACGGCATCTTCCACGGCTCCAAATGGCGCACCCGGATCGCCCCGTTGGTCGAGGAGTGGATCGCCCGCTTCGATAAATAGGGACAGTCCCTATTTTCGGCCCTTGCGCAGCAGCAGGAGCAGCGGCAGCGCGAGCAGCGAGACGATCATCATCAGCTTGAAGTCGTCGATATAGGCGATCATCAGCGCCTGCCGGTTGATCTCCATGTCGAGCATCGCCAGCGCCGTGTCGGTGACCGGCGGCGCGCCCTGAACGATCGCCGGGTTGACCGGCGGCAGCGAATATTGGGTGATGTGGGCGGCGAGGTCGGAATGGCTGATCTGGAGGTTGCGGGCGAGCAGCAGGGTCATGATCGAAATGCCGATCGAGCCGCCGATGCTGCGCGACAGGTTGAACAAAGCGGCGGCGGTGGTCCGGTATTTGGTGGCGAGCGTGCCGAAGGCGACGGTGTTCAGCGGCACGAAGATCAGGCCGAGCGCGAGGCCCTGGACGACGCCGCTGACGATCACCGGACGGGTGTCCATCGCCAGGCTGAAGCCCGACATCTGCCACAGCGACAGCGCCATCAGCCCCATGCCGAGCAGGATCAGCAGCCGCGCATCGGCCCTGCCGACCAGCCGGCCGACGACGATCATCGAAATGAGGGTGCCGACGCCGCGCGGCGCGGTGAGGAAGCCCGACTGCAGCACCGAATAGCCGAGCAGGCCCTGGAGCATGGTCGGCAGCAAGGCGAGGCCGGCGAACAACATCATCCCCATTACCGCCATGAACAGCAGGCCGGTCGCGAAATTACGGTCGGCGAACATGTGCCGGTCGAAGATCGGGTGGCGCGCGGTCGCCATGTGGACGCCGAACATCCACAGGCCGGCGATGGCGAGGCCCGCCTCGATCCTGATCTCCCAGCTCGCGAACCAATCGAGCTGCTCGCCGCGGTCGAGCATCAGCTGCAGCCCGGCGAGCGCGACCGCGAGCAGGGCGAAGCCGAACAGGTCGAAGCGGCGCCGGCTCTTCGGGATCGCCGGCATGCAGCGCGCCATCAGCAAGGCGGCGAGCGCCCCGACCGGCAGGTTGATCAGGAACACCCAGCGCCAATTGTAGGCGTCGGTCAGCCAGCCGCCGAGCACCGGCCCGGCGATCGGCCCGATCATCACCCCGGCGCCGAACAGGGCCATCGCCTGGCCGTGCTTCTCGCGCGGGTTGATGTCGAACAATGTGGCCTGGGCGAGCGGGACGATGAACGCGCCGGCGACGCCCTGGAGGGCGCGGAAGATCACCATCTCGGTCAGGCTCTGGGCCATCGCGCAGAGCAGAGAGGCGATCGTGAAGGCGATCACCGACCAGACGAACAGCGGCTTCCTGCCGACCCGGTCGGCGAGCCAGCCGGTGATCGGAATGGCGATCGCCGAGGCGACGATATAGGAGGTCAGCACCCAGCTGATCGTCTCGCGGGTCGCCCCCAGGGTCGCCTGCATGTGCGGCAGCGCGACGTTGGCGATGGTCGTGTCGAGCACCTGCATCAGCATGCCGAGGATCACCGCCGCGGTGACGAGGGCGTGCCGCACCGGGCTCAGTTCGTGATGCTGCGCCATCCTATTCCCCCTCCCCCTGGAGGGGGAGGGTAGGGTGCGGGTGTTCGGCTCTGGCGGCTATTCTCCGCCGTCCGAACCCCCTCACCCCAACCCTCTCCCCCCAGGGGAGAGGGGGCTTAGCCTCAACACCCATCTCTACCGACCGGCAGTCCGCTGCGCCGGCCGCTCGCTTGTGTCGACGGTGACGTCGGCGGAAAGGCCGGCGATCATCGGCCGGCCGGGATCGCCGTCGATGGCGATGCGCACCGGCACGCGCTGGCGGACCTTCACCCAATTGCCGCTCGCATTCTGGGCCGGCAGGACCGAGAATTGCGCGCCGGTGCCGGCGCCGATCGAGGCGACATGGCCGCGCATGTGAACGCCGGGATAGGCGTCGACCTCGATCTCGGCGGGCTGGCCGACATACATGTTGGCGAGGTCGGTCTCCTTGTAATTGGCCTCGACATAGGCCGTGCCGCCCCGCACCAGGGTCACCACCGGCACGCCGGTCACCACCGCCGCCCCGGCCTGGAGCCGGTGGGTCTGGCTGATCGTGCCGTCGGCGGGCGCGCGCACCTCGGTACGGGAGAGATTGAGGAGCGCCTGGTCGCGGGCGACGCGGGCGGCCTGGAGCGCCGGCTGGTTGCCGTCGCCGCCGCCAAGCAGCGCCGATTGGGCGGTCGCCGCCTCGGCGCGGGCGTTGGCGAGCCGTTCTCGCGCCTCCTGCACGTTGTGGAGCGCTTCGTCGTGGCGGGTGCGGGTGATCCAGCCGCGGCTCATCAGAGCCTGGAGCCGCGCATATTCGCGCTGCTGATAGGCGAGATTGGCCTCGGCGCCCTGGATGTCGGCGCCGGTGCCGGCGGAGCGGGTCTCGAGCTGGTTGACCTGGACCTGGGCCGCGGCGATCTGCGCCTCGGCCTGGGCGAGCGCGATCCGGAACGGCCGCGGGTCGATGCGGAACAGCAATTGGCCGCGCCGGACATGCTGGTTCTCGCGGACCAGCACCTCGGCGATCACCCCGTTTATCTCGGGCGCGACCGAGACCATGTCCTGCTGGACATAGGCATTGTCGGTCGAAACGTAGCGGCCCGAGGTCAGCCACATATAGCCGCCGATCGCGAGCAGGATCAGCGGCACCGAGAGCAGCAAGGCGAGCCGCCACGGCTTGCGCTTCGGCCCGGCCTCGGCAGCCGCCTGCTGTTCGGCCTGCACCTTGGGGTCCGCTTCGCTCATGACGCCCGCTCGAGCTCCTCGTCGATCTGGTCGAGATTGTGCCGGATGCGCGCGAGAACGCGCCGCGCCGCTTCCCGGTCCGCGTCGTCGATGCCGGCGAGGATGTCGGCGTTGAACGCCAAGCCCATCGCCTCGAGTTTGGCGAGCACCGGCGCCGCCTCTTTCGTGAGGTGAATGCGCCAGGCGCGCCGGTCGGTCGCGTCGCGGCGCCGCTCGACCAGCCCGGCTTCCTCGAGCCGGTCGATCATCCGGCAGAGCGTGATCGGCTCGACGTCGAGCGCTTCGGCCAGTTCGATCTGGCGCAGCCCGCCGCCGCTGCGGTGGAGCCGCGCCAGCACCCGCCACTGCGCCTTGGTCGCGCCCAGCACGGCCGCGCGCTTATTGGCCTCGCGCCGGATCAGCCGCGCCGTCTCGGCCACTTCGAAGGCGAAATTTTCCATAGCGGCCCGCATATAATGAGCAGGCTTATTATAATCAAGCCGCTACACGACCGCCTCCAGCAACCCCTCGAACAGCCGCCGCCCGTCGGTCAGCCCGTGCGCGGCTTCGACCGCGCGCTCGGGGTGGGGCATCATGCCGAGCACGTTGCCGGCTTCGTTGAGGATGCCGGCGATGTTGCGCGCCGAGCCGTTGACCTCGCCGACATAGCGGAACGCCACGCGGCCCTCGCCTTCGAGCCGGTCGAGCGTCGCCTCGTCGGCCTGGTAATTGCCGTCATGATGGGCGATGGGAAGGAGAATCTCCTCGCCCGCCTCATAGCCGGCGGTGAAGGCCGACTGGCTGTTCTCGACCTTGAGGGCGACGTCGCGGCAGACGAAGCGGATGCCGGCGTTGCGCATCAGCGCGCCGGGCAGCAAATGCGCCTCGGTCAGCACCTGGAAGCCGTTGCAGATGCCGAGCACGGCGACGCCGCGCGCCGCCGCCTCGCCGACCGCGCGCATCACTGGCGACAGCGCCGCCATCGCGCCGGAGCGCAGGTAGTCGCCATAGGAAAAGCCGCCGGGCACCGCGATCAGATCGAGCCGGTCGGGCAATTCGCTCTCCCGGTGCCAGACCATCGCCGGCTTGGCGCCGCCGACCAGCCGCAGCGCCTCGGCCAGGTCGCGGTCGCAATTGGAGCCGGGGAAGACGATCACCGCGCTTCTCACGCGGCTTCCTCCCCCCGCTCGATCCGATAATTCTCGATCACCGTGTTGGCGAGCAGCCGCTTGCACATCTCCTCGACCTCGGCGTCGCCGACGCCCTCGTCGGCGTCGAGCTCGATCAGCTTGCCGGCGCGCACGTCGCGGATCCCGGCGAAGCCGAGCCCTTCCAGCGCATGATGGATCGCCTTGCCCTGCGGGTCGAGGACGCCTGCTTTCAGCGTCACATAGACACGGATCTTCATGGGGCGGCCTATGGCGGCAAGCGGGACGCCCGGCAAGCGTTCACGGCTCCTTTACCAGGTTGTGCGAGCCTGAGCGGGTAAATGTGCAAGGGAGGCGCCTTATGCTTGGCGTCGCATTGGCCTGTTTCATCGGCCTGTTCGCCTTTGGCGGCAATTTCCTGGGCTGGAATGACCCGCACGGGCAGGTCCAGATGGGCCTGTTCATGTCGTTCCTGTTCGGTATCGTCTGCGGCTACCGGGCGAAGGACTAGTTTAAGGGTCTTCGAACGCCTATTTCGGGGACATGAGCGACATCGCCCTCTCTGCGTCGGCGGCCGCGCGGGTCGCGGCGATCGCGGCGCGCCAGGACAAGCCGGCGATCCTCAGGCTGTCCGTCGACGGCGGCGGCTGCGCCGGCTTCCAATATCAATTCGGCCTGGCCGACGAAATTGCCCCGGACGATGCGACCGCGACGCAGGACGGAGTGACGTTGGTGGTCGATCCGATCTCGCTCGATCTGGTGCGCGGCGCGACCGTCGATTTCGTCGAGAGCCTTGGCGGCTCCGCCTTCCAGGTCGCCAACCCCAACGCCGCCTCGGGCTGCGGTTGCGGCACCAGCTTCAGCATTTAGGCACAAGCGGCGTCAGCGCGTCCCGTAGGTGCGGTCGCCGGCGTCGCCGAGCCCGGGCACGATATAGCCATGGTCGTTGAGCTCTTCGTCCATCGCGGCGGCCCAGATCGGGACGTCGGGGTGGGCGGCGCGGACCGCCTCGGCGCCGGGGCGGGAGGTCAGCAGGCAGACGAACCGCATGTCCGAGGCGCCGGCCTCCTTCAGCCGCTCGATCGCGGCGATCGCGGTGTGGCCGGTCGCCAGCATCGGGTCGACGATGATGACGAGGCGCTGGCCGAGCTCCTCCGGCGTCTTGAAATAATATTCCACCGCCTGCAGCGAGATCGGTTCCCGATAGAGCCCGATATGGGCGACGCGGGCCGAGGGCACCAGATCGAGCATCCCTTCGGCCATGGCGAGGCCGGCCCGCAGGATCGGTGCGAAGACGAGCTTCTTGCCGGCGATCACCGGCGCCTGGGTGACCGCGTTAGGGGTTTCGATCTCGATCAGGTCGGTCGGCAGGTCCCGCGTCACTTCGTAGCAGAGCAAGGTCGCGGTCTCCCGCACGATTGTGCGGAACAGCTGGATGGAGGTGTCCCGGTCGCGCAGGATGGTGAGCTTGTGCTGCACCAAGGGGTGCGAAACGATCGTCAATCCTTTCATTAGAATACCGTCCCGTCGCTGATGATGGTGAAGGGTGGCCCGCCGCCGGCGCGGCGCTCGGCGGCGATGCGGCGGCCGGCGAGCCAGCTGCCGCCCTCGAGCATGCGGGCCAATGGGAAGGCCCGCTCGCTCACCCCGAGCAGCGTCCGCACCTTCGGCGCCAGCCGGTCGAGCAGGGCGATCGTCATCGCGCGCCAGGCGACGATCAGCGGGTCCGACACGGCATGCGGCCGCGCGGCCGCGCCGGGGTCGGCGAGCGCGAGGACGCCGGTATCGACGAACAGTCCTCCGTTGCGATATTCGGCGAGGCCGGTGAGGCCGTCGATGTCGACGATTTCGATGCCGGCCGCCTCGAGCGGCTCGATCAGCGAATAAGCCAGCCATTGCGACAATTTGTGCAAGGGGACCAGCCCGTCGCTGGCGTCGCCCCGGCGGATCGCCGGGTGCCGCCAGCAATCGCCGAGCGCGACCCCGTCGATCACCAGCCGGTCCGCCCAGATCGGCCCGAGCGCCTCGAGCAGCAGTTCGAGGATCGCCGGCGCCGGCAGCCGGCCGCCCTCGGCGCGCGCGGCCAGCACATCGTAAAGCCCGCCGGGGCGCCCGCTCGCGAACAAATCGGGCCGTGCCGCCGCCTGCGCGCCGAGACGGCGGAGCAAGGCGGCGCGACCGTCGAGGCCGAGCAGCGGATTGGCGTCCGATGCCTGGAAGCCGCGCGCCAATGCGCCGGAATCGAGCCCGGCGAGGTCGTTCAGGCCGCCGGCCTCGAACATGCGCTGGCTGGCCACGGCGAGGCCTTCCGAGCGGCTGAAGGTCTCGCCGGTGACGGGATCGGTGAAGCGCCAGTCCGGACCGGCGCCGGCATCGAGCAGCACCGAGAGGATGATGAGGTCGAAGCCGGCGCGGGCGCGTTTCGCCGGGTCGCCGGCGGGAAGCGCCGGCTCGCCCGCGACGAAATGGCGCCAGCGGGCATGGAACGGGATGGCGAGGTCGGGATAGCGCTCGCGGGTCGCCGCCGCGGTGAGCTTTGCCGCGATGCCGAGCCGGTCGAGGTCGACCGTCCAGCCTTCGACTCCCCCTTCGACGGCGATGTCGAGCATCTCGTGCGCCCGTTCGCGGACGGCCGCCGCATTGAGCAGGCGGCGCAGCGGTTCGGCCGAGTCCGCCACGCGCGCTAGAATTTTCCGAGATCCCGGCCGACCACGGAGCGGAGCTGCTTGGCGCTCGGCGCGCCCTCCGGCGTGAAATAGCCGGCCGCCTTCTTGGCCTCCATCTCGACGCTGGCGTCCTGGGGAACGAGCCCTTCAGGGATCGGCACGCGCTCGCCGATCTCGATGCCGCCGGCGACGAGCGCGTCATATTTCATGTTGGACATCGAAACGAACCGGTCGATGCGGCGGATGCCGAGCCAGTGGATCACGTCCGGCATGAGCTGCTGGAAGCGGGCGTCCTGGACCCCGGCAACGCATTCGGTGCGCTCGAAATAGGTCGCGGCCTGGTCGCCGCCGGGCTGGCGCTTGCGGGCGTTGTAGACCAGGAACTTGGTGACCTCGCCGAGCGCGCGGCCTTCCTTGCGGTTGTAGACGATGAGGCCGACGCCGCCCGCCTGGGCCTGGCGCGTCGCCTCCTCGATGCCGTGGGTAAGATAGGGCCGGCAGGTGCAGATGTCGGAGCCGAACACGTCCGATCCGTTGCATTCGTCGTGCACCCGGCAGGTGAGCGTCTTCGAGACGTCGCCGAGGAAGGCCGGATCGCCGACGATATAGAGGGTCATGCCGCCGATCGGCGGCAGGAAGACGGCAAGGTCGGGGCGGGTGACGAGCTCGGGATACATACCGCCCGTCTGCTCGAAAAGGCAGCGCCTGAGGCTCCCCTCGGCAACCCCGAAACGCTCGGCCACGCCCGGCAGCCACCAGACCGGATCGAGCGCGATCTTGGTCACCGAAACGTCGCCCGCTTCGTGGACGATCTCGCCGTCCGCCTCCAGCCGCCCGGCCGCGATCGCGCCGTAGATCTCCGCCAGCGTCAGCCGGGCTTTGGTGATCGCGATCGTGGGCCTGATGTCGATGCCCTCGGCGATCAGGTCGGCGAAATCGTGCGCCACCCGATGGCCCCAGGGGTCGAGCGAGACGATCTTGCCGGCCTCCCCCCATTGCGGATGCGGCCCGATCTCGCAGACCGGCGAGGTGTCCTGGAGGTCCGGGCGCGCCTGCGGGTCCATTGCTCCGGACGAAATCGCCAGCGCCCGGTAGATCGAATAGGATCCGCCATGCGCGCCGATCGCGTTGCGGTCGGCGCCCGCATTGACGGTGGCGATGACCGGCCCCCGCTCCGCGGCGGTGCCCGCCCCCCACAGCAGCGGGAACCGCACCGGCCCGCGCGAGCCGGGATGCGACGTCAGCCTGATATGGCCGCTCTTCCCGTCCGACGAAGCACTCATCCGCAATCCTCTCCGCTTGCCGTCTCTGCCGCGAAGCTACGACACTATCGGCAAAGGCGCTAGGCAGGCGATTCAGCCGCTCCTCACCGCGTGCCGGGGCTGCTAAGCCGCAGCCATGAAGATCGTCACCTACAATTTGAACGGCATCCGCGCCCGGCTGCCGCGCCTGCTCGAATATCTCGCCGAGCAGAAGCCCGACGCGCTCTGCCTGCAGGAGATCAAGTGCGACGACGATTCCTTCCCGATCATGGATATCCGCGCGGCGGGCTATGACGGCGTCTGGCACGGCCAGAAGGGCTTCAACGGCGTCGCCATCCTGACCCCGGCCGCCGCGCCCCCGACGCTGCGCCGCACCGGCCTGCCCGGCGACCCCGACGACACCCACAGCCGCTACATCGAGGCCGAGGTCGCCGGCGTGACGATCGGCTCGATCTATCTGCCCAACGGCAATCCGGTCGGCACCGACAAGTTCGCCTACAAGCTCGCCTGGATGGACCGGCTGCGCGCCCATGCCGCCGAATTGCTCGCCGAAGAGCGGCCAACCGTCCTCGCCGGCGACTGGAACGTGATTCCGACGGACGATCCCGACGACGTCTTCTCGGCCAAAGCGATGGCGTCGGACGCGCTGATGCAGCCCGAAAGCCGGCAGGCGCTGCGCCGCATCCTAAACCTGGGCTTCACCGATGCGATCCGCGCCCGCTATCCGGAAGGGGCTCTCTACACCTTCTGGGACTATACCGCGGGCTGCTGGCAGCGCGACGCCGGCTTCCGCATCGACCACCTCCTGCTCTCCCCACAGGCCGCCGACCGCCTGCGCGACGCCGGCGTCGACAAGGACTATCGCGGGCGGGAGAAGGCGAGCGATCATGCGCCGGCGTGGGTGGAGATCGACTAGAGTCGGACAGTTGTCGCGAAGAGTTGCTGTAGTCGAGCACCGGCAGCCTACCCCATTTTCTCGACGCTAACCGGAGCCCTGCTTGTCGAAACCAGACTTCGCGCGGGATCGGATCGACTTTTATTGGGCATCGTCGTCCGGAAGGCGTAAAAAGGAGCCGCTCGCCGCGACTCGCGGCGCCGGGGGACGCCTCGTGCCGACATTGACCGCCGCCCAGGGACAAGAGCGCCTTTGCACCGCCGTCGAAAGCGCAACCGAAGCCAGGTTCGAGCCAGACGAAAAGGCGGCTATTTCGGCAGACTTGGTACGGCGGCTGGCGCTAAATCTTGCGCTTGAGGGCGAGGACGCCGCTCGCAAGCTGACGCCATTCGGAATCCGCATCATCGGCGCGGAGATTCGCGAGCGCCTCGATCTCGACAACGCAACGCCGAGCGACGGCGGACCTCTCGCGCCGCTCGAGTTCCACGATTGCACCTTGAGCGGCGGCTTTTCCGGCGCCCACGCCCGTTTCAGCCGGCTGAGCTTCAGGAAATGCTCGTTCGGCGACCCGCCGCCGGACGAAGACGGATGTCCGCGGCCCTCGCTCAACCTGGCCGGAGCGTCGATCGGCACCGACCTCGGTCTTCGCGGAGTGAAACCGGCATCGGCCACGAGTCACCTTTGGATACGGGCTGCCGGCGCGTGGATTGACGGCGAAGTCGATTTGTCCCGCAGCGTGCTGAAAGCTCCGCAGGCGTGGGCGAGCCAGCTGGTATCCGAGCCGTCACCGGATGCGCTCGACTTGTCGCTGGCCGAGGTGCGGGGCGACTTCCAGTTCATGAACGGCGGCAGTTGCAGCGGCCGGATCAACATGCGTGGCGCCCACATTACCGGCGATGTCTGGATCAGCGCGGTAAGCCTGGACGGAGCGGGGAAGGAATGCCTTTTCCTGCAATCCACGACCATCGGCGGCAATCTCGTCCTTGATGGCCGACCGGCCAGATATGACGAGACTGGGGGTATCGAGCGCCTCACGGCGGTTGGGGAGATCCATCTGCTTGAAATCAAGCTCAGCGGATCGCTCAACATCAACAACATGGACTTGCAGCCGACCCCGGCCGAGGCTCACGCTCGGCCAAGCGACGACGGCGTTTGCGTGTGCCTGGAAGGCGCGCGCATCGGCGGCCCGGTGTCGATCGGAGCGATCGAGCCCCACAGGCCCGGACCGAATCCCACCGCCAAGTCGACCATCAATGGCAGGCTGGTGCTCGACGGGATGGAAGTCACCAGCTCGATCAAGCTCAAGGATGCCCAGATCGGCCTCAAGACCGAGGATCTGGACAGTCCCGCCACGATCAGCGCCCGCTCGCTCGTCGCGAAGCGGGTCGAGATCCGGGGAATCGAGCCCCTGCTGTGGAGCGAAGAGGACAAGGAGAAGCCCAATCCTAAGCCCCAAATGCTGTCCGTCGACCTCGCCGGCGCGCGCATCGAAAGGCTCAAGATCCGCACCAGCCGCTTCAGCGGCTACCTCCGCGCCCGGCCGCTGATTTGCGCGCGCGACGTCACGCTGGACGTCTGGGTGGGGGCGGAGGTGGACCTCAAGGGGTCGGATGTCGGCGGCTCGTTGGACATTTCGGATTTGCGGGCGGACCGCGGCCTGTTTCTCAGGGACGCGAGCATCGGCCGCGCTCTCAAGTTCAAGCGGCCGCCGGCCCCGGACGGGAGGCTCGAGGACCTTATCAAGGCACGGATCACCGAACTCACTTGCCTGCCGGAGACGAGCCTCATCGAGACGCTTTGGCGCTATCGGTCCGGCTCGAACGTGTCGCGCGTCTGCCAGGTCGCCTTCCTGAGAAAGCGGCGGCTGATCCGTCCCCTCGATAAACCCGAGGCGCTCGAAATCTTCGTCGCCACCCAAGGCCACGCCGTCGATAGCCCGGGCGCGGCCGAGGAATATGTGCGCCTCATGGCGGCTTATGCCGGCAAGCCGGAGGACCGGGCCTGGGTCGTTCCCGATCCTGCCCAACTGCCGCCGTTCGTTGAGTTCGATCAGGCCGTGCCGGGGCCGGCGGCGCCGGGCGTCGCCGAGACGCCGGCGGATGCGATCGCGGCCGAGGCGGCACCGGCGGAGGTCGCCGCCAGCGCGGCGCAGCCGGAAGCGGCGGCCGCGCATGCGGCTGACAGCGCCAAAGGCGCGGCGCTGATCGCGGCGGACGCGTCGGCCGACGTCAATCCGCCCGCTTCCGTCAAGGATCTGCCCGCGGAGCAGTTTGCGCTGCGTCCGCGGACCGAGGGCGGGAAATTTGTCGTCCGCGGTTGCTTTCTCCACGACAAGCATCTCGTGCGGACGACGTTCCGCGTGATGCCTGCCCATCGCCGCGTGACGGTTGACACATCCTTCGGCAAGCTGGTGAGCCCGCCGCTCAGGAACGTGCCGCAGGCGCGCGAACTCTATACCTATCATCCGACCGTCGAACAGCAGCCGGCCGGCGAGCAGAAGTCACTCGACGAGACGAACCCGGTCGCCGAGCAGAAGCCGGACGAGGATTGGGTCATCCCGCCGGTGCTCAAGGGAGGGCAGGATGAGAAGCGTCCGGCCGGACTCCAGAAGCAACTCCTCCCTTACGTCCAGCCGGGCTCCTCGATCCGGGGCGAGGTCGACCTGACCGACCTGTCCTGCGACACGCTCGACGATGGCGGCGGCCGGTTCTGGGGTAAGAAGCTCAAGTTCCGGCTGGACCGTTTCGTTTACCGGCAGGCGACCTGGGTCAATGACCCCCCGGACTCAGGTTTTCGGAATTGGGTCCGCCGCCACGTCAATCGGCTCATCGCCGAGCGCGCCTGGCCAGGCTTGATAGACCGGTTCGGGTGGAAGGAGACGAGGCTGCAGGGCGAGGATTTCTGGGCGCCTTGGCAGATACGGCGCAACTGGATCTATCAGCAGTTCAGGCTGGAACCGGACCTGTCGAGCCCGACCCGCCATCGTATCGAGCAATCCGAATATCGGCCGCAGCCCTTCGAGCAGGCAATCCGCGTCGCCCGGAACGAGGGGCGGGAGGATTTCGCCGCCAATTTCGAGATCCTCAAGCGGCGCATCGAATGGAGCCTGTTCAGCCGGCGCAGCCGTCGGCTCCTGCTCATGATCGGCATCGCCGCCGCCCTCGCCTGGCTGCTTCTCAGGGGTGGGCCGCACTTCGTGACCGTTGCGGCGATGGCGAGCCTGATCCTGCTGGTCCTCATCGGGACCCGGCCGCGCTCGGACAAATATCCGTTCTCCGCCTGGCTTGCACGGGCGCTGCTGGCCGCCACGGTCGCCGCCGGCACCACGGCCTGGCTGGCCTGGCGCGACGCGGAGTCTTGGGAGCGGGCGCGCGATTTCGCCATCGCGATTCTAATTCTGGTGGGCTTGCGCTACATCTCGACGGTGTCGGACTGGTTGATGCGCAACCTGTTCGGCTATTTGCGGCTCCCCATCAACGCGATCGTCAGCCTGATCGCCGCCTTTCTGCTTGGCTGGGCGGCGGTCGATGTCGCCAACGACCGGGGCATGCTGGTGATCGACGTCGAGCCGGTGGCGAGCGTTGTCATGCGCTCGGCCAGCGACCGCCGCGTCTATGTCGGCACGCCGAGGGGCGGCCCCGGCGTCCACAACGTCGCCTGCGGCACCGAGATCGACGAGCCTCTCTACGCCCTCGATGTACTGATCCCGCTCATCGACTTTCGGCAGGAGAATCGGTGCGAAGTCGGGCGGGCGATCCCGTTCGACGCGGATGAGACGAACGAACGCAAGCCGGTCGCCTACCTGGTCGAACTTCTGCTCGGCCCGATCCTTGATTCGGAGGGCTTTTGGTCCGCGGCCAAGGCGCTCTACGCGATCGCCGGGTGGTTCCTCGTCTCGCTCTCGATTCTCACTTTCGCCAACGCGAACCGCCCGCGCGGGGAGCCGGGCGGCTGACGCAGGAGCGGAAAGAGGTGGCGCGCGGTGGGACTTGCGTTCCCCACTGTGCGTTCGGTCGGCCTGGGGGCCGGACCCGTGCCACGGCAGCAAGATTCACCGCGTCGCGCGCGCCGCGACTCACATAGCACGATCGGGGCAGGCCGCGAATGGCCGACCGGCGCTGTTGCGCGCCCGCGCCGCTCGGCCCGTCCGATCCGGAGCGCTGCCGGTCGCGCCGGCGGTCGCGGCCGGGCGACTCTACGCTTTTCGGCGCCAAAACGGATCAGCCCGTCCAAGAAAAGTAAGACAAACAAGGGCCGCAAATATAGGAAGGACGAAAGAGGCCGATTCGCGGGCATGAATACTTCAATCAAGTCCCGCATATGTCATTGATTCTGCTTGCAGCGGCCGCGTTAGTTGCGGGCGCTGCGAGTCGCGGCGGCGCCGCGGCCCCCTGCGCACCCGCGCCTGGGGCGCCGGGACGATGCGCCGCAACGCAGCTTCTCGCGGTCGATACCCTCTGGTCGACCGGCGGCAGGGCGACCGGCCCGGCCACCCGCACCCCGGCGGGCGGACCGGGCCGGAGTCGCGCCCTTCAGGACACTGCACCGGCCCGCTCCCCCTCCCAGCCTCCCGACATTGTCGCATGCTGTCGGGAGGCTGGGAGGGGGAGCGGGCCGGTGCGACCCCCGCGTCAGCGGGATAAAACGCCCTTCAACAACGCGTCGAGCGGCCGAGCGAGCCGTCCGCATTGATCACCGTGATCGTGTCCTGGTCGATCGGCACGATCCGGATGGTCGCGGTGTCGCGCCCGGTCATGGTCAGCCGGTCGCCCTCGAGGTTCCACAGGCCGGTGCCGCCATTGCCGGCGACGAAGCGGCCGTCCTGGGTGAATTCGATCGCATCGCCGCATTCCTCGCCCGCATCGGCCCAGCGGCCCATCATGAAGGTGCGGTCGAGCACGATCCCGCCCGCGGCGGCGGGCGCGGCGGCGGCGGCGGCCGGGTCCTTGCCGGCGTCGGCGGCGGGCGCCGCGGTGTTGCCGGCGCCGTCCTTGCCGCCGGCGGCCGTGTTGCCGGCCGCGGCGTTGGCGGAGTTGTTGGCACTGCCGCCCCCGATGCCGAGCCTCTCGCAGCCCGCCAGCGTCGCCAGCGCCGCCGCCGCGGCCAATATCGCAATCGCCTTCATCTCCTCGCCCCCATTCCAGCTGTGTAAAGCGGAGAGCATAACCCGCCGCATCGCCGAGCGGAAGACACGGAAAATCCGCGCCTACAGCGCCCGTTCGTAGATCCGGTAGCGGCGGTTGATCCGGCTTTGGATCGCCTCGGCGATGGAGATCATCGGCGCGTTGTCGTCGAGGATCCAGCCGACCTCGGCGCGGCCGATGCCATAGCGGCCGTTGCCGGCGCGGCGGATATATTCGATCATCATGAAGGCGAGCTGGCTGGCGAGCCGGGTCGCGTGCAGCCGCTTCACCACCCCCATCAAGGGCACCCGCCCGCCCTTCGGCCGCATCCGCTTCAGCCGCCACAGCAATTTCAAAAAGCCGAACGGGAACAATTCGCCCTTCAGATCGGCGATGAACTCGTTGACGTCGGGCAACCCCATCATGAACGCGACCGGTTCGAACCCATGACCGGGTTCGGACCCGCCATCATATTCGGCGACCAGGATCATGTCCTCGAGCACGATCGGCTTCAATTTCTTGCCGGCATAGGCGATCTCGGCGTCGGTCAGCGGGATGAAGCCCCAATTGTCCGACCAGGCCTCGTTCAGGATGGCGAGGATCAGCGACGCCTCTTCATCGAACCGGCTCTTGTCGACATGGCGGATGCGGATCCGCGGGTTCTTCTCGCCCGAGGCGACGATCCGCTGGACGATCGGCGGGAAGGGCGTGTCGACCGGCAAATCGTAGGTCAGCAGATCCTTGACCCCGGCATAGCCCGCGCCCTCGATCCAGCCCCGGTAGCTGGCCTTATTGTGCCCCATCATCACCATCGGCGGATGGTCGAACCCCTCGATCAGCAGCCCCGGCTCGTCCCAGATGCCGAGCGAAAACGGCCCCATCGAGCGCGCCATCCCCTTGCCGCGCAGCCAGGCCTCGGCCGCGGCGAGCAGCGCCCGCGCCACCGCCTCGTCCGCGGCCTCGAACATCCCCCACTGGCCGAGCCCGGCCGCCATATGCGCGAGCACGAGCTGGTCGACCTGCGCCGAGATGCGGCCGACCGGCTCCGCGGAGCCCGCGCGGAAGGCGAGGAAGAAGGCGGCCTCGGCATGCTCGAACCAGGGGTTCTTGCCGGGCGTGATCAGCCCGCGCACCTCGTCCTTCAAGGGCGGCACCCAATTGGGATCGGCCAGGTTCAGCCGGTAGGCGAGCTCGATGAAGGCCTTCCTGTCGGCCTTGGTCTGGACGGGGCGGATCTGGATCGGGGCGGTGCTCATGGCGGCGTGTTACGCGAAGGCGGATGTTGGCGAAAGTGCCGCGGAACGTGCGTTTTTGGCGCTTCGACAGGCTCAGGATGAGCGCAGAAGGGTGTGCGGATGTTGGCGGATGTTGGCTTTGGGCGCGCGCGGGAGGCGCGGAATGGGGGCGGAGTGGTTTGTTTCTGAGCTGTTCGTCCGGCCGACTGTTTGGAGCCAAACGCACGTGAAAGCACGGATTTTCTGGCGGAAATTGCGCTTTACGCGAGCTGAATTCCGGCTTGGCCTCGGGCACTCTTCCTTTGGGAAGAGGCGAGCGTTTGCGCGATCAGATTCAGGAATGGGTGACGACCTATCCCAAGAAGCCGGGATATCGCGATGGGTCTTACGCTGGCGCGCGAGCGGCCGAGGTCGTCAGACATGATGTTCCCGACGCCATTCGCAGAGACATAGCGAACTTGGGCGGGATCATCGTCAAGGGGAGCGCTGGAGACCGGGATTGGACCCATACGCCTTGGGTGGCCCTCCTCGACAAGGCAGTTACGACCACCACCAAAGAAGGCTACTACGTCGTCTATCTGCTGAGCTTGGGCTGCGAGCGGCTCTATTTGACGATTGCGCAGGGCTGCACCGAGCTGAAGGAACGCTCGGGTATCCGAACGGCAAGGGCGGAGCTGCTACGACGCGCCAGCCTTATGCGATCGCGGCTTGAGGGCCGAGCCCGCCGACTTCGGCCTATCAACATCAGCCTGGGGACTGACTCCTGGCGTGGCAAACTCTACGAGCCGAGTGTTGTTGTCGGCGTGGAATACGAAACCGCAAGCCTTCCATGCGAGGACGATCTTCGGCGAGATGTGGAAGAGGCGTTATCGCTCTATCGTCATCTTCGCATGGCTGGAGGATGGAGTGCGGACGACGAGATTATGTTCGAGGCTCAGGAGGACCGGGGCTCCGAAACATTAGAGCAAGCAAAGCGCTACCGACAACATCGAACGATCGAGCGGCAGCGGGGACATTCGGATAAGGTAAAAGCCGCTCTGGGAACGGTGTGCATGGGCTGCCGAGCCGATCTTGGGGACCGCTATGGTGACGTGGCGAAAGGGCTAATCGACGCCCACCATCTCATCCCGCTGTCGAGCTTAGGCGAAGGCGAGATCGCCCGCTTCGACCCTCGCAAGGATTTCGCGGTCCTATGTCCGAACTGCCATCGCGTGGTCCATCGGATGGATGACCCCTCGGATATCGCTAAACTGCGAAGGATTCTGAGTGCTCAACAATAGCTGTCCACCGGGTACGAAGGCGCGTGGACAGCCTTAGCCCCTCCGAGCGAAGCGCTCGCATGGCGAAGGTGCGTGGGCGGGATAGCAAGCCCGAAATGCTGGTACGGCGGCTCGTCCATGCGATGGGGTTCCGATTCCGACTTCACGACCGCCGACTGCCGGGAACGCCCGATCTGGTCTTTCCTCGGCTCCGAAAGGTCATCTTCGTGCACGGCTGCTTCTGGCACAGGCATCCCGACCCGGACTGCAAGCTCGCGCGAATGCCAAAATCCAGGCTGGATTTCTGGAAGCCCAAACTGCAAGGGAATCGTGAGCGGGATGTGCGGCATCACGCGGAATTGATTGCGCTCGGATGGCGGATTTTTGTTGTCTGGGAATGTCGGATGCGCGATAAGGAACAATTGGAGAACGATTTGCGCGTGTTTCTGACTAAGGGGACCGACGAATGAGGGCGATCGAGCTGTTCGCTGGGGCTGGCGGACTCGGGATGGGGGTCAGCAAGGCCGGTTTCAAGCCGCTCGAGATCGTCGAATGGGATAAGTGGTGCTGCGACACCATCAATCGGAATCGCTGGGGAAGGAAACGCCCCGTCGCCGCGTGGCCCGAACCGACTCAGGGCGATATCCGCGATCTCGACTTCGAGGAGTTCGAAGGAAAGGTTGACCTGGTGAGTGGAGGGCCACCGTGCCAGCCTTTCTCCCTCGGTGGGAGGCATAGAGCGCATACGGATCATCGGGACATGTGGTCCGAAGCCGTTCGAGTCGTGCGCGAGACGAAGCCACGCGCCTTCATTTTCGAGAATGTGAAGGGCCTGACTCGGGCGTCGTTCGCGACCTACTTCTCCTACATCAACCTCCAGCTCCACTATCCAGAGATCGAGAGGCGCGGGGAGGAAGGCTGGACCGATCACCTCGCGCGATTGGAACAACACCATACGTCCGATTCCGAAGATGGCCTTCATTACAAGGTGGTCGTGCGGGTGCTGAACGCCGCCAATTATGGCGTTCCGCAGCGGCGCGAGCGGGTCGTGTTCGTGGGCTTCCGGGCGGACACCGGCATTCACTGGAGCTTCCCCGAAAAGACCCACTCCCTGGAAGCATTGCTTTGGGAGCAGGTCCGCTCGGGCGAATATTGGGATCGCCATCGCGTGGCGAAGCTGCATCGCGATCTGGATTGCAGACTCTATGCGAGGGGCATGAAGCTCATGGACGAGCCGAAGGAGCGCGCGTGGCGCACTGTCCGGGACGCCATTCACGACCTCCCCGAACCCACTGACTTTGTCGGCGGGGCGATATTGAATCACCGCTACCAGCCGGGCGCGCGCTCTTATCCAGGGCACACAGGGAGCCCGATGGACGGGCCGGCCAAGACGCTGAAGGCCGGTGTTCACGGCGTTCCTGGCGGCGAGAATATGCTGGCGCGTCCAGATGGCACCGTGCGCTACTTCACGGTGCGAGAGAGCGCCCGGCTTCAGACCTTCCCAGACGACTACGAACTCCACGGTTCGTGGACCGAGGCGATGCGCCAACTTGGGAACGCCGTTCCGGTCGAGCTCGCGCGCGTGATTGCCAGCGACGTGGCTAACCAGCTACGAAAGGCGGCATGAGCGATCAAGGGCAGCAAGACGAGGTTCGCGGATTCCGCTCCTTCGAATTTGATCTGCCGTCCGCCTTGCTTGAGCAGCTTATCGCGATTCTTGATGGGATGGAGCAGGGCTCGCTGCTCCCCAATGTCACTCAAGCGGTTCCCAACGCTCAGGGGGTTTACCAGCTCTTCCATAACGGCAAGCTCGTCTATGTGGGCAAGACCGACGCCGAATCCGGCCTCAGACAGCGATTGTCCCGCCATGCCTGGACCATTCAAAGCCGGCACAAACTCGACGTGACTGAAATGAGTTTCAAGGCAGTCGAGGTGCTGGTTTTCAGCGCCATGGATCTCGAAAAGGCACTGATCGGCTACTACAAGAAGCGGAAGGAACACCCAACGTGGAATGGGTCTGGCTTTGGAAGCAACGATCCAGGACGCAAGCGGGATAAGACAGCACTCAAGCAAGATGGCTTCGACGCCAACTATCCCATCAACATCGACATCGGCCTTGAGGCTGGCGCCCTCGGCCCTTCCACGGCGCTGGAGGTTCTAACTCAATTGATGCCAAGCGTTCCCTACACGCTTAGGCACGAACGGACTGAGGATGCTCTCGCGGAATTGGCCGCGACCAACGTAGCTGTCCCCAAGGACCCGGGGACCTTACGATCCGGGATCGAGGCTATCTGCGCAGCACTTCCCACTGGCTGGCAGGCAACCCGGCTTCCGGGTCGCGTCATCATGTATCGAGAACTGGTCGAGGATTATCCGGGCGGGGAAATTATTGCTCGTTCGTAACTCGGGTGGCTCACTCCCCAAACAACTCCCCCGCTCCCACCCCCAGCGCCTCCGCGATCCTGTGAATGTTGATCAAGGCGACGTTGCTTGTCCCGCGCTCGATGCTGCCGACATAGGAGCGGTCGAGGCCGGCCTCCAGGGCGAGCGCCTCCTGCGAGAGCTTGCGCGCCTTGCGGAGCTGCCGCACGCGCGCGCCGAAGCGCTTCTTGATCCGCGCTTTTTGCGCCTCGTCCATGCCATCCTCTCAACAGGATGCGGACGATAGCTCCACGGGATATGTCTCCCATTTGGACTCCGATTTGACGGTGCCGCTATTCGCGGACGCGGTCGCGCGTCGCCGCTTCGAGCTCGGATTCGACCAGGCGGATGTAGAGGCCGTTGAGGCGGTGGAGCTGTTTGCCGATCAGCAGCAAGTCGGCTCTCGATGCGTCGGCTTTCCATTGCAGCCGCCGCTCGAACAGGCCGAGAAGAGTGTCGAGGATCACCAGCAGCGGAGTAGGTTCCATGCTGCTCCATGCTTAGCGTAACTTTGCGGACTATAATACCCATTTGTGATGAGTGGGCGCGCGACATTTTGTCGTCATGAAGAGAATGAGATGCCGGCTTTCAAGCGCTTTACATGCACCAAGGCTCGCGCTGCCCAGTCCAGGTCCGCGCGAGACCCTCTGCCACCAGCACATCACCCAGCGAGCGCCCGCCGCGCGTGACGATCCGCAGCTTACGGCCATAGCGGTCCTCGTCGCGCCCGCTCGCCAGCGGCCGGACCTCGAACGGCCCGGCGGCGAGCAGCGCGCCGAGGCGCCGGGTCGCGCGCGCCGCGAGCGCCGTCTCGTAGGCGCAACGCCCATTCATTTCCGGCGTGTCGATGTCTGCAATTCGGACGCGCGTCCCGCCATAGTCGAAAGTGTCGCCGTCGATGACGCGCAGCTCGTCGGTCGTGGCCGGGGCGGAGGGGACCCGCTCGGGCCGGTCGGGGGCGATCGCCGTGGGCGGCGGGCCTTCCTGCTCCTCGAGGATCGCGCGCGAGCGGCGCGCCTCGGCATAGAGGTCGCGGGCCTCGGCGGTCGCCTGTACCGCCGCGTCATAGGGGCGCTGCAACAGTCGGGTCGCCTGGAAAAGGAGCAAGCCGAGCAACAGGCCGGTCCAGATCGTCAGCCGCAGCTGAGCCGGGGGGAAGGCGCGGCGGAGATAGGGCGCCCATTCAGGCGGCAGCGAGCCGCCGCGCCTGCGCCAAAAGGGGATCCGCCCTGCCATGAAGAGAGGCTACGCGCCGATCCTCTCCAACTTGCTAACAGGGCCCCGTATGGTTGCGCGCCCCGCTCCCCGGAACCAACGCCCCCCAGCGCAGTTACCTCCCGCGTCCTCGCCTGGCGAGCGGGCGGTGCCGAGGGTTTCTGGTTTGAGGAGAACCCCCCATGCGCAGCTCGATCGCCCCCCTGCTCGCCGCGGCCGGCGCGGCCGCCTTGCTCGCCGCCTGCAACACCGTCGAAGGGATGGGGCAGGACGTCGAATCGGTCGCCGCCGCCTTCGATCCCGCCTACAGCTACACCGCCTGCGGCGGCTACGGCCCGATCGACCATGACGGCGACGGCCGGATCAGCAATGCCGAATGGAACGCCTATCGCGCCGGCGCCTATCGCGGCTGGGACATGAACGGCGACGGCCGCATCAGCCGCCGCGAATATGCCAATTGCTGGTATGGCGGCGGCTTCTACACGACCTACAACAAGGCCGCCTACGAGCCGAGCTGGGTTGCGTTCGACGCCAATCACGACGGCTGGATCAGCGCCGACGAATATTACAGCTCCGCCGCCTGGACCAATCTCGACCGCAACGGCGACGGCATCGTCGATTCGACCGAATGGCCGTGGTGAACTGACGGCGTGAGCTGAACCTCCGGGCAGCCGCCGCGCGGCGGCTGCCCGGCCTCGCGCGCGTCAGCCCTTGCGCTGCCGCGGATGCCCCGTCGCCTTAGTCCTGTCCTGAGCGTCGACGAAGGGCACGGGTCCAGCAATCTCCAAAAAGGCGCATGTTGTCCTTGGGTGCGCTCGGGATGAGCGGGATTGGGGCGGAATGGGCTTGAGCTTCCTGTTTCCTACATTCCCTGTTGCTGGTAGCACTCGCCTATGACTCCTCTCTCGAGCGCTCTAACCTCTGCCGAGCAGCTCAGCGTTTTCTATACGCCCGCTTCGACTGCCGCCTGTCTCGCCTCGTGGGCCATTCGCTCTGGGCGGGAGCGCGTGCTGGAGCCGAGTTTTGGTGGCGGCGCATTGATTGATGCAGCGATTTCTCGCTCAATCGAGCTGACGGGTGAAAATGCCCTGTCATTGGTGGCCTTTGATTTGGACCCGAAGGCGATATTTGCAATTTCGAAGCGAGCCGTGCGGCCGTCGGTCGCAGCACATTGGTGTGATTTCCTCAACGTGAAGCCAACCGAGTTCGAGAAATTTGACGCTATTCTCTCGAATCCACCCTTCACGCGCAACCACGCGATCCCGCCCGTCCGCCGTGCCGAACTTCGGACGAGATTCGATGTCTCTGGGGCGGCCGGCCTTTGGGTCCATTTCCTGCTCCACTCAACCAGCTTCCTCAGGCGGGGTGGGCGGCTGGCCTGTGTCGTGCCGGCGTCCGCTCTGTTCACCATCTACGGCGCCGAACTCCTGCGCCGATTGTGTGACCGGTTCCTATCGGTCGAAATCCTTCGCCTCAATGAGAGGCCGCAGTGGGTGGGCAGCGCCGAGGAAGCGGGCGCCTTTCTTTTGGCCGAAGGCTTTGACGAGGGCAGCTGCGCTGAGCCGGCGCGGGGCTTTTGGGTTGAAGGCAGGGGTCCCATGTCAGATTTCGAAGGAGCGAGCGCCTCCTTCGCCAAGCTGGCGCTGGCTTCTCGACCTTTGGGAGAATTGGCGGAGCTTAGTATCGGAGCCGTGACCGGATGCAACCGCACATTTCTTCTCTCAGAGAAAGAGCGCGTCGATCTGGGTATCGCACGTGCGGACGTCTCACCCATTGTTTCGCGGGCCCGGCACCTTCGAGGGGTTTTGATTACGAAGCGCGGGCTGAAGGAGCTTGCCGCAGAGGGAGAGAAGACTTGGCTTTTGACCCCTCGGTCACTGGGTCGTTTGGGCTCTCCGATTCGCGGACGGCTGGCAACTATTAACGCGTCACAGCGCCGAAAGACAGCTTGGTTCAATAAGCGAGACCCTTGGTGGAAGGTGGATCAAGGTCCCGAATGCGACGCAGTCTTTTCGTATATGAACGACCAAGGGCCGCGATTGGCTCGCGTCACACCTGGGCTCAGCTGCACGAATACGTTGCATCGGGTTATTTTCCGTCCTGATACAACCGAGAGGGACCAGACAGCTGCACTGCTGAGCATGGTCTCTACCTTCGGCCAGCTGGCGGGAGAGCGCATTGGACGTGTCTATGGTGGTGGGGTGCTGAAATTCGAACTTCGTGATGCCCGCCAATTGCCGGTGCTCCCACTTGCAGATGCAGTCGACCTTTCGGTCCTCCAGGATGTTGACGCTGCACTTCGAAGCGGTGAGCCGGAGTTGGCGACAGACCTCGCTGATGAGGCTCTCTTCCCGCCAGTATGCGGAAAGGGATGGCGGACAGCGGTCAGTGAGCTTGCTTGCGAGCTTCGTGTGCGACGACAGGCTCGCCGAGGCGGGAAGGGCCGCTAATGGCGGAGGAACTGCGATTTACGGCCGACGCAGCGCTGATCGACAGGCTGGGGCGAGAACTTGTTGGCAAACAGGAAACAGCGCTCATTGAGCTAGTGAAGAACTGTTACGATGCGGACGCCACAGAGGTAAAAGTAACCTTTGGCCTCGGCGGCGTAATAATAATCGATGATAATGGCACCGGCATGACGCGGGACGAACTCATCGAGGGATTTCTGCGCCTCGCTAGCGATATGAAAGTACGTCAGCCTCTCTCAGATCGGTTCCGTCGACGACGAGCCGGCCGCAAGGGCATTGGAAGGTTCGCCACCCAAAGGCTTGGAAGTCACCTCACGCTCCAAACTTGGAAAGCCGCTGGGGAGCCGGGACTGCAGTTGACCGTCAATTGGAGAAACTTCCAACGTGGGCGAGCACTCGAGGAGATCCCGGTTCTGCTCGAGGAAATTGGGCCTCGGCATCCCGGAACCGAACTCCAAATTCGTGCACTGAGGGACGATTGGTCTGAATCCCAGATTCGTCGGTCCTGGCGAGGAGTGATGAACCTCTTGCAGCCATTTCCGGTTGCCCCCGTTGCCCAACGACCAAATGCGGACCCTGGCTTCGAGGTCGGGTTTTGGCGCGTGGGAGAACGCTTTTCCGATCCGGAGCTGGTTTCGGATTTTCAAACGGAAATCCTGGATCACATGCACGCCGTCATTGAGTTCCGTGTCGACGAGGATGGTGTCGCGGAATGGAGAATGACGCAAAACAAATACCTCGCCGACACCCGCTGGGAGCCGGTTCACCATGAGCATCTCGAGGAGAAATCGCCCCCGCCCTATGCTCATCTACGCAACGCCTGGATGAAAGCGCACTACGCGATTCTTGATCCGACTGAGTTTTCGGGATTGATCTATACTCGTATACGGGAGGTCTTGTTCCAGGAGGGCGGTATTCGACTATACCGCAACGACTTTAGAGTTGTGCCGTATGGAGACTCGGATAATGATTGGCTTCGACTGGATGAGGCCTATTCTCGTCGTAGTCTTCTTATTCCTATAGCGAACCGCAATTTCTTTGGCGTTATTGATGTGTATGACCCGGAGGGTCGAAACTTTGAGGAGCACACCTCTCGTGAGGGCCTCATAGAAACCTCCGCGTTCAGTGAGCTACGAGGACTCGCAACGACCGTCCTCATAACCGCAGCTCGCAAGATCGCAGAGGAACGCGGCCGTAAGGTCCGCGCCGGAGGTTCGGGGACGCAACCGACCGAACGGTACCTGAGCAGGTTACGCGAAGCGTCTAGGAAGGCGCGCGAAGCCGTAGGGACAGGGCCGGAACAGCAGGTCCCAGGGGGCACCGCGACCTCCGCTGTGGAAACTGTCGTAAAGCTTCTCGGCGAAGCTGAAAGCGTTATTGAAGGCGCCAAGGCAGAGTTAGCAGACGAGGCGGCTCTCCTTCGCCTGCTAGCGACGCTGGGCCTAACCGCAGCAGAGTTCAGCCACGAGACTGGCATGACCTTCCAGGCCGTCAGATTGGATTTCAAGACGGTCTTTGACGTGGCGCTCGAGGCAAAGGGTAACGACAATGCCTTCGCAGACTTGACCACGCGTGCCCGCGTTATGCTTGACCGCCTCGACGCGCTCACTTCCTATTTGAATGAACTGGCATCGGCGCGGTCGGCGCGCGAACTTGCTCCGGTAAGCGTGAGCAGAACAATTGAGGAGTTCGAGCGCGGGATGACGCAGCTCGCGGCAAAGAGCGAAATACGAGTGTCCATTGAGACCCCAGCGTTTGATGCTTTGTATACCCAGCCTTTACATCGAGCCGAGGTGGCTTCGCTGCTTCTCAACTTCTACTCAAACTCCGCCAAGGCAATGCGCCGAACCAGCCTGGCTCGAAGAATTCACATAGAGGCTGAGCGCGACGATGATGGTTTTGTTGCCTTGCGTTTCTCTGACACTGGAGACGGGATTCCTCCCGAAAACCGAGGGCGAATCTTTGATCTCTTTTTTACGACGAGAGCTGCAGCGCCCACCACGGCTAGCACTGTGGAAGAAATGACCGGAACAGGCCTGGGGTTGTGGATTGTCCATCAGATCGTATCGAAGGCTGGAGGAACAGTTGAAGTTATTGATCCACCCGAAGGCTACACGACGTGTTTCGAAGTGAGGCTTCCAGGCGGGGAGGATGATCTTGATTGAGTGGTTATTCGTCGATGACAGTGGTGAGGAGCGAGCGGCGTTTGCCAACGCACTGACCGTCGCAGATGACCTGCTCATAACGGGAATTTCCGCGACCGACGCGAAGGCCCTGCTAAACGCAAATGCGCTGCGACCCACCGGCGTGCTGATGGACGTGGATCTATCCAACGAAACAGGCATGCAAAGCACGGGGCCAGGGTTGTCCCAGGACATGAGGGTGGCCCAGCAGCGGCAGGACATACCATCGTTCCCAATTGTGCGGTTCTCATATCGTACGAAAGTGGAGCAGAATATCGGGCACGACACTAGCAGCGACGACCTCTTCGATTTGAAAATCGACAAGGACGGTGTGGCCGCCGCGACTTTGGATGCGGTTCGGTCGAAGCTGCGGGGTGTGGCCGCAGTCTATTCGGCTGTGGGGGAAAGCGTCAGCGCATCAGGAGTGTTAGGCCTTAACGAGGAGATTTGGGAGGCGTGGGGTCATCCGACCTTCGCCGAGGACCTCGCTATCGCCGATCGCACCTATCTTAGAGCAATGCCTTTGGTTCGCGCGTTGATGCATCCCGGCTTTTTGATCAACGAAGACCTTCTGGCCATCCGCCTCGGCCTTGATCGTCACGCCTCGAGCGGATGGGCAGCGGTATTGGCTGAGTTGGAACAAGCAAAGTACCAAGGCGTCGCAGCGCAATATTTTCAGCGGTGGTGGGCTCGGGGCTTGGAAGCTTGGTGGGCTGAACTCGGTGGTGATTGCACACCCCTGGCCGGCAATTCCATAGGAGAGCGCTTTGCGCGGCTCTCAGATCGATTTTCACAGCTTGTAGCGCTCTCGATGCCCACGGGCAGCTGGGGGGATCGCCCATGGAGACACTGTTCATTGACCCTGGAACACACCGGCGAATTCTTGCCTCTGGATCCCGCACGATCAGTGAGGTTTAAGTCCCGCTCCAAGCTGCCAGATTGGCTCGATCCGTTATATGCTGCCCTGGGACCCGCCGTTAGAGCGGCAGGCGATGCCCGTCTGGATAAAGACGACCTAGAGCGGCTCAGCTTGCTCGCGCGCAAGACCCCAACATGAGTTGGGCAGAACTGCCTGGTGAATTGCATCGATTCGCTGACGTGGTCAGACGCGAACCCGCGACGGCGGCGACGGCGGAGTTCCTGTTCGGGCAGAGTGCTCGATTTCACCAGGAGTGGCAAGGTCACAAGGCCATCACCGCCACCCGGATGCCACTTCCGCGACCCCGCGACCAAGGCCTCCATCCTGTCGGGTGCCAAATTGAGGCGTCATATCTGAGCTTTGAATATGTGGCTGGTGAGCAAGGAAAGCCCCCCAAGGCAGCGGACTTTCAAGTTAGAATAGACGCACTGCTTGTTGCGGGCGACGCACTGATAGAGCTGCAGGATCATTGGCGAATTGATACGGAACCAGCGCGCGATCAAGCCGCAGGCGGGGCTGCTGGCCAACTCACATTCGAAGGGCGAGAGCCACACCCGTTTTTCCACTTTCAGCGGGGCGGGCGCGCGCAAGACAGTTTCGCCCGCGAGAGTGGGTTCTTTCCTAGTGCCAACACTGAAATTCGCGAGGGCGAGTGGAAGGCTCTGATGCAATATCCGGGGCCGAGGATTCCCTCCTTGCCGTTCGACCCTTTGCTCGCGATCGATTTCTGCATCGCCCAGAATGACGGCTTGGTTTGGCGGCGCCTACGAAGCATTCCAGAGTACTTTTCCATAGTCGAGGATGCACAAGCCCGCCTATGGACGCCATTCTTCAACGCTCTAGCTGAGCGCACTTTTCGCCGAAAATGGTTGGGACCAATATTGCTCGCCTAGGCTCCTGAGCCTCAGCCCCGATCCCGCTGCCGCGGATGTCCGGTGGCGACGCCGCCGGACAGCTCGGCCACCCACGGATACGTCCGCGCCACCTCCTCGGTATAGCCGAGGTTTTCAGGGTCCCCGTTGAAGCCTGCTTCAATGGGAAGAGATTACGGTGGCGCTCTTCACCGGCCGTCCGGGCCGCTCGCCGTCAGCTCGCTTGGCCGGATCACGCACTCCCGCCCGCTTGAAGCGCGCGGAGAGTCGGAGCCCGCACGCATAAAAAGCAGGTGGCTGTTTATGCACTTGAAAGGCGATTCAGCCTTCATCCGGAGAGGTGCTGGAAGCGAGGCGTTGTTCTGGTCTGGCCCGGCCTGAAGTACCACTTCAGGCCGACTTCTCCCGCTGCCGTGGATGGCCGGTGGCGACGCCGCCGGAAAGTTCGGCGACCCAGGGATAACGCTCCGCCACCTCCTCGGTATAGCCGAGGTTGAACACGGTCGCGCTTTTCACTGGGCGTTCGGGGCGGTCGTAATAGGTGCGGAAGACCTTGTCCCAGAAGAAGGTGGTGATGCCGAAATTGCCGCTTTCGTCGTGGAAATGATGGGCCATGTGGCGGCGCTTCATGTCGGCCAGCATCTTCGATTTGGGCTTGTAGGCGAGGTGCTGGATGCAGTGGACATATTCGTAGAAGCAGGTGGTGAGCAGCCCCGTCGCCAGCGCCGCCGCCGCCGCGCCGAACTGGGCGTGCCAGGGGAGGCCGATCGCCCAGCCCAGGGGGATCACGCCCAAGGCGATCGTCGGCAGCGTGGTGTGGAGCGCGCCGAACAGCACTTCGAGATGGTTGGGATCCTGGTGATGGTCGTAATGGATCCGCTTCCAGGTCGGCGACAGCCATTTGTGCTTCCACATCCAGCGGCTGTGGAGGACGTGGCGGTGCAGCAAATACCAGAAGAGCGGGTAGACGAGGCTCGCCGCGGCGATGCTGAGCAAAGTCGGCGCGAGCGGCGCCGGGCGCCAGGCGAAGGCGCCGATCGCGGCGAGGCTCAGCGCCAGATAGGCGATGATCGCCGGATATTGGAAATAGGCGACGACGAGCTCGCGGTGGCTCATCTTGTCGAGATGATGCTCGCGTCTCCAGAAAGACGGGCGGAGGGTCTGTGCGGTCTTCACGAATTTTCCTTGTAGCGCGCCCGGGCGGCGAAGGGGAGCGCCTTTGCGCCCCGATATATGAGCGGGTCATGAACTTGCAATAAGGCGGTTTTTGGGCGGTTACGCGGCCTCGCGCGCGGCGACGATGCGGTTGGCGAGCTGCCAGTCCTGCATCCGGTCGACGTCGATCGGCCCTTCCGCGAACGGCATCAGCACCGGCGCGGTCCGCAGGCCGATGGTGCGCGAGAGCGCGTTCAGCACCGTCCGCAGCGTGAAGAGGCGGCTCTTGTACATGAGGAAGGCGACGAGGCCGAACGCCCCGATCAGCCGCTTCGGCTTCTTGCCGAACTGGCCGCCCGAATTGAACACCCGCGGCGCATTGAGCGCGCGCTCGGTCAGCAAGGCGTAGAGGTTGCAGCTCGAAAAGGCGCCGTCGCGGAAACGGTGGAAGGCGCGATTCCCCTCGGGATAGGCGTCGAGCACGGTCTCAGCCGGGGTGAGGCCGAGCGCGCCGTCCTCGGCGAGATCGTCGAGCGCGTCGCAGAAATAGCGGACCATCTCGGGCGTGTGGAGCGCGTTGTCGCCGGTGGTGACGATCAGGGGCAGCATGTCCGGCGTAGCGACGGCGGCGACGCTGGCGCCGATATTCTCGCGCGAGGCGACATATTCGATTGCGTCCGCGTTCGGCAGCGGGGCGAGGATCTCTTTGGCCTCGGCGATGCTGGCGGGCTCGATCGCGACGATGGTGCGGCCGACCCGCCCCGACGCCATCACCGCGGCGACGACCCGGCGCAGCATCGGCTGGCCGGCAATAAGGATGAAGCATTTGTGGGAAACGCCGCCGGCCAAAGCGAGCGGATCGAGATTGCCGCGGCTGGCGGCGAGGACGAGCGCGGTGTAGCGCGTGTCGGTCATGGCCGCGGCCCGTAGAGCGGGGCCATCAGCGGCGCAATCTTTGCCAGCGCTGGCAGCGCCTCGAGCGCGGCGCGCAGGGCGCGGGCGCGGGCGGGCGGCAGGAGGGCGGCGCAGCCTTCGAACTTGACCCAGAGCTGGGCGGCGGTGAAGGGCATGGCGAGGCTGCCGGCGGGCCAGGGGATGGCGGTATCGAAGCGGCGGCCGTCCTTGAGCAGGATTTCGACCTCGGTCGCGAACTCGCCTTCGGCCTTGTCGACCGGGTGGCGGTGGATGCGCGGATAGAGGGCGCGGACCCCGCGATCGGCGGCCGCTTCTTCGGTGAAGTCGGCGAGGGTGCAAGCGCCCCTGACGAGGAGGCTGGCAAGGGCGTATTCCAGGGAGAATTTGGCCTGCAGCGCGTCCGCGGGATCGGCGTACATGAGGTTGTTGAAATGGCTGACGGGCGCGCGGACATGGACCGCCTCGACCTCGGCTGCGGCGAAGCCGTGCGCCTCGCGGAGCGCGGCGAGGCCGTCCATCGCGCGGTGGGCGCTGCCGCAATTGGGGAAGCGCTTCTGCTTGAGGCCGCTGGAGAGGATAAGCAAAGGCGCGCCGACATTGTCGGTCTCGAAGCGCAAATTCTGGCCGTGCTCGATATGGGCCAGTGTGTCGCGCAGCTGCTCGTAATCGGGGCCGACCATCAGCCGGTTCATCCCCGTCGGCCCGTCCAACGTGTCGAGGCCGGCGTCGATCCCGGCGCGAGCCAGGCTCGCGGCGAGGATGCCCGATTTGGCGGCGAGGCCGGCGTGGAGCGGCTTTGCCATGGTGCCGAACTGGCTCATGAACCCCGCCGCCATGCTGGTCGCGAGCGAGACCGCGAACGCGGCCTTGTCGGCGTCAAGCCCGAGCAGCCGCGCGCAGGCCGCGGCGGCGGCGATCGCGCCGACTGTGGCGGTAGCATGCCAGCCGCGATTGCGGTGGGCGGGGTTCACCCCCTGGCCGACCCGGCCGAGGATCTGCAGCCCGGTGATGTAAGCATCGAGGCAGGCCCGCCCGCCGGCGCCCTCCTGCTCGGCCAGAGCGAGGATGGCGGGGACGAGAACGGCGCTGGCATGGGCCTTGGCGGGATCGAAATTGTCGTCGAAATCGAGCGCGTGGGCGGCCGTGCCGTTGACCAGGGCGGCCCAGGGCGCGGGCAGGCGGGCGCCCTGCAGAAGGGCGGTCGAGCTGCCTTCGCCCCAGCCCCGCACGGCCTCGAACACCCGCCGCGTCACCGGCTCGGCGGCACCGGGGACGGCGACGGCGATGGTGTCGATGAAGGCACGATGGGCCGCCTGCCACGCCGCCTCGGGCCAGTCGGCGGGCGTTTCGGCGAGCCAAGAGCCGTAGGCGAGGACGGGGTTGTCGGTCATTGCGGGGCGATTAGCATTGCCGACCCAGCCGGAATAGAGAGCAGCGCCATTGCCTGCCTTGCCGGCCCCCGCCCTCGTCCGAAACTGGCCGTTTACCGCCTGTCCGATTTCGATACCGGGTGGGGAAGCGGACATCCTCGTCGCCACTTTAAGGAAGGGCAGGCCTGTGGAACGCGGCGCTCCGGGAGCAACTTTTCCGCCTTAGCGGGGAGTGAGTGTCCAAAGCGACAATGCGCCCTTTTGACCCTGCCACTCCCGCCCGACCCTGCTGAACCCCGATCTGGATAGGTTGTTCTTCATGGTGTCGCTGTCGGTCGTGGCGAAAGTAGGTTCGCGGATCTCCTTCGCGATCAGGTCGACAAGGCCGCCAGAGAGTTGCTTGCCACGCATGTCTTTGGCGACCACGACATAGCCTAGTTCGGGCGCGTCCTCATAGCCGGCGATCGCGATGCCGGCGTCGGCGAATTTCTTTAGCCGATAACGTCGATCCGGGTTCTTCAGCGAGGCGACGCCGACAATGCGGTCGGTCCCTTCCTCGCGAAGCAACACGAGGGTTCGCGCGTTCTTCAGCCGCGCGGCGATCTGGTTCACGGTGCCTAAGACGGCGCCTCCATCGACCACGAGCTGAGCGACCGAGAGCCGATCGTCCGGAGCGAGATCGTCGAAGGTGCCGGCCCACGGGTATGTATCGCCTTCAGCCATAGATGGTCCCTAATGAAAGAAGGGTCAGCCCGCCCTGGTTCGCGAGGCTCTCACTTGGCGGGGGGTCAATAATAGATAGCATCGAGCATGGCGACGCGCGCGTCCCACAACTCCATGTCCCGTCCCGCCGGGCGAGGCGTGTTGTACCAGGGGGCCTGCTGGATGGGCTCGATCACGCGCGCCCAATAATTGTTGAGCCTGAGCGTGGTGGGCGCGAACGCGAGTGCCGCGGCAAGGGCTGGTTTGTTGCCGCCGTTTACGCAGATGAAGAAGTCGGGGCGTTTCATAGCGAGGAGCCGCGTGGCGGGTGCAAGACGGGCGGTCCGCGAGGATCCCGAGAACGCGGCGGTGAAGGCCTCGGCATAGTCGTTGAACTGGGCTTGGGTGACGTCGCCACGCTTGGGAATCCAGTCCAGGGCCTTCGCAAGTGCCGGGTCTTGCGATCCAATCAGCTCGGCGAAGGTGCCAGCGCCACCCATGGATCCGAACCAGCCCCATTCGAGGCCGTTGAGACCGGCAGCACCCGCTTCCACGTCGCCGAGAACGCCTGCGATACCCTTCCATTCGGCGGCGGAAAGGTTGCCAAGGGAGGGGGCCTTGAAGAACATCTGCTGGACCGCACGGACCAGCTTCATGCGCTTTTCAAAGTCGTGATGAAGATCCTGCCGAGCGCGTTTGACGAACTCCTTCCAGGACATGGTGGCGAGCGGCGAATTGATGCGCGCCCAGTCTTTGACTTCCCCCGGCAGGACCGGATTTCTTGGCCTCGGAGTGGTGCCGGCAGCCTTGGATTGACGTCGGTAACTCTCGGCCAGCGCCTTGGTAATCGGGAGATGTAGGGGCTTGTAGCGCGCCAGCTGGTCCCGCACCTGCTCGAAAAAGACGTCGTCAGCAGTGCCCTTGACGTGAACGCTGGCCTCAAGGTTTGAGCTGAGGCCCCCCCCGGTGAAGTTGGCGCTGCCGACGATCGCCTCGGCCTTGGTGTCGGACTGGAAGTAGAAGATCTTGGGGTGGAAACAGCCCGGGCGGTTCCTCGCGACGAAGGCGTTTGGAACGCCGACCAAGCGGTCAATGAGATCCGGATCCGTCGCGGAGAAGTCCACCCCGAGAAGAATGGATTCAAATTTGGACTTGTTAGCGAGCAGGGTCCCGGCGACCGGCATGATGCCGCCCCAGGCGACCGCTATCGAAATGCGATCATGCTTCTCGATGAGCGCCGACAGACGTCGCGCGACAGATTTCGCGTCCAGCAATGATATTTGCATGCCCGGTCCTGACCCCTTCGTCTATTGGTCGTGCTTAGCTGGATTTCCCAGATCGGCGTAGAATTTCCGGTAGATCGCGATCGGAGCTAGAACAAAGAAAGGGTTCGCTTCGCGGTTCGGATCGTCCCCCATCTCCAGCAAATCGATGTCCGCTTCAGGCCGGCAAACAAACAACTCGAACGACCGGGACGGGCGCAAATCGGGCATTGCTTCGGCCATTCGCTCGGAGGCCGGGCCACTTGCTGGAAGGCAAGTCTCGAAGTGCCTCAAACCAGCCCTCGCCGCCCCCGACGGCCGCCATCTGTAGCTCGGCGGCTGGCTCTACTCGGGGTTAGTCCTGACGAATTTGGTGAGCTTGGCGTTGGCCACGAGGCTCCGCATGAGGCGGATGCGGCTGGCGAGGAAGGCGCCCACCCCATCGCCCATCGCCTGTTTTGCCCACACCTTCGCATCGCAATCGTCCTCGTGACGCACGATCAGGCCGTCTTCGAACTGGAATCGGGAGTCGATCGCGTTGCGGACGCGGCGGCCGGGCTTGGGCGGGTCCTTCGAGGCGCCGAAGGTATAGGTATCGACGAGCCTGACTCGGCCGGCGCGATCGTCCGCCTCGAGCACCTCGAACTCCACCTCAATGTCGCCGCTGCAGATCATGCGCCACATGTCGTAGATCTCATCGGCCCCGCGCAGGTTGAAGGCGATGTCGCGAAAGCGTGCCTTGGGATGATAGCAGGACGCCATCGCGAGGTGGTCATGCTCGCCAAGGGCGGTGAAGAGGCGTTTCAGCAGGATGCCGTTGGCATGCATTGGTCGACTCCTCGAACTTGCGGGCAGCTTAGCGGCATGAATACACCGAGTATCAGAGGATCACCACGACTTGGGGAGGTCTGCGGGGCTGCTTTCCCGAAGGTATTCGCAAGCGCCAGGCTAGCTTATCATCGCCACGACGTCATGTCGATCCGGAAGCCAGGATGCAAATGTCGAAGCGCCTCACACCAGCCGCAGCCGCCGCGCCAGCCCGCCCAGCGCCAGCCGGTCGTCGCGGGTGAGGCCATAGCGCAACGTCAGCCAGCTCGTCGCCGCCCACAAGGCCGCGCAGGCGGTGAAGCGGGCGGGGCCGTGCAGAATTTGCTCGGCGAGCGCCATCAGGGCGCAGCCGGCGAGGGCCAAAGCGAGGGCCTGGAAGAGGTTGCGGTCGAACGGGGTGAGGCCGTCGCTGATCTGCAGCTGGATCGTCGCGGCGTAGGTCGAGGCGATGGTGGCGGCGCCGATCGCGATCGCCATGCCGAGCGCGCCGTAAGCGGGCGTCAGCCAGGCGGCGAGGGCGATCCACAGGGCGATGGCGATGAAGCTGTTCAGGAGCGGCAGCGCCCGGTGGCCGATCATCTCGACGATCGCCGAAGCCGGGCCGACGATCGCCTCGATCGCGCGGGCGCCGACCAGGATGAACAGGAGGGGCAAGGCGGATCGGGCCTCGGGGCGGTAGAGGCTGAGCACGTCGACGCCGGCGAAGACGAGCAGGCCGGCGAGCGGCACGACGAGCGCGGTCGAGACGCGGCTGGCGAAATGGTAGAGCGGGGCGACCTGGGCGCGGTCGACATGGGCCTGGGCCGAGGACAAGGGCCCGAGCACGTACTGGAAAGCCTGGCGGACGATCAGCGGCACGGTCGAGATCTTGCGCGCGATCTCGAACAAGGCGGCGGCCGAGGCGCCGCGCGCGCCGGGCAGCATCAGATTGAGCACCACCGGCGGCGCGTCGATCAGGGCGCGGCGGGCGAGGTTGGAGGGCAAGAGGCCGAGGCCGGTGACGAGGAGGTTGCGGACGAGGCCGCGCGGCAGCGGCGCGGCGAGCAGCAGCTTTAGGTCGTAATAGCGGCCGAGCAGCCGGACCGAGAGCAAGGCGGTCATCGCCAGCGAGCACAGGTGCGCCGCCATCAGCCCGATCGAGCCGGCGCCGAGCAGGAAGAAACCCAATGCGAACACGATCCGCGCGATCTGCTCCCAGAAGATGCGCAGGCGGATCTCGGGGCCGAAGGCGCGCCGGGCGCGGGCGGCCGAGGTGGCGACCTCGACGAACGTCCATAACGGCAGCGCCCAGGCGAACAGGGCGACCGCCTGGGGCAGCTGCGGCGCATCCTCGGGCGCGACCGAGAAGATCGCGGCGATCGCCCCGGCGTTGAGCGTGACGATGAGCGCGATCAGGCTCGACGGGACGAGCGCGATCAGCAGAGCGAGCTTGACCGCGCCGTGCGCCGCCTCGTTCTCCTCGGTCGGCACGACCCGCTGCAGCGCGAGCGGCATCGACAGATGGACGATGTTGGTGGCGAGGCTGACCGTGCCCCACAAAACGACATAGATGCCGTAGGCGGCGATCCCGAACAGCCAGGTGTAGAGCGGCTGCGCCAGCGCCTCGATCAGCGCCCCCATGCGGGAAAGGCCGGCGAGGCCGGCGCCGCGCGCGACCTCGCCGCGGGTGACCGCGGGAGCGGCGTCCTCGTTCATTCCTCCGTCCGGATCAGCACCGCTTCGCCGACCAGCAGGAACAAAAGGAACGGCCCCCAGGCGGCGAGGAAGGGCGGATAGGCGCCGAGATTGCCCATCGCGATCGCGAAATTGTCGGCGACGAAATAGGCGAACCCCAAAGCCATGCCGATCACCGCGCGGACCATCAGCTGGCCGGAGCGGGCGAGGCCGAAGGCGGCGACCGCGGCGAGCAGCGGCATCAGCACCGTCGAGAACGGACCGGCGATCTTGTGCCAGAGGCTCGCCTCGAGGGCCGCGGTCGGGCGGTTGGCGGCCTTCAGTTCGGCGATCGAGCGCCGCAATTGCCAGAAATCCTGTTCGTCGGGATTGACGCGGGCGAGGGTGAACTCGTCGGGGGTGATGTCGCGGCCGAGGCGGATCGCGGCGATCCGCCGCAGCGTGCCCGTGTCGACCGAGAACAGGGCCGCGTCGCGCAGCACCCAGCCGCCGCCGGCCGCCGCGGCGCCGGTCCGGGCAGCGAGGATGCGCCGCAGCGTGCCGCCGCCGCGGCCGTAGATGGTGATGCCGGCGAGACGCACGTTCCGCCCCCGGCCGCTGACGCGGTCGGCGAAGATGAGGTCGCCGCCATGGACCAGGGCGACGTTGCTCTGGACGTTGCTTTCGCGCGGGATCGGCCCGAAATCGGCGGCGTCCCATGCGCTCAGCGTGGCGCTGGCGCGGGTCACGAACCGCTCGGTGAACGCGAAATGGCCGGCCGCGATCAGGGCCGCGGCGAGGATCAGCGGGGCGATGATCTGGTGCGCGGAAATCCCCGCCGCCTTCATCGAGATGATCTCGCTGTTCTGGTTCAATCCGGCGAAGGTGATCAAGGTGCCGAGCAGCACCGCGAAGGGCAGGAAGCGGGCGACGAGCTGGGGCAGGCGCAAGGCGACGTAGCGCCACAGCTCGGCGTCGCCATTGCCGGGATAAGCGAGGATGCTGCCCGATTTGCCGAGCAGATCGAGCATCATCAAAATGGCGACCAGGGCGACGAGGACGGCGGCGCTGCGCACCATGAACAGCCGCACCATGTAGAGCGCGATCCGGCGCGAGGGAAAGAATTGCAGGTTGATCATGAGGCGGCGAGGCCGCGCCGCCGGCCGCGCCGGACCAGCCGGCCGACCAGCTTGACCGCCTTCGCGAAGGCGCGCTCGAGGGCGCCGATCGGCTGGCCGCCGGGGACGTGGGCGAGGGTCCAGTACATCCAGACCATCAGCCCGGCGAAGACGAGGAACGGCGCCCACAAGGCGACCGGCGGGTCGACCCGCCCCAGCGCCCCCATCTGCTCGGCATATTGATTGACCTTGTGATAGGTGACGACGAACACGATCGAGACGAAGATGCCGAGGCCCGAGGTGCTGCGCTTGGGCGGCACCGCCAGCGCCACCGCGAGCAACGGCACCAGCAGCATCATCGCCACCTCGACCAGCCGGAAATGGAGATTGGCGCGGATCGCGTTGCGCCGCGCCAACGGCAGATGCGGATCGCCGCCGAGCCGCCACAATTCGGGGATGGTGAGCTCCTTGGTGCCGTCGCCGCGGCCGCGGAAATTCTCGATCGCCGGCATGTTGATCGGCAGATCGTGGGCGACGAAGCTCAGCACCCGCGGCACGCGATAGCCCGGCGCGTCATGGACCAGCCGGCCGTTGGTCAGGCGAAACAGGATGGTGTCGGGATCGTCGGTCCTGAGGAACCGGCCGCGCTCGGCGCTGACCGCGAGCGTCCTGCCGCCGCGGCTGGCGATGCGCAGGAAGACGCCGTAGAGGTCGGTGCCGTGATTTTCGCTATGCTCGACGCGCAGCGTCATGCGGCGGCCGAGATTGGTGAACTCGCCGACCTTGATCGAGGCGCCCAATGCGCCCGAGCTCAGTTCGAAGCGCAGATTCTGATAGGCATATTGGGCGTAGGGCTGGAGGAAGCCGACGATCGCGAAATTGCACGCGAGCAGCACCAGCGCATAAGCGTAAGGCACGCGCAGCAGCCGCCCGTAGCCGAGCCCGATCGCGCGCAACGTGTCGAGCTCCGAGGAGAGCGCGAGCTTGCGGAAGGCGAGCAGGATGCCGAGCGTCAGCCCGACCGGAATCGCGAGGCCGAGATATTCGGGAATGAGGTTGGCGAGCATCCGCCACACCACCGTCACCGGCCCGCCTTCCGAGACGACGAAATCGAACAATCGCAGCATCCGGTCGAGGATCAGCAGCATCGCCGCAAGGCAGAGCGTGCCGATCAGGGGCACGAGGATCAGCTTGGCGAGGTAGCGGTCGATTTGGTTCATCGGGGTCATCGGACCGAAGTGGTACTTCGGTCCGGGCGGGACAGTCCAGCGGAACAGAGGGGTGGGCGTGGAAAGCGCACGCGGAGAGACGTTGCGATGCGGAATATCGGTGGCTGAGGTTCCGGATGTCGGGACGGGCATCCGCCTCAGGGCCGGTCGGATTTCCAATTCCGACGCAGCCTCAGCGCGAGGCGCGCTTCCGAAACGGCACCTTCCCGCCCGGCAGTGCTGACGTCCGGACATGGTCGGTCAGCAATAGGTCGATCCGCGTCTGCCAGCCCGTCCCCTGCGCGCGGAAGTAGGACAGGACTTCCGGCGACAGGCGCAGCGTCACCTTCTCCTTACGCTCGCCGGCTTCCTTGGGCGGACGGCCGCGCGGGCGGGCTTCGCGGATCACCCGATCGCCGACCATGTGGCGGCCGCGCTCGGCCATCTCGCGGGTGAAGCGCGGCGGGTCGTCGCGGTCAGGGCCGGTAGAGATGGTAGATTTCTCGCTCATCCTTGTCCGCCTTCCTGAGGCTTATGATGCGGGCCTTGTCGCCGCGCGGGGTCCAGACACAGACGACGACCTGCCGGCCGATGCGTCCAAGCGTCACGAACCGCGTTTCCCGATAATCTTCCCGGTCGTCCTCATCGTCGATGTGGAAGCCGTCGAACATCGCTTCGGCGCCGGCGAAACCCATTTTGTGCCGGGCTCGATTGCGCGCCTCCTTCTTCGGATCGAACTCGATCTTCATTTATTGTACCGACATAAAATCGGCAATGCAATATTTTTTGTCGGTACGAAAATAGTCCCCGTCCAAAGAGGAGGGAGCTCGCTTTCGTTCCTTTGGCAAGCTGCCTCCCCCATATCCAATGGAAATGAATATTATGGATATCACATTTGCGCTAATCGCGGGGTAATTTCGGTGCGAAGGAGCAATGCAGGTGAACAAGGAGACTATGATCGCGATCCCGGCGGATCCGAATGATCCGGAAGACCGGGACGTCAGCGTTGCGGGTGTCGAGCGCGGGCAGATGGGCCGGCGGATCCGGATGCTGCGCAACCGGCTCGGGCTCAGCCAGGAGGGGTTCGCGCGGACCTATGGCATCCCGCTCGCCAACATCCGCCAGTACGAGATCGGCCGCCACATGCCGCCGCCGGCGGTGCGGGCTTATCTGAAGGTGATCGGCAAGGAGCCGGAGCTCGTCGCGAAGGCGGTGGCGGGGAAGGCAGTCTGAAGACGACGCGGTACTTCGAGGAGCAGGTGCTCCGCAAGCGGCCCTACATCGACCGGGCTTGGTGCGAGGCGGCGATCGCTGCGCCGATCCGCAGCGAAACCCAGACTGACGGTCGCATCCGTTTCTGGATCGACGTTACTTTCGCGGGCGACGACGAGCCACATGTGCCAAGAGTGGTGACGTTGGAGGACGGCGAGACGGTGCACAACGCGTTCCTCGACCGCAACTTCCGCAAGGAGCCGTGATGAAGCTGCATTACTATTCCGAGACCGACAGCCTCTATATCGAGCTGAAGGCCGGCCCCGGCGCCGGGACCCGCGAAGTCGCGCCGGGCGTCAATGCCGATTTCGCCGCGGATGGGTCGATCGTCGGCCTCGACATCGACGGCGCGAGCAAGCTCGACCTGACCACGCTCGAAACCTTGGGCGTGCCATTGACGGCGCTCAAGGCGGCGTGATGCATTGGGGTCGCGATGCGACGACAATTAGCGGTCGTATCTCGGGGGTGGTCCACAAGGCGCGGTTTCAGGAGGAAAGGGCGAATAGGCTACCGCGCGATTACGTGTCTCGGGCGGCGAGGTGCCTGTCGTAATAAGAGAATGCGCTTCGTCCGCCTTCAGTGCAGCGGCCACAACTCGCTCATGGAGATCTTCTAATTGGTCCACGGACAGCGCGTTCTTGCGACGGTGGTTGACGGCGCACGCTTCCCATCGGCCTTCCTCATTCCAAACCCAGCCCCACATGCCGTGCGTCATCAAGTTGCGGTCCGCGATGCACGTCGCCGTTGCCTCGCAGAATGCCGTCAGAGCTGCCCGAACATCCTGGTTCGCAGCCCGGTGAACGGCACGTTTCACGCCAGTGATTTTTCGACCGACGGTCGAGCTGCCAAATAAGCTTTCGAGCTGATCTGCGTCGATGCCATGCAGGCCCATCAAGATACCATCGATTTGGAAATCGATCTGAGCCCAGATCAGCGTGATCCGGCCGACCAGCGTGAGCGCACGGTCATCCATGGGGAATTGATAAACGGGGCTGGATAGGGCCATGGGAGTTCCTCCGCGGGTTAGGCGATCTGTGCGGGCCAAAAGGCTTGAAAAATAGGGACTGTCCCTGTTTTTCGAGCACGGGAGACGTCATGCAGGGGCTATTTTCAAATGCACTTCATGGCGATGCCGGGGCGCTAACCGGCGTCGCCGCGTTGGTTTCCATTGACCGAATTGATGGCGACGCCGCCGGCGCAGCCGCGGATCAGGCGGCTCTAGCAACGCTGCTCTTTGCCACGTCATGCTGAACTTGATTCAGCATCCATGAACACCGCCCTCGCGAACCCGCCATCTCCGTGTTCATGGGTCGATTGAACAGGTGCGGAGTGCCCCGCACTCCGCAGCCATGTCCGGGGGACATGGCGACCTGTTCAATTTTCGTCAGGACGACGTGGATTTGTCCTCCGACCTCGGGTGGACGCAAGTGCTCCAGCACGGACGACTCCGCCTTTTCGACGCGTCTTGACCACATTTTGGCCGCAAGCGGTGACGATGTGACAGCCATGGGGGAATGACACCAACCGGCCGGGCCCCGCGGGCTCGGCACAAGACCCCGGAGTAGAGCTTGTCATGTTGTTGAAGCTTTCGCTACGAGCGGGCCTGCTGTTGCTGGCGCCGGGCGCGCTCGCGGGCCCCGCTTGGGCGCAGCTCGGCGCCGATGCCGCCGCCTGCCGCGCCGGCCATCCCTCGGTCCTCGTCAACGTCATCGGCCTGTCCCAGCGCACCGGCAACATCCGGGTCGCGCTGTACGGCAATCCGAGCACGTTCCTCGCGCGCGGCCAGACGATGCGCAAGATCAACGTGCCGGTCACGCCAAACGGGCCGATGCGGGTCTGCATCGCGGTGCCGCGCCCCGGCCAATATGCGATCGCGGTCCGCCACGACGTCGACGGCGACAATGCCCGCGGCGACTGGGGCGACGGCGGCGGCTTCTCGCGCAACCCGCGGCTGTCGCTGCTGCACCTCAGGCCGAGCTTCGGCGACGTCGCCGTCAATGTCGGCGAGAACGTGCTCGGCGTGAACGTCGTCTTGAACTACCGCTACGGCCTGTCGATCCGCCCGGCCAACGGATGACGTCGGTCGCGCTCCTCTCCAATCCCAAATCGACCGGCAACCGGTCGCTGCTCCCCGAGGTGCGCGCGTTCTGCGCGCGGCACCGCGACATCTTCCACTACGAGGTCGAGGATGTCGGCCAGATCGCCGAGGCCTTGCGGACGATCGCCCGGGTCAGGCCCCAGGTGCTGGTGATCAACGGCGGCGACGGCACCGTCCAGGCGGCGCTGACCGAAATCTACCATGGCGGCCATTTCGGGGTGACGCCGCCGCCGGTGGCGGTGCTGCCCAACGGCAAGACCAATCTGATCGCCCGCGATCTCGGCGCCGCCGGCGACCCGATCGAGGCGCTCGAGCGGGTGCTCGACCTGGTCCGCACCGACCTGGTGCCGCACATCGTCTCGCGCGAGCTGATCGAGCTGACCAGGGGAGGCGGCGGCGCCGGCGAGCAGCGGCCGGTGCTCGGCATGTTCTTAGGGGGCGCCGGGCTCGCCGACACGATCCTCTATTGCCGCCACAAGATCTACCCGCTCGGCCTGCCCAATTGGGCGGCGCACGGGCTCACCTTCCTGATGGGGCTGGTTTCGGTGATCGTCGGCCGGCGCTCGCGGCTGCTGCCGGCGAAATGGGCGCCGATCAAGGTCAGCGTCACCAGGAGCGGGGCGATGCAGGGCAAGCTCGCCTTCGTCATGGTGACGACGCTGGAGCGGCTGCTCTTGAACAGCAGCATGACCGGCGGCGGGCCGCGCGCCGGGGCGATGCAGGTGCTGGTGATCGAGCGCAACCTGTTCTCGATCCTGGTCGCGCTGCTCGCCGCGGTCCGCGGCCGCTTGGGCCTGCACCGCATCCGCGGCGTCCACTTCTCGCGCGGCGACGAGATAAGGATCGAGGGCAGCTCGTCGAGCGTGATCCTCGACGGCGAGATGTTCGAAGCCAATGACGAGCGCCCGATCGTGCTGCGGCCGACCGCGCCGGTGCCGTTCCTGCGGCTGGCGGCCTAGGCGGCAAGCCGGGTTGCCGGCGGCTGTAGGGATTTCGCGCGGCCGGCGATAAGGAAGGGCGATGACGCGCCTCCACGCCCTCGTCGCCGCCGAACTCAGCGAGCCGGTCGATGCGCGCGTCGCGGCGATGGCCGCCGCGATCGCCGCGGAATATCCGGGGGCGGCGCGGGCCGTCCTGTTCTACGGCTCGTGCCTGCGGCAGCGCGCGCTCGAAGGGCTGATGCTCGATTTCTACCTGATCGTGTCGGATTACCGCGCGGCTTACGGGCGCGGCTGGTTGGCGCTGGCCAACCGGCTGGTGCCGCCCAACGTCTTCCCGTTCGAGCATGCGGGGCTGGCCGCCAAATATGCGGTGCTGAGCGAGGCGGATTTCGCGCGGCTGACCGGGCCCGAGGCGGGCGACGTCTCGGTCTGGGCGCGGTTCGCGCAGCCTTCGCGCCTCGCCTGGGCGGCGGACGAGGGCGCGCGGGCGCGCGCGGTGGACGCGGTGGCGCGGGCGGCGCCGACGCTGCTCGGCCACGCGCTGCCGATGACCGACGGCGACGACTTGCTCGACGTGTGGCGCAAGGGCTTCGCGCTCACCTATGCGAGCGAATTGCGGGCCGAGCGGCACGGGCGGCCGGAGTCGATCGTCGACGACGATCCGGAGCGCTACCGGCGGTTCGCGGCGGCGGCGCTGCCGCTGACGCGCCCGCAGGCCGGCGCGGCCAAAAAGTGGCGGCGGTTCCGGCGCAGGGGCAAGGCGCTGACCCTCATTCGCCTCGCCAAGGCGACGACGACCTATGCCGGCGGGGTCGACTATCTCGCCTGGAAGATCAACCGCCACGCCGGGACGCGGATCGAGGTCCGGCCCTGGCAGCGGCGCTGGCCGATCCTGGGCGCGCTCGTGCTGCTGCCGCGCCTGCTGAAGCGCGGCGCGATCCGCTGACCTCAATCCGTCATCCCAAACTTGATCTGGGACCCATGAACACGGATCGCGCGAACCTGGCACTTCCGTGTTCATGGGTCCTGACTTTCGTCAGGATGACGCAGCGAACCTATTGCTGTCGTGGCTTACGCGGCTTCTTCGGTCGAGGCGGGGGGCGATCGGCTGACCCTGCGGGCGAGGGCGGCGGCGACGGCGCTGGCCAGCGCGTTGACGGTGAACGGCTTCCTCAGCACCTCGCGGCCGGCGAGGTCGTCGGCGTCGCCCGCCTCGCCGACATAGCCGGTGACGTAGAGGATCCCGATCCCGGGATAAAGCCGCTCGACCTCGGCGGCGAGCTCGGTGCCGGTCATTTCGGGCATCATCACGTCGGTGACGACGAGCTCGAATTCGGCATCGCGCGAAAGCAGGTCGAGCGCCTCGCGGCCGCCGGCGCAGGCGTGCGGCCGGTAACCCAGCTCCTCGAGCGCGCCGACCGTCGAGCGGCTGACCCGGGGATCGTCCTCGACGACCAGGATCGCGGCGGCCGGATAAGCGAGCGGCGGATCGGCGCGGCGCGCGGCCGGGATCAGCGGGGCGCGCCCGGCGGCCTCTTCGGCGGCGGCGGTCGAGCGCGGCAGATAGAGCGCGACGCTGGTGCCGCGGCCAAGCTCGGATTCGATCGCGACGTCGCCGCCCGACTGGCGGGCGAAGGCGAAGATCTGGGAGAGGCCGAGGCCGGTGCCCTTGCCGACCGCCTTGGTGGTGAAGAAGGGCTCGAACACGCGGTCGAGATGCTCGGGGGGGATGCCGCTGCCGGTGTCGGCGACGCGGATGCGGACATAGCAGCCGGCCGGCAGATCGGCGATCTCGGCCTCGGCGAGGGCGACGTTGTCGACCTCGAGAATCATCTCGCCGGCGCCCTCCATCGCGTCGCGGGCGTTGACGGCGAGGTTCAAGACCGCGTTCTCGAGCTGGGTGGGATCGGCCCAGACGTGCCACAGATCGTCGGTGAAGCGGGTGTGGACAATGATCCGCTCGCCGATCGCGCGGTCGACCAGCTCGAGCATGTTCTCGACCAGCTCGGCCGGGGCGACCGCCTCGGGCAAGAGCGGCTCGGCGCGGGCGAAGGCGAGCAGGCGCCGGGTCAGGGCGGCGGCGCGGGTCGCCCCCTCCATCGCATTGTCGAGGTGGAACTCGACCTCGCGGCGGGGGCCGTGCAGCTTGCGCCGGGCGAGATCGAGGCCGCCGACCACGACCGCGAGCATGTTGTTGAAATCGTGGGCGATGCCGCCGGTCAATTGGCCGACCGCCTCCATCTTCTGGACCTGGCGCAGCTGCGCCTCGGCGGCAGCGCGCTCGGCGGCCTCTTCCTTCAGGGCGAGATTGGCGTCGCTGAGCTCGCGGGTGCGCGATTGCACCGCCTCTTCGAGGTCGAGCGCGCGCCACGCCTGGAGCTCGGCCTCGCGCCGCGCCGCGAGCCGCTCGACGAACGCGCGCCAGGCGAGGATCGCGAGGCCCAATGCGCCGAAGCCGATCAGGATCGCGAGCCAGCCGAGCCATTCGGTATAGGTGTCGGCGCGGGTGACGAGCCCCTGGGTGTCGGCCATCCGCCGCTCGAGATTGGCGCGCTCGGCGCGGGCGATCTCCTGCAACTTGCTGCGCAGATCGCGCAAAGTCTGCGAGGAGGAGGCCTGGAAGAGGAGGCCGAGGCCGCCGCTGCCCTGGCCGCGGGCGGCGGCGCTCGCCGCCGGGGCGAGCTCGGCGCCGCGGCGCAGATAGAGGCCGCGCAGTTCGCCGGCGCGGCGCAGCTGGGGCGGATCGTCGCGGGCGATCCGTTCGAGCTGGCCGATCTGCCAGCCGGCGGAGCGCCATTCGTTGTAATAATCGGTGCCGGTGCGGCGCTGCTCGTCGAGCACGTAGCGGCCCAAAGCGGCTTCGGAGCGGGCGATGGTGGCGTCGATGTTGCGGGTCAGGAGGGTGATCTCGGCGCTGCGCCGCTCCCAGCCGATCGCCGCGTCGCGGGCGCGGTTCGACCAGGTGATCATGACGATCAGGGCGACGAGCGCGACCGTCGCCGCGAGCGCGAGCGCGCTGACCCAGAGGGCGCGCCACGACGAAGCGCCGCCCTCGCCGGCCCCGTTTTCCGTTATCCCCTCCGCCATATGCGGATTTTACGGCACGCGGGCGGGGCTTGGGAAGCGCGAAGGCGGGCATCCGCCCCCCGCAGAGGCTCGGTTCGCCGCAGTTAACCTAGAATGGCCGCCCGTCAGAGGAGCGCCAAGCCTCGGTTGGGGGACAGTGGGCGCGGCGATGGATCGCATGGCGCGCCAGCGCCACCCGCGCCGGATCGGCGTCGCGGTCGACGCGGACGGCGAGATAGGGCGTCGGCCTCATCGTCGTGGTCAGCTCGAAATACTGCCCGAGCGTCGCGGCGTTGACCAGTGATCCGTTCCAGCGGATCGATCCGTCCCTGCCGATGCGGACGCGGTTCACCACCGGGTCGATCGCCGCGCGCCTGCGGACGCGCTGGAATGTCTCCTCTGAAACCACGCGCGCGCAGGTCGCGGCGACGTTCGGCTGAAACGCGTCCGGTCGGCCCAGGCCCGGCTGCGCCATGGCGAGAAGGGCGATGATGGCCAGCGAAGCTTCGGGCATCGGCGCGGTCCCTGTCAGATCACCCCGGTCGCCTTGCCGGCATTTTCGAACATCGTGAGGATCTGCCCCACCTCCTCCTCGCTGTGCTCGGCGCAGAGCGAGCAGCGCAGCAGGGTCATGTTGGCCGGCGTCGCGGGGGGGCGGGCGAGGTTGACGTAGAGGCCTTCGGCGAGCAGCGCTTCCCACATCGCCGCGCCTTTTTCGAGGTCGGGCATGATCACCGCGATGATCGCCGATTGCGGCGTCTCGGTGCCGAGCCGGAAGCCCAGTGCCTTGAGCCCGGCATGGAGCCGCTTCGAATTCTCCCAGAGATGGGCGCGCTTGTTCTGCCCGTGCATCAGCTTGCGGATCGAGGTCGCGGCGGTGGCGACGACGCTCGGCGGCAGCGAGGCGGTGAAGACGTAGGGGCGGCAGACCAGGCGGAGGATCTCGAACCTGGGATGGTTGGAGACGCAGAAGCCGCCGACCGTGCCGACGCTCTTGGAGAAGGTGCCGATCACGAAATCGACCTCGCCGAGCACGCCCTGCTCCTCGGCGACGCCGCGGCCGTGATCGCCGATGAAGCCCATCGAATGGGCCTCGTCGACCAGCACCATCGCGCCGGCCGCCTTCGCCACCCTCACCATCTCCTTCAAGGGCGCGACGTCGCCGAGCATCGAATAGACGCCCTCGAGCACGACCAGCTTGCCGGCCCCGGCGGGGATCCGGGCGAGCCGCTTTTCGAGCGCCTCCACGTCGTTGTGGCGGAACGGCACGATCTCGGCATTGCCCATCGCGCAGCCGTCGTAGATCGAGGCGTGGCTGTCGATGTCGAGGATCACGTAATCGCCCTTGCCGGCGATCGTCGAGATGATGCCGAGATTGGCCTGGTAGCCGGTCGAGAAGACCATCGCGTGGTCCATCGCGTAGAAGTCCTTGAGCGCCTGTTCGACCGCCTTGTGGCCGGCATAGGTGCCGTTGAGGACGCGGCTGCCGGTGGTGCCCGAGCCGAACTCGTCGAGCGCCTTCTTGCCGGCGGCGATGACGTCGGGATCGAACGTCATCCCCATATAATTGTAGGTACCCAGGAGGATCGTCTCCTTGCCGTTGCAGATCGCGCGGGTCGGCGAGAGCACCTTCTCCATGACGAGCCCGAAGGGGTCCTTGACGCCGGTGTCGAGCAGCGCCTGGCGCTGGGCGATCAGCGGATCGAACCTGTCGAAGAGGTCGGGGGCGGAAGGGGCGAGCGGCGCCTCCCTCGCCGGATCGTCCGGGGTGTCGATGCCTTCGGTCACTTCTCCAATCCTCCCTGCGCGCAGCGTGGGGAGGGGGACCAGCCGCAGGCTGGTGGAGGGGCTTCAGGCGCCCCAAGCCCCTCCACCGCACTTCGTGCGGTCCCCCCTCCCCATCGCTTCGCGACAGGGAGGATAAGTCTAGCCCTCGGTCCTCAGGCTCTCGATCGCGTCGACGAGCTGGCCGACGGTCTCGATCTCGGCCTGCATGTTCATGGTGATGAGGATGTCGAACGCGTCCTCGACGCCCGCGACGAAGTCCATCACCACCAGGCTGTCCCATTCGAGATCGCCGGCGAAGCTGGTGGTCTCGGCGAGCGCCACCCCCTTCTTGTTGAACGGGGCGATCAGCCTGGCGACCGTGTCGAAGGTCTCGTCTCTGTCGGTCATCCCTGCCCTTTAGGTTCGTCGGCACCGGGTGCCAAGGAAATAGGGCCGGAAAGGGGCGGCGGCTTGGCAAGCGTGGACGAGGCTGCGATGATGCGCTCATGGCCGAGCCGACGAAGAAGCGGAGCTTCCCGCCCAACACCATCCACGTCATCCGCACCGCGCAGCAGATCCACGTCGCGCTCAGCCAAATGGCCGACCAGAAGGCGAACATGCTGCTCGCCGCGACCTTCGTCATCTTCACCATCGCGATCGGCCAGGTGCGGCAGATGGCCGAGCCGCTGCCGCTGCTGATCCTCGGCGCCGCCGCCTTCTGCTCGGCGATCCTCGCCATCTTCGCGGTGCTGCCGGCCGCCGACTATCGCGCCGGCGGGCCGGTCAACCTGCTCTTCTTCGGCTCGTTCGCGCAGCTCGACGAGGCCGAGTTCATGGATCGCGTGGTGGCGACGATCGACGACGAGGAAGCGGCGTTCCGGCTGATGCTCAGGGACCTCTACCAGAACGGGCGGGTGCTCGAGCGCAAGAAATACCGGCTGCTCGGCTATGCCTACCGCGTCTTCCTGATCGGCCTCGTCGCCAGCTTCGCCGCCTTCGTCGCCGAATATTTCTTCTAGGATCCCCTCCCCTTGATGGGGAGGGGTAGGGGTGGGGTGAACGTTCGGGACCCACCGTGCGGCTGGAGACGTTCACCCCCACCCAAACCCTCCCCCATCAAGGGGGAGGGATTTAACGGAGCCAGCCCTGGGCGCGGTACCAGTCCGCCGTCGCCTTGAGGCCGGTCGGGGTGCGGATCGCGGGCTGCCACAGCTCGGCCGGAGGCCGCGCCTCGGCGGTGACGACCCAATCGGGGTGGCAGTAATAGCGGACGCGGTCGGGGGTCAATTTCGCCCTGGAACGGCGGACCAGCCGGTCGACCCGAGCGGCGCCCTGCATCACCATTTTCGGCATGGCGAGGGTGGCGGCGCGCTTGCCGAACACCCGGCCGAGGGTGCGGGCGAAATGGCGGTGATCCCAGCCGCCCTCGCGGCCGTCGTCGGGCTCGTAGGTCTGGAGGATCGTGTCGGGCTGGTCGAGGAGGGCGAGGATCAGCCGGCAGAGATCCTCGACATGGAGGACCGAGAAGCGGCCCTTGGGCGGCAGCAAAGCGAGACCGCGGCGGGCCATCCTGAACAATTCGAACGTCTCGCGGTCGCCGGGGCCGTAGACCGCCGGCGGCCTGACGATCGTCCAGTCGAGGCCCGAGGCGGCGACGAGGCGCTCCGATCGCGCCTTCGACCAGCCGTAATCGGAAAGCTCGGGCTCGCGCGCGGCCAGCGACGAGACGTGGATGAAGCGGCGGACGCCGGCGGCGCGGGCGGCGTCGATCATCGCCGCGGTGCCGCCGACATTGACCGCCTCGAAGCCGGCGCGGGTCGCGGCGTTGATCAGGCCGGCGATGTGGACGATCGCATCGGCGCCGTCGCACAACGCGGCGAGCGCGGCGGGGGTGTCGAGCGCGCCCTCGATCCAGTCGATGCCCTGCTCGGGCGGCCGCCAGCCGCGGGCGAGGGCGCGCAGCCCGTAGCCGGCGGCGCCGGCGGCGCGGAGCAAATGGCCGCCGACGAAGCCGGTGCCGCCGGTGATTGCGAGGGTGCGGACGCGGCTCACAGCGGCGACCAGTCCGGTTCGGCTTCGACCTCGGCAGCTTTGCCGAGCCGCTCGACCAGCGCATCGAGCACCGCATCGACGCCGGCGCCGGTCGCGCCCGAGACGGCGAAGACCGGGGCGTCCGAGGCGGCGCTGAGCTCGGCGGCCAGCGCCTCCGCCAGCTCGTCGTCGATCGTATCGCATTTGTTGAGAGCGATCACCTCGTCCTTGCCGGCGAGGCCGGCGCCATAAGCGTCGAGCTCGCCGCGGATGGTGCGGTACGCCGCGGCGACGTCCTCGACATTGGCGTCGATCAAGTGGAGCAGCACGCGGGTGCGCTCGACATGGCCGAGGAAGCGGTCGCCGACGCCGGCGCCTTCCGCCGCGCCCTCGATCAGCCCGGGAATGTCGGCGAGGACGAAATCCTGGCTCTTGTGGCGGACCACGCCCAATTTGGGATGAAGGGTGGTGAACGGATAGTCGCCGACCTTGGCCCTGGCGTTGGAGACCGCGTTCAAAAAGGTCGACTTGCCGGCGTTTGGCAACCCCACCAACCCCACGTCGGCGAGCAGCTTGAGCCTGAGCCAGACCCAGAGCTCGGCGCCGGGCCAGCCCTGCCCATGCTGGCGCGGGGCGCGGTTGGTCGCGCTCTTGTAGCTGGCATTGCCGCGGCCGCCGTCGCCGCCCGCGAGGAGGGCGACGCGCTGGCCCACTTCGGTGAGGTCGGCGAGGACATGCTCCTTGTCGTCGGAGAGGATCTGGGTGCCGACCGGAACCTTGACGACGAGGTCACTGCCGCCGGCGCCGGTCTGGTTGCGGCCGGCGCCGCCCTTGCCGCGGGGCGCCTTGAAATGCTGGGTGTAGCGAAAGGCGATCAGGGTGTTGAGGCCCTCGACCGCCTCGAAGATTATGTCGCCGCCCTTGCCGCCGTCGCCGCCGTCCGGCCCGCCATATTCGACGAACTTCTCGCGCCGGAAGCTGACCGCGCCGGGCCCGCCCGCGCCGGAGCGGACGAAGATCTTGGCCTGGTCGAGGAAATGCATGGCCGGGCATGTAGGGCAGGGCGCCGCCGAGCGAAACCCTGTCAGGGCCGGGCGTGGGTCGCTTCGTAGACGCCGAGCTTGCCGCCGCCGGGGAGGGGGACGTAGGTGATGCGGCCCCAGGGCTCGGCCTCGATCCCGCCGCAGGCCACGCCCTTCGCGGCCATGGCGGCGATGAAGGCGTCGACGTCGTCGCAGATGAAATAGACCTGGTGGAAGCCGTTGTCGCCACCGTGGACGCCCAATTCCGCGGGCGGCAGCTTGAAGATCAGCCAGCCGCCGCCGGAATCGATGCAAGGGATTTCGAGCACGTCGCGCAAGAACAGGCGGTCGGCGTCCGGATCCTTGCTGAAGATCATCGCGTGGGTGCCGGTGATCATGATCCTTCTCCCAGATTGGTCGAGGCGAGCAGCAGGCGGCGGGCGGTCTCGCGGGCCTTGCCGGGCGGCAGGCCGAGCGCCTCCGCCATCTCGGCCCCGAGCAGCGAATCGCCCATCGCCATCAGCACCACCCACAAGGTGGTTTCCTCGACCGGGCGGTCCTCGTGGCCGGCCCGGAGATGATCGACGAGCTGGTGGATCGCGTCGAGCACCGGGTTGAGCGCGTCGCGGTTGCCCGACAGGATCATCCAGGCGGCGAGCGCGCCGGCGCCCTCACGCCCAAATGCGTCGAAGGCGGCATCGACGATCTCGATCGGATCGGCCTCGTGGGCGCGGGCGCGCTGCACCGCTTCCTCGATGCGCCCGCAGACCCGCTCGCTGATCATCCCCGCCAGCGCCGCCTGCAGCCCCGCCGCCGAGCCGAAATGGTGGAGCAAATTGGCGTGGGTCTTGCCGATCGCGGCGGCGACCGCCTTCAGCGTCACCGCCTGCGGGCCCTGCGCGATCAAGAGAGTGCGCGCGGCCGCGAGCGCGGCGGCGCGGCTTTCCTCCGGGGACAGGCGTTCGCGTATTGACATTAGTGTAAGTATATGCTCTTTTTCGTCATGCCGAACTTGATTCGGCATCCATGAACGCCGAGTCCAGCGGAAAGATTCCAGCTCCGTGTTCATGGGTCCTGACTTTCGTCAGGATGACGTTAGATAGGATGTGAAACATGGCGCGTGCGCAAACACCGGAAAATCTCACGATCACACCGCGCGACCGGCGCTTCGGCCGCGGCATGAAGCAGGCGCGCTGGTGGATGGGCGGCGATCCCGTCGCCACCGCCTTCTACAACGCGCTCTCCGCCACCTTCCCCAAGGGCGAGGCCTATTTCGTCGAGAGCGTGCGCGCCTTCCGCGACGGGACCCCGGCCAAGCTCGCCGAGGAGATCAAGGGCTTCGTGACGCAAGAGGTGATGCACAGCCGCGAGCACGTCCAGTTCAACAAGCGCGCGCTCGAGGCCGGCTACGACCTCTCCGCGCTCGAGGCGCGGCTGGAGTGGCGGCTGTCGATCACGCGCGGCCGGCCGCCGGTGGTCAACCTCGCCGCGACCATGTGCCTCGAACATTTCACCGCGATCCTCGCCCATCAGCTGCTCAAGAACCCGCGCCACCTCGCGGGGGCGGGTCCGGAGGATGCGGCGCTGTGGCGCTGGCATTCGATCGAGGAGATCGAGCACAAGGCGGTCGCCTACGACACCTGGCTGCACGCGACCCGCGACTGGCCGCGGCGCAAGCGCTTCAAGGTCAAATTGAAGGTGATGCTGTTCGTCACCCGCAACTTCATCGTCGACCGCACCTTCGGCTCGCTCGAATTGCTCCGCCAGGACGGCATCACCGGGCCGAAAGCCTGGGCGCGGATCCTGTGGTTCGCCTGGGTGCGGCCGGGCATGCTGCGCAAGGTGTTCGGCGCCTGGGCCGCCTTCTTCATGCCCGGCTTCCACCCCTGGAACCAGGACGACCGGCACCTGATCGCCACCAGCGAGGCGCGGCTCCATCCGCAGACCGAAGCCTACGCCTGAAGCCGTGGATCAGGCCGCCATCGCGGCCGCCGGCACCTCGTCCGCGCCCGCCAGCTCGAGCTCGAACAGGGCGCAGGGCACCTCGGCGCCGCGGGCGGCGCAGCGGCGCGCTTCGGTGCGGCCGGTCGGCGTGAAGCCCAATTTGCGCAGCACCCGTCCCGAGGCCGGATTGTCGGTGAAATGACCGGAGACCAGCCGCTTGAGGCCGAGCGCATGGCGGGCGATGGCGACCATCGCCTGCCCCGCCTCGGTCGCATAGCCGCGGCCCCAGGCGTCGGGCGTCAGCCAATAGCCGAGCTCGTGCCCACCCCCCGCTTCGGGCTGGATGCCGATGCCGCCGACTAGCCGCGGATAGGCCCCCTCGTGGGACAGGATGAGAAGGAAGACCTCCCGGACGGCCCGCGGCCGGGCCAGGAAGGCCTCGGCGTCGCCGCGCGCATAGGGCCAGGGCACCTGCGCCAGCATCGTCACGACCGCTTCGTGGCCGATCGCGCGGCTCAACGCGGCCGCATCCTCGGGCCAGCCGGGGCGCAATGTCAGTCTTTTCGTCCTCGCGAACATCGCACTTCCTCTCTCACGCGCCGGTTGCGGGCCGGCGACACTTTCGTGAGGGAGACAAAAGAAAAGGGAGGGGTGGCGACCCCTCCCTCACTTGGTCCTGCTTCGAGAACCCTGGGCCGCCTCTCCCGAGACAGCCCGTCCTCGGCTGTCCCTATCTGTCCGCGCTAATCGGCATGGTCTCGACGCAGACGAACTTGCGGCCGAGCTTGCCGTCGCGAAACGCGACGGTGCCGTCGGCCAGCGCGAACAGGGTATGATCCTTGCCGATGCCGACGCCGGCGCCCGGATAATATTTGGTGCCGCGCTGGCGCACGATGATGTTGCCGCCGACGACGCTCTCGCCGCCGAACTTCTTCACGCCGAGGCGCTTCGATTGTGAATCGCGGCCGTTACGCGACGAGCCGCCTGCTTTCTTATGTGCCATGGTGCTTCTCTAGCCTTGAATCTCTTTACTCGCCCTTACCAGCGGCGGGCTTCTTTGTCGAAGCCTTCTTGGCCGGCTCCTTCTTCGTCGGCGCCTTCTTGGTCGCGGCGGCCTTCTTGGGCGCCTCGGCCTTGGCTTCGGGAGCCGCCTCGGCGCCGCCTTTCGCCGGAGCCTCGGGCTTCGGCTTGGCGGCCTTCGCGGGCTTCTCGGCCGCCGGAGCCTCGTCCTTCTTCGCCGCCGCCTTCTTGCCGCCGATGCTGACGATCCTGAGGATGGTCAGCTGCTGGCGGTGGCCGCGCTTGCGGCGGTAATTGTGGCGGCGCTTCTTCTTGAAGACGGTGACCTTGTCGGCCTTGGCTTGGGCGACGATCTCGGCGGCGACGGTGATGCCGTCGGTCGCCTTCGCCTCGCCCCCGTCGCCGGCGAACAGGACGTCGCTCAGGGTGACCGTGTCGCCGGCATTGCCGGCGAGCTTCTCGACGACGATCTTGTCTCCGGCGGCGACGCGATATTGCTTGCCGCCCGTGCGCACGATAGCGAACATGGGCCTATCCAATAAGTCGAAACGATGGACGCGCGAGGCAAGCCCCGCGCGGGAACGAGGGCTGCTACAGAGGGAGGGCGCGTCTGTCAACCAATCCTCCCCGGCACGGGGAGGTGGCGGCCCGAAGGGCTGACGGAGGGGGGCCGGCGCCTGGCTCGAAGCCCCCTCCACCGCGCTGCACGCGGTCCCCCTCCCCGTTCCGGGGAGGATTAGTGCCGGCGCTCGCGGCGGAGCTTGTAGCGGCCCTTGTCGAACCGCTCGAACATGCCGGCGATCGCCGGATGGTCGACCGGCTCGCCCTCCGGGTCGGACAGCAGATTCTGCTGGCTGACATAGGCGATGTAGGAGGAATCGCCGTTCTCGGCGAGCAGATGGTAATAAGGCTGGTCCTTGGCCGGGCGGATCTCCTCGGGGATCGCCTGGTACCATTCCTCGGAATTGGCGAACACCGGATCGACGTCGAAGATCACGCCGCGGAAATCGAACAGGCGGTGGCGCACGACCTCGCCGATCGCGAAGCGCGCGGTGGCGATTGCGGGGGCCCTGGGGTCGGGCGAGATTCTGTCCGGCTCGGTCACGCCGCCCTATGTAGGGCCTGGGCCGGCGACCGGCAAGCAAGCCTGCCTTGGCAAGGCCGCGGGGTTGGGCTAGAGCGCGCGGCTCATTCGACCGAGCGCGCCCGTGACGGGCCCTTGCCTCAGATGCGGAGAGGTGCCGGAGTGGTCGAACGGGGCGGTCTCGAAAACCGTTGAGCGCGCAAGCGTTCCGAGGGTTCGAATCCCTCCCTCTCCGCCATTTCCTTGTTCGCTCAAATCCGCTGATGGTCGCTGGCCTCGAAGACCGGTGGGCTGAGGGGCGCTGCGGCTCAAGGCTAGTGGGCCAGGAAGAGCGGGATCGGACTGCCCTTCAGCAGCGCTCGCGTGACGCTGCCGAGCAGCATCTCCCGCAGGCGATTGTGACCGAACGCGCCGGCGACGACGCTCCCCGCCTCCAGCCGCTGGGCAAAGGTCAGGATCACCTCTGCGACCGGCCCGCCGTCGCTGTCGCGCCGGTGGATCTCGGCGGCAATGCCGTGGCGCGACAGATAGTCGAACGCCCGGGCCGCGGGAAATTCTGCATTGTCGTCATCGACCACCAGGATATTCACCCCATCGGCGTCGCGGAGCAGCGCCAGCGACGCGCGCAGGGCATTGGCGCAGGGGTACGACCCGTTCCACGCGATCAGGACGGGCGAACGGACGTCGAAGCCCGGGTTCTTCTCCGGAACCGTGAGAATCGGGGCCGGGGCGTGTAGGGCGACCGATCCGATGCTCGGGTTGGAGCCCTGCGCGCTGAGGATCACGACGTCGGCCAGCCGCGCATGGCTGACGATGATGGCCGCGGGGTCGCCGAACACTCGGATCCAGGACCATGCCACGCCTGCCGCCTCGAGGCGCGCTTCCACCCCTCCGGCGAACTCGTGGGCGGCCCGCTCCATCGCGATCATCATCTCGGGCGCCATCGCCGCCGTGCCGGGATCGCCGATCGTCAGCGGCGCGATCAACGTCTGGATGCAGACAATGTGGCCGTCGCGGCTTTTCGCCAGGGCGATGGCGGCCGCGAGGCGCGCGTCGTGGCCGGGGTCGGGGTTGATGTTCAGCAGCAGCGACTTCATTGCGCCGCATCCTGCGGCGCGACGCGATCGGGCGCGGGCAGCGCGAGCGGATCGTTCAGCACGATGATCTGGCGGACGTCGGCCGCGTCGATCACCTCCAGGCTGATCAGGCCGCCGACGGCATAGTCGACATAGACCTGGCGCGGCTGCCGGATCAGGTGGTCGACGCCTTCGAGTGCGACCTCGATCAAATCATCCCTGGGATCGTAGGTGATGCCGATCAGCGGCGCCCATTCCGCCTCGATCTGGTCGCCGAGATCGAGCGAGGCGACCTCGACCTCGGCGCGCTTGCCGATGAGCGCCTTGGTCAGGATGTCGAAGAAGGCCTTCCAGTGGCTCTTGTCGACCTGGTGGACGCCCATCCCGGCTGCTCCTTATGCATCCGCCGGCCGCTCAGCTCGGCGGAAAGTCCGCGTCGATGATCGTGCCGCCCGGCAGCTGGCAGCGGCCCTGACCGCCGCCGGCCATGCCGGCCGACGGCCGCAGCAGCGTGAAGTTGCAGCGCATCCTCCCGCCGGGCCCTTCGAGATTGGCGAGCACCCGGCCGGTATATTCGGTGAGGTAGCTTTCGCGGGGTCCCCAATAGTCCCAGCCGTGCCAGCGCCAGCGGCGACCCCAGCCGACCCAGAGCGGCGCGAGCTCCTCGATCCTGGTTTCGCGGGTGACCTGGAAGAACGGCCCGCGATAGGCCTCGCCCGTGCTCAGCAGCGCGGTCATCGTGCCGCCCCGCGGACTGTCGGCGGTCCAGGTGAAGGTGGCGCTGACCGCGCCGCTCGGAGACGAACCGACGCCCATGCCGGTGGTCGTGCATCCGGCGACCAGCATCATCATCATGGGCAGCGGCGCCAGCCTGGCCTTCATGCGCGCCTTTCGATAGGTCATGTCCGGTCCCTCCTTGGCGGGGATTGTGCGCGGTGTCCGTAGCCGTCCGCCGGGCGTGAACCTTGATGGCGGTCAATTTCGGAGATTTGATGGACGGCGGCATGGGGCGCCGCGTCCCGGGGGAAGGCATAATTCTCCCACTACGGGATTCCCCTACAGCCTTTTCCACGAATGGGCGCGTCCCCCTTTTGGTGGACTACAGGCGTCATCGGGGGGGATCGCAGGGGACGACATCATGAATGCCGACTGGACCACGATCCAGCTTTTTCAGCGACTTCTCAGCCACGCGGAGCCTGCGGCGCGCCTTGACCTGGCCGAGGCCCTGAGCACCGCCGCGCGGGACACGATATGGCGAAGGAACCAGCCCTGTTGGCCGATGATTGGGGAAGGCCGCGTGGGCTGCGTGCTGGCCGGGACGGTGCGGAAATACGCAATCCGTGCCAATGGCCAGCGGCAGATCGTCGACCTGCTCATGCCGGGGGATTTCATCGGCCTTGCGCCGCTGGATCCCTCCTTCTCGATCGAGGCGGTTTCCGACGGGACGCGCATCGCGGTCTTCCGGGCCGAGCAGCTGGCCGCGCTGCTGGAGGATTATCCGGCGATCGCGGGCCTGATCCGCGACCGTGCCGCAGATGCCATCAGGCGGCTCGAAAACCACCTGCTGGTGCAGGGGCGGACCACGGCCAGCGAAAAGGTCGGCGGCTACCTGGTCTCGATGTGTCAGCGGGTCCAGCAGGACCGGCATGATGCGATGGTGCTTCCGGTCTCGCGCTACGATATCGCCGATCATCTCGGGCTGGCGGTGGAGACGGTCAGCCGGGCGATGACCGCGCTGAAGCGCGGCGGCATGATCACTCTTCAGAGCCCGCGCCACGTCGAGATCCGCGACGCCGGGATGATGACGGACAGCGAAGTCTATTGAGGCGGCTGTTCGGCCGCATCGCCGGCCAGTTCCGCAAGGACGGCCAGCTTGATCGCGTCCGCCAGGTGGCGCGTGCCGAGCCGGTGGAGCATCCGGGCCCGGTGCAGCTCCACCGTCCTGGCGCTGATTCCCAGCCGGTGGGCGATGACCTTGTGCGCCTCGCCGCGGACCAAGGCTTCAAGAACCTCGCGCTCGCGTGGGCTGAGCGTGGCGATCTTGTCGGCGGCGCCACTGGCGACATCCTGGATGCGGCGGGCGCTCGCCTGATGCATCGCCGCCTCGATCGCCGAGAACAGCCGATCTTCGGAAAAAGGCTTCTCGAGGAAGTCGATCGCCCCCGACGTCAGGCCGTTGATCGCCATTTCAATATCTGCATGGCCGGTCATCAGGATGACGGGGCAGTCGCTCGCCTGCAGCCTTTCATGGACCTCGCGGCCGTCCAGGTCGGGCATCCGGATGTCGAGGAGGATGCAGCCGGAGATGTCGGGCGCGGCATCGAGCAGCGCGAATGCCGAATCGTAGAGCCGGGTTGGATATTCCGCTGATTCCAGCAGCCTTCCGAGCGATCTGAGGACGGCAGGGTCGTCGTCCAGCACATGGACCATCGCCGGGCTCATTCGGCCGCCTCCCCGGCCGGAGTCTGCAGGGTGAACCGAAAGGCGCCACCGCCGCCGAGCGATGGCGCGTAGGCGATGTGCCCGCCATGGGCCTCGACGATCGACTTGCAGATCGAAAGGCCGAGCCCCATTCCGCCCGGCTTGGTGGTCATGAACGGCTCGAACAGGCTCGATTTCATCTCATCGCCGACGCCCGGGCCGCTGTCCGAGACGATCAGCTCCAGATAGCCGTCGCCGCAGGCCGCGGTGGTGACGGTCAACTCGCGCCTGGGCTGCAGCTTCATCGCCTCGAGCGAGTTGCGGACGAGGTTGGAGATCACCTGCTGGATCTGGACCCGGTCCACCAGCGCGGTCGGGACCAGCGGGTCGAAATATTGGGAGATCTTCACGCCGAGCGCGTTCGGGCCGACGGCGGCAAAGGCGACCGCCTCCTCGACCATCGGCGCGACCGCCTCCGGCAGACGATCCACGGAGCCGCGGCGGATGAAGAAGCGCAGCCGGCGGACGATCTCGCTGGCCCGCTCGATTTCGTTGCCCGCCTCTTCGGTCAGCTCCCTCAGCGCCACGTCCCGTCCCGGATCGCCGGAGCTGAGCAACCTGCGGGCGGCATTCACCGAGTTCAGCGTCGCGGTCAGCGGCTGGCTTAGCTCGTGCGCGATCACCGCAGCCATTTGACCAGCGACGCTGAGGCGGGCGGCATGGAAGAGCTCGGCCTGAATGACCTCGAGGCGTCCTGCGACTTGGCGGCCCTGCTCGATTTCGGCGATGAGGGCGGCGTTCGACTCCTCGAGCTCGCGCGTGCGCGATTCGACGCGGCCCTCCAGTACGTTTTCGGTCAGCTTGCGGGACGTCACATCCAGCGCTGCCCCCTGAAAGGCTACCGCCTTGCCTCCTTCGAATTGGGTTTGGCCGCGCGTCGCGATCCAACGCTCGACCCCGTCGGCAATGCCGATTACCCGATATTCGATGTCGTAGCGGCCATCCCCCGCCGGGTCGGCGCAGCGGGCGATCGCCGACTCGACCCGTTCGAGGTCGTCCGGATGGATGGCGTCTCGCGCTATATCATGGGAGATCGGCGCATCTTCGGGCAGGCCCCACATCGCCTTGACCGCCTTGTCCCAATCCAGTTCCTTGGTCTGGGGATCCCGGGAATAGAGGCCGAGGTTGACCAGATCGGCGGCAGCCTGCAGCCGGGCTTCGCTTTGCAGCAACCGATCTTCCCGGTGCTTGCGGTCGGTAATGTCGTAGCTGATGCCGATGATCGAGCCCGAGCCGCTGTTTCTCGGACGGCCGCGGACAGCGATCCAGCGGGTCACGTCCTCGGACGCGCGCACGCGCAGCTCGAGCTGGATGTCGGTCCCGGTCTCGAGCGCATTCATTGCCCGTTGCGTGCCGATCTTGGATTCCTCGGAGTCCATGCTTGCCCAATAGTCCTCATTCGGCCGCGGTTCTTCCTGCGCAGGCAGGCCGAACAGCGCCTGATGGGCCTTGTCGGCCCTGATGAGATGGGTAGCCGCATCCCACTCCCAAGTGCCCATATTGCCCGCTTCGAGCGCGAGCCGGAAATATTCTTCGCTGTCGCGCAGGGGCCGCTCGGCGCGCTTTTCCTTGTCGATCTCTTGGAGGACGATCACGGCGCCGGCGATCTCGCCCCTATTGTCGCGAACGGGTGCGGCGCTCGCTCGACACCAAGTCTCGCTGCCATCGTCCGCGGTGTGGAGGAAGTCGATGCCGGGCGACACGGTTTCGCCGCGAAGCGCAAGCTCGCCGGGATAGTCCGACCTCGGCAGCAGGCCGCCCGCAACGTCGAAGCCGCGCCAGCGCCGGCTCGCGCCGGGCGCGCGCGACGGGATCATTTCGTCCCACAAATGGCTGAGCGAGCCGCAGCGCATGAGCGCGTGCCCGCCGGTGTCGAAGAGTCCCACCGCGCCGGGCAGCTGGTTCAGGACCGCGGTCAGCCCTATCTCGTTCTCGCCGCCAATCTGCCTCGCGTCCCCCCATTCGGAAACGTTATCGCAGAGGCGGTTCTTGACCATCGAGCCTCTCAAGCTTGAGTATCTACAAGACATGAGACGGCCCGCTATGCGCCCGAACGTCGCGAAAGTATCGCCCAAGCGACCGCTCACCTACGCGTACCACGGCATATCCAAATTTATCAATAGCATAGCTGCGGGAAGCATAAATTGACGCCCGTCATGGCTTTGCCAGGGGCCGCCACGCTCATGCTGGCCGCGAATTGACGGTGGAGAAGACGGCGTGGCGAACAAGGTCATCGGCATCGATCTGGGGACGACGAACAGCTGCGTCGCGGTGATGGAGGGCGGCAAGGCGCGGGTGATCGAGAATGAGGAGGGAACGCGGACGACGCCTTCCTTCGTCGCCTTCACCAAGGACGGCGAGCTGCTCGTCGGCCAGCCCGCACGGCGGCAGGCGGTGACCAACCCCGAGAACACGATCTACGCGATCAAGCGGCTGATCGGGCGGCGCTACGACGATCCGATCGTCGACAAGGACAAGGCGCTGGTCCCGTACAATATCGTCAAGGGCCCGAACGGCGACGCCTGGGTCGAGGCGCAGGGCAAGCAATACAGCCCGAGCCAGATCTCCGCATTCATCCTCAAGAAGATGAAGCAGACCGCCGAGGCCTATCTCGGCGGGACGGTGACGCAGGCGGTGATCACCGTTCCCGCTTATTTCAACGACAGCCAGCGCCAGGCGACCAAGGACGCCGGCCAGATCGCCGGCCTGGAGGTGCAGCGCATCATCAACGAGCCGACCGCCGCGGCGCTCGCCTACGGGCTCGACAAGAAGGGAGAAGGACGGGTCGCGGTCTACGACCTCGGCGGCGGCACCTTCGACATCTCGATCCTCGAGATCGGCGACGGCGTGTTCGAGGTGAAGGCGACCAACGGCGACACGTTCCTCGGCGGCGAGGATTTCGACAAGCGCGTGCTCGACTGGATCGCCGACGAGTTCAGGAAGAAGGAGGGGGTCGACCTGAGGAACGACCGGCTGGCGCTGCAGCGCCTGCGGGAGGCCGCGGAGAAGGCGAAGGTCGAATTGTCCTCGGCGCTTGAGACGAGCATCAACCTGCCCTTCATCACTGCCGACCAGAACGGCCCGAAGCATCTCGAAATGCGGCTGCGGCGGGCCAAGCTGGAAGAGCTGGTCGACGATCTCATCCAGCGCACCGAGCCGCCCTGCCGCGCGGCGATGGAGGACGCCGGCATCAACGCCAGCGAGCTCGACGAGGAGGTGCTGGTCGGCGGCCAGACCCGCATGCCCAAGGTCCAGGAGAAGGTGAAGGAGATTTTTGGCAAGGAGCCGAGCAAGGGAGTCAATCCGGACGAGGTCGTCGCGCTCGGCGCCGCGATCCAGGCCGGGGTGCTCCAGGGCGAGGTCGAGGACGTCCTCCTGCTCGACGTCACGCCCCTCTCGCTCGGCATCGAGACGCTGGGCGGCGTCTTCACCCGGATGATCGACCGCAACACGACGATCCCGACCAAGAAGACGCAGACCTATTCGACCGCCGAGGACAATCAGGACGCGGTCACCATCCGCGTCTTCCAGGGCGAGCGCGAAATGGCGGCGGACAACAAATTGCTCGGCCAGTTCGATCTGGTCGGCATCCCGCCGGCGCCGCGCGGCGTGCCGCAGGTCGAGGTCACCTTCGACATCGACGCCAACGGCATCGTCAACGTCCACGCCAAGGACAAGGGCACCGGCAAGGAGCAGCAGATCCGCATCCAGGCCTCGGGCGGGCTCAGCAAGGAGGATGTCGAGCGCATGGTGAAGGAAGCGGCAAGCCATGCCGAGGAAGACCATAAGCGGCGCGCCCTGATCGAGGCGCGCAATGCCGGCGAGTCCGAGATCGCCGCGAGCGAACGGGCGCTGGCCGAGGCCGGGGCCGGAATCGCGCCGGCGGACCGGGCGGCGGTCGAGCAGGCGATCGCGGATGTCCGGCAGGCGGTCGGCGGCGACTCGATCGCCGCGATCGAGGCCGCGACGGCGCGGCTGTCGCAGGCAAGTGCCGCGGCACTCGCCGCCACTTCCGCGCAACCCGGGCAAGGTGCCGACACTGGCAACGAGGACGTTGTCGACGCCGAGTTCGAAGCGGTCGACGACAGTCCGCCCGGCTAGGACCGGCCAGTTCCCCGGCGTTTCCTGCTCCGCCGCCTCCTCTCGGCGGAGCTTTTTTGTCCGTCGCCGGGTCGTGGGGAATTGACGAAGGTCAAGGCTTGCCCGCGGCCCCGGCCCTAGCGTCGGGCGCGCCTATTCGAGGCACGCTGAACTTCATGGGAGACGGACGATGAGATTGAATGAGGATATCAGGCGCGACGTCGAGGCCGAGCTGCTCTGGGAGCCGAACATCGAATCGAACGACATCGCCGTGACGGTCAAGGACGGCGTCGTGACGCTCACCGGCTTCGTCAGGAAATATACCGAAAAATATGCGGCCGAGCGGGCCGCCAAGCGGGTGCTCGGGGTCAAGGCCGTCGCCAACGATCTCGAGGTCAAGCTCCCGAGCGGCGGCGAGCGGCTGGACCGTGAGATCGCCCAGGACGCCGTCGACGCCCTCAAGCGCGATTTGCCGATTTCCTCGCAGCACATCAAGGTCGTCGTCCGCGACGGCTGGATCACCCTCGAGGGGCAGGTTCAGTGGGATTTTCAGCGCCGCATGGCGGAAAGCGCAGTTCGCAAAGTTGCGGGCGTGAAGGGGGTCGTCAACTTGGTCAGGATCGAGCCGAGCGCCAGCCCGACCGACGTCAAGGCCCAGATCGAGCAGGCGCTGAAGCGCAGCGCCGAGGTCGACGCCAAGAAGATCCAGGTCGACGCGGAGGGCGGCGTCGTCACCCTTCGCGGCACCGTGCGGTCGTGGGCGGAAAAGGACGAGGCCGAGAAGGCGGCCTGGCGCGCGCCCGGCGTCCGCGAAGTTCACAACCACATCGTCATCAGTCCCTGACGGGGGCCATCGTGGCGCGCCGTGACAAGCGGGTGGATCCGGTCGAGGAGGCGGGCCTCGAATCCTTCCCGGCCAGCGATCCGCCCGCCTGGACGTTGGCGCAGCCGGACCGGGTGAAGGCGGCGGAGGAAGAAGCGGCCAGGCGCGCCGGCAAGAAAGACCCGCGCTGAAGGAGATCGCCATGGCTACCATTCTCGACCCGAAGACCCTGCGCGGACTGACCCCCGAGGCACTGCTCGCGATGAACTGGTGGGCGGCCGCGATCCGCGGCGTAAGCGCGATCGTGCTCGGCATCCTGGCGATCTCGGTGCCGGCGCTGACTCTGATCGGGCTGGTGATGATCTTCGCCGTCTATTGCTTCGTCGACGGGATCTTCGCCATCGTCCTCGCCATTCGCGGCGCGCGCAAGCATCAGCGCTGGGGGTGGCTGGCGTTCAACGGAATCGTGTCGCTGGTGGTCGCGGCGCTGGCCGCCTTCTACCCGTTCGTCACCGTCTTCGTGCTCGTCATCTTGTTCGCCGCCTGGGCGCTGATCTCGGGCGTGGCGACGCTCGCCGCCGGAGTCAGGCTGCCCAAGCGCCACGGGCGCTGGTGGCTGATCGCCAGCGGTGTCATCGCCATCGTCTTCGGCCTGGCGATGCTCTTCCTGCCGACGCTGGGCATGCTCACGCTCATCTACCTGGTCGGCTTCCAGGCCCTGCTCTCCGGCATCGCCCTGCTGGTCCTGGCCTTCCAGCTGCGCGCCCGCAGCGTCGAGCTCTCGAGCGGCGACGGCGCGGCCGAAGCGCCGGTCAGCGATAGTGGAATTCCGGCAGGCGGTTGATCGCCTCCCGGTTGCCGCCGGGCAGGACGATCCGGTCCGGAGACATGTTCAGGCTGGCATAGGGGATGGCGATCTTGCGGTCGCCGATGCCAAGAAAGCCGCCGACCGAGATGATCGTCATCAGGACCCGGTCGTTGCCGATGATGAAATCGTCGATCCGCCCGACCGTCTCGCCCTCGGGCGTGGTGACCTTCCGCCCCAGCAGGCTGCTGATCCGCCAGCCCGTCGCGACCACCCGGACGTCGACCACGGCGAGGACGACGGGCCGTTGGGCGAGGGTGATGCCGGTGGTCGCCATCGCAACCGGCAGCAGGAGTGCAAGCGAACGGGAAAGCCGATTCCTGGGTGTCATGATGCCGCTCCTGTCTGTTGGCTCGAGCCGCGAGCAATGACGCTCCGGCCCGGCTGGGGACATGACCGGCGTCAGTTTCCGCCGCAGCCCGGTGCGAAAATGACCGCCGTCAAGGAGCGGGCGGCGGCGCCCTGCCATGCGAGTCCCGATCCGGCGACGGGCGCCGGCATGATCGGGAGACTTCACCATGGCATCGCGATTTTTCGCCCCTGCGATCACCTTCGGCCAGACCCCAGGTCCGCCTGCATTGGCCGATCCCTACCGGCTGCTCCAGCAGGGCCTGGACACCATGCTGACCGACATCGCGCGCGGTGTCGGTCTGGCCGACGGCAGTGGCGGCGAGCTGCTGGCCGGCCCGCGGATCAACGTCGAGGAGACCGACGGCGAGATCCGGCTGACGGCGGAGCTGCCCGGGGTCAGCGAGAAGGACGTCCAGGTCACGCTCGATGGCGACCTTCTGGTGATCGCCGGCGAGAAGAAAGAGGAGCACGAGGAGAATCAGGGCAATCTGCGCATCGTCGAGCGCGCCTTCGGCCGGTTCCGCCGGGCCGTGCGGCTTCCCTTCATGCCCAATCCGGACGAGGTGCAGGCGCGCTCCAGGGACGGCATACTCACCATCGCAGTGCCCAAGGCGGCGGAGCAGCGCCAGCGGACCCGGCAGATTCCGGTCGCTCGCGACAGCGACGGCGCGGGCAGATCGGAAGATTCGCGCGGCCAGGAGGGCGCTCAGGCCGCCGACCAGGGTCAGAGGCAGGAGGCCACGGCCGGCGCGCATTGAGCGGCGCATGAAGCCTTCTCCGCGTGCCGTAGCCGTCTCGGCCCTGTCCGGCTTGCTGATGGCCGCGTGCGGCGCGCTCGCCTTCATCGTGCCGTTGGACGAGCCGATGGCGGCGCGGCGCGTGGCCGGTCTCATGATCCTGGCAGGCGGTGGTGCTGAGGCCGTCGTCGGGCTTTTCGGCATCGATGTCGAACGGAGCCCGACCGATATCTCGCTGGGCCTGGTGTCGCTGGCCGCCGCGTCGATCCTGCTCCTCGTCGGCGAAGTCAGCGCATTGTCGTTCACTGCGCTCTTGGCCGTCTGGCTGCTGGCGCGGGGCGCGACGGAGCTGGTCGGCGGCGTGGTCGTCTCATCCGAGAATGCTCGCGTCGCCGCCTTTCGGCTCGCGCGCGGCTGGACCGACCTCATCCTCGCGGTGGCCACCCTGATCGCCGCGCTGGCGACGGCATTCCCCGCTTTCCTGCTCGGCTGGTCTTCGTCCATCGCCCGAACCGCGTTGCTGTTCGTCGCGATCAGCCTGCTGACCTCGGCTGGCCTGCACATTGGGCTCGCCTTCGCGTTCGGCCGCGCGGCCCGCTCCCGTCGGCCCTGACCGGCGTCAATTCTCTGGCCGGCGGGCCGGTCTAGAAGGCGAAAGGGCGGGCGAGAGGACCGGAAGATGGGCAAATATGTCGAACGCGGCCGCGAGCCTCCCCACGCGATCATGGCCGACGATCCGCCGGCGGTGGTTCTGATCAAGCAAGACCATCAGATGTTTCGCGCGCTGTTCGATCGCGCCGAAGAGGAGGAAGGGCCGCCGCTGGTTTCGCTTGCCGGCGAGATTTGCGTGCGGCTCGCCGTCCACATGATCCTCGAGGAGGATATCCTCTATCCCGCGCTGAAGCCGGTGATCGGCATCGAGAAGATCGATGAGGGGATCGTCGAGCACGATCTGGCCAAGACGCTGATCATCGACCTCGTCCACATGACCGGCCGGGAGGAGCTGTACAAGTTCAAGGTCCACGTCCTCGGCGAGGAGGTCATGCACCATATCGACGAGGAGGATCGGGGGCTGCTCGTCGACGCCCGGACGGCGTGGGAACAGGGGAAGGTCGATCTCCCCATCCTCTGCCGGAAGATGCGGGAGCGGCGCCAGCAGCTGTACGACGTCGTCGACACGATGGCCCGCGGGCCGGAGCCGGAGATCGAGGCGGTCGGCGTCGCCGAGGAGGTCGACGAATTTGCCGGCGCCGCGTCGCCGCCGCGCTAGCGGCGGCGATGACGCTGGCGCCGGCCTCTCCCTTCATAGGTCTGGATGCAACGGTCGGTGATCGTGGCCGAGCAGGGCGGATAGGTTTGCGGCGCCGGGCCGACCGCGGCGACGGTGACTTCGACTTGCGCGCCCGGCGGCGGCACGATGGCGACTGGGGGCAGATTCGGGTCCGGCGGGATCACCGCGACCGCCGGCGGCGCGTCGGGCGTCGGCGGCGGCACGACAGCGACGGCGGGCGCGTTCGGATCGGGCGGTTCGACGACCACCGCCGGCGGCAGGTCGGGCGCGGGCTGCACCACCTTCACTTTGGGCCGCGCCTGATCGGCGGAAGCCGCCCCGGCGACCAGCGGCGCCAGGGCGCAGAGGGCCGCCGCGGCGATCGCGCCGCAAGAGTTTGCAGTCGATTTCATCGGAACGTCCTCCTTCAGCGATATTCGAACTTGGGGAGTTGCTCGAGCTGCTCGCGCGTCGCGTTCGGCAAATAGAGGCGGTCCTCGCCCATTTCGAGGCTGTCGAACGGCACCGCCACGAGATGGGTGCCCAGGCCGAGGAAACCGCCGACCGAGAGGATCGCATAGCCGACCCGGTGTTCGTCATCGATCATCAGGTCGTCGGCGAACCCGATATTCTCGTCGGCTTCATTGTAGACGTACGATCCGATGACCAGGCTGGCGCGCAGGCCTTCGGCCACGACCTTCACATCGACTTTCAGAATCGCGATCTTCTCCATGTCCATCTCCTTGGCATCGGGAGTCACGGCCCGATCGGTTGCGGCAATGGGCGGGCGGGCCGCGCCTCACATTGACGCGCATCATTTTGCGCATGCGGGCAGAGCTTTTTTGCGACCCCGCGCCCTGACAACCGTCAAGGCTCGAATCGGCGTTGGGGATCAGCCTCATCGTTGCCGCATTCCCAGGCACTCCGGAGACAGATCGTGAGGGTGATGATGTCGCAGCTTTCAATCCAGGACCATCTCCTCGGCGATCTCGATGGGCCGGTCACGCTCACCCAATATGGCGACTATCAATGCCCCCGCAGCGCCGCCGCCCAGCCGGAGGTCGCGGCCATCCTGCTGCAATATCCGGCCGGGCTGCTTTTCACCTTCCGGCATTTCCCCAATGCGCGGGCGCATCCGATGGCGGCGCTCGCGGCGGAAACCGCCGAATATGCCGCGATGCACAACCGGTTCTGGTGGATGCACGGGGCGCTGCTGGCCAATTCCGATCGCCTGTCGCTCGCCATGCTGCTTGCGCTCGGCCGACAGTTCTGCCTGCCAGAAGCCAGGCTCCGCGACGCGCTCGCGATCGGGCTGTGCGCGGGCCGGGTGCAGCGCGACGTCGTGCGCGGCATTCTCGACGAGGTTGACGACACGCCGGCTTTCTACATAAACGGCAGCCGCCTCAGGCAGCACGGCAGCGACGGATCGGCGCTCAATGCCGCAGTCGACGTGGCGATGAAGGCAGCCTCGCGGCCCAAACTGCACCTGAGGGTGAACGACAGTCGGTCGAGTTGCTCCTAGCCGGCCGCGGTCGCCAGCACCCCGTGCAGCGCCTGTACCACCTGGGCGCCATCGCCCACCGCCGCGGCGACCCTTTTGGTCGATCCCGACCTGACGTCGCCGATCGCGAAGACGCCGGGCCGGCTGGTCTCGAGCGGCAGCCGGCCTCCGCCGGCCTGCGCGCCCGTCAGCACGAAGCCCTTGTCGTCGACCGCCACCGCGCAGCGCGAGAGCCAGCCGGTATTGGGGTCCGCGCCGATGAACAGGAAGAGATGGCGGATCGGCGCGCGGGTTTCCGCGCCCGTCTTCCTGTCGCGCCAGGTGATTGCGCTCAGCGCCCCGTCCTTGCCCTCGACGGCCACGATTTCGGTCTCGGTATGAAGCTCGACATTGGGCAGCGCCGCGATGCGGTCGACGAGGTAGCGCGACATCGTCTCGGCAAGGCCGCGGCGCACCAGCATGTGGACCTTGCGGACGTGGCCGGCGAGAAAGACCGCGGCCTGACCCGCCGAATTGCCTCCGCCGACCAGCGCCACCTCCTCGCCCGCGCACAGCCGGGCCTCGATCGGCGAGGCCCAATAGTGGACGCCCGATCCCTCATAATCCTCGATTCCCGGCAGGTCGGGCCGGCGATAGACCGCGCCGCTGGCGATCACCACGCTGCGCGCCCGCGGGCGCTGGCCATCCCGCGTCTCCAGCTGGAAGCCGTCCTCCCCCGCTTCCAGGTTCTCGACGATCAGCGGCAACACCATCTCCGCGCCGAACTTCTGCGCCTGGGCATAAGCCCGGCCCATCAGCGCCCGGCCTGAAATCCCGATCGGGAAGCCGAGATAATTCTCGATTCTGGCGGACGCGCCGGCCTGGCCGCCGAACACCCAGCGTTCGAGCAGGAGCACGGCGAGCCCTTCCGACGCGCCATAGACCGCTGCCGCCATCCCCGCCGGGCCGGCGCCGACGACGGCGACGTCGTAGAGACGGTCGGGGTCGATATCGAACAGCAGCCCGATGCAGCGGGCGAGCGCCGCTTCGCTCGGGTTACGCAGCACCTCGCCGCTCGGGCAGATGACGATCGGCAGATCCTCGCGGCCGATGTGGAACCGCTCCAGCAGGCTCTGCGCCTCGGCGTCGCGGTCGGGGTCGAGCAATTGGTGCGGGAAGGCATTGCGGAGCAGGAAATTCTCCAGCAGCACCATGCCGGCATCGGTCGCCCGGCCGACCAGCACGGCGCCGCCCGCGCCGGCGTCGATCAGCAGCGCCCGCCTCAGGATCAGCGCGCGCATGATCCGCTCGCCAAGCTGGTCGTCGACGATGACGATCTCGCGCAACCGCTCGCGCGGAACGAACAGCGCCTCGACGTCGCTCCTGGCTTCCGCCTCGAACAAAGCCGGCTGGCCGGAGAGCTGGCCGATCTCGGCCAGGAACATGCCCGGTCCGAGCTCGGCGATCGGCTCGGCCCGGCCGAGCGCGTCTGTGCCGGTGACCAGCACCTTCCCCTCGAGCAACACGAACATCCCGGCTAGGTTCTCGCCGGCCGCGACCAATCGCTCGCCGGTGCGATAGCGGCGCGGCTCGCCGAAGGCGCGGATGCGGTCGATCTCGGCCCGGCTCAGCACCGGTAGGATCTGGTCGCGCCGCTCGGCGATCAGCAGGTTAGGCGGTTCGGCCATGCGCACCTCCCAATCCACAGCCGAGCGCCAGACCTTGGCGGGAGTCAATGCGGGATCGGGTTATGCCCAGAAGAGGGAATCGCGCGGCTTCCAGCCCCATTCGGCTTCATTGACGGTTCGCCGCCGCATCCGTCGTGCCGTTGGCCGCTGACGGCATCTGGTTCGTCGAACCATTATTCGACGGCGGCGGCGGCAGCGGCTCGGGCGTGGGGACCACGACTGCGGCCGCGACGGGATGCGGTATGCTGACCGCATCCGCAGCGACCGTCGCGGCGGCTTGCAGAAATTCATCGCTGACCTGGGATGGCGGCAGCTCGGTCGAGACCTCCGCTTTGGCAACCGTCGTGCTCGCGTGGGCTGTGCGTCTCCCGTTGTCGCAGCCCAGAAGCGCCATCGAGGCGATCAACGACGCGGTAAAGGCGATCGATTGCAGTGGTCTTGTTCTTGCCAAGGCGGTTCTCCCAAGCCACCGCACTGTTCATTCCCGAGCGCCCTCGCCCTGACGATCGTCAATTTCTCGGGCGGGGCTGTCGCCTGAGGGAACGCGTGAGGGAACGGCATTGAGCTCGTCGGATAAATTAGTGAATTTTGAGCGCATTAGGCGACGCAGTCGGACAGCCTCCCTCTCCGCCACTTTGCCAGCCCCGTTCTAAGCTAGGACCCGTCCGGCGAGGCCTGGACCGCCGCGCCGATGGCGGCGCTCATCTGGTCGAGGGTGAACGGCTTGGTCAGGACCACGACCTCGCTCGGCTTGTAGGAGATGGATTGGCCGTCGGCATAGCCGCTGATGATGATGCCGGGGATGTCGGGACGGAGCTTTCTTGCCTGCTTGAGCATGTCGCCGCCGGACATGAGCGGCATCGCATAGTCGGTGACGATGAGGTCGAAATCGCCCGGGCCCGCGGCCAGCATCGCCAGCACCTGCGGCCCGTCGGCGGCGGCGGCGACCTCGTGGCCCATGTCGCTGAGCATGCCGGCGGTGGTCTCGCGCACCGCCTCGTGATCGTCGACCAGGAGGATGCGCAGCGGCCGCACTTCGGCAACGTCCTCTTCGGGCGCGCTCCGCGGCGCCTCCCGGCTCCGCCCAGTCGCTCGCGGCAGCCAGATCTCGACCCTGGTGCCTTCGCCGAGCTTGCTGGCGATGTCGATGGCGCCGCCCGATTGGCGCGCGAAGCCGTAGACCATGGAGAGGCCGAGGCCGGTGCCCTTGCCGACATCCTTGGTGGTGAAGAAGGGCTCGGTGACCTGCTCCAATATATCTGCGGGAATGCCGCTGCCGCGGTCGGCCACGGCGAGGACGACATAATCGCCGGCCGGCAGCCCGTGGGAATTGTCGGCGCGGGCGCGCGCATTGCCGCCGGTGACGACGATGGTTCCGCCCTCCGGCATGGCATCGCGCGCGTTGATGATGAGGTTCATCAGCGCGAGCTCGAGCTGGGCGCTGTCCGCCCAGGCGCACCAGATGCTCTTCTCGGTGCGCCAGTCGACCTCGACCAGTCCGCCGAGCGTATGCGCGAGCAGCTCGCGGACGGTGGCCGACAGCTTGGCGATGTCGACCGGGGCCGGCTGCAGCTGCTGCCGGCGGGCGAAGGCGAGCAGCCGGCCGACCAGCTCCGACCCCTGCTCGGCGGCGCGCCGGGTCATGCCGACGATGCGGCTCTGCTCGTCGTCCAGCTTCAGCCGCCGCTCGATCATGCCGAGCCCGCCGAGGACGGCGGCGAGCAGATTGTTGAAATCGTGGGCGATGCCGCCGGTCAGCTTGCCGATCGCATCCATCTTGCGCGCCTGCAGCAGCTGCTTCTCGGCGAGGCGGAGCTCCTGGAGCAGCTGCTGCTCCTGCGCCGCCTTGCGCTGGATCTCCTGGGTCATCGCGTAGAGGTCGACGAACACCGCCACCTTGGAGCGCAGCACGACCGGCTCGACCGGCTTGAACACATAATCGACCGCGCCCATCGAATAGCCGCGCAGGAGATGCTCCTTCTCCTTGTTCACCGCGGACAGGAAGACGATCGGGATGCGCTTGGTCTGCTCGCGCTGGCGGATGAGCTGGGCGGTCTCGTAGCCGTCCATGCCGGGCATGTAGACGTCGAGCAGGATCACCGCGAACTCGCCCTTGAGCAGGTGGCGCAGTGCCTCGTCGCCGGAGGCGGCGACCTCGACCTCGGCGAGATCCTCGAGCACGGTGCGGATGGCGAGCAGATTGTGCTCGTCGTCGTCGACGACCAGCACCCGGGCGCGCCGGTCCGGCGCCGGCAGCGGCGCGGGCTGGAGTCGCGAATCCCGCCGCTTTGTCCTGGTGGCGTCCATCGGCTTATTCCGCCGCCGTCTCGGCCAGGTGCGGCTCGGCGGCGAGCGCCGCGCGGCCGCGGACCTTGCCGATCCACACCCTGAGCAACGCGAGCAGCAGCTCGATGTCGACCGGCTTGGCGATATAGTCGGAGGCGCCGGCGTCGAGGCATTTCTGGCGGTCGCCCTTCATCGCCTTGGCGGTGACCGAGATCAGCGGCAGATCGGCGAGCGCCGGCCGGTCGCGGATCTGGCGCATCGTCTCGTAGCCGTCCATCTCGGGCATCATGATGTCGATCAGCGCGACGTCGATGCCCGGCGTCTGCTCGAGGATCAGGATTCCGTCTGCCCCCCGCTCGGCGTGGAGCACCTCGACGTCGAAGCTCTCGAGGACGCTGGTCAGCGAATAGATGTTGCGGATGTCGTCGTCGACGATGAGCACTTTGGCGCCGGCCAGCTCGGGCAGCTGGCGCGGCTTGGGCTGGCCGCCGTCGCGGCGCCTGGCGCGGCCCGGCTGCCGCCGCCGCGCTTTCGCCTGGTCGGCGATCCGGCGGAACAGCTTGGCGAGCTCGTCATGGTCGGCGGGCTTGCCGGTGATGCCGCGCGCGCCCAGCCCCGCGGCCGAAGCGGCCTCGTCGGCGCCGGAAATGACATGGATCGGGATCTGCCCGGTCTCCGCATCGTGCTTGAGCAGGTCGAGCAGGACGAAGCCGTTAATGTCGTCGAGGCCGAGATCGAGGGTGATCGCATCGGGCTGAAGCTTGCGGCCGAGCGCGAGCGTGCCCGCTCCCGCCGTCGACACCACGCCCTTCAACCCGGCCGCGCGCGCGAGATCGAGCAGGATCGAGGCGAAGGTCACGTCGTCCTCGACGATCAGCACGAACGGGCCGCCGCCGAGATTGTCGCGGTCATCGCTGACCTCGAGCGTCGCCGGAATCGCGGACGGCACCACCGCGCCGCTATTCTCGTAGCGCGCGGTGGTCGTGCCCGCCGGCGCGGCGATCGCGGCGGCCTCGAGCGGCACGAACAGGGTGAAGGTCGAGCCCTCGTTCAGGGTCGAGCGCACCTGCAGCTCGCCGCCGAGCAGGCGGGCGATCTCGCGGCTGATCGACAGGCCCAGGCCGGTGCCGCCGAACTTGCGGCTGGTCGTCGCATCGGCCTGCTGGAACGCCTCGAAGATCAGCTTCTGCTTGTCCTCGGGGATGCCGATGCCGGTATCGGTGACCGCGATCTCGATCGCGCTCTCGGCGCCGCGCAGCACCGGATGGTTGGTGTTCCAGCCGGTGTCGACGCAGCGCGCCGACAAGGTCACGCTGCCGGCTTCCGTGAACTTGAAGGCGTTGGAGAGCAGGTTGAGGACGACCTGCTGCAGCCGTTTCTCGTCGGTGCGGATGGTCTCCGGCAGATTGCCGTCGAACGCGACCTCGAATTCGAGCCCCTTGTCGGCCGCGAGCTGGCGGAAGGTGCGCTCCATGTGCTGCTTGAGGCCGGAGAGCGGCATGTCGCCGGTCTCGATCGAGATCGTGCCGGATTCGATCTTTGACAAATCGAGGATGTCGTTGATCAGGCTGAGCAGGTCCGAGCCCGCCGAGTTGATCGTGCGGGCGAACTCGGTCTGCTTCTCGTTGAGGTTGCCCTGCGGATTGTCGGCGAGCAGCTTCGAGAGGATCAGCAGCGAATTGAGGGGCGTCCGCAGCTCGTGGCTCATGTTCGCCAGGAATTCGGACTTGTACTTCGAGGTGAGGGCGAGCTGCTCGGCTTTCTCCTCGACCGCGCGGCGGGCCATGTCGATCTCGAGATTCTTGGCCTCGACCTGCTTCTTCTCGTTCTCGAGCAGCTGCGCCTTCTCCTGCAGCTCCTCGTTGGTCGCGTGCAGCTCCTCCTGCTTGGTGGTGAGCTCGGTCTGGCGGGCCTGGAGCTCCTGGGTCAGCAATTGCGACTGTTTCAGCAGGCCCTCGGTGCGCATCGTCGCGGCGATCGTGTTGAGGACGATGCCGACCGATTCCATCAGCTGGTCGAGGAAGCTCTGGTGGGTCTCGTTGAACTCGCTGAACGAGGCGAGCTCGATCACCGCCTTGACGTCGTCCTCGAACAGAGCAGGCAGGATGTTGATGTTGGCCGGCGCCGCATCGCCGAGCCCGGAGCCGATGCGGATGAAATCGCCGGGCACGTCCTTCAAGAGGATCGGGCGCTTGTCGGCGGCCGCCTGGCCGACCAGCCCTTCGCGCAGGCCGAACTCGCGCCTGAGCTCGTCATGGCTTTGCGCGCCGTAGCTGGCGACCAGCTCGAGCCGGGTTTCGTCCTCCTCGCGCTTGGTGACGTAGAACACGCCATATTGGGCGTCGACCAGCGGCGCGAGCTCGGACATGATCAGGTTCGAGACGGTGGCGAGGTCGCGCTCGCCCTGGAGCATCCGCGAGAAGCGGGCGAGGTTGGTCTTCAGCCAGTCCTGCTCCGCATTCTTCAGCGTCTGCTCCTTCAGGTTGCGGATCATCTCGTTGATCGTGTCCTTCAGCGCCGCCATCTCGCCCGACGCCTCGACCGCGATCGAGCGGGTGAGGTCGCCCTTGGTCACCGCGGTTGCGACGTCGGCGATCGAGCGGACCTGGTTGGTCAGATTGGCCGCGAGCTGGTTGACGTTGTCGGTCAGGTCGCGCCACAGGCCGGCGGCGCCCGGCACCCGCGCCTGGCCGCCCAGCCGGCCCTCGATGCCGACCTCGCGGGCCATGTTGGTGACCTGATCGCCGAAGGTCGACAGGGTCTCGATCATGAAGTTGATCGTCTCGGCCAGAGCGGCGATCTCGCCCTTGGCGTCGACCGTCAGCTTGCGCTTGAGATTGCCCTGCGCGACCGCGGTCACGACGTCGGCGATGCCGCGCACCTGGTTGGTCAGGTTGGTCGCCATCAGGTTGACGTTGTCGGTCAGGTCCTTCCACGTCCCGCCGACGCCCGGCACCTTCGCCTGGCCGCCCAATTTGCCTTCGGTGCCGACCTCGCGGGCGACCCGGGTCACCTCCGAGGCGAAGCCGTTCAGCTGGTCGACCATGACGTTGATCGTGTCCTTGAGGGCGAGGATCTCGCCCTTCACGTCGACCGTGATCTTCTTCGACAAATCGCCCCGCGCCACGGCGGTGGTCACGTCGGCGATGTTGCGGACCTGGCCGGTCAGGTTCGCGGCCATCGAATTGACGTTGTCGGTGAGGTCGGCCCAGGTGCCGGCGACGCCCGGCACCTGCGCCTGGCCGCCCAATTTGCCTTCGGTGCCGACCTCCTTGGCCACGCGCGTCACTTCGGAGGCGAAGGCGTTCAGCTGGTCGACCATGGTGTTGATCGTGTTCTTCAATTCGAGGATCTCGCCCTTCACGTCGACGGTGATCTTCTTGGAGAGGTCGCCGAGCGCCACCGCGGTGGTCACCTCGGCGATGTTGCGGACCTGGCCGGTCAGGTTCGCGGCCATCGCGTTCACATTGTCGGTCAAATCCTTCCAGGTGCCGCCGACGCCCTCGACCTGGGCCTGGCCGCCGAGCCGGCCCTCGGTGCCGACCTCGCGGGCGACGCGGGTGACTTCCGAGGCGAACGAGTTGAGCTGATCGACCATGACGTTGATCGTGTTCTTCAATTCGAGGATCTCGCCCTTCACGTCGACGGTGATCTTCTTGGACAAATCGCCGCGGGCGACGGCGGTGGTCACCTCGGCGATGTTGCGGACCTGGCCGGTCAGATTGCCGGCCATCAAATTGACGTTGTCGGTCAGGTCCTTCCAGGTGCCGGCGACCCCCTCGACCTGCGCCTGGCCGCCCAATTTGCCCTCCGAGCCGACTTCGCGGGCGACGCGGGTCACCTCGCTCGCAAAGCCGTTCAACTGGTCGACCATGACGTTGATCGTGTCTTTCAGCTCGAGAATCTCGCCCTTCACGTCGACGGTGATCTTCTTGGAAAGGTCGCCGCGTGCGACCGCGGTCGTCACCTCGGCGATGTTGCGGACCTGGCCCGTGAGGTTCGCCGCCATCAGATTGACGTTGTCGGTCAAGTCCGCCCAGGTGCCGGCGACGCCCGGCACCTGCGCCTGGCCGCCCAATTTGCCTTCGGTGCCGACCTCTCTCGCCACCCGGGTCACCTCCGAAGCGAAGCCGTTCAGCTGGTCGACCATGGTGTTGATCGTGTTCTTCAGTTCGAGGATCTCGCCCTTCACGTCGACGGTGATCTTCTTGGAAAGGTCGCCGAGCGCCACCGCGGTGGTGACCTCGGCGATGTTGCGGACCTGGCCCGTGAGGTTCGCCGCCATCAGATTGACGTTGTCGGTCAAGTCCGCCCAGGTGCCGGCGACGCCAGGCACCTGCGCCTGGCCGCCCAACTTGCCTTCGGTGCCGACCTCGCGGGCGACGCGAGTCACCTCCGAGGCGAAGCCGTTCAGCTGGTCGACCATGACGTTGATCGTGTCCTTGAGGGCGAGGATCTCGCCTTTCACGTCGACGGTGATCTTCTTGGAAAGGTCGCCGCGGGCGACGGCGGTGGTGACGTCGGCGATGTTGCGGACCTGGCCGGTCAAATTGGCCGCCATCAGGTTGACGTTGTCGGTGAGGTCGGCCCAGGTGCCGCCCACCCCGGGGACCTGCGCCTGGCCGCCCAATTTGCCTTCGGTGCCGACCTCCCTCGCCACCCGGGTCACCTCCGAGGCGAACGAGTTGAGCTGGTCGACCATGGTGTTGATCGTGTTCTTGAGCTCGAGGATCTCGCCCTTCACGTCGACGGTGATCTTCTTGGAAAGGTCGCCCGAGGCGACGGCGGTGGTGACCTCGGCGATGTTGCGGACCTGGCCGGTCAGGTTGGTCGCCATCGCGTTGACGTTGTCGGTCAAGTCCTTCCAGGTGCCGGCGACGCCCTTCACATTGGCCTGGCCGCCCAATTTGCCCTCGGTGCCGACCTCGCGCGCCACCCGCGTCACCTCGGACGCGAACGAGGCGAGCTGCTCGACCATCGTGTTGACGACCTTGCCAATGCGCAGGAACTCGCCGCGCAGCGCGCGGCCGTCGATCTCGACCGCCATCGACTGGCTGAGGTCGCCTTTCGCGACGGCGCCGATCACCCGGGCGACCTCGGTGGTCGGCTGGACCATGTCCTCGATGAGCTCGTTGACCGAGCGGATCGCCGATTCCCAGCCGCCGGTCGCCGCCTTGACGCGGCCGCGCTGGCCGATCTTGCCTTCCTTGCCGACGACCTGCGACAGCCGTTCGAGCTCCTCCGTCATCTGCTCGTTGAGGCCGACGGTTTCGTTGAACAGGCGGGCGACCTCGCCGTCGTCCCCGGGCAGGTCCTCGGGCAGGCGGATGGTGAAATCGCCGCGCCGGAAGCTGCGCAGGGCGCTGAGCAATTGGCGGCGATCGAGGAAATCGCGCGGGGCCTGGACGTTCACTCGCTCACACTCCTTCGTGCGTCCCCCCGCCCGAATTCATGCTCATGGGCCCCCGCCCACGGGCGCTTCATAGCAAATGCGCGTAAAAATCCACCTCTCAAAAAATGGCTAGGGCGAATTTTACCGTGGCGGGGAGGGCACGGGCCGACGGAAGAAAAACCGGCAGCCCCCGAAATTGCGGTGCGGTCGCCGCAACTCACGTCATAGTGCCGCGCCAGGTCCCATTCGAAATTCCCGGCCGGATCGGGCGGAATCGTTGCGTTACGGCATGAATTCTGGCAGCTTTCGCCGTCGGGCTGGGATTGGCCACGCCGGTCCGACCGGGGGGTTGATGGGCGAGGAGCAGGCACCGGACGAGCTTCGCTACACGGCCTTCCTCAGCTACAGCCACAGGGACGCCGCCGCCGCGCTCCGGCTGCACCGCCGGCTCGAAGCCTATCGGATGCCGAAGCGGCTGGTCGGGCGCGAAACGGCGCGCGGCCCGGTGCCCGGGCGGCTGGCGCCGATCTTCCGCGACCGCGAGGAATTGCCCGCCGCGACCGATTTGAGCGAGACCGTGCGCGCGGCCCTCGCCCAGTCGGGGGCGCTGATCGTCCTGTGCTCGCCCAATTCGGCCGGCTCGCTCTGGGTCGCCGAGGAGGTCAAAACGTTCCGCGAGCTCCACCCGGACCGCCCGATCCTCGCCGCGGTGCTCGACGGCGACCCGCCCGACTGCTTCCCGGCGGCGCTGCGCGCCTTCGGCCGGGACGGCACCTGGCACGAGCCGCTGGCGACCGACTTGCGGCCGCAGCGGGACGGGATGCGCCTCGGGGTGCTGAAGCTGGTAGCGGGAATCACCGGGGTGGGGCTCGACGCGCTGGTCCAGCGCGACGCCGCGCGAAGGGTGCGGCGCGTGACGGCGGTCACGGTGGGTGCCTTGATCGCCCTGCTAATCACCGCCGCATTGGCACTGGTCGCGCTCCAGGCACGCCGAGAGGCGGACCGGCAGCGAGCCGAAGCGGAAGGATTGATCGAGTTCATGCTGACCGATTTGCGGACAAGGCTGAAAGGTGTTGGCCGGATCGAAATCATGGCGGCGGTGAACCAGCGGGCGCTCGCTTATTATGGTGGGCAGGACAGACTCAAGGATCTCGGGGCGGACTCCCTCGAACAGCGGGCGCGCGTGCTGCTGGCGATGGGCGAGGACTATTCCAATCGCGGTAACCTCGCCGCAGCCTTGGCCGCCTTCCGCGAGGCGCATCGGACCACCGCCGAGCAGCTCGCCCGCGCGCCGAACGACGCCAATCGGATGTTCGCCCATTCGCAAAGCGAGTTCTGGCTCGGCCGCGTCGATTATGATCGGCACGACTTCGCCGCCGCGCGGCGAGCGTTCGACCGCTACAAGGCGCTCACCGATCGCCTGCTTGCCGCCAACGCCGCCGATCCGCACTGGATCAGGGAGGCGGCCTATGCCGAAGGCAACCTTTGCGCGATTGCCCTCGCGGCGCCGGTCGATGCGCCTGCGGCGCTGCGCGCCTGCGCCACCGCCCTTGAGAGAATGGAGCGGGCACGCCGCTTAATGGGTCCCGATCCGGCAGTCATTGTCGATCTCACGAACCGGCATGCCTGGATGGCCAAGGCGTGGCATGCCAACGGACACTGGGATCGGGCGCTGGTCCACATGAGCCGCCACGAGGCGCTGGTCCGCGCGCTCGTGGCGAGCGATCCGGACAATAACGACTATCGCGAAATCCGGATCGGCGGCCAGATCGGATTCGCGGAGCTTGAGCTCGACCATGGTGAGCGCGAAGCGGCGCGATCCAGGCTTGCCTCGGCGGCGCCGGACCTCGCGGCGCTGCGGCGCCTCGATCCGAGCAATGCCACCTGGCGATCATTGGAAAGGCGAATGGAGCGGGCGCTTGCACGCGGTGAAAGAGGAGAAGGGCGATGACAATCGAGATCACACCTGATGTTATCGATGCGATTAAGGCCAACTTTGCTAATCCTGGCTTGAACATGAAGGACTTGGACCGAGCGCCGCCCACGGTCGCTACGGTCAGGGAATTGGAAATTGACGGTGGCGCAGACAGAATAGACGCCCGATATAGTGGCGCGAACTATGACGTGGACTTGGCGAATTTTGGCGGTCTCGCCAATGTTCTTTTGCTACTACATAACGACGGTCTAGATTTGACGGAAGATGGCGCGCCAAAGGGCAAATACAAAACGCCGCTATCACTTAAAAATCGTAAGTACTGTTATGTAATTTTTAAGTTAAAAAGCAAGAAAAACAATAAAAAAAAGAATTGGCAATTTTCAGGGGAACAGCAGCCATTTTCCATCATTATAGACGAATGGGATAAGGGGAAGTATTATGAAGCCAGGAAAGTGTACAATGGCATAGAGCAAGCGAAGGATGCAAAGATAAACGGATGTATGATTGCGTATTTCATTTCCGATGGAGCCAAGGCCGTCGATGTTGCGCCGAATGGGGAGTATAGCCACGGGTTCAACTTTAATCTCGATCTCATCTATAAAGATTCGGATCAGAAGGATTCATACATGCCCATCATTGTCGACCCCGATATCCGCTTTCCCGGAGGGTCCGGCGAGCCATAGGATCAAGGCGAGGTGCGTCTGGGCTTCGCTGTCCGGGTAGCGTATCTTCATCGTCATGCTGACCGCCGCTCCTCTTTCGACGATCATCGCCCTCGCCCGCGCCGGGGCGCTGGATCATGCCTGGGGGCAGTTCGCCGCCGCCGGCTATGATCGCGACGAGGAAGATCCGGCGGCGCTGACGGTCAAGGGGCGCTTGCTCAAGGATCATGCGCTGCGCGCGTCGGACGAAGACTCGCGGCGGCGTTACTACCTCCAGTCCGCGGATTGCTATCGCCGGGCGGCGGCGCTGCAGCCGGGGACCTATCCGCTGATCAACGCCGCCACCCTGTCGCTGCTCTCCGGCAACCGCGCCCAGGCCGAGGAGATCGCGCGCGCGGTGCTGGAGCGGATCGGGCGCGAGCCCGACGAGCCGGAGACGCCCTATTGGCGCGCCGCGACCGAGGCCGAGGCCTTGCTGCTGCTGGGCCGGCGGGACGAGGCGGCGGCGGCGCTGGCGGCGGCGGTCGCGGCGGCGCCGCGGGCCTGGGAGGACCATGCCTCGACCTTGCGCCAGTTCCTCGCGATCCAGGACGAGCTCGGCGGCGACCGCGCCTGGCTCGCCGCGCTGCGTCCGCCGCGCTCGCTCTCTTATGCCGCCGCGAAGGCGGACGGCGCCGATCCGGACGAGCCGATGGCCGCGCCGCTCGAGGCGGACGTCGGCTTCGGCTTCGGGGCGCTGGCGGCGGGGCTCGAGCTGGTCGTCGCCGAGGCGCTGCTCGCGCGCGGCGCCGAGCTTCACGTCATCCTGCCCGGCGACGCCGAGAGCTTCGCGGCGCGCTTCGTCGACCCGCACGGGCCGGCGTGGCGGCGGCGCTTCGACGCCGCTCTGGCCGCGGCCGAGAGCGTGCGCCACGTCCGCCCGCTGCAGCGGCCGCCGGACGCCGCATTGGTCGCGCTCGCCGACCGGGTCGCCCGCGGCGCGGCCTTGCTCAATGCCCGGCGGCTGATGGGCGAGGCGGCGCAGCTGGGGCCGCAAGGGGGCGGTGCCGCGGAGGGCCTCGCCTTGCTCGCGATCCGGGTCGGCGGCGGCAGCGGCTTCGAGGACCGCCTCGGCGCGCTCCGCGATGCGCTCGCCGACGCCGGCAGCCCGACGGTCGCGCCACACCTCAGCGGCGAGACGATCCTCGCCGGCTATGCCGATTGCGAAGGCGCGGCCGCGGCGGCGCGCGCCGTCCATGCCCGGCTGCGCGGCAGCGCGCCGCTCCAGATCGCCGGCCATTACGGGCTGATCGAGTGCGTGCGCGACCCGTTTTCGGGAGCGTTGCGGCCGACCGGCAGCGGCGCCGACATCGCCGAAGCGATCGCCGAGGCGATTCCGCCCGGCTCGATCTGCGTCTCCGACGATTTCGCGGCGGTGCTGGCAGCGGGCGGCGCGCCCGGCGAGGCCAGCTGGATCGGCGAGCTCAGCGCGCTCGACGGCGGCGCCGCGATCGGCCTCTACGCGCTCGCCGCTGCCGGCACGTCATAGCACCAGCTCCTCGAGCCGGTGGGGCGCGACCACCACCAGTCCGTCGCCGTCGCGGCGGATGATGCCGCGCCGCTCGAGCGCGTTGACCGCGCGCGAGGCGGTCTCCCGAGTCGTCGAGACGTGTAGCGCGAGATCGGAGAGGATCGGGCTCGGCCGGATCGTCAGGTCCGCGCTTTGCCGCGCCTGGCGCAGCAATTCCGCGTGCACCCGCCCGACCGCGGACAGAGCGACATGCTCGTACATCCGCGCCGCAGTCTGCTGGAGCCGGTCGACCATCACCTTGAGGAGGGCGAGGCCGATGCAGCCGTGCTGCTCGGCGAGCAGCGCCAGCGCGCCGCCTTCGAGGAGGAAGGCGCAGACCGCCTCGACCGCGACGACGTCGGCATCGTGGGTTGCCGAATAAGGCGGGCTGACCGCGCCGAAAAAGTCGCCCGAGCGATATTCGTGGAGCAGCACCGGCTGGCCGTCGAGCGAATAGACGATGGCGTGCGCCCGGCCGCTGACGACGACATAGAGCGTCGAGACCCGGTCTCCGCGGCGCACGATGGTTGCCCGTGCGTGAAATTCGCGGCGCTTGCCCCGCAACAGGATGTGTCCGGCAAGCTCGATCGAACAATCGAAGACGCCGCACAACAACCGGCAGATCGTTTCCTCCGCCGGTGCGCCGCCCTTATTTGAATCCGTCCCGATCATGGAGGCCCATGATATACGGAAATCACGGCATTTCCGAACGTGACTTCTGCATCGGCGAGGTTCAGCCCGTCGGCATGGCGATGCGTACCGCATGGGCCGCCTCGCGGGCATCGCCGCGGAAGGAGGGCGACCGCGGCGTTCGCGGCGGTGAGGGCCTGTACTCATGCCCGGGGGCGGTCGTGACGGGGTGGCATTTGTTGTCCGGCAAGGAGTAAGGAGGGAGCGATGAAGAGTCATCGTGACCGACGCAGCGACGCCGTCCGGGCGGCGAAGGACAGCCCGCCGCTTTCCCCGGCCGACCACGGCCACCTCCGGGCATGAGTACAGGCCCTGAACCGAACCGCGTGACCGGATCGGACGACATTTTGACTCCCGAAGCGCTGGCCTTCGTCGCCGGGCTCCATCGCCGCTTCGACGGCCGCCGCCAGGCGCTGCTCGCCGCGCGGACCGAGCGGCAACGGGAATTCGACGCCGGCCTTCTGCCCGATTTCCCGCCCGAAACGGCCCAGCTCCGCGCCGCCGACTGGACGGTCTCGCCGATCCCGCCCGACCTGATCGACCGGCGGGTCGAGATCACCGGGCCGACCGACCGCAAGATGGTGATCAACGCGCTCAATTCGGGGGCGCAGGCGTTCATGGCCGATTTCGAGGACGCGACCGCGCCGACCTGGGCGAACCTCGTCGAGGGCCAGGCCAATCTCTACGATTATTGGCGCGGCAACCTCTCCTACGACGATCCGGCGACCGGCAGGCATTACGCATTGGGCGACAGGCCGGCGGTGCTGATGGTGCGCCCGCGCGGCTGGCACCTCGACGAACGCCACCTCGGCGTCTCCGGCGCGCTGTTCGATTTCGGCCTCTATCTCTGGCACAACGCCCATCCGGCGCTCGATGCCGGCTCGGGCCCCTATTTCTATCTGCCCAAGCTCGAGAGCCGCCACGAAGCGGCTTTGTGGAGCGACGTCTTCGCCTTCGCCGAGGAGCGGCTCGAACTCGCCCGCGGCACGATCAAGGCGACGGTGCTGATCGAGACCATCCCCGCCGCGTTCGAGATGGACGAGATCCTCCACGCCCTCAAGGAGAATATCGTCGGCCTCAATTGCGGCCGCTGGGACTATATCTTCTCGACCATCAAGCGGCTCGGGCGCCGCGCGGATCGGCTGACCCCGGACCGGTCGGCGATGACCATGGATAAGGCGTTCCTCGCCGCTTACTCGCTGAAGCTGATCGAGACCTGCCACCGGCGCGGCGCCTTCGCGATGGGCGGGATGGCGGCGCAGATCCCGGTCAAGGGCGATGACGCGGCAAACGAAGCCGCCTTCGCCAAGGTCCGCGCCGACAAGCAGCGCGAGGCCGGCAACGGCCACGACGGCACCTGGGTCGCCCATCCCGGCATGGTCGCGATTGCCCGGGAAGCGTTCGATCGGCCCAACCAGCTCGACCGCAGGATCGACAGCGGCGTCACCCGCGAGGATATGCTGCGGCTGCACGAGGGGCCGCGCACCGAGGCCGGGGTGCGCGAGAATATCCGCGTCGGCGCCCAATATATCGCCGCCTGGCTCGGCGGGCGGGGCGCGGTGCCGCTCTACAATCTGATGGAGGATGCCGCGACCGCCGAGATCTGCCGCGCCCAGCTGTGGCAGTGGCTGCGGTTCGCGGCGCCGCTCGACGACGGCCGGGCGCTGACGCCGGGCCTGTTCGCGGCGCTGCTCGACGAGGAGATGGCCCCGCTCGCCGCGAAGCCCCGGATCGGGGAGGCACGCCGGTTGCTCGAAACCCTGGTTCTCGCCGAGGATTTCGAGGAGTTCCTGACGATTCCCGCCTACCGCCTCATCGATTGAAGCCGTCCCGCCCCGGGTGCGCGCCCTATTGGCTTTGGCGGCGCAAGGGGGCAGTATCGCGCCGGGAGGCGAATCGACATGTTCTGGCGTAGAAAAGCGGTGGCCGGCAAAGGGATAGCGCTGGCCGGGCTGTGGGCGGCGGCCGCCTCGGGCGCGGCGCGGGCCGCATCCCTGTCCGATCCGGCGGGCTCGGGCGTGATCGTCGCGGCGGTGCGCTGGCTCGAAGGAACCCTGCTCGGCACGATCGCGACGGTGGTCGCGATCATCGCCGTCGCCTCGGTCGGCTTCCTGATGCTGACCGGGCGGATCAACTGGCGCTACGGCGCGACCGTGATTGTCGGCTGCTTCATCCTGTTCGGCGCGGCGAGCATCGTCGCCGGCATCCAGTCGACCGCGAGCCTGGGTCAATAAATCATGGTCGGGCTCGAGAGGGACACCTTGTTCGTCGCGCTGACGCGGCCGCAAATGTTCGCGGGCGTCACCTATAGCTTCTTCATCGCCAATGCGGTGATCGCGACCGAATTGTTCCTCATCTTCCGCTCGGCCTGGGTGCTGCTCGCCGCTTTGGTGATCCACGGCATCGGCGCGGTGCTGTGCGTGCGCGAGCCGCGCTTCTTCGACCTCTGGCTGACCAAGGCCGGCCGCTGCCCGCGGGTCAAGAATCACGCGATCTGGCGATGCAACTCCTACCGGCCCTGACCCGCGAAGCGCGGATCGTCTCGCGCGAGAAGCCGGCGGGATACCACCTCCCTTACGCGCGCCACGTCGACGACCACACGATCGAGACCCGCGACGGCCTGCTGATGCAGATGATCCACTTGGGCGGCCTCCTGTTCGAGACCGCCGACAGCGAGGAGATCAACTATCGCAAGCGGCTCAGGGACGCGATGCTGCAGGCGATCGGCTCGTCGCGCTTCGCGCTCTACCACCACATCATCCGCCGCCGGATCGATCCGGAGTTCGGCGGCGAATATCCCGACCCGTTCTCGCGCGAGCTCGACGAGATGTGGCGGGCGCGGCTTGCGACCAAGCGGCTCTACGTCAACGATCTGTTCCTGACCCTGATCCGCCGCCCCTTGCAGGGCCGGGTCGGCGCCTTCGACCGGCTCGGCGGCCTGTTCGGCCGCTCCGCCGTCGAGGCCGAGGCGAGCGCCGTCTATGAGGTCCGCCAGCTCGATGTCGCCCGCGACGCGCTGCTCGCGGCGCTCGGCAGCTACGCGCCGCGGCTGCTCGGCGCCTACGAGACCGCCCAGGGGCCCTGCTCGGAGCCGCTCGAATTCCTCTCGGCGCTCTACAATGGCGAGATGCGCCCGGTTCTGATGCCGCTGCAGGATCTGGGCGCCTATCTGCCCTACCGGCGGGTGAGCTTCGGCCAGGAGACGGTCGAGCTCGGCCCCTGCGCGAATTTGGAGCGCGGCTTCCTCGGGCTGGTGTCGATCAAGGATTATCCCGGCCAGACCGCGCCCGGCATGCTCGACGAGCTGCTGCGGCTGCCGTTCGAGCTGACCGTCTCGCAAAGCTTCGGCTTCGTCGAGCGCCAGGCGGCGCTGGGGCGGATGAACCTGGCCCTCAGGCGAATGCGCTCGGCCGAGGACGAGGCGGTCAGCCTGCGCGCCGATTTGTCCAGCGCCAAGGACGAGGTCGCCGCCGGCCGCGCCGGCTTCGGCGAGCATCACATGACGATCGCGGTCAGGGGCGACACGCCGGCCGAGGTCGACGAGGGCGTCGCCGAGGCGCAGGCGGCGCTGGCCGACCTCGGCATCATCACCGCCCGCGAGGAGATCGCGCTGGAGCCCGCCTTCTGGGCGCAATTCCCGGGTAATTTCAAGTATATCGCCAGGCGCGGCCTGGTCTCGACCGGCAATTTCGCGGGGCTGGCGAGCGGCCACAACTTCCCGCTGGGCCAGGCCGAGGGCAACCTCTGGGGCGAGGCGGTGACCCTGCTCGAGACGACCGCCGCCGGGCCCTATTATTTCAACTTCCACCAGGGCGACCTCGGCAATTTCACCGTGATCGGCCCGTCGGGCTCGGGCAAGACGGTGGTCTTGAACTTCCTGCTCGCCCAGGCGCGCAAGTTCCGCCCGCGGATCATCTTTTTCGACAAGGACCGCGGCGCCGAATTGTTCATCCGCGCGATCGGCGGCCGCTACGATCTCTTGCGGCCGGGCGTGCCTTCGGGGCTCAATCCGCTCCAGCTCGAGGACGTTCCGGTCAACCGCCAGTTCCTGATCGACTGGCTGGCGCTGCTCGCCGGTGGCGCGGACATCGATGAGGTGGCACGGATCAAGGACGCGGTCGACGCCAATTTCCAGCAACCGGTCGAGCACCGGCGGCTCCGGCATCTGGCCGAGCTGTTCCGCGGCGCGGCGCGGCCGAGCGCGGGCGACCTCTGGTCGCGCCTCAGGCCCTGGTGGGGCGACGGCGAGCGCGCCTGGCTGTTCGACAACGAGCGCGACCGGATCGACCTCAGCGCCGAGGCGGTCGGCTTCGACATCACCTCGATCCTCGACGATCCGGCGATGCGCACGCCGGCGATGATGTATCTGTTCCACCGGGTCGAGGAGCGGCTGGACGGCACCGCCGCGATCATCGTCGTCGACGAAGGCTGGAAGGCGCTCGACGACGACGTCTTCGTCCGCAGGATCAAGGATTGGGAGAAGACGATCCGCAAAAGGAACGGCATCGTCGCCTTCGCCACCCAGAGCGCCCAGGACGCGCTCGAAAGCCGGATCGCCAGCGCGATCATCGAGCAGGCCGCGACCCAGATCTTCATGGCCAACCCGAAAGCGCGCGCAGCCGACTATATCGAGGGCTTCGGCCTGACCCCGCACGAGTTCGAGCTGGTGCGGACATTGCCCGACAACGCCCATTGCTTCCTCGTCAAGCACGGCGCCGAGAGCGTCGTCGCGCGCCTCAACCTGACCGGCGAGGACCGGATCCTGACCATCCTTTCGGGCCGCGAGCGCACCGTGCGGCTGCTCGACGAGATCCGCGCCGAAACGGGCGACGATCCCGCCTCGTGGATCCCCAAGCTGATGGAGCGGGCATGATCGTCTGTGCGCCCGCGCCGGCCGGCGCCGCCTTCGTCCGGCGGATGCTCGACTTCGTCGACTGCCAGGCGCAGGCGATCGGCGCCGGCGGCTACCAGGCGCTGGCGGCGCCGGGCTCGACGCTGTCGCTGGTGCTGACCGGCTTGCTGACCCTGTTCGTCGCCCTGATCGGCTACCGGATGCTGTTCGGCCAGAGCCCGAGCGTCCGCGACGGCGTGCTGGCGCTGGTCAAGATCGGCGTGGTGCTCGCGCTGGCGACGAGCTGGACCGCCTACCGCACCCTCATCTACGACGTCGCGCTGCGCGGCCCGGCGGAGCTTGCCGCCAATGTCGGCCGCCCCGCGGCGCTGCCCGGCGCGGGCGGCGCCCTGGTCGACCATCTCGCCGTCGCCGACCGCGCCTTCGAGCAGCTTGCCGCGGCCCAGACGCTGCCGCTGGCGGCCCAGCCGGCGCCGCCGCCGGGCACGGTGGCGCCGGAGATGTTCCCCGGCTTCAACAATTTCGCGCTCGGCGGCGCCCGGGCGACCTATCTGATCGGCGCGCTTGGCGCGCTCGCCCTCGTCCGCCTGGTCGCGGGCCTGCTGCTCGCGCTTGGGCCGCTCTTCATCGCCTTCCTGCTGTTCGACGGCACGAGGGGGCTGTTCGAGGGCTGGGTGCGGGTGCTCGCCGGCGCGGCGCTGGGCGCGCTCGGCACCGCGATCGTGCTCGGCGTCGAGCTGGCCCTGCTCGAACCGTGGCTCGCCGACCTGCTCGTCCGCCGCTATGCCGGGCAGCCGATCACCGGCGCGCCGGTCGAATTGCTCGTCGCGACCTTGCTGTTCGGCTTCGTCCTGTTCGGGACGCTGTTCGCCTCGGCGCGGGTCGCCTTCGGCTTCCGCATGCTGACCTGGCGGGCGCCGGCGCAGATCGTCGCGGCGCTGCGCGGCGAACGGCCGCAGCTCGCCGCGGCCCGGCGGGAGGCGCATCCGATCCCCGCCGAAGGCCGCTCGCGGGCGGCGACGGTGGTCGACGCCGTCAACGCCAGCCGCCGGCGCGAGGCGGCCGCCGGCGAAAGCGAGACGGTCGCTGCCGGCGAATTGTCGCGCCGCATCCGTCCGGCGGGCCGGCCGCACGACGTGCCGGTTTCCGTGCCGGCGCCGCTCGGCCAGACCTTCCGCCGCCGCACCACCTCCCGCGTCTCGGCACGCGCGGGCAGACGGGACATTGCCCGATGAAGAAGCAGACACGCGAAGCGCTCAACGCTTATTATGTCGAGGCGGACAGCTGGGCCCATGACCGGGTGGACGCGCTCCAGGTCTCGCGCCGCACCGCCTGGCGAGTCGCCTTCGGCGCGTCGCTGATCGCGATCCTCGAGGCGATCGCCCTGGTCGTGCTGATGCCGCTCAAAACGGTCGAGCCCTATACCCTGCTGGTCGACCGCCAGACCGGCTTCGTCCAGGCGCTGCGGCCGATCGACGCCGAGCGGATTGCCCCCGACCGGGCGCTGACCCAGAGCTTCCTCGTCCAGTACGTCATCGCCCGCGAGGGCTTCGACATCGATTCGCTCCAGGAGAATTACCGCAAGGTCGCGCTCTGGTCGTCGGGCCAGGCGCGCGCCAATTATATCGCCGCCGCGCAGATCTCGAACCCGGAAAGCCCGCTCGCGCGCTATCCGCGTTCGACCATCGTCGAGACGCGGGTCAAGAGCGTCTCGCCGGTCGGGCGCGACGTCGCGATGGTCCGCTTCGAGACGCGGCGGCGCGACGCCGGCGGCCAGCTCGGCCCGCCCAGCGCCTGGGTCGCGGTGATCCGCTACCGATTTACCGGCGAGCCGATGTCGATCGAGGACCGGTTCATCAACCCGCTCGGCTTCCAGGTGGTCCGCTACCAGCGTAATCCCGAGGCGCCCCCGCCCGCGGAAGCGCCGCCGGTGGTCGTCGTCCCGCAGGTGCAAATCGTGCCCGTTCCGACGGCGCCGGCGCCGACCCAGCCGGCGCGGCCGGCGCGGAGCGAGCCCGAGCTTTGAGGCTTTGGCTCGCCCCGATCGCGGCGTTCGCCGCTTTGGCCCAGCCGGCGGCGGGCCAGTCGCGCGTCGAGACGGTCGAGTGGCGGCCGGATCAGGTCGTCCCGCTCCAGGTGGCGGCCGGCTACCAGCTGATGGTCGAGTTCGCGGCCGATGAGCATATCCAAAGCGTCGCGGTCGGCGACAGCGGCGCCTGGCAGGTGACCCCGAACCGGACTGGCGACCGCGTCTTCGTCAAGCCGCTCCAGGGCGGCCTGTCGACCAACCTCACCGTCGTCACCAGCGCCAGAACCTACACCTTCGAATTGAGCCCGCTCTACGGCCCGTCGGCCGACATGCCCTATGTCGTGCGCTTCAGCTATCCGGCCGCCGATGCGACCGCGGAGGCGGAGCCGGCGGGAAATGTGGCGGGCCGCTACCGGCTGAGCGGTGCCCGCGCGCTCCGGCCGAGCCGGATCAGCGACGACGGCGTCCATACCTATATCGAATGGCCGCGCGAGGCGGCGCTGCCGGCGGTCTATTCGATCGACGAGCGCGGCCAGGAATCCGTCGTCAACGGGATGATGCGCGACGATCTGTTCGTGATCGACGCGGTCGTCAGCCGGCTCGTCTTCCGCATCGACCGCGACGTCGCCCGCGCCGAGCGCGTGCCCGAACGGGCGCATCCCTAGATGGCGACGCGCAAACCGCCGGGCGATCCCCGCGTCGCCGCGCCCGAAACGGGCGAGGAGAGCGTCAAGCCGGTCGTGCCGCTGCCGCGCGCCGGGCCGTCGCCGCTCGTCTTCGGGATCGGCGCCGTGGTCGCGGCGGTGCTGCTGTTCAGCGTGCTCGACGCGCGCCGGCGCTCGCTCTCGGCGCCGTCCACCAGGGAGCGCGCCGCCGACCAGTTGACACTTGCGCCGCCGCCGCCGCTGTTCGTGCCGCGCGAGATTCCGCAGGCGCCGGTCGCTTTGGTGCCGGTGCCCGCGCCGCCGCCGCCCGCGCCGCCGCCGCCGGCGCCGGTCCCGCCCCAGATCATCTACGTGCCGCAGCCCGCGCCCGCGCCGGCTCCGGAAGCGACCGCGGCGCCGCCGCAGCGCGTCGCCAATTCGCCGGCGCTCGTGTTCGACGCCGGCGCGCCGTCGGGGGCAGAAGGGGCGCCGGCCGCCGCGACCGCCGAAGCCGAGAACGTGCCGGCGGCGAGCGGCGCCGCAGTGGCGGGGACGCGGACCCGCGCCGGCGTGCTCGCCAATCGCGCGACCACGGTCGTCCAGGGCACTTTGATCCAGGCGGTGCTCGAAACCGCGCTCGATTCGACCCGCGCCGGCCTCGCCCGCGCCGTCGTCCAGCGCGACGTCCGCAGCTTCGACGGCACGACGGTGCTGATCCCGCGCGGCAGCCGGCTGATCGGCGAATATCGCTCCGACGTTCAGCCCGGCCAGCATCGGGCGCTGGTCAACTGGTTCCGGCTGATCCGGCCCGACGGGATCACCATCGCGATCGGCTCGCCCGCCGGCGATCCGCTCGGCCGCGGCGGCATCCGCGCCAGTGTCAACAGCCATTTCTTCCAGCGCTTCGCCGGCGCCCTGCTCCAGTCGGCGCTCGACATCGGCGTCAACCTCGCCGCCTCGCACGTCGGCAGCGGCACCGTCGTGGTGCTGCCCGGGGCGGTGCAGAGCGGCGCCAGCCAGGTGATCCAGCCGCAGCAGATCACCCCGACCCTGACCGTGCGCCAGGGCACCAGCATCTCGATCTTCGTCGCCCGCGACCTCGACTTCACCGGCGCCGGAACCCGGCGATGAGCGCCGTCGCCGCCCTCGAGGAGGGCATCTATCTCCGCTCCTATCTGGCGCCCTTGACCGGCATGCTGGCGCGGCCCGACGTCACCGACATCTATGTCAACCGGCCGGGCGAGCTCTGGATCGAGACCAGCGGCGGCGAGATCGAGCGGCACGACGCGCCGGCGCTCGACGACGCGACCCTGGCCCGGCTCGCCCGCCAGATCGCGGCGCTGTCGCACCAGGGGATCAGCCGCGAGCATCCCCTCCTGTCGGCGACGCTGCCCGATGGCGCGCGGGTGCAGGTGGTGGCGCCGCCGGCGACGCGCGGGCCGCTGGCGCTGGCGATCCGCAAGCACGTCTCGCCCGACCTCGCGCTCGAAGACTATGTCGCGGCGGGCGCCTTCGCCGAGACCCGCGCGCGCGACAGCCTCGATCGCTCGGAGGTGGACCGGGCGCTGGCCGCGCAGCTCGCCGGCGGCGACATTCCCGGCATGCTCGCCAGCGCGGTCAGGGCGCGCAAGAACATCCTCGTCTCGGGCGGCACCTCGACCGGCAAGACCACCTTTTTGAACGCGCTGCTGCGCGAGGTCCCGGCCGGGGAACGGCTGATCCTGATCGAGGACACGCCCGAGCTAAAGGTGCATCACCAGAACGCGGTCGGCCTCCTGGCGGCGCGCAGCGAGCTTGGCGAGGCGCGGGTCAGCGCCAACGACCTCGTCGCCGCGTCGCTGCGCATGCGGCCCGACCGGATCATCCTCGGCGAGCTGCGCGGCGAGGAAGCCTTTGCCTTCCTGCGCGCGATCAACACCGGCCATCCGGGATCGATGACCACGGTCCATGCCGACGGCGCCGAGCGCGCGATCGAGCAGGTCGTCCTGCTGGTGCTGCAGGCGGGCACCCAGCTCAGCCGCGACGACGTGCGCCACTACATCAAGAGCACGGTCGACGTCTTCGTCCAGCTCGAGCGCATCGCCGGCAAGCGCCGCATCGCCGAGGTCGTGCTCAGCCATTGACCGGGAACATTTAGCGGGGGCAGGAGCTTTCCGGGCCGGCGATGAGGTCGAGGCAGCGGCCGTCGACGCTGCCGGGGGCGAGCGGCAGGCGAATGAGCGCGGCCAGCGTCGGCATGATGTCGACCGTCTCGACCGCGAGCGGCTGCTCGAAGCCGGTCATGCCGCGCCGCCAGAACAGGATCGGCACCCGCCGGTCATAGTCCCACGGGCTGCCGTGGGTGGCGACCGAGCCGCTGCTGCCGGGCGCGGCGATCGGCGTGATCCGGGGGCGCAGCATGACGTAGAAATCGCCCGACCGCTCGGCATCGAACGAGGCACGGGCGCGCTGCAGCAGCGACCAGGCGTCGGGCGGGCCCGACGGGACGGGCGCCGCCGCGAGCTCCTCGCGGGTGAAGACGGCGGCGACCTGGGGATGCGCGCGGTAGGCGCGGATCGCCTCGTCGCGGATGCGGGCGCGGGTCGCCTCGGGGAAGGTGCGGGCGACGTACATGTCGCCGAACGGGCCGTCGCCGTAGAGGATCCGGCCGGTGAGCCCGAGCCGCGCGGCGAGCGCGCCGTTCATCGCGCTGGCGGCGAGCGCGGGATCGACGCGGGCGGCATCCGCGACGCCCTGTTCGCGGGCACGCTCGGGCAAATCGAGCCCGCCATGGTCGGCGGTCAGCGTCACCACATAGTCGATCCCGGCGCGGTCCAATGTGGCGAAGAAGGCGCCGAGCGCGCGATCGAGCGCGAGCAGCTGGAGGCACATTTCGGCGCCCTGGGTGCCGTAGCGGTGGCCGACATAATCGGTCGCCGAGACGCCGATGGCGATGAGATCGGTCGCCGGCCCCTGGCCGAGCCGCATCGACTCGCGCAAGCTCCCCGCGAGGTCGAGGATCGCGGCGTCGAGCTCGGGCGAGGCGCGGAACAGCGCTTGGTCGTTGGCCGGGCGGGCGAAGCGGCCTTCGCCGACGGTCCGGGTGCCGCTGCCGACCGGCACGGCGCGGCTGCGGCCGGCGCAGACCGGATCGAGCGGCATCGGAACGTGGGCGGCGGCCAGAGCGCGCGCGGCCCGGGCATTGGCGGCGGCGACGGCGGGCGGCGCCGTGTTGCTGGCGTGGGTGACGAAGGCTCGGCCCTCCCACCACCAGCGCTGATTGGGATTGTGGCCGCCCATCATCACCGCGGCGCGGTCCTTGCCGGCGATTGCGACGACCCGGCTCGCCGGATCGGCGCGGCGCATCAGGTCGCCCAGCGTCGGCACGCGCAAATGGACGTCGGAGACGGTGTAATGGTCGGAATCGCTGCCGGGGACGCGCTCGTCCTCGGCGCAATAGATGTATTTGTCCGCCCGCGCGGCGCCCTGGTCGGTCCAGTTGTTGGCGACGATGCCGGTGCGGGCCGGGCGGTCGCCGGTGAGGATGGTCGAATGGCCGGGGCAGGTCTCGGTCGCGGCGTGCGATTGGAAGCCGGCGGGGAAGACGGCGCCCTCGGAGAGGCGGCGGAGGCCGCCGGTAAAGTGTCGGCGATATTCGGCGAACAGGTCGGCGGAGAATTGGTCGACCGAGATGGCGACGATCAGCCGCGGCCGGGACGGGGGCTGGGCGGGCGCCGCGGCGCAGCCGCCGAGTGCGAGCAGGGCTGCGAGCAGCCGCAGCTTCACGGCCGCGCGTCGAGCCGGCGGCCGATGGCCACGCAGACGACGATGATAAGGGGCACCAGCACTGCGGACAGCACCACCTTGGCAAGCATCTGCCCCAGCATCAGGTCGCCGATTGGCCGCACGCCATAGAAAGAGACGGTGATGAAGATGAGCGTATCGACGATCTGGGACAGCGCGGCGGCAACGAACCCGCGCAGCGCCGCGAACCGCCCGGTCGCCTCGGTCAGCTTGGCGAAGATCCAGATGTTGAGCGTCACCGAAACGCCGTAAGCGACGATCCCCGCCGCCATCATCCGCCAGCTCTGGCCGAGGATGATGGGGAAGGCCTGCTTGGCGGGCTCGTACATGCCGGGGTCGGTGGGGAGCTGCAGCACGATGAAAGTGAGCAGGATCGCCGCGATCAAGGGCGCGAAGCCGTAGCGCAACAGCCGGTTCGCCGTCTCCTTGCCGTGCAGCTCCGCGACCGCGCTCGATATCGCCACCAGGATCAGGAAGGGAAATATGCCGGCCTCGACGGCGAGCGGACCCATGGCAACCTGTTTGGCGCCGAGGACGCCGGCGATGGTGACCATGCCGCCATAAAAGATCGAGAAGGCGAAGAGAGAGCGGCTCGTGGCCGGCGCTGGGGCGGTGCTCATGACGTCTGCCTAACCGGTTTGGCGCCGCGCAAAAAGGGCTTTCCGTTCGCAGCCAATCCCGCCATGACCCGCCGGTGACTGAGACCCGTCTGGACGTGCTGGCGATTGGGGATGCGGTGGTGGATGTGATCGCCACTGCGGAGGATGCGTTCCTGGTCGAGGAGGGGCTGGTCAAGGGCTCGATGCAGGTGCTCGACGCCGACGGCGCGACCCGGCTCTACGCCAAGATGAGCCAGGCGCGCGAGACCAGCGGCGGATCGGCCGCCAACACCATGGCCGGGGTCGCCGCGCTGGGCGGCCGCGCCGGCTTCGTCGGCCAGGTCGCCAGAGACCAGCTCGGCGAGATCTTCAGCCACGACATTCGCGCGCATGGCGTCGAATTCGTCACCCCGGCGAGGAGCGGGGGCGCGCCGACCGGCCGCTGCCTGATCCTGGTCACCCCCGACGCCCAGCGGACGATGAACACCTTCCGCGGCGCCGCCCACGAGCTTTCCGCCGAGGCGCTCGATCCGGACCAGATAAGGGGCGCGGCGATCCTCTATCTCGAAGCCTATCTGTGGCGCTCGGCCGGGCCGCGGGCGGCGATGGCGCAGGCGATGGCGATCGCCCATGAGGCCGGGCGCAAGGTCGCCTTCACCCTCTCCGACATCGCCTGCATCAAGCCGCACCGCAGCGAGATGATGGCGATGCTCGACGCCGGCGCGATCGATCTCCTCTTCGCCAACGAGAACGAGATTTGCGAGCTGGCGGACGAAGGCGACCGCGACGCGGCGATCGCGGCGCTCCAGACCAAGGTGCCGCTGATCGTCGTCACCTGCGGCGCGGACGGGGCGCTCGCGGTCGAGCGGGGACGGCGCGTCTCGGTGCCGGTCGCGCGGCTCGGCACCGGCATCGTCGACACGACCGGCGCCGGCGACCTGTTCGCGGCCGGCTTCCTGGTCGGCCAGGCGCGGGGCAGGAGCCTCGAGGACAGCCTCCGCATGGGCGCGATCGCAGCGGCCGAGGTGATCTCCCACTTCGGCGCGCGGCCCGAAGCCGATCTCAAGGCGATGGTGGCCGAGCTGTGAAGCGGCTCGCGGTCTATTGCGGGTCGAGCATGGGAACCGATCCGGCCTTCGCGTCGACGGCACGGGCATTGGGCGAGGAGATGGCGCGCCGCGGCATTGGCCTCGTCTATGGCGGCGGCCGGCTCGGGCTGATGGGGATCGTCGCCGACGCGGTGCTCGAAAATGGCGGCGAGGCCTTTGGCGTGATCCCGCAGGCCCTCATCGACCTCGAAGTCGCCCATACCGGCCTGACCGAGCTCCACATCGTCGCCTCGATGCACGAGCGCAAGGCGATGATGAGCGAATTGACCGACGCCTTCGTCGCCATTCCCGGCGGCATCGGCACGTTGGACGAATTGTTCGAGGCATGGACCTGGAACGCATTGGGCTATCACGCCAAGCCGCTCGCCCTCCTCAACGTCGCCGGCTTTTGGGACGGCATGATCGCCTTCCTCGACACGGTGACGGCGAGCGGGTTCATGTCGCCGGCGCGGCGCGGGCAATTGCTGGTCGCGGACACGATTCCGCAGGCGATCGACCGGCTCGACGCGGCGATCGGCAGGGCCGAGCCGAAAATGGTTTGGTGATTCGGCGCGGGCGCGCAATGGTGGGCCGAACAGAGCGAATCCGGGGGGAGAAACCATGCATTATCTGATCGGGATCGGCGGCATCGTGCTGATCCTCGCCATCGCCTATGCCTTCTCCGCCAACCGGCGCTGGATTCGCCTCCGGGTCGTCGGCGCCGCCTTCGGGCTGCAGGCCGGGCTGGCGGTCCTGGTGCTCTACACCCCATGGGGAATCCGGGGCATCCGGGCGATGTCGAACGGCGTTTCCGCCCTCCTCGGCTATGCCAGCGAGGGCACCATATTCCTCATCGGCCGCCCGCTCTTCGAAAGCCCGCTCGGGCAGAGCTTCGTGTTCCAGGCCTTGCCGGTGATCATCTTCTTCGCCGCTTTGATCTCGATCCTCTACTATCTCGGCATCATGCAGCTGATCATCAAATGGGTCGGCGGCGCGATCCGGCTGGTGACCGGGATCACCCGCGTCGAATCGCTCAGCGCGGCCGCGAACATCTTCGTCGGCCAGTCGGAAAGCCCGCTGGTGATCAAGCCCTATATCGCCAATCTGACGCCTTCCCAGCTGTTCCTCGTCATGACCGTCGGCATGGCCGGCGTCGCCGGGACCATATTGGGTGCCTATGCGGCGCTGATCGGCCAGCATCTGCTTCCCTATCTGCTGGCTGCCAGCTTCATGTCGGCGCCGGGCGGCATCCTGATGGCGAAGATCATCATGCCCGACGATCCGCAGGCGAAAGATGCCGAACCCGAGCCGGAGGGCGAGGACGCCCATGGCGAGGAGCGCCCCGCCAACATCATCATGGCCGCCGCCCAGGGCGCCCAGACCGGCGTCAAGCTGGCGGTCGCGGTCGGCGCGATGGTGCTCGCCTTCGTCGCTCTGGTCGCGCTCCTGAACGGGCTGCTCGGCGGGTTGGGCGATCTGTTGGTCTACGCGGCCGATCGGATCGGCAACCCCTTCAGCCCCGCCGCCGCGGAGCTGCTCGGCAACCTCAGCATGCAGCGGTTGCTCGGCTATGTCTTCAAGCCGGTCATGTACATGCTGAACGTGCCCTGGAACGAGGCCGGGATCGCGGGCGGCCTGTTCGGCACGAAGGTCGTTGTCAACGAGTTCGTCGCCTTCATCGATCTCAAGGGGATTCAGGCCGGCAGCGCGGCGCTGTCGCCGGCGACCGTCGCGATCGTCACCTTCATGCTGTGCGGCTTCGCCAATTTCAGCTCGATCGCGATCCAGATGGCGGTGACCGGCGGGCTCGCCCCCAACCAGCGGCCGATGATCGCCAAACTGGGCCTGAAAGCGCTGCTCGCCGGCTCGCTCTCGAACCTGATGAGCGCGGCACTGGCCGGGCTGATCCTCAGCGCGACCGGAACCGTTCCCGCCGCCCCGCCGCCGCCCGCGCCGGCACCCGTGGCCGCGCCGCCGGTCGCCCCGCCGCCCGCGGCGACCCCGGCCGGCGGCTAGGTTTGAGCAATTCGGCGCATTGGATTATGGGAGGCGCATGGACACGCTCGCACCCGCAAAATCCGTCGCCTCCGTCTCGCTGCTCGACGCGGACCGCGACCCCGAAGGCTTTTCCGATGAGCTCGGCCGCTCGTTCGAGCGCTACGGCTTCGCGATCGTCGGCGATCACGGCATTCCGGACGAGCTGATCCATCGCGCCGAGGAGAAGGCGAAGGCCTTTTTCGCGCTGCCCGAGGAGGTGAAGCGCAAATATCACCAGCAGGGCGGCGGCGGCGCCCGCGGTTACACGCCGTTCGGCATCGAGACCGCCAAGGGCGCGGTCAATTACGACCTCAAGGAGTTCTGGCACGTCGCCCGCGAGCTGCCGCCGGGCCACAAATATAGCGATTCGATGGCGCCCAACCTCTGGCCCGAGGAGGTCGAGTCGTTCAAGGCCACCTTCCTCGAGCTGTTCGCGGCGTTCGATAAGGCCGGCCTCAAGCTGCTCGAGGCGATCGCGCGTTATCTCGGGCTCGCGCCCGACTATTTCGTCGACACGGTCAAGGACGGCAATTCGATCCTGCGCCTGCTCCATTACCCGCCGATCCCCGGCGACGGCCCCAACGTCCGCGCCGGCGCGCACGAGGACATCAACACCATCACCCTCTTGCTCGGCGCCGAGGAAGCGGGGCTGCAGCTGCTCGACCGCGACGGCGACTGGCTGCCGGTCACGCCCAGGCCCGGCGAGCTTGCCGTCAACATCGGCGACATGCTGCAGCGGCTGACCAACAACGTCCTCAAGTCGACCACCCACCGGGTGGTGAACCCGCCCCCGGAGCGGCGCGGCAAGTCGCGCTACTCGATGCCCTTCTTCCTCCACTTCCGCTCGGATTTCCCGATCGAGACGCTGGCCAATTGCATGTCGGCGGAGCGGCCCAACCTCTATCCCGAGCCGATCACCGCGGACGAGTATCTCCAGGAGCGGCTGCGCGAGATCAAGCTGGCCTGAGATGCAAAGGCGCGCAGAGGCGCGCCCCTTCAGACGTCATGCTGAACTTGATTCAGCATCCATGAACACGGATTGCGGGCGTTCTGCACAGCCGTGTTCATGGATCCTGACTTTCGTCAGGACGACGGAGCACAGGGTCAGCCGGCATCTTTCAAACTGGCGGGGCCGAAGCCGTGGGGCAGCAATGCCCTGATCGTGCTGACGATCGTCTCGGTACCGTCGCCGTTTGCCGAAATCACCTCGACGTCGATGCCGGAGAGGTCGGCCGCCTCGTAGATCGCCTGGCGGCAGCCGCCGCAGGGCGTCACTGGCGCCGCGCCCGCCAGCGCGCCGTCGGCCCCGACATGGCCGCCGGCCACGGCGATGCGGGCCACCTTGTCGAGGCCGAACGCCTGCCGCGCCGCCGTCAGCGCGGAGATTTCGGCGCAGATGCCGAGCCGGTAGCAGGCATTTTCCATATTGGCCCCGACCGCGATCTCGCCATCGACCGATTCGACCGCGCAGCCGACGCTGAAGCGGGAATAAGGCGCATAGGCGGAAAGCGCCGCGGCGCGCGCCTGCTCGACGAGGGAATCATCGCTCATGCCCCGAGCATAGCCATCGCGGGCGCAAAAAGAAGGGCGGCGCGGATTGCACCGCGCCGCCCGAGCTTTTCGGCCCTGAGGCCCGATTTCTTATCTGTAGGCGACGTTGAGCGTGAAGCTGATCGCGCGCGGCGCGCCGATCGACACGAAGGGCGCCGTATTGTTCAGCAGCGCGCCGCCGAAGTTCGGCACGTAGAGCCGGTCGAACAGGTTGGTGACGTTGACCTGGAGATAGGTGTCGTCGTTGAGGCCGAGGAAGCCGAGCCGCAGCCGCGCGTCGAGATCGACGGTGGTGAAGCCCGGCGCCTTGGCGCCGTAAGCGTTGATGACTTGCGGCAAGTTCCCCGGGGCTGCCGTATTCGGACAGAACCTGACGTTCTGGAAGGCGACCCCGCACAACGTCACCGGAAGATTCTCGTCGTTGACATAACGCGGCCCCGTCCGCTTGGCCTGGACGCCGACCTCGAGCGGGCCGAAATGGCCCTGGAGGCGGCCGCCGAAGGTGTAGACCGGCGCGCCCGATTCACGCATGCCGGCGGTATTCGCGAAGATCGCGGTGCCGGTGCTGCCGGCCGGGCAGTTGGGTGTGACCGTCGCCGAACACTCGCCCGCCAGCACGTTGTCCCGAATGCTCGACCAGAGATACGAGCCGAACGCGTGGATCGAGAGCTCGGGGATCGGCTGGTAGTCGAAGTTCACGTCGATGCCGTAGCGGTCGACCGCGCCGAGGTTGCGGAACACGTTGGCGTCGAGATCCGGGTCGAAGGCCGAAGCCAGCCGGTTCTGGAACACGGTGTACCAGAGCGCCAGCTGGGCCTGGATGGTACGCGAGCGATAGCGCAGGCCAACGTCGAAATTGTCGGTCGTTTCCGGCTTCGGCAGCGCCTGCGCCGTTCCCGCCGGATAGAAGAAGCTGTTGTAGAGAAGGTCGGTGCTCGGGACCTGCAGGCCGCGCGAGTAGCTCGCATAGACCGAGGCGCGGGGCATGAAATCGTAGATGAAGCCGACGTTCGGCAACACCGCATTGTATTTGAGCACGCGGTGCTGCGGGCCCTGAGGAGCAACGAGAACGCCGCCGCCGATATTGACGGTGTTCGTCGCCAGGTAGGACGCCAGGCCCGCCGAATTGGTGCCGAAGCACTCGACGAAGCCGCTCGCGCTCGACGTCGCGCAGAAATTGTTGAGATCGCGGGTGAAGAAGGGCGCGCGCACGCCGACATTGACGGTCAGGCGGTCGTCGAAGAACTCGCCGCGATACTCGCCCGAAATCTGGTGCAGCAGGGCGATCGAGCGACGGTCGCGCTTCTCCAGGATATCATTATTCCCGGCGATGACCGGGTCGTTGATCGGGAAGACGTCGAACGGCTCCCCGTTGACCTGCAGGAAGCCGGTCTCGCCGGTCTGCCGGTGGCGGCCGCGATCGAAGGCGTAGGCGATGCGGACGACGTGATCGTCGTTGATCTCGTAGCGGAGCGAGGCGTTGAGGCCCCAGCGGTGCGTGGCGGTCTGGCTCGGCGCGACCAGCCGGACGGTGTCGAGGGTGTCGCCGTCGCCGTTGAGGTCACGCCCGAAGAACGGAGTGCCGCCCAGATAGCCGATCTGGCAGCTGCGGCCGGCCGTTCCCGGGCTCTGGACGCACTGTTGCGGCGTCGCGGTGCCGCTCGCCGGATTGACGTCGCGGAAGCCCTCCTGCGCGACCACGGTGCCGCCGCCATTGGCCTTCACCCACTGGAAGCTGGGATCGACCGTGAGGATCAGCTGGTCGGTCAGCGTGAAGCGCGACTGGAAGCGCACGTTGCCGGTGTTGGAGGGGTTGTAGCGCTCCTCGAATTCCTGGCCGCAGGTATTGGCACCGTCGGGATCGACATAGCCCGCCGCCGTCACCTGGGCGGCGGTTTCGAAGATGGCATTTCGCTGGATCAGGCAGCGCGGGACCGTATAGTCGCGCTCGGCCCTGGTCAGCGGGTAGCGGTTGCCGGCTGCCGACCCGACAACGCGCGGCAATGAGCCGGGCAGCGCGTTCTGGGTGAGGTCGGTGCGCAGCGGCAGCGAGCCGAAGAAATTGTTGCGGTTCTGGTTGTAGTGGATGGCGGCCGAGATGAAGTCGCCGTTGGAGCCGATCGGCTGATAGATGCGCGCATTGTACTGCTGCTTGTAGATGATGCCGCGGTGGCCGTAGACGGTGTCGTTGGTGGCCATGCTCGCGGCGGCGAAGGCGCGCGTGCCCCACGGCCCGATCGCGCCGGTGTCGACGACGCCGAAGACGCGCATGTAATTGCCGCCGTCGAACTCGCCGTACGAGCCCTGGAGGCGGGCGCCGAAGGTTTCGAAGGGAAGGCGTGTCCGGAAGTTGATCGTGCTGCCCGTCGCCGAGGCGGTCGGGCTGTCGACGTCGGTCGAGCCCAGGGAGACGGCGACCCGGTCGATGACCTCGGGGTCGAGAAACTGGTTCGAGAAGAGCGCGTAATTGCCGGTGTCGTTCAGCGGAATGCCGTCGAACGTCTCCGAGATGCGGCTGTTGTCGAAACCGCGGATGAACAGCGTGCCGCCGGCCGAGCCGAACGGATCGTTGTTGGTAAAGCTGACGCCCGGGAGCTGGTTGATGACCTCGTTGATCGACTGGCCCGGCGTCTGGTGCTGGATGAACTCGGAGTTCAGCTCCGCGCGGGTCTTGGTCGTGTCCGGCACGATCACGCCGGCGACGTTGGCGTTGCGGGTGCCGGTGACGACGATGGCCGCCTCATTCTCGAATTCGGCGGTGCCCGTGGATTGGGCGAAAGCGACGCCCGGCATGACAAGGGCGGTGGTGGCGCAAAGCAGTGCGATCTTCTTCATGACGATGATTCCCCCGAGGCAGACGTGCCTTCCGATGAGTCGGCTATAGCAAGCCCCATTTTACGGTTCAAAGACTCTTCACCGTATCGCTCAAGATTCTGAAAAAGCGTGGCGCGGACGCTTCACGTCTCGGAAAAACGGCGGAAAACCGGCCTCGTTGCGCCCGCGATTGCTAGCGGAACGGCGGCTCGTCGAAGCTGCGCAATTTGCGCGAATGGAGCTGCGGGCCCTCGCGCCTCAGGATGCGCAGCGTCTCGATGCCGATTCGCAGGTGCTGGCTGATCGCCCGCTCGTAAAAGGCGTTGGCCTGGCCGGGCAGCTTGATCTCGCCGTGCAGCGGCTTGTCGGAGACGCACAGCAAGGTGCCGTAGGGGACGCGGAAACGGTAGCCCTGGGCGGCCACGGTCGCCGATTCCATGTCGATGGCGACGGCGCGCGACTGGTTGAAGCGCAGCGCCGAGAGGGTGAGTCGCAGCTCCCAGTTGCGGTCGTCGGTGGTGACGACGGTGCCGGTCCGCAGCCGGCGCTTCAGGTCCTGCGGGTCCTCGCCGGTGACCTCGACCGCGGCGTCGAACAACGCCTGCTGGACTTCGGCGATCGCCGGAATCGGCACCTCGGTCGGCAGCACGTCGTCCATCACATGGTCGTCGCGCAGATAAGCGTGGGCGAGGACATAGTCGCCGATCGTCTGGCTGGGGCGCAGCCCGCCGCAATGGCCGATCATCAGCCACGCTTCCGGGCGCATCACCGCGAGATGGTCGCAGATCGTCTTGGCGTTGGAGGGGCCGACGCCGATGTTGACGAGGGTGATGCCCTCGCCGTTGGGGGCGATCAGGTGATAGGCCGGCATCTGGTGCCGGCGCCAGCCGCCCTCGGCGACCTGGGCCACAGCGTCGGGCATGTCCTTGGTGACATAGACGCCGCCGGCCGCCGAAAGGCCCTCATAGGGGCTGTCCTCGGAGCGCAGCTCCTCGACCGCCCAGCGGACGAACTCGTCGACATAGCGGACATAGTTGGTGAACAGGATGTAGCGCTGGGTGTGCTCGACGGGGGTGCCGGTATAGTGGCGCAGCCGCGCCAGGCTGAAATCGACCCGGGGGCCGTCGAACAATGACAGGGGGCGCGCCCTGTCCGGGGTCTGCAGCCATGCGCCGTCGGCGACCTCGTCGCCGATATGGGCGAGCTCGGTGGTCGGGAACCACATCGCGAGGTCGGCCGCCTGCGCCCCGTCGAGCCTGAGATCGTCGGTGCCGTCGAGGACGTAGGGGTAGGGGATCTCGCTCGCCGACCGGCCGACCGAGACTTCGACCTGATAATCCTGGAGCAGGCAGCGCAGCTGCTCGGTCAGGTATTTGCGGAAGAGATAGGGCCGGGCGACGCTGGTCGCATAATGGCCCGGCTGGTTGAGCCGGCCATAGGCCCGCGGCGGGAAGTTGGGCGGGCTGCCGTAGGGATAGTCGACGCGCAGCTCCGGATAGGCGAAACGGCCCTCGGCGCGGGCCCCGGGATCGGGGCGCTCGCCGTTCTTGAGATAGCGGGCGAGCGCCGTGCGCAGGTTGGCGACCGATTCGTCGTACATCTCGCAGAGGCGATCGATCACCCGCGGGATGTCCTCGATCGTCGTCGCTGCATGCTTTTTTGCTGTCATGCCGGCCGTCATTCCGCCTCGCGGGGCGACATGTCAAACCTCGGCACCCTAGGGCTGGGGGAGGATGCGCGGATTGAGGCGCCGGGAGCCGCAGGTCTGGAGCAGCTGGGTGATCGCGGCCGAGCTCTCGCCGATCGTGAAGATGCTGTCGAACCGGTGATTCTCGATATCCCGCGCGCGAATGACGAGGCGCCGGGCGCCCATCGTCGAGCGCAGGAAGGAAACGAGGCGGCCGCGATCGTCGAAGCTCGCGGTGCGGTCGTGAACGTGCCACAGGCGCCGCACCGGCCGCTGCTCGTCGAACCGGTAGATCAGCGGTTGCTGGCCGGTCAGAGGATTGCCGCGGGCGAGCCAGCGGCGTGAATGATAACGGACGCTGACGTCGCCCCAATCGGGTGACTCGCAGCGTATCTCGATCCGCTCGCCCTCGCCGCGCAGGATCGCGGTCGCGCGCAGCCGGTCGGTGATCGCGTCGCGCACGATCGATATCTCCATCGGCCGCGCGGGCGGCTCGAGCGCGGGCTGCGCGGCAACCAGGGCCAAAGCGATCAAAACCATCGAAAAACAAGCTCCTTGGCGGCGGCAATAGGTTGCGAAGGCACGCGGGGCAACTGCCCGGTGCGAACGGCGGTTCCCCGGCGAAGCTTTGGCTTGCGTCGGCGCGCGGGCGCGCCTAAATCGCAGACCGAGTTCGGCCGCTCCGTGAAGGGGCGGCCCTTATCGTTTTTGGAGGACCAATTGGCCCAGCCGCTCATGCCCCACGCGACCGCCAGCTGGCTGGTCGACAACAGCTCGCTCACCTTCCAGCAGATCGCCGAATTTTGCGGCCTGCACATCCTCGAGGTGCAGGCGATCGCCGACGACACCGCCGCCACCAAGCTCACCGGGCGCGACCCGCTGCGCTCGGGCGAGCTCACCCAGGACGAGATCGAGCGCGGCCAGAACGACCCCGATTACAAGCTCAAGATGCAGAAGGAGCCCGACCAGGCGGTCCGCACCAGGGGGCCGCGCTACACTCCCGTCTCCAAGCGCCAGGACAAGCCCGACGGCGTCGCCTGGCTGATCCGCAACCATCCCGAGCTCTCCGACGGCCAGATCGGCAAGCTGATCGGCACCACCCGCTCGACGATCCAGGCGATTCGCGAACGCAGCCATTGGAACATCGCCAACATCCAGCCCAAGGATCCGGTCACCCTGGGCCTCACCTCGCAGCGCGAGCTCGACGCCGCGGTCGCCAAGGCGGCCAAGGCGGCCGGCGCCGCGCCGCCGCGCGACATGACCTTCGATGAGGATCGCGAGGCGCTGATCGTCGAGCTGCGCGCCGAGCGCGAGGCCGCCGCCCGCGAAGCCGAGGCCGCGCTTGCCGCGGAAGGCGAATCGGTGGAGGCCGAGGCCGAGCCGAATGCCGAAAACCTCTTCAAGAGCTGAGCCGGCGACCCCGGACGCGTCGCTCGCCCGGGACGAGCCTTATTCGCACAAGGGCCTGACCTATCCGCTCGGCCGGACGGGACCCGACTATGGCGCGCTGGTCCAGCTCGCCGACGGCATCGGCTGGACCCGCTCGCCGGTGCCCGGCTCGCTCAACCATATCAACCTGTGGGTCCTCGAGGATGAGGACGGCATCGCCCTGGTCGACAGCGGCCTTAACATGCCGGCGGCGCGAGAGGCCTGGGAAAGCCTGTTCGCCGGGCCGCTCGCCGGGCGCGCGGTGACGCGGGTGATCTGCACCCATTTCCATCCCGACCATCTCGGCCTCGCCGGCTGGCTGACCGAGCGGTTCGGCGTGCGGCTGTGGATGACCCGCGGCGAGTGGCTGTTCGCCCGGATGCTGACCACCGACGTGCGCGATACGCCGCCGCCCGAGGCTCCGGCCTACCAGCGCGCCGCCGGCTGGAGCGAAGAACGGATCGCGGAGGAGGCCGCCAAGGGATGGGGGCGCTTCGCGGCGATGGTGAGCCCGGTCCCGGTCGCCTACGTGCGGATGCAGGACGGCGACGAGATCGCGGTCGGCGGCCGGACCTGGCGGGTGGTGATCGGCAGCGGCCATTCGCCCGAACATGCCTGCCTGATCGACGACGCCGGCAAGCTGATGATCGCCGGCGACCAGGTGCTGCCGCGGATCACCTCCAACGTCTCATTGAGCCTCAGCGAGCCCGAGGCGGACCCGCTCGGCGAATGGCTGGCCTCGATCGAGAAACTGAAGCGGCTGCCGGACGACCTGCTCGTCCTGCCCTCGCACGGCGAGCCGTTCACCGGCCTCCACGCCCGCCTCGACGCGCTCGCCCAAGGCCATCGCGGCCGGCTCGACGCGCTCCACGCCCACCTCGCCGCGCCGCGCCGCGCGCTCGACTGCTTCGTCGTGCTGTTCGGACGCCAGATCGACGACGGCTCGCTCGGCCTCGCCACCGGCGAGGCGATGGCGCACCTCCGGCACCTCGAGATCGAGGGCAGGGCGGTGCGGGAGGCGAGGGACGGCGTCTACTGGTATCGCGCCATCCAAAAGTCGTCGGTTCCCGCTCGAGCTCGTCCTTCGGCATGATATTCGCGGCGCCTGTCTTCTGACTGGACAAATCGAGGATTGTCCAGGTTTGGATTGGAATTATCGCGCGCAGCCTGTTGCGGGGTAGACGATTCCGTCTTACCACTCGACCAAGGGGGACGTCATGGTCGATCAGCATTCTGGCGCGCGTGTGCGAACCGCTATTGGCAGATGCCTGTTGCTCGCCGTCGGAGGCTTGTTGTCCGCTTGCGCGTCTTTCACGAGCATGCCGGAGCCTTTTCTGCCCCCTCAAGGGACGGATGTTCCTGCAAACTATTATGTCGCGAAGGCACTGGAGTGCTTCCATTCGCCCAACGACACCTGTCGTAACGGCATGTCTCCGAGGCAATGGCGCGATACGGTCGTGATCACTTACATGGCGGCGGCGGACACACGCTATCAACAGTTCCGCATGGGTCTGTCGCGGGAAATGCGAGGGGCCAATTTTGGCCTTGAGTCCAGCACCATGGTGCTCTCGGCCGCCGGGACCATCGCCTCGCAAGGCACCGCAAACGTCCTTGCCGCGGCCGTGGCGGCTCTAACTGGCGCTCGGGCGTCATTGGCGCGCGAAGTCTATTTCGAACGGACCATCCCGGCGCTCGGCGCCGGCATGGAGGTTGCCCGGCTCGAGGTCGCGACGCGGATACTCACCAATCTCGGCAAGTCCGAGACCGAATATCCGCTCGAAATAGGCATCCTGGATGCGTTCGCCTACGGGCGCGCCCCGAGTATCGACCAGGCCATCCAATTGGTGACGACCCAAGCGGGCGCCGCGGCAGCCGCGCAGCATCGCAACTACGATGTCGCGATTCAGAACATGTCCGGGGTCATCGTTCCTGCGGCCCGTCTTCCCCAATTGGCCCGCGTGACTACGCAGATAGACGGCTTGGCAACTGGCAACAAGACTCAGGAGATGGGCTGGGTTCTGCAAGGCCTCGGCCTCACCGCGACCGGGAGCCTGGAGGATCAGGCTGCGGCGGCGAACAGTGCCGTTCAGGCGCGCGCGCGCGATGGAACCCTGCAGGCATTCCTGGACCAAATGAAGACCCAACATTCCCTGGAGCTCGACAAATGACAGAAAGAGTCGAAGGCCTGCAGCCGAACAAGAGCCTGAGCGACATCGAAGGCTGGGTTCAAACCAACGAGGCGACCTGGGGGCCGATTTTCAAAATCGGCAATGACGGGACCAATACCGGCGCCAGCTTCTACTGGAAAGATCCCGCCCATCCCAAACCGAGCGTCTATGCGAAGGTGAAGCTGACGATAGACGGCAGCGCTCCGGCCGGTACGACGAAGCTATGCGACGGCTGGCCGTTCGTCTCGGGGCAGGAGCAGCATGTGGTGGTCTATCGGCCCGCCGCCTGATCGAGGCCCCCATCACGCTTGACCGCTGCTTTCGCGAAAGCCATTGCTTGAGCCATGGCTGACGAACAGCAACCGGATTTCGCCGAGCTCTCCTTCGAGGCGGCGCTGAAGCGGCTCGAGGAGATCGTCCACAAGCTCGAAAGCGGCGAGGCGTCGCTCGATGAGGCGATCGCGCTGTACGGCGAAGGCGATCGGCTGAAGCAGCAGTGCGAGGCCCGGCTCGCCGCGGCGCAGGCGCGGATCGAAAAAATCCAGTTCGGGCGCGACGGCAGCCCCGCAGGCACCGCGCCCTTCGGCGACGAATGAGCCTCCAGGCCGCGCTCGATGCGGTCGGCGCCGAGATCGACCGCGCCTTCGATGCCCTGCTCGGCGTGCCCGCCGACGCCCGCGGCCGGCTCTACGAGGCGATGCGCTACGCCGCGATCGGCGGCGGCAAAAGGATCCGGCCGATGCTGGTCGCCGCCGCCTGCGACCTCTTTCGGGTCGATCGGGCGCGGGCGATGCGGGTCGCGCTCGCGGTCGAGTGCATCCACGTCTATTCGCTGATCCACGACGATCTGCCGAGCATGGACGACGACGATTTGCGGCGCGGCAAGCCGACCCTGCATCGCGCCTTCGAGGAATCGACCGCGATCCTCGCCGGCGATTCGCTGCACGCGCTCGCCTTCGAAATCCTCGCCGACGAGGCGACCCACGAGGATCCGTTCGTCCGCGCCGAATTGGTCGTCGAGCTCGCCCGCGCCTCCGGCCCGGCGGGGATGGCCGGCGGCCAGATGATGGACCTGATGGCGGGCGAGATGGATCTCGACCTCGCCGCCGTCACCCGGCTCCAGCAATTGAAGACCGGCGCGCTGATCGGCTGGTGCGTCGAAGCGGGCGCGATCATGGGCCGGGTGCCGCCCGAAGGCCGTACCGGGCTCAGGGGCTATGCGCGCGACGTCGGCCTCGCCTTCCAGATCGTCGACGACCTGATCGACCATGAGGGGATGGAGGAGAAAGCGGGCAAGCGCGTCGGCAAGGATCTCGCCGCCGGCAAGCAGACCGTCGTCTCGCTGCTCGGTCCCGAACGGGCGCGGCGCCAGGCGGACCTCTTGATCGACCAGGCGATCGAGCATCTCCACAGCTTCGGCGAGGAAGCGGACCTGCTCCGCGCGGTCGCGCGCTTTGCGGTGGAGCGCGATCACTGATCGCTCTATGGGAGGGGGAATGAGGACAGGCGTCTATCCCGGCACGTTCGACCCGATCACCCTCGGGCACATGGATATCATCCGCCGCGCCGCCCATCTCGTCGACCGGCTGGTGATCGGGGTCACCACCAATCCGTCCAAATCGCCGATGTTCACCGTCGAGGAACGGCTCGCCATGGTCGAGCGCGAGACGGCGGAGATCCGGGACGGCGCCGAGATCCGGGTCGTCTCGTTCGATTCGCTGCTGATGGACTTCGCGGTGCGCGAAGGGGCCTCGATGATCGTCCGCGGCCTGCGCGCCGTCGCCGACTTCGAATATGAGTTCCAGATGGCGGGGATGAACCAGCAGCTGAACGACGACATCGAGACCGTCTTCCTGATGGCCGGCGTCTCGCTGCAGCCGATCGCCTCCAAGCTGGTCAAGGAGATCGCCCTCTACGGCGGCGAGATCGGCCGGTTCGTGACGCCGGCGGTGGCCCGCGATGTCCGCGCCCGGGTCGACCGCGACGGGCGCCGCGGCGGCTGATCGGCGCTTGAGGCGCGGGCTCAGCCCGCCTAGACACTGACCAGCTTCGGGAAATCAAAGGGTTCAAGCATGCCGCGTCTTTTGTCACTTTTCGCCGCCCTCGCTGGCCTGTTCCTGAGCGCCGCGCTCGCCGCCCAGACCCCGCCGCCGACGCCGTTCGCGCCGCCGCCGCTCACGCCCGACAACAGCTGGATCCTCGATCTGTCGACCGGCGGCCGGGTCGTGATCCAGCTGCGGCCCGACGTCGCGCCCGCCCATGTCGAGCGGATCAAGGCGCTGACCCGCCAGGGCTTCTACAACGGCCTCACCTTCTTCCGGGTGATCGAGGGGTTCATGGCCCAGGGCGGCGACCCCCAGAACAGCGGCATGGGCGGCTCCTCGCTGCCGAACCTCACAGCCGAGATCAACGGCCTTCCCCATGTCCGCGGCGCGCTCGGCATGGCGCGGGCGCAGGACATGAACAGCGGCAACAGCCAGTTCTACATCATGTTCGTGCCGCGGCTGCAGATGGACCGGCAGTACACCATCTTCGGCCGGGTGGTGTCGGGCATGAACTTCGTCGACGCGATCGAGCGCGGCGAGCCGCCGCCGGCGCCGAGCCGGATCGTTCGCGCCTCATTGGGCGCCGACAACGTCCCGCCGATGACCGCCGACGAGCTGCGCGCCGCCGCCGCCCAGATGGCCGCCGCCCAGCCGGCGCCCGCGGCGCGGCTGCCCGGCCCGGTCGGCCCGGCGGAGCCGCCGCCGGCGGCGGGGCCGCGGGCGCTCGAGCCGGTCCGGGCGGCGAACGCGCCGCCGCGGCCGCGGCGGCCGACACGTCCTCCGAATTAGGGACTTTGGGTGCGTGTCGATGCTTTCGACTTCGAGCTGCCGGCCGACCGGATCGCGCTGAGGCCCGCCGCACCGCGCGACAGCGCGCGGCTGCTGCAAGTGGCGGGCGACGCGATCTCGGATCATATGGTCCGCGACCTGCCGCGCCTGCTTCGGCGCGGCGACATGCTCGTGTTCAACGATACCCGCGTCATCCCGGCCCAGCTCGAAGGCACGCGCGGCGCGGCGCGGATCGGCGCGACCCTGCACAAGCGCGAGGGACCGCGCGCCTGGCGCGCCTTCGTCCGCAACGCCAAACGGCTGCGCGAGGGGGACCGGGTCGAGTTCGGCGAAGGCGTGGCGGCGATCGCCGGCGAGCGGGAGGAGGACGGCTCGTTCCTGCTGACCTTCGCGGGCGATGAGCCGGTCGAGCGGCTGCTCGCGCGGGCCGGGCGGATGCCGCTGCCGCCCTACATCGCCGGCAGGCGCGCCGCCGACGAGCGCGACCGCGCCGACTACCAGACCATGTTCGCGCGTGAGGAGGGGGCGGTCGCGGCGCCGACCGCGGCGCTCCATTTCACCCCGGCGCTGATGGAGGGCCTCGCCGCGGCGGGGATCGACCACGAGACGCTCACCCTCCATGTCGGCGCCGGCACCTTCCTGCCGGTCAAGGCCGCCGACACCGAGGGCCATGTCATGCACGCCGAATGGGGCCGGATCGCGCCCGCGACGGCGGACCGGCTGAACGCGGCGCGGGCCGGGGGCGGCCGCATCATCCCGGTCGGCACGACCTCGCTGAGGCTGCTGGAAAGCGCGGCGGACGAGGCCGGGCGCGTGCGGCCGTTCGAGGGCGACACCGCGATCTTCATCACCCCGGGCTACCGCTTCCGCGCCGTCGACGGCCTGATCACCAACTTCCATCTGCCGCGCTCGACCCTGTTCATGCTGGTCGCGGCGCTGATCGGGCTGGAGACGATGCGGGCGGCTTATTCCCATGCGATCCGCGAGGGCTACCGCTTCTACTCCTACGGCGACGCGAGCCTGCTGCTGCCCTAGCCGACCGCGACGCCCTTCCAGAAGGCCACCCGGTCCCTGATCTCGGCGGCGGCGGGCTTGGGGTCGGGATAATACCAGGCGGCGTTGCGGTTTTCGGAGCCGTCCACCTCGAGGTGGTGATAATGAGCGATGCCCTTCCACGGGCAGATCGTGGTCGTGTCGCTGTCGCGGAGCAGCGCGGCATTGACCGCGTCGCGCGGGAAATAATGGTTGCCTTCGACGATCACCGTGTCGTCGCTCTCGGCGATCGTGGCGCCGTTCCAGGTCGCTTTCACCATCTCGCGCAGATAGCAGGCCGCGAGGCACGGAGATAGTTGACAAAGTCAACTAATGGCGCAAGCTGGCCGCTATGGACGATGCCGTCGCCGCCGTGCGCGCCTTCACCCGCTTCTACACCCGCTTCGCCGGCGCGCTCGACGCCCATTATATGGACAGCGACCTGTCGCTCGCCGAAGCCCGGCTGCTCTATGAAATCGCCAACCGACCGGAGCCGCTGGCGGCCGAGCTGCAGGCGGAGCTGGGGCTCGATGCCGGCTATGTCAGCCGCATCCTCCGCCGCTTCCAGGCGAAGGGCTGGATCGCGCGCGGCCGCGGTGCCGATGCGCGGGCCCGCCCGATCAGCCTCACCGCCGCGGGGCGGCAGGTGTTCGACGCGCTCGATGCCAGGACCCGCGCCGAGGTCGCCGGCCGGATCGAGCGGCTGAGCGGCGGCGAGCGCGAGACCCTGGCCGAGGCGCTCGCCGCGGCCCGGGCGCTGCTGTCGGGGACTGAGGCGGCGTGGCATATCCGCACCTTCCGGACCGGTGACCTCGCCACGATCGCGGCCCGCCAGTCGATCCTCTACGAGCCTTATGGCTGGACGCGGCCGATGGAGATCCTCCAGGGTGAGATCACCACCGCCTTCCTGCGCGATTTCAGGCCCGGCCGCGAGCAATGCTGGGTCGCCGAGCGCGCCGGCATGATGGCGGGCGCGGTGCTGCTGGTCGACGCCGGCGGCGATGTCGGCCAGCTCCGGCTGCTCCACGTCGAGCCCTGGGCGCGCGGGCTCGGCATCGGCAGCGCGCTGGTCGGCGAATGCGTGCAGTTCGCGCGCAATGCCGGCTACGACCACATCCGCCTGTGGACCCACACCATCCTCGCCAGCGCCCGCCGCATATACGAAGCCGCCGGCTTCCGGATCACCGAAACCGCGGTCCATCACGAATTCGGCGAACCGGTCCAGGGCGAGACCTGGGAGCTTGAACTGAAGCCCTGAGCGGCTAAGCCGCCCGGATGGCCGGCCCCCGCTTCGCCTTCACCATCGCCGCGACCGACGGCCGCGCCCGCACCGGCACGATCGCGATACGGCGCGGCGAGATCCGCACGCCGGCGTTCATGCCGGTCGGCACGGCGGCGACGGTCAAGGCGATGAAGCCCGCCGACGTCCGCGCCACCGGCGCCGACATCATCCTCGGCAACACCTACCACCTCATGCTCCGCCCCGGCGCCGAGCGGGTGGCGCGGCTCGGCGGATTGCACGAATTCATGGGCTGGGAGCGGCCGATCCTGACCGATTCGGGCGGCTATCAGGTGATGAGCCTCGCCGATTTGGCCAAGGTGACCGAGGAGGGGGTCGCCTTCGCCAGCCATCTCGATGGTAGCCGCCACATGCTGACGCCCGAGCGCTCGGTGGAGATCCAGGCGCTGCTCGGCTCCGACATCGTCATGGCCTTCGACCAGCTCGTGCCGGCCACGTCTTCCCGCGAGGAACAGGCTGCGGCGATGGCGCGCTCGATGCGCTGGGCGAGGCGTTCGAAAGAGGCATTCGCGGGGGAGGGCGCCCTGTTCGGCATCCAGCAGGGCGGGCTGGACGAGGCGCTGCGCCGAAATTCCGCCGATGCGCTGACCCAGGTCGGTTTCGACGGCTACGCGGTCGGCGGCCTTGCGGTCGGCGAGGGCCAGGACGCAATGTTCCGCGTCCTCGATTTCGCCCCTGGCCAGCTTCCGCAGGACAGTCCCCGCTATCTGATGGGCGTCGGCAAGCCCGATGACATCGTCGGCGCGGTCGAGCGCGGCATCGACATGTTCGACTGCGTGCTGCCGACCCGCTCCGGCCGCACCGGCCAGGCCTTCACCCGCGACGGCCCGATCAACATCCGCAACGCGAGGTTCGCCGAGGACAGGGATCCGCTCGATCCCGAATCGCCCGTCGCGGGCTGGTCCAAAGCCTATCTTCACCACCTCGTCCGCTCGGGCGAGATATTGGGCGCGATGCTGATGACCGAGCACAACCTGTGGTTCTACCAGCGGCTTATGCAGGAGTTGAGGGACGCGATCTCCGAGCGCCGGCTCAGCGCCTATGCGGACGCATTCCGCGCGCGCTACCGGGGCGAGACCTAGAAGAGCGGGCGGCCCTCGGCGTTGTCCGAGATCAGCACGCGGCCCGGCACCCGGCCCCGCAGCCGCGGCGCCAGCGAGGGGTTCGAGGCATAGGTCCGCCCGTCGAACGCCAATCGCGCGTCGCTGGGCAGAGCGCCGCCGCCGCGGACGTGGACCGCGAGATCGCGCCAGCCGCGGTGGCGGGAGGCGAGCAGCCGGACCGGCGCGTTGACGATGGTGATTTCCGCGACCTCGCGCCACGTGCCGCCCGCCGGCGTGTAGATGTAGAGCGCGCAGCCGCCGGAGCCGCAGAACAGGCCCGAATAGAGCGAGACCAAAGCCTCGTCGCGGCCGTCGCCGTTCAGGTCCGCAAAGGCGCTGACATAGGTGGTTTCGGCCCACTCCGCGCGGGCGTCGGCGAAGGCGGTCTGCAGAAACGCGCGCAGGCGCTCCTCCCGCGAGGTCTGGGCGCCGGCGCTCACCGGCAGCAGGAAGGAAGCGGCGAGGAGAAGCAGCGCGCCGCGCACGCCTAGCCTCCGAACCCCTTGCCGAGGAAGCTGGGGACGGGGCCGTGCCAGCCGTCGTCGTCGGCTTCCGGTTCGGGCCGGCGCTCGGGTCTGGGCGCCTTCGGTTCGGGCCGTTCGGCCTTGGGCTCGGGCCGCGGCGCTCCGGGCTCGGGCCTGTCATCGCGGCGCGGGCGGCGCTCGCGGCGCGGCTTTTCCTCGCGCGCCTGCGGCTCCGCCTTGGCCGGCGCCGCGCCGCCGTCCATCTCCGTGATCTTCGTCCCGGTCAGCTTCTGGATGTTGTCGATCGACTCGGCGTCGGCGCCGGTCACCAGAGTGATCGCGATGCCGGTCTTGCCCGCCCGGCCGGTGCGGCCGATACGGTGGACATAATCGTCGGGATGCCACGGCACGTCATAGTTGAAGACGTGGCTGACGCCCTTGATGTCGAGGCCGCGGGCGGCGACGTCGGAGGCGACGAGGATGTTGATCTCGTCGTTCTTGAAGCGGTCCAATTCCTTGATCCGGTCGGACTGGGCCATGTCGCCCTGGATCTGGCCGACGTTGAAATGGCCGCGCTTGAGGCTGGTGGCGAGCTCGCGCACCGTCGTCTTGCGGTTGCAGAAGACGAGCGCGCTGCGGACTTCGTCGGTGCGCAGCATGTCGGCGAGCGTATCGCGCTTCTTGCGCGAATCGACCCGGATCATCCTCTGCTCGATCAGCAGGTTCGAGGAGGCCGGGCGGGCGACTTCGATCGATTTGGGGTCGGTCAGGAAACGATCGGCGAGCCGCTTGATCGGCGCCGGCATCGTCGCCGAAAAGAGCAGGGTCTGCCGGGTCTTGGGCAGCTTGGTGCAGATCTCCTCGATGTCGGGGATGAAGCCCATGTCGAGCATCCGGTCGGCCTCGTCGATGACCAGCAGGCTGCAGCCGTTGAGCATGATCTTGCCGCGGCCGAACAGGTCCATCAGCCGGCCGGGCGTGGCGATCAGCACGTCGACGCCCTTTTCGAGCGCCTTGATCTGGTCGCCCATCTGCACGCCGCCGATGAGGAGCGCCATCGAGAGCTTGTGGTGACGCCCGTATTTCTCGAAATTCTCGGCGACCTGGGCGGCGAGCTCGCGGGTCGGCTCGAGGATCAGCGAGCGCGGCATTCGGGCGCGGGCACGGCCCTGGGCGAGGATGTCGATCATCGGCAGCACGAAACCGGCGGTCTTCCCGGTGCCGGTCTGGGCGATGCCGATGATGTCCTTGCCCATCAGCACCGAGGGGATCGCCTGGCGCTGGATCGGGGTGGGCGTGTCATAGCCCGCCTCGCTGACCGCGCGGAGCAATTCGTCTGACAGGCCGAGATCGGCAAAGCTCATTCAATGATCCGGGAGTTGGGCCCGCTCTTCGGCGCGGGGCGCTTCACGCGCCGCCGCTTGTGCGAAGCGGCCCCGCTTGTCAAGCAAACGAGCCTCAGGGCCGCGCCGCCCTGAGCGTGCGGAACGTGTCGATCCGGCATTCGCCGCCGGTGCGCGAGCGGACCGAATCGCGGTCGGCGCAGATCAGGCCGTCGGCGGTCGCGGGGAGGTAGAAGCCGCGATAATAATCGAGCGCCGGGCAGCGCCGCTCCAGCCGGGCGCGGACGCGGGTGGCGTCGCGGAAGACGAGGTCGACGCTGTTCTGGCCGAGCAGGCCGGCGCCGGCGATCCGCGCCCAGGCGATGCAGCGCGGGCCGCGATGCTCCTCCCAGCGGATCAGCGAGGCTGCGCCGGGCGCCGCGGGGCGGGTCGCGGCGGGGATGCGGATGATGATCTGCTGATGGATGGTGAGCGTGCTCTGGGCGGGGCGCGGCACCGGCTGCTGCTCCTCGCCGCCGCCGAAGGCGAGCAGCAGCAAGGCGGCGAGGCCCGCGAGGATCATGGCAAGAGCTCCATCGCCCAAGGGCATCCGGGACCGCGCTTGAACATGCGATTAATTTGCCCCTCATGCCGGCGCGATCTATTTGACCGGCGAGATGACTTATCCGCGCCGCGCCCTGCTCGACAAGCTCGCCGATCGGCTCGGGCCGAAGGGGTTCACGCGCGCGGCCGAGGCGATGGCGCCGTGGCTGACCGACTGGCGCGGCCGCTATCACGGCGCGGCGGCGGCTTTGGCCGCGCCGGCGACGCGCGAGGAGGTCGCGGCGCTGGTCGCGCTCTGCGCCGAGGCCGGCGTGCCGCTGGTGCCGCAGGGCGGCAATACCTCGATGGTTGGCGGCGCCACTCCGGATTCCTCGGGCGAGGCGATTTTGCTGTCGCTCCGGCGGATGAACCGGATCAGCAGCCTCGATCCCGCCGCCGGCATCGCGGTCTGCGAGGCCGGGGTGATCCTCGCCACGCTGCAGGAGGCCGCGCTCGCGGTCGGCCGGCGCTTTCCGCTGACCCTGGGCGCCAAAGGCTCGGCGACGATCGGCGGGCTGGTCTCGACCAATGCCGGCGGCACCCAGGTGCTGCGCTTCGGGACGATGCGGTCGCTGGTGCTGGGCCTCGAGGCGGTGCTCCCGGACGGCAGCCTCTATGAGGGGCTGGCGGCATTGAAGAAGGACAATCGCGGCTACGACCTCAAGCAATTGCTGATCGGCGCCGAAGGCACGCTCGGCGTCGTCACCGCGGCGAGCCTGAAATTGGTGCCCGCGATCGGCGAGCGGGCCGCGGCCTGGGCCGGCGTCGAAACGCCGGCCGCGGCGATGGCGCTGCTGCGCCATCTCGAAGCGACGCTGGGCGAGGCGATCGAAAGCTTCGAGCTGGTGCCGAAAAGCTCGCTCGATCTCGTCCTCGCTCATGTCCCGGGCACGCGGCCCCCGCTCGCGTCGCCGGCGCCGTGGAACGTGCTGGTCGAAGCGGTCGCGCCGATCGGCGCGCCGGGCCCGGAGAAGCTGCTCTACGAGGGTCTCACATCGGCGCTGGAGAGCGGCATCGTCTCCGACGCGGTGATCGCCGCCAGCGAGGCCCAGGCCGAGAGCTTCTGGCGGCTGCGCGACAGCATCTCGGAGGCCGAGAAGAAGGACGGCCCCGCCGCCAAGCACGATATTTCGGTCCCGGTCGAGGCGATGGCCGGCTTCACCACCAGCGCCGCCGCCGCGGTCGAGGCGCGCTTCCCGGGCAGCCGCGTCAACGCCTTCGGCCATCTCGGCGACGGCAACGTCCATTTCAACGTCCGCGCGCCCGACGGCGCGGGGCCGGACTGGCTGGCATCGACCGGGGAGGCGGTCAGCGCCTTCGTCCACGATCTGGTCACGGCGGCCGGGGGCTCGATCTCCGCCGAGCACGGCATCGGCCAGATGAAGCTCGCCGAGCTTGCCCGCCTCGGCGATCCGGCCCGCCTCAATGCGATGCGGGCGATCAAGCAGGCGCTCGACCCCGGGGGCATCATGAATCCCGGCAAGCTGGTACCGCCCTTCGACGATGCTCAGGAGAGCCTTGCACAAAAGCCGCTTCGCTCATAGAGGGTTGCGCTGAAATCCGCGGCCGCGCGAGCGCGCCCGCTCCCAGACCAGATGGAGACCTGAACATGGCGACTCAGCCGCCGCCCCCCAATCTGCCGATCTTCTACAAGAACCTGCAGCCGCTCTCGTCGAGCCTGCACGCCAAGTACCGGACCAGGCCGACCGACCGGGCGCCCTATTTTGCGACCGCGAACGCGATTCCGCTGACGATCGACGAGTTCATCGCCGCCCAGCGCCACTTCCCGATCGTCTTCTCGACCGGCGAGGTGCCGGTTCCGCTGGCGCTGATGGGATTGAACGAGGGCGTCAACGTCTTCGTCGACGAGGAGGGCGTGCCGCACCATCCGTTCTACGTGCCGGCCTATGTCCGCCGCTACCCCTATCTGCTCGCCAAGCTCGATCCCAATGCGGAGGAATTGTCGGTCTGCTTCGATCCCGAGAGCGGCCTGGTCGGCGAGGACGGCGACGGGCCGGCCCTGTTCGACGGCGACAAGCCGAGCGAGGCGCTCGGCGCGATCCTCAAATTCTGCGAGGAATTCGAAATCGCCGCCCAGCGCACCAACGCCTTCGTCAAGGAGCTCCAGGAGATGGACCTGCTGATCGACGGCGAGGTCTCGATCCAGCCCGAAGGCGCCGCCCAGCCCTTCATGTACCGCGGCTTCCGCATGGTCGACGAGCAGAAGCTGCGCGACATGCCCGCCGATCAGGTCGCCAGGCTCCACCAGAACGGCATCCTGGCGCTGATCATGGCCCATCTCTTCTCGCTGTCGTCGATCCGCGACCTGTTCGCGCGCCAGGCGGCGCAGGGCAAAGTGCCCGAGGCGCTCGCGGAGCTGGCCCCGGAGGGCACCGCCTAGGGACAGCAAGGGGACAGTCACTTTCAGCCGCTCGGTGCGAGGTTTCCCGCCGGAGCGGGCGAAAGTGACTGTCCCATCCCATCCCGGTATTAATACCGTACGGTATTGAAATCGGAAAAAACGCTTCTTATCTCCGGGTCAGCGCCGCCGTATTCCCCCTTTACGCCGGCGCACCGCGCTCCTTCGAAAGCGGGAGCGCACCTCCCTGAACCTGGGCCGCCTCACGGAAACGTGAGGCGGTCTTTTTGCATGCGCCGGAGGGGGACAGTCACTTTCAGCCGCCGTGCCCGAAGGTCCGCGCCGCCGTGCCGAAAGTGACTGTCCCCTTATTCCGCGGCGATCGCGTCCGCCGTCCCCACCAGCCGTTCCTCGAGGGCGTGGGCGACGGCGGCGATCAGCCGGCAGGCGCCCTCGAAGCCCGGGCCGGGCGCGCGCAGGTCCTTGTCGAGGTAGAGCGCGCGGTCGAGCTCGATCTGGAGCGCGTGGACGCCGCGCTGCGGCCGCCCGTGCCGGCCGACAACATAACCGCCCGCATAAGGCGCGTTGCACGCCGTCCGGTAGCCCAGGCCTTGCGCGGCCGCGACCGCGGCGTCGAGCAGGTCGGCGGTGATGGTGGTGCCGTGGCGGTCGCCGAAGATCACGCCCGCCGCGCCGTCGTCGCCGCGCGGCCTGGGCGGCATCGAATGGCAATCGAGCAGGATCGCCCCGCCGAACCGCGCCCGGGCGTGGCCCAATGCCGCGTCCAGCGCCGCGTGATAGGGCCGGTGGATGCTCTCGATCCGCCGGTCGAGCTCGGCGCGCGGGATCCGCTCGCGCCAGATCGGCCCGAGTCCGATGATCCGCGACGGGACGAGGCCGATCCCGCCCCGCGTCCGCGCCGACTGGACGAGGCCGCCGGACGGCAGCGTCGGCGCGACCTGGCTCGGATCGAGCTCGCGCTCGTCGCGATTGAGGTCGATCTCGGCGCGCGGCGCCCGGGCGATGAAGGCGGTGGCGCCGTTCGCGGTCGCCCGCCAGACCAGCCGGTCGACGAGCCGGTCCTCCAGCGTCTCCAGCGCCGCCTGCGGCAGCCGCGCCGCGCGCAGCAACTCGGGGCGATAGTCGCGCCCGGCATGGGGAACGGAGAGGACGACCGGCGACACCGGCCGGGCGGGGCCGATCCGGAAGAAGGGAGAGGCGGCGGGAGATTCGGTCATTCTCTCCCCGGATTAGGCCCAGCGTGGGACGGGCGCAATCGAAGCGCACCGCATGGCTGGAAAAAGCCGCGGCCATCGCGCATAGATTGGCCGATGTTGAGGATCCTGCTTGCCGAAGACGACGACTCGATGCGGGTCTACCTGGTCCGCGCGCTCGAGCGGGTCGGCTATCACGTCGTCGCCGTCGACCGCGGCACCGCCGCGATTCCCCTGCTCGAGGCCGAGCCGTTCGACCTGCTGCTGACCGACATCGTCATGCCGGAGATGGACGGCATCGAGCTCGCCCAGAAGGCGGCCGAGATGGTCCCCGGCATCCGCGTCATGTTCATCACCGGCTTCGCCGCGGTGGCGCTCAAGGCCGGCCGCAAGACGCCCGAAGCCAAGGTGTTGTCGAAGCCCTTCCACCTGCGCGACCTCGTCGCCGAGGTCGAGCGGATGTTCCTCAGCGAGGATCAGCACGGCCGGCTCTAAGGGGACAGTCACTTTCAGGCTGCCCACGAGGAGGATTCGAACCGCCGCGCGTGAAAGTGACTGTCCCCATTGGCGCGGGGTTGCGCCCCATCCGGCCGCTCGCTACATGCGCCTCCGCGTGGGCGTGTAGCTCAGTGGTAGAGCACTGTGTTGACATCGCAGGGGTCGCAAGTTCAATCCTTGCCACGCCCACCATTTTCTCCTTTTGGAAGAAGCGTTAGTGGGGCCGGGTCGGCCGCGAAGGCTCATCGGCCAGTTCGGCGGCGTTCACTACGGTCACCGGCTCGGTGACGTCCAAACGTCTCGGATTTGCCATCAATGACCCGGGTCCATCGGTGATCGCCACCACGCCGTGCTCGCTAAGGGTCTCGGCATAATAGGCCGGCCCCCCGCCGGCGAAGCAATCGGTCCGGGCGAGGCCAACCAGCCTGTCTTGGGGATTGGCGATCCGGTATTTCTCGCCGCTGACGACGATGGCGCACTGAACGTGGGGCGGATTCGCGACGATCGATACGTAGACGATCCCGTCGGCGGTGCACGCCCAGTCCGAATAATGCGCGCAAAAGAACGATCGCGCCTGCAGCGCAAGCGCGCGGTCGGCGGCGGCGTCGCGCGGCCTGCGCTCGGACCGGTAGAGAAGGCTCGCCCCGTCCTCGAGCGCGACCGGGACATAAGGGGGAAAATGCGCTCCCGAAGCACATCCGCCAAGTGCGAGCGCCAGGAGTAGGGGATGCGGCTGTACGCGCTTCATCGGCATATCATATCATCCGGCGGCGCCACGCTGCACGCTTTCCTTTGCCGCCGCTTGCCGCCACAGTCGGGCGGACAGCGAGGGGCGCGATGAAAGACTTCCCGGAACCCGCCTTCATGGCCGACGAGGAGCTGCGCATGTTCGCGGACTCCGTCGGGCGGTTCCTCGACCGCAACGCGCCGCCCGAGCGGGTCGCGAAGTGGCGCGAGGCGGGGATGGTCGAGCGCGACTTCTGGCGCGAGGCGGGGCAGGCGGGCCTGCTCGGGGTCAGCGTGCCCGAAGCCTATGGCGGGCCGGGCGGCGACTTCCGCCACGACGTGGTGGTCGCCGAGCAGGTCATCCGCAAGGGCGTCGAGGGCTTCGCCGCCGGCCTCCACAACGTCATCATCACCCCCTACATCCAGGCGCACGGCACCGAGGGCCAGAAGCAGCGCTGGCTGCCCAAGCTGGTCTCGGGCGAGCGGGTCGCCGCGATCGCGATGAGCGAGCCGGGCGCGGGCTCGGACCTGCAGTCGGTCCGCACCACCGCGCTGAAGGACGGCAACGGCTACCGGATCAACGGCGCCAAGACCTTCATCTCCAACGGCCAGATCGCCGACCTCATCGTCGTCGTCGCCAAGACCGACCCAAAAGAGGGCGCCAAGGGCGTCTCGCTGCTCGTCGTCGAGCCCGACGAGGTCGAGGGCTTCCGGCGCGGCAGGAAGCTCGACAAGATCGGGCTCGATGCGCAGGACACGTCCGAATTGTTCTTCGACGACGTCTGGGTCCCGGCCGACAATTTGCTCGGGCTCGAAGAGGGCAAGGGCTTCTACCAATTAATGGCCGAGCTGCCGCGCGAGCGGCTGCTGATCGCGCTCGGCAGCGCGGTGGCGATGGAGCGGGCGCTCGAGGAGACGATCGCCTATGTGAAGGAGCGCAAGGCGTTCGGCCAGCCGATCATCGACTTTCAGAACAGCCAGTTCGTCCTCGCCGACTGCAAGGCGAAAGCGGTCGTCGCCCGCGTCTTCGTCAACGACTGCATCGAGCGGCTGCTCAAGGGCGAGCTCGACCTGACGATGGCGGCGATCGCCAAGCTCTGGGTCACGGAGGCGCATGGCGAATTGGTCGACGCCTGCCTCCAGCTCCACGGCGGCTACGGCTATATCAACGATTATCCGATCGCCCGGATGTGGCGCGACGCCCGCGTCCAGCGCATCTACGGCGGCTCCAGCGAGATCATGAAGCTGCTGATCGCGCGCTCGCTTTAGGGGCAGGCACTTTCAGGCTGTCAGCAACGCGAATTCGAACCGCCGCGCATGAAAGTGCCTGTTCCCCTTGCCGCCTGAAAATAGCCGCCCCTAACGAAAATCGATATGGGAGTTGACGATCTTCGATAAGTACCTTATTGTTTATCGATATTCAGAGTCGCTGGAGCGCAACCCATGACCCGATCCTATTCCGCCGCGCTGCCGATCGCCTACGTGGTGCTGCGGATCCTCATCGTCCTCAACTGGCTGTACGGCGCCGCGATCCTCGCGCTGCTGCTGGTCATGCCCCACGAGCAATGGATCATGGCCGTGTTCAAGATCCCGCCTTCGCCCGACGCGGCGCGGCTGGTCATGGGGTTGCGCGCGATCGCAATGCTCGGCCTCGCGGCGGTCCCGCTGCACTATGTCGTCCTCAAGCGGCTGCTCGCCATGGTCGAGACGGTGCGCGCGGGCGACCCGTTCGTCGCCGCGAACGCGCAGCGCTTGCAGACGATCGCCTGGGTCCTCGTCGCGCAGCAGCTTCTCAGCATCGTCATCTTCGCGATCGCCAAGGCCATTTCGACGCCGGCGCATCCGGTCGTTCTCGATGCCGGCTTTTCGGTCAACGGCTGGCTCGCCGTGATCCTCACCTTCGTGCTGGCCCGGGTGTTCGCGGAAGGCGCGCAGATGCGCGAAGACCTCGAAGGGACGGTGTGACATGGCGATCGCCGTCAAGCTCGACGATTTGCTCCACGACCGGCGGATGACGCTGACCGAGCTCGCGGAGCGGGTCGGAATCACGATCGTGAACCTCTCGATCCTGAAGACCGGCAAAGCGCGCGCGATCCGCTTCTCGACGCTCGAGGCGATCTGCGCCGCTTTGTCCTGCCAGCCCGGCGACGTCCTCGAATATCTCCCCGACGTCGCCGAGGAGGCGGAGGCGGCATGAATGTCGTCATGGCCATCCATATCGCCGGAGGGCTGCTCGCCCTTTCCGCGGGCACGCTCGCGGTCATCGCCCGCAAGGGCGGCCGGTTGCACGCCCGCGCCGGCACCTGGTTCTTCGGCTCGATGCTCGTGCTCGGGATCACCGCCTCGATGCTCGAGCCGTTCAGGTCGCCGCCGGGATCGCCGGTCGGCGGCATCATGGTCTGCTATTTCGTCGTCACCTCCTGGGTCGCGGCGCGCCGCCGCGACGGGACGACCGGCCGGTTCGAGATCCTTGCCTGCGCGGCCGCGCTCGGTTTGGCCGCGCTCATGATCTGGGGCGGCTTCACCGGCGCCACGACGCCCGCGGGTCCCGGTCCGGTGTTCGCGCTCGGCGGCCTGTGCCTGCTCGCCGGCCTGCTCGACCTCAATGCGATCCTGCGCGCGAAGCTCACCCCGGTGCAGCGGGTCTCGCGTCACCTGTGGCGGATGTGTTTCGCCTTCTTCATCGCCACCGGGTCCTTCTTCCTCGGCCAGCAGGACGTTCTGCCGCAGGCCGTCCGCGGCTCGCCGGTCCTGTTCGTCCTGGCCTTCGCGCCGTTCGCCGTGATGGCCTTCTGGCTCGTCCGCGTGCGGATCGGAAACCGGTTTCGCGGTGGATTTCACGCCGCGATAACGGCGCCGGTGCCTGCCGCATTCTGAAATGGAGATTTGAAATGGCCTCGACCGCCGCTTCAGCCTCGCCGAGCATCTGGAGAAGGGGCGAGCAGGAAGTCTCGCTGGTGCGGCTGTACGTGCTGCGCGCGGCCTGCGTCCTGTTCTTCCTCGCCGGCCCGTTCATCGCGCTGCCCGACGTCGTTCACCCGGATCCGGCCGTGCGCGGGTTGATGTCGAGCATCGTTGCCGGCTTCTGGGTGATGTCGATCCTCGGCCTTCGCGACCCGCTGCGGATCATGCCGATCTTCCTCTTCGAGTTCGTCTGGAAGACGATCTGGCTGCTCGCCTTCGGGTTGCCGCGATGGTCGTCCGGGGCGGAATGGCCGCATTTGCGCCAGGATCTGCTGGAGATCGGCACCTTCCCGTTCCTGCTCGCGCTCCTCATCCCCTGGGGCTACGTCTGGCGCCACTACATCAAGCAGCCCAGCGTGCGCCGGCGCTGATCGCTCCAGCCCGCCTCCCCATCCCGGCTAGGTGAAGCGGTTCGGGAATTGCCGGATGATGCCGTCGGCCAGGGCGTCCGAGAACATCAGCATATGCTCGTGGCCCTGGTCGTAGGAGCGAGGACTCGATTCCTCCGCCTCTAACCTATGTTAGAGCCTCGGTGCCCCAGGGAACAGCATTTATTGTCCGGGCCGCTCAGGAGACAGCCGCCACCATTCAGGGATAGCCGGTGACAGGTACGTGCCAGGTCCGTACCTGTCACGGCAGACCGCTAGGCAGGTCCACCGCACCCCCGCGCCCTGCCGGCCCGTCCACCTGCCACCCATAACCGGCATCCAGTGTTGGCCCTCGCCGCGCGCCTGCTATGCTCGAGCCATGTGCACCCTCTTCGGATTTCGGCCGGCCGGGCCTCCCTGCGGTCGATCGCCTTCAGACCCATGATGTTCGCCAAACGCCTGCGTGAAGGCGTTCGCGAGGGCCGGATCACGTGCAGCGTCCGGATCTGGAACAGGCCGCACGTCAAGCCCGGCGGCGTCTATCGAATGGGAGACGGGCACATCATTGTGGAATCTATTCGCAGCATCGCGCTCGGCGACATCACCGGCGAGCTGGCGCGCCGTTCAGGGTTTAAGGGCGTCGTCGATCTTCTGAAGGTGGCGAAACATGGCAGCGGCACGAACGTCTATCTGATCGAATTCCAATATTTGCCGCCGCCGGACCAGGGCGATGGCTGAATGTCCGGAAAACCACCTGGAAGCGGCTGCCCAAAGGTCCAGGCACCTCTAGTGACAGGTACGTGACAGGTGCGTACCTGTCACCGCGGGCCTACCTGTCACCGCAGGCCCCGAGTGGCGATCGCTCCATGCTTGCCGTTTGCCGAACCTGCCGGCATCACGCGGTCAAACGGAAGGGCGGACGAGATGCGGAGATATCTGCTTGCGCTTGCAGCGCTCTTCGCGCCTCTCTCGGGGCTTTGCGCGCAAGCGGAGCCATCCCCCGCCCGCGCGGCGCTGGCCACCTATCTGGAGGCCTTCAATTCGGGGGATTCGGCGCGGCTGGAGCAGTTCCGCCGGCGTTACGGCTATGACAGGGAGGTTGCCGACGTCCAGGAGCTGCGCGAGTTCACCGGCGGCTTCGACCTGCTCCGGGTCGAGCGCGAGACGCCCAACAGCCTGGTCGCGCGGGTCCGGTGGCGCGATGGCGAGATGCGCGAGGAGCTGCGCACCCTGACGCTCGGCGAGGGGCCGGCGCCCAGCATCACCATCGTCGGCGAGCGGCAGCCGGTGACGCGGCTGGGCCAGGCGGCCGCCCTCGCCGGTCTCGAGGCCCGCCTACGCCAGCTGGCCGCCGCCGGCGGATTTGCCGGAACGCTGCTGGTGGCGCGCCATGGCCGGGTGCTTTTCCGGCATGCCTATGGCGAGGCGGACCGCGCGCGGCATCTCCCGATGAGGCTCGACGCGCGCATCCGCATCGCCTCCGCGGGCAAGATGTTCACCGCGGTCGCGGTGCTGCAGCTGGTCGCGAGCGGCAGGGTCAGGCTCGACGGCACAATTGGCGACTATCTGCCCGATTATCCCAATCGCGAGATCGCGACCAAGGTGACCATCCGCCAGCTGCTCACGCATCGCGGGGGAACCGGGGATGTCGACACGATCGACGTGGATTGGGCCGGCGATCGATCGAGGTTCAGGACGCTCGCGGATTATGTCGCGGCCTATGGCGGCCGGGCGCCGAGCTTCGAGCCGGGAACGAGGGTCGAATATTCGAACTATGGCTTCATCCTGCTCGGACGCATCATAGAGGTCGTGACGGGGCGTGAGTATCAGGCGGTCATCGAAGACAGGGTGTTCAGGCCCGCCGGCATGATCCGCAGCGGCTACGAGCCCGAGCACGTCGATGTGCCCGGCCGCGCGGTCCCTTATGCGCGTCGCGAGGGCCGCCTGGTCGATGTCGCATCCCGCTATCCATGGCGCGGCTTGCCCGCGGGCGGCGGCTACACGACGGCCGGCGACCTGTTCCGCTTCGCGCAAGCGCTTCAATCGGGCCGGCTGCTGCGGCCCGATTTGCTGCGCGAGGCGACCACGCCGCAAAATGGCGAAGGATGGTACGGCTTCGGCTTCGTGACCGTCGGCGAGGGGCGGGAGCGGCATTTCGGGCATGGCGGCGATTATCCCGGGTCGAACGCCTGGTTCTTCATCTACCCGGAGACCGGCTGGGTGACGATCGCGCTCAGCAACCTCGATCCGCCGGCCGCCTATCGGCCGTTCCGGTGGTTCGAGCCGAGAATGCCGATCGACTGATCCCACGGCGGCTCGAGCGAGACCGTGAAGCTGCCGATCGCGCGTTCGCTTGGCCGCTCCCGTCATTGCGAGCGCAGCGAAGCAATTCCATGCGAAGAGCGGCCAAGGGGCGGATCTCGCTCCCGAGCAGTTGGTGCGAATTCGGCCAGATGCGGTCGCGGCAGTTCCGGCGGCTATGCGCCCATGCCGGTTATTGAATTTAGAAGAAACGCCGAGCGGGCGTGTGAGTCAATCTCCAGAATGGCGCTAATAGTCGGTAAGCGGATCACTCATACCTTGCTGTCGAGCTCAAGAAGGCATATGGTATTTACGTCTGAAATCCATAATTGAGGAGCAATGACATGGCAGTTCGTTCAGCCGCAGATGTGGCCAAGGCGTGGAAAGCGGTCGAGGCGGACATCGCCCGGGAACGAAAGAATCGTGAGAAAAAGGGAGAGACGTTCGTCGGCCTGTCGAAAGAGGAGTTCGAGGAGAAGATGAAGCGTGCGAACTCGCCGATCTTCTGGGGGGCAGGCTGGAACAACACGGCGCCGTGGGGTGGGACGATCAATTACACCGTAAACGTCCATAACCCCGATCCGGTCGCCTGGGGGAATTTGGCAGTCGCGATCGCGATCGGCAATCGCAATCCGATCGTCGGCAACGATGAATTCCTGACGACGTGCGACGCTCGATTCGCTACCTACGCAAAGCCCGCGACGCTCGGCTTCTCTCTGGCCCCGGGAGCGTCAACGAGCCAGTCGTTCGCGATAAAGATCCCGAACGGCGTCGAGAAGACCGGCTATTTCGCGAACGCAGTATTGCAGCAGCTATCGTATCTCGATGTCGGGAAGTATCTCGACCGCGCGGTCTGCTTTTTCGAGGTGGTTTGATCCCCATCGGCCGCCGCCACATGGATGCGCCGCGTTCCCTGCTGCTGCCGGAACGCGGCGATCCCGTCGCTGCGCGCGGCGAAGCGCTTCGTCAACATCTGCCGGCTGATGCGCGGAACGGTGAAAATAGTGACTGTCACTGATTTCGAAAATAGTGACTGTCACTGATTTCCGTCACTGATTTCCCGGGATGACGTGCCCGGCGTCAGGCGGCTTCGAGGTCCCGCGCCTGAATCTCCACCCGGCGTCCGCAGACCCGCAGCGCTTTTTCGAGTTGCCCGACCGTCGAGCCGTGACGAAGATCGAGCAGCCGGTCGATCTGCCGGGGATTGAGGCCGAGCGCGCGCGCCAGATCGGCCTTGCGCCAGTCGCGCGCCCGCATCGCCCGGTAAACCGCCGTCTTGAGGCTGCCGAGCAGGGAGAGGGAGACGGCGGGCCGACCTCGCGCGGCCGATGGCGCGGGAATATCCTGGCGCTCTTTGATCAGCCCCGAAAGCACAGTCTCCAGCGCGTCCACCGCATTCTCCAGCGCCTCGACCCTGGTCTCGCCAAAGGTGACGGCGCCGGGCACGTCGGGAAACGTCACCAGCAAGGTGCCGTTGTCGTCGGGGACGATCTCGACGGGATAGTTGCTCATCGTGCCTTCCTTGGCCGTCATTCTATCTCCAGCGCCTTCTTGATCCTGCTCGGGCTCCTCATCCCGTGGGGCTAGGTCTGGCGCCACTATATCAAGCAGACCGGAGCGGCATGACCAGTGACTCGACAATCGTCGCCGCACGCCGCTGACGCAGGATCCGACGGTCGCGCGCGCCCTCGTCATCGCCATCATCCTCGAACAGGGCGAACTTGACCGGCCCGTCTTTCTCGAAGCCTTCGATTTTCTCGTCCGTGCAGAAGCGGGCCTTCAGCGCGTCCAGAGCCAGCATGATGGCGTCACGATGCGGCCCGCCGAGCGCGCCGTAGAAGGCGCCGACCGCGGCGTCGATTCCACCCTCGCCATGCTCAAGGCAATAGATGAGGTCATGGGAGTCCTTGCTTTCGCCGCGATCGTTGAAAGCGAATGCCTTGAGGCAGGTGAGGGCAACGATGTCGGCGTACCGCACTGTCTCCGTGACTTTGCCCTTGCCGTCCAGGAGTTCCGCTGTGACGTCGATGGCTTTGTGGTGATCGAACACGATCGACGAGTGGGGGATGTTCAGGGCCGACACCTTGCCTTCTGTGGGAAGCACTTTCACCTCGCCGCCGCCGAGTTCCGCATGCTCGGTGAGGAACTCGAGGATCATGGTCGGACCACCTTCGACCTGCGCGACCCAGCGCCAGCTCTGCGGATTGCCGTTTTTGTTCAGCGCCCGGTGAAAGCCCATCGCGTCCAGATTTTCTTCCAGGGTTCGATAGGCATCGGTGTCGCCGAGGATTTCGAGCGCGAGGACGATATCGACATCGCCCGTCCCGGCATGACGGGGCACTGCCGGCGGCCTTGCGGGAACGAGATAGCGCGGCGTCAGCCCCCCGACCAGGAAGACGGTCTTCTTCCAAGGGCCCAAACCCCGGAGCAATGTCACGAGAACCCGTTCCGCCGCGTCGGTGACCACGGGGTCGTATCCGTCGATATGAGAAGGCTTGGCCATCAGGCGCCGAGCCTTTCTGCGCGCAGGTGCGTCGCCAGGTCTTTCGCCCGCCCCGGAAGCTGCAGAAGATCGAGATAAACACGCAGAGGACTAGCATAGCTGATACCGTCGATGCGCACGCCGGCACGAGCCTCCGCCTCTGTGCGGACCGGAATGATGGCAAGATTCCAGCCCTCGTCTACGGGCTTTGCATCGATCTCATCCAGGGCAGCGCGTTGCGTCGCGCCCTGAACCATCCGACACCGCACTTTCGATATCGAGGTCATATAGGGCGCATAGGCTTGTGCCGCCGCTTCGCCGGTGATCGCATAGGGGATGCCGAGTTCATGGCAGGCGTGATCGAGGCCCTGCATCAACGGATGCATGTCGAGCAGCGGGGAGTAAAAGCGCTGCATCGGAGTGGGCTTCTCATGCTCCACATAGTCGGACCAGGCGTCGATCATGCGGGTGGCGTCGGACAGGCGTCGAACCTTTGCCGGACCGCTGCCGCGTACTTCCACCCATTCGCGGCGCTCCATTTCAGAAAGCGTCGCCGAGGCGGTGGCCGGCGAAACTTCGGCTTTGTCGGCCACAGCCCCGACCGACAGCCAGTCGTCGCGCTCTGCGAAAACCGTTTCCAATACGCGCGCCTTGCTGCCTTGGAAGATACTGTCGAATATCTTGCGGGCTTTGGATGGCGGCGGCCGGTCAATAAACACGAAGGCGCCATGAGCGGGTATGAACAAGCTTCCGCCACGGTCCGCATAGCCGACGCCCTCGGACCTCAGGACATCTCGGGCGCCGACCGAGACGGCGTTAGCCACTAGGAAGGGCAGAACCTCCCGTGCGCTCGCACTAAAATGGACTTGATGGTTGCGAAGGTGCCAGATCGCTTCGCGCACGTCGCGCGGAAAGGCATTCTGCTTGGCCTCGACGAGAAGGACAAGCTGGCGGCCGGCTATCTCTGCCTCAATGATTGCGTCGAGCCGATGGCGCTGGACGACCTGGGTTTCAACCTCGTTGAGCACCGCGTGCGCATCAGGGAGAGCCTTGATCGCCTCGATGGCATAGTCGATTAGCTCGTGTTCGTTTTGTTCGAATTTCATATTCAATGCCCAGTGAATATGGGCTCATTAGCGAATATTCGTTAGAAAGTCCATATTTGCTGTTCAGAAAATTATAACCCGCCAATCAAGTGGTTCGCTGGCTGCGGCGTGGGCGCGCAAGTTCAATCCTTGCCACGCCCACCCTTTTCCCCTCACAAGCTGTCGCATGACAGAAGCCTATATCGTCGCCGCCGTCCGCACCGCCGGGGGCCGCAAGGGCGGGCGCCTGGCCGGCGTCCATCCGGTCGATCTCGCCGCGATCAGCCTCGATGCGGTCGCCGACCGCTCCGGCATCGATCCCGCCGCGATCGACGACGTGATCATGGGCTGCGTCACCCAGGCGGGGGAGCAGTCGCTCCATGTCGGGCGCAATGCGGTGCTGGCCTCGAAGCTGCCGCAGAGCGTGCCGGCGGTCTCGATCGACCGGCAGTGCGGCTCGTCGCAGCAGGCGATCCAGTTCGCCGCGCAGGCGGTGATGTCGGGCACCCAGGACGTGGTGATCGCGGCCGGGGTCGAGAGCATGACGCGGGCGCCGATGGGCCTGTCGATGGTGGCGGAGAAGGGCTTCCGGCCGTTCCCGCCGAGCGTCACCGAGAAATATGGCGTGCCTTTCTTCAGCCAGTTCATCGGCGCCGAGATGATCGCCGCGAAGTACGGCTATTCGCGCGCGACGCTGGACGACTATGCGTTGCGCAGCCATCGGCGCGCCAGGGCGGCGACCGAGGCGGGGGCGTTCGACGCCGAGATCGTGCCGATCGAGGTGACTTTGCCCGACGGCAGCACGGAAATCCACCGGGTCGACGAGGGCATCCGCTTCGACGCGACGATCGAAGGCATCGGCGCGGTCAAATTGCTCAAGGAGGACGGGGTGATCAGCGCCGCTTCCGCGAGCCAGATTTGCGACGGCTCCTCGGCGGTGCTGGTCGTGTCGGAACGGGCGCTGAAGGCGCACGGCCTGACCCCGCTGGCGCGGATCCACAATTTGACCGTCACCGCCGGCGATCCCGTGATCATGCTCGAGGAGCCTTTGTTCGCCACCGATCGCGCGCTGCGGCGCGCCGGCATGAATATCGCCGACATCGACCTCTACGAGGTCAACGAGGCGTTCGCGCCGGTGCCTTTGGCCTGGCTCGAACATGTCGGCGCCGATCCGGACCGGCTCAATGTCCATGGCGGCGCGATCGCGCTCGGCCACCCGCTCGGCGCCTCGGGCACCAAGCTGATGGCGACCCTCGTCCACGCCCTCCGCGCGCGCGGCAAGCGCTACGGCCTGCAGACGATGTGCGAAGGCGGCGGCATCGCCAACGTCACCATCGTCGAGGCTTTGTGAGGGCGGACCACTTCGTCATCCTGACGAAAGTCAGGATCCATGAACATCCGCCTCTGAGAGCTTGCCCAGTCAGTGTTCATGGATCCCGGATCAAGTCCGGGATGACGGCCTAGGGCATGCCCGGTCCGCTCGCCGGCATCCGCATCCTCGAAATGGCCGGCCTCGGCCCCGCTCCCTTTTGCGGGATGATGCTGGCGGACCATGGCGCGGACGTCATTCGGATCGAGCGGGAGGGCGGCTGGAAGCTGCCCGGCGACCCGATGCTGCGCTCGCGCCGGACGATCCAGGTCGATCTGAAGCAGGCCGATGGAATCGCGCTCGTCCGCGATCTCGCGCGGACCTGCCATGGGCTGATCGAAGGCTACCGTCCCGGGGTGATGGAGCGCTTGGGGCTCGGCCCGGAGGTGCTGCTCGCCGACCATCCGAAGCTCGTTTACGGGCGGATGACCGGCTGGGGGCAGGAGGGGCCGCTGGCGCAGGCCGCCGGGCACGACATCAATTACATCGCCTTGTCGGGCGCGCTGCACACGGTCGGGCGCGACGGCCGGCCCTCGCCGCCGGTCAATTATCTGGGCGATTTCGGCGGCGGCGGCATGCTGCTCGCCTTCGCCATGGCGAGCGCGCTGCTGGCGGTCGGGAACGGCGCGCCCGGCCAGGTGATCGACTGCGCGATGACCGACGGCTCGGCGCTGCTGACGTCGCTGATCCACGGCCTCCACGCCGCCGGTCAGTGGCAGGACCGCGCCGGCGCCAATTTGATCGACGGCGGCAGCCCCTGGTACGACGCCTATGAGACCGCCGACGGCAAGTGGATCGCGGTCGGCGCGCTCGAGCCGCAATTCCGCGCGGAGCTGCTCGCCAAGCTCGGCCTGTCCGGCGAAGATCCGGACCTCAGGGCGGCCTTTACCGCCACCTTCCGCCAACATCCGCGCGCCCATTGGTGCGCCCTGCTCGAAGGCTCGGATGCCTGCTTCGCCCCGGTCCTTTCGCTCGCCGAGGCCCCCCGCCATCCCCACAACACGGTGCGCGGCACCTTCGCCAACATCGGCGGCGTCGTCCAGCCCGCCCCGGCGCCGCGTTATTCCGAGACCCGGACCGAGCCGCCCCGCCCGCCGCGGGATGCCGCGGACGATCTGCTGGCGGAGCTCGGCTATGACGCCGTGCGGATCGCGGCGCTCAGGGAAGCGGGAGTCATCGGCTGAGCCGCGCGGCGTGCCAGCGCAGATGCTCTTCCATGAAGGTCGAGATGAAATAATAGCTGTGGTCGTAGCCGGGCTGCATCCTGAGCTCGAGCGGGATGCCGGCGGCGGCGCAGGCCGCGTCGAGCAGCTCGGGCCTGAGCTGCTCGCCGAGGAAATCGTCGGCCGTCCCCTGGTCGACGAGCAGCTCCGCGACCCGCGCCCCGTCCTCGATCAGCGCCACTGCGTCGTGCCCCCGCCAGGCGGCGCGGTCGTCGCCGAGATAGCGGCGAAACGCCTTCTCGCCCCACGGCACCCGGCCGGGCGCGGCGATCGGCGCGAAGGCGGAGACGCTGCGGTAGCGGCCGGGATTCCTGAGCGCGATGGTCAGCGCGCCATGGCCGCCCATCGAATGGCCCATGATCGCCTGACGGCCCATGTCGGCGGGGAAGCCGGCGCCGACCAGCCCCGGCAGCTCGCTGGTGACGTAGGAGTACATCCGGAAGTTGCGGTCGAACGGCGGCTGCGTCGCGTCGAGGTAGAAGCCGGCGCCCTGGCCGAAATCCCAGGCCTCGTCGTCGGGCACGCTTTCGCCGCGCGGGCTGGTGTCCGGCGCGACGAAGATCAGGCCCAGCTCGGCGCAGGCGCGGCGATATTCGCCTTTCTCGGTGACGTTGGCGTGGCTGCAGGTCAGGCCCGACAGATACCAGACCACCGGCAGCTTCGCCCCGGCCGCGCCTTGCGGCGGCACGAACAGCGAGAAGGTCATCGCGGTGCCGGTCGCGGCCGAAGCGTGCCGGTAGACGCCCTGGACGCCGCCGAAGCTCTTGTTGGTGGAGACGGTCTCGAGGGTCATCGGGCTTCCTCCCGCGCGCCGGCGCGGAAGGAAGCCCGTGCCGAACCTAGTGGAACACGAAGATGTAGAGCAGGATGATGATCGGGATCGGAATGCCGATCAGCCACAGCAATAAGCCTTTTCCCATGACCTTTTTCTCCTCCGGGCCGACAGGGCCTCTGCGCGGCGGAGAACGAGGCGACGGTGATACGGTTCCGGAACGGGCTCAGTAGATCACCACCGAGCGAATGCTCTCGCCGGCGTGCATCAGGTCGAACGCCCGGTTGATGTCGTCGAGCGGCATATTGTGGGTGATCAACGGGTCGATCTCGATCTTGCCGTCCATGTACCAGTCGACGATCCGCGGCAGGTCGGTGCGGCCGCGGGCGCCGCCGAACGCGGTCCCCTTCCAGGTCCGGCCGGTGATCAGCTGGAACGGGCGGGTCGAAATCTCCTTGCCGCTTTCCGCGACGCCGATGACGACGCTGACCCCCCAGCCGCGTCGCGCGCTTTCCAATGCCTGGCGCATCACGTCGGTGTTGCCGGTGCAGTCGAACGTATAGTCGGCGCCGCCTTTGGTCGCCTCGACCACCGCCTCCACGACCTTGTCGGCGCCAACCTCGCGGGGATTGATGAAATCGGTCATGCCGAACCTTGTCGCCATCGCCCGCTTCGCCGGGTTGACGTCGATCCCGACGATCTGCGCCGCCCCCGCCAGCCTTGCCCCCTGGATGACGTTGAGGCCGATGCCGCCCAAACCGAACACGGCGACGCTGGCGCCGGGCTCGACGCCCGCCGTCCAGATCGCCGCGCCGATGCCGGTGGTGACGCCGCAGCCGATATAGCAGATCTTGTCGAACGGCGCGTCCTCGCGGACCTTGGCGAGCGCGATCTCGGGCATCACCGTGAAGTTGGAGAAGGTCGAGCAGCCCATATAATGGGCGATCGTCTCGCCATTGAGGCTGAAGCGGCTGGTCCCGTCCGGCATCACCCCTTTCCCCTGGGTGGCGCGGACGGCGGTGCAGAGGTTGGTCTTGCGCGACAGGCAGGACGGGCATTGCCGGCATTCGGCGATGTAGAGCGGGATGACATGGTCGCCGACCTTCAGGCTGGTCGCCCCCGGCCCGATCTCGCGGACGATGCCGGCGCCTTCGTGGCCGAGGATCGAGGGGAAGATGCCTTCGCTGTCCTTGCCCTCGAGCGTATAGGCGTCGGTATGGCAGATGCCGGTCGCCATGATCTCGACCAGCACCTCGCCGGCCTTCGGGCCCTCGAGATCGACCTCGTGGATCTCGAGCGGCCGGTTGGGCGCGACGGCGATCGCGGCGCGGGTCTTCATCGGGCGGCTCCTGCGGATGGTTCGGCCCCCGCTATAGAGCGTCCGTCGCCGGGCAAAAACCCTTTCCCTTGATCCCGTTCTCGATCCCGCTCCTTGTCCCGCGCGGAGCCGTGACAGGGCCCGTTCTCAGCGCGGGTGGGGTCGTTGCCGTTCCCTTATAAGGCAGCTCCCTTATAAGGGAACTGCTCCGGATGCGGGCGAAAGCTGCCCCGGCACGACGCTGCCCGTTCGGGATTTCGGCGTCAACTCACCAGGAACCGCCTGATCCAGTCGCCGACTCGTTGATTGTCGTTGGGCGCGTCCAATGAGGCGATCGCAGCCTCGGGATCGGGCGCGACATCGTAGCGCGCCTCGATCAGCGCCTTGGCGTAAGCGGGGGAGAATTCGGGGTGGAACTGGAAGGAGATGGCGCTGCCGTCGCGCCACGCGAGCGCGGCGTAGGGGGTGAACAGGGAGGAGGCGATCACGTCGGTCCCGGGCGGCTGCAGCACCACCTGGTCCTGGTGCGAGGCGGGCACCGAGACCAGGGAGACATTGTCCATCCACGGCTCGCGGCGGACGATCGGGTAGGTGTGCAGGCCGACCCCCCAGCCGCGCGCCGACTTCTCCACCCGGCCGCCGAGCGCTTCGGCCATCACCTGGTGGCCGAAGCAGATCCCGACCAGCTTGGCCCGGCCCTTGGCGGCGGCAAGGAAGGTCTTGAGCTTCGGGATCCAGGGCAGGGGATCGCAAACCCCGGCCGCCGCGCCGGTGATCAGGTAAGCGTCGTGGCGGCCGACGTCGGGCGGCAACTCTCCCGCGGCGACGTCGTAGCTCTGCGCCTCCAGCCCGAGCAGCCGCTCGAACATCTCCGGGTAACGGCCGTACTCGGCGATCAGCGGTGCGGGCGGCGTCCCGGTCTCGAGGATGGCGAGGTTCATTGGCGGAGATTAGCGCGTGCTCCCTTCAAGAGTCATCCCGGCGAAGGCCGGGACCCATGAACACGTTGCGATGAAGCAAAGGCGGCGACACTCTCGCCTGACTCCGCACGGCGGTGTTCATGGGTCCGGCTTTCGCCGACATAAGGCGCTCGCGACTCCGAAATAGCGCATGATCGATGAAACGGGTGCGCGTCCCGCGCCTCACGCCCCGGCGATGCTGAGCTTCACCATTCCATGGCCACCTGACTGCAGCAGTTCGAGGAGCGTCTTTCCGTCGAGGCGGCTGATCGGAACCCGCATTGAGGCTCCGAGCATCGAGCCGTGGCCGTGACTTACCAGCCCGTCAGGTTCTTCCATGCCGCTGCTCGCCACGCCGTGAACATAGATGCCTTCGTCGTCGAAGATCGGGCTGCCGCTCATTCCGCCCGGCAGTTTGAGCGAAGCGCGGAAGCAGGGCCCGGGCGTCAACGCCTGTCGATTGGTCATGTTGTCGGGGAGGTGTTCGAGGACCGTGCCTGTCGAAACATATAGATCGAACGAGAAGTCTCCGGTGATCACGCCGGACTGGTGCAACTCGACAGGCGTGTCCTGCATGCCCCCGTAGCCAATGGCTGTAGCCTTCTTGCCGACAGCGAGGCCTGCCCCTCTGATACCCGACTGGATCGAGTGCAGGGGCTGGTAGAATTCGCCGGAATTGGCCTCGACTTTGCAGATCGCTGTATCGGCGAGGAGTTTCAGGTCGTACCCCCGGACGGGCAAAGGCCGTTCCGCGGGCTCGCTCAGGAACTGCGCCCATTCGATGCGCCGGAACACCCATGCCGGCTCCAGCGGGCTGGCATATATCATGACGCCAAGATTCATGCTGCTCAGGAACCAGCTCTGGTCGTCCATCTTGCGGACGCCGCCGTAATTGCGTTCGATTGGATCGGTCAGGACATGGGCAGCAGTGATGAGCAGGCCCGTGGCGCTCAGGAAGAAGCCCGTGCCAAGGCACCTTATCGCGCTTTCGCCGGCGACCATGCCGACGATCGGCACGATCGACTGGCCGAGCGTCGCGGCAATCGTGCTGAGGTAGGCAGGTTGAGCTACAAGTATATCGTTCTGCAGCCTAAATAGGTCATCCGGCTCGCCCGCCTTCGGCCGCAGCGGGATCGGAAGCATGGCGGCGATCTCATACTGGCCATCGGGCTTTTGGCCGAAGACGGTTTTCAGAATGCCGAGTTCACCCGGCTGGATTGGTTTCACGCCGTCCTCCGCTTGGACGGTACATTATTGCAGAGATTAGGGCCGGGCGTAATTCCTCTCATCCAACCGTGTTCATGGATTCCGGCCTTCGCCGGGATGACGAGAGAGAGGGAGGGAGGGAGTACGACTAGGAGGTCCGCTGCGCCCGCTTGGCGGCGATCCGCAGGCGCAGCGCGTTCAGCCGGATGAAGCCGGCCGCATCGCGCTGGTCGTAGCCGCCGGTGCCTTCCTCGAAGGTGACCAGGTCCTGGTCGTAGAGCGACAGCGGGCTTTCCCGGCCGATCACATTGGCGTTGCCCTTGTAGAGCTTGAGGCGGACCTTGCCGGCGACATGCTCCTGGCTCTTATCGATCAGCGCCTGGAGCATCTCGCGCTCGGGGCTGAACCAGAAGCCGTTGTAGATCAGCCTGGCATAGCGCGGCATCAGCTCGTCCTTGAGGTGCATCGCGCCGGCGTCGAGCGTGATCGATTCGATGCCGCGATGGGCGGCGAGCAGGATCGTGCCGCCGGGCGTCTCGTAGACGCCGCGCGACTTCATCCCGACGAAGCGGTTTTCGACCAGGTCCAATCGGCCGATGCCGTTGTCGTGGCCGAGCCGGTTCAATTTCGCCAGCAACGAGGCAGGCGACAGCTTCTCGCCGTCGATCGCGACCGGATCGCCGTGCTCGAAGTCGATCTCGACGACGGTCGCCGCGTCGGGCGCCTCCTCGGGCGAGATCGTGCGCTGGTGGACATATTCCGGCGCTTCGGCCGCCGGGTCCTCGAGCACCTTTCCTTCCGAGGAGGAGTGAAGGAGGTTGGCATCGACCGAGAAGGGCGCCTCGCCCCGTTTGTCCTTGCTGATCGGAATCTGGTGCTTCTCGGCGAAGTCGATCAGCTGCTCGCGGCTGGCGAAATCCCATTCGCGCCAGGGCGCGATGACGCGGATGTCGGGCTCGAGCGCGTAATAGCCGAGCTCGAAGCGGACCTGGTCGTTGCCCTTGCCGGTGGCGCCGTGGCAGACCGCGTCGGCGCCGACCGCCCGCGCGATCTCGATCTGGCGCTTGGCGATCAGCGGCCGGGCGATCGCGGTGCCGAGCAGATACTGCCCTTCGTAGAGCGTGTTGGCGCGGAACATCGGGAACACGTAGTCGCGGACGAACTCTTCCCTGAGGTCATCGATGAAGATGTTCTCCGGCCTGATCCCGAGCAGCTCGGCCTTGGCCCGCGCCGGCTCGACCTCCTCGCCCTGGCCGAGGTCGGCGGTGAAGGTGACGACCTCGGCGCCATATTCGGTCTGCAGCCATTTCAATATGATCGAGGTGTCGAGCCCGCCCGAATAAGCGAGCACCACCTTTTTTGGCTTGTCACTGGTCATGCAAAAGTCACTTTCTCCTGGCCCACCATCCGCTCGAAGCGCTTGAGCATGACGTGGACGGTGACGCCGTCGCGCACGGCGACGAACAAGGTGTCGTCGCCCGAGACGGTGCCGGCGATTTCGGGAAGCTGGGCATGATCGACCGCCGAGGCGACGAGATGGGCGGAGCCGGGCGGCGTCTTGAGGATCAGCAGCGGGCCGGCGGCCTCGATCGAGACCACCCATTCCCGGAGGATCCGCTCGAGCCGCGCGCTGCTCCAGTCGGCGGCGCCGATCTGGTCGGGCAGGGCGTAGGACAGCACGCCGCCGCGCTTGACCTTGACCGCGCCCAGCTGGTCGAGGTCGCGCGATACCGTCGCCTGGGTCACCGCGAAGCCGAGCGCCCGCAGCCGCTCGGTCACCTCCTCCTGGCTGGCCAGGGCGCCGGCGCGGATCAGCTCGCCGAGCGCGCGCAGCCGCCGGGCGCGGGTGTCGGTCACCGGACTCCCGCCAGCCAGGCGAGGGCGCCGCGGGCGGTGTGCATGCGGTTCTCCGCCTGCTTCCAGATCGCGCTCCTGGCGCTTTCGATGACCGCGTCGGTGACCTCCTCGCCGCGGCGGGCGGGGAGGCAGTGGAGGAAGAAGGCGCCGTCCTCGGCTTTCGCCATCAGCGCCTCATCGACCTGATAGGGCGCGAACGCCGCGCGCCGCGCCGCCGCCTCCTCGTCCTGGCCCATCGACACCCAGACGTCGGTATAGACGATCTGGGCGCCCGCCACCGCCTCGGCGGGGTCGACGACGTGACGCACGCCATAAGGCGCGTCGGCGAGCGCATAGGCTTCCGGACTGGCGAGGGTGAGCTCGGCGCCGACGAGGACGCAGGCCTGCGCCAGCGAGCGGGCGACATTGTTGCCGGCGTCGCCGACATAGGCGATCCGGGCCCCTTCGAGGCTGCCGAGCAATTGCTTCACCGTCAGCAGGTCGGCGAGCGCCTGAAGCGGGTGGTCGGTGTCGGAAAGCAGGTTGAGCACCGGCGTCTCGACCGCCGCCGCCATCGCCACGAGATCGCGATGGTCGATCACCCGGGCGGCGATGATCGCGTGGTAGCAGGCGAGGGTGCGGGCGACGTCCTCGACGCTCTCGCGGGTGCCGAGGCCGACCTCCTCCTTCTGGATGTAGACCGGGTGCGCGCCGAGCTGGACCGCCGCCATCTCGGTCGAGCTGCGGGTCCGCGCGGAGGGCTTCTGGAAGACGAGAGCGACCCCCTTGCCGGCGAGCGGCGCGCCGAGGTCGCTTCGCCCGGACAAGGCGAGGATCTCGGCGAAGCGCTCGGCGTCGAGGTCGGCGATGCTGAGCAGATCGCTCACCAGTCCTTCTCCTTCTTGATCATGGTGCCGATGCCCTCGTCGGTGAGGATCTCGATCAGCAAAGCGTGGGGCACGCGGCCGTCGATGATGTGCGCCGAGCCGACCCCGCCGTCGACCGCGTCGGCGCAGGCGCGCAGCTTCGGGATCATCCCCGCCGACACGCTTTCGTGCGCAATCCGTTCGCGCAATTCGGCCGAAGTGAGGCGCGGCACGAGCGTGGACTCGTCCCTGGCGTCCTCGAGCAGGCCGGGCGCGGCGGTGAGATAGACGATCTTCTCGGCGTCCATCGCGACCGCGATCGCCATCGCCGCTTCGTCGGCGTTGATATTGTAGGGCTGGCCGGACGGATCCGCGCCGATCGTCGAAATGACCGGCACCAGCTTCTGGTCGAGCAGGCCGTGCAGCCGATCGGCGCGGACATGGGCGACATCGCCGACGAAGCCCAAAGCGGCATCGCGCGGGACCGCGACCAGCAGGCCGCCGTCCTCGCCGGCGACGCCGACCGCGACCGGATCGTCGCGGGTCTCGCGGTTGATGGTTGCGACGAGGTCGCGATTGACCCCGCCGACCAGGACCATCCGCACGATCTGCAGCGTCTCCTCGTCGGTGACGCGCAGGCCGTCCTTGAACTCGGGCGCCTTGCCCATCCGCTTCATCAGCGCGTCGACCTGCGGGCCGCCGCCGTGGACGAGGACGCAGCGCACGCCGACGCTGCGCAGCAGCAGCACGTCCTGGGCGAGCGCCCGGCCGAGCTCGGCGTCGATCGCCGCCCCGCCCAGCTTGACGACGACTGACTTGCCGGTGAAGCGCTGGATGTAGGGCAGCGCTTGTATAAGTATGCGTGCGGTTTCGGTCGGGGTCATGATGTCTTCGCATTTTCCTTGATGTAGCCGGGGCCGAGGTCGATCCCGATCATTCTGGCGGTTCCGGTGCCCGCGCCGAGCCCGACTTCGATCTCGATCCGCTCCCCCGCCATATGCTTTTTGACCCGGTCCCCATCATGTTCGAGGGGGGTCCCGGCTTTTGCGACGGGGGTCCCGCCATATTTGACCAGGGTCCCCGCGGTCTCGAACGCCACCCCCGCGGAGCCCGCGGCCGCCAAAAGGCGCCCCCAATAGGGGTCCGAGCCGTACCAGGAGCATTTGACGAGGTTGTTCTCGCAAATGCTCTTCGCGGCGATCCGCGCCTCGGCGTCGCTGGCCGCGCCGGTGACGGTCAGGGTCACCATCTTGGTCATCCCTTCCGCATCCTTCGCCATCTGCCAGGTGAGGTCCTCGCAGAGCCTGTGGACGGCGTCGGCGAACTCCCCCGCCTCGGCCCTGCCGCGCCGGCCATTGGCGAGCAGGATCACCGTGTCGTTGGTCGAGGTGGCGCCGTCGACATTGAGGGTGTTGAAGGTGCGGTCGGCGGCATCCCCTAGGATTTGCTGGAGCTTCTCGCGCGGCAGGGCGGCGTCGGTGGTCAAGAAGGCGAGCATGGTCGCCATGTCGGGGGCGATCATGCCGCAGCCCTTGGCCATCCCGCCCAGGGTGAAGGTCGAGCCTTTGACGATCGCCGTCTTCGGCCTGGTGTCGGTGGTGAGGATGCCGCGCGCCGCATCCTCGTCGCCGTCGCGCGACAGCTTCTTCGCCAGCCGGGGAGTGGCCCTGAGGATGACGTCCATCGGCAACGGGGTGCCGATGATCCCGGTCGAGCAGACCAGAACCTCTTGCTTATCAACGCCTAAGGCATCCGCCGCCGCCGCGGCCATCGCCTCGGCGTCGGCCATCCCCGGCTCGCCCGTGCCGGCATTGGCGTTGCCCGAATTGACGATGATCGCGCTCGCCTTGCCGCCGTTCGCGGCGAGCCGGGCACGGTCGAGATCGACCGGCGGCGCGGCGAACCTGTTCCGGGTGAAGACGGCGACGGCGGTGGCCGGCTCGAGGTCGTCGGTCGCGACCATCGCCATGTCGTGGCGGCGGTGCTTGATCCCGGCATGGCAGCCGGCGGCGATGAATCCCTCGGCGGCGGTGACGCTCATGGCCAGACCCCGACGTTCGGCAGCCCCGCCGCCTCGTCGAGGCCGAGCATCAGGTTGGCGCACTGGATCATTTGTCCGGCGGCGCCTTTGACGAGATTGTCGAGGGCGGCGAGGGCGAGCACCCGGCCGGTGCGTGCGTCGTAGCGGGCGGTGAGGTGGACGGCGTTCGAGCCGAGCGTCCACTTGGTCGAGGGGGCGCGCTCGGAGACGCAGATAAAGGGTTCGTTTTCATAGGCTTCGGCGAGGGCGGCGAGCGGGTCGCAGGGGCCCTTCGCGATCGCGGTGCAGGTGGCGAGGATGCCGCGGTTCATCGGCGCGAGGTGGGGCGTGAACAGGATGCTGCCGCCCAGCGCCATCTCCATCTCGGCGGTGTGGCGGTGATCGAGCAGGCCGTAGGCGGTCATGTTCTCGTCGACACTGTTGAAATGGCTGGCTTCCCGGAGCGCCTTGCCGGCGCCGCTGACGCCCGAGGCGGCGTCGATCGTGATCGTATCGGGGTCGATCAGGCCGATGAGCGGCTTCAGCGCGAGGATCGCCGCGGTCGGGTAGCAACCCGCCGCGGCGACGGCGCTCGCGCCGGCGATGGCGCCGCGATTGAGCTCGGGGATGCCGTAGACGAAACGGCCGAGCAGGTCGGGCTCCGAATGGGGCTCATGGTACCAGCGCTCATAGGCGGCGGCATCGTCGAGCCGGAAATCCGCCCCGAGGTCGACCACTTTGGCCCCGCCGGCCAGGATCGAAGCCGCGATCTTCTGCGATTCGCCGTGCGGCAGCGCCGCGAAAACCAGCGCGCAACCCTCCGGCAAGCCGGCGGGGACCCCCTCGAAAACCGCGCGGGGGTAGGCCAAATCAAGGTGGGGGTGGACCTCGCCGACCCGCATGCCCGCCTGGCTGCCGGCGAACAGCCGCACCGGATCCAGCGCGGGATGCGCGGCGCAGAGCCGAAGCAACTCCGCGCCGACGAATCCGGAGGCTCCAAGGATGGCGACAGGCGTGGACATGCAGGCCATATGCATATTCTTGCATACTTATGCAAGTCCCCAATGAGGCAAAAGAAAGGCGCCCCGGAAAACCGGGGCGCCAAGACGTGAAATTCGCGAACGATTACGGGCTGCTGGGCCCGTCATTCTTGTCGGTGAGCTCGATGATGCCCCAGATGATGAGGCCGAGCACGATCGCGCCGACGATGTAGATGCCGACCCCGCGCCGATCGAGATTGCTTTCGCCGCTGACACCGGCGCTGGCGCGCGCAGCGGCAGGGCTGTTGGAAAGGCTGAGCGGCTGAGCGGATTGCGCCATCGCCGCGCTGCTGGCGCTGATCAATGAGGCGGCGGCGATCGCGGCCAGTTTCTTCGAAAGCATTATATCCTCCTTAGGCGTTTCGCCGGCCGGTCCGCCGGTCGGGTCTCCGACCGCCCCCCTCCTCCGGAGTCGGCCTGAACCGCTAACCCTCTACCAGCCCCTCTGTTCCAATACCACGTTAAATTTGTCGCGATGTTTCGCAAACGTTACTTTGACGATGGGGACTGTCCCTAGTGACTGTCCCCAGTGACTGTCCCCATTTTTCGATGTTGCCCGGGGGCAACAGCGGCACAGTCTTTGTTGCAGGACCGCCACGGCGCGGTTGTTTCTGGGGAGGCCGAGGGGTTATTCTGTGCGCGAAACAAAAAGGGGGTTTTTATGCCGCACCCGAATTCGCGCCCGCACCGCCGCGCCGCTCTTGCCGGCGCCGCGTCCCTGCTCGCCATCGCGCTCGCCACGCCCGCCTTCGCGCAGACCACGCCGGCGAGCAGCGCCGTCGAGGAGCCGGAGATCGTCGTCACCGCGACGCTGCGCGAGACCTCGCTGCTCGACGTGCCGTTCTCGATCAACGCCCAAACCGAGGCGATGATCGCGCGCTCGGGCGCCAACACGCTCGAGGACCTGTCGCGCAACGTCGCCGGCCTTTCGATCCAGAATCTCGGCCCCGGCCAGAGCCAGGTCTCGGTGCGCGGCGTCTCCGCCGGCCAGATCGTCCGCGACCAGCCGGGCGTGAAGGAGCAGGTCGGCGTCTATCTCGATGACAGCGTGATCTCGCTGTCGCTGTTCACCCCCGACATCGACCTTTACGACTTGAACCGCGTCGAGACGCTGCGCGGCCCGCAGGGGACCCTGTTCGGCTCGGGCTCGGTCGGCGGCACGATCCGCTACATCACCAACCAGCCCCGGCTCGACCGGCTCGAAGGCTCGATCGAGGGCAATATCAACCTGGTCGACGGCGATGACTGGGGCGGCCACCTCAAGGGTATGGTCAACGTGCCGTTCGCCCAGGTCGGCGCCTTGCGCGCGGTCGCCTATTACACCGAATATGGCGGCTTCATCAATGCGCGGCGCGAAGGCGGCGGCGTCGACGAGAACGTCAATGGCGGCCATCGTGTCGGCGGCCGCGTCGCGGTCACGCTCGAGCCGAGCCCGGGCGTTCGGATCACGCCGCGCATTCTCTATCAGCAAATCCGCGTCAACGGCTTCAACCGGCAGGAAGTCTACAATCTCTACGCCAACCCGTTCACCACCACGCGGCCGGCGGTGACCTTCGACGAGCGGGAGCAATTCCTGCTGCTGCGGGAGCGGTTCGAGGACGACACCCTGCTCGCCGACCTCAATGCCAGCGTCGATCTGAGCGAGAATTTCACGCTCACCTCGATTTCGACCTACATCAACCGCGACATCCTGGTCAGCCGGGACGCCAGCGCGCTCACCCATTCGGTGTCGATCGACCTCGGCTACGCGCCCGGCGCGCTGCTGATCCCCTCCAACCTGCGCGACGTCACCCATCTCAGCACCTTCGCGCAGGAGCTGCGCCTGGGGGTCAGTTACGAAGGCGTCTTCGATCTGGTGCTCGGCGTCTTTTATTCGGACACGTCGCGCGACTACAGCCAGCGCCTGCCGACGCCCGGCTACGACGTCTTCACCGATGCCCGCTTCGGCGCCGGCACCTCGGCGGCGGTGGCGAACGGCTTCCCGCTCAATTCGCCCTACAATGCGGACTTGCCTTACGACATCCGGCAGGCGGCGCTCTTCGGCGAGGCGACGTTCAACGTCACCCAGCGCTTCGATCTCACCGTCGGCGGCCGTTATTATGACTTCCACGAGAGGCGGGAGTTCAATTCCGGCGGCCTCTTCTCGAACGGCGACAACAATATCGACGAGACTTCGTCGAGCGGGTTCAGCCCGCGCGTTATCGCGACCTACGAGGTGGCCGACAATGTAAGAGTGAACGCCCAGGCCTCGAAGGGCTTCCGGCTCGGCGGCGTCAACGATCCGCTCAACATCCCGCTCTGCACGGGCGGCGCGGGCGGCGTCGACGCGCTGACCTACGGCAACCACCCGACCTATGAAGACGAGACCTTGTGGAATTACGAAGTCGGGGTCCGCGGCCAGCGCCGCAACCTCAACTTCGCCGCCGCCGCCTTCTACACCGACATCAGCAACCTGCAGATCACCGCCGATGCCGGCACCTGCTCCTCGCGCGTCGTCTTCAACGTGCCCCAGGCCCACACCATGGGCGTCGAGGCCGAGCTCTCCATGTCGCCCGCTCAGGGCCTCGACTTCTCGATCAGCGGCAGCATCCTGGAGGCCAAGATCGACTCGGACGTGACGACCACGGCCGGGGTCATCATCGCCGGCATCCGCGAGGGCAACAGGCTGCCGACGGTGCCCAACTTCCAGATCGCGGCGAGCGCCAGCTATACCTTCCCGGTCGGCGACGGCGCCGATGCCTATGTCGGCGCCTCGGTCCAGCATGTCGGCAGTCGCTACACCCAGACGAGCGACCAGGAGGGCAATCCCAGGACCTTCGTCCACGGCCTGCCGTTCGGCGGCGCCCCCGCCGGTGCGTCGACGACGCTCAACCTCAAGCTCCCCTCTTACAATTACGTCAACCTCAGCGCCGGCGTCGATTGGGACAATGGGCTCGGCGTGATGCTCTACGTGACCAATTTGTTCGACGAGAACGCTTTGCTCTCGTTCGACCGCGAGCGCGGCGGCCGGGCGCGGCTGGGCTTCAACGTCGGCCAGCCGCGGATCATCGGCATTACCCTGAGGAAGCGCTTCGGCCCCGGCTCCTGACGCTTCCGGCCGCCGCGTGATCAAGCTCAGCCGCCGCTCCCTGCTCCTCGCCGGAGCGGGCGCGGCGGCGAGCGCGGTGCTGCCCAGGCCGCTGCGCGCGCTGCCGGCCGGGCGCGGTGCCGGCACGATCGTGGTCGGCGCCGGCGTGTTCGGCGCCTGGACCGCGGCGCGGCTGCGCGACGGCGGCCACCGGGTGATGCTGATCGACGCCTGGGGCCCGGCCCACGCCCGCGCCTCCTCGGGCGGCGAATCGCGGATGACGCGCGGCGCCTATGGCGCCGACGAGGTCTACACGCGGATGGCGCTCGATTCGCTGGCCGAATGGCGGCATCTCTCAGCGCGGGCGGGCCTGCCGATCTTTCACCGGATCGGCGTGCTGTTCTTCTTCCCCCATGTCGAGCCGTTCCTCGAAGAGACGATGCGGGTCCACCGCGCCCTCGGCCTGCCGACGCAGCTGCTCGACACCGCCGAGATGCGCCGCCGCTTCCCGCAGATCGATTTCACCGGCATCGCCGCCGGCCTCTACGAGCCCGAATTCGGCGCGCTGATGGCGCGGCGCGCGGTCCAGACCCTGGTCGCCGAGTTCGTCCGCGGCGGCGGCGTCTACCGCCAGGCACAGGTGGTGACCCCGCAATGGTCGGGGCGAGAGCTGCCGCACATCACCCTGACCACCGGCGAGGAGCTCCGCGCCGACCGCTTCGTCTTCGCCTGCGGGCCCTGGCTCGGGCGGATCTTCCCGGACCTGCTCGGCCGGCGCATCTTCCCGACCCGGCAGGAGGTGTTCTTCATCGCGCCCGAACCGGGCGATACGCGTTACCAGCCGGGCCGGCTGCCCGGCTGGGCCGATTATAACGGCGGCGACATCTTCTACGGCTTCCCCGACCTCGAAGGGCGGGGCTTCAAGATCGCCCACGACGCGCACGGGCCGCCGATGGACCCCGACACCGGCGACCGCACGCTAAGCCCGGCCATGCTCGCCGACGCCCGCGCCTTCATGGAACGCCGCTTCCCCGATCTCGCCCGGCGGCCATTGAGCGAGGCGCGGGTCTGCCAATATGAGAACAGCTCGAACGGCGACTTCCTGATCGACCGCCACCCGGCCTTCGACAATGTCGTCCTCGTCGGCGGCGGCTCCGGCCACGGCTTCAAGCACGGCCCCGCGGTAGGGCGCTACGCCGCCGCGCTGGCGATGGGCCGGCTGCGCCATCCCGAACCCCGCTTCTCCCTCGCCACCAAGGCCGAGCAGGAGGCGCGGGCGGTCCACTAAATAGGGACTGTCCCTATTTTTCGCTTCAGCGCCGCCGCCCTGCCGATTGTTCGCGGACCGCGCGGAATTCCGAGCCTTCGCGCCATTGCGGCCATTGCCGCGAGTTGGCGAGGGCGCGGCCGATCCGCCAGGCGAGGCTGACGTCCTGGGCGGCGCCGCGCAGGTCCCAGGTGGGGGACCATTCGTCGCAGGTCTGGTGGTAGCAACGGGCGGTGAAGTCGCTGACCCAGCGGTCGCCCGCCGCGCGGCCGCCGTCGACCAGGTCGACGCCGCCGCCCAGCGCCATCAGCAGCAGTACCGGGACGCCGCGCTTGGCGAGGGGGAAATGGTCGGCGCGGTAGAACAGGCCGCGCTGCGGCTGGGCGTCGGGGGTGACGGTCCGGCCCTGGCCGCGGGCCATTCTCGCCATCAGGTCCTCCAGGTCGCTCTGACCCTGGCCGATCAGGATCACATCCCGCGCCGGTCCGGCGCTTTGCAGCGTGTCGAGGGTGATGTTCGCGACCATCGTCTCGGCCGGATAGAGCGGGTTCGCGGCGCCATATTCGGAGCCCAGCAGGCCGCGCTCCTCGCCGGTCCAGGCGGCGAAGAGCAGGGTCCGCCCGGGCCGCGGCGCGGCGGCGAAGGCGCGGGCGATCTCGAGCACGCCGGCAATGCCGAGCGCGTCGTCATGGGCGCCGTTGCGGATCGTATCGCCGCGGGCGTCGGCGGGGCCGGTGCCGTAGGCATCCCAATGCCCCGAGAACATGATCGTCTCGTTCGGGTAGCGAGCACCCGGCAGGCGGGCGATGACATTGCGGCTCTCGACCCGGCGGCTGGCCACCGGCAGGTCGGCGGAGAAGGTGGCGCCGAGATCGATGGGACGAAAGGAGCCGCTGCGCGCCTGGCGCTTGACTGCTTCGAAATCGAGCCCGGCGCGGCGGAACAGATCGGCGGCCACGTCGCGCCGGATCCAGCCCTGGAGCAGCACCGGCCGGCGCGCGCCGGGGCCCGGGACGAGCGCATAATTCTCGCCGGCGGGCGCCTCGACGGTGTTCCAGCCATAGCCGGCGGCCTCGCTCTCGTGGATCACCAGCGCGCCGATCGCGCCGCGCCGCGCCGCTTCCTCGAACTTGTAGGTCCAGCGGCCATAATAGGTCATCGCCCGGCCGCCGAACCGGCCCGCGGCGGCCTCGCCCGGCGCCGCCTCGAAATCGGGATCGTTGACCAGGAAGACGGCGATCCTGCCATTGAGGTCCGCATCGCCGAAATCGTCCCAGCCGCGTTCGGGCGCGGCGACGCCGTAGCCGACGAACACCATCGGCGCGCCCTCGATCCGGACCCGGTCGGTCTCGCGGACGGTGCCGACATAGAGGTCGCGCGGCGATTGCAGATCGAGCGTCTCGCCATGGCTGGCGATGGTGAAGCGCGCCGGGCTCTGGACCTGGGTGCGAAGCAGCGGCACGCGCTGGGTCCAGCCACCATCCTCGCCGCCCGGCTCGAGCCCGAGCGCGCGGAACTGCTCGATGAGGTAAGCGATCGTGCGCGTTTCGCCCTCGGTGCCGGGCGCGCGGCCCTGGAAATCGTCGGCGGCGAGCGCGCGTGTCCATTCGGAGAGCCGCTGCGGATCGATGGGCGCCCAGGAGGCGGGCGAGCCGGGGTCGGCGGGCGGGACGATCGTCGCGCAGGCGGCGAGCGCCAGCGCGAGGGACAGGCCAAGCAGCTTTTTCATGCGGCTCCCATTGGCGCATTTTACAGCGCGCACAAGGCTGCTAGACCTCCGGCCACTTCCTACGCCCACGAAAGATCCCAACCCATGCGTCTGTTCCTCGGTCTCCTGCTGCTCCCGCTCGCCGCCGCCGCCTTTGCCCAGCCCGCTTCGGCGCCGATCCATTATCCCGACACCCAGCGCGGCGACGTCGTCGAGGAGCAGTTCGGCGAGCGCGTCGCCGATCCTTATCGCTGGCTCGAGAATGACGTCCGCCAGGACGCGCAGGTCCGCGCCTGGGTGACCGCGCAGAACGAGGCGACGCAGGCCTTCCTGGCGACCCTGCCGGGCCGCGCCGCGTTCCGCGCGCGGATGACGCAGATGTACGATTACGAGCGGTTCGGCCTGCCCGAGCGCAAGGGCAGCCGCTATTTCTACACCCGCAATGACGGCCTCCAGAACCAGGCCGTGCTCTACGTCCGCGAAGGTCTCGACGGCGCGCCCCGGATGCTGATCGACCCCAACACATGGTCGCAGGACGGCGCCACCGCCCTCGCCGAATGGGAGGCCTCCGAGGACGGCCGCTTCCTGCTCTATTCGGTCCAGGACGGCGGCACCGACTGGCGCACCGTGCGCGTCCTCGACGTCGCCACCGGCCAGCCGACCAGCGACGAGGTGCGCTGGGTCAAATTCTCCAACCTCGACTGGGCCAGGGACGGCTCGGGCTTCTATTATTCGCGCTTCCCGGAGCCGACCGGCGCCCAGTTCCAGCAATTGAACGATAACCACCGGGTCTATTTCCACCGGCTCGGCACGCCGCAGAGCGCGGACGCGCTAGTGTTCGAGACCCCCGACCATCCCCGCTACAACAACAATGCCGAAGTGTCGGAGGACGGCAACTGGCTGATCGTCAGCTCGTCGGAAGGGACCGACGCCCGCTATGAGATCAGCCTGATCGACCTCGCCCACCCGGGTGCCCGGCCGCGGCGCTTGATCACCGGGCTCGAGAACGACTGGAACTATCTCGGCAATCGCGGGCCCCTTTTCTACTGGCGGACCAACAACGGCGCCCAGCGCCAGCGCATCGTCGCCACCGACATCGCCGCCCCGGCGCTCGCGATCCGCGAACTCGTCCCCGAGGACGCGGCGACGCTCGAAGGCGCCTCAATCGTCGGCAGCCAGCTGATCGCCGAATATCTGGTCGATGCCAAGAGCGAGGTCCGCACCTTCGCCCTCGACGGGCGCCGCACCGGCACGGTCCGCCTGCCCGGCATCGGCAGCGCCGGCGGCTTCCGCGGCGACCAGTCGTCGAGCGAGACCTTCTACAGCTTCGCCAGCTACAACCGCCCCGGCGCGATCTTCCGCTACGACAGCGCGACCGGCGCCGCGAGCGTCTTCGCCGAGCCGCGGCTCCATTTCGACCCCGCCGCTTTCGAAGTCCGCCAGGTCTTCTACAATTCGAAGGACGGTACCCGCATCCCGATGTTCCTGATGCACCGCCGCGGCCTCGACACGCGCCGGCCGCAGCCGACCCTGCTCTACGGTTATGGCGGGTTCGACATCTCTTCGACGCCGGCCTTCCAGCCGAGGTGGATGACCTGGGTCGACATGGGCGGGGTGTTCGCCGTCGCCAATTTGCGCGGCGGCGGCGAATATGGCGAGGCCTGGCACGACGCCGGTCGGCGCGCCAACAAGCAGAACGTGTTCGACGATTTCATCGCCGCCGCCGAATATCTGAACGCCCAGCATATCGCCTCGCCGCGGACCCTCGCTATCGAGGGCCGCTCGAACGGCGGCCTCCTGGTCGGCGCGGTCGTCAACCAGCGTCCGGACCTGTTCGCCGCGGCGCTGCCCGGCGTCGGGGTGATGGACATGCTGCGCTTCGACCGCTTCACCGCGGGCCGCTACTGGGTCGACGATTACGGCTATCCCGACCGCGAGGCCGATTTCCTGATCCTGCGCGCCTATTCGCCCTATCACAACATCCGCTCGGGGGTGCGCTACCCGCCGATCCTCGCCACCACCGCCGACACCGACGACCGCGTCGTCCCCGGCCACAGCTTCAAGTACATCTCCGCGATGCAGCACGCCGATCCCAACGGCGCGCCCCACCTGATCCGGATCGAGACCCGCGCCGGCCACGGCTCGGGCAAGCCGACCGACAAGCAGATCGAGGAATATTCGGACATGTACGCCTTCATCGCCCGCTATACCGGGCTGAACGTGCCGGCCCATTAACCAACCCGTTCAGCTTCGGCTCAGCCTCGGGGAGGGATACTAGCGGCACCGGACTGCGTTTTTCGTCCAACCCCGAGTCTCATCAGGAGCTTAGTATCATGCTCAAGAGGACCATCATCGGCGCTTTGGCCGCGGCGACCGCATTGACTGCGATCCCGACCGCCGCCGAGGCGCAATATTATCGCGACGGCTATTATAACCGCTATCGTGACGGCTATTCCCGCCACCGGCGCCATCGCCGGTCCCACACCAGCGTCTATATCGGCGTCGGTCCGAGCTACGGCTACGGCTATTATGGCGGCGGCTACTACGATCCCTATTACGGCCGCGGCTATTACGATCCCTATTACGGCCGCGGCTATTATCCGGCCTATTATCGCGACCGCTATTACGGTTGCGACAACGGCGCGACCGGCGCGATCGTCGGCGGCGCCGCCGGTGCGCTGGTCGGTCGCGAGATCGGCCGCGACCGGCGCGGCTATCGCTATCGCTACGGCCGCCGCGGCAGCGGCACCACCGGCGCGATCATCGGCGGCGCGCTGGGCGCCCTGATCGGGAGCGAAGCGAGCCGCTGCTAGACCTGAATGGGGACAGCTGCATGCAGCTGTCCCCTAGCTGCCGAGCGTCCGGGCGAGGCCGTCGAGGATCATCGCCCAGCCCTGGCGGGTCTTGTCCTGCCATCCGTCCCAGACGCCGGCATGGGTGAGCGTGAGGCGCGATCCGTCGCCGTCGGGCTCGATCGCGACGGTGATGCGCGTCCGTTCTTCGCTGAAGCTGGTCCAGAAATCGAAGGCGAGCCGGCGCGGCCGGTCGAGCTCGACATATTCGCCATGATGCTCGGCAAGGTCGCCGCCGCGCCGCTCGACGATCGTGAAGCCGCCGCCGACGCGCGGATCGACCTCGACCCGCTCCATCGTCCCGTCCGGGGTGGCGAACAGCCAGGTGGCGACGCCGTCCGGATCGAGCCAGGCGTCGAACACGCGCTCCGGCGGGGCGGCGATCCGCCGCTCGACGGTGACGGTGGCGGTGTCGGCCATTCAGCCCTCCTTTTTCATCCTCTCGCGCCGGGCCAGCTCCGCCGCGCTCGGCTCGCCGACCGCGAAGGAGCCGGTGCGCACCGGCCCCGCCGGCCGATAGCGGGCGATGATCACCCCGGTCGACGAGATCCGGCTGGAGACCAGCTCGAGCGCGCCCGGCCTGGCGTCGTCGCCGAACAGTTTCCTGCCGCGGCCGAGCAGGACGGGGAGGACGAGCAGGTTGAGCTGGTCGACCAGACCGGCGGCGAGCAGCGACTGGACCAGCACCGAGCTGCCCTGGGTCAACAAATCGGGCCCGTCGCCCTCTTTGAGCCGGGCGACCGCCGCCGGCACGTCGCCGTCGAGGCGGACGCTGTTCGCCCAGGCGAGCGGCGCGGTGGAGGAGGTGGCGACATATTTGGCGGCGGCGTTGAACGGGTCGGCGATCTCGCCTTCGAGATAGGGCCAATAGGCGGCGAAGATCTCGTAGGTCCTGCGCCCGAGCAGCAGATCGAACGGCCGGGCGAAGCTCTCGCCCACCGCCTCGTCCGTGATTTCGTCCCAGTATGGAAAGGTCCAGCCGCCAAACCGGAAGCCGCCGGTCGGATCCTCCTCCGGCCCGCCCGGCGCCTGCATGACGCCGTCGAGGCTGACGAAGGCGCCGCAGACGAGCTTCCTCACGCCTCCGCTCCCAGCGCGCGCGCGACCTCGGCCATCTGGTCGGCACAGGTGCCCCAGCCGTCGTGGAAGCCCATCTTTTCGTGGGCGTCGCGGTCGGCGGCATTGCGGTGCAGCACCACCGCCCGGTAACGGGTCTTGCCGCCGCCCGCGTCCTCGAAAATATGGATCGCGGTGAACGGGAAGCCGCCGCAATCCTCGGGGTCCTTGTCCCTGGGCCGGTAGCCGGGCTCGAGCGCGGTGGTCCAGACGATCCTCTCGCCCTCGACCGCTTCGAGGATGCAGGACGTGCCCTTGAAGTCGAAGCCGTCCGGCCCGGTCATCCGCGTGTAGAAGCGGCCGCCCGGCCTGAGGTCGATCTCGACCTCGGGCGTTTGATAGGGCCTCGGCGCCCACCATTGCTTGATATGCTCGGGATCGGTCCACGCCCGCCACAGCAGCGCCGGCGGCGCGTCGAGGATGCGCTCCAGAACGAGGTCATACTGATCGCTCACGTCTCATTCTCCTTGACCTTGAGGGTTTCGAGATAGTCTTCGAGCCGGTCGAGCCGGCCTTCCCAGAGCGCGCGCTGCTCGGCGATCCAGGATTCAGCGGTGGCGAGCGCCCTGGGTTCCAGCCGGCAGGTGCGCACCCGGCCCTTCTTCTCGGAGCGGACCAGTCCGCTCGCCTCGAGCAGCTGGAGATGCTGCATCACCGCCGGCAGCGACATGCGATAGGGCGCGGCGAGTTCGCTGACCGAGGCCGGCGCGCGGCTCAGCCGGGCCAGCATGCCGCGCCGGGTGGGATCGGCGAGCGCCTGGAAGGCGAGATCGAGCCGGGCCGATTCGTTAAGCATGCGCTTAAGTAACGGCGCAGCTGGATCGTTGCAACAGAAACTTCAGCATCCGCTTAACTTTACAGCCGCGAGCGCCCTTCCTATCGCCCCGCCATGACGGTCCAGCCCAGCGACTCCATCCTCATCGTCGATTTCGGCAGCCAGGTGACCCAGCTGATCGCCCGGCGGGTGCGCGAGGCCGGGGTCTATAGCGAGATCGCGCCGTTCAATCGCGCCGACGAGGCGTTCGCGCGATTGAGCCCCAAGGGCATCATCCTCTCCGGCGGCCCCTCCTCGGTGATGTGGGACGATTCCCCGCGCGCGCCGCAGCATTTCTTCGACGCCGGCATCCCCATCCTCGCCATCTGCTACGGCCAGCAGACGATGGCGCACCAATTGGGCGGCCGGGTCGCGCCGTCGGACGATCGCGAGTTCGGCCGCGCCTTCATCGAGATCGTCGGCGAATCGATGCTGTTCGACGGCCTCTGGAAGCCGGGCGAGCGCCACCAGGTGTGGATGAGCCATGGCGACCGGGTCGAGGCGCTGCCCGAAGGGTTCCGCGTCGTCGCGCGGTCCGAGGGCGCACCTTATGCCGTGGCCACCGACGAGGCGCGGCGCTTCTTTTCGCTGATGTTCCACCCCGAGGTCGTCCACACCCCCGACGGCGGCAAATTGCTGGCCAATTTCGTCCGCCATGTCTGCGGCCTGGCGGGCGACTGGACGATGGCCGAATACCGGGCGACCAAGGTCGCCGACATCCGCGCCCAGGTCGGGCAGGGCAGGGTGATTTGCGGCCTGTCCGGCGGCGTCGACAGCGCGGTGGCGGCGGTGCTGATCCACGAGGCGATCGGCCATCGGCTCACCTGCGTGTTCGTCGACCACGGGCTGATGCGCGCCAACGAGGCCGAGCAGGTCGTCTCGCTGTTTCGCAACCATTACAACATCCCGCTGGTCCACGTCGACGCGGCCGACGCTTTCCTGTCCGGCCTCGCCGGCCTCGACGAGCCCGAGGCCAAGCGCAAGCTGATCGGCAAGACCTTCATCGACATTTTCGAGGGCGAGGCGGCAAAGCTCGGCGGCGCCGATTTCCTCGCCCAGGGCACGCTCTATCCCGACGTGATCGAAAGCGTCAGCTTCACCGGCGGGCCGTCGGTGACGATCAAGAGCCACCACAATGTCGGCGGCCTGCCCGAGCGGATGGACATGCAATTGGTCGAGCCCTTGCGCGAGCTGTTCAAGGACGAGGTGCGCGTCCTCGGCCGCGAGCTTGGGCTGCCCGAGGCGTTCGTCGGCCGGCACCCGTTCCCGGGGCCCGGCCTCGCGATCCGCATTCCCGGCGCGGTGACGAAGGAGCGCTGCGACATGTTGCGCAAGGCCGACGCCATCTATCTCGAGGAGATCCGGGGCGCCGGCCTCTACGACGCAATCTGGCAGGCCTTCGCCGTGCTGCTGCCGGTCAAGACGGTCGGTGTGATGGGGGATCACCGCACCTACGACCATGTCTGCGCGCTCCGTGCGGTCACCTCGACCGACGGCATGACCGCCGACATCTACCCGTTCGACGCCGCGTTTCTGAGCCGGGTGGCGACGCGGATCGTCAACGAGGTGAGGGGGATCAACCGGGTGGTCTACGATTATACGTCGAAGCCGCCGGGGACGATCGAGTGGGAATAGGGGGCGGATCGTGGGTCTCTACATTCAAGGCTATGGCACTGTGCCCTTATTACGGCGGAAGGGCATAGCCGCTCGCTTGATCCACTCTGCAAGTCGCTGGTCAGCCGGACGTGAGCTGCAAGATCTATTCTACGCTTCGGAACTGGACGCTAGCGCATGGCTGTCATTTTATCCACCGGCGGGTGGAATTGCCTTTGAAATAGAAAGTGGCCGCGTCGCCTTCGGCACCAAGACGTCAATTGCGGGGCCGGCATACCACGCAGCCGTCGTCGATCTGTGCGACCATCTTCAGGCCGATCTGGGGCTTAGGTGGCGTTGGGAAGTTGGAGGGGACGAGACGAATTACGCTGTTGAACGCGATTTTGATCAACTCCGAGACGACTTCCTGGATCAGGTAATTGCATATTGTGAATTCCGCGAGAGTAATGTGCAGCCCGGCGAACTCCACGCGCTCAACCTGAGCGCAGGGTTGGCGATGAATGGATATGAGGGTGTTGCCACCCCTATGGGGCCTTTACCGGCCCAGACTTTCCTGGATGTGCTGGATTCGCCGGGCGGCGCCGAGGCTCTGGCGCGGCGCATCTTTCCGTGGTGGTCCAGGACACTCGACCAGGACTTCTGGATCAGGACACTTCGTGCGCTCCTGTGGACGGAGGTCGAGTGGCGAGGCGCGCGCACGCCGTGGGAGTCGCACGTTCACAAGGCAGCACTCGCGTTGGGCGCCCGCTTCAGGGATGCGCTGGACGGGGAGGTGTGTCAGGCGGTGGATGAACTGGCGGCGCTCTCGCAAGACCCCGAAAGGTTCATTGTCCCGCAGCCCGGAGGCATCGGTTATCTGAGGTATACGCGCGCATTCTTCCTGCCGGGCGGCTGGAGGATCAATCTGGCCGGCTACTATGTCGAGCAACTGGAAGACGACGGGAAGACAGTCTGCTTGTGGTTTGGCAATGAGGAAATCCGGGGAACATCCTTCACGATCACGTCAGATGGTCATCGCGCCGAGATCTGGAGCGAAGAGCTTGCCGGTCAACCGGACCTTGAAGCGATAGGCTGCACCTTTCGGCTCCGGCCTGCTCCCAAGCCTTCGAAAAGCGTTCCTGGGTTCTTTAACGCCCTTGCGGAGATTCAAACACGAGACAGGAACGGCAATATCCAGCTGCTGGTCCTCACGTTGTTTGACGATGAGGAAAATCTGATTCCACGGCTGACGGAGATAGCCCAAGGCGTTTGGTTTGATGAGCCGACTGTTGGGACCGGCGAGCCGGGGAATTGAGCTGCTTTGCCTCCGCTATCCGGTGAAGGCCGCCGGGGACGATCGAATGGGAGTGAAATGTTGATGCCAACCCTGCGCGAAGCTATGCGAGGGAACGATGATCCGCGTCGATGTCGAGGAAGCCCAGAATAGGCTCGAGGAGTTGGTCGAGGCTGCGCTCAGCGGTGAAGAGGTGATCATTGAGGAGGGAGGGTTTCCTCAGGTTAGCTTGGTGCCAGTAAGCTCGACAGCTGACGATACTCCCTCAGACCTAACGGGTTCGTGACCGAACTTCGCCGCTGCGCCTGGGCGGGGAGCGATCCGCTCATGCAGGCTTATCACGACGCCGAATGGGGTGTGCCCGAGCGCGCGGCCCGCGCTTTGTGGGAGAAGCTGATGCTCGACGGCTTCCAGGCGGGGCTCGCCTGGATCACCGTGCTGCGCAAGCGCGACGCCTTCCGCGCGGCGTTCGCCGGCTTCGAACCGGCCAAGGTCGCGCAGTTCGGCGAAGCGGATATCCTCCGCCTGCTCGACAATCCCGGCATCATCCGCTCGCGCGTAAAGATCGAGGCGACCGTCGGCGCCGCTCGCATCTATCGCGACATGGCGGAGCGCGGCGAGGATTTTGCCGAATTCTGCTGGTCTTTCACCGGCGGCAAAGTCGTGAAGGGCGACGGCAGGACCCTGCCGGCGAATACATCATTGTCCGAGACGATCTCGAAGGAGCTCAAGCGCCGCGGCTTCAAGTTCGTCGGGCCGACCATCGTCTACGCCTGGATGCAGGCGGTCGGCATCGTCAACGATCACGCCGCGGGCTGCTTCCGGCGAGACGAGGTCTGACGGATCCGAAAGCCGTTCCGCGCGCCTCGCGCGGGTTCATGCCCGTCCAGCGCTTGAACGCGCGCGAGAAGGCGGCGGGATCGGAGAAACCGAGGCGATAGGCGGTTTCCTTCACCGACAGCCCCTGCTCGCGGACGAAGCGCAGCGCAAGCCGGCGGCGAAGCCCGTCCAGAACCTGCTCGAAGGTCCCGCCTTCCGCCTTGAGCCGCCGGTAGAGCGTCTGCCGGCTCATGCCGAGCGCGCGCGCGACCTGGTCGATCCGGACATGGCCCGCCGCCAGCCGCGGTTCCAGCTCCCGCTCGACCTCGCCGCGAAAGGGGTTTCGCCGCGGCCTCGCGTCGCCAACATTGGTCTCGATCGCCTTCGCGACTTCGCCGAGGAAAGCGAGGAACGGGTTCTTCGGCGCCGCGGGCCGGCGCCGCGCCGGCCGGTCGAACCCGAACGCCTTGAACAGGGACGCGCAGGCGTCGCGCCGCTCGCAGCCGCCGCACGCATCCTGCCGCATGCGTTCGATGCAACCTTGGATCATCACTTTGGCGCCCCCAATCATGTCCAGAGGTGTCTTGCTGATATAATACTCCAAAACACCAACAAGCCAATGGAGGAAAATATCATGCGCCGAATTCATCTCGGACTTGCCGCTGCGGCCTTGCTCTTCGCTCAGCCGGCGCGGGCGGACACGGTCACCGACTGGTGGGACTTCTCCAACCGCATCGCCGCGACGAGCCAGGGCCCCAGCGGGCTGCCGGGCACGCCCGACCAGCAGCGCGCGGTCAGCCGTGCCGCGCTCGCCATGTTCGAGGCGGTCAACGCGATCGACCGGCGCTACGAATCCTATCTGAACTTTCCCGCCGGCGATGGCACCGCGTCGCCCGATGCGGCCGCGGCGAGCGCGGCCTATCAAATCCTGCTCCACCACTTCCCGGCCCAGCGCGCCGCGCTCGACGAAAGCTACGCCATCGCCATGGCCGGCATTCCCGATACGCCCCGGCGCGAGGCGGGCCGGCTGATCGGCGAGGCGGCGGCGACGGCGGCGATGGCGGCGGGCGGGATCGATCCCGCCATTAGCCAGGTTTCCTACCGCCCGCGCACCACACCCGGCGAGTGGATCGGCGCCTCGCTGCCGATCCTCGAGCCCTATATGTCCGCCTTCCGCCCCTGGGCGATCCCGAGCCCCGAGGCGCTGCGGCCGCCACCACCGCCGGCGCTCGACAGCCCGGTCTGGGCGCGCGATTATGAGGAGGTGCGGCGGCTCGGCGGCCGGACCAGCAGCGATCGCACGCAATTCCAGACCCTGGTCGCGCGCTACCGCCAAGCGTTCGACATCACCCCGTCGATGCGCCTTGCGGCCGACCTGCCGGGGCGCACCCAGGTCCGCAACGCGCGGATGTTCGCGATCTACCAGATGGCGTTCGACGACGCCGCCGAGGCGATGGTCGCGGCCAAGATGCACTACAACTTCTGGCGGCCGATCACCGCGATCCGCAACGGCGCCGCCGACGGCAACGACGCGACCGCGCCCGATCCCGCCTGGCTGCCGCTGCTGCCCACCCCCAACTTCCCCGAATATCCCTGCGGCCACTGCACCGTCGCCGCCGTGATCGCCGAGGTGATGACGGCCGAGACCGGGGCGCGCCCGGCGGGCGGCGTCCGGGTCAGTTCCCAGGCGATCCCGCTCTCGGCGGTGCAGGTGCTGCCGAGCTGGGACGAATGGGCGCAGCAGGTGTCGGACTCGCGCATCTACGGCGGCGTTCACTACCGCTTCTCCAACGAGGCGGGCGAGCAGATCGGCCGCCGCGCCGCCCGCATCGTGCTGGAGCGGGTGATGCGGCCGCTGCCGGCGCGGGGAGGGCGGCGGTGAGCGGGGCTTTGCGCAAGCCCCCGGCTGTGCCACGGATGAGCGATGATCGAAGCGAAAGCCGAGGATGCCGAAGCGGTGATCGCGCTCTGGCGCGACTGCGGCCTGACCAGGCCGTGGAACGACGCGGCGGCCGATTTCGCCCGCGCCGTCGCCGGGCCGTCCTCGGCGGTGTTGCTGCTGCGTGAGGGCGGCGCGCCGGCTGCGAGCGTGATGGTCGGCTGCGACGGCCATCGCGGCTGGGTCTATTATCTCGCCGTCGCGCCGCCGCGCCGGCGCGAAGGGCTCGGTCGGGCGATGATGGACGCTGCCGAGGTCTGGCTGCGCGCACGCGGCGCGCCCAAGCTCCAGCTCATGGTCCGCGACGACAATGAAGAGGCGCTCGATTTCTATGCCGCGCTCGGGCTGGAGCGCCAGCATGTCGTCACCCTGGGGCGCTTCCTGGCATGATCACGATGTACGGCATCCGCAATTGCGACACGGTCAAGAAGGCGCGGGCCTGGCTCGACGCGCGCGGCGTCGCTTACGATTTTCACGATTACAAGACGGCCGGGATCGACGCGGCGCGTCTCAGGGCCTGGGTGGCCGAGCTCGGCTGGGAGACGCTGCTCAACCGTGCCGGCACCACCTTCCGCAAGCTGCCCGATGCAGACAAAGCGGGCCTGGATGCGGACAAGGCGGTCGCGCTGATGCTGGCCCAGCCGTCGATGATCAAGCGCCCATTGCTCGACCTCGGCGACCGGCGCCTGCTCGGCTTCAGCGAGCCGGCCTATGAAAAGGAGCTCTGACCCGTGCGCCTGCTGATCCTGATGCTGCTGCTCTGGGCGGCGCCCGCATTCGCGCAGACCGACTGGGCCGCGCGCCTCGCCGAGGGTGACGTCACGCTTCGCGATTTCCATTTCCGCTCGGGCGAGACGCTGGCCGAGCTGCGCATCCACTACGCCACGCTTGGGGTCCCGCATCGCGACGCCCGCGGCCGGATCGACAATGCGGTGATGGTCCTCCACGGCACCGGCGGCTCGGGGCGCCAGTTCCTCCAGCCCCAGTTCGCCGACGCGCTCTACGGGGCCGGCCAGCCGCTCGACCTTGCCCGTTACTACGTCATCCTTCCCGACGGCATCGGCCATGGCCGCTCGTCGAAGCCGAGCGATGGCCTGAGGATGCGTTTCCCGCGATACGATTATGACGACATGGTCGAGGCGCAGCGGCTGATGCTGGAGCATCTGGGCGTGGCCCGGCTGCGCCTGCTGATGGGCACCTCGATGGGCTGCATGCACGGCTTCGTCTGGGCCGAGCGCCACCCGGACCTGGTCCGCGCGATCATGCCGATGGCCTGCCTGCCGGTCGAGATCGCCGGCCACAACCGGATGTGGCGGCGGATGGCCGTCGAGGGCATCCGCCGCGACCCCGCCTGGGCGGAGGGCAATTATGCGAGCGAGCCGATCCAGGGGCTGCGCACCGCGGTCAGCCTCCTCCAGGTCGCCGGCTTCGCCCCGCTCTACCTCCAGCGCGCCTACCCGACCCGCGAGACGGCCGAGGCCTATATCGTCGAGCGCGTCGAGCGCGACATCCTGACGCGCGACGCCAACGACCTCATCTACCAGCTCGAGGCGAGCCGCACCTACAACCCGCTGCCGGACCTGGAGCGGATCCGCACGCCGATCACCTGGGTCAACAGCGCCGACGACTTCATCAACCCGCCCGATTACGGCATCGCGGAGGCGGCGGCGCGAAGGATGCCGACGGTCCGCTACGTTCTCATCCCGGCGAGCGCGGAGACGCGGGGCCACGGCACCCACACCTGGGCCCGCTTCTGGCAGGCCGAGCTGGTCGATCTGCTGCGGCGGACGGACTAGGACCCGCCCTTGTCCCGATCCTTCATGCCGTCCCTCACCGCCGCCCGCACCAGGAAATAGAGCAGGAACGGGACGCAGATAACAAGAAGTACAATCAGCCAGTGCCAGAGTGAAAAACCGCCCATAAATTCCTTTCCCGTCCCGAGCCGCATTACCACGCCGCATGCCGGCGCGTAATCCGACTCCAAATCGGGCGGCTGGCATCTCTTCCTATTGCTCCCGCGAGCTGACGTGGTTGAGGGCGATCACCCAGCGGCCGTTCACCTTGCGCATCAGCCTTGTGTTGATGCCGTCCTGCGGGCGCTCGCCGCCTTTGAGCCGGTAGCGGCTGATCAGTTGCGCCGCGTCGGGACTCAGCATCTCGATCCGCACGTCCCAGAAATGGAGCCGGCCGCGCCGGGCCGGGTCGCCGCCATAATCGCGGATGTAATGGTCGAGCGTGCCCTGCCAGTCGCGCTGGAACTGGCCGCGCGAGACGAACACCACGCCGGGATTCTCGAAGCCTTCCATGTAGCCGCGGAAATCGCCGCGGTTCCACGCCGCCTCCATGTTCGCGATCACCTGCCGGATCGCGCGCTCCTCGGCGGCGGGATCGGCGGCCGGCGGGCGGGCGCAGGCGGCGAGCAGGAGGGCGAGGGCAAGGGCCGCGAACTTCACGCCGCCAGCTAAGGCGATTTGCCGCGTCGCGCAAAGCGGATAGATTCCGCAAGGCCGCCCGAACCTTTTCCGCCCGGCGTGCCTCTATGGAGGGCAAGCAACGAAGGAGGAGGCCGATGATCACCGAAACCGAGACGCTCGATGAGGTACGCGGGCGGGTGCTCGACCGGATGGAGGCCGGGCGCAAGCTGATGCGCTTCGGGACGGGCGCCGCCGCTTTGCTCGAGGCGGCGATGCTGGCCGGCTGCGTCATGCTCGTCGACTGGCACGATCGGACCCAGGTCCTGCTCTTCCTGATCTTCATCCTCAGCTACTTCATCATCGTGCTGTGCATGCTCGCGCTCGCGGGCTATTTGACCCTGCTAACCGGCCGCATCCTCGCCGCCCTGGACGCGCGCGCCGATGGAGCGCCCTGACCCGCATGCCGGCCTCGTCCTCCTCGTCCTCCGGGCGCAGACCGGGGACCGGCAGGCGCTCGACCGGCTGCTGCGCGACCATCAGGCGGCGCTCTACCGCCACATCCGCACGATCGCTCGGGACGGCGACCTCGCCCTCGACGCGCTGCAGAACAGCCTGTTGCTGATCGCCCGGCGGCTGACCAGCCTGCGCGACCCGCGCTGGTTCAAGGCCTGGGCCTACCGGATCGCGACCCGCGAGGCCGTGCGGACGGCCAAGCGCGAGGCCCGCGTCCACGCGTTCGAGGACGAGGCCGCGCCCGAAGCGGACGGGCCGATCGATGCCGCGCTCCCCGAGGAGTGTCTCCATCGTCTGGCCGAGCTGCCGCCGGCGGCGCAGATCGTCGTCCGCCTCCATTATCTGGAGGAGATGACCTTCGTCGAGGTCGCCGAGGCGCTCGAAATCCCGGTCGGCACCGTCAAGTCGCGGCTCGCCTACGGGCTCGCCCGGCTGCGCGCGTCGATGGCCTAGCGTGTGAACTTCTCCCCCGCCGCGGCCTTGTCGGCGAGCAGCTTCGCGACCTCGAAGCCGCGGCGCTCCAGGCCCGCGACGATTTTGGGCAGCCCCTCCGTGTCGGCCCAGAACATCGGCCCGCCGCGATAGACCGGCCAGCCATAGCCGTAGACCCAGACGACATCGATGTCCGACGCGCGCTGGGCCATGCCTTCCTCGAGGATCTTCGCGCCCTCGTTGACCATCGTGTAGAGCGTGCGCTCGACGATCTCCTCGTCGGTGATCTCGTGTTGGGGCGTGCCGGTCTTCGCGCGGAAATCGGCGATGATCTCGGCGACGCGCGGCGAAGGCGAGGGGGTCCGCTTCTCGTCATAATCGTAGAAGCCGGCGCCCTTCTTCTGGCCCCAGCGGCCCTCGGCGGCGAGCGCGTCGCGGATGTTCTCGATCCGGGTCGGATCGCGGTGCCAGCCGATGTCGACGCCGGCGAGATCCGACATCTGGAACGGCCCCATCGGCATGCCGAATTCGACATGGACGCGGTCGATCTGCTCGGGCGTCGCGCCTTCGAGGAGCAATTTCATCGCCTCGACCTGGCGCGGCATCAGCATGCGGTTGCCGATGAAGCCGTGGCAGACGCCGGCGACGACGGCGACCTTTTTGATCCGCTTAGCGAGCTGCATCGCGGTGACCAGCACGTCGGGCGCCGTCTTCGCCCCGCGCACCACCTCGAGCAGCTTCATCACATTGGCCGGCGAGAAGAAGTGCAGGCCGAGCACGTCCTGCGGCCGCGCGGTGCTCGCCGCGATCTCGTCGATGTTGAGATAGGAGGTGTTGGAGGCGAGGATCGCGCCCGGCCTGGCGATCGTGTCGAGCTTGCCGAAAATCTCCTTCTTGACGTCCATATTCTCGAACACGGCCTCGATGATCAGATCGCAATCGGCGAGCGCCTCGAGCTCGAGCGTCGGCTTCAGGAGCCCCATCGCGCCTTCGACCTGATCGGCGGTCATCCGGCCCTTGGCCGCGCTCGCCTCGTAATTCTTGCGCATCACGCCGGTGCCGCGGTCCAGCGCCTCCTGGGCCATCTCGACGATCGTCACCGGCACGCCGGCGCTGAGGAAGTTCATCGAGATGCCGCCGCCCATCGTGCCGGCGCCGATCACGCCGACCCGTTTGATCTCGCGCGGCTTCGTATCCTCGGGCAGGCCGTCGATTTTGGCCGCCTTCCTTTCGGCGAAGAAGAAATATTGCTGGGCACGCGCCTGGGTGCCGGTCATCAGCTCCATGAACAGGCGGCGCTCGTCCAGCACGCCTTCGGCATAGGGTTTGGCGACCGCCGCCTCGATCGCCTTGACGTTCGCTTCGGGCGCGTCGAAGCCCTTGAACTTGCGCGCATTGGCCTTGCGGAAGTCCGAGAAGATGGCGGGATTGGCGCGCGCTTCGGCGAGCTTGTCGTCGCGCTCGCTCGATTTGGGGATCGGGCGGACGTCCCTGACCTCCTCGGCATAGGCGCAGGCATGCTGTTCGAGGTCGCCCTCGATCAGCCGGTCGACGAGGCCGATCTCATAGGCCTCCTTCGCGCCGATCGGATTGCCGGTAGCGGCCATTTCCAGCGCCTTGGCGACGCCGGCGACGCGCGGCAGCCGCTGCGTGCCGCCCGCGCCCGGCAGCAGGCCTAATTTGACTTCGGGCACCCCCAATTTCGCGGAAGGGACCGCGACCCGGTAATGGCTCGCCAGCGCGACCTCGAGGCCGCCGCCGAACGCGGTGCCGTGGATCGCGGCGACCACCGGCTTGGTGCAATTCTCGATGATGTCGACCACGGTCGGCAGCATCGGCAGCTGCATCGGCTTGCCGAACTCGGTGATGTCGGCGCCTGCGAAGAAGGTCTGCCCCTGGCAGACGATGACGACGGCCTTGACCGCCTCGTCGGCATCTGCCTCGCCGATCGCCGCCACCAGCCCCTCGCGCACCGCATGGCCGAGCGCGTTCACCGGCGGGTTGTTCGAGGTGACGATCAGCACGTCGCCATGCATGCGGGTCGAAATGGGGCTGGTCATGAGGATCTCCTTTGGCTCGGGCGATGCCGCAGCTTTACGTAAACGTCAACCTGAGCCGCCATTGCGGAGGCTGGGGGGAAGCGGGGCCTCGGTATCCAGGCGATCCAGATGCTGCGGAGGCAGCGGCGATCGTCCAGCGTCCGCAGAAACAGGTGCATGTCGGGGTCGTCTGCGCGCCCGTATCGCTCAGAACCTGTCTCGCCGTGCCGCCATGGATTGGATCGCCAGCCATGGCGCAGCGCTGCCCGGCGGGCCGGCTCGGCGCGTATGCACTGGGGGAAGACCTCGTCTCCCGCGACCAGATAATAGAGCGATATCTGGCAAGGATCGCTCCTGCTCGGCGTGGCGCAGGCGGCGTTTCCCGATCCGGAAAGCTGAAAACTGATCGCCACGGGCAATCTCGTCTTGCGGCCAACCCGGATGGGGAATTGCCGGTAATAGGCACAGCGATTGCTTAGCGGGCAGGCGTCGCGTCGTGCCGGTCCGACAATCGCCCTCAAATAACGCGACCGGTTGCTTCTGATGTCGGTTGCGTTCGCAAAAATGCGCTCGGCCGTCCGGTAGCCGCGAACGCCGTCGCGCCCGGCGCCCGACTGCGCGCCTTCGATGGGAACCTCATCGAGAGTGGTCGGCATATGAAGCGGCAAGCTGACTTGCGCCAGGCCGAGGAGCAGCAGCGCGATCATCGCCGCACCGGTTCAGGGGCTGACAAAATCGGCATAGCCACCGAGATAATTGTAATGCACCCAGCCGGACCCGCACGGGCCCCGGTAATTGGTCGTCTGACGCTGCGGTTCGAGCACCCAGGCGCAGCGCCGCTCTCCCGGCGCGCGCTCGTAGAGTATTCCGAACCAGTTGCCGTGCCGCACACAGGCATAGACATTCTGGCCGTTGCCCAGCCGCCCCAGTTCGCGCTGCCGGTGCGACGGGCCGGCGCGGACGGAGAGGAAGGCGCCCCGGCCTTCCAGGTTCATGACCTGCGCGGTCGAACAGGCGCCATAGCTTTCGCTCGCGTTCAGCGGCACCGGAAAACGTGGCGTCTGGGAGGCCGCCGGTGCGGCCATGACGGCCGCTGCGAGGCAGAACAGAGTCCGTTTCATCCCCGACTCCTCAGAAGGACGTGCGCCCATATTCCTGGCGGTAATGCGGATGCGAGGCGGAAAGGCCGCCGTCGACGACGAGGGCGTGGCCGTTGACGTAGCTCGACTCGTCCGAGGCGAGGAACAGGGCGGCGTTGGCGATCTCGATCGGCTCGCCGCCGCGCTTCAGCGGATTGAGATGGCCGATCATCTCCTCCTTGCCGGCGCTGCGGGCCATGTCGTAAATGCCCCTGGTCATGCCGGTCTCGATCAGGCCGGGGCAGATCGCGTTGACCCTGATGTTGGCGCCGCAGAGCTGGGTCGCGGCGACCTCGACCAGGCTGATCACGCCCGATTTCGACGCCGAATAAGCGGGCCCGCCGGCGCCGGCGCGCAGGCCCGCGACGCTGGCGGTGCAGATGATCGAGCCGCCGCCGCGGTCCTTCATGACCGGCGCCGCATGCTTGATCGCCAGCCACGGGCCGATCAGGTTGACGCGGAGGATCTCCTGCCAGTCCGCGACCTCCTGCTCGAAGATCGAGGCGAGCCCGCCGGAAATGCCGGCATTGGCGAAGAAGATGTCGAGCCCGCCATGCTCGCCGACTGCGAGGTCGATCAGGCCGCGGACGTCGTCCTCCCGGCCGGCGTCGGCCGCGACGACCCCTTCGGAGGCGGCGACGTCGGCGGCGATCACCGTCGCCCCCTCGCGCGCGAACAGGGCTGCCGACGCCTTGCCGATCCCCGACGCCGCCCCGGTGACGATCGCGACCTTGTTTTCCAATCTACCCGGCATGCCTCTTCCTTCCTCGTCATCCCGGACTTGATCCGGGATCCATGGACACCCGCCTAGGCGAACTTTCCATGACCGTGTTCATGAGTCCTGACTTTCGTCAGGATGACGTAGCTTACCGTCATAAACCTACGCCGACGGTGGCGCCGCCGTCGACGATGATCGCCTGGCCGGTCATGAAGGTCGAGGCCGGCGAGGCGAGGAAGACTGCGGCGCCGGCGATCTCTTCGGGCTCACCGATCCGCTGCATCGGTGTGTGCATGGTGACGGCGGCCAGCGTCTGCGGATTCTCCCAAAGCGCCTTGGCGAAATCGGTCCTGATCAGGCCGGGCGCGATGCAATTGACCCGGACCTGGCGCGGCCCGAACTCGGCGGCGAGGTTGCGCGCGAGCTGGAAGTCCGCGGCCTTGGAGATGTTGTAGGCGCCGAGCACCCCCGAGGCCTTCAGGCCGCCGATCGAGGAGATGATGATGATCGAGCCCTCGCCGCGCTCGAGCATCTCGGGCGCGACCATCTGGATCAGCCAGTGATTGGCGATGACATTGTTGTCGAGGATCTTGCGGAACTGGTCGTCCGAGATGCCCGCCATCGGCCCGTAATAGGGGTTGGAGGCGGCGTTGCAGACGAGGACGTCGATCCGCCCCAATTGCCGCTTCGTCTCGTCGACCAGCTCCTGCAGCGCCTCCTTCGACGAGATGCTCGCCGGGACGACGATCGCGGCATCAGGATGCTGCGCGTTGATCGCGTCGGCGACCTCCTGGCAGGCCTCGGCCTTGCGCGAGGAGATCACCACCTTCGCGCCGTGATGGGCGAGCGCCTCGGCGATCGCCCGCCCGATCCCGCGCGACGAGCCGGTGACGATCGCGACCTTGTCCGTGAGGTCGAACAGATGCATCCTCATCCTCCTCTTCGTCATCCCGGACTTGATCCGGGATCCATGAACACGGACTGCGCGAACACGGCACCCCCGTGTTCATGGGTCCTGACTTTCGTCAGGATGACGTTGGCGCATGCTTCGCAAGCTCGATCCGCGCGATCGCGCGATTGTGGACCTCGTCGGGCCCGTCCGCCAAACGCAAAGTCCGGATGCCGGCCCAGCTCGCCGCCAGACCGAAATCCTGGCAGACGCCGGCGCCGCCATGCGCCTGGACCGCGTCGTCGATGATCTGCAGCGCCATCTGCGGGGCGTAGACCTTGATCATCGCGATCTCGGCCTGGGCGGCCTTGTTGCCGGCCTTGTCCATCAGGTCGGCGGCCTTGAGGCATAAGAGCCGCGACATATCGATGTCGATCCGCGCCCGCGCGACGCGCTGCTCCCAGATCGAATGCTCGCTCAATTTCTTGCCGAACGCGACCCGCGACTGGAGGCGCCTGACCATCGCCTTCAGCGCTTCCTCGGCGGCGCCGATCGTGCGCATGCAATGGTGGATCCGGCCCGGCCCCAGGCGCCCCTGCGCGATCTCGAAGCCGCGCCCCTCGCCGAGCAGCAGGTTCGACGCCGGCACGCGCACGTTCTCGAGCAATATCTCCATATGGCCGTGCGGGGCGTCGTCATAGCCGTAGACGGTGAGCGCGCGCAGCACGGTGAGGCCGGGCGCGTCCAGGGGCACCAGGATCATCGATTGCTGGCGATGCTTGTCGGCGCCCTTGTCGGTCTTGCCCATCAGGATCGCGACCTTGCAGCGCGGATCGCCGGCGCCGGAAGACCACCATTTACGACCGTTGATGACATAATCGTCGCCGTCGCGGGCGATGTCGCATTCGATGTTGGTCGCGTCCGAGGAAGCGACCGCGGGCTCGGTCATCAGGAAGGCCGAACGGATCTCGCCGTTCATCAGCGGCCGCAGCCACTGCTCCTTCTGCGCCAGCGTCCCGTAGCGGTGGAAGACCTCCATATTGCCGGTATCGGGCGCCGAGCAGTTGAACACCTCGCTCGACCAGGCGATCCGGCCCATCTCCTCGGCGCACAAGGCATATTCGAGGTTGGTGAGCTGGGTGCCTTCGAATTCGAAGCTCTCGTCGACATGCCTCAGCGCATGGCCGGGCGGCATGAACAAATTCCAGAGGCCCGCCTCTTTGGCGAGGGGCTTCAATTCCTCGATCACCCCGATCGGCTGCCAGCGATCCCCCTCGGCGAGCTGCGCCTTATAGTCCGCGCCCCGCGGCCTGATCCGAGTCTCGATGAAGTCCTTCACCCGGTCCCGGTAAAAAGCCTGCCGTTCCGTAAGGTCAAAATCCATGGAGGCGGAATCCCTCTGTCCAACTTACGTGTGACGTTGGTCTTCGCTGCCAGAAATGGCCGATTTGCGCCAGTGGGGAGGCCATCGCGGCGCCGTCAGCGTTTGGCCCGATCCGCCACGATCTCCAGCCTCAACCCCAGCGCGCCCAGCACCGTCACCAAAGTCTCCAGGGTCGGATTGCCCTTGAGGCTCAGCGATTTGTTGAGGGTCTGGCGCTTGATGCCGGTGGCGCGCTCGAGGTTGGTGAGGCCGCGGGCGCGGGCGACGGCGCCGATTACGTCGGCAATCAGGCCGGGGTGGCCCTCGGCGAGGGCGCTGCGGAGGAGATAGAGCTGGGCGTCTTCGTCGCCGCGGATATAGTCGGCGGCGTCAAACGGGCTGAGCCTGAGATCCTCTTCGGTGAAATGAAATTGTTCCTCTTCGCCCCCTGCCGGTGCATAGGCCACCTGTCGATCGCGAAGACGGCTGTCGCTCGGCTCGTGCCTCGTTTTTCCCAATGCTTTCGCCATCATCTCCGCCTTCCGGATGTCCGCCTTCTGGGTCTTCTTGGCGCCGCCGCACAGCAGGTGCACGAGGGTTCGCCCGCGGACGGTATAATAGAGCCGGTAGCCTTGGCCCACATCGATCCGAAGCTCGCTGACCTGTTCCCCGACGCTCCGGCGATCGCCCAGCAGGCCCTGTCGCAGACGGCCGATACGGTCGACGATCGCCTTCTTCGCCGTCGCGTCGGCCAGCCCATCGAGCCAGGCGTCGAACACGCCGGTTCTTTGGACCTCATATTCCACCTGACGCTTTTAAGCGTCACCCAGGGGGGCGTCAATCCGGCGCTTCTCCCGCCACCCGCTCCAGCCCGGCGAGGATGTGGGGCCAGCCGCCGCTCATGCCCTGGTAGCCGGCTTCGTCCTCGGGGCGGAAGCCGGATTGCTCCATGCGGACCAGGGTGCCGGTGGGCGTCGGGGTCAACGTCCAGGTGACGAGCGTCTGGAGGCCGCTGTCGCTCTCGGTGCCGTCGCCCCAGCGATAGGCGAGGCGGCGGGGCGGATCGAGCTCGGTGATTTCGCAATTGGTGACACCCTTCCAGCCGGGCATGGGTTTGCTGCGGAACTGGAACCTGCGGCCGCGCTCGGGTTCGAAATCGTTCGCCATCAGCCAGTCGGCGATCAGCGCGGAGGTGGTCAGCGCGCGCCAGACCTTCTCGGGGCTGTGCGGCATCTCGCGCTCGACGACGATGCTCTTGGTTGCGGCGGTGGCGGCGTCGGTCATTGGTCCATCCTCTTCAGCAGATCCTCGAGCGCGTCGAAACGGCCTTCCCAGAACGTGGCGTAGCGCCCCATCCAGCCGAACAGGGGCTCGAGCCCCTCGGGCCGGGCGGAATAATGGGTCTCGCGCCCCGCCGGCCGGCCCTCGACCAGGCCGGCGCGCCTGAGCACGCCCAAATGCCTGGAGACGGCCGGCTGCGACACGCCCGAGCGCGCGGTCAGCGCCCTGACCGTCAGCGCCTCGCCGCGCGCGAGCCGCTCGTACAGGGCCCGCCGGGTGGGGTCGCCCAGCGTCCGGAACAGCAAATCGGAGGCCGCATGCATGGGAGATTCATAACTCACGAGTTATGAATGTGTCAAGTCGGCAGGCTCCGTTCAGCTTGCCGCGATTGTAACTGAACGCCCGCGCACCCATATCGGGATGGCGGACGCCGCCGGCCGGTTCTCCGAATCCCGAAAGGTAGAGCTCATGACCAGCGCACCATCCGGCCCCGCCGCTGCGATCGCGTCCTGGGACAATGAAGGCGGCGTCCTCGTCGCGCCCGCCGCGCCGGTCGCGCTGCGGCATATCGTACGCTCGGGCAAGCGCGCCGAGGATACCGCGGCGGGCTGCCGCGCCAACGCCAGCGCCGACCTGCTGCGCGCCCATGCCCCGGGCGGCGACTTCATGCGGCTGCGGCTCGAGCACAGCGCCGCCGTCTGGAGCGCGCGCGCCGATCTCCTCACCCGCCTCGAAAAGAAATCCCTGCGGCGCGCCGACGCGGCCTGAGGGCTCAGGCGGCCTTGCCCGTGCGCAGCTTCCAGGGCAGGCCCGGCAGCTTGACCATCGTCTTGCCGCACACCGAGCAACGGGTCACGAAATAGCCGGCCTCCCAATGGCTCCCCTTCAAATCGGCGCTGTGGGTGCCGAGCCAGTCGTGCAGGCTCATGGCCGTGCCTCCTTTGCCAATGGTTGCGGCTTTGCCGGCTTGCGGCGGCGGCTCTCGATCGAGATCGCCGCTTCCACCGCCGCCAATCCGGCCTCGCTCGCCACCGCCAGGTCGATCGGGCGCGCATCGAGGCCGTCGTGATGGCTGTTGAGGAAGTCGCGCACCGCCTCGACGCTGCCGAGCGCGGCCTGCGCCGCGCGGACGGCGCGGATCTGCCGCTTGCCCTCGTCCTGCGAGAGGATCGGGCCCCTGCGGCCGCGCTTGCGAAAGGGATCGTTCACCGGCCGCGGGCCGCCGGTCCGCCGGGCTTGCCGCGGGGACCCGGCGGCGCGCAGGCGGGAAGATGCAGCACCGCCCGCTCGCCGATTGTCGCCGGCCCCTTGCCGGGCAGCATGAAGGGAGGGGTCAGCACCGCCTTGATGCTGTAGCGGCCGGCGAGGTCGTAATGGATGAGCCGCGCCTCGGCGCTGGTCGCGGCGCGCGCCATCGCGATCGCCGCGCGCTTGCGGCCGATCCAATATTCCTTGCCCATCCGAGATCACCTTAATTGTGCAAGCGGGAGCACGACATGTCTCTCAGTCACGGGGCGCTTGCGGAAAAACGCAGGTGATGCGTTGGCCTTAGCACGTCGAGGCCGAGATAGCGACCTCATTCGCCCGGCACCGGGCGGCTAGGGCGCCTCGCGCGTCGCCTGCCCGAAGCGGTTGGGGCCCTTCGTGCCTTCGCCCGCGAGCAGGAAGCAGAGCCACAACAGCGACCCCCAGAAGAACGGCGCCTGCAACAAGAGCAATTTCATAGCGGGATTGGGCTGCGTCGGCGCGAGGGCGAACGCGAACGTAGCGGGCATGAAGGCGACGCCGATCGCTTTGAAGGGGAGGGGCAGCAAGCCCCAAAAAGCGGTCCTGTCCCGGTCGTGCAGCCGGCGCATCACCGCGGCCGCGAGCAGCGCCACGATGATCGCGTCGATCAACGCCGTCGGGATCCAGAGCCAGCCGAACCCGGTCACCATTTGCGCCATCGCCCGCTCGACCACGGCCGGATCCGGCCCGGCGCCACTCTCGAAATCCTGCTTCTGGATCGTCTGAAGCACCCGCATGAAGCCGCTGAACATCACCGGAATCATGATGAGCATCGAAGCGGCCTGCATCAGCAGGAAGACGAAGATCGCCCAGGGCCAGAACAGCCCCCGGCCGTCGCGGCCGGAGAAGCGCAGCACGCTGCCAAGCGCGTAGCGGATCGCGGCCATCATCTCGCGGAAGGTCATCTCGGCAATTCCCGCCCGTCGAATAGCATCGCAAGCGCCTCTTTCAAATCGGGATCTCAGCGGCCGCCGGCAGGACGGCCTCTTTGCAATTGCACGGCCGCTGGCCCAGGAAGGCGGCGAAGGCGAAGAAGGGCGAGGGCGGGCAATGGCCGGGATAAAGCGCGGGCTGATCGAAACCGCGCTCGACGAGTGGGACTTTTTCGGCCGCTCGACACGCCGCCTCGACGGCCGCTGGGACGTTGCCGGCGACGAGAAGGACGAGCCCTACAAATCGCGCGTCGGCCTTTATTGGCGGGCGGTCGGCCGGCCGGAGCTGGACGGCGGCTCGGACGAGCCTTGGTCGGCCGCGTTCATCTCCTGGTGCTTCGCCACCGCCGGCGCCGGCGCCGCCTTCGCCGGCCACGACACCCACTCGGTCTATATCGACCGCATCCGCCGCCACGACGGCATGAGCCCGGCGTTCGTCCTCGCCCCGCCCGCTTCGGCGCCGCTCGCGCCGGGCGATTTGATCTGGAACTCGCGCTGGGAGAGCGAAGGCGAGGATGCGCAGGCGCCGAAAAGCTTTGAAGCCGCCCTTGCCGAGCTCGAAGCGGGCAACTTCTTCCCCTCGCACGTCGACATCGTCGTCGCGGTCGGCGCCGGCCGCTGCGACAGCATCGGCGGCAACGTCTCCAACCGCGATCCCGGCGGCTCGGTCACCCGCTCGACCTGGCGCCTCGCCGCCGACCGCACCATCGCCGACCCGCGCAAAAGCTGGATCGGCGTGGTCAGGAACGGGCTTTGAAAGTTTCTTCCCCTCCCCATGATGGGGGAGGGCAGGGTGGGGGTGGCCTACGAGCTGCTCCGTCCCGGCGGAGAGTCCACCCCTCCCTAACCCTCCCCATCGAGGAGAGGGGATGCTAGAGGAGCGCGCATGTCACCTCGCCGTCCCGATCACCCGATCGATCCGCTCTTCCTCGAACGCTGGTCGCCGCGCGCTTTCGACGGGTCGGAGATTCCCGACGAGGATCTGCTGACCATGTTCGAGGCGGCGCGGTGGGCGCCGTCGGCGTTCAACTCGCAGCCCTGGCGCTTCCTTTATGCCAAAAACGGCGAGGAGAATTGGGCGCGCTTCCTGTCGCTGCTCATTCCCTGGAACCAGAGCTGGGCGCACTCGGCCTCGGTGCTGGTCTACATCCTCTCCGACAGCCTGCCCTTCACCGACAAGGAGACCGGCGCACCGGCCGGCTCGCACACCCACAGCTTCGATGCCGGCGCGGCCTGGGTGTCGCTGGCGCTGCAGGCGACGCGGATGGGCTATCACGCCCACGGCATGTCGGGCGTTCAATACGAGTTGGCCCGGGCCGACCTTCGCATCCCCGAGCGCTACCGGCTGGAGGCGGCCTGCGTGATCGGCCGGATCGGCGATCCCGCCCAGCTCGACGACAAGCTGCGCGCTCGCGAGACCCCCTCGGACCGCAAGCCGCTCGCCGACTTCGTCTTCCGGGGCGATTTCTCGGGCTGACTTGTGCGCGGGCGACTTTGGGGACAACATCTCTGAAACAAAAGGGGCGTGAACACATGACGGTTGAAGCGGGCGCATCGAAGGGCCGCGTCGTGACGCTGCCGGCGCGGCCCGAGCCGATCCGGGTTTCGGCCGACGAAACCGCGATCGTCGTCATCGACATGCAGAACGCCTATGCGAGCCAAGGCGGCTATGTCGATCTCGCCGGCTTCGACATTGCCGGCGCGGCGGGGACGATCGGGCAGATCGGCAAGGTGCTGGAAACGGCGCGGGCGGCGGGCGTGCTCGTCGTCTACCTGCAGAACGGCTGGGACCCGGCCTATGTCGAGGCGGGCGGGCCGGGCTCGCCCAACTGGCACAAGTCCAACGCGCTCAAGACCATGCGCGAGAAGCCCGAGCTCGAGGGAAAGTTGCTCGCCAAAGGCGGCTGGGACTATGCTTTGGTCGACGCGCTGGCGCCGCAGGAAGGCGACATCGTTTTGCCCAAGACCCGCTACAGCGCCTTCTTCAACTCGCAGCTCGATTCGACGTTGCGCGCGCGCAATATCCGCAACATCGTCTTCGTCGGCATCGCCACCAACGTCTGCGTCGAATCGACTTTGCGCGACGGCTTCCACCTCGAATATTTCGGGGTGATGCTCGAGGACGCGACCCACCATCTCGGCCCCGACTTCATCCAGGCGGCGAGCGTCTACAATGTCGAGAAATTCTTCGGCTGGGTCTCCACCGTCGCCGATTTCTGCGGCACGTTCGGCCAGATGCCCAAAGACCAGGAGTGAAGCGATGCCATTCGAGCCCATCAACCCGCCGCAATTCCCGACCCCGATCGCGCCTTATTCCGCTGGGACCAAGGCCGGGAACACGGTCTACGTCTCGGGGACGCTGGCGCTGGGGGAGGGGGGCAGCGTCCTTCATCCCGGCGATGCGGGCGCGCAGACGCGCCATGTGCTGGAGACGATCGGGATAACGCTCGAGGCCGCCGGCGCCTCGCTGGCGGACGTCTGCTTCAACCACATCTTCCTGACCGACTGGGCCGACTACCCGGCGATGAACGCGGTCTATGCCGAATATTTTCCCGGCGCCAAGCCGGCGCGCTACTGCATCCAGTGCGGCCTCGTGAAGCCGGGCCTGCTCGTCGAGATCGCATCCGTGGCGCATATCGGCTGATGCCGCACGCCGCGGGCCTCTGGTACGAATGGCACGGCCCCGCCGAGGGCGAGGTCCTGATCCTCTCGCCCGGCCTGGGCGGCTCGGCTTCCTATTGGTCGCCGAACCTGACCGCCTTCGCCGAGCGCTACCGCGTCCTGCTTTACGATCATCGCGGCACCGGCCGCAGCGACCGCGGCCTTCCCGATCAGGTCGCGGTCGAGGACATGGCGCGCGACCTGATCGCCCTGATGGACGCGCTCGGCATCGGCCGCGCCCATCTGGTCGGCCATGCGGCCGGCGGGCTGATTGGCCTCGCTCTGGCCATGATCGCGCCCGAGCGGCTCGGCCGGCTCGTCGTCGTCAACGGCTGGGCCGCGCTCGACCCCTATACGGCGCGCTGCTTCGACATCCGGCTTTGCCTGCTGCGGGACAGCGGGCCGGAGGCCTATCTGCGCGCGCAGCCGATCTTCCTCTATCCGCCGGACTGGACGTCGGTCCATTCGGAGCGGCTCGACGAAGAGGCCGAGCAGCAGCTCATCCATTTCCCGGGCACCGACACGGTCGAAAAGCGCATTGCGGCGCTGCGGGCCTGGGATCCCGGCGAGACGCTGCGGGCCGTCGAGACGCCAGTGCTGGTGCTCGCCACGGCCGATGACGCGCTGGTGCCGTGCCATGCGGCGCGCGACCTGTGCGAGCTGTTGCCCAATCGCACGCGCATGCTCCAGTTCAGCGGCGGCCATGCGAGCAACGTGACCGAGCCCGAGGATTTTTATGACCGCGTCCTGCCCTGGCTGGCAGGCGAGGAGCCCATCGAGGAGTGACCCATATGGAAGTCGGAGTCTTCACGCCCATCGGAAACAATGGCTGGCTGATCAGCGAAAACGCGCCGCAGTACATGCCGAGCTTCGACATGAACAAGGAGATCGCGCTCAGGGCCGAGAAATACGGCCTCGATTTCCTGCTCTCGATGATCAAGCTGCGCGGCTTCGGCGGCAAGACCCAGTTCTGGGAGTATAACCTCGAAAGCTTCACCTTGATGGCGGCGCTCGCCGCGGTCACCGAGAAGATCAAGATCTACGCGACCTGCCCGACGCTCGTCATCCCCCCCGCCTTTGCCGCGCGGATGTGCAACACGATCGATTCGGTCAGCCACGGCCGCTTCGGGCTCAACCTGATCACCGGCTGGCAGCGGCCCGAATACAGCCAGATGGGGCTGTGGCCCGGCGACGACCATTTCCGCGACCGCTACACCATGCTCGGCGAATATGCGCAGATCCTGCGCGAGCTCTGGGAAACGGGGACAAGCGACTTCAAGGGCAAATATTACCAGATGGACGATTGCCGGGTCCGCCCGCAGCCGACAGGCGAGATGAAGATCATCTGCGCCGGCAGCTCGGACGAAGGCCTCGCTTTCTCCGCGAAGTGGGCGGATTACGCCTTCTGCCTCGGCAAGGGCGTCAACACCCCCAAGGCGTTCGCCGCCAATAACGAGCGGCTTGCCGCCGCCACCGCCAAGACCGGCCGCGACGTGCGCATGTTCGTCCTCGTCATGCTGATCATGGGCGAGACCGACGCGGAGGCCGAGGCCAAGTGGAAGAGCTACAATGACGGCGTCGACCTCGAGGCGATCGCCTGGCTCGCCGAGCAGGGCGCGGCCGACAAGCACAACCCGACCACCAACGTGCGCCAGCTCGCCGCGCGCGAGGGCGCGGTCAACATCAACATCGGCACCCTGGTCGGCAGCTACGCCAAGATCGCGGGGATGCTCGACGAGATGGCCGAGGTGCCCAATACCGGCGGCGTGCTCCTGACCTTCGACCATTTCGTCGAGGGCGTCGAATTGTTCGGCACCCGCGTCCAGCCGCTGATGAAGTGCCGGCAGCACGTGACGGCGGCCGCCTGAGCGAATAGCCATGGCCTCCGCGGCGGCGCGTTGGTAACCAGCGCGCGATGTCGCCGCGGATCCCATTCGCCCTTGCTCTGGCCCTGCTCGCCGGCTGCGCCGGGCAGCTGCGCGACTATGTCGGGCCGGTGTCGAACATCACCTCGCCGCAGTTCATCCGCTACGGGCTCAACGTCGCCGACGCGCGCTGCATGGGCGAGCGGCTCGGCGACAGCCTGACGCCGCTCCAGCTGCGCCTGTTCGCCCGCACCGCCGGCAGCCTCCGCCAGGGCGGCGAGGATGCCGCGCGGCTGACGCTGCGCGACCTTGCCCGCGTCGCCAACGCGATGGGCGACGCCGCGGTGCCGCTTGCGCTCGCCCGCGCCGACGCCGCCTGCGGCGTCACCGCGGCGGAGACCCATGCGCGCGAGCTGCAGCAGGCCGAGGAGCGCGCCCGGGAGCAGGCGCAGGCCGCCGCCAGCGCGCCGCGCCCCTCCACCTGGCTCAACCTCGGCGCGGCGGGCTCGAGCCAATCGATCGCGGTCGATGCGTCGACCCTGGTCCAGGACGGCAACAGCCGCACCGCCTGGTTCCGCATGACCGACCCCGGCGCGTCGCGCAGCCTCGATGCCTTTCTGCTGGTGATCGACTGCGCCCACCGCACGATCAACGCCAAAGCGCGCGAGCGCCGCACCGCCGAGGGCGGAGTCGCCGAACGGGTCGACTATCCCGACAATCCGCTTCCCGTGGAGGGCGGCACGGTGATGGAGATCGCCTTCCTGTCGATGTGCACATGATCTTCCCGAGCGCGCCCCAGACCGCCGCCGATGTCGGCGGCCATTATGACGAGCTCGACGACACCTACCGGGCGATCTGGGGCGAGCATGTCCATCACGGGCTTTGGCGGACCGGGGCCGAAAGCCCGCGCGAGGCGACCGAGGCTCTGGTCGAGCTCGTCGCCGGCCGGCTCGCCCTCGCGCCGGGGCAGAAGGTCGTCGACATCGGCTGCGGCTATGGCGCGAGCGCCGCGCAGCTCGCCGAGCGCCATCGCGTCGCGGTGACCGGGCTCACCATCTCGGCGGCGCAGGCGCGGATCGCCGAAACCCGGGGCAATATCACCTGCTTCGAGCGCGACTGGCTCGACAACGGCCTCGAGGGCGCCGCCTTCGACCGCGCCTATGCGATCGAAAGCTCCGAGCATATGGTCGACAAGGCACGCTTCTTCGCCGAGGCCTTCCGGGTATTGAAGCCCGGCGGCCGGCTGGTCGTCTGCGCCTGGCTGGCGAAGAGCGCGCCGGGCCGGTTCGAGATCCGCCACCTGCTCGAGCCGATCTGCCGCGAGGGCAGGTTGCCGAGCATGGGCAGCCGCGAGGAATATGAAGCGCTGGCGCACGGCGCGGGCTTTGCGCCGCGCGGTTTCGAGGACGTCAGCCGCGAGGTGCGCAGGACCTGGTCGATCTGTGCGCGGCGGGTGGCGCTCAAGCTGCTGACCGACGGTTCCTTCCGCCGGCTGGCACTCAGCCGCAATACCAAGAACCGTTCGTTCCTGCTCAGCCTGCCGCGGCTGATGCTGGCGCTGCGCAGCGGCGCGATGCGCTACGGCGTTTTCACCTGGGAGAAGCCTAGCGTGTCCGCGTCCAGCGCTTGGTCTGGCAGATGAACAGCACGCAGCCGGTGACGTTGAGCGCGCCGTCCCGCTGCAGCGACAGGCTGGCGCGATAGGAACGGCCGGATTTGGGGTCGTAGGCGCGGCCCCCGGTCCATTCGCCGCCCGCGCCGCTGAAGCCGGTCAGCGTCGGCAGGCCGAGGATCGGCCGGCCGCGCAGCCGCGGATCGGGATTGCGGACGTCGCGCGTCGGCACGCCGGGCCCGCGGTCGATGACGCGGGCGACCCAGCCGCACATCTGCCGCCCGCACGGGCCGATCCGGACCACGCCCTTGCGGTCGTCGGTCAGCCACAGGCCCTCGACCGGGGCCGCCGCCGCGGCGGCGGCGCTCCACAGGCCGAGAAGGGCGAAGGTCGGGGCCCTGCGCATCGCGGCCGACGCTTAGTCCGCGCGCCCTATTGTTTCAACGTCCCGCCGGGCCGATAGGAGCGTCATGAGCAAGCTCGCCGTCCGCTCCCGCCAGGAAGAGCAGATGGACGCCGCCGATCTCGATCCGGCGGTCTACGAGCGGGTCCTCCACGACCTCGCCCGCGTCAATCGCTGGACGTTCACCGCTTTGTCGGTGCTCGCCTACCTCAAGCGCGCGGTCGGCGGGGCGAGAAGCCTCCGGCTGATGGACGTCGGCTTCGGCGACGGCGACGTGCTGCGCGCGATCGCCCGCTGGGCGAAAAAGCGCGGCATCGCGGCCGATCTGGTCGGCGTCGACCTCAACCAGAAGAGCGTCGCGGCGGCGCGCGCGGCGACCCCCGCCGACCTGCGAATCGACTATCGCGCCGGCGACTATCTCGATCAGGCGGGGCCGTTCGATTTCGTCATCTCGAGCCAGGTCACCCACCATATGACCGACGATCAGCTGCGCACCTTCCTGCGCTACATGGAAGGCGAGGCGCGGCTGGGCTGGCTGATCTGCGACCTGCACCGCCACGGCTTCTCGCACTGGGGCTTCCCGCTGCTCGCCCGGCTGCTGATGGTCCACCGCATCGTCCGCGAGGACGGGCAATTGTCCATCGCCCGCGCGTTCCGCCCGGCCGAATGGCGGGCGATCCTCGCCGACGCCGGCATTGCCCCCGAGCATGTCCGCATCGTCCGCCGCTTCCCGTTCCGGCTCTGCGTCGAGCGGGTTCGGTTAACATCCCGCTCCGGGACAGCACCGTAGCATTCCGATCTTGGCCGGTGCGCAATTCGGCTGCATGGGAGCTTCATGGCTCTTGGCCTCATTCTCCTTGGCATGGCGCAAAGCGCCGGCGCCTCGATGAGCGTCGGCGCGACCGTGGTCCGCTCCGAGGTGGCCGCGCGCCCGACCGTGGCGGTCGAGCGCGGCGCCGTCCGCGTCGCCAATGCCGGGGCCGCGGCCGTCACCACCGTCCGCGACGGCGACCGGATTATCGTCACCCTCACTTATTGAGCGCATCGGTGCTACGCTGACGAACGTCAGGGGAGATTTGCGCCATGAAGCCGTTCACCACCCTCGCCATCGTCATCTTCGCGCTGATCGCGCTCGTTCACCTCTACCGGCTGCTCCGCCCGTTCGAGGTCGTGGTGCACAACATGGTGGTGCCGCAATGGGTGAGCGTCGCCGGGTTGATCGTCGCCGGCGGCCTCGCGCTGATGCTCTGGCGCGAATCGCGTAGCTAAGCGGCGTTGGGGACAGCTACCGGTAGCTGTCCCTCTCTCGCTAGGCGTGACGGGCTGGCATTTGTTGTCTGGGAAGGAGGGAGCGATGCTTGAGGCATCGTGACCGACGCACCGACGCCGCCAGGCGGCAAAGGACAGGCCGCCGCTTCGCGGTCGGCCAGGGAAGCCGTTTGGATGCGTCGCGTGCCTCGGACGGGTTGCCTGACCCGCCCTTCGGCCCGCTCCTGCCCAAACGGCTTCCCTGGCCGATCACGGCCACCTCCGGCCCCGAGTGCGGACCCTGCCTAAGCCATTCAGCTTTCATCCATATTCGTCCCATTATGGAGGAAGCTCAGGGGCGGCGCCTTTCCCTAGGGGCGCCGCCCGCCGCGTTTGAGGGGACACTTGTATACAAGTGTCCCCTTGCGCGGCCTCCCAAAAGCTGTGAACGTCCCCGCCAAGCACGACTCTTCTCGGGAAGGGGAGGCGTTTTTCGCCAACCAGCTCAAGACGATGAGCCGTCATACCATATGCGGCGGCCCTGACATATTTGAGTCACGGGGCCGGCATAGCTGGGCGGGGTGGCCCGCTTTGGGGAGGGGATTCGGGGAAGGCATGCGCCAGCTGGTTGAGTTCCGCTTGCCGCGCCCGACCGCCTATACGCTGGCGGAGCTGGTCCTGATCGTGCTGATCGCGATCCAGGCGGCCCGGCTCGCCTGGATCCTGGTGACGCCGATCGGGCCGGTCGGCGACTGGAAGGCGAGCGGCGCGCTGGCCGCGCCGGCCGATGCCTCGACGCTCGCCAATTTCGATCCTTTCTTCCGCCTCAACGGCGCCGCCGGGCCGGCGGTGGTGACCTCGCTCAACCTCAAGCTCTACGGCGTGCGCGAAGACCGCGCGACCGGCCGCGGGTCCGCGATCATCGCCCTTCCCGACGGCCGCCAGCTGAGCTTCGCGGTCGGCGAGGAGATCATGCCGGGCGTGACGCTGACTGCAGTCGGCTTCGACAATGTCACGATCAGCCGCGGCGGCATGGCCGAGCAGATCTTCCTCGACCAGTCGCCGCCGGCGCAGACGATCGGCGCGGCCGGGGCGATCGCGCCCGCGCCGGCCGCGCCCGCACCCGTGACGGGCAGCCAGCCGATCAATTTCCAGCCGCGATTGGCGGGCGGCCAGGTCAATGGCCTCATCGTCGGCCCCGGCAGCGACGGCGGCCAGGCGTTCCGCGCTTCGGGCTTCGTCGCCGGCGACGTGATCGTCGCGATCAACGGCCAGCGCGTCTCCTCGCTCGAGCAGGCGCGGGCGGCGATGGGCAATGGCGACGTCACGGTGATGGTCGATCGGGGAGGGCAGGCGGTGCCCTTGAGAATGAGGGTGAACCGGTGAAGCGAGCTTTGATTGCCCTGGCGCTGGCCTGCGCCGCCGTGACGCCGGCCTCCGCGCAGCATGTGCTGAACCTGCGCGACGCCGACATCCGCGCCTTCATCCAGGATGCCTCCCGCGTCACCGGCCGGACCTTCATCATCGATCCGGGCGTGCAGGGCCGGGTCTCGGTGGTGACCGAGCGGCCGCTGTCGCGCTCGGAATATTTCGAGCTGTTCCTCTCGACGCTGCGCGCCAACGGCTATGTCGCGGTGCCGGTCGCGGGCGGGGCGTTGCGGGTCCAGCCGGTCGCGGGCGCGGCGGCGAGCGCGCCGGTCGGCCGCCGGGTGAGCGCCTCGGGCTTCGTCACCGAGATCTTCCGGGTGCGGCACATCGACGCCGCCGCCGCGGTCGAGACGCTGCGGCCGATGGTCGGCCGCGACGGCTCGATCACCGCCAGCCGCAGCTCGATTGTCGTCTCGGACTTCGCCGACAATGTCGCCCGGATCCGCCAGGTGCTGGCGCGGATCGACGTCGATGCGCAGGCGACCCGGGTCGTCGGCCTCGACAATAGCGGCGCGCGCGAGATCGCCGCGGCGTTGACCCAGCTCGCGCCCGAGGGCGTGTCGGTGGTGCCGATCGACAGCTCCAACTCGATCGCCCTCAGGGGCGACGGCGCGGCGGTGGCCCAGCTCGCCGCCATCGCCCGCGATCTCGACCGCCGCGCCGCGCACGGCAGCGAGCTTCGCGTCGTCTTCCTCGATCATGCCGACGCCGAGCAGCTGCTGCCGGTGCTCCAGCAGGTGATCGGCCAGGCGCCAGCCTCCGCGGCCGCGCCTTCCGGGTCCCGGCTCAGCAGCCTCGGCACCAGCGGCGCCGCGACCGGCCCGGGCGCGATGTCGCGGACGGGCCCGGCGGGCGCCGCGCCCGCGCCGGTCGTAACGTCCGCGCCCGCCGCGGGCGGCGGCAGCGCGACGGGCGGCCGCAACGCCGTGGTGACACGCTTCGAAGGCGCGAACGCGATCGTCATCTCGGCCCCGCCCGACATCCAGCGCACCCTGGGCGAAGTGATCCGCCAGCTCGATGTCCGTCGCCCGCAAGTGCTGGTCGAGGCGATCATCGTCGAGATTTCCGACACCGCCGCGCAACAGCTCGGCGTCCAGCTCTTCCTGTCGGGCCTGCGCGGCTCCAACATCCCGTTCGGGATCACCAATTATTCCAACATCAGCCCCAATATCGGCACCATCGCCGGCGCCGTCGCCGCGCGCGAGCTGGGCGGCACCACGACCACGGTCACCACCGGCACCGGCTCGACCACGACCACCACGACCGGCACCGGCTCCGACCTGATCAACACGGCGGCCAGCCAGCTCGCCGGCATCAACGGCGGCCTCGCCGGGGTGGCGCTGCGCAGCGGCAACGCGATCTTCGGCGCGATCCTCAATGCCGTCCGCTCCGACAATCAGTCGAACATCCTGTCGACGCCGTCGATCATGACGCTCGACAATGTCGAGGCGCACATCCTGGTCGGCCAGGAAATCCCGATCACCACCGGCCAGGCGCTGTCGCCCAATTTCGACAACCAGTTCCGCACCGTGCAGCGGCAGAATGTCGGCATCACCCTTCAGGTCCGGCCGCAGATCAACGCCGGCGGCACGATCAAGCTGGACCTGCGCGTGGAAGTCAGCTCGATCGCCGGGCCGGTCGCCTCGGGGTCGCAGGACCTCATCCTCAACAAACGCGAGATCGAGAATACGATCACCGTCGACGAAGGCGACATCGTCGGCGTCGGCGGCCTTCTCGACGACAACGACCGGCGCACGCTCGAGCGGGTGCCGGTCCTCGGCGACATCCCGATCGTCGGCAATCTGTTCCGCTCGCGCGGCCGCGCGCGGGCGCGCACCAACCTCATGGTCTTCATCCGGCCGACCATCCTGAGGACGGCCGAGGACGCGCAGGAAATGAGCGCGCGGCGCTACGATTACGTCCGCGGCCACCAGCTCATCGTCAACCCGAACCGCGAGCCGACCCTTGACGAGCTGGTCCGCGACTATATGGGGACTGTCCCCCCCGCCGCGCCGCAGGCCGCGCAGCCGCAGGACCAGGTGGTGACGCCCCCGCCCGAGGCGCCGCAGCCATGAAGGTGCCCTACGCCTTCGCCCGGCGCCACGGCCTGCTGCCGACCGGCGAGGACGAAGGCCGGTTAGACGTCGCCATGCGCGAAGGCGCGGACCCGAAGGCGCTGATCGAATTGCGGCGCTTCCTCGCCCGGCCATTTGCGGTGCATGAGGTCGATCCGCCGGCCTTCGACCGCCTGCTCTCCGACCTCTATCCCTCGGGGACCGAGGCGGCGGCGGACGCGGCCGGCTCATTGGGCTTCGGTGACGATCTCGCGGCGGGGCTGCCGAGCGCCGAGGATCTCCTCGACACGTCCGACGACGCCCCCGCGATCCGGCTGATCAACGGCATCATCGCCGACGCGGCGCGGCAGGGCGTCTCCGACATCCATATCGAGCCCTACGAGACCGGCCTCGTCGTCCGCATGCGGATGGACGGGGTGCTGAGGGAGACGCTGAGGATGCCCGCGCATGTCGCGCCGGTGGTGGTCAGCCGGGTCAAGGTGATGGCGCGGCTCGACATCGCCGAGCGGCGGCTGCCGCAGGACGGGCGGATCGGGCTCACTTTGGGCGGCAAGCTGATCGACGTGCGCGTCTCCACGCTGCCGAGCCGCGCCGGCGAGCGGGTCGTGCTGCGCATTCTCGACAAGGAGAATGCCGGCATCGACCTCGACATGCTCGGCATGACCGAGGCGGTGACGGCGCTGTTCCGCGACGCCCTTTCCGTGCCCAACGGCATCGTCCTCGTCACCGGCCCGACCGGCTCGGGCAAGACGACGACGCTCTATGCCGGGCTGAAGCTCTTGAACGACGGCAGCCGCAACATCCTGACCGTCGAGGACCCGGTCGAATATGCCGTGGACGGCGTCGGCCAGACCCAGATCAACCCGCAGGTCGGCCTCACCTTCGCCGCCGGGCTGCGGGCGATCCTGCGGCAGGATCCCGACGTCGTCATGGTCGGCGAGATCCGCGACCGCGAGACCGCCGACATCGCCGTCCAGGCGGCGCTGACCGGCCATCTCGTCCTCTCCACCGTCCACACCAACGACGCGGTCGGCGCGATCACGCGGCTGCGCGACATGAAGGTCGAGCCGTTCCTGATCGCCTCGACGGTCCGCGCGGTGATCGCGCAGCGGCTGGTGCGGCGGCTGTGCCCGGAATGCCGCGAACCGGTCGAGGCGCCGGGCTCGCTCGCCGCCGCGCTGGGGCTCGAGCCGGGTACGATTGTCTACGAGCCGACAGGCTGTCCCGCCTGCGCGGGCAGCGGATACAAGGGACGGATCGGCTTGTTCGAGGCGGTGCGGGTCGACGAGGAGACCCGCCGGATGATCAATGCGGGGGCGGAGGAGACGGCGATCGCGGCCCATGGCTTCCGCAGCCAGGACAGGCTGGCCGATGCGGCGCGCGCGCTGGTCGAGGGCGGCGTGACCAGCCCGGAGGAAGCGCTGCGGGTCTCGCGCCGGGAGGCGGCGGATGCCTGAGTTCGCCTATGTCGGGCTCGACACCGCCGGCCGCGAGCGGCGCGGCTCGGTGCGCGCCGACACGAGCGAGGCGGCGCGCGACCAGCTCGTCTCGCGCCGGCTCTACGTCGTCCGGATCGAGCCGGCGGCCGAGCATGCCGCGCCCTTGCTCTCGCGTGGGCTGTTCGCGCGGCGGAAGATCGGCGCCAAGCAGCTGACGCTCTTCACCCGCCAGCTCGCAACCCTGATCACGGTGACGCCGCTCGAAGAGGCGCTGCGCACCGTCTCGCGCCAGGCCGAGCGCGACGAGGTGCGGCGCGTGCTCGGCAACGTCCATGCCGGCGTCGTCGAGGGCCGCCGGCTTTCGGAAGCGATGGCGCGCGAGCCGGCCAGCTTCCCGCCGCTCTATCGCGCGATGGTCTCGGCCGGCGAATCGTCGGGGACCTTGCCCCAGATTTTGGAGCGGCTCGCCAATTTGATGGAGCGCCAGGCGGTGGTGCGCGGCAAGGTGCTCTCGACGCTCGCTTACCCGATCATCCTCGCGATCGTCGCGGCGTTCGTCGTGTTCGCGCTGATGATCTTCGTCGTCCCCAAGGTGGTCGAGCAGTTCCGCGACATCGGCCAGTCGCTGCCGCTCCTGACCCGGATCGTGATCGGCCTCTCCAATTTCCTCGCCGCCTGGTGGTGGGCGCTGCTGCTGCTGCTCGCGCTTGCCGTTTTCCTGGCCGGCCGCGCGCTCAAGGACGAGGGGATCAGGATGAAGTTCGACCGGATGCTGCTCAGGCTGCCGTTGATCGGCCGGCTGATCCGCGATCTCCACGCGGCACGGATGGCGCGGACGCTGTCGACGATGGTGGCGAGCCGGCTGCCCTTGCTCGAAGGCCTGCGGCTCACCACCGGCACCGTCCACAACCGGGTGCTGCGCGCGGCCTCGGCCGAGATCGCCGAATCGATCCGCACCGGCGGCAGCCTGTCGGGAGCGCTCAAGCGCGCCGGCCTCTTCCCGCCCCTGCTCGTCTATCTCGCCGCCTCGGGCGAGGCCTCGGGCAAATTGGATGTCATGCTCGAGCGCGCCGCCGACTATCTCGACCGCGAGTTCGACGCCTTCACCACCACCGCTCTGTCGCTGCTCGAGCCGGCGATCATCATCGTGATGGGCGTCATCGTCGCCCTGATCGTGCTGTCGATCCTGCTGCCGATCCTGCAGCTCGATACTCTGGCTGGAGGCTATTGATGACCGCTCGTCGCCGCCGAAATCCTCCCCTCGATTTCGAGGGGAGGGGGACCATGCGAAGCATGGTGGAGGGGCTTCTTGGGCGCAGAAAGCCCCTCCACCGCACTTCGTGCGGTCCCCCTCCCCTGCACAAGCAGGGGAGGATTGAAGGGTTTACGCTCGTCGAATTGATGGTCGTCCTCGTCATCATCGCCCTGCTCGCGACGATCGTCATCATCAACGTCATGCCTGCGGCCGAGCATGCCAAGGTCACGACGGCGCAGGCCAGCGTCAGGACGCTCGAACAGGCGATCGACATGTATTATCTCGACAATCGCCGCTATCCGACCACCCAGGAAGGGCTCCAGGCGCTGCTCGCCGGACGCTATCTGAGGCGCCTCGAAAACGATCCGTGGGGCCATCCCTTCCGCTATAAGAGCCCCGGCGACGGGGGCCGGCCCTACGCTATCGCGTCCTGGGGCGCCGACGGCCGCGAGGGTGGGTCGGGGGACGATGCCGACATCACCAACTGATCCGGGACAAGGGGGCGAGACCCTGCTCCGCTTCGCCGGCGGCGGCGAGGCCTTGGTCGTGCCGGGGACCGGGCCGGCGACGGCGCTGGCGGTGCCGGGAACCGAAGTGGCGATCCACTGGCTGGAGCTGGCCGGCGACCTGACCCCGGCTCAGGCCGCGGCGGCGGCGCGGCTGATGCTGGCTGACGCCAGCGCCGAGCCTATGTCCGACATGCACGTTGCCGCCGGCCGGCCCGAGAACGGGCTGACCCCGGTCGCCCTGGTGCCGATCGCGCGGATGAATCTCTGGGTGGAGGGCGATCCCGACCTGATCGTGCCCGAGACGCTGCTGCTGCCGCCTCCCGCCAAAGGGCTGGTCCGGCGCGGCCTCGACCATCGCGGGCTCGCCGCCGCGTTCAGCGTCGAGCCCGAGCTCGCCGCGCTGCTCGTCGGCGATGCGTCGGTCGAGACGATCGACGAGGAGGCGTTCGAGGCGGGGCTGGCCGCCGCGCTCGCCGATCCCGTCCTCAACCTGCGCCAGGGGCCGTTCGCCAAGCGCCGGCAGTGGCGGCTCGAAACCGGGCGCCTGCGCCGCCTCGCGTTGCTGGGGGGGGCGCTGGCGCTCGTCTCGCTGGTCGTCCAGATCGCGACGATCACGCTTTATGCGTTCGACGCCGATCGGCTCGAGGCCGAGGCGGCCGCGCTCGGCGGCCCGCGCGCGGCCGCAAACCGGCCCGGCTTCGGCGCGCTCGCGCCGTTGCTGTTCGAAGCGGTCCGCTCGACCCCGAATCTCGAGCTGACCCGGCTTGAATATCGCGCCGACGGCAGCCTCGGCGCCACCGTCGCGGTCGACAACCCGGCGACCCTCGCCGCCTTCCGCGCCCGCGCCGAGGCGAGCGGGCTGGCGGTCGAGGGCGGCAACCTGACCAGCGCCGGCGGCCAGCCGACCGCCGAGCTCGTGCTGAGGCCGGCATGACCGCCTGGTGGGAGGTCCGCAGCGCGCGCGAGCGCTGGCTGATCGGGGTGATGCTTGCTTTGCTCGCCGTCGTCATCGCCTGGCTGCTCGTCGTGCGGCCGCTGGCCGACGCGCTCGACGCGGCCAAGCAGCGCCACGGCGCGGCCGTGGTCGCGCTCGCCGAAGCACGGGCGCATGCGCGGCCGGCGGCGGGACCGGCGGCGACGGGACCGGCCGATCAGGTCGTCGCCGAGACCGCCTCGGCGGCGGGCTTCACGGACGCGCGAATTGCCCGGCTGGGGCCGGGGCGGGCCAGCGTCGCGGTCGACGCAGCGCGCCCGCAGGCGCTGTTCGGCTGGGTCGCGCAGATGGAGCGGCGCGGCCTCGTCGTCGAGCGGCTGCGCGCCCAGGCCAATGCCGACCGGACGCTCTCGGCCGAGATCGCGCTCAAGGCGGCGGGCCGCTGATGCGCTTCCGGCTGCCGCTCGACCGGACGGTCTTCTTCCTCGCCGTCTTCGCCTTTTCGATGGTCGCCCTGATCCCGCTGCGACTCGCGGCGGGATGGTTCGGCGGCGGCCTCGCCGCGCGCGAGGCGAGCGGCAGCATCTGGCTCGGCGTGCTCAAGGAAGCGCAGTTCGGGCCGGTGCCGCTGGGCGACCTCGACGCGCGGCTGAACGTGCTGCCGCTGCTGCTCGGCCAGGCGCGGCTGTCGCTGTCCCGCGACGAGGCGCATGGCGGCCGCTTCGAAGGCGCCATCACCGTCTCGCGCCACAGCTTCGCGCTCGAGGACATGACCGGGCAATTGCGGACCGGCGCGCTGCTCGCACCAATCCCGATCGCGGCGTTCGACCTCGACGACGTCAGCGCGCGGTTCGCGGACCAATTGTGCGAGAGCGCGGAGGGAAGGGTCCGGGTCGCGCTCGCCGGCGAGATCGGCGGCGTCGCCTTGCCCGGCGGGCTCGCCGGCGACGTGCGCTGCGCCGAGGGCGCGCTGCTGCTTCCCCTCGCCAGCCCGGCGGGGCAATTGAACCTGAGCGTTCGCGCCGACGGCCGCTATCGGATCGACCTCGTCATCCGCCAGACCGACCCCAGCCTCGCGCCCCGCCTAGCCGCCGCCGGCTTCCGGCCGTCGGCCGAGGGTTATTCGCGGCGAATCGAGGGGAGTTTCTGACGAGGCGCCCGGTTTGCCGGATATAAGCTGCCCTGCGGTCCGTTTCACAGCCGCAACGCACTCCGATGTGGGCGTGGGGGCTCGACAGGTACGGAGATCAACATGAAGCGCATCATTCTCGCAGCCGGCGCGCTGCTCATCGGCACGTCCGCCCTCGCCTGGGCGCCGTCGAGTTCACCAATCGCCCATTCCGACAAGGTGCCGGTGGCGGCGGTCGATCCGGGCGTCAAGGCGGCGGAGACGGTGCTGGTCGCCAAATCGACCGACCTGCCCAAGGTCGCGAAGGCCGAAGCCGTCTCGGCGAGCTGGATCGCCGACGACCAGTCGCTGGCCGAGACGACGCCGCAGCCGGCTGCCGGCAATTATCCGCCGTGCAGCCCGGGCCCGGGCGACGACCATTGCATCCAGCTCTACGAGCGCGGCGTCCGCGCCCAGCTCGCCAATTGGGACCGACCGACCGGAACCTTGGCCGAGAACAGCGCGACCGACGGCGTCGGCGGCCCCTACGAGCCGGTCGACACCACCCTGGCCGCGGAGATGGGCGGCACGACCTATACCGGCGTCGGCGGACCCGAGGAGCCGGTGCTGGCGATGAACGGCGACGGCGCGGTCGACGCCGCATTGGGTGAAACCGCGGCCGACGAGGGCGCCGAGGCGGCGAGCTACACCGGCATGGGCGGCCCGCTCGAGGAGGTCGCCACGACCTATCCGCCGTGCCGTCCGGGGCCGGGCGACGACCGCTGCATCCAGCTCTACGAGCGCGGCGTCACCGGCCGCTGAAGGCCCGTCAGCGTCATCCCGGACTTGATCCGGGATCCATGAACACGGTCTTTGCGAAGCTTCGCAATCCGTGTTCATGGGTGCTGACTTTCGTCAGCATGACGTAGCGAGCCTGGCTAGGCTTCTGCAGGGGCCTCGGCCGCGGCCGGGCCGCCGTTTTCCAGCCACAGGTTCAGCTTGGCGATCGTCCGCTCGAGGCCGGCAATGACCGCCTGCACGTCCTCGCGATTGGCGCCGGCGGTGGCGACATCGGAGAGCCAATAGGTCTCGGCCAGCCAATCCTCGCCGGTCTCGCGGTCGGCGACGGCGATGCCGAGGAACGCCTCCTCGGCCTCGACCCAGGTCTCGCCCTCGGCGCGCATCGTGTGGAGGGTGATGCGGCCATTCTCGGCGAAATCGCCGGCGCAGACCTCGCGCGCGGCCTCGAGGAAGGGCGCGACCAGGTTCCACGGCATCTTCGCTTCGGAGAGGGTCGCGAAGACCGCGTTCATGATCTGCTTCTGGGCGATGGTGTGGAAATCGCCCGCGGTCAGCGCTGAATCGTCTGGTTCGGTTTCGTCGGCCATCGCCAAGCGCTGTCCCAAGCGGCTGGCCGGGTCAAGCGGCCTTTGCTAGTGCGGCGCGATGACGGCCGCCTGGACTTTCGCGATCGACCGGGGCGGCACCTTCACCGACATCGTCGCGCGCGCCCCCGATGGACGGCTGGTCGTGCGCAAATTGCTCTCCGACAATCCCGGGCGATACGCCGACGCGGCGGTCGCCGGGATCGGCGAGATCCTGACGCAAGCCGGCGGCGGGACGGTCGGCGCGGTCAAGATGGGGACGACGGTCGCCACCAACGCCCTGCTCGAGCGCAAGGGCGAGCCGGTGGCGCTGGCGATCACCGCCGGCTTGGGGGACGCGCTCCGGATCGGCTACCAGGCGCGGCCCGACATCTTCGCGCGCCGGATCGTCCTGCCCGAGCCGCTCTACGGTGTCGTCGTCGAAATCGAGGAGCGCGTCACCGCCGAGGGGGAGGTGCTTCGCCCGCTCGACGGCGTTGCGGCGCGCGCCGCGCTGCGGGCGGCGTTCGATGCCGGCTATCGCGCGCTGGCGATCGTGCTGATGCACGGCTGGCGCTGGACCGCGCACGAAGCGGCGCTGGTGGAGATGGCGCGCGAGATCGGCTTCACGCAGGTCTCGGCGAGCCACGAGGTCGAGCCCTTGATCAAGCTGATCGGCCGCGGCGACACCGCCGTGGTCGACGCCTATTTGTCGCCGGTGCTGCGCCGCTACGTCGACAAGGTGGTGGCCGGCCTCGGCGGCGCCGGCCGCCTCTTCTTCATGCAGTCGAACGGGGGCCTGACCGACGCCGGCGCCTTCCGCGGCAAGGACGCGATCCTGTCCGGCCCGGCCGGCGGCATCGTCGGCATGGCGCGGACGGCCGCGCAGGCGGGCGAGGATCATGTCATCGGCTTCGACATGGGCGGCACCTCGACCGACGTCTCCCATTTCGCCGGCACGTACGAGCGGACCAGCGAGCGCAGCGTGGCCGGCGTCAGGGTGCGGGCGCCGATGCTGGAGATCCATACCGTCGCCGCCGGCGGCGGCTCGATCTGCTCCTATGACGGCCGCCGCTTCCGGGTCGGCCCGGCGAGCGCCGGGGCGGTGCCGGGCCCGGCCTGCTATCGCCGCGGCGGGCCGCTGACCGTGACCGACTGCAACGTCGTCCTCGGCAAGATCCGCCCCGATCATTTTCCCCGCGTCTTCGGCGCCAATGGCGACCGGCCGATCGATCCGGCGGCCTCGCAGGCGCTCTGCGAGGAGCTCGCCGCGCAGGCGCGGATGAGCGCGCGCGAGGCGGCGGAAGGGTTCGTGCGGATCGCGGTCGACAATATGGCCAACGCGATCAAGCAGATCTCGATCGCCCGCGGCCACGACGTCACCCGCTATACGCTGCAATGCTTCGGCGGCGCCGCCGGCCAGCATGCCTGCCTCGTCGCCGACGCGCTCGGCATCGCCAGGGTGATGATCCACCCGCTCGCCGGCGTGCTCAGCGCCTATGGCATGGGGCTGGCCGACATGGTGGAGTTGCGCCAGCGCACCCTCGCCGGCGCGGATTTGGAGGCGGTGCTTGGGGAGCTGGAGGCCGAAGCGGTCGCGGCGCTGCGCAGGCAGGGCATCGCGGCGCCGGAAATCCGCCGCCGCGCGGCGCTGCGCTACGACGGCAGCGATTCCAGCCTTGAGGTCCCGGTGTCGGACCGGATGCGGGAAGACTTCGAGGCGGCGCACAAGCAGCGCTTCGGCTTCGACGCGCCGGAGGCCGAGGTCGTTATCGAGACCGCGATCGTCGAGGCGGTGGGGCGGGGCGAAGGGCTCGAAGCCGAGTTCAGCGTGGCGGCGGGTGAGGCGAAGCTGGAACCCGATTTATATGACCGCCAGGAGCTAGGGCCGGGGCAAAAGATCGACGGCCCGGCGCTCATCATCGATCCGTCCGCCACCACCATTGTCGAGCCCGGCTGGCGGGCCGAGGTGGACGCATTCGGCAACCTCATCCTGACCCGCGCCGTGCCGCGCGCGCATATGCCGGCCATGGGCACCAGCGTCGATCCGGTGATGCTCGAAGTGATGGGCAACCTGTTCATGGCGATCGCCGAGGAGATGGGGGTCGCGCTGCAGAACACCGCTTCGTCGGTCAACATCAAGGAGCGGCTCGACTTCTCCTGCGCCGTCTTCGACCGGGAGGGGAGGCTGATCGCCAACGCCCCGCACATCCCGGTCCATTTGGGCTCGATGGGGGATTCGATCCGCACCGTGATCGACGCGCGGGGTGGCGGAAAGGACGGGCGCGGGATGAAGCCGGGCGACGTCTATGTGCTCAACGCGCCCTATCGCGGCGGCACCCATTTGCCCGACATCACCGTGATCATGCCGGTGTTCGCCGACGAGGACCCGGCGCCGGCCTGGTACGTCGCCGCGCGCGGCCACCACGCCGATATCGGCGGCATCGCGCCGGGATCGATGCCGCCCGACAGCAAGACGGTGCACGAGGAAGGCGTGCTGATCGACAATGTGTTGCTGGTCGATCGGGGGCGCTTCCTCGAGGCGGAGCTGCGGGCGCTGCTCGCCTCGGGCGACTGGCCGGCGCGCAATCCGGACCGCAACGTCGCCGATCTGAAGGCCCAGATCGCCGCCTGCGCGCGCGGCGCGAACGAGCTGCGGCGGGTGGCGGCGGAGCAGGGCCGCGATGCGGTCGATGCCTATATGGGCCATGTCATGGCCTATGCCGAGGAAGCGGTGCGGCGGCTGATCGGGCGATTGCGCGACGGCGCCTTCACTTATGAGATGGACAATGGCGCTCAGGTGTCGGTCGCGATCCGGGTCGACCGGGCGGCGCGTACGGCGGTGGTCGATTTCGCCGGCACCAGCGCCCAGCAGCCGAACAATTTCAACGCGCCTTATTCGATCTGCCGGGCGGCGACGCTCTACGTCTTCCGCACCCTGGTCGACGACCCTATCCCCTTGAACGACGGCTGCATGCGGCCGATCACGCTGAAGGTACCGGCGGGTTCGATGCTCAACCCCCATTATCCCGCCGCGGTGGTGGCGGGGAACGTCGAGACCAGCCAGGTGATCACCGATTGCCTGCTCGCCGCGGCGGGCGCGCTGGCGCCGAGCCAGGGAACGATGAACAATTTCACCTTCGGCGACGACCGCCATCAATATTATGAGACGATCGCGGGCGGCGCCGGGGCCGGCCCGGATTTCGACGGGGCGAGCGCGGTCCAGACCCATATGACCAATTCCCGCCTCACCGACCCCGAGATTCTCGAGACGCGCTTCCCCGTGGTCCTCGAGCGGTTCGCGATCCGCCGCGGCTCGGGCGGCGCAGGCGCGCATCGCGGCGGCGACGGTGTGATCCGCCAGATCCGCTTTCGCGAGCCGATGCACGCGGCGATCCTCGCCAACCGCCGCCGCGTGGCGCCGCGCGGCATCGCCGGCGGCGGCGATGCGAAGGCGGGGGTGAACAAGGTGATGCGCGCGGACGGGCGCGAGGAGGTGCTGACCGCGACCGACGCGGCGGACATGGCGCCCGGCGACGCTTTCGTGATCGAAACGCCCGGCGGCGGCGGCTATGGCCGGGCGCAATAGCGCGGAGGGGGAGCGACGCATGACCATCGTCCATGCCATTTCGCCGGTTTTCCTGGTCGCCGATGTCGGCGCGACGGCGCGCTGGTACCGGGAGACGCTCGGCTTTGCCTTCGACCATTTCCCGGAGGCCGAACCGTTCGAATGGGCCGGCATGCAACACGGCGGCGCCCAGATCATGCTCGCGCGCTCCCCCGGCTATGCGAAGCCCGATCTCGATTCGCTCCGTCCGGACGGCGTCTGGGACGCCTATCTGTACGTGTCCGGGCTGGACGAATTTTATGCGCGGATCGCGGGCAAGGCCGAGGTCCGGCGCCCCCCGTGCCCGCAACCTTACGGGCTGCGCGAGTTCGAGATCGCCGATCCCAATGGCTATGTCCTGGTGTTCGGCGAGCGCATCCAGGCATGAGCCATTATTTCGTCCTCGCCGGCATCGCGATCGTCGTCATCGGCTTCGCGCTGAGGCTCAATCCGATGCTGGTGGTGACCGTCGCCGCGCTCGCGACCGGGCTCATTTCGGGCAAGGGCCCCGTCGAGGTGATTTCGCTGTTCGGCAAGGCGTTCAACGACAACCGGATCATCGCCATCGTCTGGATCGTGCTGCCGGTGATCGGCCTGCTCGAGCGCTACGGCCTGCAGCAGCGCGCGGCGGCGGTGATCCGGGCGATGACGGCGGCGACGGTCGGCCGACTGCTGATCGTCTACCTGCTGGCCCGCCAGGGCACCGCGGCCCTGGGCCTGATCTCGATCGCCGGCCACCCGCAGACCGTCCGCCCGCTGGTCGCGCCAATGGCGCTCGCCGCCGCCGAAAAGGAGCATGGCGCGCTCGACGAGGAGACGGCCGAGCGGGTCAAGGCCTATGCCGCCGCGACCGACAATGTCGGCCTGTTCTTCGGCGAGGACATCTTCATCGCGATCGGCTCGATCATCCTGATCCAGCAGACGCTGGCGACCTACGGCTATGTCCTCGCGCCGTTCGAGCTCGCGATCTGGGCGATCCCGACCGCGATCGCCGCCTTCCTGATCCACAGCGCGCGGCTGCTGCTGCTCGACCGTCGGCTTTCCCATTCTGTTCGTCACCCCCGCGAAAGCGGGGGTCCAGCTTCCTTCTCCGCGGCCGTAACAACGAAAAAGCTGGATTCCCGCGTTCGCGGGAATGACGGGGAGGGGGAGGCCCGGCCATGATCACGATGCAATGGGCCTATGCGCTCGTCGGGCTGATGTTCGCCGCCTTTTCGCTGTTGAGCGCGCTCGACCGCACCAACCGCAAGTGGTGGGGCAACGCCGCCTTCTGGGGGCTGATGGCGCTGAGCCTGCTCGCCGGCTCGTGGCTCGGCGATTTCGGCAACGGCCTGCTGGTGCTCGGCCTCGCCGGCCTCGGCGGCTTCAACCTGCTCGGCCGCAGCGCCCCGCCGAGCACCAGCGAGCCGGAGCGCGCGCGCTGGTCCGAGCGGCTCGGCAACCGGCTGTTCCTGCCGGCCCTCATCATCCCGGCGACGGCGCTGATCGGCACCCTCGTCTACAATTACACGCCGCTCGGCCAGCAGGGCCTGATCGAGGCCAAGCGCGAGACCTACATTTTCCTCTGCCTCGGCGCGCTGATCGCGGTCGGGGTGCTCTACGCCTGGCTGCGGCCGCCGGCGGCCGCCCCGTTGCAGGAGGGACGGCGCCTCATTGACGCGATCGGCTGGGCGGCGGTGCTGCCGCAAATGCTCGCCGCGCTCGGGGTGGTGTTCGCCGCCGCCGGCGTCGGCACGGTGATCGGCGAGGGTGCGCGCTCGGTCATCCCCGAAGGCAGCGTGTTTTTGACCGTCCTCGTCTTCGGGATCGGGATGGCGCTGTTCACGATGATCATGGGCAATGCGTTTGCCGCCTTCCCGGTGATGGCGACCGCGATCGGGGTGCCGCTGCTCATCCAGGCCTATCACGGCGATCCGGCCGTGATCGGCGCGATCGGCATGCTGGCGGGCTTTTGCGGGACGCTGATGACGCCGATGGCCGCAAACTTCAACATCGTCCCGGCCGCTCTGCTGGAATTGAAGGACAGGAACGGCGTCATCAAGGCGCAGGTCGGCACCGCGCTGCCGTTGCTGGCGGTCAACCTCCTCCTCCTCTATGTGCTGGCGTTCCGATGAAGCACCGCCTCACCGCCGAGACCGCCAACCGCTTCGCCGGGATCGCGCTCTCCCATGTCACCCGCGAATATCCGCACAAGCTCGACCATGTGATGGAGGGGCCGGAAGACGTGGCCGGCCCGCGCGCGCTCCATCCGCTTTTCTTCGGCAGCTTCGACTGGCACAGCTGCGTCCACGGCTATTGGCTCTTGATGCGGACGCTGCGCCTCTTTCCGGAGATGCCGGCCGCGGCCCGGATCCGCGCTCTGCTCGACACCATGCTCACCGCCGCCAATGTCGGCGGCGAGCTCGACTATCTCGACCGCGCCTATAGCGGCGGCTTCGAGCGCCCTTATGGCTGGGCCTGGCTGCTGATGCTGCACGCCGAGGCGCAGCGCCACGAGGCGGCCTGGGCCGACACTCTGGCGCCGCTCGCCCAAGCCTTCGCCGAGCGGTTCAATCTCTATTTGCCCAAGCTGACCTACCCGATCCGCACCGGCACCCATTATAACAGCGCCTTCGCGATCGTCCTCGCTTTGGGCTGGGCCGACGCCAACGACACCGGCCTCGCCGGGCTGATCCGCGCCCGCGCCGCGGACTATTATGGCGGCGACCGCGCCTGCCCCGGCTGGGAGCCCGGCGGCGACGACTTCCTGTCGCCGGCGCTGACCGAGGCGTTGCTGATGCGGCGGGCGCTGCCGGAGCGGGCGTTCGCCCCCTGGTTCGCCGCCTTCCTGCCCGATCTCGCGGCGGGGATGCCGGCCAGCTTGTTCGCGCCCGCCTTCGTCTCCGACCGCAGCGACGGCAAGATCGCCCATCTCGACGGGGTCAATCTCTCCCGCGCCTGGTGCTGGCGCGGATTGGCCGATGCGCTGGACCCCGGGCTGGCGCAACTGGCGCGCGAGACTGCCGAGGCCCATCTCGAGGCCAGCCTGCCGCACGTCGCGGGCGACTATATGGGCGAGCACTGGCTCGCCACCTTCGCTTTGCTCGCACTGGAGACGACATGACCGACCAAGAGAACGACGCCTTGAACATCCGCTATCTCGCGCTGGGCCGGCTGATCGCGGGAGAATGTCCCGCCGGCTTCGCGACCGCGCGCCTGCGCATGGAGGTCCAGGGGGACCAGACGCGGCTGTGGCTCGATTCCACCCAGCCCGACGGCACCGAGGTGCAGCTGCAGCCGAGCGAAGCTGGCGCCCGCGACATTCTCGAAAGCCTGCGCGGCATCCGCAAGGCGATGGCGGAAAAGAACGGCGCCTCCTGGCGGAGCTGCGTCGTCACGCTGAAGGCGGGCGGCCATTTCGCGATGGAGGTCGAAGACTGACCCGCCTGAACGTCAGCCGTTCAGCAGCAGGTCGGCCCCCTTGGCACCGATCACCATCGAGACGCCGGCGGTGTTGCCGGTCACCGGCGTCGGCGCCACCGAGGCGTCGATCACGCGCAGCCCGTCGACCCCATGGACCCGCAGGTCCGGGTCGACCACGGCGGTGGCGCGATCGGGCCCCATGCTGCACGAACCGATATAATGCTGCACGGTCAGCCCGTTCTTGCGGATATAATCTTCCGGATCGGCGATCGGCATGGCCGTCCATTGCCATTGCGCGGCCAATAGCGCGTCGGATGCAACCGCCTGCGCCAGCGCGAGCGCGGCGAGGCAGTTTTCCATGTCGTCCGGGTCGCTCAGCCAGTTCGGGTCGATCAGCGGCGGGACCGTCGGATCGTTCGACGCCAGCTTCACCGTGCCGCGACTCTTGAGGTGCATGGCCGAGCAGCCGATCGCCGCATAACGCTGACCGGGGAGCGGATTGACCGCGCAGGGAAGATCGGACGTGCTGATCTGCAGCTCGAGGTTGACCGGGCTCGGCGGCGCGCCGCCGTCGGCGCAGGCGAACATCCCGCAGCCCAGATAGCCGTAGGGCTGGGGCGGGAAGGTGCCGGCCACCAGCACCGGCAGGCCGCAGCCCAGGTCGTCATAGAAGTTCGTGCCGACCGCGGGCAGGTCGCTGACCGAATCGATGCCGAGCTTGCTCAGCGCGAAGGCATCGCCGATGCCCGAGCGCAGCAGGATCGCCGGGCTCATGATCGCGCCCGCCGCGAGCACGACTTCGCGGCCCGCCTGGACCGTCATCAGCTCGTCCTGGAAGAGGATTTCGACGGCGGGCACGCCGTTGCCGGCGATCAGCCGGGTCACGAAGCAGCCCGTCGCGACGGTGAGGTTGGAGGGCGGCGAGGCGCCGATATATTTGTCGTAGGTGGTCGTCCGCCTCAGCTCCGTCCCGGTCTCCTCGATCGTGAACTGGAAGGGGACGCAGCCATATTCGGTGGGCCCCGAATTGTAGTCGGGGTTGAACGGCAGCCCCAGCCGCATGCCTGCGTCGATCACCGATTGCGTGAAGGCGTCCTGGACCGCGGTAATGACGCCCATCCGGGCTTCGATGCCGGCGAAAAGTGGCTCGAGGCTGGCATAGTCCCAGCCCGTGCAGCCGAGCGCGCCGGCCCAATGATCGTAGGTCGACCGGCCGCCCCGCACATAGACCATCGCATTGTGGATCTGGCAGCCGCCGGTGCCGCCGCTCTGCAGCAGATTCTGGACGCGGCCGGCGGGGAGGAGATGTTTTTGCGGCTCAGATTTGAAGCCGAACTCGAAGCTGGCGTCCTGGAGGACGCAGTTCCAGCGGGTCGGGTCCCACACGTCGTTCTGCCCGGCATTGACCATCTGGCCGGTTTCGAGCAGCAACACCGAATAGCCTTGGGCCGCCGCCGCCGCGGCGACGATCGAGCCCGCCGCTCCCGCGCCGATCACCACATAATCATGTTCCGCTTCGATCGTCATGCTCACTTTTCCGGCGGAGGTTTCCCCGCCCATCCGCGCACGATAGGGCCGGGGCGGAAAATGCGAACCGCGACTGCGTCCGTTTTGGACGTGGGCGGCGCGGGTGTCGGGATGGTTTACAAATCCTTACGCCACAAAGGCTTGCGCTTTTCTCCAGTTGTTGCATAGCCCGCGCCGATGGGTGGGGAGGCGAGTTTGCGCCGGATATTCTTGTTCGCCGGCGCGGCGGTTTCGCCGGTCTCAGTTTTATCGGCTCAGGCCGGCTCTCCGCCCGTCCCGCCTTCGTCTGCGACGCCGGCGGCGAACTCCGCTCGCGACGAGCAGGAGATCGTGGTCCGCGCCGATCCCAGCCAGCGGACCTCGATCGACCGCGACACCTATGTCGTGCGCGACACCGCCGAGGCGCGCACCTCGAACGGGCTCGAACTGCTGGCGCGCATCCCGGCGGTGACCGTCCAGCCGGACAATTCGATCCGGCTGCTCGGCGCGACCGGCGTGACCGTCCTGATCGATGGGCGTCCCTCGCCCAATCCGAACGTCCTGCGCGACCTCCAGGGCTCGGAGATCGCCCGGATCGAGGTGGTTTCCAATCCCAGTGCGCAATTCTCCGCTTCGGGCACGGGCGGGGTCATCAACATCGTCACCCGGCGAAGCGCCCTGGACGGTCTGCGCGGATCGGTGACCGCCAGCGCGAGCCGTTACGGCGGCTACGAGCTGCGCGCGGCGCCGAGCTGGACCCATGGCGACTGGACGCTCTCCGGCAATCTCGGCTGGACCCGCCAGGGCTCGGTTTCCGAGTCCACGCGCGAGCGGTTGAGCCTCGATCCCGCCAGCGCGGCCCCCGACAGCATCGAGACCTCGCAATTGCGCAACCGCTTCGAATTCCTCAACGGCAATGGCCAGGTCAGCCATCGGCTCACGCCGAAGCGGACGATCACCTTTCAAGGGGGCCTGATCACGGCCAACGCCCGGACATCGGCTGCCTCGGAGATCGTGACGGCCGCCAATCCGGGCGCGCCGCTCGCTCAGCTCACGTCGAGCGATTTCGACTACCGGGCCTACAGCGCTTCCCTGGAGTATCGCGAGGAGGGCAGCCGGCCGGGTGAGCTGCTGACGACCTCGGTCCAGCAATATCGGTTCGATCCCACCAGCGACGTCTCCACCGATTTCGGCGCCGGCCAGTTTCGGTTTCGGTCCGACGGGTTCACCCGCGCCCGGATCTTCAAGCTCGATTATGTCCGGCCGCTGCACGGCGGGCAGCGCCTCTTGCTCGGCGGATCGGTCAACGACACGCACGAATTCAGCATGCTGGAGCAAGGCGGGGACCTGCCGTTCGGCGGAAACCCGTTCCCCCCGGCCTCGCAGATCGACGGGTCGACGCTCGAGGTCGCTTCCTATGCGAGCTATCAATTCCCGCTGCTGGGAGGCACGGTGCTCACCGGCTTCCGGATCGAAAGCCGGGATTATGATTTCGCCGATCCAAGCCTCGGGCGAGGCCCGAGCAACGCCCATTTCTTCCCCAGCCTGCATCTGGAGCGTCGTCTCGCCCGCTGGCTCACGGCAACCCTCAGCTATTCCCGCCGGATCGCCTGGCCCGCGGTCCAGCAGCTCAGCCCGGCGCTACGCTTCTCCGATTCCACGACCGCCAATGCCGGCAACCCCGCGCTGCGCCCGGAACTGACCGATGCCGTCGAGGCGAAGCTGCGCGCCGAGGCGGCGCACCAGACGATCTCGCTGACCTTGTTCGGCCGCCGGACCGACAATCTCTTCTCGAGCCTCAGCACTCTCACCGACGACGGCGTGCTGGTGACCCAGCCGGTCAATGTCGGAGAGCGCACCGATCGCGGCGCCAGCCTGGCGGTCCAGGGCCCGATCGTCCGCGGCCTCACCTATTCGATCAATGCCAATCTGATCGCCCGGAGGATCGAGCGGGAGGATTTCGGGATCGTGAGGGTGCAGGAAAGCACCAATTATTCCGAGACGGCCCAGATCGACTATCGCGACGGCGCCGACGGCCGCGCCGGCGCGGATCGTGTCACGGTGACCGCGAGCCATTCGGGGCCCTATGACGACGGGCTGGTGCGCCGTTCCTCCTTTTTCCGCGCCAGCGCGTCATGGTCGCATGCCATCACCGATCGTCTGTCGGGCGTGCTGACCATCGACGACCTTTTCGGGCCCACCGAGTTTCGGTCGCGCACCATTTCCGACACCGCCGTTACGCGCACGACGTTCCGTTCCGACGGGCCGCGTTTCAAGCTGGCGCTGACCTACAGCCTCGGCCGGCCGGGGCAGCCACAGCCTCCGACCCCGGCATCGCCGTCGGTGCCGGTGCCGGGGGCCCAGTAAGCGATCGGCGCCGGAGCGTCGGGATGGTTTACAAATCCTTACCCGTTAACCGTCGCGACCCGCGCAAATCCGCCACTGGCCCGTATCTTGCTGCTTTACGGGCATGAGAATCATAAGGCTGATCGGCCGATTGTTCGTCGTCAAAAACCGGTGGGAAGCGCTGGCGGTGATCTACGCGCTCGGGCTCGGCGCCGCCGACCGCGGCATGCGCTATCTCGAAGCCTATCCGGGCACCGGCGGCTGGCTCCTCTTCGCCGCCTGCACCGCCGCCGTGTTCATGGCCGGCGCCCGCCTGCTCGAGCTGACCCGCAAGGACAACGGCCTCAAGCGCCGCAAGACGGACTTCGTGCCGCAAGCCCACTAAGTTTTGGGAATTTCCGCCAACTCGCGGCGGCGCTTGAATTCCCAATCCTGCCTCTGATCGTCAGAAAACGGCGGAGTTCCGCCGAAAAATCCGTTTGGCACGGCTCCTGCTAACCTTGTGGGCATCAGTTTCACACAAGGTTCAAGGAGCAAGACAATGATCAACTTCAACACGCTGCCCCAGACGATCACCGCCGCGATCGGCGCCATCGTCCTGTCGACCACCTTCGTCGCCGCTTCGGTCGGCCCGGTCCAGGCGGCGCAGATCCACCAGGCCCAGACTTCGGCTCAGGCCCACGCCTGAACCGCGGCGGCCGGCCGGGCAAGCAGCCCTCCCCCTGGCTCGCTTCCCGGCCGCCGCCCAACCACCTTCTCGGAGCGTCATCCAGATGAGCATCTTCTCCCGCACCCGCGACATCATCGCCGCCAACGTCATCGATCTGACCAACCGGTCGGACGACCCCGCCAAGACGATCCGCGTGATCATCATGGAAATGGAGGAGACCTTGGTCGAGGTGCGCGCCGCCGCGGCGCGGTCGATCGCCGACCAGAAGGAGAAAGTCCGCCAGGTCGCGCAGATCGCGCAGCTGCAGGACAGCTGGACCGAGCGCGCCGAGCTGGCGCTGAGCAAGGGCCGCGACGACCTCGCCCGCCTTGCCCTGATCGAGAAGGAAAAGCTGACCGACCTCGCCGAGGAGCTGGGCGAGGAGATCGCCGGCATCGGCCAGGCGCTGCGCGCGCTGGAGACCGACATCGCCAAGCTCCAGGCCAAGCTGCGCGAGGCGCGCGCCCGCCAGAACGCGCTCGCCGCCCGCTTCGAGACCGCCCACAACCAGGTGCGCCTGCGCGAGATGTACGCCGGCGGCCGGGTCGACGACGCCTTCTCCAACTTCGACCTGCTGGAGCGCGAGGCCGATCTCGCCGAAGGCCATGCCGAAGCGCTGATGCTCGCCGCGCCGCCGCGCACGCTCGAGGAGGAGATCGCCGAGCTGAAGGTCGCCGACCGGGTCGACGCCGAATTGGAGGCGATGAAGGCGCGGAGGATCGCGGCATGACATTCTCGGTCAACGGCAACGACATCGCCCAGATCATCCAGGTCGCGGCCACCGTCGGCAGCATCGTCGCGGCGCTCGTGGTCAGCTTCATCGTCTATCTGATGATTCGCCCGCCCCGCCACCTGCGCGGCCGCCGCGGCAAGGCGCCCGAGGCGGACCCGGCCGAGGCCGAGGAAATGTGGCGGATCGTCGATCTCATGGAACGGCGGCTCGAAGTGCTCGAACGGGCGCTCGCCGGCCAGCTCGAGCGGCCGCAGCGCCGCGTCGAAGACGAGCCAAGGATTTTTGCGCCGGCCGGGGATGGCCGGGATTCAGGGAGGAAAGAATGAACATGCGTGGCAATAGGTTCGAGGTCGACCGCGAGAACGGCAAGCTGGCCGGCGTGTGCGCCGGGATCGCCAACCTGACCGGCGTCGATGCGACGATCATCCGCGTCGGCCTGGTGCTGATCACGATCATGGGCGCGTTCCCGTGGACGTTGATCGCCTACGGCATCGCCGCGTTGATCGGCCGGCCCCGCTCGCAGCGCGTCTACGCGCCGGTCGCCCGCAGCGAGGAATCGCGCGAGCGGATGCGCAGCATCGATCTGAGGATGCAGGCGATCGAGACCTACGTCACCAGCTCGAACAGCAAGCTCGCCCGCGAGATCGAGGAGCTTCGCTAGGCTTCGACACCACCGCATCATCTGTTCAGGGAGGACAAGATGACCGACACACTGACGATGGTCACCCTGGCGAGCTTCGGCCTCGTCGGCCTCAGCATCGCCACTTTCGCGGGGCTGCGCGGCTGGCAGGGCTGGCTCGATGTCAAGCGCCTCGAACTCGCCGGCAGCGTCCGCGGCGAACGGCGCAGCCCCGCCGGCGACATGATCGAGATGGCGGATCTGCGCGAACGCGTCCGCAAGCTCGAATCGCTCGCCTCCTGCATCGACCTCTAAAGTGAGGAGTGCGCGGTTATTCCACGTCATCCTGACGAACGTCAGGACCCATGAACACGGGAATGGCGGATTCGCGCCGTCAGCGTTCATGGATCCCGGATCAAGTCCGGGATGACGGTTTAGCGTTCGATCCGCATGCGCGTGGTCGTCCCGTCCGGCGCCACACGCCAGATATCCCCGAAATCGGCATGGACCAAAGGCGCGGGCCTCGTGCCGCCCAAAGCTGCGATAATGTCAGGCACGGTGTTGGAATGGCCGACGATCAGCGCCGGCCCCGGCCCGGCGCGGACGCGGGCGATCAGCGCTGGCGTGTCGGCGGGATCGTAGACGATCGGCGTCAGCCCGAGCCGCGCGGCGAGCGGCGCCGCCGTCTGCCGGGTGCGGCGGAAATCGCTGACATAGATCGCCCGCACCCGCTCGCGCCCGAACCAGGCGGCGAGCGCCTGCGCGGCCCGCTGCCCTTCCGGCAACAGGTCCGGATCCCGCTCGCCCGCGGGCGTGTTGAGGTGGCGCACCACATAGGTGACCGGCGGCGCGGGCGCTGCCGTCGTCGCGCACGCGGCGAGGGCGACAAGGGCGAAGACAAGTAAACCCGGCACAACGGCGCAAACGCACCGGACCCTCTCAATCAACATCGTTTCGCCTCCAGAGTGACCTGGATCAAGGCGCTATGTGGATAAATGGCGCAATGTCCAGCGCGACTCCGGGGGGAGCGCCAATGGACCGTTGGACTCGTGGGATGACGATAATCGTTGTCGTCTTGTGGTTCGTCTTGACGGGCGCTGCCGGGGCCTATCTGTTCTATTTCCCGCCGTGGTAACGGGGCCGCTCTAGTGTCGCCGCCGCTATGATTCGCGGACCCGCCAGCGTTTCCGGGCTGGATTCCGGGACAGCAGCCTGACCGCCCTTGCCACCCTGATGAGCTGGCGAAGCCGGTAGCGAGCATCGCCATTCATGAGGTAGCGGACCCGCTTCGCCCGCGCCGCCACGGCGGGAGTCCGGATATAGCGCGAAAGGCGGCGGCGAAGCGTTAGGCGCACGGGCTCCCCTTCCCTCGGCGCTGGTGCCGGGTGGTTCGTACGTGAGAACCCGAGGGATCACGCCCCGCGTATTTCCCCGAAGGGTATTGTATTCCGCGAGCCGCCCGACATAGGCGGACTCGGGTTCAGCGCCCCGAAGGGCGCGCCGCCCAAGTGTACGAAAACCCGGACGGCGAGGCGGGAATTACCCTTCTTTGCGTTGGCGGTCTAGGCGTTGCGCCGCCAGTAGCCGGTGACGGATCCCGCAACCGTGGAATACGAGACTCGCGCCAGAAATCTCCTTAAGGGAGAGCTGAAGCGACGGGGGCTTACCTATGCGGGGCTTGCTGAAAAGCTGGCGGCGATTGGCGCCTCGGAAAACGAGCCTAGCCTCAACAACAAGATCAAGCCGGGGCGGCTTAACAGCGCGGCCCTAAAAGCGCCCCGATCACCGGCCCGAGCCCTCTGGCTTTGGTGTGTTTGCGCCGTTGTGTCAAGTAAACCTGACAACCGCATTGACCGGGCCTTCACAAGGGGTGCACGCGCGCGAAAAATCGACTAACGGCTGCGCGACCGCAAGAAAAGCAGGCGAGAGGATGACCGACAAAGCCGAGCGCCGCAACCGGCCGGCGCTGTCACTCCACGTTCCGGAGCCGGACGCCCGGCCGGGCGACGCCGTCGACTTCAGCGGCATCGCGATTCCCGCCGCCGGCAGCGTCGCGCGTCCCGATATCGGGGTGCCGGCCGCCGAGACCCATCAGCTCTGCTTCACCCTGGTCCGCGTGCTCGACGACGAGGCGGCGGCGGTCGGTCCCTGGGACCCGCGGCTCGACCCCGACAAATTGCGCCGGATGCTGCGCGACATGGTGATGGTCCGGGTGTTCGACGACCGCATGTATCGCGCCCAGCGTCAGGGCAAGACCAGCTTCTACATGAAATCGACCGGCGAGGAGGCGGTGGCGGTGGCCGCCGCGCATGCGCTCGATGCCGAGGACATGTGCTTCCCGACCTATCGCCAGCAGGGCCTGCTCATCGCCCGAGACTATCCGCTGGTCGAGATGATGTGCCAGATCTATTCGAACAAGGGCGACAAGCTCAAAGGCCGCCAGCTGCCGATCATGTATTCCGACAAGGAGAAGGGCTTCTTTTCGATCTCGGGCAACCTCGCCACCCAATATCCGCAGGCGGTCGGCTGGGCGATGGCGAGCGCGATCAAGGGCGACAGCCGAATCGCCGCCGGCTGGATCGGCGACGGCGCCACCGCCGAGGGCGACTTCCACAATGCCGTCACCTTCGCCGGGGTCTACCGGGCGCCGGTCATCCTCAACGTCGTCAACAACCAGTGGGCGATCTCTACCTTCTCCGGCATTGCCGGGGCGGAGCTCACCACCTTCGCCGCGCGGGCGGTCGGCTACGGCATCGCCGGCCTGCGCGTCGACGGCAACGACGCGCTCGCCGTCTATGCGGCGACGCGCTGGGCGGCGGACCGGGCACGCTCGAACCTGGGGCCCACCCTGATCGAATTGTTCACCTACCGGGTCGAGGGCCATTCGACCTCGGACGACCCTTCCGTCTACCGGCCCCAGGACGCCGGCGCGAAATGGCCGCTCGGCGATCCGGTGGCGCGGCTGAAGGCGCATCTGATCGGTCTCGGCGAATGGGACGAGGAGCGGCACAAGGCGCTCGAGGAGGAATTGTCCGCCGAAGTCCGCGCCGCCCAGAAGACCGCCGAAGCCCAGGGAACGCTGGGGCGGGGTCATTACGAGAATGTCGATTCGATGTTCGCGGACGTGTTCGCCGAGCTTCCCTGGCACCTCGCCGAGCAGCGCGACGCGGCGAAGGCCGAAGCCGAATGAGCGTGATGAACATGATCGAGGCGCTGAACAGCGCCCACGACGTGATGATGGCGCGCGATCCCGACATGGTCGTGTTCGGCGAAGATATCGGCTATTTCGGCGGCGTCTTCCGGGTCACCGCCGGCCTCCAGAAGAAATATGGCAAGAGCCGGGTGTTCGACACGCCGATCGCCGAGGGCGGCATCGTCGCCGCCGCGATCGGGATGGGCCTCTATGGCCTGAAGCCGGTCGCCGAGATCCAGTTCGCCGACTACATCTTTCCGGGCTTCGACCAGATCTTCTCGGAAGCCGGCCGCATCCGCTACCGCACCGCCGGCGAATGGTCGGTGCCGATGGTGATCCGCTCGCCTTATGGCGGCGGCATTTTCGGCGGCCAGACCCACAGCCAGTCGCCCGAGGCCTTCTTCGCCCACATGCCGGGGATCAAGACGGTGATCCCGTCGAACCCCTACGACGCCAAGGGCCTCCTCATCGCCGCGATCGAGGACCCCGACCCGGTCGTCTTCTTCGAACCCAAGCGCATCTACAACGGCCCGTTCGACGGCTTCTACGAGCGGCCCGTCACGCCCTGGGCCAAGCATCCCGCGGCCGAGGTGCCGGAAGGACATTATTGCCTCCCGCTCGGCAAGGCGGCGGTGGCGCGGGCCGGGGAGGCGGTGACGATCCTCGCTTACGGCACGATGGTCCATGTCGCGATCGCCACCGCCGAGGCCGAGGGGATCGACGCCGAGGTGATCGACCTGCGCACCATTGTCCCGGTCGATGTCGCGGCGATCGAGGAGTCGGTCAAAAAGACCGGCCGCTGCGTCGTCCTCCACGAGGCGACGCGCACCGCCGGCTTCGGCGCCGAATTGGCGGCGCTGGTGCAGGAGCGCTGCTTCTACCACCTCGAAGCGCCGGTCGTCCGCGTCACCGGCTACGACACGCCCTATCCCCATTCGATGGAATGGACCTATTTCCCGGGCCCGGCGCGGCTTGGCCCGGCGCTCAGAAAAGTGCTGGAGGACTAGAGCTGCGATGGCCCGCTACGAATTCAAGCTGCCCGACATCGGCGAAGGCATTGCCGAGGCCGAGATCGTCGCCTGGCACGTCAAAGTCGGCGAAAGTGTCGCGGAGGATCAGCAACTCGCCGACATGATGACCGACAAGGCGACGGTCGAGATGGAATCGCCGGTGGCCGGAAAGGTGCTGGAAGTTGCCGGCGAGGTCGGCGACATGATCCCGATCGGCTCGGTTCTGGTCGTCATCGAGACCGAAGGCGACGCGCCTGTCATCGCAGAGGAGCCGATCGCCGACGGCATGGCGAACGTCCCGGAGCCGCTCGAAGAGGTGGTGCCGACCACCGATGTCGAGGCCGAGGAGCGCCGCACCACCCCGGAGCGGCGGACCGAGGACAAGCTGGTCGAAGCCGACCGCCGCGAAGGCGAGTGGCGCAAGCAGGCGCAGGCCTCGCCGGCGGTCCGGCGGCGCGCGCGCGACCTCGGCGTCGACCTGGGCCACGTCAAATATTCGGGCGACCGGGTCCGCCACGCCGATCTCGACGCCTATCTGCTCTACAGCGGCGGCGGCGTTTCCCGCGCCGGCGCGCCGAAGCGACAGGACGAGACCGTCAAGGTCGTCGGCCTCAGGCGCAAGATCGCCGAAAACATGCAGGAAGCGAAGCGCCGCATCCCGCATTTCACCCTGGTCGAGGAATATGACGTCACCGCGCTCGAACAGACCCGCGCGATGATGAACCAAGACCGCGGCGACCATCCCAAGCTTACCATGCTGCCGTTCCTGATTGCGGCGATGGCGCGGACGCTGGCCGACTATCCGCAGATCAACGCCACCTATGACGACGAGGCGCAGGTCATCACCCGGTCCGGCGCGGTCCATATGGGGATGGCGACGCAGACCCCGAACGGGCTGATGGTGCCGGTGATCCGCGACGCCGAGGCCCGCGACGTCTGGGACCTCGCCGCCGAGATCCTGCGCCTCGCCGAGGCGGCGCGCACCGGCAAGGCGAGCCGGGAGGAGCTGTCGGGCTCGACCATCACCATCTCCAGCCTCGGCCCGATGGGCGGCATCGCCTCGACCCCGGTGATCAACCGGCCCGAGGTCGCGATCGTCGCGGTCAACAAGCTCAAGGAGGTGCCGGTGATCGCCGACGGCGAGCTCGAGATCCGCAAGATGATGAACCTGTCGCTGTCCTGCGATCACCGCGTCGTCGACGGCTGGGACGCGGCCTTGTTCATGCAGGATCTGAAGAAGCTGATCGAAAGCCCGCTGCGGCTGCTGTCGATGCGCTGAGTTTCCGCCTCCTTCAAGTCTATTCCTCTTCGGGATCAAACGCACTCGGCCGTCCAAGAACAAAGGGATTCCAGCTTTCGCTGGAATGACGGTATGGGCGGGCCATGCTGAAGAAGACCGAAGGCGCCGATCTCGACGCGCTGAGGCTGATCGACGAGCGGCTGCGCTGGCTGTCGGCCTGGACGATCCACAATGCCAACCATCTGCGCGAAAGCGAGGACGGGCTGAAGGTCGGCGGCCACCAGGCGAGCTGCGCCTCGATGACAGCGATCATGGCGGCGCTCTACTTCCACGCGCTCGGGCCGCACGACAAGGTGGCGGTGAAGCCGCATGCCGGGCCGGTGCTGCACGCGATCCACTATCTGCTCGGCTCGCAGACGCGGGCGCAGCTGGAGGCGTTCCGCGGCTATGGCGGCATGCAATCCTATCCGAGCCGGACCAAGGACAGGATCCCGGTCGATTTCTCGACCGGCTCGGTCGGCCTCGGCGTCGCGATCACGGCCTTCGCCAGCCTCGTCCAGGACTATCTCGTCGCCCACAGGCTGATGGCGCCCGAGGAGATCGGGCGGATGGTCGCCTTGATGGGCGATGCCGAGCTCGACGAAGGCAATATCTACGAATGCCTGATCGAGGCCTACAAGCACGACATCCGCAATTGCTGGTGGATCGTCGACTATAACCGCCAGTCGCTCGACGCGACCACCGCCGAGCGGATGTTCCGCCGCTTCGACGAGATTTTCGCGAGCTGCGGCTGGCGGGTGGTGACCTTGAAATATGGGTGCCAGCTCGAGGCGGCGTTCCGGGAGAAGGGCGGGGCGGCGCTGAAGGCCTGGCTCGAGGCGGTGTCGAACGCCGATTATGCGGCCTTGACCTATCTCGGCGGGGCGGCCTGGCGCGAGCGGCTGGCGAAGGAGGCGCCGGCGGCGAGGCCGATCCTCGACACGCGCGACGACGAGGCGCTGCACGCGCTGATGACCAATTTGGGCGGGCACGACATGGCGGCTTTGGTCGAGGCGTTCGACGGCGCCCAGGACGACGTGCCGACCCTGTTCATCGCCTATACGATCAAGGGCTTCGGCCTGCCTTTCGCCGGCCACAAGGACAATCATGCGGGGCTGATGAACCCCGGCCAGGCCGCGGCGCTGCGCGCGGCGATGGGGATCGCGCAAGGGGAAGAGTGGGAGCCCTGGGCCGGGCTCGGCGGCAACAGCGCGGAGGCGGCGCGGGCGCTGGTCGAAACGAGCCGGATCGCGCGCGACAAGAGGGCGCGGCCATGGGATGTCGTCGAGGTGCCCGCCATCGCTGCGCCGGCCGGGGAGGAGCAATCCACCCAGGCTGCGTTCGGCCGCATCCTGCTCGATCTTTCGCGGGCGGGCGGGCCGCTCGCGGACCGGATCGTGACCACCTCGCCCGACGTCACCGTGTCGACCAATCTCGGCGCCTGGGTAAACCAGCGCGGTCTGTTCCGCCGCACGGACATTCCCGATGCGTTTGCGGCGGCGAAAATTCCCTCCGCGCAGAAATGGGGCGCGACCGAGGCCGGGCAGCATATCGAATTGGGCATCGCCGAGAACAATCTGTTCCTGATGCTGGCCGCTTTGGGCCTTGCCGGCGATCTGTTCGGAGAGCGGCTGTTTCCGATCGGCACCGTCTACGATCCGTTCATCGCCCGCGGCCTCGATGCGCTCAATTATGCCTGCTACCAGGACGCGCGCTTCATGCTGGTGGCCACCCCTTCGGGCGTGACCTTGGGGCCGGAGGGCGGCGCCCACCAGTCGATCAACCCGCCTTTGATCGCGCTCGGCCAGCCGGGCCTCAGGCATTACGAGCCGGCCTTCGCCGACGAGCTGGCGTCGATGATGGAAGAAGGCTTTCGGCTGATCCAGCGCGCCGACGGCGAGAGCGTCTATCTGCGCCTGACCACCCGCACCATCACCCAGGTGGGGCGGGCCGACGAGGCGTGGAAGGCGGGCGCGCTGGCCGGCGGTTACTGGCTGCGGGCGCCGGCCGAGGGCGCCGCGGCGGCGCTCGTCTATTGCGGCGCCGTCGCGCCCGAGGCGCTGGCCGCCTGGGAGACGCTGAAGGATGATGTGCCCGGGCTCGGCCTGCTCGCAGTGACATCACCGGACCTGCTCCATCGCGGCTGGAGCGAGCGCCGGTCGGGCCGGTGGACCGGCAAGGGCGCGCACCTTTCCCATGTCGAGGCGCTGCTGGGGCCGCTCTCGGCCGATGCGGGCCTCGTCACCCTGATCGACGGAGCGCCGGCCGCGCTCTCCTGGCTCGGCGGCGTCGCCGGCCACAAGGTCAGCCCGCTCGGTATCGAGCGGTTCGGCCAGACCGGCAACCTTGCGGACCTCTACCGCGCCTACCGGCTCGACGTCGACGCGATCGTCGAAGCCGCCGCCGAGCTGTTCCTCGACTAGGTCGGGGGCGGCGGCGTTTCCTCGGGCGTGGCAGGCGGCGGGGCGGCGACCTCGGGAACCGGCGCCGGCGCCGGCTCTTCGGGCGGCGGCGCGGGCTCCTGCGCGTTCGCCGAGACGTTCGCTTCCTGGTCTGCCTTGTAGAGCGGCACGGCGGGCGCGGGCCGCGCCGGCGCGGTGCCGAGCGCTTCGGCCATGAAGCTGCGCCAGATCCGCGCCGGCAGGCCGCCGCCGGCGGTGCCGGGCAGCGGCCGGTTGTCGTCATTGCCGATCCACACGCCGACGACGAGATCGCCGGCGAAGCCGATGAACCAGGCGTCGCGATAGTCCGAGGTGGTGCCGGTCTTGCCGAAGGTCGGGACCGACAAGGCGGCGGCGCGGCCGGTGCCGCGCTGGACCACCGCATAGAGCACGTCGCGCAGCATCGGGAAGGCGCGGTCGCGGGCAACCGGGCGGGCGCCGCCGCCGCCCCAGCCGAACCAGCCGCGTTCGGGAGGAAGGCCGTGCGGCCGGATCGGATAGCGGCCGGCGGCGACCGCGGCATAGGCCGAGGTCAGCTCGAGCAGGGTGACGTTGTTGACGCCGAGCGGCAGGCTGGGGTCCGGGCGCAGCGGGGTGGTGATGCCGAGGTCGCGGGCGGCGCGAATGACGTTGTCGCGGCCGATCCGCTCGGAAATCTGGACCGCGACCGAATTGCTCGAATAAGCGACCGCCTCGCGCAGCAGCTCGGGCCCGCGATAGGAATCGCCGTAATTGCGCGGCTGCCAGTTGCCGAGCCGGATCGGGCGGTCGTCGACCGGCGTCGACGGCGTCAGGCCGTGGCGGAAGGCGGCGAGATAGACGAATAATTTGAACGCCGAGCCCGGCTGGCGGCGGGCCTGGACGGCGCGGTTGAACGGGCTTTGCGCATAATCCTTGCCGCCGACCATGGCGACGACGCGGCCGTCGAGCCGCATCGCCACCAGGGCCGCCTGGGCGCGGCCGAGGCCGGCGCGGCGGACGGCGCGGACGGCGAGGCGCTGGAGATCGCCCTCGAGCGTGGTCTGGACGAGCCGCTGGCCGTAGCCGTCGTCGGTCAATTCGGCCGCCTGGGGCAGCACCCAATCGGCGAAATAGGTGCCGGTCGGGACATCGTCGCGCGGGCCGCGGCGGACGCGGGCCGGGCGCATGGCGGCGAGCTGCGCCTCGTCGATATAGCCGACCTCGCGCATCGCCCTGAGCACGAGCGCGGCGCGGCGCCGCGCCGCCTCGATGTCGGTGGTGGGCGCCAGCCGGCTCGGCGCGTTGACCACCCCGGCCAGCATCGCCGCCTGGGCGAGCGTGAGCTGTTCGGGATCGACGTTGAAATAGTGGCGCGCGGCGGCGCGCAGGCCGTAGACGTTGTCGCCGAAATAGACGTTGGAAAGATAGCGGCTGAGGATCTCCTCCTTGGAGAGCCAGGCCTCGAGCCAGAGCGCGATCAACGCCTCCTGGGCCTTGCGGGTGGCGGTCCGCGCCGGGGAGAGGAAGCTCGTCTTGGCGAGCTGCTGGCTGATCGTGCTGCCGCCCTCCAGCATGCGGCCGGCGCGCAGGTCGCGCCAGATCGCGCGGCCGATCCCCCACGGATCGATGCCGACATGGCGGAAGAAGCGGCGGTCCTCGATCGCGATGAAGGCCTGGCCGACATGGGGCGGCAGGCGCATGACGTCGACCGGGGCGCCGATGATCGCGCCGCGCCGGGCGATCGGCTCGCCCTCGGCCGAGAGGATGGTGATGCTGGGCGCGGCGACCGGGCCCAACGAGCGCGACAAAGGCGCCGTGACGAGCAGCCAGAGCACAGCGAGCGCGAACAGCAGCGCCGCGATCTTGATGATACGCTTGACCAGCCGGACCCGGGAGAGGGGCGGCTGGGCGGGCGTGGCTTCGGCCGCCTGGGACGTCGTTGCCATCTTTATCCCGTCACGCCGATTCGCCGCAGGACCCGTGCCACGATGTTCCCCAGATCGTCCTCCTCATCGCCATCGCTCTCCATCCTCGGCTTGCCCGGCCGCGGCGGCGGCAGATTGAGCGCCTGGACCATGAAGCTGCGCCAGATCCGCGCCGGCAGGCCGCCGCCGGTGACGCCCCGCATCGGCCTATTGTCATCATTGCCGACCCAAATTCCAACCACAAGGTCTCCCGCAAAGCCGATGAACAGGGCGTCGCGCGAATCCTGCGTCGTGCCGGTCTTGCCGAAGGTCGCGATCGGCAAGGCGGCGGCGCGGCCCGTCCCCTCGGCGACGGCATAGCCGAGCAGCTCGCGCATGTCGCCGAACGCGCGGTCGGCCCGGGCGGCATTGCCGCCGGAGCGGTGAAGAAGGCTGCCGAGGAAATTCTCCTCGGCCGGCTTTTCAGTAAGTCCGTGCGGAACGACCGGATAGCGGCCCGAGGCGACGGCCGCATAGGCGGCGGTCATCTCGAGCAGGCTGACGTCGGAGGTGCCGAGGGCGATGCTGGGATCGTTCGGGATCGGCGCGGTGACGCCGAGATCGCGCGCCGCCTGGATGACGTTGCCGATGCCGACCCGCTGGGCGAGCCGCACCGCGGCGACGTTGCTCGACAGCGCGAAAGCGTCGCGCAGCGGGATCTCGCCGCGATAGACGCCGCTGGCGTTGCGCGGCGTCCAGCGGCCGATCGTGATCGGCCGGTCCTCGATCATCGAATCCGGATGCAGCCCGGAACGCAGGGCGGCGAGATAGACGAACAGCTTGAAGGTCGAGCCCGCCTGGCGGCGCCCCATCGTCGCGCGGTTGAACGGGCTGCGCCCGTAATCGCGTCCGCCCAGCATCGCCACGATCCGGCCGTCGGGCCGCATCGCCACCAATGCCGCCTGGCGGGTGCCGATTCCCGATGAGCGGAAGGCGCGGATGGCAGCGCGCTGGAGGCGCCGCTCGAGCGTCGTTTCGACCCGGCGCTCGCCATATTCCTCCTGGTCGGCATTCTGGACGCTCGCCAGGATCCAGTCGGCGAAATAGGTTCCGGTCGGGAGGTTGTCGCTGGGCGCGAGCCGCAGCCGCGCCGGCCCGGTCCGCCGGTATTCCGACTCGCCGATGAAGCCGATGTCGGCCATCGTGCGCAGGACGAGGCGCGCGCGGCGCTGCGCACCGGCCAGGTTGCGGTTGGGGGCGAGCCGGTTGGGCGCGTTGACGAGCCCGGCGAGCAAGGCGGCCTGGGCGAGCGTCAGCTGCTCGGGCGCGACGTTGAAGTAGAAACGGGCGGCGGCGCTGAGGCCGTAGATGTTGTTGCCGAAATAGACGTTGGAGAGGTAGCGGCTCAAGATCTCCGCCTTGCTCAGCCGCGCTTCGAGCCAGAGGGTGATCAACGCCTCCTGCGCCTTGCGGCCGATCGTCCGGTCGCCGCCGGTGAAGCTGGTCTTGGCGAGCTGCTGGCTGATCGTGCTGCCGCCCTCGCGGACCCGGCCTGCCTGCCAGTTGCGAATGAGGGCGCGGCCAATGCTCCAGGGGTCGATGCCGACATGGTGAAAGAAACGGCGGTCCTCGATCGCGATGAAGGCCTGGCCGACATGGGGCGGCAGGCGCATGACGTCGACCGGGGCGCCGCGCACCGCGCCGCGCCGCGCGATCGGCTGGCCGTCGGCGGCGAGGACGAGGAAGTTCGGCGCGGCGATCGGCTGCAGCGACTGGGAGAGCGGCGCCGTCACCGCGAGCCAGGCGACCAGCAGCGCAAAGGCGGCGAAGGCGGCGCGCAGCACATATCTGGTCGCCGCGCGGACGATCCGGCTCGCCCGGTTCTGGCGGTGGCGGTGGAGGGTCAGGATCGTGGTAACGACGCCCGGCCGCTCGCCCTCGAGATCGTCGGGGGTCAGCGACACCGGGCGCAAGGTCTCGAACGCGCGGTTCAGATAATAAGCGCGGACCGGCGGCTCGACCGTCTCCCATCCCGGACGGTCCTCGCCATAAGCGCGGCCGGTGTCCGTCTCGAACTGCATCCGGGCGAGGCCGCGGACCTTGGCGAGCTCGTGGACGGCCTGCTCGATCCGGGCGCGGTCCTTCGGGGAGAGCGCGCTCCAGACGTCGGCGGAGAGGCCGGGATCGGGGGGAAGGGGGCTCGACAAGGTCCTGCTTCGGCTCGCGCGGACGGGAGGGTTACGCGACCCGTCCTGGGGCGACTTGTTCCACTAATACACCCAGTTCGGCAAGCCCTTTCGGCCATCGCCCGCCGGTGACCAGCGCCTCGGCGATCTCGGCCATCGCCGGCGCCGTCTGGAAGCCGTATCCTCCTTGCCCCGCCAGCCAGAAGAAGCCGGGCGCATCGGGCGCGAAGCCGGCGGTCGGGACGCGGTCGGCGGTAAACGTCCTGAGCCCCGCCCAGCGGTGGGCGATGCGGGCGACCCTGATCGTCGTATAATGTTCGAGCCGGTCGGCGGCGAGGGCGAGGTCGTAATCCTCGGGCTGGGCGTCGCCGGGCTCGGCGGGAACCTCGTCGACCGGCGAGACGAGCAGCCGGCCCGCCTCCGGCAGCAGGTAGAAATCGCCGGCGACGCTGTGGACGAACGGCCAGGCCTCGGCGTGCGCGCCGGCCGGCGGGTCGACGACGATGATGGTGCGGCGCCTGGGGCTGAGGCCGAGCGGCGCGACGCCGGCGAGGCCGGCGATCCGATCGGCCCAGGCGCCGGCGGCGTTGACCAGGATCGGCGCGGTGAAGGCCTCGCCGGCTTCGGTCCGCACCGTCCAGCCGGCTTCGATTGCGGTGACGCGGCGGCCGGTCAGCACCGCGCCGCCGGCGGCGCGAACCTCGCGGGCGAAGCGCTGGAGGATGAGGTCGGCATCGAGCTTGAGGCCGGTCGGATCGAGCAGGCCGCGCACCGCGCCCGGGCGCAGCGGCGGAAACAGCGCCGCCATCTCCGCCGCATCGACGGTGCGGATCGCGTCGGTGAAGCGGACCATGCCGGCGCCGAGCGCGTCGAGGAGGGGAAGGGCGGCTTCGTCGGCGAAATAGAGGGAAGGAAAGAGCTGGGCGAGCGGCGGCTCGAAGAAGGCGCGGCCGTGGGCGGTGAGGGCGCGCACGGGATCGGTGCCGATGCCGTAATGGCTGAACGAGACGCTGCGCCCCGAGCTGTGATAGCCGAGCGCATCCTCGCCCTCGAGCACGACGACGCGGCCATGGCCGGCGAGCCGCGCCCCGGCCGAGAGGCCGGCGACGCCGCCGCCGATGATCAGGAAATCCGCGCGCTCCACCGCGCAATGGGCTAGCCGATTCGGCGCCGCCGGTCACGCCTCGACGGCGTCCGGAGACGGATCGTCGAGGCGATGGGCGCTTTAGTAGGTGTTGCCGCCCGAAGACCGGCGCGCGTCCGCCCGGCCGGCCAGATAGGCGGCGCAGCTCGAACGAAGCGAGACGCCGTCATCCGCGCTCAGCGAATAGGCGTTGCTCAGCCGGCCGATGAAGGCCGCCGGGTCCGCCTGCTCGCCGGCAGCGCGGCAGATGGTCGTGATCTGGGCGAGGTCGAGCGCGTTGCCGCCCGAGGCGCGCCGCGCGACCGGCCGGCGAACCGGCTGGGCGACGCGGGTGCGGGGCTGCAGCGCTTCGGCGCGCGCCTGCAGGTCGAGCGCTTCGCGGTCGATCTGGATCTTGGACCCGGCCAGCAGGGCCGCCGTCAGAAAGATGACCATGTTTCGTCCCCCAGGGAAAAACTCCCGTGGGCGTGAGTGTTAACGGCAGGATGGTAAATAAGCCGTTAACTCTGTTTAACAGGGCGGGAAGGAGGATCGCGTGACCGACGAGGAGCTGGCCGCGCATCTGGCCGAAGAGGCCGGGCGCCTGCTGCTCGAGCAGCGGGGAAGCGCGCTGCTCGAAGGGGCGGCGCTCGGCGCGGTCGCCGACCAGGTCGCCAACGCCTTCATCCTCGCCGGACTCGCGCTCTGGCGGCCCGGCGACGCGATCCTCTCGGAGGAGAGCTTCGACGACCGCCGGCGGCTCGACCATGAACGGGTCTGGATAATCGATCCGCTCGACGGCACCCGCGAATATGGCGAAGGGCGCAGCGACTGGGCGGTGCATGTCGCTTTGGCGATCGCCGGCGTGCCGCGCGTCGGCGCGGTCGCGGTGCCGGCGATGGGCAGGCTGTTCCGCTCGGACCGGGCGGCGGCGCCCGCCGACGCCGAAAGGGCGCGCCCGATCATGCTGGTGAGCCGCACCCGGCCGCCTGCCGAGGCCGACGAGCTCGCGACTTTGCTCGGCGCGGAGTTGGTGGCGATGGGCTCGGCCGGGGCCAAGGCGATGGCGGTGGTGGCGGGCGAGGCGGACCTTTATTACCATGCCGGCGGCCAGCACGAATGGGACAATTGCGCGCCCGCCGCGGTCGCCCTCGCCGCCGGGCTCCACGCCAGCCGGCTCGACGGCGCTGCGCTCACCTACAACCGGCCCGACACCAACGTGCCCGACCTCGTCATCGCCCGGCCCGAGCTCGCCCGGCGCGTGCTCGCCTGTTGCGCGCGCTGACTTTTTGATCCGTTTCGGAAGATCCGCCCGTGAGGGCGGCTTCGTTTCGCGCCCGAAATAGCTCCGGAACGGACTTGATCGCGGTCTTCGCCGCGAATCCTCTCGCCTAGCGTCCCGCCGCCGCCGCCCCACGCGGCGCAGCCTTGGGGGGACGTCATGAGAAGATTCGCGCTTGCCGGTCCGAGCGGGCTGATCGTTGCCGCCGCCATTGCCGGCCTCGCTTTCTCCGCCGCCTCGGCCCAGTCCGATGCGCAGGTGAAGCAGCAGATCATCCGCCAGTCGCTTGCCGCCTATCCGGGCCCCTGCCCGTGCCCGTACAGCGTGATGCGCAACGGCCGCAGCTGCGGTGGGCGCAGCGCCTACAGCCGGCCGGGCGGCTATGCGCCGATCTGCTATCCCGCCGACGTCAGCCAGGCCGAGGTCGCGGCCTGGCGCCGTGCTCAAAGATAGGCGCGCAGGGCGAGCCAGGCTTCGCGCTTCCGCTCGAACGGCAGGCTCGCATAAGCGGGGCTGCTCGAGGGCAGGTCGACGAGGGCGAAGCCCGGGATTCCAGCGAGCTGCCGGCGTCCGATCCGCGCGGAGGTGGCCCCGTTGAACGCGATCGCTCTCAGTTCCGGCAAGGTCGCGGCGAGCGCGGCGAGGTCGCTCGCCTGGTGGAGGCGGATGTCGGCGTCGAGGCTGCCCTTGCGGGTCGCGGCGGCGACCGTATCCCAGAGGCCGACGCCGGCGTCGAGCACGGCCTCCAGGCGCGCCTCATAGCCGAGCGGCACGAGATCGCGGTCGATCGCTCCGCTCATCAGCCGCCAGAAGAGGTTTTGCGGGTGGGCGTAATAACGCTGCCGCGCCAGCGACACGGCGCCCGGCAGGCTGCCGAGGACGAGCAGGCGGGTGTCGGGGCGGGTGACGGGCGGGAAGCAATGATGCATGAGTGGCGCCTATGAGAATCGAAGGCGGTTGTCATTGCCGGGCGGTGCGCTTCGAGGCCGACGTCCCCGAGGCGGTCGAGATTCTCGACTGCAATTGCTCGATCTGCGCGGCGACGGGCTTTCGCCACCTGATCGTGCCGCACGGCGATTTCCGCCTGCTCGCCGGCGCCGACAGGCTCACCAGCTATCGCTTCGGCACCGGTGCCGCGAACCACCTGTTCTGCGCGGTCTGCGGGGTCAAGAGCTTCTACCAGCCGCGCTCCCACCCCGCGGCCTGGAGCGTCAACCTCAACGCGCTCGACGATCGGTCCGGCCTCACCGTGACGGCGACCGCCTTCGACGGCCGCAATTGGGAGCAGGCGCGCGAGAGCCTCGACTGAATTCCCCGCGCCGCCTAAGCTTGGCCGAAACCGGGGAGGGGAGTGATGGCGGAAGCCGTGGCGGACGATTATGTGGTCGACGCGAAGCGCGACCGGCTGGTGATCGTCGCCTCCTCGCTCGGCACCGTCTTCGAATGGTATGATTTCTTCATCTACGGCACGCTGGCGCCGGCGATCGCCGGCCTGTTCTTCCCCTCGTCGAGCCCGACCACCAGCTTCCTCATCTTCCTCGCCAGCTTCGGCGTCGGCTTCGGCATGCGGCCCCTGGGTGCGGTGATCTTCGGCCATCTCGGCGACCGGCTGGGGCGCAAATACACCTTCCTCATCACCATCACCCTGATGGGCTTCGCCACGGCGGCGGTGGGCGCGCTGCCGACCTACGCGCAGATCGGCGTCGCCGCACCGATCCTTTTGGTCAGCCTGCGCATCCTCCAGGGCCTCGCGCTCGGCGGCGAATATGGCGGCGCAGCGATCTACGTCGCCGAGCACGCGCCGCAGGGCAAGCGCGGCCTCTATACCAGCTTCATCCAGGCGAGCGTGATCGGCGGCTTCCTGCTGAGCGTGATCACCGTGCTCGGCTCCAACGCCCTGTTCGCCGGCTCGCCGGGCAACAGCTGGGCGTGGCGGATCCCCTTCCTGGTGTCGCTGCTGCTGCTCGCGGTGTCGCTGTGGGTGCGGCTGAAGCTGAAGGAGAGCCCGGTCTTCCAGGCGATGAAGGAGGCGGGCGGAACCGCGCGCAACCCCTTGCGCGAAAGCTTCCGGTCCTGGCGTCGGGTGAAGATGATCCTGGTCGCCCTGTTCGGCATCGCCGCGGGCCTCACCGTGATCTGGTACACCGCCCAGTTCCAGGCGCTCTATTTCCTCCAGAACGCGCTCCGGATCGAGGACAATTCGGCGCGGCTGATGGTCGGCATCGCGGCGATGTTCTCGATGTTCTGGTTCGTCCTGTTCGGCTGGCTCTCGGACAAGATCGGCCGCAAGACGCCGATCGTGGTCGGCTATGCGCTGACCATCGTCCTGATGTTCCCCCTGTTCCACTGGATGGCCGCGGCCGCCAATCCCGAGCTGGCGGCGGCGATGCAGCACCATCCGGTGACGGTCCAGGGCACCAATTGCGACTACAACCCGTTCGCGCGCGGCCCCCAGGTCAGCCCGTGCGGACGCGCGCTCGACGCGCTCACCCGGCGCGGCATCGCCTACACGCTGGTGCCCGCGCCCGGCTGGCAGGGCGACGCCTATCAGCTGCGGGTCGGCGCGACGATCGTCAGCGCCGAGCAACCGGCGGCGCTGGACCGGGCGCTCGCCCGGGCCGGCTACCGGCTGGAGAAATCGGCGCCCCCGCTCGGCCGGGCGATCCAGGTGGTGCTCGCGATCATCGTCATCGGCTTCCTCTCGGGGATGACCTACGGGCCGGTCGCGGCCCTCTTGGTCGAGCTGTTCCCGGCGCGGGTGCGCTACACTTCCTTGTCCATCCCCTACCATATCGGCACCGGCTATTTCGGCGGCTTCCTGCCGTTCATCAGCCAATATATCGTGGCGCGGACCGGCGATCCCTTCTCCGGGCTCTGGTACACGATCGCGGTGGTGGCGATGGCGCTGGTCGTCACCCTGTTCTGGCTGCCGGAAACCGCGGGCAAGCGGTTGGATTAGACGGCGTCGTCGTCGCGGCGCGGCGACGAGCCGCGCGCCCTTGCCACGCCCGCGTTCGTCAGCCCTGCGTCTGCTGCATCAGCCGTTCGATCGCCTCGCGCGAACTGAGCCCCGCCATGCGCGAGATCACCGAGTCGACGCCCTTCAGGTCGGCTCGGACGCCACGGTCCCGGTCCCGCTTGGTCAGCTCGCGGAGAAGGGAGCGACCCCGCGCGACGTCCTCGCGCGACACCTTCGCGCGCTCGTCCTTGACGAGGCTGCCAGCACGCTCCAACAGGCTCGCCGCCTCCTTCCGCAGGCTCTCGTCGGCGAGCACGACACCGAGGAGGCGGTGTTGCACGCGTTCGAAGCAGGCGATCCACGTCCGGCCGGCCGCCGTCGTCGCAAGGAGGTCGTCGCGCACCGTCCGCAGCGCCGACACCTCCGTATCGCTGCCCAGCAGCTTCAGACCGATCAGCTCGATCGCGCACACGCACTGGTGGGCGAGCGTCAGCATCGCCGCCTTCGCGTCGCGCTTGATCAGCGTCGGGTCGGCCGGATGGAACGAATCCGCCGTGTTGCCGGTGTCGGGCCCGGTCTCGAACGTATAGGCGTAGATCTTGCCCAGCTTGGGGTTGGCGATGTGCCTGCTGTACACATAGTCGCTCGCCGTGCCCGTCGTCGGATAGAGCGCGATGCCCGGCTGGCGCGTATAGACCCGACCCCGCACCGCCTTGATCGCGTCGACGATGCGGTCGCCCACCGTCTGGAACCGCAGCAGATCCCGGGGTTCCATATATTCCTGGTAGCCGGGCTTGCCGATCGGCGCACAAGTTCCGGTCGGCAGCGTCGTAAAGCGCTTCGTCGCATCGACGGTCTGGGTCGGCGCATGCCCCCAGGGATGAAGGATGAGCTCGGAGAAGGAGTGGACGTCGGCGAAGCAACAGATCGAATGCCCGTCGAGCAGCGCCTTGACGTTCTTGGTCTCGGGCTCGCTGAACGCGGACGGCCCGCAAAAGACGTCGCTGCACGGCGAGCAGGAGGTCTGGCCCTCCGTCACGCCGAACACCAGGTCGTAGTTGCGGTTGAGGTCGACGCCGTCGCACGGGGTGCCGGGATTGTCTCGGCGATTCTTCCGCCAGAGGTCGTCGACGGTCATCACGTGCGCGCGGCCGTCCGGGTTCAGGCACGGCAGCAGCCACAGGTCCACCGCCTCGAGGATGGTCTTCACCACGTCCGCGGTGAACGTCTGCCCCCCATAGACGATGTCGGTGCCGTTGATATGGCTCAGGAGGAGGTCGACCGCCATGTCGAGGATCGCCTCCGGATTCATCAATTCCCGGGCATGGGTGCCGCCGACCAGCAGCACGCCGCGGCGTTCCGGGCCGCTGCCGGCCCGCATCCGCAGGGCGGAGATCGGCTTGCCGAGGACCGAGTTGTTGGGCAGCGGGATTTTGGTGAAATAGGCGGGGAACCAGGCTGCGAGGAGGCCGATCTCCGCCTCGATCTGGGCGACGGTGCGATACATCAGCGGTCTCCCTGTCGGGACAGGCCGCGGGTGCGGGCCTCCAGCGCGGCCCTTGCGGCCTTGTCGTCCATGACCAGCGACTGGTCCAGCGGCCGGACCGGGTAAACCTTTGACAGCCGCACCTCATAGCCGCCCTTGAGAAGACGCGACGCCTCCTCGGGCGAGAGGAGGACACGTACCGCGCCCTTCGAGTCGGGCAGCCGGTCGAGATCCAGATCGGCGGCTATTTGGCGCGCCGCCCCCATAGTCTCGTGATGGATCGTAGCCTCCAATCGGAACTGTGGCTGATCTGGGGGGTCTTTTGGCATAGCTACCTCCGCGACTCATGTACTCTTTCGCGCAACTTTGCGCCAGCCAAGATATTGGGCGGGGAAACTGAAGCAGCGGAGCTTTTCGGCGCCAGCGTTTCGCCGGCGTGACTTGACGGATCGTCTCAGGGTGCAGGACCGCGACCTCTGGTCCTGAGATCCCGGCCTTCCCGGGTTGACGGCAGCTAGGCCGCCGACAGGTACATGTACCAGGCGATCAGCAGCACCAGGCGGGGCGCGAAGGCGGAGCGGGTCCAGGCGCCGAGCAGGATTGCCGCCGCCGAGACCGCGGCGCCGGTCGCCAGCGCCAGGAGCAGGGGCTGTGTGCCGTGCGCGATCGCTGCCGGCAGCGCGAGCAGCAGCGACCAGCCGACGCCCGCCAGGACGAAGGCGAGGCGGCGCAGCATCGGCGGATAAGGCGCGGCGCGGGTCAGGGCGAGGAGGCCGGGCTGCTCGCTGCGGCCGGCATGGGCGGTGAGGCCGAAGATCAGCAGCAGCAGGGTCGCGGGGCTGGCGACCAGCCGATAGTCGACGAAGACGCCGGCGGCGGCGACCAAGGCGGCGAGCAGCAGCCAGAACCGCCCCTCCGCGATCAGCCGCGCCTCGGCCCAGACCAGGCCGAGCAGCGGTACGCGCGCCGGGCCCGCGGGCGGAGCGTCCCGATTCGCCGGGGGCGGCGCGCCGGGCGCCAGCAGCCGGGCGAGCGGCCCCGTCCGCCGCCGGTCCTTGCGGGGCCGATGCGGGCGGTAGGCGAGGCCGGCGAAGGCGGCCAGCGCGACGGCGATCGCCGCCCAGGCGAAGCGCGAGGCGACATAGCCTTCGGAGAGCAGGCCGCTCATCACGTCGAGGTCGATCTTGCCGGCGGCGCTCACGGCGCCGGCGCCGATGGTGAAGTTGTTCTCCCGGCCCGGTGGAAGGTCGTAGGTGAGCGGCCGGACGAAGCCGGCGAAATCGGTCATGTTGCCGGCGAAGCTGACGTTGCGCTCGGCGCCGCCGAGGGGGGTGATGATCGACGCCATCCAGATCACGAAATAGAGCACCTCGCCGAGCGGGCCGCGCGTGGCCGGGAAGGAATCGAACAGGATCCGGATCGCGGCCACCCCCATCAGCGACGGCGCGGCGATCAGCCACAGGCCGAGGGTGATCTGGGCAAGATCGATGCTTTCGAGCGGTGTCACCAGCCAGGCGATGAACCAGCCGGCCAGCGTCATCGCCGCCAGCACGGCGCCGAGCACGGCGCAATCGGCGGCGAAGCGGCCGAGCGCGACCGCGACCCGCGAGCCCGCCGTAACCTCCTCGACCTGCCAGGGCTGGCGGCGCGTCGCGTTCGAGCGCAGGTAGATGAACGCGACCGGCAGCAGCAGGGTGGTGATGACGATGCCGAGGGTGACGCCGAGCATCGCCGAATTCATCACCGGCGCATGGTCGTTGACCGAGATGACGACGGTGCGGTCGTTCTCGTCCGGGATCCAGAAGCGGGCGCCGACCGGGGCGACCAGCAGCAGCAGCCACAGCCCCCAGCTGCGCGAATAGCGCGCCAGCGACGTCCTGAGCGAGGAGCGGGCGATGGCGGGCCCGGTCAAAGGCCGGCCTTGACGCTCGACACCATGCCGTCCTCGACGCGCAGGATCTCGGCGGCGCGCGGCGCGAGGTCGTCGGCGAGGTGGGTGGTCATGATCACGATCGCCTCCGCGGCGCGCTCGAGGATGAGGTCGCCGAGCTTGCCGGCGGTCTCGCGATCGAGCTCCGCGGTCGGTTCATCGAGCGCGAGCAGCTGGGGTGACCCAAGCATCGCCTGGGCGAAGATCAGCCGCCGCCGCATGCCGCCCGAAAAGGTCGAGATGCGGTTGTTGATGTCGGCGTGGAGGCCGATCCGGTCGGTGATCGCGCCGAACTGGCGGTCGGCGGCGGCGAGGTCGAGCCCCTTCAGGGCGGCGATGTGCATCGCGAACTCGCGCGCGGTGAGATCCTCGGGCAGATCCACAGCCTGGGGTGCGTAGCCGAGCGCGGCGCGCAGCGCTTGGCGGCCCGAAGGCAGCGGCGTGCCGTCCCAGGCGATCCGGCCCGCGCTCGGCCTCTCGGCGGTCGCGACCAGCCGCAACAGGGTCGACTTGCCGGCGCCGCTCGGCCCGGTCAGCAGGGTGAGGCCGGACCGGAAATTGTGCGTGACCTCGGTCAGCACCGCCTTGCGGCGATACCTCTTGCCGACCCCGTCCAGAGTCAATTCGCTCATTGCCCGCTCCCTGCTGATGCGAGGTGTATTAGAACTATAATACACCATGTCAACCGCCTTGCCCTTGCCGGTCCCGCCCGCCTATCGCGGCGGCATGGTGCATGTCCCCCTGCGGCTGAGGCTGGACGGCGGCGCGCTGGTTGCCAACTGGCGCTGGCTCGCGGGGCGCAGCGGCGCCGCCGCCTGCGGCGCGGCGGTCAAGGCGGACGGCTACGGCCTCGGCGCGCGGGGCGTCGTGGAGCGGCTGCTGGCGGCGGGCTGCCGCGACTTTTTCGTCGCGACCTGGGCGGAGGCCGAGGCGCTGATGCCCTGGCCGGACGGCCTCGACCTGTCGGTGCTGCACGGCGTGCTGCCCCATGATATGGCGGCGGCGCTCCGCTCGCCGGCGCGCCCGGTGCTGAACAGCCCCGGGCAGGTCGCCCGCTGGCGCGAGACCGGCCGGCCCTGCGACGTGATGGTCGACACCGGCATCAACCGGCTCGGCCTCGCGCCCGGCGACGTCGCCGCCGGCCTGCTCGACGGCCTGACGATCGAGACGCTGATGAGCCACCTCGCCTGCGCCGATGAGAATTCGGAGGCGAACGAAATCCAGCGAAGGACCTTCGCCGAGCTCGCCGTGGGGGTGGAAGCGAAGCGGCTCAGCCTCGCCAACAGCGCCGGCATCTGTCTCGGCCGCGACTATGCCTTCGGCCTGACCCGGCCCGGCCTCGCGCTCTACGGCGGCGTGCCGCGGCGCGAGGCGCTCGGGCATATCCGCCAGGTCGCCCGGGTCGAGGCGCAGATCCTCCAGCGCCGCCGGATCGAGGCGGGCGCGCGGGTCGGCTATGGCGGCACCTTCGCCGCCGAGCGGCCGCACGAGCTCGCCATCCTCAACCTCGGCTATGCCGACGGTTATCTGCGCGGCTTTTCGGGCACCGGCCGGGCGCGGATCGGCGAAGCCTTCGCGCCCGTCGTCGGGCGGGTCTCGATGGACCTGACCGCGATCTGCGTCGACGATGCCCCGGAGCTGACCGAGGGCGACTGGATCGAACTCGACTACGAGCTCCCGCAAGCGGCCGCCCAGTCGGGGCTCAGCCAATATGAGCTGTTGACCACGCTCAGCGCGCGCTTCGAGCGCATCTGGCGCTAATCCAGCACCTCAAATTCGCCGATCCGATGCTCGGTGGCGGTCCACCCTTCGGTGCTGCGGTCGAGTGCTTCATATTCGGCGCCGTGTGCGGCGAGGAAGGCCTCGAAATCCGCGCGCGAGCGCCAGACGTCGAGGGTCAGGTAGGAGCCGTCCTCGGCCTTGAGCAATTCGGTGCCCTTGAAGCCTTCGGCGCGGGCGAAGAGCTGCGCCCAGGCCCCGGTCGGCGCGTAGGTCGCCTCGAACGCGGGCCGCGCCTCCTCCAATACCTCGTAACGCCAGATCAGCGCGATCATGCCAGGCCCCCGTCTGGGTTCGGAATTACGCCTACCCTCGGCGGCGCGCAAAGGGGCGCCGCGCGCTGTTCCAAATCGGGGCAGCGTCAGCGCCGGCCGCCGAGCCTCTTGCTCCAGTCGATCTGGGTGAAGGCGACGAGCAGGCCGAGCATGGCGAGCTGGACGGCGATGCCCCACGGGCTGGTGAGCGAATGGCGGAGGCTGTCGCCGAGGCTCGTCTCGCCGATCCCCTTCGCGCTCGCGGCGTAGATCGAATAGGAGATGGTGCGGCCGAAGAAGAAGGCGAGGGTGAAGCGCAGCAGCGGCACCCGGGCGAGGCCGGCCGCTTCGAACAATTGCGCCGAAGGCACTGGCGACAGGGCGAACAGCCCGAGCGCCAGGATCCCATTGCGCCGGTTGCGCTCCAGCGCCATGCGCGCCGCTTCGAGGTTGCGCCGCGTCCGGCCCGAGATGCGCGCGCCCAGCAGGCGGAAGGCGCCGGCGAGCAGGAAGCGACCGCTGGCCGCGGCGAGCGCGGCGGTGAGGACCAGCGGCACCAGCGGCAGATCGCCGTTGAGGCCGTAGAGGACGATCACCGTCCACGTCGGCGGGCCGAAGGCGGGCATGAGGTTCACGCCCAGCACGATGGCGAACAGGATCAGATAGGGCGCAAGCTCGCTCAATCCCGCTCGACGCAGAGCGCGATGCCCATGCCGCCGCCGATGCACAGGGTGGCGAGGCCTTTCTTGGCGTCGCGCTTCTGCATTTCGTAGAGCAGGGTCGTCAGGACGCGGGCGCCCGAGGCGCCGATCGGGTGGCCGATCGCGATCGCGCCGCCGTTGACGTTGACCCTGGCCGCATCCCAGCCGAGCTCCTTGCCGACCGCGAGCGCCTGGGCGGCGAACGCTTCGTTGGCCTCGATCAGGTCGAGATCGGCGATCGTCCAGCCCGCTTTCTCGAGTGCTTTTTTCGAGGCGGGGACGGGGCCGATTCCCATGACCGACGGGTCGACGCCGGCCGAGGCCCAGGAGGCGACGCGGCCGAGGATCGGGGCGCCGCGCCGCTCGGCCTCCGCGCGGCTCATCAGCACGAGCGCGGCGGCGCCGTCGTTGAGGCCCGAGGCGTTGGCGGCGGTGACGGTGCCGTCCTTCTTGAAGGCGGGCCGGAGGCCGGAGACGCCGTCGAGGGTGGCGCCGGCGCGGATATATTCGTCGGCGTCGACGATCGTCTCGCCCTTGCGGGTCTTGAGGGTGACGGGGGCGATCTCGTCGGCGAAGCGGCCGCCGGCGCGGGCGGCCTCGGCCTTGTTCTGGCTGGCGACCGCGAATGCGTCCTGCTCCGCCCGCGTCACCTGATATTGCTCGGCCAGATTCTCGGCGGTGATCCCCATATGATAGCCGTTGAAAACGTCGGTGAGGCCGTCCTTGATCATCGTGTCGACGAGGGAAAGGTCGCCCATCTTAGTGCCGCCGCGCAGATTCTGGGCGTGGTTGGAGAGGCTCATGCTCTCCTGGCCGCCGGCGACGACGATCACCGCGTCGCCGGTCTGGATCGCCTGGGCGGCGAGCGCGACGGCGCGCAGCCCCGAGCCGCAGACCTGGTTGACGCCCCACGCCGGCACCTCCCTGGGGATGCCGGCGGCCATCGACGCCTGGCGGGCCGGATTCTGGCCCTGGCCGGCGGTGAGAACCTGGCCGAGGATCACCTCGGAGACGTCTTCGGGCGCGACTCCCGCCTGCTCCAGCGCCGCCTCGATTGCGACGCGGCCCAGTTCGTGGGCCGGAGTGGCCGCGAAGGCGCCGAGGAACGAGCCGACGGGGGTACGCTTGGCGGCGGTGATGACGACGTCGGTCATGATCTGCGAGTCTCCGATTGCGGGGTCGGCGGCGCTCTAGCAGTTTGCTGCAGTGCGGGAAAGCCAGCCCGCCAGCGGCTCCCACAGCATGGCGCGCGCGCGCGAGCCGACGACCATGCCGACATGGCCCAAGGCGAGATCGAGCCGCTCGCCGACGCGGATGGCGGTGGCGGCCGGGACGATGCGGTCGGTGGTCGAGACGATGTTGAGCAGCGGGACCTGCAGCGATTCGGGATCGATGATTTCGCCGCCCACCGGCCATTTGCCGGTGCCGGGCGCATCCTCGGCGAACAGCCGCTCGAACATTTCCCGCGCCGCCGCCTCGGAGAGGGGCGGGCCGTCATTGGCCCAGTCTTCGAGCATGACGAAGGTCTCCGCCTCGGGGCCTTCGAGGGTCGCGAAGGCCTCGAACTTGGCGATCGTGCGGGCCGGGTCGAGGCTCCAGAAGGCGCATTGCAGCACCTCCATCGGCAACAGGCCGAGCGCCCCGACCGTCGCTTGGGCGCCCGCCCAGAGTTTGGCGAGATCGGCCCGCGCGCCGTCCGGGAAACCGGCGAAATGCCAAGGCGCGGCGATCGTCGCGACGCTGCGCGCCCTGCCCGATTGCGCCGCGGCAAGGGCCATCGTCCCGCCGAGGCAATAGCCGACCAGGTCGACGGCAGGTTCGCCGAGCGCCGCCATCAGCGGCAGCAGGATGCGCTCGACGTGGCCGGCGACCGACAGCTCGCGGCGGTCGGGTCCCGGCCAGCCCCAGTCGAGCAGCAGCACGCGGCGGCCTCGACGGCTAAGCCAGCGCAGCAGCGAGCGCTCCCCCATGTCGAGCACGTTGGGCGGATTGATCAGCGAGGGCACGAACAGGACGCTCGGGCCCTCGCCGCCATAATCGCGCAGCGTCGCGCCATAGGCCTCGGCCAGAGCCGGCATCGGCGCGGGCGCGGGTGCGCGATCGGCCTCCTGATATTTCCTGAGGCCTGCCAGCGCCGCGCGCATCCGCGCCGGATTTGCTGCGCTTTGCTCGCGCAGCATGGCGAGGAACAGCGGCAACGGCCGGGGCCGTTGTTGCGGTGCGGCAAACTTTGGTGCTAGAGCCGTTTCCCCAGCGGAGGAAGGTTTCATGGGTGCGCCCCGGTCCGACGACGACGTGGTCATCATCAAGAAATATGCGAACCGGCGCCTCTACGATACCGAAAGCTCATCCTACATCACTTTGGAGCGGCTCGCCGAGATGGTGCGCCAGAAGCGCCAGTTCAAAGTGGTCGACGCCAAGACCGGCGAGGATTTGACCCGCGGCGTCCTGACGCAAATCATCATGGACGAGGAAGCGCGCGGCGCGACCATGCTGCCGGTCAATTTCCTCAGGCAATTGATCTCGATGTACGGCGACCAGATGCAGGCGGTGGTGCCGCAATATCTGGAGGCCTCGCTGGAGGCATTGCAGCGCAACCAGAGCCAGTTCCGCGACGCCATGGCCGGTGCCCTCGCCGCAAATCCCTTCGCCGATCTGGCGCGCCGCAACATGGAGCTGTTCACCGCCGCCGCGGCCGGCGGCAAGGCGGCGCCCGGCGAGACCGCCGCGGCGGGCGATACCAAAGCCGAGCTCGCCGAATTGAAGGCCCAGCTCGCCGCCCTCCAGCAAAAGCTCGACAAGCTGAGCGAATGACGGCGCGGGAGTGGCTGGCGGGCGCGGCCGGCGCGGCGGCGGTGCTGGCGATCGTCGCCGGGATCGCCGAATCGCGCCGCCTGCGCCGTGACGAGCTCGACCGCACCGGCTGGGTGCCGTGGCGCGGGATCCAGGTCGCGGCCTTCTTCGCGACGATCCTGCTGGCGATTCTTGCCTGGAAGGCGGGCTAAGGGTCCGCCTCGGGTACCGAGGCGGACCCTAGGCCGCCCAGCGCGACAGGCTGAGCGCGTTCGCCAGATAGGTGCGGACGCGCTCGGCGGCGTCGTCGGAGAGCCCGACCAGGGTGATGCGGTCGTCGCCGGGATCGGCGTGGCTCGACAGCAGGCCGCGGTCGATCAGCCAGCGCGTCCAGCGATGGGCGGTGCTGCGCGGAATCCCCTCCGCCGCGCCGAGGCTGGTCAGGGCGACGCGACGCCCGTCGAGATGCTCGGCGAACGCCTCGAGCAGCAGCCCCCAGGCGACGTCGCCGACCTCCGGCCCGAGGCAAAGGTCGCGCAGCCGGCGCGCCGCGAGGATCGCCTGCACGTCGGCGGCGGTGATCGCGGAGCGCCGGCCGGGGGTGCCGTGCCCGGGCGCCCCGGCCTGCATGAACTGGCGCAGCAGCCGGACCACCCGCTGCAGCTCGCGCGTCGCGGCGCCCAGCGTCCGCACCCGCCGCGCCTCCAAATCCCTCTGGGAAGATTGCTTTGCGATCGATCCCACTCCCACTCGCATGGCCGAGAATCGTCGATTAGCGCAATTTTGGACCAAAGAATATCCATTTCGGATGAAAATCCGACGAAACGATAACGGCGCCGCGGCTAGCGCTTCTTGGCCTGTTCGCGCGGCGGCGCTGCCACCGCCGGCCGTTACTGGGGGGCCGGCGTCACGCGGCCGTCATTCTGGCCCTGGGTGACCTGGAGCGTGACGGGCAGATTGGCGTTCGCCTCCTCCTCCCTCTGCCACTGCTCGGCGGTGCGGCAGCGCCGCTGGGCGCGAATATGGCTGCCCAGGCTCCGCTGCCCGCTGCGGCAGATCAGGCGCTGTTCCCCGGAGGGCGGCGGCGGATCGGCGGCGAAGGCGGCGGCGGTGGTCAGGGCAATGGCGAGAACGATGAGGCCAAGAAACTTGCCGGCCATTATCTACCTCCGCGAGACGCCTACCCACCACGCGGCAGGGTGACGCGCGCCCGGCGGAGTGTCAACTAGAGGCAGGCTTCGAGATAGGGCTGGTCGAAGCCGAACATCTTGGCCTTTTCGAGCGTGTAGGGGCGAAGGCCCATGCTGCGATACTCGCCGATGATCTTGCCGTCGGGAGTCTCGTCCAGATATTCGAACTTGAACAATTCCTGGGTGACGATGACGTCGCCCTCCATGCCGATCACCTCGGTGATGTTGGTGCAGCGGCGCGAGCCGTCGCGCAGGCGCTTGACCTGGACGATGAGGTCGACCGAATCGGCGATCTGGCGCGAGATCGCTTCCTTGGGCACCTTGATGTCCGACATCATCACCATGTTCTCCATCCGCGCCAGGCATTCGCGCGGGGAGTTGGAGTGGAGCGTCGCCATCGAGCCGTCATGGCCGGTGTTCATCGCCGCGAGCAGGTCGAAGCACTCGGAGCCGCGGATCTCGCCGAGGATGATGCGGTCGGGGCGCATGCGCAGCGCGTTGATGACGAGGTCGCGGATCGAGATCGCGCCCTGGCCCTCGAGGTTGGGCGGGCGGGTTTCGAGCGGCAGCCAGTGCGGCTGCTGCAGCCGGAGCTCGGCCGCGTCCTCGATGGTGATCACGCGCTCGCCGGGGTCGATCAGCTTCGAGAGCGCGTTCAGCATGGTGGTCTTGCCCGAGCCGGTGCCGCCCGAGATGATCACGTTCATCCGGCTCGCGCCGGCGATCTTGAGCACGGTCGCCATCTTCTCGGAGAGCGAGCCCCAGCCGCGCATCATGTCGACGGTGATCGGCTTTTCGGAGAATTTGCGGATCGAGATGGCGGTGCCGCGCAAGCTCAATGGCGGGATGATGACGTTGACGCGGCTGCCGTCCTGGAGGCGGGCGTCGGCGAGCGGCGTCGTCTGGTCGACGCGGCGGCCGACCTTGTTGACGATGCGCTGGGCGATCTGGAGCAGATGCTCCTCGTCGCGGAACTGGATCTGGGCGAGCTCCAGCTTTCCCTTGCGCTCGATGAAGGTCTGGTTCGGGCCGTTGACCATGATGTCGCTGATCTCGGCGTCGTTGAGCAACTCCTCGAGCGGGCCGAGGCCGAGCAATTCGTCGACCAGCACCTTTTCCAGCGCGAACTGCTCGCGGCGATTGAGGTTGATCTTCAGCTCGGCGAGCACCTCGCCGATGATCGGGCGGAACTCCTCGGCGAGCTCGTCCTTGGAGAGGGTCGCGGCCGCCTCCGGGTCGACCCGCTCGAGCAGGCGGGGCAGGACCTGCTCCTTGATGCGGTGGATCGAGGCTTCGAAGCCTTCGACGCGGCTGTTGCCCTGCTCGCCCGACTGGGCCTGGCGGTCGGCGAGGCGCGCCATCGCATCGCCGCGGTCGAGCGGCGCGAACGCCTCTTCCTCGGCGCGGAGCGTTTCGGGCTCGATCGGCGGGAACTGGCTGCCGCCGTCGGCCGGCTTGGCGGCGCCGGGGCCCTTCATCGGCTGCGCGGTGCCGAATTGCGGCCGTCCGCTCGCTCCGTTGCCGCCGCTGCGTCGTCCAAATGCGCTCATACTCGCGACCCGTGCCTTGCTGGAATGCCCATGTGCGGTGGTGAATAAGGTGGAAACTTTGACAATTGCCTAACCGCGCGAGAGGGGAGCGAGGACCCGCACTCGGGAGCAGGGGCGGCCGTGACGGGCTGGCATTTGTCGTCCGGCAAGGAGAGAGGAGGGAGCGATGAAGATTCATCGTGACCGATCGAACGACGCCGCCGGGCGGCAAAGGACGGCCCGCCGCTTCGCGGTCGGCCGGAGGGGGCGACTGGGGGCGTCGAGTGCCTCGTCCGGGCTGCCTGGCCCGGCCTTCGGCCCTCTCCTACCCAGCCACCCCCTCCGGCCGATCACGGCCACCCCTGCTCCCGAGTGCGGGTCCTAGATGGTCCAAGCCGGTGCCCGATCCGCCCTGCTCCTCGCGATTTGCGGCTTCGTCTCGCTGTCCTGCGGCGACGCGGTGGTGAAGTCGATGGCCGGCGCCTGGCCGGGGACGGCGGTGTCGGCGCTGCGGTACGGCTTCGGCGCGGCGGGCCTCGCTCTGGTCGTGGCGCTGGCCGAGGGGCGATCGGGCTTCGCCATCCCGCGGCCGAAGCTCCAGCTCGGGCGCGGCGCGGCGGTCGCGCTGGCGACGATCTGCTTCTTCATGGCGGTGATGGCGCTGCCGCTGGCCGACGCCACCGCGATCCAGTTCACCAGCCCGATGCTGACCGGGATCCTCTCGGCGCTGGTGCTCGGCGAGCGGGCGCCGAGGGCGGTATGGGGCGCGACTGCGCTCGCCTTCGCCGGCGTGCTGATCGTGCTCAGGCCCAATCTGCTCGCGCTCGGCCTGCCCGCTCTGTGGCCGCTCGGGGCGGCGTTCGGCATGGCCTGGCTGATGATCTTCAACCGCAAGGCGGCCGGCGCCGCGCCGGCGCTGCGGATGCAGTTCCTGCTCGCTTTGGTCGCGGCGCCGCTGCTGCTGAGCGCGGCGGTCCTGCTCCATCTTTCGGGCGTCCCGCAATTTCACGTGCCGCCGCCGGGCGCCGCGGTCGTGCTCAAATGCGCGGCGGTGGCGGTCGCGGCGACGCTCGGCCATTTGCTGATCTATTCGGCGACGGTGCGTGCCTCGGCGGCGGTGGTGGCGCCGATGACCTATGTCCAGCTGCTGGTGGCGGCGGCGCTGGGCTGGCTGCTGTTCGGCAGTGCGCCGGACCTTTCGACCTTCGCCGGCGCCGCGTTGATCATCGCCGGCGGGCTGCTGCTGTGGCGCTCGCAGAGGCCCCGCGACGTGCCGCAGACGCCCGATTAGGCTTCGGCCGTCTCCGCGAGCACGGTGAGGCCCTTTTCGCTGACCTCGGCGAAGCCGCCTTTCACCGCGATCCGCTCGGGCTCGCCCGGGAAGGCGCGGTAGACGGCGAGCTCGCCGTTGTCGCGCAGCGTCGCCAGGTAGGGCGCGTGGCCCGCCATCACGCCGAAATCGCCCTCGGTGCCGGGGACGACCACCATCCGCACCTCCTCGGAACGGAGCAGTTTCTCCGGCGTGACCAGCTCGAAATGGAGATCGGCCATGGTTGCTAGCGCCTCGCCTCGGTGATCACGGCGAACGGGACGTCGGGCCCGGTCGAGGATTTGAGAGTGACAATCACCCCCATCTCGCGCGATTCATAGCGGCGGGCGCCGGCCTCGCCGCCGCCGGCCGCCTGAAAGCCCATCCTGCTGCCGGCCATGGCGACGAACGCCGCTTCGTTGGCGGCGAGGTCGCCGGCGAGCGTCGCGACCGCGCAGCGATGCTGGGCCGGGTTGTTGAGCAGCCAGACCTCGCCTTGCGGGTTGTCGAGGGTGAAGGCGAGCGTGCCCTCGGCGGTCATGCCCGCCGCCGCCAGCATCGCCGCCGGGGCGGCATCGCGATGGGTGAGCCCCTGCGAGCCGCTGGTGTCGGCCGACGAAACCGCCGAGGGGCGGCCGGTCACCGCGAAGGTGCAGCCGATCAGCTGGCCGATCGACATCGCGTCATGCGCGGTCGCGGGCGCCCTGAGGCCGGGCATGATCTGCGCGGCCGCCGGCGCGGCGGACAACAGGATTGCGAGCAGGGCGAGGCGCTTCATCTCAGGCCTCCTGCGCCAGCTTCTCGGCCTTGGCGACCGCTTCCTCGATGCCGCCGACCATGTAGAAGGCGCTCTCGGGGAGATGGTCGTATTCGCCGTCGACGACCGCCTTGAACGAGGCGACCGTGTCCTCGACCTGGACGAACTTGCCGGGGATGCCGGTGAACACCTCGGCGACGTGGAACGGCTGCGAGAGGAAGCGCTGCAGCTTGCGGGCGCGGTTGACGGTCAGCTTATCCTCTTCCGAGAGCTCGTCCATGCCGAGAATGGCAATGATGTCCTGCAGGCTCTTGTAGCGCTGCAGCGTCTCCTGGACGCGCCGGGCGGTGTCGTAATGCTCCTGGCCGACGGTGCGGGCGGTCAAGACGCGCGAGGTCGAATCGAGCGGGTCGACCGCCGGGTAGATGCCGAGCTCGGAGATCGCCCGCGACAGCACGGTGGTGGCGTCGAGGTGGGCGAACGAGGTGGCCGGCGCCGGATCGGTGAGGTCGTCGGCCGGGACGTAGATGGCTTGAACGGACGTGATCGAGCCCTTGTTGGTCGAGGTGATCCGCTCCTGCAGCGCGCCCATGTCGGTCGCGAGCGTCGGCTGGTAGCCGACCGCCGAGGGGATGCGGCCGAGCAAGGCCGACACTTCCGAGCCCGCCTGGGTGAAGCGGAAGATGTTGTCGACGAAGAAGAGCACGTCCTGGCCCTCCTGGTCGCGGAAATATTCGGCGATCGTCAGACCGGAGAGCGCCACCCGCGCACGCGCGCCCGGCGGCTCGTTCATCTGGCCGAAGACGAGCGCGACCTTCGAGCCTTCCGGCGTCGGGTTGCCGTCGGCGTCCTTGGCGATGACGCCGGCGTCGAGAAACTCATGATAAAGATCATTTCCCTCCCGCGTCCGCTCGCCGACCCCGGCGAACACGGAAGTGCCGCCATGGCCCTTGGCGATGTTGTTGATCAGCTCCTGGATCAGCACGGTCTTGCCGACGCCGGCGCCGCCGAACAGGCCGATCTTGCCGCCCTTGGCGTAGGGCGCGAGCAGGTCGATCACCTTGATGCCGGTGACCAGGATCGAAGTCTCGGTCGATTGCTCGGTGAAGAGCGGCGCCTCGGCGTGGATCGGGGCGGTGTCGGTGTGGCCGATCGGCCCGCGCTCGTCGATCGGCTCGCCGATCACGTTCATGATCCGCCCCAGCGTCATGGGCCCGACCGGCATCCGGATCTGCGAGCCGGTGTCGGTCACCTCCTGGCCGCGGGTCAGGCCTTCGGTCGCGTCCATCGCGATCGTCCGTACCGTCGATTCGCCGAGATGCTGGGCGACCTCGAGGACGAGGCGGTTGTCGCCGTTCTTCGTCTCGAGCGCGGACAGGATCGCGGGCAGCTCACCGTCGAACGTGACGTCGACGACGGCGCCGATCACCTGGCTGATGCGGCCGACATTGTTGGTGGTGGCGGTGGCCATGTTCTCTTACCTCTTTGCCTTCTGTTTCGTCATACCGGCGAAGGCCGGTACCCCAGTGCGAACTCTCGCCGAGACCCCGGCCTGCGCCGGGCTGACGGGCTAAAAATCAGAGCGCTTCGGCTCCGGAAATAATCTCGATAAGCTCTTTGGTGATCGCGGCCTGGCGGGTGCGGTTGTACTGGATGGTCAGGCGGTTGATCATGTCGCCGGCATTGCGGGTGGCGTTGTCCATCGCGGTCATCCGGCTGCCCTGCTCCGACGCGGCATTCTCGAGCAAAGCGCGGAAGATCTGGACGGCGATGTTGCGCGGCAGCAAAGCCGCGAGAATCTCGTCCTGATCGGGCTCATATTCGACCGCGGCCAATGAGATCGGCGCGGCGCCCTCCTCGGCCGGCGGCACCGGGATGATCTGCTGGCCGACCGGCTCCTGCACCAGCGCCGAGCGGAAGCGCGCGTAGAACAGGTGGACGACGTCGATGCCGTCGGTGTTGTAGCGGTCGCAAATGTCGGCGGCGATCGCCTGCGCGTCGGCGAAGCTCACCTGCTTGATCGCGCTGGTGTCGTGCTGGTGGATGATCTGCCTCGGGTAGAGCCGGGCGATCACCGCTTTGCCCTTGCGGCCGACGAGGTAGAAATAGACCGTCTTGCCCTCGGCGATCAGCGCCTCGGCCTTGCGCCGGGCGGCGCGGACGATGTTCGAGTTGAAGCCGCCGGCGAGGCCGCGGTCGGAGGTGCAGACGATCAGCAGATGGGCGTCGTCCTTGCCGGTGCCGGCGAGCAATTTCGGGCTTTCCGGGCCGATCGTCACCCGCGAAACGACGTTGGCGACGACCGCCGCCATCCGCTCGGCATAGGGGCGCGCGGCCTCGGCGGCCTGCTGCGCGCGGCGCAATTTGGCCGCGGCGACCATCTTCATCGCCTTGGTGATCTTCTGGGTCGACTTGACCGAGGAGATCCGCATCTTGAGCGCCTTGAGGCTGGCCACTTGCTCGGGTTCCTACGCGAAGGTCTTCACGAAAGCGCCGATGATCGCCTTCAGCTTGGCGGCGGTGTCGTCGTCGAGCGCCTTGCTGTCGCGGATCGCGCCGAGCACGTCGGCATGATCATTGCGCACGTGGCTGAGCAACCCCTCTTCGAAGCGGGTGACCGCGTCGGTCGCGACGGTGTCGAGGAAGCCGTTGACCCCGGCGAAGATCGAGACGACCTGCTCCTCCATCGGCATCGGGCTGAACTGCGGCTGCTTGAGCAATTCGGTAAGCCGGGCGCCGCGGTTCAGCAGGCGCTGGGTCGAGGCGTCGAGGTCCGAGCCGAACTGGGCGAAGGCGGCCATCTCGCGATACTGGGCGAGCTCGAGCTTGATCGAGCCGGCGACCTTCTTCATCGCCTTGGTCTGGGCGGCCGAGCCGACCCGGCTGACCGAGAGGCCGACGTTGATCGCCGGGCGGATGCCCTGGAAGAACAGCTCCGTCTCGAGGAAGATCTGGCCGTCGGTGATCGAGATGACGTTGGTCGGGATATAGGCGGAGACGTCGCCGGCCTGGGTCTCGATGATCGGCAAAGCGGTCAGCGAGCCGTTGCCGTTGGCGTCGTTCATCTTGGCGGCGCGCTCGAGCAGGCGGCTGTGCAGGTAGAAGACATCGCCCGGATAGGCTTCGCGGCCGGGCGGGCGGCGCAGCAGCAGCGACATCTGGCGGTAGGCGACCGCCTGCTTGGACAAATCGTCATAGACGATCACCGCGTGCATGCCGTTGTCGCGGAAATATTCGCCCATCGTGCAGCCGGTGTAGGGCGCGAGGAACTGCAGCGGCGCGGGCTCGGAGGCGGTCGCGGCGACGACGATGGTATAGTCCATCGCGCCATTCTCCTCGAGCGCGCGGACGATCTGGGCGACGGTCGAGCGCTTCTGGCCGATGGCGACGTAGATGCAATAGAGCTTCTGCGATTCGTCGTCGCCCTGGTTGGCGGCGCGCTGGTTGATGAAGGTGTCCAATGCGACCGCGGTCTTGCCGGTCTGGCGGTCGCCGATGATCAGCTCGCGCTGGCCGCGGCCGATCGGGACCAGCGCGTCCAATGCCTTGAGGCCGGTCTGCACCGGCTCGTGCACCGACTTCCTGGGAATGATGCCGGGCGCCTTGACCTCGACCCGCTTGCGCTCGGCCGCCTCGATCGGCCCCTTGCCGTCGATCGGGTTGCCGAGCCCGTCGACGACGCGGCCGAGCAGGCCCTTGCCGACGGGGACGTCGACGATCGTCTCGGTGCGGCGAACGGTGTCGCCCTCGCTGATCGTCGAATCCGAGCCGAAGATGACGACGCCGACATTGTCGGCCTCGAGGTTGAGCGCCATGCCTTTGATGCCGCCGTCGAACTCGACCATCTCGCCGGCCTGGACGTTGTCGAGCCCATGGATGCGGGCGATGCCGTCGCCGACCGACAGCACCGTGCCGACCTCCGACACCTGGGCGTCGGTGCCGAACGACGCGATCTGGTCCTTGATGACCTTGGAGATTTCAGCGGCGCGGATGTCCATTTTCAGCCTTTCATCGCCTGCGCGAGAGTGTTCAATTTGGTGCGGATCGAGCCGTCGATCCGCTGCGAGCCGATCTGGACGACCAGGCCGCCCAATATGGCGGGGTCGACATGGGGATCGACCGCGATGTCGGATCCGAAGCGGGTGCGGAGATTCTTACGGATCGCGTCGATCTGGCCGTCGTCGAGCGGGTGGGCGGAGGTGACCTCGGCTTTGATCTCGCCGCGGTGGCGGGCGGCCAGCGTGTTGAACGCGCGAATGACGTTGCCGAGCTGGGCGAGGCGCCGGTTGCGGGCGAGGACGCCGAGGAAATTGGCGGTGATCGGATCGAGGTTCATCGCGCCGGACGCGGCGGCGACCGCGCGCTGGGCCTCCTCGCGGCCGATCAGCGGGCTGGTCGTCAACGCGGCGAGCTCTGCCGATTCGGCGAGCATCTGCTTCACCGCGGCGAGGTCGGCGGCGACCGCCTCGAGCTTCTTTTCCTCGCGGGCGAGCTCGAACAGGGCGATTGCGTAGCGCCCCGCCAAGCTAGCCTGAATACCGCCGGAAATATCCACGCGCCTTTGAACCCCTGAATCGGATTTTCGGCCCCGCGCGAGTGGAGCGCGAGCGCGCCCCCGCAGGGTCGCGGGCGCCCTAGCAGCCGCTTTGCTGCGATGCAAGGTGGCGGTGCCTGCGCTAGCTTGCCGGGTTCGGCGGCCGCGCCGTCTCCGCGCGGTGCTTGCGCACCAGGCGTTCCGATTCCTCAGCCAGCTCCCTGGCCTGCTCGATGCTGTCGCGGAGCGCGGCCTGCGTCTTCTCGATCGCGATGAGAGTCTCTTCGTATGGTGTGTTCGACACGTCGGGTCCAGAAAATGCCTTAACTTCGATCAACCTCACTCGTTCCGCGGCGCCCGGAATAATGTCGGGGATCGCCATTTCGCTTTGAGCGCAAGGATCGGGACGCAGCGCCGGCGCGGGTCCGGCAAAAGGGTGCCGAAAGGAGCTGCGAATGGCTTACAGGATCGAAGGGCTGGCGCCGGAGGCGTTCGAGAGCCTGTTCAGCATGACCGACGGCGAGCTCGCCGCGCGGGGCGCAATGCGGGTCACCGCCGATTCGCCCGCCGGCTATCCCTGCCGGGTCAGCCTCGAAAATGCGGCGCCGGGCGAGGAGCTGGTGCTGCTGAACTACGTCTCGCACGACGTGCCGACGCCGTTCCGCACCGCTTATGCGATCTTCGTCCGCAAGGGCGCGGCGCCGGCTTCGTTCGCCGACGAGACGCCCGCCTATCTCGACTCGCGTACGCTCGGCCTGCGCGGCTTCGACGCGGAAGGGATGCTGAAGGGTGCGCTGCTGGCGATGCCGGGCGAGGCGGACGCCCAGATCCGCGCGCTGTTCGCGGCGCCCGAAATCGCCACCATCCATGCGCACAACGCGGCTTATGGCTGCTTCCTCGCGCGGATCGAAAGGAATTGACCATGGCAAGCCTTGCAACCCGTCCGCGCCGCGATAGACCGGCAGCCGTGAACGACCGTTTCACCATCACCGATGAGGCGGCATGGGCCGCGTTCGAGCGCCGCGACCGCAGCTGGGACGGGCGCCTGGTCGGCGCGGTCAGGACCACCGGCATCTATTGCCGGCCGAGCTGCCCGGCACGCCGGCCGAAACGGGAGAATGTCGAATTCTTTCCGGACGGCGCGGCGGCGCGCGCGGAGGGCTATCGCGCCTGCCTGCGCTGCGAGCCGGACGAGGTGAGCCGCGAGGAGGCGGCGCTCGAGAACGCCTTCCGCCTGCTCGCCGAGGCCGAGGAGGCGCCCGCGCTCGACGCCCTCGCCGCCGCGGTCGGCTATTCGCCGCACCATTTCCACCGGCTGTTCAAGCGGGCGACCGGCGTCACGCCCGCCGCTTATTGTCGCAGCCTGCGCGCGCGGCGGGCCGAGGCGGCGCTGGCGGAGAACGGGCGGATCACCGACGCGATCTACGACGCCGGCTATTCGGGCCCGGCGCGATTCTATGCGGACGCCGGCAAGCGGCTCGGCATGACTCCCTCGGCCTGGCGCGACGGCGGCCGCGGCGAGACGATCCGCTGGGCGAGTGCCGAGACCGACCTCGGCACGATGCTGGTCGCCGCCACCGCCAGGGGCATTTGCCGCCTCTCGTTCGACGAGGGCGAGGCGGAATTGAGGCGGCGCTTCCCCAAGGCCGGGATCGCGCATGGCGGGGCGGAGATGGCGGAGCTCGTCCGGCGCACTGTCGCCGCGGTGAACGCGCCCGAAAAGCCGCACGATCTGCCGCTCGACGTCCACGGCACCGCCTTTCAGGAAGCGGTGTGGCGCGAATTGCAGCGGATCCCGGCCGGGGAGACCCGCAGCTACGCCCAGATCGCGGCGGCGGTCGGCCGGCCCGCGGCGGTGCGCGCGGCGGGCTCGGCGAACGGCGCCAACAACGTGGCGGTGCTGATCCCCTGCCACCGCGTCATCCGCGCCGACGGCACGCCGGGCGGCTACGCCTATGGGCTCGAGCGCAAGGCGCGGCTGCTGGCGCGGGAGGCCGGCAAGGCCTAGCTCGGGCGGCTTTGCGCGAGCGCGGTCTCCAGCCGCCTGAGCATGTCCAGCGCGCTCTCGTGATGCGCCCGCCCGGCCTGCCGCTCGCGCGCCTCGCGCTCCTCGCGGCGCCGGCGCTCGCCCTCCGATTCGTTGCCGCGATGGGGCACGCCATAGGCCTCCGGCCGAATGATCGCGATCGCCTCGGGAATCATGCGGCGCTGCTCGAAGTCGCGGGCGAGCGCGTAGCGCAGCTCGCCGTCGCTCGGCGCGAGCTCCATCGCCGTATAGAGCGCGTTCTGCGCGTCGTCGGGCGGCACCACGCCTTGCATAACATAGCTGTTATAATAAGCCTCGAGCACCACGGGATCGTTCTGGGCGGCGTTGACGGCGCGGACGAGGAACTGGCGCGCCGCCCGCCATGCCGCCGGGTCCACGCTGTGCGCCGCGGCCAGACCGGCACACTGGGCCAGGCCCTTGGTGGCGAGCGCGCGGGCATTGTTGGGCTCGATCGCGAGCAGCCGGTCGGCGGCAGCGGCCGCTCCGCCATTGTCGCCGGCGAGATACGCCGTCTCCATGATCATCCGGATCGCGAAGGGATCGTCGGGATATCGCGACGCGGTGTCGCGCACATGATTGGCGAATTCCGCCGCTTCGCGCTGCTCATAGCCCTGGCTCAGCTTGATCTCGTCGATGATCAGGGCCTGCTCGGCGGGACGAAGCGTGCGCACCGCGATCGGCCCGACGTCGATGGTGCGAAACGGCAGGCGCACCACATTGTACCGGCTGGTGCCGGCATAGTCGAACAGCGCGGAATTGAAGGCCGGCATGTCGGGGATGGCCTGCCGCGCGGCCTGATCGAACGGGGTGCCGTTGTTGATCAGCCGAAGATATTCCTGGATCTGGCGTTGGCGCTCGGGATGCTCGAACAGGTAGCGGACCAGCAGCCAGCCCTCCGCATAGAGGAGGAAGACGTTGTAGCCGCCGACCTCCGCATAATTATGCGCGCGCAACAGGCGGTCGAGCGGCAGCCAGCCAAGATCCCGGAAGGTGGAGAAACGGTGGTTGGCCGGCGCGCCGACCTCCACCACGTCGCCGGGCAGGATCGCCGTCGTGCCCCAGAATTCGGCGAAGCCCTCGCTGTACCAGGTCGGATAGGTGGCCGGGAAATACTGGAAGGTGAAATGGTGGGTGTATTCGTGGAGGAGCACGTTCTCCGGATCGATATCCTGGGCTTCGTCACGGGCCGAACGGACATCGTTGAGCCCGCCCAGGCGATGGCGCGTGCCGACCAACATCAGGCCGCGGGCCTCCGGGACATAATAACCCGCCACGCTGGCGCCTCCCGCCACGCGCTGGACGGCGTTGTAATCGGGCAGGAGAAAGACGCGCAGCTTCACCGAGGGGCGCCCTTCCGGAATGCGGCGGATCGTGCTCAGCACGAACCGGAAGCGCTCGAGCTTGGCGGCGAAATCCCGCGCTTCCTGCTCCGAGCCCTGGCTGTAGACGATGAAGTTGTTCGACGTCGCCTCATACCATTCCGCCCGCGCGGCGGTCGCCAGGAAAAGCAGGGACGCAGCGGCCAAGAGCTTGCGAATCATAACTTATTTCCCCCTCACTCCTGAGTGCAGCTGTAGACGAGCCGTTCGTTGGGCAGGCGCGGCAGGATCGCATTGATGTCGCGCTGCTGGTCGGCGAGGATGGTGCGCGCCTCGGCGTCGGGCGTGCAGGCCTTGACGCCGACGTCGCGGCGAAGCGCGCGCACGCGCGTCATCGTCGGCGCGTCGAGCAGATAGCGGGTGACGACATATTCGCCGGTCGCGGGCGTGAACTGGAGCACCGAGACCGCCTGCTCGCCATTGGGGACCAGGATCCGCGTCCAGACCTCGCCGTTGCGGGCATATTGGGTGCGGGCGTTGACGCAGCCATTGTCGGCCCAGTCGAGCGGCACGTCGCTGCTCGGCGAGACGACGACGCGGCTGCGCTCGCGCACCAGCCGGCACAAATTGCGGCCGGCGAAATGGCCCTGGGGTGACGCGGCGACGCCGTTGCCGGGCGGGGCGGCCTCGGCGGCGGCGAGGCTCGGGCGGGACAGGAAGGCGATCGCCGCGAGCAGCAGCAGGGCGGCGCCGGCGCCGCCAAGGATCCTGGCGGGCTTGACCCGGTCCTTCTGCAGCATGATCCCGGCGCCGCCGAACGCGACCAGCGAGAGGACGAGGAGGAGGACGGCGATCGCCAGCCGCGTCTCGCGGCTCTCCTGAATTTCGGCGAGGCTGCGCTCGCGCGTCTCGCGCGCCCTGGCGGCGGCCGTCGCGGCGGCGGCGTCGCGGGCGCGCAGCTCGTCCTCGCCGCGCTGCTGGTCCTGGCGCAGCCGGTCGGCCATGCTGACGCACTCGGTGTCGACGGCGAGGAACGGCTGGTGGTTGGCGCGCAGGAACGCCGTCAGCTCGCGATTGGCGACGGCGAAGGCGAATGGCGCGTCGCCCTCCTGGTTGAGGGTGATCAGGGTATTGACGCCGAGCACCCGGCCGCATTGGTCGAGCAACGGCCCGCCCGAATGGCCGCGGGCGATGCTGGCGGTGTGCAAGAGGGTGGTGATGCCGTTGATCGGGCGGACGTTGGAGAAGATGCCGATCGACCGGGTCGGCGGCAGCGGCGTGATGTAATCCTGGGCCGAGCGGGCGGTGGCGAGGTCGACATTGCCGGGATAGCCCAAAGCGGCGACCGGCGCGCCGTCGTCGAGCGGGCCGGTGTAGAGCGGGATCGGGGTCAGATTGCCGCCCTCGACCTCGAGCAAGGCGAGGTCGCGGGCCGGATCGACGGCGACGATCCGCGCCCGCATCGCCCGCGCGCCTTCCGACGGGACGATGCCGATCGCGACGCCTTTGCCCTCGGCCGCCTGCGCCACGACATGGGCGTTGGTGACGATCCGGTTCGGCGCAATGACGAAACCACTGCCATGACCGAAGCCCGAGACCTCGCCCTCCTCGAAGACGATGACGACGACGCGGACGACCGAGCGCCCGGCCGCTGAAATGTCGTCGGCCCGCGCCGGCGCGGCGAACGCGAACAGCATCAGCAGCATCACCAGCAATCGGCGCATCATCGTCCCCGCCATCGTCAGGCCCGTTCTATGGGCGGGCGAGGCCGGCTGGCAAGCCGGCGTGGCGCGGCGGAAGTTGATGGCCGTGCGCGGAAGTTGATGAAGGTGACACGGTTCCACATGCCATTGGTCGCAGCCGGGCCCGCGCGGAAGTTGACGATGTTGTCCGTCGGCAGAGCGACCGCGGAAGTTGACGGCGCGCGGGCCGCGAAATCGGATCGAAGATTGGGGGTGCAAGACGCCGACTCGCCGGCGCGGGCGGTGCGTTTCTGGATCATCGGCCAGTTAGAACATAAAACGAACAAAGAAAATCACTACCTGATCCGAAGCGGAGACCTTCCTTGCGTCCGCGACCTTCGTCTGGTGGGACGCCGGGCTTCGCGTTAAGCGTGGGAAGGGGGAGCAGCCATGTCCGACGAGCCTCAAGTGCCAGCCGTAGCGGAGCCGCCCAAGCCGCCGTCGCGGCTGCGCAGGATCGTCGCCTTTCCGCTGGTGCTGATGGTGATCGCGGTGGTGTTGTTCGTCGCCGCCTCGGCGCTGGCCAATTTCCTGATCGACCTGGTGCCGCGGCAGAGTGGGTCGCCGCTGCTGCTCGTCAATGCGGCGATCGTCATCCCCTGCTTGCTCGCCGCCTATTGGCTGTTCTCGCGGTTCGTCGCGCGCGAGCCGATGACTTTGTTCGCGCCGGAGGGCTGGGCGAAGGAGCTGCTCGCGGGCATCGCCGCAGGAGCGGTGCTGTTCTCGGTGGTGGTCGCGAGCGTCGCGACGCTGGGCGGCTATCGGGTCGCCGGCTGGGGCGATCTGACGACGTTCTGGGCCCCGTTCACCATCTCGATCATCTCCGGCTTCGCCGAGGAGCTGCTGTTTCGCGGCATCCTGTTCCGCTATCTCGAGCGCACCGCCGGGAGCTGGGCGGCGCTGGCGCTGACCTCGGCCCTGTTCGGCGGCGCCCATCTGTTCAACCCCAATGCCAGCCCGATCGCCGCGGCGGCGATCGCGATCGAGGCCGGCATCCTGCTCGGCGCGGTCTACATGCTGACCCGGCGCCTCTGGGCGGCAATCGGCCTGCACGCGGCGTGGAACTTCACCCAGGGCTGGGTTTTCGGGCTGCCCGTCTCGGGAACCGGCGGCGGCAACGGCTTCGTCCACGGCCAGCTGAGCGGTCCCGAAATCCTCACCGGCGGCGCCTTCGGCCTAGAAGCCTCGCTGCCGGCGGTCCTGGTCGCGACCTCGGCCGGCGTCGCGATCCTCATTGTGGCGGTGCGCAATGGACGGGTCGTGCGCCCGCTCTGGGCTCAAAGGAAGGAATAGGGATCGACGTCCACCGCGACGCGCACCCCGCGCGGCCAGCTTAGCGCGCCGAGCCAGTCGCGGATGATGTCCTGGACGGGGACGGCGCGGCTGGCGTGGACGAGCAGGCGGAGGCGGTGGCGGCCGCGCAGCATGGCGAGCGGGGCCGGCGCCGGGCCGAATACGGCCATGTTGGCGTGGCGCGGCGCGGCGCGGCCGATCATGCGCGCGGCGGCGATCGCCTCGGCCTGGTCCTCCGCGCTGACGACGATCGCGGCGAGCCGGCCGAAGGGCGGCATCGCCGCCTCGCGCCGGGCGTCGGTCTCGGCAGCGTAGAAGCCCTCGGCGTCGCCGCCGACCAGCGCCTGGATCACGCGCGCCGAGGGGTCGTGGGTCTGGACGAGCACGCGGCCGGGCTTGTCGCCGCGGCCGGCGCGGCCGGAGACCTGGCGGATCTGCTGGAAGCTACGCTCGGCGGCGCGCAAATCGCCGCCCGCCAGCCCCAGGTCCGCGTCGACCACGCCGACCAGAGTGAGGTTGGGGAAATGATAGCCCTTGGTGACGAGTTGGGTGCCGATGACGATGTCGATCTCGCCGGCCTCCATCCGGGCGACGAACTCGGCGGCTTTCGCGGGCGACCAGATCGTGTCCGAGGTGACGATGCTGGTGCGCGCCTCGGGCAGCAAGGCATGGACCTCGTCGGCGATCCGCTCGACGCCGGGGCCGCAGGCGACGAGGGCGTCCTCCTCCTTGCACTCGGGGCAGGCGTGCGGAACCGGCATCATATGGCCGCAATGGTGGCAGGCGAGCCGGCGGGTGAAGCGGTGCTCGACCATCCAGGCGGTGCAGTTCGGGCATTGGAAGCGGTAGCCGCAATGGCGGCACAGGGTGAGCGGCGCATAGCCGCGGCGGTTGAGGAAGAGGAGCGACTGCTCGCCCGCCGCGAGATTGTCCTCGAGCGCGCGAACCAGAGCGGGCGCCAGCCAGCGGCCGCGCGGCGGCGGCTCCTGGAGCATGTCGAGCGCCGCCATGTCGGGCAGGCGGGCGCCGCCGTAGCGATCGGGCAGCCTGACCTCCTTGTAGGTGCCGATCTCGGCCATGTGGCGGCTCTCGATCGCCGGCGTCGCCGAAGCCAGGACGATCGGGACCTGCTCGAAGCTCGCGCGCATCACCGCGACGTCGCGGGCGTGGTACGGGACGCCCTCCTCCTGCTTGAAGCTCGCCTCGTGCGCCTCGTCGACGACGATCAGGCCGAGCTTCGGATAGGGCAGGAACAAGGCCGAGCGGGCGCCGACCACGACCCGCGCCTCGCCGGTGGCGATCGCCCGCCAGGCGCGGCGGCGCTGCGATTGCCTGAGGCCCGAATGCCAGGGCACCGGATCGCAGCCGAAGCGGGCGGCGAAGCGCCTGAGGAAGGGCTCGGTGAGCGCGATTTCGGGCAAGAGGACGAGCGCCTGGCGCCCGCCCCGGACCGCCGCCGCGATCGCTTCGAAATAGACCTCGGTCTTGCCCGAGCCGGTGACGCCGTCGAGCAGCCAGGGCGCGAACGCCGCCGCGTCGACTGCGGCGATGAGTTCGGCCGCCGCCTTTTGCTGGGCGGGCTCGAGCGCCGGCGGGTCGTGGCCCGGGTCGGGGATCGGGAAGGGATCGTCGATCGCCACCTCGACCGGCTCGATCGCGCCCGCCTTGACGAGGCCGCGGATGACGCCGTCGGAGACGCCGCCGATGATGGCGAGCTCGCTGACCAGCCCCTGCCGCTCGCCGATCCGCTCCAGCGCCTGCGCCCGCTGCGGGGTCAGGCGTTCGGGGACAGTCCCCGTCGCGCGATATTCGGTGATCGAGCGCGCCCCTTCGAGCGCGCCTGACGAGGGCAGGGCCATGCGCAGCACCGATGCCAGCGGCGCGAGATAATAATCCGCGGTCCACTCGATCAGCCGGCGCAGCGGCGCTGCCAGCGGAGGCAAATCATAGGCGTGGACCAGCGGCCTGAGGCGATTGTCGCCGACCTCCTCGGCCTTGAGCCGTTCGGGCTCCCAGACCGCGCCGACGATCTGGCGCGGGCCCAGGGGCGCCAGCACGATCGAGCCCGGCGCGACTGCCATGCCCTGCGGCACGCGATAATCGAGCGGGCCGAGAGCGGCGTTCAGGAGGATGACGCGGGCGCGGGACATGGGAAGCCTAGATCGAGTCTCGCGAGCCGAAAGGCAACCGGGCGCGAAATATGTTATGGCGGCGCAATGGACGAGGCAGAGCGCCAGCTCGACACTTTCATCGACAAGTTCACGCCGGAGGTGGCGGCGCTGACCCGGGCGCTGCTCGCCAAGGCGAAGGCGCGGATTCCGGGCGCGCAGATCCTCGTCTACGACAATTACAACGCGCTCGCGATCGGCTTCGGGCCGAGCGACAAGGCCGGGCAGGCGATATTGTCGCTGGCGGTGATGCCGCGCTGGGTGACGCTCTGCTTCCTGTGGGGCAAGGGCCTGGCCGATCCGCACGGCCTGCTGAAGGGCGAAGGCAGCCGGGTGCGCCACGTCCAGCTCCATACGACCGAGGCGTTCGACGATCCGCGCATCGAGGCGCTGATCGCCGAGGCGCTCGAGAAAGCGGACCACCCGATCGACCCGAACGGCGAGCAGCGGCTGATCATCAAGTCGATCTCCGCCAAGCAGCGCCCGCGGCGGCCGAAGGACTAGGTTCGCCGCGCCTCGCCGAGCAGCCGCGAGCCGCGCAGGAACATCTCCAGCCGCTGCATCGACAAGAGGCCGAGCGCGAAGGCGACCAGGCAATCGGTGACCAGGGCGATGTCCTGATTGCCGAAGCCGGCGCGGATCGCGAAGCGGACCCCGACCAGGCCGAGGATGAGCAGCAAGGCGAGCGGCGAGGAGGTCTGGTTCAGCGCATGGGTCTCCGGGTCGACGCTGATCTTCATCGCCGCGCCGCGATACCAGCCGATCGCGCCGCCGCCGGCGAAGGCGAGCGCCGCCCACAGCCAGCCGAGGCCGTGCGGGGTCATTTCCCAGAACAGCAGGATCGTCAGCGCGAGATAGATGGCTGGGACGATCCACAGCCGCTCGAGCCTGAGCGGCCGCGCCTTGCCCATCGACCGGAAGCGGAAGAACATGACGATGGCGATGACGATCAGGGGGATCAGGTAGGAGAGGGGGTTGGGCTGGCTGTTCATGGCGCCGAAATAGAGGCTGCGCGCGCCACTTTCTAGCCGAATGTTCGCCGTTCGAGGCGGGGCAGCAGCAGCGCCTGGCCGGCGGCGCGGGCGACCAGGAACAAAGTGAAGGCGAGCCACAGGCCGTGATTGCCGAGCGGGCCGGCGGCGAGCAGCAGCGCCCCGTAGAGCGCGAAGGCGGCGGCCATCGTCGCCAGCATCGCGCGGGTCCAGGTCGCGCCGATATAGACGCCGTCGAACACGTAGGCGGTGACGCCGAGCACGGGCAGCAGGATCGCCCAGCGATAATAGGCCAGCGTGGTCGCGACCACCGCCGGATCGGTGCTGAAGCTCGCCGCGAACGGGGCGCCGGCGAGCGCGTAAACGAGGCTGATCGCCGCGCCGAAGCCGAGGCCCCAGAGGAGCAGCGCGCGGACCAGCCGTTCGAACAGGGCGCGGTCGCGCCCGCCGACGGCTTCGCCGCACAGCACCTGGGCGGCGCTTTCGAAGCCGTCGAGGATCAGGGCCGAAAGGATGAACAGCTGGTAGAGGATGCCGTTGGCGGCGAGCACCAGGGGGCCGCCGAACGCGCCGGCGCGGGTCAGCATCAGGATCGCCGCGGTCAGCAGCAGGGTGCGGACGAAGAGGTCGCGGTTCAAGCGCAGCAGCGCGCCGAGCGCGGCGCGGTTCCAGGTTTCCGCCCGCCGCGCGAGGCCGGGGGCGCGCGCGGCGGGCGGCTCGCGCGCGGCGATCACGATCACGGCGAGCAGCTTGCCGCTCTCGGAGAGCAGGGTCGCGGCGGCGACCCCCGCGACGCCCCAGCCGAGGCCGAGCACGAAGGCGATATCGAGGCCGATATGGACGATATTGGCGGCGACCTCGACCGCCAGCACGGCGCGCACCCGCCGCCGCCCGATCAGCCAGCCGACGATGGCCGCGTTGGCGAGCCACAGGGCGCCGCCCCAATAGCGGATCGAGACATAGGCATGCGCCTCGGCGGCGACGCCGCCGCGGGCGTGCAGCAGCTCCAGCCCGGCGGGGATCGCGAGCGGCATGGCGAGCAGCAGGATGGCGCCGATCAGCAGCGCCAGGCCAAGCGCGCGGACCAGGGTCGCCGCCTGCGCGGAATCGTCGGCGCGGCCGGCGGCCTGCGCGGTCAGCGCGATCGTGCCGGTGCGCAGGAAGTTGAAGACGACGAGCAGGCCCATCATGAACTTGGCGCCGATCTCGACCCCGGCCTGGGCGTCGGCATCGCCGAGCTGGCCGATCACCCACAAATCGGCGAGGCCGAACAGCGCGGTGGCGACGTTGGTCAGCATCGAGGGCAGCGCGATCGCCCAGATCGCGCGATGCAGAGCCGGTTTCGGATCGATGGTCGCCAAGCCTGCCCCCGCCGCGCTAAAAGGCCGCGAATCCTTCAAGAGGGCATGCCGCAAATGAAGTTCTTCGTCGACACCGCCGACACCGCCGAGATCCGCGACCTGGCCGAAACCGGCCTGCTCGACGGCGTCACCACCAATCCGTCGCTGGTCCACAAAGCGGGCCGCGACTTCCTCGAAGTGGTCAGGGAGATTTGCGGGATCGTCGCCGGCCCGGTCTCGGCCGAGGTGGTCGCATTGGACCATGACGGGATGATGCGCGAGGCCGAGATCTTGCGGAAGATCGCCGACAATATCGCGGTCAAGGTGCCGTTGACCGTCGACGGGCTCAAGACCTGCAAGAAGCTCACTTCGGACGGGACGATGGTCAACGTCACGCTCTGCTTCTCGGCCAACCAGGCTTTGCTCGCGGCCAAGGCCGGGGCGACCTTCGTCTCACCCTTCGTCGGCCGCCACGACGATGTCGGCTATCCCGGCATGGAGCTGATCGCCGACATCCGCCTCATCTACGACAATTACGATTTCGCCACCCAGATCCTGGTGGCGAGCGTGCGCAGCCCGATCCACGTCCACGACGCGGCCAAATTGGGCGCCGACGTGATGACCGCGCCGCCGGCGGTGATCCGCCAGTTGTTCAGGCACCCGCTCACCGACAACGGCATCAAGGCGTTCCTCGCCGACTGGGAGAAAACGGGTCAGAAGATAGGGTGACAGCGGGCCGGCCGGCGAAGGGCCGGCCGGCCCTGACCACCAGGCCAATGGCGGCTACAAGATTAGTCCGGCGGCGCGCCGCGGCATGTCGCCGCGCAGCGCATCTCGTCGCAGAATCGCGTCAATCCGGCCTTGGCGAAGGCAGCGTCTCGAGCAGGCCGAGCCGGCGGAAGCTCGACCAGCCGGCCCGCGAGATGACGATATGATCGTGCACGCAAATGCCCATGATCAGGGCGGCCTGGGCGATCCGGCGGGTCGCGTCGACATCGCCCTGGCTCGGCTGGTGGTTGCCCGAAGGGTGGTTGTGGACGAGGATGATTCCGGTGGCGCCCACTTCGAGCGCGCGCTTGACGACCTCGCGCGGGTAAGCCGGCGCCTCGCCGACCGTGCCCTCCCAGACCAGGTCGTCGGCCATAAGCTCATTCTGCGAGGTGAGGAAGAGCACCCGGAACCGCTCGTTGATCAGATTGGTCATGTCCGCCTGCAGATAGTCGAGCAGCTGCTTGGAGGTGGAGATGACCGGCCGTTCGGCGAGCGGCAGGCGCAGGCAGTGCAGCAGCGCCGTCTGGATGCCGGCGAGGAACCGGGCCGCCTCCCCGCCGACGGTGCGGGCGCGCTCGGTGGTGCCCGCCGCCAGCGCCGCCGGCAGCGAGCCGAACTCGGCGATCAGGGCGTCGGCCCAGGCGGCAGCGTCGCCGGGCCAGGCGGGCCGGAGGAGCGCGTCCAGGAGCGATCGACACCGTTCCTGATCAGCCGGCGCCGGTGGGCGTAGGTTCCGGCGGCGATCAGCAACAGGATCGGATAGCTCCAGATCGAAAGGACGACCGCATAGGCCCACGGAATCACGCGCGGGTGCAGTAGCATCGCGAGGTGACCGACAAGGCCGAGGCCGACGAGCGCGCTCACCCATAACGGCCAGTACCGGTTGGCGCGCAAGGCGAGCAGAACGAAGCCGACGAAGGAGGCGCCATCGATGACGAACACCCCGATCTCGACACCGCGAAATCGAATGGGCGAGGTTTCAAGTGCGACATAGGTCAGAACCGATCCGATCAGAAAGATCGCCGCGCCGATCCGCTCGGGGGCGCCGCCGCCGATGAAGGCATAGGCGCAGCAAACGAGCATCAAAGCGGTAAAGGCATAGTTCATGGCCGTTCCCGACCGGACCATGCAATGATGGTCCGGTCAAGATGGCCCCGCTCATGCGACCGCGCGCAGCGGCACCGGCATCGGCACCGCGATCGCGGCCGGCGAGGGCTTCGGCTCCATGTCGCCGATATTGACCTCTTGAAGGCCGATCTGGATGCGCGCCTGATCGAGCGACTGGTGGGTCTCGACGACGCGGCGGCGGGCCTGGACCAGCGAGGTGAAGGCCTTCGCCGCCTTGTTGAGCGCCTCCTGGCCGATCATCGCCGGCAGGCGCGCCTCGCCGCGCGCTTCGGGCATGGTGGCGTTCAATTCGGCGGCGCGGGTCAGCGCGACGTCGATGGCATTTTCCAGGGCGTATAGGCGATCCGCGACCTTCTGGGCGACGGCTTGGCGTGTTCTCGGCATGATTTTTCCCCTTACCGCGCAGCCAGGCTGCGCGGCCCTCTGTTGGTTCGAAATTCAGGCTCGCTAACCCAGCGTTCGACCGAGCCGGGAAAGCGCCTCAAATCCGGTCACGAAAAATCCGAAAGTGAGGGCGATCAGCAGGATGAGACCGAAGATCCATCCCAGGCGCTTGACTTGGTTCAGGTCGCTCGGCGTTCCTCCCCTGATCGGGAGGGGGAGGGGAAGCGAGTCCGGCGGATCGTCGGGAAAGGCCTCGAAGAGCGCCCGTTCCTCCCGCATCGCCCCGCCGGACTGCGCTTCCCGCCGCCCCTCAGTCGATGCGCCGAACATCGCCGGTTCGCCGACAACCGCAATATCCAGCGGCTGGTATACCAACGGCTGGACAATCCTGTCCTCCCGCTCGGCGAGCATTTTCGCCGCCGCGCGCCGGTCGCTGACGCCCAGGATCCGCATCGCGGCCTTGACATATTGGTCGACCGTGCCGGGCTCGACGCCGAGCAAGGGCGCGATTTCCTTGGACGACATGTGCGCGTAGACGAGGCGAAGACATTCGCGTTGCTTGTCGGTCAGCCGTGCAAGGCGCTGTTCGTTCATCGCGTGCCCGCTTATTGCGCGAATCGGCCATATTACAAAGCGCCCGGATGCGGCGTGACGAATGTCACGCAAAATGGGACAATCGCGCGATTCCCTTTTGACCATCGCTTCTTAACCATATCCGGGTTAGTCTCGGCGCCATGGGAAGCGTGATCAGCTTCGAGGACCGGGCGCTCGCCAGCCTGCGTGCGCGCGTCGCCGCGGCGGAGGAGGCCAATCAGGACCTCATCGCCTTCGCCCGCGGCCATTCGGGCGCGGTCGCCTCGATCCATGCCGCCGTCCTCGCCGCGATCGAGGCCGAGGGGCTCGATCATCTGCTCCACGTCGTCACCCAGGAATGGCCGCAGATATTGGGCCTGGACGCGGTCGCGGTCGCCCTGTTCGCGGGCGACATGGGCGTGCGCGCCGACGCCTCGGGCCTCCAGTTCGTCGACCCGCGCCTGATCGAGAAGTCGGTCGGCGATTTCGACGGCGTGCTGCTGCGCGGGGTCGAGCGCGGCCATCCTCTGTTCGGGCCGGCCTGCGAGTTGATTCGCGCCGAGGCGCTGGTCCGCCTGACCAGCGAGGCGCCGCTGCCGAGCGGCCTGCTCGCGCTCGGACAGCGCAACCCGCAGAGCTTCGACACGCGCCACGGCTCGGAGCTGCTGATTTTCCTCGGCCGGGTGCTGACCCGCTGCATGGGCCGGTGGCTGATTCCCTGACGCCCCACGGCGCCGCCCTGATCGCGCAGCGCTGGCACGATCATCTTTCACGCGAGCGCCGCCGGTCCGCGCATACGGTGCGCGCCTATGTCGCGACCGCGCACCGGCTGATCCTCTTTCTCGGCCGGCATCTCGGCGCGGCGGTCGACGATGCCGCGCTGGCCGCGCTGACGCCCGCCGACCTGCGCGCCTTCCTCACCGTCCGTCGCGCCGCGGGGCTGGGCAATGCCTCGGCCGCGCGCGAGCTGTCGGCGGTGCGCGGCTTCCTCACCTTCGCCGCCGCCGAATCGGGGCGCGAGGCGGCGCCGCCGCGCCTCAAGGGGCCGAAGATTCCGCGCAGCGTGCCGCGGCCGATCTCGCCCGACGAGGCGGTGTCGCTGGCCGAGGAGGCGGCCGATGAAGCGCGCGCGCCCTGGATCGCCGCCCGCGACTTCGCGGTGCTGACCCTGCTCTACGGCTCCGGCCTGCGCGTCGCCGAGGCGCTCGGGCTGACCGGCGCGGCCCTGCCGCTGGGCGAGGCGCTGCTCGTCACCGGCAAAAGGGACAAGACCCGGATCGTGCCGCTGCTCGCCCCGGTGAAGGAGGCGATCGAACGCTATCTTTCGCTCTGCCCCTGGCCGGCGGCGAAGGACGAGCCGCTGTTCCGCGGCGCACGCGGCGGGCCGCTGCGCGGCGAGATCGTCCGCCGCGCGGTGGTCAGGGCGCGGCGCGCCTTGGGCCTGTCCGAACGGACCACGCCGCACGCGCTCCGGCACAGCTTCGCCACCCACCTCCTCGGCCGCGGCGCGGACCTGCGCTCGCTGCAGGAGCTGCTCGGCCATGCCAGCCTCTCCTCGACCCAGATCTACACCGCGGTCGACGCCGCCCATTTGATGGACGTCTACCGCAACGCCCATCCTCGGGCGTAAATGGGCTTTAGATGTGCGGACGGCCTGCCACAGGCTTGGGGTGGCGCCGGCGCCAGGTGAGCTGGCGCCACACGTACCAGAGCGCGACTCCGATCACGATCACCGAAGTGACCGGCCCGGCCACCTTCTCGACCACGCTGAATTCGCGCTGCAGGAGATAGCCGAGGCCGGCCAGCGCGCCGCTCCACAGCGCGGTGCCGACCGTCGACCAGATCAGGAACCGAGCGAGATTCATGTCGATCAGGCCCGCCGGGACCGAGACGAAGGTCCTGACCGTCGGCAGCATCCGGCCGATGAAGACGATGCCCGCGCCGAACCGACCGAACAGCCGCTGCACCTTCTCGATGTCGTACCAGTCGAGGCTCAGCCAGCGCCCGTAATGTTCGATGAAATGGCGGAAGCGGTCGAGGCCGATCGCGCGGGCGACGAGATACCAGATGAAATTGCCGGTCATCGCCCCCGCGCTCGCCGCCGCGACCACCCCGCCGAGCCCCAGCGGCCCGTCGGCGGCGCGCATCCCGGCGACCGGCAGGATCACCTCGGACGGGATCGGCGGGAAGATCGTTTCCAGCAGCATCAGCGCGAACACCGCCGCATAGCCGCCGCGGTCGATCAGCTGGATCACCCAGTCGCTCACCCTTTCGTCATTCCGGCGAATGCCGGAATCTCCCTGGTCTTGCGAGGATCCGAATAGAAGAAGTGAGATCCCGGCCTGCGCCGGGATGACGGGTGGGGATCGAGGTCAGGCAAGCTTCGCCTCGATCGCGTCCCAGATCAAAGCGGGGGTGTCGGTGCCGTTGAATTTGTCGATCGCGACGATGCCGGTCGGCGAGGTGACGTTGATCTCGGTCAGCCATTCGCCGCCGATCACGTCGATGCCGACGAAAATGAGGCCGCGCTTCTTCAATTCCGGCCCGAGCGCCGCGCAAATCTCCTGCTCGCGCGCGGTGAGGCCGGTCTTCGCGGCAATGCCGCCGACCGCGAGGTTGGAGCGAATCTCGCCCGCGCCGGGGATGCGGTTGACAGCGCCGGCGACCTCGCCGTCGACGAAGACGATCCTTTTGTCGCCGTCCGCGACCCCCGGGAGAAAGGCCTGGACGACGTGCGGCTCGCGGTAGGCGGTGTTGAACAGCTCGATCAAAGAGGCGAGGTTGGCGCCGTCGCTGCCGACCTTGAACACCGCCTTGCCGCCATTGCCGTGGAGCGGCTTGACGACGATCTCCTTATGCTCGGCGAGGAACTTGCGGGCGAGGCCAAGCGAGCGGGTGATCAAGGTCGGCGGCATGAAGCGGGCATAATCGAGCACCCAGACCTTCTCCGGCGCGTTGCGCACGGCGGCGGGGTCGTTGACGACCAGTGTCTCCCCCTGGATGCGCTCGAGCAGATGGGTGGCGGTGATGTAGCCGAGATCGAACGGCGGATCCTGGCGCATCAGCACGACGTCGGCGTCGCGGCCGAGGTCGAGGATCTCCGGCTCGCCGAAGCGATAATGGTCGCCGGGGACGCGCTGGACCGTGACCGGATGCGCCATCGTCCACAGCCGCCCCTCGTGCCAGCTCAGCGCCTCGGGCGAATAATGAAAGAGCCGGTGGCCGCGCGCCTGGCCGGCGAGCATGATCGCGAAGGTCGAATCGCCTTCGATGTTGATGCTCCCCAGCGGATCCATCTGGACGGCGACTTTGAGGCTCATGGGCTATCGCTTAAGCGAGCCGCGCCACGCTGTCACCCGTGCCAGACGTTGGCCATGTGCCGCGGCCAGCGGCGCGGGACGATGAAGATCGCGTCGATCCGGACGGTGTCGCCGGTGCGGGCGTAGCGCGGCATCAGCGCCTCGGCGGCGGCGGCGACGCGGCGCAACCGCCAGTCGTCGAGCGCCCAGGCGGCTTCGCCCGCGCTGGCGCGGGCCTTGACCTCGATGAAGGCGAGGACATGGCGGCGGCGGGCGACGAGGTCGACCTCGCCCACGGGCGTGCGGGCGCGGACGGCGAGAATCCGCCAGCCCTTGAGGCGCAGCCACCAGGCGGCGAGCCGCTCGGCCCGCCGCCCGCCGCGCTCGGCCTTCTGCCGCGTCATTTGAGCGCTTGCGCCCGTTCGTAGACGGCCCGCCGGGGCAGGCCGAGCTGTTCCGCGACCTCGGCGGCGGCGCGGGACGGCGACAGGCGCGCCATCGCTTCGCGCAGGGCGATATCGACGTCGGCGTCGCTGGCGGCCTCCGCGTCGCCGGGCGGCGCGACGACGATAACGATCTCGCCTTTGGGCGGCGCCTCGGCATAGCGCCCGGCGAGCCCGGCGAGCGTGCCGGCGACCGTTTCTTCGAACCTCTTGCTGATCTCGCGCACGATTGCGGCGTCGCGATCGCCGAGGCCGTCGCGGAGCATCGCCAGCGTCGCGGCGAGGCGCGGACCGCTCTCGTAGAAGACCAGGCTGCCCCTGAACGATGCGGCTTCGGCGATCGCCGCGGCCTTCGCCTTGGCGGGGAGGAAGCCGAAGAAAGCGAAGCGGTCGGTCGGCAGGCCGGCAAGCGTGAGCGCGGCGATGACGGCGCTGGGACCCGGGATGGTGGTCACCGCGATGCCCGCCGCGCGGGCGTCGCGGACCAGCTTGTAGCCCGGATCGGAGATGAGCGGCGTGCCGGCATCGGAGACCAGGGCGACCGCTTGGCTGCGCATCCGCTCGATCAGGCCCGGCCGGATCCGGTCGGCATTGTGATCGTGATAGGGCAGCATCGGCCGCTTGACGCCGATGTGGCGGAGCAGCTTGGCCGTCACCCGGCTGTCCTCGACCGCGATCAGGTCCGCGCGCGCCAAAATGGCGGCGGCGCGCGGGCTCAGATCGGAGAGATTGCCGATCGGGGTGGCGACGATATAGAGGCCGGGCTGAAGCGCATCGTCCATCGGGAGCATCGTCATGGCATCTGCAGCCCTCCGCCCGCAAGCCGGCCGCATGTTCAGGCTCGCGGCGTTGCTCGCGATGGCCGCGGCCGCGCTGTCGGGCTGCGTGCCGCGCGCGCGCACGGTGGCGCCGCCGATCGCGCCGCCGGTGCAGGAAGAGGTGCGCCCCGTCCCGCCGAGCCGGCTGCCCGCCGACGAAACCCGCAACCGGGTCGCGGTGCTGGTGCCGCTGACCGGCGGCAATGCCGCTTTGGGCCAGTCGATCCTCAACGCCGCCAACCTCGCTCTGCTCGACACCGGCGGCGAGCGCATCCGGATCAGCGCCTACGACACCGCGGCGGGCGCGGCTGCCGCCGTCAACGACGCGCTGGCGGAAGGCAACGGCCTGATCCTCGGTCCTTTGCTCGCCGAGGACGTGCGCGCGGTGGCGCCGATCGCCCGCCATGCCGGGGTGCCGGTGATCGCCTTCTCCAACGACGTCAGCGTCGCCGGCGACGGCATCTACCTGATGGGATTCACCCCGGTCCAGTCGATCCAGCGGGTGGTGTCCTACGCCCATGCGCAAGGCGCCAACCGCTTCGGCGCGCTGGTCCCGACCAACGTCTATGGCGAGCGCGCCGCCCGGGCGATGACCCAGGCGGTCGAGGGTGCGGGCGGGCGGCTGGTCGGCGTCCAGACCTTCGATCCGGGCCCGACCGGGGCGCGCAATGCCGCGACCCGGCTCGCCGCCCAGGGGGCGACCGACGCGGTGCTGCTCGCCGATGTGCCGCGGATGGTGCTGCCGGCGGTGCCGATCGTCCGCCAGTCGAGCCCGCAGCCGCGCCTGCTCGCCACCGAGCGCTGGGCGGCCGAGAGCAATATCGGCGCCAATGTCGGCTTGCGCGGGGCCTGGTTCGCGGCGCCTTCGGACGGGCTCTTCAACCAGCTGCGCAGCCGCTACCGCGCCCGCTACAACGCCGCCCCCTATCGGCTGGCGAGCATGGGCTATGACGCGGTCCTGCTCGTCGTCCGGGTCGCCGCCGACTGGCCGATCGGCCGGCCGTTCCCGGTGCGCTCGCTCAGGGACGCGGGCGGCTTCACCGGCGTCGACGGCGCCTTCCGCTTCGGCCGCGACGGCATCGCCGAACGCGCGCTCGAGGTGCGCGAGGTCAATGCAACCGGCACCACCACCGTCTCGCCCGCGCCGCGCGGCTTCAACTGACGATTTGGGCCAATATCGCGTCGAGGACGAGCCTGCCGCGCGGCGTGGCGCGCAGGCGCCCGTCGTCGCGCGCGAGGAAGCCCTGGCCGGCCAGCCGTTCGACAGCGGCCCTATCGAGGCCCGCCGCTTCGCGGTCGACTCCTTCGGCGAGCCGCAGGCCCATCAGCAGCGACTCGATCCGGGCCTCGCGCGCGTCGATCTCTTTCTCCTCGACGATGCCGTGGCCGCCCCGGGCGAGCGCGGCGAGCCAGTTCTCGGGCTTTTTGTGGCGCCGCGTCGCCAGCCCGTTCCGGCGCCCATGCGCACCGGGGCCGACGCCGGCATAGCTCTGGTAGCGCCAGTAGGCGAGATTGTGCCGGCTCTGCTCGCCGGGCCGGGCATGGTTGGAGATTTCGTAGGCCGGGAGGCCCGCCGCCTCGGTCATCTCCTGCGTCAGCTCGTAAAGGGTCGCGCTTTCGTCGGGGTCGGCGGGGACCAGCGCGCCTTTCGCCGTGAGCGCGGCGAAGCGCGTGCCGGGCTCGATGGTGAGCTGGTAGAGCGACAGGTGGCCGGTGCCGAAGGAAAGAGCGCGGGCGAGCTCGGCCCGCCATGCTTCGGCGCCCTGGCCGGGGAGCGCGTAGATCAGATCGAAGCTGACCCGGCCGAATACGGACTGCGCGGTGGCCAGCGCCGCCAGGCCTTCGCCGACGTCGTGGGCGCGGCCGAGGAAGCGCAGCGCCTGATCGTCGAGCGACTGCAGGCCCAGCGAGACGCGGTTGACGCCGGCGGCGGCGAGGTCGGTGAAGCGGGCCGCCTCGACCGAGGAGGGGTTGGCTTCGAGCGTGATCTCGATCCCGCGCGCGAAGCCCCAGTGAAGCTCCGCCGCCTCGATCAGCGCCGCGACCGTCGCCGGCGGTATCAGCGAGGGCGTGCCGCCGCCGAAGAAGATCGAGGTCAGGCGGCGACCTTGCGTCTCGCCCGCCTCATGCGCGAGGTCGGCGAGAAGCGCGTTTCGCCACCGATCCTGATCCACCGTCTCGCGCACATGCGAGTTGAAGTCGCAATAGGGGCATTTGGAGACGCAGAACGGCCAATGGACATAAAGGGCCAGATTCGGCATTTCGGAGTGGTTCATCGCCTCGCGCATATGGCCGTCGCGGACCGAGGAGGGAAGATGCGTTTCGCCGCATTGCTGCTGCTCGCCGCCTGCTCGGCGCGACCCGAAGCCGTGGAGTCCCAACCCGAACGCGTCGTCGAGCGGCGGATTTCGGCCGCGCCGGCGCCGCGCGGCGCGGCGCTGCTGGAGGGCGCGATGCTGGCCGGGCACAATGATGCGCGGGCCGCGCTCGGCCTGCCGCCGCTGCGCTGGAACGCGGCGCTGGCCGCCGACGCGCGCCGCTACGCCGACGAGCTGGCGCGGACCGGCCGGTTCGAACATTCGGCCCAGCCGCGCGGCATGCCGCCCCAGGGCGAGAACCTCTGGACCGGGACGCGCGGCGCCTATTCCTATCCGGAGATGATCGGTCACTGGGTGGCGGAGCAGCGCTTCTACCAGCCGCGCCCGGTTCCCGATTCGAGCGGCAGCGGCGAATTCGGCGACGTCGCCCATTTCACCCAGATCGTCTGGCGCGGCACGCAGGAGGTGGGCTGCGCCGAGGCCAGCAGCCGCAGCGACGATTATGTCGTGTGCCGCTATGTGCCGGCCGGCAATGTCCTCGGCGAGATGGCCTACTGACCCCCACCGCCGTCATTGCGAGCGCAGCGAAGCAATCCAGCCAACGCCTGCGCAAGTCTGGATTGCCGCGTCGCTTCGCTCCTCGCAATGACGAGAGGAGGGCTAGAGCAAGGCCGCGACCAGTTTGCGGAAGGCGTCGGCGCGGTGGCTGATCGCGTGCTTTTCGGCCGGATCCATCTCGCCGAAACTTTGCTCGTGGCCGGCGGGGATGAAAATCGGGTCGTAGCCGAAGCCGTTCGACCCGCGCGGCGGCCAGGCAAGGGTGCCGTCGACCCGGCCTTCGAACCATTCGCAATGGCCGTCGGGCCAGCACAGCGCCAGCGCGCAGACGAAATGGGCGTTCCGGCTCGCCTCCGGACCGAGCGCCTCGAGCTCGTCATGGACCCGCTCCATCGCCAGGCCGAAGTCGCGCTCGCCGGCGATCTCGCCGGGTCCGGCCTCGGGCGGCACGCTCGGATCGGCGAGCGCCCAGCGCGCCGAGAAGATGCCGGGCCGATCGCCCAGCGCCTCGACGCACAGGCCGCTGTCGTCGGCGAGCGCGGGCAGGCCGCTCAAATCCGCCGCCGCGCGCGCTTTCAGATCGGCATTGTCGATGAAGGTGGTGCCGATCTCGTCGGGCTCGGGCAGATCGAGCTCGGCGGCGGAGACGGGATCGACCCCGTAGGGGCCGAGCAGCTCCCTGATCTCGCCCACCTTGCCCTGATTGTGGCTGGCGATCACCAGCTTGCCGGCTTCGAGCTTCCTCACCGGCCGGTCGCCTTGTCCTGCGCCGCGAAAATCTCCGCGCAGCCGATCCGGGCGAGCCTCAGGAGCCGCAACAGCCCTTCCTCGTCGAAACATTCGCCCTCGGCGGTGATCTGCGCCTCGACCAGCTTGCCGTCGTCGGTGAGCACGAAATTGCCGTCGCAGCCGGCCGAGCTGTCCTCGGCATAATCGAGGTCGAGCACCGCGGCTCCGCCGTGGATGCCGCAGCTCACCGCCGCCACCCTCTGGCGGATCGGGTCGGCCTCGATCAGCTTCCTCGCGAGCAGCCCGTCCACCGCCAGCCTGAGCGCGACCCAGGCGCCCGAGATCGCGGCGGTGCGGGTGCCGCCGTCGGCCTGGATGACGTCGCAGTCGAGCGTGATCTGGCGCTCGCCGAGCGCCTCGAGGTCGACCACCGCGCGCAGGCTCCGGCCGATCAGCCGCTGGATCTCCTGGGTCCGGCCGGTCTGCTTGCCGCCCGCCGCCTCGCGCCGGCCGCGGGTGTGGGTCGCGCGCGGCAGCATGCCATATTCGCCGGTCACCCAGCCGCGCCCCTTGCCGCGCAGCCACGCCGGCAGGTTGGACTCGACCGAGGCGGTGCACAGCACGCGGGTATCGCCGAAGCCGATCAGGCAGCTGCCCTCGGCATGGCGGGTGAAGCCGGGCTCCATAGTGATGGCGCGCATCTGGTCTGGCGCTCGGCCTGAAGGACGCATAATCACTCCTCGAATGAGGGGCGGGCTTTAGCCCGGAGGTGAGGAGAAGGAAATGGCGATCCTGAGGCTGCTTATCGTCGTCGTCGGCGCGCTCTGCCTGCTGATGGGCCTGCTCTGGATCGGCCAGGGGATGGGCTATGTCCGCTGGCCGGCGACGAGCTTCATGATCGACGCCTCGGAATGGGCGACGCGCGGCGCGATCCTCGCCATCCTCGGTGCGGTGATGATCGTGATCGGGCGGCGGATCGGGCGCTGATCGGGCCCTGGGCGAGCGCTTGCTCCGAAACGGCGCGGATTCGGCCGAGCTTTCTTCGCCGCGCGACGCCGGTTCGTGATATGCAGGCCGGCGATCCGCGAGAGGAAGGACCCGTCATGAAGGCAATCGCAATCGCATTGGGAGCGGGCCTGCTCGCATTGCCGGCCGGCGCTCTCGCACAGTCGAGCATCGCCTATGAAACGGGGCCGTGCTTCGGCACCTGCCCGGTTTATCGCGTCACCGTCCGCGCCAACGGCCGCGGCCTGTTCGAGGGCCTCCGCCACACCGCCGTCACCGGCCAGCGCCGTTTCCGCATCTCGCCGCACCGCTACCACATCTATGCGCTTTATTTGCGTCGGCTGCGGCCGGCGAGCGGCTCGGTCCGCATGGACAGCGGGCCGCAATGCCAGCCGATGGTCACCGACCTGCCGTCCGCCGAGGTGACCTGGACCGGCCCGGGCACCCAGAGCTTTTATTATTATTTCGGCTGCGCCCCGCAGCGCCATCGCGCGATCGCCGACCGTCTGCGGCGCGCGCCGCGCCTGCTGCCGATCGGCGGCTTCATCGGATCGCCCTAGTCGGCCTATTCCCGTTGAGGCCGGCCGCAGCTGCGCCTACATCCTTGCCCATGGCGAGCAGCATCGGCGAGATGAGCGACCGCGCCCGGGACGTGTTCCGGATGGTGGTCGAAGCCTATCTGGAGAGCGGCCATCCGGTCGGCTCGCGGACCATCTCGCGCACTTCGAGCCTCAACCTCTCGCCCGCCTCGATCCGCAACGTCATGCAGGATCTCGAGGAATCGGGCCTGCTCGCGGCGCCGCACACTTCGGCGGGCCGGATCCCGACCGAATCCGGCCTCAGGCTGTTCGTCGACGCGATCATGCAGGTCGCCGAGCCCCGGCCCGAGGACCGCGCCGCGATCCAGGCCCATCTCGACCGCGGCGGGCCGATCGAGCAGGCGATCGCCAACGCCACCGCGGCATTGTCCGGCCTGTCCGCCTGCGCCGGCATCGTGCTGGTGCCCAAGGAGGAGCCGGCGCTGCGCCAGCTCGCCTTCCTGCCCTTGTCGGCGCGCCAGGCGGTGGCGGTGGTGGTCGGCAGCGACGGCAGCGTCGAGAATCGGGTGATCGAACTGCCGCCGGGGGTGACCGCCTCGACCCTGGCCGAGGTCGGCAATTATGTCAGCGCCCGCCTTGCCGGCCTGACCCTCTCCGAAGCGCAGGCGCGGCTCACGAGCGAGATAGGCGACGGCCGGGCGGCGCTCGACCAGGCGGCGCGCACTTTGGTCGAGCGCGGCCTCGCGCTCTGGTCCGAGGATGGCTCGCGGCGGCCGGTGATGATCGTGCGCGGCCAGGCCAATCTGATCGACGAGAGCGCCGCCGCCGACCTCGACCGCGTCCGCCAGCTGCTCGACGAGCTCGAGGGCAAGGAGGAGATCGCCCGGCTGCTCGACCGGGCGCGCGCCGGCACCGGCATGAAAATTTTCATCGGCTCGGAGAATGAGTTGTTCGCTTTGTCGGGCTCGTCCGTTATTGCCGCGCCCTATCGCGGCCAGGACGGGAAATTGGTCGGCGTCGTGGGCGTGATCGGCCCGACCCGGTTGAACTATGCGCGGGTGGTTCCCATGGTGGATTTCACCGCCAAGACATTGTCGAGATTGTTGGGATGAACGAGGAAGACGGAAAGATCGAAGACGGCGAGATCGACCTTTCGGGCGAGATGAACCTCGACCGGCTCGGCGAGCTCGAAAAGGAATTGGAGGAGGTGCGCCAGCACGTCCTCTACGCCCAGGCCGAGACCCAAAACGTCCGCCGCCGGCTCGAGCAGGAGAAGGTCAGCGCCGCCCAATATGCGGCGACCGGCTTCGCCCGCGACATGCTGAGCGTGAAGGACAATATCGAGCGCGCGCTCGCCGCGATCCCCGAGGAATTGCGCGGGGACGAGCGGATGAAAGGCCTCATCGCCGGCATCGAGGCGACCGGGCGCGAGCTCGACAGCGCCTTCCAGCGCCACGGCATCGCCCGGGTCGAAGCAATGGGGGCGAAGCTCGATCCGCATTTCCACCAGGCGATGCTCGAAATCCCCAGCGACGAGGCCGAGCCCGGCACCATCGTCCAGGAGATGCAGCCCGGCTACACGATCAAGGACCGGCTGCTGCGCCCGGCGCTCGTCGGAGTGGCGAAGAAGGGTTGACGCCCTTTTCCCGTCATCCCCGCGCAAGCGGGGATCCAGCTGCCTTTCTTCGGTCTCTGCAAGAAAAAGCTGGATTCCCGCGTTCGCGCGAATGACGGTGTGAGGATGCGGGCGCTTTTCATCCTTTGCCTGATTCTGCTCGCGGGCTGCGCGACAGTGCCGGCGCGCACGCCGCCGCCCGCTTATGCCTGGGCGACGTTCGATCGGCACGCGATCACCGCCTCCGGCGCCTCCGGCCTCGCCGACCGCGCGCGGGGGCGGCGGCTGACGATCGAGGACCCGGTGCGGATCGCCTCGATCAGCAAGCTCATCGTCGCGCTCGGGGTGATGCGGCTGGTCGAGCAGGGGCGGCTCGATCTCGATCGCGACGTGTCCGACTATCTCGGTTGGCGCCTGCGCAATCCTGCTTTCCCGGACCGGCCGATCAGCTTGCGGCTGCTGCTCTCGCATCGCTCCTCGCTGAGGGACGGCGTCGATTATGCGGTGCCTTACGGGACGACGCTGCAGAGCGTGCTCGGCAATCCGGCGGCGTTCGACGCCGAGCATCAGCCGGGCGCCTATTTCCGCTATTCGAACCTCAATTTCCCCGTGGTCGCCGCGATAATGGAGCGGGCGACCGGGGAAAGGTTCGACCGGCTGATGGCGCGGCTGGTGCTCGATCCGCTCAACCTCGACGCCTGCTTCAACTGGACGACCTGTGGCGACGCCGCCATTGCCCGCGCGGCCGTGCTCTACGAGCCGGACGGCCGGGTCATCCGCGACGATCTCGGCGGCCGGCGGCCCGATTGCCCGGCGCTGGCGCCGAATGGTTGCGATCTCTCGACCTACCAGCTCGGCAGCAACGGCGCGATTTTCTCGCCCCAGGGGGGCCTGCGCATTTCGGTGCGCGACCTGACCGCGATCGGGCGCATGCTGCTCGCCCGCGGCGGCTCTTTCCTGAGCGCGGCGAGCGTCGAGACCCTCGTCACGCCCGCCTGGCGGTTCGACGGCGGCAACGGCGACACCGACAGCGGCTTCTTTTGCGCCTATGGGCTTGCCGTCCAGAGCCTGCCGGCCGCGCGGGAGGGCTGCAACGACGATTTGTTCGGCCATGGCCGGGCGATGATCGGCCATGCCGGCGACGCCTATGGGCTGCGCTCGGGCCTCTGGGTCGACACCGCGCGCGGCGTCGGCATCGCCTATTTCGCCACCGGCAATGGCGACGATCCGCCGCGCGGCCGCACCGCCTTTCGCGCGGTCGAGGAGCAACTCGCGCGGCGCCTTACGCGTTCAGGCCCTTGACAGATAGCGATGCTAAAGTGACCCTAGGACCAATGCGCACGATGATCGCCTCGACCGTCTATTATTATCGGCTCGCCCGGGCGGGACCGATCTGACGCGCGCTTAACAGCCAGATTTCAGGATCGCACCCCGTCCGGACCTCCGGGCGGGTTTTTCTTGTGGAGAAAGAGATGCTCACCGAAACCATCGTCGAAACCCGCGCGGACGATTGGACGATTCCGCAACACTGGGAGCGGTTCACGCCCGCCGAGCACGCGGTCTGGGATCTGCTGTTCGCGCGCCAGGCGGAGGCGCTGAAGGGCAGGGCGGTCGCCGACTTCTTCCGCGGCCTCGACGTGCTGCGCCTCTCCCATCCCGGCATCCCCGATCTCGACGAGTTGAACGAGCGCCTGTTCGCCCGCACCGGCTGGACGGTGGTCTCGGTCCCCGGCCTCGTCCCCGACGAGATCTTCTTCGCGCACCTCGCCAGGCGCCGCTTTCCCGCCGGCAACTTCATCCGCGCCGCCGACAGTCTCGATTATATCGAGCAGCCCGACGTCTTCCACGACATGTTCGGCCATGTCCCCCTGCTCGCCCAGCCCGCGGTCGCCGACTTCATGCAGGCGATGGGCGCAGAGGGGCTGGCGGCGCTCGAGGCCAGCGCGCTCCACCGGCTGGCGCGGCTCTACTGGTACAGCGTCGAGTTCGGCCTGGCACGCGAAGCGGGCGAGACCCGCATCTACGGCGCCGGGCTGCTGTCGAGCTTCGGCGAGAGCCGCTTCGCGCTCGAAGACCCCAAGCCGCGGCGGGCGCCGTTCGACCTCAAGCAGGTGCTGCGCACCCGCTACCGCTCCGACGCCTTCCAGCAGGGCTATTTCGTGATCGACAGCTTCGACGCGCTGCTGCGGGTGCTGACCGACGCCGATCTCGCCGCGCTCTATTGGGAGCTCGACGGGACCGAGGACCTGGACCCGGCCCAGGGCCTGTACTCATAACCCGAGGCGGTCGTGACGGGTTGGCATTTGTTGTCCGGCAAGGAGAAAGGAGGGAGCGATGCTTGATGCATCGTGACCGACGCTGCGACGCCGTCCGGGCGGCAAAGGACAGCCCGCCGCTTCGCGGTCGGCCGGGGAAGGCGGCTGGGGGCGTCGAACGCCTTGGCCGGGCATCCTGGCCCGCCCGGCGGCGCTCTCCTACCCAGCCACCTTCCCCGGCCGATCACGGCCACCTCGGGTTATGAGTATAGGCCCTAGGCGTCCTCGTGCATGTCGATCTCGCGCACGCGGCGCTTTTGCCGGGCGGTGTCGACGAGGCCGCGCAGCGTCTCGCGCCGCTCCTGCGCGCGCTCGATGTCGCGCATGACGAGGTCGCCGCCCCGCGTCGTCTCGTCCGAGGAGGCGACGCAGATCCGGCCGATCCCGGCGAGCTGGTTGATGAGGCTGAAATCGATCCGGACGTCCTTGACCCGGTAGAGCTCGATCTCGTCGATGCTCTTCGAGAGGATGCCGCGGCGGATGATCAGCCGCTCCTCGGTGATCTCATATTTGGCGGCCATGTTCTCGAGCCACTTCCAGACGAGAATGAGCAAAGCGGCGGCGCAAAGGCCGAGCCAGAAGATGCCATAGCCCATCAGGGTGGCGAGGATGCCGGCGACGGCGAGCAGGATCGTCCCCCAGCCGGCGAGCGTGCCCCTGAGCCAGCCGAGCGTCGAGGGCCGGAATGTGTCGATCGGCGCGTCCATGAAACCTCCCCTCGCGAAAGTCTGCCAGTGGCTAGCACGGACTGGGCGTAGGCGAAACCGCCTCGCCAGCCTAGCGGGCTTCGCCGCCGGCGGCCTCGATCCGGGCGGTGAGGCGGCGCGGCTCTCCACGCTCGAAATGGAGGACGAGCTCGATCCGGCCGCCGGGCCGAATCGCGGGATCGACATCGAACAGCATCAGGTGCCGCCCGCCTGGTGTGAAGGCGAGGATGTCGCCGCGGCGGACCGCGATGTGCCGGAGCGGCCGCATCGACGACATGGTTCCCGAGGTCATCGTCTCGTGCATCTCGACCCGCCGGGCCTGGGGCGAGGTCACCGAGAGCAGTGCGCCCCGGTCCCCGGCGATCCTGAGCTGGAAGTAACCCGCCGCCGGCCGGCCCGGAACCGCCGCCAGGCGCACGAACGGGGTCGCGGCGGCGGGCTGAATCGGCCTGGAGTCGCCGCAGGCGGCGAGCGCAATCGAAATGGCCAGGGCCGGGACGGGGATTCGCATCGCGCGCGCTTAGGACGGGCGCGGTTCTTGTCGCAACAAAAACGCCTCCTATATCGCCTTCAACATGCCTTCGCAGGCCTTCGAAAAGGCCGCGCGGGCAGCAACTGGTTTTGAGGGGCCAAGAGGTAGCAATATGGCAAGAGTGATCGGCATCGATCTCGGCACCACCAACAGCGCGGTCGCGGTGATGGAGGGCGGCAAGCCCAAGGTCATCGAAAATGCGGAAGGCGCGCGCACGACGCCGTCGGTGGTCGCCTTCACCAAGGACGGCGAGCGGCTGATCGGCCAGCCCGCCAAGCGCCAGGCGGTGACCAACCCGGACAACACCGTGTTCGCGGTCAAGCGGCTCATCGGCCGCCGCTTCGACGATCCGGTGACCAAGAAGGACATGGAGCTCGTCCCCTACAAGATCGTCCGCGGCGCCAATGGCGACGCCTGGGTCAATGCCGGCGGCAAGGATTATTCGCCTTCGCAGATCAGCGCCTTCATCCTGCAGAAGATGAAGGAAACCGCCGAGGCCTATCTCGGCGAGACGGTCACCCAGGCGGTGATCACCGTGCCCGCTTATTTCAACGACGCCCAGCGCCAGGCGACCAAGGACGCCGGCCAGATCGCCGGCCTCGAAGTGCTGCGCATCATCAACGAGCCGACCGCGGCGGCGCTCGCCTACGGGATGGAGAAGCAGGACGGCAAGACGATCGCGGTCTACGACCTTGGCGGCGGCACGTTCGACATCTCGATCCTCGAGATCGGCGACGGCGTGTTCGAGGTGAAGTCGACCAACGGCGACACCTTTTTGGGCGGCGAGGACTTCGACGCCAAGATCGTCGATTACCTGGCGGACGAATTCAAGAAGCAGGAGGGGATCGACCTCAGGAGCGACCGGCTCGCGCTGCAGCGCCTCAAGGAAGGCGCCGAGCGGGCCAAGATCGAGCTTAGCTCGGCGCAGACCACCGAGGTCAACCTGCCGTTTATCACCGCCGACCAGAACGGGCCCAAGCACCTCGTCAAGACGATCACCCGCACGGACCTTGAAAAGCTGGTGGAAAGCCTGATCAAGCGGACGCTCGACCCGTGCAAGAAGGCGCTGGCCGACGCCGGCGTCAAGGCCGCGGATATCGACGAGGTCGTCCTCGTCGGCGGCATGACCCGGATGCCCAAGGTCCGCGAGACGGTGAAGGAGTTCTTCGGCAAGGAGCCGCACACCGGCGTCAACCCGGACGAGGTCGTCGCGATGGGCGCGGCGATCCAGGCCGGCGTGCTCCAAGGCGAGGTCAAGGACGTCCTCCTGCTCGACGTCACCCCGCTGTCGCTCGGCATCGAGACCCTGGGCGGGGTCTTCACCCGGATGATCGACCGCAACACGACGATCCCGACCAAGAAGACGCAGACCTATTCGACCGCCGAGGACAATCAGAACGCGGTCACCATCCGCGTCTTCCAGGGCGAGCGCGAAATGGCGGCGGACAACAAATTGCTCGGCCAGTTCGATCTGGTCGGCATCCCGCCGGCGCCGCGCGGCGTGCCGCAGGTCGAGGTCACCTTCGACATCGACGCCAACGGCATCGTCAACGTCCACGCCAAGGACAAGGGCACCGGCAAGGAGCAGCAGATCCGCATCCAGGCCTCGGGCGGGCTTTCCGACGCCGACATCGACAAGATGGTCCAGGAGGCCGAGCAGTTCGCCGACGAGGACAAGAAGCGCCGCGACGCCGCCGAATCGAAGAACCAGGCCGAGAGCCTGATCCATTCGACCGAGCAGCAATTGAAGGAGCATGGCGACAAGATCGACGAGGCGCTGAAGACCGAGATCGAAGCCGCCGTCGCCGAGGCGAAGGCCGCGGTCGAGGCCGGCGAGACCGACGCGATCAAGGCCAAGTCGGAAGCGCTCGCCCAGGTCGCGATGAAACTGGGCCAGGCGATCTACGAGAAGGACCAGGCCGCGCAGGCCGCCGCGCAGCCGGAGGGCGGCACGGCTGAAGGCGAGGAAGCCGGCGGCGGCGAGGAGGTCGTCGACGCCGAATTCTCCGAGGTCGACGAGAACAACAAGGGCTGAGTTCGGATGTGGGGGCGCATCCATTTAGCCGTCATTCTGGCGAAGGCCGGAATCTCAGGGAGAATGGTCACGGCCCTTCTCCACGAGACCCCGGCCTCCGCCGGGGTGACGGCCTGTTGGGGCCGTCATGGTTGAAACCGACTATTACGAGCTGCTGCAGGTCGAGCGGACCGCCGATCCGCACACGATCAAGTCCGCCTATCGCCGGCTGGCGATGGAATGCCATCCCGACCGCAACGGCGGCTGCACCCAGGCGGAGGCGAAGTTCAAGGCGCTGTCCGAAGCCTATGAATGCCTGAAGGACCCGCAGAAGCGCGCCGCCTACGACCGCTTCGGCCACGCCGCCTTCCGCGGCCAAAGCGGCTTCGGCGGCAATGGCGGCGCCCAGGATTTCGGCTCCTTCGCCGACATTTTCGACAATATCTTCGGCGAGTTCATGGGCGCCCAGCAGGGCGGCCGCGCGCGCGGCAACGTCCGCCGCGGCTCGGACCTTCGCTACGACCTCGAGATCAAGCTCGAGGACGCCTTTCACGGTCGCCAGGTCGAGCTCCAGGTCGACACGACGGCGCCCTGCGCGCCCTGCGCCGGCTCGGGCGCCAAGGTCGGCACTTCGGCGACATCCTGCGCGATGTGCGCCGGCCGCGGCCAGGTCCGCGCCCGCCAGGGCTTTTTCGTGGTCGAGCAGACCTGCCCGACCTGCCGCGGCGTCGGCGAGACGATCGCCGATCCCTGCCCGGCCTGCCGCGGCGAGGGCCGGGTCGAGAAGCACAAGTCGCTGTCGGTCAACGTGCCGGCCGGGGTCGACGAGGGCACCCGCATCCGCCTTGCCGGCGAAGGCGAGGCCGGGGTGCGCGGCGGCCCGCCGGGCGATCTCTACATCTTCGTCCATCTCGCCCGGCACCCGATCTTCCAGCGCGAGGGCACGACCCTGTTCGCGCGCTGCCCGGTGAGCTTCACCGTCGCCGCTCTCGGCGGCTGCATCGAGGTCCCCGGCCTCGACAAGCAATGCCACGAGATCAAGATCCCGGCCGGCATCCAGTCCGGCAAGCAGCTCCGGCAGCGCGGCGCCGGCATGCCGAGCATGAACGGCCGCGGCCATGGCGACATGGTGATCCAGGTCGAGGTCGAGACGCCGACCAAGCTGACCGCGAAGCAACGCGAGATCCTCGAGCAGTTCCGCGACACCGAGACCGGCGACGAATGCCCCAACTCGAAAGGCTTCTTCCAGAAACTGAAGACCGCGATCGGCGGCTAGGGCCGCGCGGGAATCTCCAGCCCGCGCTGCACCGCGGGCCGCGCCAGGCCGCGGTCGAGCCAGGCGGGGACGTTGGCGAGGCTGTCATAGTCGACGAGCGCGCGCGCTTCGTAGAAGGTGATCAAATTGCGGACCCAGCCCAAAGTGGCGACGTCGGCGATCGTGTAATCGTCCATCAGCCAGTCGCGGCCTTCGAGGCGTGTCTCCAGGACGCCGAGCAGGCGCTTCGCTTCGGCGACGTAGCGTTGGAGCGGGCGCTTGTCCTCCCACTCGCGGCCGGCGAATTTGTGGAAGAAGCCGACCTGGCCGAACATCGGCCCGATCGCGCCCATCTGGAACATCACCCACTGGATCGTCTGATAGCGCGCCGCCGGGTCGGCCGGCAGCAGCAGGCCGGTCTTCTCGGCGAGGTAGATCAGGATCGCGCCCGATTCGAACAGGCCGAGCGGCTTGCCGCCCGGACCCTCCGGATCGATGATCGCCGGAATCTTGCCGTTCGGGTTGAGCGACTGGAATTCGCCCGTTTGCGTGCCGCCTTCGCCGAGCGGGATGAAATGCGGCTCATAGGGGAGGCCGGTCTCCTCGAGCATGATCGAGACCTTGACCCCGTTGGGGGTCGGCACCGAATAGAGCTGGAGCCGGTCTGGATGCGCGGCGGGCCACCGCGACGTGATCGGAAATGCGGACAGATCGGCCATGAAGCTCTCCCTCGACAGGCGGCCAAGATAGGGCCTAATCCCCGCCGCGAAAGGGCTCCATCATGAAACGCACCGTTGCGATTTTGCTGCTCGCGCTCGCCGCGCCGGCCCCGGCCCAGGCGCCGAACATGGACAATGTCCAGATCCGGGTCGAGCGGGTCGCGCCGGGCGTCGCCGTGCTGTTCGGCCGCGGTGGCAATATCGGCCTTTCTTTTGGCCCCGACGGCAACATCCTGATCGACGACCAATATGCGCCGCTGACGGAGCGCATCCTCGCCGCGATCCGCACCCTCGATTCCGATCCGATCCGCTTCGTCATCAACACCCACTGGCACGGCGACCATACCGGCGGGAACGAGAATGTCGGCCGCACCGGCGCGGTGATCGTCGCCCACGACAATGTCCGCCGGCGGATGTCGATCGATCAGGTGGTGCGCGGGGACCGGGTCGCGGCCTCGCCGGGCGGCGCGCTGCCGGTGGTGACGTTCAGCGAAGGCGTCACCTTCCACTTGAACGGCGACGACATCCGCGTCGTCCACGTCGAGCACGCCCATACCGACGGCGACGCTTTGGTCTACTGGACCCGCGCCAACGTGCTCCACATGGGCGACACCTTCTTCAACGGCCTGCTGCCGTTCATCGATCTCGATTCGGGCGGCTCGATCGACGGCGCGATCGTCGCGGTCGAGGCGGGCCTCGCGCTCGCCAATGACGGCACCGTGATCATCCCCGGCCACGGCCCGATCGGCCATCGCGCCGACCTCGTCCGCTACCGCGACATGCTGATCGACCTGCGCAGCCGGGTCGGCCAGGGCATCGCCGCCGGCCGCACCCTCGACCAGATCAAGGCCGAGCGCCACGCCGACGGCTACGGCCCGCCCGACGGCTTCATCTCGCCCGACGCCCTGATCGAGACCATCTACCGCAGCCTCCGGAGCCCGCCGGCCCCGGAGCATTATTAGGATCTGCAATGGCAGAGACGCCCGAAAGCCTTCCGACGCTGCCGATGCCGCTGCTGCTCGCGAGGACCGGCGTCTACCCGGACTCTTTCGAGGGGCCCCGAACGGCGGCGATGTTCACGCTCGGCATGCTTCATGCGTTCGCTGGCGGCTTCGCGGTGTTCAACACGCTGATGCCGGACGGGGCGCAGCTGCCCGTCGCCGGCAACCAGCAGCTCGCCTCGCTCACCTGGCAAACCTTCGGCGGCGATGCGCCGACCGCGATGAACTTGCCGGACGTGCGCGGCAAGGTGATCACCGGCGGCGGCCCGTCCGCCGATGCCGGCGGCGCGGCCGCGGTCCAGCTCAATCTCTTGATCGCCGCGACCGGCCAGCCCTCGGGCGCCCCGCTCGCCGGCATGATCGTCCCGTTCATCGGCGCCGCAATCCCCGACGGCTGGCTCGCCTGCGACGGCAGCATGGTCGCCGCCGCCGAGTTTCCGGCGCTGGCCGGCGCGATCGGCACCCGGTTCGGCCGCGCAGGCGGCCGCTTCGCTTTGCCCGACCTTCGCGGCGCGGCACCGGTCGGCGCCGGCGCGATCGTGGCCGGTCAGCGGGTCGCCGGCGCGGTGCCGGGGCTGGCGCTCGATTTCCTGCTCTCGGCCGGCGGCATCTATCCGCAGCCGGCCGACAATCTCGCCCCGGCCATTCCCGCCACTCAGCCCTTCCTCGGCCAGGTGGTCGCCTGGGCGGGCGCGAGCGTTCCGGCGGGCTGGCTCAAGGCCGACGGCGCCCTCCTGCCGACCCCCGAGAGCGAGGAATATATGGAGCTGTTCAACCTCATCGGAACGACGTTCGGCGGCGACCAGGACAATTTCGCTTTGCCCGATCTGCGCGGACGGATGATCGCGGGAGCGGCGCCGGCCGGCTAGCCGAACACGCGCGCGAAGATCGTGTCGATATGCTTGAAATGGTAGGCGAGGTCGAACTGCGCCTCGATCTCGGCCGGTGAGAGCAGGGCAGCGACATCCGCGTCGGCCTTGAGGAGTTCCATCAGCGACAGCCGGCCGTCCGATTCCCAGACCTTCATCGCGTTGCGCTGGACGAGCTCATAGGCCTGCTCGCGGTTCGCGCCAGCCTGGGTGAGCGCGAGCAGCACGCGCTGCGAATGGACGAGGCCGCCCATGCGGTCGAGATTCTTCTGCATCCGCTCCGGATAGACGAGCAATTTGTCGATCAGCCCGGTCAGCCGCGCCAGCGCGAAGTCGAGCGTGATCGTCGAGTCGGGGGCGATGAAGCGCTCGACCGAGGAATGCGAGATATCGCGCTCGTGCCAGAGGGCGACATTCTCCAGCGCCGGCATCACCGCCGCGCGGACCATGCGGGCGAGGCCGGTGAGGTTCTCCGAAAGCACCGGGTTGCGCTTGTGCGGCATCGACGAGCTGCCCTTCTGGCCGGCCGCGAAAAACTCCTCGGCTTCCAGCACCTCGGTGCGCTGGAGGTGGCGGATCTCGGTCGCCAGCCGCTCGACCGAGGACGCGATCACGCCGAGCGTGGCGAAGAACATGGCGTGGCGGTCGCGTGGGATGACCTGTGTCGAGACCGGCTCGACGAAAAGGCCGAGCTTCGCAGCGACATGGGCTTCGACGCGCGGATCGACATTGGCGAAGGTGCCGACCGAGCCGGAAATCGCGCAGGTCGCGATCTCGGCCCGCGCGGCGACGAGACGGGCCTTGCACCGGGCGAATTCGGCATGAGCCTGCGCGAGCTTCAGCCCGAAAGTGACCGGCTCGGCATGGATGCCGTGGCTGCGGCCGATGGTGGGGGTCAGCTTGTGCTCGAAGGCGCGGCGCTTCAGCACCGCCAGCAGCTCGTCGAGGTCGGCGATCAGCAGGTCCGCCGCCCGCTTCAGCTGCACCGCGAGGCAGGTGTCGAGCACGTCGGAGCTGGTCATCCCCTGGTGGAGGAAGCGCGCCTCGGGCCCGATCTGCTCGGCGATCCAGGTCAGGAAGGCGATGACGTCGTGCTTCACCACCCCTTCGATCGCGTCGATCGCGGCGACGTCGATCGCCGGTTCGGTCGCCCACCAGTCCCAGACTTTCCCGGCCGCCTCTTTCGGCACCGTCCCCAAATCGGCCATCGCGTCGAGCGCGTGCGCCTCGATCTCGAACCAGATCCGGTAGCGCGCCTCCGGCTCCCACAGGGCGGTCATCGCGGGTCGGGCGTAGCGGGGAACCATGCGCGGTCCTTATGGTCGCGCGCTCATCCCGTCTAGATCAGCCCCATCGCCCTGAGGCTCGAATGGCCGTTCGCGGCGATGATGACATGGTCGTGGAGGCTGACCTTGAGGTGGCGGCCGGCCTCGGCGAGGTCGCGGGTTAGGCGGATGTCCTGCTGGCTCGGCGAGGGGTCGCCCGACGGATGGTTGTGGACCACGATGATCGCGGTGGCGTGGAGATCCAATGCGCGGCGCATGATCTCGCGGATGTAGACCGCCGATTCGTCGACCGATCCCTCCCACATCTTCTCGTTGGCGATCAGCGCGTTGCGGGAATTCAAGAACAGCACCCGGACCCGCTCGATCGGCTCGTGCGCCATGTCGAGCCTGAGATAGTCGAGCAGGGCCTGCCACGAGCCGAGCATTTGGCAGTCGCGGACCTTGACCTCGAGCAGCCTATTGGCCGCGGCCTGGGCGATCTTGAGCGCCGCCGCGGCGCTCTCGCTGATCTCGCCGACCCGGGCGATCGTCGCCGCGTCGGCGGACATCAATTGCCCGAAATCGTCGCCGAACTCGCGGAGCAGCTTCTTCGCCAGCTTCTTGGTGTCGCGGCGGGGAATGGCCAGAGCCAGCAGATATTCGACCAGCTCATGGTCGAGCAACGCGTCCGGCCCGCCCTCGAACAGGCGTTGGCGCAGGCGGGCGCGGTGCCCGCTGCCGTCGGATGAAGCGTCGGCCATGAGCGTGGATTAAGCCGAGCCATGCCGTTAGGCAAACCAGCCGCCTCGCGGACGGCGTCCGGCGCCGGCCAAATAGATACTGTCCCCATTTATCGCTGGCCGGCCACCTCGAAGATCGGCTGGTAGCGATCGGGCACGCGCGCCAGGTCTTCCGGCGCAACGGGAATGTCGACCGCATAATCGCCCTCGACATAGGGCCCCGCGACATAAGGCGGGAGCAGCACGCGCAGCGTCTCGAAGCGGCCGTTGCCGTCGTCGTCCGCCGGGGCGATCACCTGCTCGGCCAATGGCGGGCAGCGGCTGAACGGGTCTGTCGGGTCGGGGCGGACCAGCGCGCCGCGATTCTCCGCGCGCTGCCGGTCCAGTTCGGCGCAGAAGTGGCCGGTCATGCCGGCGAGGGCCGGGCCGAGCAGGGCGCGCGCATCGACGGCCCGGTCGGCGGCGAGATCCCAGAGCAAGGCCGAAACGCTCATGTCGCCGTGCGCGCCGCCGCTCAGCGCGAAGGTCCCGGAGACGAGGCTCAGCAATTGCGGCGTGGCGCCGGCCGCCTCCCAAACCTGGTCATAGTCCTGCTGGACATAATCGAGGCGCATCCGCCGCGCATTCCGCCGGCCCTCGGTCGCGCGCGCAATCGCCCAGCGGCGCGCCGCCGCCATCTCGCGGCGCAGCCCGGCGCGGAGGCTCGGCACGGCCTCGGCGGCGGCGGGCCAGCCATAGCGAAAGTGGAGCAGCGGCGTTTCCTCCTCCCGCAGGAAAGCGGCGGGCGGCGCGGCGAGGGCGAGTAAGGCGGCGAACAGGAGCATCGCGGCACCCTAACAAAGCCCCGGGCCGGCCTCTAGCCGCCCTTCATGCTGCACTGCGGCAACGCTGTTGACTTGCCTCCGGCCGCTTCCTAAAGGAACCGCGCCTTGGCGGGTTCGTTCGCCGGCATGTCCCACGCCCTCGTCGCACCGCTTCTCAAAAGGCGCGGCCGCACATGGAAGGACGGCATGGCGGAAAACGAGCCCTGGCAGGACCCGAAGTCTCCCCAGGATGCGCGGCTGGCCTCGCTCGACGAGCGGCTCCGGCAGGCGCAGGCCGAGGACGAGGCGAAGCGGACCGGCACGACAAGGCACGCACTGGCAAAGGGCCAGGCCCAGGGCGGGCGCGTCCTGTCGGTCCTGATCAGCTATCCCGTTGGCAGCGCGTTGATCGGTTACGCGCTCGACCGGATGGTGGGGACGCACGGGATCTGGGTGGCGATGCTGTTCGTCGGATTCGGCGCCGCCATCTGGGAAGTTTGGAAGATATCGCAGCAAAGCCCGCAATAGGGCCGAGGGAAGCAGAAGAGTGGCGGCGACGAGCAGAATCGACCCGATGCACCAGTTCCAGATCCACCCGCTCGGCGGGACTCTGGACGGCAGCCCGTTCGTCTTCACCAACAGCGCCCTGTGGATGCTGGTGGTGCTCGCCTTGATCTGGCTGTTCATGCTCGGCGGGATGAAGCGCCAGCTCGTCCCCGGCCGCTGGCAGGTCGCGGTCGAGGGCATGACCGGCTTCGTCGAGTCGATGCTCTCGAGCAGCGTCGGCCCCGAGGGCCGCAAATATCTGCCTTGGGTGTTCACCATCTTCATGTTCATCCTGTTCGCCAATCTCCTGGGGATGATGCCGCTCGCCCTCGTCGGCGCGCAGCCGTTCACCGTCACCAGCCAGTTCACCGTGACCGGGGTGATGGCGATCATCAGCTTTTCGATCGTGCTGATCACCGGCTTCTGGCGGCACGGCCTGCACTTCTTCTCCCTGTTCGTGCCGCAGGGCACGCCGTTCGTCCTCAAGCTCCTGATCGTGCCGATCGAGTTCGTCTCGTTCATGGTGCGGCCGTTCAGCCTCGCGCTGCGGCTGTTCGTGGCGATGATCGCCGGCCATATTTTGGTCGAGGTGTTCGGCAGCTTCGTCGTGTCCGGGATCAACGCGGGCGGCGCGATGGGGCCGGCGATCAGCCTCTTGTCGTTCGTGTTCATCGTCGGCGTGATGGCGCTGGAGCTATTGGTCTGCGCGATCCAGGCCTATGTGTTCGCCTTGCTGACCTCGCTCTACATCAACGACGCCGTCAACCTTCACTAATTTCGTTTCACGCAAAGGAGTTAACCCATGGACCTCGCATCAGCCAAAGTGATCGGCGCCGGCCTCGCCGCAATCGGCGTCGGCGCCGCCGCAATCGGCGTCGGCAACGTCTTCGGCTCGTTCCTCGAGAGCGCGATCCGCAACCCGGCGGCCGCGGACGGCCAGCAAGGCCGGCTGTTCATCGGCTTCGCCGCCGCCGAGCTGCTCGGCCTGATCGCCTTCGCCGTGGCGATGATCATCCTCTACGGCTTCAACCCGTAAGCCTGAGTGCGGCGGGGCTCGTGCCCGCCGCGTCCGGCGGGGAAGCACCATGCCACAACTCGACCAACTCGCGCTCGTCGCCTACTCGCAGTTCTTCTGGCTGCTGCTGGTGCTCGGCCTGATCTATTTCGGCATCGGCCGCATGATGCTGCCGAAGATCCAGTCGGCCGTCGACGCGCGCGACGGGCGCATCGCCGAGGACCTCGCCGCCGCGCAGGCGGCGCGGAGCGCGGCCGACGAGACGGAAGCCGCCTATCGCGCCCATGTCGACGCGAGCCGGGCGGAGGCGCTGAAGCTGGCCCAGGCGGCCAAGGCATCGAGTGCCAAGGCGACCGAGGAAAGGGTCCGCGCCGCCAATGAGGAGATCGGGGCGAAAGTGGCGGCGGCCGAGGCGCGCATCCGCGCCGCCGCCGACGCCGCGCTCGCCGACATCGAGAGCGTCGCAGCGGAAGCGGCCCAGGACATGGTCCGGCGGCTCGCCGGCCTCCCGGTCAGCGCCAATGAGGCGGCCAAGGCCGTGAAGGCGGCGATGGCCGATGGCTGAGCATCAGACGAGTGCGACCGCCGCCCATGCCGGCGCGCCCGAGCCCCATGCCGAGCCGACCGCGCTCGGCCTCGGCGTGCCGCAGTGGATCGCGCTGGCGATGGTGGCGGTGTTCGCCGTCCTGATCTGGAAGCGCGTCCCCGCCTTGATCGCGGCTGCGCTCGACAACAAGATCGCCGGCATCCGCGCGCAATTGGACGAAGCCGCCCAGCTGCGCGCCGAGGCCGAGACGCTCAAGGCCGAATATGAGGCGAAGGCCGCCCGCGCCGACGCCGACGCGGCGACCATGATCGAGCGCGCCCGCGTCGAGGCCGAAGGCATCGTCCGCCAGGCCGAAAGCGACGCCGCCGCTCTGGTCGAGCGCCGCGCCCGCATGGCCGAGGACAAGATCGCCGCCGCCGAGCGCGCCGCTTTGGACGAAGTCCGCGCCAAGGCAGCTTCCGCCGCGACCGCGGCGGCCGAAGCGCTGATCCGCGCCAAGCTCGACGCGGAGGCCGACAAGCCGATGGTCGACGCGACGATCGCGGAATTGGGGAAGCGCTAAACCGGGGCGCGCTTCCGCCAGGCCCATTCGAGCGCCCGCTCAAGCCAATCGTCGGTCACCGAGCCGAGCGCCACCACCGTCGATCCCCCACGTCCCCACGCGCCGGCCGCCGGCCTGAACGCGCCGGGCTCCGCGTCGATCGCCAGCTCCTGCTGCTCGGGCAGCAGCATGACCGCGCCGGTGCCGGCCCCCGCCCCGTGCAGGGTCGCGAAGATCTTGCCGCCGACGCGGAAATCGGGGTGGCCCATATGGGCGCGCTCCTCCGCGCCGGGGAAAGAGAGGGCGATCCGCCGGAAATCGTCCGCGCTGGCCATGAGCGCAGGCTAACACGGTGGCGGTGGCGCGGCCAAATGCCTAAATCGCTCCCGTGACCAACAAACCCGACGCCCCTGACCGCTTCAACGAGGACAAGGCGACCTATACGGTGCGCGGCGCCGGCGCGCCCGACCTCGAGGCGGGAGTGGCGGCGATCCGGGCGGTGGCGAAGACGCTGCCGGCGCGGCCCGGCGTCTACCGGATGCTCGATGCCCGCGGCGACGTGCTCTACGTCGGCAAGGCGCGGGCGCTGAAGAACCGGGTGACCCAATATACCCAGGTGGCGCGCCAGACGAAGCGGCTCTTGCGGATGGTCGCGCAGACCCGCGCGATGCAGATCGTCACCACCCATAACGAGGCGGAGGCGCTGCTGCTCGAGGCGCAGCTGATCAAGCGCTACCGGCCGCCCTACAACGTGCTCTTGAGGGACGACAAAAGCTTTCCCTTCATCCTGCTGCGCGAGGACCATGACTTCCCGCGCGTCCAGCTCCATCGCGGCGCGCGCCGCCACAAGGGGCAATATTACGGGCCGTTCGCCAGCGCCGGCTCGGTGCGCGAGACGCTGAACGGGCTGCAGAAACTGTTCCTGCTGCGGAGCTGCACCGACAGCTTCTTCGCCAACCGCTCGCGGCCCTGCCTGCTCTATCAAATCCGCCGCTGCTCGGCCCCGTGCGTCGGTCGGATCGACGAGGCCGGCTATGCCGAGCTGGTCCGCGACGCCAAGGATTTCCTCGGCGGCAAATCGACCAAGGTCCAGCAGAAGCTCGGCATGGCGATGGCGCAGGCCTCGGACGCGATGGATTTCGAATTGGCCGCGGTGTTCCGCGACCGGCTGCGCGCGCTGACCTTCATCCAGGGCAGCCAGGCGATCCACGCCGAGAAGCTCGGCGACGCGGACCTGTTCGCGCTCGCCTGCAAGGGCGGGACGATGTGCATCCAGGCCTTCTTCATCCGCGGCGGCCAGAATTGGGGCCACCGCAGCTTCTTCCCCGCCCACACCGCCGAGGTGCCCGAAGCCGAGGTGCTGCAGAGCTTCCTCGTCCAGTTCTACGAGGAGGTGCCGCCGCCGCGGCTGATCCTGACCGACCGGCCGCTGCCCGAGGCCGAGCTGATCTGCGAGGCCTTCTCCCAGCGCGCGGGGCGCAAGGTCTCGGTCAAGACCCCGCAGCGCGGCGAGCAGGCCCGGATGATCCGCCAGGCCGCGCGCAACGCCGAGGAGGAGCTAGAGCGCCGCCTCGCCGAGACCTCGACCCAGGCGCGGAATTTGCGCGAGATCGCCGACGCCTTCGAGCTGCCCGAGCCGCCGCAGCGGATCGAGGTCTACGACAACAGCCATGTGATGGGGACCAGCGCGGTCGGGGCGATGATCGTCGCCGGGCCCGAAGGCTTCCGCAAGAACCAGTATCGCAAGTTCAACATCAAGCGGCCCGAGACCGTCCCGGGCGACGATTTCGCGATGATGCGCGAGGTGCTCGGGCGCCGCTTCGCCCGGCTGGAGAAGGAGGATCCGGACCGCTCGAAGGGCGACTGGCCGGACCTGCTGTTGATCGACGGCGGCAAGGGGCAGCTCTCGGCGGTGTGCGAAGTGCTGGAGGATGCCGGCGTCCACGACGTGCCGGTGGTCGCCGTGTCGAAGGGCCCGGACCGCAATGCCGGGCGCGAGACCTTCCATCTGCCGGGCGGGCGCGAGATCGGCTTCCCGCCCAACGCGCCGATCCTGTTCTACCTCCAGCGGCTGCGCGACGAGGCGCACCGCTTCGCGATCGGCGCCCACCGCGCCAAGCGCGCCAGGAATTTCGCCGCCAGCCCATTGGACGACGTCCCCGGCATCGGCCCGAACCGCAAGCGCGCCCTGCTGATGCACTTCGGCACGGCCCGGGCGGTCCGCAACGCGGCCCTCGACGATATCGAGAAAGTCCCCGGCATCTCCCGCACGACGGCACGCGGGATCTATGATTACTTCCACCCGGCGGGGTGAGGGCGGTTCTTACTGCGACGGGCCGAGCAAGGACTCGTCAAACCATATGTCCGTCTGATCCGGAGCGATCAGGAATCGCCAACCGGGGGGCAGGCCCAGATACGGGATTATCGCCGGGCAAAGCGTATCGAGGTGCGCGACATGCAGCGGCTGGAAGAAGTCGGCCTTTGACGAGAGTTCCTCTCCCGCCCAAATGTACCAACCGGTGGTGTCGCCCTCCGGCTTGTGCCGGAGGCCATGAAGGGGCGGTCCGCCCTCCAAGGTGGCGATTGCCATGCCGACCTTGAGTTCCGGAGGCGACGGACAGACCGGCACGCCGAAACGGGCGCATACTTGCTCCTGCCGTTCCCACTCCGTCATCCACGCCCCTCCACGATGCGTCGCGAAGATGCGCTTGCGACGCAGCCAAGGCAATTGGGGGTGAAAGGGGGCAGGGGGTGAAAGGGGGCATTCACGGTTACTGCCCCCTGGGGACTTAGCGCCCCAGTTGCGCCTGGGCCTTGCGGATGGCGCGGTAGGCGTAGGCCTTGGCGGGGTTGCGTTTGGGGAAGGGGGCGGGGGAGGCGGGGGTGACGCCGATCCGGCGCAGCAGGTGGTTCATGCCGCGGATCGCGGCCTCCTCGTAGACCCAGCGCGACTTCCAGGTGATCGAGAAGCTGATCGACGGCTCGGGCCCGTTCTTCACCCAGTGCGGCCACATCAGGGGGACATGGACGGCGTCGCCCGGCGTCAGCTCGAACTTGTGGCCGCGCGCCTCGTAATCGTCGTGCCAGGGGACGTTGCGGTGGCCGCCGACATGATAGGCCTCGTGCTTTTCGGGCGGCACCACCGATTCGTCGCCCGGTACGATCATGATCGTCTTGCGCCCTCGGATCTGGAGCAGGACGTTGTGCTCGGGGTCGAGGTGGAAGGGGGTCACCGCCCCGGGCGAGGAGACGAAGATGAAGCCGACCTTGCACAGCATCTCGCCCGAGACCGGCTCGATCACCCCGGCGAGCTCGGCCAGGGTCTCCTCGAGCAGCGCCTTGTAGGCCGGGTCCTGGTCGACATTCTTGAGGACCATCCAGCTGCCGCATTGCTCGATCCGCCGGATCGTGTCCTCGACCGACAGGCCGGTGTGGCCGACCGCGTCCGGCTCGACGCCGTAAGGGAGATCGCCGGCATTATATTCGACGCTGGAACGCGGCAGCCGCTTGCCCAGCTCGACCAGCGATTCGAGGGTCAGCAGGGGATGGCCGAGCAATTGGTGCGCCAGCTTGCCGGGCTTTTCCGGATAATAATCGCGCAGCCGCGCGAGATCGTTTTCGGTGAAGGTCGTCATGGCGCCTTCCCTAGCGCAAACTGGTATGCATTGGGTTACCAATGCATCTCGAAACCCAGGCCATCGTCGTCGCCGTCCGCGCCCATGGCGAGCATGGCGCGATCGTGCGCGCGCTGACGCCCGACGACGGCGTCCAGGCGGGCTACGTCCGCGGCGGCAGGTCGCGGCGGCTGCGGCCGGTGCTGGTCCCGGGCAACCTCGTCCAGGCCGACTATCGCGCCCGCACCGAGGCGCAGCTTCCCCACCTCTCGGTCGAGCTCGCCCACAGCCGCGCCTTCCTCCTCTCCGAGCCGCTCGCCTCGGCCGGGATCGAATGGGCGACCGCGCTGACCGCCGCCGCGCTGCCGGAAGGGCAGGCTTATCCGCGCCTGTTCGAGGGGCTGGACGGCCTGCTCAACGCGATCGAGGCGGCGCCGAGCGCGCGCGGCTGGGCGGCGGCGCTGGTGCGTTACGAGCTGCTGGTGCTCGCCCAGCTCGGCTTCGGCCTCGACGAAGCGGAGCTCGCGGCGCTTCCCGGCACCATCCTCGCGCGCCTTAAGCTGACCGGCCGGCTGCTCGCCCGCGATCTGCTCACCGACCGCCAGGCCGAAGTGCTCGCCGCGCGCGAACGGCTGGTCGAGCGGCTGAAGCGCATGGCCGGTTGACGCTGACGCGCGCTCGGCACAGGAAGCGCATGTGAAAGAGCTCTTCCCCCATAGCGCGACGACCCGCGGCATCACCGTCCGCGTCTCGGTCAGCTTCCTCCCCGAGCAGTCGGAGCCCGGCAAGGGTCGCTGGTTCTGGGCCTATCATGTGCGCGTCGAGAATGGCGCGGCGCAGGCGGTGCAATTGGTCAGCCGCGAATGGATCATCAGCGACGGCCGCGGCGTCCGCCACGAGGTGCGCGGCGAGGGCGTCGTCGGCGAGCAGCCGGTGCTCGAGCCGGGCGGGTCGTTCGACTATGTCTCGGGCTGCCCGCTGACGACGCCGACCGGGGCGATGGAAGGCCGCTACTTCATGATCGGCGCGGACGGCGCCAGCTTCCCGGTCGACATCCCCCGCTTCCCGCTGATCGCGCCGGCGGTGACGAGTTAAGGGCCTGCACCCCCATCCGGAGGCGGTCGTGACGGGTTGGCATTTGTTGTCCGGCAAGGAGCGAGGAGGGAGCGATGAAGATTCATCGTGACCGATCGAGCGACGCCGTCCGGGCGGCAAAGGACAGCCCGCCGCTTCGCGGTCGGCCGGGGAAGGCGGCTGGGGGCGTCGAGTGCCTCGGACGGGTTTCCTGACCCGCCCTTCGGCCCTCTCCTTCCCAGCACCTTCCCCGGCCGATCACGGCCACCTCCGGATGGGGGTGCAGGCCCTAAGCGAAGACCGAGGCGACCGCGCCGCGGCGGACCCGCTCGTTGGCCTTCTTGTGCATGGCCAGGATCAGGAAGGCGTCGACGAACAGCCACACCGCCCAGCCGGCCAGCAGGACCAGGCCGACGGGCGACTTGCTGAAGATCAGGGCATAGGCAAGCACCACGAGCGTCACCTGGATCACGCCGGAGGTTGCGAAGCCGAGATAGAAGCGGTGCACCGACAGGCCGCCGACGAAGAACCACAGCAGATAGGCGGTGCCGAGCGACTTCTCGCGGACGAAGATCGGCCGCGGCGCGGCGCCGATGCTCTCGTCCGGCGCCGGCTGGTGCGACCGCGCCCGCTCCTCGGCGAGGAAGGCGGCACGCCGCGCCGCCAGCGCCGCATCGGCGGCCGCCCCCTTGCGCCCGAAGGTGGCGCCGCTCATCGCGCGCCCGCCGTCCGATACATGCGGCGAAGCAGGAAGCCGTCGGCCAGCAGCCACAGCCAACTCAGCCCAAGCCCGGCGAACGCCGGATAATATTGGGCGAACACGGCGCCGACGCAGCTGAGGAAGAGGAGCGCCTGGATCGCGCCGGTCAGCGGCCGGCGCAGATAGAAGCGGTGCCCGCCGGCGAGGCCGAGGCCGAACCAGAGCAGATAGGCGATCCTGAACGAGCGGTCGGCGGGAAGGGCCGCAAACTCCACCTCCGCCTTGAAGGCGCGCAGCGCCGATTCGGTCGCGCCGGCAAAGGGCGCGGCCTTTGCGGTTTCCGCGCGGGCGCGCTCCTCCGCGACGAAGGCGATTCGGCGCGCCTCGACGTGTTCATCCTCGCCGGATTGCCGTTCGATCGGCTCGAACGAGCGCGGCTGATGGGCGACCAGCGCCGTGCGCCGCTGCGCCGGCGCGCCGACCACCCCTCTGCGCCCGAAGGTCCGTGCCGTCATTCCCTGCTCCCGAAAGCGGGGCGGACCCTAGGCGAAGGGGGCAAAAATCCGGTTAATGTCCTAGCGGACGATCTGTACGGCGCGGGTCATCAACCCGATGAACCGGCTCTCCTCGAGCGGGGCGGCCGGGTTGTTCCAGGTCCCGGTGACGACGTACCAGCTTCCGCGGCGGTCGCGGACCAGCCAGGTGAGGCTGAGCACGCCGGGCTCCGAGCCGCCCTTGTAGCCGAGATAAGCGAGCTGGTTCCCGAGTTGCGGGCCGACGCCGGGATTGATCGCGAGGATGGCGCGCGCGGTTTCGTCGCCGTTCCGCCGCAGCCAGTCCATCGTCCGCACCATGTCGTTCGCCGAGGCGAACCATTCGATGCTGTCGATGTGGAGCGGGTTGCCGGTGAAGCGGGCGACGTCGATCCGGTCCGCGTCGAGATCGGCATAATCGCTCGCCAGCATCTGCCGCCGCGCCGCCTCGCCGGCCTGCTGCCAGGCGTTGAGGGCGGGGGCGGGGCGGGTCTTGAGCGCCGCCATTTCCAGCGTCGAGAGCAGCGGCCGGTTGCGCGCCGCCGTCTCGACCCCGATCGTCGTCATGATTTGCTCGACGGTCTCGCGCCCGAGGATGTGGAGCAGCATGTCGGCGGCGGTGTTGTCGCTGACCGAGATCATCAGCGCGGCGAGCGTGTGCAGCGTCACCGGCGCCCCCTGCGGCCAGGCCTGCAGCGTCCCCGACGGGATCGAGCGGCGGTCGAGCGCGACGACGTCGCTCCAGCGGCGCTGGCCGGCCCGGACCTGCCGGGAGAGCTCGGCGAGGATGAACAATTTGAACGCCGAGCCGATCGCCAGCGGCCGGTCGGGATCGAGCGAGGCCGACACGATCGGCGGGCCCTCGCCAAGCCTCGCGACGCTCATCGCACTCTGCCCGGGCAGCGCATCGACCTCGGCGATGATCGCGGCAAGGCTGTCGCCCTGCACATCGGCGCCGGTGACGAGCAGGCCGCCGATCCGGCCGGGCGGCTGCGGGTCGACCGCGATCTGGATGTGGACGATCGCCCGCTCGAACGCGACATGCATCACCCCGGCCTGCGGCGACAGCGGGTCGAGCCGGTCGAGCCCGCGCACCGCGCCATATTGGGCGGTCAGCTGCCGGGCGACGGTGCGGACCTGCGCGGCCGGGACCTGGGCGAGGAAGGCCGGCGTGAACAGCGCATCGGGGTCGCCCTGGCCGCGCAGCAGGGCGACGACCTGATCGGCCCGGCCGCGCAGCGCCGGGCTCGCCTCCTGGGCGCGGGCAGGCGCGAGCAGGCCGAAGCAGAGCAAGGCGAGGACGACCAATCGTTTCATGCGCGACTCCCTAGGCGAAACCCGGGCCCCGCTCCATTGTTGTAGCCTCACGATATCCTCTTCGGGAGACGGATCATGCCGGTTTCGAACCTGAGCCTTGTCGAGCGGATCGCGCGGATCCTCGCCGGCCGCATGGTCAGCGCCAATGCCGGCGGCGACGAGGCCTCGGCGGGCGATCTCGTCGATGCGGCCTGGCGCGACCATCGCGACGACGCGGTGGCCGTCATTCACACCTTGCGCGAGCCCGATCCGGCGATGGCCGCGGCGGGCGACGTCGAGATCTGGGAGCGGATGGTCCAGGCGGCGCTCGCGGAAGCGGGAGACTAAAGCTCGGGCCAGACCAGGCTGAGCGCGTAGAGCGAAGGCAGGATCAGCAGCAGAGCGGCGGCGAGGTCGAAGGCGCGGATCGGCCGCATCCGGCCGCCGCGGCCGCGGTTGCGCATGTCGAGCATCGTGATCCACAGGATCGAGGCGCCGCAAAAGGCGGTGAAGGCGAGCAGTCCCGCATAGGCGTCGAGCAAGGCGCCAGGCCAGCCGCTGATCATTGCCGAGACGATCAGTGCCGACAGCCCGGCGGCGATGCCGACCGCCATCGCCCGCTGGATCGTCCAGAAGGCGAGCATCCCCTGCGGCGGCGGGGGCGGCGCATGGCGGTGCCTACGCGTCGATTTCCTCCTCGTCCAGGTCGGCGGCGTGCGCCTGGATGAAGTTGAAGCGGTGCTCGGGGTTGCGGCCCATCAGCCGGTCGACGAGGTCGCGGACGGCGAACCTTTCCTCGGGGTCCTTGGGCAGCTTGATCTTGATCAGGCTGCGCGTCTTCGGGTCCATCGTCGTTTCCCGGAGCTGGGCGGGGTTCATCTCGCCGAGGCCCTTGAAGCGCGACACGTCGACCTTCTTGCCCTTGAACAAAGTCGCTTCCAGCTCGGCGCGATGGGCGTCGTCGCGGGCATAGGCGACCGTGCCGCCCGCGGCGAGGCGGTAGAGCGGCGGCTGGGCGAGGTAGAGGCAGTCCTGCCGGACCAGCTCCTGCATCTCCTGGAAGAAGAAGGTCATCAACAGGGTGGCGATATGGGCGCCGTCGACGTCGGCGTCGGTCATGATCACGATCCGCTCGTAGCGCAGGTCCTCGGGATTGCATTGCTCGCGGACGCCGCAGCCGAGCGCCTGGACGAGGTCGGCGATCTCCTGGTTGGCGCGGATCTTGTCGGCGGTCGCGGAGGCGACGTTCAATATCTTGCCGCGGATCGGCAGGATCGCCTGGGTCTTGCGGTCGCGCGCCTGCTTGGCGGAGCCGCCGGCGCTATCGCCTTCGACGATAAACAATTCGGTCCCGGCCGGATCGTCATTGGCGCAGTCGGTGAGCTTGCCTGGCAGCCTCAATTTGCGCGACGAGGTCGCGGTCTTGCGCTTGATCTCGCGCTCGGCGCGGCGCTTGAGGCGCTCGTCCATCCGGTCGAGTACGAAGCCCAATAAGGCGCGGCCGCGCTCCATATGGTCGGCGAGATAATGGTCGAAATGGTCGCGCACCGCATTTTCGACCAGCCGGGCGGCGTCGGGCGAGGTCAGCCGGTCCTTGGTCTGGCTCTGGAAGTGGGGATCGCGGATGAACACCGAGAGCATGATCTCGGCGCCCGCGGTCACGTCCTCGGCCTGGATGTCCTTCGCCTTCTTCTGGCCGGTGAGCTCGCCGAACGCGCGGATGCCCCGGGTCAGCGCCATCCTGAGGCCCTGCTCGTGGGTGCCGCCGTCGGGGGTCGGGATAGTGTTGCAATAATAAGAGGCGTTGCCGTCGCCCCAGACCGGCCAGGCGACCGCCCACTCGACCGAGCCCTGGCCGCCCGGGAAATCGTGCTTGCCGATGAAGGGCGTATTGGTCGCCGTTTCCCGGTCGCCGATCTGCTCGCGCAAATGGTCGGCCAGGCCGTCCCTGAATTGGAAGACGGCCTCGGCCGGGGTTTCGTCGGCGATCAATGCGGGATCGCATTTCCAGCGGATCTCGACGCCGGCGAAGAGGTACGCCTTGGAGCGCGCGAGGCGATAGAGCCGGGCGGGATTGAACTTCGCCGCCTCGCCGAAAATCTCGGCATCGGGGGTGAAGGCCAGCGTGGTGCCGCGCCGGTTCTGGGTCGCGCCCAAATCGGTCAGCTTCGAGGTCGGCAGGCCGCGGGCGAAGCTCTGGCGATAGAGCTGCTTGCCCCGCGCGACCTCGACCATCGTGTCCGACGACAGAGCGTTGACGACGCTGACGCCGACGCCGTGCAGCCCGCCCGAGGTCGCATAGGCCTTGTCCGAGAACTTGCCGCCCGAATGGAGCGTGGTCAGGATCACCTCGAGCGCCGATTTCCCCGGATATTTGGGATGCTCGTCGACCGGGATGCCGCGGCCGTTGTCGGCGATGGTGAGGCGGTTGCCGGCCTCGAGACTGACCTCGATCCGCGTCGCGTGGCCGGCCACCGCCTCGTCCATGCTGTTGTCGAGCACCTCGGCGGCGAGATGGTGGAGCGCGCGCTCGTCGGTGCCGCCGACATACATGCCCGGGCGGCGGCGGACGGGCTCCAACCCTTCGAGCACTTCGATCGAATGCGCATCGTAATCGGCGGCATTGCGGGCGGTGGAAGCGAACAGGTCGTCGGCCATGGCTCAGCTATAGGCGCACCGGAATCCGCCTGCCAAGCGGATTGGGAGCTTCGGGACGAACTTCACGATTACCGCGAAATCGGCGAAATTTCCGGCCCTCCGCGGCGGCGCGGACGGCGGGAACCCCTGTTTTCCCGGCGGAAATATCGGACCTGCCGGGTTCATGAAGTTCACGATCTCACTCCTGTCCTCGTCCGTCGGCCCATGGCTCCGCCGACCTGGCGCACCAGATGGAACATAACACGAACGACTGACAAGCGCAAGGGGCCCAGGTGCGATGGCCTCAGCCCGGCGGCGTGCAAGGCGAGGTGGGGGGCGGCGGGGCCCACGGGGTCGAGTTGTCGCGGCCCGGGGGCACTTGCTCGACCGCGACCAGCATGAGGGGCTCCGAGCCCATCACCCGCCCCTCGTGCCATTGGTCGATCGCCTCGACCACGATTTGGCCGGCGGTAAAATGGTGCTCGACGCGCGGATTGTAGGTGGTCACGCGCAGATGGCCCGCCTGCACGTAGACGTAACGCGGGTAGCTATGCTTGTGGCAGGCGATCACATGGCCCGGCGCGTAGGTCACCTGGGTCACGAGCAGCTGGAACGGCGTCGGCGGGCGGGCCAGGGCCTGGCGGGTGATGGTATGATCGTAGCGCGTCTGGACCGGATCGGCGGGGGCAGGCGCGGGCGCGGGGGCCGTCGCGGCCTCATTGCGATCCGGCGCGGCCGGCTGGGTCGAGCAGGCCGCCGCCAGCGTCGCCGTCGCGGCGGCGATCATTCTCCATGCCATGGTCCGGTGCTCCCTCTCGCTGAAGGGCCGAAGGCTGCGCCCGGACGTGCAGGGAGTCGAGTCGAACCGGGTCCGATTCGGCCGGAAACGGGGACAGTCTAGGGACAGTTACGTAACTGTCCCTAGACTGTCCCTGCTCAGCGCACCCGCGGCCCGCCGAACGGAAGCGGCGGCGGCGGCTTGCGGTCGCGGCGCGGGAGCTGGGCCTGATAGGCGACGCCGCAATGCTGGACGCAATAGGGAAAGCCGGGATTGGCCGGATTGCCGCAGAAATGGAAATCCGGTTCCCCCGGGTGCCCGATCGGCCATTTGCAGATCTTCTCGTTGAGATCGAGCAGGCCGGTCTTGTCGGCGATCTCGGGGCTCGGCTTGGCCGGCACCAGCCGCCTGGGCGGCGCCGGCGGGATCGGCGCCTGCTGGTCGCTCGGCCCCTGGCGGACGAAGCCGCCCGGGCCGATCGAGCGGACCACCGGCTCCGGCGGTGCATTGGCCGGCTTGGCCTCGGCCTCGGCGGGCGCTTCGGCCGGCGCCGGCGCGGGCTTGGGCTCGGCCTTGGGGGCCGGCGCGGGCGCGTCGGCGACGGCCGCCTTGACCGGCGCCGCGGCCGCGGCCTCGGGCTTTTCCCTGGTCTTCGCCCTGGGCTTGGGGGCGGGCTCGTTGGGCTTGACCGGCGAGGGGCGCGACTGCAGGCCGAGCCGGTGGGCCTTGCCGATCACCGCGTTGCGCGAGACGCCGCCGAGCTCGTCGGCGATATGGCTCGCGGTCATCCCCTTGGTCCACAGCGCCTTCAGGCGTTCGATTCGTTCGTCGGTCCACGACATGGGCATTTGGGCTTTCCGTTGAGTCGATGGGGAATCCGCCGTGCGGCGGCCACGCCGGCCCTATGTGAACAATGTTCCCCCGATCTTCAAGGGCGGCCGATCCGCGGGCAGTGCGTCAGCTTGAAATCCGGCGGGGTGGCGAAATTGGCGCCCCCATGCAAGAAAACTCCCGCGTGGAACTCTTACTCGCGATAACAATCTCGATCGCGGTGGCGGTTTATGCGGCACCGAGGCTCTGGCGCGACTTCCGGGCAGGGAAAGTGCTGCCCGACACCTTTGGCTTCGCTCGCGCCCAGCAGCCGAAACTGTTTTGGACGGCGGCGGTTGTCCAAGCCGCCTTGGCACTGCTCTGGGGCATCGCCATCACGGTCATCACGATTGATCAATTTTCAAACTGACCCACTACCGATCCGCGCGGCGGCGGTCAGCGGGGTTGCCGGCCGTCCGACGCCAGTTCGAGCGCGCGGGTCATCGTCCGCGAGATATTCGATCGCTGCTGCGCCGCCGCCACGATGTTGGCCGTGCGATAGAGGGCGTGGAGATAGGCGGCGTCCCAATTGGTCAGCGCCGCCGCGGGCGGGCCCCCGGCAGTCCTGTCGCTGAACAAGGTGAGAATGCTGCGCCGCGCCGGCAGGCCGATCGCCCCGGTCCGGGCCAGCGCCCGCATCGCGGCATGATCGGCGATCTGGAGCAAGGTCAGCCCCTCGATCGCGTCGAGATCGAAGACGACGAAGGACAGCGAAAGATCCTGCCGCGTCGCCCGCGACGTCAGCGAAGGCACGACGCCGGTGAGCTCATGGCCGTTCGGGACGTACCTCGGCGGTCCGCCCGGACTTGGGACGAAAGAGATGCGCCGCATCGGCCGGCCGTCGGCGCCGCGCGGCTCGACGGTCTGCCAGGCCCGCACCGGCCCGGTTTGGCGCATGATCGCGCGGATGTCGGCGAGCGCGAGGGCGTTGAACAGCCCGGGCCGCTCGCGTCGCAGCCGGTGCACGAAATCGCCGCCCTGCTCGGCGACGATGACGACGACGTTGGGACGGCAGCCGCCGGCGGCCGCGCCGATGCCCAGATAGGCGGCGATCGCGCGCAGGCGCGCTTCGATCGCTTCATTCTGTTCGGGCGGCAGGCCGAAGCTGGCCGGGCATAAAGGCGTGGCGAACCTCGCGATCTGATCGTCGGTCTCGACCGTCACCGCTTCGACAAAGTCGGCAACGGCATCGTCCCGGTTACGGGAGCCGGTGACGATGATCTCGTCGTCCCGCTCCGCGGCTTGCGCCGACGGCTGCCCCGGCGCCGCGCCTGCCGCGCGCGATGCGGCGGGAAACGCTCCGGCCATCCCGATCGCAACCGATAGCATGACGATCGTTTTCAGCACGAAATGCCCTCTATCAGACAAGAGCGAGGGTAAGACGCCGGCACCGCCCTTGCCAAGCACGAATGCGTTCTTGCGGGCCGGGGCGTCTGCCATTAGCCACGCCCTGTGACCGACCAGCCTTCGAATTGGGTCCGTACCGCCCCTGGCGTGCCCGTCATCCGCAACATCAATTGGGGCGGCCTCAAGACCCTCTACGTCAAGGAGGTGCGGCGTTTCTTCAAGGTCCAGCTGCAGACGATCTGGGCGCCGGCGGTCACCACCTTGCTGTTCCTGGTCATCTTCACCGTCGCGCTGGGCCGCTCGGGGCGGGTGGTGATGGGATTTCCCTTCGCCGATTTCCTCGCGCCCGGGCTGATCGTCATGGGGATGATCCAGAACGCCTTCGCCAATTCCTCCTTCTCGCTCCTGGTCGGCAAGATCCAGGGGACGATCGTCGACTATCTGATGCCGCCTTTGTCGAACGGCGAGCTGATCGCCGGGCTGCTCGGCGCCTCGGTCACCCGCGCCTTCCTGGTCGGCCTCGCGGTCTGGCTGGCGATGCTGGTCTGGCCCGGCGTCCACGTCATGCCGCGCCACATCTGGGCGGTGCTCTGGTTCGGCCTGATGGGCAGCACGATGCTCGGCCTGCTCGGCCTGCTGACCTCGATCTGGGCGGAGAAGTTCGACCATGCCGCCGCGGTCGGCAATTTCGTCGTCGCCCCGCTCGCCTTGCTCTCGGGCACCTTCTATTCGATCGAGTCGCTCTCGCCCGCCTTCCGCGCGGTCAGCCACGCCAACCCCTTCTTCTACGTCATCTCGGGCTTCCGCTTCGGCTTCCTCGGGCAAGCCGATTCGCCGGTCGCCTTCGGCGCCTTCCTCCTGCTCGCGATCAACGCCGGCCTCGGCGCCCTCTGCTACGCGCTGCTCAAGAGCGGCTGGAAGCTCAAGCCCTAATCCGTTCATACAAGTTGCGACAATTATGAACGGAATCTGTCGGAGGCGTTCAGGACCCAAGCAGCGCGCCGGGCGTAGATGCAGCTTCGCAATGTCGCGAAGGAGTAAGCATCATGCGTAAGTTTCTGATTTCCATCGCCTTGGTCTCGACCGCTTTGACTGCGGCTCCGGCCATGGCCCAGGATTATGGCCATCGTGGCGACCGTGGCGACTGGAACCGTGGCGGCCCCAACCGGCCGGCGGTGAACAACCTGCTGCGCCAGCTCGACCAGGTCGACGTCCGCATCCAGCGTTCGGCCCAGCGCCGGATCATCTCGCAGCGCGAAGCGATGGGCCTGCGCCGCGAATCGAACCAGATCCGCGTCCGGCTCGCTTATTCGGCCCGCGGCGGCCTCAGCGGCCGCGAGTTCGCCAGCCTGCAGCTGCAGGTGAACCGGCTCGAGCAGCGTCTGCGCATCGAGCGCAACGACCGCGACGGCCGCCGCTTCTAAGGCGGAAGTTCGGGGCGCCGCGGCACGACGCGGCGCCCCAATATCCCTCTAGCGGGGAGCGGAAGGCGGCCTTATTGCAGGGCCGCCTTTTCCCGTTCCATAACCGCTTTCGAGGAGCCCTTCATGGCCATCACGCCGCTCATGCCCGTCTATCCGCGCTCGCCGGTGCGGCCGGTGCGCGGCGAGGGGGTCTGGCTCTACGGCGAGGACGGGGCGAAATATCTCGATTTTGCCAGCGGCATCGCCGTCAACCTGCTCGGCCACGGCCATCCGGTCCTGACCAGGGCGATCCAGGACCAGGCGGCGACGCTCATCCACGTCTCCAACCTCTACGGCAGCCCGCAGGGCGAGGCGTTCGCCCAGCGCCTCGTCGACCTCAGCTTCGCCGACACCGTCTTCCTGACCAATTCCGGGGTCGAGGCGGTCGAGTGCGCGATCAAGACCGCGCGCCGCTACCACCACCATCACGGCCGCCCCGACAAGCACGAGCTGATCACCTTCACCAGCGCTTTCCACGGCCGCACGCTCGGCACGATCAGCGCCACCAACCAGCCCAAGATGCGCGACGGCTTCGCGCCGCTGCTGCCCGGCTTCCACGTCGTCGCGTTCGACGATCTCGCCGCCGCCGAGGCGGCGATGGGGCCGCATACCGCCGGCTTCCTGGTCGAGCCGATCCAGGGCGAGGGCGGCATCCGTCCGGCGAGCCAGGAATTCATGCAGGGCCTCAGGCGGCTGTGCGACGAGCACGACCTGATGCTGGTCCTCGACGAGGTCCAATGCGGCTATGCGCGGACGGGGAAGATGTTCGCCCACGAGCATTACGGCATCACCCCCGACATCATGGCCGCCGCCAAGGGGATCGGCGGCGGCTTCCCATTGGGCGCCTGCCTCGCCACCGAGAAAGCGGCGGCGGGGATGGTGGTCGGCACCCACGGCTCGACCTATGGCGGCAACCCGCTCGCCTGCGCCGCCGGCCAGGCGGTGCTCGACGTCGTCGCCAACGATGAATTCCTGGAGCGCGTCACCCGGATGGGCGAGCGGCTCAGGGGCGCGCTGGAGCAGATGATCCCCAATCACGACCATCTGTTCGAAGGGGTGCGCGGCATGGGGCTGCTGCTCGGCATCAAGATGAAGTCGGACAGCCGCGCCTTCGTCGAATATCTGCGCGAGCAGGGCCTGCTCACCGTCGCCGCCGGCGACAATGTCGTGCGCGTGCTGCCGCCGCTGATCGTCGAGGAAGCGCACATCGCCGAGTTCGTCGAGCGCCTCTCCGAGGCCGCCCGCACCTACCAGGTGCCGCAGGCGGCCTAGATAGCCGAGGTCGTCATTGCGAGGAGCGCAGCGACGAAGCAATCCAAACAGCGCGGCCGCCCGAACTGGATTGGTTCGCTGCGCTCGCAATGACGACTTGCTTCAAGCCTGGGCGATGCTCTAGCCGCCCGCCTCGCCGTCCATCCTGTAGCTGCCGACGCCCTCGCCGAGATGCGGGTTGTTGGCCTCGCGCAGGCGGGCGGCCTCCTCGTCGTAGAGGAAGGGGAGGAAGGCGAAGCGGCGGCCGTGCGTGACCGGCGTCGCCTCGTGCAGCAGCGAGCAGGAGAAGACGATCGCGCCGCCGGTCGGGGCGCGGTAGGCACGGTCGCCATATTCGGGAAAGCGCAGGTCGCCGCCTTCATAGTCGCCGGCATTGAGGTTGATGGTGACCGCGAACTTGCGGTGCGCGGTCCCCTTGGTCGTGTTGTCGCGGTGCGGCCGGAAATAGCCGGCGCCGGCCTCGTAGCAGGCGACGATGTAGCGCTCGATCCGGGTCGGGGTGAACTGGAACGCCCGCGCGACCGCCGGGCTCAGCCGCCGCCGCACCCGCGCGGCGATCGCCTGGCAGAGCGCGGTGTCCTCGATCATCCAGTCGCGCCGCTGCTTGTGCCGGGCGTCGACCTGGAGGACCGTCTTGCCGTCGACCTCGCGCATGAAGCCCGAGGGGGTGCCGCCGTCCGCCTCGTAGCGGCGGATCAAATCGGCGCACAGCTCCGGTTCGAGCACGCCGGGGACGCGCAGCACCGGCGCCCACAGGTCCTGCGGGGCGGCGGCGATGCACGCGCGCAGCAGGGCGATCGCCGCCTCACCCTCGCCGAGCCCGAACCGGCCGAGCACGCGCAGCTGCGGATCGAGCACCAGCCAGTGCGGCCGGTATTTCTTGCCGTCGCTCGCGCCGTAGCGCGCGCTGACCTCGCGGCTGTAATCGAGGAAGAAGCGGATTCCGGGGATGGATTGGGCGATGCGCTGTTGCGCGGCATCCTCCGGCTCGACGCCGATCCCGAAGAAGCAGGCCGCCTGGTCGTCGAACAGCGCCCGGTGCCTGGCGACGAGGGCGAGCGCTTCGGCGGCCGGCGCGAGCTTCGCCGAGCCGAAGAACAGCATCACGACGTGCCGCCCCGCCACCGTATCGAACTGGTAATTGGGCGAACCGGACAACGCCGCCGCACGGAACCACGGCGCATGATCGCCGGCCGCAAGCAGCTGCGTTTGCTTGGGAGTCGCGTCTTCCGGTGTCGCCATGGCGGCCTCATCCTACAGAGCGGACGGAGGCAGCGGAAGGCGCTCTCCCGCTTGACGCGGGCGGGCGAATCGCCACATCGGCGCGATGGCCTCCGAACATGAGAAAGATGCCGCGGCGGCGGTCGACGCGGCGATCGGCTTCGCCTTGCCGGCGCGGCACGCGCGCGGGCGGCTGGTCCGGCTCGGGCCGGCGCTCGACGAGATCCTCTCCGCCCACGATTATCCGGCGCCGATCGCGCGCCTGCTCACCGAGGCCCTGGTCGTCACCGCTTTGCTCGGCGCGACCCTCAAGGATTCCGGCGGCCAGCTGACGCTGCAGGCGCAGACCGAGGCCGGCATCGTCGACCTGCTCGTCGCCGATTACAAAGGGGGCGAGCTGCGCGGCTATGTCCGCTTCGATGCCGAACGGCTCGCCGAGCAGCCGGCCATGCCCTCTTTGTTCGCCTTGTTCGGCAAGGGCTATCTTGCCATCACCTTCGACCAGGCGGTGTCGAACGAGCGCTATCAGGGGATCGTGCCGCTCGAGGGCGGCAGCCTCGCCGGGGCGGTCGAGCATTTCTTCGTCCAGTCCGAGCAGATCCCGAGCCTGGTCCGGGTCGCCGCCGCCGAGCGCGGCCATGTCGCCGGCGGCCTCCTCCTCCAGCATTTGCCCGAGGGCGAGGAGGGGCGCGAGCGGCTGCACGCGCGGCTCGACCATCCCGAATGGGAGCATGTCCACGCGCTCGGGGCGACGATCCGGGCCGCGGAGCTCGCCGACCCCGAGCTGCCGCTCGAGACCCTGCTCTGGCGCCTGTTCCACGAGGAGGACGAGATCCGCATCCTCGCCACCGCGGCGCTCGCCAAGGGCTGCCGCTGCTCCCACGATTATGTCCGCGGCATCATCGCCCGCTTCGCCGCCGAGGAGCGCGCGGCGATGGTCGACCCTGAGGGGTTCATCAGCGTCGATTGCGAATTCTGCTCGCGCGTCTTCCCGATCCGGCTCGGCGATCTCGAAGCCTGATCTTTTCAACCCTCCCCCTTGATGGGGGAGGGTAGGGTGGGGGTGAACGCCAACGCAGCGTGGGTCTCCGAGGTTCACCCCACCCCCAACCCCTCCCCATCAAGGGGAGGGGCGATCCCGTTCACATTGCGTTGCCGTAATTATGCTACATTCGTCGCCAAGGAGTGACCCATGCGTGCCGCGATTGCCTTGCTCTTCATGTTGCTGCTGTCCGCCCAGGCCCAGGCGCCGGCGCCGCTGGCCCAGGTCGAGCGCGGCCAGTGGCAGCTGCAGGGGCCGGACGGCAGCGCGATCGGCGCCGTCTGCCTCGGCGATCCGCTGCTGCTCGCCCAGCCGCAGCACGGGCCGCAGCCCTGCAGCCGCGAGATCCTCGCCGCCGACGCCCATTCGGTGACGGTCAATTATGTCTGCCCCGGCATGGGCCGCGGGCGGACGATCCTGCGCGTCGAAACGCCGCGGCTGGTCCAGATCGACAGCCAGGGCCTGCATCATGGCGCCCCGTTCGCGCTCCGCGCCCAGGCCCGCAAGACCGGGCCCTGCTGAGGTCCCCATAGTTAACCGATTATTTACCATGGGCATGTAGAGGGTTCCTGTGCCTTTTCCATTGGGCACGCTTTCCTCCCTACAGGCTTCGAGAGCCTGAACTGGGCCGCCCCTCACCGGGCGGCCCGTTCTTTTTTGGCTCAAGCCCGCTATAGCCGCGGCGATGGCGGATCTGGCGGTCGTGCTCCTCTCCGGAGGGTTGGACTCGATGGTCGTCGCGGGCCTGGCGCGCGCGGCGGGCCTGCGCCTGCTCGCGCTCACGATCGATTACAGCCAGCGCCACCGGATCGAGCTTCGATCGGCGCGGGCCATCGCCGCCCATCTCGGCGTCGAGCGCCACCTCGTCCTGCCGCTCGATCTGACCGGCTTCGGCGGCTCGGCGCTGACCGGCGCGATCGCGGTGCCGAAGGGCGGGGTCGAAGCGGGGGTGATCCCGGTCACCTACGTCCCGGCGCGCAACGCCATCTTCCTCTCGCTCTGCCTCGGCTGGGCGGAGGCGGCGGGCGCGCGCGAGATCCATATCGGCGTCAACGCGCTCGATTATTCGGGCTATCCCGACTGCCGGGCGGAGTTCATCCAGGCGTTCGAGGCGATGGCGAACCGCGCCACCAAAGCGGGCGTCGAGGGCGAGCGTTTCACCGTCCGCACGCCGCTGATCGACTTCACCAAGGCCGACATCGTCCGCGCGGCCGCGCGGCTCGGCCTCGATCCGGCGATGAGCTGGTCCTGCTACGACCCCAGCGACGACGGGCGCCATTGCGGCCTCTGCGATTCCTGCCGGCTCCGCGCCCGCGGCTTTGCCGAGGCGGGGATCGCCGACCCCACGCGTTACGCGGCCGCGCCATGAGCTACGCGGTCAAGGAAATCTTCCTCACCCTCCAGGGCGAAGGCATGCAGGCGGGCCGCCGCGCCGTCTTCCTGCGCTTTGCCGGCTGCAATTTGTGGAGCGGCCGCGAGGCCGACCGCGCCGAAGCGCAATGCAATTTCTGCGACACCGATTTCGTCGGCCTGGACGGCGCCAATGGCGGCCGGTACGAGACCGCGGCGCTGGCCGCCAGGGTCGCCGCGCTCTGGGCGGAGGGGCCGCGCCCGCTGGTCGTGATCACCGGCGGCGAGCCGATGCTGCAGCTCGACGCGGCGCTGGTCGACGCGCTCCATGCCGAGGGCTTCGAGGTCGCGGTCGAGACCAACGGCACGCTGCCCGCGGCGGCCGGGCTCGACTGGATCTGCGTCAGCCCCAAGGCCGGCACTAAGATCGTCCAGCGCGCCGGCGACGAATTGAAGCTGGTCTGGCCGCAGCCGGGGATCGATCCGGCGGCGCTCGCCGATTGGGATTTCCGCCATTTCCTGATCCAGCCGATGGACGGCCCGGACAAGGCGGCGGCGCTGGCCGCGGCGGTCGCCTTCGTGATGAAGAACCCGCGCTGGCGCCTCGGCCTCCAGACCCACAAGTTGCTCGGCCTGCCCTGAGCGTCCCCGCCGGTGCCTGCCGAAATTTTGTCGGCGCGAATGCAAGGGCTTAAGTCGTCTTTCATCGCAAAACGAAAAAAATCCCGTTGCAATATCGCGTTTCAAGTGATTTGATAGATCGGTCGAGTCGCTGAAGTCGCTTCTGCGACATGGGGGAGAATAGTGACGAAGGTCGATAAAGTAATGCTCGCAATTGCGGCCGCCCTTTGCGCGGCGGCGGCGATGGCGGCGGAGACGATCACCTACAGCTATGACGCGCGCGGCCGGCTGGTGAAGGTGGTGCGCACCGGCAGCGTCAACAACAACGTCACGGCGACCTACAGCTACGACAAAGCCGACAACCGCACCAACGTCAACGTCGTCTCGCCCAATTCGGCGCCGCCGCCATGAGCCGGCGGCTCGCCTCGATCCTGCAGTTCCTGCTGGCGATGGTCACCGCCATGGCGGCCGGCAGCGCCGCCTGCGCCGAGGCCCCGACCGTCATCGCGCCGCTCCAGGTCGAGCCCGACCGCAACAACGTCAACCTCCACAACGGCAAGACCAGGATCGAGATGCCGGTGCTGTCGGTGCCGGCGGCGCCCAACCTCCGGTACGACCGGCTCCAGAATGCCGCGCCCTATTTCACCGCCCGGGTGTACACGGCGCTCTCGGACGACCATGACAGCCGGAGCTATGCGATCCATATCGGCGCCGAGAGCTCCGACGCGATCGACTGTTACGACGATGAGTGCACCAGCGTCACCGGCAGCGGCGCCATCTTCGATTGGCGCCACCGCAGCTACCGGCAGGCGGGGTCAGGGGTATTCTGGGAGTTCACTTCGCGGTCCGTGGAGACCCCGTCGCCGAACCGGGTGCTGACCTATTATGCGACGGTCGCCACCTACCCGAACGGGGAGGTGATCGGCTTCGAATACGACACGGCCGCGCCCAACCTCCCGTTCAACCGGGTCCTCCACCGCCCACGCAAGCTGACCAGCTCGCTCGGCTATTACATCGCGATCACCTACGCCGGCGACAGCGACCCCCTCGCCAGCGACTGGAGCCGGGTCACGCAAGCGGCGCTCTACCGCGCCGGTGCCACGCCGATGCTGCTGCGCAGGTTCACCTATAGCGGCGCGACGATCCGGGATCACGGCGCCAGCACGGGCGACGACGGCCGCGATTACGTCTGCACGGGATGCGTCAGCGGGCTCGGCGCGGAGATCGAGGTGTCGGCGGGATCGATGCGGCTCCCGGGCGAGCAGGCGCCGGAATTGCCGCCGACGTTGCAGATCACGCCACTCAACGGCGGCAACAATCCGGTCGTCGGCGCGGTCACGCGCGACGGCGTCGTCTGGAGCTACAGCTACGAAAATCTCCGCCTGCAGCCGGGAACCTCGCGCTGGCTGTTCGACAAGATGATTGTGAACGGCCCGAACGGCTTCCAGCAGGTCTACGACGTCGCCAACAGCTATCGCAGCGTCTATGAGCAGGCCACCAACCGGATCCACACAACGATCACCCGCGTCACCACCCGCCTGAGCCTGAACCCTACGGTCTCGCGGTTCACGTCCTATTATTACGGCTATGGCGACCGGCCCACGCGCATCGTCTATCCGGAGCTGAACGAAGTCAGCGTCGTCTACGACGCCTATGGCAACATAATTTCGCGGACGAGCACGCCGAAGCCGAACTCCGGCCTGTCCACGATCACCGAATATGCCAATTTCCCGATCGCCGGCTGCAGCGACGCGCGCTGCTATCGGCCCAGCTGGACCAAGGACGGCCTCGGCCGGCAGACCGACTATTCCCATGACGAAAATGGCCAGCTGACCGAGCAGCTCGATCCCGCCGACAATGTTGGCGTCCGGCGCAGGACCAGCATCACCTATGAGGCCGGGGCGCTGCGCCGCCGCACCTCGGTCAGGGTCTGCGCCGATAGCGGGGCAAGCTGCCCGGCGAACAGCCCGATCCGCACCGAATATGATTATGGGGACGGCACCCTCCTGCCCAGCGCCGAGCGCCGGATCGACGCGGCCCAGAACGTGACGCTGACCACGAGCTACGGCTACGACCCCGCCGGCCGGCTGCTGTCGACCGTCCCGCCCTCGGGCGGCAGCGACGCCGCCACCTACAATCGCTACGACGTTTACGGCCGCAGGACCTGGGAGATCGGCGCGCGCAGCGCCGCCAACGGCCTCAGGATCGCGACCCGGTTCACCTACCGTGATTCGGACGACAAGCCGGTCGGCACCGAAACCGGCACCCTGCCGGACGTGGACAGCACGAATCTCAGCGTCTTCCGGCGCACCGAGATCGGCTATGACGGCCGCCGCAACCCGGTCCGCGAGGCCTTGTCCTCCGCCTCGGGCACGACCTTCGGCGTCACCGACAAGTCATATGACGACCAGGGCCGGCCGGTCTGCACCGCGGTGCGGATGAACCCGGCGGCGTTCGCTTCGCTCCCCGCCTCGGCCTGCACGCCCGGCACGCAGGGCAGCGACGGTCCGGACCGGATCACCCGCACTGTCTACGACGCGGCCGGTCAGCGCCTCCAACTGCGCGAGGGCGTCGGCACCGCCGACGAGGGCGCCGCGGCGACCTGGGCCTATAATGCGAACGGCCAGGTCACCAGCGTGATCGACGGCAACGGCAACCGTGCGGACCTGCGCTACGACGGCCATGGCCGCCAGGACCGCTGGTTTTTCCCGTCCACCACCCGGCCCGCCGCGTTCGACGACAGCACCCCGGCGAGCGCGCTCGCCAGCGCCGGGAGCGTCAATGCGAACGACTGGGAGGGTTATGGCTATGACGCGAACGGCAACAGGCTGCAGCTGCGCAGGCGCGACGGACGGGTCCTGGTTTTCGATTACGACGCGCTCAACCGCGTCACGATGAAGCGCGCCTGGCAATCGGGTGTCGGCGTCACGTCCGAGACCGATTACGCCTACGACCTGCGCGGCCTGCAGCTTTCGGCGACGTTCGGGGCCGGCGGGCCGGGAATCCTCAACGCCTATGACGGGTTCGGCCGGCTCGCCTCG